>JAESFN010000015.1_pt1 | contig 1248464 bp, 992 predicted proteins | sample 9269411 | NCBI WGS metagenome assembly JAESFN01 (sample SAMN14505399, study PRJNA617100) | algae metagenome | isolation source: Iphinoe sp. HA4291-MV1 and co-occurring heterotrophs from trail next to... | place: USA: Maunawili Falls, Hawaii | collected 2009-07-25
ACAGCTATTTTCAAACTGTTGTCATAAATAGGTGCGGCGCCTTCCTTTTTGTTTAAACTCATTGTTGGGTAAAATTAGATGTCCATACTTCCTACCCAAATCTGTAAAGTGATTTCAGGACGGGACACCTAACCATTGCCTGGGTATTGCCTACGTATTGCCTTGGCGGGGTAGAATTCCTATACAGTGCGTAGGGGATATGATGGCAATAGGCAGGCTGGTTGCCCGCCATACCATGTGGTGAAGATACGCATTGTTCCACAATAAAGGCAGGCTTGGGGATGTTTTTCGCATATAAGGTCGTTAGGAGCTGAATGGCGGGCTCCTTTGTTGAGTGAGGCTAGGTGTGCAAGAGCGTTGAGATCGTGACTTAATAAGGCTGTAATGGGGTTGTGGGCGAATGCTGATGAAGCATATAATCATCAAACCCCTGTTTGGGGTATTGTTTAACTGCATAGCGCATCAGTTTCTCAGGCTACGTGCTGCAGGGGTGGTTTGGGGTATTGGGCCAGCAGATGCCGCCAGCGTGCTTTTTCCATTGCCCAGTGTTTGCTGCGTTTTTGTTGGGCAGCCCATTGTAGCTTCTTTTCCTGCGCAATCCTCTTACGTTCTTTTTCGATCAATTCAGCTATATTGTTGTAACTACTTTTCCAATGATTAGGGCCCAGGATGCGGCGGTAATTGCGGCATTGGGGATTGCTGTTGCGGTGTTTGAGGCGGGTGGTATAATCTTTTCTGCGCCGGAAAGCTTGTTTGGGAGGGCCTGTCTCCAACTTTATACCACTGGTCTGCTGGTGTAGCTCCCAATATTCTGCATACGTTTTCCAGAGGTAATCGTGGGTTTGTTGTGGTGATGATCCTTTAGACATCATGGTCGTGGCGATGCCGGTGAAGCTGCGGTACATCCAGAACTTACGCCAGTGGACGGGCAGGCTGCGGTAGATGGAAGAGGCAATTTTAGAAGCCACAGCGAGCCGGTTGGCAAAGAACCTGGTATTGACAAAGGCGGGGTCCTTCAGTACCTGTTCGCGGGTAAGGCTGCTTTTCTTGCGTACGAAATATTGGTTGCCCATTTTGTAGAAGGTGAGGTCATCCCAGGTGCATTGTAAGTAAGCGGGTCCGCATTGTTTGGCCATGATTAAAATGTTTTAGTTCCTTAAAATTACAGGGAGGTATTGGTATTTACCAGTAAGGTGGCTACAATGACATACAATGGCCTGTTTCGGCTGGTTGTGGCGTGTTATGGAAGATTTACTTTTTTAAGGAAGTGCGCCTATAAGACCCTCGGAGTACCCTACAGGCATCCTTCTGCTACCTTTGGACTGCCCATGGGGGGCGGATTTGCTTGTTTGGCATGCTTACACTAGTTCTTGTATTGCTGCCGCCCTAAACAATTTTCCGGGGGGCGCTATATTATGATCGATCCTTGTTTAAAGAAAGTAAGCGAAGCTCCTTTAATAAAAGTTTCCAGATCAGTTTCTTGAGTAGCCTGCTCATTTGTTAATTCAAACAGATAAGTAAATGGGTTGGCTATTTTCGGCCAACCTACCCAGCAGCTGAATCTTTTTACTGTTGGTGAGGATTGGGAAAACTTCAATTCTTTAATGCTACCGATCCGAAGCGTGTCGGCGCGAAATACGTTTAAGAACGTTGTTTGGCCATCTGTTAAAGAATCTGACTTGTCGGAGGGTGGCGCTATTAATGAAGGGTAGAGGATACCAAGCATAAATAGCTGCCTTACGGCCCTGGAAGACCCCGTAACTATTAAAACCTGTGGTCCGAATTGGTATTTTGTTGTATCCAGTTCTTTTATCGGGCCACTGTATCTTTCATAGCTTTCTTTTTTATATTCTCTTTTAAACCGTTCACTGGCCCAATAATCTTCCTGTTCACCCTGGTTCTTGAAATTTGGGGGTGTTGCCTCCTGTCCATTCACCCCGATACAAAACACTAAAAGACCAATCGAAAAAATTATTTTCATAATAGTTGATGCATGTATTGCTTACAACAAAATACAAAATATTTAATGAACAGCTGTACTGCTTTTAAAAGACTCTAAAATAGCAGTCAGTTTGTTGTTAAGAACCTCTGCTAAAATTTTTCTTACGTCAACTTCTTTCAACCTTAACGCTTGATTATCCTCTGATTTCGATCTTACAAGGTTATCTCTGTCGTTTTTAAGTTTATTTATATTCCCTATCCCATAATCCAACAATCGCAAGGTGATTTCTGTATTATAGCAAGTTATAATTCGTATGCCAGGCTTGTAAAATTCAAGGGTTCTTTCATCATTGACCTCATCCAGCGAATTTCCATAGATGTTGTCGAAGTATATGTTCAAATGTGATGTGTCAGGAGTATAGTCTTTAAAAATCAAATAAACAGGTAGGGTTTCGTCCGATTGGTATGATAAAAGAAGCTGATTACATGCTGCTGCTATGTTGAATCTCATTTTGTTTTCAACAGTGTCCTTTATCTCAAAAAAAGCAACATTTCCGACACGAATGATACTCTCAGACCGCTGCGCACTGAGTCTTAAAAAGGAGAAAATGAGTAATGCTAATATAGTATGCTTTTTCAAATGATATTTATTTGATGTTTGTTATGGAATTTTATTGCCATTGTGCAGATTAGCGTAATTTGTTTCATGTTTCTTTGTATTGGATTTACTGGAGTAGGCTGGCTTTTTACATCAGCAAACTCCCCTGCAATGTAAATTACTTATCTTTCGACTTTTGCTTCTGCCAACAATACACCATCAAAGTATATTCTACAATATCTAAAGTCATAGCCACAGTACTCTTCTGGTAACCGTATTATTTGGCTATTTGCCCTTTTTAATTCTATGTCTGAATAATAAAAAGTGACTTTGGTATCATTTGTGGGAGTTGGGGTAATAATTAGTTTGCTTGGTGATGAGTCATTTTTACTTTTTAACATAAAAAATAGCGTGTCAAGCCGAGTGCTTATTACTTCAGGTGACAGAACAGCGTAGTTGTTTTGAATTACCCGCCTTATTTTTAGGTCGGGGATTAATATCTTGTTCTTTGTTTTATTGATAAATTTTAAGTTTAATCCACACCCATTTATACTAACCTTCAAACTAATAGTAGGTGTTTGAGCATTGCCAATCAAGCAGTACCATACTGAAAGAATGAGTATGAGTATTTTTAATTTATTCATTATTATGTGAAAATCTAATTGGACTATTAACGATTCTTAATGCCTTGTTTTGGGAGTGAACATTTTTAGCCTGTGGCCCTTCGCCCCCCAGCCGTAGTTCCTGTTCTAATTTCTTTGAGAATCACTGTCTAATCCTTTGCGACTGGCTTGAGACTTTAATCTTAGTGAATTAAGTGCATCGTCATAGCTCCTTTTCTCAAAAGGTGGGACATTTGTGTAGCCATAAAATAACCTTCCCCTTTTAATTTCTTTCCAGTATTTACCCTGATTGATTCCTTCAAATACTGTATCTGGTAATATAGCAGTGATTGCAATTGTATTCTGACTCAGAATAAACATGCCATTCGGAGAATGTAAATTGCTCATAAATGAGAGATACAGGATTGAGGAATCGGCATCTCTATAATAAGCGACTTTGCCTTCCTCGGAGGAATAATTGACTTTTGTTACTTTTTGTGGAATGGTTAATACTGCTAGTTTATTATCAAAATTAAATATGATCTTTTGAGATTTACAAGATGACAAAATCATTAAACCAATAAGAATAAGAAATCTCATGTTAAGTCTAATTAACAGTTTGTTTTTTTACTTCGTACTCATCAATTATATCCAGGCCTATACTGTCAATTTCAAGTGCATCAAAAAAGCCGTTTTTATTGTCACCCACCTTCCTGAATTGAAACTCCCAACACATTTTATTCTGACTGTCATTGTAATTGAAGGAGATCATATAATTACTTGTATTGAACCCTTTTTTAGCAGCTACTTGTAAAGCGTATTTTTCTATTTCTGAAAATGATTTGAACTTGTTTTTATCTGAGTATCCTTTAGTTGGCCAGTTGCAATAAAGAACCTGTCCATATTCATCAATCTTAATTCTTACACTGTGGCTCTTAATTCCAATTATTGTATCCTGTAAAATAAATTCAAGATCATATTTCGGTATTTGCTTGTGATTTGTGAAAGAAAGTGAGTTCTTTTTATAATAATTTTTTACATCTACAATCTGGCCGTGGGAGAAACGAACAGAGGTGGATAAATTCCCCAAACGCATCTTTATAATATCTGAAACACTTTTAATTATTCCATCTGGCATTGCCGACAATGAATCGATTGTTATGGAAAATCCTTCATAGTATGTAAGGCCATACTTGAAATCGTCAATTATAGTGGTTTTTTGAGAGAAAGCAGGTACAACACAAATCCCCAGAATGCATTGCATGAAAAATTTTAGTATACTTTTTTGAGGCTTTGTAAAGATTTCCATCACTATTGAGTTAGCCTTTGTGAAATCATTAGTTTATTTAGTTTTAATGATTCCATTTGAATTTTATTTTGTGCCAGTATTTTTATTTTCCTGCTTCTTTTATTTATATACCCTCTACTTAGTTGATTAAGCACGGATTCGGGGAAGCAATTCAATTCTATCCATCTATTCCCTAAGTCTGACCATACTCCTTTACAAATTGAGCGAATACCAAAGTGAGTTTCCCGAAAAATGAAGCTATTGTCAGGGTTGAGCTGTATTTCATAACTAAAGTTAACGCCTGTCTTTTCATACACTCCCTCAATTCTATTCAAATAGGGAATTGCTCTACAAGATAATAAGCAGGTTATCACTAAAGCCAAGGTTAGTTTTTTCATAATCAATGTTTATATATGGCGTTAGGATCAGTTTTTTTCGTGAATGTTGATGGCAGGTTAATTAAAGTGTTAAAGGTATTCGGGTAGGATTTTATTAAATCATCTCTTGTCGAATTGATATTTATTCTGAATAATCCGGTTCCTGCTGTGCCTCCAATGTTGTAGGGTTGACTTCCATCTCTACTTGTTAAATTCTGCACCCATGTAGTCGTTATTTCCTGAAAAGAGTTAGCGACAGTTACAGAGGTTAGGCCAGAGACTGAAGAAGGATCATATGCGAATTGTGCCTTATAGGAAGCTACCTCATCATCCAAGTCCATAGCAACAGGTTGTCCAGTTTCTGAATTGAGTGCTATTTCACCCGACTCGAATTGACCGTTATGAATGGTTTCATAGTCATATTTGGAAGTACCGACTTTAAATATCACCTATTGATCATATTCAACTACTTCTATAACATGGGAAGTGCCTTTAAGATGATCGTATCCAAATCTTATCCTAACTCTTCCATTTCGCCCATAAAAGAATAGCCTTTTTTGTTTTGTTACATGGAATCGTTCAATACTAACTATAAAGTCATCACTTTGATTCGTTTGGGAATCAAGGCGCACTAAATACATACTATTGTTTTTTCTTAATTCAGAGGCAATATCTTCCTTCAATAAATTCCGTATATGGAAATTTTCAATTTGGCCTGGTAATTTATCTACAATTGTATTTTCCGACTCAATGTTGATCGTTTTTTCTTTTATTTGAGTCAAATCCAAGTAAATTTTTAATGCTTGGTAGTATACCTTAGTAGTGTCATAATTGCTGACAACGGAGGTTTGCGAATAGCTATTTAAGGCGATCGTTATTGAGAGAGAGAGCAAAATAGTTATATGTTTTTTCATCGGATCTTATTTAAGTACTAATTAGCATTTAATAGCCTAACGAGTCTTGAAAAATCTTCGAACTTAATTTCAGTATCTTTATTTAAATGCCCTTTCGTAGAGTAAACGCCAACAGCTCTATGGTATTGGGGAGGAATAGTACCTCCAACTCTATTAGGATCTGGTTTCCCTTCCTCTGCTTTATAACCTAATACAATACTTGGCTCTGTGTATCCTTTCATGCTCTGTGGCTTTAAATCTTGAGGGGAAGGTTCCGCAATCCCATATTCTATGTGATCGCCTTTTTCAATGGGACGTAACGGATGAGCGTGTACATCATATGCTGGCTCATCACCCTTCTCAGCTAAATCTTTTTTTGCTTCATTCCTTTGAGTTCCACTTAATTCACCAACTGTTCCTTCAACAATTTTTGAAGTCAGGCCTTGCTTCCCTACAACAAATCCAGTTTCATTTCCACTAGCTTCCGTTTGTGTAAAAGATGACTCCATTTTTCCTAATACCTCATTGCTGGGAGTACTAATAACTGCGCCACTTTCAATAGCTTTATCAACCTCTTTTTCTTTTTTGCTTTTTGTTAGTACTATTTTCTTATCAGTTTTCCCGTCTTCAATATGTTTCACCTTTCTTCCTAATAAATTATAATAATCAGTCCATGGTTCCATGCCATCAGGGTCAATAAATCTTATCGGATTATCAAATGCATAATTGTAGGGGGAGTGTCGCCTCATCTTATCCGCCAATGGGTCCATCACATGCCACCTCCCAATCTGCGGATCATACATTCTGGCACCATAATCCAGCGACTCCAGTCCGCGCCCATCGGAGAATTCCTGCCGTTGCTCTTCTTTACCATTAAATTTATACTTGTTGTACTGTTTCCCGGCTGCTTTTGTAGATATGCCCGCCATGATAAGGCCGAAAGGATAATAATGGTTTTCTTCTAGAATCGGTCCTGGTGTATGGGTAAGAGTTAGATTATCAAAATAGACTGGTAGGTTGGATTCGTTACTGACGTAAACATAAATGTAGCCATTCTTGGATACAATAACCGGATTGTTAATGAAATAGTTACTAAGTTTGTATCCACCTCCCGACTGTACCGGGTCTGAACTCCCTCCCACAAATTTCAGCTGCTCATCAAACAACAGGTAGTTCACAAAGGCCTTGGCATTGTTTGCACCTGGATTATTATTGGTGATAAAATTACCCAGATCAGCATTGTTGGTACCAATGCCACTCACCTGTGCAGGTGTCAATACGCCCTTATTCCCAATTATAGCTCCACTTCCCGTAAATGCCGCCAACAATTCGGTCACTGCGAGGGTCAGCGGACTACCCACGCCACCACCCGGTATTATATAAAAAGATTCGGCCATGATCTTCACTTTATCACCTGCCATGACCTTAAGCACAATGCCCAATCCGGTTTTCTCATTGGTCAACCCACCGTGTACACGGTACAACTTGTTCTCGAAGCTGGCCTGGGTAGCACCCGTAGTGGCCTTGGCTATTCTTCGTCCATCGACGATATTATAAAAGTCGTCCTCTTTCTGATAACGTGCATCCTCCACCGTTGCTGCGGGGTAGCATATATCTTCCCTTTGTTCGGTGAGCACCATGCGCACGCTGCCCAGGTGATCCTTGTGGAAGTAGTCATACACCAGGCGGTTGGGTTGCGGGGTACATACGGAACTATCTATCTTCACCAGCCGGATACGCCCTTCTTCATGGCCAATGAACTGCAAAGTATCATTCTGGTATACGGACCCGTTCAGATAAAGTGTGACTGTGGTATCCACTCCCGGCTCGTAGACCGTTTTCTTCAGCTTGTTGCCCGCCGCGTCATATTGGTATTCAACAGTACCCTTGTTGCTGCTGCCGTCTTTTTTGATAGTGACTTTGGAGGCCAGGTTCAGGTGGTTGTAGTCAATACCATTGGCTCCGTTGTAGCCTACAATGTCCTTGTTTAGGTCTTTGACCATATTGCCATTGGCATCGTAGGTATAATCAATCGTACTGCCTGTCTTGGTTCCCGTCCACCGAAAATCACCCAGTGTGGTAGCGGGCACATTCATGTCGTCCCATACCTGCTCCAACTGGTTGCTATAGGGTTTGTATTTATATCGCAGGGCATCGATGATCAGGTTGTTGTTGCCGGTGGTAATGCCATGTTGTATCATACTGAGGATATTCCCATTGGCGTCGTACTTCATCTTGTAGCCATTGTCGGCATCAAATCCATGTACACCAAAATTGGCTTCGGTATTGGTCCAGGAACCACCTGCCACCCCAGAGGAGCGCTGGTAATAATCCGCCTTGGCAAAACGGTTCACCTCATCGTACCAGAGATTGTACTTGCGGCGTACTTCATCACCGGCCGATTTCCACACCATGGTACTGATATTGCCATTGTACTGGTACGCCCCATCAGCGCAGGAACCGGGTGTGGTCGTGCATTTGTTGTACCCCAGCTCAAAAGCAAAATAATTGGGTGAATATCCCGTACCGCCCTTGTCCTGCAGGTAAGGACGGTTAACACCCAATAACCAGCCCCGTATATTGTAATCGTAAACCAATGAGTCCAGCGGTGTACCGCCGGGGCCACCCGTTGGTGATAGTCTTTTCTTCTTCAGTTGTCCGAGCGCATCGTATTGCAGCTCGGCAAGTGTTTTGTACGCACTCATGGCATTGCTGTTGACAGTCGTATTACTAACCTTCTTTTCGGTCTTTATGGGCCTTCCCAGGTCATCATACGTGATCTGGGTAACAGTGACGGTGGTTTGTGCATTGACGCCTGCTTTCTCCGTTTTATTGATGAGCAACAATGGTTGACCGATATAACTGTACTGGGTGGTTTGCACATCGGTGCCGCCACTGGCATTGGTGGACTGAACCTGGATGATGCGTGCCATCTCGTCATAAAGGTTAATACTATACAGGTAGGTAGCAGTGCCCAGCACCTTGGTGCGGGAGCCGGTGACCAGGTTCTTGATGAGGGGACTTTGAACAGTAGCATTTTGAGGGTAGGGATATACTGCATCCGAAGGTGTTTGCAGGTATGCATCATTCGCGGTGGTACGCGTGGCGCTTAATGGATTGCCATAGTTGCTGCGCCAGTTGTAGTTGTCATAAAAGGTATTGGAGAGCTCTTCGTAAGTCTGCCCGGCCAGGTTGGGGTAAGCGTTGCTGTTGTAGGCTGCCGTGTAATGCGTAGCCAGGGAAGAATTATTGTTCCATAAACCGGTTGCAATGGGCCGGTTGATATCATCGTATTGCGTGTACAGCCATTTTACGGGACTGCCGCTGCGCATATTGGCGTCCTGCAATAATACCAGCCTATCACGGCTATCGTATACCATGTACACCTCACTGGCGCCGGGTAATTTCTGGATGATCCGGCGGCGCTTGCCATCGTACTCATAACGGAAGCACTGTTCATGCAGGATCACGCTGCTGTTCCAGGTAGGGTTCCAGCCATTGGCCTGTAACAACTCCACGCCCCGGGGCTGTATCACTAACCTTAGCAGTCCATACACATCATATACATAGTAAGTACAAAGCCAACCTGTATACCCCTTGCCGGCGCCGGTATCAGCGGCAGCAGTGTTCTGTACTTTTTTGAGCACTACCTGGCCCAGGCGGTTGACGAAAGTAATGACCTGTTTACCGTTCTCATCTACAACGACATGTTTGTTCAACTCCCCGCCTCTGTTCAGGATGTCGCAATTGTAGGTGCCAAAACTACCGGGACTGCCGCCAATGGTTACTGTCCATCTACGTACACTGTCGGCTGTGGTATTGATGAAGTATTTATAACCGGTGCCCTTACCGTCATGCACCCAGTTGTCACCTGCCCCATAGGAGCGGTCGACCCGGTTTAAGGGAGAAGGCTCGTATTCAGTTTTTCCATAGTAGTAGGTCTCGCCCTGGCCATAAACGGGACTGGCCGTATTGCTGTTGCTGTAAAACCAGTTTTGCTGCTGGAAGGGATTAACCTTGAACAGACCATCGTTGATGGAGGTATTGCCACCGGTGGAGTTGGCGGCAAAGGGCAGGTATTGGCGTTGTACCCTGCCCCAGTCATCATACACGATGGTATTGACCAGGTCGGTAGCTGTACCACCTGTAGGGAAAGAACCCTGCTTGGTCACGGTTTGAATGGGCCTTCCAAAACCATCGAAGTACTGGGTGGTCATGCGTGAATGCTGCAGGGGGCTGTTGACGTTAAAGTTGGCGTCGGTTGTATCTGGCTTCACGGCCACCCAGCTGCGGATATAGTTACTCGAAGTAGCTGAATATGGCGCTGGTGTCACGGGGGTGGCATCCTGCGTATGGCCAAGATACGGTAAAAGACATATCACCGGCAATAGCGGGCGTATATTATTTATTCTCATTTTGGGACTTTTGGGAGGTGACAGAATCCGTTTGCTTCCAGGCAGCCCGTTGTGTATTGATATCATCCTCGAGTTTGCGCTGGATGTTTTCCCGGAAGCGCCTGAATTGTTGGGGACCCAGGACGGCTTCATACACAGAATCTTTGAGCTGTTCTACTTTGGCCATTTCGGTAAGGAAGGCATCGGTTTTCCAATACAGTTTAAATACCCTGCGTTTGTCGCTGGCGGCGCGTATGCCTGCTGCGGTGAGTTGACCGGTTTGTTGGTCCGACAAGGTGAATTGCTGCTGTGCGCTGAGCGCCTCGCGGGCGGCCATTACGGAATCGCGGTCTTTTTGCTGGCCATACATGGTTAGATACAGAAAGCTGCACAAGGCAAGGAGTATATATTGTTTAAGTAGCATAACTGATAGTTTAGAATGGATTGAGTAGTTTGTAATCGTTCTTATTGAGGATACGGCCGTTTTCGTAGCGTACCCTTTGCAGGCGTCCATAGGCATCGTATTCATACAGGATCAACCTGTTTGTAAAGTCGGTAATAGACGTGACGCCCCTGCCAATGGCATAGGCATAGGTGGTTACCTGTGTATTGCTGCCGGCCAGCGCGGTACGGAGGTTGTTTAATTCCGTGCGCAGGGCGGCATCGCTGGCAGGGTTTTGCAAGATGGCATTGTTGACCAACGCGGATACGGTAGCATAGGTGCTTCCTGCTACCCGGGCCACCACATAGGCGCCATTGTAGCCCCACAAATACGCCTCGCGGGCATCCGTGTTTTTGTATTGCTCAACGATATTGCCGTAATTATCATAACGGGTGAAGAAGAGGCGCGATGAATCGGTAAGGGAAGTATAGTACCTTTTTTCGGCCGGGTATTTTTTATTGCCATTGAAGGAGCCGAAAATAGTTTTACTGGCACCGGCAAACACAGAGTCACTACCTGTTTTGAGATAGGACCTTGTTTCGAGGGGCAAAATATAATTCAGGGACAGCAGGGAATCCTTCATGAGTAATTCGGCTGCATTGATGCCCAGCTTGAAATCGGCAGCGCTGTTGAAAGCATATACATAATGGGTTTCTTTTTTGGTAATGCTGTCAAGCTGTACCGTTTGTTTTTTGAGCAAGGGCCGGCCCAGGTAACTATAGTAAGTATTTTGGGTAAGTGTTTCATTGGATACACTACCCGTTGTATACTGGGTTTCTTTGGTGGCTTTGATGGCGGGAAAATTTGACTGGAATCCATACTCGCCCCAACAGGCTGCGCAGGGTGGGCCATATTGGAAGGAGGTATTATCGCAATAATAAGTAATCCAATAGCCAATGGGCTTGTACCCTTTTTGCTCATGGGGCATCAGTTGCTCAGCATCCTGCTCAGGATCGGTCGATACCCATTCGGCATTGTTAAACCCAAAGCCAAGCACGGAGTTTTTGTGTAATAATTGTCCGTTGTTATTGTATTGTTTTTCGAGTAGGAGGGTATTGCGCTTCCAGCCATTATCGGGCCAGGGCATTGCGGGAAAACTGCTGACGTCAACATCCCCAGTTACTCCATCGAAGGCAAAACTGTACTCGCGGTCATTGTAGCCATTGCCTTCCTGCACGGTGCGTACTTCGGGATAAGCTACATACGAACTGCCTTCGGTAGACAAAGGGTAATGGCTGGCGGTGCTGAGTTGTTGTGTTTGACAGGCCCTTACCTCGGGGCATATACCCGCATGGGACACGATGACGGGACTGATGAGCAGTCCGCTGGTAAGGGTAGAATCTGAAAAAAGATTGTACCTGTATTTGGTCGTGGAAATTTTATTGGTATTGGGGTCATAATCCTTTACTTCTTTTACCCGGATACCGGCTGCGGGGTTGTTGCTCCGGTAAAATGTGCGGCCATACCGGGAGGTGGTGGCATTCCAATTAAAGGATTGTTCATTCCACCAGGCAAAAAAGGAGGCGAATCCCACATCGGTGGGATCGTAGGTTATTTCAATACGGTATTTGCCATTTACCAGGTTAAACTGTCTGTAAGTATAGTTGTTAAAGGTAAATACCGTAGAGCCAGGATTGCCATTCACCATCCTGATGCATTTTACGGTAAAGGGGCCATGTATATAATCCCCATAGATCTCATAGGTAAACGCTGCCCCACCGGTGGTACTATTGATGGTAAAATCACGCCGGTACTGCGGGGCCCACGGATTGGTGGTGTTAAACTCAGTAGTATCAAAGGATTGCAGGTTATAATAGCTGGCATCAGGCAATACCTGTGTTCTATAATCCAGTAACACCTCGTTGCCTTCATATACAAACTCGCGGTATCCGCCTGTGGGCCAAGTGATCTTTTTGAGTGTATTGGCCCTGGCATAATAGGCATTGGCCCTCCGGTCAGCCATATCGTTTACAAAAATGGTGTCATTGCCAGGATCGAGGCTGAACATATTGCGGTATACACCATTGGGAAACAGGATCCAGTTATAGTCTTGACCGTTGTAATATCCCCAATAGTCGATGCCTCTTGAAAAACGGGAGGGCAAATTGACGTCTTCTATATAATCAAACCTGAACGTGATGGAGTCATTGTTGATGTTGCCGAACTCGGCTACGTTTTTGAGCTTCAGGCGCATGAAATAGGTGGTGGGAGTTCCAGCACCAAAGTAGGCATAGTTGAAATGGTGTCTTTTGATGAGGCCTTTGCCATTGCGGGCAAAATGGCTGATGGAATCCAGCTTGGTGCCACCGGCGTAATCCTGCCTGCCGGAGGAATAGAACAGGAGGGAGTCGATGGGCGTTTCTATCCTGGTGAGGTATTTTTCGGTGGTCTCATTGGTGACCATCTGGATATCGGAGTAATACTCTTCGGGCCGGCAATCAAAGTTTTGCCAGGTGCTGAGGGCCTTGCCACCAGAGGATAGGGTGGAGAAACTGGCAGAGGATTGGTTATAGGTAAACCGGGCAGCCGACAGGCCATTGATATCGGTTATTTCCACCAGGTGCCAGGTTTGTGTATAGAAGGAGGAGCGGGGTGGCCTGGAATAGTTAGCCGTATAACTAAGCGATGCATAATCTGTTGCTGCGGCACCCAGGGTTTGATCCACGCCAAAGTAATAGCGGTTGCCTTTTTCGGTGCGTAATATCCAGCCAATGATGTGATAACCCTCCATGATATCTGTACCCCATACGGGGTCAATTTTAACGGGCATTTGTTGTACCAGCCGGATATTTTTTTGCTCGTCAAAATAAAACTTACCACTTACCTCACCGCAGCTGAACATAAACATATCGGGTTCCGCATCTTTAAAACCGCGTAAGATCCAATTAATATTCACCATAGCGGCTACCTGACTGGTAGGATAGTCGGGTGCGGGAAACTGTGAGGGCTTTAAAGTCATGTGGAGGTATCCTGAATCACCACTTATCAGGCGGTCATCGGCAATGCCATGCATGACGCGGGTGATACGTCCGCCTGCAGCCATACTCCAGCCAAGACCCACATTACTGGCTATTTCTTCCACCCGGATACCACCATTGTGGTAACTAAGGGCTACGGGCACACTGGCATTGCCTGCAGCGAGGGAGTAGAGTGGTACATCAATGGGGGTAGTGCCTGTAAAGTTGCCCAGGGGGCGTTCCTGGGCTTTGAACAAAGCGGCCGAATTGGGGGTTACGGGCGCAAGTTTGGGGAGGGCACCGGTATAGGCTTCCTGGCCAATAGCATGGATACAAACGGTCAACAATAAACAAATTATAAGTAGGCGCATGAGTAGTTAGATTTTAAATGGTTTAATGGTAATGGTTAGCGATGGGTGAACAAGCCTTGTACATCATAGCCTACGCGAAATACGAAGGGCTGGGCCCTGGGTACCTGCTGGTAGGACAGTACATCCCATAGCAATTGTATCTTTCCTTTGAACTTTTTACCGGCCTGGTATTTTTTGCTGAGGCCAAACAGGCCGCTTCGCTGCCAGGTATCGCGCTGCAGGATGGGCATGGGCATACCAGGGGTGGTGACGGTGGAGTTGTTTGCATTCAGTGGCCGGTAGTTCATTTCAAACCCGCCGCTGAACCAAAAACTGTTCTTTATTTTCCAGTCAATAAAACTCCTGATGCCCGCACCCTGGTGGGTAATTTGTATATGATCCCATCCTTGCCCCCAGCCCAGTTTGTAAGCGGCGCCAATACCCACAACAGATCTGTCGTTGAGCTTATAGCCTACTGAAAGGGCTAAATCCGTAGTAACGGGGAAATAATAAGTGGCTTTTTGGGATTGGATATTGGTGCCCAGTTCCAACCGCTGTTTAAAGCTTTTGGTTTTTTGCGTATTGGGCTTGAAGTTGGGCATGTCTTCCTCCTGTCCTGCTGTGACGCCGGAGGAGCCGGCCTTCATGATCTTGTCTTTTAACTTGCCCAGTTCGGCCTGGGCGGTTTGTAACTGCTGCTGAAATTGTTGCTGGGCCTGGGGGCCACCGGCAGCCAGTTGTTGTTGTATCATACCGGTTACTTCTTCGCGTGTTTGCAACCCGGCATAAGCATTGCCTGAAAAAGCGTCGTCATTACCTGGCAAGCGGAATAAAGACGCCAGGCGGCTGTTGCGGCGCATGAAATCCTGGAACAGTTTTGTGTCACTTAAAAGATTGAGTGCCTTGCGTTCAATTTTGGCTGGGTGCTGCAATACTTCTTTGTATTCATTCACCTGCTGGCTATAATAATATACCTGCTTGTTCAATTGCCCGATCTCTTTGGCCAGGCCCAGGCCCTGCAGTTTTTCCCGGAGGTATTGTTGTCGCTGACGCAGCAGGGCTTGTAGGTTGGCGGTTTGCTGAAACCCCTTTTCCAGGGCCTGCAGGTCGCCCATGCTTTTGGTCAGCTTTTCGGTCACCCCTTTGGTTTGTTGTAGTAGTGCCGGGTTTTGTTGCAGGAACTTGAGGCTGGTTTGCAGGGTGTCGAAAATGGGGATATAGGGTGGATCGCCGGTAGTGTTGCTAACCGTTTGCTGTAGTTGCTGGTAATACGCGCTTGTATTACCAAACAGCGCATTGGCGGTGGTGGTATCCCGCCTGGCCAGTTTGCGTTTAATACGCTGTTCCTGTCGCATTATTTTCTGTAGATACCGCGTCGTGTGTTGGTCAAGTTTATCCTGCAAGTTTTGAGCGGATTGGCTGATCTGTCCGAAGAATTGGTGTGGCAGTAGTGTCAATGGATGCTGACCAGGGGTTTCCTGCCGGCATAGGGCAATAGCAGGAAACACCATTATGCCTGCGATAATGGCAAAGAGATTACGCATAAGCAGTTGGCTTAAGTAATAAATAGTTAATAATTACCGGGGTACAATGATTGGCATTGTACCTGATCGATCAGTTTGGCAGGGAATGTTCTGTTGTTTTTTTATCACTCACTGGAAGATGGCTGTATAAGCGCCCGGGCATATGCTACTTTGCTACGAATGTCAATAATACCAATTAGTCCATTGCTTACCAAAAACAAGTTTCATTTATCCATGATATGGATAATTTAAAACTATAGACTATAATTTCAGCGATGCCATAGCAGCGGCCGTACTACACCCATGTCCAGATCGACACAATAAATCATATTCAAAACGTACGGAGGTTAAAAGGCTTCATCATTACGGGGAAAAATGCGCGGAATACTTGTTATACAACGTTAGCAAGTTTTACCAGCATTGCCAAGCAGTACTGATTAAAATGACGGGTATTGCATGCATTTATGACTATTATCAAAACACCCCTGGCCTGTTTAATCAGTAATGCTGGTTGCAAATTATTAAGTCCGGAGCCAGGAAAAATCCGGTATCCCGTAGAGGGGGGAAAGTCCGGAGGTCGGAAAAGCCCGGAAAGAAATAATCGGATATGGAGGGTGGGGGCGTGTGAGTGGGGCCTTCCGTGATACCCATTTACCGGGATAAAGGGATAAGTCTTTGTCAAACCATGTATTATCTTTGTTTCATTATGGAAGAGCCCATTGTTATAACGGTGCCCTGGCGGGGTGGTGAGCGGGAATTTTTATTGGAGTTACAGCCAATGGGGTATACCCATCGTTTCCGGGTAGAGATAGAAGGCGTGGAAGTATTTTTTGAGCCGGATGAAGAAAGGAGGTACCGGGCAATGATTGTGCCCGAAAAAGCGGAGGCCGCGCAAAAGCTGGATCCTGCCTTGTTGCAGGCGGTGGCGGCGGTACTACAGGATGCACTTGGTTAGTAGTAGCCAATAAAATAGGGTACGGATTTACTGTTGGTTCATAGAGCATGGAATTGAAAAGAATACTGGACCTGAGCGTGTTCAAACTACTAAAAAAACTTCTTTCAATATCCCATGTAAAAAACAGAAAAGACTCCCGGAAAGTGGGGTCGACTACAGTTGACCTTCCCAACGATCCCCCATGGATGTGAAAAATCACCCGTACCCAACCATCACCCTCGGAAGTCTTTCTGATTTCCCATTGTTCTCATCGCCTGTGCAAAAATATTGCGCCATCTACATGGCCGCATGTATGTTTAAATAATCTTACGAATACTATTGTTTCGGTAAAACCAACCCATTTGGAGCATGACCAACAGTCAAGGGTAAAAAGGAAAAGATTGGAAAGGAAAGGTAATTCAGGGGCTTTATTCAAACGGTCAGGTGCAAATGTAAAGCAGAATACACCATTTAGAACAGCCTCATAATATCACTAGCAACATTTAGAAAACCCACGATGGGGTAAACCCTTAGGCTAAAACGCATAAAACCCTTAAAATTTCCATGTATAAAGGGAGTGGTCAAAAGCAGGCTGCAAAGGGCTGGTTCGGAAAACCGGCAAAAAGTCGCGTTTATAGAAAAAACACTATCGAACTTTCGTTGTTATTTGACCCATAAATATGGATATTTCCACCAAATTGCTTCTTGCATTATATATTTTTGTATAGCATACGCATTACCATTACCTAGTACCATGGCAAAAATTTTAATCATTGACGACCATTCGATCATCAGGGTGGGCATTAGTTTTCTTATTCGCCAGGAAATTCCATCTGCTACGATTGATGAGGCAAAAAGTGGCGATACTGCCGTAGTGCAGCTCAAGAAGAATACGTATGACCTGGTTATTCTTGATGTTAATATCCCCGGTACAGATACGATCGATTTCATCAGCTACCTGCTTACAGCTACCCCCCATCTGAACATCCTGATCTTTACGATGAACCCGGAAGAGTGGTATGGCCGGCGGTTCCTCAAGATGGGTGTAAAAGGTTTTCTCAACAAAGAATCACCGGAAGAAGAGATCAAAAAAGCCATCTGGACGGTATTGAAAGGCAATCGATACATTAGCCCGGAGTTGGCGCAGATCATTTCCATGGATGCACTGGAGAAAAAGAAAGAGAATCCCTTTGATGAATTGAGCAACCGGGAGTTTGATGTAGCGATGCGGCTTACCCGGGGTGATTCTGTATCGGCCATTGCCGAGTCGCTCAACCTGCATGCTTCTACGGTGGGTACGCACAAAGCGCATATTTTTGAAAAGCTGAATGTGCAGAATATTATTCAACTGGCAGACCTGGCCCGGCTATACAATGCGAATGCCAGTCTGGACAACAAAAGTTAACCGCCGCTCTTGTACGTTGCGGCATGTTCAAGGCCTTGTTCCTTTATCTTCCTGCCTTAATATTTTTTAAATGTTACGGATGCAGATAATGCATTACTAAAGCCTATGAGATCAGTGCAACGGCATAGACTGGCTGCCATTTTATACCTGCTTGTCATAATTCCTGCCTCCACGATGGCCCGACAGCAACCGGCCCCCTATTTTGCCCATCATTCATTTCTTCACTTCGACGATGAAAATGGATTACCCGCCAACGATGTAACGGGCTTTTATGAAGATGTAAATGGCTATTGCTGGTTTACCACGCAATTTGGCCTGGTGAGGTTTGATGGCAAGCATTTCCGGCATTTCTTTACGGGCAATGTACCCACGCTGATTTCTAACCGGGTCTTTGGTTTGAGCGGGGACCGGAAAGGCAGCCTGTTCTTTGCCAGCGAAGGGGGCGGGGTACACAAAATTGAAGGTGATGGGCAGATACAATATGTACCTGGCGTTACAACAGGTTATAATTTCCTGATGGGCAATCACGGGTATGTACTGGATATACGTCCTTACCTGAATAATGCCGGTGACTCGGCCAGGCTGATGGGTGAACCATTGGCCGGTAAAGAATCTTTTGTAAACCAGGAATTTTATCCCGAGGCCAATGGGAATGCCTGGTTTGTCGGCAGCACAGGTATCAGCTATTATCAACAGGGGCATTGCCAGTGGGTGGATAGCATCAACTACAAAACGGCCAAACACTTTTATACGCACCAGGCGCTCTTTGTGGTGGATAGCCTGGGCGCCATACAGGTATACCAGGCTGGTGTAAAAACCAACCACCGGTTCCTGTTGTCCGATATCTTGTCGACCCTGAAAGAAAAAGGCCCTCCAGATCTTACCAAAGCGCGTTTCTTCTCCAATCAGACAGGTACCTTCCTGCGGTATCGTGATCATTTGCTGAGCTTTGATTATGATGGAAAAGCATTGCGCCCCATCTGGCTTTTGCACAACCTGCAGCTGCCCATGCCCAAGGGGGTTTATTATTCCAGCAGGTACCGCCTGTACATCATGCGCACGAGTACGAGTGGGTTCTATTTGGTGCACGACCAACCTTTTAATGTGCATAGTTATTCAGAGGGCATGGAGAACAATTTCACGGCTACTGTGGAAATACGGCCCATGCAGGTATTGGCTACGAATGGACTGTTGGTTTCGCCGGATACGGTGGTGCGGGTGTATCCCTTGTATAGCATTGGCTGGAATGCGCTGCTCAAAGACCGGGCCGGGCATACCTGGCTGATAGCCAGGGATACGTTGAAATGCCTGGACAGTAACCTAAAGACGCTCAAGTGGTGGAAACCGGCTGATACGCGGGTAGCCAGTATACAAGAAGATGGAGCAGGGACGATCTGGTACGCTACGGATCTTGGCCTGGCGAAGATCGACAGCGGGCAATTGCGGTTTGTATACCAGGACTCTAAAGACTTTGGCCGGACGCAATGTTTATTTCCTTTGAATGATACGGTGCTTTGGGTAGGAACCACCCGGGGGCTGTATAGTTATCATAAGCAGCTCAACACCATTACACCGGTTGCGGCTATGGCCGGCCGGTATGTGCGTCATATTTACCGGGCAAAAGATGGGAACCTCTGGATCGGCACGTATGGACAGGGATTTTATACTTACCGCGGTGGTCAGTTCATTGCTTTGCCACTGGATAAGAAAGGCCGCCTGGCTACCCCGCACTGTTTTATGGAAGATGACAATGGATACTTCTGGATACCTACCAACAATGGCTTGTTGCAGGTGAGAAAAGTGGCGCTGGAGGCCTGGCTGAATGACCGGAAAGGGGAAGTCTATTACCATTATTACGATAAATACGATGGGTTTGCGACCAGGGAATTCAATGGGGGCTGCAGCCCGGTGGGACTCCGGTTGCAGGATGGTAGTTTTTCCCTTCCTTCGATGAAGGGCCTCGTGTGGTTCAACCCCCTGCAGGTGCAGCCCATATTGCCGGCGGGGATTATTCAAATTGACCAGGTACTGGCCGATACAGTTGTGATGGCACTTACGCAGTCCATACGGTTTAAGGCCGGGACCCGCAATATGCGCTTTCGCATCTCTTCTCCTTTCTTTGGCAATATGGCCAATTTCGTTCCTGAATACCGGATAGAAGGTTCTGACCAGTCATGGATGCCGGTGCCTGCGGATAATGAGATCGTTATTAGTTCGCTGCCTGCCGGCAAGTACCAGCTGGAGTTGCGCCTGCGGCAGGGCTTTGGCGCCACTAATTATACCAGCAGGTTACAACCCTTCTCCATCGCATCCTCCTTGTTCGAAACAGCCTGGTTCTGGATAGGGTTGACTCTCCTGGCCTTAGGGGGGCTTTGGTATTACTGGCGAATAAAAAGGACACAACACCAATTGGAGTCGAGGCAAAGGGAGCAACAATTAGAACTGCAGGTAGCCTATCGGACAGAGGTATTTCAACAGGCTATATCAGACCTCAAAAACACGGAAGAGATCCTGCATCAAAGTAACCTGCTGAAAGACAGGCTGACTTCCATTATTCTCCATGATATCCGCTCACCGCTGCGGTTTATGAACCTGATCAGTAACCAGCTTTCGCAGGCATTGGCCATGGGGGATACGCAATCATTAAACGCCCTGATCACGGAACTGAAGAAATCATCTGATCAGCTGGATATCTTCACGCGTGAATTCCTGGTATGGCTTTCTACCCAACAATCGGGCTTTAAGACAAAACGGGAGTACATTGATGTGCAGCAATTATTCAATGAAACGGAAAGTCATTACCGCAACCTGCTTCACTGGAACAGCAATACGCTGGTGCTGGATATTGCCCCGGATGTAAGCTTGTATACGGACCGCCAATTGCTGAAGATCGTTTTACATAACCTGGTAGATAATTCCAATAAGCATACGGATATGGGCACGGTGTGGATAAGCGCCTGGTATTCGAAAGACCAACAGGTAACGATTAAAGTGGCCGATTCGGGAAAGGGGATGTCGGTTCCGGAATTAAAGCTGCTGCAAACCTGGCTCAAAGATGGGAAGAACCAGATCGTAACGGATGGTACGGGTAACCTGGGTTATAGGATCATCCGCGATTTTGTGATCATTATGAAGGGAACGGTTGCTGTGGAAAGTAGTATGGGCACCGGTACCACGGTGACCATCCTGTTTCCGGTCTCAGCATGACCAGGATTCAGTGCTTTGGTATATATTTATTGACTGATTGGATGTTGATCGTACATCAACCTGTGCCTATGAATGTAATGCAGCGGCATGGTCTGCTAACCATATTATACCTTTTCTTATTACTACCCGCCCGCGTTACTGCGCGGCAGCAGTTACCGCCATACTTTGAAGGTTATCATATTACCCATTATGATGATGAAAGCGGTTTGCCTTCCAATGATATTACCGGTTTTTTTGAGGATGCCAAGGGATATTACTGGTTCACCACGCAGTTTGGCCTGGTTCGTTTTGATGGCCGGGATTTCAGGCATTATTATACGGGTAATATGCCCACGCTTACTTCGAACCGGTTGTATTCCCTGAACAGTGATACAGGGAACATGGTTTATTTTGGGGATGAAAGTGGAGGTGTGCATGTGATTGACAGCAATGGGCTGATCAGGCTGGTACCTGGCGCCAAGGCGCGGTATAATTTCCTGATGAGCCGGCATGGCTTTACACTCGATCTACGCAAATACCTGGTCAACGCTGCAGATTCTGCCAGGATCATGAATGAGGTAAAGGCCACCAAACATTACCTGGCCATGCATGAATTCTATAAGAGCAGCAATGGTCATGCCTGGTTTGTAAGTGGGCATGATATCAGTTATTTCAAGGATGGTTATTTCTTTCCGGTAGATTATTATGATGAAGAGGAGCGGCGTCATTTTTATATAGACAATACGCTTTTTGCGGTGGATTCCATTGGCAGGATCAGTGTTTATAAAGCGGGTAGTAAAACCAACCTGTCGCTTTCTCTCCAAAGTATACTAGGCACAGGTAAAAAGGCGCCGGACTTGCGGCAGCTGGTGTTTTGTTCCAATAAAATGGGCACTTTTCTGCAGTATGAGGGACAGTTATTGGCACTTAGCTTTGATGGCCGCACGGTGCAAACCAGGCTGCTGTTAAAAGGTCTTACGCTGCCGCTGGCCAAGGATATCTATTATTCCAAACGGTATGGTATGTACATACTGCGCACCAGTACGAAGGGCTTTTACCTGATCAGGAACCAGCCTTTCGCCGTGCACAGTTTTACGGATAAAGACGGCATGGAGAACAGCTTTACGGCATCGGTGGAAATACGACCGATGGAAGTGCTGACCACCAATGGGGTGTTGTTTACACCCACAGCTGCCAACAGAATCTATTCCAATGACCTGCTGATCTGGAATACGATACTTAAAGACAGCAAGCAGCAGGTGTGGCTGATGGCCGGCGATACGCTGTTATGCCTCAATAGCAAATTGCAGGAACAGAAGCGCTGGGTGGTGAAGCATGACACGTACCTGAAAAGCCTGCTGGAAGACAGCAAAGGCACGATCTGGTACTGCTCCAATAATGGTCTTGCAAGGATTGACAATGGCCAGATGAAGACCTTGTATGCGGATTACCTTGATTATGGCCGCGCGCAGTGCATGTTCCTGTTAAATGATAGTACGATATGGCTAGGCACCACGGAAGGGCTGTATGCGTATCATATCAATACGAATACGATCACGCCCGAAAAGGACATGGCTACAAATTATGTACGTCATATTTACCGGGCAAAGGATGGCTCGATTTGGATTGGTACTTATGGGCAAGGGTTTTATACGTACAGGAATGGGCGTTTTATTCCATTGCCACAGGATAGAAAGCATAGCCTGGCCACCGCGCATTGCTTTATGGAAGATGACAAGGGTTTCTTTTGGATACCTACTAATAAAGGTCTGTTCCAGGTAGCCAAACAAATGCTGGAGGACTGGATTGGCAATAGGGACCTGCAGGTGTATTACCATTATTATGACAGGCATGATGGGTTTGGTACCAATGAGTTTAATGGTGGCAGCAGTCCGGTGGGTATAACTTTACAGGATGGTACTTTTTCGCTGCCTTCGATGAAAGGGCTGGTATGGTTCCATCCATCACGGGTGCAACCGGACCTGCCATTGCAGGATATTTTTATTGACCGGGTGCTATCGGATACACAGGAAGTGAAATACCAGGGTGCTATACGATTTGAACCAGGTACGCGGAAGATCAGCTTCCTCCTTTCGTCGCCTTTCTTTGGCAACAGGGATAATTTCTTTCCGGAATACCGGATACCGGGTGTTGACAAAGACTGGACGCCGGTACCGGCGGATAATAATATTGTAGTGAACTACCTGCGTCCTGGCACGTATACGCTCGACATTCGATTGCGGCATGGTTTTGATGCGCAGGCTTATACCAGTAAGTCGCAACAATTTACCCTTGCCCCTTTCTTTTATGAGACGCGGGAGTTCCTAATATTGATGATATTGTTTGTACTGGGCTTGATTGGCTGGGGTGTTTATGTGTTTATTAAATGGCGCACCAAAAATGTGCGGGAAAGGGAACTGATATTGGAAAAACAGGTGCAACAGCGAACCAGTGAGCAGGCTGTTACGGTGCAAAAATTAGAACAATCGGTGACGGATCTGAAAAAATCGGAAGAAAGTCTACACCAGAGTAATTTGCTGAAGGATAAACTGACGTCCATTATCCTGCATGATATCCGGTCTCCATTGCGTTTTATGAACTTGCTGAGCAACCAACTGCACAACGCGCTATCAACAGGAGAAAACCAGCCACTGACTGCCTTGACGGCGGAATTGAAAAAGTCGACTGATCAACTCGATGCTTTTACGCGGGAATTCCTGGTGTGGCTCAATGCGCAGCAAAATGATTTCAGGGTACGGAATGAACATGTGTATGTAAAAGAGATGTTTGAGGAGGCGGACAATTTTTTCCGGAATATCCTGACGGGGAATGAAAATACGCTGGAAGTAAGTGTAGCGGACGATATCAGTATGTGGACGGACAAGCAGTTGCTGCGCATCATATTGCACAATATCATTGACAATGCCAATAAACATACAGACGGTGGGTTGATCAGGTTGAGTGCTTACCTGGAAACGGTTGACCGGGTGGTGATCAAAGTAACGGATACGGGCAAAGGCATGCGTCATTCAGAATTGCAGGAATTGCAGGACCGGCTGGAAAATGAAAACAATGCTTTTGTTACGGATAGTACGGGTAATCTCGGATACCGTATTATGCGGGATTTTGTGAACAAACTGAAAGGGCATATTGCGGTAGAAAGTGTTTTTAAACAAGGCACCACGGTTACGATTTCCTTTCCCGTGGAATGAGCCGGGGGTGTGTATTCAACAAACTACCAATACAGTACCGCGCAAAGGGAACCTACTGCAATAAGGGCCCACAATAAAATACCCTGCAATAAAGGTTTTATGCCTACGGCCCGCAATACTTCCAACCTAAGTCCACAACCGATCAGGAAAAGGGTAAGCGTAAGTCCTGCCTTGGCGCCAGCCACCAGGTAGGGGCTCACCAGGGCTACTGCTGGTACATAACTATTCAGTACAATGCCTGCGATGAACAGCCCAATAAACCAGGGGATCTTAATGCGGTTGTTGCCACCTTTGAACAGAAAACCCGATAGCAGGCTTACGGGAACGATCCACAAGGCTCTCGCCAGCTTGACGGTAGTGGCTATTTCCAAAGCCTGCGGACCATATTTGGCAGCGGCACCGGTAACAGAGCTGGTGTCATGGATGGCAATGGCGCTCCACAGGCCAAACTGTTTTTCGGATAACTGCAAAGCATGTCCAATGGCGGGGAATAAGAACAAGGCAGCTGCATTCAAAATAAAGACGGTGCCCAGTGCTACGGAAAGTTGCTTTTCGCGGGCCTGAATGACGGGTGCAATAGCTGCAATGGCGCTTCCGCCGCAGATGGCAGTACCAGAAGCGATGAGCCAGGAAGTTGTCTTTTCGGTTTTGAACAACCTGCCCAGTAAAGCGCCTGCCAGCAGGGTACCTATGATGGAAGCGGCTGCCAGTAAGATACCTTCCTTACCGGCTTTCAGTGTGCTGCTGGCCTGCATGCCAAATCCCAGCCCTACCACGGATACCTGTAATAACCAATGGGTAGCCTTGTGATTGAGGTGCAACCAGGGGTGGCCAATGAATTGGGCAATTACAAAACCCATCAATAAAGCAATGGGCGGACTGATGAGGGGTGATAGGCACAACACAACGGCTGCTATGAATACCAGTTCCCGGGTGGTGATGGTGCGGTCCCAGATCTTTTTCTTGTCCGTGCTGGTAGTTGTCTTATTCGCTGCCTCCATAATCGCTCGTATTTATGAAGCCAAAGGTCCTATAAGGGCAGCGGGGTATGAAATGGTAAAAAGTTATGGCTCATTACCGCAGGTTATGATGGCGGGCAAATTCCATGAACAGGGTAGGGAGGGGTTCTGGTTCCCCATGGGGTAGCGCAAAGTAAAAATATCTTTCAATTGATAGTCCTTTCACATCAATGATACAGCATTCCTTGTGTTTCAATTCTTTTAATACGGCATGGATGGAAAGGAAGGCCATGCAGGGAGCGTGTAGCAGGTAGCTTTTAATACTTTCGGAATTGCCCAATTCCATTTCCACTTTTAACTGGGTCATAGAGATGCCCTGTTGCTGTAAGGCATGGGCAATGACTTCCAGCGTACCCGAACCTGGTTCCCGCAGCAGCAGGGGTATTTTCTTTAACTCCTCTGGTTTGATGACATTTTTAAGGGCCAGGGGATTGTTGATGCCCGACACCAGTACGATCTCGTCTTTTAAGAATGCCTGGTATTTGACGGATCTGTTTTTGGAACGGCCTTCGATGATACCCAGGTCGATCTCCTTGTTGTACAAAGCCTGTTCTATTTGCTCGGTATTATTGATGAGCAGGGTGACGCGTACTTCTTTGAATTGTTGGTGAAAGGCCGCGAGGATGGGTGGCAATACATATTGGGCAACGGTGGTGCTGGCGCCGATACGGAGTTGGCCACTGGTGCGGTGGGCAAGGTTGTTCATCTCAAACTCCAGGTTGCGGTAGATGCGGAACAATTGTTCGGTATGCTGGAGCAATGTTTTGCCGGCTGTGGTCAATTTAATGCGGGTGCCATTGCGTTCAAACAAGCGGATGCCCAATTGCTGCTCCAGTTCCCGGATATGCTTGGTGACAGCGGGCTGGGTAATGAATAGTTCCGTGGCTGCTTTGGTAAAATTGAGCCGCCTGGCCACTGTATGAAATACCTGTAAGCGAAAATCGAAAACCATGATCCTTTTTTAGATGTAAGGTAGCAAACTAATCTGTGATCACTATCCGGGTGGGTTTATGTGTATGGTTGCCGAATACATTTGAAGCGTAGTGGTAGGAGCCGTATAACAATTCTCCATCAAATGCAGCAAAAGGGGCATTGGGTGAAAGCAGGTGATTGATACCAATGGGGTGGGCAGCACGTAGCACCCGATTGAGGCTCCCGTTTTCCTTTACATGAAATGCGGTAAGTTGTAAGGGGGGCTTCGAATTACTCAATATAACACGACTTGTTTTTTCAGCCGGTAAAGGCCCGGAATTATCTTTATATTCATGAAAGAACACGAGCAGGTCTTTACCTTTGTACAGGGTGGCCAATGCACCTGTAAACTGAGGTAATGTTAATTCTGTTTGATCCATTGGTATTACCTGTATCCATTCCAGGTCCCGGTCAGGCTTTATTCTGAACAGGTAAATGTTTCCGGTAGTTGTCCTGGCATCCAACCTGCTTGGGGTAGACAAATCCAATGATTCGAAGGGTTGAACGATCAGGTAAATAGAACCATCTACCAGTTTAAAATGGTTGATCATACTGGCTGTTTGCGGAATACCCTTCCTGATCTTCGGCAAATAACCGGCAGGAACCTGCTGCCAGTACGCCACATCGCTTAAGGTCACTTCCTTCATCCCGGTTACTTTTTTAGACTCCCCATTGAATTCACCCGATAAAAGCACTGTAAAATCTTCTTTCTTCTCTTTGGCCAATAGCCCGGTAAAAGATAAACCGTTGGGACTATGGGTCCATATCATGTTGGCCAACCTGCCATCCGGCAGGTCCTCCAAAAGAGTCGTCGTCGTTTTGCCTTCCTTGTTAATTTCAGTTACAAGGTATGTCAAAGGCCGGTAAGCTTTACCCGGCTTGGTATTTACGCAGTTAATAACGTATAAAATCCCCTCCGGAGTTAATATACAGGTGGTACTTATGGTGGCGTGTCGGATGTCTCCTATTGCAAAGGTGAATCGCGTTACTACCTTCAAGCTGGTATCCATTACAACACCGTCAAATAACTGATCATGGCCGCTGGCAGGTACTTTTGCCACACCAAAACATAGGGTACTATCGGGGGAATAACCTTTGATAAAACCATGGGGAATGGTAGTTGCCTTAAAAAGAGGGGTGTGTTTTCCTTTTTCTTTACCGGTAATGCCATCCACTGTATAGGCGTAGACCTGCTCTTTTTCTGCGTAGAATAAATGGAGTTGCTTGTTAACCTGGATAGTACCCAGGTATTGCTTTTTGAATAATTCCGGGAGGGGGTTGGTGTAGATTTGATTCATCCCGGCATCGTAACCAGTTATTACTGTTTGCTTGTTGCTATTGTAATAAACATCATAAAGACTATGGGGAGCGCCATTGTGAATGGTGACATAGGTACCTGGAGCAGGGCGGAAGAATTCGTGCAGGTAGAAGGTTTTTTTTTCCTGGCTTTCCTTTATGATAACTGTCTGGCTCCATCCGTCGGCAGGGATGCCGTGTAAAAAAAGCAGGAGGGCGGCAAGTATATTCGTTTTTAGCATAGATATTATTAAACGCATCACCAGGCTATTAGATTATTCGGTACTTCCTGTTTGTTTGAGCACCCACCTTTCCTATATGACCCAATTTCGGTATTTTCACGCCACAAGTTCCGTTTAACCGGTTGCATGTCAGCGCAAAATACATATCAGCAATTTCAGGAGGCTTTCTATGCTCAGTATGAGCCGCTGTGCCGGTATGCCTATACGCTGGTGAAGGATTATGATGCCTGTGAGGACATTGTACAGGAAACCTTTTTGAAGATATGGGAGAAAAAGCAGGAACTCATCGGCACAGATGGTCTGAATTTCTATTTGTTTAGGGCAGTACGCAACAATTGTCTAAGTTTCCTGGAGAAAAAGCAAAAGACCATCATCAGTACCCTCCGGGATGAAGATGTGGCGGATATGCCCGGTGAAAAAGAATTGGCAACTACGGATACGGGTAAGGATTATGATACGTTATTAAAAGAAGCGATGGACAACCTGCCCCCCAAATGCCGGGAGGTATTTATCCTGAGCCGGGTGAGTGATCTGACCTATCAACAGATCAGTGAAACGCTGGACATATCTGTAAAAACGGTTGAGAACCATATGGGTAAAGCGCTCAGGATATTACGTTCATTCATCCGGGGCAAACAGACCTTTATTTTGGCGCTTAGTTTACTTTTTCTTTATTAAACGGATAGGGGTATCCTGTATTTTAATGTTATAATGTTAATAAAGTCAAAAAATGATTCCAGGTGATGCGGTCATAAATATCATTGCAAAGCAGCTCAGTGGCCGGGCTACTGCCGAAGAACAGGCCCAGCTACAGCAATGGCTGGAACTGGCCCCTGCCAATCAACAGGAATATGAAGAGCTGGTGAAGGCCTGGCAGGAGAGCATCCGCCTGACGGAACAACATAACTTTAATACGGACGAGGCCTGGGCCAGGGTAGCAGCCAGAACAAAACCCGCCGGGACAGACACGGTTTCAGGCCGTAAATTCAACCTATTCACCAAATTATACCCCCGCCGCCTGGCAATTGCAGCCGCGGTAACAGGTTTGCTGATGGTGGGCGGGTATTTATGGAATCACTATCGAACCTCCTGGCAGGAGCTGGCAGCAGGTAATAATAATAAATCCTTACAGTTGCCTGATGGCTCCACGGTACTGTTGCGGAAAGGCGCTACCCTCAAATATCCGCTTCATTTTGAAGGGGAGGAAAGGTTGATCCGCTTGTCGGGAGAGGCCTATTTTACGGTGCAAAAGAATGAACATCAACCCTTTGTTGTTATGACCGACCATGCAGCAGTACGGGTACTGGGTACCACTTTCCTGGTGAATGCGGACGACAAATCGGATGAAGTGATCGTGGTTGCCGGAAAAGTGAGTGTGATCAGCAAACAGCAGGCAGGGCAGCAGGTAGAATTGACCGCAGGGCAGCGTACGGTACTGCAAAATGATCAATTTCAGCAAAGTGAGGTGACGGATTCCAACTTTATAGCCTGGAATACGGGTTTGCTCGACTTTAAAAATACCCCCCTGGTACAGGTTCTGGAAGATATGGAGGATTATTACGAGGTCCCTATCAGCCTGGCCCCCCAAAATAAGGTTTCTATCGCCCCCCATACTGTAACTGTCCGGTTTAATAACCAGCCTTTGGAACAGGCTTTGGAAGAAATCAGGCTGGTTACGGGTTTGGACATGAAAAAAGAAGGCAATGAATTCGTTTTTTATATGAAATAAATAGTTCCTTTGGGGATCATCTGCGCCAACCCCAACCAGAGAGATACAGGAACTAAGGCATGAAACGAATCATTTGCATACTTTTATTGCTATGCTGCTATCAGCATATTGCATGGGCGCAGAAGTCGGTTTTTTCCAACCGATCTTATCTCCCTTCTTTTCAAAAAGGCTCCGTTAAAGATTTCCTGGAAGATATTAACCACAGTGGCAAAGCCATTATTGAATATTCATTTAATAACCTGGATACAGCAAAGATCATTTTCCTGACAGGATCGCCTACAACATTAGGCGGCGTATTACAACAGGTACTGAAAGATCAAAGGGTCAGTATCCTGGAAAAGAACAATAAGATCATCCTGGTCCCATCGCCTGTTCCACTACCCGATGATTTCTTTATTTCCTATTATGCTGTGTATGGTTTGATCAAGGAAACGGTGAGTGGTGAACCGCTGGCCGATGCTACTGTTTGGCACCCTGCCCTTCAAAAAGGCAGTTTGTCCAATACTTTTGGTCATTATACTTTATTACTACCCGAAGGAAAGCAGGTATTACTGATCACTTATGCCGGCTACAATAGCCGCAAGGTGGAGTTGGACCTGCGGGAAAATACAAGGGTGGATCTTACGCTGGAGCCTAAAAGTGAGATACAGGAAGTAACTGTCACCGCCGGTAATGGAACCCCCGGACAAAATCCTGATAACCTGGCTGCCAGTGCAGAAGCTGTACAGGATATGTTCCTGGGCGAACCGGATGTGGTACGCTCGCTGTACATGCAGCCGGGTGTAAAGAATATCCCTGAAATAACGAATGGCCTGCTGGTAAGGGGCGGTAGTCCTGATCAGAACGTTTTTTTACTGGATGGTAATATGGTATTTAATCCCACGCACTTACTGGGCACCATGTTCATCATCAACCGGACTTCTGTTAAATCATTGCATCTCTATAAAAGTAATTTCCCTGCACGTTTTGGGGGTGGGTTGTCTTCTGTTATAGACGTTGTTACCAAGGATGGAAATATGCAGCAGTGGAAAGGTGAAGCCAATGCGGGTGTATTGGCCGGATCCTTTACGGTGGAGGGGCCCATTAAAAAAGACCGGTCGGCCATCATGGTCTCTTTCCGGCATAGCTGGATCAATCCCCTGTTAAGGGCCATGAATTCGAACATTGGTGTAAACTTTTACGATCTGCATGTTAAGTTTACGCAATGGATGGGGAAAAAAGACAAGCTGATGGTGGATGTGTATTCGGGTCAGGATGATCTCAACCTGCACCGTGATTATACCAATAATGTGCAGCGCTGGGGAAATAGAACGGCTTCGGTAGGTTGGAACAGGCTCCTGGGTCCCAAAGCATTTTTGAATACCTCGGTCAATTTTAGTCAATACAGAAATATTGCTGGCTTCCGGTATAATCTATATGATAGTACGGGCGCTTCGAAGCACAACCGGGTGTACAATACGTATTCCTCGATTCAACGATTCAATGTACAATCGCGGCTTGAATTCACAGCTTCCAATAATGTACGGTTTATTACGGGGCTCAAGGCCAACTACACAAAAGTGAAGCCTTTTGATTCGAATATCTCTACTGAGTTTTTTGATAAGCCCGATGATTTTTCGGATTTCCCGCCCATCTCATTCCGCGAATTTGTATTCTTCTTTGAAAATGAGATCAGGCCCGATAAACAATTCTTTGTGCGGCCAGGTATTCATGTATCTCATTTTAATAACAATGGGTATGACTATACTTCTTGGCAGCCCCGTTTATTGGCTACTTACCGGTTGAGCAAGCGCCATCAGCTCAACTTTTCCTACAATCACATGACGCAATACCTGCACCTGGTCACCAATCCCTACCTGGGTATTAATGGTGATGCCTGGGTGCCCAGTACCAAAATGCTGGCTCCGGAAGAGTCGGATATGGTGAACCTGGGATACATATACCGCGACCGGAAGCGATTTGTATTCACGGCAGAAGTATACTACAAGGAGCTGCGGAATGTGACCAACTATGTAGAAGGTAAAAACCTGTTTTTGAATACGGCGGATTGGGAACAAAATGTGCAGTCGGGCAAAGGGTGGTGTTATGGATTGGAGGTGAAGATGGAGAAATCAACCGACAAATGGTATTTTCAGGCGGGTTATACCTTGTCGTGGAACTGGCGTCAGTTCAAAGGCATTAACAATGACGAAAAATTTCCCTTCAAGTACGACCGCCGGCATAGTCTGAGTATGGCGGGTACTTACAGGCTCAATAAGCATTGGAACTTTTCCACGCTCTGGACGTTTTCGACAGGTGATGTATTCACCTTGCCCGATAGGGGTTATCCGGATTTTGATGATGCGCAACAAATATTCAATCCCCTATCGCCCAAAGAATACCGGCTTATTTACCATTCATCGGCCATCAACCAGTACCGCACGTTGCCTTATCACCGGCTTGATCTGGCAGCTACCTATGAACAAAAGCACAATAAAAACCTTACTTCAAGGGTCAGCATGGGCATCTACAATATTTACGGATCACCCAACCAATATGTGTATGACCTGGAAGGAACGATGGGCAAACGATCGCTGGTGGTTACAACGCAATACCAGTTCTTTAAAGTAACCCCTTATATTTCTTATACATTCGCTTTTTAATGGAATATGCCAATTAAGTCCCTACCATATTATCTCTTTTGCAAAGCAGCCGCCGGCAGGCTTTGGCTGATCGGCGTATTGCTGGTGGCGCAAACATCCTGTAAGAAAGGATTCACCTCCAACCAGTTTGAGGACGACCACCTGGTGGTACTGGCGGAGATATCGGCTGCGGATTCTGTAAAGATCCCGGTGGGTAAAACGATTAAGGTGGGCAATGGCGGCCTTATCCGGTTTGAAAAAGTAAATGACGCTACGGTAACGCTTACAGAAGAAAATAACCGTACCTGGATATTGCAGCCCAACTTTGGCTGGCAGTTTGCTACAAACCCTACTACCGTATTTACCAACCGGAAACGTTATAAATCCAATACCCATTATTCTATTGAGGTGAAACATCCTACGATGGGAATAGTGACTGGTTCTACCTATATCCCCCCCATGCCCAAATGGGCCTATGGGGATACCAGCACCGAAGTGTACCAGGGTAAAAAAGTATTGGCCGTGAGCATTACTGTTCAGGATCCTGCAGATAAGGAAGATTATTATATCGTAGAAGGGATCAAAGAATTGTTAAAACCAGGCCGCTACTTCTATTACCGGGGTGTGCGGTATGACTACAATACCCAGCAAGGCAAGAACTTGTATGACCAGGTCAAGAATACCCCGGGTGTTCACCTGCTGAACGACACGGTATCGATTAACAAGTTTTTACGGCTGGAACTCTATACCCAGGATGCCAATACTGAAAATGCCCGGCTGGATAACCTTAAAAACCCTTTCCGCCGGCTGTTTTTGACCGACAAATCGTTTAATGGTCAATCGTATACGATCAGGTTTTTTGTAGACAAGCAATTCTTAATAGCTGCCGAACCCATGCAAAAAGGCCGGGTTCGCATCCAATTTAAAGCAGCCAGCAAAGAATTATTTGATTACCTGCTGGAATATGAAAAATACAAATCTGATTTTGGGTCTATTCCGGCAAACCAACTCCCATCTCCCACGGGAAATATCAACAAAGGCCTGGGTATATTTGGCGGATCGGCCAGGAGAGAACGCATCTACTATTTTGATACCCTTTGGTAATCCTCTTTTTTAAAGGGCCGGGTCACTTGCTATGACCGGCAATTATTTTTTTTTATTGCTGCGATAGGGGTAAGCTCTTAATGGCTGTTTTACTACGGTAAGGCTTAAATTTTACCTTTTTTATGAGCTACGCCCAACTTTCACCAGTTGCCGGAATGATTCCAGGTACGGTAGTGCAGTTTAAACCAGTAGTGCCCACTGAACTTAAGATAAGTGCAGTGATCATTACTTATAATGAAGAGAAGATCATCCGTAAAACCTTGCAGAAGTTGTCTTGGTGTGACGAGATTGTGATCGTGGATAGTTATAGTACAGACAATACGGTGGCTATTTGCCAGGAATTTGGCTGTGATGTGTATTCCCGGACATTTGATGGATACGGTACCCAGAAGCAATTTGCCATTGCCCGGGCTACCAATGATTGGGTGCTTTGTGTGGACGCTGATGAAATCCCTACGGATGAATTGATCCGGGAGATCAGGAGCATTAGTCCTGATACGGCTTATGCAGGTTTTTCTTTTCCGATGAACCTGGTTTTCCTGGATAGGGAATTCCGGCATGGAAAGGAAAGTGGCCGGCATTTTTTGCGTTTATTCAACCGCCAAAAAGGGGGTGTTACCAAGGAGCAGGTGCATGAAAGCTTCCAGGTAGAAGGACCTGTTAAAAGACTGGAAAATAAGATACTTCATTACAGCTATACCAGCATTCATCAATGTATTGAAAAGCTTAACCGCTACTCGACCCTGTCTGCCGGGATATCCTATAGTAAAGGCAAAAACAAATCGGCAATGGCTGTCTTGTTCGGCCTGCCCTTTAATTTCATTAAGTATTACCTGCTGGAGCGCAATTGCCTGAATGGAATGAAAGGTTTTTACTGGTCGGCTTTTGCTGCTTATTATCACTTTTTGAAATATGTAAAGTTGAAAGAACTACAACAAACAAAAAAGCGGCCTGCTATTGTGCGGGAAACTGTATACGCTTGATTGTGAAATTATTACCTCTACCTTCAAAAGAAGTACCTTGTTATTTGCTGCAACGCACCCTTTAAGGGTTTTAATGTACCATAAGGTTTGTGCCAATGGGACTGCCGACATGCTTACAGTACCGGCAAATGTGTTGGAATCTCAATTGTATTATTTACAGCAGGAGGGTTACCATACCATTCTGTTGAGTGAGCTGGTGAGCCATATCCGGCAAGGCAGCCCCTTACCGGAAAAGCCGGTATTGATCAGTTTTGATGATGGCTACCGGGATAATTATACAACGGCCTATCCAATTTTTGAAAGATTTGGTATGAAGGCCAATATTTTCCTGGTTCCGGCCTATTTACAGGAGGCTGCGAATAAGGAAACCCGGTCTGCATCACCCTACCTGCGCCTGGAAGACCTGGAAGCCATGGACCCGGGCCTGGTAGAATATGGATTGCATTCTTATGATCATAAGAGCTATAAAACGCTGACCAATGCTGAGGTGGAGGCCGATGTGCGCCAGTGCAGGACGGCCCTGGAGGCCATGGGCATTACTTGTCAGCCTTGCCTGGCTTTTCCCTATGGGGCGTATCCCAAGAAGGACGCTGTAAAGCTCCTTCAGTTTCAGAAAACCCTGGCAGCTTGTAATATTATAGCGGCATTCCGGATCGGCAACCGGCTGAATGCCCTTCCACTAACAAATCCTTTAATAATTCAACGACTTGATATACAGGGTGGAAACAATTTTAAAAAATTTACCCGGTTACTTCGTAAAGGAAAGACCTTGTTTGGGTAAATTTGGCCGATGGATAGAGATTTCACGGCCCTCAATGCTTATTTCGACAAGATTTATATACTGACCTTACCCCGTTTGAAAGAGCGGATAGACCATTTTACGCGTGAATTGAAAGGGTTGAATTATGAAATCTTCTATGGAATCGACAAAGAAGAGATCACCCTTGATTTGCTTAAACAACAAGGGGTTTACAATACAGCTGCTTATACGGATATTTATAAAAAGCAGGCGGATATGAATCCCGGTATGTTGTGTTGCTCACTGGGACATGTTAAAATATATGAATCCATCATCACCCATCAGTACAACAAGGTGTTGATCCTGGAGGATGATGCGTTTCCATTAACTGACAACCTGCCTCTTTTTCCTCAAATCACAGCCGAATTACCGGCCGATTGGGAGGTATTTTACCTTGGGTATGAAGGCAATGAGCTTTTTGGATGGAAGTCAATCGTGAAACGAATGTACTACATGACATTCCCTTTCCATACTTCGTTGCGTTTATCGCGTGCTATTTTTTCAAATTATTACCCAAGACCGCTTTCTCCTCATATTGCGCGGGCAGGTTTTCATGATTGCACCCATGCCTATGCGGTAACACTGGAAGGTGCCAAAAAATTGTTACAACAGCAAACACCGGTTGTGTACAATGCCGATAACTTATTGTCCTACGCCATCGCTACAGAAAAAATAAAAGGATATATCGGCCGGCCCAAACTGTTTAACCAGCGTACGGCCAAGTATGAGCTTCGTTCCCTTACTTCCAGTTAACGCATAGGTGGCCGCTCGTTGCCTTGATGTTTAGATGCTTTGTAGTTTTGACTTGATATAGTCACGGTCAAAGGTGTTTACTATGCCCGGAAGTTCGTATTTTGTATACACCCTAATACCCCTAATAACCGATGCTATTCAAGTTGATCAAAAGGTCATTTATTGGCCAAACAAGACTTAAATGGGACAAGCAATATGAAAAAGGCAACTGGGATTGCTTAAAATCTCCCCTGGAACAAATGCGATTTGATGCGGTGCGCAATTGTATCAACAAATATTCAAATAAAGGGATGATCCTGGAAGTAGGTTGTGGCGAAGGGATCTTGCAAGCCGGCATGTGTAAGCATAGCTACCTGAAGTTTGCGGGAATTGATATTTCAGCAATTGCCATTCAAAGAGCGGCACACCTGATGGATGGATCAACGGAATACCGGACGGCGAATATGGAAAGCTTCAAACCAGTTGAAAAATATGACATCATCATTTTCAATGAAGTGTTGTATTATGCTAAAAATCCCACCCAATTAATGGAGAGATATATGGAATTCCTGAATCCAGGGGGCTATATCATCATTTCCATTTTTCAGACAAAAAGTAATAGTAAACTTATGAATGGAATTGAGGCAAAATTCAAATCCATTGACGAAATGATCTCGAAGAATGCGGTTGGCTGCTGGTATTGCAGGGTATATGATAAGGTATAAAAAGAAGAGGCCGTCTCTACCTATTAAGACGGCCTCGGTAAATGGCTAACAGAATGTACAGGCAAAAGGGGTAATAATCACCATACCAATCATTGGATTTATTATAGGACTTCAATATTCATATAGTGATCTGGTTTTTGCTGTATTTAAACATCCGGGGCCATTCAATCATCCACCTATGAACATTCTTCTTGTGCTATATATTGTCAATCATAGTTTTTTAACCAGGTGATGAAAGATCCTGCCTCCCGCCGTAATTTCCATTAAATACATACCAGCAGGGTAGTTGGAAATATTAATGGCTGTTTTCTTATCAAATTGCTGATCCCTCTTTTGCAGTACACGGCCATCCATTGTAAGCAGCCTGATAGTAACATAACCTTTAAATTGTGGCGCCGTAATAAATACCATACCAGTTGAAGGGTTGGGATAGCTGGAAAAGCCGGGCTTGTAGTCGACGGGCGATGTTGCAGCAACATTTTTCCGTTCAAGTGGAAGGATTGCTGAGGAACTCCAGACCAGGGTATAATATCCATTGGGCAGATCATTTGCCCTTACCTGGAAAGCAATATTGTTTCCAGCTATCATAGTATTGTTGGCGGGTATCAGCTGGTTATAACCGGTAGCGAAATTGCCATCTGAAGCATTGTAGAGAATACTGTAAGTATAGCTGGTAATGGCATTGCCTGAATAATAGTCATCGAAATTAAAGTTCAGGGTAACGTTGCCGTTTGAATTGCCACCTGTTTTTTGCAAGTACCAGGACCGGTTCCACCTGCTAATGCCTGTGCCGCCTTGCGTGCTGATGGAAGAGATCCTTGCATTGTTCAATATAGTAGCTGACTGTCCGTTGTGCGCGGCCATCAGGTAGCCGGGCCTGTTTAAATAATCGGAGGCACCTGTTCCACTGCTGAAGCCCAACCCGTCAGTAGAACCATTGGCACCTGCCACGGGATTGGCCAGGAAATGATCTGTATTGCTGGTATAGCCTATTCCGACCAGGTTTTTGTTGAATGACGTGATGGAAGGGGGGATAAAAGTTGTATATCCGGCAGTTGGAAGGGAGCTGCTTAATCCCCATTTGGCGGCTTTATAATTTTCCAGTATCTGCCGTTGGGTGGTATTGAGTTTTGCATCATAACTTAATAACTCATATACAGCATCATCTCCATTCATTCCCCTGCCAATAAATGATGTACTGATGGAATAGGTATTTTGTAAACGGCTGGGTGCTGTGGCAATGATAATATGCGGGGTGCGGCTGCTCATCAAACTGCGTGTACCATTATACCACTGTTCGGGCGGGTTGCCTGTATTAAACGACCAGTCTGTGGCTTTGGGACCATCAGTATAATTGGTCCCTCCGCCTCCCCCCTGGATACTGAAGTCTGAGTGGGCCGGGGAGGCGAACAAGGTTTGATAATGACCGGCCCCAGGTAGGTCCCTTACCGCGACGATGGTTTGGTGCATACTTAAGGGACCGGTCAGGTTTTTCCTTGCATCGCTGAATACAACAGCTCCCAGGTTGTTCAATTTATTGGACTGATAAACGGGGTGCGCATTGGGTTGAGTTTGCGTTGCGTGATTGCTTCTGCTGCTTTTGTCATACCAGGTAACTACCGGATCTCCATTGCCAGCCTGCTGTCCGCCGGTAGTTCTTAAAGTACCATTATCGGCGCCATCCAGCCATAATTGTAATTGTGTGTTTCCCAAACCGCCTGGAAAGTACCGGCTGGTGAGTATGGTCAAATTGGTTGAGACAGCTGCGTTGCAGCCATTGGGATGAGTAACCGTGTATTTAATTGACGTACTTCCATTGGAAAGTCCGGTCACCATCCCGCTGTTGTTGACCTGGGCCAGGGCGGGTTTTTCCGTTGTCCATATACCACCTGGCATATTGTTGCTTAAAGTTGTCGATCCACCTGCCAGTAACTGTGTAGTACCGGTGATTGGCGGCATAGGAGGTACGGCTTTTATGGTCAATGAAGCTGGCCCTAACACCACCGCAGGGAGACCAATGGAGGTAAAGAGGCATTGGTAAGTATAACCGTTCATACCTGCGGTGACTCCTGATATAGAAAGGCTGGCAGTAGTAGCACCTCCATATTCAGCCCCTCCCGGATCCCTGGCAGGAACATTGGTATATCCGGCACCAGTATTTACCTGCCATTGGTAACTGAATCCTTTACCGGTTAAAGCTGTAATGGCTGTGTTGGCTCCTGCGCAAATAGCCTGGGTGCCTGGAACGATCAGCCTGGTTCGCGGCGTGGACCACATCAATGTATAATAACCCGTTGCGAGGAAATTGGCCTGGAGGTAGAATTGTACGTTACTATGTGTCAATGACTGACTGATCGCAACGACGGAATTGACTCCCGACGAAAAGGTTCCATCCGTTGCATTGTGCAAGAGGTAGAAGTTACCATAGTTGGAAGGCAGGGAGCCGCCCACCAGGTAGTAGTTAAAATTGAAATCCAATGTAACATAACCTCTGTCGTTGCCTCCTAATTTTTGAAGGTACCAGGACCTGTTCCATAGGCTCAGCCCACTGCCGATCCCGTTGATGGTAGTATCAGTAAGTAGGGTATTGGCTTGTCCATTGTGAGCTGCCATTAAGAACCCCTCTGTATTGAGAAAATCTGTTGATCCTCTTCCACTGCTCAATGCAAGGCCATCCGAATACCTGATGGGGTTGGCCAGGAAATAATCTGTGGGGCTTGTATTACCGATGCCGATGAGGTTTTTATTAAAGGTGGATGGAGAAGGAGGTGTAAAAGTAGTATTGGTTGCTGCAGGTAATAGCCCGGTCAGTCCCCACCCGGCAGCTGCATAATTTTCCAGGATGCGGCGCTGGGTGGTATTGAGTGGACTGCTGTAAGCCAATAGTTCGTACACCGCGTCGCCCCCACTCATACCCCGGTTTAAGAATTTGGTACTGATGGAATAATCTTTATAGGAGGGGGATGCCGCCGTGGAAACCAGCAAATGATCGCTGCTGCTGGAATTTAACGTTTGTATGCCATTGAGCCATTGAGCAGGTGGCGTGCCGGTATTGTAACACCAGTCACTGATCTTGGGCCCATCTGTATAGGTAGTGCCCTGGCCGCCGCCCCGGATACTGGTATCGGAATGGGCCGGAGAAGCAAACAAGGTTTCATAATGGCCAGGCCCGGGCAGGCTTCGTACTGCTACGATGGTTTGATAAGCGCCGCTGCTACCTGTCATGAATTGATTAATAGCATTGAACACCACGCCTCCCATGCCATTGAGCAGGGTACTCCGGTATTGAGGCTGATTGGCATTGGTCGTTTGCCAGGCAGAGTGGTTTTTACCGCTTTTATCTTTCCACCTAAAAATCTTTTCTCCGGACCTGGTTACCGGGGTGCTACTATTGTTCAGTAGGGTGGTGGTGTCACCTGCAGTTAGCCATAATTCCAGGTTGGCATTTCCCAGTCCGCCGGGAAAGTAGTTTTGACCATGTACAACGCATGATAAACTGGTAAGGGTGATCAGCAGGTACAGTTTGCATAATTTCTTTTCCCGCATCAACCGGGTCAGCATTTTCTTCAAAGGGTAATGGTATCTCATGATTTGCATTGTTCTTAATGTTATTTTACCGGATGCTCATAGATATGCAGCATGTATTTTGTATCCAATACATACAGTCTGTTGCCACCCGTTTGTGGCGGATTAAGATACCGGATATAACCACCAAATGGCAGTCCTTCATCATACCAGGATATCTCGGCTGTATGGGTATTGAATATGCCTACGCCTGTTTCTTCGGTTGTATTTTCGGGGGCTCCGATAAAGCCCAGGTTGCCATCGGGGAGTAAATTGCTTTTCCTGATCCGCCAATCTTTTAAGAAGGAAGGGCCAAAATCTTTTCGAATGGTAGACCGAAAGGTTAACAGATCAATTTCAAAATAATAGCGATCAGAAAGGATTACCAGTTTTCCCTTTGCAAAGTCAATGTGTACATCTGAATTACTGACAATGTTGGATGTCTTTTTATCAAGATCCAGCAGATCGGGTAAGATCAGGTATTGAAGGAGTAAACCTTTGAGCCAGTCAAAAGCCAGGAGGGTATTATTGCCAAGGCGTAGAAAAAGCATGGAGTCAAATACGCCTACTACCCTGTAGAAAGAGGCCCCCTTTCGTATAGCGGAAAGATTGGCCCATCCAGGCAATTGGGATAAGTTAAAAGACCATATTGATTCACGAAGCATGGTGAGGTAACAATGGATGATACCTCTTTCGATCCTGAGAATGCCTTTTTTGAAAGGAATAATGATTCCCTTCAGGTCTTTCAGGAAAAAAAACTCTCCTTTTTGGGTAGGATTCTTTAGCCCATATAGTCTTTCAAAAGTTGGGTTATCAAAATGATATACAAGCCACATATCTTCCGTTGGAGCTATAGCTGGGGTGTTGCCGGACGCATGCACGGCTTTTTTTTCAGTAGCTGGTATAGGATCAAGTGACCTGTTTTTAAGCAATGCATACAAATTATTTTCCTGCACGAAGACAGACGATATCTCATGTTGGTCATTTTCTTCCAACTCAAAGAGTTTGATCTCCCCCTTTGGCGAAACGACGTAAATACATTTTCCCCTGGCATAGATCAAACAATCATGATAGACAAAATACGATTTGACGTTTTTATACACACCTATCTTAGCAGAACGCATAGTTGTTCAAATTATAGAATGAGTCAGCTCTTCCGGTGGAAGTAAACTGTTGGATTTTAATAGTACCATGAATTACTTCATCCCTATGTTTTTCAATAGGGTTGAATAAGTTCAATTTGTGATTAATGGGCTGGACACCGGTATGGCTGCCGGGCATAGCACAAGGAGGGTATAAAAAAGAGAACCGGAGATTTCCATAGTAGACCTGGCCACAGGGCAGGATAATGCAGATTGATTGTCGGATGAATGGAATTTAAGTTGGTCATATTTGGATTTTAGGGTATCGGAACACAATGAGCAATTCATTGAAACAATGGACTGCTCCTTAGTATAGAGTGGCATTCTGGAAGATTGGACTATTGGGGATACAACTTTTATTTTCCAGGGTAACCTGGATTTTGACTTCCGAATATTGGGTTATTCTGTAATTCATTAAAAGGTACCGGAGCGGTGTATTGTTTTTTACTACGAATGGTGGGTCTTACAATTTGTACCGTTTCTAGCGGGAACCGGAGTAAGGCCATCCATTCTGCACCGTCTTCTGCCACCAGGTTCCGGCAAACTTCAAAATAGAGCTGCTTCAACAGGTCATTGGCTGTAATGGCATTGTTGATGGCCGTGAAATCGGTGACCTGTCCGTGCTGCATCACTGTTCTCAACAGGTTTCTGGCTTTTGGCAGGTCTTGCCCCGAACGCACCAGGGCCTCTGCCAGTAACAAGTATACTTCTGTGAGCCGGAAGGCATAGACCGTTTCAGCAACAGGGGTAACCTTATCTCCCTTTCGTGCGTATTTAATGAAATAATACCCTGTGTCAATATACACACCCGATACTTCGGCCAGCTCACCGATCATCCAGGACTGCCGGGGATCATTTTCAAATAGCTTCTTACAGGCAGGCAAAGCCACTGTTAGCCGATTGGCGCCCAAATACGCGGCACTGGTATTGTTGTAATACTGTTCTTGACCGGGTTGAGGAGCAATGCCCAGCATTACTTCTTTGCTGGCCAATCCTTTTTTGTAAAAGATATCCCTGGTAAATGGCTCCAGTATGTACGGACTATTTTGGATAATATCCGTACCCAGCCTGATGACTTCTTCCTGATCACCTGTGTGTGCCCTGCAAAGGAGTACCCTCATTTTGAGCAGTTTGGCAGTCCAGCGGTTAACTGTACCTGGATCACTGCTATCAGGGGCATTGTTGATGGCAAAGTCGATATCCTCCAATACCTGGTCATAACTTTCTTTTACGGTACTTCTGGGTTGGGCGATAGTAGCCGGCGTTACAAATGCCGTGCGTAATAATATACCGTAAGGGCTATCGCTATCATACCAATGCGCAAAATAGGAGAGTAGTTTAAAATGACCATAAGCACGCATGAACCGCCCTTGCCCCAACAACTCCTGTTTGTGTTTACCTGTCAACGGGTCCGCAGGTAAAGCGTCGACTCCTTTCAGGAGGCCATTGGCCTCATTGATTAGCCTATATGAATAGATCCAGAGTATGCTAAGCTCATCCTTTTCTGCATATTCATTTTTTTCAATGCGGACGGTATTATACCCATTGCCCAACAGGCCAGTCATGAAGGCTGGCAGACGTTGATGGGATGACCAGTCGGTAGCCGCTTTCGATGCATTGGCGAAACGGTAATAAACACCTCGCATTACCCGATCGGCAGATGCCAGGTCTACAATAGCATTACCTTCTACCGGCTGCTGTGTAGGCAGGGCGTTCAACTGCTTCCTGCATCCGGCAGCCAGCCATACAGCTAACAGTATTAACAAGCAGGAGTAAATCTTTTTCATTGTTATAGGTCATTACCAATTAAACCGGACCCCTGTCCACCAGGACCTGGTGTCCGGATAGCTGCCTGTATCTGTATAACCGCTGATCAAACTGTAAGGATTATTGCTTACTTCAGGATCGGCGCCCGGATAGTTGGTCAATGTATACAAATTGGTGGCCGCGGCATATACTATCCATTTGGGCGTTACGTTCCACGAAAGCTTGATCGTTTTTACTTTCAGAAAGGAGGCATCATAAATATTGTTGCTGGCAATGCTTGTAGCCCTGTTTTCCCCATAGATCAAGCGGGGGGTTGCTGTATAGGGATTGCCGGGCTGCCAATGATCCAATATCCCGGTTGTCTTATTAGTCAGGTCGGTAACCATCGAATTACGTATGCCCGGCAAATAAAGCAGCTGGTTGCCATAAGAAAAGGTAAACTGCAGATCCAGGGAAAGCTGTTTATAAGAAAGCTTATGGGCGAACCCGCCAAAAAAACGTGGTGTTCCCTGTCCAATGATCAGTTTGTTATCGATGGTTGACATGCCTGTTGCGGAATCAGCAGGGGCTAATTGATACATGGGATCTCCGATGCCCAGGTAACTGCCCTGGTAGCGGGCATATTGGGGGAATGCTGCCTTGTAGGCCTCCAGTTGCGACTGGTTGTGAATTAACCCGGTAAACCGTCTTCCGTAAATAAGTCCTACCGGTTCTCCGGCCCTGACAATGCTGTTGCCAGGCGTTAATGAATGATTGGGATCAGAGAAATCCTGGTCTATATTCTCTACTTTGCTTCTGTTGCCTGCAATATTGAGGTCGCCTGTCCAGGTGAAATGACCAGCCTGTATAAAAATAGCGGAGAGCTCCAGCTCAATACCCTTGTTGCGGATCGATGCCTGGTTAATGAGCATACCACCAAAGGAGGAGCTATAAGGAGTGGCAGCTGGGAATAACAGATCGTAACTCCATTTCTCATAATAACCAAAACTACCCCGCAGGCGGGAACGGAATAAGCTGAATTCCAAACCAAGGTCTTTCTGAAAGGTAGTTTCACGCTTCAGTTGATTGTTTCCCAGTTGAGCAACTACCTGCGCTGGCTGTCCCTGGAAATTAACAGTGGTATAGCGTGTCAGGGATAAATAATCAAGCATATTCTGCGAACCGGTAAAGCCTGCACTTGCTTTTACTTTAAGATCGTCTATCCAACTGACCTTATTAAGGAAGTTTTCTTTGGACAGCCGCCAGGCCACTCCGCCAGAAGGGAAATAGCCGGCCCTGTATACAGGTGCATATTTGGAAGAGGCATCCATGCGGCCTGTAAGGGTGAAAATGTATTTATCCCTGATCGTGCAATTGGATCGCAGGTAAAAGCTCAGTAAGCTGTTTTTACTGGATTCACGGATAGGTTCAAGGAGTGTTGTTGCCTGAGAAAAATCCTGATTGAACACGCCATTGGCAAACCCCTGGGCAGATTCAGATGCGGACTCATGGCGATTGAGCTGCCAGGTGGTTCCACCTACTACGTTTAAATGACTACCATTGGAGAAAGATTGATCCCAGGTGAGTGTATTTTCATAGAAAGTGCTGACGGATAGCCTTGTTGCCTTGGTACCTGTGCCATTCTCTGAACTTGCTATGCCGGAAGTCGATGCGATGACTGCTTCGGGCGGTGTGAAATTCACCTGCGCATAATGCGTATAATTCAGGGAGGCCTGACTGCGGAAGGTCAGCTGGTTCAACAAGTCATATTCCAATGCCAGTGAACTCCAGTAACTTGTTGTTTTTGCATCATTCAAACCTTTTAATAAAAGCAAGGGGTTCTGTAATCCCATATAATCAAATCCTCCCAGGTTATTGCCTCTATATACGTTAAGCCTACCATCCGTTTTATAGGGTGCAGACGCAGGAGATGCCAATAATGCCTGCTGATAAATGCCGTTTGTAAGTTGATTCTTTGTATAACCCAGGTTGCTGCGCATCAACACCCTTAACCGGCTACAGATTGCCTTGTCCAGGTTGAGTATAGCACCCATCCTGGAAAAACCTGTTTGCAAAAGCGGGCCCTCCTGGTTGGTATAACCAAGGGCTGCATAATAACGGTTTTTGGTCCGCCCCCCTTGTAGAGACAAATGGGCCGAATAATGCATGCCGGTTTTCAAAACCAGGTCTTGCCAGTCGGTGTTTATACTGCCCAGCCGGTTCTGGTTTTGTAAGATCCAATTGGCGATAATATCCGGCGCCTCACCTTGTATCGCTTTTGCTTCATTGAGGTTTAAGGCGGCCTCTTTCAAAACTTTTGCATACTGACTGGCGTTCAGGAGTTTTTCGCGTATTGCCGAACTAATACCTGCCTGAGCCTGTAGCTCAACCACCGGGCGTTGATTGGCTTTGCCCTTTCGTGTAGTGATGACCACCACGCCATTGGCAGCAAGGGATCCATAGATGGCGGTGGAGGATGCGTCCTTTAAAATGTCTATACGCTCAATATCTTCCGGGTTTAATGCGGATAAGCTGTTGACGCCCCTGGAATAGGTTCCGAACAACATGGAATTGGAGTTGTCGTTGCCTAATACCTCTATTGGATTCACCAGTTCGGCCCTGGTATCTATAAAAGGATTGTGGGTATTTACCTGTACCCCATCAATCACGTAGAGGGGCGTATTTCCTCCCAGCAAGGAGCTGCCTCCGCGGATGATGATACGCGACATGCTGCCCGGTGTTCCATCAGGCTGGTATACCTGTACGCCTGCAGCCCTGCCTGCCAATGCATGGTCGGTCAGGAGACTGTTGCGTAAATTCTTGCCAGGTATTGAACTCACTGATCCCGTAATGTCTTTTCGCTTCAGTACACCATAACCCATCACTACCATATCGCTCATTTCTTTTGCATCTATGGACAGCATTATCAACAAATGTTTCCGGTTATTTCCCTGTCCGGGGTCAGGGCTGGCTGCAGACGCATTACAGGACAGGGGCTTATAACCGATACAGGTAAATTCCAGCTGGTCGTTTTCCGCTGCGGGAATGTGGAAAGTGCCATTGATACCGGTAATGGCCGTTAACTTTTTTTGCCTGTTGAATATAGTAACCCCGTGTATAACCTGGCCGGTCTCATCTCTTATAGTTCCTGTAATAGATCCTGCAGCGGGAGGTGGGTTGGTGGTGGCTTGCCGGATCACAATGAACCTTTCCACGATATGATAGGTGAAAGGCTGACCCGATAAGCAACTGTCAAGGGCCGTCTTTAAGGGTGCTGCCTTTAATTCAATGGAGACCTTTTGGGCAAGATGTAATTGTTCGTTTGCATAAACAAAGGAATAGCCGGTTTGACGGCTTATTGCGGAGAATATTTTTCCCAGCGTAAGGTTCTTTGCTTTTATACTAATAGATTGGGAAAAACCATGGAGTCCAGCTAGTGCAAAAAATAAAACGGCAAGGGCTGTTTTGATATTCATGCAGTGCTAATTGAACTTTGACACCTCAATTGTATCTCCTTTGATGGTAAAATGGGCAACCTTTGTTAATTCCAGCACCTTAAGCAGGGTGGGAAGGGGGGTATTGACGGGCACATCGTTTAAAAAGAAGGGATCCCTGATATCGTCCTTAAAGGATACCTGTACGTTGTATACCCTGGATAATTCCTGCATGATGACTGGTAATGGTACTTCTGCAAAGGTGAGATAGCCATTTACCCAGGCACTGACGGCCCTTGTATTGACGCTGTCAACAACCGTGAACTTTCCGTTGCTGAACTTTGCCTGTTGACCAGGGGCGATGGTCACAGTTTGATCATTGGAAGGACCTTTAACTTTTACACTTCCTTCCATCAAAGTCACTTTTACTGCTTCTTCACCCGGGTAGGCTTGTACATTAAAATCGGTGCCCAATACTTCGGTGGTAATATTACCTCCCGATACCAGGAACTTCCTTGCCGGATCTTTGGCTACCTCAAAGTACGCTTCGCCTGTGAGGGTTACAGCGCGAAGGTTGCCCTGGAAAGCAACCGGGTATACCAATGTAGAAGCGGCATGGAGTGATACGGTGGTACCATCTTCCAACACCAGCTTCCTGACCTTGCCTCCTTTGGGTACTGTTATCGTAGTATATTGTTGTATAGGGGTGCCGTGGGGGGGCTTCTTATTCAGCAATTGCCAGATACCTACACCTGCCAGGGCTGCTAAAAAGACCGCTGCTACTGCCTTCCACCAATGATGGGTGGTTTTGGCAGGTTTGATAACCGGGATGGAAACAATATCCGCATACATGTTTTCCCAATTGGTATCGGGCAACAGATCTTCGGGGGAGTGAGTATTCCATAGGCCGGCTACTTCTTCTTTTAAAAGACTGTCTTCAGGCTGGTCTTTCAGCAGTTGCATCAATTCCCGTACTTCGGCCGGGGTAGCTGTATTGGATAAGTATTGCTTGAGCAGTAATTGAAAGTGGTCCACGTCTTCTTTTTTCATAGGATTTCGGTTAAACAGGAATTGAGCGGATAAGATAAGGTTAGTAGCATAATGGTTGATAATCCGGCTCCATCCAGGTAGGAGCGGATACTGCGCAGGGCCTCGACCAATTGATTTTTTACTGTATGACGCGAAATATTCAGTTGGAGTGCGATCTGTTCATTGGTGAGGCCTTCCTGCCGACTCAGTTTAAAGATGAGTTTTCGCCTGGGGGGTAGTTCTTCCACAGCCGCATTGATGATGGATTGTTTTTCCCTGGCCAGCAGTTTATCTTCCGTAGCAATCGTTTCTTCTTTAAAAAAGAAGGTGAGGTTTTCGATCAGGTGCTCATTGGAAGCAATTGTTTTCAATTCCAATGATATCCGGTTATACAGCATTTTGAAGATATAACCTTCCGGGTCCCTGATCTGGCGGAATTTTGCCTGGTTGACCCATACAGCCGTCAAAACATCCTGTACTACCTCTTCAGCCAATTCAGGTGATTTTAAGGTCTTAATGGCAACATACTGTAATCTCTTGCAGTAATTATCAAATACATATTGAAAGGCATCTGTATTTCCATCAGCCAGCCGGACGAAAATAGCCTTCAGTCCGGTTATCCCCTGTCTTTCCATGTAAAAGCTGTCATGATTGGATCGCAAAAATAGGGTCTGTCTTCATTCATTATTCGATGGGCTGTCTGCTGTACATAAAGTTCTTGATTATTTAATACTTCAGCCCAGTCCGGCATTTATGGCGCTACCCTGATCTCGGACAGATCAAGTTCCAGCCCGGCTTTTCCTGTAGCATCGGAACTGAAATAGATCCTGGTTGCTCCATCCAAAGCATCCACCCTGATGATCGATTTTTCCAACTTGCCATTGCCCGGATCAGCAACCACCTGGTAGGTGGCATTTCCTACTATCATATAGGCCATCCAATTGCATTGGCTGATCTTCTTTAAAGTGTAGGTGGTTGTTTTGGTTTCTCCGTTCAATATTTTTACCAGGGTTATCTTATTGCCTTCGATGTTAATGGTAGCAGTCACGGGCAGATCGGCTTCCTTTACTTCATTCCGGACATAGCGGCCGGAGGAAGCGGTGCAACTGGCATTTTTTATACATTGGGAATTAACAGCGGTAAGCATCATGCATAAGCAAGACGCAAGAATGAATTGTTTCATCCTGAGGGGTTTAGTTTTAGGGGTTAACCAGCTAACAGGACCCTGCTGGCCAAATGGTTTTCTTTTTGCTCATAGGATAAATAAGGTACAATAAGGACAATCAGGCAGCTTTATCCGCCTGATTATGTACATGGAGTGTAGAAAGGGAGGAATGGACCACTCCGGAAGAAAATATTTTTTAGCAGACTAATGATATGCCTGCCTGGGGCATTTGGGTAGTTTGTAGTTTAACTCGACTTACGCACGATCAATTCAGTTTTCAACACGCGGATGATGGATTTCCATTCCGATATATCCCGGCTGATCTGATCCACCAGCAATTGTGCAGCGGTACTGCCTATTTCCTTTACCGGCTGGGAAACGGTGGTGAGTGCCGGTTCAATTAAGCCAGAGATATTGTCGTTGCTGAAACCCACAATGGCAATATCCTTAGGAACCTGCAGGCCCTTCTTTTTAACGATCTGCAGGGCTTCAATAGCTGTGGGGTCATTGATGGCAAAGATGGCATCGGGCGGATTGTCCAGCCGTAGCAGGTGGTTCACGTAGATCTTTACTTTGGCAATGGTGAGGTCATAAGGAATGATCAGTTCCTCATCAATGGGAATATTGTATTTCTTTAAGGCATCCTTGTAACCACGTAATCGTTTTACACTGATGGATAAAGTATCAGGACCAGCCAGGTGGGCAATCCTCTTTTTCTTTCGCTTGATAAGATGTTCTACTGCACGGAAAGCGCCTTCATAATCATCCACCACTACCTTGGGCACATTCATATCTTCACAAACGCGGTTGAAGAATACGATGGGAATACCCTTGCGCTCAAAAACCTTCAGGTGATCGAAGTTCCTGGTTTCTTTGGTGATGGATACCAATAGTCCATCTACCTGGTTGGCCAGCATCAGTTTGGTATTGGCTACTTCGGTTTCATAGTTCTCGTTGGAGTGACCAATAATGACATTGTAACCTTCCCGGGCGGCCACTTCCTGTGCCCCCATAATGACCTGTGGGAAATAGGAACTGATAAACTCGGGAACAATGATCCCAATGGTATTGCTTTTTTTATTGAGCAGGCTAATGGAAAGCATGTTGCGTTGGTAATCCAACTGCTCGGCCAGTTCCATTACTGCTTTGCGTGTTTTTTCGCTTACACTGGGATGCCCTGTTAATACCCTCGATACAGTAGATTTGGAGAGGTTGAGTTTTTGGGCAATGTCTACAATCGTTATCTGGTGGCGCTTCATGGTAGTTATGCGATTAATAATATTTTAATGATCTTAATTAAATAATTATCGCGATAATACAAGAGGCTAGTGGTGAATGGCTAGTGGCGGGAAGGCACACCAGCTACTTACGACCTGCCATTTAAAACCAGAACAAAGTAAGGGAAATAGAATCAAAATGGGAATGTTCCCGTAAAATGGGAATGTTCCCACAATAAATAAACTACTACTTTTTTTGTCTTACTGCCTGTATTTGGCATTTTTGTCAGAGAAGTTACGCCGTATGAAAAAATTATTGCCTGCAATTCATCTTGCCCTGTTAACGATTGTATTACTGATCACTACCAACTCCCAGGCCCAAAAAGCGCCTGTTGCCCCCAAAACCATTACGGGAAAGATCACCAATACGGTGACGAATGAAGCACTGGAGGGTGTTACTGTCCAATTAAAAGGAAAATCAGCTACGGCTGTTACCAATGAAGAAGGTATTTACAGCATTGGTGTGGACAATGTACAAGGGGCCATCCTTGTTTTTTCTTTTGTGGGATATGCTGAGAAAGAGGTAAAGCTGACCACCGCTACTACCATCTATAATGTAAAGCTGGAGAGTAACCTGAAGGATATGGAGGATGTGGTAGTGATTGGTTATGGTACCGTGCGTAAGAAAGATCTTACCGGATCGGTAGGCCAGGTAAAAGTGGGCGAAATTAAAAAAGCGCCGGTTGCTTCTTTTGAAGATGCATTGGGGGGCCGTGTGGCGGGGGTGCAGGTAGGAGCAGTAGACGGACAGCCGGGAAGCAGTAACCTCATCACCATCCGGGGCGGTAACTCCATTACGCAAAGCAACGCTCCTTTATATGTTATAGATGGTTTTCCGGTAGAAAACCCTTCCAATAATGCCTTTAACCCCGACGATATTGAATCGATCGAAATATTAAAAGATGCTTCGGCCACAGCTATCTATGGCGCCCGTGGCGCCAATGGGGTGGTGATGATCACTACTAAAAAAGGAAAGGCGGGTAAACCGGTGGTTACCTACAATGCCTGGTATGGTTTGCAAAAAGAGGTCAACCGCCAGGAAGTAATGAGCCCTTATGAATTTGTAAAATACCAATTGGAATTACTGCCATCTCAAGCTACTGCCTTGTACCTGGACAATGGGAAAACGCTGGATTCCTATAAAAATGTGAAGGGCGTTAACTGGCAGGATGAGGTGTTCCGTACGGCTCCCATGCAAAGCCACAGTGTTTCGGTGAGTGGGGGTAGCGGAGGCACCAGGTATGCTTTGTCCGGCTCTCTGTTGGATCAGGATGGGATTATTGTGAACAGTGGTTTTCAACGTTACCAGGGAAGGATCGTATTGGATCAAACGGTGAGTACGAAGCTGAAAGTAGGGGTGAACCTAAACTATTCCTCCCTGAAGGCCAATGGACAGATTGCTACGAATGGCGGTGATAATGGTATTAATGCTTCCTCCTATTTATTTTATAGTGCCTGGGGATATCGTCCCATTACGGGCGATTCGCTGGCCGACCTGAGTTTCTCGGATGATGCTTTTGATCCGGATATTACCTCCAGTACTGACCTGCGGGTAAATCCCATCATTTCGGCCAAAAATGCTTACAATATGGCTTTTACCAATGCGCTCTTTGCCAATGCCTACCTGGAGTATAAAGTGCTGAAGAATTTAACCCTTCGTGTTACGGGTGGTATTACCAGGAATGCGGTGCGCCGGGAAGTATTCAATAATTCTAAAACGGCGGCCGGTAATCCCCGTACGGTATATGGCGCTACCAATGGGGTGAATGGTTCTATCAACAACAATGTATTTAGCAGCTGGCTGAATGAAAACACCTTGACCTGGAGCCAGCGTTTTAATAAGGACCATATATTGACGGTAGTAGGTGGTTTTACCTTGCAAAAGAACAAAACGCTGATAGATGGTTTTACAGCCAATAAAGTGCCCAATGAATCTTTAGGGATCAGCGGATTGGATGAAGGCACTCCTTTGGTGAATGTATCCTCTGAATCGGAAGCGGCCCAGGCTTCTTTCTTAGGCAGGGTAAATTATACCCTGAAATCCAAATACCTGTTCACTGCTTCTTTCCGGTCCGATGGCTCCTCCAAGTTTGCACCTGGCTACCGCTGGAGCTATTTCCCTTCCGGCTCTATTGCCTGGCGCATCAGTGAAGAAAAATTCATGAAGCACCTGCCCTTTGTATCAGATGCCAAACTGCGTGTGAGTTATGGTATTACGGGTAATAACCGTGTTCCTGATTTCTCTTACCTGTCGGTATTAAGACAAACAGGCTTTACCAACGGTAGCGGTAATTCTACACCTGGCTACTATTTTAACAATACGCATATCCCCGGTTCGGCGCCTGTGGAAGTAGGTAATGTAAAACTGAAATGGGAAAGCACTGCCCAAACGGATGTAGGTCTTGACCTGGCCTTCTTCAATAACCGTATTGGTCTTACAGTAGACTATTATTATAAAAAGACACGCGACCTGTTGTTGAATGCTTCCCTGGCGGCTTCCTCCGGTTACCTGAATGGTTTTAAGAATATCGGTAAAGTATCGAACCAGGGACTTGAGTTTACCCTGAATACGGTGAATATAGACAACAAGCACTTTGGCTGGAGCACCAACTTCAATATTGCTTTCAACCGTAATAAGATATTGGAACTAAACTATGATCAACCCAGTATTACTACCCGTGTACAGGCCTGGAATGATAACTTTAATAATTCCTTGCCCTACCTGGCCAAGCCTGGCATGCCGGTAGCTTTGTTTTTCGGATACCTGTCTGATGGCTTATATCAGGTAAGTGATTTTAACCAGTTGCCCAATGGCGCCTATGTATTGAGAGAGGATGTACCTAATAATGGACAAGACAGATCGGTTATAAAGCCCGGCTTTGTGAAGTATGTAGATATTAATGGTGATGGGGTCGTGGATGCCAATGACCAAACCTTTATTGGCAACCCCTTGCCGGTACACACAGGTGGTTTCTCCAACAACTTCCGTTATTACAATTTCGACCTCAATGTATTTTTCCAATGGTCTTATGGCAATGATATCATGAATGCCAACCGGCTGGTATTTGAAGGCATGGAAGGAAGGCCTTACCTCAATATGTTTAAATCCTTTGCCAACCGGTGGACGCCTGAAAACCCCAACACCAATATGCCGGTGGCGGGTGTTACCAGTCCCAATGTATACTCTGACCGCGTGATAGAAGATGGTTCTTTCCTGCGATTGAAAACCGTTTCGCTGGGCTATAACCTGCCGGCGCCTGTGCTGAAGCGCATCAACTTACAGGGTATCCGGTTGTATGCTGCGGCGCAAAACCTGGTGACCTGGACCAATTATTCAGGTGTTGATCCGGAGGTTTCTGTACGCAACAGCGCCCTCACACCGGGATTTGACTGGTCGGCATATCCCAAAGCCAGGACCATCACTGTAGGCCTTAACGTAACATTCTAACGAATAAATTGCTTTGAATATGAACGTGCATCGTGAATCGTCAATGGTGGAAAAGCTACGAGCTGTGAGCTTCGAGCTCCGAGCTCAATACAGTAGCAATGCTATGAAACAAAAGGCTCGCGGCTCGCAGCTCACAGCTCGCGGCTCAAAACTTTCAGCTCGTGGCTCGTGGCTCGCAGCTTTTGTGATATTAGCTATCGGATTACTATTCAGCGGCTGCAATAAGTTCCTGGATACCAAACCCAAGGATTCTATAACACCGGATAATTATTATAAAACGCAGGAAGACCTTAACAGGGCGTTGGCGGCTGTGTACGACCGGCTGGGTGACCGCCGCACTTATGGAAGTGCTTTGTTTGGCTATCTTTCTTTTAGTGATGAGTTTTTTCTGAAAGGTCAGGTAACAGGGTATATGTCCAACACCATTGATGCATCGATGCTGGAGCTGAACCGCTGCTGGGAAGCGTTGTATGTGGGTATTGAACGGGCCAATATGTTGCTGGACAATATAGGCGGTGCGCAGGTAGCTGACTCTGCCCGGAATGAAGTAAAAGGACAAACCTTGTTTTTAAGGGCCTTCTATTATTTTACGCTGGTAGATAATTTTGGTGCGGTACCCTTGAAATTAACTTCCACCAAATCGCCCATTGAGCCTGCATTGCCCCGCACACCAATTGCGGAGGTATACACCCAGATCGTGAAGGATCTGCAGGATGCAGAAAAGTTGACACGCGATATTACCTACTATGGCTATAATGGCCGCATTTCGAAAACAGCTGTACAGGCCATGCTGGCCAGGGTATACCTTACCATGGCGGGTTACCCCTTGCGCGATGAGGCCAAATATGCGGATGCACGCACATACGCTTTGAAAGTGATGCAATCGGACGTACATGCATTGAGCCCCAGTTTTTCACAGATCTTTATCAACCATGCGCAGGATAAATACGATATCAAGGAATGCCTGTGGGAAGTAGAATATTATGGCAATAACCAGGACATCATACGCGAAGGTGGTTATCTGGGTTCCTGGATGGGCGTATATTGCCCCAATGTGGATACCGGTTTTGCCTACGATTACGTACATACTACCGCTAAATTGTATAACTCTTATGAGGCCGGTGATACCCGGAAGGACTGGACCATCGCACCTTATCGCTTTGTACCGAGTGGTTCTGGCGGAACGTTGGTGAAAGTAACCAGGACCAACTGGGCCCCAACAGAGATATATGAACGTAGTGCCGGAAAGTGGAGAAGGGAATATGAAGTATATAAACCCAAGAACCAGGATTTCACACCGATCAATTTTCCCATGCTCCGTTATTCGGATGTATTGCTGATGTTTGCTGAAGCCGAGAACCAGGTCAATGGTCCTACGCAGGCAGCTTATGATGCTGCTAATATGGTACGCCGTCGCGGATTTGGAAAACCTGTTAATGCTCCGGATGCCACTGCTGATCTGCCTGCTGGTCTGGCTAAGGTAGATTTCCTGGAAGCCGTTAAAAAGGAACGTTTTTGTGAGCTGGCCTATGAGGGACTGCGCAAACATGACCTGGTACGTTGGGGAAGTTATGTGAGCACCATGCAGCAGATGGTAACGCAATACCAAACCGGCATGCCCTCTACCCTGTCTCCCGCAGCTATTGGGCAGGCAAGCAGGATAACTTCCAGGAGTGTATTGTTTCCCATACCCAATACGGAGATTGCTGTGAACCCTAATATTGCACAAAACCCCGGCTGGTAAGCTTACTTTAACCCGAATACAATGGCTATGAATAAGATCATTTCCTTTTTCAGTATATGCCTTTTGGCTGCTTCCTGTACCAAGCGGGATGAGGTAGGCACACCAGTGTTTGATGTAACTATCAATAGTACGACCTATAAAGTAGGTGACACGATTACGTTTAACTTCTCAGGTGATCCCCAAAACGTTGTTTTTTGGTCGGGTGCGCCGGGCAGTGTATATGAATACCGCGACAGGTTATTTACAACCGGTAATAAACTATTGGTGAAGTTTAATAGTTATCAGCAGTTTGGCGTTCGCAATAACCTGACGGTGCTGGTGTCCAATAATTTCAATGGTACCTATGATACCACCAATGTGAAAGCGGCCAGCTGGACGGACATTACATCCCGGGTAACCCTTTCGCAGGGCGCTGACCAGGTACAGTCGGGCACCGTGGATATGTCGGAATTTACAGATGGCAATAAATCGGCTACGATTGCTTTCCGCTATATCACGACCAGCCTGATATCGCAAAACCGCTGGGTGATCCGTACATTTAATGCCGATAATCAATCGCCCGAAGGCACGATCACGCCGATGGCCAATATGACTACTGCCGGCTGGAAAGCGGTAAGCTTTCAGAACCCGGCAGCTGTATGGTCCATCACCAGTGCCCAGCTATTACTGCAAGGAAGTGCTACAGCATTGGATGATGATTGGGTACTTACAAAAAGTTTTAATCCCAATGCGGCATCACCCGATAAAGGAATACCCATCAAGAATATTACGACCAACTTAACCCGGTATACAGCAGCAGGTATATATACCAAGCCAGGTACCTATAAAGTAGTATTTGAAGCTACCAACGCTTCCTATAAAAACCAGGCGGCAAGCGCTTTGAAAGAAATTACGTTAACGATAACTCCTTAAGTGAATGCCGAACGTCACCATCGATACCACGGTCATTGTTGTTTTCTCCATCTTCATCATGATGATCGGTTTCCTGTTTGCCCGTACGGGAAGGAACCTGAAGTCTTTTTTTGCCGGTGGTGAAGCCGTACCCTGGTTTATTGGTGGGTTGTCTTTATTCATGAGTTTCTTTTCCGCAGGTACATTTGTTGCCTGGGGCTCCATTGCTTACCAGCATGGCTGGGTAGCCATCACCATACAATGGACCATGTGCATCGGTGGCCTGATCACGGGCATGTACCTGGCGCCCAAATGGAAGGCCACCGGTAACCTCACGGCGGCAGAATTTATCAGGGAACGCCTGGGTGACCGTGTACAGAAAAGCTATATCTACATTTTCATGCTGGTATCCTTGTTCATCAAAGGATCGGTATTGTATTCAGTGGCTAAACTGGTAGGATCTTCTTTAGGATTTCCCCTGGTACCGGTTACCATTGTATTGGGATTATTTATGATTGCCTATACCGCTGTAGGCGGATTGTGGGCGGTAATGGTGACAGATATCTTGCAGTTTGTGATCCTTACTGCTGCCATCCTCATCATCATGCCATTGGCCTTCAAAGCGGCCGGTGGCGTGGATCACTTTATGCAACAAGCACCGGATGGTTTCTTTAAACTGGTGAATGGTGAGTATTCCTGGGGTTTTATCCTGGCTTTTGCTTTGTACCATATATTTTATATTGGCGGCAACTGGACCTTTGTACAACGCTATACCAGTGTGGATACACCTAAATCGGCTTCCAAAGTAGCTTACCTGTTTGCTGCTTTGTATATCATTAGCCCTATTTTGTGGATGCTGCCTCCCATGGTGTACAAAACCATCAATCCTTCCTTATCGGGACTGGATACAGAAAATGCTTACCTCATGATCTGTAAGCATGTATTGCCTGCCGGTTTGATGGGATTGATCCTCACCGGTATGTATTTCTCCACTTCTGCATCGGCCAATACGGCCTTGAATGTTGTATCTGCCGTATTTACGAATGATATTTATAAAGGATCCATCAATCCCCAGGCAACAGATAATAAATTAATGCGCATTGCCCGTATCTCTTCCTGGTTCTTTGGATTGGGTATGATTGGCATCGCCCTCATTGTACCGTATATTGGCGGTATTGTAGAATTTACGTTGAGCATTGGCGCCATTACCGGGGGGCCATTACTGGCACCACCCATTTGGGCATTGTTTTCTAAACGTTTAACGGGTAAAGCCACGCTATTCATTACCCTCATCAGTCTTTCCGTAAATCTTGTATTCAAAGTAATACTGCCACTGTCTGCAGGTTTTAAACTTACCCGCGCCAATGAAATGTTGGTAGGGGTGGGGCTTCCCTTTCTAATGCTGGCCATTTATGAATTGTATGCTCGGTACAAGGACCTTGGAAAAGCAGAATACCTGGCATACCAGCAACGTAAGGCGCAGCGAAAGGAAACAGCTGCACAGGTTACGGAAGAAGAAGCGTATGAGGTGAAAAAGCAAAATAAATTCGGCTTACAGGTCATTGCATTCTCCCTGGCATTTATTGCCCTGCTGCTCTTTGTACTGAGCTTCCTCACTACCTCGGGCGGAGCGATTGTAGCCGGTATAGCTGCTGTGATATTGCTGTGTGCTGTTATTCCCTGGCGTGCTGCCCGCAAAGTGCAGTTACCGCCCATGGCTACCAAAATAGCAATGGTCCTATTGTGTAGTGGTTTGTTGTGTGCCGTAGGTAAACCCACTCTGGCACAAAAGCAGGCTGCCACTGCAAAGCTTTCTTCTGCTTCCTTACAATTGGTATGGAACAAAAACACCACTGGATGGCAGTTGCAACAAATAGCTGTTAAGAAAGGGAGCCAATGGGTTAATATGCCTGGCGCCAATGGCCAATACACGATTTTATATTCATCACAAAAGCCAGATTCTATTCCCGTAACCCTGCATGATGAACAGGGAAAAATGATCTCTTTTCCGGAACCGCAATATAGGTATACCATCCCCGTATGGAAAGAAGCTACCCAGCCGGTAGCCATGAATACGGCTGGTGAGGCCATCAGCTTTTATCCCACTGCCCTTAAAACGGGGAATAACGAACTACACTTTACACATGAATCCAAAGCGGCTACGCTTACTGCCCATTGGAGCATGGATAAACAATATGAAGGCGATGTCCTGGTAGACTTGTCATTAGTGGCAAAGCAGGATGGTTATTATTCTATGTCATCCCCTGCTTTGGCCATTGTAGACAATCAAGAACTTGCCTGGGGTATGGTGCCCGGGTATTTCCAGGGGCAAGCCATTGAGAAAAATTTGGTTAAGGCTTACGCGTATGGGCAGGGTATTCCTGCCAAACCGGTGGTGGCACGAGAACGCAGTGCCGCCACTTTATCGCCACTTATTACCAACAAGCAAGGGATCACCTTGGCGGTGATACCGGCACCAGGTACTGGCCGCGATCCCTGGGAAAAGGATCAAAGTACGCAGAATACCTGGCAGCTGGGATTGTCGTTGATGAACCGGCAGGCGCAATTAACACCTACTGCCTGGCATCCTGTATTGGGCCAAAAAGGCTCCTTCCTGCGTAGTGGTGATAGCGTACATTTTACATTCCGATACACGGTACAACCTGCCAACTGGTACACCGTGTATAAACATGCTACCAATGATATTTACCGGCTAAAAGATTTTCTGTCATTAAAAGAAACCAAACAATCCCTTACCAGCCGCATACTGTCTATGCACCGTTATGTAGTAGACGACAGTACTTCCAAATGGCGGACGGAGCAGTACCAGGGCCTCACCATCGGGGCGCAGGATTACCGGGGTGGTGTATATGGCGGTGATGGCGATGCCATAAAGAATGCCGATTATGGCGCTATGTGGATGCTGGCCCGCGCTTCGAATGATCCGGTATTGCAACAAACCCGCTTGCCGTATGTGCGCAATTTCAAAATAACACAACAGGATCAAACACCTGGTTTCTTCAATGGTGCAGCAGCCGGTCAATACTATCTTCCCAAAAGTAAAAAGTTTACCGAAGAGTGGGGGCCCTATGTAGAGCCCATTGGCACCACCTATTATATGTTGATGGATATTGGCAATGTATTGTTGTTCAATCCTGCCGACACGGCTTTAAAAACAGCCTTAAAAGCAGCGGCCAACCGGTTGCTGGCCTGGATGGGCGCCAATGGTCAATGGGTGGTAGCGTATGATCATGCAACACAACAACCTTTGTTCACCGACATAGAGGACCTGCGTCCTACCTTCTACGGGTTGGTGATTGCGTATAAACTGCTGGGGGATAAAAAATATTTGGAAGCTGCTATTAAAGGAGCCGATTGGTACATCACCCATGCGGTGAACAAAGGCCATTTTACCGGTGTATGTGGCGACACCAGATTTGCTCCCGATTTTGCCACGGGTCAAAGTGTACAGGCCTTACTGGACCTGTATGATATCACCAAACAACAAAAACACTTACAGGCAGCTATTGCAACTGCCAAATTGTATACCACCTCCATTTATACCCATCCCATTCCTACCCGTGCACCAAAAACAGCGCGGGGAATATCCAGGCAGGATTGGGAAATAAGCCAGGTGGGTTTGAGCTTTGAGCATGGCGGAACCATTGGTTCTGCTACCCACCGGGGGCCCATCCTGTTGGCCAGCCATGCAGGCATGTTTATACGTATGTTCTCCATCACCCATGATTCCCTGTTCCTCACCATGGCGCGTACTGCTGCGCTGGGCCGGGATGCATTTGTAGATCCTGCTACCAGTGTTGCTTCTTATTACTGGGATATCATGAATAAAGGGGCAGGCCCCTATCCACACCATGCCTGGTGGCAGATTGGTTGGATCACCGATTACCTGTTGGCAGAAGCTGAACTGCGCAGCCAGGGTAAACTGCGTTTTCCACGGGGATTCATTACACCCAAGGTAGGACCTCATCAATCCTATGGGTTTGCTGCCGGCAATATCTATGGACACAAGGCCGATCTGCTCCTGAAAGAGGGCCTATTGCAAGCCGGTAGCCCTTACCTGGATTATTATGGGGCGATTGATAAGACCGGAAAAAAATTGTTCTTCATCTTATTGAACAATGATGATGAACCACTGCATACTACTGTTCAGACTGACTATAATAAAGTGGTGGATAAGGAAACGATAAAACCTCAATCCATATTTACCATTGACGCCAAGGGTAAACGGACAAGGCTGAACAACCAAAACAACTGGCCGCTGGCCATACCTGCTTATGGGATACAGATTATTGAGATCAGTTATGAATAACTGATCACGGCACCATTACAAGGTGCAATGCCCAGATATGAAAGTTCCCTCTATATACCAGCTTGCTGCTGCCTTCATGGTATTGATGATGGCCGGAAAAACGGCCACTGCCCAACAACAATTTTTACTGGAAGCAGAAGATTTCCAGTTTAAAGGAGGTTGGATCACAGAACAGGAAGGCGGTAAAGGCTACCTGAATAACCAGCTATTACGCGTGCTGTCGGGCAAAACGCCGGCAGTGGATGCTGTTACCGTAATCTCCGTGAAGCAGGCAGGCAGTTATGCGGTGTGGATACGTTCGGCCGATTTTCCCGACAACCGGCCGGGCACGCGTTTGTTTCGCCTGCAGGTAAATGAGCAATCGCTGGAAGAAGCGGGCAAACATGGCAAAGCTGGCTTTTATTGGGAAAAGGTGGGCCAGGTAGTTTTGCAGGCAGGCAATGCAGTGCTGCGCCTGCAAGACAGCCGGGGCAATTTTGGACGTTGTGATGCCATCCTGTTCTCTCAAGCCGAAGGGTTTGATCCTAATACACAAACAGTTCAGTCATTGGTGGCACTCAGGGTTAAACCAGTACCACAAAAAGCCACGCAGGTAAAATACCCTGCACTATCACAAGCAGCAGTCGACCCCAAAGCTGCAGCTACTGCCTCCATTACTAATGAACAGGTGCGTCTGCGTTTTGTGTCCGTCAATACAACCGGCGCTGAAAAAAGGCTGGCCACTAAAACGGCTATCCGGCAAAAAGGGCGCTGGATAGATATGGATGAGCAACGGGAAGATCACCGGATTTACATTATCAGGGCCGACAATCCCCAATTGAGTTATGGTAATTTCTTCCCCTCCTGGAATGGCTCTATTGGGATGACAGCTTTCACCAGCAACGGAAAAGAATACAGCATACTGGAAACCGACAATACGCTGAATCCCTTCCTGGCAGGGCAGGTTACTGAAGCGATACCCATGGCGGCCCGCCAATTGAATGCTACTACCATTGAAGTGAATTATACCGTAGGCGGTGAAGCGATATTAAAAGGTGTATGGTCTATTCAACCCGGTTCCCGGCATATTGCGCTTAGCTTACAGTTTAAACCTTCACGCAATGGGTATTACAGCATGGGGGTAGCAGCATTTCAAAGCATGGCAGCCGATAGTGTAACCAATATCCAGTTACCTCCCATGTTTCAATACAAGCGGTTATCGCCTCAACCGGTTTTGTTGCCTTCGGGCATGATGCCCCAACCTGTAGCCATTGCCGAAGAAAAAAGAGGAGCAGGTTTGTTTGCTACGTTTGCCAGTGGCCTGGCCCACACTTTTCCGGCATCCGACTGGGGCAGCGCCAGCAGCAGTCCGATGGGCTTTAGTATTAAGAATGAAGTGAACAGGGTACAGCCGGTGGCTTTTGCACCGGTGATGGGACTGGATGATTCCAAATTAACAGCGGGACAAACCATTCAACGTGATTTTGCCATTGGCGCCATAGCAGGTGGATGGAATGAAGCCCTGGAATATATTTCGGACAGTATTTATAAAGTAAAGGATTATCGTAAGCAGCATACAACTTCGCTTACAGAAGCTGCTTTCAATATGATTGACCTGGTGAAGCAGGATGCGGCGGCTGGTTGGGATGCAAAACTGAAAGGCTTTTATGATATTGAGGCCAATCCGGCTGTAGTACCTACTGTTGTACATGCAGCGCCGCTGGCCATCATATCGGCAGCCGTATTAAGCAAGGATGAGGAGTTTTATCTTACCCGCGCCTTACCAACCATTGAGTATACCTTGTCGCGCAGTGGCTTCCGGTGGGCCAAAGCCGTATCAGGCACACCCTTTAACAGCGATAAAAAGTCCTTACAACTCAGTCCTTACGGTTCACAGTTTACGACCAACTATTTTGAAGGGCTGAATGCTTTACTGGGTCAGGCCAATCCCTGGCTTACCGATATTGCCTTGCCCGATGGCAAGATCCGCTCGGCCAAAGGATATTCGGTAGATGTACCTGCCTGGTCGCAAGAGCTGGCTGCCTGGCGCTTGACCAAAGATGATAAGTGGTTAACAGCTGCGCAGACAAATGCCGATCAATTCATCGCCACACAGGTAAACGGTAACCTGACCAAACCTTTATCACGCCTGCCTTTTTACAATGCTTCGTTTTATGCGTATTGGTGGGACCTGGCTGACCTGTATGATGCTACCAAAGAAGTTCGTTATTTACTAGCTGCCGATGCTTCGGCCTACCATACCCTGATCGGTATCCGCGCTTACCCTCAGGTAAAAGATACCCTTCAAACCATCCATCCGGGCAATGCGTTTGAAGGCAATACAACGATGTGGTGGAAGGGTGATAAAAAATACCGGCTGGGATTTCCACGCGTACAAGGCGATGCCCCGGAAAAGCAAGTGCCCCAGGCCCTGGTATCGCCTGTAGGGTTGGGCTTTGAACAACCCTTTACCTATTTCAGTCCTGCTAATACTGTAAGGCCTGTATTCATGTCCAGCTGGGCGCCGCATCTCCTGCGCCTTTATCAGTATAATCATAAGAAAATATTTGAAACCTATGCCCGCAATGCCGTGATCGGCCGCTTTACCAATTACCCTGGTTATTATGCCACCGGCTTTACCGATATCACCATGCGCCCGGATTTTCCCTATAAAGGACCTGATGTAAGTTCCATCTATTACCACCATATCCCTCCCCACCTGGCGTTCACCCTTGATTATGTGATAACTGAAGCCATGCAACGTTCCAATGGCAAAGTGCAATTCCCCTATGGCAAACAGGATGGTTTTGTGTGGTTCAATAACCGTGTATTTGGAGGCGGTAAAGGAATCATCATGGATGATAAAAAAGTAAGCCTGTGGATGAAAAAGGGGCTGATCACCATCGACAATCCCGAAGTGAACTATGTAACTGCTATTTCTGATGATCGTTTTTGGATACTATTGACGAATGAAGCTTCCGTCACTGCACAAGCCAATATTAGCGTTGCCAAAGAAGTGCCCGTAGCCGACCAGGTAAATGCGAGCCAATACAGTACCCCTGCTGCAAAGAAGGGAAACCTGGCCCTCAACAAGCGTACTACATCCCTGTCTATTCCTGCCAAAGGATTCATGGCCCTGTCTATTCCGCTGGCTTCGAGACCAGTTTCAGCTGTCTTGCCACCCGTAGCCAATGGCATGAAGGTAATTGACCTGGGCGCTCCCTGGGGTAAATGTTATGTATTCAGGATACGGAGCCCATTTGGGTGGGATAGTATGTATGGTTATATAGAAGCCGGGCCAATAGAAGGTGCTACCCTTACTGCTACCCTCAATGGAAAATCGATTGCCCAATCAACCTATCCGTATGAGTGGAGCTTTTACAAGCTAGCGGCCAATGAACCGGTGAAAGGGGAATTGCAATTGAAAACAGCTGATGGGAAAACGAAGGAAGTATCGATTGAATTTGAATAAAAGCAACCATTGTATGCGCAATTATTTGTTTGTATCCATAGCCCTGTTTGTTGCAGGCAACGTTTTTGCCCAAAGCAATAAAGCAGATGCGGCCTATGAAGAGCGGATCAGGGCTGCCTCGCAGGGAGGAGCTTCGCCACTGTTCTTTAATCCTGCTGCTGCAGATATACCGGTGATTAAGCCACTTGAGTTTGACAATAGCAGGGAATGTACGGTACGGAATGGCCTGCCCAATTTCTTTCACAAGGCAGCAACCGGTAAACCTATCACCATGGGTTATATTGGCGGTAGTATTACGCAGGCCATCTATGGCTATCGTGCAAGTTCGGCCCGGTATATCCAATCCCTGTATCCCAATGTACCCATGAAAGCCATCAATGCCGGCATATCAGGAACAGGTACCGATTTGGGGGCATGCCGCCTGCATGAGCAACTATTGCAATATCACCCTGATATAATATTTGTTGAATTTGCCGTGAATGGCGCTTACCGCGAAGGGATGGAAGGTATTGTCAGGCAGATATGGCAATTTGATCCTTCCATCGACATCTGTTTTTTATATACTATACACCACGATCAACATACCATCTATACTGCTGGAAAGGTGCCGGACAATATCCGCGGCCTGGAAGAACTGGCCGTTTACTATGGCATCCCTTCCATCCACCTTGGCATGCAACCCGCCTCGCTGGTGCAGGAAAGAAGGCTGGTGTGGCGATCGGAGAGCAGGACCATTCCCGGTAAGATCGTTTTTTCAAATGATGGTGCCCACCCACTTCCCGAAGGTGGTGAGCTATATGCAGGCGCCATTGCCAGGAGCTTGCTTACCCTGCAAAAAGATGCCCTGCCACGCAAGCATGTATTGCCAACGCCGCTCCTCCCTGATAACTGGGAAAATGCCCATCTATATGCGCCGGAACAGGTGGCCACCTTCAGCAAAGGCTGGAGCCGGATCAATCCTAAAGACAGTATAGCCCTCAAGCAGTTTGCTCCCTGGTTTCCTTATATCATGAAAGCAGAACAGGCGGGTGAATCCTTCACGTTCAGGTTTAAGGGCAATATGTTTGGCTTTTTCGATATCGGCGGTCCCGAAGTAGGGCAGCTCAATATAGAGGTTGACGGTAAACCAATAAAACTGACACCTGTATTGCCTGGTACCCGTATTTCATCCGTAACAGATACCGATGGTACGGACCTGGTAAACCGGTTCAACAGCTTCTGTAATAACCGCTACCGCGGTCAATTTGAATGTATTCAAGTAGCGCCGGGTGAACATACTGTTACTATAAAGCTGTCGCCTGTAAAAGCCGATAAGCGGAAGATCCTGGGCGAAAATCAACTGGCCGATATTACCGCCAACCCTGCTAAATATGACAGAACGGTATTGTATCTGGGAAAGATACTGATACGCGGAGAGTTGCTAACAAAATAAAATGTCAGCCTAAGCTTGTCGAAGGCAGCTTCGCCCACTCGCTCGCCTCTGGCGAGTGAGGGTATTTACAAGCCTCCGGCTTGCTACCACAAACCAGAGGCTTGTAAATAGGCGTCACCAGCGGGACGCTGGCGACTATTAGAACGCGGAGAAATTTTATCGAAGTAAAAGAGCTCGCAGCTCAAAGCTCGAAGCCTTCTTGGGAACATTCCCGCAAATTGGGAACATTCCCACTCTTTTTTGAAGTGAAAAGCCTTGCTGGCAGCTACTGCAAGGCGTTAAATTTGAACCGGATGCGTTTATTGCTGACCATATATTGTTTGTTGCTGGCCACCTTGTTACAGGCTGCCGATTCCCTGCTGTTGCAAAGCCCCCAGCGCCAATTGCAGGCAACGCTATTCCTGCAACAAGGGAATATGATGTACCGATTACAGGCAGGCAAGGAAGTATTGGTGGGAACTTCTTCCCTGGGGTTGTCAATTGATAACCGGGTAATGGGCGCCAATAGCCAGCGCATGAAGCTGGTGCGGCAATACCTGATCAATGAAAAGCTGCCTTCCCGCCTCAACAACCATATGGCCGTTAATCAGTGCAAGGTTTATATTGTTACCGTACAAAGTAACCTGGTAGTGGATACATTGGAGTGCAGGTTATTCAACAATGGTTTTGCATTCCGGTATATACCCGCTGCAATGGGCCAACAACAACGGCAGGTAAAGGAAGAGTTGACCAGTTTTGCTTTACCCGCCCAATCAACCGTATGGTATTTTGAAAGGAACAGTGAGTGGAAGTTGAAATCCTATGCGGGCCTGTGGATGTCAACAACCGTAGAAAAATTGCCGGGCATTTCTTCGCAAGGGCCCATACAGGGCAAACCCCTGGTGGTTGAACTGCCTTCTAAAAAATACATTGTACTTACCGAAGCTGCGCTGCATCATTACAGCGGCATGCGCCTGAAAGCAGTAGGCAATAATAGGGTGCAGGTAAATTTTACAGAAGGCGCTGCGGGTTTTGCTGTAAAGCCAGCTTTGAAAACGCCCTGGCGGGTAGTACTGTATGCCCACGACCTGCAGCAACTGGTGAATAACCAGGTGATCGAAAACCTGAACCCTGTACCGGATGCCAGCCTCTTTGCCGAAACAGGATATATTCAACCTGGCAAATCGGTATGGAGTTGGATCACCCGCAATGAGCATTATATGGAACCGGCCGAAGAGATCAAATTCATTGATGCAGCGGCCGCGCTTCGATTTAAATATACCTTACTGGATGAAGGATGGGAAACCCAATGGCCCCATAAATGGCAGCAGTTGCAGGAGCTTTGTCAATATGCTGCCCAAAAGAAAGTGGGTGTATGGGTATGGAAACATTCAAAAGACATCAGGGATACTGTTCAACGCAATGCGTTTTTAGACAGCATCCGAATGGTTGGTGCAGTAGGGCTTAAAACCGATTTTATGAACAGTGAGGCCAGCGACCTCATTGAATTTGAGATTGGTTTATTACAGGCTGCTGCCCAAAGAAAACTGATGGTCAACTTTCATGGATGCCATGCCCCTACCGGTGAAAGTAAAACCTGGCCCAATGAGATGACCCGCGAAGGCATCCGGGGTATGGAGCTCAATATCATGAAAGAACCCATTCCTGCCTGGCACAATGCGGCCCTACCCTTTACGCGGTTTATTTGCGGGCATGGTGATTATACGCCTGGTTTCTTCAGCAACAAAGCCAATACGAGTTATACCCACCAACTGGCCTTACTGTACCTGTTCAATTCGCCCTTTCAATGTATAGCCGAGAACCCGGTAACGCTGTTGAATGAGCCTGTGTACAAACCCATATTGCCCTTGTTAAAAACCTTGCCAGTAACCTGGGATGAAACCATTGTATTACCGGGTAGTACAATTGGTAAACTGGCCGCTTTTGCCAGGCGCAAAGGCAAGGATTGGTATGTAACGGCAATCAATGGATCGGATAGTACCACGGACTTCACCCTGCATGCTTCCTTCCTGCCCAAACAAAAAAAATACAAAGCCTATATCGTATCAGATGCGCCGCAGGATGCGGGATTTATAACGACAGAACAAACTATTGGCAATAGTTATCGTAAACTCCTTAGCCTGCTGCCAGCCGGTGGATTGGTTATACAAATCAAAAGCGAATAAGAATATGGCCTACCCCCACGCCAGGTATATGTTGAGTATGGTGCTGTGTTGCTTGTTGGCTGGCATGTTACAAGCGCAAGTGCGTATGCCTGCCGGGCAAAAAGATATCGTGATCAGTTGTGGCCAACAGCGCTATACTTTTTCGCCTGACTTCGCGGTATTGTATAATGCTGCTGATCCGGGGATGGCCTTGAAACCTGCCGGTATCAAAAAGGTAGAATACAATGTGCTTACCTGGAAAGTACAGGATAGCAGCAAGGCCGAGTTTGTTCAGAAAAAGATAAATGCTTCCGTAGCCGGTGATGGATTTGATGACCGCATACTAAGAACCAGGGCTGAATGGAGGACTGCCAATATTTTCCAGGCTGGTGAACGCATTACAGTAAAAGCAACCGGCACCTATAAAAAAGGCGATACCGTATTTTTCAATATCCCTGCATCCCCCACCTTCAAACTATCCGTATATCTTTTGACAGCTGCCAAGCCGTACCCACTTTTGCAGTATTCCTTCAGACCCCTGCGGTCTGGCTATTATAGTATTGGTTATACCGGCGCGCCTGCTGTGACGCAGGAGAAAGCCGCGGCCCTATGGCAACCCCTGATATGGCAGGAAAAACGGGCGCCCGATGCCGCCTATCTTACTCCTGCTTTCATGGCCACCTTGCCAGCTACCCTGGTCAATGATGGGGCTAATACCATTGGTGTATTGGCGGCGCCAAAAGAAATTCCCTTTCAGCCATTACCCATGCTCACCAATAGCCGTTTTGGTGTTGCCCTGCTTAATCAGCAAGGCCAGCTTCAGCCACAGGTATATGCACCCATACCCGGTGGTTATTTATCACACATGAAACCGGGTGACGTATTTGATTTTGGTTTTTACCTCGTCACGGCGCCTGCTTCCATCAATGATACCTATCAGCAAATGGCGCAGCAGGTATTTGGCTTCAAAGATTACCGCCACAATGATATAGCCTCACTCAATACGGCACTGGACAATATGGTGGATTACTCTTTATCCCAATACGCCTGGTTCATTGATAGTCTGAAGGGCTGTGCTTATTCCACCGATGTACCAGGCGCTGTGAAGAATGTATCCAGTTTGAACCCGTTGGAACTGGCCCTGGTGCGGGATGATTCCGTCATGTTTGAAAAAAGGGCCTATCCTTTAATGGAATTCATGTTATCGCGGGAGAAGTTCCTGTTCAGCCTCGATAGTACCCAAAAGATCCAAAGCCCTTCCCGTAAACTCAAAGGCCCCATCGCTCCCTTATCCGAACTGGTGGCCTTGTACAATATTTTTGATAAGCAAAATGATTTCTACCTGTTGATGGCGCAAAGGGAATTCAACTTTGCGCGCATACGCAACCTGGATGTGCAGGAAAAAGGCAATAACTGGATCAATGCCATGTACCTGTACCAGGCAACGGGGGATAAAAATTACCTGCAGGCTGCCATTACCAAGGCCAATGAATACCTGGCCCAACGGATCACAGCACCACAAACCGGTTTTAATGATCCACTGCAGGGTAGTTATTTCTTCTGGCCAACATTTACCGGTCGCTGGATCGAATTCCTGCAATTGTATGAACTTACCCATGATCAACATTACCTTGATGCAGCCCGGCAGGGAGCCCGCCAGTATTCACTATTTACCTGGATGTGCCCTTCCATACCCGATAGCCTGATCACGGTGAATAAAGATGGTAAAGCGCCCATGTACTGGTACCTTAAATCCAAGGGCCATCATCAAATGTATTACCCCGAAGAAAAGGCGCCCGCCTGGCGTTTGTCCGAAATGGGCCTCACGCCTGAATCATCAGGTACCTCCACCGGTCACCGCGGTATCTTCATGGCCAATTATGCGCCCTGGATGTTGCGGCTGGGATTCTATACCCGCGATACCTTCCTGATGCAGGTGGCCAAAGCAGCCATCATTGGCCGCTACAGGAACTTCCCCGGTTACCATATCAATACCGAAAGGACTACTGCGTATGAAAAGGCTGATTTCCCTTTGCATGCACACAAAGACCAAAGTGTAAACTCTTTTCATTACAACCATATCCTGCCCATGGCTTCCATGCTGCTGGATTACCTGGTAACAGATGCTTTTGTACGCAGCAATGGTAAGATCAGCTTTCCGGGTGAATACATGGAAGGATATGCCTACCTGCAGAATAATTTATACGGCGCGCATAAAGGGAAATTCTACACAGAGAACGATGTTCAACTCTGGATGCCCGCCCGCCTGTTAAATATTGATAATACCGAATTGAATTATATAGCAGCCCGTAAAGAAAACAAACTGTTGTTGGCTTTTGCCAATCAATCCGGACAACCAGTCACAGCAACGGTAACCATTAATCCCGACCGGGTAAGATTGAATGGCAGGTCTTCAGTGATTGCTACAACGGGTAAAATAATAAAGGCCCTCAACGACAGCAGTTTTATGATCCAGGTGCCCGCCAATGGTCAGGCAGCAGTCACCGTGCAGGGGGCCGTGGCGGTTGCTGACTTTCAGCAAAAGATATTGGATATACGTAAGGGCGATAAGGTCAGTGACTATACAAAGCTAAAAACGGGCAATGCACATGCCCTGTTGTTTGACCTCGGGCATTATAGCCGCCGGCTGTATGTATACCTGGAAGATGATGATAACAAATACCGAAAGGTATCCCTGTTGTATACCGCAGCAAATGGGAAAGCGGAAAGGTTAGAGGATACTGCCTACCCCTTTGAATTTACCCTGCCCACAGAGAAAGAGCAGCCCATAAAATTTTATTTATCACTGACAGATACAAGTGGACAAGAACACCAAAGCGAACCAGTAATACTGGGTAGTAAAAAACCTTATCAATAATTTTTAATCCGGAGAATGATGAAATTGGAAAACTACGGTAACAGTAAACGTTCTTTTGTAAACAGGAAAATAGAAGCAGATCTCATTGTAACAGGCGGCGGCCTATCCGGCGTATGTTGTGCTATTACTGCTGCCCGTCAGGGCCGTCAGGTGGTATTGGTGCAAGACAGGCCCGTGTTGGGGGGCAACTCCAGTAGTGAGGTACGGTTGTGGATATTGGGCGCTACTTCCCATATGGGTAATAACAACCGCTGGGCCAGGGAAGGTGGTGTAGTAGACGAGGTACTGGTTGAAAATACCTATCGCAATCCCGAAGGCAATCCCGTTATATTCGATACCATTTTGTTGGATAAGGTAGTCAGTGAAGCCAATATAACCCTCTTGCTGAATACAACTGTGTATGAGGTAGAAAAGAAAGATGCGGTGACCATACAATCGGTGAAAGCATTTTGCAGTCAAAACCAAACCGAGTATGTTTTATCAGCACCTTTGTTTTGTGATGCTTCGGGCGATGGGGTAGTGGGTTTCCTGGCAGGAGCAGCCTTTCGCATGGGTGCTGAAAGCAAAGAGGAGTTTGGAGAAAAATTTGCCCCTACCGAAGAATATGGTGAACTGCTGGGCCATACCTTGTACTTCTACAGCAAAGACACCGGCCGCCCGGTCAACTTCATCCCCCCTTCCTTTGCATTGCAGGATATTACCGAGATACCCCGCTTTAAATCATTCAACGCAAAAGATTTTGGCTGTAAGCTGTGGTGGATAGAATATGGCGGCCGACTGGATACGGTGCACGATACCGAAAAGATCAAATGGGAATTGTGGAAAGTAGTGTATGGCGTTTGGAATTATATCAAGAACTCTGGCAATTTTCCCGAAGCCGCCAACCTTACCCTCGAATGGGTGGGCACGATTCCAGGTAAAAGAGAAAGCAGGCGTTTTGAAGGCGATTATATGATGATACAGCAGGATATTGTGGAGCAACGCGAGCACCCGGACGCTGTAGCCTTTGGTGGCTGGTCGATCGACCTGCATCCTGCCGATGGTGTGTTCAGTGAAAAACCGGGTTGTAACCAATGGCATAGCAAAGGCGTTTATCAAATACCCTACCGCAGTTTATACAGCAAGAATATTACCAACCTCTTCCTGGGTGGCCGCCTGATCAGTGCTTCGCATGTGGCGTTTGGTAGTACCAGGGTAATGGCTACTGCTGCTTATGCTTCGCAAGCCGTGGGTATGGCAGCCGCCCTGTGCAAGGAAAGAAATATCCTGCCAGCCGCTGTGGTTACCCAACAATACATCACCCAATTGCAGCAACGTTTGTTGAAGAGCGGACAATACATTCCCGGTATGTCCCTGACCGACCAGGAAGACCTGGTACAATTGGCCAATATTACTGCTTCCAGTGAGTTGGTATTGGAAGAGTTACCCGAAGCCAACCTGTTAAAACCATTGGCATTGTCTGTTGCCCAGATGGTGCCCCTGCAAAAGGGGAAGGTAGCGCCCTTTGTATTTCATGCACAGGCTGATACAGCTACTACCCTGGAAATTGAATTGCGGATCAGTAGCAAGGTTGCCAATCATACGCCTGATATTTCCGTGGCTAAGCAGGTACTGGCTATTCATCCTGGCCGGAATTGTATGCAGATTGCGTTCGATGCCCAATTGGAAGAACAGGCGTATGCCTTCATCACCTTTATCAAGAACCCCCAGGTACAACTCCATTTTTCGGATAAGCGCATTACCGGATTGTTGTCTGTATTCAACAGTGTGAACAAAGCCGTATCCAATTATGGCAAGCAAACGCCACCGGAGGATATCGGTATGGATGCTTTTGAGTTCTGGTGCCCCCAGCGCAGACCCGAAGGACACAATATAGCTTTCAAATATCCTGCAGGGCTGCCTGTGTTTAAGGCAGAGAATATACGCAATGGTATTGACAGGCCCACCAACCAACCCAATGCCTGGGTAGCCAATTGGACGGATGAATCACCTCGTCTTACCCTTAGCTGGAAGGAACCAAAAGAAATTAGCCATATCCACCTGTTCTTTGATACCGATTATGACCATCCCATGGAGTCCGTGCTCATGCAACATCCTGAGTCGACTATGCCTTTCTGTATCCGGAATTACCGGGTGAAAGACGAAGCGGGCAATATCCTGGTGGAGCGGAAAGGCAATTACCAAACCCATCAAATTATACGGTTGCCAAAGACCATTACTACCAGTAAACTGGTCATTGAAGTGGAACATCCTTCTGCCCAGGTGCCGGCGGCCCTGTTTGCCGTACGCTGCTACCGGTAAATTATCAGTTAAGAATACACCGAAGAGGCTGTCTCCTAAAGAGATGGCCTTTTTTAATGACTTTTACTACATGTTCATGTAGTTGTGGTATTATAGCGTTCAAGGTAGGTTTGGGCTAAATAACCATCATTATGAAACGCCTTCTCATCCTACAGGTATTATTAATCAGCTTTTTGGTGCAACAGGCACAAACGTCCGTTCCTAAGCGTGTGGAGCAAAGGGCAAAAGATAAAGCCAATAACCGGGTTGATCATTCAATAGATAAAGGGCTTGATTCAGCATTCGACAAAACAGGCCGCGCAATAGGCAACCTCTTTAAAAAGAAGAACAAAACTGCCAGTAAAAACCCGGAAGTGGCGGCAACCGGCCAGGGCAATAGCAGCAGCGCAGGCACGGTAAGTGGTAGCAAAACAACCACTGTAAGTGGCGGCAGCGATTTTGTGCCGGGAGACCTGGTATTATTCGAAGACCACTTTGAAAAAGATGGCATGGGTGATTTTCCTGCCCAATGGAATACAAACGGCAGCGGAAAGATCGTCACCATCGGTGGTGAAGAAGGGAAGTGGCTGGACGTGGTGCATAACTGCATCATCGTACCCGAGATAAAGAAACCACTTCCGGAAAACTGTACCATCGAATTTGATCTTTTCCTTCGATCCGAAGGCAGCCGGAGTACCCCGTTCATTCAGTTTGGTCTGAGCCAGGTAAAAAATATTTTAAAGGAAGATATGTTCTATAAAGACCGCTTCTTTATCAACCTGCATCGATATACGGAAACCGATGGTAAAACGCTGGAATATGGACTAGGCAATGACATCATCGGTAATAAGAGCAATTTCCCCCTTACGTCATTTGTCAATAAGGTGCTGCACGTGGCCATCGCAGTCAATAAATCGCGCCTGCGGCTGTACCTCGATAACAACAAAGTGATCGACCTGCCAAGGGCATTGACCGATGGCATGCGGAATACTTTTTTCCTGAACAACAATGCCATCATACCAGCCTCCGAAACGGGCATGTTTGTAGGTAATATCAGGATTGCGACTGCTGATACCGACGCACGCAGTTTACTGGTTGATCAGTTGATGGAGATCGGCAAGGCCGTGACCAATGATATATTATTTGATGTGAACAGCGACCGGATCAAAAAGGAATCTTTTTCTCTCATCGGTCAACTGGGCGATGCCATGCAAAAGAACCCTGCATTGAAGATCAGGATTATTGGTCATACAGACAATGATGGCGACGATAAGGCCAATCTCCTGCTTTCGCAACGCCGGGCTGCAGCGGTGAAGACCTATATTACCGAAAATTATGCCGTGGCGGGCCTCCGGATACAGACTGATGGGAAAGGAGAGTCGCAGCCTGTGGCAAGCAATGCCAATGCAGCTGGAAAAGAAAAGAACCGCCGGGTAGAATTTGTAAAACTCTAACTGCCAGCCCATGCAAAAACTGATATGGATCACGATGATCATGGTGTTGGCTGCCGGTGCTGCACCCGCCCAGGGTGGCGACCGCAGGGATAGTACAGCTATCTTTCATTGGCGATCGGCTGTGAGGCGGGCGCCCGTATTGACGGGTTCGGCAGGTCCACGGATGATCGTGCCACATGAGCAACCCTTATGCTTTAACATGGAGTTTGACCTCAAGATCTCCACACCAGCTAAAATGTCGGAGCAATGTATGTTCGTCAATAACTCGACCGGGGTGATCGGTCTTCTACCACCGCATGATGATGGGCTTGTTAATATCCTGTTTCCGGAGCTGGCCGATTTTTCCTTCCAGGTCATGAGTATGACGGGTAATACCTTCCATTACCACAATAACAAGGGGAAAAATAACACCATCGAAAAGTGGGTCACAACGGGCAATTCAGACCGCAATCCTTACCGGCAGATGGCAGGCATGTTTACCGGGGCAGTCGATCTGCAGCGAAAGAATACAACAGCGGCGTATTGCAATGGAAGGATGACTGCCATGGCTTACCGGTTTTCAACCAATCCGGATATGACCTGGTATCTCTTTGGCGACCGCTTTCCCGAAAAGATACATCCACGGAAGTTTTTGGGCAATATGGGGGTCGGCTATTTGCAAACCGATGAAGGATTGTATGTTATTACGGAATTCAGAACAACCAATTATAGCTGCCGCGTTACGAATATAGAGGTTGCGAATGCTTGCCTGAACACCGCTCAATTTACGGAGCGCGAAGAAAGATTCTTTAATAAGCAGGCAGCGAATATCCGGAAAGAAAAAGACAAACTGGATCGTGCGGCGGAGCGTGTCAGTGGTACCTGTGCTGCTGAACGGTTGGACCTGATCAACTTCAAGAAAGAGCAGGCCCTTAAAAGGGAGGAAGCGCTGCGGCAGGCAAGGGGTGGCAATCTCAACCAATCGAACAGCAATGCACAGCGCAATATGGCTAGTCTTATGGACCCTGTTGTGGTGGTGCAGGAAGATATCCTGTCCACGAAACTGGAAATTTGCAAGGCGCAAAATGGCACCGAAAAAGCACGTGGGCGATTGGGTTGCCTCAACACCCAGCTAAGCCAACTGATGAGACTCGAAACCGATCTGCGGGCGCTTGATGCCAGGCATGCCAATGAACCGGGGCGAGCCTTCGGAGAGAAAAGTAAATCGTATATGCAGAATAAGCCAAGGGGATGTCCATAAAAATATACTGGTCCGAAAACAGGAAAGGAGGTCTATTTAGCGCAACCGGTTGATCAGGAATTGCATAATAAAACTGGTTACCTTAATTTGGTCGATTCAACCCTATAACACGAATAATCGCCAAATGAGATCAAGATTACTATTATGCTGCCTTTTTGCCGGACTTGCACCCTGGGCCAGTGCACAATCACCTGCTGATGTAAATAAAGACCTTTCGTTGTTCCAAAACAACCTGGCTACAGCGCTCAAAGGAAACGTTAAGCAAAAGGATATTGAAAAGATGGCTACTCCGCAACTGAAGGAAGTCGCCCTTTCTATGTTGGAGAAAAAATACAACCCCCAATACCGTATTGCTGAATACCAGGCTTACCTCGCTCCCACAACCTTGGGGAAAGAATTGATGATTGGGGACGGATACAGCAAATACGAAAATATGACCGGTATTTATTTGCCGGTTGGGAAACACGTGATCCTGGTAGAAAATATGGCCGAAGGCAAAGAGATAAAATTGCTGGTGCCCAATTGGAACCGCCATGCTCCGGAAGGCATCGACCCAACCAAAGACCCTGCAGGCTGGGGAATTGTGAAACAACAATTCAAGCTACAAAACGGCGTTAATATTATTGAAGTGAAAGGTTTCGATGGATTGGCCTATGTTGATTACTATTCCGATGCCCCTGAAAAAGAAAACCCTGTTAAAATACATTTTGCCGGCGCCAAAGTGAATGGGTATTTTGATATCAGTAAAAACAATGATACAGACTGGAACAACCTCATCGATAATGCTGTTTATCCCGTTATGGATGCAAGAGGCGCCCATATCCAGATTGTTTACCCTACGGCTGATTGCAAAAAATATGCTTATAGCAGGGGTGTTGAATTGATCAGCAATTACGATTCACTGGTTTACCGTCAGCACCGCATATTAGGCTTAATAAAATACAACAAGGTCCCTAAAAATCATATCCTGGCGCGGGTAAACTACAACTACTATATGTTCAGGGATGGCGATGGGGTTGCCTACATGGGTACAACACCCGGGAACGCTATGCCGCTGGTGGTGGATCCGGCACGTGTTATCAAAGGTGATCCCTGCTGGGGCTTTAGCCATGAAGTAGGTCACGTACACCAGGTGCGGCCTTTTTTCAACTGGGGTGGCCTGGGCGAAGTAAGTAATAATATTTTCTCCTTGTATGGAACTACCTCTTTCGGCAACAAAAGCCGGTTGTCTGAGCAAAAGAATTATCAGAAAGCAAAGGATAGCATCATTGCCAGGAAGATCTGTTATTTGCAGGATAAAGATGTATTTAACCGCTTAGTGCCTTTCTGGCAACTGCAGCTTTACTTCTCAGGCGTTGGTAACTACAAAGATTTCTATCCCGATCTTTTTGAATCATTCCGTCAGCAAGGCGTTGCTATCAGCGCTCAAGGTGCAAAAGGAGGTTGGGGAAACAGGGGGCGCAATCCGGCCGAATCTCAATTGAATTATGTAAAAACTGCCTGTGAGGTAAGTAAGACCGATCTCACTGAATTCTTCGATCAATACGGCTTTTTCTATGTAGGCAAATTCGATTATGACGATTACGGCAAGTATAAATACAATATGACCGAGGAAATGGTCAATACCTGCAAAGCTGCCATCAAAGCCATGAACCTGCCAAAGCCCAAGATAGATATCAGTACGATGGAGGATTAAAGTATATAGATTAAAAATGATTAAGAAGCCGAACTTCCGGAAATACCTGGTCGTTCGGCTTTTCGTATTAAAAATGGTATATTCCGGTTCTAAAACCCCCACATAATATTGTAAAGCATACCTCCAATGAAAATTCATTTAAAATGTGGCCTGGAAAACTGCAATGACGGGTATGAGTATACATTCAACTCCCTGTATCCAACTGCCATTAATGGGCAATTCAGCGACGAAGAATCGAAGGGTGGGGACTGGGGTGGGCTGTTGCCCAAAAAACCTGAAACAGGGAAGACGTATGAGCTTAAAATTTGGGGGGCCTTAAAGATAGACCTGGATGATCATTTTTGGGTACTCTATCTGGACCCTTACTCCATGTCTGAAGGTATTGAAAATGAAGCAGGATTTGAAAGCTTTGCTTTTTGCCTTTGTAAGCAGGTTGATATTATTGAAATACAGGAAAGAAGCATTCGGCTAAATGTAAGAATAATTGAAGTGAAGGACTTAAAGGGCTTACTTGCCTATCCCCATGCTAAATATGGGCATTCCCCTGGTCTGGACGATGAGGCCACTTCGAAAACCAACTATCATATTGAGAATTTCAAAGAATACAGTATAATTACTATTAATATACAAGGTGACTTAGGTTGGAAATACATTGTGGCAAAAAAGGACAATAAGAGTATCATTATTGCTGAAAATAGTTGGGATTTTCATGAGAATATTTGGCATCTTATGAAGGAAGAACTTACAGAAGCACAAGAAAAGAAGTATGGCATCGAACACAGGCTCCCCTGATTTGCGTATCCTGCTCTCTTACACAGAAACAGGTATTAGGGTCTGAATATTCAATTTTACAATAATTCATCCGCTTAAATGCAATCTTAGGAGCGTGTTAACATTTACAACTATACTTTTGGGTGACAACCACAACCCTGAATGAGGATATATTTACAAGGCTCTATCCTGACTCTATGCTGCCTGCTCATTGTTTCTATCGCACACTCACAACCAGAAAAGATCTATCTCCATCCCAAAGCGGCCGGTAGTGAAAAGCAATCAAAGTTTATAGACTCCATCCGGTTCATCCCCTTAGAAATAAGGGAGGATGTTGAGTTGACGACCTATAATCAAGTCGAAGCCACAAGCCGTTACCTCCTTATAAAGGATTATGTGGGTAGGGCTGTTTTTCTATACGCAAAGAACGGCCGGTTTATTAAAAAAATAAGTTATAAAAAACTTGGAGAGGACTTTTACCCGGTTTATGACGAGCATACTAACCAGGTCATATTTTTTGGAGCCAATAAAAATTACTCCCTTACACCCAGGGACAGGATAAAAATAAAATTGGATTGGAGTAATCCGCGGAATAAAAAGTATTATAAAAAATATACGATTGACTTAAACGATACAACACTTACGCTTAAGAAAGCTATTCCACAGCAAAATGACATTTTACAGGCCTCTCATTATTATGATGATTTGTATTGGGTAGGAGAAATTAATACGAGCAAACTGTATCAGGACAGCCTGGATTATGAGTTTAAGATCTATCAGGGGAATCAGCTGGTGAAAGGTTTTTTCCCCTACAATCGTATTCAGGAATCCCAATTTTTATATACAGAAGAAAGTATTATTATTAATAAAACGGATACACCTTATATCCAATTTCTTACAAGACCTTTTTGCGATACCATTTACAAAATGGTGAAAGATAGTTTATTGCCTGCCTACCAGGTAGTGCTGCCCCTGGAAAACAGTTTGCCGGCATCATTTTTTACCAAGCCTTTTAAAAATAAGACGGAAAGGGAAAATTTTGAACACAACAATGGCTGGATGCTCCACCAGGTCTATTCATTTTACGACACACCGCGATTCATTTATTTTTTTGTGGGTTATTTCACTAATTACGAAACTTACATCTACCAAAAGCAGGACAAAACTACCTACAAGGTCAAAAATATTAAGGCAGACAGCAGCCAGTATAACTTATCGTTACTTGACCCCAATGGGATTTCACGAAAGGGGGACAAGGGCTACAAGACACAAAATGCAGGCGACATACTTTCTTTCTTTGAAAAAAATAAGAACGTTGCGGTTCCCCCCGACCTGGAAAATTTTGTAAAAACCAAGCCTCCTGTTACAGCCCCCGTCATCATTGAATTCAAATTTAAAAACTAACCTTGAGACAAACTTTACTTGCCTGTTTTTTACTAACCTTGTCCATATTGACTTTTAGCCAAACCGGTAAGCTAACAGGTTCGGTGATGGATATTGAAACCAAAACGCCACTTGAGCTGGCAACCATCACTATTTTCGGTCCGGACTCTTCGATGGTTGCCTATCAGTTGTCGGGCAAAAATGGCCTGTTCTCCATTGAAAAATTGCCGTTGAAGAAAAAGTTGCTGGTAAGTGTTTCTTATACAGGATATAGTAGTTACCATACATTTATTCAACAGGATACAGCCAAAACAGATACGCTATCTGTATTATTAACACTGAATAGTAGAGATACCGTTGTTGTAACGGCCAAAATTCCTGTCAGGATGAACGGCGATACACTGGAGATCAACCCTGCAGCATTTAAGATGAAAGAGGACGCCGTTGTAGAGGAATTGCTGAACCAGGTTGCTGGCATTACTATCTGGGCTGATGGAACCATAACGGTCAATGGAAAAAAAGTAAATAACCTGCTGGTTGATGGGAAGCCTTTTATGGGATCGACAGATTCCCGTATTGCCACACAAAACCTTCCTAAATCTGCTATCGAAAAAGTACAGCTTTACCAGGAATACGACCGAAGTAAGATCGGCAAGCCAACCCAGCGCAAAGATTCGCTGCTCACCATGAACCTGAAATTAAAAGAAAGAAGTAAAAAAGGATACTTCGGAAAGGCTGGGGCTGGCTATGGTACATTTGACCGCTTTGAAACAGATCTTTCATTGCAAATGTATAGTAAGAAGACCAGTTTTGGTATAGGAGGCGGGATCAACAATATCAATAAAAGTATCGGAAACCTGGAGGAGATATTTCAGAATAACACCTACAGAAATTATAACCCCAACTTATACAATGTAGGCCGGTTTGGCACCAATGGTATCAACAAAAACCACAGTATTGGCGGTGTTTTCGTGCATAATTTTATTGAATCTGCCAATAGCCGGCAAAATGACCGGCTTACCCTCAATTACAATAAATCAGGCACCAATGCCAATATTACCGACCAAAGTTACCAGAACAGAACGGCGATCGATAATCCGCAGTTTATCCGTGATGAAGGTGTACAAAGCAACCGGCAGGACAAGCACGCTTTTGGTTTAAAATATCTTAAGACCAATAGCTACAACGATAACCTGGACATAAATGGTGCAATGAATACCAATAGAGAAAATGGTCATTCATACCGTTCTACGGAAGTAAGAGATTCCGTTAATCAGTTGCAAAGCACCAACCGTACGACTACACAGAATAGTCAAAGATCAGATAATGAATCGCTGAATATATCTTTTAGTAAGTCCAATGAGGAGAAGCCGTTAGAAAATTTTAACAGCCAATTGGAAAGCAGCCGTGAAAATACTGTATCGGAAAGGGATATGGTAAGTGTATTTGAATCCATGACTGATCGAAGTAAGAATGCTTACATCAGCCGGAATTATACCACCAACAGCCAAAGGTTTAACCTAACCGGCAACCTTGAATATGCAGGGTTTAAAAGACTGCTGTTGGGCAGGTATAATTTGTTTGGAATAAACCTTTCGTTGGGGCAATGGTTTAATTATACCCGTTTAACAGATAATACGGTCGTAACTGATTATGACACGGTTGCGAAGGTCCGGAGTTTCAACAGTAAACTGTCTAACTCCAATACAAGGGAAGTATACGAGTACACGCCATATTTGTTATTGGCAAAGAATGTTTTCAACTTCAGAGGAACATCTTATGGCGGCTTTAATATGCAGCTCAAACTGCTGGACGATCTCAAAACCGACAAAAACACCTCTTCCTTCGCAAAAAGAAACCTGTCCCGCTCTTTTCAGTTTTTCCGGTATGAAGGGGAGTTTTCTTATCAATATTACAAAATGGAGAAATATAACTATTACTTGTCGGCCTCTTACAATAAATCCATGGCGTATCCTTCCATTGACCAGCTATATACCATTGTTGATGATATCAATGCGTATGATATTAGAATTGGGAATCCATACCTGCGAAATAGTATTAATCACAATACTAACCTGAACGCCCATTTTAGCACAGAAAATAAAGAGTCTCCCTATGCTATCAACGGAAATATTTATGGCGGGTATCAGTTGTCTTTGCATCCTGTGACTGATAGCGTCATAAATGATCTTTCAGGCAAAAGGACCTATTACTATACGAATGCAGATAAGGCAAAAAATATAAGCCTCAATTATGATCTTAATATATCGAGAAGGATCAGTAAAAACAACCTTCAGCTCATGTACAAGGGGGAATTCAGGAACGGGGAACAACCTAATTTCATCGACGGATTCAGCAACACGAGTAAAACCGTTAGTTGGCTCAATCAGTTTACCCTTCAGTTTACACTTAATTCAACGCTTGTATTGACTGCGGGGCGCACTTTACAATATAACAAGACTACGTCAACCGCTCCAGGCCTGAATTCCTTTAAAAACAACAGTACTACATCAAAGTTCGGGGTCGTAGTCAATTATCCGAAAGGATTCACTTTTAGCAGTACGATAGATCATATTGCCAACTCTAATTTGGATAAGCCCATCGTGCTCTGGAATTCATTCGCCACTTACCGGTTCATGAAGCAGCAGGGGGAGCTTAAATTTTCTGCGATGGATTTGCTAAAGAAGTATCAGAACATCAGCAACAGCGTCAATGCATATGGGACCAGCACCAGGATCACGAATGGGTTGCAACAATATTTCCTGCTGACATTTTCTTATTACCCCCGTAAGTTTGGGAAAACGGAGGTCAAAAGACAACAAACGGATTGAGTTTAGCTGCTTATGATATTACAAAGGCCAGGAAATTCATCCTGGCCTTTACTATTACAATGAACATTTACAACCTTACTTCATATCTATGGGAATGAACACAAGCGGCGTGGGCAAACAGGATGCGCCGGGAGGAGAATAAGTAAAGCGGATGGTTTGCTCTTCACCATTGCCAGCTGGCGGAAATACCTGCACCAGGATCGCTTCAGGCGATTTACGGGTGATCAACCGGTCGGAAGGCAATTGGATGATACCTTCTTTGAATTTACCCTTGCTCACTACCATCGTATTGGCCATACCACCACACCACTGGCCATTGTCGGCGCGGGAGTTCCAGGTTACCATGGCCAGGCCACGGCCATCCGTACTCTTCCATTTCATTTCTACCTGGTACATAACACCATAGTTACCAGCTAAACCAGCTACCTGTCCGCTGGTATATTCTTTACCCACCACCCAGGGATCTTTATCGCCATCGGCCATAATGATTTGGCGGATGCCATTTTTAGTATCGAGCGTTTCCTGTGTTAATACACTGTAATTGGACACCCCAAAGGTACCTCGGCCGGCATTGTTGCCCTTGAAAGGCAATATTGTTTTAATGCGGTCTACTGCTACGGTAACCGGTGTTTTGAGGTCCGTTTGTAAAATGCTGATCTCGCCGGGTTGATCGATGATGAATTCATAGAAACCGTGTACCAGCTCATCATATTTGGCTACATATTTTTCCTGCGCGGGATCAATGGCCAATGCCTTTCCTGGCTTAATGATACATACAGCCGTTTGTGGTTGGGCGGCAAAGAAGTCGGCCAATCCCTGCTTACCAGCCTGGAAGTAGTTGGTAGTTGGTTTTTGAGAGGAATATTTCAACATGCGCAGGCGCATATCTGTCTTGCCTGTATTCTTGATCACCGCGGCAATCCGCGTTTCTATTTTAGCCGGCTCTTTTACGCCGTTTACATTGTATACGTACAACCTAACCGTGCCGGGTTCTACCGCTTCGCGCAAAGCAATGGCTTCGGGCACACGGATGTATTCAGGATCATCCGAGATAAGGTATTGTGGTCCGGGCAGTACGATCTTCCGGTAGCCAATTTGTTGGAACTTCTCCGTCAATAACCCGGGCAACTCCACAATACTACCCTGTGGGGTGGCCAAAATGCGTTTACTAAGTTCGGGACTGATCTCCTGGGCAAAAGAGGGGAGGGCTGTTGCCAGGCTGCCACTAAGCAGGAGGGACAGGCAACCTGCATTCGTTAATAACTTTTTAATCATGAGTATGCAATGGTAGGTTAGTTAAATAATATTTTTATTAACCATTGCGAATTTAGTAATATAATTTAATAATAGACTACTTTATCGACAACAATTTATCCCGCGCAATAAGGCAACCACCAATCACACCAGCTTTTTCCTGCAGTTTGGACATGTGTAGTTGCGTATCATTATTAACCAGGCTCAGGGAGAATTTATTCAAAGCACTACGGATGGGCAGGCGGATATAATCACCTGTTTCGGCCAGTATGCCGCCCAGGATCACCAGCTCAGGATTGAAAATATTGATGAGCACGGATATGCCACGCCCGATCTTTTCGCCTATTTCAGCGATCAGTTCAATACAAAGCACATCCTCCTTCTTAGCTGCCTGGATGATATCCGACAGGTGCAGGTTTTCAGGTAATTTGTTCTTTTGCATCAGCACCGAGGTGGAGCCCTGTTCTATTTTTTCTTTGAACAGGCGGATCAGCGCCTGGCCCGAGGCTTCCGTTTCCAGGCAGCCTTTTTTGCCGCAATGGCAAATGATCTCATTGGAGAATAAAGAGATATGGCCAAACTCACCACCAAAACCTGATTTGCCCCGGTAGATCTTCCCATCGATCATGATACCCAGACCAATCCCATAATCCATATTCACAAACAATACATTTTTCTCCTCCCGCACCAGCCCATTGTGAAACTCGCCATAGGCCATGGCCCGGGAGTCGTTTTCCAGGAAAGTACGGATGCCCGTGATCTTCTCAATGGTGGCGCTCAGCGGCTCTTCATGAAAATGGAAGAAACTATAGCTATAGCCATTTTCACTGTTAATGCGGCCCGAGAGGTTGAGACAAAGCGCCAGGATATTCCGGTGTTCGTCCGGCAGTCGGCTGATAAAGGTTTGTATCACTTTTACCAGTTGCTCAAAAGCTTCCTTGGTATTCACCAGCAGGTAGGGCACATGCATTTCGGCCTTTACCAGGTTCTTTTTGAAATCGAGCAACCCTATATTAATATAATAGTGCTTAACATCCACCCCCAGGAAGAAAGCCGAATCGGCTACCAGCCCATACAGGTTGGCCTTGCGGCCACCCCCCTTTGAATCTTCCTTTCCATAATCCTGCACCAACCCATCACTGATCAGTTCATTGATCAGGCTGGTAATCTTGGGTACACTGATGTTCATCTCCTGCGCCAGGTCGGTAATGGTTGTATTACCTGTTTGGTCGAGGTGGTTGATAATTGTCCTTTTGAAGGACCTGTTCTTATAGGCCACCCCTGAGGTATTTTCCTCCGAGAATATTTCAAATATGCTTTGTTTCACTGCCATAGCCGGATCGGGATAAAGTTTTTTCATTAACTAAGATAAGAGAATAGGTTTTAAATAATAAGTCTGTCCTAATTGAGATATTTTAATAAAAATATTTACTAACTATGATTGTTTAATAAATAAATTATTAAATTTACCTGCAAAAGTAAAACAAATTAATAATACCAAGGATTTATGGCGTCGGATGTTAGAAATGGAAGCCTGACAGAAGAATTACCTGCTGAGAACCCACTGCTTTATAGTTCCTATGCGGCTCTGTACCGCGATGAACTGGTAGATAATGTGTTGCCATTCTGGCTAAAGCATAGCCGGGATGATAAAAATGGCGGTTTTTTTACCTGCCTCAAACGGGATGGCAGCGTGTATGATACCGATAAGTTCATGTGGTTGCAAGGCAGGCAGGTGTGGTGCTTTAGCTATATGTACAATAATGTAGCCCAAAAGCAGGAATGGCTGGATATGGCCTTGCATGGCGCCGCCTTTATGGAAAAATATGGCCGCGATGCTACCGGGGGCAACTGGTATTTTTCATTGACCGCCGAAGGCAAGCCCCTCACGCAGCCCTACAATATATTCAGTGATTGCTTTGCTGCCATGGGTTTTGCTGCACTCGACAAGGCCAGTCCCAACGACCGGTATAAACAAATAGCAGTCGACACCTTTGAAAACATATTGCGCCGCAAGGATGGCTGGAAAGGTATCTATAATAAAGCCTATCCCGGTACAAGGCCCTTAAAAGGTTTTAGCCTGCCCATGATCCTGTGCAACCTTTCACTGGAACTGGAGCATCTGTTGGGTGCCGGCAGGGTAAATGAGTTCATTCCAACCGTGGTCCATGAAGTGATGGAGGTGTTTTATCAACCCCAACATGGATTGATCCTGGAGAGCGTTCAGCCCAATGGCGCCTTCTCCGACAGTTTTGAAGGCAGGCTCATCAACCCGGGCCATACCATCGAAGCCATGTGGTTTATCATGGACCTTGGCCGGCGTACAAATGACCAGGCTCTTATCCGCAAAGCCTGTGATATTATGTTGCATACCCTGGAGTATGGATGGGACAAGGAGTTTGGTGGCATCTTTTATTTCCTGGATGTATTGAACAATCCTCCACAGCAATTGGAATGGGACCAGAAGTTATGGTGGGTGCATGTAGAAGCACTGGTGGCCCTGGCCAAAGGATATGAATTGACCGGCGATGAACGCTGCCTCAAATGGTTTAAGAAAGTACATCAATATACCTGGAAGCATTTCAGGGATGAGCAGTATGGCGAATGGTTTGGCTACCTCAACAGAAGAGGTGAAGTGCTGTTGGATATGAAAGGCGGAAAATGGAAAGGATGCTTTCATATTCCCCGTTCCCTGTACCAGGTATGGAAAACATGGGAAGTGATAGGAGAAAAACAGGCAGGCAAATAAGGCTGCCTGAACAGTAGCTGTAGATGAATTGAAAAGGAACAGAGGCCGGGAAGTACACTTTAATAACGATTGCTAATGCTATTGCCGCGCTGATGATTGCTGCGTGTCAATAACGAAAAACATACGAAAAATGAGAAGTAAGATCAGGTACTTACTGGTTGTCTTACTAGCCTGTGGTGTACAGTTGCAGGCCCAACAGACCCTTAACACAGATGTATTGATCATTGGTGGGGGAGCCAGTGGTACCACCGCAGGTATACAGGCTGCCAGGATGGGCGTCAATACCCTGGTGATCGAAGAAACCAACTGGCTGGGCGGCATGCTCACTGCCGCCGGCGTATCGGCCATCGATGGCAACCACCGCATGCCTTCCGGCATCTGGGGCGAATTCAGACAACTCCTTTACAAACATTATGGCGGTCCCAATGCTGTTGCAACCGGTTGGGTTAGCAATACCTTATTTGAACCCCATGTAGGCAATAAGCTGCTGCAACAAATGGTGGCGGCAGAAAAGAAATTACAGGTGTTGTACAATACCCGCTGGCTCACAGTAAAGCGCGAACAGGCACAGTGGACGGTAACAGTAGAACAGGGAAACAAACAAACTACTATACGTGCTGCTATATTGATCGATGCTACTGAGCAGGGCGATGTAATGGCGGCCACCGGCGCTGCTTATTCAGTAGGAATGGACAGCCGCCATGACACTGGCGAAGAGCAGGCTCCCGAAAAAGCCAACGACATTATCCAGGACCTTACCTATGTGGCCGTTTTAAAAGATTATGGTAAGAGTGCCAATAAGACCATCCCCAAACCCGAAGGTTATAATGCTGCCGAATTTAATTGTGCCTGCGATGTAAGCGACCCTGCTTCCTTCGATAGTCCACAGAACAATTGTTTCCGCATGATGCAATATGGTCGCCTGCCAGGAAACAAGTACATGATCAACTGGCCCAAATGTGGCAATGATATTTACCTCAACCTCGTTGAAAAAACACCTGCCGAAAGAGAGCAGCTGTTAAAGCAGGCCAAACTGCATACCCTGCGTTTTATATATTACCTCCAAACCGAATTAGGCTATAAGAACCTGGGTCTGGCCGACGATGAATTCCCTACAAAGGATAAGCTGCCCATGATCCCATACCACCGCGAATCACGCCGGCTGAAAGGGTTGGTGACCTTCAATGTGAACCATGTGGCCCGTCCTTATGAAACTGCTGATCCCCTTTATCGAACGGGTATTGCCGTAGGTGATTATACCATTGATCACCATCACCTGAAAAACCCGGCGGCACCTGCTATTGATTTTGTAAAGATCAAAGTGCCTTCTTACAATGTGCCCATGGGTAGCCTTATACCTCAAAGGGTGGAAGGGTTGATCGTGGCCGAGAAAAGCATTAGTGTTACCAATATTGTAAATGGTGCTACCCGCTTGCAGCCTGTAGTACTACAATTGGGACAGGCAGCTGGCGTGTTGGCTGCTTTGTGTGTACAACAGCAAAAACAACCGGCACAGTTAAGTGTACGCGATGTGCAGGCACATTTGCTCAAAGCCAATGGCTACCTCATGCCGTTTATTGATGTGCCGCCTTCCGACCCCCAGTTCAGTACCATTCAAAAGATAGGTGCAACGGGCATACTGAAAGGAACCGGTGTTCCTTACCTGTGGGCCAACCAAACCTGGTTCTATCCCCAGCAACCCATCCCTGCCTATGAATTGGTACAGGGTCTTCGCTTGTATTATCCCGCTTTAAAATCATATTGGGCTGCTTCCGGAGAGCTGCTCACCGTATCTGAACTGATCAAGCTATTCAAAGCAGCTGGTACCGATGTCACCGAATCACAAGTGACAGAGGCGCTACGCAATGCTTCTATAAACCTTCCCCATGATGCTGGCAGCCATACACTCAACAGACGGTCTGTAGCTGTATTGCTCGACAAATACCTTCATCCTTTCGAGAAGTCAATCACCATTTCAGGCAACCTGGAATAACAGGCCTTAAACATTCTAAACCTCCTTTTTAACCAATGCAGTTGTATATGAGACAATTCCGGCATCAATTGTTTGCAGGGCGCAGGATCTGGCTCCTCGCATTCTTTCTGGCCTACCACCTTTTAACGTTTGGCCAAACCAAACCGGTTACAGGTACCATCCTCTCTTCGGATGGAATTCCCCTGGCTGGTGTATCTGTTGTGATCAAAGGTTCTACACAAGGCACCTCCACCGATGGGGCCGGTTATTTTACCTTACCTATCAATGGCGGTAAGGCGATCCTGGTGATTTCCATGACTGGCTATGCACCACTCACGGTTACTGCCAATGCGGGTATGCAATTAAACCTTACCCTGGAAAAGAATTTGAAAGACCTTGATGAAGTGGTAGTGGTGGGGTATGGCCGTCAGAAAAGAGGCAATGTGGTGGGCTCCGTAGCCCAGATCAGTGGTGAGCAACTGAAACAGGCCCCTGCTATGAACGTTACCAATATGCTGGCCGGTCGTATACCGGGTCTCACTACCGTGCAACAGTCGGGCCGACCAGGGGCAGATGATGCCTCGTTGATGATCAGAGGGGTAGGCTCTTATGCAAGTAGCCCCGCTCCATTAATTATGATCGACAACGTACAACGTCCTTCTTTCAGTCACCTCGATCCCAGTGAAATTGAAAGCATCACTGTTTTGAAAGATGCCGTATCTACTGCTGTATATGGTTTGCAGGCTGCTAATGGTATCATCCTTATTACCACCAAACGTGGTAAAACAGGCAAGCCCGTTGTAAGTTATGACGGGGCTGTTACCATGAACGAGAATACCCGTTTCCCAAAATTCCTGAATGGACCCGATTATATGGAGTGGTACAATAAAGGTACTGCCATGGATAACGACTACAACGAACATACCGGTGCCAGCATCGTACCTTATGTGTATAGCCAAAAGCAGATCGATGACTTGCGCAATGGCACCAATACCAATCCTTTACTGGGTAATACCGACTGGCTCGGCCAGTTGGTGGGCAGGGAGTCCTTCAGCCAGCAACATGCCATTACCGTTCGTGGCGGTACTGACAAGGTAAAGTATTTTACCTCTGTAGGTATGCTCGATCAGGATGGTGTGGTGAAGAACACTGGTTTTAAACGTTACAACGTACGTACGAATATCGATGCAGAACTGAATGAAGTATTCTCTGTTGCATTGGACCTGGGCCTTCGTCAGCAATTGACCAATACCCCTGGTATTGCTCCCGACAATACAGCATACCTCAACCCTTTTTACCAGGGTGTTCGTATGTTGCCCAATATGCCCATGTATGCACCCAATGGATTACCTGTTGGTTATAACAGTAATGCGGGCTGGGTAAATCCCATCGCTTCTGTGGAGCAATCTGGTTACCAGCGTGGTCAAACCAATGTATTCCAGGGTAATATCACCTTCAAAATAAAAGTGCCCTGGGTAAAGGGACTGGAAATGAAATTGCTTACGGCTTATGACAAGACCAGTACCGAAAATAAAAGCTGGATAACGCCTTATACCTTAATGGGCCGTGCCCGCGACCAGGTGAGTGGCGATTTTATTCCTGTCAATACCTTGCCGGGTATCACCCGCAATACATTGCGCCAATCTTATCTCCAGAACAACCGGAAAACATTCCAGCCCAGTATTACCTATGTTAATACATTCGGTGATCATTCAGTAAGCGTACTTGCATTGTATGAATGGTCGCAGCAAAAAAATAGCAGGTTCTCTACCGGCGCCAGCAACTTTGCACTGACCGATCTGCATGAGATCGATTATGGCAGCAAGGCCAACGAATACCTGATAGCACCAACAGGTGGTAGTGGTATCGGCGATTCAAGGGCCGGTTATGTAGGCCGTCTCAATTATAGTTATAAAGACCGGTACTTATTTGAAATTGCTACCCGTTTCGACGCGCACGTCAATTTTACCAAGGACAATCGCTGGAAGGCATTTCCCGGAGCCGGATTGGGCTGGGTGGTTAGCAAAGAGTCTTTCTTCGACAAACTGGCTTCAACAGTCAACTACCTGAAATTAAAAACCTCTATTGGTCGATTGGGTAATGGTGGAGTAGTGGGAGATTTCCCTTATCTGCAAACCTACCTCCTCACTACCTCTCCCTCCGTGGTGATGGGTGGTCAGCCGGTGGCAGCTTTGTACACCAGCCAAATTCCCAATACAGACCTGAGATGGGAAACCTCTACAGTTACCAACGTAGGTTTCGAGTCCGTTCTCTGGAATGGCTTACTGGCCGTTGATTTCGAATGGTTCTATAAATTGACCACCGACATTATCGATTACCCAGGCGCTCTTTTCCCGCAAACACTGGGTGGCTATTTCCCCTCTGTTATTAATAATGGTATAGTGGGTAATAAGGGTTTCGATCTGCAGATCAGGCACCGCAACAATATTGGTAAACTGCGTTATGGTGTTACTGCCAATATGAACTGGGCAAAGAACAAGATCCTGCGCAGAAATGAAACTGCCGGCTTGCCCGAATGGCAACGGACCGTGGGCCGTAGTATAGGTCAGAAAATGGGCTTCGTGGTAGATGGTATGTATCAAACCTGGGAAGAAGCTGCCAATGGCGCGTCCCCCAGTGGTGGCTTCATCGCACCCGGCTTCTTTAAATACCGTGACCTCAATGGTGATGGCCGTCTTACCCGTACTGATGATATGACCTTTGTAGGTCGCAGCAATATTCCTGAAATGATGTATGGTGTGAACATCGACCTGCAATATGGCGGATTCGATTTCTCGGCCCTCTTCCAGGGTGCTGCATTGGTCAATGTAAACCTGGCCGGTACCTACGAAGGTTCCAGTGGTACCAGTGGCGTGGATGATAATACACCTTTCACCAAAACCTTCTATGGTTATGGCAACTCTCCTTACTTCCTGGTGGAGAACTCCTGGACACCTGAGAATCCAAATGCCAAATACCCCCGTTTGACTTCTTATAAGTCGACCCTTTCTGCTCACAATGCGCATTCCAACTCCGGCTGGATCAGGGACGGTTCTTACCTGCGCTTGAAATCTGCGCAACTGGGTTATACCATTCCCGGCCATTTGCTCAAAAGGATAAAGGTGCAGCAGGTACGTTTCTATGTATCAGGCTTCAACCTCATTACCTGGGATAGCCTGAAATACCTCGATCCTGAAATGCCCAATGTGAACAATGGATTCTATCCACAGCAACGCATGTATTCAGGAGGTGTAAACATTACTTTCTAATTATCAATTCTGACTTTATGAGCAAGACCAATTCAATTATAAAAAGTGGAATCCTCGCAACCGGTTTGCTGATGTCCCTGCAGGGATGTAAGGTGGATATCCTGCCCACCGACCGGTATACTGAAGAAGCCGTATGGAGCAATCCTGCCAATATGGAGCTCTACATCAGTGGCATGTACAGTGAATTCAAAACATTCCAGTTTGGTGCCTTCCCAATTGGATATGACAATGCAACTGATGCATTGACCGACATCGAAAAATATACTTCCTCTTCATCAGGTAATGGTACTGTGAATGTACTGGCCACTGATGCATCAAGGGTAAATGCTGCCGGCCCACAATTGAACTACTGGGCGTCGGGATATAGCCGCATCCGCCGTCTCAATGAATTACTGGATGGCCTGGCCCGATTCGGTAAAGTGGATGCGGATACTAAAAAACGATACGAAGCAGAAGCACGTTTTATCAGGGGATACGTTTATTTCTGGCTGGTAAAACTGCATGGCAGCGTGGTATTATTGGAAAACATAGGACAATATGCTGAAAAGAACCGTCAGCGTTCTTCTGAAGAGGAGTGCTATAAATTCATCGCAGCCGATTTTGCTTTTGCTGCTGAGAACCTGCCCAAGACATGGGATGCTACCCGTACTGGCAGAGCCACCAAAGGCGCTGCCTATGGGATGCTGGCCCGTACCTGGTTGTATGCCGCTTCCATTGCCGAATACGACAAGAAGCAGTTTAACCAGGATGATTTGACCGGTGTAGGAATTTCCAATGCCCAGGCCTATTACCAGAATGCAGCCAATGCAGCTAAAGCAGTGGTAGACCTGGCCAATGAAGGTCTGTATGCACTGGAAACTGATTTCGCCGGCATATTTACCAATAAGAATACGAAGGAGGCCATCTTCAAGCTTGACTATTTAATGCCGCAGCTGACGCATAATTATGACCTTGGCTTTGCGCCTCCCGGTGATAACAAGGCCAACTGCCTGGTATATGGTGTGCCTACTGCCGAATTGGTCAATGAATTTGAAATGAGCGATGGCTCCAAATTCTCCTGGAGCAATACCACCCAGGCGGCCAATCCTTATATCAATCGCGAGCCCCGTTTTTATGCATCCATCCTGTACAACGGCGCCTCCTGGAAAGGACGTACGTTGAACACGATGCCGGGCAGCGCTTTAGAAGGCCTGGTTGAATATGCTGTTACACCCGACCCCCGTTCAACTGTGACCGGCTATTACATCCGGAAAACACTCAATCCGGTGGTGAACGATTTTGTAGTCAATAAAAGCATACAAAGCTGGATTGAACTGCGCTATGCAGAAGTATTGCTCATACAGGCTGAAGCCAAAGCAAAACTGAATGACATCAGTGGCGCACAGGATGCCTTAAATGCCCTGCGCACAAAACGTGGCCTCCCCAATACACCCGCCAGCACCACAGCCCAATTGATGACAGCCATAGAACACGAACGTAAGGTGGAACTGGCTTTTGAAGGTCATCGCTACTGGGACCTCCGCCGTTGGAGGAAAGCCCATATTGTTTTGAACAATGTGAAGTTTACCGGCCATAAGGTTACAGCTTCTGGTGGTGGCTTTAAATATGAGGTCATATCATGCGATAATACCAACAGGCAATTTACACCGGCCCTGTACTATATACCCATCCCGGTTGGAGAGTTTCAGAACAACCTGGCCCTTACGCAAATTAAAGGATGGTAATTGTGGGTGAATTGACCACTCACCACTCACCTACTTAACCAGTAAAAAATGATTTTCATGAAAAAGAACCTCCTTCACTTCATAATAGGCCTTTCCACAGCGGCCGGTGTCTTCTCTGCTTGCCGTAAAGTTGACTCCGTGGCCCGGAAAGAGCAAAGTACATTGAGCGATATTTATTTAACAACCGATGGTAAAGGTGGTGATCGTTTATTCGATGGACGTTACAGCGCCAACAACGACACCGTTTACTTTGATGTTCCCTGGTATTTTCCACCCGACTTTGACAAAGAGGTGGATCTTACCAAAATGATCCTGCGGGCTACCATCCCAGCCGATGCAACCATGTCACCAGCATTGGGCAAATTGACTGACCTTACCAAACCACTTGAAATAACAGTGACTGCTGGTAGTGGCAAGGAGTCGAAATACGTGATCATGGCCAAAAAGGTGGGCGATGTTTCTGTCACCAGCGCCAACATTGAACTGACTATCAGTGGTGCTACCCAGCAGATCGACGGTGTGGTACAGGCCAATGAAATAATTTTCTATGTATTGCCTGGCACCGATGTGTCTAATGTAACCCTCTCTTATGATATCAATAAACATTCTAAAGCCAACCTGGCTTATGGCGCTTCCATTAACCTCAATCAACCTGTTCCTTTTACAGTGACTGGCGTGGATGGTGTGCCCAAAACCTATAGCCTTCGTGCTGTAGAGCCCGTGAAGCTGAATTATGGTGTGGGTATCAACCGGAAGCTATGGAATAAGCCCGGATCTGAACTCGGCTTTACTGCCAATATGGAAGTATGCCTCGCTGTAAGCGGCGACAACCTGGTACTTACCCGGAGAACAACGCCTGCCAAATTCAGCGTATACAATCGCTTTACTGGCACATACATAAAAGATATGTACAATCCATTCACTGCTACCAATTTCCAGGTGATTAATGATACAGCCGATCACCTGCTGGCTGCCTCATGGGCTCCGAAAAACAGCAAGTTCATCCTGTACAGGTACAATGATGTAAATGATGCTGCACCCGTTAAATTGGTAGAGTGGACCAACAATAACCCCACAGCTATTACCGGCGATGGTGGTGTTGGCCGCCGCGTGAATGTATATGGTGACCTTACCAAGGATGCTGTGATCATGGCTCCTGCCGGACAATCGGCAGTCATCTACAAATGGCGCGTTGTGAACGGTGTGGCCACGAGCCAAACACCGGAAGTGATCACCTACAAATCATTAGCAGGCGGATCAACCTCATTGGGCTTTTATGCCGAGGCTCAACCCATTGGTACAGGCGCCAATGCCGATTACTTTATCAACTACCAGTTTGAAGTAGCCCTGGTAAATGGTACTACTCATGAAAGGACTTCGGCATTAACCCTGCCTTATCCTGTTGTTTTCACCATGCCTACTGCTTACAACCGGTTCAACAATGCCAATTACCTGGCCATTGTGAAATACATTAATACTTATGATCTGAACCAGGTACAGATGTCGCTTTTCGATGTTACCAGACCATCGATGATGACACTTCCACCTACCGATCCTAATTATTCATCCTTAAATGTATTCAACTCTCCAACCCTCAGTGGTACGGCCAATGGTAATGGTACCGGTGATATTGCAGTTGGATATTCCAATGGTAATGAGCGGATGCAGGTGTACATGTTGCTGACCAATGGCGGCATCATGGCCCATGAGTTTACCAATTATGCTCCTTAAAAATAATACCAGGTTTCAGGTTGCAGGCCAATGACCATGCCACCTGAAACCTGTTTTACCAGCAGCAACAACGTTCATTCTCAATTAAACGAAGTACAATGAAATACCTGCTCCCCTCCATCTGTATACTGTTGATAGGACTGGGCATTGCCTGTAAAAAATCTGATTCACCCGGCCCGGGACCTGTTAACCCCGTAGATACTTCCAAGCCCATAAAGCCCGGCAGGAATGTAATTGCCTGGGTAGATGCCCGCTCCAATGTATTTGGCACCTACGGCAGGTTGAACGATACTACCCAACTGAAGAAAGTACTGGATACCCTGCAGGAATCAGGCGTTACCGGACTGGTAATTGATGTGAAAGGAAGCAGCGGCTACACCATGTATCCCAGCGCGTATACAAAACAATTGACCACTTTTGATGGGAAGTCCTTACCCGCCAATGTAGATTATGTTGGGTACATGATCAAGGAAGCCCGCAAGCGCAACTTTAAGGTATATACCTCCATCGTTACCATGGTAGAAGGCGATGGCAACAGGCAGGTAGGTCCCGTATTTGACGATCCTGCTTTCAAACAATATGAAAGTATTGTATGCGATGTAACCGGTAAACGTGTACCCGTTACCTCCACCGGCCGCAATGCCTTCGTGAATCCCGCCCGTCCTGAAGTACAGGAGCGTGCCCTGAATATTGTAAAGGAAATTGTAGGCAAATACGAAATTGATGGATTCATTCTCGATTATGCCCGCTATACCGATATCGATGCCGATTTCTCCGACTTCAGCAAAGCCCAATTCATCAAATTCCTGCAGGATAATTACAACGATGCAGAGGCGGCCAATATGAAGTTTCCAACAGATATCGTGACTACCTGGAGAAGCAGCAATGGACAGGTATTGCCTGCTACTACTGGCAAGTATTACAAGAAATGGCTGATCTATCGTACAGGTGTGATCCACGACTTCTTCAAAAAAGCCCGTGCTGCTGTAAAAAGCGTAAAGTCCAACGTAAGCTTTGGTGTATATGTAGGCGCCTGGTATACTACTTATTACCAGGTAGGGGTAAACTGGGCCAGCCAGGAGTATGATCCATTCAACGATCAGGAGATCCGTTTCGACTGGGCCTATCCCGGTTATGAAAAAAATGGCTATGCCGAACAACTGGATCTGTTGATGACCGGTAACTATTTTACCCAGATACTGCTGTCGGAGAACCCCACTACCGCCAACCTCAAATACCATTGGTGGAGCGTAGAAGGTTCTATCAGGGGTACCCAATACATCACCAAAAACAAAATGCCTTTATACGCCAGCATCGACATGGGTAATGTAGACTGGCCCAATAAAGGAGAGATTTCCAGGGCTATCAAGTATATCCTGAACAATACATCTGGCGGTATCATGCTGTTTGATGTGGTTCATGTATATGCTCCCCAATACAATCGCCTGAAGCAACCTTTATGGGATGCGATTAAGGACGGAATTAAGCAATAAGTAATCAGGAACGAATAAATAATCCGCAGCGTCTTCCTAAAGGGACGCTGCGGTTAGTAAAATGATGATGAGCTACCTACGTTTATTAGTTGCCCTGTTTATTGTTATTACCCCTTGCGTGGCCCTGACCCAGGTCCCAACGTCTGCTGTGCATGTATTGTTGAAAGGCAAAGTGAGCGACAACAATGGCAAACCCCTGGCGCAGGTAGCGGTGACTGATGGTACTACGATCGTATTTACCAATCCCACTGGCGAATACCGCCTGGAAAGTACCCGGGAAGCCATGTTTGTGTACATCACCCTGCCTGCAGGTTATGAGATACCCACCACAGATAACATGGCCCTTTTTTATAAAGAGATCAAGCCTGTCAAGGGACAGTTCACAGCCAATTTTGTATTGAATAAATTAAAACAGTCCGACAACAGGCATTATGCCCTGGTGTGGGCCGACCCACAGATCAATAATATTGAAGAAGCCAATCAGCTGCATGCTACTGCCGTACCCGATACCAGGGAGCTGGCCTTGCAGCTGTCCAAAACAGCTCCCGTTCATGGCATCGCCGCCGGCGACCTGAGTTGGGATGCACCTCCCATCATACCCGAATACCGGAAGGCCATCAAAGAAACAGGCATCCCTTTTTTCCAGGTATTGGGCAACCATGATATGGATATCAACGTGCGCACCGATGAACAATCCGACAGCACCTTCCGCAGATCCATGGGCCCTACCTGGTATTCCTTCAACCGGGGCAAAGCACACTACATAGTGCTCGACAATGTGTTCTATTATTCCGATGGCTACAATTACATGGGCTATATTACCGAAAAGCAATTTAAGTGGCTGGAGCAAGACCTGCGCACTGTAAAACCCGGCGCCCTGGTATTTATTTCCATGCATATCTCGGCCTATACCAATGAAAAGGCACGTACCAAAGCCGCTGCCGACCATCCCGGTGATGTGACGGTAAACAGGAAATTCCTGTACAAATTATTAAAGCCCTTCCAGGCCCACTTCCTCACCGGCCACACCCATTACAATGAAAACATCATTCACGATAATATATATGAACATATTCATGCCGCTGTATGTGGCACCTGGTGGATCAGCCCCCTGTGTGGCGACGGAACACCACGCGGGTATGGCGTGTATGAGATCAAGGGCGATAGCGTAAGCTGGTATTACAAAACAGTAGGCCAGCCTGCCAGCTACCAGATGCAGGTGTACAACAAAGGCAGTTATAAAAACAAGCCCAATGATATTGCAGTCAATGTTTGGAACCACGATGATGCCTGGAAAGTAGCCTGGTATGAAGAGGGTGTATTCAAAGGCACTATGCGCCGCGAAACGGATTATGATGCCAGCGTGGTAGCTTTTCTCACTGGCCCCGATCGCCCAAAGAAATATCCCTGGGCACGGCCATTGCTGACCGACCACCTCTTTTTCGCCACGCCATCAGCGCATGCTGCTACAGCCACCATTGAAGTAACAGACAGGTTTGGTAATAAGTATAGAGAGGAAGTGAAGTTGAGGTAGGAAGTACGAAGGGAAAAGTTAATAGGTTGAAGGTTGAAAAGGAGAACGGTTAAAAAGGATTGCCACGCCTGCCTCGAAGCAAACGACTGCCGATTCACGATTGCCGATTCACGAATTACAATATGCACCAACGCAACAATAGTTTAGACGCACTCAGGGGCCTGGCTATATTGGCCATGGTTTTATCAAGCAGTATTGCTTTTGGCATCTTACCTGCCTGGATGTACCATGCGCAGACCCCACCCCCCGGCCATGCATTTAATCCTGCCTTACCGGGCCTTAGTTGGGTGGACCTGGTATTTCCCTTCTTTCTTTTTAGCATGGGCGCTGCCATACCCCTTGCACTCAATAAAAAAATAAAGGAAGGCGCCAGTTTCCTTTCTGTAACATACATAGCCGCCAGGAGATACCTGTTGCTGGTATTCTTTGCTTTATTTACCGTACATGCCCGCGCTGGTATGATGAGCAGCGATCCGTACCCTGTTTATTACTTGCTGTCTATAACAGCCTTTGTACTCCTGTTCTTCCAATTTTACCAACCTGCCAACCCGGCCCATAAAAAACTGTTTACCGTTATCCGCGTACTGGCATTTGCAGCGGCTGCTGCCATGCTCTTCCTGTTGCCTTTTAAAGATGGCAACGGTTTCTCCCTCAACAGAAGCGACATTATCATCATCGTATTGGGTAATATGGCTTTCTTTGGTACCCTGGTATGGTGGTCCACCCGCAATACCCCCTGGATACGTATGGCCCTGTTGCCTTTTTTGATGGCCGTACTATTGGGAGGTAAGGAAGCCGGCTCCTGGAATGAAACCCTGCTCCAGTGGTCGCCACTGCCCTGGATGTACAAATTTTATTATTTAAAGTACCTGTTCATCATCATCCCCGGTACCCTGGCGGGCGACTGGTTATTGAAGTACAGGACCCAGCATACTTTTACTACCGGCGATAAAAGCCGCCCCAATACTCGTCTCATTGCATTTTTAGCCTTTGCCATTATTGTAATCAATGTAATATTGCTGTTCGGCAGGCACCTTTTTGCCAATCTTATCCTCACAGCTGTTCTTTGCCTGCTGTTGTACAGCTGCCTCCAAAGAAATAAACAACACCAGGAACCTTTGTTAGGGGCCTTTTTTAAAGCCGGTACCTACCTGTTGTTGCTGGGGCTTTTTTTTGAAGCCTTTGAAGGAGGTATTAAAAAAGATCATTCTACCTTTTCCTATTACCTGGTCACCGGTGGTTTGTCGTTCTTTATGCTGATCGCTTTTTATGGCTTGCAGTTGACCACCATCGGAGAAAGGATCGTGCATTATTTGAGCCTGAATGGCCGGAATCCCATGGTGGCCTATGTAACCGGCAACCTGTTGTTATTGCCCTTGCTACACCTTACTGGTGGAATGACTGTATATGCAGGCATGCAAAAAACAGTGTGGTCAGGCTTTTTGAGTGGCGTATTGTTCACCGCCATCGTTTCCCTCATCACCGTTTGGTTTACCAAACGTGGGTGGATGTGGAAGACATAATATTCAATCGAAGCAGTAAATTTTTATATGAGGTTAAAGCGACCCTATTCCGTAGTAAAAAAAGCAGCTGTCATTAGCTGCTTGTTGGCATGTACAGCCGGGGGGGTACAGGCACAAGCTGTTGACAGCTCCTATCACAATTATTTGTATGATAGCAAGCTGGCCTATTTTAAGCAATTACCACCCGTTAATAAGGCCCTCGTATTTTGGGGCGATAGCATTACCGATTGGGGTGATTGGGCTGAGTTGCTGAACTTCAAAAAGGCTATCAACAGGGGTATTGCCGGCGATAATACCTATGGCCTCCGTGGCCGGCTGGATGAGGTATTGCGGCATAACCCCAAAAAACTCTTTATCCTTATTGGTACCAATGATATCAATAAAAAGATACCCGTTGCCAACATCGTAGACAATTACAAAAAGATCATCAGGGAAGTGAAACGCCAATCTCCCGCCACCAGCATCTATGTGCAAAGTGTATTCCCTATCAACAACGATCTCATTGGCCGACAGTACTATTCCGGCACCAATGAGGAGATACTGGTATTGAATGCGGCATTGAAGGCAATGGCGGCTGAGTTGCAGGTGCGGTATGTAGCCGTATACTGTCAACTGCTCGATGCCCGGAATCAACTGGATGCCCGTTATACCTATGATGGTTTGCACCTCTCCGGCCTCGGTTACCTGGCCTGGATAAATTATTTAAAGCAACAAAAATTCTTGTAACTCACTATCATGAATCTTTCCACCTTAGACATCATCATCATCTTACTGTATCTCCTGGTCATCATTGGCCTGGGGTTCTGGATATCCAAGAAAGCCTCCAAAAATATTCAGTCCTACTTCCTGGGCGATAACAATATCAAATGGTATTGGCTGGGCTTCAGCAACAGCAGTGGTATGTTTGATGTAAGCGGTACCGCGTTTTATGTGGCCTTGTTGTTTATCTATGGCTTTAAAGCGGCCTGGCTGCCTTGGCTATGGCCCATCTGGAACCAGATATTTGTAATGGTGTTCCTGGCCATTTGGATCAGGCGCAGCAATGCAATGACCGGTGCCGACTGGATCATCAAACGTTTTGGTGATGACAGGGGAGGCCGACTGGCTCACATGATCGTAGTGATCTTTGCCATTGTAAGCGTGATCGGTTTTATTGGTTATGTATTTGTAGGCATCGGAAAATTTGCCGCCAATATCCTTCCCTGGGATCTCTCCAATGCAATACTCACCAGTCAGCAAACCTATGCCCTGATCATCGTGATGTTAACCACCCTGTATACCGTGAAAGGCGGTATGTACAGCGTGGTAGCCACCGAGGTATTGCAATATGGTATCCTGGTGGTAAGCTGTATCCTGGTTGTGGTTTTTGCTGTGAAGGGTGTTGATTATGATGCCTTACACCAAAAACTGCCACAGGGATGGGCCTCTTTCTGGCCCGAATGGAAACTCAATGTAAACTGGGATAATTTTGCACAGGCTACCCAGAAGGTGGAAGAAGATGGCTTTATCTGGTTTGGCGCCCTGGTACTCATGATGATCGGTAAAGGTATTTTCGCCAGCCTGGCGGGTCCTGTACCTGGTTTTGATATGCAACGCATCCTCAGTGCTAAAAAGCCCTGGGAAGCCGCTAAGTTGTCGGGCTTTACCAACCTTGTATTGTATATCCCTTTGTTCATGATGGTGAGCGCCTTAACCCTGATAGCTTTCAATAATTTTATGCCCACTTTACAAGGACAAGCCAAGCCCGACTTTGAAGTGATCCTGAGCCAGGTAGTAAGTAATTACCTGCCTGCCGGTATCCGGGGTATTGTGTTGGCCGGTTTATTGGCCTCCTTTATGAGCGCCTTCTCCGCTTTTGTAAATGCTGCGCCCGCTTACCTGGTAAATGATTTTTACAAGAAATATTTCAGGCCCAATGAAAGCCCCCGCCACTATGTAAAATGCAGCTACCTCACTTCCATCGCCATCATTGCCATTGGTTGTTTCTTTGGGTTGTTTGCTGATTCACTCAGTTCACTCACCCTGTGGATCTCCTCGGCCCTGTATGGCGGTTATGCAGCTGCCAACGTATTGAAATGGATCTGGTGGCGCTTTAACGGGTATGGCTATTTTGCCGGTATGCTGGCTGGTTTGTTATCGGCCACCTTTGTACCCAAACTGATGGCTGCCTTGAGCAATACCTATTTTACCGAATACAAAGAACTCTTTGGCAGTGGCACCGGTACCCTCATCTCTTTTTTCCTCATCCTGGTAATATCCATGTCGGCCAGCATAATTGGTTGCCTCCTTACCCCCATACCCGATAAGAAAGTATTGGAAACATTTTATGCCAATACCAAACCATGGGGTTTTTGGAAACCCGTACTAAAGTGGGTGCAGCAGGTCAATCCTTCCTTTGAGCCCAATCGCCAGTTCAAATGGGATATGCTCAATGTATTGGTAGGTATATGCTGGCAAATGAGCATGGTGATTATGCCCATCTTCTTTGTGTTTGGTTATTTCTCTTATGGCTTTATGGCTGTTGGTGTATGGATAACCTGCATGATCATCTTAAAATTTACCTGGTACGACAGGCTTAAAATAACAGCAGCATGAACATAAAAATGTATTTGTTAGCAGGCGCCCTGGGCGCCGGATTAAATACCATAGCACAAAGCGGTGAATCACTTGACAGCAGTTATGCCAATGGCTATTACAATGAACAGGTGAAGTTTTTCAGCAACCTCCATCCCCCAAAGAACTGCGTGGTTTTCCTGGGCAATTCTATTACCGAAGTGGGTCGCTGGAGCGAATTATTGCCCACGGGTAAAGCAGTGAACCGGGGCATCAGTGGTGATAATTCCTGGGGTGTGGTAAATAGGGTGGACCAGGTATTGGCCGTAAAGCCGGGCAAGATATTCCTGATGATTGGCGTAAATGATATCAAACGTGGTACTCCTATTCCCTATATCCTGGCCAATTATGAGCGCATCATTGCCAAAGTAAAAGCCCAGTCACCCAAAACCACTTTGTACCTGCAAAGTATATTGCCCGTAACAGAATCGATGCTGGCAGCGATCTACGCAAAGATCAACAACCAAACTATCCGTACGCTCAATGATAGCCTGCGGGTTTTGGCTGCTAAGCACCAGTTGCAATACATCGACCTGCACAATGGTGTCTTTACCGATGCACAAGGCCAGTTGAAAAAGGAACTAACCACCGATGGCCTGCATCTCAAACATGCAGCATACATCCTGTGGGCCGATTACCTGAAAAAGAAAAAATATTTATAACCCTACGGCAAGCTTATCGAAGCAAAGGATTGCCGATTGCCCACTGCCGATTCCCGATGCATCCAGCTTGTCTTAAAAACGATATCATGAACAAATTCGCATTATCCCTCAGCAGCCTGCTTTTCCTGGCCGCCTCCCTGCAGGCCCAACAGACAGAGAAAAAGATCGATAGCAGTTACAACAATACCTATTACCAGGGACGGATGGAACTGTTCAATACCTTACCCCTGCAACAAAAGGGTATTGTATTTCTGGGTAATTCCATTACTGAACGCGGCAACTGGAGCGAATTACTACCCGGACAAAAGATCATGAACCGGGGCATTGGGGGCGATAATACCTTTGGCGTACTGGCCCGCCTGGATATGGTGGTAAAAGCCAAACCCAGGAAGGTATTCCTGCTCATTGGTATTAACGACCTTAGCCGGGCCTTACCCAAAGAGGTGATCCTTAACAATTATGAGCGCATTATTAATTATATCAGGAGCCAGTCGCCCAAAACTACTTTGTACATTCAAAGCGTATTGCCTTTGTATGAACCCTTCACTACAGCGGCTTACCTCAAGAATAAAAAAGACAGCATCCTGCAATTGAATGTGGGCATCAAGCAACTCGCCGAAAAATACCAGCTGACGTATATCAACCTGCATGAAGTGTTTGCTGATGCCAATGGCGACCTGAAAAAGGAGTATACCGCGGATGGAATCCATATCAAACCAGCAGCGTATGTATTGTGGGTTGATTTCCTGAAGAAGAAAAAAATCCTGTAATGATGAAGTCCACGAGTCTTTCAATGCCCTTGCTTGCAGTGTTATTTGTTTCCAGCGCTTTGTCGGCCCAACAAATACCGCGCCTCACCTATGCCATCAAAGGGCAGGATACCTTGTGGCTGGATCAATACAAAGCCAAGGGCGCGGCCAATGGCATATCCGTATTGTTTGTTCATGGCGGTGCTTTTACCGGTGGCGATCCGGCCAACCAAACTCCCATGGCCGATGGACTAACCAAACTGGGTTACCAGGTATTTGTGATCAAATACCGCTTGTATTTAAAAGGCAAAAGTTTTGGTTGTGAAACCGCCACACCCGAAAAACTGAAAGCCATCCGCCTGGCGGTGGAAGATGCAGCCGATGCCACCAGGTATCTTACTACCCATGCTACTACCTTGCAGGTGGATACCACTAAAATATTCATTGCAGGCAGCAGTGCGGGCGCCGAAGCCATCCTCAACCTGGTTTACAATCCCTTTGTACGCAAAGGTGATAAGACCTATAAACCCTTTCCGTATGCAGGTGCTTTGTCATTTGCAGGCGCTGTGCTCGACATCAACAATATTGATGCCCGGCCGCCCCTGCCTTTATTCCTGATGCATGGTACCAACGACCAGCTGGTGCCTTATGGTACTTCGGCCCACCGCTTTTGCAAAGCTGTAGATGCCGGCTGGATGATGCTTTTTGGTGCTCATACATTGTATGAAGCGTTTCAAAAAAGGAACTGGTCTGTTGTTCTGTATACCTATGAAGGCAAGGGCCATGAAGTAAGCAATTACATGTTCAGGAAGTTCAAAGAAATGGATGAGTTTATGAAAACTGCCGTGCAAGGCTTTAGCGTACCCATTTCGCATATCGTTGTTATAAAAGAAGAATAAAGAGTAAAGCACTCGCTCGCCTCTGGCGGGTGAGGCTATTCTGTAGCCTCTGGCTACTGAAAAAGAAGAATAAAAAAAGTAATTATGAAAATCACCGGCACCTTCCTCGACGAGATCAGTCATGATATCCCCCACCAGAATTGGGGTGCAGCTGAATGGCGGAGGGACTTTGAGTACATGAAAGCCATTGGCATCGATACCGTGATCCTGATTCGCAGTGGCTACCGCAAGTTTATTACCTATCCATCCGAGTACCTCATCAGGGAGCACCAATGTTACCGGCCGCCGGTGGACCTGGTACAGCTATTCCTGCATCTGGCCGATGAACTGGATATGCAATTCTATTTCGGGTTGTACGACAGTGGCAAATACTGGGATACCGGCGATATGCAGCATGAGATCGACAGCAACCGTTTTGTTATTGATGAAGTGTGGAGCAAATATGGTCACCACAAAAGTTTCAAAGGCTGGTACCTCAGCATGGAGATTAGCCGTAAAACAAAGGGCGCTACCGATGCTTTCAAAACCCTGGGCCTGCAATGTAAAGGTGTAAGCAATAACCTGCCTACCCTTATTTCGCCCTGGATAGATGGTAAGAAAGCTGTAATGGCAGCTTCTTCCTCTTTAAGTAAGGAACAGGCAGTTTCACTCAAAGAACATGAGCAGGAGTGGAGCGAAATATTTTCCGGCGTTCAGGGCGCTGTTGATGCCGTGGCATTCCAGGATGGCCATATTGATTACCATGAACTGGATGATTTCTTTGCCATCAATAAAAAGATGGCCGATCAGTTTGGCCTCCAATGTTGGACCAATGCCGAAAGTTTTGACCGTGATATGCCCATCAAATTCCTGCCCATTAAATTTGAGAAACTGCGCCTGAAGCTGGAAGCTGCTGCCCGCGCAGGATATGATAAGGCCATCACCTTTGAATTTTCCCATTTCATGAGCCCCCAATCTGCTTATTTGCAGGCTGGCCATTTGTATAATCGCTATAAGGAATACATCGGAGGGAAGATCATCTAAACCACAATCATGTTAACCACCACGCATACAGCATACAAGCAAGTCGCATTTGAAAAAATACCTGTACAACAGTTTACTTCCCCTGCCGGAGCTTCCCTGCAGGCAGCGCAGGAAATAGCTACTCTTATCCGGGATAAGCAAGCAAAAGGCGAGCAGGTGGTATTGGGTTTGGCTACCGGCTCTACACCCAAAAGAGTATACAAAGAACTCATCCGCCTGCACCGCGAAGAAGGATTGAGCTTCAGGAATGTAACCACTTTCAACCTCGATGAGTATTTTCCCATGCAGCCTGGCGCTTTGCAAAGCTACCGGCACTTCATGAAGGAGAATCTCTTCAACCATATAGATATCAACCAGGCCAATTGTCATTTGCCCGATGGCAGCTTGCCAGCTGAACTGGTAAAACTCCATTGTGAGCAATATGAGAAAATGATTGAGGAAGCAGGAGGTATCGACTTCCAATTATTGGGTATTGGCCGCAATGGGCATATCGGTTTCAATGAACCAGGTTCTCACAACAGTTCTGCAACAAGGCTCATTACCCTGGATATGGCTACCCGGCTGGATGCAGCGGCTGAATTTGGCGGCATTGCCAATGTGCCTAAAAAAGCCATCACCATGGGCGTTAGCACCATCATGAAGGCCAGGCAAGTGGTGCTGCTGGCCTGGGGCGAAAACAAAGCCGCTATTATCCGCCAGGCCGTTGAGGGCCCCATTACCGAATTTGTTCCTGCTTCGTGGTTACAGGCCCATCCGCAGGTAAAGTGCATGATCGATGATGCCTGCGCCAGCGAATTAACCCGCAATAAAACACCCTGGCTCATTGACCAGGTAATATGGGACAGGAGCATGATCAAGAAGGCTGTCACCCAATTGGCCGTAAGCCTCCAAAAGCCCGTGCTTAAACTCACCAACAACGACTACAATGAAAATGGATTGAGTGATCTGCTGGTGTTATATGGGCAGGCTTATGATATCAATATTGAGGTATTCAATTGGTTACAGCATACCATTACTGGATGGCCCGGCGGCAAGCCGGGTGCCGATGATTCCAAACGGCCCGAACGTGCCCAGCCGGCTAAAAAACGCGTGTTGCTGTTCAGTCCTCATCCCGATGATGATATTATTTCCATGGGTGGTACTTTCCAGCGCCTTGTTGATCAGGGGCATGAAGTGCATGTAGCTTACCAAACCTCCGGCAATATTGCCGTGGCCGATGATGAGGCATTGCGCTTTATCCGCTTTGTGACCGATTTCAACCAGCAGTTTAATTTCTCTAATAAAGACGCCGCATCCATTTATCAAAAGGCTGCCCGCTTCCTGGAAGAAAAAGCAAAAGGGGAGAAGGATATTGAGGAACTGCGTTATGTAAAAGGCATTATCCGCCGCGGCGAAGCCCTCAATACCTGCCGTTTTACCGGCGTACCCGAAGAGCGTATCCATTTCATGAACCTGCCTTTCTATGAAACCGGTCAGGTAGAAAAGCAACCCCTGGCCGAAGAGGATTACCTCATCACGAAACAACTGATCGAAAATATACAACCCCACCAGGTATATGCCGCTGGCGACCTGGCCGATCCCCACGGCACCCACAAAGTGTGTCTCGATGCTATATTGGAAGCTATGAAGCGCCTCAGGCAGGAGCCTTATATGAAGGATTGTTGGTTGTGGTTGTACAAGGGTGCCTGGGCCGAGTGGGATATCCACCAGATTGAAATGGCCGTGCCATTAAGCCCTGACCAGGTATTGAAAAAACGGACCGGTATATTCAAGCACCAGTCACAAAAGGATGGCGTGGTATTTCAGGGCAGTGACAGCCGCGAATTTTGGCAAAGAGCCGAAGAACGCAACAAAGCCACCGCCGACCTCTATAACCTGCTTGGCCTGGCCGAATATGCAGCTATGGAAGCTTTTGTGAAATGGGAATATTAAAGCCCCTGGAAAAAGAAAAACCAACGTTGCATTACCCGCCGGATACTACTAAAAAGCTCGGAGGCCTTTGCTAATTAAAAGATTGCCGAAACTCCAGGGGTGATACATTGGTTTTTCTTTTAAAGAATTTATTGAAAGATTGCGGATGCTCAAAACCCAGCCGGTAAGCTATTTCTGCAACCGTAAGATTGGTGCCCGATAAAATCTCCTTTGCTTTTTCTACCAGTTTATAATGAATGTGTTGCTGCGCATTTTGCCCCGTAAGCGAACGAAGCATATCACTTAAATACCCGGATGAAAGATTTAATTTTTCTGCAAGGTATTGAACCGTAGGCAGGCCCTTGGTATCCGCTATGTCTTCGTTAAAGTAATCCGTTAATATAACCTCCATTTTTTCCAGCAGGTCATGATTGACTGCTTTTCTTGTTATGAATTGTCGCTTATAAAAACGGTTACTGTAATTGAGCAGTACTTCCAGGTGAGCAATGATCACATCCTGGCTAAAATCGTCGATCGTAGAGGTCAACTCCTGTTCAATATTTCCAAAAATACCCAGGATCGTTTTTCTTTCTTTTTCTGAAAGATGCAATGATTCATTGGCCGAATAAGAAAAGAAGCCAAAGTTTTTAATGCTTTTCCCCAATGGGTAGTTCCTGATAAAGTCAGGATGAAATAGTAAAGTGTATCCCATATGTGCCGTATCATCGGTTATTGCCAGTAATTGATGGGGGGAGGTGAATACCAACCCTCCCTCATCAAAATCATAATAACCCTGGCCATATTTTAATTTTCCGTGAAGACCTTGCTTATACGAGATCTTATAAAAATTAAGGAGAAAGGAAGACGGTAATTGGTCTATCTCTACCGCTATTTGCGAATTGTCGACCAGGGATATTAACGGATGTAAAGGTTTCGGTAGTCCCAACACCCTGTGCAGTTCTGTTATAGAATTAAAGACATGGGGACTGTTTTCTTCTTTTTTCATATAGGAAAGCTAATTAATTTCCAAAAAACTGTTCTGCCATTCCTTTTCTGAATACTTCAGCACCCACTTGCAAACGTTGAGCGTATAATGCGGTAGCATCTGCGCCCGCTACATACCGCAATTGATCCTTGCCATCAGTCGCAGCTTCGTACACTACAGCGGCAATCTGCTCGGCTGTGGAGAAACTATCTTCATGGATGCCTGCAAATAGCTTTTCCGTCATGGTTTGATAGGCAGGGTGTGAACTGGTCTCAAGCGACCGGTTAATAAAATCAGTTTTTATACCGCCAGGCGAAACAGTTTTAATACCGATGCCCAACTGGTTTAATTCAAAGGCCATGCTTTCACTCCAGCCTTCCAAAGCCCATTTGGTGGCGTGGTATACAGAAGATAATGGAAAGGTAAGTAAGCCACCCATGGAAGTGGTTGTAATGAACAAACCGTTTTTCTTTTCCCTGAAATAAGGAATGAATGCTTGAGTAACCCGGATCACACCCAATAAGTTGGTGTCTAGCTGGCGGGTTAATTGTTCATCCGTTATGGTTTCCATGGGTCCGATAAGCCCATAACCTGCATTGTTAAACACCACATCTATATTTCCAAGGGCCATTGCCTTTTGTGTGGTCGCTTTTATTTGTTCCACATTCGTAACATCCAATGGCAACAGCGTAATATTCTTTTCCTGGTTTAATTCCTTTTCTGCTTCAGGTTTCCGCATCGTGGCAATTACTTTCCAACCATTGGTGGCGAATAATTTGGCTGTTGCTTTTCCCAATCCGGTAGAGGCGCCGGTAATAAAAATTGTCTTCATTTTTTTGTACTTTATTTGAAGTACAAAGTTTGGCCATTACAGTTTATGGGATGTATCCAAAATGGGGTATGTTGTAGCTCAATTGAATGATTGGATAGTATCAATTGAATTTGGCCATTAGATATATGCTACTTTAAATTAATGAATAATGCGATCGTAGCCAAGTATTTCTTGTGTCAGTTTTCCGTGCACCCTCCTCCCAATTAAGGGTTTCATCCGGGTCTTATTCGTATCTGAGTATTGCCAAGACCGTATATTGGTATTGTTTTCTTCGGGATTTCTTCGGGAATTACCGAAGCCACCCTAAGCGAATACCGAATGAGACCCGAACAAGACCCGAAGAAAATACGAATCAGACCCCTTTCTGGGCGTTTTGCGACGCTTTGAAAACTGGCTTCAACCCGCTCTCATCCTTGGGTCAACCTTGTCTCATCCTGGTAGGTTAAAGCGCACTTGGCATATAGATGGTATAAGGATGCAGGAAGTTTCAGGCTTCTAAAATACCATCCTATTTTGAGGTGGTGAGAACAAGCACAGGCGAAGATGATTAAAGCGCCAACAGCAATTCCTTATTAGGATACTGCTTAGACACAAATAAGGTGATCAATCCCTGCCATTGTTTCATGTAAATCAAATCATTGCCAAACCAAAGGGTATATTGATCGGATGCTTCAGGTATAAGATCCAGCCCAAGCTCTTTATCGATGTTAGGCGTTTTGAGACGTTCGTCTCTGAAAACGAGTTCATAGTCTCGTACATTGACTTCGTCCCATAAAGCCAAATGTTCAATGTTCTTGTCAAAACTGGAAGCCATTGCCTCATAATCTTCATAGTAAATACCTTGCTCATCCAGAAAAAACTCCATTTGGTAGTCAGATATAGCACAATTAAAATAATAGGCTGGTGTTTCGGTTTCTGACCTGTCAAATTCAATAATGGCTGTATTGCTGGACTGGGGATAACCACCCTGTCCTTTTAAAAGATTGAATTTTATGGGGACAAGCCCTGCATAGAAAATGTATCCTCCATACTTCAATTGAAAGTCAATTAAAGGTTCAAAAACAGGGGCTTCATTGAAAAGAAAATTCTGTCTGATATCTGCTTCTGTCAATAGATAAGAATCTCTTTCCGATTTCAGTAAAAAATTAGTGGCTCTCGTTGATAATGTCATAGAATGTCGGCCAAAATAACATTATTATCTGAAACCATACAGATCATTTGATTGTGGTGATCAGTACCACCAGTACCGACAGCTTCTCCGGTGTAAAATGTGTTCGCAGCGTATACAGCGCTTCATTCATGTGTTTCTCGATCGTATTGGTACTGATGTTGAGCCGGGTGGCTATTTCGCGGTGCGACAAACCTTCTTCTTTTACAAGCCGGTAAATGGCCCGCCGCCGGGGAGGCAGCGCCTCAACAATGGTATCATAATCCCGCAATACTTCTTTCAACAACAACCGGTCATCAGCCACACAAACAGCCGGCAGCTGCTGCCGGTACTGTTCTTCCCGCAAGGCTGCACGTGCTGCTTTCCGGATATGGTCAATGATCAGGTTGTGCGCATAAGTGCGCAATAAGGCCAGGATCGATGCATCATCCTTTACCTTGTCCATATTTTCCCATAGCCGGATATAACATTCCTGTACAATATCATCCGCTACTGTGCCATTACGAACGTTGTATTGGACAAAACTGATCAAACGGTCCTTCGTTGAAAAGTACATCTTTTCATAACGCGCTATCAGTGCCTTGTTGTGGTGGATGGAGAATGCCATGGGAAGATAATAAGCCAGTGCATTAAAACAGGCGCAGCAAAATTGAACATCCTGCTACGGAAATCAATTACAGCAGGGAGAATTAATGATTCCTTAATTGCTGATCCCTTCCAATGTTAAGCCTGTATTAACTCCGGAAAAGGAGTAACGGTAAGTGCCGGGCCTGTCGTGTAATACAGGTATGCTGGATAAAGAACTTTTGAAAAGATACCTCGATGGTCAATGTACCGAAGAAGAAAAACTATTCGTAAACAGGTACCTGGCCGATCACCAGGAAGCCACTCCTGCACTCGAATCATTCCTGCAGCAATCCTGGGAAGAAAGCCGCCATGCTGTGGTGACGGAAGAAGAGACCATGAAACACCTACACCAACTCAGGAGCCGGTTGTACCCCGAAGCGGGTAGGGTAGTGTCCATGCCCAATAAGAAACGAAGCTATTTAATGTATGCAGCCGCTGTTGCTGTGCTGGCCATCCTGGTACCCTTGTTCTTTTGGCAAATGCCCGGCAAGCAACAGGTGGCTGTCAACCTGGCCTGGGATTCCGTAGTCAACACCAGCACCAGTTCCATGCATATTGTATTGCCCGATAGTTCTATTGCCTGGGTAAGTCCCAATAGCACCCTGCATTGGAATATGCAGGCCGCTCACCAGCGATTGGTACGATTGGAAGGAGAGGCTTTCTTTGATGTTACCCACCGACCTGCTGAGCCCTTCATTGTACAAACCGGTCCTATCCATACCCGCGTATTGGGCACCGCCTTTAATATTGAAGCCTATGAAAAGGAAGCTTCCCTGCGCATTTCTCTCGTTAGAGGTAAAGTAGCTGTAGAAAAGCAATCGCCCGGCACAGACTTCCCTGCCGGGGCCGCTCAAACCATCGAAACCTTACTACCCGGCGAACTACTGAACTACGACAAAGCAGATAGTACCGCCCATAAAGAACCCTTGATCATTACCGATATCCGCCAATGGACTGCCGGCTACCTCGTATTGAATGATGTGTTGTTAAACGATGCATTGGAACGCATTTCGGCCAGGTACCATATTACCATTACCTGTTCCAATAAAACAAAATACAGCCACAAACGCCTGAGTACCGTGTTTAAGAACGAGACCACCGACCAAATGCTGAACATCATAGCTTTTATTACAGGCTGTAAATACAAAAAGAAGGGAAACAACCAGATCGAAATATTTTAATACGACCAGGAGCAGGTAAAAGAAGGCAGGGTTGCAGCGAACAACCCTGCCGGTTAACAACCTCTTTTACAAGGTTCTTAAAACTCAAACCAAAGTTATGTTGAATCATGCATTCAAAGTAGAAAAATGGACTGCAACCAAACGAAGACTGCCTTCATGGCTGTCTGCCGGCTTCTTATGTACCCTGTTGTTATTGGCTGCCCTGCAGAGTACTATGGCACAGGCCCCCTTTAGCGACCTCACTCAAAAAGTGAGCTTCACAGCCTCCGTAGCTGATGCGGCTGTATTGATGGAATCTTTACAAAGTCAAACCGACTATGTCTTTTCTTTTGAAAAGCCAGTAATGTCCGCCGTTAAATTGTCCAATGTCCGTTTTGAAAATAAACCCCTGCGTGAAGTATTGTTATTCCTGCAGGACAAATACCAATTGTCCTTCCTTGTATCCGGTAAGAACATTGCCGTAAAAAGAACCACATCCGGTAAAAAAGACGTGTCAACTATTACTGCCGCCGGAACCTTGATCAGTGGCTTTGTGCGTGATGATCAAAATGGCGAAGGTATTCCTGGTGCAGCCATCAGTGCTGGCAATAAAATAACCCTCACCGATTCGGCCGGCGCTTTCAGTTTTCAACTGCCGGCCGGTAATACTTCCCTGCAAGTAAGTTCTGTAGGTTACCAGGCCAGTACAATAGCAACAACTGCCATCAACAGCTCTTTGACAATAAAATTAAAGCGCGATCAGGCCCAACTGGAAAATGTAGTGGTAACTGCCCTGGGCATTCGCCGCGAAGAAAGATCACTGGGTTATGCGGCACAAACCGTAGGAGAGAAAACCGTAAAGGATGCCAAAACTAATAACTGGGTCAACTCCCTCACCGGCAAAGTAGCCGGCCTCAACATCATGGGGTCAGGATCGGGGCCCATGGGTTCCTCCCGCATTACCCTGCGGGGCGAATCATCGTTGAACCTGGACAATAACCAGGCCCTGATCGTGATTGATGGGGTTCCCATCAGCAGCAAGATCACCGGTACCGGATTTACTTCCCACCTGTCGGCCGATAACCCGGTAGATTATGGTTCCAATGTATCCGATATCAATCCGGATGATATTGAAAAGATATCTGTACTCAAAGGCCCCGGCGCTACTGCCCTTTATGGCAGCCGTGCTGCAGGTGGCGCCATCATCATTACCACCAAATCGGGCAGCAAGGACAAGGGCCTCGGCATTACCTATAATTTCAACGCCAGCATGGACGATGTGAACCGCTGGCCCGATTATCAATATGAATACGGCGAAGGCCGGGTTGATACTTATTACTCCTATGGAGATAGTCCCGATGGCCCCAACACCAGTACTGCAGCAGGTGGGGGCCGTTCCTGGGGACCTAAGTACAATGGGCAACTATATTTCCAATACAATCCCAATGCGGTGGATGGAAAACCAACTGAACGCACCCTGTGGGCGCCCTACCTGGATTCGCGCAAAGGATATTTCCGCGTGGGCCATACCATTTCCAATAGCATTGCCATTGAAGGTGGCGGTGATAAAGGAAGCGCCCGCCTTTCCCTTACCCATTTAAAGAACGAATGGATTATACCCAATACCGGTTATGAAAGGATCAATGCAGCCTTGTCACTTACCCAAAAGATCACCGATAAGCTCAAGATCAACGCCAAGGTAAACTATGCCCACAAGCAAAGCGATAACCTGCCAGCTGCCGGATACAATAACCAAACCCTCATGTACTTCCTCATCATTGGCACTACCACCAATGTAAAACCCGAATGGCATAAACCATATTGGATGCCGGGGTTGGATCAGGTACAGCAAAGAAGACCCTTTTATGCAGGGCCCGACAATCCCTACCTGGGCATGTATGAAATGCTCAATAAAATGAAGAAGAACAGTGTAACCGGCAATATTTCCGCTACCTATGAGTTTTCGCCCAAATTGGAACTGATGTTGCGCAGTGGTATTGATATGGGTATGGAATTGCGTTCACAACAGCGGCCTTTCAGTATGACCAAATATCCCCGCGGTATGTTCCGTACCCAGGATGTATTCAGCTATGAGGTCAATACCGATGCCTTGCTCACCTGGCGCGACCGTATTTCCCCCAAAGTAAAATACAGCGTATCTGCCGGCGCCAATGCCATGCGCCAGTCCTATGATTTTGATGGCATGTATGCCGACCAGCTTTCACAACCCGGCGTATACCAGGTATCCAATAGCCTCGATCCGGCCGTAGCCGATCCCCAGCGTAGCCGGAAAGCCATTAACAGCTTGTATGGTATGGGGCAGATATCCTATGATGAAATGATATTTATTGATGTTACTGGTCGTAATGACTGGTCAAGCACCTTGCCTTATAGCAACAACTCCTTCTTTTATCCTTCCGTAAGCACCAGCCTGGTATTGGATCAGTTGTTGAAACTCCCGGCGGCCGTATCTTTTGCCAAGTTGCGCTTGTCATGGGCCCAGGTAGGTAATGATACAAGGCCCTACCAAACCAGTAAGTATTATGATAATATCTATGGCAATAGCTTTACCAATCCTTCCGTATTGTACAATGCCAACCTGAAACCCGAGATCACTACCAGCTATGAAGCAGGTTTGGATATCCGCTTATTCAAAAACCGTATTGGCCTGGATGTAGCCGTATATTCCAACAACAGCCGCAACCAGATCATTGCCATACCGCTCGATCAAACCTCGGGTTACTACAGCAAAATGGTGAATGCTGGCCTGATCAACAGCCAGGGTGTGGAAGTAAAGTTAACCGGTAAGCCTGTTGAAGGTCGCCGCTTCAGTTGGACCTCCACACTTACCTGGTCCATGAATCGCAGTTATGTAAAAGAGCTGGCCGATGGCATTACCAGCCAGGTCATCTACGCCCATGGTTCCGATGTAACCATCGAAGCCAGGGTAGGAGGCCGCATGGGCGATCTGTATGGCAAAGGTTTCCAACGTTCACCCGATGGTAAGATCATCTACACCTCCACCGGTGTACCCGCTCCCCTGGACCCGGTGGCTAAGAAATGGGGCAATGCTTTTGCCGACTGGAAAGCCGGATTGCTGAATGAAGTGACTTTTAAAAACTTCAGGGTAAGCTTATTGGTAGATGGTCAAAAAGGCGGCAATATGTTTTCTCAAACCAACCACAAGAACAATGAGTTTGGTAATACAAAGATCACTTTGCCGGGCCGCGATGGTGGTATCATTGGTGATGGCGTAGTATTGGGCGCTGATAATAAATATACCCCCAATACCATGAAGGTGAATGCCCGCGCATATTATGAAAATGTATACGCAAGGAGCAATGCCGAGATGAATATATTCGATGCCTCCTTCCTCAAGATCAGGGAGGTGCGTATTGAATACAACCTGCCTCAAAAATTATTGAGTAAAGTAAGGTTTAAACAAACCACCATTGCCTTTTACGGAAGAGAGCTGTTCAATTTCACCAAATTCCCGGCATTCGATCCCGAAGGTGGTAACCTCAACAGCGGTACCCTTACGCCTGGTGTGGAACTGGCTCAGTTTCCCTCCACCCGCAATATGGGCGTCAACCTTACTTTTAAATTCTAATCGCTCTTAAAAGCAAATGATCATGCGTAGCAATAACATTTACTTTATCATATTGGTGGCCTCCCTGTGTTCCATAGGTTGCACCAAAAAGTTTGAATCCATCAATACCGATCCCATACGCCCAGTGACCATTACTCCCGGTGTATTGCTGGGTCAATTACAATACCGCCTGGTAAACAGCAGTATCTCCCGGTCCAAAGGATTTACCCACGAGCTGATGCAGGTAACCGCCCCCCGCGAAAGCACCAGCGGTGGCATCCATCGCTACGTGGTTACCGAAAGTACAGCCGATGGTTTATGGGATGGCTTTTATGGCAGGATGACCGATGTGGAAGACCTCTATGCCATTGCCACCACCTTAAAGGAAGACAATTATAAAGCCATTGCACTTATTTATAAAGCCTGGACCTATTCCATCCTTACCGATTGTTTTGGCGATGTGCCCTTTTCCGAAGCAGCCCGCGCCAAACAAGGCATCGTAGCGCCGGTCTTTGATAAGCAAAAGGATATTTATACTACCCTGCTGAAATACCTCGACACCGCCAATAACCTACTCAATACAGCAAGAGCCTTGACCTATAGTGGCGATATTGTGTACAGCGCCAACAGCCTTAGTGGTAGCACCGCCCCCGGCATCGTAAAATGGAAGAAGTTTGCCAATACCTTAAAGCTGCGCCTGTTGTTGCGTATTTCAAAACGCAATGGAGAAGTGGATGTGAACAGCCAGATCAATGCCATCCTGAGCGATCCGGCCAAATACCCGGTGTTTACAGCCATTACTGATGATGCCATTCTCCGTTATCCAGGCACCAATCCCTATTACAACCCCTATTACAATGAGCGCGACCTGGGTTGGCGGCAGGGTGATTATTACACTCTGTTCTTCATGAATAAAATGAATGCTGATAATGACCCGCGCCGTGCTGTATGGGCTACCACCGTTAAAGTAAATGGCGTAGATACCTATACAGGCATTGAAAGCGGTTATCCCAGTACCACCGTATACGTAACTGATAAAAACTCCAGTTACAAGGATGCATTAAAAACATCGCCCCTCCTGGGTGTGATGATGACCTATGCCGAACTGGAATTCATTAAGGCCGAACTGGCCCTGAAAGGTTTTGCTACCGGCAGTACCGCCAGGAAGCATTATGAAAATGGGATCATCGCATCCATAACCCAATGGGGCGCTGTAGTGCCGGCCGGCTATTTACAACAAACTGGTGTTGTATACAATGAAGCCGCCAGCACAGAAAAACAGTTGGAGCAGATCATGCTGCAAAAATATTATGCTTATTATTTTGTAGACATGCAGGCCTGGTTTGAAAAAAGAAGGACCGGTTATCCCATCCTGCCCCGGGGCAGCGGTATACCAGCCGAAAACCAATTCCCTTCCCGTTGCCTGTATCCCGGCTACCTGCAATCACTCAATCCCGATAACCTCAAAGCAGCCATTCAGGCCCTGGGCGGTAAAGATGTGAGCTCCGTAAAAGGATGGTGGGAGAAGTAATAAATTTATCAAAAGAACGATCATGTACCAGTTAACCATTAAACTCTTATTGCTATCGTTGCTGCCTTGCTGTGCTATTAGCCAGGTAGCTACCAATGTTCAAAAGTTTCCCCTGAAAGAAGCAAAGCAAGCCGTAGCCGTAGACAAGGAATTTTTTTATGTGATCAACAACAGCACCATTACCAAACATCGCAAAACAACCGCAGAGCAGGTAGCTGTTTGGGATGGAACAGCCGACAGTGTGAAGCACCTCAATAGTGGGGTAGTAATTAAGGGAAAATTGTATTGCGCCAATTCCAATTACCCCCAAAGCCCTATGGCTGGTTCAATTGAGGTATTTGATGCTGCTACTTTGCAACATATCGGAAACCACAGTTTTGGTATTGCTTACGGATCTGTAACCTGGATCGATCAACACGATGGCTTTTGGTGGGTGGCATTTGCCCATTATACTGGCAGGGGATCATCGGAGGGCAAGGACAATCGCTGGAGCTGCCTGGTAAAGTTTGCCGCCAACTGGCAGGTGGTGGAATCATGGATCTATCCGCCCGCCATCATTGAAAAGTTTGGCAACAAAAGCAATTCAGGTGGCGTATGGGGCAAAGATGGTCTCCTGTACATTACCGGCCATGATAACCCGGAACTATATGTAATGGAGTTACCTAAGATTGGCTTCACACTTAAACATATAAAAACAATACCCGTACCTGTATACGGGCAAGGCATTGCCATAGATCGTTCCGCTAAAGGCAATCCCACCTTTTATGGCCTAAGCAGAGGCGATAATGCCATCATTAGGTTTGAGCTGCAGTGACTGGTTTACCCAGAAAAGTCAAGGATGGATTTTTTCTTTCGCAAGGAAACCGGTACCGTACTCCCGTCGTCCATTTCCAGGTAATTGTTTTTGCCACGGAAGTATTTCTTTAAATACCTGTTATTGATGATCCAGGAATTATGGACCCTTAGGAAATAATTTTCAGGTAAAAGTTTTTCGATCTCCTTGAGCGGTTTTAATATGGTCATCTTCTTGCTATTGGATAAATAAACCACACTATGATTGCCCGTTGCTTCAATTTTTATGATCTCTTGTAAGTCAATAAATAATATGCCATCAATTACTGGCAATCCTACCTTGTTTACAATCAGGTCTGCTCTTAATTTCTTCATTTCTTCGAGCATGATCATGGCTGCATCATTTTTACCACTTCCAGCAACTCCTTTTTCGGTTGCCTCCTTCAATTCCTGGATGTTGATGGGCTTTAGAATATAATCCAGGGCATGGTACCTGAACGCTTTTACAGCATAATTGCTATAGGCTGTAACAAATATTATCTTTAGGTCCAGGTCTTCGATCTTATTGAGTAATTCAAACGCATTCCCTTGTTCCAGTTCAATGTCCAGGTATATCAGCTGAGGTTGCTTGGTATGAATAAGCCTGATCGCATCGGCTACATTGGTGGCATAACCTTCTATGCTCACCATATCCGAACAATGCGTATTGATAAGCGTGGTCAGTAGTTCAATGTTATTTTCTTCGTCTTCAATTATAACCGCCTTTGTCATGCGTATTCTTTTTGTAGGGTAAATTGAGTACAACCTCTGTTCCCCGTTGGTTATTATTGGGTGCCAGGTCCTTTATTTCGAATGAGTATTCATGTTCATTGTTAAGAATGGAGATATTTTCGAGGCGTTGACGGATGAGGTCTATGCCATAACTTTTATGACTTGTGAAATTACCTGTTTGATCAACAGTTCTACCTACGCCATTGTCGCGTACGATGCATTGTATAAACCTTCCTGATTTACGTATCATGACGGTGATTTTTCCCTCCTGCCCGTTCAATTGTTTGAAACCATGCCGTATACAATTCTCAACAATGGGCTGCAGTAGCATATTGGGGATTTGGGTTTTTTGCTGATCTATTGATTCATCAATCAATATTTCATAACTAAATTTACGGGGAAATCTTAGTTGCTCCAATTGTACATATTCAGCCAGGTATTCTTTTTCTTCAGCAATACTAATATAAGAATCTGAAGATAGATCGAGGGTTTTACGGATAAGCCGCGAAAACCTGACGAGGTAATCATTGGCCTCTGTAGTATTACCACTGATGATCAATTGCTGAATAGAAGTGAGTGCATTAAAAATAAAGTGCGGGTTCATTTGTGAGCGAAGGGAAGTTTGCTCTAATTGCGCCATCTTTTGATGAAGCGCCACCTTTTGCTCTTCTTTTTTCCTAATGGCCGACACCCTTGCTTTAATTATAAGGAATAAAGCACTTGCAAACGATACAATAACCAGTAGGATCAGGAGATTATTTTGCCACCATGGTTTTTCTATCTGAAGCGAGAACCGTTGTATCTCCGAAACCCGCTGTTGTCCCGGAATAATAGCTTTTATTTCTATATCCCATTGGCCGGGAGGTAATTGTTCCAATAACAATTCATCGGTATTGAGCGTTTGCCAGGAACTATCTGCCCGGCTTATCCGGTAATAGTATTTTATTTCTTTGTGCGCATTAAAAGAAATGGCGCTGATACGGATCACTACCCGCCGGTTGTGATAGGGAACCGTTAGCCGGTCAATGGCCGTGGTATCTCCTTTATAGTAATGAACCGAATGTATATAGAGTGGGAGAGGAGGTTTAGCCTTGTTCAACAGCTCAGCTGGCTTTTCTATGATATAGATACCCCTGCTTGTTGCCGCATAAATACTATTTTTAAATTGGATAAGCTGATGCACATTGAGGTTGAAAAAATGCTCATTTTCTCCAATATTCTGGATCTTGTATTGTAATGGTGTATAGGAAGAAAAGGTGATTACCGAAATGCCATTAGAGGTAGCCGCCCAAACCTGGTTGTTGATCACTAATAAGGAGGTGATCGCATTGCTTAACAATCCATCTTCTGTAGTTATTTGCGTAATAATGCTACTATCTTTCATCAGCGTTATACCGCCAAAACGTACGTTCAGCAGGTACCAGCCATTAGGCATTTGCTCAATACCTGTTATTCCCTGGGATATTACAGAGGAGGTGTCCAGCACACGATGGGTTGAGTTGGACCTTTCATCGTACTGATACAGTCCATCCATAGTACCCAACCAGATAGTGTTATCGGCATCTTTGTATCCTATTCTGCAGGTATGAAAATTACTGCTCAGGACTTTATCAGAACCAGTTAAGGTATTTAATACGAATAAATGGGGCCCATTCTGTACCATAAATTTGCCATGTCCCATATCCAATAGCCACCTGGCATTAGAAATGAACACTGTTTTCTCAAAAAAACGAATGGCTCTGTTCACTGAGAATATCGAATTGTTTTGAGAAAAACCTATTCTGCCTATATAAATGTTTTTATCATTTACGAAGAGGTGGCATATCTCTCTTGATCTTTGGCGAAGTAATGACTTTACTTTTCCATTTTCTGAACTATAAAAGCCATTTGAGGTGGCAAATAGTAACGCGCTGTCGTTCATATTATATAACCGCCACGCCGTTTCAAATGGTTCAGGAAAACCGGAGAGACGCATTAAATGGGGGTTTTTAATGTAGTAAGCCCCATTTTCAAGGGTGGTGAGCCAGTAGCCATTTTCATTATCAATAGATAGCGATGTTACGCTCTTCCCTTTCAGGAAAACAGGCGACTGGTTTTCCAGGCTGTCGGATAGGATCATCATCCCATGCGAAATCATACCTGCCATGAGCCGATTGTTGTTAAAGAGTTGAAGACAAAGCACCGTAGCGGGCATTTCCCGAACCAGGTAAGTGCCGTCCTGGTTTAACCTGAACAGGTAATTTCCAAGAAATACAAATACATCCCCCTTTTGCGAAAGCGTTGCTCCATAACAGATGGCTAGTTTATCTGTATAAAACGGAATATGGTAGGATCTTTTTCCCTGACGGGTAGTAAGATGTATAGTAAGTGAGGTGTAAGTAACAGGCGGTGACTGGATCTTCTGGGCCCATAGTTTGCCCGGTTCAATCTCATCTATTTTCATAACCGCGCCCCCTGTTTGCTTCGGTAATCTATACCAGACAGTCTTTATGCTTCCATCCTTCGAAATGGTGTAATTTTCATAATTAGCTGAATTGATCCGGATGGTCTCGTCCTGTGTTATATACGCAGCTGTAATAAGTGGTGCCGGTATGCTATCCTTTATTTTTTTATTATATGGATAGACATATATTTTGCCATTTAAAAAGTAGGATAGTTTCCCTGTATGAGAAAAGAACCAGATCCTCCCCTTATGATCTTCCCTGATCTGAAAGATCACATTATCAGGAAGATTAAAGTATTCCATCTTACTGCCATTGTAGCGGGTTACTCCTTTGTCGGTTGCAAACCACAGATAATTTTTACTGTCCCGGAAAACATAGTAAGTCTCATTGCTGGGTAATCCTTCTTTTTGGGTAAGGTTATCAAACAAGAGCTCTTTTTGCCAGGCATGTGCATAGCTGATAGAAAGGAAGGACAAAAGCAATACAAGGAAATGGGGATATTTCACCTATTTAAAGAGGGTTAAGCAATCACTAAACGCTAAATATAGCCCATTTCGTGAAATTCACCAATATGAATAGCCGCCCATCCGGCACTTTTTCGGGCTGGGTTAGGGGGGAGTGTTCTGCTACCCGATAAGGAAGCACATACGCAGGTTGACCAACAAGAGATCCTGTCAGGCCATCACCGGCCGGTTGTATTTATTGCGGTACTGTACCGGCGACAGGCCCGTGAGTTTTTTAAAAGTAGTGCGGAAGGCCTTGGTATCCGAATAACCCACTTTATACATTACCTCATTCACATTCTCGCGGGAGGACTCCAGGCTCATCTTGGCCGCCTCTATCTTCACCCGTTGAATGTATTCTACCACCGTATTGGAAGTCGCTTTCTTGAACCGCCGCTCCAGGTTCCGGCGGCCCATGGCAAACATAGCTGCCAACTGCTCCACCGTGATCCGCTCCTGGAAATTCTTTTCAATAAATAACTGCGCCTGCTTGATTGGCTCATCTTCATGCCCCTTCTGCCCATTGAACATGATGAAAGGCGATTGACTGCCCCGGTCAATTTCGATCTCAAATACTTTGGAACAAAGGATGGCAACATCCCGTCCCGCTTGTTTTTCAATAATGTATAGGATCAGGTTGAGGTAACTATAGGCCCCGCCACTGGAGTAGATCCCTTGTTCATCCGTAATGATCTTTTCGGGCACCAGCGTTACATCTGGGAACATCCGCCTGAATTCATTTGCTCCCAGCCAATGCGTGGCGCATTTTTTGCCCTTTAATAAACCTGTAGAGGCCAGCAGGAAGGCTCCCAGGCATAGGCTGGCGATCTCGGCGCCCCCCTTGTATTGCTGTACGATCCACGGAAGAAAATCCTTGTTGATCTCCAGCGCCTTTTGCAGGTCGCCATGTACAGCAGGGATCACGACCAGGTCTGTTTTAACAGCATCCCTTACCGTCAACTCAGGGTGAACAGTGAACAGCCCATCATTCAGTTTTGTTTCTTTGGTAAGCCCTACCAGCTGTACCTGGAACAAGGGTTCCCTGCCCATACTTGCCAACAGGCCATTTACTTCGGTAAACAATTTAAGCGGCCCCTCAATGGCACCCAGGATGGCCCCTTCTGGTACAAGGATGGATAAATGTTTCATGCCCTAAAATTAAGTAGATTGTCTGTCGCAATCAACCCCTTATAATGCCGGGATTACACCTCCTGCCAATGCCCTATTATCAATAGGTTTGCCGGGATCCAATCAAACACCGATAAAAAAGTATAGCATGACCAACCTTGCCGAAAACACTACAACACAAACAGCTCCACCCCGGGCGGGCCGTAAAGAGTGGTTTGGACTGGCCATTATAGCCTTACCTTGTATCCTGTATTCCATGGACTTAACCGTCCTGAACCTCGCAGTACCCCAATTGAGTGCCCACCTGCAACCCACCAGCACCCAACTGCTGTGGATCATGGATATCTATGGTTTCCTCGTAGCCGGCTTCCTCATCACCATGGGTACCCTGGGAGACAGGATCGGACGGCGTAAATTGCTCATGATTGGTGCCGTGGCTTTTGGAGCTGCTTCCGTTTTGGCCGCTTATGCCAGTACCGCCGGTCAATTGATTGCTGCCAGAGCAGTATTGGGCGTGGCAGGGGCCACCCTGGCGCCTTCTACTTTATCCCTTATCCGTAATATGTTTCTCGATCCGGGGCAGCGTACCCTGGCCATCGGTGTATGGGCGGCCAGCTATTCAGCAGGTGGCGCTATTGGTCCCCTCGTAGGTGGCTTTATGTTGGAGCATTACTGGTGGGGATCCGTATTTCTATTGGCAGTACCCGTGATGGTACTCTTGCTGGCCCTCGCACCCATATTGCTACCCGAATTCAAAGATCCCCAAGCTGGCCGCCTGGATATCTTCAGTGCCTTCCTGTCATTATTGGCGGTATTGTGCATTATCTATGGACTGAAGCAAATAGCCGTGGAAGGATTCAGCTGGCTGGCCCTTGTATTCATTGCTCTTGGTATTGGCTTAGGAATAGCATTCCTGCGGCGGCAGGCTACCCTGGCCGATCCCCTCATCGATATCCGCTTATTCAAAATACCAGCGTTTAGCGCTTCCTTGTTGATATATGGTATGGGGTGCTTTGTCATGTTTGGTTCCTTCTTCTTTACCTTCCAGTACCTCCAACTGGTGTTGGGCCTTTCTCCCATCAAGGCTGGCTTATGGTCCCTGCCTTCTTTTACAGGTTTTATAGTGGGTTCCATGCTGGGCCCTTTCTTCCTGAAATATTTTTCGCCCGGCAAGTTCATGGCCGGCGCATTGATATTGGCAGCCATTGGCTTTATCCTGCTTACCCAGGTCACTGCCACTACAAGTATTGCACTGCTCGTAGTAGCGCTCATTTGTACCGCACTGGGCTTCGCACCCGTAGTCACTATGGCTACCGACCTCATCATTGGTGCGGCACCACCCGAACGGGCAGGTGCAGCCGGTGCTTGTTCTGAAACCAGTGCCGAGTTTGGTGGCGCCCTGGGAATGGCCATCATGGGAAGCATTGGCACTGCTGTGTACCGCAGCCACATGAATGCCAATATGCCTGTCGCTGTACCCCAACAGGTTGCTACTGCCTCTAAACAAACCCTCGGCAGTGCTGTATCCGAAGCAACCCAATTGGCGGGTATTGCAGGTGACGAATTGCTGCGTGTTGCCAACAATGCTTTTGTATCAGGGTTGCAGATCACTGCTGGTGCCAGTGTGGTCATTATCATCGTACTGGCCATCCTCGCCCTTAGCCGCTTGAGTAATGTACAACCTGCACAACATTAATGGGTTCCTTTATTCAACAAAGCCATCCCAATCCATACGATCCCTGTTAATCGGTGGTTAATCAGTGAAATCCTTCCAATCAGCGATTCCCCTATAGATCAAAAAAATCCACGGATAAGGGTATTCTATTATCATATTATTTTATTTTATCAGGGAATTGTATTACTTTTCATATAGCGACAGCTAAATTCTTTCCTTTGGATCACCCCTACCATTAGTCCTAACACTTTGTTATTATTTCAGATTGCTTGAGCTGGCTACCTCTATCCTGATGCCGGCTTAAAAAAGGTTTACCATGGCTAGGAAACGAACCGCTGTCAATGAAAATGCTTTACCGTTGCTGAAACGACTGATAAGGATCAAACTGAACCTTAACTGTACGAGTACTTCCCATATTCAGCAACTGCAACATGATATCCAACAAGCAACAGACGAATACCTTTCTCCACAAACCCTGAATCGATTTTTTGGGATCATTCAAACCGGCTTCAATCCTTCTATTCATACATTGGACACACTGGCCAGGTATGTGGGCTATAAATCATTCTCCGAATTTGAACTCCTGAATACCCAAAAGGATGCCGAACAGGTCAATTCAACTTTTACCTCACGGTTTATTGTAGCCGTATTCTCCCAGATAAATCCGGAAGAAAATATTGAACCAGGCATCCTGCAGGTAATAAAAAATATTGCCGCTTTAATGGCCGACGACCGGCAATTGGCTGCAGAAGTATATTGTGCTATGGCTCCCAGCGTATTTGGACGTAAATTCTTTTTCGAACAATTTGTTAATGTAGACGCCCTCAATAGTGTGTATGGTGATGGCTTGCAGTATTACCTGCTGAATGCCCATAACAGAGAACAGAAATTCTTTGCCTACATATTGTACTGCTACCGGTACTTCCTAACCGCACAGGATGACTTATTTCAGAAATATCTTAACCTGTTGAACAACTTCCGCCAATCGGAGATCATGACCTTTCATCCTTTACTGATCGACCGATACTATGCTGTGCTGGTGTTTAACCAGGTAATGGGTAAGAAGGATGAAAACACTGCCGATAACCTGAAAGGTGATTTGGCCGATTTCGATATCTGGTCATCCCATGCTAAATCTTGTTATTGCGCCGGCTACCTGGTTGGCGATGCCTTATTGCTGGCAGGCGAATTTGGCAGGTCATGGGAAATACTCAACAGCGATGAAATAAAACCTGCTTCCCTTACTGGTTGCTTGCAGGAAGAATTTACTACTCAATTGAATATTTTAAAACTCATGAGCGGTTTCTTTTCCAATCATATCAGTACCAAAAGGGCCCTTTCATTGTACATGGAATTAAATGATAAACCCTTGCCCGTATTGTTGCATGATTACCTGAGCTTTTATCTCCTCTTCCTAAAACGCAGTTTATTTCCTAAAGCCATTGTACGGAAAGAGGTGAATGAGCAGATACAATACCTTATTCAGAAAACAGGTTTCGTCTACTTCAAAGAGTTCGATCACCAGTTGAATAGATCGGAGTCAATATCATTATGAGTGGTAATTAATGGAGATTAATGGATGAAAAAGACGAAAAAAAACTTTGCACCTTTATACTCACGATTGTAACTACCCAAATATCCTCTCTAATATCCTCTTATTTTTTCTCTTGTACGTTCCTTCAAATTGACCATGTTTCCTGATCCTTGTGAATAGCCCCGATTCCGCGTAATGCTATTCTTTGCCGCACATTTGCTTTAGTTTCTACTGCTTTGCAGGCAGTAATGTAATTTTTTTCACCCTCTGTTCAGTACAGCTGACCACCTTGCAGATGGCAGTGGTCGCTGAATTGGTTCACTTCTTTTTTTCTATTGTAAGCCCCTGCTGTGACAGGGGGAAGCGAAGCTCTTGTCTTTTCAATTTTGACCCCTTAATAATACTACAATTATGAAAACGGGAGTACAATGGTATGCCGTATATACCAAACCCTGCTGGGAAAAGAAGGTCGCTGGATTGCTTGCCATGAATAATATTGAACACTATTGCCCTTTACAAAAGATACAAAGAAGATGGAGTGACCGCAAGAAGATCATCATGGAGCCCCTGTTTAAATCGTATGTATTTGTACGTGTGTTGGACAAAGAACACACAGCAGTGAAACAAGTCAGTGGTGTACTCAATTTTGTAACCTACCTGGGCAAGCCTGCCATCATCAGGGATGATGAAATAGATATCATCAAACAATTCCTGAACGAATACCGCAACATCCGGCTGGAATCCATGGATTTTAACATAAATGACCGCGTACGCATTGTAAGTGGCCCCTTAATGACCATGGAAGGCGATGTGCTGGAAGTAAAAAGTAAAACCGTTAAGGTACTGTTGCCCTCCCTGGGCTTTACCATGATCGCCGAAATAGAAAAAGCCAACCTGGTAAAATAACCTTATCCTCCCCCGAACCAATTGTGTAATTAGTTAACATCAAGTATGAAAGATTACAAAATTGCCATCATTGGCCTTGGTTATGTTGGCCTGCCCTTAGCTGTAGAATTTGCCCGGAAATACCCTGTCGTTGGTTTTGATATCAACGAGAAAAGAGTAGCCGACCTGCAGGCAGGATATGATTGTACCCTCGAAACCAGCAGTGTTGACCTCAATGAGGTGTTAAAGGACAAGAACGACCAAACACCCGGACTATTTGTAACCAACCTGCCCGAAATGTTGTGGAATGTAAATGTGTACATCGTTACCGTACCTACCCCGGTTGACAAGTACAACAGGCCCGACCTGACCCCACTTAAAAAATCAAGCGCTACCGTAGGCAAATTTTTACGTAAAGGAGATATAGTAATATATGAATCAACCGTATACCCAGGCGTTACTGAGGAAGAATGCGTACCTGTATTGGAAAAAGTATCAGGCCTTGTATTTAATAAGGACTTCTATGCAGGATATTCTCCCGAACGCATCAATCCCGGCGATAAAGAACATACCGTTACCAAAATTAAAAAGGTAACCTCCGGTTCTACCCCCGAAGCAGCCGCCATCATCAACAACCTGTATGCCAGCATCATTACCGCAGGTACCCACCTGGCCCCATCCATTAAAGTGGCCGAGGCGGCCAAAGTAATTGAGAATGCTCAGCGCGATATCAATATTGCGTTCATCAATGAACTGGCCAAAATATTCAACTGCCTCAATATCGATACCGGCGATGTGTTGGCTGCCGCTGCTACCAAATGGAATTTTCTGCCTTTTAAACCGGGCCTCGTTGGCGGCCACTGTATTGGAGTAGACCCTTACTACCTGGCCCAAAAAGCAGTAGAAGCCGGTTATCATCCCGAGATCATATTGGCTGGCCGCCGCCTCAACGATGGCATGGGTGCCTATGTAGGGAGCGAAGTCATTAAGATGATGGTTAGAAAAGGAATACAGGTAGCGGGCAGCAAGGCACTGATCATGGGCATCACCTTTAAAGAAAACTGCCCCGACGTAAGAAATACAAAGGTTGTCGACATTATCAAATACCTCAAAGGATACCATATTCATGTAGATGTATTTGATCCCTGGGCCGATCCGGGCGAAGTACAACATGAATACTGCATCAGCATTCTGCGCGAACTGCCCGCAGGCAATAATTACGATGCCGTGATCGTAACCGTGGCCCACCAACAGTTTAACCATGAGATGATCAAAAAAATATCCAATGGACGCAGTATTCTTTTTGATGTGAAATCAGTACTAGATAAAGAATTGGTTGACGCACGTTTATAAAATAATCCGTATGAACCATCATCAATACCATCCCTCCAGCCTCGGTAGCTATAGCTTCCTCGTTACAGGCGGAGCAGGATTTATCGGCTCCAACATCGTTGACTACCTGGTACAATTCAGGGCAGGTCATATCCGGGTGCTGGATAATTTTTCTACCGGTAGCCTCGATAATATCAAACCCTATGCAGGTCTTCCCAACTTCGAGATCATGGAAGGCGATATACGCGATGCCGCTACCTGCCGTAAAGCGATGGAGGGCATAGACTATCTTACCCACCAGGCTGCCCTGGGATCAGTGCCCCGCTCCATTAATGATCCACTAACTACCAATGAGGTGAATATTGGCGGTTTTCTCAACATACTCATTGCCGCCAGGGATGCAGGCGTAAAAAGAATGGTCTACGCCGCCAGCTCCAGCACTTATGGTGATCATCCGGCATTGCCCAAAGTAGAAAATGCCATTGGTAAACCCCTTTCACCTTATGCCGTTACCAAATACGTGAACGAACTCTATGCCGATGTGTTTGCCGCCTTGTACGGGTTCCCCACCATCGGCCTGCGCTACTTTAATGTATTTGGGCCCCGGCAAAATCCTGCTGGCCCGTATGCCGCCGTGATCCCCCTGTTCATTGAAGCTGCCTTGAAAAATCAAAGCCCCGTCATCAATGGCGATGGTACTACCAGCCGCGATTTCACGTTTGTTGAAAATGCCATACAAGCCAATATCAAGGCCTTATTTGCTCAGGATATTACACAACATGAGGTGATGAATATTGCCGTAGGGCAGTCAACCACCCTCAACGAATTATGGGAACATATCTGTTCCTTGTTGGATACAGAACTATTGCCTGTTTACCGTAATGAAAGAAAAGGAGATGTGAAACATAGCCTGGCCGACATCACCAAGGCCCGGCAAATGATTGCCTATCAGCCCGCCATCCAGATACGCCAGGGCTTACAGATAGCACTGGATTGGTACAGGGAAAACGCTTACCACACCGTCCCTTCTTAATATATAATTGTTTAAACAGATCACTAAAACAGCATCCCCATGAAAAAGACTGCTTTCTTGCCACTAAGGTTACCCGCTTTTTTATTGTTGATACTAGCCATTTATACAGTGTCATGTACTCCTTCCCGTAAACTCAATTACTTCAATAACCTGCCCGATTCAAGCGTTGTGATCCTGCCGCCGGTAATAGAAGAGGAGCGCGTGATCGGTAAGGGCGATGTAATGGACATTGTATTCAATGCCAAAGACCAGGAGGCCGTAAGCCCCTTCAACAAACAAACCACCAGCCTGGCAGTGGCTGCTACACCGGGTGGTAAACCAGGCGGCCTGCCAGCTGCACCTGCCCAAGGTTATACCGTGGACCCTACAGGGCAAATAGAAATGCCCATCATCGGTAAATTGGAAGTAGTAGGTATGACTTCCCGCCAGTTAAAGACCAGGCTCACTACCCTGGTGAGCCCCTATATCAAAGACCCGATTGTGGAAGTAAAGTTCACCTCCTTCCCCGTTACCATATTGGGTGAAGTAAGGGCCCCGGGCACCTTCAACCTCTCGGGCCAAAGATCTACCATTTTTGAGGCCCTGGCAGCTGCAGGCGATCTGCCCAATAGCGCCAAAAAATACAATGTGCACCTGTACCGCGATTATGGTAAATACCGGTCCGTTACCAAAATCGACCTCACCAACAAAAGCCTCCTGTACAATCAACAGGTTTTCCAAATGAGACCCAATGATGTATTGTACGTGCAAACCAGGAAAGGCTCCATATTTAAAGATGACTTTGGGTTGGTGGCTTCCATCGTTACCCTGGTGGTAAGCATCGTTACACTGGGATTCACACTTACCAAATAGAAAAACTGAATTTCATGGAACAAACACACATGGAAGGGAACGAAAGCAACAGCAGCTTTGATATAAAGCGCTTCTTTTCCAAAATCGTCAAGAACTACCTGTGGTTTATCCTGGCCATAGTTGTATTTGTGGGTGGTGCTTACACTTATTTGCGTTTTGCCGTCCCCATGTACCAGGTAGCTGCCTTTATTCAGGTACAGCCACCCAATGACGCCACCAACATGTTGGGCGGCTCGCCGTTTGCTTCCCCCGGTGCTGCCAGTACCAGGAACTATCCCGATATCAATGGCGAAATATTTAAACTCCAATCCGCTTCCCTGATAGGCGAGGTGGTGGATTCCTTAAAGCTCGACATTGAGGTTACTACACTGGGCAGGATACAACACAAACCTGTATCCCTCGATCAGTTGCCCTTTGCCATAAGCGTTAAGCGAAAAGACAATAAGCAAAAAAGCCCCACCTATACCCTTAGGTTGGATAATGACACTTATACCTTGCAAAACGAAAAGAAAAAGACCAAGGGTCGGTTTGGACAACCATTGATCCTCGAAGGCGATACCTTATTGCTGCAGCTCAAACCCGATGGCCTTGCCAGTAAAACCAAAGATTTGCAGTTGCGGTTTTTGAACCGCCAAAGCGCCATAGGCAATTATGTAGGCCGGCTCACCGTAACCCAGGTTCCCAAAGGGGGGATGGGTATGTTGCAGCTAGTCATGCGCGATGAAATTCCCCAACGCGCCCAACGCATTGTGGATGTTTTGATCTACCGGTACGACCTGGCCAATTATGTATTTAAAAATAAGTCCCTCCGTTCTGAAATAGAATTCCTCGACAACCGCCTGGCCACCGTCAATGAAGAATTGAATACCCAGGAAAATTATGTCAGGAACTTTAAAGCCACCAACAAGATCCAGGATGTATCCTCTTCGGCTAACCAACTACTGACCAGCCTTTCTGTCATTGACACCAAAAAAAGCGACAATGATTACAAGGAAAACCTGTTGAAACTGATAGAGGCTAATATCAATACCTATAATGGTAAAGAAGAAAGGATCAATGTTCCTGGTTTACAGGATGTAGACCTGGTAAACCTGGTAGGCAAGTACAACGACCTGGTAGCCCAGAAAAGCACCATACTGGAACAAGGTGCGCCACTCGACCTGCGCCTGCCACCCATTAATACCAAACTGGAAAGTACCAGGAGCAATATTGTAAACAGAATCAATAGCCTGCGGCAGGAACTGAACACCAGCAACAATTTCCTGTCCAACCAGGAGCGCAATACCTCCGGCCGCTTTGTAAGTCTGCCCGAAAAAGAAAAAGATTATATACAGGTCAACAGGCTCCTCAATATTAAACAGTCCCTGTATGTATTCCTGTTACAGAAGAAAGAGGATAAAAATATTGAGTTTGCTTCATCAGGTATCCAGGGATCTCGCATTGTTGATTGGAAAGGAAATGGTGTGCAGGATCCAAAACCTTCCCTGGTGTATGCGGCCGCTTTTTTGACCGGCTTGTGTTTACCTGCCGTTGTCATACTGGCCCGGTTCCTGTTGAACAAAAGGATTGAAACACCTGCTGAGATCTATAAAGCCACTACCTTACCCATTGCCGGTGAAATTGCCTATGTAGGCAAAATGGACCATGAAATGGTAATAAAACCGGATAATGTATCACCCGTGGCCGAACAATTCCGGACCCTTCGGACCAATATATCTTACCTCAACCATGGTATACCCAACAAAGTATTGTTGATCACTTCCGGTATTAGTGGTGAAGGCAAGAGCTTTATTAGCATCAACCTGGCCAATACACTGGCCATTGGTAACAAACGGACCATACTCATTGAGTTCGACTTACGCAATCCCTCCCTGGCTACCAGCCTCCATGCCGATGGTACCAAAGGCATGGCCAATTACCTGGCCGGTGAGATTGAAATTGAGCAGATCATTCAACCCGTGGCCAATTCAGAAAACCTGTTCTTTATTAGTTCCGGCAACCCACTGCCTGCCAATCCTGGAGAGATCATATTAAACAGCCGGATACAGGAACTATTCGATTACCTGCGGCAACACTATGATTTCGTAGTAATGGATACACCGCCTATCGAAGCCGTATCCGATGCATTAACCCTGGCTAAATGGGCTGATTCCTCCTTCTTTGTGCTCAGGCATAAATATTCCTTACGTTCCTCCCTGGTACGCATGAATAATATATATGAAGATCACAAGCTGCCGCGTCCGGGCCTCATCATTAATGGCATTAAACCCGGCGAAGGATTCAATAATGTACATGGTTATGGCTATGGCTACGGCGATATGGACAAAATGAAAAAAAAGAAAAGTAAAGAACGAACGAACCTGAAAATAGCTTGATCACTTCTCACAAACCTTATCCTGGTCATGAATAAAACAATAAAAAAACCTATTCAAGAATTGAACCAGGCAGCATGGAACCCGTAGTCAGTATTTGTATGAGCACCTACCGTCATGAGCGGTTTATCAAACAGGCTATAGAGGGTGTAATGATGCAGCAAACAAACTTTGCCATCCAACTGGTGATCGGGGAAGATTTTTCGGATGACGGCACAAGGGCCCTTTGTGAAGAAATGGCCCAACGCAATGGACTTCGTATCAAACTACTGCCCTCCGATAGGAACTATGGGCAAAATCACAACCTCTCCCGGACCATAGCAGCTTGTACCGGCAAGTACATCGCTATCTGTGAAGGAGATGATTACTGGATTGACCCCCAAAAATTAGCAAAGCAGGTGCAGTTCCTGGAAGATCATCCCGAATGTGTGATGTGTTTCCATCCCATCAACGCAGTTAACCAGGATGACCAATTACTGGATCAACAGCCACCAGGCCCGGCAATAACACATTATAAAGCAAATGAGTTCTTCCATATTTTCGTACCCACCCTGTCACTGGTATTCCGGAATTGCCTTCAGTTTTTTCCGGATGAGTTTTTCCAGGTCAAAAGCACCGACGCCTTTATTGTAGCCATGCTTTCGGGGTATGGCAATGGCGCCCGCCTGGGTTTTGTAGGCGGCTGCTATCGTAAACATGAAGGCGGTTTGTATAACCGCTTAACCACCCTGGAAAAATACAAACAGGCCATCCGTACCCGCAAGATGATGAAACGGTCTTCCTATTTCAAAAAAGAACAACGCCGTGAGATCCGGCGCGAGTTGATCCGGCGCGAGGTCCTTTACCTGAAAATATTCCTCAAACGCAAAGAGATCAGGAACTGCTTCCGGATACTCCTTTTTTATGTGAGCTTTTGAGTAACCCACAACCCTCATCACACAATTCACACCGTGCAATTAAAATACAAGAATAACTTCTGGGGCTATTTTAATTTCTACTACCAGATCGTTGGCAATAGACTACTCCTGTTCCTGGGCCTTAGCGTTTTAATCAGTTGTCTCGATGGCATTGGCCTGGCCATGTTCATCCCCCTCTTACAGGCCGTATCAGAAAAAGGAGCAGCCTCCGGCGAACATTCCCTGGGGCACCTTCATTTCTTTACCGATTTCATTCGCTGGCTGGGGCTCGACCTTTCCGTAACCACCATTTTATTGGCCCTGGTATTGCTCTTTGCCCTGAAAGGACTGATGCGCTTTGCTCAATTGAGCTACTATGCCAAATTAAGACAGCTATTCATTAAGAAGATACGCTATAGCCTGGTCAATAACTTACAGGCCTTGTCTTATACCGCCTTTTCTAAACTGGATGCCGGTAAAATACAGAATACCCTTACCGTGGAAGTACAACGCCTGTTCCAAACCATGAAATTCTATTTCGATGCTGCGCAGGCCTTCGTAATGCTAAGTACCTACATGTTCCTGGCTTTCCTGGCCAATTACCAGTTTGCCGTCCTGGTAGGTATTGGCGCCGCTCTGTCCAACCTCATTTACCGGAAGATATACAAGGCTACCAAAAGGGCTTCCGTTGAACTGTCTAAAAAAGGAAGCGACTTTAATGGCTTCCTTACCCAAACAACCCTGTATTTCAAATACCTGAAATCCACCAATACCTTCAGCCGCTATGCCCGCAAGCTCAAATTGGTGATCAACGATGCCGAACACCTCAACAGGAAGATCGGCAACATGAATGCCATTACCACCAGCGTAAAAGAGCCCATGATCATTGTGGTGGTCACCCTGGTCATCCTGCTCCAGTTGAATTGGATGGGCGCCAGCCTCAGTACCATCATCCTTAGCTTATTACTTTTTTACCGTGCCCTGAGCTTCCTGGTAACCGTGCAAAATCATTGGCAGGGATTTATTGAAAATATAGGCGGCATGGATTCCGTGGCCCGTATGCTGGATGAAATGAGTGCCCTACGCGAAGAAAAAGGAACCATTCCGTTTACCGCCATTGAAACACAGATCATTCTGCGTGATGTAGTGTTTTGCTATGACAACAGTCCTGTGCTCGATGGCATCAACATCGTGATCCCCAAAAAGAATACCGTTGCCCTCGTTGGCGAAAGCGGCGCAGGGAAAACCACCATTGCCAATATGATCGCCGGTCTCTTCATGCCCACCAGTGGTGAGTTGCTGATTGATGAAGTGCCCCTGCAAGAAATTGACCTGGATTCCTACCGCGACCGCATTGGCTATATCTCCCAGGAATCCGTGATCTTCAACGATTCTATTTTCAACAACATCACTTTCTGGGCCGATCCCACACCCGAAAATACCAGGCGTTTTGAAGAAGTAGTCGAAATGGCCTCCCTCAAAGAATTTGTACAGGCACAACCCGATAAAGAACATTCCCGGCTGGGCGATAACGGCCTCTTAATATCCGGCGGACAAAAGCAACGCATCTCCATTGCCCGCGAGCTATACAAGAATACCGCCATCCTCATCTTCGATGAAGCCACTTCGGCCCTCGATTCAGAAACCGAAAGGATCATCCAGGAAAATATTGAAAAGCTATACGGCAATTTTACCATGGTCCTCATCGCCCATCGCTTAAGCACCATCAAAAGGGCCGATACCATTTATTTGATCGAACAAGGTAAGGTGTCCGCCTCCGGATCATTTGATGAAATGATCTATAAATCATCCCGCTTCAAAAAATTAGTGTCACTCCAGGCATTTTAATACTAAGTACCATGATACCCGTAACCAAGCCATTCTTACCCCCCGTTGAAGAGTACGAATCCTTTATCAGGGATATCTGGCAACGCCAGTGGTTGACCAACAATGGCCCCCTCGTCAACGAGTTTGAACTGAAATTGAAAGCCTACCTCGATGTGCCCCACCTGCTATTTGTATCCAATGGCACCATTGCTTTACAACTCGCCATCCGGGCACTTGAACTAAAAGGAGAGATCATTACTACACCCTTTTCATTTATTGCCACCACCAGCAGCGCCATGTGGGAAAACTGTAAACCGGTTTTTGTAGACATCAACCCGGCCAGCCTCAACATCGATGCCGGCAAGATCGAAGAAGCCATTACCCCCCACACATCCGCTATCCTGGCTACCCATGTATTTGGTAATCCATGCGATATTCAGGCCATTGATGAAATTGCCAAAAAACACAACCTGAAAGTGATCTATGACGCTGCCCATTGCTTTGGCACCAAATACCAGGGGCGCTCCGTATTTTCCTATGGCGATATCAGTACCACCAGCTTTCATGCCACCAAAATATTCCATACCATCGAAGGCGGCGCCGTATTTACCCAGGATCCCGCACTCCTTAAAAAAATGGCCTATATGCGGAACTTTGGTTTCGACGGCCCCGAAAACTTTGCCTGCGTAGGTATCAATGCCAAGAACTCTGAATTCCATGCCGCCATGGGCCTGGCCAATCTCAAATATGCCGATGAGATACTCGCCAAAAGAAAGGATCTGTATTTGTATTATGTAGAGAACCTGGAACGCCTCGAAAAAGAATGGCAGCTCATCCAGAAGAACACCGTGTACAACTATTCCTATTTGCCCATCCTATTGCCCTCTGAAGAACACATCAAGAAGATCGAACTATACCTGAATGCCAACCTGATATACCCCAGGCGATATTTCTTTCCGTCTTTGCACACCCTAAACTTTGTTGACAAATACGATTGCCCCATTAGCCTTTGCGTTTCAAAACGGGTCATGTGTTTGCCAATGCACCATAAATTAACATCAGAGGAGGTAAATTTTGTAATCCGGATATTATACCGGGCCCAGAACTATTGAATGATGAAGGTAGCCATCATGCAGCCCTATTTCTTTCCTTACATTGGGCAGTTCCAGCTTATTCATGCTGTTGACAGGTTTATTTTATGTGATGATGTGCAATATATCCGCCATGGATGGATCAACAGGAACCGGATACTTAAGAATGGAGAAGGCTTTCAATATGTCATTGTTCCCGTATCTGCCCACAAAAGCCGGGAATCCATTAAGCACATCAAAGCCGTTGAGGGTACAGCCTGGATAAAAACCATCTTACATCAAATTGATTACTACCGGAAAAAGGCCCCTTATTTTGAGAAAGTAAAACAATTATTGTGCCATAGCCTATCATCCGGTGAAACCAATATTACCCTGCTCAACGGCCGCTGCCTGCAGACTGTTTGCGATTATATCGGTATTCCTTTTAAACTCGAAATATCATCCCAATTGGACCTTAATTATAACAATATTCAAACCACCGGCGATTGGGCTTTGCGCATCTGTGAGCAACTCGGCGCAGCCGCTTATTACAATCCTCCCGGCGGAGAAGTACTGTATGAAAAAGAACATTTCACCAAACACAATATTGAACTGCGTTTTGTGAAACCCCGGTTCCGGGAATACGACCAACACAATGGAGGCAGTTTTATGCCGGGCCTTTCCATTATTGATATTATGATGTTCAACCATCCGGCACAGATCAAAGACATGTTAACCGATTATCATTTACTATGAATCCGATAGGTGGATATTATGAACTGGAATTGCCGAAGGGGGCTTTTAATTACCACAGCACCCCGTATGCATTCAAAAGTGGCCGGGCATCCCTGCACTTTATTTTGCAATTGTTGAGGCCTGTCCGCGTATATATCCCTTTTTATACTTGCAATGGCCTCTTGGATGCTTTTGACGCAGCCGATACCAATTACAAGTTTTATGAAATTAACCACCTCCTGGAGCCTGATGAATTGCCCGAACTGCGCAACGATGAATATTTCCTCTACATCAATTATTTTGATGTAAAACGCCAGTTCATCCAACAGCTATCGGCCAAATACGGCGATAAACTCATCGTGGACTGTACCCAGGCTTTCTTCATGAAAGGCAATGGCCGCTCCTGGTTCTTTAATTCATGCCGTAAATACTTTGGCGTACCCGATGGGTCATTCCTCTATGCCCCACACCATATCAATAAGTTACCGCCGGTAGCAAGAAATGAACAATACCTGGTATCCCACCTCATCAACCGGTTCAACAACCATGTAAAAGAAGGCTATGGAGCTTTCCTGGAAAATGAGGTCTTGTGCGATTCCGAAATTACCGGCATGTCCAAATTGAGCGAACACCTCCTTTCACACATCAACTATGAAGAGGTCATTGAAAAAAGATACGCCAACTACAATTACCTGGATGCCATTTTTGCAGAGCAACATTTATTTCCGCCCGAGCCAGGTGATGATTGCGTACCCATGGTGTATCCCATTTTTCTCCTTAAACCACCCAATAGAAAATTACTGGCCGATAATGATATTTTCATCCCCACCTACTGGAAGGATGTAAAGGAAAGAAGCCAGCCGGGCTTTGAAATAGAACGACTATTAACCGATCATTTATTGCCTCTCCCCATAGATCACCGCTATAACCTGGAACACATGGAAAGAATCGTAAAGCTGATAAAACACATCCAATGAACCCATCCGTTTACATTAGACCCCTGGTAGTACAAGATGCCCTGATCTCTTATCAATGGCGCAATAACCCCAGAATATGGCGATTTACAGGCGCCAGGCCCGATAAATACATTACGCCCGAAATGGAAACAGCCTGGCTGTATGATGTACTGAGGCGCGAAAATGAAAGAAGGTTCGCCATTTGCCTGCTGATGGACAATAAATACATTGGCAATATTTTCCTCACCGATATACAGGAAAAGGAAGCCCAGATGCACATTTTCATTGGCGAGATGGAATACTGGGGCAAACGCCGCGCCTATGAATCCATCTGCCTCATATTTGACTATGGGTTTAATGAATTAATGCTCGATACCATCTATGTTCAGATCAACTCTAAAAATGCAGCCGCCATCGTACTTGGAAAATTGGTAGGGTTTAGAAAAGTATCCGAGTATTATGATACCAATAAAGAAATGATGCTGGAGAAAATGATCTTTACCCGTAACAGGTATGAACACCAGGAACATTTGAGCAATGCCGGTAATGAAATTGATCAACTCTGATTGACCCCATGACAAATCCCTGTCGCCGCAGAATTGTGAATTTCAAAAAATTACCCAAATGAGCCTACCATTGATTTCAGTATGTATTATCACCTACAATCATGAAAGATACATCAGACAGTGCCTGGAAGGCGTTGTCATGCAAAAGACCAATTTTGCCTTTGAAGTGATCGTAGGTGAAGACTGTTCTACAGACAATACCCGGCAGATCGTTGCCGAATTTGAAGCCCGGTATCCGGATCTCATCAAACCCGTTTACCATACCCGTAATGTTGGTGGCGCACGCAACGGCTATGAGTTCTGTTATCCAAAGCTTACCGGCAAATACATTGCTATCTGCGAAGGCGATGATTATTGGACCGACGAGTACAAACTCCAAAAGCAGGTCGACTTTTTAGAACAGAACCCCGACTATGTCATGTGCTTTCACCGTGTGCAAAGCGTTGATGAGAACAACCGGTTTATCAATGGTCAACAGGCTTCTCCCGACATTGAGAAATTTAACAGGCAGGATATCTTCCATATCAGCATCCCTACCTTATCCGTCGTTTTCAGAAAGTGCTTTGACCGGATTCCGGCCGAGATGTTCAAAGCCAAAAGTGGCGATACCTTTTTATTCGGCCTCCTGTCGGGTTATGGAAAAGCGGCCGACCTGGGTTTCCTGGGAGCCATGTACCGCAAACACAGCGGAGGTGTATTTAGTCCTAAAAAACTGGTCGAACAATTTGCCCAGGCCATAGAAACCAGGAAACTCATGCAACAGTGTTCACTCTTTGCCAAAGAACAAAAAAGAGAGATCCGACGCGAGATCATTAAAAGGAAGATACTGTACATTAAGTATTTCTTAAAGCGATATGAACCCCTCAATTCTTTTAAAATCATCATCACGTAGAATTATGTGCGCACCGTCGCCTGCCCCCTCCGATGTGCAGGATCTATTAGCCGGGCCAGGTCCCGTTCCTAATAAGATCGCCATCATGCAACCTTATTTCCTTCCTTACCTTGGATATTTTCAACTGATAAAGGCCGTCAATGCCTTTGTAGTATACGATAACATAAAATATACCAAGAAGGGCTGGATCAACCGTAACAGAATTCTGTTGAATGGCAAGGATACCCTGTTTACCATCCCATTGGCCAACTCTTCCGATTTCCTGCCTGTCAACCAGAAGTTCATTGCAAATGACTTTGAAGGTAAGAAAGAACATATCCTGGCAAAGATCCAACAGGCTTACCGGAAGGCCCCTTACTTTAATGCCATCTTCCCTTGCCTGGAGGCCATCTTCAATTTTGAAAGCCATAACCTGTTCGATTTTATATTTTATTCCCTGCAAATGGTGGTGGGACTATTACACATCAATACACCCCTGATCGTTTCATCCACACTACCTGTTGATCCGGAAACCAAGGGCAACAAAAAAGTACTGGCTATTTGCCAAAGTCTGGAAGCCACTACCTATATCAACCCCATCGGTGGCATTGGTCTATATACCGGTAAGGAATTTAAGGAACATGGCATCAACTTGTATTTCCACAATATGGACGTGGTTCCCTATCGCCAGGCTGGCAATGACTTTATCTCGCATTTATCCATAATAGATGTACTCATGTACAATAGCCCCGAAAGGGTCAATGAAATGCTGGATCAATACAAATTACTCGAACCTGCCGATATCGTGATCACCGGCAACTTTTCAAACAAATAATATGCTAACTACTATTCAAGAGCCATTGTCTACCCCTGCTTTTTTAGACACCATCAGGGAGCGTGGTTGGATACATTTTAAACAATGCCTGGAACCCTCCTTCGTAACTGCGCTCCATGAGGGCATGAGCGATGCCTATAACAGGTGCAAAAGCGTTCAGGTAAAGAATGGAGTAGACGTAAATACCGATGGCACCGTTCACCACCTGTTAGGCCAGGAACCGGTTTTCTTAGACTTTATCCTTCGCCTCGAATTACATGATTACATCAAAGCATTTTTCAATGCTCCCTTTATCCTCAACTCTTTTGGAGGTGTGATCAATTTGCCCCACAAAGCCTCCTATGTATGTAATATCCATCGCGACATCCGCACCTTCTACAATATTCCCATGATGATCAACATGCTGGTGATGCTCGATGATTTTACACTCGACAATGGTGCTACCTGGTTTTTAACCGGCTCCAATAATAAAGACGAAAGGCCCGACGATAATTATTTCTACCAGCAGGCCGATAGGGCTACCGGTAAAGCAGGCGATATCATTTTATTCGATTCCCTGGTATGGCATGCTGCCGGTAAAAATACCACCGATAAAGTGCGCAGGGCCCTCACCCTTACTTTTTCCCGGCCCTTCATGAAACAACAATTGGATTATCCCCGCCTCATTGGTTATGATAGGTACAATGGTGGCGAGTTTAGCGAGGAAGTAAGCCAGGTAATAGGTTACAATTCAAGGGTCCCATCCAGTTTAGACGAGTGGTACCAGCCTCCTGCAAAAAGATTTTATAAACCCGGACAAGGGTAATCAATCATACTCCTATGCCATTTACATTAAGAGAAATTTGTCACAACGACCTGCCCCTCATCAACAGGTGGCGCAATGACCAGGAAATCATCAACCTGCTGGGTAATAATTTCCTGTACATATCCAATGATGTAGATGCTGCCTGGTTCGAGCAGTACTTGCAAAACAGGGATAAAGCCAGGCGCTTTGCCATCCTGGACAGTACCAACAACCGGATGATCGGCACCACCCAGTTAACGGGTATTCATGCCATCAACCAATCGGCCGAGTTTTCCATTGCCATAGGCGAAAAGGAATACTGGAACAAAGGCGCAGGGCAAACCGCTTCACAATTGTTGCTACAGCATGCCTTTGCCGATCTGAACCTGCACCGTATTTACCTCACCGTATTGGTACGGAATACCAGGGCCGTTCACCTGTATGAGAAAATTGGGTTTGTACAGGAAGGCATATTAAGGAAGTCCATGTATAAACAAGGCATATTTGAAGACCTGGTAATGATGTCCCTCCTGAAAGAAGAATACCTTAATAAGGTGCCTGCCAAAATAGGCATCGCCCTTGCGCAAACCCATACCATGCTTACAGTGCCGGTATAATCACTTCCAACCCCTATTATCTGCTTATCAATGAATACCCCACTTATTTCAGTCTGCGTTGTTACCTACAACCACCAACACTACATCACCCAATGCCTCGAAGGCATCCTGATGCAGCAAACCAATTTTCCTTTTGAAATAATTGTGGGCGAGGATTGTTCTACCGACAATACCCGCGCTATCGTGAGGCAATTTGAGCAGCAATACCCTGGCATTGTGAAACCTATTTACCATGAGCACAATGTGGGCGCCGCCAGGAACCATTTTGAACATTGCTTTTCAAAGATCAAAGGCCGCTATATTGCTATTTGCGATGGAGATGATTATTGGACCGATCCCTATAAGCTCCAGAAGCAGGTCGATTTCATGGAACAAAACCCTTCCTGCGTTTTGTGCTTTCACCGCGTAAAACAGATTGATCAAAACGACAACATCATCCGGGAGCAGGAACCGGTCGACAATACCTTATTTTATCAATGGTACGATATCCTGCACATCAGTATCCCCACCTTATCTGTCGTATTCAGGAATTGTCTGGACCATTTTCCCGAAGAGATATTCCACGTCAAAAGCGGCGATACCTTCCTGTTTGGTATGCTGTCCCGCTTTGGTGGTGCTGCCGACCTGGGCTTTGTAGGCGCCCATTACCGTGTTCATGCCGGTGGCACCTACTCCGGTAAAAGCCAGGTGGAACAATACCGGCAAACCATCCATACCAGGAAGCTGATGCAACGCTCCACCTACTTTAGTAAAGAACAGACCGATGAGATCAAAAAAGAAGTAGACAGGAGAAAACTAAGGTATATCAAACACTTTATGAAGAAAGGACAGGTAACCAATTGCCTGAAAATTCTTTTCACGTAGAACCTATTAGTCATGATCACAATAATTACACCTACCTGGAACAGGGAAGTTCTGGTGCAAAGTACCATACAAAGTATTCAACAACAAACCTACCAGGATTGGGAGCTCATCATTGTAGATGATGGTTCTACCGACCATACCGAAGAGGCCCTGCGGCCCTACCTGGCCGATAAAAGGATCAGGTATATTAAGAAACACAACTCTGGACAGGCCGATAGCTTAAATACCGGCGCCTTACATGCCCGGGGCGAATTCATCACCTTTCTCGACAGCGATGATGAAGCGTATCCCAACTGGCTGCAAACCGTATATGAGCATATAAAAGAAGATACCGGCATTCTTTGCGTAGGCGCCGTTCGGAAATACCCCAATGGCGCATTGATCAAAGAAGGGATGAATACCTTTAGGTTCTTTGGTAAAACCATTTACCTCAAGTTTACCTGCGGCTCCCTCTTTATCAGGCGCACTATTTTTAATGACATACAGGGATATGATGCCACCCTGAAATCAAATATCCAAACCGACCTGGGGTACAGGTTATTGGCCTGGTTGCGCAACTCCTCTTTAAATGCCGTGGTGGTGAATGAATACCTGGTACAGATCAATGTACATGAAGGAGAGCGCATACGTACCAATTGGAAAAGAAGGAGAGAAGGCGGTATCCAGTTCATTAAAAAGCATTACCGCTTTATTTATGAAAACGACCGCCGCGAAATAGCCAATATCTATTCTACCATTGCCTATTCCAGCTACAAACTACGCCAGCGCAATGAATCCGTAAAGTACTTACTCAAGGCCATCCGCCACAATCCCGTGCGCTGGGTCAATTATATGCGCGTAGTAAAATATGCTTTGATGTAAAAGGGTGGGTCGCCCTTCCGGGGCGGCTCACCCTGGCCTAACATCAAGTTGACACCGTAGTTAGAAGATCATTATTAAACAATACCGTATGTCTGAAAATGTTTGCGTGGTAATTGTGACTTATAACCGCCTGGATACACTGAAAACAGCCCTGGACCATATCCTGGCCCAAACCGTTACCCCCGCTGCCATCCTGGTTGTCGACAACAACAGCACCGATGGTACCATTCAGTTCCTGCATACCTTAAAGGATCGGCCATCCATCCATTGCCTGTACCTGCCTACCAATACCGGCAGCGCCGGCGCTATTGCCCATGCCATGAAGGTTGGACTTACACTGGGTACTTTTGATTACTTCTGGATACTGGACGATGATACCTTTTATGAAAAAAATGCCCTACGGGAATTACTCGACCATATCAGTACATCCGATTTTGACCTCTTGGGTCTCCATGGAGCCCATATCCGGTTTGGTAAAAAACGTCCCCTCGATCCCCAACAGAAATTGCAGGCTGCCGACTATGCCCTGATCGATGGCGCCCTGATAAAAAGGGCTGCCATTGAAAAAGCCGGTGTGGTAGATGAGAAGTTCTTTATGATGTGCGATGACCATGAATATTGTATGCGCCTGAAAAAACACGGTTGCAAAATTGGTGTATTGCAAAGCGGAACCGATAACCGCCTGTACCTCGGCGGCCAGGGGCGGTTTACCCGGGCTACCCTGTGGAGAGGTTACTATTCATCCAGGAACCACCTCCTGATCATCAAACAATACTTTTCCCTCACCAATTTATTGGGCTATGTATTTCTACAGGGAAAACTAATTATTGCTGCTGCTATCTGGGCGCCCGATCGCTTTCAGCGCGTAAAACTCAGACTCGTTGGTATCTGGCATGGCCTGCGCGGTATTGGTGGCAAAACCCTCGACCCACAAACACTCCGGTTTAATCCGGCAAAATAATAAAACCTAACATGAACCGACCTACCAGGTATCATCCTTCTGAATCTAAAAAACCTACACAGTGAAAGGAAAGAAATTTAACAAACAGGTTGCAAATACAGTCCGGTTTATTTACCGGCTCGGGCTCATTAAGGCTTTACTCATTTTTATAACCGTTTTTGCAGCCGCCGAAGAATACAAAGTGAAATGGAAGGGTCGCCAGGTACACCTGAGAAAAGGCACCTCCGACTTCTGCGTTTTTCGCCAGGTACTCGTCTTCGATCAGTACACCATCAAAGGATTGAAGTCCGAAGAAGTGGAAACCATAGTCGACCTCGGTGCCAATATCGGCCTCTCCGTTTTATTTTTCAAGGTCAAATACCCCAAGGCACGCATTATTGCCGTAGAGCCCGAAATAAAGAACTACGACCTGATGGTTAAAAACACCACCGGCCTCCCGGATATTTATTGCCTCAACAATGCCATCTGGCATTCCAATAAAACATTGGGCATTTTCGATACCGGTGGAGGAGAATACAATTACCTCGTAAAAGAAGAAAGCGAAGATGAAAAGGCCGTCACTCGCTCAATTACCATTAATGACATCATTGAAAAGCACCAGCTCTCCAGGATCGACCTGCTAAAAATTGATATTGAAGGTTCCGAAAAGGAACTTTTCTCGGGCAACTATACCTCCTGGCTTCCTAAAGTTGGTTGTATTGTAATTGAAGTACACGATTGGTTCAGACCAGGATGCGCTGCCGCATTTTTCAGGGCCATTAGCCTCATGGAATATACCATGTCCTTCAAAGGAGAGAACATCACCATCATTTTCGATAAGGACAAAAAGGAACTCAATACCAACGAACAAATTGAAACAGGCAACCAAACACTTACATCCATTGGCTACAACTACAACCTTCCTGCCTGAAAGCAAAATACCTGCTAGGACCAGGCCCTCTGTTGCACCACAACCACCCATCAAAGTGCTGTTTGTGATCGACACTCTCCAGGTAGGGGGCGCCGAACAAAGCCTGTTGGATATTACCACCCGGCTTAAGAAAGTTAAACCTGTTATTTGCCACCTCTATGCAGGCGAAGCATTGAAGTTCCAATTTCTGAACAGCGGCGTGCAGGTTTATTCCGTTGGTATCAAACAGAAGTATGCTTTTATCACCGCTTATCGCGCTTTGAAAAAGATCGTACACTGCGAGCAACCCGATGTGATCGTGGCCTACCTCACCCGCTCCGAATTAGTGGCCAGGGTAGTAGCCCGCGTAAACCACCTGCCCGTGATCGGCACTTTTGTAAGCGACTTGTATGGCAAGGCCTATAACCAGTCCTTGTCCTTCAAAGCCAAATTCGGGGTATCCTTCTTCCGATTTTTGAACAGGATCACCGCCCCTTATTGTAAAGGATTTATTGCCAATTCAGAAGCCATAAAAAGGTTAAATGCTATTCAGTTAGGGCTCCCACCCGAAAAAATTGAGGTCATTAACAGGGGGAGGGATAGCAATCGGTTTTCATTCCTGCCTCGTATTGCATTTCCAGGAAAACCGGTCCGTTTCCTTAATGTAGGAAGACTGGTGTCGGTTAAAGGCCAGCGTGATCTCATCCTGGCCTTTAAATCCTTTGTGCAGCATTACCCCGGCGCCGTGTTACACATTGCAGGTGAAGGCCCCGAAAGGGCCTCCCTGGCTGCACTCATCAATGCCAATGGCCTTGAACACCAAATTGAATTACTGGGCAACCGCAACGACCTGCCCCAACTGCTACAACACTATGATTGCTTTATTTTCCCTTCCTTAAGCGAAGGTTTCAGCGGATCCGTAGTAGAAGCCATGATGACGGGTTTACCCGTGCTGGCCAGTAATATACCTGCCAACCAGGAAATAATACAACACGAAGTAACCGGTTATATGTTCCAGGCCGGGTCTCCGGCAGCCATTACCCAGGCCATGACCTGGTACTACAATAACCAATCCCAGGCAAATCAAATGGCTCTGGCTGCCCATGCACATGCCTTGCAGCATTTTGAACTGGAACAGATTGCCGGAAAGCTAGACCACTATTTATACCAGATAACAGTCCCAGGCTTATGACCATTCTTCATCTTGTACAAAAACCTCAAATGAGGGGTGCTGAGATCTTTGCAGCACAACTGGCCAGCCATACCCACCGCCATGGCCATAAAGTTATTTTGGTGCCCATATTTCCAGGCAATACCCAACTGCCATTTGATGGCAAAACCATCAACCTCGGCGGCAAGCCAGGCCATCGCTTATGGAATTTCTCTGCCTGGCGCAGACTGGCACAGATCATCAAGCAGGAGAAACCCGATGTTATACAAGCCAACGCAGGCGATACCCTGAAGTATGCCGTATTTTCCAAACTGCTCTTCCGGTGGAAACAACCCATCATCTTCAGGAATGCCAGTACCATCAGCCTATACATTAAAACATGGCCTGCCAAAGTATGGAACGGTTTTTTATTTCGTCATACCGACCGCATCGTATCTGTTAGCAAAACATCCGCTACCGACTTTGCTACATTGTATCCCCGCTTCCTCCACAAGATCGTGATCGTTCCCATTGGCATTGAAGAAACACCCATCCTGCAAAAGAAAGATCCCGCCTTGCACAACGGCAGCGGCCTCCATCCTGTTTTGGTGCATGTAGGCGGTTTTACCTACGAGAAAAATCATATCCGCCTCATTGCTATATTCCAGGACCTCCTCAACCTGTACCCGGCCGCCCGCTTGCACCTGGTAGGTGATGGACCGCTAAGAAAAGACATCGAAGAAATAGTGCACCAAAAAGGCTTGACCAACTATATCCGGTTTCTGGGCGCTCAAAAAGAGGTGATGCCCTTAATTGCCGCAGCCGATGTATTACTCTTGCCCAGTATTATAGAAGGATTGCCCGGCGTGATACTTGAAGCTTTTTATTGCAAAATACCCGTGGTGGCCTATGATGTAGGTGGAGTAGGGGAGGTATTGATCAACCACGATACCGGCCACCTCGTTAGGAAGGGCGATGAGAATGCCTTTGTACAGGCCATCTGCGAAGCCATTGAAGACAATGAAGAAGAACGTTTCCTGGTTCAGAATGCCCACCACCTCGTAGTTTCAGGTTACCTCAATAAATGGATTGCCAGCCGGTTTATTAAAGTATATGAATCTGTAGTGCGCCATTGGAAGGAAAGCCGTCATGTACAAAAATTGATATAGCCATCACCATGAATACTACTGCTACCATCATTGCCCACAAGAAAAAGCCCGCTGCCCAACCAGCCATTCCCGTACTCCACATCATCAAGTCACTGGGTCGCGGTGGGGCCGAACTCCTGCTGCCCGAATCATTGGGCAAACATGACCAGGAAAAATACCATTTCCATTACCTGTACTTCCTCCCCTGGAAAAACCAGGTTGTCAATGAACTGGAAAAAGCCGGTGGCACCGTTGTTTGTTTTCCTGCCGGCAACAATATCCGCATTGTCATGCAGGTCAGGAAGATTGTTGCTTATGTAAAAAAGCACCATATACAACTCATCCATTGCCACCTGCCCTGGGCAGGTATTGTGGGAAGGTTAGTTGGCTGTTTAACCCGTATCCCCGTAGTATATACCGAGCACAACAAATGGGAACGCTACCACCGTCTCACTTACTTCATGAACAGACTGACCTTTTCCAGCCAGCAGCAGGTTATTGCTGTATCTGGCGAAGTAGCCCGCTCCATTAAAACACATTACCACCGCCCAAAGCCTGCTGTGCAGGTGGTACAAAATGGCATTGATACCGATAAGTTTTCTGCCCTTCAGCCCATGGAGCGCGATATACGCAGCGAACTGAATATTCCGCCGGGCAAAATAGTGATTGGTATTGCCTGCGTATTCAGGGCCCAAAAACGCCTCACCCAATGGTTGGAAATAGCCCACCAGCTACATGCCCTCCATCCCGATACCTACTTCATCATAGCAGGCGATGGCGTATTGAGAGAAGAAGTACACCAGAAGGCTACCACATTGCACATGCGATCCTGCGTTTACTTCGCCGGACTGCAAACCGAGATCAGGCCCTGGTTAAAAGCCATGGATATTTTTATGATGACCTCCGAGTTTGAGGGATTGCCCATTGCTTTACTCGAAGCCATGAGTATGGGCTGCATGCCCGCCTGCACCGATGCCGGCGGTATTCCGGAAGTAATAAAAGACAACACCAATGGCATACTCGTACCTGTAAACAATGCCGGCATGCTCACCCATCGCATATCCGCCCTATTGGACCACCCCGAACAACTGCCAGCCCTAAAACAGGCTGCCAGGGAAACCGTCATCCGCCAGTTCAGTATGCAAAAGATGGTATCCCAATTGGAAAACATATACGATCACCTTATTCATAAAGAATCCTGATCTATGATCGGCGCTATTATTTTAATCGTTTTACTATTTGGTATAACCCTGCCCCTGCTGCAGCTACTCAAAGCCCGCTTTGCCTGGCTGCCATTGGGATTACTGAAAACCCTGTATTGGTACCATGTACTCTTTGCCCTAATCTATTATATCTATGTACAATCATCAGCCTCCGATTCCGTGGCTTATTTCAACAGGGCCCTGACAAACTATGAGAGCTGGATGGATGCTTATGGCACAGGTACCCCGTTTATTGACTTCATGGCATACCCATTTGTAACTATCCTGGGCTGTTCCTATGAAATGGTGATGTTCCTGTTTGCCTGGATGGGCTATTGGGGATTCGTTTTTTTCTATATCGTATTCCGCGAAAATACCCGGCACAAACATACCCTCAAAGGCATTGATCTCGTAACCCTCATCATCTTCCTGCCCAATATGCATTATTGGACAGCCTCCCTCGGTAAGGGTTCCATTATATTCCTGGGTATGGGAATGGCCATGTATGGCCTTAGCCGTTTAAAGAGCCGGAAGCTACACCTCCTGATAGGCCTGCTCATTGTATACCATGTGCGGCCCCACGTGTTTTTCATCATGGCACTGGGTATCCTGGCCGGATTGGTAACAGCCCGCGAAAAAGTGCCCCTGTACCAAAAACTCATTGTCATGGCTGGTGTGGCACTAGCCGTTGTCTACTTGTATGATGATGTGATGGCCTTTGCCAACCTCGATAGCGAAAACCTGTTCCAAAGTTTCGACGACCTTTCCAGCCACCGTTCAGTAGAACTGGCCAAGGCAGGATCAGGTATTGATATTTCAGGTTACCCACTCCCGTTGAAACTATTTACTTTCTGGTTCCGTCCCCTGTTCATCGATGCACCAGGCCCCATTGGCCTCATCGTTTCTTTTGAGAACCTGTTTTACCTATGGTTGGCATCCAGCGCTTTCAGTGTCAGCTTTATAAAATTCATGAGTAAAAGTTCTGCCCTCGTAAAAACAAGTGCCGTAGCATTCCTCGCCACCTCGGTGGCACTATCCGGCACCCTGTCCAACCTGGGCATCATCATCCGCCAAAAAAGCATGGTCATGTATTTTTTCCTGTTCATATTGATCATGTTCATGGACTATAAAAAAAGCATTGCCATCAACCGGAAGAAAAACATACAAGCCGCCAAAGAAGAACCAGTCCCAGCACCTTTACCAATACCCAATAGACAATCCGCAGTAAACTAAACAAAGACCAGGCTAACAAAGCAACCCGACCCAAAGCTCTCAGTCGCCAGCCTCTGGCTGGTGACGCCTATTTCAAAGCCTCTGGCTTTGTTGACTCACAGCTTGTATTCCTTAAACCAACAATCATGCAAGGCATCTTCACCATATCACTCGACTTCGAACTTCACTGGGGCGTATTTGATAAAAGAGACCGACAGGAAAGAGAAACCTGCTACCGAAATACCCTGCAACTCATACCCCGCATGTTGGAGTTATTTTCAAAATACAATGTGCATGTAACCTGGGCATCCGTAGGGAGCTTATTTGCCAAAGACCAGCTGCAATGGGAACAATTAAAGCCAGCTATTGAACCACGTTACACCGTCGAAAGGTATTCCGCTTACCAGTGGGCTACCCAACATGCATTACCAGCCCAATACCATTGGGCCCATTTTGCACCCGATATGATCCAGGCCATTCTGCAGTACCCCGGCCAGGAACTAGGCAGCCATACTTTTAGCCATTACTATTGCCTGGAACAACAACAGGAGCCCCGTGCTTTTGAGGCCGACCTGCAGGCTGCACAAAAAGCCGCCGCATTGTTTAATAGCAAACTCACCTCCCTTGTATTTCCACGCAACCAGTTTAATCCAGCTTACCTGAAAACTTGCTATGAACAAGGCATCACCACCATTCGCTCCAATCCCGCCAATTGGTTCTGGAGCCCCGTCACCAATAAAGGAAGCGGACTGGTTCGGAAATTAGTACGCACCGCCGATGCCTACTTCCAGGTAGGTGGCCATAGAACATCCTATCCGTTAAGTTCCATTAAAAGAATACCCGGCGAACCCCTTCAACTACCAGCCAGCCGCTTCTTGCGCCCCTGGCGTTCCAAATACCAATTTGCCAACAGGTGGCGCTTAAACCGCTTGTGCCAGGAACTACGTACAGCCGCCATCCGCAAAGAATGCTATCACCTCTGGTGGCATCCCGAAAATTTTGGAGACCATCCCCAACAAAATATGGAAGGTCTTGAAACCCTATTAAAACAATACCAAAAATGCAAGGACAAACACGGCATGCAAAGCTGGAATATGGGCGAGTACCACACCAATCTACAAAAATAGCCATGTTGGTACGTCCAGCTACTGCAGAAGACACCCCCGCCATTATTGAATTGCTCCGCAAATCATTGGGCGAATCGTCCATACCCAAATCCGAAGCCCTCTGGTCATGGAAACATGAACAGAATCCCTTTGGCCCCTCTTATGTCCTCGTGGCCGAAGAGGATCACCAACTCGTAGGGCTACGCGCCTTCATGAAATGGGAATGGCTGAGGAATGATAAAATATACAAAACCGTCAGGGCCGTTGATACCGCTACCCATCCCGATTACCAGGGGAAAGGTATTTTTAAAAAACTCACCCTCCAGCAATTGGATAGCTGTCAACAGGAAGGCGTGCGCTTTGTATTCAATACCCCCAACAGCCAAAGCAAACCCGGATACCTGAAAATGGGATGGGTAGAGCAGGGCAGGATGCCTTTGAAGATTAAACTCCTGCAACCCTTTTCCATGCTCCGCGCAAAACTCTTTGACAAAGGAAAATACGCCGGAATGGAAGATGATCCCACCCCTTTTCAAAAATGGACACAAGGCGTATTGAACAGCCTGGAGCACCTGGTCCAAAAAACCGAACAGCTGGCTACCGTGCTGTCGCCACACTATATATCCTGGCGTTATGCGAATAACCCCTTGTTCAATTACAACTACTTTACCGACCAGGAAAACTTTTTACTGATCAGCCGCATAAAACGACATGCCTTTACCAGGGAACTACGAATTGTTGATTTTGTGAAACTGAATCCCCGGGCCGATCATGGTTTTCTCAATACCACTATTAAACGCCAGGTGTTGCACTTTTGCGCCGAGCAACAAATAGATTTTATTTCCTTTTCCGGCCAACAGTTTAAAGCCCACCGTCCTTCCTTCAGGTGGATGGGCCTATTACCTGTGCGGCCACTGGGTCCCATTATTACTTTAAGAGACCTGAATATGAAAGAGGATTTCCGGTACTTATTAGAGACCAAAAACTGGTGTTACGCCACCGGCGACCTGGAATTGTTTTAAGAAAGCTTCCACTTCCGACTTCAACAGCCATGAAAACGAAACTAATACGCATCACCACCGTTCCCATCTCCCTCAAGGTATTGCTCAGACAGCAACTCCGGTTTATGTCCGATCACTTTGAGGTATTGGCAGTATCCTCTCCCGGTCAAATCCTCGACGAGGTAAGCATGGCCGAAGGCGTGCGTACTACCGCCGTTGCCATGACGCGGTCCATCACCCCTGTTCATGACCTGAAGGCCCTATGGCGATTGTACCGGTTATTCCTGAAAGAACATCCCGCTATTGTACATACCCATACACCCAAAGCAGGCTTATTGGGTATGATCGCTGCCAGGCTGGCCGGTGTACCCGTTCGCCTTCATACCGTGGCCGGCCTTCCCCTGATGGAGCAACGCGGGTGGAGGAAAAAAATATTGGAGTGCGTCGAACGTCTTACCTATACCTGCGCTACCAGGATCTATCCCAATTCTGGTAAACTGGCTGCCTTCCTGCTCGAACATAAATTTTGTAAGCCTGGAAAAGTACAGGTATTGGGCAATGGCAGCAGCAATGGGATTGATACCGGCTTTTTCCAAACCAATGAAAGCCTAGTCCAGGCCGCCACTACCTTACAAAAAAAGCTGGCACTGGAACCCCGTCATTTTGTATTTGTGTTTATTGGCAGGCTGGTTAAAGATAAAGGCATTGAAGAACTCGTAACCGCCTTTACAGAACTAAAGAAAACCCACCAGCACATTAAGTTACTGCTCGTAGGGCCTTATGAGCCGGAACTGGACCCCCTGAGTGAAGCGTCTATTACTGCCATTACAAATGATAACGACATTATACAGGTCGATTTTCAACAGGATATCCGCCCCTGGTTACTCATCAGCCACGCCCTTGTTTTCCCTTCCTATCGCGAAGGTTTTCCCAACGTACCCATGCAGGCTGGTTGTTTTCAGCTGCCCGCTATTGTAACCGATATCAATGGTTGCAATGAGATCATTGAACAGGGACAAAATGGCTTGTTGATACCTGTAAAAAACAAAACAGCCCTCCGTGATGCCATGGAAACATTGCTCACCAATAAAGCCTTGTATGCCCACATGCAAACCAGGGCCCGGCAACTCATCACCGAAAGGTATGATCAAAAACATTTCTGGTCTTTATTACTCCAGGAATATCACCAACAACTAAACCAGCATTCCCTTGTATCCTAAGTATTTCAAACGAGCCATCGATTGTATCCTGAGCCTGCTGGGCTTCTTGTTGGCCTTGCCTTTCTTCCTCCACATCATGCTATTGCTGGCAATAGCCAACCGGGGCAATCCCTTCTTTTGCCAACGCAGACCTGGTAAGCAGGGCCGCATCTTTTTGTTGCTGAAGTTCAGGACCATGAATAACCGCAAAGACCCGGGAGGTCATTTACTGCCCGATGAAAAAAGACTGACACCCCTGGGAAAACTCATCCGCAAAACCTCTCTCGACGAACTGCCCCAATTGATCAATGTAATAAAAGGTGATATGAGCCTCATTGGTCCACGTCCCTTACTGATAGAATACCTGCCCCTGTATACTCCTGTACAGAACAGGCGCCATGAACTACGGCCAGGTATTACCGGTTGGGCACAGGTCAATGGACGCAATGCCATCAGCTGGGAACAGAAGTTTGAACTCGATGTTTGGTATGTTGATCATATCAGTTGGCGCTTGGACGCCAGGATCATCATCCTTACCATAAAGAAAGTATTTAAAACAGAAGACATCAACCAGCAGGGCCATGCTACCATGCCTGCATTTAAAGGAATACCCAATACATGAATATACTGATCACTTCAGCCGGCCAAAGAGTGTCACTTGTCAGGGCATTTAAAAAAGAGCTCACCCGGATATTTCCGGGCAGCAAAGTGTATACCACCGATATGTGTCCCGAACTAAGCGCCGCCTGCAATGTAGCCGATGCTTATTTCAGAGTGGCCAGGGTCACTGATCCCGGGTACATGGATGAACTATTGGCCCTTTGCCTGCGCCAACGCATTAAAATGATCGTGCCCACCATTGATACCGAACTCATGGTGCTGGCCCAGCACAAGGAACGATTTGCTAAAGAAGGCATCCAAATTATTATATCCTCCCCTGCATTCATCGAACAATGCAGGGATAAAAGAAAGATCAACCTGTTCTTTCAACAACGGGGCATCGCCGTTCCGGCTGCCATCGACAAACACAATCCGAGCTTCCCTTTATTCATCAAACCCTATAATGGAAGCCTGAGCGCCGATACCTATATCATTCACCAGCAGGCCGACCTGTTGCCCCATCACCTGGCCAATGATAACCTGCTCTTCATGGAATACCTGGCCAAACAGGATTATGATGAATACACCGTTGATATGTATTACAATAAAGCCGGACTGGTTAAATGCATTGTACCCCGCAAAAGAATACTTGTACGAGCCGGCGAGATCAATAAAGGCATTACCAGTAAAAATGGTTTATTGGTATACCTCCGGCAAAAGATGGCTTATGTTGAAGGTGCTGCCGGTTGCTTAACCGCTCAGTTCTTCCTCCATAAAACAACCGGCCAGGTCACTGCTATTGAGATCAACGCCCGTTTTGGCGGCGGCTATCCCCTGAGCTACCATGCCGGCGCCAACTATCCCCGCTACCTCATCGAAGAATATTTCCTGCAACAGGAAATAACCTATTCCGAGGATTGGGAAGACCAGCTTTTAATGCTTCGTTATGACGATGAAGTCCTCGTCCATGCAAATAAGAATTAAACCCAATACCTTTTTCGTTTTCGACCTGGATGATACCCTCTTTCCAGAGATCGAGTTTCTTCGCTCGGGCTTCAGGGTCATCGCCACCAAACTGGCCCCCCTGATCGGTTCCGATATATATCCCTACATGTGGCAACAGTACAGCAGCGGAGCAAATGTATTCCAATACATACTCCAGCAATACAGTGCCAGCTTACCCGGTATCACCATCGAAACCCTGTTAAGCCAGTACCGCGAACATGTGCCAGATATTCAACTCAATACCGACGCAGCTGCCTTGTTGCAACGTTTAAGCGCCCTTTCCATCCCGGCCGGTTTGATAACCGACGGTCGAAGCATAACACAAAGGAATAAACTGAAAGCCCTCCAATTGGAATCCTATTTCAGCGATGTGATCATCTCCGAAGAGTTCGGCTCCGAAAAACCCGATGAAAGGAACTATCGCTATTTCGATGATAAATACCCGGGTCATGAGTTTTATTACTTCGGCGATAATACCACCAAAGATTTTACAGCACCTGCCAGCCTGGGTTGGTACACCGCCTGCTTGCTGGACAACGGTACCCATATCCATGCCCAATCATTTACCGGCAGGCCTTTGCCTTCCTGCCTTATTACCTCATTTGATGAAATACAATTTATATGAGCCCTAAGATTTGGTTGTCATCTCCCCATATGGGCGAAAACGAATTGCGCTACGTACAGGACGCTTTTGCCACTAACTGGATAGCCCCGCTGGGACCTCATGTAAATGGGTTTGAACAGGACCTCCAACATTTTTTACGGGAGAATGTAGAGGTCGCTGCATTGAGCGCTGGCACAGCAGCTCTCCACCTGGCCCTTGTCATTGCGGGTGTCCAGGCAGGCGACGAAGTGATATGCCAGTCGATGACCTTTGCAGCTTCTGCCAATCCCATCGTTTACCAGGGGGCTACTCCAGTTTTTGTCGACAGCGAGCACACGACCTGGAACATGTGTCCGCACTTATTGGAAGCCGCTATCCGCGACCGTATCCAAAAAGGCAAAAAGCCCAAAGCCATTATTGTTGTACACCTCTATGGCATGCCCGCCCAATTGGATGAGATCACACGTATTGCCCGCCACTATGAAATACCCTTGATCGAAGATGCCGCCGAAGCATTGGGCTCCACTTTCAACGGCCAGCAGGTGGGCACCTTTGGCGATATTGGTATCTTTTCCTTCAACGGCAATAAGATCATAACTACTTCCGGCGGAGGTGCCCTCGTATCCGCCAATCCCGATTATGTAACCAAAGCCCGTTTTCTGGCCACCCAGGCCCTGGATCCCGCTCCCCATTACCAGCATTCCCATATTGGCTACAACTACCGCATGAGTAATGTCTGTGCGGGCATTGGCCGGGGACAAATGGAAGTATTGCCACAACGCATACTTCAACGGCGGGAGAACTTTGGTTTTTATCAGCGCGCATTTGAGACCATTCCAGGCATTCAGTGCGCCGCAGAACCTTCCCCTGCCTATTATTCCAACCATTGGCTTACCACCGTACTCATTGATGGAAGCCATTTCACCAGGGAAGAGATACGCCTGGCCCTCACTGAAGACAATATTGATTGCCGCCCCCTTTGGAAACCGATGCACCTGCAACCCGTATTCGCAGATGCCCCCTTTTATGGTAATGGAACCAGCGAACAACTCTTTGAAAAAGGACTTTGCCTGCCTTCCGGTTCCAACCTCACCTACCTCGAATTAAACAGGGTAGTAGCCCGTATCTATGAAACTATCGCCTCAAAACACACATCCGAAGATCTTACTGTAAACACCATTTCTGACTAAACCTATTCAATGAATTTTCCTGCCGCAGTTGCCAATCATTTAACCAACGTAAATAATGATTATGAAGAAGCTGTTTTCTTTCGCCAAATCAGTTCCCAGATGGGTTGTATTGCTGGTTGACCTGGCCATTAATGGTGCCTCATTTTCCCTTTCTTACTTTATCGTAAAACAATTCCAGTTTCAGGAGATCTTAAGGGGCCACTTTTTTATTTACACCTTCGTGTATGTTGTTATCGCCCTCCTCATCTTTTACCTGATGCGCATCCATACCGGCATCATCCGGTATTCCAATATTCACGACATGATGCGCATCTTTATTGCGGTATTGTTCGTAAGCATCATTTACCCCATAGCTACCGAGTTCTTTGTAGCCCGGCGATACCATATCCGCTCCCTCAACATCGCCGGCGTACTGATCGTTAATTTCTTTATTGCCTCCTCTCTGCTCATCTTGATGCGAACCCTCGTAAGAGGAGGCTATTATTACATAAAACGCATTTCCAATACCCACCGGGAGAATGTGCTGGTATATGGGGCCGATAACGATTCCATTCTCATTAAGCAGGCCATTGAATCCAGCCCCACCAATAAATTTGTGATCGCGGGATTTATTGAGAACAATGCCAGTCGCATCAACTCCTATATTCAGCAGGTCAAGATCTATCATATCAGGGCCCTGGGCTTATTAAAGATCAAGAAGAACATCGACAAGCTCATCCTCATGAACGATCAGCTCACCAGCCAGGATAAAAAAGCCGTCATCGAAAAATGTCTCCACTTGGGCATCAAGGTACTCACCGTACCTCCTTCCGATCAATGGGTATATGGTAAATTAAGCATCAAACAAATCCAGGAGCTCCGCATTGAAGACCTCCTGCAACGTGAGCCCATCGTGATCAACGACCAGCACATCAACAATGAACTATCCGGCAAACGCATATTGATTACCGGTGCAGCTGGTTCCATTGGTGCCGAGATCGTTCGCCAGGTATTGTCCTTCGAGCCCGATACAGTGATCCTATGTGATCAGGCTGAATCCGACCTGCATGAAATGCAGTTGGAGGTGGAAGAAACCCATCCACATGTCAAAGTAAAAATATTCATCGCCAGCATCCGGGATCGCAACCGAATGGAAATACCCTTCCGGCAATACCATCCCGATATCGTATTCCATGCCGCAGCGTATAAGCACGTGCCCATGATGGAAAAGAATCCGGCCGAAGCCATCCTGACCAATGTAATGGGGACCAAGATCGTTGCCGACCTGTCCGTATTCTTCAACGTCCACAAGTTTGTGATGATCTCTACCGATAAGGCAGTGAACCCTTCCAATGTAATGGGTACTTCCAAACGCATTGCCGAAATGTATGTGCAGTCACTCTCCAATATCGTGCAGAATAAGACCTCCGATGATATTGTGGACATTTATAATTCCTGGAGCCGGCAATTTGTATACAACGCGCGGAACTCTAAAACAAAATTCATCACCACCCGCTTTGGCAATGTGCTGGGATCAAATGGTTCCGTTATTCCCCGCTTCCGGGCACAGATAGAAGCCGGCGGACCTGTTACCGTCACCCATCCACTCATCACTCGTTTCTTCATGACCATTCCCGAAGCTGTACAACTCGTACTTGAAGCCGCTACCATGGGTAAAGGCTCTGAGATATTTGTATTTGATATGGGCCGCCCCGTGAAGATTGTTGACCTGGCCCTGAAAATGATCCGCCTGGCTGGATTGGTTCCCGAAGAAGATATCAAGATCGTATATACTGGTTTAAGACCCGGCGAAAAATTGTACGAAGAGTTGCTCACCAGGGATGAGAAAACATTGCCCACCCACCACGATAAAATAAAGATCGCTCGCGTAGTACCTTGTTGCGATCAGGCCGTGAAGGATATAGAAGAGCTTATCAGCATCAGCCGCCATGGCGATGATTATGCCCTCGTAAAAAAGATGAAAGAACTCGTTCCTGAATTCAAAAGCAACAATTCCGAATTCGAAGAACTGGATCAGGTCCAAACTTTAAAAGAAACCTATTTGGAAAAAGAAGTCAGTCAGGCTAAGCCCTTCGCAGCCGCCTAAAGAACCTTATCGACTCCACGCACTCGCTCGCCTTCCCGCTGTATAGCGGGATGAGGCTATTCCAACACACTCGCTCGCCTCTGGCGAGCGAGGCTATTTCGTAGCCTCCGGCTACAGACCTGTACAGTTATCTAAAACCGCCTTCAGGGTGGGTCGCCCTCGCAGGACGGCTCACCCTGCTAGCTAATAGCTCACAGCTTGTTTGTCAACATGACCTCCCGCCGCCACTTCATACGCGATACCCTCATTACCGCAGCCTGCTTGTTGCTGTTCCCCCGCTGGGGAGCCAGGAAAACCGTGCGGCGCCAGGATGCCCTGGGTTGTGCGCCAACCGGCGCAAAGGAGGCTACCGGCCTTACCGGCACCATCAACAGCGTTCGTTCCGGCAAATGGTCCGACCCCGCTACCTGGGGAGGTAGGTTGCCGGCAGCCACCGATACCCCCTTTATCAGCCCAACACATACCATTATATATGACCTGCGCCAAACCACCGTGGCGGGTTGTATCATCAGCAAAGGATCCACCCTCACATTCGATAATGCCCGCTCAGGCTTGCTGCTAAGCACTGCTAATATGGTAGTAGAAGGTATCCTTCAAATGCGACCGGCTGCTGCCATCCATATCCATACCATTCGCTTCATCAACATTGATGAAACTAAATGCCAGGGTGGTGGTATGAATGTACTGCACAGCGATACCGGGTTATGGGTAATGGGCGCCGGCCAGTTAGACCTGGCAGGGGCCAACAAAACCGCCTGGACCCGCGCTGCTCAAGCTATTCCGGCCGGGGCCACCACCATTCCTGTGGGGGCAACAAAAGGTTGGTTGCCAGGCGATGAGATCGCCATTACTCCTACTGAACCACCTACCGTAGGTGATCCATACACCACTGGTTTTGAAGAAAGGTCCATCAAAGCTGTAACGCCCTCGTCCATTATTGTAAGCAGTGGCGCCAGCCGCAACCATCCCAGGGTCAATAAACAATGGACTGCCGAAGTGATGAACCTTACCCGCAATGTGCGTATTGAAGGCACCGAAAAGGGCCGGGCACATCTCTTTATCCGTTCTTCCAAACCACAATCTATTTTATATACCGCCTTTCGTTACATGGGTCCCCGCAAAGACACCAAGGGTTCACCCGCTACCGAATTGATAGCTGGCAGGTATGCCATGCACTTTCATTATTCCAATGATGGCAGCCGTGGTTCCCTCGTACAAGGCAATGTGATCAGGGATACCGGCAACCACAGCTATGTGCCCCACGTATCACACGGCATACAATTCATTGATAATATTGCCTACAATGTTACCGAAACCGCTTTCTGGTGGGACCCCGGCGATCCTACCCACGATGTGATCTATGACCATAATATAGTGGCCAATTGCAAATTCATACCCCGGTCAATCGACATGAATGCCGAAGGTGCTCCTACCTTCTCCTCCAGTGGTTTTGCACTGAATACCGGTGATGGCAATATTTGCCGCAACAATGTAGTCGTAGCAGGCGGCCAGGGTGATTATGGCAATGGAGGCGCTTATAATTGGGAAGCTGTAATTAATGAAGGCGTATGGATCTTTCACGATAATATGGCCCACAACAACCACAATGGCTTGCGTGTATGGCAAAACTCTACCCGCAACCATGTAATTGATGACTTTATTGCTTATCACAATGGCGTGGGCCTTTTCCACGGCGCCTATGCCAATAGCTATACATATAATGGTGGCTTTTTTTATGGTAACACCTTGTTGATCAAAGCCGCCTCCACCAATTCAAACCGCGTAAGAATAGAAAACATGATCGTCGATGGCGCAGGCATCATTGATCATGGCATTGAAGTGATCCACAGTCCATTGCCGGGTGATAAGCCTGTCTTCATCCGCAATGTTACCATCCGTGGTTGCAAAGTGGCTGCTGTGCTCGATTCCGCGGCCCCTGAAGTACATTCAACCGATTTGGTCCAGTGCACCATTGAAGGCGCCATTCTATTACACAAACAAGCCGCAGCCGGCGAAACCATTCGTGTTCAAACTATACATGGATCACCTTACCAGATTACCCAATCGGGTACCACTACTATTGAACCCTTTGCGGCCACTAACTGGGGCAATGGCAAAGGACTAAAAGCCGAGTATTACAATGGCAATGACATGGCTAAGCCTGCCATGACCCGCATTGATTCCAATGTAAGTTTTACCGAATGGAGTACCGGCGTGCATTATGCCATTACGGGTAATGCCTATGCCGTACGGTGGACTGGCCAGGTACAGGCCCAGTTTACCGAAGAACATATTTTTTACCTGGGCTCCGGTGGTGGCCATCGCTTATGGGTTGATAATAAACTCATCATCGATCATTGGGCCGAACACTATCCCCGTCTTTTCAAATCTCCCTCCATATTACTAAAAGCAGGAGAGCGCTATGATATTAAGCTCGAATATTTTAATACAGATGCCGGCACCGGCATGGGCTTACTCTGGTCCTGCCCCGGCCTTCCCATCGAATACATTCCCCAAAGCCAGCTCTACGCTTAGCTTATAAGCACATCTCCCATCTCCACTTCCATCAGCGCAATCATCCTGATCTGCGCAATCTGCTATTCCACTCACCACCCGCTTTCCCTCGCTCGTAGCTCGAAGCTCACAGCTCGCAGCTTTCCTCCTCCCATTTCAACTTCTCAACCTACCTACTACTCACCCCCTCTCAACGGACGTATTCACGATTGCCGAATGTCGATTGCCGATTCACGTCTTTTCCATCCCCACTTGACATTTGTCAAAACAACATTCATCAATTATCAAATCACATAAAGTCTTTTACAGATAGTGATTGTTCTATTTTCTGGCATTTCAGGCATCATAGTTGTTTCAAATGCTGAACTGATTTCTTAAGAGAAACCTAAATAATCACCTTTATGAAAAACACCAGAAGGCGCTTCCTTCAAAGCGTATCTCTGACTGCTACTGGTATGGCTTTATTACCCTCGCCAGTAGGTGCGAATAAGAAAATAGGACGACGTGTTTCAGCTATTGGTTGTGCTCCCGAAAAAATGGTTGCTCTCGTAGGTACCCTGAGTAGCATGCAATCTGGTAAATGGTCCGATCCTGCTACCTGGGGTGGTAAGCTGCCAGCTGAAACCGATACCCCACTCATCGCTGCAGGTACTTCCGTAACATTTGATCTATCACAAACTACCGTGGCCGGTGTCAACATCAGCAGTGGCGCCACCTTGCAGTTTGATGCCAATCAATCCGCTACTTTACAAACCACCGCCAATATCGTGGTGGAAGGTAAATTACAGATGCGCCCTTCTAATGCCGCAGTAATTCAAACCATACGTTTTGCCAGTGTTGATGAAACCAAGTTTGCAGGTGGTGGTATGAATGTATTGCCCACCGATGTGGGTTTGTGGGTAATGGGCGCGGGTCAGCTCGACCTGGCAGGTACTACCAAAACTTCCTGGACAAGAGCAGTAGGTACTGTAGCTGCAGGTGCTACGACCGTAACTGTAGAAGGCGCTGCCGGCTGGCAGCCAGGTGATGAGATCAGCATTACACCCACCGAACCACCCACGGTGGGTGCCGCATTTTCGGCAGGCTTTGAAGAAAGGACCATCAAATCAATATCGGGTACTTCCATTACTTTAAGTAGTGGCGCCACGCGCAACCACCCTGTGGTCAACAACCAGTGGGCCGCCGAAGTAATGAACCTTACCCGCAACGTACGGATTGAAGGTACTACTTCTGGTAAGGGCCATCTATTCATCCGTTCTACTCAACCTCAATACATTAAATATGCAGCCATTCGCAATATGGGCGCCCGCAAGGATAGGGGCGGCTCCAGTGCGGCTGAGCTCGTGGCAGGCCGCTATGGTATGCACTTCCACCATTGTATGGATGGCAGCCGGGGTTCCGTCGTCGAAGGCAATGTGATCAGAGATGCCGGTAACCACTCCTATGTGCCCCACGTATCACATGGTATCAAGTTCATTGATAACATCGCCTATAATGTGATCGAAACCGCCTTCTGGTGGGATCCGGGCGATCCTACCCATGATGTGATCTATGACCATAATATAGTAGCCCTTGCCCGCTATGTCACCGGTTCATTGAACATGAATGCCGAAGATGCCCCTACATTTTCATCCAGTGGCTTTGGTCTCAATACCGGCGATGGTAATATATGTAAGAACAACGTAGTAGTGGCTGGTGGCCAGGGCGACCATGCCGATGGCGGTGCCTACAACTGGGAAGCCGTGATCAATGAAGGTGTGTGGACCTTTACTGGTAATATGGCCCACAACTGCGATTGTGGATTGAGAGTTTGGCAAAACTCCACCCGGAACCACGTAATAGAAGATTTTATTGCCTACCACAATGCCTGGGGTATGTTTCATGGTGCTTATGCCAACTCCTATACCTATACCGGTGGCTTCTTTTATGGCAATGGTATTGAAGTAAAAGCCGCTTCTGTTAACTCCAATCGCGTGCGCCTGGAAAACATGACCATCGATGGCGCAGGTCTCATTGATTATGGTATCCAGGTTATTCATAGCCCCTTGCCCGGCGACCGTCCCGTATTTGTGCGCAACGTCACCATCCGCAATTGTAAGGTAGCCGCCGTATTGGATTCTGCCGAACCCGAAATACATTCTACCGATCTGATCCAATGCGATATTTCAGGTGCCATCACCGTACACAAAGATGCCGTGGCCGGTGAAACCATTCGCGTACAACCCAGGTCGGGCCAACCCTACCAGATCACCAAAGGAGGTACTACCAATATCCCTCCCTTTGCTGCCACCGTATGGGGTGTGGGCAAGGGACTGAAAGGAGAATATTTCAACTCCAACAATTTCACCAACCCGGCCATGACCCGTATCGACTCCAATGTGAGCTTTAGCGAATGGAGTGCCGGCGTGCATTATGCCATTACTGGCGCTACCTATTCAATACGGTGGACCGGTAAGATCATGGCCCAGTTTTCTGAGCCCCACACATTTTACCTGGGGTCGGGTGGGGGCCATCGCCTATGGATCGATAACAAGGTCGTATTTGATTCCTGGGTCGAACATTATCCTGATCAATTCAAATCCAATCCTGTTACCCTGGTAGCTGGTCAGCTCTATGATATTAAGCTGGAATATTTTAATACCGAAGGTGGTACAGGTATGGGGTTACTTTGGAGCGCCCCCAGCTTGCCCATTGAGTATGTTCCCCAAAGCCAGTTGTATACCGATGCAGTAGTGATTCCACCCAACCAGGGACCTGTAGCCAATGCAGGTGCAGACATAGTGATCAACCTGCCAGTCAACAATACTACCCTCAATGGTACCGCTTCCTTCGATCCCGATGGTACCATTGCTGCGTACCAATGGACCAAACTCAGCGGACCTTCCCAGTTCACCATCGCGAGTCCGACAGCTGCTACCAGTCCCTTGAACAACCTGGCAGCGGGTGTATATGTTTTCCGCTTAAAAGTTACCGATAACAAAGGTGCTTCCAATGAAGATGATGTGCAGGTAACCGTCAATGCTGCCAGCAACCAGTTGCCCGTAGCCAATGCAGGTGCCGATATTGCAATCACCTTGCCTACCAATAGTACCACCCTGAATGGTACCTTGTCTAAGGATCCGGATGGTTCCATTGTTGCTTACGCCTGGTCAAAGATCAGCGGACCAACACAGTTCAATATTACCAATCCAACCGCAGCTACAACTGCCCTTACCAACCTGGCGGCCGGTGTATATGTGTTCCGCTTAAAAGTAACCGACGATAAGGGCGCTACCCATGAAGATGATGTGCAGGTAACCGTCAACGCGGCGGGCAACCAGTCGCCCGTAGCCAATGCCGGAGTGGATATTGTATTGAACCTGCCCACCAACAGTACCACCTTAAGTGGCACCGGTTCTAAGGATCCCGATGGTAGTATTGTGGGGTATGCGTGGACAAAGATCAGCGGGCCAACCCAATTTACCCTGGCCAATCCCGCTGCTGCATCTACCGCTTTAAGCAACCTCATCGCTGGATCTTATGTATTCCGCCTCAAGGTAACCGATGATAAAGGCGCTACTGCCGAAGATGATGTAACTGTAACTGTGAATGCAGCGGGTAACCAATCCCCTGTGGCCAATGCAGGACCAGATATTAACCTTGTACTGCCAGCTAATAGTACCTCCCTTAATGGATCTGGTTCAAATGATCCGGATGGTAGCATTGTAGCCTATGCCTGGTCAAAGGTGAGCGGTCCGACACAATATGCCATGGCAACACCTACCGCAGCAATTACAGGTTTGTTGAGCCTGGTAGCAGGTACCTATGTGTTCCGGTTAAAGGTAACCGACAACAAGGGTGCTATTCATGAAGATGATGTTACCGTAACCGTCAATGAGGCAGGCAACCAGCCGCCCATTGCCAATGCAGGATCCGATATCGTGATCAGTATGCCTGTGAACGTAACCGTACTCAATGGCTCTGCATCCCGTGATCCGGATGGTACCCTGGTGTCTTATAACTGGACCAAGGTAAGCGGCCCTTCCGGTGTGACGATCAGCAACCCCACCGCTATTTCACCCGTGCTGTCCAATCTGATGGTGGGTATCTATGTTTTCCGCCTGCAGGTCAAAGACAACAAAGGGGCTACTGCCGAAGATGATGTGACCATTACCGTGAAAGCACAGCCGGCAGAAGGATCAACTACCCTCGTTGTGAAAGCGTTGCCCAATCCGGCGCCCAATTATTTCACACTTCAGATCACCACCAATAGGAGCTATCCTGTAACCATTGGTTTTTATGATAGCCGTGGTGTGTTGGTCGATAAGGTGGTCCGGTCGGGTAGCAGTATTACCCTCACCATTGGTACCAACTGGGCCAAGGGCGTGTATTATGCTGTGGTGGAGCAGGGAAGCGTGAGACGTTTGGTTACCCTGATGAAGGTGTAGTTCAGCGTTTTACCCATAGCGTTTTTAACCTCGATGCTATATATCAAGGGTGCCTCTAACGAGGTGCCCTTTTTTTATTATTTTAGCTGTCAAACAGCGCTCGCCCTTATGAGAAGGAAAGATGTAAAGGAATTTTACTGCTCTCGCCCATTAGGGGTATTACCCCGCCCTTTAGAGGATTTTACTCATCCCATTAGGAGGTATTATTTGACCCTCAAAGGGTATTGCCTCGCCCTTTAGGGCGAGGGACACAGAAAAGCCCACTCTCTTTGGGCTTTAGCCCAATTAAAAAACATCTTTGGCCAGGTATGCACTTGTTCCTTTATGCACTGCCTGCTTGCGCCAATCAACCTAACAATATGAATCTGGAAGAAGCAAAAGAGAAAGTAAGACAATGTGTCAAAGAAATGACCATTTATAAAAGTGAATATGAAATTGATGAGAAAGGAATAATAGAGACTGACTTTGCCTGGTATATCCCTTTTAGGGATATTCATCCAATGGATAAAAAAAATAGACTTGCTGGTGCGTACAATGGTTTCATCGTGGGAAAAATTCTTGGCGACTTACACCAGCCAGGAAGCGTGTTCACAATCGAAAAATGGTTTAAGGGGTATGAACTTGGACTACTTGACGGACCGCATGATCTAATAATTACCCAAATTAACAACACGGTGGTTGCAAGACGATGTATTATGTCGTTATATCTTAAATACCATAAGCCAGAAGTAGAAAACGGTATTACTTGGAAAATTCCTGAAATTTTCACTGATAGAATGATAGATGAAAGACTGGCAAATCTGCCATGTAAATTTAAGAATCAACGGTTTATATTCTGTATCGATAATTTTCAGGAAATTAGGAGTTCAAAAGTGTTCGAATATGAACTGATAAAAACAATAGACGCAAAACCAAACGAAATTGGCGAAAGGATAGAATGATTTTGGTTCATCATCTTATTAACCCAATGCCCTGAGGAACCTATAGAAATATTTAATGATACTAAATGACAGCAGAAGTATTCAACCTATTTTGGGCTGCGAATTATCCAGAGACCATACCGATACCTCATTATTTCAGACATGACTATCCCGACAGGTGGTTTAGAATTCATAGCTTGCCCCAGTCAAAGCGATATGCCGACAATGACCAGGAATGGGACATCCTGCTCTCCCGGCAGAATCAGATCATTACCGATCTGATTGGAGAAAACGCAAATTTTCTATTGGTAACCGGTGAGCATAAACACGAAGACTATACAGAGTTACATCCCATTGCAAAAGTTGATTCTATTGTACAAATCCCCTTTGTTTTATTGGACAAAATGGACCTTAATAAAATAAGCCCGGATGAATATGAACCGGGAGCATTTTATTACCCAATGTGTAGTGAGCAAACCTGGATACCCCGAAAGTTTGATGATTTGCTCAGAGAAATCGCGGATGATAAGCTACGGGTTATTTTCATTTCAATTGACAATGAGCTGATGATTGCTCCTTATGATGGCGGTGTAGATTTTATTTTGAAAAACAGTGAGACAAGGGATAGTTACAAGCAGAAATATGCAGATTGGCTTTCGGAAAGACAAGACGGACTATAAAAATACCTTACTTTCTGGCCTGCTGTCATTGCCCCACAATATGAAGATAAAAGAGTGCGTTTCTTTTAGGCCTTATACAAAACCACAATCAACTAGCTATCCATGAGTATGAATATGCGGCTTCACACAGTCTGCGACGAGGATATAAGCGCAGTCGAAGCAGAACCAATAAAACTGGAAATATTGCATTATGGCGAATTGCTCGATCCCTCCCTGCTGGATGATTGGGAAGAATCCGAAAAAGAACATTTGCTTGGATGGAAACCAACTGGTATAAGTGAGGTGTTTTATGTAGATGCAGCTTTTCAATCCCTGCATTACCTGTTGACCGGTGAGACAGAATGGGGCAAAGGTGAATTCCCATTAAACTTCTTAACAGGACAAAGGCGCCCGTTAGGTGAAATAGGGTGGGGACGTGCTAATTGCTATACTGCTGCCGACGTAAAGCAAATAGCAGTGGCCTTGAACCAGGTCAACCTGGAAAATGTGAAAACTAAGTTCGACCCCGATCTTTTCAATAAAAAAGAGATCAATCCACGGGGTTACACATGGACAGAGAAAGACCGCGATAGTTTACTGGAAAGATTGAGAGAGTTAAAATCATTTGTCAATAATACGGCAGGTCAAAATCTGGGTTTCTATATTGTCGTGGTATGACGTTCGCTAACAGGGTATGATGTTCGCTAACTGGGTATTCCCATCCCCCCTCAGCCGTGTATCAGCCGCAGATCTGCCGTAGATCAGCCGTACTTCAGCCGTATTAAAGGCGCACAAAACTAAAATCACCATCCACACAAAACACCAGGTTGGGCAGTCCTTATAACCTCAACAGTATAATAATCAATTATTTATATGCTCCCCCAAAGCTAGCCACAAGTCGCCTTTGGCCAGCTCCCATCCCCCTCAACCCTTAGTCCCCCCACCTGGCAAAAAAAACGGCCCTTGTTTGCCATTCTTTTACTTACCCTGTCCTGGTCACTAGCCATATCCACCTGTAATAGCCTGAAAACCCCATCCAAACCGTACAGAAGTTCATTGTGACTTGCACTGGCCCCCTATGTGGAGTGCAGGTTGCAGGCAGTCCCAGTGCAATTCGTCGCGCTCCTTAGGCTTGTAATACGGTGCCAGCCTGCGTTTTAGCCATTAATCCCAGTCCATATTCCAGAAAATAGTCGTAAATTATAATATATAAATCCTTTCCCATGGCCAGGCAAATAGCAGGATTGTGCTTCCTGCAAGGAACCTTTGATGACCTCACCTTTTACAAAATGGAGGGCCGGTATTATGTGCGCGTTAAAAGCTCGCTTACCGGCAAGCGGGTGAAAACCAGCCCCGAATTCAAATGGACCATGATCTATGCCCGCCTCCTGGCGCGTGCTTCTAAGATCGGCGCTCATATATACAAAGCACTCCCGCCCGGCTGGCGCCAGTTCTGGATGTACCGCTCCTTCACCGGCGAAGCCTTCACCTTACTAAAGCAAAATCCCTATACCGATGAACAGGTAAAACAACTCCTGTGGCAAACCTATGTTCAATACTGGGAGCAAAGAAAAGCCCAGGACCCCGATAATCCCATCTGGCAACCAAAGCCCCTTAAGACCAGGAAGAGAAGAAAATACAGCCTGGAAACCATCATACGTAGAAAAGAACAAGATGGTACCTCACTCTGGATACACCTCGAAGAAGCAGAAAGAAAGCGCCTTGCCCTCGAAAAGAAAACAATGGAAGCCGCCAAACAATTAAAAAAACAACAAGCCCAATCATTCAAACCATATATACGGCCTGCTAAATTGCAAGCCTTCTCAACTTATTATCCCAGCATTCCCAATCGCCCATCCGAATCTGCTGGATTCGATACGCTCTATGTACCCAGCGATTCAAACCCCTTGACCAAAAATCAGCAAAGCCAGATCACTAATGATAGGATACTGGTCGACAGTGGCTAAACGCACCTGGATAGCAGCCCACGCTATTATTGAAACGTCCACCAATTAAAACGGCCACGGAATTCTTCCATGGCCGCTTGGCTATACTTTTTATTAATGGCTATGATTCCCTTGTTAACATTTCAACTGGTCACCTTTTCGACCTGACTTACTGCATCGTCATCGGCGCCACATTATCAATAAACGGCTGTATCAGCGCCAGCAACTTGTCCGTCTCCATCATCAACGTTACATGCGTCGTAGCTGGTACAATCGCCAGACGAGATTTGGGAAGCCCTGTCATATCAGCAAAAACACTACCCCCCAACAGTTGATACAACTTGGCTGTATGGGCCAGGTCAGCGCCATCATTATCACCCATGATCAATAGGGTAGGAGACTTAATCCCCTTGATACGTTCATCACCCAAATCAAAATCCTGTTTTTCAAAGGCAATATACTTCGTGAGGAAGGCGTGCCAGTTAGTAGGTTTGGGCGCTGCCTTTTCATATTCCGTTTTCAGTGGCGTATTTTCCAAAAACTCCGGAGTCATTATTTTGAACGTTTCCAATACCGCAGGCTGCCAGCCTTTGTGTTTATATACTGTCGATAGCACTACCAGCTTGTTCACCACCTTGGGATGATCAATGGCCAGTTGCAAGGCTACCGTGCCACCCAGACTATAACCCAACACATCCGCACTGTCGATCTTTAAATACTTTAACAGCCCGGCTACATCATTGGCCAGCGCCTTATAAGAAACAGGCCGGTTAATATCTACCGTATGACCATGACCTTGCAATTCCAGCGCTATTACCTGGTGCGTTTTGGAAAGTTCCGGGATCAGTTGACCATAATTCAAACCAATCGTCATAAAACTACCGTGGATCAATACCAGTGGTTTCCCGGCACCGTGGATTTCATAATACATTTGAAGACCGTTCACAGGTGCATACCCGGATGATTGGAGCGTACCCGTATTGTTTTGCGCTTGTAGCGTAGAGATTGATAAAGAACCAAGGATAAAGAATAGTACAATAACTCGTAAGGCGATGCTTGCTTTTTTCATTTTGTTGTGCTTTTGAATCTTCGTGTTTAGTTTTCCTGCAGGTAATTTGATACTGCAAACATAAACACGGACGCACAACCCAATCATGTGCAAACGCGACCAATCAGAGGCATTTTTACGACATCGACAAAAGAGGTGTCACCTTTCATCACCGGCCGGAAAGGAAAGGTGTCACCACGACGCAAAAGGTTGCCGACTGCCGATTGCCGGGCCAAGACTGCCGATTGCCGATTCACGATTGCCCCCCTCACCGCTCCATCCATCCCAAAAAATCACTAGCCTTCGCCTTACTGATAATGATTGGCGCCGCCGTAGGTTGAATAAGCTTCACCAGCAACTTGCGCTCAAAATACATTTCCACCTCCTTGATCCCTTTGAAAGCGATCAGCCATTGCCGGTTGGCGCGATAAAATACCCCAGGGTCAACAATCGATTCAATATGGTCCAGCGAATCCGTAAGCCGGTACGCCTGGTTGTCCTTCGTAGTCAGCGTCACCACATCATCTGTAATATGGAAATAGAGGATGTCAGGTACAGCCACCGGGATCAGCTTTTCCCGGTAACTCACCAGGAACGTACTTTTATACGATTTTGGATTGCCCGACAAGCTTTTCAACAAGGCAGCCAGTTTTTCCTGCTCCATCGGGGCTGCCTGCTTTTGCAGCAGTCCATTGACCTTCTCCAGGCATTTTTGTAACGAACCTTCTTCCAGGGGTTTTAATAAATAATCAATACCATTATTGCGGAAAGCCTGGATTGCGTATTGGTCGTAAGCCGTACAAAATACCACCGGGCATTGCAGCGGCACCTGCCTGAACAAATCAAAGGCCAGCCCATCACCCAATTGGATATCAGAAAAGATGAGATCGGGTTGCTCATTATGCTCAAACCATTCCAGGCCCGCCTCTACACTGTCAATGATGCCAATGATCGTATAGTCTGGCTGCAACGCCTTGATCGACTCCTTCAGATCCCGGGCCGTTTGTACTTCATCTTCTATGATCAAAACAGTCATATAATTATATTATAGGCAGCAGTACCTGGAAGTCCTGCTCATCCTTTTTAATAAGAATGTCTTTTCCTTTCAGCAATACATAGCGCTGACTGATATTGCTCAAGCCCAGCTGCGAGCTACCCCCCTCAACCGCCTTGGGCTGCAGGTTATTCCTCACCGTCAGGTAATCACCATCCACGTAAATAGAGATTTTCAAAGGCCGCTTCATCGAAAGCCCATTGTGTTTCACCGCATTTTCTACCAGCAATTGCAACGTATTGGGCGGCATACTATGCCCCAATACCGCATCCGGTACCTGGATCTCCGTACAAAGCGCCTCCCCAAACCGGATCCTCAATAAATACAAATACGAACGCATGAAATCCAATTCTTCCCCCAGCGTTACCATATTTTTATCCTGGTGTTGCAGCATGTAGCGATACACCGAAGCCAGTTCGCCAATAAAAGCCGTTGCCTGCTGCGGATCATGTTTCGTCAGCGATTGAAGCGTCGTGAGCGTATTGAATAAAAAATGCGGGTTCACCTGTTGCTTAAGCGCTTCATGTTGCGCCTGCAGGTTTTCCCGTTTCAACCGCTCATTCTCCAGCGCCAGATCCTTTTTCTCCGCATTGCTGTCATACGCATGTTTCACCAGCAAGATCAGCGTATTGAACAGGAATATCGTCAGACAAATAAAAAGCCAGCTGCTAAAAGAATGACCCCAATTGCCCCGCGTTGTGGAAAGTAGTTTGCCCGTGAGGTCCAGCAACAGCCCGATACACAAATAAATAAGGATCGACAATATATACGAAAGTGCGATCCTGCCATAGGGCCTGCCCGCCTTGCGGAAATCAACCAACCCAAAATTCATACACCATTGCGAGAAGATGATCAGGAACGAAGAGGTAAAATGCAGCAGCGTAGTACTGCGACTGCTATCCGAAAGCGCCAGCGCAGCCGGAAAAAACAACGCCACAACAAGCCCTTCTTTAATACGATATGTGCTGACCAGCCTTTTCATCAACAACAATAATAATCATCCAATTTACCCAAAATACCCAACACCTCCCCAAACGGACAAATCGCCGCGCCAACCTGTCCAAATGCCCCGCGACTTACTACGCCAATACCAGAATTACCACCAATTTTAATTACTTAAAAGCCATTCACCAATTGACCAGTAATACCCCTCCAATGAAAAGGATACATAGCATTGATTTTACCAGAGGTCTCGTCATGATCATTATGGCCCTCGACCATGTTCGTGACCTGCTCCATGTAGATTCCATTACCCAAAGTCCTACCGATTTTACCAGCACATCTCCAATATTGTTCTTTACCCGTTGGATAACCCACCTCTGCGCCCCCACCTTTGTATTTTTATCAGGCGCCTCCGTATTTATATCCCTGCAGCGAAACCCTTCCCCACAGCAGGGCAGGCGCTTCTTATTAAAGCGTGGCTTGTACCTCATCGTCCTGGAGTTTACCCTCGTTAATTTCGGATTGTATTTCGACCTCGGCTTTCACAACTTTATTTTCGAGGTCATTGCAGCCATCGGCCTTGGCTTTATTATGTTGTCCTTCATGAGCAAATGGTCCTGGAAGATCCTGGGCGTTATTGGCCTCATCATCATATTTTGCCACAACCTCACCTCCCTCATTCCATTTGCCCAGGATTCAAAGGTCATGGCCATTCTTACCCCTTTGTTCAGTCCCGCTGGTTACCCACTGGGCAAAACCACCCTCGTGATCGCTTACCCACCCATTCCCTGGTTGGGCATCATGCTGGTGGGTTATGCAGCAGGGCACTTTTTTGAAATAGACAGCGCCCAACGAAAGAAAGCTTTTGCCCGCGCAGGTTTGATCGCCCTGACATTATTTGTAGCCATCCGTTTCACCAATATCTATGGCGAACCAATACCCTGGTCAACACAAAAAGATGCTGTCTTTACCTTTCTCTCCTTCATCAACATTACCAAATACCCCCCTTCCTTATTGTTTTGCCTGGCTACCCTGGGCATCGCTCTCCTGATCCTGGCCGCCGCCGAAAACCTCCAGGGGCGATTGTCCGCCATCGTGATCAAATATGGTAAAGTGCCCTTGTTCTATTTCCTGGCCCATTTTTACCTCATCCACCTTATCCTCCTCCTTGTACTCTTGTTACAGGGCATCTCCTGGAACCAAATAGAATTTGCTACCGGCACCTTTGGCAGACCCACCAAAATTCCTTCTGGTGTATCCCTGGGAGCCGTATACCTGATATGGGCCGGCGTGGTTATCTTGTTGTACAAACCCTGCGTTTGGTTTGGCCAATACAAAGCCTCCCACCAACAGTGGTGGCTGAAGTATCTATAGCTACGTTTATGCCAATGCGTCAATGTTGTAACGCGCAATTGATCAGCCAACATTCATAAACAATAGCTCAACCAATATTAAGTTCCAGGACATATCTTTGGGAGCGGTGAATGCCGTAGATACATTGTAGCCATGACGCAAAAAAACCGCTCCCTTTTTAAATTACTGCTCGCATTGATGGCCTGGGCCAGTTCTTATGCCATCACCCGCCATGTAGTAGCCACCGTACCGCCTGTTCTTTTCGCCTTCCTTCGTTTTGCCATCGCCTCCGGCGCCTTGTTGCTGTTGACCGCTTTGCGCAAACAACCTGCCAACGAAACCATGCAGGGAAAGTGGGGGCCTATCATGATCTTGTCCCTGACAGGCATCACCCTGTACCAGGTATTCTTTAATTTCTCCCTCCAGCATACTTCCGCATCTGCCGGGGCATTGATACAAGGCTTTATTCCTATTTCCACTGCTATCCTCGCCGCCATCTTTTTAAAGGAAAAACTAACCCCCTTACAAATGGGCGGTATCTTCATTTCCGTCACCGGGGTAGTCTTGATTGGATTTACCAACCAGCCACAGGCTGCCGGAGGCAATACCTTCCTCGGCAATCTCCTCATGATAGCTGCCGTATTGTGCTGGGCCACCTATACCGTCGTAGCTAAAAAACAGGCTGCTGTTGATCCCCTGTGGCTCATTACCCGCCTTACCATCATTGGCACCATTTTACTGGTCCCCATCACCATCATGGAGATGAAAGACCAATCCTGGCCATCCATCAGCCCTTCAGGCTGGGCGGCCATTGCCTATATGGGTATCGTTACGTCAGCCCTTGGTTACATCTGGTTCAACAGCGCCCTCCAACATATTTCTGCTTCCCAGGCCGGTGTGTTCATCAACCTCGATCCCGTAATAGGCGCCCTCATTGCCGTTACCTTCCTGGGTGAGCACGTACATATATGGCAAATAGTCGGTGCCGCTTTAACCATGATCGGCGTTTGGTTGTATATGTTCAGAAACCGCTAATATTGGTAAAGCCCACAGCAGCGATTAGTGATAATTTTAGGGCTGATAAAGCCCCACCCGCTATGCATAAATTATCACCTGTCTTATTCCTCGTAGCCATTGCCTGCAGCAACTTGCTCAATGCCCAAACCGTTGCTCCCTATCGCCCCTCCCATGATGAGATCGTGAAACGTTACCGGCGGGCAGCTCAGCTGGACAGTGCTACTAAAAACGCCGTATTCAAAACCACCGTTACCCTCAACTACCTGCCCGGCGGCAAAATCGCCTGGTACCGGAACCTCCTGAAGGATAGCGTGCAACAATATATTCATGTAGATATCGTGAAAGCAAAAAAACAACCCCTCTTTCACCGCCAAAAACTGGCAACCGCCTTACAACTAATCGGCATCACCATCGATTCTCTTCGCCCTTCCATAACACCTGTCGACATAACCCCCAACGGACAAACCATCCGTTTCACTTGCCAGGGCCAGTACATCGAATGCAACCTGACTACCTATACCTGTACCAAATTAGCCGCTCCACCACCAGCCCCCGTTGCCAACAGACCGGCAGCACGCTTCCGCTTCAACAGCGCTTTCCCCAATGGCAATATCGCTCCCAACCAGCAATGGGAAGCTTATCTGGAACAGGGCAACTTGTTTGTAAAACCCACAAAGGGTGGCGATGCCATTCAGTTCACCACCGATGGCAAACCTGATAAATCGTATGGTGGACTGTATTGGGGTCCCGATAGCAAGTACCTCATCGGTTATCACATCAATACCGTAAAAGACTCCTCCGTATTTTACGTCCTTACCGCACTGCCCGGTACCATGCGCGGTCAATTGCGTTCACAGCCTTACAAACAACCCGGCGATCCCTGGACCATCTACACCCCGTTTATTTTTCAGCTCGATCAAAAGAAAGCCGTGAAAGTAAATGGGGAGCCCATTGATTTTTTATCCGCCCCCGAACCCCATTGGCGTGCAGGTGATCCCCGCTTCTATTCCTATGAAAAAATGGACCGTGGCCACCAGCGTTTCCGCATCATCGAAGTAGATGCTGTCAACGCCACTACCCGCACCGTGGTAGATGAGCAAACAAATACCTTCATTTATAATAACCGCAACTTTACCCAATACCTCACTACCACCAATCAAATCATCCGCACTTCTGAAAAGAATGGCTGGAACCATATTTACCTGGTGGATGCGATTACCGGGAAAGAACAATCCGTTACCACCGGCAACTGGGTGGTGCGTGGGGTGGATTCCATCGACCCTGTTAAAAAAGAGATCTGGTTCCGGGCCAGTGGCATCCAGGCAGGAGAGGACCCCTACAATATCCATTATTACCGCATTGCTTTTGATGGCAGCAACCTCAAAGCCCTTACACCCGCTGCCGGCAACCATACCCTCGTATGGTCTGACGACAAAATGTACTTTACCGATACCTGGTCACAGGTCAATGTAGCGCCCCGTACCATCCTGGCCCGCACCGCCGATGCCAAAGAGATCATGTTACTGGAAGAGGCCGATCTGTCTCTTTACAAACAGGCAGGCGTCAATCCGCCCGAAGTATTTGTGGCCAAAGCCCGCGATGGTGTAACCGATATCTGGGGTATCGTGAGCAAGCCCACCAATTACGATCCCACAAAAAAATACCCCGTTCTCGAGAACATCTATGCCGGACCCCATGATGCTTTTGTGCCCAAGAACTTTACACCGTACAGCGAAATGCAAAGCCTGGCCGAATTGGGTTTCATTGTAGTCATGATCGATGGCATGGGCACCGCCAACCGTTCCAAAGCATTTCATGATGTATGCTGGAAAAACCTGGCCGATGCAGGCCTGCCCGACAGGATATTATGGATCAAAGCACTTGCGCAGAAGTATGCTTTTGTGGATGCCGATAGGGTGGGTATCTATGGCACCTCTGCCGGCGGACAAAGTTCCACCGGCGCCTTACTCTTTCATCCGGAGTTTTACAAAGCAGCCGTTTCTGCCTGCGGATGCCACGACAACCGCGTGGACAAACAATGGTGGAATGAACAATGGATGGGATACCCCGTCGCAAAACATTACGACGAGCAATCCAATGTTACCAATGCCTTCAAATTACAGGGTAGCCTGTTGCTGATAGTAGGGGAGGCCGATACCAATGTCCCTCCTGAGTCTACTTACCGCGTGGCTGATGCTTTGATGAAGGCAGGCAAAAATTTCGACCTCCTGTCCATTCCCGGCATGGGCCATAGCGATGGCGGCAATTATGGCCGGATGCGAAAACGCGATTTCTTTGTCAGACACCTCCTCGGCGTAGAACCGCCCGATCGCAATGCAGGTGAACTACCTCCCGTTGTAGAAACCGGCCGCGAACGCTGGACCTTTCAATAAACAACCTGTCGCCAGCCTCTGGCTGGTGACGGGTATTTCAAAGCCTCCGGCTTTGTTCTCCTCTCATGACGTAGTAATGATGTAGTAAAAACTCCCTTATTCCCATCCTTTTATCCATTTGGATGTAGAAGCGATGTAGTCCTATTCTTTTCAGACACTCCCCGGATCACTATTTTTAGGCCCACTAAAAGTGTCAATCATACAAATTTAAAATAGGATGAAAACGAATTGCTTCTCCCTGTCCGTACTAGCCGTTTTGGCCCTGACAACCAGCTTTGCCCAGCCTGCAAAACACGAACTTCCAACTGCCGTCGTAAAAACCGAGTTGCGAAAAACCACCAGCGGATACCAATTATTCAGAGCAGGTCAACCTTATTTTGTAAAGGGCGCAGGAGGAAATGCCTACCCGGCCCGTATTGCTGCTTATGGTGGTAATTCCATCCGTACCTGGGGCACCCACGGCGCACAGGCTGTTTTGGATTCTGCCCACAAATACGGCTTAACCGTTTTGCTGGGTTTGGATGTGGCCCGCGAACGCCACGGCTTTAACTATGATGATACCGCTGCTGTAACAAAACAACTCAATCGTTTGCGTGAAGAAGTGATCAAGTACAAAGACCATCCCGCCCTCCTGGCATGGGGTATTGGCAATGAGCTCAACCTGCAATACAAGAATCCCAAAGTATGGGATGCCGTGAATGGCATAGCTAAAATGATCCATGCTGTCGATCCCAACCATCCGGCCACCACCGTATTGGCAGGTATCAATAAAGGCCTGGTCGATCTGATTAGGGAGCGATCAACAGAGATCGACCTCTTATCTGTAAATACCTATGCAGGATTGGCAACCCTGCCGGGTACCATTCGCCAGTCAGGTTGGGAAGGACCTTACCTCGTAACAGAATGGGGGCCCACCGGTCATTGGGAAGGATTACAAACCACGTGGAAATCATCTATTGAAGAGACCAGCAGCGAGAAGGCCGCCGTGTACAAAAGTCGCTATGAATATTCAGTAGAGCGCGACCGCGAAAAATGCCTCGGCTCCTATGTATTTCTCTGGGGCCAAAAGCAGGAACGTACCCCCACCTGGTACGGCGTTTTTACCGATAAAGGCGAAGAATCCGAAGTCGTAGATGTGATGCAATACCTCTGGTCCGGCAACTGGCCGGCCAATAAAGCCCCTCATTTGTATTCCTTACAATTAGACAATAAAAAGGCCATCGACAATATTTACCTCACACCAGGCGCCAGCGTCAATGCCCTGGCCGTAGCGATGGATCCCGACCGCGATCCCCTTACCTGGCGTTGGGAAGTATTGCCCGAACCCACCCAATTAAGCGAAGGCGGTGATTTTGAAGCCCGGCCCAAACCTATGGATGGCCTCATCACCACCCGCGGCGAAGGAAAGATTACTTTGAAAACCCCTGCCAAAGAAGGGGCCTACCGATTATTTGTGTACATCACCGATGGCAACAACAACATCGCCACCGCCAATATTCCCTTTTATGTAAAGTAACATAGCTCCCTGTTCAGTATCTGTTGCTTTTTGTTAATTTCATTGTGGGCTTGTCAAAGCGTTCGTCGCCGAAAGCTGCTCCAGGGTGGGTCGCCCTCTAAGGGCGGCTCACCCTAAAGCCATCAGTTGCCGGCTCACCCTGATCTAAAACTTTGCAATGAAACCAACAGACTATTGCCAACGCATCTCACTTATCTTTTGCATCACAGCATTGATGCTCTTCCATGCCCATGCCCAGCCCAGGCAACCCAAAAGATCATCAGGTACATTTAAAAAACATACCATCAGTGCCGTCTTTGTATCTGAAGGTGCCGCAGTAGGCGATGTCAACAACGATGGCCATATAGATGTGTTGGCCGGTCATTACTGGTATGAGGCCCCGGATTGGAAACGGCACCTCCTCCATGCCGATACCTTGAATCCTGTAAAAGGATACAGTACCACCTTCCTCAACTTTTGCATCGACGTCAACAATGATGGCTGGGCCGATCTCATCCGCTTTGATGTACCAGGCGGAGCTTGCGTATGGTATGAGAATCCTAAAAATACCAACACCCTCTGGAAGTCACACCTCATATTGGCCTCGGCTGGAATTGAAACACCTATATTCACCGATGTTGACCGCGATGGACGAAAGGACATTATTTGTAATGACGCCGCTAAAAAAGAAGTGATCTGGTTAAAGGCCCCCATCGCAAAAGGCGATACTACCTGGCAACGTTACCTCATCAGCAGCGATAGCCTCATCGCCACCCACCGCTATACACATGGCGTAGGTTGGGGCGATGTAAATGGCGATGGTAGAAATGATGTGATCGTTAAAACCGGTTGGTGGGAAGCCCCCGCCGATGTAAAAACGCCTCATTGGATATTCCATCCAGCCAACCTGGGAGCAGATTGTGCCAATATGTTTGTCGTAGATGCCGACCTGGATGGTGATGCAGATATCCTCAGTTCTTCCGCCCACGATTACGGTATCTGGTGGCACGAACAACAAAAGGATAACAGTGGCACTAACTGGACCACCCACCTGATCAGCAAACAATTTTCCCAATCCCATGCTATGGCCATGGAAGATATCAATGGAGATGGCCATCCCGACCTGATTACCGGCAAACGTTATTTCGCCCACAACGAAAAAGACCCCGGCGCCTTTGAACCCGCTGTACTCTATTGGTTCGAATTTCAGCCCGGCAAAACACCCCGTTGGATCCCCCACGAAATAGACAACAATTCAGGCATCGGTAATTCCTTCGTAGTACAGGATATCAATAAAGATGGATTATTGGACATCATTACCTCCAATAAAAAAGGCGTCTACTTCTTTGAACAACTTAAATAACCTATACCAGCTCCACCACCACAATTTCATTGCCATACAGGTCATAACAATGCAGGAACGAATAACCCGGCGTAATAACCGGTTCCGTTTTGATCCTTACACCATTATTGCTTAGTTGCATGTAGAGTGCATGCAGGTTGCTGGTATAAATAACCATGGCTGGCTGTTCACCTGTCTGACTCCCCACCTTGCTCTGCTGCAACTTCCCTTCCGCTTTAAGGAACCAGATACCTGCTTCCCCCGTACCCCCTGATCCAATATGTAAGAACCGTTGCCCTACATCCGTCGTCAATTCAAAGATCTTCTCAAACCCAAAATTCTTACTATAAAATGTAAAGGCCTGATCATAGTCCTCTACCAGGACGATCATTCTGCCCAAATAATTTTTCATATCTTGCTTATTGTTGTAATAAATAATGATGTGTGGCCTCCTTTAGTAAAAACGTATAAGAAGCCAGGTCACCAGGTTCTACCCAGTTATATCCAATCTTTTGCCAATGCCCTTCATGTCTGTCAAGCCCCAGGCATTGAATATATTCCTTTCCACAAACAACAAAATCTTTCCAGAATGCCAATAGGAATCCCCCATGCTGTTTAAAGTACGCTTCCGCCGAAAAATAATCCCGGAACCAGGCATGGATATACGCTACCCCGCCCGGCCTGTACAGACAGTCGTGCAATACAACCGTATGCTTTAATCTATCCCAGCTGTTAAAACCCATGCTCAATGCAAGCGCATGGTAGGCATGTTTCAATTTAACGTTCTCCGGATGGTCCAACAGCCATTGAAACGTTTTACTGCTGAGGGCAGGTACTTTGAGTAGCATTGTGGCCGCTGATAGCGAAGCGGGCGAACAATTATAAACGTCCTTGAGTAAAAAGACAGCCCTTGTTTTGAGCGTGCGTAACCGTATCGGTTGAAGTAGGTTCATATAATTTCCTTTTTGCCAATCACCCACTGCTTGGCGGAAATTAAATAAACAATATGGATTGAAGAAGGCAGGGTGAATTTATCTTTTGTGGGAACAGGCGGCCCTTCCACCTGGTACAAATATAGGGGCAGAAGATAATTCCCACAAAAAATAGAGTAAATTTATAATATGGACAGCACCCAACGATTTTCCAATAGGGTAGAGGACTATGTCAAGTACCGGCCAGGCTACCCGACCGAAGTCATTACTTATTTACAGGAGCAATGTGGATTAACTCCTGGTACAGCCATTGCCGATATAGGAGCAGGAACCGGTATCTCCACCGCTTTATTCTTGCAGGCTGGGTATGAGGTCTATGCCGTAGAGCCCAATGAACCCATGCTCAACAAAGCCCGGGAGCTACTGAACCATTATCCCGCCTTTCATGCCGTGCCAGGCACAGCCGAAAATACCACCCTGCCGGCTGCAAGCGTAGCAGCCATCATTGCTGGCCAGGCCTTTCATTGGTTCAATACCGAAGTATGTAAGATCGAGTTTAAAAGGATATTGAATAAAGAGGGCCTGGTAGTACTGATGTGGAATGAAAGGAAAATGAATTCACCCTTTGAAAAAGAATACGACCAGTTGATCATTCAGCATGCCCGCGATTATGTACAGGTCGATCACCGCCAGATTGACCTGGAAAGTATAACCGCTTTCTTTGCTCCCTTGCCAGTCCAGTGGCGCCAGTTTCCCAATCAACAATTATTTGACTTCAATGGATTAAAGGGCCGCTTGTCTTCCTCCTCCTACATGCCCGCTCCCGGCGAACCAGCCTATGAGCCCATGATCAACGACCTGCAACTCCTCTTTCATCGCTACCAGCAAAACAATACCATCCGCATCAGCTATGATACCAACGTATATGTTGGAAAAATGAATTGATCCATCCTGCTCTCATCATAAGATGTGTCGCAAAATTTGAAGGGCCACTTAATTTTTATTTGTATTTCTCCACCTCGGTAAGCTTTTACTATTGCGGAAAATACATAGTATATAAAATGGCGATATGGGTGCGTTTTTTGACGAGTGTCAATTTTTTGCCTGAATTCCAAGACTGAAATTGAATAAATTCTAAAATTTTAATTTATCGAGATTGAAATATTAACAAATCATTTCATAGACTTGCACTTCTTTTTTTAGGATTCTGATTATATAAACCTAACAAAACCCAAACTGGCTCATGAGAAAAATGTTAGCAATGCTAACACTACTCCTATTATCTTCAGGAGTATTGTTGGCCCAAAAGAGCATTTCCGGGAAAATCACAGACAACACCGGAGCTCCCGTTATCAGTGCATCCATTACCATTAAAGGGACAAGCACAGGAACAGTATCAAAGAATGACGGAACTTTCACCCTCACCGTTCCGCAAAATGCAAAAACACTTATTATTTCTGCAGTTGGCCTGGTGCCCAAAGAAGTGGCTATTACGGCTGCTACCACCATCTCTGTAGTCCTTAGCTCCGAATCTAAGATTATGGAGGATGTGGTAGTAGTTGCCTATGGAACCCAAAAGAAAGGGTCCATTACTGGTTCCGTTGCGAAAATTGGTGCAGAGCAATTGGAAACACGGTTGACCACCAACATCACACAGGCCCTGGCAGGTGCTGCGCCAGGTATTGCTACTACCTCGGGCAATGGTCAGCCCGGTAGCAGTGCCGGGATTCGCATCCGTGGTTTCGGGTCTTTAAATGCCAGCAATGATCCATTGTATGTGGTAGATGGATTTCCGTACGATGGATATATCGGTGATCTGAACACCAATGATGTTGAGAGTATTACATTGCTGAAAGATGCGTCCTCTTCCGCATTGTATGGTGCAAGAGCTGCCAATGGAGTGGTAATGATTACCACCAAAAGAGGTAAAATGGGCGCTCCCAAAGTGAATTTAAGTGTCACTACAGGGTTCTCCCAAAGAGGTATACCTGAATACGATAGAGTAGGCATTAATGATTATTATCCAGTTATGTGGCAGGCGCTTAAGAATAGTCTGATGTATCCAGCTTCTGGAACAGGAGGCATATCAGAAAGTGCTGCCGCAGCAAAAGCTACTGCAGATATTGGAGGAGCCCTCATTTACAACCCTTACAATGTACCGGCCAATCAAATCGTTGGTACAGATGGAAAACTGAACCCCAATGCAAGCCTGCTATACAATGATTTTGATTGGTTTGACGGCATTACCAATAACGGTAGCAGGAATGAGGTAGCTTTGAATGTATCTTCTAAATCTGATAAGACTGATTATTACGTTTCTTTGAACTATGTCAAAGATGGCGGATTCTTAATAAAATCAGATTATGAAAGAGCCACTGCCAGGTTAGCTTTGAATACCCAGGCAAAGACCTGGTTGAAGATGGGACTTAATTTAAGTGGTGTAATGGTGAAATCCAATAATGCCAGTGCCACTACCGATAATGCGTCCAGCATCATCAACCCATTTGTTTTCGCAAGAGGCATAGGCCCCATCTATCCTGTACATGCGTTTGATGCTGCAGGTGCTCCCATCTACGATACAAAGGGCAACCACATGTACGATTATGGTCTGCATCCCGGTGCTGTAAACAGGCCAGGAAGTGCTTATCCCGGCCGTCACGTAATCTATGAAACGGAGTTGAACACCAATCAATCTACCCGCAACAGTATTATTGCCCGGACCTACCTCGAAGGTAAATTCCTGAAGTATTTCACGTTTACTACCAATGTGGGGCTGGACCTGAACAATACAAGGGGTAAAACTTTCCAGAATAAGATTGTGGGCGATGGTGTAACTGGCGGTGGAACAGCATCCCGTTCTGCCAACGAATACCGCACCATATCCATGAACCAATTGCTCAATTACAAACAGTCTTTTGGTGTACATGATGTGGGTGTATTGTTGGGACACGAAAACCAGTGGGTAGATGAGAACACTTTCAGTGGCAGCAGGCGTGGCATGAACCTGGATGGTAACCTCGAATTGATCAACTTTGTTACCTTAGCCAGCGTTTCAGGTCAATACGAGCGGTTACGCAGAGAAGCATATCTCAGCCGTATCAATTATGCTTATGATCAAAAATACATCCTCGACTTATCTTATCGTCGGGATGGTTCTGCGAGGTTTTCCCCTGATGCACGTTGGGGCGATTTCTATTCAGTAGGCGCTTCTTGGTTCCTGACAAAGGAGAACTTTATGAAAAGTACTACCTGGCTTGATGAATTGAAGTTGAGGGCTTCTTATGGTGCTGTGGGCAACGATGGCCTTGGCACTTATTATGAATACCAGGCTTTGTATGACCTGGGTTGGAATAATGCCGCTGAGCCCGGAGCACTGGCCTATAAATTGGCCAACTATGACCTGACTTGGGAGTCAAACAATACCTTCACCGTAGGTCTCGATTTCGGGCTCTTAAATAGTAGAATTACAGGTAGTGTGGAAGTATTTGAAAGAGGATCATCTTCACTTTTATTCGATGTTCCACAAGGCCTTTCTTCCATTGTAACAACCCGTACAGAGAATATCGGTAAAATGGTAAATAGGGGTATTGAAGCCCAGATCAATGCGGCGATTGTACGCAACAGGGATGTTAGATGGGATATTCAGTTTAATATCACCAGCCTGAAAAATGAAGTGAAGAAACTGCCCAATGGCCAGCCCATTACCAGTGGTACAAAGAGGCTTCAGGAAGGTAAGGACATTTACGCCTTTTATTTAAGGCAATGGTATGGAGTTGATCCTACCGATGGAACTGGATTGTATTACAAACTACCGGGTGCAACAACCGATATCAGGGTGATCAAAGGTGATTCATTTACCACCAATCCCACCAATGCCCGCTATGATTATTCGGGTAGTGCAATTCCCAAATTATTCGGTTCAATTACCAATACAGTAACTTATAAAGGCTTTGGGCTGTCATTCCTGTTAAACTATCAGATTGGCGGTAAATTTTATGATGGAAACTATGTAGGGTACATGGGGGCCGGTTACGGAAAATCACTGCATGCTGATGTCCTGAAATCCTGGCAAAAACCGGGTGATATCACAGATATTCCAAGATTTGATATCAACAGTACAGGCAACTTCAACGCACAATCCAACAGGTTCCTGATCGACGCTTCTTATTTGGCCATTAGGAATGCTACCATCTTCTATGCTTTCAGCAATAGCCTTTTATCTAAGATAAAATGCGATGCCCTGAAGTTTTATATCTCTGGTGAGAATATCTATGTGTTCTCAAAGAGAAAGGGACTCAACCCGATGGAGAGCTTTAATGGTACCAATAGTGCCGTGTATGTTCCTAACCGTTTGTTAAGTGCAGGTGTTAATGTGACTTTCTAAAATTTATTATTATGAAAAGAAGAAATATAATTGCTTTTTCTCTATTAACTATAGCGTTCACTTCCTGTAAAAAGGACCTGTTGGATACAGAGCCTACAGGTGCGGTTTCCGATGCTTCCATTTTTGCTACTACTACCAATGCGCGAAATGTACTTAATGGAGTTTACCGCTATCTGTATTCCCGTTATGATGCCCAGAATCAGCCTGGCCAGGGCGGCGTGATGTTACAGCTGGATTTCATGGGTGAAGATATACACCAGGCACAGGCAACCTGGTATACTTCTGCAGGAAATGGTACCGGCGGATGGGTTACCCACCGCAATGATGCCAGTGGATATGTATCTTATCCCTTCAGACTTTATTATCGGAGCCTTGGTAATGCCAATGCCCTGCTGGATAATATCGATAAGGCAGAGGGACCTGATAACGAAAAAAAGGCATTAAAAGCGGAAGGATTGACCATGCGTGCATGGGCTTATTTCAACCTGGTGCAGATCTATGCAAAAAGGTATGATGCCACCGCTAAACCCAATAATCAATTAGGCGTCTCCATGCCATTGTCTGCGGTAGAGGTGAAATTGCCAAGGTCAACCGTTGAAGATGTATACGCGCAGATCAATAAGGACCTGGATGCGGCCATTACACTTTTCGGTACCACGCCCGCACCTTCAGGTATCGCAAAATCTCACCTGTCTGGTATTGCGGCAAAAGCCATCAAAGCCAGGGTAGCCCTCACCATGCAGGACTATGCAACTGCCGCTACCTACGCCAAACAGGTAATTGATGCAGGAGGATTTTCGCTCATGACTGCAGCTCAATACCAAACTGGTTTTAATGATATTACCAATCCTGAATGGATCTGGGGATGTTATGTGCAGGCTGACCAGGGTGATACTTTCGGATCCTACTTTGGGCAGATTTCTTATGATGGGAATACCACCTATGTAAGGTCAAGACCCAAACGTATTAATTCCGCATTGTATGCCAAAATACCTACTACCGATGTAAGGTACAAGATGTGGGAGGTTGCACCTACAGCCGCTAATTTCCCCCTGCCACTTGCTACTTATGTACGCGAACCTTATATGAGTAGGAAATTTGCTATCAGAACAGCGCCAACTATAGGTGACGTTCCCTATATCCGTTTGTCAGAAATGTACCTCATTTTGGCAGAAGCTTATGCAAAAACACCAGGGAAAGAAGCCGATGCACAAACCACTTTATTTACTTACGTGCAAAAGAGGGATCCCAGCTATGTGAAAAGCACCAGTATTGGTCAGACCCTCATCGACGAGATCATGGTGCATAGAAGGGTAGAGTTTTGGGGAGAAGGATTCAGGTTCTTTGACCTGAAACGTCTTAACCAGGACCTCGATAGGACAACAGTTCCCAACTATGCATCTGTTTCAGTGGCGCTCATGAAAATGCCTGCTGGCGATATCAGGTGGCAATTTGCTATTCCCATAGCCGAAATTCAGGCCAACCCCAATGCAACCCCTAATCCTTAAACCAGGATAGATGGTAAAATAGTTGGTGTTATAGAATAATAATACCACGTTTAGAAAAAGAGGGTGCATCTCCTGTAGATGCACCCTCTTTCTGTAAGTGCTAACCAAATACTTCTCTTGTGACCGTTACGAATTCTTCCCGCTAAAGGAGCTGATGCACCAATTATTGAAAGATTGTATATATGTTGCCCGTATTGCCGCTCCTCCCGGCGATTAACTTTTCATGTATAGAAAACAGGAAGCAATCACTTGAATTAACCTAAATTTGTTTTGCTTCTATTGAGCTATTCTATACGCGCAACCAAACAACCCTGCCCTGAGTGACAAAGGATCAATTAACTGATGAAAAGGAACTGCTTTTATTGGTAGCAGCCGGTAATGAGCAGGCTTTCAGAAAATTAGTACTCGATTACTCCGGATTGGTATTCAAATTTATCTACCAGCATATTGAAGACAGACCCCTGGCCGAAGAAATTGTCCAGGACATTTTTGTTAAGCTTTGGCTCAAAAGAGAAACCCTCCCTCATATACAAAGTTTTCGCTCTTTCTTATTGGTTGTTTGCCGCAACCATGCCTTCAATGCCATTAAGAAAATGGTGCGGGAAAAGAATAAGGAATGGGAATGGCAACAGGATGTAGTACAACCCGATGCAGAAGAATACCACCACCAGGAATTATTGTTTACCCTGATGCAAGAAGCCGTTGATCACCTCCCTCCCCAACAACAAAAAGCCTGGACCTTATGCCGGCACCAGGGCTTTAAATACGAACAGGCCGCTATTGAAATGCAGGTGTCCAAAGACGCCATCAAAAAATACCTCCAGTATGCCCATGTATCTATAAAAAAATACATGTCCGCCAAATTGCCCATGGCCATGCTGCTATTATATACATTCTTTAAAAATATATCCCACCTATATCCCCTTTTTGTGGTTTGCGTTGTCTCTCGATATACAACCTATCTATATGGAGACTGGCAATACCAGGCTGGACGAATTGTATGCAAAGTGGTTTAATAAAACAGCCACCCCGCAGGAAAAAGCCGATCTGATTGAATTATTGCAAGTGGGCGCAAGCAAGGAAGAATTAGCGCCTGCAATCAATACCATTTGGGATCAACTGCAGGAAGACCAAAGTTTTTCCCTGCACGACAAACAACAGCTGGCTGATAAAATATTGAAACAATGGCCTGCTGAATCGGTGGAGGGCCCTGTTGCACCCATCATCCGTTTCCGCTGGACCTGGGCCGCTGCTGCAGCCATCCTGCTAATGGTAGGATCTGTATTTGTATGGAAAATGCTCACCGATAAAAGAGCCTTCCCTCCAAAAGAATACAGCACCGTACCCCGGCAGACCGAACCCATTTTGCCGGGCACCAATGGGGCTATCTTAACCCTGTCCGATGGCCGGCGCATCGTTTTGGACAGCACCACCAATGGTATCATTGGCAACCAGGGCAATGCACAGATATCCCTGCAAAACAACCAGGTGATGTACAAGGCGGGCAGTGCGACAGCTACCGACACTGCAATGGCTTATAATACCATGTCCACCCCCAAAGGCAGGCAGTTCCAGCTCGTATTGCCCGATGGCAGTAAAGTATGGTTAAATGCCGCCAGCAGCATCACGTATCCCATCGCATTCAGGAATAAAGAGCGAAGAGTGGAAATAAGCGGAGAAGCCTATTTTGAAGTAGCCCATGATAAAACAAAACCCTTCATCGTCCAAACATCAAACCAACAGGTGCAGGCATTGGGTACCAGTTTTAATGTGTATGCCTATGAGAACGAAGAACTGGAGAAAACAACCCTCCTCGAAGGAAGCGTGCGTGTGAATGCGATTGACAACAATCCAACAAGACGCCCTCGTGTCACTACTTTAATACCCGGCCAGGAAGCCCGGATCAATAACTCCGTCCAATTGCTCTTCGTTGCCGATAACGTAGGTGAAGCCGCCATTGCCTGGAAGAACGGTTATTTCAACCTGGAGAATATTCCTTTCGACCAGGTGATGAAACAATTGGAACGCTGGTATGATATTCAGGTGGTGTATGAAAAGGGGGTACCGAATTTACGATTCGTAGGAGGCTTAAGCAGAAATATGACCCTGGAATCCCTTATCAGAGCCCTCAAGGTTTCTGAAGTGCATTTTAAAGTAGAAGCCGGTCGTAAACTGGTCGTCTATAAATAAGATCAATGATTGCTGTCCTATAAAAAAAACCGGATCATGCGGCAACATGACCCGGCAAATAACACCCCCCGGCAAGGGAGTGTCATGTCCTGGCATTATAAACCGTTGGCGAACGGATCTTTTAATAACCAAAACCATTGTAAGTTATGCAAAAAACTGTTTATCCTAAAGGGACGTGTGGAGCAAACGCGCCCAATAGGAGCCCTCGCTTACGGCCGGCCAGGAGTAGCTCCTCCGGTACCTTAGGCAGCAAAATTTGTAAGGTCATGAAACTAAGTTCTTTTTTCCTTCTGGCTTTTTGCCTCCAGGTTTCCGCCCATGCAGATTCCCAAACCATTACGCTTTATGGGAGAAACATGTCCCTGGAAAAAGTATTCTCAGCCATTAAAAAACAAACCGGCTTCATCGTATTCTGTAACAAAGAATTATTGGCCAATGCCAAACCCGTTACAGTAGATGCGGAGAACATGCCGCTGAACACTTTCCTCAATAAGGCCCTCAGCGAGCAAGCCTTGTCTTACATCGTCGAAGACAAAACCATCGTCATGATGCGCAAGGCTGTCCCCAAAGAAGTAGTGGCCGATAGCGTAGCCATACCCGATGTGATTATCTCCGGACAACTCGTCAATGCCGAAACCAGGGAGCCCATTAATTCCGCTTCCATCTCCATAAAAAGTACCAAACATGGAACTACTTCCTCCACTACCGGACAATTCTCTTTGCAAGGTGTGGATGAATCGGCTATTATAGTCATTAGCTCCGTTGGTTTTACCCCGCTTGAAATCCCCGTATCCCGTTTATTGGCCATTCCCGCCGGTGGCTCCATTTCCCTTGGCGAAAATGTATTGTCCAAAGCAGTAGGTGGCGGCTTCATTATTCAATTAAAAGCCCTGCCCGCCTCTTTGAATGAAGTAGTGGTTGTAGCTTTTGGACAGGTAAAGAAAAAAGACCTCACCGGTTCTGTAAGTACCTTGTCTTCCCAGGCCATCAGCCAGCAACACGTTTCTACTGTGTCAAGAGCATTGGAAGGGATGGTGTCCGGTGTACACTTGTCTACCTCCAGTGGTCAACCAGGTAGCGAAGCCGCCATCCGCATACGTGGGTTAGGCTCCCTGACTGCCGGCTCCGATCCACTGGTGGTAGTGGATGGTGTGCCCAGTGCATTTCCCCTTTCTTCGTATAACCCCGCCGATATCGAGTCCATCGTGATCTCAAAAGATGCAGCTTCCAACTCACTGTATGGTTCCCGTGCCTCCAATGGCGTTATCCTGGTCACCACTAAAAAAGGTACCCGGGGCAAAACGAAGATCAACTTCGACGTACGCCTCGGCCAAAACAGCCAGGGCGTACCCGATTTTGATATGGTAAAAGACCCGGCCGAATATTATGAACTGGCCTGGAAAGGTATTTATAACTATGTTCGATATAGCAACGATCCGGCTGCTGCGGGCCTGCATCTCAATGATGCAGATGCCCGCCAGTATGCCAGTAAGAACTTGTTTACTGCCAATGGCGCCACCCTCAATGCCCCCAATTTCCTGGGCAATTACATGTTGTATGATATCCCCGCCGGTACCACACTCATTGACCCCGCAACAGGAAAGATAAGGCCCGATGCAAAAAAATTGTATTATGACGACTGGAACGATTACTTCATTAAGAAAACATTCAGCCAGCAATACAATGTAAGCCTGAGCGGTGGTAATGATAAGACCGACTACTTCATGTCCGTTGGCTACATGAGCGATCCTTCCTATGTAATGGGCTCCGATTTCAACCGCTACAACGCCCGTTTGAAAGTGAATACCGCCATTACCACCTGGTTAAAGGGAGGTATGAACCTTTCCTATTCCCGTCGTTATTCCAATGTGCCCAACTATTCAGGCGGTACCGTCAACAACAACGTATTTGCCTTTAAGGATTATTTCGCTCCCACCTGGCCCTTATTTGCACACAACCAGGATGGCAGCATTCGCCGCAACCTCAATGGTGATATTATGTACGACCTGGGTACCGGCGAAACCTGGTCCCCTTATGGCGCTACCAAACGTGCCAGCTTCACGGGTTATAGCCCGGCCATCTATTTCGAGAAAGACCTGGCCGAACAAACCTCCGATGATTTCTCTGGCCGCGCTTTCCTGGAAGGCACTTTCCTGAAAGACTTCCGCGTGAAACTGGATTTCTCCCTGGATAATATTTATACCTACAATAAGACCTATGGAAACAATGAAAGCGGTACTGCTGCCAGGGATTTCCAGGGTACCATTGCTGGCTTCTGGGCCAAGGGCATGAACCTGAATGCTATCCAAACCATCAACTACACCAAGGCCATTGGCGCCCACTCAATCGATGTATTGGCTGGTCATGAATATCGCTGGACACGCGGCGACAATATGAGCGGCTCCAAATCATTGATGTTTGCACCCAACAATCCCGATATGACCAATGCCATCCGCATCAACAGCCTTACCGGCAATGGTGTTAGTTCCGCATTGGAAGGATATTTGTCAAGGGCCAGTTATAACTACGACAGCAAATATTATTTAACTGCCAGCATCCGTACCGATGGATCTTCCAATTTCCGTTACGACAAATGGGGTACCTTCTGGTCAGTAGGCGGTGCCTGGCGCATCAGCCAGGAAAAATTCATGGATCCGGTTTCCTCCTGGCTTACTGAACTGAAATTGCGCGCCAGTTATGGAACATTGGGTAACCAAAACGTGGGCGCCAATCGCTGGACCGATGTTTGGGCCACTTCAAATACAGGTTCCATCGAAAACCCTGTATTAGGTATCTACCAGGCTTCCTTCGGCAACAAAGCCCTTACCTGGGAAAGCAACAACATCTTTGATGCCGGATTGGACTTCCGTATATGGGACCGATTCTATGGTACCATAGATTATTTCCACCGCAAAACCGTGGATATGTTATGGGCTAAACCATTGCCCGCTTCTACCGGCCAGGCTTCCAAACTGGAAAACGTGGCTTCCTTGCTGAATACCGGTTATGAAATAGAGCTGGGTTATGATGTGATCCGTAGCAAGGATTGGAACTGGACCGTAAGCATGCGTGCTTCCCATTACGATAACAAATTACTGGCCATCCCTCCGGGCGTGGGTTCCGCCCTCCTCAATGGCAACTATGAAGAAGGCAACTACCTGCGTGGCGAAGGCAAGGATTATTACAACCTGTACATGTTTAAATATGCAGGTGTAGACAAAGCTACCGGCGAAGGAATGTTGTACAAGGAACTGAAATCTACTGACAACCTCTCCTTGTACCCCGGTAAGAAGGTAGGTGATATCGTTACTACCAAGGGTAGCGATGGTACCAAGTTTGAATTGGGCACCGCCTCTCCCGACCTGGTAGGTGGTTTTAATACCAACCTGCAGTATAAGAACTTTGATTTCTCCCTGTTGACCAGCTGGCAAATTGGTGGTAAGACCATTTCATTGACTTACCAGAACCTCACCTTGCAAAGACTGTTGGGCATTCACAAGGATATGACCAAAGGATGGACACCCGAAAATCCCGATTCAAACATTCCCATGTTCATGAACGGCGCCCAAAACTATTTCAGCCGTCCCGTAGGTGGGGGCCAGGGCCAATATTCTGATTGGGCTTTATTTGATGCTTCTTATTTCAACATCAGGAACGTGAGTTTGGGTTACCGCTTGCCGCAAACCCTGGCTGCTAAAAATGGCATCGAAGCACTGCGCGTATTTTTCAGCGTAGACAACCTGGCTTTCTTCTCTGCCAAAAAAGGACTGGACCCCAGGCAATCTTTTGATGGAGGTTCTACCACCTCAGCCTTCGGCTTTCCCCAAACCCGTACCATCACCTTTGGTATCAACCTGACCCTCTAAATGAAACAATCATGAAAAAAATTATTCTGATAGCAGGAAGCATTATCACCCTTCTGGGTTCCTGTTCCAAATCACTCGATATAGACCCGGATGGCACCATGACCCGGGAGCAATTGCAGGAGATCATTAAAACCAAACCAGCTACCGTATTGGAGCCAATGGTCACCAGCATGGTTTCTCAGGTAAATGGTTTTGTGCCCGTCAACTCAGTAGACTCCAGGAATTTCCTGGTGAGTAACATGCTCTTAAACCTCAAAGGCAATGATATGGTACTGGCCCATACCAATGGTGGCTGGTTGGTATCTGATTACCAGATGCTGAACTACCGCGAAGAAAACCAGGCCCGTGCTGGTCTGTACTGGGGCATGTATTACAAATGGATCTTTTATGCCAACCAGATCCTGGACCTGATCCCTACCGATTTTGATCCTGCTGTTACTACCGATGCCAATAAACTGATCATGAAGTACAAGGCCGCTGCCTTAACCATGCGCGCCATGAGTTATACCTACCTCATGTGGCTGTACCAGGACGATTACATGCATGGCGGCAACACCAAACCAGGTGTTCCTTTGTATACCACCGTTGGTGGCGAAAAAGACCGCGCCCCTGCTAAAGATGTATGGGACCTAATCATTGCCGACGCTACAGCAGCCGTGGAGCTGTTCAAAAACTCAGGACTATCCAACAAGTTCAGTAAGCTCGATTTCGATGCTTCTGTAGCATCCGTTGTACTGGCACGCGCCGCCATTACTATTGGCGATTGGCCCAAGGCCATCACTGCTGCCAACTATGTAGTGCAGGAATATCCTACCCTGATCAATGAAACACAGTACACCACCGCCGGTATGAGTAATATCACCCTGCCCGAAACCATTTTTGGGTACGACTTTTCTACCGCATCCGGCAAAGGAACCAGTTCCTTCCCGGGCTGGATGAATATCAAAGGTGAAGGGGGCTATGGTGGCAACCAGGGTTCCTGGGTAGCTATCGATCAACGCTTGTATGATCAGATATCCGCTACCGATTACCGCCGGAAGAATTTTGTATCCGCTCCTTTTGTTGAATACAAATATGCCAGCTCCCAATTGCCCGAGAAGCACTTCAAGTATTACAGCTATAAGTTTGCTGCTCCCGCCATTGATGCCAATACCCCCAATTACAACCAGGATGATATATTTATGCGCACCTCCGAAATGATCCTAACCAAGGCCGAGGCCGAAGCACGTGCAGGTCAGCACGGTGATGCGCAAACCACCCTGTACCAGTTGGCCAAAGAAAGAGACCCTTCTTATGTCAAGTCTGCCAGTACCGGCGATGCCTTGCTGAAGGAGATCCAATTACAACGCCGTATCGAATTGTGGGGAGAAGCAGGCTTTGAATTCTTTGACAACAAGCGATGGAATATAGGTGTTAACCGCGCTGGTTCTGCCAACCATACCAATCAGTTGGTGGTGCCTGCAGGTAAATTGTTCACCCTGCAAATTCCGTTGGCTACCGAACTGAATTATAATCCGTTTATCAAGGAACAAAATCCTTTATAAGAAGAAACAAGCCCCGTTTTTAATTCAAACAGGTTTTAACCAGGTGTAGGGCATCCTTAATCCGTCAAGTGAACGAGGTACCCTTCACTATGCTCGACCCAACCTAGGGCTCCACGTCAGGTGGGGCCCTTTTTTTACACACCTACATGCTCAAGGAAAGCAGTTTTGTATACATTGCTGAGCGATATTTCTTCCTCACCAATGTATACCGAACTGTTGTTATAGCCGGTTACATGCCTGGCATTGATAATAAAAGATTTATTCACCCTGAAAAACGATTGCTGCGGCAGTGCCTGGTGAATCGTTTTCAGGATCATATTCGTCATGATCTTCCGGTCTTTCAAATGCAGGATCACATAATCCTTTAACCCTTCAATAAAGTGCAGGTCCTCAAAGTTGATCTTATTATGCCGGCCATTGGCCCTGATATAGATATAATCTTTTTCAATGGCTGGTGTATCGGCCACAGCCGCCGCGGCATGCAACAACTGTAAATAATGAACTGCCTTATCAACCGCTTTGCGGAACCGCTCAGGGCGGATGGGCTTGATGAGGTAGTCGATAGCATCCAGCTCATAACTTTCCGGCGCATATTCACTATAGGCTGTGGTAAAAATAACCAGCGTACCGCGGGGAATCGTCCGGGCAAATTCCAATCCATTGACATCGGGCATCTGAATATCCAGGAATACCAGGTCGGGTAGCGTCGTCCCAATCATGGCTGCCGCTGCGTCGGTATCACCAAAGGAGCCTAGTAAGGTCAACTCAGGGCAACCACCTATCAGGTGCCGGATGCCTTCCCTTGCCAGCGGTTCATCATCTATTACAATACAATTCATAATTGCAGCGTGAGCGTGACAGAATATTGATGCACCTGTTTATTCACTTGTAGCTGGTGTCGCTCCGGAAAGAGCAGTTCCAACCGGCGGCCGATATTCACCAGCCCCAGGCCGCCCGGTTCTCCGCCGTTTCTGCCAGGTGTTTGCGGTCTTGAATTACTACAGGTAAAGCGTAACGTAGTATGCTGCACTTCAAAATGAAGGTGCACGTAGGAAGCGTTTTTAGCCGCTGCACTATGCTTCACCGCATTTTCAGCAAACGTGATGAATAGCAACGGAGGAACCATCACCTGCGCCACTTGCTCAGGTTTGGTGATACTGAAAGAAAAATGATCTCGCCGGATACACTCCAGCTCTAGCAGGTTCTGCAAGAAATTGATCTCTCCATGCAGGGAAACCAATGGCTCACGGCTGCCATACAACTGGTACCGCAACAGATCAGACAGGCTATACAGTACTTCACTGGCTTTATCAGGATCCGTGCGCGTAAGCACATTGGCATTGTTCAGCATATTGAACAGAAAATGCGGATTCACCTGGCTCTTCAGTTGCTCCAGTTCGGCATGGAGCTTTTCATTCTCCATGTTTGCCATGCGATAATTATCCTTTACCCAGCGTTGGAACAATTTGATGGCCGTAGAAGCGGCGATCAGGATACCGAGCGCCACTGAAAAGCTGATCACTGAGCTCACCGTTTCATCCTTGGTTTCCTGCGGATTGACCTGGAATCCCTTCAGGGCCCTGCCCACCTGGTTGAACAGGATCACGAACAAAACCACAGCTACTAAGGTCGACAGAAAATATTGTACGTATTTTCCTTTGAACAGGTATCGTGGTACCAATAGGTACATGTTCAAATAGGGTAGTATCAATACCATGACCAGCGCGCCACTCATCAACAGCAGAAACATCTTAGGAGGATACTCGGAGGCATCTCCGCTGTATATGATGATAGCGAGTAAAACTATGATGCTGAAGTGCCTGATGAGCCTTCTTTCCGGCGAAAGCAACAACCGCACAAAGGGATCATTATACATGTATCAAATATAAATTAAACCCCACTTGGTTTTGTATAGAAATAGGGTCCTTTCATCGAGTTTTGAGGTCAGTTTATCTAGTTGACCAAATGGGATCATTTGGCCGGATAGTTTTGGTATTGAATCAGTTCACCAGAGTTCATGAAAACAACCATCCAGCTCATGCTGGCATTCCTCCTGGGTTTACCAGCCGCCGCCTATAAGTATGGCGAACATAAGATCATTGGCGATAGGGGCTTCGGGCGCCTGATCACCGCAATACGGTATGCCCCGGGAGGCGGATCTTTTCTACAGTTGCTTGACCTGAAAACTGATTCAGGAGCCTGGTATTTTGGTGCATTAAGCCAGCATGCCCCTGTTTCTTATGGCGTATTGAATGCATTAAGCGGCGATCATAGCAGCAATCCCTACCTGATGGAAGAACAACTCCGGATGGAAGGGTCTGCCTTGCAGCGTATCATGGCATTGCACGAATCCTATATCCGGATGGGATACACCGCAGCCCCCGATGGTAAACTGGTGAAGACCGACTTCAATTACCTGGTACTCGCTGCAGTGAACATTCCCCATTTTTATGAATACAATAAAACCTTTCAGCAGCAACTGAGGAACTTTGATCCCGCATTGATCAGGTTGTGCCAAAACCCGGCAGCTATCAATACCGCCATGAAGAAGCTGGATAAGACCAATGCCATCAACATGTATGTCACCATGCACCTCGTAGCCGTTGATCTGGCAGAACAAAGTGGATTGGCATATCGGAGTGATCCCGCTGCAGCCCGCCGCCTGCTGTTATATGCATTCCTGTTCAATGCCTTTGCCGATCATTTCCTGGAAGATGCTTTTTCGGCGGGCCACCTGGTGGTGAACCGCACCATTATGGCCTCCCTCACCAACAACAAGGCTTTACACGACTTTTACAGCGAGTATGGTACTACCGTCGTAAATCGAAAAGGAGAGGTATGGAAAGCCTTTGGTGATGGCAACTTCAACAATACCCACCATGCCTGGATGCAGGCAAATACCGTAGATAAGATCCAATATCCTTCTTTTACGCGCGAAGCCGATCGGGTTATTGAGGCCGTTAGCCTTTCCCTGCAAGACCTCTGGCAGGCATTCAATAACTCAGGGAAAGAGAGCAGCTTATTGCAGTTGCCCGCCAATGAAAAGCAGCATCCCGCTTACCTGATCCAACACATCAAATGCCTGAGCTTAATACCCATCCCTTATGGCACGGATCTCAAAACCCTCCTGCCCGATTCAATAACCATCACACCCGGAATGACCAGGGCAAGCCGCCTGCTTCCCCTGCGCAATTTCATCCGCAGCAGAGTAGGCAATTCTTTTGTGGTGGGCATCAATGGAGCTACCTTTTCCAATGAGTATTACAAAGGCATAGAGTTTCGTCTCAATACCGGCAGCTTCCTCACAAAATACAGCTACAACAAAAAGGAAGAGAAGCGGGGTACCCTTGATTACTGGAATGGCTACACCGTTTCATTTAGTATGGGCACCTTTAGCCGCGTCAATAAAACCCTGGAGGTGGAAGAGTGGAGTTACCAGTTGCGGGCCGGTATCCGCTCCAACCTCGATTATTGGATCAGCAATAAAAAATTCGTTGCCCTCTATAGTTATACGGAGGCAGGTATTCAGTTTATCCACCAACATCCTTCTTTTGTTTTTGTTCCATCCATAGGCTGGCAACCCGGCGCCCTGTTCAATTTCAACTATTACAATATGCCCGGCTGGTTGCGCATCCCGGCTCAGTTCTTCCTGCCATTGAAAACCCGCATCGGTACCGTGATCTCCCCGGCCAGAGGCCCCAAATATTTCTCCGGTATTGATATCGACTATGTCTTCTAAAAAGAACCCATAATTGAGGTCATAACCTGATTGAAGGAGTCACAACCTATTGATAGTTAATTGATTTATTCTGTTCTGCTACAGGCAGGAATACTTTTAATCCAGTTCATCCATGTAATATGTACATTTATAGCAAACCCTGCTAAATGGAACATTATTATGAGGCCCTTTTCGACTATATTTCCCTGATCATCGATATACCCGAGCATGACCGGGCCCAGTGCCGCCAATCCTTCAAGCCCCTATGGGTACCAAAGGATACTATACTCGATGCAGCCGGAAAAGTACCAGAGCACCATAATTTTATTGTTTCCGGTTTTATGCGCAAGTATTACATCAACGACAAAGGAGAAGAGATCATTGTAGAATTAAACAACGGCCCCCGCTTCTTTACTTCCTATTTCCATTATGCGCAACAAACCGTTACCAACGAATACCTCCAATGTATAACTGATTGTGAGCTGCTGAGGATCACCCGTGCTGATGCCATGGCCAACGCCCAAACCAGTTACACCCAAAAGGATTACACCATTAAACTATTTCAGCAGATACAAAATGAAGACAGCCAGCGCATCAACGACCTGGCCAACCTCACCGCCGAACAGCGGTATATGAAACTCATGAAAGAGGCTCCAGCCATCATCAAAAACGTACCCCTTAAATACATTGCCTCCTACCTGGGCATCAAACCCGAAAGCCTGAGCCGCATTAGGCGCGAGATCATTTCCTAACAATTGTTAAGTTGGAATTCCTGGGGCTGAACCTACCTTTAGCCAATTACTTCAGCGCCATGAAACAAAGCCCCCAGGCACTTGCCATACGCTCCTTTAGGAATGTAACCCGTAGTTGGTTTGTAGTCACCTATTTGGGCCAGTTGGTCTTTGCTTATTATATCATCATGTTGTATTGGAAATCAGCCGCCCAGGGCAACTTTGATAAGTGGAATACCGCCAATCCTGATTTTTACGTCAAGGGCGATGGGATGGGCAACCTGGTTTTTGGCATGCACGTGGCCTTTGCTGCAATTGTCATGATCCTGGGGCCCTTACAATTAATACCAGCCCTTAGGAAAAAGATGCCCCGCTTGCACAGGATCAGTGGCAGGATATACATTACTGCTGCCTTCATCATTGGTACAGGAGGTTTATACCTTACCTGGGTAAGAGGAGCAATCGGCGGTCCGGTGGCCCAGGTCACCATTTCCTTCAATGCCTTGATCATCCTGGTCAGTGCCTTCTTTTCCATCCGATATGCCATCCAACGGAAAATTAACCTCCACAACCAATGGGCCGTGCACCTCTTATTGGCCATGAGTGGGGTATGGTTCTTTCGCGTATTCCTCATGCTCTGGCTCGTCATCTTCAAGCGACCAGTCGGGTTTGATCCTGAAACATTTACCGGCCCTTTCCTTACCTGCCTTGGCATATTCGTTTACATCTTTCCCCAGGCCGTAGCTGCATTGTATTTCAAAGCGAAGTTCTCCGGCGAGCGTTCTAAAAAATGGGCTTTCACCACCTTTCTATTGATCACCACCCTGGCCATGGCCGTAGGCATCTTTGGGGCCATTGCCGGCATGTGGCTGCCACGGATATAAGATCAGAAAGCCAGTTCCTTCTATGGATACCCCTTCATAAAATTTGAATATCACCTTATGGGTTTTAATTAACAAAAGCTCATGCAACGGCAAGTAAGAGGGCTTTGTCGAAGCATGTCCTGGTTAGTGGTCTTAATGACTTTCTTATCATGTACTTGTTAGTGTTAGGTATTTGCCTGGGACAGGTATTTTTATTTTATATGTTAAGATATAGCTATGTTAAGAAATAACCTCAGAAAGATTGCTCAACAATTCGGCTACGATTTTATTAAAACGCCTAACTATGAATTCGGAAAAAAGTATAAAGCCCATAGTTCGGACGACAGGTTTGACTATTACGAAACGCCCAGCGGTAATTACTACTTGCCTAAAAATTGTAAAGGTGATATTGTGGCAAACGCAATAAAAGCAAATAGTTTTTTCGATCAGGTAATTTGCGAGGTAGCAAAATCCTATATCAAACCCAATTCCATTATACTTGATATTGGAGCAAATTATGGACAGATGGCAATAGCATTATCTAAAATTGCAACGAATACCCAGGTGTATGCATTTGAAGCACAGAAGATGGTATTTGACATTCTGGAAAAGAATATTGAAAGTAATAATGCTAAAAATATAAGATCGTTTTATAATGCTGTCTACGATATAGAAAATACCGAGTTCATGTTTCCTGTACCCGATCTGGTTAAGTATGCTACGTATGGGGCATATGGTTTGGATTTGAAAGCAAAGCAGGGGGTTCCGGTAAGAAGTTTAACGATTGATAGTTTAGCGTTCGATATGCCAGTTAGTTTTATCAAGATCGATATTCAGGGCAGTGATTTAGCTGCGATGCGGGGTGCGGTTAATACAATTGCAAAATATCAAATGCCCATCATATTTGAATATGAAGAACAGTTTCAACAAGACTTTAACACATGTTTTCAGGATTATGTCGATTTTGTGGATGGCATCAACTATAAATTCCTAAAGACTGTACAGGAGATTAATTACCTGATTGTTCCAAAGTAATAGCAAAGCTGTTTTCTTATCAATGGACAAGCTTGTCTGCCTTATAGCTCATTAATATAACTCCTGAAGGGTATCCTTTTACGTCAATTAATTGTAGTTTATGGTGATCTTCAATATGCTGAAAGAGCAGCTTGCCTTTTCCCAATAGGACGGGGTGTACGGCCAGCCGGTATTCATCTATCAAATCCAGGTTCAGGAAAGTGGTGACGAGTTTGGCACCTCCATAGAGCCAGATATTTTTACCTGCTTCTTGCTGAATGCGGGATACTTTTTCTTTGATATTCGAGTTGATGAAAACAGCAGGGGTGCCATCCCCTGTCTTTGTTGTTGAAAAAACATATTTCGTTTTACTGTTCAGTAATTCGTAGGCAGCTTTAAGTTTGGGGCTAGCGTTTTTACCTGCTTCTGCATGTCCCCATTTTTCATAACTGATGCGGCCATAGAATATAATGTCCTTGTCACTCAATATATCCATCAGGATATCTCCGAAGTCGGTTGTTTCATCCCTTACCAGCCAGTCCAGTTCCCCATTGGGCCCTTCAATATAACCATCGAGTGTGGTGGCCAGGTTCAATATGATCTTTCTCATGGGTGATGGTTTTACGGCTGACCACTGCAATTTCTTTTCCAGCCTATTATGCTGGTCCCTTTGTGGAAATTACCCTGTTTAATTAATTGAAGAGATGATACTGAATGAATACAAATGTCCACATTGAGTACAAAAAGCCTCCTTTTGAAAGCCGTTGAGCGGATTGGTGCTGGCATATTGGTTGCATTTATGCAATCAAAAACACCGTTATGAAAAAGAACCTATTGAGTCTCACGATATTCACCTGGGCAGCAATACTGTTGCCCACATTACTGATGAGCCAAAATAAGGCACAACGCATTATGGCTGACAGTAAAAAGGCTAAAACTGCTTTTATCCAGGCAGATGCATTGATGAAAAACCTGTTTGACCGCAGTTATGCGTATGTAATATTCCCCAATGTGGGTAAAGGGGCCATTGGTGTGGGTGGCGCGGCAGGTAGCGGGACTGTCTACGAACATGGAAAAAGCATTGGTACTGCACAAATGATACAAGTAAGTGCAGGTTTCCAGTTTGGGGGACAGGCTTACAGGGAAGTGATCTTTTTTGAAAACAAGGATGCGCTGGATCGCTTTAAGGATAACAAACTGGAGTTTACAGGCCAGTTCTCAGCCATAGCGGTTAAGGAAGGGGCATCTGCGAACGTAAAGTACAGAGAGGGCGTTATGGTGTTCACCCAAGGAAAGGATGGCCTGATGTTGGAAGCTGCTCTCGGTGGCCAGAAATTTACCTATAAGGCATCGATGTAAAGGAATGGCTGACAAAATAAATACGAATAAAAAAGCCCCACGAACGTGCGGGCTTTTTTAATTTGCATCCATAAGTGAAAACCTATGGATGGGCAGTACAGAAAAGATATTTATCCCGGTCAGGAAGTGGCCATTATCCTCAAAAAGGATCAGCGGACTGGCAAACTCACGTATGGCATCGTAAAAGACCTGCTTACCTCAGCGGCTTTTCATTCCCGGGGCATTAAAGTGCGCCTTGAAGATGGGCAGGTAGGCCGGGTAGCGGAGATCGAGGTAGTGGATCCGGAAGGGGAGTGAAGTAGGGGACGCAATTAACTTACCAACATTACAGATTAGGTCAAATACAATCGCCTGAATTGGCGTTGCCGTTGTTGCCACAGATACAGTTCAAAAGAGATAGGCTCAACAGGAATAGTCTCCACCCTGCTTTTTGCGGTACGGGCCTCAGGAGGCTTTGAACGGCGATAGGAGGGCCGCAATTTCGTAACCGGCCATTCCTTGGGCAGGCGAACACCCCCATATTGTTGGGTGAGGTATTCAATGATATCCGCTTCTGCCCAGTCATATTTCAACCACCCCATTGCCTGACCTGTTAGTGTCCGGTACAGTACATGTCTTTTATGTTGAGGTAGCACTACTGCATATACTACCGAAGCTATTCGGGAGGCTTTTGCCAGCAAGGTGGCATACCCCATCGTTTTGCGAAAGGCAGGGTCTTTCTTTACCCGCTTGCCCGTGAGCGAACTGCGGGAGCGTATGTAATACCTTCCAAACATCCGGTATACTGTAATGGGCTCTTCTGTACCCGTAAATGAAGGAGGTGAAGTAAGCCGTGCCATACTATTGATTTTCTTAAAGGTAGTACGATGGCCTGGACGTACAACCGGGTGGAATTACAAACGGTGATGTATGAGCAAATACAGTTAAAAAAAGTTAGAAACAGTTACATTTTAATCTGTCCAACAGGGTAGCTGCTACCTGTCTGCGAGGTACCATAAAGGGACCAAAAGGGGGAAATGTTTGGGCCAAATTCGGAGTTAAAGCGCATCGGCCTAAGCGAATCCCGAACAAGTCCCGAACGAGAGGCGAATCAGATGCGAACGAGACTCAAAGAAAACCCCTCCCGGGGCAACAAATAGCTCGCAAAGAAGGGCTCTTCGGCCAATCCTATTTATTCAGTAAGACTGAAAAACTTCACCACTGCATGGTAGTCTGAAAGGTCAATCACCTGAGCCAGCCCTGCCCGTCTTCCTCCTGGTATTATTGAAGAGGCAGGTGCCACTATCACTTTAACCTTATTCCAAACTACCGTTGATCCATTGTAGGCTGTAAAACCTGCATTGAACAACCTCAATGAGAATATAAATTTATTCCCCGGGGATGCACGCAGGCTATAAATTGTTTGATACTGTACAGAAGTACCATATCCACCCAAACCGGGAATCGGGTACCAGTCAGTACTATATAAAGCTGGTATGTAATAAGCGAGTACCAGGCTCGAATCCATCCTTGCCTGCGTTATATTACTTAACGTCAGATCGGTTCCCAAAGTCATCGAAATGGGGCCATTAAAAGTGTACACGGTCACATTGGCATTTCCGGAAATGCCTTGTGGTCCGCGGGGACCCTCAACTCCTTGCGGGCCTGTATCTCCTTGTGCGCCTGTATCTCCTTTTTTGCAGGATAGGACAGTAATAATGAATATAAATACGACGAGGATTGATCTTAAATGTGGCATGGCTTTTTATTTTAAGATAAAAAAGGAAAATGGAGGAAAGCAAAACATGCCGAAGTTCTCAGGTGCCAGCGCTGATTGTTATTAGTTTTAGCCGTTGGCGGAAACAAGTTAGCAGGCGGGTTGTCTCTTCCTAAAATAATTATACAGGTGAATAAGTAGGATTGTCTGATAACGCACATTGTTCAGCAGAGCCACCTGGAAGCCTGGTAGGGTCCATGTGGTATTGTAGTAACCTACACTAAATATCCACTAACACTACAGCAATAATTGCACTGGAACCCACTAAAACAGGCCTCTATAGAGGGAGCCAGTGCAATTATGCATGAATACCCAGTGAATGCTTAGTGAACCCCGCGTGGATCCTGCATGAATGCCAGATGGCTTTTTAGTAGCACTTCTACGGCGGCGGCGAGAAGGTCGTCCGGTCAAGGGCCTGATTCTTCACCTATATGTCGCCAATATGCCAGGTTTTAGCGCAAAACAGATATGGAAAGGGTGGCTTAAGGTTGTCTAAAGGTTGCCTTAACCTTGTGTTAAGGTAGGGTGGACTGGTTTGGCTACCGGAATGCCAGGAAAGTGGTCGGAATATGGTTGCCGGGTGCGTTGTTTGATAGCCAAGGGTCGGAAGCCAAAGGACCTGCACAGGGCCCGGGTATGGCCTACACATTTACTACACGTTGCCTCCGTATTGCACTGGCTCACTCTGGTAGAGGCTTATTTTAGGCGTATGCAGTGCAATTATGAGCGGTGTTTTAGGGGATATCCAGGCAATACTATCAGCATTCCCTGGCGGTTGATGCACTTTCGTCTTAGGGGGCCGGCCCTTGAGGGCAATAAAATCAGCCCTAAAGCACCTTTCGCTTATAAGGCCGTTAGGAGGCGAATAGCGGGCGGGTTTGGGTGCGTGAGTGTTTGTTGTTTGGGGTTTGTGATCGAGGCTTGATGAGGCTGTGATGAGGTTCGAATGAGTGTCAGGCTATCGGAAAGGGCTGGTGGCTAAGATGACTTAAAACGGCTGATTATGGCTGGTTGTTGCGTTTAATGGAGGATTTCAATATTTAAGAAAATGCGCCTTTAATACCCTGCTAGTACCCTTCAGGTAGGCTTGTACTGCCTTGGGACTACCTATGGACCGGCAGTCAGCAATCCCAGTCGGCAATCTTTGGCTTCGAAGGGAAGTGAGGATTCAACTGATGTGGAGGAATTCTGCGGATTGTGAAACCTAGTTCGTGAAGGGGACTTTTTTCAAGGGGTTGTCCTCAATGGTACCTCGATAGGTCCTATGTTCCTCCTCGTTGGGTCCTCATTGCTTCCCCGGGGCCCGAGGAAGCAATGAGGAGGCATTGAGGAAGATTCGGGGAAGCAATGAGAATAAACCAGGAATTTAGTGTTGTTCGTCCCTGGACATTCGTCGTTCGTCCCAGGTGTTTCCCCGGGCTGTCCCAAAATGCCGGGTGTTTTAGAGGAAAAAATGCAGTTCGTCCCAAGACATGAGTCGTTCGTCCCAACTGTGGGAGGAGGAGAGCCCTTTTTTGAAAAGCAGGAGTAGGGGCTGATGTAGATTTGTTTTGTGGTCCCAGGTTGGACTTTGATCCAGCAGCATAAAATGGCCCACAGTTCTTTGACATGATTACCAACCTTTCGAACTGCTACCCAAACAGCGAATAACATAGGCGGATGAATACGGTCTTGGCCAGCCAGTAAGTGGCCATCATTCCTGAGAAGGATCAGCAAACTTATGTATGGAGTTATTACCCTAGGTTACGACTCAGTTGCCAGGAAGGGTCAGATTTGAACAGATTTTTTAATGATTTGTTGACATTTAGCGGATTGTCTGAATTCCAACCAGAAAGAATCTCTGTGCAATTCATAAAAGAAGCACCATAAGATCCTCGTGTATTGATAATGATCCACTAATTGTAGGGGAGTCATTTACAAAAAACATAAGCACTAGAAAAAAAGTTGCAATTACGAGGTTCGAAAACCTAGTGCTGTACGTTATGTATAGCAGATTTAGTGTCTCCGCGCAACCTTCTATTATCCAGTTGTTCTATCCCTCGAAAAATCAAGTCCAATAAACCTATAAGACATCGGCCAGCAGCCGGTGAAAAACACTTTTGCACCAGTTTACCCAAGAGAGCAAGAGGCTAAACACGGTGCCCAAACTGCATCCTTGCGTCAGTGGGGGAGATAGCATCGTTAACATGATGCCACGTTCCCGTCAAAAAAAGTGAAAAATGATTGGTTAAAAGCTGGTATTAATCGTTATATAATATTACTGGTGTTCGCACTTCCACTTAGTCAACGTTCATAATCCAAGTATCCCATCCTTTAGAATTTAAATCCAATGAAATATTGAGACACTGGCCTACGGCTAGTGAGGGATTTCTTTGCACCAACTTGTCCAAGCAAGCTGAAACAGAGACTCTCATGTGGGGCGTGGGCATAAATAGTAAATAGTGTTGTAATTAATATGAAGGGTATAAAAAAGTTAACCCGCTCGTTACTTTTTGATCTGTCGCCCAGTTTTTTGGGGTAGCAACCATCGAGAGGTTCTGACTGATTCGAACTAGTTGATTTTCATATTGAACCAAACCTCCTAATGAGCTGAGAATTTGTACTTAACTGTATTAAACCTTCGCTACCTGACCACGCTTGCGATATGATTGGCTAACCAAAATTCGTCTCAGAGAAAGCTTTTGCCCATCTCCAGCATGCTTTGTCCTGAAAGAATAAACCCTAAACCTGTACTCTGTTACTTTTTGAACCGTCATCCAGTTATTTAATTGGGGGATGTCACTCAAAGGTCTGTAAACAACCAGCCGGTTAGCTCTAATATTGGGTTGATCGGAGGTATTTATTCTAATCAAAACTCCCGTAATGAGAGATAGTGAACTGCAACAAGAATTTAAGCGGCAGACGCCCCGGTTAGACAAAATATTTTCCAAGGTTCTCCGCACCTTTCCTGGCGATCGTGCCGTACAGGTAAAAGACCTGTTACAGGAAACAATTGAAAAAGCTGTATTGAATAGCAGGTTGCCACAGTACGACGACTATACCTGTGAACAACTTATCTACCTGAAAGCCTTCAACGTGCTATACGAATATTGCCACCCGCCCCGAAAGAAGGTTCCAGCCATACCTCTCGAAGAATCTGAGTATCAGGCCAGTCAGCAGGATATACATGGTAACCTAGTAAATCGCCAATGGCTCGAGTCGATCTATCGCAAAGTTGATCGGCAAACTTGGCTAATCTGTTACCTGGACTATGCCGGGTATAAGCAGGAAGAGATTGCAACTCGACTAAGACTTACGGTACCGGCAGTCAAGATGAAGCTGTACCGCATGCGCCAGCGGATGGACCTAAACTCTTAATCGACTGCGTATAAACTAAAAAACATTGCCATGATGCAACTGACTGAAACCCAGACGAAAATGTTGACAAGAGTGTTGGATCAACTCATGACCAACTATACGATAAGTGTGGAGGAACTGTTTGCTACCCATGCTTATGTGTTTGGAGAGGAATCCATTGCACCATTTTTCACTGATACTGAACTTTTTGAAACAATACTTTATTTAAAAGAGACGGTAATAGACAATCATCTTGTTGATCTGACCGGGTTAGTTAGCTATTATGACAACCTGCAAAAACAAGTTGGCGACTATTTCGAGGAGGCAGTTTTTAAACGCGATCAACCGTTTGAAATCGATGCTCAACATAACCTGAATCAGATGGCAGGAAGTTCTTCGGCTCTGATTACACAGCCTGATATGCTGGCTATACAGTTCAGTACTAACGCTGGCCACCTTTTCGAAATCTTGTACGAACAAATAATCCGCTTTTTTGAATCACGACCTTTACCTGCTGCTGGCGAAACTGACCTGCATTCCGTAGTAAAAAGACATGTGCAAGAACTAGTTTCCAATAATAAACCTATTGCTCTGAAATGGAAGCTATCCCTCCAGAATATGTTACCCGATGGAATTAAGCACTACTTGGAACAGTTTGCATCGAATTATAAAGGAGAGCAGGTGTTCGTGATGCAGTTTGCAAAGTATCTTTCCCATGGACAGCGAGTTTTAATACCTGCCTATGAACAATTCTTCTCTTGTAGTTACAATGCTGTCGTCTGGGACTACCACCATGGATGTAATCCTCCGGATTACTCGGCGATCATAAATATTGTTAAAAGGGAAGAGCCAATTACCGATGAGGCTTTCAAGCTGCAGTTGACTGAATGGCTAATCTATTCTAAGCTAGTTATCTCTCACCGAGAACATTGCGAAATGGTGGAGGATTATCGACCTGACCAACTAGCTAATTACTTCGATCATCTTTTTCATGGAACTTCTATCCGGGTATATGGCGGTGGAGATATGCACTACTGGATCCATAATCTGTTTGAAGAGCGACTATCGTTAAAAAAGTGGAGTATTCTTAAACGTCCACCTGGGCATTTCTGGCTCACTTCCGATAATCCAGGTTTTATGATTAATATCCGGGAACTGGAAGAGGGGTTTACGGAGGTTACTCCCCGACATTCGCTATTAGAGGTAAGACCGGATTCAGTCCTGTACTACCCTTTGTCTAAAGATTACTGCTTAAAACTCGAACCTAAGGTAGATGTCATAGAAGAGGTAAAGGAAAATATTCCAATCGCTTATGAAGCGCCTTCGGAAGGTGAAATTGAATTCGTAAATGGAGTAACACTTTCCACTTATAAGAAGGTAGTAATTACCAACCAACGAAATACTATAAAACAATATTCCTAATGGTAATGTCTGATTTAGTAGACCAAGTTCCGGATTTTGATAAACTTTCTATGCGCGAACAAGTTAAGCTAATGTCTTTTTTTGCTATCTCAATTTCCCAGAAAGATTACTTTACAGCCAATGATGTCAAAGTTGAATTTGATGCGTTAAGCTTATCCAAGCCTGCAAATATTACAAGAGATTTAATTTCACTATGTAATAGCAAGCCTCCCATCTTGATTAAGAATAAGGATAGATATGCATTTCAGCGTACAGCAAAAAAAATATTAGAAGAGTTATATTTAGGTACAACTCATAAAAGAGCAATATCATTATCTCTTAGGGAATTGTTGAATGATATTAAGGGTAAAGAGCAAGTTGCATTTTGTGAAGAAGCTATTAGTTGTTTTGAAATTAAGGCGTTCAGGGCCGCAATAATAATGACATGGCTACTAACTCTTGATGTTATTTATGAGTTTATCATTTCTAAAAAACTTGTGGAATTCAATGCTGCAATTCAGGCTCATGGAAAATATAAAAAAATAACCATATTAGATAAGGATCAATTTTCTGATTTAAAGGAGTCTGATTTTATTGAGATTAGCAGAGGTGCAAAGATTATTACTAATGATGTAAGAAAGATTTTGGTGGATGTATTGGATTTTAGAAATACATGTGCACATCCTAATACTATCTCTGTACAAGAAACAAAGGCTATTTCAATTATAGAAGACCTGATTAACAACGTAATTAAAAAATTCCAATAAAAAATAGAGAAGATTATGACTGATCCTGAAATACTGGCATTGCAGAACTGTACTGAATGCCTTAAAGATATTGATGACGAAGCTAAAATAAGAGTACTTCAATATCTAATAAATCGTTTCAAATTAACAACTACACCTCAACCTTCACTTTTGCATAACAGTAGCCAAGAACGAAAAGTGGTAAATCACCAGGTTTTGGATGCAGTTGCCTCTGAAGTAACTACTGCTCATATTCCACATCCTTCAACAAATGGACATTTTCCATCTTTAAAAGACATTGTTATTAAGGATTTACCGAAGTCCGAAATCGAGTGGTTGCTAGTTTATTCATTTTATTCATCAGGTTTTGGGGAAAAGCAATTTCCTAGGGAAGAAATAGTTGGCTTGTATGAACAAACAAAGCGCTATACTTCTAATAATAGAGGGAATCTTAATTATAATATCAATAGTGCTATTAAGAAAGATTGGATAAAATCTATAAATGAAAATGAATTTATTATTTTGGAAGGAGGCTTGACTTATGTTTATGAGATATTGTCGGGGAAATCTATAACTAAGCCCAGAAAAATTGCGAAGAAAAAGAAGATAGAAGCTGAATAAGTAGATTTATTCGCTTATTTGAATGAGTATAATATAGGAAGGATAATCTTTGGCCTGTTTTACTATAATAGAAATGTGGACTGGATAAACGCATTTCAACAATTGCTAATGGAAACTGGTAATTTATTAGCAAGTATTAGTATAATGCTAAAGGGGAGAATATATTTTTACTGATTTAGACTATTTCGATAGTAAAAACAGAAAATGGATTAAATATGATCCCTTTAATTCTGATTACATACCAAAGAAGGACGTCATGCATTTAGTCAAGGAGTGGATAACTGATAGTGTGACTTATCTTGGATAAATTTGCTCACTTAATTTGAATAACAAAGCCTTGAGCATTATACTCAAGGCTTCGCCCTTACCTGGTACCGAGGATGGGAATTGAACCCATCACCTCAGGGTTATGAATCCTGCGCTCTAACCAACTGAGCTACCTCGGCAAATGTTCTATCTGGTACCCGGGAAGGGAGTTGAACACCCTGTTGGTCACCCGGTAAGAAGGTCCGGACCCTGGTCCTGCTTCCTTCTTTTCTCCGCCCTCAGCCCAAAGGCTTAAAACGGGCTGCAAAAATAGCTAAAATCACCTTTCGGCAAAAACTTAATTCAAAGAAAGTCAAAAAGTTCGCGCAGGCCGCCACCAGCCTCACTGCCAGCACCTTAATACCCAATCGGACAGGCATATTTACTGGTAATCCGCGGTTTACAAGGGTTGTCACTGTCCTGCGGATAGGTGTCCACATCCCATACCAGCCCCAGCTCGGAACTACCCGTGGTATACGAATACCGGTTCCGGCCCAAAGGCGCATCATGAGCAATGCCCGCCCGCACCTTGTGACGGGTATTCTCCCTGCCCGACAAATTAATGCTCAACGTCACAGTAAAAGCATCCATATCCCGGAAATTGATACTGCTCCGGTACCACATCCCCACACTGATATCATAATTGTTTTGGGTGATCTCAGCCCCCACCTGCATGGAATTGTTCTTCGCCTGGCGGTACACCAACCCTGCCAGACTGTACGACCAGCTCCGCTCGGGATTGGTATAGGTGTACATCACATTACCACCCCACCGCACGGGCAACTGACTACGAGCGGTATCGGAACTGGATAACAAAGATTCATCCGGCCGGTTGATATGGTGACCACTAAAACCAAGTAACAGTCGGCTATTCTCGGTGAGGTTGTAATTGAAAAAAGCACCCGCACCAAAATCAGGACGCCACTTGCCATTGTTTACCGCAAAATCAGCCCCACTGCGACTACCCGGTATCACACCATCCACATCCAGTTGATCGGCAAATACCAGCTTACTCAGGTCAATACGCCGCTGCATCACGCCAAACTGCAAACCCATCGCGAGGAACCATTTGGGCATTTCGCCATTCTCGGCCGCCGATAAAGTAGCGGAACAAATGGTATAAGAATAGGAGCCATAAATCCCCGTTTGCTTTAAATACCCTTCACTGCTATGGGTGCCCAGCAGGCCAAAACCTCCCTTCAAAGAAGGAACGTATTTATCGACTGATACAGCAGTATAACTGAATTGAGACGGGATGGTCCACCACTGCCGCCGGTGAATGGCACTGAAACGCAAATCATGTTCACCCGCTCCCGTTGCCGCCGGATTCAAATAAATGGGTGATAGAAAGGCCTGGGAAAAAATAGGATCCTGCGCTCGGAGCTGCCATCCGCACAATAACAATACCACAGCCATCAATAAATATCTTTTCATACACCATGTATTAAATGATCAATGACTCCATTGTACTATACTGTCCATTACCCCTTATCGGAGAATGGTTACAAAACCTGCTTTCACAGGTTTGTTACTGCCCGGAAACAACATGCCCTTCCACTCGGTACCATTCTGGTATTGGGCTTCAATTTGCCACTGGTAACTATCCTGCTGCACAGGCTGACCATTCACACGTCCATCCCATCCCTGGTTGGGCGATCCATTGGCATCCAGACTGGTACTTTCAAACTGCAACTGCCCCCAGGCATTGAAGATGCGTATCCGGTAACGCGATAAGCCCTTACCCATGGGCAAAAACTGTCGCAAACCTGCCTGGCTGCAACCGGGACAAATAGCATTGGGCACCTGCAGGTAGCCGACGAGATACAGGATGGTCACTTTTACGGAATCACTGGCCCGGCAACCAGTGAAATAATCCACTGCCATCACCTTTACTTTGTAAGTACCGGTATCGGCATAGCGATAATTCACCTCACGGCCACTGCGGTGTTGCCGCGTAGCATCGCCCATATCCCAGTCGTATAGTTTATTGGGATTGCCGCCATTAGAATCTTTGAAGTTGAACGTATAATTGGGCTGCTCTTGCACCAGGCTGGGCAATACCCTGATCATGGGTTTCAACAAGGGCTGTATGGTGATCAGTCCGGCATTGGCTGTATCCCTGCATCCCACACTGTTTTCCGGTACCACCCGCACGGTAAAGGCCGAACGGTCTTCATTGGTACGCGGAACGGTAAAACGGAATACAAATGGATTGCTGGTGCCTTCATGCTGCTCATTCACCATCCACTTGTATTGAATGGCATCTGCTCCATTGTAAGTGACCCCTGCTTTGAAGAAAATGGTGGTATCGGTATTACAGGTCACGGGGTTCACCGGTGTCACCACCGCCCGCGGTGTACTGAATACTTCAAAATCGTAGGTAGTACTATCCAGGCAGCCCGCTGCTGTTTGTACCACCAGCTGTATTTGGTACTTACCCGGATTATTGTAAACATAAGAAGCGGTAAGTCCACTGGCCAGGAATATACCCGGACTTTGATGGCTGTCGTAGAACTTCCATTGTATACGCTGCGCCGCCGCAGCACCACCGGCACTCACCCGAAGGGTAAAGGGCACACAAGGCTTATCCGTACCAACAATAATTTGTGGTACGATCTTATCCACCACCGTCACTTGTTGTTCGAGGGTATCTGTACAGGCCACGCCAAAGTTGGTGACGGACTTGGCCACCAGCTTTACGGTGTATTGTCCAGCCGCAGCATATTGGTGACTGCCATCCACGGAAGAAGTAACCTGCCCATCGCCCCAATACCATTCATAAGCCTGTGCATGTCGCGAGGTGTTGGTAGTGGTAATAATATTGTTGGTACATACCGGCGAGTTGTTGACGGTAAAACCAGCAACGGGCGTGGCATAAACTGTTACCTGTCGCTGGATGGTGGTATCTGTGCAATTGTTGATGAGACGAATCGTAATGGTAAAATTCCCAGCCTGGTTAAATACATGGGCCACATTGCTTTGGTCATTGGGCGTAACGATCTCCGGTGTACCATCTCCAAAATTCCATAGCAGGCGGGCAGCGCCCACACTGTTGTTGTTGAATACGGCGGTATGCGGCGCACAACCGGCCAACTGGTTACCATTCACCGCCACCTGCGCCTGAATGGTATTGGGCGATACCAGCAGCGCAATGTATTGGGTATCCCTTCCGCAACGGTTTTCAGCAATGAGGCGTACGTTGAAAGTAGTGATGCTGCCTGTATAATACACATGGTCCATCACACCTCTTGTATGAGTGGTATCCCGTTGCCCATCGCCAAAATCCCAATAAAAGGCAGTATGATGACCCGGGGAAGTATTGCGTAGCCGCGCCCGGAAAGGAGAACAGCCTTCTGTATTGTCTGCTCCAAAGCGGGCTTTAGCGCCAGCATATACTTTTACACTGTCCAGGTGATACGTGGTATCACAGCCATTGAATGCTTTCAATAAAATGTAATAAGTAGTATCGTTATAAGAAGGGCTGGCCGGGAAACTGATCCTGCCGGGCTGTGCCTGGGTACTGGATTGGCCATTGCCAAAATTCCAGAAGAACTGCACACCGGCAATGGTGCTGGAGGTATTCGTAAAATCAACCAACAATGGTGTGCATCCTTCCTTAGTTGATTGTCTGAAGTTAGCTACCACATTGGCTGCCGTTTGAAAGGTGGTTTGCATACTATCGGCCTTGCAGCCAAAGGGACTTTGTACCACCAGTTTTACAATGAGTGCTTGTCCGGCTGTGCTGATCAAATAGGAGGGAGGGGCGCCGGTGGTATTACTGCTGTTCAACACGCCATTGACGTACCAGTTATAAGTTCCATTGCCCGCTGGGAAAGTAGTCACGCGGATCACGGTATCCAGGTTCACGGGTGAACACAAGGTAGTAACCGGTGCCGTGAATTGCGCTTTGGCATCAGGATTAACTTGTATTGGTACTTGCACAGTATCACGACAGCCATTGGGTATAGAACCAATCACCTGGTAAGTAGTATTTACAACTGGGGTAGCTATTACTACATCCGTATTGGTATTATCGAGCGTGGCGGCTGGCGTCCATACATAATTGCCGGCGCCGGTTACCTTGAGCGTAATAGAACCACCAATGCATACCTGGCTGCTGGCAGGCTGCACCATCATTTCAGGCTTGCGCTTTACGGTAATGTAAATAGAATCTTCATTCACACAATTACTGCCTGCGGCGGCAGTCAATTTAAATCCAAACGTGGTATCATTGGCTGTGCCGGTATAGTCAAGCGTGGCTGTGGGATTGCTGGCATTGGGATTGCTCAATCCAATGACCGGCGACCAGCTATAGGTTACGCCTGCTATACCTGCTATGCCCAGCGGCACGGTTTCACCACTGCAGACCGTTTTATCCGTACCTGCATTGGCCACGGGTTTATCAGTGATCGTCACCGTAGTATTCACAGTGGCGGTCAGGTTACAACTTTGGTCTGTTATTTTCAATTGTACTGGAAAGATGCCGGTGGTGGCATAGGTAATATTGCCGGGTACCGCATTGTTGGAAGTGGCGGGCGATCCATTGGCAAAGGTCCATTCATAAACCAGCGGGCCATTGGAGTAACAGGCATTCACCGTAGCCGTAGGAGTAACGGCATTGTTCACACACACCGGGTTGATGGCCCCAATACTGGCCCTGGGAGGCCCTTTTACATAGATCGTCGTTTCCTGGTACACCGGCGGACAGGTACCGGTTGCGTTTTTGGCTGTTACAGTAAGCCGTACAACATACCGGCCTGGTTGGTTGAACCGGATCACCGGCGAAGCGGATGTATTGCTGGTGCCATTCACATAGTCGAAGGAAGTGCCCTGTAGGGTATTGCAATTCAGTGGGTCGCTGTATTGAACACTCCAGGTATAATCATCACCAAAGCAACCACCAATAGGAGAGGAGTTGGTGAATGTTACGTTGCCGGGCGTACACAGGGTGTCGGCACTGGCGGTAAATACTACCTGTGGAGGATTGCGCACACAGATCGTTCGTTGTGTACTGTCGAGGCCGCAACGCTCATTGGCAATATATATCTTGATGGTATAGGTGCCGGGCGTGGTAAAGTTGATGCCGAAGGAATGGCTGCCGCTGGTCCACAGCAATTGATTGTCATGACTGCCATTCAGGGAGCCCAATGAACCGTTGGTGAGGGTATAACCGGTGGATGGAGAAATGGCCCATACCTGCTTACCTGTATTGACACAGGAAGCGGTGGTGCCATTTACCTGCGTTACAATATTGCCAAACTGTGATGTACTGTTGATGGTAACCGGACTGTTCACACAAACAGCGGCAGCCGGTAAGCCAATGCTGGCTCTTGGTTTGCCCGAGACGTAGATCGGTACCACCGAAGGGCTCGTGGTACCGCAAGGGTTGGTGATGGTAAGGTAAGCGCCAAAAGCATTGACAAAGGAACTGATACCATTGTTGCTGATAGTGCCGCAACTGCCGCGATCAAAGTAATGTCCTACCACCGCTGGTGCGGGATGCAGGAATGTTTTTTCAAAAGACCCATCATTGATCAGGAAAGAATACAAGGTGCCAGGCGGATTGGTATTTACACCATTGATGGTAAAACGAAGGGAGTCGGTGGCACATACATCTGTATTGCCCAGGCTGGCCAATCCACCGGCAGGATTGGAACCCACAAATACCGTGTATCTTTTAATACCAATACATCCATCCGTGCTGTTGACTTCTATGGACATCGTACTGCTGCCCCGCGGAAAAGTGTGCCGGATGATAGCGCCCGCTGGCCAGGAACTGAAAGCAGAATCAGGTTGTCCATCGCCCCACTTGATCACATAACCCGTATTGTTGGCCAGCGTGGTAGAAGCATTAATAAAACTGAAAGTATATACCGGAATATTACTGCAGAACTTGAAAGTAGGTACGCCATTAAACGTACCAAAGTTTACCAGCGGATCAGCATTGCCAACAGCTGCATCTGGTACCCGGTTTACCGTAACTGTCCTGGTCGTTGAATCCTTACAACCATAATAATTGGTAGCCACCAGTTTTACCGGAAAGGTCTGTGAACCCGGTGGACCTACGGCTTCAAGAAATGGATGAACAGGATTTTGCTCCGTACTGGTATTACCGGGCGAAAAGGTCCATAGGTAACTGAGCTGGTTGCCTGTGCTTCCGTTGGAGAAGTTGATGGGTACATTACCACATACATTGTTGGGATTGAAATTGAAGTTCACCATCGGTTTTTCTCCCGACACCTGAACGATCATAAACATCGAATCGGTAAAGCCGCCGCCACTGATCCGTTGCCAGGTGGTATCAAATCCGGGCGTGTTGTATACTACCGGTGCCGGGTTAATGCCGAGCCCGGTGGAGGGAGTGCCGCCGCGAAAGAACCACTCAATAGTCAGCGACCCCTGTCCCACACTTTGGTAGGTGACTGAGCTTCCCTGGCATACACGTACGGTATCGCCATTGTTCATGATCCTGCCATTGGCACGAATGCCTGCTATCACTTGTGCGTGCAGCAGCTTAGGCATACCTGCTAATAGCAACCATAAAAAAGAATAGGTTAATACACCCTTGAGGCACATGTCTGTACTTACAGTTAGAATTTGATCAATAAGTTGCCAAACAATGGTTGGGTATATACAATAGGAAGTTGGAACAAGTAGTGGTCTTGCGTGGATAGCCAATCAGGTCTTACGAAAGGAAAATGGAGGAAGTGAGGGTGTAGGCGTAAATATATAAAGAATACTATATGCAGCAAGAGGCTTTCATATCAAAATCGGAATTATATATGCATTTCACAAAAAAATAATCCCGGACAGCCATTTTTAGGTGCCCGGGATACCATTTTTATAGTTAAATCACTATGCTTTTCTGCCAGGATACACTTTCAGTGCCGCTTCCAGGCAATCCATTGCCTTATTCAGATCGTCTACATTCAGCACATAAGCCAGCCGCACTTCGTTCAATCCAAGTCCCTTGGTACCATAAAAACCGGTAGCAGGGGCCAGCATCACCGTTTGTTTTTCATGTGCAAATGATTCGAGCAACCACTGGCAAAATACATCGGCATCATCAATGGGCAGGCGTGCAATAGCATAAAAGGCGCCACCAGGGTTGGGGCAAAATACGCCTTCCATGGCATTCAGGCGGTTCACCATTACATCACGACGTTTCTTGTACTCTGCTTTCGTAGCATCAAAATAATCATCGGGCAGGTCCACTGCTGCTTCTCCCAGTATCTGTGCAAAAGAGGGAGGACTAAGCCGGGCCTGGGCAAACTTCATGGCTGTATCCAATACTTGTTTGTTGCGGGTGATCAAGGCGCCAATACGACCACCACAGGCGCTGTAGCGTTTGGAGATCGTATCCATTAATATCACATTGTCCTCCACCCCTTTCAAATGCATGGCGCTGATATGCTCGCCTTCATAGCAAAACTCCCGGTAAGCCTCGTCGGCAAACAGGTAGAGGTTATGTTTTTTGATGATCTCCTTCAGCGTCTCCATTTCCTCGCGGCTGTAGAGGTAGCCGGTGGGATTGTTGGGATTACAAAGTACAATGGCCTTGGTTTTGGGACCGATGGCTTTTTCAAAATCACTGATGGGAGGGAGGGCAAAGCCCGATTCAATATGAGAAGTGATGGGTTTTACCACCACATCGGCAGCTACGGCAAACCCATTGTAATTGGCATAAAAAGGTTCGGGAATGATCACTTCATCACCTGCATCCAGGCAGGCCATAAAGCCAAACAGGATGGCTTCTGATCCCCCGGTAGTAACAATAATCTGCGTATAATCGATCTCAATACCTCTTTTATGATAATACTGCACCAGTTTGCGGCGGTAGCTTTCGTTACCTGCACTGTGGCTATATTCCAATACTTTAAAATCGGCATGGCGTACGGCATCCAGTGCCGCCTTGGGCGTTTCGATATCGGGCTGACCAATATTGAGGTGATATACTTTCACACCTTTCTTCTTAGCTGCTTCGGCATAAGGAACCAGCTTACGGATGGGAGAAGGGGGCATGGTTTGCCCACGATGACTGATTGTTAACATGGCGCAAAAGTAAGGAGGATTCCAACATCAAATAAACCCTTTACAATTCTTCGCTCCACACTGACAGGGTAACTTACCATCATGATGCGTTTCGCCATAATTGCAGGTCAATTCTTCATTCAGTTTAATGGGCCTTAATGCATAAAACTCTACCCGGCGATGGGTGAGGCGCATATAGGTATTGGGATCGCAGGAGTGGTTGATATAACGCAGCTCATTGCTGTTGACGGAGGCGTTCAATGCTTCTCCATTGTCAAACTCTACCATGGCCACCCGTTTGGTCTGGGCCGTAATACGACGGGCTTCACGGATGGTGATGATCACGCCGCCCAGGTCGCCAATCTTTTTGCGGGCGGGTATACGTTGCAGGGCATAAGCTCCCTGGCCATCTATCTGGCTTTTGGCTACTTTAATGGGAAAAAATACCCGGTATTCCGGGGTAATCAGTTGTTTTTTGGGCGAAGCTGGAGGCATGGGTGGTGAATTTAATGGTCCGCAAATCTACAGGATATACTTTCTACCATAAAAAATCCCCATGGCCGAAGCTATGGGGATGTGTATCAACTAATTAGTTGGAATTACTTACCTTTTTTAGAACCTTTTTCTTTTTCGTATTTGGCAAAATCCACTTCATTCAGCACCTCGCCTTTGATCTTGATCTCCATAGGCGTATCAATACCGGCAACTTTAATGGTGATGCTCTTGGTGAATGTGCCCAGGGTAGCTGCATTGAAACCGGCAGTTACCTTGTCTTGCTTGCCTTTTGCTACGGGAGCTTCGGGCTTAACCGGGGTTGTGCAACCGCAGGAGGCAATGGCCGATTCAATGACGATGGGCTTATTGCTGGCATTGGAAAACACAAAATCATAAGTAACGGGTACATTTTGCTTGATCTTACCGAAATCATGCTCCAACTCTTTGAATTTCACTACATCAGCAGCTTTCTGGCTGGAAGCAGAGGGAGTTTGGGCAAACATAGTAGCTGACAGAAGCAAAGCACTCAGGGCCAATACAATTCGTTTCATATCTAATTGGTTTTTTATTGTTTTAATAAAGATAGGGAGGCATTTGCAGGCGCGGAACTAGCCGGTGCCTTATAAACTGTTCCCGTGATGACGATCGTTTTTGTTTGATTATTGTTATACACAATAGTCACAGTTTTGTTGAATTGACCTTCGGCGGCTGCATTATAACCTACTTTAATGCTGGTAGAAGCGCCGGGCTGGATGGGTTCACGGTTCCATTCGGGCGTTGTACATCCGCAGGAGGCTTGTACATTGTCCAGGCGTAATGCCTCTTTACCGGTATTGGTAACCTCAAATACATGGGTGACTGGCCGTCCCTGGGGAATTTTTCCAAACTCAAAACTGGCTTCTTTTAAGGCCAGTACTTCCGGTGGGGTGGACTTACTGTCGGGAGCGGTTTGGGCCTGTGCGGCCGTTGCTAAACCTGCTACCAGTAATAGTGTAAACCATTTTTTCATACTGCTAAGGATTTGGTTATTGAACCCTTCAAAATTACATTTTTAACGTACTTGCAGGTAATTAATTTTGCCCCTAATGACAATTTTTTAACATCCCGGCAAAAGCGGCTCGTTGGGGGCATATAATCAATACTTTTACACTATGGAAAACACGATTCACAACCCATTGCTGACCAGCGAGAAACTTTCTTTCGACAAGTTCAGGGAAGAAGTGCTCCGGGATTACCGGATGGCCTGTGAAAGCCGGGAAGCCAGCCTGATGGGCCGTAAAGAGGTGCTCACAGGAAAGGCCAAATTTGGCATTTTCGGTGATGGCAAAGAGGTAGCCCAGATCGCAGTCTCTAAATTCTTTAAACCCGGCGATTTCCTGTCGGGTTACTACCGTGATCAAACACTGGCATTTGCTACGGGCCAGGCTACCCTGGAAGAGTTTTTCTCCCAGTTGTATGCCGATCCTGATACTGCCAATGATCCGCATAGTGCCGGCCGTCAGATGAATTCGCATTTTGCTACACCCAACCGGGATAGTGATGGCAATTGGCTCGACCTGGTGAATCGTAAAAATATTGCAGCCGGTATGGCACCCACCGCCGGCCAGATGCCCCGCTCACTGGGGTTTGCCCTGGCATCTACCCTGTTCCGTCATTCCAGCGCCTTGCAGGATATGCATGAGTTGAGCGATAATGGCAATGAAATTTGTTTTTGCACCATTGGCGATGCATCCACTTCCGAAGGGCATTTCTGGGAAACCGTGAATGCTGCCGGTGTATTGCAGGTGCCCCTGGCCATTTTTGTATGGGATGATGGATATGGTATTTCCGTGCCCAAAAAATACCAAACTACCAAGGGCTCTATTTCAGAAGCCCTGAAAGGAATGCAGAAAAAAGACCATACCAATGGTTTCGATATCTATAAGCTGAAAGCATGGGATTATGCAGGGATGTGTGAAATACTGGAATCGGCGCTGGAGAAAATACGGACCACCCATATACCTGCTTTATTCCACGTAGAAGAAGTAACCCAACCGCAGGGGCATTCCACCTCTGGCAGCCATGAACGCTACAAAACTCCCGAACAGCTGGAGTGGGAGCGGGAATGGGATGCCAATAAGAAAATGCGGGAATGGGTATTGGAAAATGAACTGGCCAGTGAAGATGAGTTGTACGATATTGAAGTGGCTGCAAAAGAGCTGGTGCGCGATTGTAAGAACCATGCCTGGGAAAAATACATCGCCCCCATTAAGCAACAGGTAACACAATGTGTGGAATTGTTTGATGGACTGATTGCACAGGGTATTGATGTGCATGGCGAAATTGAGAAAGCAAAACATGAATTGGTCATTAACCGCGAGCCCCAACGCAAGGATGTATTGCATACCCTGCACCGGGTAATTGGTGCGGCCGGTGATTCCTTATTGGCCAATGAAGTAAAAACCTTGTATGCTGCTCTTAAAAAGGAAGGATACGATTCTTACAGTACCTACCTGTATGATGAAACAGCAAAAAGCCCGCTGAAGGTAAAACCCGTAGCAGCCACGTATGCACCGGATGCGCCGATGAACAATGGCTATGAAATATTGAATAAATATTTTGATGTCCTGTTCAACCACAATCCCAAGGTGGTGGCTTTTGGAGAAGATGTGGGCAAGATTGGTGATGTGAACCAGGGTTTTGCCGGCTTACAGGCCAAGTATGGTCAGTACCGCATATTTGATACCGCCATCCGCGAGCTTACCATCATGGGCCAGGGCATAGGTTTGGCCATGCGCGGTTTAAGACCCATTGCCGAAATACAATACCTCGATTATTTACTATATGGCCTGCAGCCCTTGAGTGATGATGCAGCCAGCCTGCATTGGCGTACCAAGGGAAGGCAAAGCTGCCCCCTCATTGTGCGCACCCGCGGCCATCGCCTGGAAGGCATCTGGCACAGCGGTTCCCCCATGGGTATGATGGTCAATTCCCTGCGCGGTATGCATATCTGTGTGCCACGCAATATGGTACAGGCAGCAGGTATGTACAATACCTTACTGGATGGGAATGATCCCGCCATTGTAGTGGAATCCTTGAATGGTTATCGCCTCAAGGAAAAACTGCCTTCCAACTTGCTGGATTTCCGCGTACCCCTGGGTGTACCGGAAGTAGTGAAAGAAGGGACCGATATTACCGTAGTATCTTATGGGTCTACCCTCCGTATTGTACAGGAAGCTGCCGTAGTACTGGAAAAAGAAGGCATCAGTTGCGAAGTAGTGGATGTACAAACATTATTGCCTTTTGACATTGATCACCATATACTGGCTTCCCTGAAGAAAACAAACCGCATTGTATTTGTGGATGAAGATGTACCGGGCGGCGCCTGCGGTTACATGTATGCGGAAGTGATGGAAAAACAGGGTGGCTATCGCTGGCTCGATGTATCGCCCCGGACTATTACAGCCAAGGCACACCGCCCCAGCTATGGTAGTGATGGCGATTATTTCAGCAAACCCAACCTGGAAGAAATTATTGACGTGATCAGGGAAATGATGGCGGAGTAAGTGACTAGTGGTAAAGGCTAAAAGCGAATACCTAAAGGCAGCGCCTTGTATCATTCATGGAGTATAATTTCCTAAACATTATCGACATCCTTGGCACCATCGCTTTTGCGGTATCCGGTGCTTTTTCGGCTATGGAGCGAAAGCTGGACCCCTTTGGTGTGGTGATCCTGGCTTTTGCAACCGCCATTGGTGGAGGTACCTTACGGGATGTCATGATCGGTAATGTGCCCGTGGCCTGGCTGCGCAATGATGTCACGGCCCTGGTTATTCTGGCTACTGCTTTTATCACCTTGTTCTTTGGACAGTACGTCAAACAATTCCATAAAACCCTTTTTATTTTCGATGCCCTGGGGTTGGGCGTTTTCACACTGATCGGTATGGAGAAAGGGCTGCGTATGCAATTGAGCCCCGGTATCTGTATTGCGTTGGGAACCATTACTGCTTGTTTTGGTGGTGTGATCAGGGATGTATTGCTGAATAATGTGCCGCTTATTTTTCAACGCGAAATTTATGCCTCTGCCTGTATATTGGGAGGCACCCTGTACCTTTTACTTCAAAAAACAGGTATCTCCAATGACTGGAATACCATCCTGGCCATCCTGGTCATTGTGTTGATCCGTATCATCGCCATGCGTTATAAGCTGATGTTGCCCAGGGTATATGAAAACAGGATGTGAGTAGCGAATGGAAAAGAAGGTTTAATTTACTATCAAAGACCATCATACTATGAAACTCACACTTTACCAGGTAGATGCTTTTACCGATAAGTTGTTTGGGGGCAACCCGGCTGCTGTTATTCCCTTGCAGCAATGGATCAGTGATGAACAGATGCAGCAACTGGCCATGGAAAACAACCTCAGCGAAACCGTTTTCTTTGTGCCGGCCGGCCCCGCAGCTGATTACGATTACCATATACGCTGGTTCACCCCAGCCGCGGAGATCAATCTTTGCGGCCATGCTACCCTGGCATCGGCCTGGGTATTGTACCATATCCTGGGGTATGATAAACCTTCCATCCGCTTTCATTGCCTCAGTGGTCTGCTTACCATTACCCGCCAGGGGGATACCATCACCATGGATTTTCCGGCCTGGAAACCGCAGCCATTGAAGGATTTCCCGGCCGACCTGGCCGTAGCCCTGGGTTTTGTTCCTTTTATACATGTTTATAAATACCGCGATTTCCTGGTGGAGTTGGAGAATGAAGAGGCCGTACGCAAGTGCCAGCCCGATTTTGTAAGGTTGAAAAGGATGGGGGAAAAGGTCATTATTACCGCGCGGGGCTCGGAAGTAGATTTTGTCTCCCGTTTCTTTGCGCCCATTGTGGGCATAGATGAAGACCCGGTAACGGGTTCAGCCCATTCCCAATTGATTCCCTATTGGGCCGAGAAGCTGGGAAAGACTAACTTGCGGGCGAAACAGCTTTCCAGGCGCGGAGGCGACCTGTGGTGTACCTCCCTGGGTGAGCGGGTTACCATTGCCGGACAATGTGTTTTTTACATGAAAGGGGAGATCAATCTTTCCTAGTACTGTGAGATCCGTTTGTTCTTGCACCCAAAGATCAAAATTAATCAGACGTGTTATCAGCCAAAGAAAAACGATTCATCAAGTATTGGGAAGAGCAGCGTACAGGCGGGCGCTTTTCTTATTTTGCCCTGTATATACCTGTCATTACGATCATCTGCAGCATTATCACTTCCTTCCTTTTTGCGATGTTATCTCCTGTAGGGAGAGAATACTTTGTTTCAGTAGTAGTTGTTAGCGCTGTCCTGGCGATAACCTTTACCATCCTTACCTGGAACAACAATGAAAAAAAGTTCAAATCCATCATACGCCGGGAAGTGAAAGAAGGCAAGGCATCTGATACGCAAACTGATTAGAATACAGAATTGAGAAGGCCGTAAGTATTTGCCAGTTGCAAACTACTTACGGCCTTCTTCTTTATTCTAAATGCAGTATTATATATTCTTACCTTCCTTATGCCAGGTTATGGAACACCTTCTGCACGTCATCGTCCTGTTCCAGTTTATCTACCAGTTTCAGTACATCCTGGGCTTGTTCTTCACCTAGTTCAGTAGGCGTACCGGGTATCCACTCCAGTTCGGCGCTGATGGGGGTAATGCCTTTTTCTTCCAGTGCTTTCTGCATATTGCCAAAATCGGTAAAACCTACGCGTACTACCAATACCGTTTCACCATTTTCGCCAGTACCTTCTCCCAACTCTTCCAGGCCAAAGTCGATGAGTTCCAGCTCCAGGTCATCCAGGTTCAGGCCTTCGGGCTTTAACTTGAAAACGCCCATTTTCTTAAACTGGAAGCTTACACTGTTGCTATTGCCCAGGGTGCCACCGCCTTTATTGAAGATGGATTTTACATTGGCTACAGTACGTACGTGGTTGTCGGTAGCCGTTTCTACCAGGATGGCTACGCCATGGGGGCCATAACCTTCATACAGGATCTCTTCATAGTTCTCCATTTCCTTGCCCTGGGCACGCTTAATGGCGGCTTCTACCCGGTCTTTGGGCATGTTGACGCTCTTGGCGTTCTGCATACACCGGCGCAGGGCAGGGTTGGTATGGGGGTCGGGACCGCCGGCTTTTACGGCAATGGCAATTTCTTTTCCAATGCGGCTGAACTGTTTAGCCATTTTGTCCCAACGGGCAAACATGGTAGACTTCCGGACTTCAAATATGCGACCCATAGATTATTTATTACTGATTACGATGGTTTTATGATGGTTTTGATCCCTGAAAACAAGCGGATCGGGCCCCTTCGGGGCTGCAAAAATAAAACAAGCTGCTGGCATAAAAAAACGTCCCGGGAGATAGTTCCGGGACGTTTTTTATCTGAATACGACAGTTTTTATAAGTGGTTGAGCTTGCTCTTGTTCTTACTGTAGGTGAAATAGATCACCAGACCAATGATCATCCAGGCAAGGGCTGTCAACTGGGTAATATGATCGAGTGAAATGATCATAGCGGTACAAACCAGTACACCCATGCTGGATACAAAAGGTACAGCCGGGGTTTTGAAGGGACGTACCACTTCGGGGTTTGATTTACGCATGATCCATACACCAATGCTTACCAGTACAAAGGCGAACAGGGTACCAATACTGGTCAGGTCGCCCGCCATACGGCCGGGGATAAAACCGGCAAAGGCGCCCACGAAAAGCAGCAGGATCAGGTTTGATTTATAAGGCGTTCTGAATTTTGGGTGCAGGTCGGCAAAAACCTTGGGCAACAGGCCATCGCTACTCATAGAGTAGAATACGCGGCTTTGACCGAGCAGCATCACCAGGATCACAGAAGAGAAACCAGCCAGGATGGCGATGGTTACCAGCGTTTCGAGCCATTGGTGATCGACCATATAGGTTTTAATGGCATAAGCTACAGAAGCTTCTCCACCCTTATTTTGGAAGTCGGTGAACGGAGCTACACCGGTAAGTACCCAGGAGAACAGTACATACAATATGGTACAAACTACCAGTGAACCCAGGATACCGATGGGCATATCGCGTTTGGGATTCTTCGCTTCCTGGGCGGCTGTAGATACCGCATCGAAACCGATGAAGGCAAAGAATACAATGGCAGCACCACGCAATACTCCCATGAATCCATGGTTAAAGGTGGGCGCATAAGAATAATGCGTGCCGTCGGGCAGGATGGCATCGGGGTGATCAGCAGGGATGAAATAAGGCACGTGATTTTCGGGCCTCATGTATTGCCAGCCAATCGCAATAAAGATCAATACGATGGCCACTTTTACGAAAACGATGATCGCATTTACGATCGCTGATTCTTCGGTTCCTTTGATCAGCAACAGTGACAATAACAACAGGATCAACAGGGCAGGTGCATTAAAGATACCTGTATGCAGTACACCACTGGCGTCTATAGCAGACTCCAATGGCGAGTGGCACCATTCATATGGTATTGCCCCCCCCAACAAATTATTTAAGTATTCACTCCAGGCAATAGATACAGTTGCGGCACCCAATGCATATTCGAGTACCAGCGCCCAGCCAATGATCCAGGCTACCAGCTCACCCATGGTAGTGTAAGCATAAGTGTAGGCACTACCCGCAATGGGGATCATAGAGGCAAATTCAGCATAACACAAACCGGCGAATGCACAACCAACAGCAGCAATGATGAAAGAAACGGTAACTGCCGGTCCGGCATGTCCACCCGCTGCGGCTGCCGTCCGTACAAACAAACCAGCGCCAATAATGGCGCCAATACCAAGGGCTACCAGGTTACCAGCTCCAAGGGTTCGTTTCAGTCCTTTCTCTGAATCGGCTGCCTGGGCCAGTAGGGTTGTTAATGATTTTTTTCTGAACAAACTCATACAGTTGGTTATAGTTTATTATGTGACCAATTTGGGTAAATAAAGGCGGAAAGATAAGGATTTATTAATTCCAACTATTTTTAAAATCAGCCATTGGACAGGATTTGGGGCCAATGGTTACCCGCCTTATGTTGTACCATTGTTTTTTGCCTTTATAGCTTATATTGCGGCCTATTACCCAATAAGAAACGCCTTCATGAAGAAAAACAGGCTAACGATTTATATCTTGGTTTCCATGGTACTTGGGGTACTGGTTGGTTATATTATACACCAATATGGAACGGGGAGCAAGATCTCCTATTCGCCCGCTAAAGATTTTACAGGTAAGGACACCCTGGTGCTGAATATCTCCGGAAAAGAGATCAGCCAACCCATATCGGTAGTTAAAGATTCTGCTACTTATAGAAGACTTAAAGACAGTACTGAAGCCGGAACATGGCTGGTAGTTTCCAATTCAAAAGGGGAGTACATACCTGCTGCAATGGCAGGAGCCGATAAAGGCAACCTGCGTGAAATTGAAAAAGGACCTTCACATGGGGGGGCTGTAGTAACCGCCCTTCAATCTTTCTCCGATAAGATCAAATTACTTACGACCATCTTCCTGCGCCTGGTGCAAATGATCATCGCACCCCTGGTATTTTGTACCCTCGTGGTGGGCATCGCCAAACTAGGCGACCTTAAAACGGTGGGCAGGGTAGGGGGCAAGGCCTTATTGTGGTTTATATCGGCTTCGCTCATGAGCCTTTTGCTGGGCATGTTGCTGGTGAACTTTTTTGAACCCGGTAAAGCCATTAGTGGACATGGTAGTATGGATATGGCCGGTGCCCAGGACCTGATTGGCAAAACACAGGAGTTTTCGTTGACCAAATTTGTGGAACACGTTTTCCCAAAAAGTGTCATTGAGGCCATGGCCACCAATGAAGTGCTGCAATTGGTAGTCTTCAGCATCTTTTTCGGAGTAGCTACCGCCAGTCTGGGCGATTATGCCAAACCTGTAGTAAAAGGACTGGATGCTGCTGCTCACATTATATTAAAGATGGTGGGGTATGTAATGAATTTTGCTCCTTTGGGTGTTTTTGGGGCGCTCTCAGCCGTAATTGCCACCAAGGGCCTGCAGATATTTGTTTTTTACGGGTATTACCTATTGTATTTCCTGATCGGTATTGCCTGTTTATGGGCCATCCTGCTGGGAGTAGGTTACCTGATCCTGCGCAACAGGCTGCCCAACCTGATGAAACGTATTGCTTCGCCCATGCTGATCGCTTTTAGTACCACCAGCAGTGAGGCGGTATTTCCCAAACTGACACAGGAATTGGAAAGGTTTGGTTGTAAGGATAAAATTGTATCCTTTATCCTGCCATTGGGGTATAGTTTTAACCTGGATGGCAGTATGATGTACATGACCTTTGCCAGTATTGCCATTGCACAGGTATATGGCATTCACCTCGACCTGGGTACTCAACTTACCATGTTGCTGGTACTGATGCTGACCAGCAAGGGCATTGCGGGTGTGCCAAGGGCCTCGCTGGTAGTAGTAACTGCTACCTGTGCTATGTTTGGTATTCCGCCTGAAGGCATTGCTTTAATATTACCGATTGACCATTTTTGCGATATGTTCCGTACTATGACCAATGTGGTGGGCAATGCACTGGCCACCAGCGTCGTTAGTAAGTGGGAAGGAGAACTGGGCCCCGAGCAGGTAGACGAGGCAACAAGTGTAGCTGCATAAAATGAACATTGACCAGTTTTCAACATCATCTAATTAAACCTTCTTAAGCACGTAGTATGAGTTTGCTGGACATGATCTTATTGGATTTTCACTGGAAGCAATTATTAAATCCGCAATTTTATATAGAGAATGGCGGCCTGTGGCTGCTGCTGTTTGTAGTATTTGCTGAAACCGGCTTATTTGCCGGCTTCTTTTTACCAGGCGATTCCTTATTATTTGTAGCAGGCATCTATGCGCATGAGGGAGAAGGTGGAAAGCCGGGTATTACCTACGAATTACTGAATTTACTCGGCATGGGCCATATTCGCAATGAATGGCTGGACCTCATCATCCTGTGGCTACTCATTTCTTTCATGGGCATCCTCGGCAATATGTTGGGGTATTGGACCGGGCGCAAAATAGGCCCTGCCATGTACCATTGGAAAGACAATATGCTGTTCAAAAAGCATTACCTGCACCAGGCCCATGATTTTTATGAAAAAAGAGGCGGCAGCGCCATTGTGATTGCCCGTTTCCTGCCCATCATCCGCACTTTTGCCCCCATAGTGGCCGGTATTGTACAAATGGATAAAAAGAAATTCACGTATTATAATATTGTAGGTTGCCTGGCCTGGGTATTCAGTATGCTCTTTGCCGGTCACTTCCTGCAGAAATGGATCCTTTCTCAATTCAACTTCGACCTGAAACAACACCTGGAGATCATTGTAATCGGTATTGTACTGGTTACCACTGCTCCTGTACTCTATAAATTGTTCTTTGGAAAAAAGAAAGTAGTCGACGAAAAACTGCCACCCTCCAACCAAACGCCTGAATAAATTGCTATGCAACAGAAACCTGCTTCTGTTTTTAACATTGCTGTCATTGTAGCTGCCCTGGGATATTTTGTAGACATTTACGATCTGCTGTTATTTGGTATCATCAGGGTTCCCTCCCTCAAGTCACTCGGTTTAAACGATGCCCAGATTGCCACCGATGGCCTGTTCATCATTAATGTGCAAATGCTCGGATTGCTCTTTGGAGGTATCTTCTGGGGCATATTGGGTGATAAGAAAGGCCGCCTGAAAGTACTCTATGCTTCCATCATCCTTTACTCATTAGGAAATATTGCCAATGGATTTGTACAAACTGTAAACCAGTATGCCACCATCCGGTTTATTACTGGTTTCGGATTGGCCGGGGAACTGGGCGCAGGTATTACCCTCGTTGCCGAACTGTTGCCCAAGGAAAAAAGAGGTATCGGTACTTCCCTGGTAGCGGGTATCGGACTTACCGGAGCCGTTGTTGCCTTCTTCTTTAAAGAGATGTTTGATTGGCGTACCTGTTACTTCATAGGTGGCGGATTGGGCTTTGCCCTATTGTTACTGCGTGTAGGCGTATTGGAGTCAGGTATGTTTAAGAATATACAGGAGTCGAAGGTTGCCAAGGGTGATATCCGCATCCTGTTCAATAATGGCAAACGTTTTCGGAAATATCTATGCAGTGTATTGATTGGTTTACCCACCTGGTATGTGATCGGTATATTGGTTACCTTTTCGAAAGAGTTTGGTGAGAAAATGAATTTACAGGGAAAAGTCGATCCCGGGAAAGCCATCATGTTTGCCTATGCCGCCATTTCATTGGGTGATATAGCCGTCGGGTTCATCAGTCAATGGTTTAAGAGCCGGAAGAAAGCACTTTACCTTTTCTATGCCTTAACCGCTTTTGGCATAGCCTGGTACTTCACCCTCGAAGGTAAGTCGACTGCCTCCCTCTATGGAGCTTGCGCCCTGCTGGGTTTTGGCACCGGTTTCTGGGCCATCTTTGTAACCATGGCCGCCGAGCAGTTTGGTACCAATATCCGGGCCACAGTAGCTACAACCGTACCCAATGTGGTGCGGGGTGCATTGACCCTGGTATCTTTATTGTTTGTAAGTATGCAGGCTTCTCTCGGCTATGTAACCAGCGGATTGGTGACAGGAATTGTTGTAATGGTGATTGCCATTATTGCTGCTATCCTGTCCGAAGAAACTTTCCACAAAGACCTGGATTACGTAGAAAAATAATCAGCATTCAGATAAGCTATAAAGTCCGAAAGTTATGGCCAGGCAGGCTGTTTCTTTCGGACTTCTTAACTTCCAGGCCCTCCCGCTTCCTACTTCCGCCTTCCCGTCTTACCTTCGCATCCATGAAATTCCTCATCATCCGTTTCTCCTCCATCGGTGATATTGTATTGACCACACCGGTTGTACGTTGCCTGAAAAAACAGGTAGTAACGGCTGAAGTGCATTACCTCACCAAACCGGCTTTTCGCACCATTGTAGAAACCAATCCCTACATTGATAAAGTGCATTACCTGCAGGATGATTTTAATGCCATGATCGCCTCGCTGCAGGCCGAAGATTTTGACTATGTGATCGACCTGCACCATAACCTGCGCACACTGAAAGTAAAACGTGCGCTGGACAAACAAGCCTTCTCCTTCAATAAGCTCAATGTTCCCAAGTGGCTGCTCACCAATTTTAAGATCAACAAGATGCCCGATGTGCATATTGTTGACCGCTACCTGGCCACACTCGAATCATTTGGCATTCGCAATGATGGGGCAGGGTTGGATTATTTTATTCCGGAAACCGACAAGGTAAAGGAAAGCGATATCCCCACGGCTCACCATGCTGGTTATATCGGCATAGTGATTGGTGCGGCACTCAATACCAAAAAATACCCCCTGCATAAACTGCAAGCCCTTTGCGCTTCCATTCAACACCCCATCATATTATTGGGAGGTAAAGAAGATGCTGCCGAAGGTGATGCGATTGCCGAAGCCGACAAAGTGAAGATCTACAATGCCTGTGGCAAATTCAACCTCAATGAATCGGCTGACCTGGTGCGGCGCGCCAAGGTGATCATCACCAATGATACGGGCCTGATGCACATTGCCTCTGCATTTAATAAACCCATTATTTCTTTATGGGGTAATACGGTACCCGAATTTGGTATGTATCCCTATATGCCCTCCCGGCAAGGATTGTATGATATCATGGAAGTAAAGGATCTCTCCTGCAGACCTTGTTCTAAAATTGGTTACAACAAATGTCCTAAGAAGCATTTTAAATGCATGGAGCTTATCAAGCCCGAAGCGGTATTGGAGAAAGTGAATGCAAGACTGGGAAGAACGTCTATATAAATACAAGCATGTTATGTTTAAGTTAACATGCCTAACCGTTTGCATCATCCATTAACATCCTTCCGTAGAACTACCTATAAAATAGGGTAGATGCCATGTTTCCATTTTAGGCAATAGTAATAATTTCGATTACTCGTTCTTGTAGCACTCCCCGAATGATAGCCTGATCCCTCCCCAACAGAAAAACACCTGGTAAAGGAAACTGGTTTTGACTAAACAGTTGTTGCTGATTGTAACCGCAGCTGCAACCCTTATATTCCGTACTCTCCACCACCACCTGTTAGTACATAGTACCCAGACAGACTCCTCTGTCTGACTGAATTCCTGTTGTCAACATCAAACTATTACCATGAAGATCGTTTCCTGGAACCTGAAGAATATTGGGCAAACCAAACTCTCGAATGCCTTTGCCACTACCTTCAATGGCTATGGGTTGGGCAATACTGTGCTCGATTATATTACCGGCCTGGTCATGGGAAGAGCAAGATGGAATGCCGTTACGAATTTGTCAACCAATCCGGCAGATGTATTTGTTGTCATTGAGTTGAAAACAGGCGGTAACCAAAAGGGTAAGGCCATCAGCGGTACCTGTATACCCACCCTCAATGCTATTAAAAACGCACTCAATACGCTGGTAGGCGTTTTATATCCTAATAATACCAACCCTCCTTATACATACGATTATGTGGTACCGCAGGTCACCGGGTATCATGAAACTGTAGGTATACTGTACAATACCAAAAAGATGAAGGTATTGTCGGCACAGGCCTTCCGGGATCATGCTACTCAAAAATGGATCAATCCACGAACACCTTATGGCGCCTTATTTCAGATACTCAACAGTACCGACGCCTTCCAGGTAGTGGGTATCCATGCACCTCCTCCCAAAGGGTCTGATGGGGTAAAGTATCGCCCGCCTATCGACTATTGTACCACGCTGCCTGGCGTAAGCCCAGCCACCATGGACGACACTTTCTTCATGGGCGATTTCAATTGTAACCCGGGATCGTATTATGTAAAGAATGTTACGGGTGGAACAGCGAAAGTCTATCCCTTTACGGGCCTGTCCAAGTATGGTACCCTCATTGCTAATGGCACGTTGTCGAGTGTACGTACCAAGCCGGCTAACTCCCAAACGCCACCGGCCAATTACCTCAGCGATGCTTACGATAATATCTTATACAATGCCTCGCTGCAGAGTGCAGAGGAGCTCGTGGTCGATATGATCGGCCAGGCGCGTAACATGAATGCAACGGGCACGCCCTTGCTGGTGAACACCAACCTGCTGGCATTGGTCAATGCTTACAATAAAGTGAGCGACCACCTGCCTGTAGTAATAGAATGGTAATGCTTAAAAACAACGTCTATGTCTAACTGGAAATTCACGGATCAATATGGTAGCACCTACCCGGCATTGGCCAATAGCATTCTCAGTATGCTCGTGTTCGATGTGTCCGGCACCTCCCCGGTGAGTGGAACCACTTTCAGTGCCAACCTCGACCTCGCGGCCACCGGCACTGCAATGAATGTGCTGGCCGCACTGACCGGCACCACCACCATTGCCATGACAGGCACGGTAACCACCGACAACAATACGCTGTCAGTTAATATTCAGGCTTCAGATACAGACGCCTTGACAAAGGCACTGGCCGCCTGCATCCCTATCATCGGGGGGGAGATCTGTAAGAGCGCCGGCTTCAGCGTTATTACAGTGACCACTACCCAGCAAACCAGCGATGACGACCCCACGACGGATGAAATAAACCTCAGTATGACCATCGCCATTGGCAACAGCACGGGCACGCTTACCACACAAATACCTATGTCGGATGGATTCTTTCACATCGCTGCCGACTTTACGAATTTCGGCATCAGCCTCAGTGACCTGAATTTCCTGGTACCCGGCAACAACGATTTCAGTACCTGTTTCCCTTCAACCCAACTTGGTCCTTATTATAATAACCAGACGCAACTGGAACTATTGAGTCTCGGACTATCACTTTATGTGTGCACTACCCCTTCACTCAATGTAGTAGTAAGCGGTGTGGATGTCAATATCGGTATCACCAATATTCCCATTTATCAGAAGGCTCTTTACCTCGATCCGCTGGCCATTTGGATCAATGTGAGTAATATCAACACCACACCCACACCTGCCTGGGGTATCATTGGCAATTTTGTGCTTTGCAATTACAACCGCCCGGGCGATACGGCCAATCCTGATTTCAGCTTCGACCTGCAGATGGCCTTTCCCGATCCGCCAGATCAACCCAACTTCACGCTCTCAGGCAATTTCGACAATCCCTATAACCAGCCGGTATCGCAGATCGTATCGGACCTGTTGGGACAAGCCACCGACCTGGGCATCGGTGATACCATTACCCTTGAAAAGTTTGATTTCTATACCAGTGCAGATGTAACAACAGGTACCATCACCGACTTTGAATTCGAGATCGGCATGTCGGGCCAGTTTGGCATCTTCCAGAATTTTTCTCTTGAATCCTTTAGCCTGTCGGTCGCCTATTCGGCGTAACCGGTTGACTGTAAAAAATACATTATGAGCAATACTGCCATCAATTTCAAAGCCTCCTTGCTGATCGGTGAGCAAAGCGTGCCCCTGGCCTCGGAGATCGCCATTGGCGATACGCAGTCGCAGGACGGGGTGAACAATGGCTTCCTCTTTAAGCTCGACCGGCAATCGGAGGACCCGCCTGTGACGATCTACCTCGGCGATGTGATCAATTTCATTGAAACAAAACTCGGGGCATCCGACTTGTCGCAAAGCCCCGATATGGGGCTCATTACACAGGCCTTTCCTTCATTGACAGCGGCCAATTTCAATTCGAGTAACCAAACGATGGTGAATGTATATGAGTTCTCGATCAATTCTTCCACGAAAGAGTTCCTGTTTTCCTTCAACTTCGATGTGGAAGGCAGTGATCCTTCGACGGGACTCATTGCGCTGCCCGGCGATCTCAACAACTGGCTGAAGATCGAAAGCCTCTCCATCGCCTTTTCGGCCACGACAAGCTCGTCCACACCATCACAGCAACCACCATCACCCACTACTTAAGTATTGTTCAACCTACTACTATGTCCACCAACGTAGACCTCAAAATAGGCATCAACCTGGAGATCGGTTCTGTTCCCGTATCACTGGCTGCAGAATTGAATACCACCGACACGGCGACCATTTACACCTTCGACGGTTGCGTGCAGAATGCCGTGATCGATATCGGTTCCTTCATCAGTTATGTAGGCCAGCAGTTTGGTGTAGATGTACAGCTCCCTCCCGAGCTCAACCTCGAAGCCATCATTGATTATGTGGCCGGTCAGGTGATCTATACGGCGCCTAAGACAGGTGCAACCACCACGGAGTTGGGTGTTGCTGCGGAGTTTCAACTGAACTATTCCAATGGTGGTACCACAGATAGTGTAACACTTAGTTTTTATGCCGATACGATCATCCAGTCCGGATCGACAGGCACCAATCCTTATGTGGTAGGCGCTGCCATAGATACTGATCTTGCTTTTAAGAACCTGCCCCTGGTAGGTGATGTGCCCGTGTTTAATGAATACACCCTTAAACACGTGGGCTTTTCCTATACCAATGCCAATCCGGGTACAACAGGTAAACCCGTCACTTTCAATATCCCGAAAGTGGATACCAGTACCAATCCGCTCTATACACGGACCATTGGAGACAACAAAGAGAAGACCAATTATTCCATCAGCACCAGTGGCGATCAGACTACCTTCTCACTTGGCCAAGGCGGCTTTTCACTCACTGCCTGCCTTATGCGTGAGGGATCGGATACAGCAGAAAATAATTTTGCGCTGCCCATGGCGCTGCCGGCCAGCACGACCTCATGTACACCCGCTTCCTATTATAACAATCCGGGCAGTACCGTACAAACCAGTCCACCCGGCAGCCCGGTACATTGGATCAATGTCAACAAGACCTTTGGCCCCGTCAACCTGCAAAAGATCGGGCTCAATTATCAATCAGGGGAGGCCACCTTTGGTATCTCAGCTGGTATGACCATGGGCGGTTTTACCCTCGATGTGCAGGGGCTTTCCATTACCTTCCCCTTGCCTTTACCCGGTATGCCCGCAGGCAATACCGTGAGCTTCGATATCCAGGGCCTTGGTATGGATTTTACAGAACCAGGTATGGAGATCGGTGGCGCCTTTCTGAAAACGGTAGACCCGAATACGCAAATTACAAATTACTTTGGTGAGGTCATAGTGCAGGTGGCCGAGTTTGGCTTCAAAGCGGTGGGTGGTTATGCCCCTGCGCAAAACAACAATCCCGCTGCTTTCTTCATCTATGCCAATCTGGAAGCGCCATTGGGTGGGCCACCCTTCTTCTACGTATCGGGCCTGGCATTTGGCTTCGGCGTAAATTATGCCCTCATTTTACCCACCATCGAAACCCTGCCTACTTACCTGCTGTTGCCCAATATGGCGCCGCCGCAAGGCAATGCACAGAATGCACTCAACAGTGTGATTGGTCAGTTGCAGAATGGAAGCGTTATCCAATACGAGCCCGGCGAATACTGGGTGGGCTTTGGTGTACAGTTCTCTTCCTTTGATATGATCTCGGCTTTTGCCATGGTTACTTTCTCTTTTGGTGTAGATGTGCAGGTAGCCCTGCTGGGTAGTGCCGCCATCGTGTTGCCCGAAGGTTCGCCCGATGCATTGGCCAGTATACAGGTCAACCTGGTGGCAGCTATTACTCCCTCTACCGGCCTGATCAATGTGGCAGGTGTGATTACGCCCGCTTCTTACATCTTTGGCCCCTTTGTAAAATTGAGTGGAGGCTTTGCCTTCTACCTCTGGTTTGCCGGCGAACACAAAGGCGATTTTGTCGTGAGCCTGGGTGGTTATCATCCCGCCTTTGTGAAGCCCGATTGGTACCCCGATGTGCCACGCATCCGGGTGACCTTCAACCTCGGTCCTTTCCAGGCCTCCGGTTCTGCCTACCTCGCACTCACCCCTTCCATGTTCATGGCAGGTATGGCGGTATCTGCCACCTTCGATGCCACGGTGGTAAAAGTATGGTTCAACCTCGGCGCCGATTTCCTCATAGGTTGGGCGCCCTTCCAGTACGAGGCCGATGCCTATGTCAATATCGGGTGTACCCTCAATGTCGGATTGTTTACGCTCAAGCTACATGTGGGGGCCGACCTGCAGCTCTGGGGACCACCCTTTGGCGGCAAAGCAGATGTTGATCTCGATATCCTCACCATCACCATCTCGTTCGGATCGGATGCAGCTGCGCCTGCCCCCGTTACCTGGCAGAATATGGAACAGAATTTCCTGCCACCACCTGTCAGCAGTCAGCCTACGCCCAAGCCACAAGCACTGAAGGCTACCCGCAGGATAAAGCCCATGAGCCTTGCTGCCGAAGCGCCGGCCGATACAGATTCCACCACGGCCAATGTATCAGCGTCGGTATCAACCGGCCTGCTTGGCAAGGATGCGACGAGCCAGGATGGTGAGACCTGGAACTGGCTGGTAGATCCCGACAATTTCAACATCGTTACCGCTACCACCATTCCTGCCAATTATGCCAATTGGACAACAGGCAGTACTACCAGCGTGGCTATTCCCAACGATCCTACACAGTACAACAACGCAAGCATAGATACCAGCAGCCATCCTTATTACGAACTGGCTACCGGCGAAACAACCTTCTCAAATACCCAGGTATGGAACCCCACCGTCAATGTGAAGCCCATGAAGCTGTCCAATGTACAGTCGGTGCATACCATCACCCTGCGCAAGCGCGAAAGTACCGATGGCATCGGCCAGTTCAGCGATTACCGCAACAATGTAACGGTGCAGCCCATCCTGGGCAACAGCAATACGGCCCTCTGGGGTGATCCCACTGTGTCGGCCAATGATGCCAATACACCGGCCTTGCTCCCTGATTCACTCCTGGGCTTTAACATCCTGCCGGTACCCCGCGACCCGGATACGGTGAACAATGTACCGCTCATCGATCTGTTGTTTACTGGTGGTGAAGAAACCAATTTCAGTTATACCGCTTCTCAGCCTGATACGAGTTATACACTCCAGGTACAGGAAGATGATCAGCAGGAAACTTTCAACATCACTGTGGGTGGCGCCAGTTCACAAAACCTCGACAACAGTGGTTATGTGCTCTCTTCCCTCACCAATGGTTGGGTGAATGGACAGCGCAATGCCATCCTGGACGACCTGAACAATAATGGCTGGGATACCTATACCGCTTCGGAGGTTACCCTCACCAATATGGGCAGCACCGAAGCACTGACCGACTGGCCCATGGTAGCCATATTGGGAGGCGATCAGGCCGCATAAGATCATTTACTATAAACTTTTGTACAATGCCAGATAGTAACAGCGAACAATACTTACTCAACGAACAGGTTTCTTTCGTGCAGCATGCACTGCCGGGGTTGGATGCGGGCGAGTATCAATTGAATGTAAGCCAGCAGGTATTTCAAAGTGATGGTAAAACACCTGTGAGCGGCGAGGCCTACAGCAATACCTATACTTTTGCCGTAACAGCCGATCGCTTTAGCCTGGCCAGCCCTGGGAGCGTGCTCAGCAGTATCTTTCCCAATGACAATGCTTCGGGCGAATTCTCCAATGTACTGCCGCATGTGGTGTTCAAGAAGACCACTTTTCCCTGGACACGTTATCCCACCCTCAAAGAGCCTTACGATCCGCCCCAGCCTGGAAAGGATGTGGATGGTGATGTGCCCACCTGGCTATGGGTATTGATACTGGATGAAGACGATGAGACCGCTTTCCCGGCTCTTAGCAACAATATCACTGCCTGTACTACCGGCGATTTGTTCCCCACGGCCGCCTATAGTGGCAGTAAGATACCTGCCAATACCTATTCCTATTTCTATGGCGCTACCAGCCTGGCCGATCTGGAACCCGGTCAGAATACCGCGGATACTATCAACATCATCGACCTGCCCATGGGATTGTTTTGGCAACTCGCCCCTTCAGTCGATGACCTGGCCTTGATGGCCCATGTACGTGTAGTGAGTTTGGTGAACCAGCCTACCAATGGCGATTCCAATGGCGAACCTACCGGCAGCTTTTCCATTGTATTTGGCAACCGACTGCCCAATACCGGTCAGAAGACAAAGGCCTACCTGGTATCCCTGGAAGGAACGGAAGTATTCCTGCCGCAGGATGATGGCTCCATACCGGCCAACACCCCTTATAAAACCACCGATACGATACGCCTGGCTGTGCTGGCCAACTGGACCTTCTTCAGTACCGGCGAAAGCGCCACGTTTGTACACCAGCTCGAAAGCCTCAATGGCTGTACACCCGGAAGCGGCATTGCTGCCACCAATACGAATATCCGCATTCCCTATGGCGGTAGCAATACGGTGGTAGAAGGGGCTTTCAATATGGGCTATATGCCCCTCAACGAAACCATGCGCACAGCCGAAAAGAACGTGGCCTGGTATCGTGGACCACTGCTTCCTTACAACAATGACAGCGCTGCTCCTTTACAATTGCCCATGGCTTCTCCCGATGCGGCTACGATGTTCGATCCAACCCTCGGTATGTTCGATACTTCTTATGCCGCAGCCTGGACCATCGGCCGCATGGTAGCCCTGCAGGATACCTCTTTTTCTACCGGGTTGTACAACTGGAAGCAGAGCCTGGTACAGCAGGTGAACAGCAATGTAGAGGGCAGTATGTTCATGGAATATTTCAATATGCAACCTCCTGTGTCGTCCGACACCGCAGGTACCGCAACAACGCCGCCACCGGGCAGCATTTTCAAACAAACCTTGCTGAAGCTAAAGCCATAACTGCATTATGAAAAAGACACTCACCCGGACGCACCTGCAAAACGCACTGGCCAATACCTATGCCAGCCCTGCCAGCATTCAGGCCGCATTGACGGATCCCGATATGCCCGACGACCTGGCTTCCTGGCTCAGTCGGCTGGCCTTGCTCAATGGCGTGCCTTTCAATTACCTGGTGCCTGATGAGCGGATGCTGCCCCAGGAGTCCATCCGTTTTTTTTACCTTGATCAGAACTGGGTCAACGTTTTGTGCGACGGCGCCTACAGTATCGGCCGCAACCCTACCGCCGATACCACCAGCGCGATGTTCAACCTCGATACGGCGGTATTGCCCGGGTCGCTGCATAAAACAAATGCTTTCACCACCCGCGTACGATCCAAATTGCTGGGCACCGATCCACCGCCACCGCCCACCATCATCAGTGGTTTCCTGCTGCGGTCTTCGCTGGTGCTCGATTATCCCAGCCTCGGTGTCAACGCTTATCCCAAGGGTGGCACCCCAGATGATCAGAATCCCGATATGCTCGATATCCTACGGCTCGAACAGCTCGGGCCCAAATCGGATACCATGATCTGCCTGATATCGGGCGATGCCTGGCGCATCGATATTCACGAAGCGCCACAGGCACTCCATTATGGGATCGATTGTTTTAAAGACAATTGCGAGGTACAAACCAAACCGGCTACCGCTGTCAAGAACCTGCATACGTTTACCATAACCTCCACTACCGGTCCCAATGGTACCAAAACACAAAGTGTTACCATGAGCGATACTTCCACACCTACGGATATCAGCGCTGCCTTCCGGTCGGCCGATACCCGGGTGCTCAATATGAAGGCGCTCGCTGCTACCATTTCAACCGCCAACCAGGGGGTTACGGTTGATGCCGCCATCATGGGCTTCGAAATGACAGAAGGGGTAGGTATGGTAAGTTTCATCAACCAATAAAAGCAACCCAACGTATGAACGCAATCGTTCCGCTCAATATCGCCGCAATACGCGTCAATAAAAATGATTACAATAAAGTAGTGGGAAACTTCCAGGGCAAAACAGCACTCTTTGAAAAAATGCCCTGGGCCGACCCGTACAACACGTATAGCAACCTGGCCAGTACAGGTGATAAGATATTCCAGCCACTGGGTGTTACCAATAGTGGCGGTCCGCTTGCAAGCCCGTCCAATTCCCTCGGCGTGGGCATACATTTGCATTGGGAATTGCCCGATTACTTCAAAAAAGGTCAGCAGTTGCCGGGCAACCCCAAGATCATTTTCCCGCATGCACCCAATCGTTGGCTGGTCACCCGTTACCTGAGCCTGTACGATCCCAACAACAATGTATATGGCGCTCCCACTGCAAAAAGCTGGATCGTAGAAAGCGATTATATCACCTCCGGTAAACCAACCGATGGGCGTCCCCATATTACCGTACCACTCCCTGTCAACCCTACCTACCAGGATCAACCTTTTATGTACATGGGGCGCGTGGTAGACCTTACCAGTTGGAATCCTGCCAGCGAGCCGGCTTCCAGCTACCTGCCTTCACAAGTGGGGGCCGATGGTGATCAATGTTTCCTTACTTCCATTGGTTTTGTGGGACCTTATTTCAGTTCTTATTATCCGGAGTGTTGCAGCGTATTTGGCTTCTGGGATAATTTCAGCGATGTACCCAATGTACAATCAGCCATTAGTGCCAATAATCCCATCCAGTTCCGCGCCACCTACCAGGTGATCGGCTGGCTCAGCGATCCCACCACTGACCCGCTCAACGATATCGATGCCCAGGTTACCAGCCAATACAACGATTATGTACAGCGTTGCCTCGCCAATAATTCTGTACCGGAGAATACGCCTATTGACTTCTTTAATCAGATTGCCACGCAAACCTTGAAGTGGAATTTCAATCAGAACGATCTTTCCTATACCGTCAACAACCAGTACCAGATCACCCAGCTTAACCTGCCCACGCAGGTCCTCTGTGCCGGTACCATGCAGGAAGTGGTGTGGAATATGACCAGCAATACAGGCACCACCTATTTTCTTTCCTCGGGCCAGTCCAATATGAGTGTATGGAGCGCCCCTACCGAAATAGCTATTGGCAATTCTACCGAAGAAGCCTTGTCGGCCTTGCTGAAGATCGATATGGGACAGGATACAGACGATCCAAACGTGCTCACCAATTATGAATACCTGCTCGATGCCCTGCAACTGGGCCTATTGGCCAATCTGGAAAAAACGCCCAACATGCTCATCACCCTGGAAGAAGCGCTGCACAACAATGGATTTGAAAATATATCCGGTGGTTTCAACTGGCTCATCACCAATACCCAGCAAGGCAGCAATGATGGTTCTACAGAGGAAGACGAGATCACCCTGCCACTGGACCTGGCCGAACAGTTGTACCTGTTGAACAGTGCACAGAAGCAATACGATATGGGACGTGGCGCACTAAGTCTGCGCCGCAAACAGCTCTACATGGATTGGGTACGCTATGTGAAAATGTTCCAGGGCGAAACTTCCGATAGTTATATCCAGCAAAGCACCCTCAATAATTTCATCTGGACCTCTACGGCCGGTGAGCTCAACGATGTTATCAACTATGGCAATGCCATAGGCATACTGCAATATACTACCGACAGCGACAGTGGACAGGTGACGGGTATCCAGGCGCCGGGTGCAGGCGTGGGTACTTCCAGCCTGGCCTATGGGGTGTACAACAATTACCAGACTGTGCTCAATGCACTGGCCGCCATCAACCAGCAAAATACCAGCGCTGTATGGACCCTGCAATGCGATATGGCCGATTATTTCCTCATGCCTTCCGAACCTGTTATCCTCATGGAAGGAGCTATGATGGAACCTCCCCAGCGCAACGGCGATGGAGATACCACCTTTGTACGACTGAGCCAGGAACTGCTTGCGCAACTCCTCATCAATTACAATACGAATAATTTCACCGTCATCGCTTCCGCCATTCCCGGTATACCGGTAGTCAATACCAATATGCCAACGGCCATTCAGGCAGATGTGCAAACCCTTACCGGTGAAGCCTTCCTGATTACGCCCATGCTGGCTGTTCAGGTGACATCGGCGCTTGCAGTAACGGGAGGCAACGGCAACCCGGCCGTAGCTTCGGCTACCAATTTCACCCTTTCGCTCATGTATGCCCAAAGCGGTCTCAGCCCGCTCGATATAGCGCCCAATCCCGGCGGTATTACAGCGCCTACCGGCAAAGGCCTCTTTGATCTGATCAATAACCAGGATTACCAGCCGGGTACTGCGCTCACCATTAGCGTAACAGGCCCGCAGGCCCTCACCGCTACCTGGACCAATGCCGCCAATGACGGGTACTCCAGTGGTCCGGTTGGTTGGAATACACAAACCGCCCTGCCCGAATTTACAGCCAGCAGGGTAGATCCCTTCATGCCCATCTTCATGATCTGGAATGTCAATGTATCACCTTTGCAATGGGGACAGGATGCTACCAACCAGTTGTACTCCGCCACCAACATCACCGATTATTTCAACCTCGATACCGATGGGGTTGACTATGTATACAAGATGAACGGCACAGCCCCGCTGCCTTTCACTTCCCCGGTGGCGGTTGGATATGAAGATGATGCTACCATGCGTTCCGGCGCCACCGGCGTGCTGTCTTACCAGATCACCAATTACATCAATAATAACCCCAACGATCCGGAAGATGCTACCCTGCAGCAGATAGCTACACTCTATGATGGCCGCAAGATCCTTTCGCAAGCCATGAGTGGTTTCAATACCAACCAGGTGCTTACTTCGTATGTGGCGCAGGTACCGGTGGAGAACCTCGTAGCCGGACGCATGGATAATATTTCTCCCAAGATCAATACAGCTGCCGGCGCCACTGCCAACGACAATTGGTATGATGATGCTTTCAATAGCCTGGAGCCCATCCCTACCGGCTTGCTGGCGCAAGGAAATTTCGGTCCCCTGCGTGCCGGTTTCATGGATATCGTCAGCATCGAGATCGTAGATGTGTTTGGACAGCGCATGGACCTCAAAACGGCTACCCGTAGTCCGCAGGGAGGCCTCAGCTGTATTACGTCCTATGCCATGACGCCCAATGCCAGCGATCAGCAGAACCAGGGCCGCATTTATCTGGCTCCGCGTATCCTGGCCCCTGCCCGGGTATGGTTCAAATGGTTGTCGGCCACCCACAACAATGATATAGCGGGGGTAGGGAATGATTTTGTAGAAACCAATGCACATCCTGCTACTGCCCCCATTTGTGGATGGGTGATGCCCAATCACCTCGACAATGATCTTTTCTTTTATGATGCCAGTGGGGCAGCCATCGGTACATTCGGTATCGAACACAACCAGAATGTATACCGCACACGTGCCGGTAATATCAGCAACAGTGGTACCAGCGAGCAGCAATTGACCGCCGATATTGGCCAGCGCGGTATACCTACTGTCAATGCACATGTGGCTAATTTCATGTGGTATCTCTTCGACCAGGATGCTGCTTTCCTGGAAGACATGATGACTGCCATTCAGAATTCAGCCAACTTCATCAGCCCCGGTAATTATGCACAGGATAATTCCCTTGCTGTACTCATTGGCCAACCGCTTGCTATCACCAGAACAGTACTGGGACTTGAAACCCTGGGCAACCTGCTGCCCTTGAACCAGGCCGATAACAATGCCTCCAGCCCTTTTCCGCAGGATGTGAACAATGGTCGCTACAGCTATCCCGACCGGATGCCCCACAGCAGTGCCAACCTGGGCAATGTGGCGTTTCCTGTACGCCTGGGCGACCTCGTTAACCTGGACGATGGACTGGTTGGTTTTATCACGGAGACCAGTAGCAGCAATCCCTATAGTGGACAGTCGTTGTACATGCCTGCAGCAGACAGTGCCTGGACAAATGGCGTTGCATTGCCCGCCGATACAACTGTTCAGTTGTCCCTCAACCAGCCACCACTGAGTATTACCATGCTGGTTGACCCACGGGCAGCCGTGCATGCCACTACCGGTGTGCTGGCGGTAAGTGAGCTTTCCATACCGTCCGATCAATATTCAGATATTATGAATAGCCTGGCGGTCAATTTCATTACCCGTCCCATGCTGCAAATGGCCCAGGGTATGAATGTGCCCCTGCCGGCGGAGAACGGTTATGCCTGGTCGTGGATAACGCCCGGTGCGGCCGATGTCACGGCACTCAAAGCCAATGCGGTCAATGAAACGCCTGTTTATGGCTATTCACCGCAAACCCTGCAGGAAGGATGGCTCCAGCTAAGTCCCCTGCCGCCAAATAACAATCCGTCATAAAGCAGCCGATAGGCCTTGCTATTTTTTCATACCATCTAAAGCGTTCATTGCATGAGTACCTTTGCTGCTTCCAGTGATCCTGTTTATTTTTCGATGGCCAACCCTGATGCCGGCAACCAGGCCGAGATCTATGTAGGGGTGACAGCCACCCTCAACTTTACCATTGTCAACAATACCGGAGGCGATATCACCCTGCAAACAGGTGATATTGATACGGCCTCACAGATCGAGGTCTTCATGCCCAATTATTTTACGCCCGATCAGAAGGCGGCCATGAAGATCACCAGTATATCGCAGGATGGCTGGAGTTTCAGTTATGATAGTGCCTACAAAGGATTGTTGCTTACCTATGGCAATAAAACAGGCACCTGGGCCAGCAATACCAACCTCACTTTTACCATCACCAATATTACAGCTACTGCAACACCTACCATTGGCCCTGTCAATATCAATCTCTACAACCTCAATGGCAATAATGTGCCTGCCAGTCTGCAGGCGCAAAACCTGGCGCTCAATTCCAGTGCACCGCCGCAGGCGCAGGACCTGACCACGGTGCTCCAGCTTGGACTCGACAACCAGGGTACTGTTTTTGTTTCCGTAGAATCTGATCCGTTGAGCAATACCATTTTTCTGAACATCAAGAATATTGGCGCCAATTCATTGTACAACGATCCCAAAACGCCCTGGACCGGCAATCCCACCGTAACCGTGGCATTCATCTATGGTAATACGGCGGGTGCACTGGCCTCGGCCGATAATTCAGGTACAGCCTGGGATATCAGTGTCAGTACAGTAACCGATCAGGGATGGGGATTTACCAATCCCACCAATACGGGTCAGGGCAATACGCCCGTATGGATCATGTATCCGCAGCAAAGCAATGCCGGCATCATTGGCACCGGCGAAGATGCCAACCTCACCTTTGCCTTCAGTAATATCAACTCTTTTACCCCGGCTGGTCATACACAGATGATGGTAACGTTCAACAATTTCATGATGAACAGTACCACGGCTTATAACCCGGCCACCTTTGTACTCGATATCTCGAAACAAAATGTACCGCCTACCCGTGGGCTCTTTCATTTTTATGGCAGTCAGGGATCTATCGTTACCCTGACAGCGCCCACACCGAATATTCAGGTACCCTTGCGCTGGTCGATGTTCTATGTAGACAATATCACACTCATCTGCAATATTCCCGGCGTACAAGTATTGCAGCGCAATTATTTCCGGGAAGACCAGACGCCCAATATTCAGCCGCTGGCCTATGATAATTTTACACTCACAATACCCATGCAGGTATCGCAGGATACCGCCGTGTTCATTACCCTGCAGGCATTTGATAACGACAATAATTACCTCAATGCCCTGCAGTTTACCGTATTCATTGCTGCTCCCTTCCTGGTAGACCCCGGTGGACAGGTTTATCCAACGGTATTCCTCAACAACCAAACCTGGCTGGCCGCCAATTATAATTACGGTGTAGGATGTGTGGCCTATAATAACAACAATGCCAACCGCACACAGTATGGCCTGCTCTATACCGAAGCCCAGGCATTGGCCAATACACCCGCAGGCTGGCGTATTCCCAGTCAGGCCGATTGGAAAAACCTTATCAGTTCCCTCGGCACCAACGCTGCTGCTGCACTCCTGACCGGCGGTAGTAGTGGCTTCAATGCACAGGCCGGTGGTATGGGCGATAATATGGGCAATTTCAGCAGCATGGGATCGATGGGCTATTACTGGACGGCTACAGCCAATAACCAGCAACCCGGCAGTAATTATGATGCCATCTTCTTTACGTCGGGCCCTTCGGTCAATGCAGACAATTCTTCCGACATCACCAATTTACTATCCGTTCGATATGTCAAGAATACCTGAGCCCACCATTTGCCTGTGCATGATGGTGAAGAACGAAGCCCATATCATCCGGCGTGCATTGGAATCGGCCATACCATACATTGATCATTGGGTGATCTGCGATACGGGATCGGATGATGATACTCCAGCTGTGATTCTGGAGGTGATGCAGGATCTACCCGGGCAGTTGATCCATACTGCCTGGAAGAATTTTGGGCACAACCGCGGCGAACTACTCGCATTGGCAAGTCCCCATGGCGATTACCTGCTCATGATGGATGCTGATATGACCTTGCAGGTGAAAGCCCCCTTCCGGCACAAACTGCAGCACGACTTCTATGAGATCCGTTATGAAGGCAGCCTCGATTATTCGCAGCCCATGTTGGTGAGCAGCCGCCACCAATGGCGTTACCTCGGTGTTACCCACGAATACCTTCAGTCAGATACCGCCAATCAATGGGACTTCCTGCCCGAACTGAGCTTAACGCACCATGGCGATGGTGGTTGCCGGGCCGATAAGTTTGAGCGCGATGTGCGTTTGCTCACCGAAGGCTTGCAGGCTGAACCCGGCAATGAACGTTATATGTTCTACCTGGCTCAGTCGTACAAAGACCTCGGGCAATATGAAGCTGCACTACACTGGTATGAAAAAAGAATAGCCGTGGCTGGCTGGGAGGAAGAACGCTGGTATGCCCTTTTTCAGCGGGCAGAAATGTTGAGGTTGTTGGAATATGCCTGGCCCGAAGTGCAGGCTGCTTACCTCGTGGCTTTCGATAACCGGCCTTGCCGGCTGGAGCCCTTGTTGGCCATTGCCCGCCATTACCGCGAAACGCATCAATATTTCCAGGGTTATTGCTTTGCAGCAGTAGCCCTGCAGGATCCGCCTTATCCCACCAATGATAAACTCTTTATAGATAAACCCGTTTACGAATTTCAGTTACTCTTTGAATACATGATCTGCGCCTGCGCCTGTGGCCGTGCATCAGAGACCATTGAAGCAGCCAACCGCCTGCTGCGACAAAACAATTTGTCGAAAGGCCTGGCTGAATATGCGGTACAAGCCAGAAAGATGGCCGTTGAAATGATCTATGGCAAGGGGCGGCCCACGAATGATGTTCGCAACCAGCTGGTGGTGATCGTACCCTTTCACAATGCCGGTCATTTCCTGCGCGAATGTGTCAACAGCCTGCTCATGCAGGATTATTCCAATGTACAGGTCCTATTGATCGATGATGCGTCTACCGATGCCAGTGCCCGATACAGGCCGCCTGCACAACTCGATGCGATATGCCTGCGCAACGATGAACGGATGGGTACGGCATTCAATATGCACCATGCCATTACCCAATATTGCCAGCCCGATGATATTGTGGTATGCCTCGATGGCGATGATCAACTGGCCTGCAGCAATGCCCTCTCCCTCATCAATGAACAATATGTTCGCTATGATTGCTGGGTTATGTACGGGCAGTACCTGGATGCGCAGGGCCATCTTGGGATATCGGCACCCTATGCCTCTCCCAAAGATTTTGCCACCCTGCGCCAGGGATGGCGCGCCTCTCATATCCGCACCTTTCGGGCCGGCCTCTTTCAGTCTATTGCCGTGCAGGACCCCGGATACCTTTGTCTTAAAGACCAGGAAGGCGAGTGGCTTCAATCGGCAGTCGATGCTGCCATGATGTTTCCACTCCTGGAAATGGCCGGCTTTTACCGGGTGGTTTTTAATGAGACCATTCTTTACCGCTACAACCACCAAAACCCATTGAGCCATCATGCTGTGGACCGTGCTGGGCAGATGCGCAATTTTGATTGGGTAGCCGGTATGCGCCCCTTTACTCGCATTCCTGACTATTATCCTTCCACCATATTAACGGATATCGTATGATTGCTTCCATTCAACCCATGGCGGCTATGCCGCTGGATGAAATATCCCTACAGGAATTTCTGCAAAAGGCTTCCCTTATTGGTCACGACCAGGCGTCATTGCTCAATGGAGAGGAGATTACCACCTATTTCCAATTACACAATTTCCCCATCGTGCGCCAGGCGCTTAGCAATGCTACCGATGAACAGCACCGTAAGCGGCTGCCCTTCTTCTTCAGCCATGCGCATGAGCTGCGTGCCAAACTGGGACAGGGTAAGCATGACCGGGGAGAAGCTGTTCTATTTGCCGGTGCCCCCATTGCTGAGCAGGATGCAAAAGGCATCAACCGTCATTTCCCCATCTGTCTGAAGGGTATTTCCATATTGCACAAGGTGATTCCCGCAGGTGAGACCTGGGACCTCACCATGCCGCAGCATATCTGGAACCTGGGTGAGATGGAAGAACTATATACCCTGGTCAATATTGGTACCCTCGTGTTGGAAGAAGGCGCAAAGGTGGTCATTCGCGGCAATGTATTTTCCCTATTGTGCCAGCAACTGATCACGCTGGGCAATGCCACTACAGGAATTGACTACCAGGTAGGCATCATGCCTACCCCCTTTTCCGTCGACTTTGGTCATGGTCCACAAAATGGCACCCATGGTAAAGATGGACTCGATGGATTGGGTGGACTAGATGGCCTGCCGGGAATTGTAGAAACCAGTGTGCTGGGCCAATGGATACCCGAGCAAACGGTTGGCCGGCTTTATGGTACCGATGGGGCTCATGGCGAACATGGAACGGATGGAGGTAAGGGCCGTAATGGCGGCATGTGCAAGCTGGCAGAGATCACCATTCGTTCACTCCAGGGCCGGCTGCATGTTTTTTCGCAGGCGGGAGCTGGCGGCAACGGAGGCGATGGTGGCCAGGGTGGGCAGGGTGGTCGTGGTGGCAATGGTATGCCCGGTCTGGATGGCTTTAACAGCAAGATACCCGGTGGTCATGGCGGTCATGGTGGTCATGGGGGCAATGCAGGCCGGGGCGGTAATGCGGGTCATGGCGGACTGGCCTCCAATATTTACCTCAATGTACCGGATGTGGCCATTGGCCAAATACGGATGACTGCCACTGACGCAGTAGGTGGCATTGGTGGCAACAGTGGCCATCCCGGCAGCGGAGGCAAGGGAGGAACTTCCATTCCTATGGACGATACTACCCTCAACGGGCAACCGGGACATGACGGGCAAACAGGACTGCCTGGTAAAAAAGGGGTCAACGGCCGGAGCCGTCCCGCTGCCGTCTGTTTCCTCAATGATCTTATCTACCAACCTTGATTTTTTTCACCTAAACATTAATACAATGAAATTGAGTTTCAGAGAAAGAGCCCAGCGGCTCGGGCACTCCCTGGAGTTGATCGATCAGGGATTGCCCGTCACTACCTTCATTACGGTCAAAGACGTTGATCAGTTGAAGGAGGTCACGCAGCTATTCATCGACCGGGACAATAATCCTGATCTATGCGACCAGCTATTTGGCAATATCCCGTTGACATCTGTGCAGGACGATCACTCAGCTGCAGGAACCATTCGCCGCGTCAATGAATACATTTATGGTGATGGCGAACTCGATGCTTCCGACCGGGAGCGGATCAAGAATGCCTTCCCCATGCAGATGCAGGCTACTTCTGCCGCCGACTTCACCCCCACATCGCCGGTGCTGATCAATAGTCCGGTAACCCCCGTTGCTTACAACTATGGTACGGTGACCCTGGGTCCGAATATTTACGTGAACATCTACAACACCGTGGTCAATGGTTTTACCATGGATACCCTCATCCGCAATGGCACCAGCGGCAATACCAATATTGGTGACTTCAATATTTTTGGTGCTACCGGTTCCGGTGGTAGCATAGGTGCAACGGGTTCCAATGGTACCAATGGTGGTGGTGGACCCCAAGGTACTTGTACCGTATCAGGTTCCGAACCTGGTGATAATGGTGGCCATGGCGGCAATGGTACAGCTGGTGCTACCGGCGGAGCGGGCAACCCCGGTGGTCCCGGCCTGGCCAGCAATATGGCTGTATTTACCATCAACAATGCCGTGGTGAGTGGTACAGGCGCTGCAGTACTTTTCTTCACCCGTTCAGGTACAGGAGGCTCAGGAGGTAATGGCGGTAAGGGTGGCAATGGCGGTAATGGCGGCAACGGTGGCAATGGCGCAAATTGTGAATGTACCGGTACCAGCGGTGGTAATGGCGGCAATGGAGGTTCGGGTGGTTCTGGTGGTCGTGGTGGAGATGCCGGCAACGGAACCAATTTTGCCGGCAATATTGTGATCACCGTCCCTTCCGCGATGGCCAGCCTCGTGACCAAGGGCAGTGCCAGTGCCCCTCCGGGCACCTTTGGTCAAGGTGGGGGAGCTGGTACCGGCGGGAATGCAGGCAGTGGCGGCAGCGGAGGTAAAGGTCATGGAGGCGGCACCAGTGGTACCAAAGGAGCTACAGGCTCTGTGGGCAATCCCGGTACAGCCAGCCAAACAAGCGGCACAGCGGCTACCATAACAATCAATGTTACATAAGATGACCGGTCTGTTTGATCTTGTCCCGTACAGTGATGTACGGGATTTTTATTTTGATTAGCTTGCGCCCATGGGCGAAAGAATATATCCTTACCAACAGTTATTCGATTTTACGAAAGCTATATTTCAGCAAATAGGTTGCAGTGAAGCAGATGCGCAGATCGCTACCAAAGTATTGTTATCGGCCGACTTACGTGGCGTAGATTCTCATGGTGTAGCACGCCTCAGTGGATATGTACGACTGTGGGAGGCCAAACGGGCCAATACAAATCCCCATATCAAGATCATTCATGAAACACCCTCCACGGCTGTCGTAGATGGCGATGGTGGATTGGGCCTGGTGGTAGCGCCTTTTGCGATGCAGGTAGCTATTGACAAAGCGAAACAAGTAGGTACAGGCTGGGTGAGTGTACAAAACAGCAATCATTTTGGAATAGCCGGTTACCATGCCATGATGGCGCTGGAGCAGGATATGATCGGCATCGCCATGACCAATGCCAGTCCCCTGGTGGCACCTACCTTTTCGGTAGAGCGGTTATTGGGCACCAATCCCATCTGTGTGGCCATTCCAGCCGGCGAAGAACCAGCCTTTGTAGCCGACCTAGCCACTACCACGGCGGCCAATGGCAAACTTGAAATATTACAGCGTAAGGGCCAGGAAACCCCGTCTGGCTGGGTACAGGACAAAGAAGGCAATCCCTCTACGAATCCCCATGAATTGAAATCAGGCGGAGCCCTATTGCCCCTGGGAGGCGATCGGGAGCATGGCAGCCATAAAGGGTATGCCCTGGGTGCGGTAGTAGATATTTTCTCCGCGGTATTGAGTGGGGCCAATTATGGACCCTGGGTGCCGCCATTCCCCGCTTATGTGCCCATGCCTACTGAAATGCCGGGTAAGGGAATAGGACACTTCTTTGGAGCGATGCGGGTAGATGCTTTCCGTCCGGCAGCCGACTTTAAATTCCACATGGACAAATGGATACGTCGTTTTCGCAGTGCTACCCCTGTAGCTACTGAAGAACAGGTACTCATTCCCGGCGATCCCGAGCGGGAAATGGAAGCCAACCGTCTGAAAGCAGGGATTCCTTTGCTCAATTCAGTAGCAGAAGACCTTCAGTTATTGGGCGAGAAGTTTGGCCTACAGCTTTGATTGTAAAGGTCGTACTGAAGGTATTGGATGGCTATCCGGGAACTGGTGTTACTATTTCGACCAGTCAGATAGACTAAAAGGTACAAGGGATTAAATTTCTTGCAAGATATTGCGCTTGAACCATTGGAAATTCTAAATCCGGGAGGCATCATGGCATCTTCCCTTATCTTTGCGCCTGCCTTGCAAAATTATTTTCCCACTAAAACATTCCGCCAGTAACGGAACAGGAGAGTAAATCATGAAAATTATGAAATTCGGCGGTACCTCGGTAGGTAAGCCGGAGCGTATGCATCAGGTGGCAGAATTGATCACCAAAGATGCAGAACCCAAAATTGTAGTGTTGAGCGCCCTTAGTGGTACTACCAATGCATTGGTGTCTATTGGCGATGCTATGGCTTCCGGACAGCGTGATGCTGCCAAAGAACAAATTGAAAAGCTGGAAGCCCATTACCAGACCTTTATCAGCGAGTTGTTGAAGACGGATGCTGCGTTGGAAAAAGCGAAGCGGATCATCAGTGAGCACTTTGAATTTCTGACCATCATTCTTAAGATATCATTCAGCGAAGCCCTCAGCAAGGATATCCTGGCGCAGGGTGAGCTGTTGTCGACCAAACTGTTCAGCGTATACCTCGAAGAAAAAGGCATCGACCATGCTTACCTGCCTGCACTTGAGTTCATGAGCATCGATATTCATGATGAGCCACAAGTACCTGCCATCAGGGCCAGGCTGATGCCCATCTTGGAACAGATGAAGGGGAAAAAGCTGTTCATTACCCAAGGTTATATTTGCCGCAATGCCCGTGGCGAGGTGGACAACCTGAAACGGGGTGGCAGTGATTATACCGCTTCTCTGGTGGCTGCTGCTGTGAATGCTTCGGTATGTGAAATATGGACCGACATTGACGGCATGCACAACAATGACCCCCGGGTAGTGAAAAAGACCTTGCCCATCGAACAATTGAGTTTTGAAGAAGCAGCTGAGCTGGCTTACTTCGGCGCTAAAATATTGCACCCTACCTGTATATGGCCGGCACAACAACAAAAAGTGCCCGTGAAATTGTTGAATACCATGCAGCCCCAGGCGGCAGGTACCGTGATTACCCAGGAAGCTGGTTCAGTAGGCGTAAAAGCCGTGGCCGCCAAAGATGGTATCATTGCCATCAACATCAAGAGCAGTCGCATGTTGCTGGCTTACGGTTTCCTGCGTAAGATATTTGAGGTGTTTGAAAAGTACCGTACCCCCATTGACATGATCACTACTTCTGAAGTAGCGGTATCAGTAACCATCGACAGTGGTACACACCTGAAAGCCATTGTGAAGGAACTGGAACCCTTCGGTACCATTGAAGTGGAAGACAATCATACCATTATTTCGGTAGTGGGCAACGAAATAGCTCAAACGCAAAACGTATTGAGTAAGTTATTTGAAGCGTTGACCCCTGTTCCGGTACGTATGGTAAGTTATGGTGGCAGCAAGCACAATGTATCCCTTCTGCTGCCCTCCGCTTACAAGACCCAAACCCTGCAATTGCTGAATAAGGGCTTATTCGGACTGGAATAATTGGGTTAAAATTTTGTTACCGGATAATTGAATTTATATCTTGAGCGTTGATCATTGAAGTTTCAATATCAACGCTCAATTTTTATTATATGGAAAAAAAGGCTAAGATCATCCTTACACGTAAGGGAGAATGGTTGAACCGGGCAAGGACCTATAAAGTAATGATTGATGAGCAGAAGGTTGGTATCATTAAAAATGATGGTACGGAAGAGTATGTGGTTGACCCGGGAAAACATACCATGCGCTGTACCATTGATTGGTGCAGCAGCCCTGTGCTACAAGTTGAATTGGCCCCTGATGAGATCGCCTATCTGAAAGTGAAGAGCGGTCTTAAGTACTATTGGCCTTTGTTTATTTTGCTGATAGCCGGTTTGGTAATGAACTTTGTATTTGTAGGCAATCCGGTCAACAGGCCCGATTGGAGTGTGTACCTACGAATGGTATTGCTATTGCCGGCACTGCTTTATATTATTTATTTTCTTACTGCCGGGAGGAAACGCTACCTGCTGGTCGAAAAAGACAAGGATAATCTTTTCGGATAAACTGCTTCCTCCATAACTTGTTTTATTATCTTAGCCGGGATGAAATGCATACCGGCTTTTTTGTGTCTATCCGGGCTGAAAAGCCCAGACCGGGCGCCAGGCTGGTAAATTACCTTACCTTATCGTATATCATTGAGAAACATTTTTACCATTGCTTGTATTACAGGATTATTCGTGATCGTTAGCCTGTCGGGCATGACCCAGGGCCGTAACCGGATTACCGGCACTGTGGTGAATGCCACGAATGGCACACCTATTGCCAGCGCCAGTGTTTTCATCAGCAATACTTCCTGGGGCACCATGAGCAATGGAGTTGGTCATTTTTCACTGTCCGATCTTCCAGCAAAGGGCTCTTATGAATTGGTTATATCTTCTGTTGGATTTACTACCCTGGCTTTTCCCTTTAGCGCCGATTCATTACCACTGAACCTCTCCGTACAATTAAAACCCAAGGTAACCGAACTGGAATCGGTGGTGATAGAACCCTGGGAAAAAGATGGATGGGCCAAATGGGGCCGGCTATTTACGGAAAACTTTATTGGTACCACTACTGCTTCCAGGAACTGTTCCATCAAAAACTATAAATCACTCCGGTTCCGGTATTCCCGGAAAACGAATACCCTGATAGCGGTGGCCGATGAACCATTGATCATAGAAAACAGGGCCCTGGGTTATCGTATTCAATACCAGCTGGAAGATTTTATCTACAACATGACGGAGCGAACGCTCCTGTATGTAGGCTATACCTTGTTTGAGGATATGGCTGCTGATCGTAACCGCATACCCCGCAGGTGGGTGGTGGCACGTAAGCATGCTTATGAGGGCTCTATGATGCATTTTATGCGTTCTCTTCATACCAATAAGCTGGATGCGAATGGCTTTGAAGTACAACGCATGGTAAAAGTGCCCAACTTTGAAAAGCAACGGGTAAAGAAAGAGTATGCTTCCTTATGGCGGAGGAATATTGGTACTGGGACCAGGATCGTACTGGGCCGGCGTGATTCGGTATCAGTAGTGAGCGATTCGTCTGAGTATTACTCCCGCATCCTTCGCCAGCCCGATTTTACGGATGTGGTCAATCCGCGTTTACTTACCGCAGATAGTATTGTTACCAGGAGCGACTCTTCACGTATCCTCAATTTTCCCGATTACCTGCATATTACTTACAAAAAGGGACTGGAAGAAGAAGAGTACCTACGGCGGTATGGTGAAATGCGTAAGCCCTGGCATCCCCGTTCAGATATCGTACTATTAAATGGCTCTCCCATCCTGGTAGAGGCTTCAGGTTCTTACTTTCCCCCACAGGAGCTTTTTTCACTGGGCTATTGGGCCTGGAGTGAAAAGATAGCGCAGATGCTGCCCATTGATTTTGATCCGGAAAAATTGAAATAGGCTCAACCCTTATTTGAGCCATTTATTTTTTCTCATCCACTGTTCCAGCAGGTCCATCCATTTTACCTCGCTGGTCTTATTGTTCATACCAAAGCCGTGGCCGCCTTTTTCATAATAGTAAACCTCGGCCGGTACTTTGTGTTTTTGCAGGGCCTCATAAAACTGTTGACTGTTTTGCCACAGTACTGTTTTATCGTCCTTGGCATGCACCAGGAAGGTAGGCGGGGTAGCTGCCGTAACCTGTAAATCGTTGGAATATTCGCGGATCTTTTCGGCAGAGGGATTTTCACCCAGCAACCGGGTACGGGAGCCTTTATGGGCCAGGCTATCGGAAAAGTTGATCACCGGGTAGATCAGGATCAGAAAGTCGGGACGGAGGGGTGATTTCTTGATGCTTCCCTTAGGAATGGTATTTGTAATGTAATTACGTCCAAAATGGGTACCAGTGGTAGATACCAGGTGTCCACCTGCCGAAAAACCCATAATGCCTACCTGGCCTTTTTTAATACCCCATTCAGCCGCTCTTTGCCGCACCACCAGGAGTGCCTGTTGAGCATCCTGTAAAGGACCATATTCTTTATTGATCATCGTCGTATCATTGGGCAGCCGGTATTTTAATACAATGGCTGTAATGCCCATCTCATTGAATTTACGGGCTACATCAGAACCCTCATGACTGGCGGCCAATCCGGAGTAGCCGCCACCCGGGCACACGATCACAGCTGTACCGGTGGCCTTTTCTTTGGGGGCTTCGTAAATGGTAAGGGTGGGCTTGGTAACGTTGTAGATGCGCAGTTTGCTGTCGTTAGGGCCTACCACTGAACTCTCTTTGTCGTATACCGGTTTTGAGTTGGGAATGCTGTCAGGATATAATGGGATGGTGGTTTGTGACATGGTAGCTTGTGCAATACTGAAAAAGGATAATAAGGCCAGCGTACGTTTCATTTGGTTTGAGTTGTTGATCAAATATAATGCAAAACGGATCAGGAAGTGCCAAATTAAGCGTGAAGCTGACACTGCATGGGTGATCGTTTCAAGGAAGGTGGACTCCCGCACTGCTGCGGGATTGTAAGGCATTGCAGCGCGGCAGGGTGACTCATCTTTTATCTTGATGAGAAAAGGAACGTTCCCATTTACTTTTCTTTCACAGAATGTTAAGTTAAAACAGGGGTGCTGGCCATTGACTCGTGTAACTTATAGGTATACCTTCAAGTCATACAATAAACCAGCGTTTATGAAAAAGCTATACTCTCTTTCAACATTGCTTGTGGTGCTGATAATTTTCACCGGTTGTAGTAAAGATGTGTTCAAACCTTATGATGACCGCATCGAAGGTGTGTGGGAACTGACGGATGTGAACAAGGTGGGCTGGGGTAATACCAACCTCAACTTTACCGGTGGCCGGTTTACCTTTTATGGAAACGGACAGGTGGAGTATGAAGATGGTTATGGTGGGTTTTATGAAGGCAGGTGGGATATCCGCACCCGTAACATCCCCGATTGTTATATCGATGAAAATGGTAATTCATTCTGTGATGGCCGTAATGTACGTACCCTGCAGATCAATGTGACCGATTTTGTAACCCATGATGTGCGTACAGAATACTTTGATGAAATTGTATTTACAGGTACCAACCGTTTCAAGGCCTACCTGTATGATGGCAACAGAACTTATGTGTTTAAATTCAGGAGGTAAAAACAACTATTTTCCGGCTGGCATTTTTATATTTAGGTGGAGGAGTTTTTCCTTCACCTTTTTTATGTAATAACCTATCCTTTATATTGCTTCAGCAACTGTTCATACAACCCTTCAATCTGCCTGGTCATCGTGGCGGCACTGTATGTAGAGCTAATGGTAGCCCTGGCTTCTTTACCCAGGCGCTCACGCAAGGCTGGATCAGTTAATTGAAGAATGGTTTGAGGTAGCGTATTGTCCAATGTTTCTACAGGCAACAACAGCCCATTCACATCATGGCGTATCACTTCAGAAGTGCCGTCTACCTGGGTGCCGATAATGGCCTTGCCCATGGACATGGCTTCCAGCAAGCCAATCGGTAATCCCTCCCACAAGGAAGGCAACACAAAAATATCAGCTGCAGCGAGCACGTCCGGTACATCCTGCCGGAAAGGCGCAAAGATCACTTGCTCTGCAATGCCCAGTTGTTTCACCATCTCCAATGCTTCGGCCTTCTGATCACCGTCGCCTACCATCAGTAAACGCAGGGAAGGCAGTTGCTTCACCGCATGGGCAAAAGCACTGATCAGCTTCAGCGGTTGCTTTTGGTGGATAAAACGGGCAACAAATAATACCAGGGTCACATCTTTGGGTATATTCAACTCGCTCCGCACATCCTTGAAAGAACGGGCAGGATCGAACTTGTTTTGATCAATGCCATTGTTTACTACTACCGACTCAAATCCTTTAAAGGTCTTCTTACCACTTAGCTGATTGGAGGCAGAGACTGAAATATTAATATCTGACTTTTTCGTCAACAGCTGTTCCCCCATCACCCGCACTTTCTTGATCAGGGGATTCTGGTCATCATGAAACGACCAGCCATGGATGGTGTACACCAGGGGCAGTTGCAGCTTTTTGGTAGCCCAGAATACATTGGAATTGGCACGGGTGCCGTGGGCATGTACCAGCTGGATATTATTGGCGGCAATAAAGGCCTTTACCCGTTTCCATTTGCTGATGTCAAAAGGTTTCTCCGTATAGATCACTTCTGTCTGGATGCCCATTGCTTTCAGCCTGTCTACCATGGGGCCTTCCGTAAAAGAAAGCACCACCGGTTCATAGCGGTTCTTATCCAGGTTCTCTACCAGGCTTAATAAATGGCTTTCTCCTCCACCGATCTGTCCCTGACGGATGGTTTCCAGGATGCGTATTTTGTTGGAATGGGTCATAGCGATTGCGAAAGTAATACAAGCAGGCAGGATATGAAAGGGGGGCAAAAGAAAAGCCCCACTTAAGTGAGGCTTTCTATTATCAGGTTGTTTGAGCAGGAGGTACCCGGAATGGGCGCCCACCACGCAAAACGGAATTTAGATCACGATCATGGCATCGCCATAGCTGAAGAAGCGATATTTGTCCTTGATGGCCTTTTTATACGCTTCCATGGCCAGGTCATAACCGGCAAAAGCGCAGGTCATGATCAGCAGGCTGGTCTTTGGCAGGTGCAGGTTGGTAACCAATGCATCGGCAATATTGAACTGATAGGGGGGGTGGATGAAAATATTGGTCCAGCCCTCAGAAGGTTTCAACAGCTTTTCGGCGGTATAAGAAGATTCCAGCGCACGCATAGTAGTAGTACCTACTGAGCAGATGCGGTGACCGCCTTCAATAGCCTTGTTCACGATCTTGCAGGCAGTATCTTCAATACGGTAGTACTCAGCATCCATTTTGTGTTTGCTCAGGTCTTCCACTTCAATAGGGCGGAAGGTGCCGAGGCCGGTATGCAGGGTTACTTCTGCAAAACGGATACCTTTAATTTCAAGCCTTTTGATCAACTCAATGCTGAAGTGCAAACCGGCAGTAGGAGCCGCTACAGCACCTTCATGCTTGGCATAAACAGTTTGGAAGCGCTCTTTGTCCTCCGCTTCCGGCTTACGCTTGATATATTTAGGCAGGGGTGTTTCACCCAGGAATTCCAGCATCTGGCGAAATTCATCGTCTGTTCCATCCCACAGGAAGCGGATGGTACGGCCACGGGAAGTAGTATTGTCAATTACTTCGGCTACCAGCTCATCGTTTTCGCCGAAATAAAGTTTATTACCAACGCGGATCTTACGGGCGGGATCAACAATTACATCCCACAGGCGGTTGGGCTTATTCAATTCTCTTAAAAGGAATACTTCAATCTTAGCACCTGTTTTCTCCTTGCGGCCATACATACGGGCGGGAAACACTTTGGTATTGTTGACTACAAAAACGTCCTTGTCATCAAAATAATCCATGATGTCGCGGAAATGCTTGTTTTCAATCTGGCCGGTTTTACGATGTACCACCATCAGGCGGGCATCTTCACGTTTCTTCGTAGGGTGTTGGGCAATGAGATTAAGCGGTAAATCGAACCTGAACTGTGACAGTTTCATGTGAATTATAACAATTTTATTACGGTAGGTAGCCACATGATACCAAGCGGTAGTAAGAGCGGGTAGATCGGGGAATTTGCTCCGGACAAACGAGGTCTTACGGCACCAGGTTTGATAGCATGTCAGGCATAAATTTCAAGCGGGCGAAGGTAGTAAAAAAGAACTATATGAAAAAATAAAGAATAATATCACGGCTTATATGACCAAATGCATGATAAACTGCATTTTAGGAGAACAAGACAAGCTAATTGTAATGTTTTTAGTACTGAATAGCCAGGTTGTAAGTGGTGCCGCCAGATTTATGGGCCAATTCACTCCATCCTTTAAGCAATGATCCCTTTCGGAATGGAAGCAATTAACTGTTGGGTATATGCCTGCTGTGGGTGAAAATATACGGCATCTGCACTGCCCATTTCTTCGATCTTTCCTTTATTCATGACCATAATTCGGTCGCTGATATAGCGTACCACCGACAGGTCGTGTGAGATGAAGATGACAGTAAACCCGAATTCTTTCTTGAGGTCATTCAGCAGGTTCAGTACCTGGGCCTGTACACTTACGTCCAGGGCCGATACGGATTCATCACACACCACAAAAGATGGGTTGAGGCCCAGGGCCCTGGCAATGACGATCCGCTGCCGCTGACCGCCCGAAAATTCATGCGGGTATCGGTCAAAATGAGCCGCCTGGAGGTTCACCTTTTCCAGCAGCTCTACTACCTTGTCCTTTCTTTGCTTGCTGGTGGGCAATAACCCATGCACCTTTAGCGGTTCAGCAATGGCCTCTCCAATCGTAAGCCGTGGATTAAGGGAAGAGTAGGGGTCCTGGAAAACGATCTGTATATCCTTACGGAGCGCTTTTAGCTCATCCCGTTTTTGGGCAGTCAGGTCAACCCCATCATAAAGTATCTTTCCTTTGGTAGGCTCTATTAGCCGTAGGATCGTTCGGCCCAAGGTTGTTTTGCCGCAGCCGGATTCTCCTACTAGTCCCAGTGTTTCACCCTTGTATACCTCAAAACTCACATCGTCAACAGCCCTGGTATATTCCAATGGTTTGCCCAGGAAGGATTTTCGGGATGGAAACCATACACTGAGCTGCTCCACTTGAAGCAGGATGTCGGAAGGCTGAGAAATGATGTCGGAAATTTGATTGCTCCCGCCCGTTGTCGGGACCGATTGTCGATTGCCGACTACCGACTGCCGCTTGCCCTCCAGAAAATCACTCACCACTGGCAACCGCTCTCCCTTCGGATGCAAGATCGGTCGGCAGGCCAATAATCCTTTGGTATAGGGATGTTGAGGGTGGCTAAACAACTGGGTAACCGCACCTTGTTCTACGATATTCCCTTTGTACATCACAACCGCTTTATCGGCAATTTCTGCTACTACACTTAGATCATGGGTAATGAAAATAACACCCATCTGTTCTGTTTCCTGCAGGGATTTGATGAGTTGCAGAATGGTTTTCTGCACCGTTACGTCAAGGGCAGTAGTAGGTTCATCACAGATCAGCAGATCGGGTTCACAACTCATGGCCATGGCAATCATGACCCGTTGTTTTTGTCCGCCGCTCAACTGGTGGGGATAGCGGTGAAATAACTGGGCCGGATTGGGCAGCTTTACCTTCTCAAACAGCTCTATGGTTTTTTGTGTAGCTTTTTCTTTCGATAATTTCCGGTGCAGGCGAATGGCCTCCATGACCTGATCGCCGCAGGTGAATACCGGATTAAGGGAACTCATGGGTTCCTGGAAGATCATGGCCACCTGGTTGCCCCGTATGGCCCGCAATTGCTGTGGCGTTTGTGTAAGCAGGTTAACAGCCGTCTTACCATCGGGCGAAAAAAGGATATTACCCTGGGTATACCTGGCGGGTGGAGTAGGCAGCAATTGAAGGATGGACAGCGAGGTCACCGATTTACCAGAACCCGATTCGCCTACAATGGCTACGATTTCACCACGTTGCACTTCCAGCGAAATATTATTCACTGCGGTAGTAGTACCTATTTCTGTTACGAAATCTACCTGCAGGTTATTGATCTGTAATAGGGGGGTGGACATGTAGGGTACAAATACTTTATCAGAATTTCAAATGTCGTACAGTAAGACCGTTATTGATCAACTGCTTCAGCGAATCGATGCCTATGCGCAGGTGACGTTCCACATAGTTGGCCGTAACCGCTTTATCACTTTCTTCGGTTTTCACGCCCTCTGGTATCATGGGCGAATCGCTCACCAGCAGCAGGGCGCCCGTTGGTATTTTATTGTAAAAGCCCACTGAAAAAATAGTGGCTGTTTCCATGTCAATGGCATAGCTGCGGATGCGTTGCAGGTATTCCTTAAAATGCTCATCATGCTCCCATACCCGGCGGTTGGTCGTATATACCGTACCTGTCCAATAATCCACCCCATAATCACGGATAGTAGTGGATACCGCTTTTTGCAGGGCAAAGGCTGGTAAGGCCGGCACTTCAGGCGGGAAATAATCATTGGAAGTACCCTCACCACGGATAGCCGCAATGGGCAGGATCAGGTCGCCAATATTGTTGCGTTTTTTTAATCCCCCGCATTTACCCAGGAATAATACCGCCTCGGGTTCAATAGCTGTGAGGAGGTCCATTACCGTGGCGGCCGTAGGGCTACCCATGCCAAAATTGATAATGGTGATGTTTTCGGCGGTAGCACATTGCATGGGGCGGTCCATTCCAACAATGGGCACCTTATTCCATTCGGCAAACATTTTTACGTAGTTGCTGAAATTGGTCAGCAGGATATACTTTCCAAAGTTTGCCAGGGCTTCTCCCGTGTACCGGGGCAGCCAGTTGTGAACGATATCTTCTTTTGTCTTCATATTAAGGGTTAAATTTCGTCTATTTTAACTAAGAGACAAAGAGAAAAAGAGCCAGGTAAGCAGGCTTCCTTGCTCCTTTTGCCTCTTCCTCAAGCGCTTATCCTGCCAAACCCACTAGCTTTTGCAGGCTAAAACCAGCAGGTCGCAACCTGTTTCTTTATGTATTTTCCCTTTTTACACGTTTATTCCCGCCCTTCCTTTTCTCTTTTCCCGCTTTACCTGCTTAGCCTTAGATTTGGCGCATGATCCGCATAGAGTATCCACCATTTCCATTCCGTATTCGCGAAGAAGAAGGCAAAGAGGTCATCTTTGATGAACTGCGCCGGCTATGGGTACGTCTTACACCTGAAGAATGGGTGCGGCAGAATTTTTTACAATACCTGGCACAAACCATGCGTTATCCGGCTTCACTCATCGCTATTGAGCGGGAGTTGAAGTTGGGGGAACTCAAAAAAAGGTTTGATGTACTGGTCTATAACAGGCAGCATCAGCCCTGGCTGATGGTGGAATGTAAAGCCATGGAGGTACAACTTGATCAGGCTGTATTGCAACAGGTTTTAAGGTATAATATAGCCATACCCGTCCCATTCCTGGTCATTACCAACGGGCATTACTGTGCAGGATTTGAAAAACGTGATCAGCAGCTGCAGCTTATTGACGCACTCCCTGTATTTGAAAATTAGCGTTCTATTAACGCTTAATGTATTTTCTTTAAAGTAACCAATACTGCCTTTATGGCTACACTGCAGGAAAAAATTGATGAGATAACCCGTCATATCAGTGAACTGGCTGCGCAACAAAACCACCTGGGCAAACAGCTCCTGGCCCTCATGAATGAACTGGATGAGCTGAAAGCACAGGTCAAGGCTTCCGTTACCACCAGTCACCCTCAACAAACCGTTGCTGAAAAGGTCATTGAATACAAAGAAGTCATCACAGCCCCATCGTCCAGACCGGCAAAGGCGGTAAGCGAACAAAGAACAAAAGAGCCGCTGCGTCCTGCGCCCTCCCGTAAGGTATTTTCCTTCGAAGAATTTATTGGTAAGAACCTGGCCAGTAAGGTAGGTATCCTGGTTACCCTGGTAGGTATATTTATTGGCGCCCGCTATGCCATCGAGCATGACCTGGTGAGCCCTCCGGTGCGCATCTTAAGCGGATATGCCTGTGGATTGGCCCTGATGGCCATAGCCTTCCGGTTGAAGAAGAAGTACGATAATTATAGCGCTGTGTTGATGGGCGGGGGATTATCAGTACTGTATTTTATTACCTATATAGCCTGGAGCTTTTATGCCCTGTTGCCGCAAGTGGCGGCATTTGCGATCATGTTGGTGATCACTTCAGCCATTGTGTATATGGCTGTATGGTATAACCAGGTCATCATTGCCCACCTGGCCCAGGTAGGCGCTTATGCCATTCCTTTTTTATTGAGCAACAATACGGGCCAATATGAGGTATTATTCACCTATATGCTCATTATCAATGCCGGCATATTGGTATTGTCATTTTACAAGTATTGGAAATCTTTATTTTATATAGCTTATATAGCTTCCTGGCTTATATATGGCGTATGGTACGTGACGGAATACAATGGAGACCGGCATTTTACCATGGCCTTTGTTTTTCTATGCGCTTTCTTCCTGATGTTCTATGCTACTTTCCTGGCCTACAAACTGATCCGCAAAGAGCTGTACAATATCGGGGATGTGCTCCTGCTTTTATCAAACGCCTTTATTTTTTATGGATTGGGCTTTGGCCTGTTGAACGATCACAGTACCCTGCATTATTGGCCTGCCTTATTTACTGTAGCCAATGCGTTTGTCCATCTTACGGTGAGTATCGTTATCAAACGACTGCAACTGGCAGATAAGTCACTCTATTATTTTGTATTGGGCCTTGTGGTGGTTTTCCTGACCATTGCCGTGCCTGTACAGCTGGATGGAAATTGGGTTACCCTGTTGTGGGCGGCAGAAGCTGTAGTGCTGTTTGTAATTGGACGTACGCGGCAGGCTGAGCTGTATGAGAAGTTGGCAGTTGGCCTGGTCATCCTTGCATTCGGTAGCCTCATTCAGGATAGGGTTGAACTGGTGCACCCGGAATCCATACTCCTTCCTTTTCAGAATATGGTTTTTTATACCGGCCTGTTTGTAATAGCATCCTTTGGCGTGATCACCTGGGTGGGTTGCCAAAGGAAATGGAAAGTTGCGCCGGAAAACAAAACAGGACTGCATGCTTTTTTTGATTTCATCGTACCTGTATTGCTGATCCTCACCAGCTATTATATCCCGTTCCTGGAGTCGAGAGATGCCATATTGCGGGTAGAAGGTATTTGGGCGGCTGACCCGGCTACTGGCGACTGGAAAACGGAAGGTGCTATTTTGATCGAAACGGTATTGTTCCTTTATTCTGCAGCATTTGGCGCCCTGATATTGTTTATCAACCAACGCTGGATCAGGAACCGGTGGCTGGCCGTCTTATCATTGATTGGTATTGGCCTGTTATGCTGCTTGTTGCTCATAGGCGCCTTACCTTTCTTCAATGAAATGACCATTGGCTATTTTAAATTTGGAAGCCATTCTCATTTGGGTGCCTGGCATGTTGTGATCCGGTATGCCACCATCGGACTGGTAGTGTGGATCATGGTGATGGGAACCCGCATCGTAAAGCAATACATTTCTGAGTCGATCCTACGGCAAGGATGGAATTTATTACTGTATGTTACTACCTTAGGAATGATCAGCTACGAATACATTAACTGGACTACCATAGCAGGTGGGCAGGATCAATACAGAATAGGTCTTAGTATTGTATGGGGACTGTTTGCCCTGGCGCTGGTCATCTACGGCATCCGCAAAAAGCAAAAATACATGCGATTGGCCGCCATTGTATTATTTGTGATCACCATTTTGAAGCTGTTCCTCTATGACCTGGCAGAATCGGGTACCCTTACCAAAACCATTTCCTTCATTACGCTGGGGGTGATCTTGCTAATGGTTTCCTACTTATACAACCGGTACAAGGAGGTGTTGTTTGGAAGCAGTGAAACGTGAGTTCTACACCAGCACCTTTCGTTCTTCCATGCCTGTCCTCACCTCTTTAAAGCCGGCTTTCTTATAAATAGGCAGTGCATTGGGGTGATCGAGTGAGCAGGTGTTAAGCTGGATATGTTTGGGTTGATAGTTCCAGGCTGTTTGTATCACCGTTTGCAGGAAGTAATGACCGTATCCTTTGCCGATAAAGGCGGGGAGCAGGCCAAAATAAAGTATTTCTACATATTCTTTTTCCCATACAAACTCTGCAAAGCCGGCGGGCTGGTCTTCTATGTACAAAACATAAATATCTACATTAGAGGCATTGATCTTCTCATAAAGGAGAGCATCCTCCATCATCATCCGGTCGAGCCAATACCATTCTTTGCCTACCCCATAATAATAGCTCCGGTAATCCGGTACGGCAATGGGTTTGGGCAATAATTCAAAATCCATTTTAAAAGCTGCCGGTATCGTGTTTACAGGTTGTTCGTGCATTTCCAGGAAGGTAACCTGTACCTGTTTTAGTGCAACGCGGGATGTATCAAAACTCATTGTAATTGTTTTTGACAGTGAAAGCCAATGATCTTATAGCCCTGGTTGAGCCAGAACCGGATGCCTTTATCATTCACTACATAACAATTGAGTTCGGAAGCAATACAGCCTTGTGAGCGGCCATATTCATATACCCAGGCCATCATTTCTTCGCCCACACCTTTATTGCGGTATTCGGGCAATACCATCACATTGTCGGGTTCAATGTGTTTGCCAACATAGTATTTATTCAGGATCCATAAACCGCAAATGCCAATCAGGCGGTCATTGTCATACACACCTGCACATTCATAGTTGCGTTGCATCATGTCGGACAATCGTTCCTGCAGCGTCTCTTCCGTGATGGCATTGTTCAACAGGCGCAGGAAGGGAATAATAATGTGGAGTTGATCTTTGGGAATAAGGCGAATCTGGTACATAGGCTATTTCTTCTGCACTTCGAAATTAGGGTTTTTTATTCATCCATGTGGAGCAGCCACCTTATACCAGCAGGTTAAAAGAAACCAGGATAATGGTAAGTGCAATGCAGATGAGGGCCACCAGGAATATAACATCTGCCAGCTTTTCCAGTTTTTCAGATCGTATTTCTTTTTGTGTACGGATGGAGAGAAAAGAAAGGATACAACTGATCACCAGTAAGATGGCCGCCATGCCGGTAATATCGTCAATAACAGTGGCGCTGTTTGTTTTAGATATCTTGATGGAGGTTAATACAATGAGGCAAAACCCCAACAGGTTGGAGGAGGTATTGAGTATATGCGGTGATTTTTTCTGGCTCATATTCCTTTCTTGTGCAGTTTACCACAAATGTCCTTGAGCTGTTCCAACTGTTCCAATTGTTCCACCTGCATATCGTACAGCGCTTTGATCTGCTGCTGTTGTAAAAGATCAATTTTTTGTTGCAGGCTGCGGATCTCTAACTCTGCTTTCATGTTGACGAGGTAGTCATTTTCTGCACGCTTCCTGTCTTTTTCCTCCTGCCTGTTTTGACTCATCATAATGATCGGCGCCTGGATGGCAGCAATGCACGACAAAACCAGGTTGAGCAGGATAAAAGGATAGGGATCAAAATTATCTCTCTGAGGGCTTAGGATATTGTACAGTATCCAAATAAAAAGGATCAACATAAAGGAAATGATGAATTTCCAGCTGCCGCCAAAACGGGCTACTTTGTCTGATATCCGTTGCCCCCGGCTGAGCGTATCGGTTGGTGGGTGCAGGAGGTTATTGATCACCAGTTCTTCTTCCTGGATGGTAGCCGCAACGATATCCTGTAGTTTCTTTAATTGATCATCTTCTTCAGTCAGCCGGGCCTTGAATTCATGGTTTGCCATAAGGTATAAGTTTGTAAATGTTAGGATGTTCTGATCCTGAATTTACGCCGAATATCCTGTACGGCCATCTTAAGCGCCTGTTAACGCGAAGGGCTGTGCTGTAGCAACCAGTGCAGCCAATCAAGCGCTACCTTGTCCCAGTTGAAGGCATTATAATTGGTACTGCCATCGGGGTTTAGCCCAAAGAAGTTGTGTTCAGTACCAATATAGCCTTTGAAGGTAAAGTTGTTTTTGCGTTGCCGTATCATGTCCAGGCGGAAGTAATCATTATAGGGCGCCCCTACATCTTTGGTGCCATAGGTAAACAATACGGGGATGGTAAGCTTTTGCAGGTATTGCATGGGTGGCAGCGAAAAATCATACGTGGTTTTATACGAATCACCTGTTGCCGGGTAATTGGGCGAAGGGTTGTTGACAATCGCTTTCCAGGTTTCAATTTCCTGTTCGGCTTCCCGGCTACTGTCGGTTTCATAATGACGACTGTTGGCTATGATGGAGGCAATTCTGCCCATGGGGTTCCCCCCCGAATAGATGAGGTGCGTGATCTTGGGAAAAGTGACCGCCAGTTTGGCTACGATCGTGGCGCCTTCCGAATGTCCGGCTGCTATCAGTTGCGTACGCGTTATCCAGGGTTGCTTTTGCAGGTATTTGATCACCGCTATATTGCGGTTTACATAGTAATCCAGGTGGTTGCGCGCACTGTATGCCTTGGGAAAGTCGCCTGTACTGTCCTTATACGTAAAGTTGGGCGCCAGCATGGTGACATCCATTATCAGGGGAACAGCAGGCTTGCTGATAATGGCGAGGTGGTAATAGACTGCCAGGCTATCGGGTTTAAAAGGAAAAGTCCCATATACGCCCTCTTTACTGTCAATGATGAGCGGAACAGGCTGGCTGCCCTGGCAAAAGAGGAACAGGGGTTTGGGCTTTAGTTCTTCACCTTTCTTTGATTTGATCAACAGTTGGACCGTATCGCCCTTATACAGCATTTGTAAATGCCGGAAGCCATAGTCGGCCGGCGATTTAGTTTGCGCTAAAAGGGGTAGGGTACAAAGGGATAATAAAAACAGGAAGCAGGTTTTCATGAGCTGAATGTTCCTGCCTAAATTAATTGCTTTTCCTTCAACTTGCTGTAGCGGGTCTATATATTTCTAATGCCTATATCCGGGAAATATTTTCCTGTACTGGCATCGTAAAAGCTAAAAGGTACTAGGATCAATATTAGCAAATATAGACGGTGTTGTTGAGGTAGGCACTTGTTTGGATGAAGGATACAACTTTTCAAATACCTCAAATATGCTGTCTATTTCCTGGCTGGTAGGAGCATGTACTATGATATCCGTATAGTTGTTGCGGGCGTACCTGATCTTAAAGGTTACTTGCTTGTAAACTCTTTTCAGAAAGGAATTATCATGTTCTTTTCTGTACTCAGTAAAATACTCCCGTTCATTGTCAAAGCGATAAGACTCATCGCCCCTGGTCAGGTAATAGAAGCTGGTGGGTTCTTCGCCTTTTTGTGTGGAGATCACCTTGCTGAGCACCTGTTCAATTTTTTCAGCAGAAAAATAGGCCTGTGGGTAAAGTTTTGATTTTTCCATTTGACAAAGCAGTTTTAAGGTTACTTAAATCTAATCTATTTTCCTAATCTGCCCATAAAAAATCCCATTCGTTATAAAACGAATGGGATCAATGTATTAGCGATTTGCTGGATCACATCAGTTTGCCACGCCCTGACTTTGCAGGTACTTCCTGAAGTTTTTCAGGTGGATCAGGCAATAGGAATGATCAATTTGCTTAAGCTGTTCAAATGTGGTTATATCAGTAATACCTTCGTACCTGGCAGTACGTGAATAGGTAAATAAGTTTTTGTATTCCCTCCACGCACCCTTTGTGATACGCATCCGTGCGTTGTGCCTTTCGGGATTTACATTTCGCTCTATATCAAAATGGGTTTCCCCAATATCAATGCCTTTTTTGGAGGCGAGTGCCTTCAGGTAATGAATAGCTACATAAAATAATACAGTGATCTTCCAATCGTAAAAGTGGCCGTTAAACTGAGTCTCTATGCAATCGTGGAAGTTTTGGTTATGTGTGGCCTGCTCTAAGTGCTGCTGCATTGAATCTAATCGAGTTTTAATTCTTCAGAGTAGTTTATTTTTTCTACCAGTTCAATAGGCACAAATTGAAAATATACGGGGTATTTGCTGGAAATATCAAGCAGGTCGTATTTGTCGAAGAAGTCAAAAACTTTGTTACGATTCTCGATGTTATCGTCTTTGAGGACAATAGAATAATGAAGATCATTCAAAGAAGTTTTACTTCTATAGGCGGCGGTAATATAGGGCTTTTTGATGCGCAGGAAGGAGCTTACAAATTTATCAATGATGTGTTTCACCTGGTCATCAATTTTATTGGATACATGAAATACGCTCCCTACCGGGTTGGATAAGGTTGATTCTATCTTTTTGCTGAGGTCTGTAAGTTCGCCAATTTTTAAGAGTTCATAACTGCGGTCAACTTCTTCTTTGAACTCTTCCAGTTTGTTTTGTAACAGGTAAAGAATGCCTTTCAACTGGCCCAGCTGTTGCTCTGCATTTGTTGTTGTAGTTCCCTTCTTTTCCATACCCAAATATACAAAACTTTGTATGTGAAAAAATCATTCTATATTTTTCCCCCATAAATACCCATTAGCGGGTATTCTACCAGGTGATTAGATACCCGGATCAGGCCAAATGCCACAAAAAATCCCATTCGTGTAACCGAATGGGATTTTTTGTATTAGCGATTTTCCCTATCAGGGAAATGTATTGTACTATGGGAATATACCTAACTCAGCATAGCTGGTAGCAACCTTGTTGATGGCTACTAAGTAAGCGGCTGTGCGCATATCCGGTACCTGTGGATTGGCTTTCCAGGCATCCATGATTTCGCGGGTAGCGGTGATCATGGTTTCTTCCAGTCCACTGCGTACCAGGTCTACTTCATCCGGGCCATGCATAATGAACTCACGCTCTTTCGTACCTACCTGCTTGCCGGTAAGTCCTTCAATTTGTCCCAGGATATGGGTATTGAGGTTTTCCGTAAAGCGTTTTTCCATACGTCCATAACGTACGTGGCTAAGGTTTTTGAGCCATTCAAAGTAAGATACCGTAACGCCACCTGCATTGAGGTACATATCCGGTACTACCAGGATGCCGCGTTTGGCGAATATATCATCAGCTTCAGGCGTTAGTGGACCATTCGCCGCTTCTCCAATGATCTTTGCTTTAACATTGGGTGCATTGGTGCCATTGATCACATTCTCCAGTGCCGCAGGGATCAATACATCACATTCCATTTCCAGGGCATCCGTATTCTTGGCAAAATTGGTACCTCCCTTGAAATTGAGGATGGAGCCTGTTTTTTTGCGGTGTTCAAATACGGCATCCACATCCAGTCCGTCATTGTTCCAGATAGAACCTTCAAATTCGGCCAGACCAACGATCTTGGCGCCTGCTTCCTGGAAGAATTTGGCAGAGTGGTAACCCACATTACCCAATCCCTGTACCACTACGCGCTTGCCTTCCACACCAACACTCATGCCCAGCTTGTCCATCTGGTCTTTCATGTTCAGTACTTCGCGCAGACCATAGAATACACCAAGACCGGTAGCTTCACGGCGGCCGCGAACACCACCCTGTGTCACAGGTTTGCCCGTAACGCAACCCATGGCATCTATTTCGCCGGGGCGCATGCTGGCATATGTATCCACGATCCAGGCCATCTCACGCTCACCGGTACCATAATCGGGTGCGGGAACGTCGATGCCGGGGCCGATAAAGTTTTTCTTGATCAGCTCAGAAGTATAACGGCGGGTTATCTTCTCCAGCTCATAAGGCGTGTATTTTTTGGGATCAATGGTAATACCCCCTTTAGCACCTGCAAAAGGAACGTTTACAATGGCGCATTTGTAGGTCATTAGCGCTGCCAGGGCCATTACTTCGTCCAGGTTAACACTCATGGCAAAACGGATACCCCCTTTACAAGGTAGCTTGTGGTGCGAGTGCTGTACCCGGTAAGCCTTGATCACTTCAATCTTTTCGCCAATCTTCACCGGAAAGTGCATCCGGTATACGGCATTACATTGTTTAATTTGCTCCAGGACTCCGGGGTCCCACTTGGTAAACTGCGCGGCTTTATCAAAACTCTTTTCCACCGCGCCAAAAAAACTGTACTCTGACATGATTAGCAATTTTTATGGTGAATCGTTAAACACAAGATCGGCAATCGTCAATCATTCGGCTATGCTGAACGATTAATGATTGGTTATTATTGGGAACAAGCGTAAATATTTTTAGTTCAATGGATTGCTTAAAAACGGTCAATCCCGAAGATGATCGGGACTGCAGTTATTGGTTATAGGACCATTGACTATTCAAAACACACTATTGCCCTTTCTCCAGCTTCGTTATTTTCCGGTCCAGGCGTATCACATAAATGATCAATCCCAGCAGGATAGTAATGGCTACTGCCAGCACCACATAGATCTTTCCATCTGCTCTTAAGCCGGTGGCTTGATCAGCACCAACACCATTTTCCTGGGCACTGGCCCAAACTGCAGGTAACAGGATAAACAGGGTAATGAGTAATTTCTTCATGCGCATAATTAATGGAAATGTTTTTTCTCTTCCAGTGTTTTCAATCGCAGATACAGGGTGGTGATCCATACGCCCAACAGGGTCCAGGCCACAACGGCTGGCCAGAATACCTTGCGCATCTCGGGGTCAAGGTCCTGCCCATTCAATCCGGGATTGCCCTCTACCCCTTTACCACCGGGGTGCAGGGATTCTACCAGGCGGGGCAGGATCAGGATCATGGGGATATAGATAAAATAGGCAAATATGTTATAAACAGCCGCCACTCGGCCCCGTTTGTCAAGATCAGTCATGGAATTGCGCAATACAAAGTAGGCCAGGTAGATCAATAAGGCGATGGCCACTCCCAATTGTTTGGGGTCATTGTTCCAGGGCGTACCCCAGGTATAATTGGCCCAGATCATGCCCGTTACCATTCCAAGTACACCCAGTACGGTACCCGTTTGGGCATACTGCCAGGCATACAGGTCATATTTAGGTTGCGGATCACGCAGGTAGAGGATGGAGTAAACCAACGAAACGGTTACCAGTACCAACTGGGCAAACCACATGGGCACATGGAAAAAGAGGTTCCGGATGGTTTGATAGAGGTTGCCTATTTCAGGTACTTTCACTAAAAAGCCTGCAGTGAAAGTGTAGAGCAACAAAGCGATACAAAGTATTTTCCACCAGTATTGGCGCATAATTCCGGGCTATTGATGATAGATATTGGCGTTTGCAGGATCGGGGTGAGACTTGCCAACTACCTGATTTAGGGGGCAAAATTAGGGGAAAAGTATCAGTCTTTCCAAAGAAAGGGGAATAAGATAACAGCCAGTGCTATGACCATGATATCCAGTCCTACCAGCATCAGGACGAGGCTCGTGAGGCCTGCCTGGATAACATCCGAGAAGGCCGTATTGGAAATGCGCATCAGCAACAATACCTGGGGAATAATGAGCGGAAAGCCCATAATGGCCATCAGCGCGGCACTTTGCTGGGCCCTGGCTGCAATAGCTGCCAGGAAGGTGAATACCAGGCTCAGGCTGCATCCGCCAAGGCATACAATGCCTATAAACTTTAAGGGATTATGTACAGGATTGCCCATGAACAGCTGGAAAAGCAACAGGCTTACCAGGCTCATGAGTACCATGAGTATCACATTAAAGATCAACTTGGACAAAACAAAATCGCGGGCTCCGGCAATGGTATAAAAGTACAGCATACGCCCCCGGCTCTCGGCCAGGAAGCTTTTAGCCACCGCATTGATACAGATAAAAAGCTGGATCATCCAGAACAGCCCATTCCACACCTTTTCCTCCGGTCCTTCGCCCATGGCCATATACAACACAAAAATGGTAGAAGCCACATACAGCAGTATGCCATAAAAAGTATATTGCTGCCGGACCTCCAGCAGGAAGTCCTTTTTTACCAACGCCCAGATATGATTCACTTGTTTACCAGCCATAAAGGATTGCGCGAAAATAAATAGTTCATTGGGTTATTCCATTTCCTTTTTCTCTTAAGGCTTTTCATAATAACATTTCCGGCACCGGGGTTCGTAAGAGTCTTTTGCTCCCAGCAATAGCTGAGAGGCTTCGGGCACTTTACGGAAGGAGTAATTGGCGATATTGCCACAACGCACACATATAGCATGTAGCTTGGTTATGAAGTCGGCCTTGGCCAGCAGGTTGGGCATCTGGCCAAAGGGCTTGCCTTTATAATCCATATCCAGTCCGGCTACAATAACGCGGATGCCTTTTAATGCCAACTGATCACATACATCGGGCAACTGATCATCGAAGAACTGGGCTTCATCAATACCAACAACATCTACTTCACCAGCCAGTAATAAGATAGTCTGTGAATTATCGATAGGGGTTGATTGAATGGCATTTTCATCATGCGACACAATATCCATTTCATGGTAGCGTGTATCCACCCGGGGTTTGAAGATCTCTACCCGCAAGTTGGCAATGCGTGCACGCTTTAACCGGCGTATCAGTTCTTCGGTCTTGCCCGAAAACATAGAGCCGCAGATCACTTCAATAAAGCCACGCCGTTCGCCTGATATATTTGGTTCTATGAACATGTTAACGGAAATAGGTATAATAATTGTTAACTTTATACTCAATATCTAACCCATAAAGTACCCACTTATCTATTATGGAGCGACTAAAACAATTGATCGGCAAATTAAATGAACAATTCGAACAAAATGCCGATAATAAACAACTATTAGTGACCACTCAACTCATTGAGGCGGAACTAATGCGGCTCTCAGCTGCTTCCCGTGTAACCCAGGGCACCTCCAAGGTAGCCGTAATGATGCCCGCAGCACGTACAGTATACAATACGGTGGTAGTGGAAACGCCGGTATTGGAAGGAAAAGTGGAGGAGGAAATTGTATTACCTGTTGAAAAACAGGAGGAAAAGCCCGCTAAGAATGGCAATGGAACCCATACTCCGGCAGCAGCTGTACAAACAGGCATTCCCTTCAATCCGTTGATAGAAATACCCACCCTGGCCCACCAATCATCGGCCAAAGAGCTCAATGAAATGATGGCATCGGCCCAGGCTTCTCTTAATGATAAGTTAAAAGAAGAAAGGGTAGAGGTAGGCCATCGCCTCAACGACTCACCTGTTCGTGACCTCAAAAAGGCCATAGGTATCAATGACCGTTTTGTATTTATCAGCGAATTATTCAGAGGCGATGAAATGATGTATGAGCGCAGTGTGAAAACCATCAATAGCTTCCGCATCTATCCCGAAGCACAATATTGGATAGAAAGAGAGTTGAAGATTAAACTGGGCTGGGACGATTCCAAAGAGATTACCCGCCACTTCTATCAATTGGTTAAGAGACGGTTCTCCTGAATAAATTGCAATACGGCGTCTGTGGCGCCTGTCTTAGCATGAACATATTGGCCTGCCTGGTGGCAGGCTTTTTTGTAGGCCACTTCATCGTCCAATAAGTTATCCAGCACTTTCTCCAGCTCCAGGGCAGTTTTGATAGGAAAGGCCCCCCCTTCATCCACCAAATCGGCTGCTTCTACATACTTTTCATATACAGGTCCAAATACCACAGGCTTATGGTATACAGCGGCTTCCAGCACATTGTGTACCCCATCATCGCCAAATCCCCCACCTATATAAGTAATGGTGGCATATTTATACAACCTCGACAACATGCCGATATTGTCAATGATCAGCGTATTGGTATGTTGCTGTTCGCGGCTTACGGTTCCTGCAACGCGTTTTTGCAATACCGAATAACGAATGGTATGTTTAAACAGCTTTTCTATCTCCTTCAGGTGGGCCTCATTAATTTCATGCGGGGCAATGATGAACCGCATATCCGGATGCGTATTGGCATAGTGGTCCAATTCTTCCTCATCTTCGGGCCAGGTACTACCGGCTACTACCGTCCTATGGTTGCCGCAGAAAGTCTCTACAGCGGGTATGGGACTGAATTTTTCAGCAATCGTTGCTACCCGGTCAAATCGGGTATCACCATTCACGATCACATTGTCTGAGAAGCCAATGCCGGACAGCAGTTCTTTGGAATCTGGTGTTTGTACGAATAAACGGGTAAAGCTTTTCAGCAGTCGCCGGTGTAAGCGGCCATACCATTTGAAAAAAGGTTGATCGGGCCTGAAAATACCAGAAACCAACAAGATGGGGATCTTTCGCTTTTTTAAGGTAGTAAGATAATGATACCAATACTCGTATTTTATCCAGATCACCAGGTCCGGCTGTACGATGTTGATAAAGCGACGGGCATTGGCCCTTGAGTCCATGGGCAGGTAGAACACATAATCAGCCCCTTCATAGTTTTTACGCACCTCATATCCCGAAGGCGAAAAAAAGGTTAACAGGATCTTAATGTCCGGGTATTGATGGCGGAGCGCCTCTAATACCGGTCGCCCCTGCTCAAACTCCCCCAAAGAAGCGCAGTGCATCCAGATCAGTCGTGAATCGTGTGCCTCGCCGACTGCTGCCTTCAACTTCTCAAACAGTCCCTTCCTTCCTTCCACCCACAGTTTGGCTTTAGGATTCCAACGCGCAGCCAGGTTTACTCCCAATAAGTAAAGCCGGCAAAAAATGGTATAAAAAAACAGGTGCACGGGTTAATAGATTAACCGCAAAAGTCGGGAAAACAATAGGAAATTATCATTTTCTATCCTGGAAAGATGGAGCAGACCGGCTATAAAATATTGAATTACATACTCAACTGGGGCAATGCCGGATGGTAGAAAGCTATTGTAGGGAAGTAATTGATATCATACCCCGTCCTCTTTTTCAGATAAGCAGTACTCAACAGGTAGATAAATTAACTATAAGCTGTAGATAAGCTGTATCTTAAAAGGACGGCTTATCTACGGCTTATATACAGCTTATCTACGGTTTATCTACAGTTTATCCTTGAATCAATACAGGATCTGGCAGCTATCTTCAGCGCTTTAGGGGCACCTCAGTTGGGCTTCATTTTATGGATTACATCCTTCCTGGAGTATTAAGTATTTAAATAAATTAATATATGAATATTTTACACTATTGAGGGGAGGAAGCAAAGCGCTGATGAAATGCCGGGGGTGGGGAATGGGTAAATTACGCAGAATTTTAAGGGTTGTTGAGCGTATTGATACGCTTTTATAGCGGGATTGTCCCTGATAACCTGCGTTACTTACTATCTGACCATTGCATAAACCAGTTTTTTGTGGTAGGTTTGTGCCCGTTTCAAAAGAAATCGTTGAGTATGCGGCCGATACAAATGGTGGATTTAAAGCAGCAGTATGCAAAGATCAAGAAAGATGTTGATGCAGGTATCCAGGAAGTACTGGATACAGCAGGATTTATAAATGGTAAAGCTGTTGCAGATTTTACGGCCGGCTTAGCGAAATACCTGGGCGCCAAACATGTAATACCCTGTGCCAATGGTACAGATGCCTTACAGATCGCCATGATGGCGCTGAACCTGCAGCCTGGTGATGAGGTAATTACTCCTTCTTTTACCTACATCGCAACCGTGGAGGTCGTTGCCCTCCTGAAGTTGAAGCCAGTTTTTGTAGAGGTTGACCCCAAAACGTTTTGTATCGATCCCGCTGCTATAGAGAAAGCTATTACACCCAAAACCAAAGCAATTGTGCCGGTACACCTGTACGGACAAAGTGCCGATATGGAAGCTATTATGGATATAGCCCGCCGGCATGGTCTGTATGTAATTGAAGATACCGCACAGGCAATTGGCAGTTCAGTGAAGTTTAAAGATGGAACCGTGAAAAAGGCGGGTACCATCGGAACGATAGGCGCCACTTCCTTCTTCCCATCCAAAAACTTAGGATGTTATGGAGATGGTGGGGCAATATTCACCGACGATGACGCGTTAGCCAGCCAGATGAAAATGATTGCCAATCATGGTCAAAGTAAACGTTATTACCATGAGGTGGTGGGGTGTAACAGTCGCCTGGATTCCATACAGGCAGCTGTACTGAATGTGAAATTGCCATTCCTGGATAGTTATATTGCTGCACGCCAGGCGGCGGCTGATTATTATGACAAGGCTTTTGCCAATCATCCAAAGATCACCACCCCTGCACGCGCTGCTTATAGTGACCATGTATTTCATCAATACACCCTTCTGCTGGAAGGTGTGGACCGTGATGGATTGAATCAATTCCTGGCCGAAAAGGGTATCCCCTCCATGATCTATTATCCTGTACCCGCTCATCGGCAACAGATGTTTGAAGCATTCGGCGGTTCATCCTATATCCTCGAAACAACCGACTGGCTTACGGAAAGAGTGATCTCGTTACCCATGCATACGGAACTGGACGAAGAACAACTCCTTTTCATTGCCAGCCATGTGTTGGAATTTATTAATAAACATTCATAAACCTTAGTCTACTGATATAAGGCTTGGTTGAACCCTAACAAAAACGTTTCAATATGAAAATTGCTGTTGTTGGCACCGGTTACGTAGGATTGGTGACCGGAACCTGTTTCGCTGAAACAGGAAATGATGTTACCTGTGTAGACATCGACAAATCGAAGGTGGACAAACTTTCAAACGGTCAGATTACCATTTATGAACCAGGCCTGGAGAAGCTTTTTCTCCGCAATTTGAAAGAAGAGCGTCTGCGTTTTACCACCAGCCTCGAAGATGGTATCAAAGATGCCTCCATTATTTTCCTGGCCCTTCCTACTCCTCCCGGTGAAGATGGTTCTGCCGACCTGAAATACATATTGGGCGTTGCTGATCACCTGGGTAAGATCCTCAAAGATTATAAAGTAATTGTAGATAAGAGCACTGTTCCTGTAGGTACTGCTGAAAAGGTACATGCAGCTGTTGCTAAAAATTATAAAGGCGAGTTTGATGTGGTATCCAATCCCGAATTTTTGAGGGAAGGGGTAGCGGTAGAGGACTTTATGAAACCCGACCGTGTAGTGATTGGTGCTTCTTCCGAAAGGGCGAAGAAAGTAATGGGCGATCTGTATGGTCCATTTGTACGTTCCGGTAACCCCGTGATCAATATGGATGTACGTTCGGCTGAGCTGACCAAATATGCAGCCAATTCATTCCTGGCTACCAAGATATCTTTCATGAATGAAATTGCCCAGTTGTGCGAACGCCTGGGTGCTGATGTGGATATGGTACGTCGTGGCGTAGGTAGCGATGAGCGTATTGGCAAACGTTTCCTGTTCCCCGGTATTGGATATGGTGGCAGCTGTTTCCCCAAGGATGTACAGGCACTGGTAAAGTCTTCCAAGGAAGTAAGTTATGATTTCCAGATACTGAATGCAGTAATGGATGTAAATGAGCGTCAGAAATTGCACCTGATGCCCAAGATCAATAAATATTTCAAGGACAATCTGAAAGGCAAGAAATTTGCATTATGGGGATTGGCCTTCAAGCCCAATACAGATGACATACGCGAAGCTCCGGCTTTATATATGATCGATGAGCTTACCGCAGCAGGCGCTACTGTAAGTGTATTTGATCCTGAAGCGATGGCCAATGTTAAGGGAGTGATTGGTGATAAGGTGGAGTATGCCGAGAATCAGTATGATTGCCTGGAAGGCGCTGATGCGTTGATCATTGCCACTGAGTGGAATGAATTCCGTACGCCCAACTTCCTGAAGATGGTAACTGCCCTGAAGAACAAAGTGATCTTCGATGGCCGTAACCTTTTTGAAGGCAATGCAGTGAAAGAATTAGGATTCTATTATGAGAGTGTAGGAAGGGCTACCGCCGTTCCCGGACAGAAATAATTTCCTGTAACACTCCCTACAAACAACAACACCATGGCAAGAAAGAGAGTACTTATAACCGGTGCCGCCGGATTTCTCGGTTCACATTTAAGTGACCGTTTTATCAAAGAAGGTTTTCATGTTATTGGCATGGACAACCTGATCACCGGCGACCTCAAGAATATTGAGCATTTATTCAAACTGGAGCAGTTTGAGTTCTACAATCACGACGTTTCTACATTTATACATGTGCCGGGCAACCTGGATTATATCCTGCACTTTGCTTCTCCGGCCAGCCCCATCGATTACCTGAAAATACCTATCCAAACATTGAAGGTAGGTTCTTTGGGTACGCACAATTGCCTTGGATTGGCAAGGGCCAAGGGCGCCAGGATCCTGGTAGCCTCTACTTCAGAGATCTATGGTGATCCTGTAGTTCACCCGCAAAATGAAGAATACTGGGGTAATGTAAACCCGGTAGGTCCACGTGGTGTATACGATGAAGCCAAACGTTTCCAGGAAGCCATCACGATGGCTTACCATACCTTCCATGGCCTTGAAACCCGTATTATACGCATCTTTAATACTTATGGTCCGCGTATGCGCCTCAATGACGGCCGCGCTTTACCAGCCTTTATTGGCCAGGCTTTGCGTGGTGAGGACCTGACTGTTTTTGGCGATGGCTCTCAAACAAGAAGCTTCTGCTATGTAGACGACCTCGTAGAAGGTATCTATCGTTTGTTGATGAGCGATTATCACCTGCCGGTAAATGTGGGCAACCCTGATGAGATCTCCCTCAAAGATTTTGCGGAAGAGATCATTGCGCTGACCGGAACCAAACAGGAAATAGTATATAAACCCCTGCCTGTAGACGACCCCAAACAACGTAAACCGGATATTGCCCGTGCCAAACAAATACTGGGTTGGGAACCAAAAGTAGGCCGGAAGGAAGGATTGAAGATCACTTATGAGTACTTCAAATCACTGAAACCGGAAGAATGGTTCAAACAACCGAAAGAATTTGTTAGCCGGTAAAAACTAACAGAAGTCAGGCTGCTTATGGCGGCCTTACTTGTTTTTAAACTGAACCGACAGGTTGATTGAACAGGCAGGTTGTACATAGCAATTTGTCCAATGCTGTTGGGCTAATAATATTCGGACATGTACCAGGAATTAGTTGATCAGAAAGCCAGGTTAGCTGTTATTGGTTTGGGCTATGTGGGCCTGCCAATAGCATTGGAATTTGCCCGTAAGATCTCAGTGATCGGCTTTGACATTAATGCAAAGCGGGTGGAAATGATGCAGCAAGGCATTGACCCCAGTAAGGAAGTTACCGCAGAAGAATTTAAAGGTACCAATATTGTATTTACCAATGACCTGGAGGTATTAAGGCAAGCCAATTTCTTTATTGTGGCTGTGCCTACACCGGTGGATAAATACAATGTACCTGATCTGAAACCGCTGATCAGTGCTTCCGAAACGGTAGGCAAGGTGTTGAAGAAAGGAGATTATGTGGTGTATGAGTCTACTACCTATCCGGGGTGTACAGAAGAAGATTGCTTACCGGTATTGGAAAAGATATCGGGCTTGCAAATGGGCACTGATTTCAAGCTGGGATATTCTCCCGAGCGTATCAACCCGGGCGACAAAAAGCATACGTTACGTACAGTAATAAAAGTAGTATCGGGCAACGATCCGGAATCGCTGGATGAAATAGCAAAGATCTATGAATTGGTAGTGGATGCTGGTGTACACCGTGCTTCCTCTATCAAGGTGGCGGAAGCTTCCAAGATCGTTGAGAATACGCAGCGCGACCTGAACATAGCGTTGATGAATGAACTGTCACTGATCTTTGATCGCATGGGGGTTAATACTTATGATGTGATTGAAGCTGCTGGTACCAAATGGAACTTCCTGCGGTTCCAGCCGGGCCTCGTAGGCGGACATTGTATAGGAGTAGATCCTTACTACCTTACCTACAAAGCCGCCTCGCTGGGGTATGAATCCAAAGTGATCACGGCCAGCCGGTATATCAATGATGACATGGCTAAATATGTGGCACGTAAGATCATTACCCACGTATTGCGTAATTCCAATGACCCTAAAGTGCTGGTAAAAGGGGTTACGTTCAAAGAAAATGTAAGCGATATCCGCAATTCAAAGATCGTAGATACGGTAAAAGAATTGCTGGCCTTCAATATTCAGGTGGATGTGGAAGACCCGTATGCTGAAAATGAAGAAGTGCATGAGGAATATGGAGTGCATTTGGTAAAACAACCGGCTACTGATTACGATGCAGTAATTGTTACGGTGCCCCATAAACCTTATACCACTTTATGTGATGCAGATTTTGTAGCTATTACGCGTGAACATGCTTTGATAGCCGATCTGAAAGGAATCTATAAACATACTATAACCAGCAGAAAATACTGGAGTTTATAATGGCTAATTACACTAAAACCCTGATGATCACAGGCGGTGCCGGTTTTATCGGTTCGCATGTGATACGGCTGTTCGTAAATAAGTATCCCGGTTACCGTATTGTAAACCTGGATGCCCTTACTTATGCCGGTAACCTGGAAAACCTGGCGGATGTACAGGATAAACCCAATTATATTTTTGAGAAGGGCGATATTACAGACGAGAAAAGGATCGCTGAGCTGTTTGAACAATATCAGTTCGACGGTATTGTTCACCTGGCTGCCGAAAGCCATGTGGATCGTTCTATCCTCGATCCCCTGGCCTTTGTACGGACCAATGTAATGGGTACGGTAACCTTGCTCAATACCTGCAGGCAGTTTTGGAAAGGTAATATGACCGGTAAACTGTTTTACCATGTATCGACCGATGAGGTATATGGTTCATTGGGGGATAAGGGTTTCTTTACAGAGGAGACTTCCTATGACCCACGCTCACCGTACTCAGCTTCTAAAGCTTCTTCCGATCATTTTGTGATGGCGTATCATCATACCTACGGATTGCCGGTAATCATGAGCAATTGTTCCAATAACTATGGCTCGCACCACTTTCCGGAGAAGTTGATTCCCCTTATGATCAACAATATCAAAAATAAGAAACCATTACCCGTGTATGGTAAAGGTGAGAATGTACGTGACTGGCTGTATGTAGAGGATCATGCACGTGCTATTGATACCATCTTCCATAAAGGAAAGGATGGTGAAAAATACAATATTGGCGGCTTTAATGAATGGAAGAATATCGACCTGGTACACTTGCTGTGCAATATCATGGATAAAAAGCTGGGACGTACTCCGGGTGAATCAGCCAGCCTGATCACCTATGTGACCGACAGGCCGGGTCATGACATGCGTTATGCCATTGACGCCACCAAACTGAACAAAGAGCTGGGATGGTCGCCTTCCCTGCAGTTTGAAGAAGGACTGGAAAAAACAGTTGATTGGTACCTGCAGCATGAAGATTGGGTAAAGCATGTTACTTCCGGCGATTATCAACTTTATTATTCAGAGCAGTACGCAAAACGTTAATATCAACTCACATGCCCTTTATTGAAACAGGAATTTCGGGATTATTTGTTTTTGAACCGGTTGTATTTGAAGATAGCCGGGGTTATTTCTATGAATCCTATAATGAGCATACCTATCTCAAACAAGGTATCACTACCAGGTTTGTACAAGACAACCAGTCTTCTTCATCCTATGGTGTGATCAGGGGCTTGCATTATCAATTGGCGCCCTATGCCCAAACCAAGCTGGTACGTGTACTGAAGGGCCTGATATTGGATGTGGCTGTAGATATCCGTAAAGGATCGTCCACATTTGGTAGCGTGTACGCATTGGAATTATCGGCAGAGAACAGAAAGCAGTTGTATATACCTGCAGGTTTTGCTCATGGCTTTTCGGTATTGAGTGAGACGGCAGAGGTACTGTATAAATGTGATGCTTTTTACAACAAAGAAAATGAAGGTGGAATATTGTACAATGATCCTGCTTTACAAATAGACTGGAAGATACCTGCAGGCAAGGCTATCATATCAGACAAGGATACGATGCTTCCTGCATTGGCTGATTGTAAAAATAATTTTGTATTTGAAGCGCGGCATAGTTATGACAAAGCCTAAAATACTGGTTACAGGTGCCAATGGGCAGGTGGGTATGTCATTGAGGGAGCTGGCTGCTGTTTATCCTTCCTTTGATTTTATCTTTCTTACCAAAGATGAATTGCCTATTCACCGGTTTGAACTGGTGAGTCAGTATTTTGATATGGCGCGACCGGCCTATTGTATCAATGCTGCTGCTTATACTGCGGTAGACAAGGCCGAGACGGATAAGGAAACGGCCTTCCTGGTAAATGGTGATGCAGTAGGTGTATTGGCCTCGGCCTGCCATAAGTATGGCACCAAATTCATCCATATCTCCACCGACTACGTTTTTGACGGCAATTCACCGGAACCCTATAAAGAAGATACACGTACCAATCCTGTTAATGTATATGGGATCTCTAAATTGAGAGGAGAGGCTTTGTGTTTATTGTACAATCCGGATGCAGTGATCATTCGAACAGCCTGGGTATATTCGGAACATGGTAACAATTTTGTGAAAACCATGTTGCGCCTCATGAAAGACCGTCCAGAGATCAAGGTGGTGAATGACCAGGTGGGGGCGCCTACCTATGCGGCCGACCTGGCAGCTGCGATGCTGGCAATCGTAAATCATGATTGGTTCCCCGGTATTTATCATTATAGCAACCAGGGGCGTATTAGCTGGTACGATTTTGCCCTGGCTATCAAAGCACTTTCCGGCAGTGACTGTATGGTGAATCCTATTCCTGCTGCCCAATATCCTACGCCTGCCAAAAGGCCTTCTTTTTCTTTATTGGATACCCAAAAGATACAATCCACCTACCAGCTGGTCATACCGGCCTGGAAGGATAGCCTGCAACGTTGCCTGCAGCGTTTGCAATAAGAGATTGAAAGAGGTGAGGGCTTTCGCTTGCGTCCCAAAAGGAAAGGGGCGCCTTTAAGAAGTATTTATTATGAACAGACATTGCGATATCATTTGCTTCACCTTATCAAGATGGGATGCTACCATCTCTTCTCCTGCACTGGCGCTGGCCATTGAATTTGCCAGGAATAACCGGGTATTTTATGTAGAGCATCCCTTTTCCTGGAAAGATTATGCGGGTATGCGCAATGATCCGCAGATACAGCGCCGTAAACCAGCCTTACTGAAGGGGCAGGACATTTACAGTAACCCACCTTCCCTGCCATCAAACTTAACGGTAGTAACGCCCCGGCTTACCATACCGGTTAATTTTTTACCGCCTGGGGCTTTGTACAACGGTTTATCGAAGATCAATGATAAGATCGTATTGCAGGTAATCCGCCGTTTAATAAAAGACTATGCGGTCAAGGATTTTATCTATGTTAACTTCTTCGATCCTTATTTTGTGCGTAGCATGCCGGCCGATATCAAACCCTTATATACGATCTACCAGTCGATGGATGATATTTCACAGGTAGCTTATTCTAACCGGCATGGCAGCAAGTTGGAAGAAGAGATCATCCGGAACTTTGATTTTACCTTGTGTACTTCCAAGGAACTTACCCGGCTGAAAAGTGCTTTTTCGCCCAATACCTGGTTTCATCCCAATGCGGCGGATATTGATATTTTCAAGAAGGCCGTTACAGAGACATTGCCTAAGCCACCAGAACTGCAAGGTATCAACAAGCCCATCATTGGCTATACCGGGAGTATTGAATACCGTTCGGATTTTGAATTATTGAAAAAGATCGCGGAATACCATAAGGATAAAATACTGTTCCTGGTGGGACCTGTACAAGGCGATGAACACAAAGCGGTAGGGCTTGATACGCTACCCAATGTGGTCTTTGCCGGCCCCCGGAAGATCACTGAATTGCCCAATTACCTGCAGTATTTCGACTGTGTGATCATCCCTTTCAAAAAGAATACGCTTACCAAAAGCATTTACCCACTCAAGATCAATGAATACCTGGCAGCCGGTAAGCCGGTAATAGCCACCCATTTTTCAGAAGACATCAATACTTTCCGGGAAGTGGCCTATGTTGTAGACAGCCATGAGGAATTTCTGCAAACCATTGATAAGGCCATTGCTGAAAACAATGAAGCGCGCAAGCAGGCCCGCATACAAATAGCGGCTACCAATACCTGGACTGCGCGGGTAGAGCAGTTTTGGCAAATACTGGAAAAGGGGAAGAAGGGTTAATACGCTCCTATTTTTTTACTGCCGCGGAGTCTTTCGGAGATCCTGGTTTGCCGGGATTGCGCCAGCCACCAGTCATTCTATTGACGATTTCCTTAACAACCGTATCAAACTTCAACACCTGTTCGGGCTTGCAGAGGGCACGCACGCGTTGGAAATGCTGGAAGGTGATTAGATCCAGTTGTTTTTGTAATACAGCGATCTCATCTGCTTTTACCTGTAAGAGAGAGTCCTGTGGGGAGGGATCTTTCAGGAGGTCGAAAAATCGTTTTTTGGTATTGCGAATGGAATCCATGAGCGGTTTTTGCCGGCTGATCATGGTATCCCTTAAAAGCCAATAGGTTGTTTCCTGATCCTTATCCAGTTTTAATTCATTCACCATGAATTGTCCCATTCTCCGGTTCCTGTCGCCATCACCCGGACCGCCTTTGGGATGATCAGGGGTTTTCATGGACCAATAAATGGACAAAGTAATAATGTTGGTTACCAATAAGATAGCTACTAATAACAGTAACCATTTCTGTCTCGGAAATTTGGTCATGGTACTACAGGGGTTTCATCGTATACGGGGTATGTACCTAAAGCGTAATCGGATGCTAAGAGTTGTTGTTGCGTATTATCAACGGCTACTGATTTTTCAGCATGCCACATTTCCATAATGGCCGTTGTATTGAGGATGAGGATTATTGCTGCAAGGGTCAAAGCCAGTGCCGGCCGGGCAAGCCAGCGCACGATGGGGCCCCCTGTATTTGCCAATTCCCGTTCCATCCTGCCCCGGAGGCGGGTATAAAAGAACGCGGGTGCCTTGGCCCGTTGGATACCATCCAGGCTGTTGAGCACCTCATCGATTCCTTGTGGATTGTTCGGCTTGGTTGACATGATATTGTAATTTATGTAAACTATCTTATTTGACGTTATCCTATTAGAAAACCTGCGAATATCAGCCCCCCTGCTGTAAATGTTTTTCCAGTATCTTCCGAAGGTTTTGCCGGGCCCTGAAAAGCAAGGATTCAACAGCTGAAACAGAGAGCCCCATAACATCTGCAATCTCCTGATAACTAAGCTCTTCTGTTTTGTGCAAGGTGAATGCTGTTTTCTGGTTTTCGGGCAGCTGTTCAATGGCTTTAAAAAGCAGTGCTGCCTGTTGTTTCCGGTCCAATGCCACCCCCGGATGATAAAAGTCAACCGGGTCATGCAACAGCTCATTATCGGCTCCAAACAGGCTGGTCAGGAATGCAAACCGCTTCTTCCGTTTTTTACTCCGGATAAGATCCAACGCTTTGGTGGTGGTAATACGGTATATCCAGGTGGATAAGCGGGCATCTCCTTTAAACTGGTCGATTGATTTGTATACCTGGATGAATACCTCCTGTGCTACATCTTCCGCGTCCGACTCATTCTGCACCACACCTAGGGCGGTATTAAACACCATATCCTGGTAACTTTCTACCAATGTTTTGAAAGCCAGCTCATCACCCTGCCGGAGAAGTAGTATTAATTCCTGTTCATTCAAGAAAAATCGCCCGATTAGAGTTTGGCGCTACAACTTACGAAATCCTTCGGAATAACAAAGAGCCCCTATATATAAACTTGTCATTCACTACATGTCCGGTAATCTTACTTAAAGGGTTACAATAATCTTGCCTCGTGTTCTGCCGGTTTCGATGGCCTGATGAGCGGCTGCCATTTCTTCGAAAGGAAATGTTTTAGAAACATGTGGTTGGATGATCCCTTTTGCCAGCAGATCAGCAATTGATTGCATGTCTTTTTCATTGGTCGATACCATAAAGAAATATCCGTTAATGCCTTTGGCGGCTGCTTTTTCCTTGGTTAGATCTGCATAGGCCGATACGATGGAAAGTGCAATACCGCCTTTTTTAACCACCTCAAAACTGCGCTCAATATTATCGCCACCGATAGGATCCAGCACCAGGTCATAATCGTTGCCGAGCGCTTCCAGCGGTTGCGTATGATAGTCAATATACTCATCGGCACCCAATCCTGCAACAAATGCTTTGTTGGCGATGGAGGAAGTGCCCACTACAAAGGCGCCCAGGTGTTTGGCTATCTGCACGGCAAAATGTCCTACACCTCCCGCTGCGGCCTGTATTAATACCCGCTGACCGGGCTGCACCTTAGCTTCGGTAACCAATGCCTGCCAGGCTGTGAGTGCCGCCAGTGTAGCTGCCGCTGCTGTTTCATGGGTAATATTGGCTGGCTTTAAGGCCAGGTGGGTGGCAGGGGCCGCCACGTAGGCTGCATAGGCATTCCCCAGGCCCGGGAAATTGACCATACCAAATACTTCATCGCCGGTTTTAAACCTGGAAACGTTTTTACCAACTTGTACAACGACACCCGAAATATCCCAGCCAAGTACAACTGGCAACAAGTCCTTATATCGCCCCGCCATGCCCCTGCCTGAGCGTGTTTTTACATCTACTGGATTGATACTGATGGCCTTTGATTGTATCAATACCTCGTCGTCCTTTATGGTAGGAGTAGGGACATCTGTAAAAATTAATTGCTCGGTTGTTCCAAAGTCTTGTAATACAATAGCTTTCATTTCTTTTGTTTTTGATACACCAAAGGTGGAGGCGGATTGGCCTTCATTTCTTGTACAATTATGGGAAATGGCTGTACTTTTACCAGCGTGGAAAGAAAGAATTTATACCACCCCTTTGAGGTGGAATACAAAGAAATGAATGAGTGCCCCGTGGCTGCACACAGACACAATTTTTTTGAACTGGTGTTTATTGTGGATGGCACAGGTGTGCAATGTATTAACGACAATAAGTTTGCGTATAAGCCCGATCAGCTTTTCCTGTTGATGCCCCAGGATTGCCATTCTTTTGAAGTACACACTACGACCAAATTCTTCTTTATACGTTTTAATAATATTTATCTGCAGGCCCAACACAAGGATTGGATACAAAAGCTTGAGTTCATTTTCGAAAACAACACGCACCTGCCGGGTTGCATACTGAGGAACAGGAGTGATAAGCAACTGGTAAGATCACTGGTGGAAGCCATCATCCGGGAACAGGTAAACCAACAAGCCTATCACCTCGAATTGGTACAGCAGATCATCAATACCCTGATTACTGTCGTAGCACGGAATATAACTTTTACCGTACCGTCGAAGTTGCACAAAAAGGGCGTGAGTAGTACCTCCCTGGGTATGGTACACTATATTCACCAGCATATCTACAGCCCTGATAAATTAAAAGCTGAATTGATCGCCAGCCAATTCAGCATTTCGCCGGGTTATATCAGCGAATACTTCAAAGCACAAACGGGCGAGAGTTTGCAACAATACATTACCAACTACCGGTTAAAACTGGTAGAAATCCGTTTGCAATACAGTGACCTGCGTATGAATGAGATTGCTTTTGAGCTAGGGTTTACGGATGAAAGTCATTTGAACCGGATGTTCAAGAAGTACAAAGGCGTAAGTCCTTCGGAGTATAGGAAAGGGCTGAAGGTTACTGCATAAAAATGGCTGCCCCCTGATGGGAGCAGCCTGTTATGAAACCCCGTCCTGATCAAAACTTAAATTCATGGATATGGCCTGTAGCCGTCCAGCCGTAGACTACAGGTATGCCATTTACGGTAACCATGGCTACATGCTTGATAGCTGGCGCCTGGTCGCCCCCGATCACAACGCGCCAGGTACCACCATTTGCATCTGGTGTATACTCCCATACATTTTTGTTGACCACGAAATAGCCTTTGTTACCCAAGGCAAAGGATGGCGTAGTATGAGAAGGAAGGTCCTGGGGCATATCGTTAACCCTGGTGATCCCACTTCCTTCTTTATATTTATAGAAAGCATTACGTGTTTGCAGCTGTCCTGTGAGTGCCCTTCCCAAATAAACTTCATTGCCCAATACCACTGCGTTGCCACTACTTATTTCCTCAAAAGGCGCGGTGGCAACCTGCAGCCAACTGCCCTTGTTGTTGTTGCCTGTAGGATTAAATTCATAGAGGCTCTTTTTAGTGCCACCAAAGCCTGCATAGATCTTATTGTTCATCGTGAAGGTTATAGCGCCTACAGTAGGTTCCGGATAATCAGTGAGCTGGGTGGCTGTATTGGTTTCAGGATGAAACTCCCACCATTTGTTGTAAAAAGTAGATTGGATCGTACCTGTACCAAAGAATACCCGGTCGTTGTGTACTACAGTGGCTGGACGGTATAGTTTAAGAGGCGCCATCGTCATGGGTGCTTCTTTAATCGTTGCCCAGCCTTCGTTGTGTTTTGCCGGGTCATACACTGCATACCAGGCGGTATCATTGCCGGTGAACATTTCGGTAAATCCCCAGTATATTTTGTTCTTATACACGAAAGATAAGCCTCCGGTAAAGAGGGGATAATCCTGGTAAATGAGCCTGATCGTTTTGTCTTCCCATCGTGCAAGGGACCCTGTTTGTGTAACGGTGAAAGATTCCTGTGTTTGAACCGTATAGGCGCCAGAGACTACCTCGATCTTATGGCTGGTCAATGTTGTATTTAATGGGATGGCAAAAGTCAACGAAGTACTGGTTCTGTTGGTTGGCGGACAAGCAATGCCGTTGAATTTTATTTGGGCATCCAATAAATTGGTTCCTGTAATAGTAACTGGCGTACCGATAGGGCCAGATGCAGGGGAGAAACCTGTAACAGCAATCATATCAGGGTCTACAATAAAATCTGTAGTTGTCGTATCTGATTGGTTGCCGGTTTTAACAATGAGCTTACCCGTCTTAGCGTCCTGGGGCACTTTTACTTTTAACCGGGTAGGAGTGGCTTCCAGTACTGCATAACTGGCAGCGACGCCATTGAAATAAACTGTATTCTCCAATATATTATCCTTGAAGTTTTTTCCCTGGATGATCACTTCGCCGCCGGGCATTCCTTTGGCCGGAGTAAAGGAGGTGATCTCCATGGTGGTGGAGCCGGGTGTACCCGGTTGCGGATCGGGGCCTGGTTTGGGTTTATCTTTCTTACCACAACTTTGTAATGCCAATGCTGCCAATAAGATGGTCAATGCCTGTAATACGATGAATGCCTGTCTTGTGCTCATGGTTGGTTGCTATTCTTTATTTTGATACACTTAATTAAACTTCAGTTCATACAGTCGTCCTGATGGATTCCATCCATATACTACCTGTGTTCCATTGATGGTTAATACCGCTGTCTGTATAATGGTAGGTGTAGTAATGACAGTTGAATTATCGGCGCCGATTACTGCCCGCCAGGTACCGCCGGCGCCATCCGGTGTATATTCCCAGAGATTTCTGTTGATAGCGAAATAACCCCTATTACCGATGGTGAAAGTGGGCGTAAAAAAGGTGGGGAGGTCTTCAGGCATATCTGTCATTCTTGTTATACCTCCCCCTTCTGTATACTTATAGAAAGCATGCCGCGATTGCAAAGGCGCCTCGAGTGCCCTTCCGAAGTATGCCGTATTGTTCAATACCACCGCTCCACCACTGTTTAATTCACTAAAGGGTGCATTGGCCACCTGGAGCCAGCTGCCCTTGTTGTTATTGCCTGTTGGATCGAACCGGTAAAGATCTTTATTGACAGCACCAAAGCCTACATACATTTTGTTGTTTATGGCAAAAGCTACCGCACCGTATGCTTCCCTGGGGAAATCGGTTAACCTGGTATAAGTGCTGGTTTGATTAGCAGGATCAGGACGAAACTCCCACCATTTAGTGCTGAATCCCGATCCGATCATGCCTGTACCAATATATACCCTGCTATCATGTACAATGGCTACCGCATTTATCCAATCAGGCGAGGCCAGCTCTGCAGGAAGTTGACCCTGGTAGATCCATTCCCTGTTAGGCTGGGTGGGGTCGTACACGACATAATCGGCAAAGTTTTCATTGAAACCCATGCCTGTAAAACCCCAGTATATTTTGTTTTGATAAACAAAAGACAATCCATGGGTGTAGGCAGGCACACCATCCGGGTAAAGGGATACGTTTTTATATTCCCACCGGGCATAAGGGCCAGGGGCAGTAACGGTAAAGTTTTCAGCAGTTCCCAGGCTATCGTTATCAGAAAGTAGAGTGATCTTATGGGCAGTGAGGTTGGTGTTTACCGGTATTTTAAAAACGATACGTGTTGTGCTGCGACTGGATACTTTGGCTTCAATGCCATTTAATTTTACTTTGATGGTATTGCCAAACCTGGTCCCTGTAAGTGTAACCTCGGTACCAAAAGGTCCCTGCCTCGGCGTAAAGTCGGTAATGGCAGTAACGGCAGGATCAACAATAAAATCAGTGTCGGTAGTATCTGATTGAGTCCCCACCCTAACAATGATCTTTCCTGTTACTGCATCTTCAGGCACTTTTACCTTTAATTCGGTTGTAGTGGCATGATTGATCAAGGCCTCGTATATGGCTCCGGGAAAGCGAACGTAATTCTGTAAGACATTATCCTTGAAGTTTTTTCCTGTAATGGTCACTTCTGTGCCGGGTACGCCCCTGACCGGACTAAAGGATGTGATCTCCGGTTTTGTGTTGGTCGTTGGGGTAGGAGGATTACCGGGTTGCGGCTCCTCAGGTATAGGATCCTTGTCACAAGCGTGCACTATTGTCAATACTACTAATAATGACCAAAATACCCGCCACTCGCTGAATTGCTTAGCTTTTGCGTTGTTCATGCTCCTGTTGCAATTTTGTTTTAATGAATTGATGATGGTTCAGCTGTGGTGGTAATTTCTATATTGCTAAAAAAAGAATGATCGGCAGATGGTTTAATGACCACTTTAAGATGAAAGAGGCCGGCATATTCAAAAGAGATTGGTGAGGGTTCTTTTTTTATAAGGGAAGGGGTGTCTACGGTGGGTACTTGTTTTTCATGACTGACCAGGTTATTGCGTACTGGTTTAAATCCTGTAAACAAGAATACGGTCAACGTGATGAAGAAAAATATAGCGGGCTTACCCACTAATTGTGTTAGCCGGAAGGCTTTAAAGCCTCTATTGACTTGCCAGGCATATTTACTACCGGGCAGGCAAAATACTTTATATCCTCCCAGGAGGTTATATATGGATGGTTGCTTGGTCATGATCTATACTTCATCAATGGGTAAACTACATGGCATGGCCAATGCAGCAATACCCTCGGTTAATAAACAAGTATGTTGTTTATCACGATGGATAAATGCCTTTGATAGAGAAACCTATCAGAAGTCTTTATGGATTTTTGCGGGAATCTTAAATGGAGGGTGTATGCATTTTTGATTCAGCAGGGCTGCCCTTGCAGCTTTTATCACCGGACCTGGCCTGAGGGTGGATAGAAGCCGTAGCTTCCGGTAGGAGGGTGACAAATTATTAGACGCAAACGTTGCGCCAATGTGAACATAAACCCGATAAAAAATTATTAATTAGCGTGTTTTGGCGGTAAGGTTACGGGTAGGGTATGCTAATTATATGGATGGCCTGCAAATACGCGCATGTGATCAACAAACTTGTACAAATAGTAGGAAGAATACGAGCATTCTGTTTTTTTGCTACCTGCGCTACGCTTAATTTTAATTTTCTGCAGTAAACAAGTTGTAAAAACAAATTCACCTGCTTTATAATAGGTTATTATGAATAACAATGCCGTTATCATCACCAATGGTTTGCTTTCGGATAAAAGTGCCAAAACAGCCCATGGGTTGATCCGTGGTTCTGACAGGTTTCGTATCCTTGGTGTCATAGATGTTACTCATGCGGGTAAGGACGCCGGCGAAGTGATAGATGGCCGCTCACGGGGGATACCTGTGTGGGCCAGCCTGGAAGAGGCCCTTCGTGAAAGTGCAGAACCTATCCATTACAGTATTATTGGTATTGCACCCAAAGGGGGTAAACTGCCCCGTGAGTTAAGGCAGGTACTGGAAACCAGCCTTAGTAACCGGATATCCGTGATCAATGGGTTGCATGATTTTCTTACTGATATACCCGAAATGGTTTCACTGGCCAGTATCCATGGCGCTACCATTACTGATATTCGAAAACCCAAAGACAGGAATGAGTTGCATTTCTGGACGGGTCGTATTTATGATGTAAAATGCCCCATTGTAGCGGTATTGGGATTGGAAACAAATCTTGGCAAACGAACCGCCACCCGTATGCTCACCGAAAGTTGCCGGGCTCATAATATACAAGCCCAAATGGTATTTACGGGTCAAACGGGTTGGATGCAGGATGGTAAATATGGATTTGTACTGGATACTACGGTAAATGACTTTGTGGCGGGTGAACTGGAGCATGCCATCTATACCTGTTACCAGGAAACCCATCCCCAGGTGATCTTCCTGGAAGGACAATCAGGATTACGGAATCCAACGGGTCCTTGTGGTTCGGAGTATTTGGTATCAGCCAATGCCCGTAAAACGATCCTGGTATTTTCACCAAAGACCCAATATTTCAGTAATAACCCGGCATGGGGCAAAGTACCATCTATTGAAGATGAAATTGCGCTGGTGAAAATGTATGGCAGTGAGGTGATTGCCTTGGCGCTCAATACCAAGGAATGCACAGAAGCAGAGGCGCACCAGTTCCGTGATCAATATGAACAGCAATTGGGTATCCCTGTATTATTGCCCTTGCAGGAAGGGGTAGAGAGGTTATTGCCCGTCATACGTTCTATCATTTAAAATAGGCCATCCATGAAAATTAAGTCCATTGTTGCCAGTTGCGAGGATCTCCAGTTAACAAGGCCCTACAGCATTGCTTATAAAACGGTGACGCATGTGGAGAATGTAGTAGTAAAGGTTCAACTGGAGAATGGAATGGTAGGTATTGGAACCGCTAATCCCAGTAAATATGTTGTGGGAAGCGATACGGCCGATACATTGAAAGCCTTGCGATCTGGTGTACTTGCAGGGCTCACAGGAAAAGATATCCGTGCATTTTATTCCCTTCTGGGTAGTATGCATGAGTTGTTTCGTGAGGAGGCTGGTGCTGCTGCTGCGCTGGACATTGCCTTGCATGATGCTTTTACCCGTTGGCTGGGGATACCCCTGGCGGCGTACCTGGGTCAAACCATTACTGCATTGCCTACCTCCATTACCATTGGTATTAAAAATGTGAATGAGACGTTGGCTGAAGCCAAAGAATACCTTGATCGTGGCTTTCGCATACTAAAAGTAAAGCTGGGGCATTCGGCCGAAGAAGATATCGAACGACTGGTTAAGCTGCGGGAAAACTTTGGCCATGGCATAGTGATCCGGGTAGATGCCAACCAGGGATATACTGCAGGCGAACTACTAAATTTTTATAAGCAAACCCATCCACTTCACCTGGAGCTGATTGAACAACCCATTCCGGCCAATGCTATAGAAGCAATGAAACAATTGCCGGCAGAGATCAGGAAGTTGATTGCTGCCGATGAATCGTTGGTCAGTCCAGCCAATGCTTTTCACCTGGCAGAGCAACCAGCTGCTTGTGGTATTTTTAATATCAAGCTGATGAAATGCGGTGGCATACAGCGTGCATTGGAAATTGCCACCATTGCGCAGCAGGCGGGCATTGAGCTGATGTGGGGATGTAATGATGAAAGTATTGTAAGTATCAGTGCTGCGCTGCATGCAGCCTTATCGTGCCCCTCCACGCGCTACCTGGACCTGGATGGCAGTTTTGACCTGGCAAAAGATCTTGTAAGTGGTGGATTTGAGTTGAAGGACGGTTATATGTCAATTACTGGCCGGCCCGGATTGGGTGTGGAGCTCCTGAGCTGATGCCACTCATAGTTTTATTTCAAACTTTTTGGGCGGTGCCATTTCCCAGTCTATCTTTCTTTTTACCAGCCAAAGCTCCTTTACGTCCTTCACCATGATCAGGAATTGAGGGTAAAACTCTTCATTATCACTGATGGCTACCAGCGTTTCAGGATCTTTTTTATACAGTCTTTTTACCAGGATGTCATTCTCGAGTACAATTACATAGATATACCAATTGGCTATCTGATACCACTGATCCTGTTCAATGCGCTCGCAAACGAGGTGATAGCCTTCTTTGTAGGTAGGCTCCATACTATCGCCTTTTACATCAAATACTCGATAACGTTCTCCTTTATAGGGAAAGCCCGGAAGATTTGTTTTTTCTAAATGCTCAAGGTATAAGGGGTCATGATAGCGGTTTGAATATCCCGCCTGGGCTGCAATGGGAACGTAAACAATTCCCTCATTTTCAGGTTCTGGCTGTGTCTTTTGTTTACGCCTGGTTACAAGATATGGAGGTTTTTGTTCCTCCATATTCAGGTCATTGTTGGAGGTTGGAGAATATTCTATTGAATCTCCATAAATATATGCTTTGAGCTTTGCTTCGTCCTCGGCTTTGGGATTGGTTCCCTCCTGTTTCCATTTATAGATACGATCCTTTGGTATACCGCTCATGCGCGCAAATTCCGGTACTTTAATGTGTTCTATTGCTAATTTCTCGTATAGTTTGATAACCAGTTGGTTGATGTGGTCAGTAGCCATAGGTTCAATTGTATTGTGGATAAATATGCAATAATAGAGTTTTTAAATGGAGAAACCTCCATTATCTTTGCCTCCCTGTTGAACAAAATAACAAACATTACAGGAGAAAATAACGAATCTGGCGTAAAAAAATGGAAATATCTACACTAAATATTTAAAATACAATCAAACCATGCAACAGCGTTTTTTATTCCTTATCGGGCTTTTAATAGCTTCCTATGGAAATGCCCAAACAGTATCCCCTGAAAAAATTGCCATTAGTAATTTTTCCATGGGATCAAATTACCGGCTTATTGAATCATCAAAAACAATCAAATCAAAAAGGGAGTGGCTTTTCAGGTACCAGAAACCTGGAGATAGCGTCCATGTTCAGTCGTCCATTGAGACGGTTACTGATGACCTGGTGGAAGAATATTCCGTACAGATAACCACCACCGATACAAAGCCTGTTACCGTGCTGGCTTTACCTACTAAGCCAGGGTATAAGTACCGGCTGGAAGTAGTATGTAATGGAGTAATAGATGGAGGAAATGGATCTTTGGAAGGGAAAAAGAAAAGGGGGTTCCTGGTAGATGCAGGATGGATGATCAATGCAGGTGTATTAAACACCATTGAACCTACAGAGTATTTGGGTGGTGGATTATCTTCTGCCGATTATATCATCACCAACAATGACAGTGAGATCATTGTACAGGTTACAGGTGAGGCAAATGCCCTGATCAGGTATGAGTTCAAAATTAAGTTTTATGCCCTATGGACTAATTTGTAAGGTAGCCATGTAAAAAACGAAAAAGCCGAAACTTTTATAAGTTTCGGCTTTTTTGTTGCCCGACCAGGATTCGAACCTAGACAAACTGAACCAAAATCAGTTGTACTACCATTATACTATCGGGCAGCCTTGCCAATTTCTCAATTGGGAGTGCAAAAATAGGTGTTCCAATCATTTGCGCCAAATGGTTTTTAAGAAAAATTATCAACTTCTCTAACATTCTTTGCCACAGGTCATAAAGCGCGGGCAGGAACAGGAATTATTGTTATTTTTCCATTAAACCCAGCCAATTATGAATCCTTTTACCCGACGCTCTTTTCTTAATAAAGCTTCCCTATTTTCAGCCACCGGCTTGTTGTCAGTACTTACAAAGCCTGCCTGGAGCCGGGAATTGGATCATGCTTTGCAGCGGTCGGCCAATATCCCACCCGATCAATTGGCAGGGGAAGAAGATTTTTGGTATTACGTACAACAATCTTATTCGGTTTCTCCTTCGCTGATCAACCTGAATAATGGGGGCGTATCGCCTTCTCCCAAAACAGTACAGGATGCTATGAAGCGCTATCATGACCTGAGTAATGAAGCGCCTAGTTTTTATATGTGGCGTATCCTGGACCAGGGGAGGGAGCCGTTGCGGAAAAACCTGGCTTTATTGGCGGGATGTTCGGCTGAAGAAATAGCCATTCACCGGAATGCCTCGGAAGCATTGGAGAATGTGATCTTTGGATTGCAGTTGAAGGCTGGCGATGAGGTAGTATTGAGCAAACAGGATTATCCCAATATGATGAATGCCTGGAAGCAACGGGAGTTGAGGGATGGTATCAAACTGGTATGGGTCAACCTTGAATTGCCCAGTGAAGACAATGAGGCCATGGTCAATGCCTACACCAGGGCTTTTACCGCCAGGACCAAAGTGGTACATCTTACCCATGTTATTAACTGGAATGGTCAGATTACCCCGGTACGTAAAATAGCAGATGCTGCACATCAAAAAGGGATCGAGGTAGTGGTAGACGGGGCCCATAGTTTTGCCCATTTCCAATATACGATACCAGAACTCGGAGCTGATTATTTTGGAACCAGCCTGCATAAGTGGCTAAGTGCTTGCATAGGCAGTGGACTTTTGTACATTAAGAAAGACAAGATCAAAAATATCTATCCTTTATTTGCTGCACCAGACCCCAAGAGTGAGGATATACGCAAGTTTGAGAATATGGGCACACGGCCCTTCTTCATTGAGCAGGCCATTGGTAAAGCCATTGAGTTTTATGACATGATTGGTGCTCAACGCAAAGAACAGCGTCTTTTTTACCTTAAAAATTATTGGATGAGCAGGGTGAAAGATATCCCTAAAGTACAATTAGGAACTTCTATGAAACCCGGTTTTGGATGCGCTATTGGTCTTGTAAATGTTGAAGGCAAGAAACCCAGTGAATTGGAAGGATTTCTGCTTTCCAATTACAGAATACATACCACTACGGTGGACTGGGAAAACCTTAAAGGCGTGCGGATTACCCCCAATGTTTATACTACCACCAAAAATCTGGACCTATTGATCCAGGGCATTGAAAAATTTGCAAAAGGCGGGTTTTAAGAGGAGGCTTATTTGCTAATAATCTTGATTTCCACCCGGCGGTTTTTCGTTTCTTCCAGCGGAGAACGTTCTGTCGGATATAGCTTCTGACTACTTCCAAACCCCTTATAGGACATACGATTGGCTGCAATACCGGCACTGAGCAGGTAATTGTAGATGGCTTTTGCGCGCTGTACCGACAGGTCGGGAGCGCCTGTATCAGCATCCGGACCGTCTGCTCCTCCCGTTATACAACAAATATGACCATGTATTTCAATTTGGAGGGTAGGGTTGTCTTTCATCACTTTGTATAATTCCCGTAAAATGGCATAAGAGCCCGACAGCAAGAAATGCCTTCCTGGTTCAAAATTCAAATCAGGTAAAACCAACGTACTTCCTGCTTTAATGGTGGTATCCCTGATCATGGCTGATAAACGAGATTCAGGGATGCTGGTTATAGGTTTCTCTTTGGGTCCTGGTATTTTTTCTTCGACCTGTATTGTACAAATAATTTCTACCCGCCGATTGATAGCCCTTGCGGCATCTGTGGTAGCCAGGATCAGTGGTTGCCGTTTACCCAGGCCTGTCTCAGGTCCAAAAAGAGAAGTAGACATACCTTTGTTTTCCAGGTATTCTTTAACAGCCCTTACACGTTGCAATGACAGAGAATCATTATAGGGGTAGGAACCTTTAAAGTCGCAATGACCGGTTAGTGAAATCTGTTTGATCGTAGTTGATGGCTTAAGTTGAAGAAAACTGTCCAATGCAGATCCAGCCTGTGGGGTAATGGTTGACTGATTGAAATCAAAATGTATCAGCAGGGTGTCTGTTGTTTGCTGAGCACAGGTATTGCGCCAACAAATGGCCAGGAGCAGGCTAAAGCATAATGATCTCATATCCGAAGAATTTTTCACCGTTATTTCTATAAGACGGAAGAATGCTGTGGAGGGTTGGGATAGGATGGTAACAAAAAAGGATGATCGACTGACCATCCTTTCTGAAATGATATTTGTGAGTAGCTTATTTAGCCTTTACCAGATAAAGATTGCGTCTACCTTTTTGTACCAGCAAGTATTGTCCATGGAGCAATAGGCCGCTTTCTATGGCCAACTGAATATTATCTACTTTTTTGCGGTTAATACTTACCCCTCCGCCTTGTATGGTTTTACGCGCTTCTCCTTTGCTGGGGAAAATGCCTGCTTCGGCCAGGAATGTAACGACATCAACGCCAGCTTTGATCTTATCGGCAGGAAATTCAAATTTTTCCAGGCCATCCATGCTTTCCAGGTCTTCCAGACTTAAAGATTCAGCAGGAGCATTTTGATTGGTAAAAGCCTTTTCAGTATTCTCCAATGCCGATGTTAACCCTTTTTCACCATGCACAAAGATCGTTACTTCGCGGGCAAGTGCCTTCTGCAATTCCCGGGCACCCGGATTTTCCCGGTGTTTGCTGATCAAGCCATCAACCACCTCTGGTGTAAGGAAGGTGAATATTTTGATCCATTTTTCTGCATCTACATCATTTGCGTTTAGCCAGAACTGGTAAAACTGGTAAGAAGTTGTCTTACCGGCATCCAGCCATATATTTCCCCTTTCCGTTTTACCAAATTTAGTACCATCAGCCTTGGTGATCAGGGGGCAGGTAAAGGCAAATGCTTCACCCCCGGCTTTACGGCGTACCAGTTCGGTACCTGTAGTGATATTGCCCCACTGGTCGCTGCCGCCCATTTGGAGTTTACAGTTTTTGTGGGTGTACAGCCAGTAAAAATCGTATCCCTGCATGAGCTGGTAGGCAAACTCTGTATAACTGATACCTGTATCCCCCTCAATGCGCTTTTTTACACTGTCCTTGGCCATCATGTAATTGACTGTCAGGTGTTTACCTACATCCCGCAGGAAGTGAATAAAGGAAATTTCCTTGAACCAATCGTAATTATTGACCATTTCGGCAGCATTAGGCCTTGCAGGATCAAAATCCAGGAATTGGGACAATTGATTACGAATACCTGTCACATTTACCTGTAGTTGTTCCTCACTCAACAGGTTGCGTTCCTCACTTTTCATGGAAGGATCACCAATCATACCGGTAGCACCTCCTACCAGGGCAATGGGCTTATGGCCGGCTTTCTGGAGATGTACCAATAACAAAATGGGGACCAGGCTGCCAATGTGGAGACTATCGGCTGTGGGGTCAAATCCGATATAGGCGGTAGTCATCTCCTTTTTTAGCTGCTCTTCAGTTCCGGGCATAATATCCTGGAGCATGCCCCTCCAACGTAATTCTTCAATCAGGTTCATAATATGTATATCTTTGACGTTGAGTCGCTAATGGAAATTTGACCTAAAAAAGCGAATATCCAAACTGTTCAGGCCCCAATAGCGTATTTATTTAGGATCAATATCCTCATTACAAGGTAAATCAACGAATTGTGCAAATGTAAGGATTACAGGAGGTTTACCCGGAGGGAAGCAATATTTTCGTAATAAAAATCGTTAGACTAAGTTAAGTTCCGGTGGCCTGAAAAGGCTCATTTTCAGAGATCATCCTAATTGTTTTGGGTACGTGCAGCCAAAATCTTAATGAAATAACCTTTGTAAATGAAATTGCTTATTCCGAAAATTGGATTAATGAAGAGAGCTTCATGTGTTGTCGTATTCCTTGTAACTGCCCTATTGTTACACCTCAGTTCCTTTGCTCAATTTCGTAAATATTCCAACGAGTTTTTGAATATCGGTGCAGGAGCAAGGGGGTTGGCGATGGGTAGTGCGCAGGTAGCCAGTGTACATGACGGTACAGCTGGTTATTGGAACCCGGCTGGTTTGGTTCATGTTAAAGATCAACCCCAGTTGAACCTAATGCACGCTGAGTATTTTGCCGGTATTGGAAAATACGATTATGGTAGCGTGGCAATTCCTTTAAAGGACAATAAACGGGTGCTTGCTTTGTCACTATTGCGATTTGCAGTAGATGATATCCCTAATACGATCTTCCTGGTAGAGGCCGATGGCACTATCAATTACAATAATATTACCAGTTTTTCTTCTGCAGACTACGCTTTTCTGTTATCCTTTGCACAGCCAGTAAAACTTCGTGATCCCAGTAAAAGCCTAAGTGTTGGCGCCAATGCCAAAGTGATCCACCGGAAAGCAGGCGATTTTGCAACGGGATGGGGGTTTGGTTTTGACCTGGGTGTGCAATACAAGAGTAAACGTTTGCAACTGGGCGCAACAGTGCGGGATGTTACTACCACTTTTAATGCCTGGACCTTTAACCTGAATGAACGGGAAAGGGAGGTATTCTTTCTTACCAAAAATGAGATACCTGTTAAATCTACCGAATTAACCGCCCCCAGGCTAATACTGGCGGGCGCTTATAATTTCAAGATCAGCCGTACACTGGGTCTGCTGGCTGAGGCCAACCTGGATCTTACATTTGATGGGAAACGTAATACTGTATGGGGTTCGGATGTAGTGAGTGTGGACCCTAAAATTGGATTGGAACTGGCCTGGAAAGAGGTGTTTTTTGTAAGGGGTGGGGTCAATAATTTCCAGAAAGGGTTGGATGATGATGATATTACCAATCAGAAAAAAATATGGATCTATCAGCCAAGTATCGGTGCTGGCTTTAAGATATCCGATGTGCAAATCGATTATGCATTTACCAATCTTGCCAATCAATCTAATCCGTTATATACCCATGTTTTTTCACTGAAGTTGGATTTAAGGAAAAAACAGAAAAAGAAATAGCCCTAATCCCTATAGAAAACCTTGAAACATCATACCATGAAGCGAATTTTTACACTGTTGTTTATGCTGGCAGCCCTTTCCGTGGCTGCACAGTCGTATAACAATGAATGGATAAAGTTCAATCAAACTTATTATAAATTCAAAGTAGCGAATGAAGGTTTATTGCGTATTTCCAAAGCTGTCCTGGATGCTGCAGGTCTTGGAAGTGCGGAAGTTCAAAACCTTGAATTGTGGCGTAATGGTGTAAAGGTGCCGTTTTACCCTTCGGTGCCTACTGGAACGTTGCCATCTAATGGGTACCTGGAATTTTGGGGCCAGCCCAATGATGGAAAGCCCGACCGGGATCTGTACCGGGATCCTGTTTACCAGCATGCCAACAAGTACAACCTGATAACTGATACAGCAGTTTATTTTTTGAGTGTGAACAACAATCAATCGGGTTTCCGGTACCAGGATGTGGTAAATAATATAGGTGGTCCGCTGCCTCCGCAGGAGCCATACTTTATGTATACTGCAGGTACTTACTTTAAAACAAAGATCAATCTGGGGTTTGCAGTTGACTTAAAGGAATACCTCTACTCATCTTCTTACGATAAAGGAGAATTCTGGTCGAGTGCTGATATCAACCCTGCTACCATATTTGAATCTCCCGTCAATGACCTTGCTGTATATCCTTTGGGCCCTGATGCTACCTTTAAGTTTGGTGTTACAGGTAATGCATTGAATCCACGTACGGTGAAAGCAACTGTAGATGGTGATGTGGTGAAAGATACTGTCATGGATTATTTCAATGACCTGAATTCAACTGCTGTTTTACCACTCACCAAAATCAAAGATGGTGCTGCAACTGTCCGGTTTACTAATGGATCAACCATTGGAACCGATCGTATGGTTGTATCGTATTTTGAGATCATTTATCCAAGGGAATTCAGGTTTGGCAATTTGCGAAAATTCAGATTCACCCTTCCGGCAAAAGCTGCCGGCTATTTCCTGGCCATTAAAGAATTCGACTATGGCAGTACACCGCCTGTGTTGTATGATATGGCTTTAGGCGAACGGTATGTAGGGAATACCACCGCTACTCCCGGTTCAATCCTGTTTGCACTACCTGGTACAGCAACTGCGCGGGATCTGGTATTGGTAAATGCTGAAACCGGAAATATAGCTACAGTCAATACCCTGACAGCTAAAACTTTTGTTGATTATAGTCAGGCACTGAATCAAGGTAATTATTTGATTATTACGCATCCTTCCCTGTATGTAGGGACAGCGGGTAATAATCCCATAAATGACTATAAATCTTACCGGGAATCAGTAGCTGGTGGCAGCAATAAGGTGCTGGTAGCTGAAATAGATGAATTGGTGGATCAGTTTGCATTTGGTATTAAAAAGCATCCACTTTCGGTGAGGAATTTTATTCGATTTGCCAGGGCCTCCTTTCCCGGTTCGATCAAAGATGTGTTCCTGATTGGGCGTGGAACAAACTATTATGAATACCAAAGGCATATAACCGAAGCAGTAATGGAGCGGCTAAACCTGGTGCCTACATTTGGCAACCCAGCTTCGGACAATCTTTTGAGCTCAGCCACGGTTTCAAGTCCGGTTCCTGTTACGCCTATTGGGCGCTTATCAGTTATTAGTGGAAAGGAAATTGAAGACTACCTGGAGAAAATAAAAGAATACGAAAATCAACAACACAATGCACAAAATACCTTGGCGGGACGTGACTGGATGAAAAATGTAGTGCAGGTGACCGGTTCAAGTGATCCTTACCTCGGTACTGTATTGTGTAATTATATGGGAGTATACAGGCAAATTATTGAGGATACTCTGTTTGGGGGCAAAGTGTCTACTTTCTGTAAGACAACTACCAGTACCTCCGATCAATTTGCGTCTGATAGGATCGCCAGCTTGTTTACAGAAGGTATAGGCTTTCTAAACTATTTTGGCCACTCTTCTGCTACTACACTTGAATTTAATCTTGACAACCCACAGAACTATAGTAACCAGGGAAAGTACCCTGTGTTTTTTGTAAATGGGTGTAATGCAGGTAACTTTTTTACCTATTATCCTCAACGATTGGTGGTTAATGAAACATTGTCGGAAAAATTTGTGCTGGCCAAACAGCGTGGTACCATTGCTTTTGTAGCGAGCACCCACTATGGAATCGTAAATTACCTGAATTTATTCCTTACACATTTATACAGTACAATATCAAAGATCGACTATCATAAATCATTAGGAGAAGTCAACAGAGAATCTTTTCAATTAATGGTGAATGCAACCGGTCCTTCTGATTACTATACCCGTATACACGCAGAACAAATAACCTTACATGGCGATCCTGCCTTAGCCATCAATTCTCAACCAAAGCCTGATTATGTGGTTGAGGAATCCCTGATCAGGGTGAACCCGGCTTTTATCTCCATCGCCGAAAGTCATTTTGAATTAAGAGTACGGGTAGTTAACCTTGGGAAGGCTGTTAATGACTCTATCGTTCTATCAATAAAGCAGCGGTATCCCGATGGAAGCACAGCAGTTTTGTATCGCCAGAAAATGAAGGGAATTAGTTATTCAGATTCTATTTTTTTAAATGTGCCTATTGTTGCTACCAGGGATAAAGGCACTCATACTATTACAGTAACAGTAGATGAGGAGTCGGTAGTAGATGAAATGGCTGAAAATAACAATACTGCTTCCAGGATTATTAACATCTTCCAGGATGAAGCGCGGCCAGCCTATCCCTTCAATCTTTCGATCGTGAAAGATCCATCACAAAAGCTATATGCTTCGACTGCCAATCCATTTAGCGCTGCTAAGGATTATGTCATTGAAATTGATACGACCGAAAACTTTAACTCTGTTGACAAGAAAAGTAAAACTATTTCTGCACCAGGGGGTGTCATAGAGTTTGATCCGCAACTTGCCTATAAGGATAGCACAGTTTATTACTGGCGGATTTCACCAGTTCCAGCCAGCGGAGGTAATTACTTATGGGCCAACCAAACCTTCATGTTCAAGAATAATATGGAAGGGTTTAATCAGTCACACCTTTTCCAACTGGAAAAATCACAGATTGAACGTATGTACCTGGATACCAACTCGCGGCAATGGAAATACGGTCTTCGGAAAAATAAGCTGACGCTAAAAAATTGTTTTTTCGGGCCTGGTTGTGGTACAGAGTCTGAGTTTGCCTTGCTTGTAAATGATCAATCAGGGATTGCCAGTTCCTGTAAAGGGAACTCTTTGGTATTCAACATTTTTGATAGTGTAACCTTTAAGCCTTGGATTAATGTGGATAAAAATGGGATGAGCCTGAATCGTTATGGAAGTGAATCTGCCAGTTGCGGTGCAAACAGGTGGTATAATTTTGAATTCCAGTTTATGGACACTGCCAGTCGGAGGCGGATGATGAACTTTATGGATAGCATTCCGGCTGGAATGTTTGTTGCAGTTCGAAGTATGGGTTATGATAATCCCCAGTCGTATGCTAAAACCTGGATGAGTGATACCTTACTATATGGATCGAATATCTCCCTTTACCATAAGTTGCTGGCTGCCGGATTCATTGATATAGATTCTATTAATCAATCAAGACCATGGGGTTTTGTATATAAAAAAGGCGCCAATACAACGTTTACTCCCAAGTATGCTTTTGGTTCTGATTTTTCAAGTAAGGTAAATTTTACAGTAGAATGTTATACGCCTGATACGATTGGCTACATTACCTCGCCCATATTTGGCCCGGCTGCTGCCTGGAATGAGGTGCGTTGGAACGGTACTTCACTGGAACAACCCTCAACCGACCATGCCAGTGTGCAGGTAATAGGCATCAATTCTAATTTCGCAGAAACTCCCTTGTTTATCCTCGATGAAAGCTCCAAGCAATTTGATATTTCCTCGGTTAATGCGGCCGACTATCCATACATGAAGCTTAAAATGCGGAACGTAGACTCTGTAAAAATCACGCCTTTCCAGCTTGATTATTGGAGAGTAAATTATGTGCCAGTTCCTGAAGGTGCTTTGGCCCCCAACATACAACTGAATGCACATGATACTATAGAGGTAGGCGAACCTTTCAAATTTTCCATTGCTTTCAAAAATGTAAGTAAACATAATTTTGATAGCCTCATCGTAAAAGCTACTATTACCGACAATAATAATGTACCGCATCCCATTGTAATACCCAAGCAAAAAGATCTCAAGTCAGGAGATACCGTCTCTATAAAAATTGAACTGCCTTCGAAGGATTACATTGGGAACAATACCGTTTATGTCGAAGTTAATCCTGAGGGTAATCAACGAGAACAATACCATTTCAATAATTTCCTGTACCGCAATCTTTATGTAAAGCCCGATAACACCAACCCATTCCTGGATGTTACTTTCGATGGTATTCATATTCTAAACCGGGATATAGTTTCAGCTAAACCGCACATTCAGATCAGGCTGAAAGACGAAGCAAAACATCTTTTGCTCAACGATACCACTCTTACCACTGTAGACGTGAAATATCCCAATGGCGCAATCAGGCAGTATCGGGTTGATAATGATACCCTGCGCTATACACCAGCTACCAATGGCAATGATAATTCGGCTGTATTGGATTTTACCCCTGCGTTTACCAGTCAGGTGAACCCAGAAGGTGATGAATATGAGTTGATTATTACAGGAAAAGATAGAAGTGGAAATAAAGCAGGTAGTGAATACCGCTCGCTCTTCAGGGTAATCAATAAACCCATGATCTCGAATTTACTCAACTATCCGAATCCTTTTAGTACCTCTACAGCATTTGTATTCACCATCACAGGCAGTGAATTACCTCAAAATATCAAAATACAGGTGTTGACGGTGACAGGTAAGATTGTTCGTGAAATTACCATCAATGAATTAGGCCCCTTGCGTATAGGTAGAAATATCACAGAGTTCAAATGGGATGGTACAGATCAATACGGTCAAAAGTTGGCAAATGGTGTTTATTTGTACCGGGTGGTTACTAGTTTGAATGGAAAAACAATGGATAAATACAAATCAAGTACCGATAATACCGATAAGTTCTTCACCAATGGGTACGGGAAAATGTACCTGATGCGTTAATATAGCGGGTAAAATATATGCAATGTTGATGGAAGGTCAGCTTTGTATATATTTTACCCTGCTGGTTTTAAATATACTGTCGAAATATGAAATGGGTAAAGGGCTTTTTATACTTAATTATACTTTGTCTGTTCCTTGAGGTAATAAAAACGGTTATTAGTAAGCAGCAAATTAATAGCAGTTATTTCATAGCCACCATTTGTATTAGTCTACAGTTCTTATTTTTTACCGGGTATTTTATTTTCCTGGGATTTTCAGTTTTGTTCAAGCGCTTTTCATTCAAAAAAAAAGGGCTACTGTCTTTTTGGGCCACGCTGGGTGCTTTTTTTTTGCTTGAAGTTTATTGTAGTTGGATGCTGAGCCATTCCCAACATATACCTTCTTTCCTGGGAAAGTCAGTCAAATATTATTACGATTATTACAATTGCCCCCTGATCCAGTATGAAGAGAACGCCTCTTCGTACGACCCCCAGCTGTTTTACACATTAAAACCTAATGCTCGTTTTCGTTATTTTAACAGAGAGTTTGATAACGCTTTTGCTATTAATAGCAAAGGAGTAAGAGATGATGAGAAGTCGCTAGCCTCACCGGAAATAATTTGTCTAGGAGATTCTTATGCAATGGGTTGGGGAGTTGATCAGGAGGAAACATTTGCTCAATATTTGGAGAAATTGAGTGGTATGAAAACACTCAATGCGGCAGTTTCATCCTATGGAACTGCACGGGAAATGATCCAGTTGAAACGCCTGGATACAGCTGCCTTGAAATACCTCATTATCCAGTATTGTTATAATGACTACCCAGAGAATCTAAATTATATAAGTGGAAAATATGAACTTCCTATTTCAGATCAGTCAGTATATGATTCTGTAGTAGCCAGGCAAAATTTTCAAAAAAAGTATTTTCCCGGGAAATATGGTTCTTTGATAGGACAGGTCTTTTTGAGGAAAACAATAAATAAGATAACGCCAATATTTCCACTAGTGGTTGAAAGAGAAAGACCTTTTGGAGATGAGGGAGGGCAGGCTGAAGCATTTGTCAAGATACTATACAATTCTCCACAAATTGACTTTTCTAAAGTAAGGGTTATAGTAACGGTCCTTGATAGCTATGAACATTTAAATAATTCCTTTTTAAAGAAAGTCGAGTTAATTGCGTCACAAGCCCCCTATAAGGATCATTTTGCTGGTAATCTGCAAACCTTAAACATGTCAGGCAATTTGCAAGTAAATGATTTTTATAATCTTGATCTGCACATAAGAGCCTCAGGGCATAAAAAGGTAGCTCATAAAATTTGGCAGATGATCAATACGGAATAGGGTAGGCCGCTCAGATATCCGATATTTATATGATTTTGAATTGATTATAAAATAAAAACATAATTTAGTTGTTGGACAGTTAATTTTAAGCTTACAGCGTACAAAGTGCATCTGGCAATATGACTATTTTAGGCATTTCCGCATTTTATCATGATTCTGCAGCAGCCATCATCCGGGATGGCGAAGTGCTTGCCGCGGCACAGGAAGAACGGTTTACACGTAAGAAACACGATGCCTCTTTTCCTATCCAAGCCATTCGTTATTGTTTAAATTATGCGGGTTGTTCCATAAACGATCTGGATGCAGTTGTTTTTTATGAAAAACCTTTGTTGAAATTCGAACGACTGCTGGAAACCTACTATACCTATGCACCCAAAGGAATTAGGTCATTTATGATGGCTATACCTTTATGGCTTAAGGAAAAGCTATTCCTAAAGAAGCAAATTTGGGATGCTCTTAATCAAATTGAAAAAGTAGATAAAACAAGGGTAAAATTGTTATTCCCAGAGCACCACCTTTCGCACGCTGCCAGCGTTTTTTTCCCTTCTCCCTATGAGCGGGCGGCCATCCTAACTATTGATGGGGTAGGAGAGTGGACTACAGCCTCTATTTGTGTTGGGGAAGGGAATAAAATCACTGTTCTTAAAGAGCTGGATTTTCCTCATTCCCTTGGATTATTTTATTCTGCCTTTACCTACTTCTGTGGGTTTAAAGTCAATTCGGGGGAGTATAAACTGATGGGATTGGCTCCTTATGGAGACCAAGCCAGCGAAAGGGTAAGAAAATTTAAAGACATTATTCACGACAAACTGATAGATCTTAAGGTCGATGGTTCTGTTTTCTTGTACCAGTCTTATTTCAGTTACGCAGTGGGTTTGCGAATGGTTGATGATGCCAAATGGGAATTGCTGTTTGGATTTCCGAGGCGTTCACCAGAAGATCCAATCGAACAGCATCATTGCGACCTGGCATTAGCTGTTCAACAGGTATTGGAGGAGGCTGTGATCAATTTGGCACGGGAGGCAAAAAGGTTAACAAATGCAGACTATTTGTGCCTGGCGGGAGGGGTGGCTCTGAATTGTGTGGCAAATGGAAAATTGGATACAGAGAAATTGTTTAAGCAATTGTATATACAGCCAGCTGCAGGAGATGCGGGAGGAGCCCTGGGAGCTGCTTATGCAGCGTATTATGTTTATGGCAATAAAGAAAGAAAGGTACCTGTCCGATTGGCTGATAGTTTGAAGGGAGCTTTTTTGGGACCGGAATATACTGATACACAGGTTTTAGCGACACTAAAAAAATATAATGCTACATTTAAGTATGTAGATAATGACGATATTTTGTTGGAACAGGTTGCCGAACTGGTTGCAGCGGGTAATGTGGTGGGCTGGCATCAGGGGCGTATGGAGTTCGGCCCAAGAGCGCTGGGGGCCCGGAGTATTCTGGCCGATGCCCGCAATCCCGGCATGCAAAAAAAGATAAACCTGACAATAAAATACCGCGAAGGCTTCAGGCCATTTGCCCCCATTGTATTGGCAGAAGAGGTGAGTAATTATTTTGACCACCAGGATATATCACCTTATATGCTATTAGTAAAGCCAGTACATAAAAGCCGGCAGGTGCCTTATCCGGCAGATTTCAATGGAAATACGATGTTGGATAAGTTGTATTTTCAAAGGAGCGATTTACCGGCTATTACTCACGTTGATTATTCAGCACGCATTCAAACTGTGCATAAAGAAACAAATCCGCGGCTATGGAATCTATTGAAATGCATGCAGCAGCAAACGGGCTGTGCTGTAATGGTGAACACCAGCTTTAATGTCCGGGGAGAACCTATTGTAAATACGCCTGAAGACGCCTTTAGGTGTTTTATGCGTACAGACATGGACAGCCTTGTAATAGGTAACTTCATATTGCAAAAAAAAGATCAATCGCCCTGGAAGGAAAACAAGGAATGGAAAAATGAATATGAGTTGGATTGATAGTTATAGGGATTAAATTGTTTGTTTAAACTGGTAATATGGATTTTATTAAAGATATCTGGACATTTCTGAAGGCCAGGAAGAAATGGTGGCTTGCGCCCATAATCATTATCCTTTTATTATTAGGGATACTACTGGTATTGGGTGGGGGATCAGCCATCGCACCTTTTATTTACACCTTGTTTTAAAAAATGGATAAGAGAAAAAGCATAGAAACTATATTGGTGTTAGTATTGGCATCCATAGTGCTATATTGGCTTTTTGGGAAAAAATATTTATTGATTATTGCTTTTCTGCTGGGTGTCATTGGTATACTTAGCCCATTCTTAGCGGCTAAAATACATTGGGGTTGGATGAAACTCGGACACTGCCTTGGATACATTACCGGTAGAATCATTTTGGGTATTATTTTTTTCTTTGTTCTGTATCCTTTGTCATTGGCCGCTAAGTGGTTTGGTAAAACCAGCCTGAAGATGAAGCCTGGTGAAGGGAGTTATTTTAAAGACAGAAACTTTACTTACACCAAAGAGACAATGGAAAATATATGGTAAAAGAATACACTCAGTTATGTTGAGATTAAATTTGATCTCTAAGAACATGACGGTGTTTGCCGGAGCACTTTTGCTGTCGTTTCTGTTGTATTTCCCTGTTTTGAACAATACCTTTTTGTCAGACGATTATGATTCGCTGTACAGGATTATTATCAAGCGGGAGATATTGTTCAAGGAGTACCTGCGCCCCATTACCGATTTGTCGTTCTTGTTTAACTATTTTTTTTCCGGACTTAATGCCACAGCTTTTTATGTTTTTAATATTGTGATCCATGCCATTAATGTATGGATGCTATACCGGATCGCAGGGAGGTATAAAATGTTTGAAGGAAGGCAGCAAGAAATGTTTGTCTATATAGCTGCTCTACTATTTGCTATATACCCCTTTCATTCGGAATGTATTGTATGGTTAACAGGCCGCCTGTCTTCTATTGCCTGCCTGTGCGCGCTTATTGCTATTTACGTGATCCTGGGTGATATGCTTCCCTGGAAAAAAAGAACAGTGGCTATTGTAGCGTATTTTATCGGACTCCATGCCTATGAATCAATCCTGTTGTTGCCACTTATCCTTATTGTTTTACAATGGAGAAAGGGAATTTCCCGGAAAGCGTTGATCTCCGAATGTTTGATATGGGGTACTGTTATGGTATTGTATTTTTTGTGGAAGTACCTGATTGCGGGTGTTCTTTATAGCCGGTATGCAGATCATATGGTAAGCAACCATTTGATCCAATATATTATCACAGGGCTGAAAACTTTGGGTAGGTCGGTTTTGCCCCCGGAAGAAAATTCCCTTTTCATGGCTGTCTTATTCGCCGGAGCGACAATCTTCCTTGTTTTTCTGCATTATCGCCTGATTAAAACCTTGCAATCAAACAAAGAGCAATGTTGGAAGTATGGTCAATTGGCCCTGGCTTTTTTCATTGCAATTTTGGTACCTGCGCTTTTTGGAGTCAGTACAAGAACCTCGGAAGGGGATCGCCTGCTCTATTTTCCTTCCTGTTTCCTGGCTCTTATGTTCAGCTCCCTGCTATTGGTATTGCTGAAAAAAAACAGTTACCGGTGGATTGTTCTCTCCTTATTGGCAAGCGGTGCCCTTTATTTGATTGTTGAGAGCAATGCCAGGTGGAGAAAAGCTTCTGGTATCATGAAAGAAGTATTGAGCAAAGTGGAGCAGGCAGGCGAAAAACAAGTATTACTAATCAATCTTCCTGATGAACTGGAAGGTGCTTTTGTTTTCAGGAATGGATTTTACAATTCGCTTATCATCAGAGGGATTGACACTTCCAGGGTTACTGTTAGCCACTACTTAAAAAGACTGGAATACCTGCCCCTGAAAGATGAGATACAGGTGGTTGAAGAGAGCAGTAAGCTATTTATTTATCCTTCTACTTATATATTGGATAACCAAACTGATATATACGAAGTGAGAGGGATTCACAATGAGTATATTACAACGTTAAGAAAGAAAAATAGTGTGATTTATTACTGGAACAATAAGGAGTTGGTCAAACTATTCTGACGATTACTTCCTGATCTCCTCAATAATATTGAAGATGGGCTTAAGGCCGGGCAGATCATTTTTTACCAGTTTATTTGCATTGGGCATTCCTTCTGTCAACTGGATAAAAGCTTCCATTTCATGATAAAAGCCTTGTAAAACCAGGGTATTCAGTTCTGCAACAGGGGTGAGCAAGTTGCCGGTTGTGAAGTAAGTTTTCCTGACAATGGGTTGTTGCAATAGTCGTTCGGTCGGAATGTTCATGATTCTTTTAGGCTTCTGGAGTCCTTCAACCAGGATGGGATATTGAACTGTTAATGCTTCGTCGCTGCTATTGATCTCTAAGATATCAGTTGGTGCATTCCAGGAAAAGTGTGTTGATAGCTCAATAAGTCCCGAGATATTGCCCTGGTGCCGAACATGCAGTTGGACGGTGAGTCCATTGTTGTCCTTGTTCTTTGAGAAGGATTGAAGCGTATAATTCCCGAAAAGGTGATCACAATAATCAAGTGCGTGGATGAATAGTTCCGTAAAAGGGTCTCCCTGCAAATAGGAACCAAAATGGAACCTGTATATGTAGCTCTTTACTTTTGGAACTTTTTTGACCAGGTGCTTATTGGCAGGCCAATACCTTCTTTGTAAACCTACCTTACATATCCCCTGGGGATTAAGTTTTGTTAATTGTTCCAATTGCTCCAGGCTATAGCAGGGTGGCTTTTCTACAAAAACAGGTTTGCCGGAATTGAGTAGCTGTGTCAAAAGTCCAAAATGTGCTTCAGCTTTTGTGCAAAGAAAAACTCCCGTTACGGCTGGATCTTGTAGGATGTCGCTGACATTATTGGTAAAATGGCATCCTGGGAACAAGGAAGCCATTTCTTTATTCCAGGACGAGTTTTTGGTACAGATGTAGTGGAGTCTTATTCCAAAATGCCGTAGGATAGGATAAAGATTTGTCAGGCTGTGCATGCCAACACCAATAAAAGCATAACCCTGTTGGGCTTTATACAATGGTGTGTTGAAGAGCTTTTCCTTTCTTAAGGTATTAAACTTGTTTAACAGCGCGGATATCATTTATTGGCGTTTGAATTATGGACTTTTCATCAATGATATCGGAAAATTTTCTTTTCCCGCCGAAAAAGTAAGGCTTTATTATTGTCCCATTAAATACCCCGTAACAATTTTTAAATCCTTGCGCCGGATAATTCCGTTTCTTACTATGAAATATAAGCCAATAAAAGTAGGCAAATATGGCTTTGAACATGGCTTTGCCGATTCCCCAATTTCCTTTGAGGAAAAAATAGAAACTCCCTCCAAGGTCCATGAGCAGCCGGAGAGAAATGAGCGGCAATAGCTGAAAGAAGGGAAGATTTCGGGTAAGTAAAATATAGTTATTCCTGAAAGTCAGAAAGGTTTTTAGGTGGTTTTCCCAGGATAAGCTTCCGCCACCAATATGGAATACTACCGATTCAGGGCAAACATAAATCTTATACCCGGCGTGTTGTGCGCGCCAGCACAAGTCAATATCCTCCTGGTGCATGTAATAGTAATCATAAAAGCCTCCAATTTCCTCATAGATGGAAGACTTGAGGAACATACAGGCACCACTGGCCCAAAAGATCTGTGCCAGGTTATCATATTGACCATTGTCTGGCTCTATGGTCAACAAAATCCTGCCCCGGGCAAAAGGGTAACCCAATCTGTCTATCCATCCTCCGCAGGCTCCCGCATATTCAAACATTTGTTTTTCGTCCAGGGAACGCAGTTTAGGTTGGCACATGGCAATATCATCGCGCTCCTCCATTAACCCAATGACTGGTTCAATAAAACCTGGGGTAACTTCTATATCAGAGTTTACCAGCAGGAAATAATCAGCTTGTATTTGGGATAAAGCCAAGTTATAGCCGCTGGCATAACCTTTATTGGCATGCATTCTAATAATATGAACCGACGGGAAATGCTTTTCCAATACCTCTATAGAATCATCATTGGAAAAATTATCGATTACATAAATTTCCTTATTGCTATAGGTGGTTTGCAGCAGAGAAGGCAGGAACCGTTTTAAATATCCACTGGTATTCCAGTTTAGTATCAGAATGGCAACTGAAGGGCTGTTTTTCATATTGGACATCGATCTGTTCAGGATTTAAACTGGGCAATCCGCTGCACGTATTTTCCAATCATATCAAATTCAAGGTTTACCCTACTGCCCGAAGATATATTTTTAATATTGGTATGTTCAAAAGTATAGGGAATAATTGCTACAGAAAATTCATTTTGAGTCACCCCGAAAATGGTCAGGCTGATGCCGTTCAGACTGATAGAGCCTTTTTCTATTACCAGTGTGGCAAATGCCTCCGGAAAGCGGAACCTGAACTCAAAGCTTCCATTACGGTCCTTTCTATCAATACATTCGGCTGTGGCATCTACGTGCCCTTGCACAATGTGGCCATCCAGCCTTCCCTGAAAGGTTAGGCATCTTTCCAGGTTTACCAGGCTCCCCACTTCCCAACTGCCTAAATTGGTTTTTTCCAGTGTTTCTGCGATGGCAGTAACCCGGTATCGGTTATCTTTTATTTCTTCAACAGTGAGGCAAACGCCGCTATGGGAAACACTTTGGTCAATTTTTAATTCTCCCGTGATGGGAGAGGAGAGCCATAAAGTTCGATTAGTGCCTGCCTGTAAAACTTCTTCTATTCGGCCCAGGGCCTCAATAATACCTGTAAACATGAAGCAAAAATCGGTTTTTAATGGTAAATGTTGTTCTATTTCAGATTTTCTGTTATCTTTGCTGCCCCAAAAGCATTTTAAAGGAGGTATACAACTATGCTGATCATTGATTCAAAAGATTGCGAAAATATCGACAAAGCGCTCAAGAAGTACAAAAAGAAGTTTGAAAAAGCAAAGATCTTGCTGCAACTGAGAGAGCGTCAATCTTATACCAAGCCGTCTGTAAGACGTCGGAACCAGGTTTTAAAAGCTGTCTATAAGCAAAAAATAGCCAGCGGTCAGATCGAAGGATAATTCATTCATTCTGAATAGTATATTGGAATAGCTGCAAAGTTCTTAACTTTGTGGCTATTCTCTTTTATACCTGTATCAGCCCATGTTATGATGGCTCCTACCAATTCCGCTGTTCAATCTTTTATCGATTACCTGAAGTTTGAAAAAAGGTATGCCGGGCATACCATTGGGGCATATCATGATGATTTAGAGTCGTTTACGGAGTTTTTGGCGCAAGAAATGGACATGATAAACCCTGTTTTGTCAGAGATATCCTCCACATTGATCAGAAGCTGGCTCGTTCATTTGAAGGAAAAGAAGAAAAACTCAGCCAAATCGATTAACCGGAAAATTTCCTCACTAAAATCCTTTTTCAAGTATCATTTAAGGCAAGGTAACCTGGTTAAAACGCCTATGAGCAGTATCATCTCACCCAAGGTCAGTAAGCGGTTACCTCAATATGTAGAACAGCAGGATATGAACGTGCTCTTTAGTAAAGTTGAATTTCCCGATACCTGGAAAGGGCAAACAGACAGGTTGCTATTGGCAATATTTTACAATACAGGCATGCGCTTGTCAGAACTGGTAAACCTGAAAGAAAGTCAGGTAAATAAAATGGGGAATATGCTTAAGGTGCTCGGGAAAGGTAATAAAGAGCGATTGGTGCCAGTTAGTGCTGACTTAATAGCTGCTATACAAACTTATATAGCGCGGAAAAGAAAGGAGTTGGAAGAGCCGGATACCACCTATCTCCTGGTGAATGATAAGGGGAAAAAGCTTTATGCTAAATCCGTCTATCTTTCTGTAAAGGAATGGTTAAACACAGTTACCACTATTGATAAAAAGAGCCCCCACATACTACGGCATACCTTTGCGACCCACCTTATGAATAATGGGGCCGATCTGAATGCCGTTAAAGAACTACTGGGCCATGCAAGCCTGGCTGCCACCCAGATCTATACCCACAATACGATCGAGAAGCTGAAGGATATCTACAAGAAAGCACACCCAAAAGCGTGAAAGAAAGGCAACACTTTTAAACCTGCAAAGCCTTATTGTTTGTTAATGTTCCCTACACCCCGAACACCAGGAGCTGTATCCCGTTTTGCCAATGAAACACAGTAAATTAATTCCTTGAAATGGATAACAATTTAATGGTGTAACACGTTATAATTTTACAACCCCAAAAGCTAAATTTAATTTGGAAAGAAATAGATGCTGTATTAACTTCATAGGAGTCAAAAAGCCCGCGCCTATGTAGCATTATTACTCCCCAAGATCTTTATTTATTGTTCACAGTTAAAATGCGATTGTATGAACGTCAACATTCAGAGCGTGCGTTTTACTCCCGATGTAAAACTGGTAGATTACGTTAACAAAAAACTTCAAAAACTCAACACTTTTCATGACCGCATTATCAAGGTAGATGTATTCCTTAAGCTGGATAATGTAGTACACAACATCAAAGATAAAATTGCAGAAATACGCGTTCAGATACCCCGATACCAGTTCTTTGTAAAAGCATCCTCCAAGTCGTTTGAAGAATCTTTCGACAATGCACTGGATTCCCTGGTAAACCAGGTAAAGCGAAAAAAAGAAAAACAAGCAGCCTAAAAAGATTTAAAGCTGCCCCCGGAATGGGGGCAGCTTTTTTTATGCCCCCTCCTTATAGCTCCCCTCTTCTTTTCCTTCCCCCATATCCTCAAACAGCCTTGACATTCCTAAGTGAGCAACTTTTTCGGTCAATCGACATGATTGGCAGGCGAGTTGGGACAGAAAAACCTGCCGGGCTTTGTAAGTTGTAGGCATGTGACCTTTTAACTGATATGTGGCAGATCTCGTATTTACCCGCCTTTCAGCACTTTATCTTCCTTCTTTTTTGAATTAGACTTTTCTGGAATTATAAAAGCGATATCTTGCGGCCCGAAATAGCCTGCAACGGGAATTTTGGGTTAGGATGTTTTCAATAGTGATCAGAATTTTGTGCAAAGGATTGAAAACAAGGAAAAAAAAATTGGAGTCAAAGTTTTTGTATTTAACAAATTCGATTACCTTTGCCTTCCCAAAAAATAAGCAGGGTGTCAGTGAGTGTGCGGGAAGTTCTTTATTATGTTGACTGTCAGGATTTTTACCAGCTTTCAACAATAGTCAGTAGTCTGCAATAGTCCAGCTTGTGGAGCACCCCGTTTAACCTCGGGAAAGCCATTGGTTTGAACAAGGTATTTGTAGATTAAATTGCCACTTTAGCTCAGTTGGTAGAGCAACTGATTTGTAATCAGTAGGTCGTTGGTTCGACTCCGACAAGTGGCTCCATATAAAGCCGGGGAAGGTGAATCTTATACTTCGGACTTTATTATCAAGGGCAGGTTCCAGAGCGGCCAAATGGGGCGGACTGTAAATCCGCTGTCTTTCGACTTCAGAGGTTCGAATCCTCTCCTGCCCACACCATCGCCCGCCATAGCTTTAAGCGAAGGTGGGTAATTTGGTTATAGAGATCTTTAAATGGTATTTCGCTGGATTGATTTGAAGCGAAAATTAGCGGGAGTAGCTCATTTGGTAGAGCGATAGCCTTCCAAGCTATAGGTGGCGAGTTCGAGCCTCGTCTCCCGCTCATTTTGTATGGAGTCTGGAATACGGAGTATGAAATGTGAATCCAGATCCTGGTTCCATGCCGTGAACTCCCGACGGGCGTAGGCCGTTGTAGCTCAGTGGTAGAGCACTTCCTTGGTAGGGAAGAGGTCGTGAGTTCGATTCTCACTAACGGCTCAGTTCTTTAAAAATTGTAAATCAGGATGGAGGCTGTTCGACTGAACAGGCTTGTTCAGGTTAGAGGAGTTTGATCCTGCTGCGGGCAGGAATGAAGTAGAAATGTGTGATGCAACAGGTACTTCTGGTACCGGAAATGCTGACTACATGATAAAAAACAAAAATTGTAAAACCACACAACTAAAAACAGATAACGATGTCAAAAGAGACTTTCAAGAGGGATAAACCTCACGTTAACGTTGGTACCATTGGCCACATTGACCACGGTAAAACCACCCTTACTGCCGCTATCACTAGCATCCTGGCTTCAAAAGGTATGGCGCAAGCGAAGAAATATGATGAAATTGATGCTGCTCCTGAAGAAAAGGAGAGGGGTATTACCATTAATACGGCACACGTGGAATACCAAACGGTTAATCGTCACTATGCACACGTTGACTGTCCTGGTCACGCTGACTACGTGAAGAATATGATTACCGGTGCTGCCCAAATGGACGGCGCTATCCTGGTTGTGGCTGCTACAGATGGTCCCATGCCCCAAACTAAAGAACACATCCTGTTGGCTCGTCAGGTAGGTGTTCCTCGCATGGTGGTTTTCATGAATAAAGTTGACCTGGTTGATGACCCTGAGTTACTCGAACTGGTTGAAATGGAAATTCGTGAACTGTTGACATTCTATGGTTTTGATGGTGATAACACTCCTATTATAAAAGGTTCTGCAACCGGCGCTCTGGCTGGCGAAGAAAAATGGGTAAAAGCTATCGATGAGCTGATGGAAGCTGTTGATACTTATATCCCTCTGCCTCCCCGTCCTGTTGATCAACCGTTCCTGATGAGTGTAGAGGATGTATTCTCTATCACTGGTCGTGGTACTGTTGCCACTGGTCGTATTGAGCGTGGTCGTATTAAAGTAGGTGAAGCTATCGAAATCGTTGGTCTGATGGATGCTCCTTTGGCTTCTACAGTAACAGGTGTGGAAATGTTCCGCAAACTGTTGGATGCTGGTGAAGCTGGAGATAACGCAGGTCTGCTGTTACGTGGTATTGAAAAGACTCAGGTTCGTCGTGGTATGGTACTGGTAAAACCAGGTTCTATCACTCCGCACACTGAATTCAAAGGTGAGGTTTATGTATTGAGCAAAGAAGAAGGTGGACGTCACACTCCATTCTTTAACAAATACCGTCCTCAGTTCTATTTCCGTACTACCGACGTAACTGGTGAGGTTGAATTACCTGCTGGTACAGAAATGGTAATGCCTGGTGATAATACTTCACTGTCTGTGAAACTGATCCAACCCATCGCGATGGAGAAAGGTCTGAAATTCGCTATCCGTGAAGGTGGTCGTACAGTAGGTGCCGGCCAGGTTACTGAAATCGTAAAATAAGCCTTGCTTTTCCCCTTTTACGGGGCTGAGTATGAAAGCTTAGACGTATATTTGCAAAGTACCTGAACCTTATGGTTCGGGTACTTTGTTCTAAAAAGGTAGTTCTTTGCATAGCCCGTACAATACTTATAATCAAATGATTATAACAGTCGGGTAATTTAAACACACGGGCATGGTGCAACGGTAGCATACGGGTCTCCAAAACCTTTGATCTGGGTTCGAATCCTAGTGCCCGTGCTAATAATTTGAAAATGATTAATCCATCTTCAAATTATCAAATTCATTATATGAATAAAGTAACAACCTACTTCCAGGAGTCATACAAGGAGTTGGTGGAAAAAGTCACCTGGCCTACATGGGCGCAATTGCAACAATCTACCATGATTGTGCTGGTTGCTACCCTGTTGATTACAGCTATTGTATGGGTAATGGACCTTGCTGCTCAATCTGGCCTTAAATTTATCTATTCATTATTTTAATAATGGAAAATCAAACTATTCAACAACAGGAAACTAAATGGTATGTGCTCCGGGTGGTCAGTGGGAAAGAGCGCAAGGTGAAGGAGTACCTGGACAAGGAGATTTCCCGTGGCGGATGGGGAGAGGTGGTAAAACAGGTTTTCCTCCCGGTAGAAAAAGTATACAAAGTACAGAACGGAAAGAAAGTAATGCGGGAGAGGAACTATTATCCCGGTTATGTAATGATTGAGGTTATTGAAGGCAAATTGTCTGATGATCTTCGTGAGGCTATTAAGAATACAACCAGTGTAATCCACTTCCTGGGTAAGGAAAATCCGATTGCCCTCCGCAAAGCTGAGGTTAATAAGATGCTGGGTAAAATGGATGAAATGGCTGAAGCGGGTGGCGTAAGTATGATTGAGCCATTCATTGTTGGCGAAACAATAAAGATCATTGAAGGACCATTTAACGATTTCAATGGTATTATTGAGGAAGTAAATGATGAGAAAAAGAAATTAAAGGTTACCGTAAAAATATTCGGCCGCTCTACACCTGTTGAACTAAACTACATGCAGGTAGAAAAGTTAGCATAGTATTTTCAATATAAGTTTTTAAAAAGGCCACCGCATCTGCTGGTGGCCTTTTTCGTTGATTCTAGTGTGAAATATCCAATAAAAAAAGCCTTCCATACACTATATAGAAGGCTTATTATTTTATCAGTGAATCCTATTATTGATTATCATCATCACCTGGCTCATCAGCGGGTCCATCTGTATCAGAAGTGGGCTCATCATAAGAAGGTTCTTCAACAATGATGACTTCTTCAACAATGATATCCTCTTCAACAGGAGGCGGTGGAGGTGGAGCTACTTTTTTAGCCGCTGGTTTTTTAGCTGCTTTTTTCTTTGCAGGTGCCTTCTTTGCAGGCGCTTTTTTAGCAGGGGCTTTCTTGGCCGGTGCCTTTTTAGCCGGTGCTTTTTTAGCTACCTTTTTCGCTGCTTTCTTTGCCGCTTTTTTAGGAGCCGCTTTCTTAGCAACTTTTTTCTTGGCAGCTTTCTTAGGAGCCGCTTTTTTCTTCGTTACTTTCTTAAGTGCTTTTTTAGCTACTTTTTTGGGGGCTGCCTTTTTCTTGGGGGCAGCTTTCTTTTTAGGAGCAGCTTTTTTAGCTGTTTTTTTCTTTGCTTTGGCCATAGTGTGATATATTTTTTTAGTTGTTCGTGAAATACATTGCAGCAAGTTGCAATTCAATGCAAAAGCTACGTAGAAAAATTCAAAAAATAAAAATTCATAAGAAGTTTGCCTGTCGATTACATAGTCAGTCCCACCCTTATATGTTGCTAACGGTAAAATAAGCGCGCCCGGAACCCCTGTCTGGCATAACTTTGGGGCCCTGCAAGCCTTAGGAAAAAGAATTGTTTTTTCTCGCAAATTTCCTAACTTTGCGTCCCCAATTATAAGTTCTTTTTGGTCCCATAGTTATTGGGATGGAGGAATTTGGGAGACTAAGTATCAGTAAATCAGCTGAAAAAGGTCGTTTGAACCAATAAATCAAATAAAATGGCTAAAGAAATTACCGGCTTCGTAAAGCTACAGGCAAAGGGTGGTCAGGCCAATCCGGCACCCCCCATCGGTCCTGCTCTCGGTTCCAAAGGTATCAATATCATGGAATTCTGTAAGCAGTTCAATGCCCGTACGCAAGACAAAATGGGAAAAGTACTCCCAGTATTGATCACTGTTTATTCCGACAAGTCTTTTGATTTCGTAATTAAGACTCCCCCCGCTGCTGTTCAGTTATTGGAAGCTGCCAAACTGCAAAGTGGTTCTAAAGAACCTAACCGCAGTAAGGTAGGTAAAGTGAACTGGAACCAGGTTGAGGCTATTGCCAAAGACAAAATGCCCGACCTGAATTGTTTTACCCTGGAAAGTGCTATGAAGATGGTGGCTGGTACTGCCCGTAGCATGGGACTTACAGTGGATGGTAAAGCTCCCTGGGAAAATTAATTCTTCACGGTCTTCGCAATCCTTGCGGGGGCTTCCTAAAAACTGAATGACAATGGGAATCGCTAAAAAAAGAAAAGCGGTAGACGCTAAGATCGATAAAAACAAACTGTATTCACTGAAAGAAGCATCTGCAATCGTAAAAGATGTGAATACAACTAAATTTGATGCTTCTGTTGACCTGCACATCCGTTTGGGTGTAGATCCTAAAAAAGCCGACCAGGCTATCCGCGGTACAGTTACCCTGCCTCATGGTACTGGTAAAACAAAACGCGTACTGGTTCTGTGCAACCCCGATAAAGAGGCTGATGCAAGAGCAGCCGGCGCTGATTATGTAGGTCTGGATGAATTTATTACAAAAATCGAAGGTGGTTGGGTAGATATAGATGTAATTGTTGCTACTCCTTCCGTAATGCCTAAGATTGGTAAACTGGGTAAGATCCTGGGTCCCCGTAACCTGATGCCTAACCCCAAAACAGGTACTGTTACCAATGATGTAGCAGCTGCTGTAAATGAGGTTAAAGGCGGTAAGATCGCTTTCAAAGTTGATAAGGCAGGTATTATCCATGCTTCTATCGGCCGCGTAAGCTTCAGCCCTGAAAAAATTGCTGCGAACAGCCATGAGCTGATCAATGCTATTATCAAGGCCAAGCCATCATCTGCCAAAGGTACTTACCTGAGAAGTGTATTCATGGCTAGTACCATGAGCCCAGCTATCCCAGTGGAAACCAAATCTTTAATGAACTAAATTTAATAACGCGTTCATGGGCTACGATCCTGCAAGGGAAAAGGAGCTGACAGCGAAAACATTTAAAAATTTGCGTTATGACCAAGCAAGAAAAAAATGAAGTAATTGACGTGTTGAAAGAGAAGTTCTCTCAATACAACAATTTCTATATTACCAATACAGAATCTCTGACAGTTGCGCAGATTGGTAAACTGCGTCGTGTTTGTTTCGATAAGAATGTCGAAATGAAAGTAGCGAAGAACACCCTTATTAAGAAAGCCCTCGAAAGCCTGGATGAAAAACGTTACTCCGGTGTATTCGAGTCTTTGAATGGTGTTACGGCCATTATGTTCAGTGAAAATGCTAAAGAACCAGCTCTGATCATCTCTGACTTCCGTAAGGATGCAAAACCCAGCAAAGTACCCAAGCCTCCAAGGCCCGAACTGAAAGCTGCGTTCATTGATGGTGATGTATTTGCTGGTGATGATCAACTGAAGACCCTCGTTGCGCTGAAAAGCAAAAACGATCTTATCGGTGAGATCATTGGATTGCTGCAATCTCCTGCCAAGAATGTTATCAGCGGCCTGAATGCCGGCGGCAAATTGGCCAGCCTGGTGAAAGCCCTGGAAGACAGAGCAGCCAACTAAGGTTTACCGGTTATTGGTCCCAGCTTTTTGCTAATGGCCAGTAGCTTTAAATAACACCCAAGTCTTCGGGTATAAGTGAAGACAAATTAAATTTACCTCCGCCGGAGTGATGGCTTAAAAATGTCGAAGCCTGAACCATGAAGGCGGTTATTAAAAAAATGTAAAATGGCAGACTTAAAAGCATTCGCAGAACAGTTAGTAAGCCTGACTGTTAAAGAAGTAAACGAATTAGCAAAGATCCTGAAGGACGAATATGGCATTGAGCCTGCAGCTGCTGCTGTAGCTATTGCTGGTCCTGGTGCTGCTGCTGCTCCTGCTGCTGAAGAAAAGACTTCTTTCAACGTTATCCTGAAAAATGGTGGCGCAAACAAACTGAACGTAGTTAAGATCGTAAAAGATCTGACTGGTCTCGGTCTGAAAGAAGCTAAAGATCTGGTAGACGGTGCTCCTAAGCCCGTTAAAGAAGGCGTAAGCAAAGCTGATGCTGAAGCTCTGGCTGCTAAGCTGAAAGAAGCAGGTGCTGAAGTTGAAATCGCTTAATCAGGTTTCCAACTCACATAATTACCCCGGTCAATCGACCGGGGTTTTTTATTGCCGGCCATTCTAATCATTTCCCTCCTTTATACATACGCCGGTTTTGCCTGGGATGTACATCCACTCCTTCCCGCTTTTCCTGACCACTTACAGGCCCCTTTGGAGGTTCTGTGTTTAGGGGAACTTCGAACAGCCAAAATGCCGCTTATTGCAGGCCAGCGTTGCTTTCGCAAGCTTTTTTTGAAGGGAATGGTTTAGATTAGCGCTTTTATTACTATTTTCCTATTACTTATGAAAAGAGTATCTCTGAAAGATATAGCTAAAATGGTAGGGGCTTCGCCTTCAACCGTATCGTTTATTTTGAACGGTAAGGCCAGTCAAATGCGGATCAGTGAAGAATTGAAAAATAAGGTATTGGCTGCAGCCAAGAAGATGGGTTATCAACCTAATCAGGTAGCTGTAAGCCTCAGGACCGGGCAAACGAAAATACTTGGACTGCTGGTAGAAGATATATCCAATAATTTTTTCGCATCACTGGCTAAAATCATCGAAGAGGAGGCAGAAGAGTTTGGCTATAAGGTAGTTTACTCCAGCACAGAGAATAATAGTAAAAAAGGGGTTGAATTGCTTCGGATGCTAACCCAGCGTCAGGTGGATGGCTACCTGGTAACCCCTACGCTCGGGATGGAAGATGATATTGAAATGTTGGTGAAGCATAAGAAGCCCTTGGTGCTGATGGATCGTTATTTTCCGGAGATTGAGGCTGCCTATGTGCAAGTGGATAACACGGGAGCAGTGCATAAAGGTATGGAGCATTTGATCCGGAAAGGGTATAAAAAAATAGCTTTCATCACCATTGAATCTGGCTTGATCCAGATGCATCAACGGGAGGAGGCTTATGTAACAGCTATTAACGGCAATGCGGAACAGAAGAAAAAGTTTGTCCTTAAAGTAAACTATAGTGGTGGGCGAGAAGCAGTGATAACACAAATAACCGAGTTCCTGAAGAAAAATAAGCCAGATGCCGTTTTCTTTGCTACTAATTATCTTGGAATTCTGGGATTGGAAAGTATCCGGGCATTGGGCTTGAATATTCCCAAAGATCTGGCCGTAATCTGTTTTGATGACAATGATATCTTCCGTTTGCACCTGCCAGGGATCACCGTTTTACAGCAGCCAGTGGAAGCCATAGCGCGGACTGCTATTCATATACTTATGCAACAACTAGGTAACAATAAGGTGGCAATTAAAAAAAATCAGGTACAACTTGCAGCGAATTTTATAGTCAGGGAGTCTACTTAAGAAAAGGGGTCATTAACAATTCGTTGTATTTCTTTTTGCAAAATCGGTTTAGTTACGTAATATTGGCTCGTACTTTGCGTTAAAAGGCGGTAGTCCAATCTCCTTAGCAGTCAATTTAAGCCTTATCGATGCCTTATGCATTTCTTGTAATGCTATAAACAAGTAGAGCGCGATTTTTTTTTATACCATGGCTAAAACGTTTTAGTGTTAGCCTTGTAAATATATTAGTCCCTGGTTATGGGGGTTTGTTTAACCAGGTGATGATAAAGCATTAATCAACGAAGAGTTTTTTAATACAAACAAAATAAACCCACACAAAACACTTGCGTATGGAAAAGCGACGTTCCAACTTCGTAAGGAAAGGTTTGCATTGTCTCCTGGCTTTGCTTTTCCTTTCCTTTACCGCCTTCTCTCAAACAAGGACGGTTACTGGTAAAGTAACCGGGTCCAAGGATGGCCAACCTTTAGCTGGAGTAACTGTCACAGTCAAAGGTTCTTCTGTTTCTACACAAACAAATGCTGATGGTAATTTTAGCATTAATGTTCCTCAAAATGCCCGGGCACTCACTTTTTCTTCTGTAGGCTACCAGGCGCAGGATTTTACGCTTGGAACAGACGGGACAATTAATGTAAGCCTGACACCAACTACCAACACCCTGGATGATGTAGTGGTGATTGGTTATGGTACCGTACGGAAATCGGATTTAACCGGTTCAGTAGGTGCTGTCAAGGCTGCCCAGTTGCAGGAAAGGCCTGCTGCTTCCCTCAACCAGGCTTTAGCTGGCCGTATTGCGGGAGTGCAGGTGAACACCAACTCTGGCCGTCCGGGTGGTCAAACTAATATCCGTATTCGTGGGTTTAGCTCCATTAATACGAGCAACAACCCATTGTATGTAGTAGATGGAGTGGCCTTGCCTACAGGCAACCAAACGCAAAACAGTAACTCTATCGACTTTATCAATCCTAATGATATTGCTTCTGTAGAAATATTGAAAGACGCTTCTGCTACGGCTATTTTTGGAGCCAGAGGTGCTAATGGAGTTGTCCTGATCACTACCAAACGTGGTAGCAGCGGTGGCGCCAGGATTACTTATGATGGCGATATCAGTGTTCCTACCATTGGCCCTAAAAGGGTAGAAATGTTGAATGCACAGGAGTTTATTGATGTGGAGAACCTGGCCTATGATAATATCAAGGTGTACGATCCGGCCGGATGGGCTGCTGGTTCCTATTCAACTGTAGTTGACCCACGGATAAAAAGAAAGAGCCTGCCTTTATTATTTGATGCAAATGGCAATCCACTCTACAATACAGATTGGGTAAAGGAAACTTCCCAAAGCAAATTATCACAGAACCACCAATTAGGCCTCACAGGTGGCAACCAGGACAATACTTATGGTATCTTTCTCGGCTACCGGGATGAAAACGGTTTGCTGCTGAATTCTTACCTGAAACGTTATTCAGGCCGTTTTGTGTGGGATGGTAAAATGAAAGATTGGTTGAAGGTAGGAGGTAGTCTTTCTTACAACAACCAGGAGGAAAACCTGGTAGATATTGGTACTGGCGGACTCAATGCTTTACGTATGATCACAGAAGGGCTCCCCTTCCTGCCTGTAAAGTATCCTGATGGAAGCTGGGCAGAAAACTACCACTACCCAGGCGCTGAGGGTGGTTCGAATCCTGTTCATATCCTGAATGAAAGAAAATTCATTGTAAATACACAAACTACCTTGGGTAATGTGTATTTAAATATCAACCTGGCAAAAGGACTTGAATTCCGTAGCCAATTGGGTGTGAATGTGGTAACACGCGGCGTGAATCAATATAACGGTAGAACACTGGATCAAATTTCAAGGTCGCAGAATGGAACTGCCAACGTTGCCAATGGTCGCGAAACATTCTGGTCTTCTGAGAACTATTTTACCTACAACAAGAAGATCGGTAAGGATCACTCTTTAACTGGCATGTTGGGTTTATCCTGGCAGGAAACTAATATTTTCAATCTCAGTGCTTCTTCTCAGAACTTCTCCACCGATTTTTTTGAGTTTAATAATATTGGTGTTGGTAGTCAGCAGAATCCTGGTTCTTCAGGCAGGGGTAGGTTTTCCCTTAACTCCTACTTTGGAAGGTTCAATTATACTTATAAAGGCAAGTACTTGTTAACCATTACAGCACGTGCTGATGGTTCGTCCAAATTTGGTAGGGATTCAAAATACTCATGGTTCCCATCTGCCGCATTAGCCTGGAGAGCTTCTGAGGAAGATTTCCTGAAGAACAGCAATATCATCTCAAACCTGAAGGTGCGCGCCAGTGTAGGAAAGACCGGTAACTCTGAGATCCCTGCCTATTCGGCTTTAGGAACATTAGGTTCAAGCGCTGCCATCATCAATGATACAAGGGTTACAGGTGTAGGTCTTGGAAGGTTAGGTAATGATATCCTTGAATGGGAAGGAACAACACAATCGGACTTTGGTATTGAATTAGGGTTGTTCAATAACCGGATCAACCTGGAAGCAGATGTTTATTACCGTAAAACGACCGGTATGTTGTTAAGTGCTCCGCTTCCTACCTCCAGTGGGTATGGTAGCTTTACCAATAATATCGGGAGCATGGAAAATAAGGGATTGGAAATTGGTTTAAACACCGTAAATATCAGCACGAAGGATTTTGTGTGGACTTCTACCTTTAATATTTCGCTGAATAGAAATAAGGTACTTTCTCTGGCTACTCCTGCTCCGATCTTTGGTGGTAACCCTAACTTCCTGTCTAATACAGGTATTATCCGAGTAGGTGATCCGGTAGGTTCATTCTGGGGCCTTGAGCGTCTGGGTGTTTGGACTGCTGCTGAAGCTGCTGAAGCTGCCAAATTTGCCAGCTACCGTGGTGGTAAACCCATTTTACCCGGTGATATCAAATACCGTGACCTGAATGGCGATTACCAGATCAATGATGCTGATCGTAAGATCATTGGCCAGGGAAGTCCCAAAGGATGGGGTGGTTTCTTCAATAATTTCAAGTATAAGAACTTTGAATTATTGATTGAGCTTCAATATTCTTATGGTAATGATGTATTGAACATGATGCATCACTCTGCAGAAGACCGTGTGAGCATTGCCAACAGTTTTAAAACTGTATTGGATGCCTGGAGCCCCACAAAAGGCAATAACAATACCATGGTGGCTGCAATCAGGGATACAAGGGCTGGTTATGTAACCAATGTAGATAGCCGCTGGATTGAGGATGGCTCTTTCATTCGTGGAAAGAACCTGTTGTTGGGCTATAACTTCCCGGCAGCTATTGCTCAAACCTTAAAGCTTAACAGGCTGAGGGTCTACGCTTCTGTGCAGAACTTCTTCCTTTCTACCAAATATCGTGGCAATGATCCGGAAGTTACGACTTATGGTAATGCGTTTGCGCAAGGCCAAACCTTCTTTGATTACCCCAAACCTACCACTTACCTGTTGGGTGTAAATGTTAGCCTGTAATTGATTGCTCACGAAAAAGATTATTCAAAATGAAACTCAAGTTCATAAATACTGTTAAATTATCAGTTGGTGCGATTGCTTTTTTCGCCCTGACGAATATATTGCCAGGTTGCAACAAGTTCCTGGATGAAAATGATCCATCTAACCTAACGCCAGATAGTTATTATACAATACCTGAGCATGCTGAGGCTTCCATTGCTTCGGGGTATGCCAGTACCAGGTTCATTGGTGGCGGTGCAGGTATTTTTTCTGTCAATTGGTCCATGCTTGAAATGGTTACCGGAACAGCCGGAACAGAGACAGGACAGAACACCGATCTGAACAACCTGCTTGGCTTGGCTTATAATGGAGATAATGTGCATGTGCGTAACTGGTGGAATGGCTTATATAGTGTTATTGCACAAGTTAACCTTACCCTGGCGAAGGTACCTGGCATTAATCCTATGGACGCAGCCCGGAAAAAACAGATACTTGGTGAAGCTGCTTTTTTAAGAGCATGGTCCTATTTTTACCTGGTTCGTATTTTTGGTGATGTTCCCTTGCTAACAAAGCCAGTGCTAACTGCTAATTCGCCTGATATGTTTCCTGGCAGGACATCGACTGAAGATGTGTATAAACAAATAGTAGCAGACCTGATTGAAGCCGAAGCATCGGGTTTACCCTGGAGGGATGTGACTGGCAGGACTTCTTTAGGTGCTGTAAAATCTCTACTGGCAGAAGTGTACCTGACAATGGCTGGTTTCCCGCTGAACAAGGGAGCCGCGTATTATACATTGGCTGCCAATAAGGCCAATGAGGTAATTACAAATGGTTCCTTTAGCTTGTTTGCCAAATATGGTGACCTTCACAGTGTAGCTCAGGACAATAAAGGTGAAAACATTTTCCAGATACAGTATTTGGTAGGTGTGTCTGAGAATCCATTGCAAGGTATTTTGTTACCCAACTTTAAGGATATCTCAAAATACGGTACTGAAATTGGTTCTACGGTTCCTGCGTTGCAGTTTTATAACTCATTTGAAGCTGGGGATAAGCGGAAAGAAGATACCGTTGGATTCTTCTACACCAGCTATTACTCAGAAGGCTTCAAACTGCCTAAGAAAAATCTGGGTGCGCCCTATATCTATAAGCATTTTGACTCCCTGGCGCATGGTGTAATTGGAAAAGAAGGCACGGGGCAAAGTAGCTTGAATTTGAACCAGATCCGTTATGCACAGGTCTTGTTGAGCTATGCTGAAGCACAAAACGAAGCTGGAGGTGGACCCAATACTGCTGCCTGGACCGCACTTAAAGACATACGCACCAGGGCTGGGCTTACAACACCCGCGATAGGTACTTTCTCACAGGCAACATTCCGTGAAGCCATTCTGAGGGAGCGCTGGCATGAACTGTGCTATGAGAATATCACCTGGTTTGATATGGTGCGCCTGAGGAAGGCTTACAATTCGACCACAAACGGGTTCGACAATTTTGTAGGGTATACCTTACCCCCAAGTGGCGCTAAATTGGCTAGTAAGCACCTGTTATTCCCGCTTCCTACAGAGGAAATGAGGAACAATCCGAATCTAAAGCCTCAAAATCCAGATTATCAATAAAAATAATAGGTCAATACGCTCCAATAGCGCGTAAGTGAGCCAGGATAGTCTGTGGATTGATAAATTGAGTAAATCAGATACCCGGGTCCGTAAAAGGGCCCGGGTATTCTATTTTAATGCTCTCAGGCAGATAAATATTTTGCAAAAACGGTTTAGCTGCCTAATTTAGGAGATCTATTATAGCGTATCAATCCTTAAACTGTTTTTCTTATATCTTCAATCATGAAAAATATAGTACAATTGGTGATTGCACTGGCTTGCTTCAGCACGGTGAACGCCCAGCTTGTAACCACTGTTTCGGACCCCGTAGAATGGATCAACCCGCTGATGGGTACGGATTCAAAAGGAAGTCTCTCCAATGGTAATACCTATCCGGCCATTGCGGTACCCTGGGGTATGAATTTCTGGATGCCACAAACGGGTACCATGGGTAATGGATGGGCTTATACCTATAGCTCGGACAAGATCCGTGGATTTAAGCAAACGCACCAGCCTTCCCCCTGGATGAATGATTATGGCCAATTTGCCATCATGCCGGTTTCGGGTGGGGTTAAATTCAAACAGGACGACCGGGCGAGCTGGTTCTCGCACAAAGCCGAAGTAGCCAAGCCTTATTATTACAGTGTGTACCTGGCCGATTGGGATATAACAACTGAGATCACGCCTACAGAACGTGCCGCCCAATTCCGGTTTACCTTCCCCAAAAGCGATAGTTCTTTCATCGTGATCGATGCACTTGATAAGGGCTCTTATGTTAAGGTGATTCCCGGTGAAAACAAGATCATCGGTTATACTACGCGCAACAGTGGGGGAGTACCAGCCAATTTCAAGAACTATTTTGTTATCTATATCGACAAACCCTTTACGGTTTCCTATGCCTGGAAAGACAGTGTGTTGATCAGTGGTGCCACGGAATCGGATGCGAAGCATGCCGGTGCTGTGATAGGCTTTAAAACGAGCCGGGGTGAAAAGGTGAACCTGAGAGCGGCTTCGTCCTTTATTAGTTATGACCAGGCTGATTTATCGCTGAAACGTGAACTGGGTACGGATGCGTTTGAGGTAACCAAACAAAAAGCAAAAGCTGCCTGGAACAAGCAACTGAATCGTATTCTGGTAGAAGGTGGTACAATCGATCAGACCAGGACCTTCTATTCCTGTCTTTACCGTATGCTGCAGTTCCCGCAAAAGCACTATGAACTGGATGCTACGGGAAAAATCATTCATTATAGCCCCTATAATGGGGAAGTATTACCTGGTTATATGTTTGCTGGTACAGGTTTCTGGGATACGTTCCGTGCGTTGTATCCTTTCCTCAATTTTATGTTCCCGGACATCAACAAAGAAATGCAGGAAGGCCTGATCAATGATTACAAGGAAGGCGGTTTTTTACCCGAATGGAGTAGCCCCGGTTTCCGGAGTGTGATGGTAGGTAATAACTCTGCCTCGATAGTAGCTGATGCGTATATCAAAGGGATGCGTGGTTATGATATCAATAAGTTGTATGAAGCCCTGTTACATGGCGCCAATAATGAAGGGCCAATGACGGCTGTTGGCCGTGCTGGTGTGAAGTACTACAATGAATTGGGTTATGTGCCATATGATGTGAAGATCAACGAAAATGCCGCCCGTACGCTCGAATACGCTTATGATGACTTTACCATCTGGCAATTGGGAAAAGCACTGGGTCGTCCCAAGGAAGAAACAGACCTGTATATGAAGCGCAGCCAGAATTTCCGCAACCTGTTTGATCCTGAGACCAAGCTGATGCGTGGCAAAAACCAGGATGGGAAATTCCAATCGCCTTTCAATCCTTTTAAATGGGGAGATGCTTTTACAGAGGGCAACAGCTGGCATTATAGCTGGAGCGTGTTTCACGATATTGAAGGATTGAAGAACCTGATGGGAGGCAACAAGCAATTTGTAGCCATGCTGGATTCAGTATTTTCTATGCCTCCTGTATTTGATGAAAGTTATTATCGTGGCGTTATTCACGAAATACGGGAAATGCAGATCATGAATATGGGACAATATGCGCATGGCAATCAGCCGATCCAACACATGATCTATTTGTATAACTATGCGGGAGAGCCCTGGAAAACGCAGTATTGGGTACGTCGGGTAATGGAACAAATGTACAAGGCTACGCCGGATGGATATTGTGGTGATGAAGACAATGGACAAACCTCAGCGTGGTATGTATTTTCCGCCATGGGGTTTTATCCCGTATGTCCAGGTACGACGCAATATGTATTGGGAACACCCTTATTCAAGAAGATGACGCTCACATTGGATAACGGTAAGAAATTAACCATCAACGCACCAGCCAATAGTGATGCCAATAAATATGTGCAGCAGGTAAAAAGGAATGGGGTGGTGTATACCAAAAACTGGCTCGATCATTTGGACCTGTTTAAAGGTGGTACGCTTGATTTCAATATGGGAAGTACACCCAGTAAAACAAGAGGTACTACAGCTGATGCCTATCCCTATTCATTTTCCACGCAACCAAACAAATAAATCAACGGATGAGAACACCCCTATTGCTGGCATTATGTTTTACTACAGTGGCGTCCTTTGGGCAGAATGATTGGAACCACATAGGTACGGAAGGCATTATTTCAAAAGATTCGATCAAGAAGAAAGGTTACACGATCCTGTTCATTAATAAGGATTCGGGCTTTAGCGCTGTTACCAAACAGCGGATGATTGATACTTATTTCGCTGTATATCCTAAAGAAGCCAAACGTTTTAATAAAGAAACGAGGAAACTGGTAACCTTTATCATTGATCCTGGTTATACAGGCGTAGCTGCTGCAGGTAATGGCATTGTACGGGTGAATCCGAAATGGATGGCAGATCATCCGGAGGATCTGGATGTGGTAACGCACGAGGCCATGCATATTGTACAGAACTATCCTGATGGAGCGGGACCTGGATGGCTTACGGAAGGTATTGCAGACTATGTGCGGCATGTGTATGGTGTAAATAATGAAGCCGGCAAATGGGCCTTGCCTACATTTAATGATAAGCATCATTATACAAATAGTTACCGTGTTACGGCCCGGTTCCTCGTTTGGACGGAAAAGAATTTCAACAAGAAGCTGGTGAATAAGCTGGACAATGCGCTGCGTACAAAAACGTATAAACCAGAACTCTGGCAGGAACTGACCGGTAAAACGGTTGATGAGCTTTGGAGTGAGTATGCAAAGACCCCAACTATTTAGAAATTGAATACAGCAGGTGGATTGCACAAGTGTAAAGTAGGAAGGGCTGCCAATAAAGATAATAGTTGTGATCCTGTATATGGATCGCGATACAATTCCGGCAGGTGGAGACTTCTGCCGGAGTAATCAAAAGAAAGTTTTTAAATTAAACGAAAGCATGAGAAAACTATTGCTGAGTGGACTGTTGAGTGTACCGGTGTGGTGTATCGGGCAAACAGGTTCAGAAAACCTGGTTCCCTATGTAAAACCTATTATTGGTACACAGCGTATGGGGCATACATATCCTGGCGCCACGGTGCCATTTGGAATGGTTCAACTGAGCCCGGATACAGATACCATTCCTTACGAAATGAATGGAAAATACAATGGAGATGTATATAAGTATTGTGCGGGTTATCAATATGAAGACAAAACAATTGTAGGGTTTAGTCATACGCATTTCAGTGGTACGGGGCATTCTGATCTGGGTGATTTCCTGATCATGCCAACAGTGGGGGAGTTAAAGCTCAACCCCGGTACAGCAAATGAACCACGCAGTGGATTTCGTTCTGCTTATTCTCACGCTAATGAAGTAGCAGAGGCCGGCTATTATAAAGTTAAGCTGGATGATTATAATATCCTGGCTGAGCTTACAGCTACTAACCGGGTGGGGTTTCACCAGTACACATTCCCACAATCGGACCAGTCGCACATAGTGTTGGACCTGATGTCGGGTATCTACAATTATGAGGATAAGAATGTATGGACATTTGTGCGGGTTGAAAATGATACCTTGATCACAGGATATCGCCAGACGAATGGATGGGGTCGTACGAGAACGGTATATTTTGCCATGGCTTTTTCAAAGCCTTTTTATCAGTATGGCAATAAGAATTTTTCCAAACGTCAGGTGTACCAGGGTTTCTGGCGCAAGTTTGACCAAACGAAGAATTTCCCTGAAATGGCCGGTAAGCAGTTAAGGGCTTATTTTGATTTCAAGACTACGGCAGGGGAGAAGATCAAGATCAAGTTTGCCTTGTCTTCCGTGAGTACTGCAGGGGCTTTATTGAATCTCCGGACGGAAGCACCGGGTTGGAATTTTGAAGCAGTAAAGCAACAGGCGCAGGATGCCTGGAATAAAGAACTGGCAAAGATCACCATCCAGTCGAAAAACAAGGATGATAAGGAGAATTTCTATACTTCGATGTACCATGCTTTCCTAAGTCCAATCACGTATATGGATGTTGATGGCTCTTACCGGGGACTGGACCAGAATATTCATAAAGCAAAGGATTTTACCAATTATACGATCTTCTCTTTGTGGGATACTTACCGTGCTTTGCATCCCTTTTTTAACCTGGTGCAACCATCCCGGAATGCTGATATGATCAAATCCATGCTGGCGCATTATGACCAAAGTGCCCAGCATATGTTGCCTGTATGGAGTCATTATGCCAACGAAAACTGGTGTATGATCGGATACCATAGTGTGTCTTTAATTGCCGATGCGGTAATGAAGGGGAATGCCCCTTTTGATGCCAATAAGGCGCTTGATGCCTGTGTAGCTACGGCACGTCATGGCAGCTATGATGGTTTGAGTTATTATATGAGTATGGGGTACGTGCCGGAGGATAAAAATGGTTCATCGGTATCTAAAACACTGGAGTATGCTTATGATGACTGGAGCATTGCGCAGATGGCTAAGAAGCTGGGCAGGATGGATATTTATGATGAGTTCAGCAAAAGATCCCAATATTTTAAGAACGTATATGATGCTTCTATTGGGTATATGCGTCCTAGAATGAGTGATGGCAGTTTCAGGAAGGAGTTTGATGTATTGAGCACGCACAACCAGGGGTTTATTGAAGGCAATGCCTGGAACTACAGCCTGTATGTACCGCATGAGCCGGAACAGTTGATCGAGATGATGGGTGGCAAAAAGCGTTTTGTGGCGCACCTGGATTCGCTGTTCACCATGCACCTGCCAGACAAATATTTTGCGGAGACGGAAGATATCACGCGTGATGGTATTATTGGCAATTATGTACATGGCAATGAACCCTCGCACCATGTGCCCTATTTGTACAATTGGACCGACCAACCCTGGAAAACGCAGGAAAGGGTGCGGATGATCCTGAAAAAGCAGTTTAAGCCTACACCGGATGGTTTGGGTGGAAATGACGATTGCGGGCAAATGAGTGCCTGGTATATTTTTACGGCACTGGGTTTTTATCCTGTAGCACCCGGATCTGATCAATATGCTATTGGCAGCCCGGCTGTGGATGGAGCTACCTTACAGTTGGAAAATGGCAAAAGCTTTGTTATTGAGGCACAAAACCAGGGAGAAAAAAATGTATATGTTCAAAAGGCGCTGTTGAATGGACAGCCATTGAATCGTTTTTACCTTACACATAGTGATATTATCAAAGGGGGTAAGCTGGTTTTTGTGATGGGGGATAAGCCCAGGAAGAAGTAAATGAGCATTGGCCAAGGGCTAGTGGAGCCTGGCCGGTATTGAGAGCGTGGTGTGTAGTGATCAACAAATTGTAAGATAAGGGGGAGGACCCTGTATTATAGAATGCCAGGTTGAATCAATGAATAATTGGTTTGGCCTGGCATTTTAGTTGGGGGATGGTCCCAATAGGGAGTAGACTGGGAGGGAATAGGGAGGTAGAAGCAAGGTGAGTACAAGGAATATCGCTATAAGGTCGCTATAACATCGCTATAAGGTCGCTGTAAGGCCGCTATATTTTCACTGGAAGGTCGCTATCAGCTCGTTGTAAGACTGTTATGGAATTGCCTTCCCGGGAATTACATTTGGTGTGTTTTTGGCACTTATTGTTCCGGGCGATTGGGATGGCAGATAAAGTGGATAATTCATTTATCATGATTAGTAATATACGAAAAAAAGTGGGCTTTGGAGGGGATTTGAGGGGTGATTATGCGCATTTTTTCAAATAATTTCCTGCCGTTGGATGGGAACCCTTAAATTTGAAGAGCTACAGATTCTTGCTATTACGTTTTACAATTTAGCCTGAGACAGTCCGTTTTGCAGCCAAAACAGGCACGTGCCCCAAAAACTACTGCCAACATTATGAAACGTGTATCGCTGAAAGATATCGCAAAGTTGACCGGAGCTTCTCCGTCGACTGTATCCTTTGTATTGAATGGAAAAGCCCGGGAAATGAGGATTAGTGACGATCTGGCCAAGAAGATCGTAACCATTGCCAAAAGAGAGGGGTATCATCCCAACCAGGTGGCAGTCCGGTTAAGAACGGGTAAGTCACAAATGTTGGGGCTGGTAGTGGAGAGTATTTCGGGCAATTTCTTTGCGGCTTTGGCAAAGGTTATTGAAGAGGAGGCCCAGCAGTATGGCTATAAGGTAGTGTATTGTGCCACGGAGAACGATGGGAAAAAGGGACAGGAGCTGATCAGGATGTTGTCTCAGCAGCAGGTGGATGGTTATATTATTACCCCGGCTTTGGGCATGGAACCGGATGTGGAAGAGTTGATCGACCATAAGAAACCTGTGGTATTGCTGGATAGTTATTTCCCTGAAATGGATGTGCCCCATGTGTTGGTTGATAATTATGGAGGGGTGACCAAGGGGATGAAACACCTGATCAGCCGCGGATATAAGAAGATTGGATTTATTACGGTTGACCTTCAACTGATTCAGATAAAGGACCGTTTGAAGGCTTATACGGAAAGCCTGAAAGCTGCCAATATACCAGTTAACAAGAAGCATATCCTTTCCTTGGGGTATAAGATCAGCAAGGCAGATGCCATTGGTCAGTTATCAGCTTTTATTAAAAATAACCCCCAATTGGAGGCGCTGTTCTTTGCTACCAATTACCTGGGTTTATTGGGCATTGAAAGTTTGCAACAGTTGGGGATGAGTATTCCCAGGGATGTGGCCATGATGAGTTTCGATGATCATGATGTATTCAGGTTATTCCCTCCCGGGGTAACGATCATTGAGCAGCCGGTGGAAGAGATCGCCAAAACGGCCATCAACCTGCTGATGGCGCAACTGGGTAAGAATAAGCCAATTAAGAAAAATAAGGTGCAATTGCCAGCTAAACTGGTGATCAGGGGGACTACCTGATTGCCGGCTCCTGAGGCATTCGGATTGCCTGCTCCTGGTTTCGGGGCATCGGGCAAAGAGAGGCAGGGACTGAACGGGGCAAAAAAAAAGGCGGATTCAAAAAGGTTGCTGATTGTTAGTGTTTTAAAAATTAGTACTTTTAAATCCCCTGTTACTGAACCGGGAAGCGGATAAAGTGTTTATTTAGTTGTTTCAGTTTATTCCGTTCGGCGAGGTAATTGGAGCCGGAATTGTTACCCCCAATGTGTCCGGTGCTGCTTTTGGAACAAATTTTGTGAATTGTTGAGGTTTTTCATTACCTTTGCCGTCCATTTTTCACAATGCTAATTAGCTGGGGTACGTTATTACATGGCCAAATTTACATAACTACTTCATTTTGAATGCACAGAGAACTTAATTGTTCTCCTGTGATTTTTTTGTGTATAGACGATTTTTGATGATTTTTTGAACGTTCGAACAACTAAAAAACCGGTTTTAATCAATATGTCTTCAACAAAATTGCAAAGCAGGATCAACTTTGGTAAGATTAAAAATTTAGCTGAAGCTCCTGACCTACTCGAAGTACAGATCCAATCATTCAAAGAATTTTTCCAGTTAGAGACTACTCCGGACAAGCGTAACATTGAAGGGTTATTTAAGGTGTTTAAGGAAAACTTTCCTATCACCGACACGCGTAACATCTTCGTGCTGGAGTTCCTGGATTATTTTATTGACCCGCCCCGCTACACCATTGAAGAGTGTATGGAGCGTGGATTGACTTACGCCGTACCGCTGAAAGCGAAGCTGCGTTTGAGCTGTAATGACGAGGAACACGTTGATTTCCAAACAATTGTGCAGGATGTATTCTTAGGAAACATCCCTTACATGACACCACGTGGTACGTTTGTGATCAATGGTGCTGAGCGGGTGGTTGTATCGCAGTTGCACCGTTCACCCGGTGTATTCTTTGGTCAGTCCATTCACCCCAACGGTACCAAGATCTATTCTGCCCGGGTTATTCCTTTCAAGGGAGCCTGGATGGAATTTGCCACGGATATCAATAACGTGATGTATGCTTACATCGACCGTAAGAAGAAATTCCCGGTAACAACCCTGTTGCGTTCTATCGGTTACGAAACCGATAAGGACATCCTGGAGCTTTTCGGAATGGCCGATGAAGTGAACGGTGATCTGAAATCCCTGAAAGCTTACCTGGGCAAACGCCTGGCTGCCCGCGTTTTGAGAACATGGGTAGAAGACTTTGTGGATGAAGATACCGGTGAGGTAGTGTCCATTGAGCGTAATGAGGTGGTACTGGAGCGCGATACCGTGCTGGATGAAGAGGCCATCGACATGATCGCTGATATGGATGTAAAAAGCGTATTTGTACAAAAAGAAGATGTGGGTGGTGATTTTGCGATCATCTACAACACATTGAATAAAGATACTTCCAACAGTGAGCTGGAAGCGGTGCAACATATCTATCGCCAGTTGCGCGGCGCCGATGCTCCTGATGATGAAACCGCCCGCGGTATCATCGATAAATTGTTCTTCAGCGACAAACGTTATGATCTGGGTGAAGTAGGCCGTTACAAGATCAACCGCAAACTGAACCTGAATCAGCCGCTGGAGCAAAAAACATTGACCAAAGAAGATATCATTGAGATCATCAAGTATCTCGTTCGTCTTACCAATGGTAAAGCGGAAATTGATGATATCGATCACCTGAGTAACCGTCGTGTACGTACCGTAGGTGAGCAGTTGTATGCTCAGTTCGGTGTTGGTTTGGCCCGTATGGCCCGTACCATCCGCGAGCGTATGAACGTTCGTGACAATGAGGTGTTTACACCTGTTGACCTGATCAATGCGCGTACGTTGTCCTCTGTGATCAACTCTTTCTTTGGTACTTCTCAATTGTCTCAGTTCCTCGATCAAACCAACCCGCTGAGTGAGATCACGCACAAGCGTCGTATCTCCGCACTCGGGCCAGGTGGTTTGAGCCGTGAGCGCGCAGGCTTTGAGGTTCGTGACGTACACTATAGCCACTACGGTCGTTTGTGTACCATCGAAACACCGGAAGGTCCAAACATCGGTCTGATCTCTACACTTTGCGTACACGCAAAGATCAATGAGATGGGCTTTATCGAAACTCCCTACCACGTTGTACAAAATGGTAAGGTGGATCTGAAGAAGTTGACCTTCCTGAGTGCAGAAGAAGAAGATATTGCCAAGATCGCCCAGGCAAGTGCGCCATTGGATGAGAAAGGCAATTTCGTAGAAGAAAAGATCTCTTCCCGTCAAACAGGTGACTTCCCGATCCTGGAGAGAGCAGAAGTGGAATTCATGGACGTAGCTCCTAACCAGATCGTTGGTTTGAGTGCTTCACTGATTCCGTTCCTGGAACATGATGATGCCAACCGTGCGTTGATGGGATCAAACATGCAACGTCAGGCTGTTCCCCTTATCCGTCCTGAAAACCCCATCGTAGGTACAGGTCTGGAAGGAAAAGCAGCCCGTGACGCCAGGGTTCAAATCCTGTCTGAAGGAGAAGGTGTGGTAGAATATGTAGATGGTAGTGAAATTCATGTTCGTTATGATCGTACTGAAGGCGACCGTTTGGTAAGCTTTGAAGACGATCTGAGAATCTATAAACTGACCAAGTTCATTAAAACGAACCAGGAAACCTGTATCAACCACAAACCTGCCGTTAAGAAAGGTCAAAGGTTGAAGAAAGGCGACTTCCTCACTGAGGGATACGCTGTACAGGCTGGTGAACTGGCCCTGGGCCGTAACCTCCGTGTGGCGTTCATGCCCTGGAAAGGTTACAACTTCGAGGATGCCATCGTTATCAATGAAAAGGTAGCCCGCGAGGACTTGTTTACTTCTATCCATATTTCTGAATATGAATTGGAAGTACGTGATACCAAGCTGGGTGAAGAAGAACTGACACCAGATATCCCCAACGTTTCGGAAGAGGCTACTAAGGACCTCGACGAAAATGGTATCATCCGTTTGGGTGCTGCTATCAAGGAAGGAGATATCCTGATTGGTAAGATCACTCCTAAAGGAGAAAGTGATCCTACTCCTGAAGAGAAGCTGTTAAGGGCCATCTTCGGTGATAAGGCAGGTGATGCCAAGGATGCTTCACTGAAAGCACCTAATGGTGTGGAAGGTGTGGTTATTGGTAAGAAGCTGTTCCAACGTGCCAAGAAAGATAAGAATGCGAAGATCCGTGAGAAGGCAGCCCTTGAAAAGCTGGAGAAGGTACACGAGAAGAATGTAGAAGAACTGAAGGACCTGCTGTTGAATAAGCTGCAAACGCTGTTGAAGGATAAGCCTTCTGCGGGTGTTAACAACAACTTCGGTGAAGTTCAGATCGGTAAGGGCGCTAAGTTCAATCCGAAGAACCTGTCTTCTATCGACTATCAGAACGTTAATCCGCTGGGTTGGACCGGTGATGCTGCTATTGATGACAATATCAACATCCTGTTGCACAACTACAATATCAAGTACAACGAAGAGCTGGGACGTTACAAGAGAGAGAAATTCAACATCTCTATCGGTGATGAATTGCCAGCTGGTGTATTGAAACTGGCGAAGGTTTACCTGGCTGTTAAGCGTAAGCTGAAAGTGGGTGATAAAATGGCCGGTCGTCACGGTAACAAAGGTATCGTTGCGAAGATCGTTCGTGCAGAAGACATGCCGTTCCTGCATGATGGTGAGCCGGTTGATATCGTACTGAACCCCTTGGGTGTACCTAGCCGTATGAACCTTGGACAGATCTATGAGACTGTACTGGGTTGGGCTGGTCAGAAACTGGGTGTTAAGTTCGCTACACCGATCTTCGATGGTGCTACTGTAGAAGAGATCGCCAATCATATTGATAAGGCCAACCTACCAAGCTTCGGTCACAGTTACCTGTACGATGGTGAAACAGGTGAGCGCTTCCACCAGAAAGCTACGGTGGGTGTGATCTACATGATCAAACTGCACCACATGGTGGATGATAAGATGCACGCCCGTTCTATCGGACCATACAGCTTGATCACGCAACAGCCGTTGGGTGGTAAGGCACAGTTTGGTGGTCAGCGTTTCGGTGAAATGGAGGTGTGGGCATTGGAAGCATACGGTGCATCCAACATCCTGCAGGAGTTGCTCACTATTAAGTCGGATGATATCATTGGTCGTGCGAAGACTTATGAGGCCATCGTTAAGGGTGACAATATTCCAAGAGCCGGTATCCCTGAGTCCTTCAACGTATTGGTGCATGAGTTGAGAGGTTTGGGATTGGATCTGAAGTTTGAATAATATTTTAAGCTGTTGGCTATTAGCAATTCGCTATTAGCCAACATTCTTTTGATAAAAATTTTCTTGCCTTTTTGCTAATACCTAAAGGCTAACAGCTAAAAAGCTAAATACAATATGGCTATTAAAAAAGATAATCGTCCCAGGGCCACCTTTTCGAAGATCACGATCGGTTTGGCTTCACCGGATTCTATTTTAGAGCGTAGCTATGGTGAGGTCTTGAAGCCTGAGACAATTAACTATCGTACTTACAAACCTGAGCGTGATGGTTTGTTTTGCGAACGTATTTTCGGACCAGTTAAGGATTATGAGTGCGCCTGCGGAAAATACAAACGTATCCGTTATAAGGGTATTGTGTGCGACCGTTGCGGTGTAGAAGTTACAGAAAAGAAAGTTCGTCGTGAGCGTATGGGCCACATTAAACTGGTGGTGCCTGTAGTTCATATCTGGTACTTCAAGAGCTTACCCAACAAAATTGGTTACCTGTTGGGTGTAAGTTCCAAGAAGCTGGAAACTATTGTTTACTATGAAAGGTTTGTAGTAATCCAGGCTGGTATCCGTGAAGACCGCGGATTAAAGATGGGTGATCTGCTGACTGAAGAAGAATATTTAGAGATCCTGGAAAATCTTCCGAAGGAGAATCAATACCTGCCTGACGAAGATCCCCAGAAGTTCATTGCCAAAATGGGTGCTGAAGCGGTACATGACATGCTGCAGCGCATTGAGCTGGATAGCTTATCCTTCTCTCTGCGTAACGCTGCTGCTACCGAAACCTCACAACAACGTAAAGCGGATGCGCTGAAGCGTTTGAGTGTGGTAGAAGCATTCCGTGAGGCCAATAGCCGCATCACCAATCGCCCTGAGTGGATGGTAATGCAGTACATTCCTGTTATTCCACCGGAATTGCGTCCGCTGGTTCCCCTGGATGGTGGTCGTTTCGCGTCTTCTGACCTGAATGACCTTTACCGTCGTGTGATCATCCGTAACAACCGTTTGAAAAGGTTGTTGGAGATCAAGGCGCCTGAGGTGATCCTGCGTAACGAAAAACGTATGTTGCAGGAAGCGGTTGACTCCCTGTTCGACAATAGCCGTAAATCCAATGCTGTTAAAGCAGAAGGTGGACGTGCTTTGAAATCACTGAGTGATGTGTTGAAAGGTAAACAAGGTCGTTTCCGTCAAAACCTGTTGGGTAAACGTGTTGACTACTCTGGTCGTTCTGTAATCGTGGTAGGTCCTGAGTTGAAACTGCATGAGTGCGGTTTGCCCAAGGACATGGCTGCCGAGTTGTTCAAGCCGTTTATCATCCGTAAGTTGATTGAAAGAGGTATCGTAAAAACAGTTAAATCTGCCCGTAAACTGGTAGACCGCAAGGAAGCTGTGGTTTGGGATATCCTGGAGAATATATTGAAAGGTCACCCGGTGATGTTAAACCGTGCCCCAACACTGCACCGTTTGTCTATCCAGGCCTTCCAACCTAAATTGATCGAAGGTAAAGCGATCCAGTTGCACCCGCTGGTGTGTGCTGCGTTCAACGCCGACTTTGATGGTGACCAGATGGCGGTACACGTTCCATTGAGCAATGCTGCTGTACTGGAAGCCCAATTGTTGATGCTGTCTTCACACAACATCCTCAACCCACAGAATGGTGCTCCGATGACCCTGCCTTCACAGGACATGGTACTCGGTCTGTACTATATTTCCAAGGGTAAGAAAACGATGGGTGATGAGATCGTTCGCGGAGAAGGAAAAGCATTTTACAGTGCTGAAGAGGTAATCATCGCTTATAATGAAGCACGTGTTGACCTGCATGCCCACATCAAGGTAAAAGTTGATGTACGTGAAAATGATGGCACGCTGAAAAGGAAACTGATCGATACTACCGTAGGTCGTATACTGTTCAACCAGTTTGTACCCAAGGAAGTAGGTTATATCAATGCTTTGTTGACCAAGAAGAGCTTGCGTGAGATCATTGGTGATATTATTAAGATCACCAACGTTCCTAAAACTGCCAAGTTCCTGGATGATATCAAGCAACTTGGTTTCCGTACAGCCTTCCAGGGTGGTTTGTCATTCAACGTAAATGACCTGATCATCCCATCTATTAAAGAAGAAGTGCTTGAGAATGCGAAAGGTGAAGTAGATGAGGTTTGGGATAATTATAACATGGGTCTTATTACCAATAACGAGCGTTACAACCAGATTGTAGATATCTGGTCACGTGTGGATACCCGCATTACGGAAACACTCATCCGTGAGATGAGCAGCCATAAGCAAGGGTTCAACTCGGTGTACATGATGCTTGATTCCGGTGCCCGTGGTTCTAAACAACAGATCAAACAGCTTTGCGGTATCAGGGGTCTGATGGCCAAACCGAGGAAGTCTGGTTCTACCGGAAGTGAGATCATTGAAAATCCGATCCTTTCTAACTTCAAGGGTGGATTGAACGTATTGGATTACTTCATCTCTACGCACGGTGCGCGTAAAGGTCTTGCGGATACGGCCCTTAAAACAGCCGATGCCGGTTACCTTACCCGTCGTCTGGTAGACGTTGCCCAGGATGTAGTTATTACAGAAGAAGATTGTGGTACACTGCGTGGTATTGCCATCAGTGCACTGAAAGATAATGAGGAAATTGTAGAGCCGCTGTACGATCGTATCATTGGCCGTACATCTCTGCACAACGTGTACAATCCTGAAACTGATAAATTGGTGGTAAGTGCCGGTGAGGTAATTACTGAAGATATCGGTAAGGAGATTGAAGAAGCGGGTATCGAAGCGGTGGAAATCCGTTCTGTACTTACCTGCGAAAGCAAACGTGGTGTGTGTGTGAAATGTTATGGTAAGAACCTTGCAACCGGTAATATTACGCAGAAAGGTGATGCAGTAGGTATCATCGCTGCGCAGTCGATCGGTGAGCCTGGTACCCAGTTGACACTGCGTACCTTCCACGTGGGTGGTGTGGCTGGTTCTGCTTCTGTAGAATCTTCCTTGATCGCTAAGTTTGATGGAACAGTACAGTTTGACGGTTTACGTTCAGTAACTGCTGAAAATAATGAAGGTGATAAGATCCAGGTGGTAATTGGCCGTACAGGTGAATTGCGTATCATGGATATTAAGAATGACCGCTTACTGATCACCAACAACGTGCCTTATGGTGCTACGCTGTTAGTGAAAGATGGTCAGAATGTGAAGAAAGGTGATATCATCTGTACCTGGGATCCGTTCAACAATGTAGTAGTTGCTGAAATTGCAGGTCAGATCAAGTTTGAGAATGTAATTGAAGGTATTACTTACCGTGAAGAGGCGGATGAACAAACTGGTCACCGTGAGAAAGTGGTAATTGAAACGAAGGATAAGAATAAGATACCAACGCTGATCGTAGAAGGCAAGGAAGTGAAATTGTATAACCTGCCGGTTGGTTCACATATCATTGTAGACCAGAGTGAAGATGTTCGTGCAGGACAGGTACTGGTGAAGATCCCTCGTACGTTGCGTATGCAGCGGGATATCACGGGAGGTCTGCCACGTGTAACTGAACTGTTTGAAGCACGTAATCCTGGTAACCCTGCTATTGTGTGTGAAATTGACGGTGTGGTTTCATTTGGCGCTATCAAACGTGGTAACCGCGAGATCGTGGTAGAAGCGAAAGATGGTGTGGTGAAGAAATACCTGGTGCCTTTGACTCGTCAGATCCTGGTGCAGGATGGTGACTTTATCAAGGCCGGTGCTTCTCTGTCCGACGGACAGGTAGCTCCTGGTGATATCCTTTCTATTAAAGGGCCGTTCGCTGTACAAGAGTACGTTGTGAATGAGATTCAGGAAGTTTATCGCTTACAGGGTGTAAAGATCAATGATAAGCACATTGAAGTGATCGTTCGCCAGATGATGAAGAAGGTAGAGATTGTGGATCCAGGAGATACCCGTTTCTTAGAGGAGGATCTGGAAGATCGCTTTGACTTCAATGAAGAGAATGACTGGATCTTTGATAAGAAGGTAGTAAGTGATCCAGGCGAAAGCTCCAAGCTGCGCGCTGGTCAGATTGCCAGCCTGCGTGAGATCCGTGAAGAGAACTCATTACTGCGTCGTTCCGATAAGAAACCAGTTGAATACCGCGATGCTAATCCGGCCACTTCACACCCGGTTCTGTTGGGTATTACGAAGGCCTCATTGGGTACACAAAGCTGGATCTCAGCAGCTTCGTTCCAGGAAACAACGAAGGTGTTGTCTTCAGCAGCTATCCAGGGTAAGAGTGATGATATGCTCGGTCTGAAAGAGAACGTAATCACAGGTCATCCGATCCCGGCTGGTACTGGTTTGCGTGACTTTGAGAACATGGTGGTAGGTAGCAAGGAAGAATATGAATTGCTGCAAACTACACGTGAGGCAATGAGCTTTGATGATGATGAGTAAGCGCAGATTTAAAAGTGATTGACAATACAAGCAGGAAGCGAAAGCTTCCTGCTTTTTTATTGCCAGGATAAATTGTTGAATGACATGAATACTTAGTTGCAAATTATCCTGTTGAGTAAATGAAATTTATGTATATCTTGTTGACGTATTGAACTAATTCAGGAGTGTTAAAAGTTTTAACAATTTTCTTTTAACGCAAGAAATTATCTTGCAAAAAAGGCGTGAATGAGAAATATCTCTACTATTTTAAGCATCATTGCGCTGGCATTGGCCGGTGTACTTTTTTATCTGCATTTTTCTGATAAAGGAAAGACAAAGAGCGTATCTGTAGACGCCGGTTCGGACGGTCATCACGATTTCAAGATCGCTTATTTCGACATTGATTCATTGCAATCCAGTTATACCTTCTATAAGGATGCGTTGGAGGAAATGAAGAGTAAGGAAAGTGTTGCGAATGCAGAGTTGCAGGACATTAAAGCCAAGTTTCAACGGAGGATCCAACAATTACAGGAAAAAGGCCCTACCATGTCACAGGCTGAAGGAGAAGCTGCACAGCGCGAGGTGGCTAAAATGGAACAGGATTACCGGAAAAGAGAGGCGCAACTGCAGGATAACTTACAAAACCAGCAGATGGATATGACCAAGCTGATGCGTAAGCAAATTGAGGACTACCTGTCAGAGTTTAATAAGGAAAAAGGATATGCTTATATCTTCTCTTATGAGCCTGGTTTTATTATGTACTACAAGGATTCCCTGTATGACGTAACCGGAGCCCTGGTACAAGGCCTGAATGAGAAATACAAGAGCAAGAAGAAGAAGTAAAGGGTGAGTGGCCCGGGCCAGCGGGGTATGTATAGTTGTTTCAATAAGAACTGATTACACTTCGTTAAAATAGGTAAACGCAGCTAGTTAATAGCTGCGTTTTTTTGTGTGCTATATAGGAGCGTATTCCTTATCTTGAGGATTCATTATTTTAAAACACTTTGACCCTTATTTAACTGCTATGGCTGAAACAACACCTGCTTTTAAACCCTCCCTGGGCCTGGTTGACGCTACAATGGTAGTGGCGGGCTCGATGATTGGCTCCGGTATTTTTATTGTAAGTTCAGATATCACGCGCTATACAGGTAGTGCAGGCTGGCTTATTATGGTATGGCTGATCACTGGTTTTATGACCATTACAGCGGCGGTAAGTTATGGGGAGTTGAGTGGTATGTATCCCAAGGCAGGTGGCCAGTATGTATACCTGAAAGAGGCATTTAATCCGCTGGCCGGCTTCCTTTATGGCTGGAGCTTTTTTGCGGTGATACAAACGGCTACCATTGCTGCTGTAGCAGTAGCGTTCAGCCGCTTTACGGCTTACCTGGTCCCTTCTTTCAGTGAACAGAATATATTATGGGGTATTGAGAAGGGAGTAGATGCTGCCGGGGTGATGCAATATTCCTTTTCTATTAGTGCAGCCCAGTTATTGGGTATTGCCCTGATCGTTTTTCTAACTTATACCAATACCAAGGGAATTAAAGGCGGAAAGATCATTCAAACCACTTTCACTACGGTCAAGCTGCTTTCTTTATTTGGTTTGATCATATTGGGTTTTTTATTAGCTAAGAGTAGCTTCTGGGATGAGAACTGGACAACAGGCTTTAAGGCTATGCAGCTCCCCCGTGATGCATCAGGTACTTTTATAAAAGACGGGGAATGGTTCTCCATTGGTGGTACGGCACTTATAGGAGCTGTTGCAGCTGCCATGGTGGGTTCTATCTTCAGTAGTGACTCCTGGAACAATGTCACCTTTATTGCCGGAGAGATTAAAAACCCTAAAAAGAATATCGGATTAAGCTTGTTCCTGGGAACCCTGATCGTTACGGTCATTTATGTTACCGCGAACCTCATGTACCTGCATGTACTTCCTTTAAAGGACATCGCTTATCCGGAAGGTAACCGGGTGGCAGTTGCGGCCTCTAATGCGCTTTTTGGCAGCAACGGGTCCATCGTGATTGCGGTCATGATCATGATCTCCACTTTTGGTTGTAACAATGGCCTTATCCTGGCCGGAGCGCGGGTATATTATACGATGGCTAATGATGGTTTGTTCTTTAAGAAAACGGGCACTTTGAACAAGAATGCGGTTCCCGAATATGCGCTTTGGCTGCAGTGCATCGTTGCTTCGGTCTTGTGCCTTAGTGGCGGCTATGGTGATCTGCTGGATATGATCGCTTTTGTGGTGGTATTGTTCTATGCCCTTACGATCATCGGGATTGCAGTATTGAGGAAAAAAAGGCCCGATATAGAACGGCCCTATAAGGCATTTGGCTATCCCGTGTTACCTGCTATTTATATCATTCTTGCCCTCACTTTTTGCGTATTCCTGATCATTATGAAGCCCGTATATGCAGGGGCCGGACTGGGTATTGTGCTGGTAGGTATTCCGCTGTATTATATTGCAGTATCCAACAAAAAGCGAAAAGCGGAGGCATAAGCCCGGGAGGCGAAAGGCACAATAAATGTACTATCTTTTAGTTCGGTAGATGGCCCCCTCCGGGCACTCTGCGGAAAATGCAATACCTTGCGAAAACTTGCCAGGGGCTATTCATAAAAAGAAAGTTGCAATTATGGGTGTCATTGATTTTGATAAATTATTTGCGCAATTCAATGGTATTAAGGTAGGGGTAATAGGGGATGTGATGCTGGACACCTATTGGTGGGGGCATGTGGACCGCATTTCTCCCGAAGCGCCGGTGCCCGTAGTGGCGCTGGATAAGCGGGAATTCCGGATTGGTGGGGCAGGGAATGTAGCCCTGAACCTGGTATCCTTAGGGGCCCAGGTAACTGCCTTATCAGTGACTGGTAAAGATGATGATGGTCAATTATTGAAAAAGTTGTTTGAGGACTTTAATATCAGCACCAAATATTTACTGCAATCAGGCTCCCGTATAACCACCAATAAAGTACGCATCATAAGCCGCAATCAGCAAATGATGCGCCTTGATTCGGAGACCACCAAGGATCTCTCCAGTGAAGATGAACAGACTTTATTGGACCAGGTAGAGCAATATATCATTCAGGAAAAACCCCAGGCCATTGTACTGGAGGATTATAATAAGGGGGTACTTACCGAAAAGGTTATTAAGGCTGTCATAGCCCTTTGTAAGCAATACCAGGTGATTACAACGGTTGATCCCAAGCGCAAGAACTTCTTTGCCTATGAGGGCGTAGACATCTTTAAGCCCAACATGAAGGAAGTAAAAGACGGGCTCAACCTATTGCTGGAGGAGGTGAATATGGAAGCTTTGACAGATATCCACCGCCAATTGGAGGACAAGCTACACCACCATATTTCTTTCATAACCCTGTCAGAAAAGGGGGTATTTTACCACAACCACGAGACTTCGCGGATCATTCCTTCGCATTTACGCAATATTGCCGATGTATCGGGTGCTGGTGATACGGTGATTGCCGTAGCTTCCCTGATCTATACCGCCACGAAAAGCATCGACCTGATGGCCGAGGTAGCCAATATTGCCGGTGGCCTGGTTTGTGAAGAAGTAGGCACGGTGGCCATCAACAAAGAGAAATTACTACATGAGTGCAAACTGCTGCTGCAGTAAGGGGCTAGTCGGGGAAGACGGACTACGGGTAGTGAACTTCAGGGCGGGCAAGGACCAGAGAAAATGTTATTTACCTGCGCTATAGCGTACAATTGAGGCTTGCTGTATTGCGTTATTATATGGTAATCAGTTAATTTAGCTTTAGATAAGCAGCAGAATTTCCTTTATGGCCGTCTTAGACAGTAAAAACCTTCAATTACGGAATGCTCGCAGTCACAATACTGGGAAATAATTCAGCATTACCGGCGTATGACCGGCATCCAACTTCACAACTGGTGACGCTGGATGACCACCTTTTCCTGGTAGACTGCGGGGAAGGCACACAGGTGCAGCTGTCAAAATACCGCATCCGCTGGGGCCGTATCAACCATATCTTTATATCTCATCTTCACGGAGATCATTACTTTGGTCTGCCAGGATTCATTAACAGCATGGGGCTTTTACACCGGGAAAATGACCTGCATTTGTATGCCCCTGCTCCACTTAAAGAAATACTGGACCTGCAATTAAAGGCAGCGGCAACGGTTTTGCCGTACCCGCTTCATTTTCATCCTTTAGAAGGGGAGGGGGTATTGGTAAAAACAGACCGGTTCAAGGTATCCTGTTTTACTACCAAACACCGCATTCCCTGTTGGGGATTTCGCTTTGACCAGGTCAAAGCCCCACGCCGGGTAAACCCTGAAAAAGCAATAAAGCATGAAGTACCTGCTTCTTTTTATGACCGGCTTAAGCTGGGGGAAGACTATGAAACCAAAACAGGTGAGCTGATACAAAATGAATGGGTAACTGATCCGGCACCAAAACCACAATCTTATGCTTATGGTGCCGATACCCTATATGACGAAGAATTGGTGGAGAAAGTGCAGGGGGTGGATATGTTGTACCATGAAACTACTTACCTGAAAGACCTCAATGACCGGGCTGCCAGCCGATTCCACTCCACTACTACTCAAGCTGCCTGTATAGCCAAAAAAGCCAATGTTGGCCGTCTATTGATCGGTCACTTCAGTTCCAAATACGATAAACTGGAAGTGTTCAGGGAAGAAGCCAGTGAGGTGTTTCCCAATACGGACCTGGCACTGGAAGGAGTGACCTATAAGGTGTAATAAAAAAAGGCGCAAAGCCGTACAGGGAATACGGTTCACGCCTTTACTAACCCATCAATTTTTTAATTCCGCAGATAGTCTTTTACTTGTTCATGCAATGCATTGCTCAAAGGGGTCATGGGCAAGCGGAGGTTGTTTTCAATTAGTTCCAATTCAGTTAAGAATGCCTTTACGCCGGCCGGATTGTTTTCTGCAAACATCAGGTCGTAGGCTTCAATCAACTGGTCATTCAGTTTTTTAGCTGTAGACAGGTCTTGTTGCAAGGTAAAGCGTACCATATCGGTAAACTGCTTTGGAAAGGCATTGGCTGCTACACTGATCACTCCATCCATACCCGTAGCTACCTGGGCAAAGGTTAAGGCGTCATCACCACTTACTACCAGGAAATCTTTTGGACGGTCGCGCAGAATGAGACTGCATTGGCCCATATCGCCACTGGCTTCCTTAATACCGGCTATATTGGCTACTTCATTGGCCAGGCGCAGGGTAGTGGCTGCAGTCATATTCCGGCCTGTACGGCCTGGTACGTTGTACAGCAAAACGGGTTTGGGGGCAGCCTCAGCCAGTAATTTATAGTGCTGGTAAATACCTTCTTGTGAGGGCTTGTTGTAATAGGGGCTGGCGCTCAGTATGGCAGTTGCCTTTTCAAGGGGGAAATATTGGAGATCCTTCAGCAGATCGCGGGTATCATTGCCACCAATGCCTACTATTACAGGAACACGGCCATTTACCTTTTCGTAGGTGTATTGAATAATGTCCTTCTTTTCTTCCTTGCTAAGTGTAGGCGTTTCACCGGTTGTTCCCAGTGTGACTACATATTCAACGTCTCCTTTGATCACAAAGTCGATGAGTTTGCCTAGGGCATCAAAATCAACTGCTTCGTTGGAGGAGAAAGGGGTAACGAGCGCTACGCCTGTGCCTTGTAATGTTTGCCTGAGCGACATTCTATTGTTGGTTTTTAATTTAATGATCTCATGAAAATGCCTAAAAAACGAAAGCCTTCCCGTTACAGGAAGGCTTCAATCTATTTCAGACATACAAATCTGTCTTCAACCTTCCGTGTACCTGGAGTGTTTCTTGACTTGCTTTGTATGTTTCTTTATTAATTGCATGATGAGTACCAAAAATAAACAGCAATTGTATTCCACCCAAATTTTTATGTAAGAAACTGCTGCTATTGTTGTAATTGCTGTGCTTAATGGCTTGTTATCACGCAAAAAGCAGAATGATTTGATAGGGCTTTGCTGCTGTTTATCAGTTGACTGGCTGCCTGTTTAATATCAGGCTACTTCATCATAGAATCCCATCTTGCCAAACTTCTCAATGCGTTGTTGAATGCGTTGCTCCGGCGTTAACTGGTACAACTCATTAATGGTATTGATGAGGTAAGGCTTCAGGAGGTTGGCAGCTTCGGCATAATCCCAGTGAGCACCTCCAACGGGTTCGGGAATGATCTCGTCAATAAGGCCAAACTGGTGCATATAGTCCGGAGTAAGCTTTAGTTGTTCGGCGGCCTTTTCTTTCTGATCCCAGCTGCGCCAAAGGATAGAGCTGCAACTTTCGGGAGAGATCACCGTGTACCAGGTATTTTCCAACATGAAAACCCTGTCACCTACACCAATTCCCATGGCTCCACCAGAAGCGCCTTCACCAATCACCACGCAAATGACGGGGACTTTAAGTCGCATCATCTCATAGATATTACGGGCGATGGCTTCTCCCTGACCTCTTTCTTCGGCTTCAAGGCCGGGATAAGCGCCAGGCGTATCAATTAAAGTGATAACGGGTTTATTGAATTTCTCGGCCAGTTTCATCAGGCGGAGGGCTTTGCGGTAGCCTTCGGGGTTGGCCATACCAAAGTTGCGCAATTGGCGTGCCTTGGTATTGATGCCTTTCTGCTGGCCAATGATCATGACGGTCTTGCCGTCCAGGGAGGCAAAGCCGCCTACCATGGCCTTATCGTCTTTTACATTCCGGTCGCCAAACAATTCTACAAAATCAGTGGTCAGTTTATCAATATACTTGAGGGTATAGGGGCGGTCGGGATGGCGGCTTAACTGTACTTTTTGCCAGGGGGTCAGGTTCTGGGTAATGGCTCTGCGGGTTTCAATTACACGCTCTTCCAGTTTTTTTATGGGGTCACTGAGATCAATCTTACTTTTCTCAGCTTTTTGTTTCAGTCCTTCAATATCATCAAACAGTTCTTTAATGGGTTTCTCAAATTCAAGAAATTGGCGGTTTTTATCTTGCGGCATATTTTAGAAAATATAAAGCTGTAAAATTAAGGGATGAGACCTTTTTTAACGAAAGTTTCTGTGTAACCCTTTCCTGGGGGCATTAAAAAGCCCGCCCCAGGAGAATTTGGGCAGGCTGGTAATAAGATAGAATAGATGATAAATTGTAACCTACTGATTATTAGTAGACTTATTTAGTTTTTGGACGGGGTTTGCCCGTATATGCTTTAAGAAGAACCACCGATTCTTCTCCATCCTTATACATAGCGTCATACTGTTGCAACGTATACAGACTCACCTGAAAATAGTGTTTACCGTAATTACGGGCGTTTTTAGCAAGCCTGCTTTCGTAAAAAAGTACAAAATCCTCCGGTTTGTAATTGGCCAGTTCTGTATTGTTGGTGCGTTTACTACCTATCCAAACACCATACATGTTGGGGTCGCTCCATCTTTGCAGGTCAGCGGCAGTAGGTGATTTCTTAGGGCTTGGTTTGACGAACATGATCATGGGAAGCTGCCTTCTTTGCTCTTTATTCATGGCACTGAATAGTGTCTTTATCCGGTTTTTTTCTTCTGTAGAGAATTTATACTTGGTGGGTTTTCCACTGTTGTCGACAGTTTTGCCAATAATGGCTTTGTATTCATCCAATTGTTCAGGCGAAGCGCCTGGACCTACTGGCAAACTGAATGACACTATTTTGGGGACAGTTGTATCCTGTTCTTGCTTTTCAGATCCTGTTGTGGTCCGGGCTTTCTTTTCGGATGTCTTTTTGTCCTGTGCATAGGTTCGACCGCTGAATAGGAAAATGGCGCAAAGGAACAGGGGTAATAAAGCCAGTTGGAGGCAGGTCATGCGGGTTCGGTTGGAGGATTTGGTCATCATGGTCAATCTTTTTTTAGTGATGAAATAATTGAAAGAGCTGGTCAACCGGATGATATGCTGGTGCTGAATTTTGTCAAGTAGCAAATGCTGGTAGCCAGGTATATCGCCATGGATTTTGATCACCGTATCATCGGCTTGCAACTCATGGTTGAGTTGAATGGCTTTCTTATAAAAGATATAAGTGGGATTGAACCAATAAAAAACCTGCAGGAGTTCTATGAAAAGGATATCCCAGGAATGCCTTTGGCGTACATGCGATAGTTCATGGGTGAGTAATGAATGGCGGGTGTTTGGATCGTTGTAATCAGCCCTGCTCATAAATACATATTGTAGGAATGAATGGGCTGGTATGTCATTGTTGACCAGTATAAGCCATGCTTCATGATAGTGAAGCACTTGATTGCCCGCTATTGCCTGCCGGATGCGGAAAAGGTTGCGGATAAAGCGGACTAATAATACAAGGGTAACCAGCACATATACAATCAGGGCTATTAGGGTGAGGGATAGGGTAGCAGGCGCTGGCACAGGAGCCGTGGTTACGATGGGAGACTGTTCCTGGGTTATTGGGAGGATGGCAGGCAGGTAAATATTTTCCAGTACATCGGGTGTTTGTTGGTTTACCTGGAATGACAGAAAGGGCACCAGGAGGGAAAACAGGATGCTGAATAATAAGTATAACCTGTTGAAGGCATACATTTTTTCCCGCTGCAGGATAAACCTGTAGATGAGCAGGAATAATAGGCCGCAGCAAGCTGATTTGATGAGGTAGCTAATCATTTTTTCTTTTTTTCGATTTCCTGATCAATGATCTTTCTTAACTCCTCCAATTCCTTTGCCGATAGCTTGGTGGATTTGGTGAAGAAGGAAGCAAACTGAAGGGCAGAGTCGTTAAAAAAATGCTTGATCATACCATTTACATGTTTTGAAAAGTAGTCGGCCTTCTTAACCAGCGGAAAATACTGGCGCGAGTTTCCAAAGAGCTTATGATCGACAAACCCCTTGTCCTGCATTCTTTTGAGCAGGGTAACTACCGTGGTGGTGGCTGGTTTGGGATCGGGGAAACAATCGATCAGGTCTTTCAAAAAAGCCTTTTCCTGCTGCCAGAGGTATTCCATTAACTGTTCTTCTGCTTTGGTGAGTTGCATGCTCTACATGTTTAGATGTTACTCTACAAATGTAGAGTAAAAAATAAAATGCACAAATATATTTTTTGGTACGGGCTGATAAAAGACGGGAATGGCCTACTCCAGGCCGTTTTTCAAGATGGGTGCATGCAGATTTCAACAGAGGATAATTATATTTACAAACCTCATCACTCACTATAAATATGATGATAAACAACATGTATAAAAAAGTAAGTTTCATTTGCGTGCTGCTGTTGCTGGCTGCCGGCGCTATCGGCGCCACGGTTGATACGGTAACCACGTTCAGTGCTTGTATGAAGAAGAGCATTAAGGCAGTAGTGGTATTGCCTGCCGGGTATGACAAGGGCAAGACCTATCCGGTCGTTTACCTATTGCATGGTTACAGCGGTAATTATGCCGATTGGATCAAAACGGGGAAGGGATTGCCTATGGCAGCCGATCAGTACAATATGATCATTGTATGTCCCGATGGTAACTTTTCCAGCTGGTATTTTGATAGTCCAATAGATAGTGCGTGGCGGTATGAAACTTACGTATCGAAAGAACTGGTAAACTGGATAGATGAGCATTACAGTACCATTAAGAACAGAGCGGGCAGGGGAATTACGGGCTTGAGTATGGGTGGGCATGGTGCTTTGTACCTGGCTTTCCGGCACCAGGATGTATTTGGTGTGGCAGGTAGTATGAGTGGTGGGGTAGACCTACGACCTTTTCCTTTGAACTGGGATATTGCCAAACGCATAGGCAGTTATAAGGATAACCCGGAGCAATGGGAGAAGAACAGTGTGATCAATCTTACACATTTGTTGACCAAGGATGCACTGGCCCTGATCATTGACTGTGGTACGAGCGATTTTTTCTATACCGTAAATGTGAACCTGCATGAGAAATTACTGGAAAGAAACATCCCCCACGATTTTATCAGCCGGCCCGGCGCACATAACTGGGAGTATTGGGGCAATGCAGTGAACTACCAGTTATTGTTTATGAACAGGTATTTTAGGAAGTAGGGGGTTGATCACTTGCTTTTCCTTGCCAACTCCTCCCCAGGTACAACAACATAGTAATGTACTGACAACTATTATTTATAAAAAAAGCTGGGCCTCTTTAATAGAGGCCCAGCTTTTTTTCAATCTCTTATATTTAAGCTCGATGTTATCCTACAACTATTGTGTAGGCCAAACGTTGTTTTTGCTGTTTACATCGGGCAAGGTATTGTCAGGATCGATGGTCACTTTTTGAAGTTTGGAAGTAGACTTATAAGCAAATTTCCAGGTAGTACCATGTTGCCAAACTTCTACGGGCAATTGTACACGATCTTTCTTACCATTCTCTTCTGTAACTTCCACCACTACAGGCATCGGCAATTGTTGAAGATTGGCAATGGTAATGATGCTGCCCTTGGCGGCATCATCCTGTATATAGGCTACATCTTGTACGGCCTGGTCAATTTTCCAGTTATTAAGGAACCAGCCTCTCCAGAACCAGTCGAGTGTTTCGCCGGCATGGTTCTCTATGCAATGGAAAAAGTCGTAAGGTGTAGGATGTTTGAAAGCCCATTTGTGTACATAATAACGGAAAGCGCTGTCAAAACGTGCAGGCCCCAGAATATTCTCCCGCAGCAATTGTAATCCAAAACCTGGTTTACGGTAGGCAATGGTGCCCAGGTTGGCAGGATTGGTCACATCAGGTACGGTAGAAATGCTTTCTGCGTTAGGGCCAAAGAAGGAATTCACAAAGTTGGTGGCGTTCATAGCACGATTGCCGGCATATTCGCCATTGTTGAACTTCTTTTCGGCCAGGGTATTGATAAAGGTATTAAAGCCCTCATCCATCCAGGGGAATTTCCTTTCATTGCTTCCTACGATCATGGGAAACCAGTTGTGGCCAAACTCATGAGAGGTTACACCCCATAGGCCACCCTTCCTGGCACGTGATCCGCAGAATACGATGCCGGGATATTCCATACCACCCACAATACCAGCTACGTTAACAGCCATGGGGTATGTATAAGGATAGAGGTAATCAGAATAAAACTCAATAGCGCCTTTTACATATTCAGTAGAACGGCTCCAGGCTGAGTCTGTAGCTACTTCAGCAGGATAGGCCGACATGGCCAGTGATTTTTTACCACCGGGCAGGTTCATCCGGGCTGCATCCCACACAAAGGAGGTAGAGCTGGCCCAGGCCACATCGCGTGTATTGATACATTTGAATTTCCAGGTCAGGTTTTTAGAACTGGTAGGACGGGTGGCCGGGTTGGTCACTTCATCGGCCGAACGCAGCAATACTGTTTTGTCACTGTTTTTAGCTGCATTCCAGCGTTTCAGTTGTTCAGCGGTCAAAACTTCAGTTGGGTTCAACAACTCACCGGAACCAACTACGATGTGGTTGGCGGGGGCAGTGATGCTGTAAGTAATATCGCCATATTCGAGGTAGAACTCACCCTGACCTAAATAAGGAAGGGTATTCCATCCCTGTACATTGTCATATACACAGAGGCGGGGGAACCATTGGGCGATCTCGTAGATCCAGCCATTTTTTGTTTGGAGCCTTCCCATACGATCAGTACCATATTCGGGTACTGTAAAGTTGTAGGTGATCTTTAATTGGGTATTGCCACCATTGCCTTTTACCGCCTGGGGCAATCGGATCTTCATACGGGTATCTATAATATCATAAGGCACAGGAGTAGCCTTACCATTTACAATCAGGCTTACAGATTCTATGCCATAGCCTCCATCGAAGGCGTTGCGGTTGGCCCAGCGGCCACCACCTACGGCGGTAGCAGCTACACCCCTTGATTGGAGGTTGTAGATATTCTGGTCCAGTTGGAGCCAAAGGAAGGGTAATGATTGTGGACTATTGTTGGTATAGGAAATTTGTACACTGCCTGCCACCTGGTGCTGGGCATCATTCAGGGTAGCTTCAATTTTGTAGTCGGCTTTGTTTTGCCAGTATTTAGGGCCAGGAACGCCATCGGCTGTTCTTACTTCATCGCCATAGGCAGGGTAGAAGAAAGGCGCGAATGCTTCGTGCTGGTCATATACAGAAGTGGTTTGCGCAGCAGCCTGTAGTCCCATAACTACCAGACAGCTACTAAGGAGTCTTTTGGATGAAAAGATCATGATGAAAAGCGTTGATTTTAATGAAAGAAAACCTAAATATAGCAAAATGGGGATGTTGTCCGTATGCCATTAATCAAATAATTTGCACTCCGATATGTCATTATACATCACCTCCCTCAATTCGGGCAGTAATGGAAATTGCTACTACATTGGCAATGATGAGGAAGCGATCTTCGTGGATGCCGGTATTTCATGTCGGGAAACCGAACGGCGGATGCGCCGCCTGGGGTTGCTGATGGAAAAGGTGAAGGCCATTTTTGTATCCCATGAGCATTCGGACCATATATCCGGGATACCCGTTTTGGCTAAAAAGTACCGGTTGCCGGTATATATAACAGCGGGGACCTTGAAAAATGGCGGTTTGCAACTGGCGCCGGAGCAGGTCATCCCATTCCAGGCTTATGAGGGCGTACGGATTGGTGGGTTGGAGGTAACGGCATTCCCGAAGTTTCATGATGCTTATGATCCCCATAGCTTCATCGTGTCGTCAGGAACAGTGCGGGTGGGGATATTTACCGATATTGGTAAGGCTTGTGCGCATGTGATCAATCATTTTCAGCATTGCCATGCTGCTTTCCTGGAAACGAATTATGATGAAGAGATGCTGATGAATGGAAGGTATCCGGTGGCCTTGAAAAACCGCATACGGGGCGGAAGAGGCCACTTGTCGAATGCACAGGCCCTGGAGTTGTTTAAGGAGCATCGGCCTGGCTTTATGAGCCACTTGTTGTTGTCGCATTTATCGAAGGATAATAATGATCCACAACTGGTAAAAGCCTTGTTTGATGAGCACAGCGATTCGACTTCCATTGTGGTGGCTTCGCGTTTTGAAGAAACAGCCGTGTATCATATCCAATCTACAGGAGAAATACTGGCTGATATTGTCCGGCCAGTGGAGTCCATGTCCCCGTCTGTAGTTTTTACAAAACCCAAGCGACGATCGAATGACCAGCAGTTGAAGTTATTTTGACCGGATGAGCCTTTTCCCCGGGTTTAAAATTGGATGTCGGTAACCTGGTGATTGGGGTGAAAAACGAAGTGGGAGATGGGGTGCTCAGAAAAATGGAAAATAAAGTTTTCGAAATCTGTTTTTTTTGTTGGTGGGAATCAAAAAACTGCTATCTTTGCCATCCCAAAAACGACAGAACGGTAGGTAGAAGGGATTGGTTATGAGACGTTTAGGGTACAAATAAGTTCTTACAGCGATCATTCGCTCAAACATATTGGATCGGTAGTTCAGTTGGTTAGAATGCCGCCCTGTCACGGCGGAGGTCGCGGGTTCGAGTCCCGTCCGGTCCGCTAGAAGGGGGAATCGCAAGATTCTCCCTTTTTTTGTCATACACCAAAAGTCCTTTCTCCTTCATTATCAGGTGATTATGCGCTAGTTCGTCCAGCATAGTCGGGGTTCGATAACTACCACCTTCATAGTATAAATTATTATCGAACTCGATTTTTATCAGCGCCTGTTTTTCCAGGGTATCACATACCTCATAAACATAACGCATATCGGTGAGCTTATCCAAGTTTCGCTGAAGAACATTGTACGTATTATTCTGATCCCGGCTTAATCGTTCTATTGCGGCGTTCAGGGCGATTTTATTGGTGTTGATGCTATGAAACCACCTATCATAAGTGTCATAAGTAATTTGATTAAGAATCCATTTTTCTTCAATGGATACCAGCTTTTCTTCTTCAGCGTCTAGTTCAACTCTTTTTTGTTCAACCAGCTTTTTGTTTTCAACTATCTTTTTTTCAAAAATAGTATCACTTGTCGACCGGATTTCCTTAATGGTACTTTTAGGAAGGCTCATTAATTGTTGTATTTCCAGCATTTGATTATGCGCTTTATTTGCACTTAAGTTCAAATGCCTTGACACATTGCATTTATAATAGTGATAATATACGCCCTTACTACCCCGCGAAGCAGCGCCAGTTAGCAGTAATCCGCAACTGCATTTGATCACTCCACGCAGTGGCAGGTCGTCTGTGACCATTACCTTGGGTTGCGCTGGCTTTTGCATTTTCTGCTGAACCATTTCCCATGTGCCCAAATCTATGATTGCCTCATGCTGCGCCGGAAAAAGCCCGCCTGGAAGTTCTTTGAATGGTTTTACAGACTGCATACCGGCATAGACTGGCTGCGTAAGAACCCGTTGGATTGCGACGTTTCCACTTCTATTGTACCCAATCTCTTTTGCCATTTCAGCAATTTTATAAATAGGAACATCTTTGAGAAAAGCATCAAAAATAAAGCGTATTGCTTCAGCTTCATCTTCTTTGATTACGATGTGCATTTCTTTACCATATCCTACCTTCATATAACCAAAGGGAGGACTTTTGAAAATATAACGACCGTTCCTTTTATTAGTGTAAATACCCCTGTTTACTTTGTTACTTCTGTTAATATTGTCATCCTCTGCGAGTAAAAGTTGTAAACCAGTTCTGAAGAAACTACCTGGAGTATTATAGTCAAATACTATTCCTTCCGTTACGCTAACAATACTTATATTGTATTTTGCTTGCAGCTTCTTTGCCAATACAAGAGCCTCGCCAGCATCGCGGCTAAACCTGTCCATCTGATCAACAATGAGATAGTCAACGGTTCGGTGGTGCTTTTGAACAAATTCTGACAGCTTATTGAAATCTGGCCTGTCAAACGTTCGGGCACTAAATCCCCTGTCAATAAATGTATCTGTCAGTTCAATTTCATTGTACTTTATATAATTATCAGTAAACAAAATCTGGCGTTCTATGGAAGATTCACTTTGCTTCCGGTCACTAAACCGGACGTACCTAATTGCTCTTTTTTTCATGGTCTCGAAATGAAGCGTTTACGATTATTTCTGCTATTAAATATACTAATTTTTCAACTTTTTTACGCTCAATTTCTTCCATTTTTTTTGCTGTAACAGCTTGTATGTCTTGCTTTTTGCTACCACGTTCCGTCTTTCCCATAACCTTCTATTTACAAATACTGTTAAATAAAATAAGCGTTCTAAAACGCTTACATTAAACACTCGGCAATACCCTACAACAGGTTCGTTTGTTCATACCAGAAATCTATCAGGTCAATGTCCCAAATGAACCTGCACTTTCTTTTGGGAACAATTGAAATGAATTGTCTGCCTTCCAGGATGGCAGCAAAAGGGAGCAAGGGATTTGAGTAGTTAAACACTACGTTACCGAAAGTTGAGTAGTTTTTAATTAGCCAGCGCAAAAGCATAAATGAATGGCCCGAAAATGATCTGTTGTTAAATTGCATGGTTTGCGTTTGTATCCCATCACATTGTAGGATTAAGTTAGCCGGCAGATCAAGCCCTTTTTTTACCCTGTCGGTTTGCTTTTCAGCGGTACTACATTTTTGATAACAAGGTACGCCATAACCTGATTCAGGGCGATACGCGGGTACACGACAGGCGAAAACAAATAGTTCTTTTTCGTTTTCATGCTGATGAAAGCTATTAAACCATCCAATCTTATATTTGAATAGTTCTTCATTGCTTGTAATAACGTCATCTGCAAGGTTTTTTTTTGCTACTATAATAACAACTGACATGCTGGTTAATATTCGCGCATACAGCCCCCAAATATCTTTTAATTGACAAATATCCTTTCTGTCAATCTCACGGATTATTAGGTGAACCGTTCCCGCCGATACCTGTTGTATCGTTTCCAGTTCTCTACCAAGTGTCACCGTATTTAATAAGTCCATGCCGTACCTGTTTTCTATTTACTGCCATCAACCACCTTTTCCAAAATTTCATTAAGATAAACCAGGCTACCCTTCGCTGGATGATAGGAAGGCTGATACTTGATGTAGCCCCATCCAATCAGGTCTTTTAGACATTTATGGTAGGTCGCAATACTTTTAATCTTGGAATTTTTCATCACCTTGCTTCGGGAAACTGATACTGGGTTTTTAAAGTCATTGTCAGCGTAAAACCGAAACATAGCCATATACAAACTAACGTGTATAGTAGTTAACCTGCTGTCAACCTCGCAACGGATAAAGAAATTATGTAATTGCCACACGTACATTGTTTGCTGATCTATTTTCTTTGACCTTTACCTTTTCGCTCACTTTCTTCTTCTCCCTGGCCTTTGGCCTTCTCCTGCTCCTTCTTTTCTTTAGCAGTTTCAGTAGTTTCTTTGCCCTGTGCTTCGGCTTTTGTTTTCTGCCTTTCTGTTACAACCGTCAATTCCTTTCCACCGGTCTTTTCCATATAGGCGTTTAATTTCCTTTCCCCTGGATTTGCCTCAACATACAAAGTTGATTGTTTACCGTCTATCATTACACGGATGCCCTGACGATTGCCGGTTTTTAAGGACTGGTGGGTTACCTCATCTTCCACATTATGCACTGTAAGGCTTTTGTATGTACCCTCAATCATCAGATAAGTTTTATCTAGTGCCTTTAAGGCATCAATAGTATTAAAACCGTAGTTGTCATTAAACTTGTGGGGTTGATACTTGCCATCTACTTTTGGTTCCTGCAAAAGGGCAATTTCCCAAGCGTTATACTTAGTAGAGGTTTTCTGTCCATCTATTGTCTTTTCACCGGTAAACTGGGCATAGACAGCACGACCCTCTAATTGATTAAATGCTTTCTTTAAGGACAACCCACGGCCTGATTTATTCAGGTACAGCGTATTTGATTTTGTGCTTTCAAGATTTTTGGAATCGGTTACCGTCAAGTCGTAGCTGTTCCAGAATGTTCTTGTTTCACCGTTGCGAAAATGTAAATCTGCATTGACATTTTTGCCATCAATTGTCCCCTGATAAGGGACGATAAATTCTTCCTTTCCCGAACGGATACCTTTTTCCACTTCGTCATCAAGCCCCTTGAACCCCATAAATTTAAGGCTTTCCTTATTGTAATTTATAGTATCCTCTAAAAGTTGTTCTTTGCTTTTATTTGTTTGTGTTTCCATTTTAATTTCAATTTTATTGCCACTATCCAGACGCTTTAAACGTTCTTCTGTCATCTGGCCCACATCAATACAACTATTGTTATACCGACGAAGCGACTGATCGTTTGCTCCTTCCCGCATGGTGTTAATGACTGATCGTATGCTGGTATAATCGTAAGATTCAATATTCCCTAAAAAACTGTGTGCATCTTCGATATTGGCAAATACCCGTAGATCGGTATGATCTATGCCGGTTCCGTCAATAGGATACGCTACTATCTCCATACCATTGTCCCATCGTTCTTTTTGCAGATAATCCAGTACGTCGTCATAGGAGGCTATTTTTACATTCATGATGTTGAACCTTCTTTTATTACAATACTTTCGCTTTTACCAGCCTCCTGTTGTTAATAATAACCCTGGGGTTTCTCGCACCACCTGATTCAATCATTTCTATAACAAGATGTTTTTGGCTGGGAACACTAAATTTTGGTAGAGCAAAAACCACAGTATTGATGCTGTCTTTTTTTATCTGCTTATAATTGCCAAAAGCGTTAAGTGGTTTTAATGTGATTTCCTGTGTACTGGTTTTATTGCCCCGCTTATTGTCCAGGATGCCAAAGCGGAAAAATTCAGCATCAAATGTAATAGCGGTGCTGTTTTTCAATGCTATTTTAAAATAGATCACATCGCTTTTCACATAAACACCTTTGACTGCTAGTGTCATACCAAATGCGCGGCTTTGTATATTGCACATATTCTTTTCGGCAGCAATCCGCTCCGCCGTATGCCTGATCTCCGCTTCTTTATTGTTATGTTCTGAAAAAGAAACCGGGCCGTTTTGGGAATTCGGTATAGAATTACCGACACTGATACGCAAATTCAAAATTGAGGGCTGGGGCGCATAACTTACTATGAACGGGTATAAATTGCCATCGGAAGTAATCACGCTCAAACTCGTGGTATTCATTTTTTCGTTCGCCGCCTTCAGATGCAACACATTGTTCATGCCTTTGGGCTTTTGTACTAATAAAGTCGCCAGCCCGCGATCTGCACTGACTACCTCGAACGGAAAAATGAGGCTTGATGTAACGCCGTCCGAAACAGTAATGTTTATAGGTTTGATCTCTTTTATTTGCCAAGGCTGTGCCTTTACCTGTGAGGGCAAAAAAAACGAACCTATTATTAATCCCATAATGGGTAACAGTATTTTACTCACTTTACTTTTCATCACTTATCCAATTAAATAATTATAATTTAGTTTCCGCTTACCAATAATACCTGGTGCCCGGCCTTTACCGTAACTTTCGCAGCCTTCAGTTTTTTGCTGAACAAGCCTTTAGCAGCTTCAATGCCTGCGGAGGCAACCTGTGTACCCATAGACTGATCAAGGGACATGAGCTGCATATTTCGTAGGGCGTTGTCTGCCCCCTCACGCACCGCGTCTTTATTGATGCTTCCATGTATTTTTAGCCCGGGCATTCCATCAACATCATATACCTGTAACTTTACAGGGTAGATACCATATTGATATGTGATGGTTTCGATACTTACTGTTGGTCGCTGTCCATCTACTGTTATCTTGCCGGTCAGGAACTCGCCGGCAGGAATCTTTATACCGTTTACAAAAATGTCATCTAGTAATCTCAATCTTAGATCATCACCGGTCTGAAGTGTCAAGGTTTCATGTACTACGGCCCGCGCTACCAATTTGCTGACTTCAGCTTGCTCTGTGTCATTTTCCAGTCCGAAGAAACCGCCAATTTTTAATGCAGTATCTTTTAATGGATTATTGAGCGTTATAATTTCCAGCGCTTCCGAACTGCCAGATACCGGAAAAACAGCCTGGGGTTCCAATATTGATTTTTCTTTTAATCGTTCCTGAACCCGTGTTGGGTGTTGAATGTCCATGATCTTTTCCAGCATGGTATTAATTTCCTTCATTTCCGGGTCTTCCTCTTTTGGGCCAGCGCCCTCCGAGCGGATCAACCTTTCCAGCCGTTCGACTTCCTCCATATTGGTAACTTTTCCCGGCAAATCCTCAACCATTTTTCGGTTGGGGAACTCCGTTGATGCTGCACTTCGTTCCAATTCACGGTTGAGTTTTTCCAATTGTGCATATACCTTTTTTTCACTGGCTTCAGGGCTTTTGCTGTCATGACCGAAAGCGTATTCCTGATCTTTGGCTGGCCCTGATTGGCTGGTAAAATCAAAGGCAGATTCCTGCTCTTTTTTCAGTTGGCGTGTTCTTTCGTCCTGCGCTTTAGCAACCGCTTCATAGTAAGCGAGTTTATCCATCTTGCCGGAATCAATTGTTGCACCGGGGACTTCCCGGTTAACGTTGGTTGTCCTTTGGGATGCTTCAGCAGCCGTAGTGCCCCTTCCACCACCTAATGCGTAAAAACCCAATGTTAAAAACGGGACAAATAAAACAGGTAAGACCATCAGCATTTTCTTTTGCCGAATCGCTTTGCTTTCTACTTCTTTTTCCTTTTCCATGATCTTATGTTTATTGATTGTTAATAATATAATTGAGGCTATCCATCAAACCGGGCCTACCGGCAATGAGGCTGTCATATATTAACCGGCCTTCGGGTGTATTTTTTAGACTGTCCATATAGTGCTTAAAACGGATCAGGTTCTGAACGACCGATCTTTCCTTTAAACTTTCTATACTTTCCCCCATGCGTAAAACAGTTCCGCTGCTGACACGGCCACCAGGAACCTTTAGCTTGGTATGGCCGTCGCCTCTGAACCCGGTATAAGTGACATAACTACAAAGGACTATTCCAAAAATCATGAATAAAATGATCCCGGTTTTCTTTTGAGCAGTGGTCAGCTTTTCACTCTTTCTTTGGAGAAAGTTTGCAAACAAACGCTTTTGAGTATCCAGCCAGGCACTTTGTCGTTCCATCCTTTCCTGTATGGCAGGTTTAAGGCTTTTAAGTATTTTATACCAAGACATATTTATCTTTTTTCTGTTTTTATATCGCTGTTCTCCAAAACTGTCCACCGTTCGACCAAGAAGCCATGCGGGTTATTTTCACTGCGGCTGACTTCACGCACAAAACCTTCTGTAACCAAACTGCGTAAAACTATACTGCTGGTACGGGTGAACGTTTGCGTGGCCCTGCATACAAAATGATAGGGGTATTGCTGAAGGTCTATGCTAACACTATCTACTTTTATATCCTGGCTGATATTTCCGGCAATCAGGTTGCTGTAATAGCCAGATTCGCGGAGATTGTCGTATTCTGTTTTTGCAGATTTGTCTGCAAGGTATAAGGCCCTTCCTATGGTGGATTGTATCGCTTTCTCATCGGGTGACAGCGAGTAAAAGTAGGCATGTAGCATTTCTACATGGTGAGCAGCTTCTACGCTGATGTTGTCTTTCCGTGAACCGGCTACTGCTTCCATTACATTTCCCCGATACAGAATGTAGATCCTGTCCTGGGACTGACTTATTGCCTTACTGCTTTTGTATATGGCATAACCTGCAATTGCTGCACTTATCAGTATAATACAGATACTGAATGACCTAACATGCTTAAATGCTGTTTCTATATTGTTAATCCGTTCAAACATCACGATCCTTTTATTTTATCTTTTTGACTATCATCACCATTTTTTTTACCGGCATCCATATAGCCTTTTGCTATTAAATAAGGTGCCCCTAATATTCCTGCCGCTGCACCCGCCACATTTGCCATCCCTGCACCTGCTGCACTTCCCATTGCTCCTTTCATAGGTGAAATAACCCGGCTGTTTATTGTACCGGTAGAACTGGACAATAACGCCTTATGTTCGTGCCCTACCTGTACGATCATGCTGGTAATAGAGGGTACAGTTAAATACCCGGCTATGGCAATGATCATAAAGACCATATAAGCAAAATCGTTGGCACTGAACATGGTATCGCCTGTTTCTTTTATATCTTTCAAATCCATGAGCAACATCTGCTCTTGTATCTTCCCGATTACAGAACCGAAAATGTGGCAAACAGGCAACCACAGAAATATATTGATGTACTTTGCCAGCCACATTTTTAAGGTGTGTTGAAACCCGTCAAAAACGGACAATCCAAAAACGAGAGGCCCCAATATGACCAGTATAATCAGGTAGAATATTCTGATGGTATTGATGCAAAGTGAAACGGCTGCGAATATGATTTGCAATACAATAGAAACAAACTCTTTAATTGCATTTCGTAACTTATAACTCAATTTATCGAACGCAAAACTCATGTCGTTAGGAATGGTTTCCAGCCAGCTTTCGGTTTTGTTTGGATGATAGTACTTATACCATTCTTTACGGTCGCCATCACCGGATTCACCGATAAGGAATTTCCATTTATCACTATTTTTAACAGCGGCTTCTTTCTGGGCAAGCAAAGTTTCTACAACATTATTCTCATTTTTTACGATTTCTTCTGTGCCCAGTGAGATAGGCTTCAATACGCCATTGAGTACCTGGACTACGTTCATAAAAAACGTAATACATAGCGTAATAGCGAAAGGACGCAACAGAGGGTAAAAATCTATGGGTTCCGCACGCGCAATATGTGCCCAAACACGGCTGCCTATATAAAAGATAGCAGCAAACCCGGCAACACCCCGGCCAATATCAATGAGTTGCTCACAATGTGGGATCATATCTTCAAAAAGCGTATCTAAAACTGTGTGCAGGCCCATGATCTCATCTGCAACATTGCTATGCCCGGTTTGTGCATTCACTAGGATAGGGGTGAGCAGCGCCGTCAATGTGACTATAAATCCAATTTTCACGTTGTTCATATCACCTTTTTTTAAAGTCATACATTTTTCTAAGTACATCTATATCCACCTGTTCCTGCATTCGCTGAACAGCGAGAACAATGTTATCATCATTGAAAGACCTTAGAAAGGTTAATTTATCGCTCATGTCTGCATGTATACGATCAATTTCTGTGATCCGCTCATTATCATTCATGCGGAGCTGGTTGGCCGTGATCACTAATGTCAGGTCTTCAAGATTTTTCAGGCTTTTTTTAATCAGATTATCATATACATTGTCCAGGTAGCCTATTTCTCCGGCATTGAAAACGTTGGTGTTTTTGAATTGACGGAAAGCAACCTTATACTCTTTTACCAAAGCCAATTGTATGCTGATAATGTCACCTATTCGTTTATACCTGCGTACTGTTGGGCTTGCCGCCATCAGGTTGTCCAGGAAAAACTGATGGATTTTGAAATTTCCGTTAGAAATATCTCTGACGGTAGTATATCCTTTCATCACAACATCATATCCTTTCTTCATATCTGCCAGCAATTGTTTCAACTGGCTTAACTTTTCTACATTCAGCAACAATTGCTGTACTTCAAATTCCTGTGCATACACTTTGGAACTACATAAACAGCTTATGCCAATCCAGGCCACTAAAATCCAACCCCTTCGTTTCATCTTCTACCTCCTTATTCTTTAATCATCTTTGTAACAATCTTTGCATCATCACTTTCCTGCATCCTGCTTTTGCCGATCATTCGCACTTCCTCGCTGAACTGGCGGGCAAATGTGTAATGACGTTGCATGTCCTCATACAGAATATCTATACGGCTGATCCGTTCCCTTTCGGTCAACTCCAGCTTTCCGCTGGTAGCCACAGTAATCAGGCCGTCCAACGTGCTGCTGCATAAATTCAAAACATTGCCGAATACTGATCCTACATACTCTACATCATTGCCATAGTGCCACTTACTCTTACGGGTTTCGCGGTAACATTCCTGGTATATGGTAATAATTTCTTTTTGCAGTTCTATGGCCTGGGCAATCTTAACATATCGCCTGACCGTGGGACTGACTTCAGCAAGAGAATTGAAATATTTATTATGCAGGTCAAATTCCCCCCTTTTAAATTTGTTGATGGTTTCCAGACCGCCGTGCGCAATATTGTATCCTTTTTTTACATAATCCCCGTATACCTTTAATGCAGCAATTTGTTCACCCAGATATTTGAGTTGCGTTTTCTTTTGCTTGAACCATTCGCCCCAGGTCTGGGCCTGAAGGCAGGAAATAGAAAGCAATACTATTGCCAGTAATAACACAATCCTTTTCATCACTAATTGTTAAACTTAAACTGGTAAAAGGCCCTGATCACTTTTGCTTCTTCCAATGTTCCGGCGCGTTGTACACTTAGGAGCATGTTTTGATTAGTAAATTTGTTCATATCTGTCAGGACTTCCTGTACATCATCGGCTGTTTTATTGATGATCTTAAGCCTATCGGCATCATTCATTTGGGTGGTAAAAGATTCCATCACCAGCATTAACTGCTGCATGTTCTCTACACTCTTTTCCAGCATTCCGGTATAGACCTGGCCCATATAGATAATTTCATCAGGGCTGAAATGTTTATCTTTTTTAAAGAGCGCATACACCCTTCCGTATTCCTCTACCATCCTGACCTGCATTTCAGTGATCTCTTTTATCCTGTGGTAATAGGTAAGCATTGTTTTAACACGCCATAGTTCGTCAAAGTACTTAGCGTACAAATCCCGTTGACGCTCTACCCATCCGCCAATTTCATCAAGACGCAATTTTGACATGGTGTTTTCCAATGTCTTCTGTGCGTTTTGAAGCCAGATGATCTTATTTTGCTGACGCTGAATCTGAAGGTCAATTGCCTTGATTGCTTTTTTGACACCTGCTTTGATCACCGCCAATATAGGGTCTGCTTTAGCTTCCGGGGCTGTGGTCAACAGCAAGGTGAAGCTGATTGCGACTGCATACATTATTCCTTTCATCACTTATTCCTTTCTTGTTAATTGTTCCTGCTTTATGTTAAGATTTTTCCTTTTTCTGCCTTAGCTCATCTGCTAATGCAGCTATGCCTTTACGGTAACTTCCATATTTTTGTACATAGGCTTCAACCTTTACCTTTTCTGTCTGTTCCGTGGTGTATGCCAGATATTCTTCCTCGGAGACTTCTGTACGGTAAACTTTACTATGTGTACCCCCCAGGCTGATAAATACTTCTTTATATTTTCTCGCAGGATCATTTGCTTTATTGACAGAAAGTACAAGGGCTTTCTCTTTTTCGGTGAGGCCCAAGAGTTCCTGAATCTGGTCAAACTTATTTTGGTACTTACTCTGATCCAGCAAAATTTTGCAGTCGGAATTATTGATGATCGCATTTTTTACTATAGGGGAGGATATGATGTCTTCTGATTCCTGGGTAACAAAAACAGTCTCCCCAAAAAACTTTCTGACCGTTTTTACCAGGTACTGGATATACTCTGCAAATCCTTCCTTCATAAGTGCTTTCCATGCTTCTTCAATCAGGATCATCTTGCGCTGGCCTTTCATTTTGCGCATCTTGTTAATGAAAACGGACATTACGATAATCGTGCAAACAGGAAAAAGTATAGGATGATCTTTAATGGCATCAATCTCGAATACACATAGACGTTCGTTTAGAAGGTTAAGGTTGTCCCTGGCATTAAGGAGATAGGAAAATTCGCCACCGGAATAATAGGGCCGTAGAACATAAAGGAAATTAGCTACATCAAATTCCTTTTCTTTTACGCCTTCACCTTCCAAAACTTTGACAAAATCATCACGGAGAAACTCATAAAAGGAATCAAAGCAAGGAAAAAGGGAAGGCTCCTTATTCAGCTTCTCATAATACAATTGGATAGCATTACTTAGGGCTACATACTCGCTGCGCTTAAATTGTTCACTATCGGTTTTCCATAAAGCGACTAAAAGCGTTTTGATACTTTCTTTCTTTTCGGTATCCATACTATCGCCCTCACCGATATAGAACGGATTAAATTTGATGGGGTTTTCTTCGCTGTAGGTGAAGTAATAGCCATTGACCATATCTGACAGTCCTTTGTAGGAATGCCCCACATCGACAATTACAACATGCGTTCCCTGCTCATAATAGCTGCGAACCATGTGGTTAGTGAAAAAAGATTTCCCCGATCCGCTGGGGCCAAGTATAAACTTGTTCCTATTGGTGATGATGCCTTTTTTCATCGGCTCATCCGAAATATCAAGATGAACCGGTCTGCCGGTTAACCGGTCTGCAAGCCGGATACCAATGGGAGAAATGCTGCTTTGATAGTTTGTTTCACTGTTGAAAAAACATGCCGCTTGTTCCATGAAACAATCGAATGTATCGTTCATTGGAAAATCCGCGCAATTGCCTGGAATACCTGCCCACCATATTTGTGCAGCCCCTACGGTTTCTTCCCGGGTAATGGCTTCCATTTGAGACATGGCGGAGGCTACCTTGTTTTTAATATCTTTAAGCTGTTCGCGGTCAGATGACCATACCTGTACGTTAAAGTGTGCCCTGATTGGTGTTCGTTGTTCGCTGATGGCCTCATTCAAGTATTCATTGATTGCGTCCCTGGTGATATTGTTTTCCCGGCTATATGCCGAGAGAGAATGAAGGCGTAAGACCTTACGCTCTAACTCCTGTATCTTTTTGTGGCTATCTCCGATAAACACGTATTGGTTATACAAATGATTGCAGGAAAGCAAAAGCCCCAGGGGTGCAGAAAAACCTATGGAGAATTTTGTTTTATCACTACTATATTTATCGTAATTGATTCGGGGGCCACAATATTGCGGCATATCGGCAGGATCGCTTAAGGTATATAGCTGACAGTAATTGTTACCGATCTGTAAGTTTTCCTTTAATCGTATATCACGGGCCATTCGCCTGTCGGTTGAATCCGGTAGGCTACAGTATTGTTCGATAATCCCGCAGCCATGCTTTGTACTTAACAGGTCGTGACTTGTCAGCCTCCGCAGTTCTAACATACCACTATCCTTCAATACCCTGGTAAACTGACCGCAACTATCCAGGAAATCTGACAGTACGTTTTTGTTTAACAACTGTTCTGGCACCAGGGTATGGCGCAGTAAGGAGGAAAACATAGAACTGGATTCCTTTCTTCCCTTTGTTTTTTTTGTCAGATAGACATAACATCTATGGTGCAGGTAAGGCCGTTCATTAAAAAAACGGTTACTGGATTCAGTAAGAAAGGCCGTATCCTGCCCGAACTGTGCAAGATAACGACCTTCAAGGAACCAATCCTGCTTGTGCAGCACGCTGTCACCCGGCAGCAGCTTCATGGCCCTTACCCATGCAAGATGGAGGCTTTCATATTCCTGGTTACTTAACGTAAAGATTTCAGGTAGGGTAATTTCATAGCCCACCGTCATATCCCCGTTTTTACTAATAATACAATCGTGTTCTATTCCCCAAATCGGGAAGACTTCTTCAAGATGTTTTTCCATACAGCCCCCTTTTATTTCTTACACACTGTTCAATCTTGCATTTCATAGAACACGCCTGTACGCATTTTCAGTACTTCGGGCAAGCGTTTCCTTGCAATCATTTTCATCATCCCATGTTCACCGTACTTTTTACTTAAGCCCTGTATCTTAAGGATAGTATATGCCCCTAAAGGCAGGACGATTAACAAACACATATAAGAGTTAATGCCCGATATATATAGGATAGCAAATAAAATGACTAGGCCGATTGCGGCCCCTCCGACATACCAGATGTATTGAGCCTTAAAACCTTTAAATTCAATGCTGCGGGCTACGCCTTTGTTTATCGCGAATACGGATGCCATAACTTGACTTTTATACGCCGAAAAAACTTTTAAGTACGGTTGCAACCACCACTAGAAATATGCAGGCCCCGAACCAGGCTGTAGCAACTCGGGAGGTTTCGGGATCGCCGGACGACCATTTTTGATACACCTTCACGGCGCCGATCAGTCCCACTATTGCACCGACACCATACATTAAGGTGGCACCATCGGCAAAATATCCCCTGACCAGCTCGTTTGCCTTTTTAATACCGGCACCCCCGGTATTGGTTTGCGCGTAAGCGATCTGTACCGTTACAATTAAACCCGTTGCCACTGCTACGCAACGTAAGCCCTGCTTACGTAAAGCGTGCTTTTCTTTTTCACATTTCATACTACACTGCACGTTTTTAAATCCCACCTATTAAATAAGAAAGCCCCGCCGGTTTTCACTCCCACATCTTAATCACCTCTGCATCTTCAAACCGGACGGAGCAATGTTGTTCTGCTTCCGCTTGTATATACACTACAATGCTATCTTCAATTTCACTGCCCCTTAAACCCTGGCTACGCTGCAAAACTTCACGGATTCCAGTAGCAAGTGCCTGTTTGCTTACAGTCTTTCCCTTATGCTGGACAAATACATTGTTCAGATCATTGACAAGTGTTTCGATAGTAGTGGATGCCGTAGGGGTACGGTCTTCCTCTGCATCAACCCTATGGCCGTCCCCCTTGGCATCACTGTACTTAAAACGGGATTTGGTAAGGAACTTAATCCAAACTAAAAGGGCAGCGTAGTACACAACTGTAGCTACCATAATCCCTACTACGTAATCCGTCCAACTAAATTGTTCCAACATATCCTTCGTTTTAAATCCGATAGCAAATATGCAGACAGTCAAAACCCATCTTTGCATAGGTCTTACATAGTATGTAGAAATAAATTTTGGAATCCCTGTTAATCAGTAGGTTCGCCAGATTTTAGAAAAGCATCTTTAAGCCCGTCAAGGTAGGGGGTAGGCTCTTTTTTTCTTCGTAGTATCTGTTGCCTGGTTTCATAGTAATTGCCCAGGTCTGTTCTGTAGATAAATTCAAATAAGGTGACCAGTTCTTTAATGGTAACTTTTCCTTTTGTCCTGCTAATAGAACCCTTTGCGTGCAAGGCGTATATAAGTTCGACAGCATCAGTTTTGCTATCGGCCCAGATCAGCTCATTGGTCAGCTCACCGAGGTTATTAGAGGGGTAAGGATTGGCCTTGTTTTCGATCACTCCGATTAAGTAATACTGCATTTTGTCGTAGGCAAGAATGCGGGCCACTTTAAAGTCCCCATGTGTATAGAATGCTGGATCGGCATCTATGTAATAGGATTCCTTGGTATAAAGTGGATGATAACTTTTGCGAAGGAAAAGCAGTTGATCCTGGCTGTCATCACCGCTACGCATGTAAACATAAAGAGGTTGATTTTCCGCATAGTGGTTTACTAATTTTTGCATTGTGGCAAGATAGTATCGCTTATCACCTTCAACGGAATTAAGAGGCTTTTCCGTTTCAAGTGTCAAAAGGTCAATATAAAACATGAGTTCAGCATAAAAAAGGGGTTTGGTAAATTTGAAAAAGAAGATTTCAGCAGCTTCATCCTCAAATTCATGTTTACTGACGTACTCTTTTAGTTGGGATATATAGGTGCGTATAGTCGTTATATTGGTAGTTACACCCAGCACAAAATCGTGGGCACTTAAGCGGTTTTCTGCAAGTTTTGCTTTAAGGTCAAGGTACATAACTTTAAAATATTCAGGCATTTGCTCGTGTGCAGCTTCAAAGTTTTCCATAGTCGATGATTTAATAAATCATGACAATTAATATCCGGGATTGTTGCTTGAAATAATTTTGCAATACGGATTAAAAATATAGTAATCGGGATTATTTTAGCTTGATTTTTCACTATGATGGAAAAATATGCTGTATTCGCGCACATAACCGTCATAGACAAGTTAAATGTACGGGAGGTATTCTTTTATTTTGATTATATTTCTGAAAACCTGATGATTAACCGGTATCTATGTTGCAAAGTTCATACCCCTGTGACCAAGTGCAGGATTTGTGTAATGTCAAAGGCGTTATTGTGCGGAATGTTAATGGTGTTTCCTATCCCCCTTTACAAACCTCATTAAAGACCTCTTTCTTTCGATTTGTCCTGCCCTTAAAAGGCCCTTTTGAATATGATATTTCCGGGATCGGCTATACGTCCCTTTTACCTGGAACGTTTGATTTCATTTTTTTGCCGGACGAAACACACTTCGGGTTCTTAAAACAGGATTCTAGCATCGTCATTGACTGTTTGATTTCAAATGAGATATTGAAATCCATTGGAGGCCACACATTCAACGCCTTATTGGACAGCATGGCCAAATTAAAACCTTTTCACCTATTTAAGCCAGCATTTGTTTCTTCAAAGGTATTACAGATCGCATCTGATCTTATTAATTCTGCATTTGTTGATGATCTAAGGGTGGTATATGGGGAGGTGAAGACCATTGAACTGATCCTGTACCTGCTTCAGATCATCGGCAATCAGGCTAATCCGTTTTTGATCAGTTTAAAATCTTACGACCTGGAAAGGCTATTCTTTATCAGGGATTTTCTAACCTACCACAGCCTTCAGGCACTCACCCTTTCCATGATTGCACGCGAAGCAGGCTTAAATGAATTTAAACTAAAAAAGGGTTTCAAAGAATTGTTTGGCATAACCGTATTTGGCTATGTGCTGCAAATCCGCATGAACCATGCGCTTAAATTGCTGAATGAAAACCACAAGTCCATAAAAGAAATAGCCTACCAGTCGGGCTACAGGAACCCGGCTCATTTTACCACGGCTTTCAAAAAATTTCATGGGCTGACCCCCCGTGAGGCTAAGAAACTACGGCTTAATTTGATTTTTTCAGTTCTTTTTCCGTTATTGCCTCAATTAGCGCCCGCAATATTTTATTAGTGCTGTTTTCGTACCTTTCCGTTTCTTCATGTTTGTTAACCAACCTACATTCCTTTGTAAGCAGCATTTAATTTTATTTCAACAGCAAGGGAAATGACCGCAGCATATAATGTTATCAATGATTTCCGAAATGGGAATGAGATTGCACTAGAGGCTTTGATGGAGCAATATGTCAAGCCCCTAACCTTCTTTGCCCATAAGATGATCCGCAACAAGGAATCAGCCGAAGAAATTGTATCTGATACATTCATTAAACTATGGTCTGCCAGGCATGGATTTGAGACGGATGGAAAGGTAAAAGCCTTTTTGTATATCACAACCCATAACGCTTGCCTGGACTTCATAAAATCCCCAAAGAACCAGTCAAGTCGCAGAGCAGACCTACCTGAAAGCATAATAAGCCCCGGCAATGATGTATTGACAAAGATTATCCATGCCGAGTTAATTTCAATTATCAATATTGAGATTGCCCGTTTACCGGAGCAGTACGCTACAATATTCCGGCTGTCTTATTTTAAAAATCTGACGACAAAAGAAATTTGTGAGCAATTGAATGTTACCGAAAACGCTGTCTTTACTGCCAGGTCGAAAGCGAAGAAATTTCTTTTGGAGGTTTTAAAAGACAAGGACTTTTTACTGTACGTTGCTTTTATCCATTTAGTCAATTCTGATTGGATAAATTGATTTTGCTTGTAAACGTTTTATAAACATTCAGTTAACTTATTTTTAAATTTTCTGCAAGGTTTCCCGTTCTGGCTCGTTTCTACTCCAAAATAAGGAAAATGTACATGGAGGATACCCAACATACTGCGTTGTTAATCAGTAAGTTTCTGAAAGGTGAACTTACGCCTGAAGAAGACTGGGTACTACAGGAATGGATAAAAAGCAGTCCCGAAGCAACCCAATACTTTCAGGGGGTAAACCAAACCCTGATCCCTGACTTGAAACTGTTCGATGAACTTTGGGGGCAGGATGGAGATGAGCGTAAAGAACGGATAATACAGAAGGTGAAGGCAGCCATTACCCCTGTTCCGGTCATATCAGGACGATTCAACTGGACGTACATACGCTATGCCGCCGCCGTGATACTTTTGGTGACCTTCTGTGTATTCTTCTTTTTCACCCGCAAACATGACCAGGTGAAACAGCCTGTGACATTTGCACATGATGTTCCGGCAGCTAGGGAGAGGGCGACCGTGACCCTGCCTGATGGTAGGATCATTGACCTTGACGCTGCGGATGACGGCAAGATTGTTGCCGGAGAGGCTACGATCAAAAAAAATGGGGGTAGTATTGCGTATTCCGACCGTGGGCTTGCTGCAAAAGAACCACAAATGCACCTGATGCAGACACCTAAAGGGGCACAGTATAGCGTTGTTTTAGCGGATGGCTCCCAAGCCTATCTGAACGCGGGTTCTTCGATTTCCTTTCCTTCCTTCTTTAAAGGCTCGGTTAGAAAGGTAACGGTAAGTGGGGAGGTCTATTTTGAAGTAACAAAAGCCTTCGATAAATCAGGTAACCGCATTCCTTTTATCATAGATGTAAATGGAAAACAAACCATCGAGGTTAAAGGAACTGCATTTAATATAGATGCCTACGGCAAGGAGATCCGCACTACTGTAGCCGAAGGCAGGGTGCTGGTAACAGGTGCTAAAGACCAGCAGCTTACGCTTAATAGGGGGCAGCAGGCTGTAAACACAGCAAACAGTTTATTGATGAACAATTCTCCTGACCTGGAAAGCATCTTTGCCTGGAAGAATGGAAACTTTTACTTTGATGCTGCTCCGATAACCGAGATCATGGAGCAGGTAAAGAACTGGTACAATGTCGATGTAGAGTATAGGAGTAAACCCACAGGTACTTTTACCGTTTTCTCCCTTTCGCGGAAAGTCCCGCTTAGTCAGTTATTGACCATCTTGGCAAAGACTAGAGAAGTAAGATTTGTTATCGAGGGTGACCCAGGCAAAAATGAGCAGGTAAAAGTAATAGTGGAGGTGCCGAAAAATAATAAGTAGAACTTTAGATGAACACCATGAAATTAGAACGGAATAGTATTGTATTCAAATTTGTGTTGTTTGGTATTTGGCTGATAGTAAATGCCGGACTACCTGATACCGCATTTACCCAGGTTAGAAATGAAGGGGTGATTGAACCCTTGAAGATAGGGGAACAATTAAGCGATATACCAATTAGTGGAAGCAACTTGCTGAATTATAGTAAAGTTGTTTCCCGTCTTTCGGATATTACCGCAAAAAAGTCCGTGATCCTCGATTTTTTTGCTACCTGGTGTACCCCATGCGTTGCGGAGCTGCCGCGTCTGGATTCCCTGCAAAGGGCCTTCGGGGACAACCTGCAGATCGTGGTTGTCACTCATGAGGGTAGGGATAAGGTGGCGGCCTTTTTAAAATCCAATAGTACCGCCGCGAAGATCAGGTTGCCTATAATAACAGGTGATACGGTATTGCGGGCATTCTTCCCGCATAAGGTAGTGCCCCATGACGTTTGGTTGAATGGTTCTACGGTTAAGGCTATTACCGGTTCGGAAAGCATAACTGCGCCAGCCATAGCCCAGTTGATAAAGAACCAACTTTCCGGTCTTGCTGTTAAACGGGAGGATATTAATTTTGATGCCAGCAAACCTATTTTTGAGAAAGGCAACGGAGGGGAGCCAAGGAATATGTTCTATCGCTCTACCCTCACTGGCTACCTGGACGGCCTTACCAGTTCGCGGGGGGTAACCCCCGAACCTGATAACCAGGTTTCCCGTATTTTTGCAGTCAATGCAGATATTCTTGATCTCTGCAAACATGCTTTAGGAATGACCACAAAGTCTTTTCCTGCAAACAGGATACAAATCCTTACCGCCGATCCTGGCGCGGTTCACTTTACCGGCCAGGACTATGAACGGTGGAAATTAAAACATATTTATACCTATGAACTGCAAGGCCCGCCAAATTCACCGGGGGTACTTCGGCAACTGATGCTGGATGATTTGCGACGTTACCTGAATGTCGTTCCATCTGTAGGGTGGAAAGAGGTAGAAGTCTACCTCTTGGAGATTGCGCAGGGCCGGTCAGATGCGCTACGTACCTTAGGAGCTAAACCGGATGAAAACCTATATGTTAATGATAATTTGCCTAAGTACCTGACAAATCAGCCCATTACTTTCCTTGTGGATAAATTAAATAAATTATCCCCATTGCCTGTCATCAATCAAACGCAGCTTACCCATAACATAGATTTGCGATTACCCGCCAGTTTAAATGATTTTCCCGCACTTAAACAACACCTTAGTTCCTGTGGCTTAAACCTCATCTTAGCCAAACGTAAAGTTGAAGTACTTGTAATTAAAGAAGCAGCAAGCCTTGAAGAAGGGGCGGCGCTTAGTTTTTAAATGAATATGATTAACCGTTAAGAAGAAAGGAGTTAAAAGGTTCCCATGTCACACTTAATGTTCTTATCCCCACCTATCCTGGTGATACAAAATATGACCATTAAGCCCATCCTGGTGACACGAAGGCCGGTACAAAACAGACAGTATTATTAGATGCAGGCCAGCGGCATAAAAACCGGGAGTGTTGATAGCACTCCCGGCAAATGCTGTTAATGGTCTTTGAACGATCCCAGCAAAGAATCATATCAATTAAACAACTAACAAGCGTAAAAGTATGAACTTTATTTACAAAGTCATTAACACTATGAAACTGACAGCTATTCTACTCTTTATCACCGTAATGCAGGTAACAGCAGAGGGGACAGCGCAGACCGTAACGCTCAATGTAAGAAATGTAGGATTAAAGGCCGTTTTCAAGGAAATGCAGAAACAGACCGGTCTTTCCTTCGTATTTTACGAAAAACACCTGGCAGATACCAAACCGGTATCAGTCACTTTAACCAATAGTCCTTTAAAAGAAGCCCTGGCAACAATACTTGCAGACCAGCCGCTAACTTTTGAGATAGATAAAAATTCTGTGACCATTTCACGTAAGGTCACCAGTCCCCCGCCTGTTTCACCTCCACAGTCAAAGGATAAGATCAAAGGCAAGGTTACAGATGAAGCAAATCAGCCCATCAGTGGGGCCACTGTAAAGGTAAAAGGAACAGATATATTAACAATAACCGACGATGAAGGCAATTTTTCGTTGAATGGCGTAGAAGGAGATGCAATATTAATCATTACTTATGTGGGGTATCAACCAATGGAGCTTTCATTGAGTGGTCGGGAAATGATTGCCGCTCGTTTAAAAATTGCAATCGGTGAACTGACCGAGGTACAGGTATCAACCGGGTATCAGTATGTGCCACGGGAACGTGCAACTGGTTCGTTTAATCATGTGGACAATAAACTCATCAATCGGAGCGTAAGTACAGGAATCATAGACCGTATCGAAAATTTAGTGCCAGGCGTTTTGTTCAATCGTGGCGATGCGATAAAAACAGACCCGTTACTGATACGGGGACGAAGCACCATATTTGCGGATGCTAAACCGTTGATCGTAATAAACAATTTCCCTTATGATGGCGACCTGAACAACCTCAACCCCAATGACATTGAAAGCATAGATATTTTGAAGGATGCCGCCGCTGCAAGTATATGGGGGGCGAGGGCCGGTAACGGGGTGATCGTGATCACCACTAAGAGAGGGCATACCGCCAAGCCAAATATAGAATTGAACTCCAATGTAACTGTACAGGGCAGGCCCGACTTGTTCAATGTTAACACGGTTTCATCAGGTGACTATATTGATCTGGAAAAATGGTTATTTGACAAAGGTCATTACAGCAGTGTTGAATTGGACAACCTTAATGGCATGGGGTATCCACCCTTAACGCCGGTGATTGAGCTGCTGATTGCAAAGCGTGATGGTCGCTTATCCGCTGCCGACGCAGATGCACAAATTGAAGCATTTAAGAAGGCTGATGTTCGCAGTGATACCGAACGTTACCTGTATCGGGTAGCCGTAAACCAGCAATATGCTTTAAATGTTAGCGGAAGCACACCTAACATCAATTATTATATGTCTGCCGGGTACGACAGGAATCTATATTCCTTGGTTGGGCGATCCTATGACCGGATTTCTTTGCGTAGTCAAAATTCCTTTAAGATCACCAAATCCTTACAAGCTGATTTGGGGATCAATTTTTTGTTAAGTACGGACAAATCTGGTAACAATCCTGGCAATGGTTATATAAGTAGTGCTGCTTCTAAACCATTCTATCCCTATGCCAGCTTGGTAGATGACAATGGTAACAGATTGCCTATTTATGCAGATTATCGGAAAGATTTTTTAATGAATGCTGAAAGTCGAGGTTTGTTGAATTGGGAGTATAATCCAATTAATGATATTAAACAAACCGAAAATAACGATAAGATACGAGACTATTTGGTTACAGCAGGATTACGTTATAAGGTTACTGATTTTCTAAACATTGAGACTAAATACCAATTTGAAAATCAATTGAGCAATGGTAATCTTTGGTATAAGGAAGATTCATACTATGCCCGTAACCTGATCAATAATTTTACACAGGTTAACCCCGCAAATAACAATCTCACTTTTCCAGTTCCAAGAGGCGGCATTTTGGATGTACGCAATACTGAACTGACCTCTCACCAGGGTAGGGTGCAGTTGAATTACAATCAAAACTTCGGACTAAAACATGACATTTCAGCTATTGCAGGTTATGAGATAAGAAGTATCGTGACTACCGGTAACAATTCAAGAAGCTATGGTTACAATTCAGAAACAAGCACCCTACAGCCACGGATAGACTATATATCACAATTTACGTGGTATAGCAATCAGTTTGAAACGAGGATGATAGAAAACCCTCAATCTATTTATAAGCGCACTGATAATTTTCTTTCCTACTTTACGAATGCTGCATATACTTATGATGGTAAATATATTTTATCTGCAAGTCTTCGTAAGGATCAGGCAAATTTGTTTGGAGTGGCAACGAACCAAAAGGGTACGCCTTTATGGTCGGTAGGTGGAGCCTGGATAATCTCTAAGGAAAAGTTTTACAATATCTCCGAAATCCCCTTGTTAAAATTGAGGGCTTCTTACGGGGAAAGTGGGAATATTTCTAGGAAGGCATCGGCTTATTCAACAGCTTTTTACAATCCTGCTAATACAACTCCCGCCAATACGTTAACTATCCTTACGCCTCCGAACGAAAAATTGTCTTGGGAACGGATAAAAATGGTTAATCTTGGACTTGACTTTCAAACTAGAGTAATTGGAGGAAGTATTGAATACTACGAAAAAAAGTCTAATAATTTACTAGGGCAAGCACCACTTGACCCAACGCTAGGTCTGTCTGATAATTCATTGCAAAGTTTCTACTATGGAAATGTGGCAGGAATAAATGGCAAAGGTGTAGATATTGAGTTAAATAGCCGGAATCTGAATGGCAATATAAAATGGAACACCAATCTATTATTCAGCTACACAAAATCCACAGTGAGCGATTACCTTATGCCGGTCAGCTCTATAGGAAATATTTATTTGGCGAGTGACAATAGCGCGAGCATTAACCCGGTTATTGGCAGACCATTATTTGCCATGTATAGTTTTCCTTGGGCCGGATTAGACCCCAATACTGGTGATCCGATGGGCATTGTAAATAAAAACAATAGCAAGGATTGGAATCGCATATACACCAATACCAGGTTGGACAGTTTAATTTATAACGGCTCTATTCAACCTACAATTAGTGGTGCATTTAGAAACACCTTTTCCTGGAAAAACCTGTCATTATCTTTCAATATCAGCTATAAGTTAGATTATTACTTCAGGAAAGCTACACTTAATTACGGATCATTATTTTACAGTTGGTCAGGCAATGGTGATTACAGTAGGCGTTGGCAAAATCCGGGCGATGAAAAATCTACGAATATTCCCTCTATGGTTTATCCAAACCCGGCCAATAGGGACAGGTTTTACCAGTATGCGGAAATTAACGTGCTGAAGGGTGATCACATACGGCTGGAAGATATAAACATTAGCTACAACCTTACAAAGAAACAACTGGCTTCCTTACCCGTCAATAACGTTCGGTTTTATTTCTACGCGAATAACTTAGGGGTAATATGGAAAGCAAATAAGGCCGGCATTGATCCATATTACAACAATTCACCATTGGTAGCAAAACGATTTTCTTTCGGTCTTAATGTTAATTTTTAAATGAATAATCATGAGAACAAAACGATACATAGGTACTCTCTTAATCATATTGATGATTTCAGCATGTAAAAAATCGGATTTCCTCAATACAATTCCCGACAATTCTTTAAAAGTACCTACGACCTTAACTGACTGTCAGGACTTACTGGATAATGACCGGATCATGAATGGTACAAATGGCCTTGGTTTGGTTCCGAATTTAACCCTTGTGGGGTCTGATGAAGTATATCTGCGACCTATTAATTACAATTCCGTTACACCTTTGGCATTGGCTCAATATAAATGGGCTGATGATGCTTTTCTTGGAAATTCCATTGCGGATTGGGATTTCCCCTATCGGGCAGTATTTTATGCCAATCAGGTTTTGGAACTTTTAGAAAAAATGGAAAATAAGAACGAAGCCGGTTTTAATAATGTAAAAGGACAAGCCCTTTTCCATAGGGCATTTATGTTTTACAACCTGGCACAGGTTTTTGCGCCACAATATAAAAGCGGTTCCGCTTCAACTGACTTGGGAATCCCGCTACGGCTAAGGGCAGACATTAACGAAAAGCTAAGCAGGTCTACAGTTCAACAAACTTATGACCGGATCATTGCAGACTTGACCGCAGCAGAATCTTTATTGCCTGATACTGCTCTTTACAAAACACGGGCTTCCAAGGTAGCTGTATATGCGTTGTTAGCAAGAACTTACTTAAACATGCAGGAATACGACAAGGCCCTTGTATATGCTGATAAATCAATACAGATAAAAAATGGACTGATGGACTTCAATACTGAACAAATTAAAAGATTCAATAAAGAAGTTATATTCCATTCGATAGGTATCTCTTATAGGTTTTTTAACGTTGATACTACTCTTTATAAATCCTATGATAGTAACGATCTAAGAAAAACTAAATATGTTAGTGTTTTTTCTGGGCCTTATTGGTATTTCTCTGGTAGTTATGAACCTAATGGCAGTTTATTTTTTGGCCTAGCAACCGATGAGATGTATTTAACTCGTGCCGAGTGTTATGCAAGAAAGTCTGACGTAACAAATGCGTTAAAAGATTTGAATTTTTTGTTGAGAAATAGATTTAAGGCTTCTTCGTTTGTTGATCGGGTTGCAGTAAGCGGCTCGGAGGCATTAGCTCTAATTCTAGGGGAACGCAAAAAGGAACTACTCTTTAGAGGGCTGCGCTGGACAGATTTAAGAAGGTTAAATGATGAGGGACGAAACATTACATTGACAAGAAATATTAATGGCCAAGTCATTACTTTACCTCCAAATAGTTTAAAGTATACCTGGCCCATACCATCCGATGTGATTTCATTTAATCCGGGCATGAAACAAAACCCACGCTGATTAGAGTGTAAATAAACATAAAGCCGTAAGGCTTTATGTTTATTATAATACAACTTTGAAATTAAGGTTTCAGAAAAAGATTGACAAGTGTTCCAGCTGGTCTGTATTCATATACATCCGGGTTTGTACTTACCAATACTTTGTTGTATGCAGTGCGTTCTTCAGCACAATTGACATTACTTGGTGATGGGCAACTTACTGGATTAGATGTTGGGGGCACAGTGTTTGGGATAATAATTGCGGTTCCTGTTGCATCATAAGCCCAAAAATAATTAGGTAAATCCTTTGTTGTGAAAGCAACTGCACTAGCTGCAACTACAATAGCGATTAAGCCAAAAAGCATTTTTTTCATAATAAATAAATTTTAATCGTTAACTGCTTACTCATTTATACAGGATTTCAGCTATTTCCTGCCTGCTATCTCCTGCCGGAATCAAACAGGTTATACTTACCGCGATAAATAATTTATAGGGGCATAGGCTTATAATAAAGGGCTAACAATATCCCATCAGGCCAAAATTCCATAGGCCAGGTATTTGGGTTTATGGTATAACTGCTATATTCAGCAACACAACGAATATTAAATGGCACGTTACAAGTGAATGGATTTGTTGTTGGTGGATAATTGGGGTACTGGGGATAAATGATCTGTTGCCCCGTAGCATCATAGACAAAAAAATAGGTGTTCGTCTTTAGTCCCCTTTTGTAGTTTACGAAGGAACTGGTAACAATACCAAGGATCAAGGCTAGTATACACCAAATGTTCCATTTCATAAATGATCTTTTTATTGTCAGTTTGGTTTCAGGTAAATCTGAATAAACCCACCTGCAGGTATATATCTCCCAAAAGCATCCACGCTATAACTTGAATATTCCGCTGCGCAATTCTTTTGTCCAGGAGGTGGGCAGCTAACTGGCAAAGAACTAGGTGGAACCGTCATCGGAAATATAAGACTTGTACCTGCTGCATTATAAATCCAGAAATAACTAAGACGCTTTTTCCTGTGTTCACTCATTCCCACCAGCACAATGCCTATTAATATCGTAATAAGTCCGATTGTTATTTTTTTCATCGTTAAAGGTTTTGGTGTAGGAGCTATTATAACCAGGATCATGCAATTCCGATCTCACTTTTTGATTTCTGATCAACTCCCTGGTACTTTTGGAGCCTCAATGCCCAAAGTGCAAGCCCGGTAAAGAATACGTTAAAAATAATATGCTGTGACCAGGTTAACCTTTGAATTACGCCGCCGCAAGAGCAGGGTAAATCTTTTCCTCCGAAAATGATCATAAGCGTAAGGTATATTGTGAACCCGGTCATTAATAAAAGGGAAGCAAATAACCCGATCCTTCTGGTTTTGGGGATTAAAAGAAAGACAACTGCAATGAGTTCGGCAACAGGGACGGCCCAGGAAATCAGGTCGCCAAACTTGCTGATAAATGGGTAGGTCTGTAGCTGATAGCGAAACAGATTATAATCAGTGAGTTTGCTTAACGCTGTGTAGGTAAACAACAAAATGAATAGTGCCGAGATTATTTCAATGATGATATGCTTATAGGCTAGGATAAATTTTCTGCTGCGGTATATTACTGGTATCATAGTGTTAAGGTTTTGCGGATAGTGCGTTGTTATCTCTAGGTGTTCATCGCAAGAAATCCGGGGGCCGGTAGGTTCAGCAATTGCAACATTATATTGTCCCGGCTTCCCGGTTCCTTTGTCATCCATCGGTTGTTAACGTTGGGTCATTGGCGAACGTTGTGGTTGGTGACCTCGCGTATCTGATCCCGTTCTCTTAACCAAAGGTAACCCACTAAATATATCCGAAAGTACATAAATGGGTAAACGCTGATCAACGTTATGTGCATCCATAAATGATGCGAAAGGTAGTTGCCAAAATTGTAGTCAGGATTTTTCATTCACTTTACGAAGATCATGGGGTGGCTTCCCGTAATACTGCGTAAACTTTCGGGTAAAATTGTTGGGGTGTTTATAGCCTGTTAACCTGGCTATTTCGTCAATAGGCTTATCAGTTTCAAGTAACATTTTCAACGCTACATCCATTCGCTTGCTAATGACAAAGGCTTTCAGGCTAACGCCATGCACACTTTTAAATAATTGAAGTAATCTTGTTCGTGTGATATAGTATTTATTCGTGAGTTCGTGTATGGTAATGTTATGCCGGAGATTCTGAATTAGATAGCTGGAAATTTCAGCAATGACTGTTTTGTCCTGCGCAGGAATGGGTTTTTGCTTGGTCATGTGGCATAGCATTATGGTTATCCAAACATGGATAGATCAAACCGCGAACGCGGCAGGGTAGAGAAGGAACAAATACGAGGGAATACGGGTTAGGTATATAGATTGAATTTAACCTATTAAAGATATTGGTTTAGAAAATTTGCATTTTGCTAAGTGGTTTCCTTTACCCGGAACCTAAATTTACCCATTTACCTGATTGGCCTGGATCGGGGGAAGTTAACCAGGATCTAGTCTGCCTGGCTGGCCGGACGAGGGGTACACCAAACAACCTTATTGTTTCTGTAAATAGTTGAAATTCCAGTCTTTAGATTTTATTATAGAAAATCACAAAGTGTAACAGATTGCCTTTTCATTTTTTTTCAATACTTTGCGCTTTCCTCATTCGATTTCAGTTTCAACCTTAACTTTTTTAGTAGATCATTTTACGGCCAGCGGTAATAATCGTTAGGTACGATCCTATTTTAATCAAGCTAAATGTTTTATAATGTCTAAATGGAACATCTTCAGAAAGACCCCGGTTCAGGTTCAGGAAGTAATTAATCCACTGCAAAAGCCGCTGGATGAGTTGCAACAGCGATTTGATGAGGCGCAACAGCAATTAAAAAACGCAAATCAGATCATAGAATATCAGACCCAATTGATTGAGGTCTATAAGCAGATGGTTGAACCAAATACACCTTTAAAGATCATTGGCTATACGAACAACAAGCAGCAGACTTTTATAGTCACAAAAGAGGCACCGGATAAGTTATATTTTAGCCTGTATATTCCAGAGCAACAATGTTGGGATTTAAAGAACTATAAATTGCTGCAACCACTGGCAGAGGTTTGTGCATTGACAAAGGACAACAAAGTGACCATCGAAAATTTAAACGTCCATCCGGATCACTTAAACATGAGATACGGAGCATACCTACTTGCCGAAGTACTTGCCGAGGTGAAAAGTAGGGGCTTTAAACTGATTGATGGTAAACTTGTTTTACCAAATCGTGAAGAAGAATCTTTGCGCATCTTTTTGAGCGGTAATTTTATTGGGCACGTATGTTCTGACAACAAAGTAATACTAAAGGAATCTAAACTATAGTTTGTTAATTTGCCTGGTTGTCTTTAAAACTACGTGTTAAGTTTTTGTTGACCGGCACTTGTTCCCTGTGGGAACTGTTGTTGCGACGCTCCGTTTATCGTCTGTCAACAAATCATCTTTTTTGACTGGCAAACTTCCCGCGCTCGGTGCAAGCGATGCGGGCGGCACTCTAGGCCGCTTATCCGCACCCCATGCACCGCAGTAGGCATACCTATACACAGTTTGCTTCGCTGTGTTATAATCTTCCGATCAACCCAGCTTTACACGCACACATAGCTGTTCCACAAAAGCAGCGTTTTCTGTAACAGGTTGGCCCAGGCAATACCAGTACTTTTAGCTAATGCATATTCCTTCTTTATTCTCAATCCCGCAGTTATCCGTTAGCCTTATTGCTGGTGAAAAAAAGGACTTCGGTTGCTCGTATAGGTTAACTGAATTTTAATATAAAACACTGATAATTAGTTGGTTTGTGTGGTGTTTTGGTGTATCTTTAAGGTGCTTTAATGCGCATAAAGAAGATGGTTAACGTTAGTTTATAACCTTTAAATTATGTTTTATGAGTTTCAGGTCACGGCTAATGTTCATGAGTTGGGAAATTCAAAGACAGAAGAAACTAAGTCGTTCCCGCGCTCTATCTACTGCATGGCTCATCTATGGATTGGAGAATATAACCGTTTATTATCTACACAAGAAATTAAGCGGAACCCGTAAGAAAGCCCCGTTACAGCCCCACCGGTTTAGTTTGTTTAATTAACTAAAATCAATTTTATGAAATTCTTTAATAGCTGCAATTCCATTGCGGAGGTGAAGTCTTTATATAAAAAGTTGGCAAAGGAAAATCATCCAGATTTGGGGGGGGATGTGAAAACTATGCAGGCTATAAATATTGAATACGCCTATGTATGCGCTCTTTTTGCAAAAGGAAGTGGTCGGTCTGATGAAGACATAAATGCGGAAATCCGGTTATCTGAAGAATACAGGGAGGCCATTGAAAAGATCATCCATTTACCGGATATATTAATTGAACTGGTTGGGAACTGGATTTGGGTAACCGGAAACACGAGACCAGTAAAAGAAACCCTCAAAGCCGCAGGGTATCATTATGCTCATGTTAAGGTGGCCTGGTATTTCCGTAATGAAATGTTCAAAACAAGGGGGAGCGGGGCACCGCTTGAAAAAATTCGTGCCAAATACGGGAGTGAAACATTGAATACAAGATACAGGGGAAAAGCAATCGAATAATCAAGTAAACTATTTTTTATGAATCATATCAGATTGGTAATTGATATTAAGGATGCCACAATACAGGCGATCTACAGCAATTTCAACATGGATATAATTGTAGTAGATCATGATTGCCGGGAGAATGAGGAAAGCCCGGTACAACAAATTAGGGAACCCGACGTAGTTAATCCTTTCATATATGAGTTATATGATAGTGATACGCCGGGAGGGCTAGAAATACGGGAGAAACTACAAGCGTTAAAATTTTAAATCGTTTGACGTATGAAAAATTTAGATAAAAAAAGCACCATTATTTTTAGCAGGTTGCTTGAAATATTAGCTAATCATGATTGGATGAAATTGGTTATGACCAATAGGTTACCGCTTACCATAAAAAAAATTAGAGTATTTGAGAATACTTCTAAAGGTAAAGTCATTTTGATCGGCCTCATTCAGGAGAAAGAGCAAACCGTATTTGTGGAGGGCATGCCAACTTTTATGCGATTCCCTGAAATGCGTTTCTTAGTAATGGAAGGCAGAAGTGAGGGAATGTCGATCTATCCACAGTTTTTTGCCAAAGATTCCCAACCCAATTTAGTAAGAGAGGCCATTACGTTAAGTATAACAGGAGAAATTACAGAGGTAGATACAGAGTTTCAGGCGAAGCTATGCACAATGGCCGTTGATTGGCTTAGTATCTTGGAAAAAGAAGGCTTTTTATTGTTCAAGTGATTGAGAGGGCCACGGATTACCCTATGGCCCTCACCTTTTTGATATTACATCTACTTAACACAAACACTAGATAATGAAAAAGATTTCAGAAATGATGAATACAGACAAGGCGATAGCATTACATCAGCTTTTCCCTGAAGGGGTGCCTATGATCCTTGTGCATATCATAAAATATGCAGACTATCTGGAAACAAATAAAGATGAATTGCGCAAACAATGGGGGGCTAAACCGCAGCTATTTACTTTTGATGAATGGCTAAATATTGCGGTGTCAACGAGACGAAGGATAGACCATTATTATAAGAAGCTGTTAAAAAGTTCATCATTGTTTGCAGACCAATTATTTGATTTGCCGGTTGTCTTTTTCGTAGTTGATTGTACTATAAAATATGCCGATACATTAGAAGCCGATTCTAAATTGAAAAAGATGATTGAAATCCTCTTTTGTTAGGGTGGAGCCAACTATTGTTTAATTTTAAAATCTACATCATGATAAATCAAGCAGGAATAAGTATCGCAGATTTTGAAGCGATGAAGGCTGAATATCCCAGGACATTACTGCTTTTTCGGGTAGGCAATTTTTATGAATCCCTCAATGAAGATGCAAAGATCATTGCCTATATATTGGGAACGGTGCTGATCAATGGTACAGACAGCATCGGGGAGCCATGTACCTTTACAGGCTTTCCTGATCATGCAGTCATTTACTATCAAAAACGATTGGTTAAAGCAGGTTATTTGGTTGCTCTATGTGAACAACAAGAACCGCCGAAAAACGATCCGAAAGCGCCCACACTTTTTTAAGTAATTATGTGAGACAGTGCCAGCCGGGCGTGGGGGCACTGTTAGCTTCGTATTTTTAGACGGGAACGGCCTACAATGGGAATAATCCCGGAAAGCTGCCGTTTTCAGCCTCCACAAACCCACACGCACTGCCGGCTGAAAACGGCAGCTTGTGATTGACATGATCTACTATTAATGTGGATGCAATAAAAAACCGCCCCTTAGACAAAAGGCGGCTCTTATTGGTCGCAAAGAAATCTGTTCTACGACCTGTGCAAAGTTTATTCCTGCTCTGCCGAAACAGGGAATTTTAGATAGTTGTACGCATGTTGTTTTACAGTGTTCAATAAAAAGGTTTCAAGATCAATAGGCTGTCTGAAGTTTTTGCAAAGGTGTACTGCCTTTAAAAATACTATATTTACAATGTCCTCGGCCACGGTCTTATTAGATGTAATGTCAATTGCGAGTTTGTATAGATTTTCACGATATAAGGAATCTATCACTATTCCTGCTTCCAGATCACCGGTCTGAAGTGCTTCAAGTTGAGTTAATGTACATCCCATGTATGTATTTTAAGGTTTGCGCTGTCCTGTAAATTTATGCCTTCAGAACCTGAAAACCCTAACTTTTATATATTAAATTTTGACATTTAACGGGTATTTTTTCGTATTTTTAATATATCAGTATATGGGCCATGCGCCGCACTTATTACCATAACGAAGAACAGCAGCTATTTAATAATAGCCTTTCGGCATTGCGGATCGCAGCCAGGTCTTGTATAATGCTTTTTGTTTATTCCCCTCTGTTGCTGATTGGCTTTGCCTTAAGTTCATTTTTATGGGGTACAGGAAATCAAGTCCTTTTGCTTTTTCTTTTCACCGGCATTTTTGCCCTGTTGCTGTTCGGAATGATTTACTTTTTGAAAGGACTGCTGATAGGCTGCCGCAATAAGAAAAGTCTATGGTGGCTCCCCTTATGGATATTGTGTGTGGGTTTGACCTGTATATTCCCGGTATGGCTGGCATACGATGCGATCCAGTTTATAGCCGTTCGCATATCGGCCACCAACACTGGTATGGTCACCAAATTACTTGCAGTAATATTGGGCATCTACATTTATTCATTTTATACCTTCCACAAAGATAAATGCCCTTCAATAGCCATTTCATGTTATAAGATTGGTAAAGAATTGATAAGCCGCTAATCCCGAATTTTCTTTACTGTTGGGGCTAAAGGCAAACTGGGACACTACGCAAATCGGCTATCCATTTATGATGGGGGTAGCCGTTCTTTTTGAGTGTTGTTAAATAAAAAGCCCTGATGAGAACACCAGGGCGGGTTGCTGCTTAATTTGTTATTTATCCTATTTTTTAAAAATGAATAAATTGGTTAATTGAACACCAACCTTTTTATTTACAATATCTAATTTACTTTATCTTTCTGGCCGGGAAAAAACAATATAATCCATGATCTTCAGGGAATTGAACAACTCTAAAATTTATATTCTTCTATTGAATTAATGCTGAATGTTAGGGTTAGTTCATTGTTGTTTATCTAAAGGAATCCAGTAAATATTATATAATTATGAATATGTATGCTGCTAAATTTTATGATCACATTGCGATTTTTCGGTTATTTCATGGATTTATGTAGCTTGTACCCATTAAACATCTCTTATGAAAGCAGTACTTTTTTGCCTGGCTTTCTTCCCTGTTTTGACAGGTTGCTGGAAACCGCCCTTGATAGGCAATTCCGAAGGCTATGAATGGCCCCTGATTCCGGAGCTTGTTAAGACCAGGGCGAAGTATTTTGCCAATCGTTACGGAGTAAATAACATTTGCCTGATTCAAAAGGAGCAGGTCGTTTACGAGCCGTTCGCCTATATAGGTAGTCTGCCGGATAGTACGAGCTGGCGCAAGCGAATGAACAAGGAGGCCAACGCCTTTTGTGATTCCGTCCTGCGCGATCATAAGGAACTGCTATCTGCCATAGCATTAAAGTTCGATGTTTTCTTTTTTGACCCTACAGGTGTAAACCTAAAGGGTACTATATCCTTCGAGTACAACGACCTGACAAAATATCCCTTTGGTTACTAATCTACATCGTTAAATCATTAGCCCTCCTTTGGCTTTGGAGAACCCCGAGGGTTTTCCAAAAGATTTTGAACTGGAACCTGATTGCTAATTTTTTAATTATTTACACAAATGCAGCTTTTAAAAGCTACTGTACCTTTTGTTCTGATCCCGGTACTGTTCTTTCAATGTAAAAAAAATGTTGAAAGGGAACCGGAATCACCTATTACCCAGGAATTGATTAAATGGGCACAAGCGCACCTTAACTTTTTAGAAGGGTATCATTCGGTTGAATACAATCACGATTTCAACACAGACACATGGGGACTTGTCTATAGGGCTACCTATAATAGAGAACCACCAGGAGAGGAAGAAAAAGCGAAATACTGGGATGCTAGATTTGCCATGATAGCCCGCTATGCTTTTTTTGAGGTGCTTAAAGGGAAATGGGGCAAGTGGACGGAAATCTCCTATACGGTACATTTCCTGCGCAATGAGTTTGGGCCAGGGGGTGATTATATAATTTACACATACAAAAAGGATGATCCGGTTTTTAAATAATACGCTTTACCTGTTCTAAGTCCCTGCTGCCGGGTAATACTAAACCGTTGGTGCTTTAACAATGTTTATTTCAATGGAAGTAAAGATTTCAGGTTTGACCAAATTGGCCGGACAGATGACCGTTGTTAAAGCATTTAGACAGATAGCAACGAGTATCAAAACGATCAAAAGGTCGCAAAAGCCATTAAACGAGACGACGATTTTGGAAATATGCCTAATGCAATGGAACCAGGATTACAGCCCTGTATCTGGAAAGTTGCTGGTAAAGCCGCTGGACTTTCAAACCCCTGAAAGTTCAGCGGCTTTTTTTTCGATGGCTACCTGTATAACAGATATACAGGAAGAAAGGGAGCAAGCCTATGAATTTTTGATCTGCAATACCCTGCCCAACGTCAATATAGTTTTAGAATTATTCCCTGCAACCCATTCAGCAGTTTGGCGATATTATGATGCGCTCAATAAGAAAACCCTGCCATTTGCTTTACAGGTTGTGACCGATCTGCTTCGGGAAAAAAATATACGGACTTTAAATATCAGTTATGTGGCACATAGAATCAGTGTGCATAATTTAAAGGTGTTTTTTAGGAAGAACAATTTAGAAATTGTTCTTGAACAATGCCCAACGTAATCCTTCATAGCACTCATTACTACTTCACTTACACCCATTCAGCGGCTGAACATCTTGCCTTTTGCTACACGTAAGCGTATCTTTAATATCTGCATCCTCTTTCTCTTTTTTTTCCTCTGCATATTGTACGATGTTTCAAGGACGGTATACCGTAATGGTATGGACCTGGATAATAATGTAGGCTTACTGTGATCTTACAGATTGCTGTAAAGCGGCAAGGTGACCCCTGGCGGTTCACCGGCGAGATGTTCAAATGTTACACATTTGGAATCTCGCCCCGCTGCCTCCGAAGTCGGGCGGGGGATGGGAAATAGATTTTGTAACAGTGAAAAGGATATTGTGATGAAGAAGGAAGTACGTAATCTATGGCTGAATATCAGGCTAAATCAGGCCGAGTATGATAGATTGAACCTGCTATTTAATAAATCTACCTGCCAGCAACTTTCGCAATATGCTAGGCTAATGATCCTGCAAAAACCAGTGACGGTGTATCACCGCAATCAATCATTAGATGAGTTCCAGTCTGAACTGATCAAGCTGAAAAATGAGCTTGCCGCCATTGGCAATAACTACAACCAGGTCGTTCATAAACTGCACATGCTGGACACATGGCCGGAGGTAAAGGCATGGCTTGCCATCAATGAGGCAGGTAAGAAAAACTTCATGCTGAAGATGGATGAAATTGTGAAAAGGATGAATGAAGTGTACGAATTATGGTCGCAAAAATAACAGTCCCAGCCACAGTTAGCAGGGCGCTCAACTATAACGAGAAAAAAGTACAAAAGGGAGTGGCAGAGTGTATTCATGCAGGTAACTTCCTGAAGGATGTTAGGGACATGAACTTCCAGGACAAACTTACGCGCTTCCAAAATCTGATTGCCCTCAATACTTCTACAACCAACACGCTCCATATCTCCTTAAATTTTGAGCCTTCTGAAAAATTTACCGATGACAAGCTGCGGGAAATAGCTGATAATTATATGCAAAGGATTGGCTTTGCAGACCAGCCGTACCTGGTCTATCGCCATGACGATGCTGGGCACCCGCATTGTCACATTGTGACCACCAATATACAATCGAATGGTAAGCGCATTGATACCTATAAGATCGGGGAAAGGAAAAGCAGACCGGCATGTGAGGCTATTGAAAAAGAGTTCGGATTAATTGTTGCCAAAGGCCGTAATAGCAGGCGGGATAAGGAGATAAAGCCCCTCGATGTGCAAAAGGTCATCTATGGCAAGTCCGAAACGCGCAGGGGTATAATTAACGTGCTGGATGGAGTACTGAAACAATATAAATATACCAGCCTGCCCGAACTGAACGCAATACTGGCCCAATACAATGTGCTGGCAGATCGGGGTAAGGAAGGGGAGCGGATCTACAGTCACCGTGGGCTGAATTACCGGGTTCTGGATGAACAGGGCCGTAAGCAAGGAGTACCGATTAAGGCAAGCTCTATTTATAACAATCCCGGTTTAAAATACTTGGAACAGCGGTTCGGGCAAAATAAGGAGAGCAGGGATACCGATTTGAAAAAACTGCGGGTTAAGATTAATTGGGCACTGGCACAAAATCCCACTTCCTTAAGGGAGTTCAGGGCACAACTGGAAGAAGACCGGGTGAAGGTCGTTATCCGTCAGAATGACCAAGGTCGGATATATGGTCTGACCTTCATTGATAACGAACATCGTGTAGTTGCCAATGGTAGGGATATAGGCAAGGAATACGCCGCTAAAGGGATACTGGAATCTTTGGGCATTGCACAGCAGGACGAAAAAAGCCAGCAGCAGGAAACAGCTTGGGAAATTGGTAAGGGGGGTATACAGGGTAATAAAGGGTCAGAACGCTATTATGCAAATCCTGATCACAAAGCAGAGGATGCTGGCAGGACTACAGACCAGGAGAAAGAAAAAGATAAGACCCTGTATTTTTCTAAAGTTGGAAAAATTACGGAATCAGGAAGCCATACCCCGCCGGAACTGACACAGGACGAGACTAAAAAGAAGAAAAGGAAACGTCATTTATAGGCATGTGAGATAGAAAAAAGGAGGGTAGGGATATGTCGAGGACAGGAGAGGACGAAAGAGCCTTACGGAAAATAATAGACATGACCAGGGCAATGAGCTTTGCTTTGTTGGCCCTGCATTTTTATTTCTATTGTTATGCTGCTTTTGTGGAGCTTGGTTACAGGGCCGAGATCACGGATAACCTCTTGCAGGCAGTGGCCCGGTCGGGCCTGCTGTCGGGTTTTTACAGGTCGAAATTATTCGCCCTGGGCTTATTGCTGGTTTCCCTGATAGGAGCAAAGGGTAAGAAGTCGGTGAAGCTGGACTACAGGTCTGCCCTTGCTTACCTTTTTTGTGGGTTGCTGCTTTTCTTTGCAAGTCAACTTACTTTCTTTGGCGGTCTTTCACGCATCCATACAGCCGGGTTATATATCGGGATAACCACTATTGGCTATCTGCTGATTATTGCAGGGGGCACACTGCTTACCCGGTTGATCAAGCTGCGGAATCAAAAGGATATATTCAACCGCGAAAATGAATCTTTCCCCCAGGAAGAACGAAAACTGGAAAACGAATTTTCCATCAACCTGCCTGCCGAATACTGGTATAAGGGCCGTAAGCGTAAAAGCTGGATTTCTATTGTTAGCCCGCAAAGGTCAATTTTAGTAGTTGGCGGCGGAGGCAGTGGGAAGACCTATTTTTTTGTAGAATCCCTGATCAAGCAGCACCTGGCTAAAGCGGTGAGTATGTTCGTGTATGATTTCAAGTATGATGACCTGTCGGTGATCGCTTACAATCATTTTCTGAAGAACAGGAAAAAGTTCCCCGCAAGTACTGCTTTTTATGCCATAAACTTCGACGATCTGCAACACAGTCACCGCTGCAATCCCCTTAACCCGGAAACCATGTCTGACATTACCGATGCTGCGGAATCCGCCCGTACCCTCATGCTGGCTTTGAACAAAGATATGGTAGGTAAACAAGGTGAATTTTTTACCGAATCCCCAATCAATTTTGTAACTGCCCTGGCCTGGTTCCTTCGCCGGTATGAAGATGGCCGTTTTTGCACCTTGCCACACTTGATAGAGCTGGCACAGGTTCCGTATAAAAAGCTCTTTTCAATACTTCGAGTTGAAGAACAGATTCAGCCATTAATTTCGCCCTTTATCAGTGCGTATCTGTCGGGCGCCGCAGACCAGCTTGAAGGTCAGGTTGCAAGCGCAACAATCAGTTTGGCCCGCCTGTCTTCTCCCAACCTTTATTATATACTTACCGGGAATGATTTCTCCCTTGATATAAATAACCCAAAGCGTCCCAAAGTAGTTACCATTGGGAACAACCCTTTAAAGACCCAAACCTATGGAGCAGTGATTTCGCTCTTTACTACAACGTTGATTCGCTTGGTTAACCGAAAAGGCCAGTTAAAGAGTAGCCTGGTATTTGATGAGTTCCCCACGATCATGTGCCAGGGTATCCCTGAACTTGTGGCAACCAGCAGATCGAATGGCGTATGTACTACAATTTGCTTGCAGGGAATGGATCAACTACGCATGAATTATGGAAAGGAGCAGGCAGATGTGATCTTTAATATTGTGGGGAATGTCATTGCTGGGCAGACTTCAGGAGATACAGCAAAACAGCTATCCGAGAGGTTCGGAAAGATTATGCAGGATAGGGAAAGCATTGCAATCAACAGCAGTGATACCTCTATAACCCGGTCAAAGCAATTGGATTTGGCAATCCCGGTTTCTAAAATAGCCGGACTAAGCAGCGGCGAGTTTGTTGGTATGGTGGCTGATACGCCAGATACCCCGATTCAACTAAAAACGTTTCATGCCAGGATCATCAACGACCATCAGGCACTAAAAAAAGAAAGGGCTGGTTATATCCCTCTGCCTAAAGTATCGGATGTGACACCCGAAACAATACTGAAAATGTACCAACAGCCCAGGGAAGATGTGCGTAACATCGTGGATGTAGTGATAGAACGGATCATGAATACCCCAGGTATGGAAGACCTGATCATTAAGAAGTGAAAATTTAAAACTTGTTTAATATGAACACACAGGAAGCAAAGAAAATCCCGATTGTGAGTTACCTGGCAAAGCTGGGGTACAATCCGGCAAAACCAGTGAGGAATAATGTGTACTGGTACTTATCACCATTGAGTGAAGAAAAGACCCCATCCTTTAAAGTTGATGCAGGTAAAAACCTGTGGCATGATTTCGGTGATGGCATTGGCGGTACATTGATTGACCTTGGAATAAGGTTACACAGGTGTTCTATATCTGAATTTCTAAAAGAATTGGAATCCAATAAAAATAGTTTGCCCATTTTTAAACAACCTTCTAGGCTTTCGGCTGAAGATGAAAAGCAAAACAAAGTTTCTATATTGGAAATCAAAAATCTTGAATCCGAATGGCTCACGGATTATTTACTTTCACGTAGGATTACCCTTGAATTGGCCCGTGTCTTTTGCAAAGAAGTAGTTTTTTCGCTTCGTGATCGTAAGTATATGGCAATCGGTTTTCAAAATAATTCCGGTGGTTTTGAGTTACGTAACCCTTCTTTTAAGTCCTCATCATCGCCAAAGGACGTAACCCTTCAGCGAGTTGGCACCCCTACTAAAAACCTGACGGTGACTGAAGGCTTCATGGATTATCTTTCTTTGCGTGAATTACAACTGGCCCCGTCCTCAACCGATCATCTGATTTTGAACTCGGCCAGCTTTGCTACTAAAGGTATAGAGATAATGAAAGCGTATGAGCATGTACATCTGTTCCTGGATAATGATCATAAAGGGAAGGAGGTAAGCCAGCGCATTATCAAGGAATCTGGATTGAAAGTTACCGATCATTCCAAACTTTATACAGGTCATGATGATCTCAACGCTTATCATGTTTCATTGGGACAGCAACAGCAGGATTTAGATAAGGTGAAGAAATTAGGTAGATAATTTATTGTAACAAATGAAGCCATTACAAGAGTTTGGTGATTTCTCCAGGTTCCGGTAAAATTCCCCTTAATCTGTCTGGTAGTTGCCTTGTTGTTTTATAGGTGGCTACTCCCATCGGTACATCAATATTTTTAACGGAAAACTCGACAACTGAATTGTTCTTTTCTTTACATAGCACAATACCAATAGCCGGGTTTTCTTCTGGCAGCTTTTCCTGCTCATTCAGCACATTCAGATAGAAATTAAGCTGTCCTGCATCGGCTGGTCTGAACTTATCCCTTTTGATCTCGAAAACAACCATACAGCGTAAAAGGCGGTTGAAAAAAAGAAGATCAACAAAAAAATCTTCACCGTCCACCTGGATACGGTACTGGTTTCCTATGAAACAAAAGCCCTTGCCTGCACGAAGAATAAAATCCCGAATGGAAAATACTACCTTTTTTTCAATCATTCTTTCAGTATCATCTTCTCCCACCTGGATATAGTCTAGTAAATATTCGTCACGGAACATAGCAAGTGCATTGTTATGCACTTCAGGGATAGTTTTAGCGAAATTGTTGGGTAGTTTCCCCTGATGATAAAATAAGCCTGCTTCAATTTGGTATTGCAAAACACTCACTGGCCAAAATTCATTCGATGCCGATTGAATATAAAAGGAACGTTCTTTCCAGTCTTTGCATTTGGTGATCAACAACAGGTGATGTGTGAAACTAAGGCTAAAAAATGCTTTTTCATCAGCGTTTTGTGGAAAGTTTTCAAATTGTGCAGTCATTGACTGCACAATTGAAATATCCTTATAAGTCTCATAGAACTGCCGCATGTTCAGCAGGTTTCTCCTGGAAAAGCCGCGCAGGCCCGGAAGGTCTTTTTGAAGGTCAGATGCAATCTGATCCACAACTTTTGCACCCCATTGATTTTTGGTGATTTTCTCTGAAAGGCTTTTTCCAGTCTGGAAATAAAGCAATAGTTGTTCCCTATTGACTAACCTGGCCGCGATATACCGGCTGTTTATAATCTGTTGCTTTAGTTCTTTGATGAACTGTACATATTCACTTTCTAACATCTTTTCCGTTCACTATCACCCCTCAAAAATAGCTGAACGGGTGAAGCACCGCAAGATGTTCAGGATTTGAACAGGTAAACGAAATAAATTAGTGAAAAGGCGGCTTCCCGTACCTCTTAAATAGCTTCTCATAATTCACCAATTCCAGTAATATAAAATCATCATCTTTCAACTGGTTAAAAAAGAATTGGTTTGCATCATTTTCTGAAAGCCATTGATCAAGCTCCTTCTTTTCTTCAGGGTTCAACTTATCACTAAAGTACTTAGATATTAAATCCACTATCCTGCTGGCTTTTTTGTGCGTATTCATACCTTCTGTTTATAATAGAAACAAGAAAATATGCTGTTTATCAAAGAAATTAGAAAGTTTTTTTGAACGAATTTGGAATATGTAAGTATTTCGGAAAATGTAGTAGAAAACCTGTATTTAGGACTTTAAAAATTCAACAAGTGGTAAAAACTGTGGCTTTGATTCTACAGGTCTGAAAACAAGGGGTTGTTTTTATCAAACATGAAGTATTCCTTTTCAGCAGGATTATTCGTGTTATAATAACAAATGCTGATCCTTCTATAGTGATTTTCTTCGGCTTCCTTGGTTTTCAATAAATAACTGTATGCTAATCTTGCCCACCTTTTAGCATCTTCTTCACGGTCTCTAACAGTTTTTGGGGAACTTTTTTTAGGAACCTTAAATTCAATTTCGCCGGGATAGTCTTTGTTGTTTGTAAGTATCAATGTTGATTTTGTGCCTTCTCCGATTAGGGAAGCTAACATGCCCGCTTTATATGGAAGATCAGGTAAACTACCGGTATCCGGGGTTATGTGAAAAGTATAAAGGGCACTTTGAGGAATATCCTGAAAACAACTGTCTGTATTTACCGTGAAACAAAAACAGAGAGCTTTGTATTGAGTGAATTGATTTTCGATAATATAATCCATGAAAAAAGGCTCAATTACCACATTAACAAGAGTATCAAAACGCTTTCGGTTCTTTAGATATACCGCAGATATTTGGCTACAGAACATACCTATTAATTTCCCGTCTGGTTCTTTTGAAAGTTTATACTCCCATAGCATACCGGTGGCTTCGCTAAAAAGGGTCATTCTCTTTTCTATACCTTGTTTAATTTTTGGGAAGGGATCGTTACTGGATGATTTAGCCTGATAATAGCAAAGGAAGATAGAGGCAGATAGCAACAACATTAATCTCATAAGTAGTTTTTAAAATGATTTATAGACCTGCTGTGTATAAGGTACACATATTGCCAGGCATTTGAACCCTAAGCCAGGGTTATATGTTCTCCTATATATAACTTCAATTTCTTATGAAATAACCATTGCCAGCCTGACTTTTTTTATCCCCAGTGGTGATAAACAAATGATAAACAGAGGTAAGGAGCATCCGTTATAGCTTCTAATTGTATAAAGTTGCTAATTTGGGATGTATGGAGATAACATTGTTGGATGATCTACCCTATGAGGTATGGCTTTATCAATTTCTCTTATCAATGAAGACCCTTACCAGCTTTAAACCTTGGATTTTACAAAAAAGTGCAATTTCCTGCTCCTGTTGTCTAGTCTCCTTTACTTTGGATGGATCATTGACCCTGATATAACCCACTGCTTTTTTCATGGCTCTATTCTATTAGATGTTTATAATTCTAGTTTTTATGATCAATTTGCAAAGAAAGGTTGCAGTGCAATTGTATGATCTATCCTATCAGTTATGGCTATTGCTATGTTGATATTATACTGATCCAATACAAATTTCTCCTTTTTCAAGTAAAGTGAGGGGTTTCTACTCAAACGATCTGGATTGGTAACTAGAATACAGTCGATCAAATAGTGGCACCGGTATAGGTAATCTTCTAAATGCTTCCAGTTTTCGCCATTGAAATCCCTGTTATTTTTCCCTGCATCAACATAGACCTTCACCAGTTTTAAATTCTGGATTTTACAAAAAAGTGCAATTTCCTGTTCCTGCTGCCTAATTTCCTGTACTTTGGCTGGATCGTTGACCCAGATGTACCCCACCGCTTTTTTCATGTCTGTATACCATTAGGTGTTTAAAATTCGATTTTTCTATGATCTTCTACAAGATGTTTATCTCCTGTACATCTTTGTGGTGATATGAATGATTTCTAAATAATCCACGAAAAAAGGTCAAGTACAAACCTATATAATAGGAGTACAGGTATAGCACCTTTTTTGTATTGAAACTGTCATTTTGTCTTGCTTTAAATAGCTGTTAATCAGCCTGTTTTCAGGTTTTCTAAGAAAGCCAGCAAGGGGATTAGCCGTTCTATTGTGGCCCCCCCAAGCCCGCATCGAAGGTTCATCAGCAATGATGGACCTTTTTTGTTTTTATCCATCTTTACTTTCATGGGGTTGATTTTCAGAATTTAGCAACAAAGTCGCCCACTCGTTCTTCCTACCTTTATTTCAGCTTGACAATTTAGAAACTCGACCTGGAACTCGACCCAGGTTTCGGCCTTTAAAATGTCAAGATCATGAGGTTACCGATCAAGTTGATTTGCCGCACGAATAAACTGCATGGCGACGGCACTTCTACAGTGTTTGTTCAATACTGTTATGATGCAGCACACAAAACATTGCTGCATACCGGTATTAAAATTCCACCTGTCTATTGGAATAAAAGCCAGTGTTGTGTTACCAATAAACTCCCTATTGAGTTTGGTAACCATGAAGAACTAAACAAGGAACTGAAACGGCAATTCAGGGTAGCAGAAGATTTGGTTACTTATGCCATTGAATCCAAAATGCCAGACAAAGGGGCATTCGTAAAAAGCTCCTTTTCACCGTCTATGGTAACTACTGGAGTAGAAAAGCGGATAAAAGAAATCAACGAGATAGAATCGGACCTGAAAATAACAAAAAGGGATATTTATTACCAGTTCGATGATTACATCAAATCGAAACTAAGGAAAGTAAGCAGGGCAACACTCACTGTTTATAAAAATGTAAAATCGCATCTTTTAGCGTTTGAGAAGTTTCGGAGTCAGAAGATAACCTTTCAATGTCTTGATTTTAGTTTCTATGAAGATTTTGTTGATTATCTCACTTTCGAGCATGTTCACATGCGCCGCCAAACGACACTAACCGGGTTAAAGTTAAATTCCATCGGCAAAACCATTAAGCATCTTCGTGGCTTTATCAAAGATCGAGTTAAAAGAAAGATCATTGCTCCTATCGACCTGACTGATTTCAAGATACCTGAAGAAGAAAGCGACGCTATCTATTTAACGCACGATGAAATAGCTACTATTTATCAAACAGATCTATCAGGATATCCCCATCTGATAGAACATAGGGATCTTTTTGTATTGGCTTGCCTTACCGGCTTACGGTTCTCTGACTTCTCTACCCTAAAACCAGAAGACGTGCGACGTGATATGCTCTATAAGAAGCAGGAAAAATCTGATCACTGGGTAATCATCCCACTCCGCGAGGAAGCCAAGCTGATCTTCACCCGACAATTCAGGGACCGAATACCGGAACTCACCAATCCTGAATTTAACCGTCATATAAAGACCATTGGAAAGCTGGCAGGGATCAGCCGCCTTGTTAAGTTCTCCTATAAAAAGGGAAATCAAAATGTAGTTGTGGCCAGGCCTAAGTATGATTGGATTACTTCACATACTGCCCGTCGTTCGTTCTGCACTAATGAGTTTTTAGCTGGGACCCCGGTAGAACTGATCATGAAGATTAGTGGCCATAAAAGGACTAAGGACTTTTATAAATACATCCGTATAACACCGGAGGAAGCAGCTAACAGAATTAAGGAACTATGGTTGGCGAGGGATGATATGAAGCTTATAAAGGATAGGACTGAAAAAATAGGGATGGTGATTTGAGTGCAGGAAATCAAAAGATGCTGGTTGACCGATCAAATATGCGAAATAAAAAATAAAAAGAGGACAAGTTCACCTGGCGAATTTCTTTAACCTGGAAATCCTGGATGTTTTTTAGGTTCTGCGCGATCTGGTTCCCAAATGAACAGACGCCTTGCAGTAAGACAAGCGGCATAATGCCTGCAATATTGTATTGGAATCAGGCAATAGGGAAAGCCGTCAATAAATACCTGGAGTCGGAATAGTTGTTAGGATAAGGTTATCCATTAGTGCCAATGCCTTGTTGTTTGGCCAGGAGAAACGTTGTCAGCAGTGCCGCAAAAGCCTTTGGATGTGTGATGAAACCATTATGGCCGCCTGGAAATATTGTTACTTCTTTCTTTAAAAATTCAGCGATACTTACCGTACATTGGTGGGCTAAGTTTTTTCCGGAGGCAACACTTGCGGCTAAAGAAATCTTATCTGCCACCTGTTGTAATCCGACGGGGTCAAGCCGGTATTTTCGGACGGAAGGTGCGTCATACTGAAGAAAGAAAGCAAGATTAGCTGTTCGTTGAGGTGTGGGCTGCGGGAACTCCACATCAGGTTCCTTGTCTTTAAAATTGAGTCCTGCCATCATAGCAAATCTTTGCATGGCCCCGGCCTATCCCCTCTTTGAAAAGTATTTTCGATTTCCTCCTGTTGTCCTGCCGCTTTAATACGTGCTGTATTATCCAGGAATTGTGTGAGCGGAGGTTCATGTGCAATCAGCAGGCGCACCTGTTGCGGATAACGAATGAGAAAGTCTATACCAAGCAGTGCCCCAAGGCTGGTGCCAAAAATATATACCGGTTCTGTAGTAAGATGGAGAAGCAGGTGATGAATGTCATCTGCATGTATCTGTAATGTATGTTTCCTGGGGAGACTCGTCAGACTGCTTTGCGACAAGCCACGACGGTCATAGGAGATTATTGTGAAATGCTCCTTTAAGCCAGCAACGATTCCTTTCGTCCCGTTCGCACCTCCATCGCCTCCCTGAAGCAAAAGCAACCAAGGGCCCTTTCCGGTTATTTCATAATGTAGTGTGGCTGCGGGAACCTCTAAAAAATAAGAGGCTGTTGTGTTCATAAAAGCTGTTTTATAGTGATATAGTAGTTTAATAGTAAGTAAGTAATTACTTACTATTTGATGAAAAAAAATCAATGCAGAAGCCCCTTGATCATTTTCTTAAACATCTGGTCCAACAGTTTATCTGTCAGCCTAAATTTTTTATCGGTTGACTGACTTTCATTATGCAATTGTATCAGACTATGTAAGGGTGAAAAAGCAAGTGAAAAAAACACCTCCTGGGACACAGTGTCAATTTCTTTGTTTCGAATGACGTTTTGAAGAAATTCCTCTATGGTTTTAGGAAAATTTTGGATTGTACTACCAAAAATTTTTTTACGGTATGTGGAATGACGCAGTTGATCTAGGAAACGAACGCTTGTTTCATTATCGAGCATATAACGTACTCTTGTTTTCCACATCCATTTCAATCCTTTCTCAATAGGCCAGGACGTATCGAATCCTTCCAACAGCATTTCTTCCATTCTCTTAACCTCCTCCCTGGCTATGCAAACAATGAGATCGTCGCTGTCTTTGTAGTAGATATAAAGTGTTCTGACCGAAATATGGCATTCCCTGGCGATTTTATTTACACTAAAACCCTCAAGGCCCTCCCTTACAAGATGTTGCATTGTCTTCTGCTTAACCAAAGCTTCCTTTTGTTGATCTCTTATCCGCATAATTAAAAGTAAGTATTTACTTACTTACAACAAAAAAGATAAATAAATATTTCAACTCATTTTCGGAAATAATACTTTGCCACATTCATACTAACGGAGCAACACGGGCATGTGCCTCGTCCGCATCACTGGCTCATGATATGGTGCTGAGCCGGTGGTACTTCCATCTCCTGCATAGTTTGTGGCCGGTTTGAAAGGACCCGACGCCGCTACAGCGCCTATAAAAAAACATTCATGCCTTAACATTATTTTGAGAAATTTAATTACCTTAACATCGCACTTTAATACCAGTTACCTAAAAAAGTAGCAACCAAATCTTTTGCTAGATCCTGGGTATTAAATTTTCCCTTCTGAGAACAAGTAGCTTGTGAAGCCCAACAGAGAGATATATAATACTTATAGTGACAATGAATTGCTATTTCTGCTCCGCAATAGCGATGAGCAGGCTTTTGCTGCGCTATATGACCGGTATTGGGACAGGGTTTTTTATATGGCCATGCAAAGATTAAAGATAGCCAGTTGTGCAGAAGATGCTGTACAAGATGTCTTTGCAGACATTTGGAAACGTCGCGGGGAGCTGGAAGTGAAAAATAGTTTTCCCGCTTATCTCGCTGTTGCCGTAAAATACCGGATAATCAATATCCAGGCTAAAATGAACCATGCAACACGCTACGGGCAGGAAATTATCCGAAACATTGACGTCTCATGCCCAAGCCAGGAAGAATGGCTTGACTTTAAAGAATTGCAACAACGCCTGGAAACTCATATAGCCTCCCTACCTGAGAAAGCAAGAATAGCTTTTCAGCTTAATCATGAAGGAGGGTTACGTCATAAAGAAATAGCCCGCATAATGCAAGTATCTGAAAAGGCCGTTGAACGAAGTATTGCCCGCGCCATCCAATCATTGATGACCTCCTTCAGGCATTTTATCAGCTTCTTCTAATATTTCTCTACTTTCTATTTTTGCAGTTAGATTTCAATACTTTACGAGTAGCGAAATACTTTCATTAAATATTACCCCAAAAAAAATCAAAAAACAAAGGGGGGATTTTTATTCCCTGATTGACTTTCTATTAACAGGGGTTTCCAGAAACATCCCTTCAGTCATGAATGCTTTCAATAATCACAAAAATGACCTTAACAGGAGATATAGTGAATTAGCCAGGAAGTGGTTAACGGGAACGCTTACTCCAGAGGAAGAGCGGGAGTATAATGATTGGTATGACAGCGTATCGGACGATAAGGAGATTAAATTAGAACCGGATTTCGCCATTTCCAGGCAGCAGCTGAAAAGGCGGATATTTGTAAAAATATTCCGGATTGCCGGTCTGTATCGCCCTGTTTTATCCATTCATAAAAGAAGGAAAATATACGTTGCCGCAGCTTCTGTGTTGTTGCTTTTCGGAGCTATTTCTTTTTACTGGCAAAGTAGCAGGAAGGCCACCATACAGTATCCTAAATCTTTGGTGGAGAGCCCGTATTTCAAAAATGACATTGCGCCCGGTTTAAACAGGGCTGTTCTTACGTTATCAAACGGAGAAAAAATAACGCTTGACGATTCAACAAGCGGCATGCTGGCCGACGAAGGCGGCGCCCGTATCGTCAAATCCGCCAAAGGCGGGGTTATTTATGAAGAAAAAAAGGGAGACGTCACGGTTGTGAATAATACTGTATCCACACCCCGCGGATCTCAATACCAGCTCACTTTACCCGATGGTACAAAAGTATGGCTGAATGCATCATCGTCCATAACTTTCCCTACTTTGTTCCGGGAGAAAGAAAGACGCGTAAAAGTATCGGGCGAGGCATACTTTGAGGTAGCTAAAAATGCTGCACAGCCTTTTATTGTATCAGCTAACAACATGCTGGTAAATGTGCTGGGTACGCATTTCAACGTCAATGCCTATGCTGATGAAAATACAATCCGGACCACGCTGATGGAGGGAAGCGTCAAAATAATAGAATCAATCACCCAACATGAAAGAGTAATTGTTCCCGGTGAGCAGTCACGGTTGGATAAAAGGGGAAATATAAGCGTAGAGAAAGTAAATACTGAAGAAATCATTGCCTGGAAAGAAGGATTTTTTCGCTTCCACAAAACCGAAATTGCCGCATTGATGCGCCAGATAAGCCGTTGGTATAATGTTGATGTGCAATATGAAGGTCCACCGGCTAAGGATCTGTTTACCGGCACCATACCAAGGGCGTTATCACTTTCCGAACTCCTGACGGTATTGAAGCACGCAAATGTCCGTTTCAAAATAGAGGGGAATAAATTAACTGTATTATCCCTGTAAATTTTTTTAACCAAATTAACATGCAGATGAATACATGACTTCATGGACGCCTTATGCATATAAAAATCCCGGTGTTGACTGCACCGGGAGGTTGAAAGGCGTAAACAAGAATTAATTTGACCTCCTCATTTATCAACCTTAACTTATCAAAGTTATGCAATTTCTTATTAAGAGAGTTGTATTATTATTTTGTTCGATACAACGATTATTAAAACGATCCACGTTCCTTTTATTCATGAAACTCACAGCTCTTCTGCTTGTTATCGCCTGCCTGCAATCCAGGGCAACTACGGGTCAGGTTATCACTATTAAAGTGAAGAATGCAAAATTAAGCGAGGTATTCACCAAAATACAGCAGCAATCCGGCTACTTTTTCTTCTATAATGAAACACATATTCAAAATGCCCGGCCGGTTACGGCAGACATAAACAACCAATCTTTAAAAACAGCGCTGGATATATGTTTTACGGGTCAACCTTTCACCTACAATATCGTTAACAAAATGATCGTGGTCAGGGAAGCGCCGATATCTCCCTCTTCCCTTACTATTCACTACGTCACCCCACCAACAAGCATCTCAGGCAGGGTTACAGATTCCGTCGGACATCCGGTGATCGGGGCTACTGTACTTATAAAAGGGACCAAAACAGGTACTGTGACCAAAGACGATGGAACGTTCTCCCTGGAATCACCGAACCCGTCCGGCATACTTATTATTTCTTCCATAGGGTTTAAACAGCGGGAGATAGCCTTTTCAGGCAGTAATTATTTGCAGGTAATACTGGCTGCATCTGAAAATAAATTAGAGGAACAGGTAGTAGTGGCTTATGGGAAGCAAAAGAAAACAACCCTCACGGGTGCAGTGGCGCAGATCAGCGGCGTCGAAATAGCAAAGGCGCCTGTTGCCAATGTTATCAATGGTTTACAGGGGCGTCTGCCGGGTTTAACGTTTCAACAAGGCAGCGGTCAGCCCGGAAACGATGTTGCAAGCTTCAATATAAGGGGCTTTGGATCCCCCCTGACTATTGTTGACGGCGTTCCATCCGACATTACCCAAATCGATCCTAATGAAATTGAAAGCTTTACCATTCTGAAAGACGGGGCTGCCGCTATGTATGGCTTCAAAGGCGCAAATGGCGCGATACTTATTACTACCAGGAGAGGAAAAACAGGAGAACCGGTGATTACGTTAAATGCTTACACAGGCATCCAGGGCATCACAAGATATCCCAGGTTTATGAATGCTGGGGAGTTCACTGAACTCATGGATGAAGCGAACGTAAATGCAGGGAATGCACCTATTTACGGAGCAAAGGAAGTGCAGAAGTGGAAAATGGGTGTTGACTCCGGCTACAAGAGTACAGACTGGTACAACGAAGTATTTAAGAAATGGGCCACTATGAACAATGTTAATCTCAATATACAGGGTGGCACGGAAAAGGTAAAGTACTTTGTTTCAGGAGGAATGTTGGACCAGCAGGGGTTACTTCGCTCAGGAGATGTGAAGTTCAGGCGTTATAATTTTCGGAGTAATATAAGCATGCAAATTAATAAAAGGTTGACCGCCGAATTAAACCTGGGAGGCAGAAAAGAAAACAGTTATTCTCCTAACGCCCCTATACCTGGTACTGACGCCATTAACATCGTCAATATTATTCAGAGGGCTTATCCTGTAACACCGGTATATGCCAACAACAACCCTGACTACTTTGCAGTTACAAATGTTCAGGTAAACCCTGCCGCCATGGCCCGGGCCAGTTATTCCGGCTACAATAACAATATATGGGAGGTTTTTACCGGCATTGGCACTTTAACATATAATATCCCGTACATCGAAGGATTAAATGCCAGGCTTTCATTCAACTACGAATCGGATAACAACAGGTATTCAACCTGGAGCAAACAGTATCTCTTGTACAGCTATGATCCCACAGCAAAAAAGTACATCTCTACTTACACCGGGAATGCGCCTTCCACCTTAAAGCAGGGTTATTCCCAGGGAGGGACCACTTCCAATGTACAACTTTCGCTTAATTATGATCATACCTTCCGCAACACCCATCACTTTACAGGCTTGTTGCTGCTGGAGAGAAGAAAAACCAATTCCACCGGCATACAGGGATCGAAGCAGTTTACCGTTGATGCAATACCCAATCTGGACCTGGGCAACGCCGCCAATCAAACCACAGGCACTTACCAGCTCGGTCAAAGCGCCTACCAGGGCTATGTAGGTCGTATCAACTACGATTATAAGGCTAAATACCTGATAGAGTTGGGAGGAAGATATGATTACTCTTACAAATTCTTAAATGGTGCATTCTTTCCGGAAGTGTCTGCTGGTTGGGTGATCAATAAAGAACCATTTTTTGACTTCGCTTTCCTGAGTAATTTGAAATTGCGTGCTTCCTGGGCGAAGGTGGCAGACGACGGTTCATTTGACGAATTCAAATATCTGAGTGGGTACACTTATCCCAGCGGTAACTATATTTTCTCGGGCAGTACAGTTGTTAATGGGCTAAGAGTAGGTTCTCTCGCTAATCCTAACCTGTCCTGGCAAACAGCCAATATCTTTAATGCCGCGCTTGACTTTGGATTATTTGACAATACCATTACTGGAACCTTTGAAGTATTCTACAGAAATGTGTCAGGTATTCCGGCCTACCCTACGGCCTCCTTTCCCAGCATTTCCGCCATACCTGTAGCCCAGCAGAATCTGAACAGTTCCAATAACAGGGGATTTGAACTGGAGCTGGGATATAATAAACGGGTAGGAGACTTTGTAATAAATGTAACTCCCAATATATCATGGAACCGGGGCAGGAATGGACATATAGAACAACCACCTTACGGGAGCGCGAGTGAGAACTATCTGAATAATACCGCTTACAGATGGCAAAACAGGCTAATTGGTTACCATGCAATCGGCCAGTTCCAGTCACAGGCAGAAATAAATCATTCTCCTGTACAGGACGGCCGTGGTAATGCCACCTTACATCCCGGAGATATAAAATACCAGGATATAAATGGCGATGGTGTAATTGATAACAAGGATCAAACTGTAATAGGCAGGGGCAGCTACCCCGAACTTCAATATGGACTTGCCTTAAATGCAGGTTATAAGGGTGTTGATGTCTCCCTGTTGTTCGCAGGCGCAGGTAATTTCAATGTGAATTACAACGGCGTTCTGCAAAATCCCTTTTGGAATAATGCTAATTCCTATGCCTATTTCACTGATCGCTGGCATCATGAAGACATTTACAATCCGAACAGCCCCTGGGTACCAGGAAAATTCCCGGCTACTATCATAAGCGGCAATCCAAATAACCGGTTAACCTCCAACTTCTGGCTGCAAAAAGGCACCTATCTGCGCCTGAAAACTGTACAGATTGGCTATGCCATTCCAAAACACATATTGGCAAATTCAGGTGTAAAAAGTTTACGGTTCTTTGTTGCGGGCCAGAATGTATTTACCATCACCGGGGTAAAGTATCTTGACCCCGAAGTTGGTGACGCTGAAGCCGCATATTACCCTCAGCAGAGAACATTTGTATTTGGAATAAATGCAAAATTCTAGGTTTAAGATCCTTCATTTTATATTCAGTAAAACCATGAAACCTACGTACATATTATGCCTGATATGGGTGACCGCACTTTTGGCCTGTAACAAAGACTTTGTGAGGCTTCAGCCTCAGAACCTGATAGCGGACAACCAGGTTTATGCTTCCCATGCTGCTGTGCAGGCGCTTGTCGCGGCGCTCTATGATGATCTTTCCGGAGCCGGATACGAAGATTTCACCTACGGGCAGGAAAGCAATTACATCAGTGTTTGGACAGACGAAGCCGTTCAGTCTTATGCCTGGTCGCAGCCATCAATCATTGGCACAATTCCTAATGGACAATTTGGGAACTGGTGGCCGTATGATGTTATACGCCGGCAAAACGACTTTATTGTCAAAATCGTTAATGCCACAAGTCTGGAAGCTCCGGATCGCAATCAATATTTGCAGGAAGTACGCTTCCTCCGCGCGCTCACTTATTTCGGATTGGTTAAACGCTATGGAGGTGTACCACTGGTCACCAAAGTACTGACCACCACTGACGATCTGAAAATACCAAGAAGTACGGAGCAACAGATCTATGATTTTGTAGCCAGTGAACTAGACGATATTATCGGCAGTAATGGATTAAAGGCTAACGGGCCACTCAGGGTCACTAACGCTGCTGTACTCGCGTTGAAATGCAGAGCTATGTTATATGCAGCCTCAGAAGCTAAATATGGGCATGTGCAGCTGAATGGTCTGGTAGGCATCCCTTCATCTATGGCTAACACGTATTGGCAAAAAGCCTATGATGCAGCCCGGGCAATTGTCGCATTAGACAAGTTTAAGTTATTTCAGGGCAGCAGCGATCCAGCCAAAAACTTTCAATTATTGTTCAATAGCCGGGATGCTGCCACCAATCCGGAAGCCATTCTGGCTGAAGCCTATTCATTACCAAACAGAGGACATAGTTTCGACTACTATAATTCCCCTCAAAGCTTTAGAGTTGACTACGGCAACTCTGTGAATCCCGTGGTTGAGCTGGTTGAAGAGTTCGAATATACAGATGGCACACCGGGTAAACTAAAGATAGTGGACGACAGAGGTAAACCAATCGGGTACAACAATCCGGCCGATCTGTTTAAAGGAAAGGATCCGCGTTTTTTCGCATCCATCCTGTACCCCGGCGCTGAGTGGCACGCCAATAAAGATCCCCAGGGAGGATATATTGAACTAAGAAGGGGAATAGTGAACGGAACAGACACACTCATTAACGAAGATCAGACCAAAACTTATGGTACCGCTCCATATACAATTACGTTCACAGGGAAAGACGGGCCTACTACAACAGCGGATCCAACAAAATCCGGCTTCTATCAGAAGAAATACCTGGTAGAAGATGCGAACTTTACCCCAAATGATAGACAGTCACACCAGCCGTGGCTCGTATTCAGGTATGGCGAGGTGTTGCTCAATTATGCAGAGGCGGCTGTGGAACTGGGAAAACCCGGTGATGCTTTATCGGCTATCAATCAAATAAGAGCCAGAGCCGGTATAAAATTGTTATCAGCTGTTAACCTCAACCAGGTGAGGCACGAAAGACGGGTTGAGCTGGCCTTTGAGAACCATCGTTACTGGGATTTACGGAGATGGCATATTGCAGACCAGGTGTTAAATGCCACCACATTCCGCGCACTCTTTCCCTGGTTAAACTGGAAAGTAAATACCAATCCGGCACAAATGCAATACACGTTCACCATTGCCCCCATACCTGTTAAACCCGGTCGTACTTTTCCACCACGGCTGTACTATGAACAAATTGACGTCAGCCGAGCAAATAGTTACCTGGTGCAAAATCCTGGTTATTGAGTGTCTTAAACTTTAAAAATATGAACCAATATAAAATCCTTTTTTACATGATATTCCTTGCCGCATGTATACAGAGCGGTTGTAGTAATAAGCTGGATAACTATGAGCCTCCCCAGGCATCCCTGTCTGGCGCAATAATAGACAGCAGAACAAATGACACTGTTCCTATGGCAAGCAGTATAGGACAGGGAGGCATACTTAATTTGTTTCAGATGAACTACAGTTCAACAGCATCTGGTGCTATTGGAAGCAACTTTCTTAACAACGGAACTTATAAAAATGCTGGTATTTTCTCCGGAACTTATAAGGTGGCGCCATCAGGCCCGTTCTATGCAGATACTATTATTGCGACTGTGAATGGGGATACGAAACTGGATCTCAAAGTACGGCCCTGGATTTATGTGACGCTGAAGACAGGCAACGTGACCGACACCTCCACTACTTTTACTTATAGTATCAAAAGCAATGACGCCGCTCAACAAATTGCTCAGGGGGGAGCATTTTTAAATACCGCTTCAGTTGTGGATGTTCAGGAATTCCTATGGGTGAATAAGGGAGACACCCGGTACCGGAACATACAGCCTGTAAATGGAGATACGACTATTACTGTAGTATTCACAGGGTTAGCTCCCAATACCACTTATTACATAAGGGCAGGCAGCAGCACTGCCACAAGCAGTATAAATCCGCAGAATTACTTTAACTATTCTAAAATATATGCAATAAAAACGGCCGGCAAATAAACGAGCATTCATTTTGCCACAGTCTTAGCAATATTCAATAAACGAAAAAAAATATTTAATGAAACAATTATTTGCCTTTGGGGTATATGGGTGCATGCTACTGATTATCAGTATTCCTCTTCACGCGATCAACATTATACCTCAGCCAGCTGAAGTAAAAACCGGCACCGGCGTGTTCCAACTGACCAGCGCCACAGTCATAAACGCCGGCAACAATATTGTGGAAGCGCGTCAATTGCAACAGGCAATACAGGAAGCATCTGGCCTGGATATCCAATTGAAAGCATCTTCAAAAAATAACGCTATTCGCCTTGTTTTCGATGAAAAACTGAAAAAAGAACTCGGTGAAGAGGGTTACCTGCTGGATGTAAAGCCGGATAATATCTCTATCACTGCCCCTACTTCAGCAGGTATTTTTTACGGCATCCAATCCCTGCGCCAACTCATTCATGGTAACGGTAACATATATACGTTAAATGCAGTCAGCATTAAAGATAAGCCTCGCTTTTCGTGGAGATCCTTCATGCTGGACGAGGGCAGATACTTCAAAGGCAGCACAGTCGTGAAGCGTCTGCTGGATGAAATGGCCTTGCTGAAGATGAACACTTTTCACTGGCACCTTACCGACGACCAGGGCTGGCGCATTGAGATACTCAAATATCCGCAGCTCACTGCCATCGGCAGCCACCGCGACTCTACGCAAATTGGCGAGGATGCTGACGGCAATATCTATGACGGTAAGCCTCATGGAGGCTTCTATACGCAAGCAGCAATCAAAGAAATCATCAATTACGCTGCTGAAAGACATATCACTGTTATCCCGGAAATAGAAATGCCAGGGCATAGCGCTGCAGCCATTGCTTCCTATCCCTGGCTCGGAACATCGCAAAAAAAAATCCGGGTACCATGCAAATTTGGCATACAATACGATGTGTACAACGTAGCAGATCCAAAGGTAATTGCCTTTTTGCATGATGTTTTAGAGGAAGTGATCAACCTATTTCCTTCTAAAGTAATACACATAGGTGGGGATGAAGTGAAGTTTGACCAGTGGAAGGAAGATGCCGGCGTACAGGCTTACATAAAAGAACATCACATCTCGTCTCCTGGAGACCTCCAGATCGCGTTCACCAACGGTATATCCAACTTCCTGGCTGGCAAATACCGCAGGATGGCCGGATGGAATGAAATCATGAACAGCATGCTGGAGGATGTTGATGCCGGCAAGGTTTCCAATAGGGAAAAATTAGCGCCCGGCACTATTATACAGTTCTGGACAGGCGACCCTAAAATCATTGACCAGGCAGTTTCAAGAGGATACGATGTGGTGAACTCCTTCAATGAGCTTACCTACCTGGATTATTCCTACAAAGACATTTCCCTGGAAAAAGCCTATGGCTTTGATCCTATCCCCAAAGGGCTGGATCAAAAATATCATGCAAAAATACTCGGCACCGGCTGTCAGATGTGGGGGGAATGGATACCCGATGAAGCCAGTATGAATAAACAGGTGTACCCAAGACTGGCCGCTTATGCGGAAGATGGCTGGACATTGGTAGCCAACAAGAATTTTGACAATTTCAGGAAATCACTGGATTATTTCTATGCAAGATGGAACGTAAAATGGGATGTGAACTAATACGGCTATGTCTGCTAAGTCTCGTTCAGCTTCCGGGGAACACCGGGCCCATAAATCAGATTTTCTCTTTTCAGCAACTTATTCAAAATACTAATGACGAAAGAATCCATTCAAATGCAAAGTACGCGTTTGTCTCATGCTGTTGCGCCGGCAGAGCGAATAGTTTCAATAGATGCGCTACGGGGTTTTGATATGTTTTGGATCGCAGGGGGCGGCCCTATGGTATATGAATTTTTCAAACTTTTTGCTAACCCGCTTCCATCTTGGTTGGAAGGCCAATTCGATCATGTTCAGTGGCAGGGGTTTGTAGCCTGGGACCTGATCATGCCGCTCTTTTTGTTCATCGTGGGGGCCTCCATGCCGTTTTCGATAGGGAAACGGCTGGCGCAGGGGGATGGTCGCCGCAGCATTTACCTGAAAGTCATTTATCGCGTGCTGCTGTTGTGGATATTGGGTACGGTTGCCCAAGGCAATCTGCTTCATTTCCGAATGGACGACCTTCTGCTTTACAGCAACACCCTTCAGGCAATCGCCGCCGGCTACCTGATTTCCGCTATTGCATTGATAGAGCTGCCGGTAAAAGGGCAGGCTGTGCTGGTAGGCGTTTTACTGCTAATCTATTGGGGGCTGATGCGCTTTGTACCAGTGCCCGGCTATGGAGCCGGAGTGCTTACGCCGGAGGGAAATCTGGCAATGTGGGTTGATCAATCCGTATTAGGCCGTTTTCGGGATGGCAGTGATTACACCTGGATACTCAGCAGCATAGGATTCGGCGCCACGACGCTGATAGGCGTTATGGCGGGCCATTTGCTACGCGCTCCCGGACCTAAATTGCAAAAGGTGTTCTGGTTAGTAATATCAGGACTGGCCTGCCTGTTGACGGGTTGGCTTTGGAGTTTTGAATTTCCAATCATCAAGCATATCTGGACCAGCTCAATGGTTTTGTGGGCGGGAGGCTGGAGCCTCTTGTTACTTGCATTATTCTACTGGGTAATAGACATTTTGGGCTACAAGCGGTGGGCGTTTGTCTTCATCATTATCGGCACAAATGCTATTGTAGCCTACATAGCGCCGGGTATCATCCGCTTTGGCGACATTAGTGACACCTTGGTCGGAGGTCTGGCAAAACATCTGGGGCAATTGGGTGATTTTCTGCTGACCGCCGGTACTTTTGGCGTTCTCTGGTTGTTACTTTATTATATGTATCGCAATAAAACCTTCGTGCGGATATAACGTACTGCCCATGAAACCCTGACCAGATAAGACGAACCGGTTCATAACTTTTCACCAAAAAAATGAATCTCTATGAGAATTTATGCATTGTTACTAGCAACATGAGAATTACATTGATATCTTTTTTACTACTGGTCCTTAACAGCACGTGTTTCGGCCAGCAGGATACTGTTCAGATAAACTTAACAGATTATAACATCCATCCTGGCAGTCGGCTCAATATAGAACCGGTGATCAGGTAGCTGTTGGCAGAAAACAGGAACGGGCGCTACCTGAAACTGGTCTTTCCCCGCGGCAGGTACGACTTTTGGCCGAATGAAGAAAGGGAGGAATTGTCCGAAGCATCCGTTGCGTTTGATATCCGCGACAGGTCGGGTGTATGCATCGACGGTCAGGGATCGGAGTTTGTATTTCATGGAAAGATGATGCCGTTCAGTGTACTGAATGCGGCGGATAAAACGCTCCGGAATTTCAGCATCGACTGGGACCGGCCTTTTATATCGCAGGCGGAGATTGTGCAATGCGGCGACGGCTTTCTGGATCTGAAGATAGACGAAAACGTATATCCGTACGAGATAGAGAACGCTACACTTTACTTTACAGGAGAGGGCTGGAGAAGTAAGATTGGCGACAGTTACAATAATATCTTCAATGCAGGTAATAAAGACCTCGTATACCAGACTACCGATAATCCTTTGGGGGAAATTTCAAACGCCACGGCTACATCGCTTGGGAAAGGGTTGGTACGGCTGCATTTAATAAAATCCGCTCCAGGGCCGGCATGCCCGCATTGCCGGCTGGGTTGAGCCAGGCCGCCATGCGTGAGAAGATCCGCCGTGAAAGAAAGATAGAACTGGTGTTGGAAGACCAACGCTTTTGGGATGTAAGAAGATGGAAAATCGCAGAACGTACAGATAACGGCCCTGTGCACAGGATCAGCGTAACTGCCACCGGGAAATTCTCTTATCCCGTATGGACAAGCCGCGTATTCGATAAGAACAAGCACTACCTTATCACCCTGCGGCGCTGGCCGCTGGGGGGATAACAGCCTTTTATTATCTCACCTTAAATTTTTTGCATATGCATTACAGATTATTTTTAATGATGGTGGTTGGATGTTGGGTGATAGGATGTAAGAAAGATTGTAAGAAAGATATTGAAAAAAAGAATACCACTCTTCAGCGTATTCCGCAGGGAAATGAACTCATGGCCGTTGGTGGCTCCAGTGCAACCTATGATTCTATTCTCTGGAAAGTGGATACCGTAAAAAACGAACATCCGTACAAGAAGTTTGATCAGATGGCGGGCATCGACAGATACCAGGGGCAGCTCTATATACTCGGCGGAAACTGTACCATGTGGGATAACAGCGAGAATGAATGGGAGATATGGAAAGGCGCTAATGTCAACAATGCCGTGAAGCAGTTGCAGCCAAAACCTGCAGCTAACTTTCCTAACTATCGTACGGAAGGAAACGACTGGTGTAACTATTGGCTGATGGGACTTTGGATAGATCCGTCTGATGGTAAATTCTACTCCATTGCCTACAGTGAATACAACTACATGCAAGAATGGGAAAGAGAAGCAAAGGAACGGCGCATGGGGCTTGCTACGTCGGTTGACAATGGACAAACATGGACCTATCAGGGCGATATCATCACGCAGGACAAATCCATCCCACCGCCGGCGGGGCAAAAATATTACGGTGCGGGTGATCTTGATCTTTTCATTCCGGGCGATGGGTATGCGTATGTCTATTATAAAAAAGGCTTCTATTCAACGTCTACGTTGAACAGAACGGAGCAGGATATTTGTGTGGCCAGGTGCCTGCTCAGTGATAAACTTGCACCGGGGTATTGGAAGAAATTCTACAACGGTAGTTGGGTGGAAGCCGGCATTGGTGGCCATGAAACCATCATTATACCGGACGTGAATATTGCCAATGTATGTTACAATAAATTCCTCAAAAAATATGTTTGCATTGGCAATGATACCGATGGTAAAACATTTATTTCTTTTACCAATAGTATGGCAACACAGGATTGGAGCCCCAGGGATTTCGGTTTTCCGCAAATCTCCTGGTGGTACAACTGGTTTGTGAATGTAACCAACAATAACCAGCATGTCATGGGGCAGTCGTTCAAGCTCTATACCGCCGGGTTAAATCTGGCTACCGACACTCGGCAGGGGTATTATTACCATATCGTGTTCGATATGAAAGAATATGACCGGACTGATTGGGAAGTGATCGACTTTTCCTCTCAGGAGCCCTGGCCTTCAGCGCCGGAGGAAGGTGGTGCTGCTTATGTACTGGACAATAATCCATATACGTTTTGGTCTACCGCCTGGGTAAACGGGGAAGCGCCTTTTCCGCATCATATTACCATCGATACGAAATCGGTAAAATCGTTGCATGGTATTACATTTAAGAATCGAAAATTTGATATCGACTATTCCAGCGGCCAGCCAAAAGATATGCAGGTATTGGTGAGTCAGGATAACGTTAACTGGCAAACGGCGGCGACTTATACTAACATCGAAATACCGGAAGGCCCTGTGGAAGAAAGCAAAACAAGGCTTTCATTTCCTGTAGCAGTGAATGCACGTTACCTGAAACTGGTGGTCACCGCTATTCACGGCACTAACAAGGTGTTGTACTTTTCTGAGATCAGTACATTCTGATGATTTATCTTTTGGCATATTATTAATAAGGCCATAAATTAGTTCTTATTGTGTATATTTTCAGATGCAAAACAAAAAGCGAAAGAATAAGCAGGCACAGGAAGAAACGCGTTATCGGGTTGTGGAATTTTAAGGCGCAAGATTGGGCCTCAAAAATAAGCATCCCTGCAGTTTATGATTATTGACAAATTTAATGGGGAGTTGTTTATGGATTTTCTAAAGCGGATGATCCGCTACAGCAAACAGAAAGTATTTTTTATTACAGATGGTCATCCTACACATAAGACGAAAAAAGTAAAAGCATGCTTAGAAGAAAACAAGGACAGGATTGAAGTGTTTTTTATTCCGCCGTACAGTCCGGAGCTGAAAGCACAGGAGTATTTGAATCAGGATGTAAAGACCAATATTATTGGTAAAAAACGCCCAGTCAATAAGGCAGAAATGCGCGCCAATGTGGAAGGCTTTATGAACAATCGAAAAAAGGATAAAAACCAGGTGCAGAAATATTTTCACGAAAAGCATGTCAGATATGCCGCATAGGAAATCAGCAATAACTAATTTAAGTAATGATTAATAGTTAACAAGATGAGAATTACATTGATATCTTTTTTACTACTGGTCCTTAACAGCACGTGTTTCGGCCAGCAGGATACTGTTCAGATAAACGTAACAGATTATAACATCCATCCTGGCAGCCGGGTCAATATAGAACCGGAGATCAGGAAGCTGTTGGAAGAAAACAGGAACGGGCGCTACCTGAAACTGGTTTTTCCCCGCGGCAGGTACGACTTTAAGCCGAATGAAGAAAGGGAGGATTTGTCTGAAGCATCCGTTGCGTTTGATATCCGCGACAGGTCGGGGGTATGCATCGACGGTCAGGGATCGGAGTTTGTATTTCATGGAAAGATGATGCCGTTCAACGTACAGAATGCGGCGGATATAACGCTCCGGAATTTCAGCATCGACTGGGACCGGCCTTTTATTTCGCAGGCGGAGATTGTGCAATGCGGCGATGACTTTCTGGATCTGATGATAGACGAAAACCTATATCCGTACGAGATAGAGAACGATACACTTTACTTTACAGGAGAGGGCTGGAGAAGTAAGATTGGCACCGATTACAATAATATCTTCAATGCAGGTAATAAAGACCTCGTATACCAGACCACCGATAATCCTTTGGGGGAAATTTCAGACGCCACGGCTACATCGCTTGGGAAAGGTTTAGTACGGCTGCATTTCCGGCCTGCAATGAAGCCGGCGCCCGGAACGCTGATTGCCCTTTACCACGACTATTACATCACCGATGGTATACAGCTGATGCAAAGCCGCCGGCTGTGGCTGGAGAAAATCAACATTTACCATACCCTGAGTTGTGGGGTCAGCGCTTTCAAAAGTGAAGACATCACCCTGAAGCAGGTGAATATCATAGCCAATGAAAAGAAAAATCGTGTATTCAGTACCATAGCCGACGCCACGCATTTTAATGGTTGTAAAGGCCGCATTGTGATCGACAGTTGCACGGTAACCGGCGCCGGCGATGATTTTATCAATATACATGGTATGTATGCCCCGGTAGCCAAAGTATTGAGCGATCATGAAGTGCTGCTGGCGCCGAATGACAGGTATGTAGGCTTTGAGCCGGGCGATAAAGCCTGGCGTGTGGATACAGCTACCATGCAGCGCGGGCAGGATTTATCCGTGGCAAGGCAGGAGGATGTATGGGAAAACGACATGGTTACAGGATACCGGCTTACGTTCACCGAGAATATCACCGGTATACTCAATAGTGGAGATCTGCTGGAAAATATAGACAGGAACCCGGATGTGGAGATCACCAATTGCCGCGTGATGAAGCGCCACCGCGCAAGGGGGATACTGGTAACCAGTCCAGGCAAAGTACGTATATCCAATAACTACTTCAATACTGCGGGCTCAGCCATCCTCATTGAAGGCGACCGGCACCTGTGGTATGAATCAGGTGCAGTGAGGGATGTAGCTATTGAAAACAATGTCTTTGAGAACTGTTATACCTCCGGCAACAGTGTGTGGGGGGCGCTATGGGGCTGGGGAGAAGGAGTTATTTCCATTACACCTTCTATCACTCCGAAAGATGCAGCCTCTCCGGCATATCATTACAACATCCGTATCACCGGTAATACCTTCAGGCATTACGACTATGCGTTGCTGTACGCCCGTTCCGTAGATACACTGGTGTTTTCATCTAACAGGATGATATATACGAATACGTATCCGCCATTTTACCGTAAGGTGAATGTGTACCTCGATGGATGCCAGCATGTAACTATTGGCGATAATATTTTTGACGCAGCATTTCCGGGAAGGAATGTGTGGATGAAACATATGAAGGAGACGGATTTGGAGCAGTTCGGAAGTAGCCAGTTGAAAGTATCTCTGCTGGAGCATTAGTCTGTCATACTAAACTTATCAAAAGCTGGACATAAGAATGGGGCTGTCACCTTTAAATTAAAAAAGATTGGGCAGTTTCCTGCAATTGAAAGAAGGCCCGAAAGTGAGGTAAATGCTTATCTTACACAGGCTGATAGGGAGTTATATAGTAAAGCGTTAGCAAACCTGTCAAATGGTTATGGAATTGGTGCAAACGCGTATTTTAGACGCATTATTGAAAACGAGATAAAAAGAGTTATTGAAGATCTTTCCCAATTGGAAATTGAGAATTCAGATAAGGTAAAGCAGGCTTGGGATACTTATAATAATGGTAACTTTCAAATGTCCAATCTTATAGATGCGACTAGTTCCTTTTTACCAGTTTCATTAAAAGATATGGGTGGTAACCCTCTTAAATTATTATACCAACAAGCATCAGAAGGAATTCATAGTTTTTCAGAAGAAGAATGTCTGGAGAAATCCCAACATATTGACAAACTTTTACAATTCGTTATAAAAAGAACAGCTAATTTAAAAACTGAAATTCAGACGGTACAAAGTGCAATGAGAAGTTTGTCAAAAAAGTGACCTTTCCCGTTTCTTCCTGATCATAAAGTATCTTTAATTTAAGTAATGATTAATAATTAACAAGATGAGAAATACATTGATATCTTTTTTACTCCTGGTCCTTAACAGCACGTGTTTCGGCCAGCAGGATACTGTTCAGATAAACGTAACAGATTATAACATCCATCCTGACAGCCGGCTCAATATAGAACCGGTGATCAGGAAGCTGTTGGATGAAAACAGGAACGGGCGCTACCTGAAACTGGTTTTTCCCCGCGGCAGGTACGACTTTTGGCCGAATGAAGGAAGGGACGACCCGTCCGACCCAACCGTTGGTTTTGATATCCGCGACAGGTCGGGTGTATGCATCGACGGTCAGGGATCGGAGTTTATATTTCATGAATGGATGATGCCGTTCAACGTACAGAATGCGAAGGATATAACGCTCCGGAATTTCAGCATCGACTGGGACAAGCCTTTTATAGCGCAGGCGGAGATTGTGGAATGCGGCGACGACTTTCTGGATCTGAAGATAGACAAAAACGTATATCCGTACGAGATAGAGAACGATACACTTTACTTTAAAGGAGAGGGTTGGAGAAGTAAGATTGGCACCGATTACAATAATATCTTCAATGCAGGTAATAAAGACATCGTATACCAGACCGCCGATAATCCTTTGGGGGACATTTCAGACGCCACGGCTGAATTGCGTGAGAATGGGTTGGTACGGCTGCATTTCCGGCTTGACATGAAGCCGGAGCGCGGAACGCTGATTGCCCTTTACCACCACTATTACATCACCGATGGTATACAGCTGATGCAGAGCCGCCGGCTGTGGCTGGAGCAAATCAACATTTACCATGCCCTGAGTATTGGGGTCAACGCTTCCGGATGTGAAGACATCATCCTGAAGCATGTGAATATCATAGCCAATAAAAAGAAAAATCGTGTATTCAGTACCTTAGCCGACGCCACGCATTTTAGTGGTTGTAAAGGCCGCATTGTGATCGACAGTTGCACGGCAACCGGCGCCGGCGATGATTTTGTCAATATACATGGTATGTATGCCCCGGTAGTCAAAGTATTGAGCGATCATGAAGTGCTGGTGGCGCAGCATGATAGGTACATAGGCTTTGAGAAGGGCGATAAAGCCTGGCGTGTGGATAAAGCTACCATGCAGCGCGGGCAGATTTTATCCGTGGCAGAGCAGGCGGATGTATCGAAAAACGGCGCGGTTACAGGACACCGGCTTAAGTTCACCGAGAATATCACCGGTATACTCAAAATTGGAGATCTGCTGGAAAATATAGACAAGAACCCGGATGTGGAGATCACCAATTGCCACGTGATGAAGAGCAACCGCGCAAGGGGGATACTGGTAAGTAGTCCAGGCAAAGTACGTATATCCAATAACTACTTCAATACTGCGGGCTCAGCCATCCTCATTGAAAGCGACCGGGAAGGGAACGTGTATTATGAATCAGGTGCAGTGAGGGATGTAGCTATTGAAAACAATGTCTTTGAGAACTGTTATACCTCCGGCTGGGGAGAAGGAGTTATTTCCATTTCACCTGATATCAGTCCGAAAGATGCAGCCTCTCCGGCATATCATCACAACATCCGTATCACCGGTAATACCTTCAGGCATTTCGACTATGCGTTGCTGTATGCCCGTTTCGTAGATACACTGGTGTTTTCATCTAACAGGATGATATATACGGATACGTATCCGCCATTTTACCGTAAGGTGAATGTGTACCTCGATGGATGCCGGCATGTAACTATTGGCGATAATATTTTTGACGCAGCATTTCCGGGAAGGAATGTGTGGATTAAACGTATGACGGAGACGGATTTGAAGCAGTTCGGAAGTAGCCAGTTGAAAGTATCTCTGCCGGAGCATTAGTCTGGCATATTAAACTTATCAGGATAAATTATTCTTCCTATTAGAACAAAATATTATCTATGCTTCAGTCGCACAAATAGGCTGGGAGCTAATAAACTGTATTGATAAAGAACTCATTACCATTTCCTAAATGCTCAACAAAATAATTCCATCTCTTTTTTTACATATAGTCGTTATAAATACCGGTATAAGGGTGGTGCTGACTGGGAAGTATCAGCATGTCGAAATCTTTATACGCTTTTATCAAAGCCTCGGACAGTTTGAAGGTCGCTGAAGGGTTTACATTTTCATCAATACCTCCATGGGCAATGAGCAGTTTGCCTTTGAGATTTTTTGCCATTGTAATGTTTGATACAAGATGATAGGAGAATCTAAGGGCCAGCCCATATACATTTCGGGCCACCAGTCTTTTTCCATCCTGAAATCATGATCGGTCGATGTGGCAATCGCTACCTTATAAAATTCAGGGAACGCAAGCACTCCATGCGCTGCATCATAACCGCCTGCCGAATGGCCAAAGATCCCAACGCAGTTCTCATCCACTCATGCATATTTTTTTGCCAGCTCTTTAATGGCCAGCACATGGTCGAGCAAATTTTTTCCCATGTTTTTATAATTAACATTATGAAAAGCTTTTGAACGGCCCGCCGTTCCCATGGCATCGACACATACCACAATAAAACCCAGTTCGGCCAGTGCCTGGTTGTTTTTTGTTAATGAATTTTCAAAACTCCGGGGATACATATTGGAATGCGGTCCTGTATAAGATTGGTCTATGACAGGATATTTTTTATTGGGATCGAACGTGGAGGGTCAAAATTGTTACCGTGGGTAGTATTAAACCCAAGAGGCAAATATTCCCGGTTGAATGCCATCCATTCACCGTTTTCATTGCGTGCAATTCCGTAGGGAAGATTTTTCCTAAAAAAATCCGTTAGAGACATGTTGATACAGATTAGTGAGATACTCGGAGTTAATGAAAATTCAATGGCGTCTTACATTATTCAAACCCCTCAGAGAAAAACTCTTTCGGGCTCATTTCCAGCCCATCAATAATTTTAAGTAAAGTACGCATGCGGATATCATCAAATGTGCCGGCATCATATTTTGACATACCAGCCCTGGAAACCTCTATGTCATAAGCAAAAAGCTCATATGACTTAAAACCTTTTTGCTTTCTAACCTGTTTAATGCGTTTGCCTAATTTAATCAAAAATGCATCATGGTCGAAATGTCCTAGTGTAGCTTTTTTACGTTCTTGCGCTTTCTTCTTTGCCATAGTGCAATTAACAGGATAGGTACATTATAATTTACCCTTTATAGTATGTACATTAAAATATGCCTATGATATTAGGCTATTTTATTTTTATCCTTATATTCGCATCAGAATATTACATTCGCGATTCTTCAAAAGAAATTTTGGAGCATTCGCTTACATTCTCGTCATCGAAAACTGGCAATTTTTCAAAGGAACGGGAGGATAAGTGAAAGCCCATGCTATTGCGTGGGCCCACTTGCCTGTTCCTTGGGCATGCCAGTGCCTCGATGACGGTAAGCTGTGGCCTGCGCATTTTTTTTCCTTTCCGCAGACTTCACTTACCTATTTTCTTCTCACTCATGATTATGGTACGATTAGTAGTTCTAATGTCATTTTAAGACAGCATTCTTATTAGCTTATTAAAAAGTGGTAATATGGAAAGCTACACTTTTGACGATCAACTATTGATTGACTTACTCATAAAGAGGGATATAAAAGCCTTTAAACTCCTTTATGATACGTATTCCCCTTCCCTTCATGGTAGTATAATAGATATAGTAGCCCAAAAGGATTTGGCAGCTCAAATTTTGGAACAGGCATTTTTTACTGCCTGGGAAACGATTAACAGTTATGATCAACACAAAGAGAAACTGTTCACTTGGATGCTACACATTGCCCGGCGTATTTCTATCCAAACATTACGGGCAATTAATTCCTGGCCGTCTGCGGAACAGCTTTGTGATGTAGCTGGTAACATGCGGGCTGTTCTAAAAACAATGAACCGAAGCCATCGGCAGGTAATCGAACTCATGTATTATAAAGGACTAAGTAAAAATCAGGTAGCTGAAATTCTGAACATACCGGTAGATACAGTTACAGTATTGTTACAGCAGGGCATGGCTCAACTTTTTCAGCGATTAAAGTCCTTCAATACTGAAGTATGAACCAATAGAATACTGTTATGAATCCTGTCTTTTATCAAAGAAACGAATTATTGCCATTTGCAGTGTTAACTATAAAATCTAACCAATAATCAGGAGTATCATGGAATCTGTATTAGTTGGGGATGATTATCCCAAAGATTTTTCAGAGGAATTGTTGTTAGTAAGCATTAAACAAGTTAAACAGAAGGTTTGGTGGATGCAGGATGTTTTAGGCTTTAATGCGTCTGTAAAGAGGAAACTTTCAAAACAGGTTGATTTGCGAAATTTGGCTATTGATTGCCATTATTACGATTTAGCCTATCATCATTATGGAACGTGCCCAAAAATCCGGCTTAATGGTAAGTGGTTGGAAAAATGGGGATTTAAAATAGGCGGCCGGGTAAATATCATTACTCTGCCTGGCTTGCTGATATTAAGCCCGGACCAGGTGATAAAACCCGTACCACAGACGTACGGGTGACCACCTAAGGCTGGAGATTGGAAGATTGCCCCTATAAATCATTTTTTAATCCATACCCTGGGCATCACAACCGCCAATGCCTCAAATATGAGGTATGGCTGAAGAGGGAGAATAATACCTGCTGGTATTACTTCTCCTTTCTTTTTGTGGTTAGCTGTTACCCATCCCGGCAGTTACTACATTGATTTACTTTATAATGGTCCGAATCGGTAGCCTATACCGTGAACAGTTTCCAAAATTACAGATGGCTCATGTGAAAGACTTTTGCGTATTTTATTGATCACTACGTCCATGCTTCTTCCGACAAAAAAATCTACCTTGCCCCACACATGATAAAGCAATTCTTCGCGCCTGATAGTCTTATTGTGGTTTTCGCAAAAAAATTGTAGTACCTCTCGTTGTCTACACGTGTAATAGTGTAGCTCGTCTCCATCTTTATTAAATAGCCTGGAAGCCTGAATATCAAAGGTAGAAGCCCCTAAGGTGTAGATATTGGTATTTGTCTCGTTGGGCCGTTTGCTTCTTCTGATAAAAACATTTAATCGCATCAGTAACTCTTCCATTGGAAAAGGTTGGCACAGAACAATATCTGCGCCAACCTTATATCCCTTAATCTTGTCTTCATCATAGGACCTTGCTGTCAGCAGTAGGATGGGTACAGATTCGCTATACTGGCGGATCAATTTTGTGGTCTCAAAGCCATTTTTCTGCGGCATTCTCATGTCTAATAAGCATATATCGTGAGGTGTCTTTTGAAATACTTTAAAAGCTGTTGCCCCGTCGCAGACGTAGGTGACATAATAACCGTTATTTTCCATTATCTTCTTGATTGAGGTACCAAAGTAAAAATCAGCGTGGGCCAGGAGTATTTTAATAATTTTTTCCATGATCAGGCTATTGGAGGTAACTATAATGGGAAGCCGAATATAGGAAAACTTTTGTTTGTATGCGAATTAACGCACAAATCTGTCTCACGTTTTTCCGATTTTTCGCCTATTCATGAAGGAGCCAGAAGATAAAATAGTATTAGATAAGATCAGGAGTAACATTGTACGGATCAGAACGGAAAAAGGTCTGACTGTAAGGGAGCTTGCTGCCAGAGCGGATATGGAGCCTTCGGTTATTCAAAATTTTGTCAAAGGGCGCAGCGATATTGTAACCACTAATCTCATCAAGATTGCCAGGGGACTTGCGGTATCTCTCGAAAGACTTGTCCAGATGGATGCTTAACCTTGTAAAAATTCTTTTGGCATCGATTGCAATCTGCGAACCTTCGTTGTAGTATTTTAATTTAACCGGTGGTTAACAAAAAAGGTAAAGTACAACTGATCATCTACCTCATTCCCCCATTGCACCAGGTATTTTCTTTGCAGATGTTCTTAGGAAGATACTATCCATTCTTTTCCTTAACTTTTTATCAGCCTGGCGGTATAAATGTAGCCATGCTTTTTGCTCAGATTGGTTTTCTATGGCCCTGACCTGAATGATATGGTGTTGGTCCATCCAACGGATGCCCAATTTATACAGGTAAAATATGCCTGCTAGGATCATAAACCACATACAACAGCGGACCAGGATCATCCGGAAATACTGCGCAGCTTCCCTTTCGGGAATAAGGTGTATGTGAAATGTTCGGCCTTTACAGGTCGGTGGCTGGGGGCGTTTCTGGTTGTTTTCTTCAATCGTTTCCTGTAGAATTGCCCGGAGAAGTACAGGGTTAATCTTCGATGGTATAGCTTTCATATCCGCCAGCTGCGATTCAAACTTGGTTATTTTTTCCAGTAGTTGCCCCTGCCCAATTACAAGATTCTCTGTCTTTTTAAGGAGGCCATTTTGTCGCTCACCATATTGGTTTAGTGCGATAAAAATATTCTGCAAATCGGTTTGCTGTTTATCGTTCGGATTCATTTTCTAATCTTTTTTCAGTGATGCAATTAACGCGAGCGTTTCTTCTTCTTTTTGCGTTTGGCCTCCTTGATCAGCTCAATATTTATACCTGAAGGCACATATTCCACCTTGAATAAATCTGTCCAGAATTTGGTAGCGGCTTTTTCCAAGGCAGCTAACTCCTGGTTGAGCAGGCGCCATTGTACTTGCCGGGGATGTTGTTTGGCTTCCACTCGAATCCGGATAGCGGCCGGGAGTGTCTGTAGAATTTCCCGGCTCATAGCTATCACTTTTTCGGCGTTGTTAACCTCGGTTATCTTCATGGCAATCTGGTTGTTCAGGGACAGCATTTTTTCAATGTTGGCCAGTGAATACCCAACTTCGCTTCCTTTCATCCTTACTTTTTTATCATCCACGAAAGTGATACCCCTGCCTTTAATGACTTCAAATCCCAGGTATTGCATCCGCTCCTTAAACTGGTCAAAACTAATTGCATGGCGTAAGGCTTCGTGAATTTGAAATTTCAGATTGAGCTTGCGTTGGTCATGGCGGGGAACTGCCTGTTGATCCTTCCGTAAAAAGCGGCGGGGATTGGGTACCTTGGTCAGGTTAAACCGTTGTTCCATCATCCGGCAGAAATTTGCTATCCTGCGAAAATCGTTGCTGTCGCTGGCTACTTTCCCATCGAAACCTACCCGGTTGGCGACAAGGTGAATATGAGGGGGCAGCGTGTCCTTGTGCAGGATGATCAGGTATTGGTTGTTCTGTACTTTAAATTCTTCCGCCCAGGCTGTGCCTACTTCAATCCATTGTTCAGGCGTTAGACTGTCTGTAGGGGCAAGCCGTAAGGAAGCATGAAATAATGGTTTTTCCACCCTTTTACTAAGCCTGGCTACTTCACTGAATTGCTCGGTCAATGCCTGCGCATCGCCAGCGCATTTAAACATTACCAGTACTTCCGCCCGGTCTTTATGTTGCAGACCATCCAGGAGGGACAGATCAATTTTCTGTTCCTCGCTCAGCTCCCGCTTGTCGTGCAGGCCGTATTCAATACAATGCCTGATATTTCCAACCACTTTTACCTTGCCGATCATTGCCAATAACCTTTTATCAATGCCAGCACTTCCTGAAGCGTCCCCAACACTTTTTGAAGTTGTTCCAGGTCAGCAGCGGTGAACAGGTTGGGTTTTCCATGGAATATTTTGGTGAGTTGGTTGAGGTTATTCCCAATAGGAAGGAGCGAGGCTTTCAGGTCCAGCAACGGGCCTGGAATTACTCTTTGCCGGGTGTCAACTTGTCCGGTCAGTCCCAATTCCAGCAGAAATTCCGAAACTGTCAGCTCCGCCAGTTTTGATTTTCCCTCTATGGTTGCCTTATCCAGGTTGGTGCATTTGACCGTTATCCGCTGGTTCTTTTTGAGTACTTTCTTGGGGCGTCCGCCCTTATTGCATGTGTTTTTATCCGTTGCTTCCATGTTTTCAAAGATTTTTTGAATGCGATAGCATGAAAAAAATCCCTCCCCCCCGAATGCGCCAGCATGAGGGGGCCAGCAGTTTTGGGCATACCCAAAACATAGCTGGCTACCAAACGCACAAAACGCCCTTCTTCCCTCAAGAAACCTGCATTGCAGGATTTCCCCTTTTTAGCCTGGTTTCGGGTGGCTCTCCTTGGGGATAAGATGATCATGCCAATCACTTGTTTGTTCCTAAATGTGACCGCCGTAGGCGGCGTGTGATTCGATCTACCTCACTGTACGATTTACAGCACCTATCCTGCCAGTTTCCAGGGTCGATGCTACTTAAGACCGGTTCAAAAAGCAGGTAACTGGCGCCGGTAATTCTGGCAGTAGCACATGTTTTCTTCAGGAAAAACCCTGAGCTATTCGAAGCCCTCCCGGCTGAAAAGTTTGCCATTTTCTATGGGATCTCCCATCGGTAATCTTTCTGGATTTCTAAAATTTCAGAGACGATGGCCACCCGTATTGTTCGAAATAATCCGACTGTTATATCGGTTCTGTGTTACTTCCTTTGTCCGGTTAAACGCTTGGGCCTCCTGCTGAATCCGTAAAATATTTTGGATCAGCCACCCGTTGAAATCTTTGCAGTCCAGGTAAAGCTGGCTGCAGTCCCGGTATTGGTGACTTCCTTTTATTGCTTGGGCAGTCCGTTTCAGGCCTGCATTGTCCCGGTCCAGGTAGAGGTGAATGGTCCGGTGCTTTTCCATGAGCGGACGGCTTTTTTCAAAGAAGGAGAGGGAGTTGAGTACAAGAAAATTACTCAGGGTTTGTGGGTGGTATTGGTGCAGAGTAAGAAAGGACAGGAAGCTGAAGAACCCCTCGAATACAGCTACCTGCTGCTCTCCATTGTCGATAAACCTACTGCCTTTCGGGGAGCTACTACCTTTAAAGTAAGGGTTACGCAGTTCATATCCTCCAGTATCATTGGCGAAGCCAATTGCATAGTATAACTTGCCGTACAGTTTGTATTGTACCTCCCGGCAATGGGTTTGCGCCAGTTCCAGCGGGACTTTTCGATTGTCCAGGTAACGGTGCAACGCCGGGGATTGAATCGGGCCGACTGCTGTTACTCGAATCTTTTTTTCTTCACTGGAAAGGTTGTCTGTGTAACCACTGTCCGGCATCCTGATGCCAGTGTTCAGTTGTTCTTCGCCCGATAAAGCAGGCCGGTGAAAAGAAACAAAAGTGGTCAACCGTTCCAATACCTGGGGCAGGGTGCAGCCGTAATACATCATCACAAAATCAATGATGCTGCCTCCCACTCCAATGCCGTGATCGTACCATAAATTTTGAAGCCGGTCGACCTTAAAGGAAGGCGTTTTTTCATTACGACCGGGGAGTGGTGACAAATAAAATAGGTCCCGTTTATTGCTCAATTTAGGGTCACGGAAATACCCTAATGAGGCCAGATAGTCTTCCAGGGCAATCTGTTTTTTGGCCTCGGAGAATGTTAACATTGACATACAAAACCATTTTACGCGTTAGCAAAAGCAGCGAATTAGCTGAGCTTGGCTATTTTTTCTCGGGCTGTTCGGGGGTGAGCAGATGTTGAATATCCTGCCAGAGGAAATACACCCGAGAACGGATCTTGTAGGGCTTCAGCTTGCCATGTCTGACCCAATCGTAGATCGTTGGCTTGGTCACCTGGAACAACTTGCATACCTCGGCAATCTTATATAGGGGCTTGTACTCCATGCCGGGTGTCTGGTAAAGAGTAGGGGAGGGCGTTGGTAAGGTCTTTTCCAACTGGATGACTTCCTCCCGAACAATGAGCCGTACCCGCTGCCAGAATTGGTCGGGATCGTAAGGGAACAGCATAGGCGTGGCAGCCTGTCCATGTTCCTGTTTGATTGGATTTTTCATTTCTTTTTAGTTTAGGCTGGCAAACTATCTTTTGGGGCAGACGAGAGAAAGCTAACTATAGATAAAGTATGGGAATAAACACTTTTGAGGGGCAATTTGTCGGGAGTACGCAGATAGGTGAAATAAAAAGCCGTTGCGCAGGATGCAACGGCTTTACCATAATATTATGAAATACGATCAATGACCGGTTATTTTCATTTCGAGATTCTTCAGTAGTTGGGTTCCTTCTTCAAAACTCATTTGTTCAAAGAAACGGTAGGCTTCCTCAAAGCTGTTTTTGATCTCAGTCTGCCGACGGGGCTTCATGTTTTTATAGCTGCCGGAGGTACCTTTTGTTAATTTCAGGTTCTCATAGATGCTTCCGGTGTCTACTCCAAAAAACTGCATCAATAGGCTGGCGGTTTCTTTGGTACAGGGTAGGTCGGGCAGGGCAGTCTTCCTTTTCTCAAATACATGATAGATAAGAACAAGGGCTAAGTTACTTAACTGAGCCTTTTTGCATTTTTCAAGAGCTTTCACTTGCTGCTCCGCTTGTATAATCATGGCTGCCGTCAGCCGCCGGACTTCCTGTTGCTGCTGGGCTATTTTTACTTGCTGGAATGTGATGACCTGCGCCAATTGATCCTGACGGTGAGCATGGACCACAGATTCCAGTTTGGGCAAGAAATCTCCTATAAAGGCAGGCCAGTAATGACAGACCCAAAGTACTCCAAAGGTTAACCCTATTACTATCAGGACTACTAATATGTGACCATGTTCAATACCTCCGGAGGTTAATAGGAAGATCAGAATGGGGAGGGAGAGAAGCAGGGCAAAATGCCCTGGAACTTGACTATACCAGTAGTGAGCAATCAATTTTTGTCGGGTGGAGGTAATGCCCCAGTATGGCATGATGCTTTGTTGCTTTTGATGGGTAGCGGCGAATAAAGTCTTAATGGAACCAATCTTAAAGGGGGCATCAAAGGTTATAAAGGACTGCGCCTTCTTCACTAAATCTTTCATCTCTTTGCATTTTCCTTAATATACATATTTTCAGGATAAAAGCAGGCCAAAATTGCTTAGAAATTTGGCTTGGTCAGATAGTTTAGTAGTATAAAATATCTACATTAGGATTTATTGTTCAATAATACTTTATTGATTATTAGTAAGTTATGTAGGTGTCAAAAGTGGTAACTAATCAGTTTAAGTCCAATTATAAAAATACATACCTTAATATTCAGATTCCCCTAAACCTGACCGATACAAGTAAGTGGTACTTACTTCTTCTTATTTGCTTCTGGACAGGATCACATAAGTATATGAATGTAACTTGGGATTTTTTTATCCGGTTAGAACAATAATATGCTTTGACTGAGTAGTGAAGCTATAGAATGCGTTTTAGGTCCCTGTGTTCCACGCTAGCATTTAAAGGATGGTATTATTGGATTTATAGTAAAAATAATGATGCTTAAGTATGAGTAAATTTTCAACAGGACTTTTGGGGGACTTTGATTCCATTCTCCCAGGAGTAGAAAAAGAACCTCCTGAAGCCTATTTAAAGGGAATTGACAAGAATATAGTATTAAAAACGGCCTCATATCTATTAGGCCTAAATGTTATGAATTCTCCTTATCGTGACTGGAGAAAGTTTCTTGGGATGTGGTTTCGGCATGAAAATGTTGCGTTTGCTCAAATAATAGCGAATAACTGTAATAAACTTGAAATAAAATATCAGACACCAGTTTCCCTTTATTACAATATCGCAGCATTAAGATTTTTTGATTTCTCACTAGCATTAACAGAAACTGAAACCACCCAAGATCCTATTGATTCTGAAATTAATCTATTTAAAGCATATCTAGTTTTTCTAACCAGGTCAACTGATGCACAGATCACCAACGCTGATTTCCTTCATAAACATAAAGACCATAGCGCCATTGTGCTAACTCTATTTAATATGCAATTTCCAACCGCAGATTTGGAAAATTATGATTTTGAGGAGGTAATTGCCTGCCAAATGGTAAAAGGAACAACATTGTTTCAATTCATGGAAAGAAATTCTAAATGGACACCTTTACTTCAACGATTCTATTCTCACTTTGATATTTCACATTGGGTTGAATATTTTCAAGGTACACTACCTTTGGTACGAGGGATTGTCAATAGAACTATCGATGGGTGGTTTGAATATAATATTCCTGAAGACGAGAATTTCAATAGAAACGTCAATTTTCTAAAGCTTTTATCTCAACAGCAATATATTGATGAAGAAATTCCAGATTTTATCAGATTACGAGAAAATCCACTATATCAGATTTCTAATTCCACATTCCGCGTAATTTTCGCGTTATTTGTTGCGGAAAAAATCTACAAGAGCCTGTATTTTCAATTAAAGTCTCTCAACGAAGAGTTGCCCGAAGATCAAAAGATCAATGAATTGCGCAGTGCATATGGAGACGAATTTACTGAACAATTCTTATTGTACCAGGTACTCGATTTTGTTTATCACCACAGAAGCTATGTTCGATTTACTGGACAAGAGTTAACCCAAAAGTTCAATATTAATGGAGGCCCCGACTATTACTTAAGAAATGGCAACCATCTTTTTCTTTTCGAGAACAAAGATACTTTTATACCTGGAACGGTGAAAAGTTCAGGGGACATCGAAAAAATATTGGATGATATAAAGAAAAAGCTTTATTACACGACAAATGACAAAGGAAAAATTAAGCCCAAAGCGGTTCAGCAATTAGCTGAAAATGTTCGTAGGGTTTTGCTGAAAGAAAACAAATTTGACAAAGATTATAAAGAACGAAACATTCAAGTATATCCAATATTGGTATTGCATGATTCTGCATTTAACGCGTCAGGATTTAACCAAATAATTAATGACTGGTTTAAAATTGAAATGAAAAAGATCGCAGATCAAGGTGTCAATACAGATCGTGTAAAACCCATCACTTGCATATATATTGATACGCTTATACTTTATGGAGAATACCTAAAAAGGAAAAAGGAATCATTGAATGATCTCATAACTACTTTTCACAAATCTCAAAATTTGAGAAAAAAAGAGTTTGCATCGCTGAATGATGCTCAAGAATATATCGGCAGTAAAAATATACCGTTCGGAAAATTCATTGAATTTCATACAAACCTTGGATATAAACAGCTAGGAAAAGGACTTGTAGGATTAGCAATAACGAATATTTTTGAATCACAAAAGTGTTAAAAAAAGATGAATGAGTTATCTCTATTTCCTAAATGTACTTAATGCGTTCAAATGTCATTACTATATCATTTGAATGACGCATAGGTTGAAGGAAAATCAAAGGAAAAACAGGTAGCCAATTCGTGGTTAAAATAACCATATTAACCGTTGCTGCACTAAAATAAAAATTAACACATGCTACGTAACCCTGCTAACATTGGCTTACTGTTAATACCATATTTAGTTATTTGTGGAACCTTGTATCATGTCGCCTATTGGGACAAATTTGGAATTAATGGACTACTATATATATCGGCTTCTGATATTATGCTTTCTGCTACTCAACCCATTCTCCCAACCTTTGTTTTAGCTCTATTCAATTTATTGTTATTTTATTATATTCTAAATGTTGATAAAATATTCCCAACAGGCGGTGGCGGAAATACAAAAGTTGGAAGAGCTGTAAATTCAAATGTAGGAATAAGAGTTTCGCTTGTGATTTGGGTAGTAATAATAGTAACCCTTTATTATTTTGGACGAAATCCATATAGATGGCAAAGCTGGGCATATATTGTGACTTTCCCTTTTTGGGTAAATCTTTATGACAATCCTTTTTTTGTAAGTGAGATTCAGGATAGAAAAATCCGATTAATATTGGTTCAGAGTATAATATTATTACCATTACTCTCATTTGCTACTGGAAAACAAGATGCAGAATTAATTTATCGAAACTTTCAATACAGATATTGTATTAAGCAAAACAATACTAATACTATGCCTGCTACAGATACTCTCAAATTCATTGGAGCCTCGTCACAAAGATCTTTTTTTAGCAGTTTGGACAACTCCTCCATTCTTATACTGAGCGATACGGACAGCTTAGTCTTGTTTGATAAAAAATGAACCAATCGTTCATTGTTAAAGAGCTATGAGCGAGCGGCCAAACTTATTTTAAAACCTGGGGTGGAAGCATTCGCGGCAAACGTACGGGAGCCGCTAGGAGGACAAGTAACACGGCATAAGGTAAAATCTGACTTCTCTTTAAAGTAAATAGCGGAATCCAATAAATAAATTACAAATGAATGATCTATCAGACGCATACGGGTATTATTCTAGTATTGATGAACTATTAAAGTCAATAAATGGAAGCAAGAAGAAATCGCTCAGTAGAGCTTCGATCAAAAAAAATGCGTATTGGAATAAGGTTATCGAATTGGCATTAGTCCACCAGTTTGTTTTCTTGTCTGAAGTCAAGGGCAAACAATTAATCACCCTCACCGAAAAAGGAAATAAACACATAATCGAAGGCGGCTTTGAGACTGTAATTTGTTTGGAGGAGAAAAAGGTGCCTCAGAAAACATTCAAGCAATTTCTTGATGATTTGGTAGGACTGCTGACGATCTTTGGTATTCTAAACGCCATAACAATTTTTGCTACTCAGATTGAATTACCCAAAAGCTCCAAACAGTTTGGTTTTGATATCACTGGTAAACAATTGATCTCAATTAGTATGTATGTTTTATCTCTTCTTGTGCTAGTAGAGATTATTCTAGTAACTTTAAAAGATGCACGTAAAGATATAAAATTTCAAATTTTATATTTTCTTCTTTGCATGACTACCTTGGGTATTGGACTTATATTTTTAACTCAATTTAAGGAGTTTTTCTTTGGGCTAGGTTTTATTGCTGCATTTTTTGGTCTGACGTGGATTGTATTTCTTATTATAATGAAACTATTACAACATTTAATCACTCAGAAGAATGTTATTTGGGTCAAAAGGAATATTACGAAGATCACTATGATACTGGTATTAATCTCACTCATTACATCTGGAATAGTTTTGAAGCTGCTAGTAAGGTGGCTATTTGTTAAATAATTACAATTTTATAGAGAGCAAAAGACTTAAATCAGACACTCTTTTACTAATACCCTGAAGCTGTAGCACTGGTGACTGTTGTTTGTGAACACCAGCGATCCAATAGACATAGATGTCGTCTAAGCTAGAACAGAAGCCCGACTTTAAAATACAGGCCTGCCTGGGTAAAACTAGATTTTTGAGGTAACTTTATGAGGTCAACGTCAAGCTGTGTAAAAACAGGTAACGTTAGGCTCCCTTTGTTCTTTAAACTCGACCTAAAACTCGACCCGAAAAATTAAGTAGCTGATTTTCATTAAGATATGAGCCGATGGGTTATCCCGTCCGGTCCGCAAAGGCTCTGAAGAAATTCGGAGCCTTTTGCATTTATACCCTTCCAGGTTTGTATCTTACTAATTTACTCCCTGTTATCTGGATATACCGGATAGCCCTAATGGCAATAATTAATTGATAACCCTGCCCCAATGATGAGATCTATTGCTACTCTTTTTATAATGCTTCTGTCGCTCAGCAACATTATAGCTACCGCACAAATTACTTCATCAAACCAAAATACATACAACAAGAAGAGAATTATTACGGGGGCCGACCAGACCGGAAAATATTTGCCTTTTCTAAAAGGAAAACGCATTGGCCTGGTTGCCAATCAGAGTTCCTTAATCGGCAACAAAAGCAGCGTAGACAGTTTAGTAAGCCTGGGAATTAAGATTGTAAAAGTATTTGGACCCGAGCATGGATTTAGAGGTAATGCCAGTAATGGAGCTGTGGTGAGCGATGAAAAAGATGCTAAAACCGGCATTCCAATCATCTCTTTATATGGAAGGAACGAGAAACCAACAAAAGAACAGCTGGCTGATATCGACCTGATGGTCTTTGATATCCAGGATGTGGGCTGCCGCTACTATACCAACATCAATACCCTTGAGCATGTGATGCAAGCCTGTGCAGAAAACAACAAAGAACTGCTCATTCTTGACAGACCCAATCCCAACGGATATGTAGTCGACGGGCCGGTAATGACTGAGGATAAATATAAATCGGCCATTGGGATACATTATACGCCTATGACGCATGGCATGACCATAGGAGAATTTGCACAATACCTGAATGGCGAAGGATACCTTAAGACGCCATGCAAAGTAAAGATTGTAAAAGTTGCCAATTACAACCATGACATGACCTATGAACTACCGATAAATCCCTCGCCGAATCTAAATACACAGCAAGCGGTGATGCTTTTCCCGAGCTTATGTATGTTTGAAGGTACAATGATCAATGAGGGCCGGGGAACTTATATGCCATTTACTATATTGGGAGCACCTGCATTGAAAGAAAAGTATTCGTTTTCATACAAACCGGTAAGTATTCCCGGAATGAGTGAGCGGCCACGTCACAAAGATTCTGTTTGCTATGGCCTTGACCTGCGCAATTATGATATTACCAAGCTTCGGAAGAGCCGCCAAATTGATTTAGCGTGGTTAATCGAATTATACAATGCTTATCCGGATAAAGCCAATTTCTTTATTCCCGGAAGGGCGAATCAGGATATATCAGCTTTTGACCTGCGCATAGGTACTGATCAGTTAAGAAAACAGATCATAGCGGGTGTATCGGAAGCAGACATCAGAAAAAGCTGGGAACCCGGATTGCAGAAGTTCAAAACCATAAGGGCGAAGTATCTCCTGTATCCGTAATTGATTGATTTTTCATTTTCTATTCAGGGCGAATCCAAAGTGTTGGCATATTAGGTATTCTTCTCATCATTTAACTGGGTTACCTAGGTCGTAAACTCCAATGCCAATCCCCCAGGATTTCCATGTACTTTCCTTTGGTCTCGTCAGTAAGGAAACAGCTTTCTGCCATTTCCATGGAAAGGGCCTGGTTTTATAGTTTAAAGCAAAAAATAATTCGTTTTTAGTAGCCAGAAGTGACTTTAGTGCTTCATTCATAATTGAAGATAACTTGTGTATATTTATGAATAACGTGTCTTTATAGTTGCTGATTTATATTAAACCTTGGTAGATGAACAGAGACAATATAAAAGAACCTTTATATAGAAAGGTAAACACGAAGGCAAGAGGTGTTCGCCACAATTTTGGTGGGGATTATAAGCATTCAAGAAATAAGAAAAGAGAAACGGTCGAACAGGTTAAAGGAACAATGTTTGGCAGGAAAGCCCGTGGTTTGGATTATACCCCCCTTTTTAAATTCTTATTGTCCAAGGTCGGTTCTAACTGGGATGACGTATATAGCGAAGCAAAATCACGGTTAGACAAACCACAGCCCATATTTTGGATAGTAGCTTTAAATGAAAATGAAAAAGAGGAGGTTGTGAGGGTTGACGAATCTACCTATTTTTCAGGATTGTATGTAGATGAGAACAATATCCTGCAACTATCGAATCCGAATCTCAAATCCACCGATTTAAAACCCTTTTGTACCTGTTGTACACATACTTTGAACGGTAAAGTATTTGGAACTGAGTAAGCACGTAAAAGAGGCCCAACTATTATATTTATCATATGGCTAACAGCTATGGCAATATTCAATGGGTAATTCAGCAAAACCTGACTAGTCCAGGCGATTTACAGAAGTTAAAAACTGCCTTCAGTAATATAGATATAGGTTATACCGAAATAGAGATCATTCCATTTAACAACCAACTCCCACCTTTCAACAGAGATAAGTCGAGTATCTTCTATGGCTCCACTACCATGGGGGAATTGATAATGGCCGACAGCAGTTTGCATGAAGGTTTCTTTTTCAATCCAACTTCCTTTTCAATGGCCAATTACTTTGAAAAATGGGGCAGCCATATGCTGAACTTTGGGGCCTTGGTTACTACTTTTAGTGATTTAATGGGCAAAAGCTATGACACCGACAAATTGCTATTTATCAGGCCCGACGATGATAGTAAATCCTTTTCAGGAGAAGTAAAGCAATACGGAGAAATACGGCAATGGTACGATCAACTGAAAATGATTGAAAATACAAGCTTGTCCTTGGATAGTACCATTATTGTATCTGAACCATACCACCTCAGGTTTGAATGGCGCCTCTGGATCGTAAATAAGCAGGTAATAGCAGCTTCCAAATACCGGGAGGATTTTCGATTGAAAAAAGAAAAAGGCTGCCCGCCGCTAGTCAAACAATTTGCTGAGCAGCGGTGTGCTGAGTATACCCCGCATGATGTATTTGTCATGGATATTTGTGAATCTGGTGATGGCTATTTTATCGTAGAATGTGGTTGCCTGAACAGTGCAGGTTTCTACGAGGCAGACATTGAAGCTATTGTGGGCCGGGTTACCGAATACTTTTCGACAATGGTTTAAATCATAAGGTGAATAAATATGGGTTGATGCTAGAAATTGTAAAATCTAATTCACGAAGTATTGGGTACTCATCGTAATCAACAAAAAGGTTCTGGCTTTCTTTATTGGGAATACTTAAAGGAAGTAATACATTTTTGCAGTAGCTCCTCCTGGCCTTTATCCTTGGTATAATAAGCGATCCAAATTGAGTTGTTGAGAAAGATTTTTCCCTCATACTTGCCTTGCCAATTTATTGCCTTATAAATATCTATATTATTAAACCTCACAATATCCCCCTTTTCTTTACCTTCTTTTATTTGTTTAAAATAGTAGTCTTTATTTTCATTCTTAAAGTCATAATATATTACAATGGAGGTTTGACTCGTATCGTCTTTTTCGGAATTGAATGATATATAGAATAATTTATCCCCAAACCCAAACGACCATTTATTAATGCTTGTTGGGATGCTAAGATTATAAGAAGGGTCTTTGTATTGCTGAACTAATTCAAATTTACTTTTACAACCCACCAGATGCGGAATGAGGTCTTCAAACCCCTTGTATGTTGCCAAATGTGTCCTGGAATCAATAGGTGTAAAGGAGAATATTTTTTCGCCTACTATGCAAGTAGCAGATTTTGATCCTACAGGGCCTATAATTGTTTCTGCTCGTTGAAATGCCACTGTTCTGGCGAATAGTTCCCGATTTAGATAGGAGGGGAATAGGTTTAACTTTAATTGTTCTCCTGTTAATTCAAATGTACTATCGCTGCTAAACTGTACCTGGTACGCCGGATTGATTTTGAAACTTATGGTATTTTTAAAATTAAGGATAAGTTTCTCTTTTTTAACTTCCCAGCTAGTAATAATGAGGGCGGTAACATGATTAGTAAACAGGGTATCCTTTTCATCAATTGTTTGACCAAAACATTTTAAGCCGGTACCATCACTGTTAAGGCGCAATAACTCGAAGGTTGTTTTATCATCCAAATAGCATTTCCAATCGCCCGCCAACTTGTTTTTATCAGGTTGTGCCATCAAATCCAACATCCAGAATAGGCAGATTAAGAAAGGGATCAATCTTTTCATATTGAAAATGGGTATGTTCCAGGTATGTAGGGAGTAATTAAATTATTAATTCCACGGTTACTTCGGCATTCTTTAGGAAAAGCCGCAGCCTAAAATAAGGTAAACTTTTAAATAAATGGAAGATTTTAAGTTGTGTAACAATCTTGTTCCATATATGCTGGACGGGGTATAGGCTATAAAGAAAGCTACGCCATTTACCTCAACCATATACCGGGGGGCGGAGCCTCCTGTATTGTTGCCATCAGCCGTATTGATGTCCTTCAGTAAAGAAAAGGGCTGGGCAATGGATGAAGGAAGGCAGGTGCAATAAAAACCAGGAGCAGGACAGCTAATTTTCTCATGCAACAAATCAAGCAGATCGTCCACTTATAGCATTTCAAAATAGACCAACGGCACAAAATTTCGACAGACAGATATTTTTCATTCCTCAATACCATTTCCCCTTCTTCCAGGCTTTTTTTCGGGTAATACAGGCGTTAAGCGATTGGCTGGAAAATGCCCATCACCAGGAGTTAATTTAGTTGCCCGGTGCTGTTCCTTATAGGCTGGAACATGCAACAGCGCCTCCCCATTGATTCATCTTAAAATTTTTTTATGACTAAGTTATTGATCCTCATTACCGCTATTGTAGTAACCGTTTTTGCCAATACAGTAGTTGGTCGCAAGGCGGGCCAGGGACAGCAGGATTTTATACCTGGCGCTCCTTTACCCGTAGCACAGCGGTAGTTGTTACAAGCTAATTAGTTGGACACACAAGGCGAAGTTTACTTTGCTTTACGGGCTTGCTTTTCTATCCATTCCTGGGTTGCCTTGGTTAGCAGGGCAATCGTATCTGTTTTGCCTGCCTTGAACGAATGGTCAGCGCCTTCGAGTTTAACAAGCGTAGCTTTCTTGAGTGATTTGCATACCGATTCAATGAGGTCCCAGGTAGCCAGGGTGTCCCTGGTGCCCTGTAAAAAAAGCATCGGCACTTTTACCTTCTTCAAATGTTCAGCGCGGTCAATACCAGGTTTACCAGCAGGGTGTAAGGGGAAGCCGTAAAAAATGAGCCCTTTAATATCGGGCTGATCGTTAGTTGCCAGGTATTGAGAAGTCATGCGCCCGCCAAACGACTTACCTGCTACAAAAAACGGCAGCGATGGATATAATTCCCGGACTTTGTTGATGGCCGCTTCAATGGTTTGATGTGCTACAGCTGGCGTATCAGGCCGTTTCTTTTGCTGTTCCATAAAGGGGAAATTGAAACGAAGCGTGGCCAGGCCTACAGCCGACAGTGCAGTGGCCAATTGATTCATGAAGACATGATCCATGCCTGCACCTGCGCCATGGGCAAGGGTGATGATCGCACTTGCTTTGGGTGGCGCCATCAAAATAGCAGATACCTTACCGATAGCAGGCGATACAGCGATCTTAATAGACTTGGTACTCATATTTTCTTTTTAGGGTATCCTTATTGGCAATGAACTTCACGGTAGTAAGCGGCCGCTTTGTCAATGGAGTTTTTCGACACATTGATCCGGCTACTGCTTTCTTTGGCTGATCGGGTTATGAGCGTTTTGTTTTGCTCAAAAACGAGGGGTGTGAACAATTTTGATACATCACCTTTTTGGGCAGATTCCAAAGGCAGGGCCGATACAGTTGCTTTACAACTAAAATCAATATGGCTAAAAGCGATCTGTTTGCGTTGCGGTTGCTGGTCAGTAACGCAATATACCTGCAGGTTGGTAATATCATATACAATGCTCCATTTGGTATAACCCGGTTGCGCAATCTTATTCAGGATGGTAAAACCATAGTCAACGGGGTCCTGGTTGTTGGAGCTCGCTTCATATTGGCGCAGCATATTACAGGCGGTGGCAAAACGCCCAACAGAATTATCAAACCCATTGGCATTCTTTGCTTCTTTTACCTGCTTGGCAGCATCACTATAAACAGTATTGGTCAATACGGGAAATGGCAGGTCATTGCCCCGGTGTACGATCATCTTGCCATTGATGAATTCAATCGTAGCTGCATTACCCTTTGCATCGGCTACCAGGTAATGTAAAGGGGCGGCATCGGCGCGGTTAATGCGTAACTTTTTATCAGTGGCAATCACTTCATCAATATTGCTGCAATTGTCCAGCTGGTATTGTATCCATTGCAATTCATTCAGCGCAGCCCGGTTATCCGTTTCCGGGTATACCGTTTCGTTTAGCCACATCAACTCCACAACCAGTCCTTTTTCATTCATACCGCCATGGGGAAACTCCTTGCCAAACTGGTTGAAGGTAATGCTGCCATAAGCAGCCACCCAGGAAAGCGTTTTGCTGTTTTCCTGCTGGAAGGAAGTTTTAGCCATCCCGCGAGCATTGATCATCATCATGCCATTGCCGCTTACCCAATCATAATTGCGGCCAAAAATATACCGGCCATTCTTACTCAGTAAAAAGGTAGAACAGGCAAGGGAGCTGCCTGCAAAAACAAACACCAAGAGGAGGAGTGTGGCAACTGGTTTCATACTACAATTTACAGGTTCCGCTTATTTCAGGCAATTAATATCCTGTTGGGAAGCTGGTATTGCGCACATAACTCAGCCTGCTTTTTGGCAAAAGCCTGGCGGTAATACAGCGGCATTTGCGGACCGTCCTTGAAAAACCGCTGGTACTTTTCTAATAACTGCGGGTAGTGTTTCTCCACTGCCCTCAATACCAGCGTCTTGCTGTCCGAAGTACCTGTACCGAATAAGGTTAGGGTGGAAGGGAGCAAATATTTGATACCTGCTTTTTTAAAAGTCTGGTACAGGTAATCCAGCTGGGCGGCAGTGTCATTGATGAAGGGCAGCAAAGGCATCAGGCTTACACCGCTGTAAAGCCCCCTTTGCAAAGCCAGTTCAAGGGTCTTTAAACGCAGTGAAGGTGCTGTAGCTCCCGGTTCAAAAATACGGGCCGTAGCATCGTCGAGCGTAGAGAAGGAAAACGTAACAAATGCTTTATGCGATAACTTGTCTTGTAGGTCGTCCGGAAGAATCGCTACCTCATCGATTGCGGCTATCAGATCAAAATCGCGCTGCACCAGGTCCGACTTCGTAATAATATGTACAGGAAACCGGTAACGCAGGATCAACTCCAACAAACGGCGGGTCAATTGCTCACTTGCTTCAAATTGCAAATAGGGGTCGGTAGCAGAAGACAATACAATGATCCCGTACTGACCCTTACTGGCGCGGCTGGCCAGTTGTTTGTCCAGTAATTCAACGGCATTGGCCTTAACGCTCAACTTTTCTTCCATGTTAATGCCATACTTACTGCCCCTGATATAGCAATACAGGCAGTTAAACGAACAACCACTATAGGGATTGAGCGTGTAATCGTCCAGGAACCAGCTATCCCTGCGTTTCGTCTTGTTGAGTATAGATTTAACAGATACCTGTTGGGCCATTTTCAAAATTACCATTCCTGCGGAAGAAATTGAGCATTTCGGCACATGCCTGCCCGCCAGCTTGGTTTAAACTTGGCGTATGAAAAGTCTACTGCTCCTGATCGGGGTGTCCCCACTATTTGCAGCCGCGCAGCAACCTGCGGCCTTCCTCCGGAAGGCATTATTGGCCAATGGCGCCTGGGAAAAGATCCGGGCTTTCGAATACCATGCCAACCGGTATAGTTTGTACCCCTGGCAAAGTTATGCCTTCGACAAACCAAAGGAAGAGAAGGACTTATACGAATGTTACTTCGACAAGGGCAGTAGCGCTATGCATGATCATACCATTACCCATTACCCGGGCGGCTATGTATTCAATTTTATTGGGATAGGGCGGGAGCAGGCCTATTACGAATACGATGTAAACAGGTCCAGAGCAGGTAAGGCCTTGTTTAAATATGGCAAACAGCAGTTCACCGATAATTACAACGCTTTATTGGGTTACTTCCCTTATTACATGTTGAAAGAAGTATTGGACAGTGGCGATAGCTTACAACTACAACACATTAACCAGGAGGTCAGCATTATCCGTAAGCTGCCGACAGGCATCCAGGAATTTAAACTGGATGCTGCAACAGGCGTATTGCACCAATACAACAAGCAAACAGCCGGTGGCGTAGATACCTGGTATTTTGAGGACTATAAAATGATCGATGGATGTTTAATACCAGGAAAAGTAAAACAGGTATTGCGTAGTTCACGGGTCTATACCGATCACCTGGTTGGTTTCAAGGTAAAATCAATGCTTCCTTCCTCACTCTTTGCTTTGCCCATGAACTATAAACAGGTGGAACTAAGCCATCAGGCACCTACGGTAAAAGAAATAGAAAAGGACATTTATTTAGTAGAAAAGGTAGACGGTGACCGGAATGTTATTTTCATCAATATGGGCAATTACATTGTACTCACCGAAGCCCCCGTGTCAGAGGAGGCTACGCAGTCGGTACTGGAACTGGTTCATAAAACCTTGCCCGGTAAGCCTGTTAAGTATGTGCACCTTTCTCATTTTCACAAAGACCATATTGCAGGCCTTGGTAAACTGGTGGATGAAGGAGCTACTATTATTTGTACACCCACCATGGAAAAACCGATCCGGCAGTTGCTCAAGGACAGACAACCTTCCTTCGTATTTTTTAGTGGCAATACAAGCATCAGCGGTGGTAATCACCAGGTAAACCTCTTTGAAGTGCCCAATAGCCATGCGCAGGGCTTATCGTTTCTGTACCTGCCGCAGCAATCCATTATTTATGAGGGCGATCTGTTGTCCATGCCCGAGGATGGTACCATCACGCCAGCCATCCAGGTATCCAAAGAGTTTTATACCTTCTTAAAGAAGAAGGGGTTACGCTACAAACGTATAATTGGCCATCATGGTTTATCGGATATCAAACCGGCGGTTTTTGAACATGCCATGGGTGCCGCCAATCAGCTGGCCGATAAATTTCTGAAGCCCACAGGTTGAACACCGTAGTGCAATTTAAAGGCACGGCAAAAGGCACTGACATTTTCAAAGCCGCATTGCCAGGTAATTTCATGCACAGGTTTATTGGTATGCTTTAATAAGTGGGCAGCATGTTCCAATTTAACCTGCGTAAGGTATTGATGGGGCGTAATATGGAAAACGGCTTTGAACTGCCTTACCAATTGGGGAACCGATAAACAGGCAATGCTACTAATGGTTTTCAGGTCGGGATTGTCCATAAACGAAGAATGCAAAATATCCTTTGCAATCGCCACCCGCTTATAGATCTCTGTACGGGTGGGTGCTTTAATGGCCTGCACGTTTGCCGCGCGGATGGAGGCTGCATGTTGTGTTCCCACCAAATGACGCAATAGGTACACCAGGTATTCATCTACCATATTGCCCGAATATCCTTCGCTGTTCAAAGCTGCCAATAGCCCTGCCAGTTGGGCCTGCAAGGTAGGTGAAATAGCATTGAGCGTTTGAAAGAATTCCAGGGGTTTGTTGCTATGCTGGAAGGGGTTATCCAGCGATGATGCTTCATTGGTAAGCATATCCTGCCACACCGCGGAGGCAAATTCTTTCTGGAAAAATACAGACAGCACCCTTACCTGCTCACCCTTTTCAATATGACAGGAATAATTTTGCTCATCGTTTAAGATAAGGAACCGGCCGGGCCTAACTGCCAACCGGTAGTTATTAATACCATACCATTCTTCCCCGCTCAATACAGTTTTAAAAGAAAGACAACCCACATGATCATCACAATGGCTATAACTGCTCAGCGCATTGAAGATGATATTGTGCTTTTTGAATTTGCTGAAATGTAAACTTTCATCAAATCCTGGCTGCGTATGGTCGGGCAGGCGTGTAAAATACATAGCGTGCTGATTGATAAGTGCCTTCCGGTATAAAGGAAGGCCTGTTGCAATTTAGCACTTATAGGTCGGATGCGAAGGGCCCCGGGGCGGATTCTGACCATTTTAACAAGTTTGTTCAGCTGCTTTTTATGACAGTTCAGGCTGGATTCTGGTACTCCGGAGGGATGCCGGATTTGATTTACCAACTTTTTGGATTTGCTTTGCAGGTACTAAACAAGCCCACCCACCAGCCCTCACCCTCCAAAAATCCAGGCTCCTTTTCGTTTAACATCCATGTCTATCAGCAAGGTTACTTCGGTACCCATGAAAACTTTTATACCCTTTTTGTATGAAGATACCTTTACGTTATATCCTCACCGTGCTGTTATTGACCGGCTTACTGGAAGGTAACTATTGGGCACAGGCACAGGAAAAAACAATTACCACCAGGCACCAGGATTTTGAACAGGAGTTCATTGCATTGCGTAAAGAACAGCCTGAACAGGAATTAACGGGTGGAGGTTTGTTCTATAAACTGAGCGCCATCAGGACAGGCATGGCGGTTATTGTAAAAGAATAAAGAAGAGGGCCTCGCGCCCTCCTATAATCTTCATTGATCTTCAGTGTTCGGAAAGGGTTTATACCGCAACACTTTCCAGCCCTTTCTGCAGGGCCGTTTCCATGATCCCTGGCATGCCAGCGCCTTCTATGCGGTAGGTCGTAATATCATGCAGACCAAGGAAACCAAAGATAAAACGCAGGTAAGGTTCGCCAAAATCAAAGGATTTCATAGGACCGTCTGAATAAACGCCATTGGAGGCAATCGCCAGGTACACTTTTTTGTTTTTCAACAGGCCTTCAGGTTTACCTCCTTCATAAGAAAAGGTCTTACCCGCTCTTACAATATGATCAATCCACGCTTTTAAGGCCGATGGGATATTAAAATTATACAACGGTACACTGATCACCAGGATATCGGCCTGCATCAATTCGTTGACTGCATTATCAGAGCTGTAGAGGGTATCCTTGTGCTCCTGCGAATGTTCTGATTCGGGTGTTAGATAGGCCACGGGATGAATGGCATTCAGGTGTATATAATTCTTCTCAACAGTATCGTTAATATGTAGCGTACTGCCGGGATACCGCACTGATAATAGTTCGATGATCCGGTTGGCCAACGTAATGCTATGCGATTGTTTTCCTCTGGGGCTGGAGGTAATATGCAGGATATGCTTCATTGTATTGTCAATAAAGTAGTTATAAATTAGGTGAATGTTTTGCCCCTGCGCAGGTTTGCAAGTGCAAGCTATGTACATTTGTGGAGGTATTATACAGACTAACCTGTAGGTTAGTGGTTACTTACAGTATACTATCTTAATAGGTAATTATGAATACAGACCGGGTTGGGGATACACTTTCAGAAGGATGTTTGCCAGCATTGAGTTCGATAGAAGATGCCATGTATGTGCTGGGCGGCAAATGGAAATTAAGGATCATCATTGCGCTTTCGGAGGGTGATAAGCGATTCAACGAATTACAACGGTTGGTGAAGGGGATTTCGGCCAGGGTTTTATCAAACGAATTGAAGAACCTCGAATTGAATGGGTTTGTTAAAAGAAAGGTAGATGATTCTACTACACCAACATCGGTTGAATATGCACGTACCGAGTATGCTGAAACATTGCGTAATGTGCTTTTTGCCCTGCATGAGTGGGGTGCTATGCACAAACGGAAAATAACACAGCGATGAGTTATTTGACCAGGTCCAGTACGAGTTGTTTAAATTCAACAAAGTTGTCATTGTCATCCTGGAAGCTATCGTGACTGATCATCCGGATAGCCACTATTTTTGTGGCCGGATCAACAATGATATAATTGCCCAGATAACCATCAGCCCGGTAAGTCCGGTTCCCTCCATATTCTTTCCTGCTTAATGCCAGGTTCACAGGCCCCAGGTTTTCATTTAAGTAAGGCCAGGGATTTTCACCAAATACTTTTTGAATGGCCGCAAAGTATACATCACGCGAAGTATACCTCCCCTTTATTTTCTTTACCTTCTCCATAAATGCTGCGGATACCCCGGCTTTCGTCAGCGCCGCAATATGTGCGTCGTCGATGATCGAAGTTGTTTTTTCGTAGTCTATCCACCACAATAGTCCATACCCTTCATATTGCTTACAGGGCACCGTTAGTTGATCCATAAACGATTCACCAATTATTTGACGGCCATTGTATTTTCCATGCTGCAGCAATAAAAGACCGATCCTGGCAAAGTCGGCGGGCTTTATCTGGCAGCCCGACATTACATGCGGATTGCCCACACTGTCCAACGACCAGGTATAATCAGTAATGCCCAATGGTTTAAACAGTCGCTCCCCAATATATTCGTCCATTCGCTTGCCCGTGATCTTTTTGATCACGCCAGCCATCAGGTTCATTGATTTATTGTTGTAACTCCATACTTCACCAGGCTTGCTGGAAAGTTCAGCAGTCAGCGCCAGTTGTACAAAGTCCGGACTGGGATAGATCTCTATCGAGGCATTGGGATTGTTTTGTATGCCCGAAGTCATATTCACCAGGTGCCGCAGCGTAATCAGCTGTTTTTGACCTTGCCTCCATTCAGGATAGTATTGTGCAACAGGTACATCCAGACTGTCAATCAGCCGGTCGTTGAGCATACAGGCTACAGCAAGTCCTACTATGCTTTTGGTGCACGACATCGCTTCAATCTTATTGTCGGCCTTCCCAATACCAAAATAGTTTTCAGTAATTAATCCATTGTCTTTGTAAATGATAATGGCTTCGGAGTGTGTTCGTGCTGCTTTTTTTAGAAGCGTATCCAGTTTGGTTTTATTGAGGGCTTGTCCATAGCTAAACAGGTTGCTTAAAAAAGCAACCAACAGGAAAAAGGTTGTTTTCTTCATGGCTGTTGGTGTTTAAGTTGCGATCGTTGATCAGTAATTTAAACCTTTTCCACGCAAATGCCCGGTGTTTTCTGGACGTACTATCCTGTATTTGGGAGGGCACAACATTCATTCCGGAAGAAAATGGCTGGTTCAAATAGGATAGCATCCTCTTGAATCCGCGTCACCTGTTTGTTCTTCTTTGCTCCGTTAGAGCGTGTCCCGCCACAGCGGGAAGCAACAGGTTTGTAGCAACATAATATCACATTCAATGCGGCGCCGTAGGCAACGCTACTCTTTGCTGCGATCAGGCGCCGTCAATCCGCTTTAGGTAGTATTGTAGTTTTTGCGTGATCAGGTCTATCGGTAAATCCTCCTGCGGGTCAATCTGAAAAGATTCATACCGGTCCTTGGGTTTTACACCGGGTGGAAATTCCTGCAGACTTTTATCCAAACAAAAACCCAGCATGAGCTTTTTGCGGTTAAGCCATAGATAGCCCAGCTTTTTCCCCTTATAACTGAAGAAGGGTATCTGGAATTTCCGTTCGTGCACAATCTCAGCGTTAAAGCCCGTTATGAGTTGGTAAAGGGCCAACAGACAGCCCTGGTAAGGTTCAGGTTTGCTGAGGTAATATGCTTCCAGTTTGGAGTTCATGTTATTTCGACAATTCGATCCATACAGGTGCATGGTCGCTTGTTTTTTCCCATCCCCGTACGTCACGGTCTACACCGGCGGCTTTTAAACGTGGGGCCAATTGGGGACTCAATAAAAAATGATCAATGCGCAGACCCGCATTGCGGCCATAGGCATCGCGGAAATAATCCCAGAACGTATAGATCGTCTCATTGGGATGAAGCGTGCGCAGCGCATCCGTCCAGCCCTGTGCAGCCAGTTTGGCAAACGCTGCCCTTGTTTCTGGACGAAACAAAGCATCCTCTACCCAACGTTCGGGTTTATATACATCTTGTTCAGTAGGCATTACATTGTAATCACCTGCCAGTACCACCGGTTTACCTTGCGCCAGCAGGCTTTGCGCATGAACCGTAAGGCGTTCAAACCAGCTTAGTTTATAATCGAATTTGGGACCGGGTGCCGGGTTGCCATTGGGCAGGTACAGGCAGCCTACCACAATGCCATTTACCGTTGCTTCAAGATACCTGCTGTGTGCATCTTCAGCATCACCGGGCAATACCCGGGTTATTTCTTTGGGCATCTCATGGCGGGCCAGGATCGCTACACCATTCCAGCTTTTTTGCCCATGCCAGATGGCATGATAACCTGCATCACGGATCGCTTCCTCAGGAAACTTTTCCTGTGGCGCTTTGAGTTCCTGCAGGCATACCACATCAGGTGCGGTTTCCCCCAACCAGCGCAACAATACTGGCAATCGCCCATTCACCCCATTCACATTGTAGGTAGCTATTTTCATAGTAAGGACCATTTATTGTCCGATGCCTAAAATTAGGGAATCTGCCGGAAGAATTAAATAGTGTGAGAATACAACAACAACACAACATCAAATCCAATGCATGGGTACACGTTTGAGGATGGGCCGCCCTTTAAGAGTAGGTTGCTCTTTAAGAGGGGTAGACGTTTCGGGGTGAGCCGCTCATTAAGTGCGGGTAGATGTTTCGGGGTGGGTCGCCCTTCAAAGGCGGCTCACCCTCAAAAGCTTTTTATCCAAAAATAAACTAACCAAAGAATGACCAATCTAAAAGCTACAGCCAATAGCTCATTTCTTCAGATCACGGTAACTGATCAGTTGGATCTTCAACTCCTGTATCAGTGCTTTGATCTCTTTGTCTGTCCATAGGTCCGTAACACCCTGGCGGTCTTCCGCTACATTTTCATAGCCAATATGGTGAATGGCTTTTGCTTCCGCATCATTCAGCGCGGGATGGTCCAGGTACAAATAGGTTTTGCCGGGTTGTAACGATCGCAACAGGCGGGCAAAGCTTTGCTTCTTTTCGGCCAGTGTGGCATGGGCGCCATCGTAGGTAACGTATTGTACATTGTAATCCCCCAGGTCAATATCGATCTTGTATTCCTGCGCCAGCTTTTTAGTAAGCGCCCTTACTTCATTGTTCATATCCGTGCAACCCATATGTGCAGACACATGACTGATGCGGGGAATTTTTTTCAACGCCAGTTCAATCTGTGCGCGAAACTCTTTTTCAATGTCTGCTATTGTAAACGCATGTTCTGTCAGTGCCCCATTGGGATAGTTCTTATTGGGCCATATCATGGGATAAAAATACCCGTCGGCATTGGTCAGGCTGGGACAATTGGATACCGGCCGCCATTTAATATTGTCCCATTCACTCGTAATGGCCAGGTGGATGCCTACATCCACACCGGGATTGGCGGCCAGTAGCGCAACAGCTTCCGGAAACCAGGGCGAGGGTACAATGACTTCGATCGATTGCTCAATGCCTTCTTTATAAGTCTTGATCAGCGCCAGGTTGCCACTGTGAGAAAAGCCCATATCATCACCACGCACCAGCAGCCGGGGAGCTGATTGTTGGGCACAGGAAGAGGCATAAACCAGGAGGGCCAGGATAAAGGGAGTATACTTTTTCATAGAAAAAAAGGTGGTTTAATAAAAAGCCCTGGCGCCCGAAAAGCGGTTAGTGATGCAGGAGGGTCCAGCGGCTGTTGACTAAATATACAACCTTTTCATTTGGCGTGATAAACCGATTTGAACCTGGCCAAAGGGGCCATGCGTGCACGGTTCAAACTGAGGTTATCGGCCGAGATTGTGAAATTGTCTGCCATCAACAACACTTTCGTAAACTGACTTTCAATGGGCAACTGGCGACAAGCCATTTGAGTAGAGACGAGTTTGGAGATCCGGATGCGGTTAAGCGGGCTTATTTCAAAAGTTCCGGAAAAACCGTTGCACCCACCATTGCCAACAATCCTGTTGCCATCGTCTTTAAAGATAAGATGCGGCTCTTTGATGAACGTGCTGTCTACCAGCACCGGTTTACCCATTAGCTCTACCAGTTTCCAGTAACGCTCCAGCACCGCATAACTTGATTTGGAGAGGATATAATGCCCAGCCAGGTTGCCTGTGATCTTGTTGCCCTTCATATCAAGTTGCGTCAGGGTATTTTCTCCTACAAAGTAGCTGGCGGGGTCTCCGGCGCCCTTGAGCGTAATCGTATTGCCGGCTGCATTCCAGCTAAACATCCCCTTGGTTTCCTCGGCACTATCCGGCCTGTCCAGGTATTTGGTTCTTTTAAGATAAGTAAGGTCCCTGTTGAGGTAGATCGTGGTTTGTATGCCGGGACAATCGGCGCAAGGTAGCACGCCACGGTAGATGCCATCCCAATCCAGGGAGTTGTAGCTGCTGTGTGGATCAGTGGACGTGGTGGGACTGGTAGTAGCCGGAGCAGGCGTATTGCAGTGAAGTAAAAACAGGCCTGACAGGAGCAGTGTGCAGATAAACGTAATTTTTCTCATTGTTTTAGCTTTAGCGTAAAAAATAGAAATACGTTATCTACGGCCGTTCAGTGGGCAGTTATCAATTGCTGATTAGCGCAATAAATATAGCTAAAATATTTTATGAAGTAAACCTGTCAGGCCATAACCTTGCTTACTCGCTTAATCTTTGGCAAAGTTGATCACAAATTCAGTGACCTGGAAACAGCTGCGGGCAGGTTTCTTTTCGCCGGGCACTACCAGGCGAAAAGGACCTTTGCCCGCTGGTAAGGCCTTGCCTTCCAGTTCATGCGCCAGGATCACCACCCGGTCAGTAAAAGAGGAGTCCAGTTCTGCCAGCGAAAAAATGACTTCATAACCATCGGCGCATCGTACCAGCAGGTATTGCGCCAGGTTTTCCCTTTGCAATTGTTTGCCCGTGGCGGCGCCTGCCAGCGTAAGGATGTCCTGCACCGCTACACCGGTATAAGTATGATTATTGCCATCACGGTCTTTCAGGATCGCCGTGGTTTGTTTCATTTTGGCAAGATCAGTAGTTGTAAGCTGAAGCGGTTTTTTTACTTCGCCGGATATTTTGATAAAGTCCGGTGTTTCCTTAACCTGTGCCTGCAGGGTATGGATAGATACTATAGTGATGAGCAGTAAAAAATACAAGCGGGCTGTTTTCATGATCATTGCTTTATAAAGGGATTCGAAAAACGTGTATCAGTTATAAATGAGGAGTCAGTTAGCATATGCAGAAAGGCGATGAGGTCTTTCTTTTCAGCAGCCGTTAATCCCAATTGATTACCGTTCATGCCCCCCTGGTTGTTTTGGAAAAAGATGCTCAGCGTAGCGCTTTGTTGTATATGTTCATTGTAATGGTCCACCACCCCTTCCAGCGTAGCAAAGCGGCCATCGTGCATGTAGGGGGCGGTAAGCGCAATATTGCGCAGCGTGGCCACCCTGAACCGGCCCCTGTCATACGACCGGCCCGTGATCGTTTCGCGACCAACATCTTTGGAAATACTGTCCAGCCCATTGTTGTGATATTGTTCTGTGAATGTTTTAGGGCCACCATGACAATGCCCACAGCCCGCGCCACGCTTATTGGTTGCCGGGTTGGCATTGCTAAAGAACAGGTCCATCCCATGTTGTTCCGCGGCCGTAGGTTTGTATTGGTCACGCAGGTATTGGTCATATTTGGCATTGGCGCTGATCAGCGTTCGTTCAAACTGCGCCAGCGCTTTTACAATATGATCGCCTGTTATCCTGGAGGAACCAAATGCTTGTTGGAATAGAGCAGGATAGGGGCGCGTGGCTTGTAATTTTTTGGCCGACAGCGCCAACGCCTGACCCATTTCATGGGCATCCGTCAGCGGTACCTGCGCCTGCGCTTCCAGTCCATTGGCCCGGCCATCCCAAAAGAAGTTCCGTATCCAGGCCAGGTTGGCCAGCGACATCGAATTGCGGGTCGTTGGTGTACCGTCTACCCCCTTGCTGAAAGCCAACCCGTCTGTGAACGCCCGTTCCTGCTGGTGACAATGCGCGCACGAGATCCGGTTATTGGCCGATAACTTTGTTTCATAAAACAACCGCCTGCCCAGGTACACTCCTTCTTCCGTAAGCGGATTATCCGCGGGCATAAATAGCCGGTTGCTGAAATAAGCCGGGTATTCCAGCTGGTAAGGCGTAGCAGGCTGCGTGTGGGTGCCCACAGCAGCCAGGCAAACAAATGCCACGACCATACATCCTGTTTTAATGAGTGCGTGCTGCATACCGCGCCAGCTATTTTACAAGCGATAGATCAAGTTAGCAAAATAATTCCTGCCAGCCTCCGGATACCCCTCCGCCAGCGAATAGTTCACATCTGTTATATTATTGATGCCCGCTTCCACCGAAAAATACTTCCACACATGTGCTTGTGCACGCGTATTCAGCAGCGTGAAGGAGCCGGTAGTAGTGCCATACGTAGTACTGTATCTTGTTGAATTGTATTCCGTATTCACCTGTACCGAAAACTTTTCCTGCAACTGGTATTGTGCAAATGCAAATACCTTATGTTCGGGCACATCTATAAAACGGATGGCCGCATTGCTGAGGTTATTGCGTTTCACATACGTATAATTCACCCCGGCACGCAATGGATTGATCACCTGGTATTCGGCGCCCAGTTCCGCACCCAGGTATTCCGATTGTCCCACATTCTGCAACTGACTTTGCCATACCTTTCTCACCGAATCATATTTCACATTGCTCACCATCAGTATTGTATTGTTGATCTTGCTATAAAAAAGGGCGGCCTGCAATGTCAGACGGTTATTCAAATAGCCTTTATAGCCCAATTCATAGTTGAGTGCATATTCAGCAGTCAGGTTGGGATTGGGGATGGCCGTTCCCAGGCGGTAGGAATAGCGGTCCTTCGTAGTGGCAAAACGTGTTTTGCGTGCCAGCGATGCATTCAGCGTATGATACGCATTTAGCTTGTATTCCAGTCCCCCTTGTATATTAAAAGCATCATTGTTGTTCGAAGGGTAAGCCGAAATAGCCTTCGTGGTAGCATTGTAGTCCTGCGCCTTGATGCTCGACCGGCTATTGAAGCTAAGCCCCGTAAGTAGTAAAAGCCTTGGCGTAAGTTTCAATTCATTTTCAGCGCCAATCGTCCAGGTTTGGTCCGACATCGTGCGCCTGGGTTCTCCCTCATTGTTCTCCCGGTGTACATCTTGTTTGTATTGCAGGGTAGCTTTTAGCGAGCTGCTTTGTTGCCAGTAATGCAGACCGTATTCGGCAATGCCCCCCAGCGTATAATCACTGTAATGACTTTTAAAAGCGTAGGGCCGCGAAATGCTGGTATAGCTGGCATCATCATAAGAGTTCAGCTGGTTTTTGAACCGGTCATAGTAAAACCTGGTTTTAATATATTGCTGGCTATCGATCGTCGTATGCGAAATAAAGTACAGACTTTGTTTATCCCAATAAGGCCATTGCCAGTAGCGGGGACTTTTAAACTGGCTGTTCAGCGTATCCTTGCCCGTATAGACCGGTGATCCTTTTTTGCCATGCTGATAAATATAACTCAACGCATATTCCGATCTTTTGCTCGGCGTGTAGCCCAGCTTGATGCTGTATTTCTCATCCGTACTGTACGAGTTGTTCCGGCTATCCCCATTCTCCGTTTTGGTGCCCTGGAATTTGGAAGACAAGGGAAACGAGTCCCGGTTCATTTTAGAAGCGCCGGCCTGTATATAAAATTTGCCCAGGTTACTGCCGATATTAATATTCATGCGGTAACCACCGGAAAGCCATCCGCTGGCGCCATTCAGTTCAAATTGTTTAACGGGCCGGCTGCTAATGAGGTTGATGGCGCCGCCGAGTGCATTGGGCCCATAAATGACCGACGTGTATCCTTTGGAAACTTGTATCGCCGCCAGGTCAAACGTGGTAAAGCGCGCAAGGTCTACATAGCCGTCATAAGGGATGTAAACAGGGATGCCGTCAATAAGCAGCGGCACCTGGCGCAGGTCAAAGCCCCTCAGGTAGATCATCGCTTCATTGCGTGGCCCTACTGCCGATAAATGAATCCCGGGCAGCATATTCAATCCTTTTGATACATCGTTTTTGGCAAAGTCCTGCAGCTTGCGGGCGCTGAGGTGAGTATTGATCGGAGCCCTTTTATCACTGGTCACCACTACTTCTCCCAGCGTGAAGATATGTTTGGGCAGCGAGTCCGTAGTAGCAGGTGCAGTAGTCGGAGTAACACTTTGTGCGGGGCATAACTTGCCCAGCAAGCACAGTGCAAAAAACAGTTGTTTGGTCATAAATGGTCAGATTATTAAGCGTTATATCTTCAAATATATAACGCATCTGCCAGATTCTTTCTTTTCAACCTGTCAACATATTAACTTGATAACCCTAAGCTTGTAGCCGCTTCGTTTCCTGCTCCAGGAAATGTTGGAATCGTTCCCTTAACTGTTGGTGAAAATGGATCATTTGCTTTGCCTCCGCTGAAATGGAGGAACCCCCGCCTTTCTCGCCACCGGTGGCCGTAACAACAAGCGGGGTAGTGCTCATCGTATTGAGGCGGTTTACTATTTCCCAGGCCTTTTTATACGACATGCCCATTTTACGGGCAGCCTGGTTGATCGAACCTGTTGCTTCAATGTATTGCATCAGTTCTACAGGACCCGGACCAAAAAAGCGCGTGCCATCACCTTCTATCCACAGACTGCCACTTACTTTGTAAGTACCTTTTTTTAGTATGTCCTTCAGTTGCTTTTTCATGCCGGGATATCTGTTGTTTGATGGGGTGGAGTTATTGTAAGGTGGTTATGCTGGTTTCGTGGCTGCTATCAACAGAAACATGGGCCGGCGGGTTTCATCTTGCATGCCGGGAATCTTTTCCAACATGTCTGCGGAGGGCAATGGTTCTATTATACGCGTGATGTTGAAGCCCGCATCGATTAATGAGTTGATGTAAGTAGCGAAAGTTCGATGGTATTTTATTACCTCATGGCCCAGGAAATGCGTTGTGCGAATGCCTTCCTCTTGGTAATCGTCCACCGGCCAATGTAAACGCCTGCCCTGCGCATCATGGTACCAATCCTGAGCTGCATTGGCAGTAAACAAAGGGTGCTCTACTGAAAATACAAAGGCCCCTCCCGGTTGCAAACAGGCATATATCCTTTCACACGCCTGTTTAAAATTCGCTATATAGTGAAAGGCCAGTGAACTGATCACTACATCAAAAGCGGCTTGGGCAAAGTGCATATCCTCAATGGCCTGGTGCAGGTAAGTAACGCCAGCATCCCTTGTCAACCCTTTGGCGCGGGCCAGCATTTTTTCCGAAATATCCGTACCGGTTACTGCCGTAGCGCCCTGCTCACGAGCATAGCGGCAATGCCAGCCGTAACCACAGCCCAGGTCCAATAGTTTTTTATGTTGAAGGGATGGCAACAGCGCTTGGAAGGCATGCCATTCTCCGGCAGCTGGCAGTCCATCCTTAGAACGTTCCATATCCCCATAGGCTGCAAAGAACCCGGGATCATCGTACTTATTCTCCTTCATGCACCAAAGGTATTGTCTTTTCCAGATTGCCTGCCTCCCGGAATTTTAAGGCCATCAGGCCCTTTGATACAGTATATTCGCCCATAAATTGCTAATTATTTGTAATCAATCCCCCATCGTATGAAGCGTTTTCTGTTAATTCCTTTCCTTTTTGTAGCCAGCTTTTTATGCGCACAGTCCTCCAATACCGAATTGCTCCTGCCCGATTCACTGGGTTGGAAACTGGGCAGCCAGGCCTATACCTTCCGCCTGTTCAGCCTGGAAGAAGCACTGATCAAAATGAAGAGCATCGGTCTGAAGTATGTTGAAATGTATCCGGGCCAGAAGATCACCAAACAAGGAACCGCTACCACCGCTTTTACCGCCACCGCCGAAGATCGTGCCCTGATCAAAAAATTGTTGAAAGACAATGGCATCAAAGCCATCTGTTATGGTGTCGTAAGTGGCAAGAATGAAGAAGAGTGGCGCGCCATTTTTGAGTTTGCCAAAGAGATCGGCATTGAACACATTACCACCGAGCCCCCAATGAACCAATTGGAAACACTGGATAAATTCTGCAAGGAGTACAATATCCGGGCAGCCTTGCACAACCATCCTGTGCCTGCCGTATACTGGCATCCGGCCATCCTGTTGGATCAGTTGAAGAACCGCAGCAATATGATTGGTGTTTGTGGCGATGTGGGCCACTGGGTACGCTCAGGATTGGATCCCGTAGCTTGCATCAAAGAATTAAAGGGCCGGTTGATTGCTTTTCATGTAAAGGACTTGCATGTGTATGGATCAAAAGCCGCCCATGATGTGCCCTGGGGCACTGGTGTAAGCAATATTGCCGGTGTGCTCAATGAACTGAAGCAACAGGGCTTCAAAGGGTATTTCTCGGTGGAATATGAATACCAGTGGGAGAACAGCCTGCCGGCCGTACAGGAAAGCACCCAATACTTTATGCGCGTAGCTAAAAGGATCAATGCCGGTAATTAATAGCAGGTATCTTTTATAACCAGCAGCTACCATAGCTCCTGTCTACTCATTTGCCCCTGTAGTCTACTGATCGTGTATTCGTAGCTTACAGGGGTTTTATTTTGGGGCAAGATAGCAAAACACCCCATCATGAAAGCATCTACAGAAAGAAAAGTAATACGTTGGCTGCACCTCGTGTTCAGCATTCCCGTAATTGGTTATATCTATGGCCCCGTGGCATCCCTGCACTTCGCGGCACTCTTTACCAAAATTGTTTGCTTTCCCGTTATTGTACTCTCCGGACTTTGGCTATGGAAAGGACAGCAGCTAAAGAAATGGCTACGCCAGCGATCCCTCAATAAATAGCGGTAGGCATATCCCCCAACTCGTTGCCTATACTGCCCCTATGCCTCGTTGCCTTCTCTTATACTTCCTTGCCCGACTTCAACAATTTCCTTTCCCGGATGCCGGGCAATATCGTTTCTGGCAAATAGTCCCCATTATAGCCAAGCGCTTCAGGCGATTGTCCCACCCAGTCAGTTTTTCTGCCTTCAAAAGTAATGAGCGAGCGCAAGGGGTCGATCGTCATCGTGGTAAATAAAGGATCTTTATAAGGACAGGTGCTGGCAATCAGCGGGTGGGCCTGGATAATATCCTTTGGATAGCTATTGTGAGCAAACTTACCGCCAATCCAGAAATAAGAAGCCGAGTTCAGGTGCACATAATAAATATCCTTCACCTGGTATTGTGCATCAATATGCGTATGTCCATTGATCGCTACCAATATTTTATCGGCTGCCGTGCTTAATATGTCCTGTATCTCCACAGCATTGTCAACTGCTACTGGCCCTGCCAGCGGTTGGTGCGATACCACCACAATGGGCCCCTTGATCTGCTGCAATTGTTCTTTCAGCCACACCCGTTGTTCCTCGCCTATATAAGCGGGATAGCCGCTTTTGTAGGTGGACGGTTTATCATTGCCATCCAGTACAATAAACGTAATATCATCCACCTGTTGCGTATAGTAGCGGTTGGTCATCCCCCAGGTGCTGATGCATTGCTCCTTCGTAAAGCCACTGTCCGTATCATGGTTGCCAATAACGTGCAGGCGGCGGTTATGCCCCTGGTTGAACAGATCGATCACTTCTTTATTCTTATCCCCGGGCACTGCAAAATCACCCATTTGCAAAATGGCATCCGGTCTTACCCGCCTCATATGTTGTAAGAAGGCCTTCATCCGTGTTACCCCATCGTGCATAATGTCCTGGTGCAGGTCCGTAATGATCCCCACTTTTACCCCTTTCTTCATGCGGCGCACCGTGTCCATGGCTGCAGCCGGAATGGCGAATGCCATACAGGCGCTGGCAGTAGTAGCAATAAAATTCCGGCGGGAATAGTAACCTGGTTTGTTGTCTGGTTGGTTCGACATATCACTTGGTTGATGGTAATAATTGTTGCCAACGGAAAAGTAACAATTTCCGGCCAACCTTCCATTCATGATTGCATAGGATAAGGCTACATCCTTTAGCGAAGGAATCTAACATATATAAACGACTCAATGTTAAATATATAAATCAACTTACAGCCCTGCCCTGTATTGCCCCGCCCTATTGCCCCGCCCTTCAGGGCGGGGAACAAATAAATCCCCCTGCCTTGCATAGCCCGGCCCTATTGCCCGGCCCTTCAGGGCCGGGACCTATATTGCCTTTAATCCTAAACCTTTGGGATTATTCCTAATAAATTAGTTAATCTCCGAATTAATTAGTAGTATTGTTCAATAAAGCAACAACAATGGTAAAACTCGCTAAAAGAGAAGAGCAGATCATGATGGCATTCTGGGATTTGAAAAAAGCATTCATCCGCGACATCATTCCCCACCTGCCCGATCCCAAACCCCATTACAACAGCGTTGCCACCATGGTAAAGATCCTGGAGGACAAAGGTTTTCTGAGCCATGAGGCCGTAGGCAATATGTATGAGTACTTTCCCATCATCGACCGGGAAGAATACCAGAAACACGCCATCAAGGATATCGTGAGCCAGTATTTTGACAATTCATATCCGCGCATGCTGGCCTTTTTTGCCAAAGAACAAAACCTATCAGCAGAAGAGCTTAGTGAGATAGTGAACATCATTAAAACCAAGAAAAAATGATGCATTATATTACCAATGCCGGCATCATACTGGCAGGCTGCCTTATCTTTTACAAGTTACTGTTGCAGAAAGAAACCTTCTTCCGCACCAACCGCTGGATATTATTGGTATGCCTGGCTTTGTCCTTTGGCTTGCCCCTGGTACAGGTGCCTGCGCAATGGTCCTTCCGCAAGGCCAAAGTGGAAATAGAGGCGCCTGCAACAGAAGCGCCCGCAACAAACAATGCTGTCATTATCCCCCAGGAAACAGCGCCCGTTACTACACCAACTGCTACCTCCCCGGTCACCAGTACAACTACCAATAATACCCGTGAGTTAAAAGCGCCCCTCATTACCTGGCAGCAGGCCCTTACCTGGGCCGGTTGGCTTTATTGGTTTGGCGTCATTGTATTTGCCATCAATTTCCTGGTGCAGCTGGTTACTTTATTTTTCCGGGCTTATACAAGGCCCGTTATCCGCGACGGCCGTTTCCGGATCGTAGAGCTGTCGGGCGATCAGGCCCCTTGCTCCTTCTGGAACAATATATTTATCAATCCCGAAAAATATGATTGGGACACCTATAACCAGATCCTCCTGCACGAAAAGATCCATATCGAGCAGCGCCATAGTTTCGACCTCCTCCTGGCCGAATTGGTCATAGTGTTCCAATGGTTCAATCCCTTTGCCTGGCAATACCGCAAAGCCCTGGAAAATAACCTGGAGTATTTAACAGATGACCAGCTGGTCAATCACCGCGAGGTAGAAAGAACTTCTTACCAGTTGAGTTTGCTCAAGGTATCCGCGCCTCACTTCCCCTTAAACCTTACAACCAATTATAATCAATCCCTCCTTAAAAAAAGAATAGCCATGATGAACGTAAAAAAATCAAACCTCCACACAGCCTGGAAGTATTGTTTCCTGCTTCCCTTGCTGGTATTCCTGGTATGCCTGTTAAATGAACCCGTAGCCTATGCCCATGGACCTGTTGCTGATAAGAAGACCGGCAACAACAGTCCCATGCACAATGAAGACATTGATACCGAAGGCGTATGGTTTGCTACCATCAAACAGGATGAAGTCTCTATCCAGTTCCGCAACGACAAGGATGATCATTCTTTCAACAGCAGCAGTTTTAAGCTCAGCGACCTGGGCGAACTACCGCGTGATAAGGCCGGTATTTTCACCGTAACCCGCGAAGCTGGTTCCGTACAGTTTTCCGGCCGCTTTGAAGGCGACCAGGGCATGGGACGTTATAAATTCACCGCCAATGCCGGGTATGCTGAAGCTATCCGTAAGGAAGGTATTGAACTGCGCGACGACAAAGATATTATGGTCTTCTTCCTGGTAAACGTCAATCACGCTTATGTAAAAATGCTCAAGGCCAATGGGTATACTGAGCTTAGACGCAATGATGTAATTCCCATGGCGGCCCTGAAGATCGATGAGGCCTATATCCAATCCATCAAAAAGAGTGGACTCGAAGATGTATCCATGCGTAACCTGATACCTTTTAAATCCTTGGGTATTAATGGCGATTATATCGCCGAGATCCGCAAGGCAGGTTATCCCAATGTAACCGCCAATCAGCTGATCTCTTTTAAATCCCAGCACATCGATGCCAAATACATTGCCGATGTACGTGCGGCTACCGCCATTCCTTCCAAATCTTCCACTTCTGTAGATGTAAAGAATAAAAATGGCGATGATAAGAAAGAGGTAAGGGAGGACGTGAAGGTCAATATAAATACCAATACAAACGTATCGGCCAACGACCTCGTAGCCATCAAATCACTCAACATCGATCCGGCCTATATCCGTTCCCTGAAAGAAGCTGGCTTTGACGACCTGCCCAATCACCAGTTGATTGCCATGAAATCACAAGGCGTCACCGCCGAGTATATCAAAGGTTTGAAGTCAGCAGGCTTCAAAAACCTGCGGGCCAATGACATCGTAGCCATCAAATCGCTCAACATTGATGGAGCTTACGTCCGTTCCATAAAAGAAGCAGGTTTGGAGGATGTACCCAACCACCAGTTGATTGCCATGAAATCACAAGGTATCACCGGTGAATACATTAAAGAGTTGAGGACTGCCGGCTTCAAGGACCTGCGGGCCAATGATGTGGTAGCCATCAAATCACAAAATATTGATGGCGATTATATCCGCTCTTTAAAAGAAGCTGGTTTTGATGACCTGTCCAACAGCAAGCTGATCTCCATGAAATCCCAGGGTATTACCGCTGAGTATATAAAAGGATTGCGTGCATCAGGCTTCAAAGACCTGACCGCCAACAATGTGATCTCCTTCAAATCTCAGGGCATCACCGGCGAATACCTGAGATCATTTGAAGCATTGGGGTATAAGGATATATCGGCCAGCAAGATGATACCCCTGAAGTCAATGAATGTAACCCCTGAATTTATTACCGGTTTCCGCGATGCAGGCTATAAAAATATTAGCCTGCAGGAGGCCATTACCCTCAAATCCCTCAACATCACCCCTGCCATCGCAAAAGAATATACCGCGTTGGGTTTTGAAGATACCTCCTTGCAGGAGATCATCGGCGCCAAGAGCACAGGCACTACACCTGCCTTTATCTCTTCCATGAAACAAAAAGGCCATAATCTGAAGAGCCTTCAGAAATATGTACAGTTAAAAACAATTGTAGAATAAGGATTACCTGGCGACCCGCGGAATTAGGGTGGGTCGCCCTTCAAGGGCGGCTCACCCTGAACTAAAGGAACTTGCCAATAACAATTGTATAGTTAATAGCCATGAACACAGAAAAAAGCCTTCCGCCAACCGGGAGGCTTTTCTTCTATGCGCCTGCCGAAAACGACGCTGGGTGGGTCGCCCTCCAAAGGGCGGCTCACCCAGGGCTTGTCGAAGTGTTGTAAAAGGTTTTTCCTCCCGACTTTTACCTAAGATTAACCGCCAGAAATTGAAAGATATTCCTCCGGATGGGTTCCGCATCAAACATAGGCCCATAGTGAGGAGCACCGGCTACCATGATCAGTTGTGCTTTAACACCCGTAAGCGTGAGCCAGCTGTGAAAAATGATCGACTGCGTATTGGGTACTGATTCATCTTTCTCCCCTTGTATGATAAGAAAGGGCGGGTCCTTGGGATCAATATACGTAACCGGACTGGCACGTTTGGCCAGGTCGGGCCGGTCAACCGCTTTGGCGCCCAGCAGCAGCGACAAAGGATCGCGCCCATTGTTGAATGCGGTATCAGGATTACTGGCCAGCGCAATCAGTTCGGCGGGACCATAAAAATCCACCACACAACGGATCTTAAAGCTGGGTAGGATGGGCGTAGCATAAAAACCTTTTACCTGGTTATTATTGGCCACCCCCAACAGCGAAGCCAAATGGCCACCCGCAGAAAAACCAATCAGACCGATCTTGTTTTTATCGATCTTATACGTGGCGCCATGTTTGTACAACCAGTCCAGCGCCAGGTTGCAATCCTGTATCTGTGCCGGGAAAACCGCTTGCGTACTGAAGCGGTAATCGATCGAGGCCAGCGCATAGCCGCTGTCGAGCAGGTTTTGTATCGTGTTGCGCATATAACCCATGTCCGCATATTTATCATTCCATTGCCAGGCGCCCCCATGTATCCATACCAATAGGGGAGTGCCCGGTTTGGCATTGGGGGGCAGGTAAATATCGAGCAGGTGTTTTTTCAGCGTATCATTGGCATAGGAGATGTTTTCATGAAACTGCGTGCCCTTGGGAAAGATATCTTTTACAGGGTTGGTTTGTGCAGGGCTGGAGTGGGTGAGGAGCGCAAAGAAAAGGCCGGCCATAAAATAGAATAAGGTGCGATATCTTTTCATAAAGTAAGGTGTTTATCCAAACTTACGAAAAAAGGGGTTGCCGCTGTATGGAGCAGTATGGATCATTCGTGGGGATGCAATATCTTTCGGGGTATGAAACGTATTTGCCTGTTAACGATACTTGCCTGTTGTAATTGTATGCTCGCTGCAAAGGCCCAGGGCCCTCAAAAACTTTGGTATACAAAACCTGCCCGGGTATGGACTGAGGCCCTGCCGGTAGGCAATGGCCGTTTAGGTGCCATGATCTTTGGGGGCGTGCGCGAAGAGTTGCTGCAGCTCAATGAAGCTACTTTGTGGAATGGCGGTCCGGTACGGACCAATGTAAATCCCGGCGCTTACGACCAATTGCAATTGGTACGCGAGGCTTTGCTCAAAGACGAGAATTATGCCCGCGCCTGGGAGTTGACTAAAAAAATGCAGGGTTATTATTCCGAGAGTTACCTGCCCCTGGGCGATCTGCGCATCAGCCACTTGTTGAAGGATACCGTCACCACTGCTTATTACCGCGACCTGGATATTACCAATGCCATGGCCACTACCAGGTTTACCGCAGGTGGTACCACCTACACCCGGCAGGTCATCAGCAGTGCGCCCGGTCAGGTGATCCTGATCCGGTTCACAGCCGATAAGCCGGGTAGTTTGAATGTGAACCTCAGCGCTTCTTCTCCCGTCAAACACCAGTCCTTTGTGATCAGCCCCACTGAAATAGCCCTGAAAGGAAAAGCCGCTTCCCATATTGATCCGAATTATGTGCGTTCCGAAAATCCCATTACACAGGATGATCCGGCAGGTTGCCGCGGCATGCGGTTCGACTGGCGCATCAAGGCCACCAGCACCGGTGGGCGTATTACGGCCGATAGCAATGGTATTGCCATTGCAGGCGCCACCGAAATACTGGTGTATATAACTGCCGCTACCAGCTTCAATGGATTTGATAAATGCCCCGATTCACAGGGCAAGGATGAAACCAAAATAGCAACCGGTTACCTGGCCGCCGCCCTGAAGAAAAACTGGAGCAGTTTATTGAAGGACCATATAGCCGATTACCAGCGCTTTTTCAACCGCGTAAGTTTCAGCCTGGCGGGCAGTACAGCCAATGCCAATGCTGCATTGCCTACCGACCAGCGCCTGCTGAGTTACACCGAAGGTGCGAAAGACCCTGCACTGGAAAGCCTGTATTTTCAATATGGCCGCTACCTCCTCATTGCCAGTTCCCGTACCCCTGGGGTACCGGCCAACTTGCAAGGCATTTGGAATAAAGAAATGCGGCCACCATGGAGTGCAAACTATACCACCAACATCAATGCACAAATGAATTACTGGCCGGCAGAAGTGACCAACCTGCCCGAAATGCATGAGGTGTTCTTACAGTTCGTGAACAATGTTTCCAAAACCGGTGCTGTTACTGCCAAAGAGTTTTACCATGCTGGTGGTTGGGCCGTTCACCACAACAGCGATATATGGGGTTTGTCCAATCCCGTAGGCGATATTGGAAAGGGTGACCCTACTTGGGCCAACTGGACCATGGGATCGCCCTGGCTGGCCCAGCACCTGTGGTGGCATTATGAATTTACACAAGACAAAACCTGGTTACGGCAAACGGCTTATCCACTCATGAAGGGCGCTGCCCAGTTTTGCCTCGACTTCCTGGTAGCCGATAAAAATGGTTACCTGGTCACCGCGCCTTCCGTATCGCCCGAGAACCGCTTTTATGACGACAAAGGCAAAACCGGCAGCGTGTCCATTGCCACTACCATGGACATGAGTATCATCCGCGACCTGTTTACCAACGTCATTGAGGCGTCAACCGTTTTGAAAACAGACAGTGCTTACCGGGCCATGCTCATCACTAAGCAGCAACAATTATTTCCCTTACAAATTGGCAAAAAGGGCAACCTGCAGGAATGGTACAAGGACTGGGAAGATCCCGAGCCCCATCACCGCCATGTATCCCATTTGTTTGGGTTGCATCCGGGCCGCGAGATATCGCCCGTAAAAACGCCGGCCTTTGCGGCGGCTGCACGCAAAACCCTGGAGTTGAGGGGGGATGAAGGTACCGGCTGGAGCCTGGCCTGGAAGATCAATTTCTGGGCCCGTTTGCTCGATGGCGACCATGCCTATAAAATGATCCGCGACCTGTTGCGCATTACCGGTCAGGAAGGTACCAATTATGCCAAGGGCGGTGGCTCTTATGCCAATCTCTTCGACGCCCATCCCCCTTTCCAGATCGATGGCAATTTTGGAGGCATTGCAGGCATGACCGAAATGTTATTACAAAGCCATTTGGGCGAGTTGCACCTGCTGGCAGCCTTACCACGCGAATGGGCTACGGGCAGTATCAAGGGGCTCAAGGCCCGCGGTAATTTTGAAGTAAGTATGGAGTGGAAGGAAGGCCGGTTGACCAATGCTACCATAATTTCACTGGCTGGTAATGCGTGTAGCCTTCGTACTGCTAGTCCTGTAAAGGTAGAAGGATTAACTGTTAGTTCTGTAAAAGACGGTAATGGATACCTGACGCGCTTTAATACCGCCAAGGGTAAAACTTATAAAATAGTAGCGGATTCGGGGAAATAGCACAATCAAAAGCGGCACCTCCAAAAACGTGAAAAACACCCCCTTTCCAATGAATAGCGAAAAGTAACTTAGCAACCTATTCGTTATACTATTAACCTTACTAGCTATGAATTTACTTGCATCCCATAGAATTTATGCATTTGCTATTATCATTGGGGCATTTTCATCACCAGCATCTGCTCAAAATAACATCGACCTTTCCAAATACTGCCCAACAAAAGAATATCAATATCGGTCTACCTGTTATGCATATGCCTTTGCTTATACAGCACTCACCATCAATTACTGTGTTAAAAACAACATCACAAAAAGGCAGGATGTAGAAAACAATGCTTTTTCCAGTGGTTTCATCGCCAGCATACACCGGCTCAATACCAGGTTTAATCCGTATTGTGGAAAATATGGTAGTTATGACGTCGACACCGCTATATTTACTGAACATGGATGCCCTAAATTGAAAGACTTCAGGTACGATTGTACAAACCATATTCCCAAAACTGTTTATGAACTGGCTGAGAAAACCAGGCTTGATCATTTTGAATATTTTCAGTCCGAAGAAGACGAAAGCCCCCAGGCCGTGGAAAAAATAAAACGGATTCTTGATCAAAAAATACCCGTCTTGATAGTCGTTCACATGACCGATGATTTTGACAATATCGATTCTACCTGCGATACAAAGTTGCCTGTTTTGTCGCGCGGCGAAAAAAGCCGTACAGCACACGACATTTGCATTATTGGTTATGATGATCGTCCTGGTTCACCTACCAATGGGCGTTTCCTGGTAAAGAACAACTATAGTACCTGGGGCAATAAACAAGCCATGGCCTGGGTGCGCTATTCCGATATGATGTATATGATTGCCTATGCAGCCTATTTTACCATCAAGTGATGCCAATCCTTGCGCCCCGCCCTTTAGGGAATTGCTTCGACTCTAACGGGTATTGTTTCGACGCTAAAGGGTATTGCCCCGTCCTTTAGGACGGGGGATCAAGAGGAAAAATAAATAGGTTTGGGCTTTAGCCCAATGAATTGAATTCCCTATTATTAGCATAAATATATAGCCCGGCTCACATGCGCAATTGCTTGCACATACGAAAATACTTATGAATAAAAAAAATAATAAATACCTGTCTTTTTTAACCGGATGTATTTTCTTTGTGCAATTGTTGATCTGTGTAATCCTGTAACCCTTGCCGGCATGGCGCTTGAAATATGTACCACTCTATTAAGAATACAAATCAAAGCAATCCGCCCTACTGGATTGGCTTTTTTTGCCTGCTTCCATTAATAGGCGGATTAATCGGCCTCACACTAATTTATACCGGCTTGTTTAAATACAAAAGCAAACGCTTGATTGCGATAGGTTTTGCAGGTGTAATGATCACTGTAGCCGCATACTACTTTATCTTCTATGATATGCGGCACGGCGCCAATACAGCAAGAAAGTATGCAAAGATCTCTCAAAAGCAAATTAACAGCTTAGCCAATATTATTGAGTATTATAAAGTAAAAAAGGGCGTATATCCTGATAGTTTGGAACAAATCAGAGAGATAGACGAAATGGTAGGTTTTACGGATCCTCTTCTTCTTCGCAAGATGGATAAAAAAATAAATATTAACTATTCCTATGAAAAAACAGGCGATAAGTATGTCTTATTTTCTGTGGGTATCGATGGTGTCGCGCACACAGCAGATGATATTTATCCCAAAAACAGCAATGGAATTCAATAACTAATTCAACCCAGAACCTATTTATAAATGGCTGGTCAGCAACAACACGGCCCATGAAAAAGATGACCCTTTCGTTGATCTTGTTTTTAATGAAACACCAGGGGCATGATGGAAAGTATCGTAAAATGGAGAAAGTATCTTTCTTCCTCACTTTCTTTTCATTCTTGTTTATAACCGGGGCCATAAGAATTATAGACAGATGGATGTTGCGAGACCAGTCAATACTTACCTGGTTAATTAGCTGGGTTATCGCCTTGATTGTTCACCTGGTTTGGATTTACCGGTTGGATAAATCTAAGCTTCACCTGCATTACAAGGAATATAAAATGTGCCTGATCATTTTCCTCATCATCATGTTTGGAGGTATTGGCCTTCATGCCTTGGCTGATTATTTGGAACGATGGAGATGGCATAAGCTGTTTTAATAGAGATGAATCGTTTTATGACAAACTTTAAAAGCAAATATGTCTATCCTGTTTTGATCTTTCGGATTCTTTTTTTCCTTGTTGCAGTTGGAAGTGTTGCAATGTTTATTTTTAGGGCCATCCCTAAGTTTACAAAGAAACACGATGGACTTGAAACCTTTGGGCTGCTTGTCTGTGGGGTTTTATATTTCGGATTTTTTATTATTGTCTTTGGCAAATCAATCCTGATACAGCGATACAATATTTCAATAAAAAATGGACAAACAGTCCTGAAGGATATACTCTTCGGAAAGCATATTGTTCTTGACGAAAATTGTAAAGGATTTAGCCTTTCGAGCTATGGGGATAATTCACCTATTTATGACTTTAAAGTATTGATCTTTTATTTTTCAAATGGACGAAAAGTAGAATGCCCGCAGTTTCTGTATACCAACTTCAAACACATAATGCCTGCTTTGCAGGAACACTCCATTCATTTTCTTGGAAAGGAACCTTTCAGGTGGAAGAACCTCCTTTTCAGGCGCTATCATTTTGATTGAGCGTTCTATTATAAATTCCACATTGGCCTACGCATGAAGTGGCAATAAAAGCCGTTGCGTTCTTGTGCTCGATACTCCAGTGTATCCCACCCCCTCCTTTTCAAAAGCCTCCAGTCCCCCAGTATCCCCGGCCTGCAATGCCCAACCAATCAGGCAGCCAGGCAAATACCTCATAACAAAAAAAATAGCAAAAAGCCGCTTCAACAAAAATAAGGGGGCATGCCAACCCACGAGGCTGCCAAATGGTTCGGCATAAAACCCCTGTGCTAATCTTCAGCGTTATTTCCTGCACCAGCTTCACTATGCCATTCTGCTGAAGCAATACACGTATTTATTCCGCATTCCTTTTGGCCTGCGCTCATGCCCCCTTACCGCTGTGCCGCAGCTTATTGCTGTTATTTTTTCATTTTTAATTTTTTGTTATGAAGTATTACCTCGTTGCCAGTACTACCTGTTGTATGGTGGGCATTGAACAGTGCCGCGGTTATATCGTAGGCCCGGCCCTCCGGCAGGCTTTTGAAAAGGAGTTCGCCCGCCGTATTATCCTGGTTTCTTCCAGCGCCCTGGCGCTCCCCGGCGTTTCCTACCTTCCGTATCAAAAGGCCTCCGGGCCTTTTTTCATTTTCCCTATTCTCATTTAACTATCTGCCATCGCAGCATAACTTGTCCCGCCCTGCATAAGCTGCGATTAAATCAGCGAAATCTGCGTTCCAATCAATGCAATCTGCGATTCCATCTGCATAATCAACCATTGTATCTGCCCAATCCATTAAATAACCTAAATCAGTGTTTCAATCCGCGCAACCCATTATAATCTGTGTAATCAGCGAAAAAAAATGCCCCGCTCATAAAAGCGGGGCACCTCATAGGAATACCAGGTAACATACACGGCTACCTTTCCTGTATACGCATAGATTACATTTAAACGTTAAAAAATTCACCACCTGACCATAGCCTTAAGTGCTAATAGGTACTCTAAAAGCTAATAGTAATTCCTGACTATTAATATTCGGATCCAGCAAACTAACTTCGGTAGCTGTTTACCCCGTCCAAAACCTGCCTTTCATTCCCTGCTGCATTCCGGACCTTCGTCCGATGGCCTGGTGGCCGGCTCACCAAGGCTTTTCATCGATCACAGCGGCAAAACAAAAACCAGTGGCAATAGCCCTCAGCCGGTAGTCATGTAAAAACAGACTAGCAGCTAAACCTGAAAGCTAATGGCTAAGATCGAACCGCTAATAGCTCCCTAAATGTTAGAGCTAATGGTTATAGCTGGTACTTAAAACCTGGCTGCTAACAGCTAAAAATGAATCCCTAACCGCTAACAGTTTTCCACTCTCCACAATTCGTGTTGCACAACACTCATCATTCATCAACCGTGCTTAGGGGCCCCGTCCACACAGTCGATCAGCATTTTTATTTATACATCATTGCACGGCTCAAAAGAGCTGCAATGAAACAAAAATCATAATCAGCGAAATCCGCAGAATCCTCTAAGCTGCGCTTCATTAGCGAAATCACTATGTTTCTCTAATTTGCGTTTACAAACATACAACAGTCAGATACCCGTTTCCAACACCCCATTGCCGGTTTATGTCGTTTCGGCTATAAATCGACATCATTTACGTCGATTTTATGCGTTTACGACATAAAAAAGCCGAAACGACAATCACACATTTGGGAATGGCATATCCTTTGTGAATGCTTGTTGGGTTGTGTTGCTGAAAGAAGAAACCCCAAGGATACTTCCGGAAATCCAATGAAAATCATAATCCTATTAATCCTAAATCCGTTAAATCACCTAATCCATTCTGCGATCACACAAACATACAACACCCACATACCCGTTTCCAAATGCCCATGTCTGCTTTTGGTTGTTATGTCCTATAATGTCTGGAAAAAGCAGACATTATAGGACATAACAACCGAAAATGACCGAACCAGACATTTTGAATTTGGAAAGCTCATATCAATAATCGTACGTTTGCGCTGAAGTGTTAGGGAAAGAAGAACCGACAACGCACTTCCAGGAGTACAACAAAAACATAAACAATGATTCATACAACAAACATACAATGCCCGCATACCCGTTTCCAAATCCGGATTGAGCGATAGCGCGATTCTCGTTAGTTCTCAGTGATATTGATTGAAAAAATCAACCATTATGAATAGAAACGTACAAAGATTTCGAAAACTGTCAGGAGACATTTGGAAAGGACCAATTGAGCATCGTATGTTTGTCAGGTAGCCTGCAGAAATGGAAAATATCAACTACCCCTTCAGTATGGCTACAGTATAGCTTCAGTATACCTTCAGTATGGATACAGTATACTAATAGCGACAAACACCAAAACAGCCCATTTTTACACAAAGTGGCAGGGAAGCTGGCGCCTCCCACACAAAGTAACAGTGGATGTAGGTAAGTAACACCGCGGCATTTCCGCGGGCGACTGATAACTGGCTCATGAAGGGTAAGGAAGGGCTTATTGATACAAAAGCCAGGAAAACAGGAACAGCCCGCCTTACTACTAAAATTGTTGCGTACCGATACAATAACGAACTTGTTACAAGCAACAAATTTTAGGCCGATGTAGCCGGACGGTAGGATTCGGCTTTGAGGAGGTAAGCCCTTCAGGCAAAGCCTGTAACATACCATTGCACATAAAGAAACAAAACGATACCCGGAAAAACAGGTAAAAGTAACCCCATGGGTCCCTGTCAGGAGTAAACAAACAATTGGTTGAACGACTAATTACGAAATCAGCTTTTGCCTCATGCAATTCAATCAGTAAAACCCACTCGCTATTTACCATTCTCCTGTATTTGCTCGCAGCTCGTAGCCCGTAGCTCACAACTTGTCCCGCCTAAGCGGGAGCTCGAAGCTGTATTAATTGCCGACTGCCGATTGCCGACTGCCGGTTCAAAGCTCGCTGCTACTTCCCCTCAACCCCTACCTCCTTCACTGCAAGCATCGCTGCTTTCACAGCACCCGTAACCACCTGGTCAGCCCCGGCATCCAGCGGCGCTTTGCGCAACTGCCTGTCCATATCATACGTGATACCCCGGAAATCGCTTTTGGCATCACCGATGGCTGGACTGCCCGCCTGCAGGTGGTAAGTGCCATTGGCATCTTTCGCCAGCAAGGGATTGGCTTGGGTATAGGCCGTATCGGGCAACTGGCCCGCACCCTTCGTATTGTAAATGATATTGCCCTTCCATGTCGGGTTGGTGTAAGGCCCCTTAATGCTCACCGCTTCACCACCGCCCTGGATAATATTGTACGCAATCGTGATATACGTCGATCCCAATCCATTGGGCCGCTCCGTACGCGTAATGTTCTCTTCATTATCCACCAGTGTATTGAACAGGATCAATACCCGGTCGGGCCGGTCATGACTGCGCAGGTCAGCCCCGTCCGCTACCTCAGCCCCGCCATTGCCGATATTGATTGCCGGTTTACAGTTTTCAAAATAATTGCTGTGGATGATATGGTCATCACCAAAGATGCGCAAACCCGGCGTACGCGTAAAATAATTGCCATATACCTCACAATGATTGCCATGCCGCAGCGTGAACTGGGCCTTGCAATCACGGATCGTATTATAGCGCACCGTTACAAAAGAGGCTTTCACCGAGATCAGCTCATTTTCGCCCGCGCATTGTTCAAACAGGTTGTACTCCAGCAGGCTGTGACTGGCCGACAGACTATAGCCACTCAAACCAAATTGCAACGCTTCCGCACCATTGCCTTTCTGCGGTAAGAAATCATAGAAATAATTGTGGTGTATCCACAGCCTTTCCGCAATCTGGTTGCCCTCGCCCCGTACCCCGATGAATTTGCCCAGCGCATTCTTGTGTTGAAAGGTATTGTAATCCACCTGGTGGTCGCTGCCCATAATGCTCAGGTAATTGCCTTCCCCCTGCGTTTGAAACACATTCCGCGTCCACCGGCAAAAACGCGTACCGGCCTGCATCACCGCTTTGTCAGAAGCATGCGTAAACACAAAACCCTGTATTACAATATAGGCGGCTGGACTTTCAATCGAAAAGCCACCCACTCCCTTGATCTCCACACCACCCGTTTTTTGTGCCATGATCGTAATGGGGCGGGAGGGGGTGCCACTGTTTTGAATGGTAATATTGGCCGTGGTGGTATATACCCCATTGGCCACGGTGATCACATCGCCAGGAGCGGCGCTGTTAATGGCCGTTTGCAGGGCCGTCAGCGATTTAACGAGGATGTCCTTGGCCAGGGCATTCACTGTAGTGCCCAGCAGCAATAGCGCAGGTAATATTCCTTTCATAAAAAGCGGGCGCAACCGGACCTGGGTGTATTTGTTCATAGTGTATACATTGTATCAACCCACAAGTACGCCCAAATAGTTCATCCCGTTATCTGCCTTATTTGCTTTTCATGAAGGAATATTATCCTAATTTCAGGAACGGGAGGGGCCAGCATGTTAAGCTATTGTAAACCCGGAGGTTGGGAGAGCCCTTCGCCTTATTTTTAGGCCCGAAGCTGAATATTTTACAGAATTACATTATACAAGCACAATACACCGATATGAAATTCCTTTTACCCCTTTGTTGTTTGGTGCTACTTTCTTCAGTAGCCGGCGCCCAAAAAAATGAAGAGCTGGAACAGGCCCTCCATGCTAAGCGCGTACGCCTGCCCAATGGCTGGCACTTGTCGCCTGCCGGTACCAGCCTGCCCCTCGGCGATCTGCCACTGAACCTGGCCCTGTCCCGCTCGCAAAAATGGCTGGCCGCTACCAACAACGGACAAAGTGTGCAAAGCATTCAGCTCATCAATACCCGCAAGGAAAAAGTGGTCGACAATGTAGTGATCGCCAAATCCTGGTACGGACTCAAGTTCAGTGACGATGAAAAATTCCTCTATGCCTCCGGCGGTAACGACAACCGCATTCTGCAATACGCCATCATCAACGACAAGCTCATCCTCCAGGATAGCATCGTACTGGGCAAACCCTGGCCTGTTAAGATATCTCCCGCCGGTATTGAGATCGATGATGCGGCCCAACTGATGTATGTCGTAACCAAAGAAAACAATGCCCTGTACATCATCAACATGGCCACCAAAGCCATCCTGCTGCAAATGCCCTTGGGCAATGAGGCTTACGCCTGTTTGCTCTCGCCCGATAAAAGCGAATTGTACATCTCCCTCTGGGGCGGCGATAAAGTATTGGTCCTCGACACAAAGCAAAGAAAGATCACGGCTCAAATTCCTGTAGGCGACAATCCCAATGAACTCCTCCTTACCCGCAAAGGCAATTATTTGTTTGTGGCCAATGCCAACGACAACAGCGTATCCGTCATCGATACCAAAGAACGCAAAGTGCTGGAAGTATTGAATGCAGCCCTCTATCCGGCTGCACCGGCTGGTACCACCTCCAATGGTCTTGCCTTATCAGCCAATGAAAAAACATTGTATGTGGCCAATGCCGACAACAACTGCATGGCTGTATTTGATGTGAGTGAACCCGGTTCCACCCGCTCCAAAGGTTTTATTCCCACCGGCTGGTATCCTACCAATATTAAGGTCACCGGCAAAAAGATATGGGTCGCCAATGGCAAAGGTTTTTCTTCCTTCGCCAATCCAAATGGCCCCAGTCCCATCCGGCCAAGGGGCACCGTCATCAGGCACCAGGGCGATTCCAATGCCGCCAAAGAAGTGGAATACATTGGTGGCTTAATGAAGGGCACCCTATCCATTATACAGGAGCCCAAAGAGGCAGCCCTCACCGTGTATTCAAAAGCCGTATACCAGAATACCCCTTACTCCAAAGAAGGCGAATTGCTCGCCCAGGGCGAAGCAGGCAACCCCATCCCCATGAAAGTGGGCGATCCTTCACCCATCAAACATGTATTCTACATCATCAAAGAAAACCGGACCTACGACCAGGTATTGAGTGATATCCCCACCGGTAATGGCGATACGAGTTTGTTGTTGTTTGGCAGGTTCATTACCCCCAACCAGCACAAGCTGGCCGAAGAGTTTGTATTGCTCGATAACTTCTATGCCGATGGTGAAGTAAGTGCCGATGGCCACAACTGGAGCACCTCCGCCCATGCTACCGATTACCTCGAAAAGAACTGGCCTACCAGCTATGGTGGTCGTGGTGGCAGCTATCCCGGCGAAGGACAACGAGCTGTAGCCAATCCTAAAAAAGGATTCATCTGGGATTATTGCCAGCGCGCAGGCGTTACCTACCGTACCTATGGCGAGTTTGCCGATGATGGTAAAGCGAACATACCTGTATTGGAAGGCCACCTTTGCCCTTATTACAGTAGCTATAGCCTTAACATCAGGGATACCACCCGTTTTTACCAGTGGCGCCGCGAGTTTGATTCACTCGTAGCTGCCAATGCCCTGCCACAGTTCAACAGCATGCGTTTTGGCAACGACCATACCGAAGGATTAAGAACCGGTCGTCCATCTCCTTTTGCCCATGCGGCCGATAATGACCTGGCCGTAGGTTTATTCCTGGAGTACTTGTCCAAAAGCCCCGTATGGAAAGAGTCCGCTGTATTCATTGTTGAAGACGATGCACAAAATGGCCCCGATCACGTGGATGCACACCGTACCACTGCTTATGTGGCTGGCCCCTTTGTAAAAAGAAACTATGTGGACCATACCATGTATTCCACTTCTTCCATGTTGCGTACCATGGAGCTCATACTCGGACTGCCGCCCATGAGCCAGTACGATGCAGCGGCTACCCCCATGTGGCGCAGCTTTACCGCCACCCCTAATTATACCGCCTTCCAGGCATTGCCCGCCAATGTAGACCTGAACGATAAGAATAAGGCCAACAATGCCACCGCCCGCCTTAGCAATACGTTCGACTTTACCAAAGAAGACCGGATACCCGACCTGCTCTTTAGCCAGGTCATCTGGAAAGCCGTGAAAGGAGAAGAAAGCGAAATGCCCGCTCCCCGCCGCAGCTCTTTTGTAAAAACCGTAAAAGGCGATGACGACGACGAAGAAGAAGAAAAAGAAGAACGCGCCGCGAAGAAAAAACGGAAGTAAAAAGTTGTAAGCTGTCTTTAGGGTGGGTCGCCCTTCAAGGGCGGCTCACCCTGCCACGACTCAGGAAAACGACATACCTTGCCGACAGTCGAAGTCATTCGAAGCAAAAGATTGCCGATTGCCGACTGCCGATTGCCGACCTCCGATTGCCGAAAAATAACGCCTATGAAACTGCAATTAAAAAGAGTATACGAGCCACCTGCCAAAGAAGATGGTTTGCGCATATTGGTCGACAGACTATGGCCGCGGGGACTCACCAAAGAAAAAGCCAAAGTAGACCACTGGCTCAAAGAAATTGCTCCCTCTACCGAATTACGCAAATGGTTTAACCATGACCCCGCTAAATGGAATGAATTTAAAAAACGTTACCGCGAAGAATTGAAGCACAACAAAGAACAGGTAGCCATCCTCAAAGCCTACCTCCAACAAGGCATGGTCACCCTCGTATACGGCGCCAAAGATGAAGAACACAATGACGCCATTGTGCTGAAGGAATGGCTATCAAGATAATGCCTTACCACTCACGCTTTCGCTTCACATGCCAGGGTTCGTGTCCTTTCGAACCGGAATAGCGTTTGTTCCCACCTGATCCTAAATGCTGCCTATCGGCTTTTTAGCCGATATGCCCATTTATCGGCTAATTAACCGATATTTTCATTTATCGGCTAAAAAGCCGATATTTGATAATATGATCAGCGTTATTACAGGAGATATTATAAATTCAAGAAAGCAGATCAACTCAAAAAAGTGGTTAGCTTCTTTGAAGCGGGTCTTGTCCGTATATGGCAAGTCTCCAAAAGTATGGGAGATATATAGGGGTGATAGTTTTCAGGTTGAGATTAAAAACCCGGAAGAGTCATTCCTGGCAGCCGTACAAATAAAAGCTGGCATTAAATCTGTCAAAGATCTGGATGTTAGAATGGCTATAGGAGTTGGTAAAAAGACCTTCAATGCTTCAAGGATTACCGAATCAAATGGAGAAGCTTTTATTAATTCTGGTGAGATGTTTGAAAGTATAAAAAAAAATAAGCAAACCCTGGCTATAAAGACCCCATGGTCAGAAATTGACAAAGAACTAAACCTGATAATAAGCCTTGCTTCCATTACAATGGATAAATGGACCCCTTTTTCCGCAGAACTGGTTAGTAAATCCTTACAATTTAATACCTCATCACAAAAGGATTTGGCACGAATAATAAAAATAACACAATCCTCTATAAGTGAGCGGCAATCAAGAGCCTATTATAGAGAAATCATGGAGGCGGAAAATTTTATCCACCAAAAGATCAAACAAAAAATTAGTTAACATGCTATTATTTCTGCAGCTTTTTCTGGCCCATATTGTAGGGGATTTCTTTTTTCAAACTGATAAGTGGATAAAAGATAAAGAGCAAAAGAAGTGGCGATCTATTTTTCTATATGTACATTCCCTAATTCATTTTGGTTTAATAATTGCGATTACTTCAAAATTAAGTAACTGGAAAATCGCTTTAGTATTAGCTTGTCTGCACTTTATTATTGATGGAATTAAACTGCAGTTTCAGAAACCTCCAACAAAAAGGAAATGGTTTTTTATTGATCAGGGCATGCATATTATTACAATTACCATTGTTTGGTATCTGAAAGAAAGTGTAACATTTGACTGGAATTTTTTATCCGACCCTAAAATACTTATATTCATCACAGCGGTGCTATTCTTATTGAATCCCACATCATTCCTAATTAAGACTATTATTTCAAAGTGGATATATGTTTCAAATGTCAGCGCGAACGATTCCCTTCAAAATGCAGGTCAATGGATAGGCATTTTAGAAAGGCTCTTGATACTGACCTTTATATTGATCGGACAATGGGAAGGTGTTGGTTTTTTGTTGGCAGCAAAGTCTATCTTTCGCTTTGGAGATCTGAAAGAGGCGAAGGAAATGAAATTAACGGAATATGTATTGATAGGTACGCTTTTAAGCTTTTCCCTGGCAATAGGCGTTGCTTTGATAACGAAGAGTATAATTGAACAGACTCATTTAACCTGAGCAGTATCCGCATATTACCGCACCTCCCCCGGCCCAAAATCATACACCTTTTCCCCATCCTTGAACCAGGTATCTTTCACCGCCCCCACACCATCAAAGCGATATTGAAGTCCAACAATGCCGGTAGGCTCTCCCGGAAAGTTGACTGAATAAGCCAGCGCCCCATTCACAAAAAATTGCATCTGCTTATTTTGACTTTCCACCCGCAGCGTAACCCACTGACTCAGGTCGGCGCCGAACTTCGACAGGTCCGCTTGTTTACTGTTCACAAAAGCGCCACAGGCAATCAGTTCCAGGTCACCCGTACAGGTGGGTGCAGCCAATGGAATGATGATGATATCATTTTTGCATTGTATCAATACCTGTACATACTGACAGGCCCCCGTGCCCCGGCTAAAATCATTTTTAACCTTCGTCTCAAAAGTAAAACGATCACTTTGCAAATTGCCCAGGTCCCGCTGGTTGAAAAAACGGACCTTAGGCGCCTGCGGGTACAAGCTCAAACCATAACTGCCTAGTGTATTCGTGTCAACTTCTATGCGGTCGCTTTTGGTGAATTCAGCCTTGTTAAAATAAAGCGGTACCGGTTCATTTTCCACCAGCCCCAGCCAGCCATCCGTGCTGATCTGCAGGTTTTGCCGCTGCACCACCGTACCGTCAACGATCAACCGCGTCCTGAAAAATCCGGGATAATAATAAATGGCCGAATGCGCATGCTGGTCTTTTGCCACCAGCGTCTTGCGCCTGATATCCCAGGTTTGTACAATGAATACCGAATCTGTAGTAGCGGCCGTAGCATCATAGGTAAACACAACAGTGTTGGGTACGCCAGTGGCTTTCACCTTACTCAACGAAAAACTAAATTGCGAAGCATCGGGGCTGGCTTTTCTGCGCACCGAAATAAAACCGATCAACGCCAGCAACAACACAGTGCCGCCAATTATATAGGCCAGCCGCTTCCGGCGGGAAGTAGTCCTGACAGGAGCAGGAAGCGCATCCGTACCGGGCTGCGCATCCGCACCAGGCTGCATAGACAGGGTAGGGGCAACCGGTTCCCCAGATGTTTCCATACCAGCAAGGGTAACCACTGGCCTGAATGGTTGTTGCCAGGCCCGCCAATCCGCATACCCCAGGTATTGCGCCAGCGCATCCAGCGTGGTGAGGGAGGGCGTATGGTTATAAGAAACCTTGCCCCATAATCTTTTCAAGGTGGAGACACTTAAGGCCACACCTGTAGCATCCGCTATTAAGCCGGCCAGCTTTTGAAAGTCCCCATTGCCCCAATTGGCCGCACTACCCCAATGGAGTTTGGCCTCGATCGCCTCCAGGCAGGCCCTGATATGTAACTGCTCATCATTTGTTGTCATCTGGTAATGAGCTTTTTAATACGTGATCATAAATGAACTGAATTTGAACTACTTTGAAGCCGGTTATGCTCGCTGCATCCTTCAAATTTGAGCTATTCCTCACTTTTCAAGAAATAGTAGCATGAAAAAAACAATCGCTTTTTTATTATTGACCATCCTTTTCCTCCAGGCTTTTCAATCAGCTGATGCACAAACCGGTCAACAAAAACCAGCCATCGACAACCCCGCCCTTTGGCAAATCATAAACCGGAACCTGCTCGCTGCTACCAAAGATAGCGTAGTCCTCGATGCCGCCGCCGATGTAGGTCTTTACCTCTTAAAAGACCAGACTTTTACACCCACCACCATCGAATTTGATGTACGGGGAGAGAACAAAATGAACGAAAGTTTTGTGGGCATTGCGTTCAACCTGCAGAACGAACAAACCTACGAGGCCATTTACCTGCGCCCCTTTAATTTCTACAATCCCGATACCATCCGGCGCTGGCGGGCCGTACAATATATTTATATGCCTAACCATCCCTGGGAAAAACTCAGGGCCGATCATCCCGGCCAATATGAGAACCGCATCGTGCAAGCACCCAATCCCGATAAATGGTTTCATGTAAAGATCACCCTGGTAGAGCAGGAGATAAAAGTGTTTATCGACAACAAGCCCCAGCCATCACTCGTCGTAAAAAGCTTGTCCGCCCATCGTTCGGGCAAAATAGCCTTTTGGGTTGGCAATGGTGCACGGGGCAGTTTTGCCAACCTCGTGATTACTTCCGCAGATGGTACAGCCAAAGTTAATTATGGCAACAACCCCGCAGCAGGTCATTATGCACAGGTAGGCAGTGCAAAATTGTATTATGAAGTATATGGCAAAGGAAAACCCGTAGTGCTATTGCATGGCGGCGTATATGGCTACATCGATGAATTTGCATCCCTCATTGATGAGTTGGTAAAGACCAACCAGGTCATCTGTGTCGCCACCCGCGGCCATGGTAAGTCCGAAATCGGCCATACCCCCTTTACCTGGCAACAGCGGGCCGAAGATGCATACCAGGTCATTAAAAAAATTACCAAAGAGAAAGTCACCGTCCTCGGTTTTAGCGATGGCGGCGCAGCAGCTTATAAACTGGCAGCCCTGCATCCGGAATTGGTCCAAAAGCTGGTGGCCATCGGTTATGGCAACCGGCCCAAAGGAGACGAAAGAGTAAAGTTCAACTATACCCCTCAACTATTAATGGGCCAGGCTGCAGGTTTATTTGAAGGCCGCAAAGCATTGATGCCCGAGCCCGATAGATGGGGCCAATGCCTGGAATGGCTCAATAAATTGTACAATGAAGAGGCTTTGAGTAAAGAAACATTCAGCAGGATCAAATGTCCCACCCTGATCATGACAGGCGAAAAAGACGAATACCACACTGTTGCAAACGTGACAGAAGCATCAAAAATGATCCCCGGTAGTAGGTTAAGCGTTATTGCCGGTTGCGGCCATGTGGTGTTCTTCTGTGATTTTGCAGCTGTATGGCAAAGCATCAGCTCCTTCCTGGCCAGTTGATGAAAAGGGTATTCTGCCAATTGTAGTAACTTTAAAACAAAAATGCCCGATAGAGGACTCCTCTTTATTCCCGATATCAGTGGGTTTACCCGCTTCGTCAATGAAATTGAATTGGAGCATGGGCGGCACATCATCCAGCAACTGTTGGAAGTGCTCATCAATGCCAACCAGGTGGGACTGGAGGTTTCAGAGATCGAAGGCGATGCCATTCTTTTTTACAAGTTTGGCGAGCCCCTCGAACTGGAAGCACTGTATGGACAGGTACAACGCATGTTTATCGACTTCCACCACCACATCACCGCTTATAACCAACGCCGCATTTGCCAGTGCAAAGCTTGTGTGTCAGCGGTCGACCTTACTTTAAAGGTCATCAGCCATTATGGTGAATTCACGACCTACAATGTGAAGAACTTCAGCAAGCTCATTGGAAAGGATGTCATCGTGGCCCACCAGTTGTTGAAAAATGATATTGATGAGCACGAATACTGGTTGGTCACCAAAAGCCTGGTGCAGGAAGGCCAGCCCGAGGGGTTTGCGGGTTGGATGGAGTGGAACAGCAGTACCAAGCAAACCGAAACCGGCGAAATACCTTTTCATTATACCCAGCTCAGTGCCTTAAAGAATGAATTGCCACCCGATCCTTTGCCGCAACTGGAGCTGGCCAATAAGGTAAAAGTGGTATCCGCATCAAGAGAGTACGCCATTGATATCAAAACACTGTGCTTTACCGTATTTCATTTTGAGTTTCGCCACCTCTGGCAGGTGGGCGTAAAGGCTGTGGATGAAGTAGCCCATTTTTTACCGGGCGTTGGCAGCAGCCACCGCCATGTACTGGACAATGGACAGGCCATCGTGAAATACACCAGTAGCTTTTTGTACAACCCCGAAGAAAAAGTGATCTTCAGCGAAACCGAAGAAAACAAAAAAAGGGCCTTGTATTATACCATCGAAAAGTTGGGCGATCAGCAATCACGTGTGACCCTTGATTTTTATATCGGCAAAAACCTCCTCAACCAGGCCCTGTTCAGGCTCAACGAAAAAAAGAAAATGGAGCACGACTTTCAGCAGTCCCTGCTCAACCTCGATAGCCTGGCCAAAAATACCGTCCTCCCATTGGAGTTTTAACAGCAATTACCTTGTAGGAGTATTACCTCGACTCTAAAGGGTATTGCCCCGCCCTTTAGGGTATTGCTACAAGTCAAAAGTGTATTACTGCGACGCTAAAGGGTATTGCCCCGCCCTTTAGGGCGGGGGGAAAGAAACTCCATTTATCCTTGGGCTTTAGCCCAATGAATTAAATGTACTCCTTGTGCCCTTCCCACCCAACACCCCTCCCAGGACGCAATCAACCCTCCATTTTGTCAGGTTCACCCCTGTAGACTATTATTCCATGCTGTTACTTTTGAAAAGTAAAATCACCCAATATGGCTAAAACAGATTTTAAGACAATCGACCAATACCACAGCACCTTCCCACCTGAAGCTGCGGAAAGAATGGAAACCATCAGGACCATCATTAAAAAAGCAGCACCAGGTGTAGAGGAGTTGATCAGCTACCAGGTACCGGCTTTCAAGTACCGGGGTGGCTTCCTGATCTACTATGCCGCTTACAAATCCCATGTCTCCATATCCCATCCCTTCAGTACCGCCCTGTTGGCCGAATTCAAGAATGACCTGGCAAAGTATACCATGAGCAAGGCAGTTATTCAGTTCCCCAATGACGAACCATTGCCCGTGGGCCTAATTAAAAAGATCATTCAATTCCGGGCAAAAGAAAATGAAGAGCGGGAAGCCCTTACAACAAAGAAGGCGGCCCCAAAGAAAAAGGCGGCTCCAAAGAAAAAGGCAGCATCCAAAAAGTAGATAAGGAGCGGGCGGCTTAGCTTTCTCCATCAGTTATTCATACCGCCTGCCGGTATACGTGGAGCAGCATAGCCGTATGTTTGCGCTTCATATAAAGCGAGGGCGTATAACCCGTAAACCGTTTAAAGGCATCCCGGAACGAGTTCCGGTTATTGAATCCACATTGCAGCGCAAGCCCGTCGAGGCTCCAGTTAAATGCCTGCCCCTGCCGGATGAGCACAATCGCATGGCCAATACGATGCAGGTTGACAAGATCCGTAAACCGCATCGCGTATTCCCTATTGATAAAAGCAGAGACCTGGTAAAGCGGAATGTGGAGGCTGGCAGACAATTGTCGGAGCGAATATCCATGTTGTAGATAGGGTTTGGATTCCCTGAATAACCCTTCCAGCAATAACTTAATATCCTTGTCAAACTGCTTGGTGGTGCTATTGCCGGTAATACTCATTAGGATATATTTAAGAATGTAAAGGTATGAGCAACCCGGTTTTAGGGGCAGTATAATACTGTTAATTAACGGTAATGGAAAAACTAACAATCGATTGCCATACCACAGGCCTGCAGCCCTTGTACCATGCGTTTGATTAAATGGTTATACAGGATGAACTTTTGTAAAAAAGGTTTTACTTCCTTGCTAACCCCTGGCCACAGCATTTGTAATTCCCGGCCAAGTTGTTGCCCCTCCTGCACAAGGCCTAGTCGCTCCAGTATGACCATCCTGATAATCAGGTCAAATTGCAGCGTTGGTTGGTGGATCTTTTCCGCCCAGCTAAGCGCTGTTTCATAATCCTCCTTGATATAGTGGTAAATAGCCATCGTGAAAGAATAACACCAGGGATAAAAGGGATTGAGCGTCATGGCTTTTTCCAATAAAACCTTGCCGCGCTCATATTCACCCAGGTACACAAGCGTAAGCCCCAGCCAGCCGATATTGCTGGCGGAACTATAATTGAGCGCCAGGCATTCATCGATGACCTTCATACTGGCTACCTTGTTTTTTTGTAGCAAAAAGGCCCAGGCCAGCGTTTGGTAACCGTGCAGACAATAGCGATCAAGGTTGATGGCCTTGCGGGCGCAATCCATTCCATATTTAATAATCGAAGAAGGGTTGATATCCAGGATATAACTATCCAGGTTGATTTCTCCCAGTACAGCCCAGGCCAGTGCATTGGCCGGGGCTTGTTGCAGCGTTTTTTCAAGCGCTTCTTTTGCCATCAATAGCGTGGGTACATTGTAATTGTTGTGGTATTTATAATGCCAGAAAGCCGCATTGTGGATACCAAGCAACTCAGCTTGCTGGTGAGGCGGAGTAATCGAAATATGCTGAATGATGGCGCCATAATATCCTGCAATCACCGAGGCCATATTCTGGATCACATCCTCCAGCACATTCGTCAGCGGATGATCCGATAAAGGTTGTTCATAAGTGGCTACCCAGATTTGTTCAGAGCTAACAGTAAAGGTAAGTTGAACATTGATGCGGATATTGTCATCCACCAGCTGAACACTACCCGTCAGGGCGTAATGAACACCATACTGCGTGAACAGTTGTTTCAGATCCGTGAGCCGGCCGGCAAATAGCCTGGCAGAATAATAAGAGATCACTGAAATATTCCGGCAGTGCGAGATCTCCGTACTCAATTGTTCACCGATCACATCAGCAAAAAAATGTTTACCTGCTTCAGAGCTTAGGTTTTGAAAAGGCAGTACCGCAATCGTCAGCTTATTCAGCAGGGGAGCAGCATGGGGGCCATCCTGGCTTTTTACAGCAGGGGAGGGCCCTGTTGGTACAAAGGAAAAAACAGGTATATAGCTGCCCTTGGGGATCTGTATCCTGATGGGGTCCCCCTTACCGTTGTTGTGATAATAAGTTTCCAGGGTTTGCCGCAACCGGCCCGCATGAATGCGTACACAGGCATCAAACTGCGGATTAAAATCGGCAGGCCGGCCCAATGCCCGCGTGCCAATCGTATATTCTTTTATTTCATTGATGCGCCCGGCAATCGTTTCTTCCACTACATATACCAGGAAACGGCGCAACAGCGCTTTATTGCTGAACTGTTTGCTGTTGCTGATCCGGGCCAATTGTAAACTGATCTCCGCTGATAGCGGTATTTGCTCATGGACTGAATGTATTGCCATAATAGCACAGGTTATTTGATCTGTAAAATCAATCGTACAGGCAAGAATTGAGTATGAGTCGGTGAGAGAAGTTCTTAGAGACGGCGATTATTCCTAAAATAAGGTATTAATTGAAAGATCAACAAGTTAACCGATAAATAAATAATACCAATGCTATAAATTGGCTGGCTTGTATGCTCAATTGGCTTTAGGCCATCCCGCTCAGTTTAACCGGGAAAGCGTTAAATTGTGGTATTCCATTTCCCATCACTCAAAAAGCCTGTCCATGATCAACTCCCGCCGGTCCTTTTTGCAACGCCTTACAGCCGCGACCCTCGCGTTCCCCTTATTGTCCTTCGAAGAATACAACGAAGACCAGCAACAGGAAAAACAGGACTATGACGGTCCCGTACTACGCGTAGCCATTATGGGCCTCGGCAGTTATGGCAACCGCGTGGCCGAAGCCATGAAGGACAGCAAAAAGGCGAAGCTGGTGGGCGTCATCAGTGGCACACCTTCCAAAATAACAAGCTGGCAGGCTAAGTACAATATCCCCGATAAGAACTGCTACAATTACGACAACTTCGATGCGATAAAGAACAACCCCGATATTGATGCCGTCTATGTCATTACCCCCAATGCCCTGCACCACGACCAGGTGATCCGTGTGGCAAAGGCGGGTAAACATGTGATTTGCGAGAAACCGATGGCCCTCAATGCAAAAGAAGGCCAGGAAATGGTAGACGCCTGCAAAAAGGCGCAGGTAAAACTCCTGGTAGGGTACCGCATGCACTTTGAGCCCAAGACCCTGGAGATCGTCCGCATGCGGAAGGAAGGCGAGTTGGGCAAGATCCTTTTCTTCCAGGGCTTGTCCGGCTTCAGCATTGGCGATCCCACCCAATGGCGGTTGAACAAACAATTGGCCGGTGGCGGTTCCATGATGGATATTGGCATCTATTCAATTAATGGCGCACGTTATATGACAGGCGAAGAACCCGTATGGGTCATGGCCCAGGAAACCAAAACCGATCCCGTCAAGTTTAAAGAGGGCGTGGATGAAACCATACAATTTCAGTTGGGTTTTCCTTCCGGAGCTGTAGCCTCCTGTCTGTCCACCTATAGTATGAATAACCTCGACCGCTTTTTCCTCAATGGTACCAAAGGATATGCCGAGCTGCAACCTTCCACCGGTTATGGCCCCATCAAAGGGCGCACAAATAAAGGAGAGCTTACACAACCCCATATTACCCACCAAACCGTGCAGATGGATGAAATGGCCGCCATCATCCTCGAAGGCAAACAACCCATGATACCCGTAGATGGAGAAGAAGGTGTGCGCGACCTCAAAATAATCGACGCCATCTATGCCGCTGTGAAGACCGGGAAAAAGATAACACTGACGTAATATACAGTCCAACCCATACCCAACATCGTACGAACGCTTGTTATTGTTGTCCGGATGGTCGCTTTCGGCCCGCGAGATTGCCGCAATGCCCCCTCAGACAACATTTTAAATCATTCTACTTTTATACTGTGAACCATTGAATGGAAACTTTGTTAACATTTGTCGTTTCCGCAGGCTCGGGGTTCCTGGTAGTTGAATGAGCAACAATTAATGATCAGTAATTAATTATTAATGGGTTACCTCCGACTATAAACCAGTATTCAGTTAGTAACTGTTTACCGGTAGCTGGCTCCGGTCGGGTGAAAAAAACAAGTGCAGAAAGTAACAGCATGCAACTTTCTTTGAAAAAAACTTGTCAGCAACTCAAACATCGTTACTTTTGCTAACACTGTTAGATAAAATAACGATGGGAATATCAGAAAGACGGTTACGGCAAAAAGAGGAGGTACGCTCCAATATACTGGCTACAGCCTGGCAAATTGTAAAGGAAGAAGGGTGGCAGGCCCTCTCCATCCGCAAAATTGCCGACGCCATAGAATACAGTGTCCCCGTGGTATATGACCATTTTGTGAACAAGGAATGTATTCTAAAGGAATTTGCCCGCGAAGGATTCTGTTTGCTGGCCAAAAAAATGCAACAGGCCAAAATCAAGCAAACCGATCCTGCCCAACAGTTGAAGGCAATGGCTGATGCTTATTGGAATTTTGCCTTTAAGAACAAGGAATTCTACCAGGTAATGTTTAACCTGGGTATTCCCTGCAATGAAGCCGATGACTGTAATTGTTTACCGGAAAAGATCAGCTTCAGAAGCCTGGTAGCAGATTCCATCAACGAGATTCTCGTAAAAAACAAACGAACGGACATAGATATCTGCCTTAAAAGTCACACTTTTTGGTCGGTTATACACGGTCTTATCTCTATAAAGATGATGAGAACGTCCGATGTGTCAGACGAATTGAATAAGATGGTAATGGATGACGCAATTGAAGGGTTTATCAAGAACCTCGGCTAAGTGCACGGTAGGCGAACTTATCCTGTGGACAAATAAAGCGGCTAATTTATTTAGTGTCAGATAACTAATTTAATTAGCTTTGCCGACGCCTGATACCAATGGGAAATGATGGCACAACATTCATTTTACCGGGGAATACAGCAGTTAGGAAAGGGAAAGAAGCCATGAACAAACAGATCCTCCTGCACTTATTGGGAGGTAGCGGAGAAGGGGAAAAATAATAATACCTGGATTTGTCTTCATTTGTCCCATCCGGTCGTCATAGCAACGATAAGTATTGATTATCCTGCCCGATTGATAGAAACTCATATCGATTGCGATGCTTTGCCATAAGCACTTTGGAACTAATACCTGTTATATATTAAACCGGAGCATACCCTGCTCCTGTAAACAACCTGTTATGCAATACATATCGAAGATGAATAAAAGAACAAAACAATCCTTTGCAGATTCTGCCAGACCCGCCACGCATCGGCTGATTGCGCCGCTGGGTCCAATTTTCCTGGGTGCCGTTGTATCCATCATACTATATAGCTGCGGTTCTTCTGCAGCCCCCGGGGCAGCCTATGCCGCCCCTCCGCCGCCACAACTACCCGTTGTAGCTGTCACTGTAGCGCCCGGTACTACTTATAAAGAGTACTCCGCTACCCTGGAAGGAAAGGTCAACGTTGAGATCCGTCCCCAGGTAGAAGGTTTCCTCGAAAAGATCTACGTGGATGAAGGTGCTTATGTAAAAGCTGGTCAGCTCTTATTTAAGATCGACCCCCGCGTATACAATGAGCAACTCAGCAGCGCCCAGTCCAATTTACTGGCCGCACAAGCCAATGTGCAAAAAGCACAGGTGGAAATAGATCGCCTCGTTCCCCTTGTAGAGAACAAAGTGATCTCCGAAGTACAGCTGAAAACAGCCCGTGCAGCTTTTGATGCCGCCAATGCAGCAGCAGAACAAGCCAAAGCACAGGTAGGCAGCGCCAGGATCAATATTGGCTACACCAATATTACCGCGCCCGTTAGCGGCTACATTGGCCGTATACCATTCAAGGCCGGAGCCCTGGTAGGAAAAAGCGATACAGGACCACTCACTTTGCTGTCAGATATCAATGAAGTATATGCCTACTTTTCCATGACCGAGGCCGACTTCATTACTTTCAAACAGCAATTCGCAGGCAATACCATCGAAGAAAAGGTGAAGAAAGTACCCGGTGTTGAATTGCTCCTGGCCGATAACAGTGTCTATTCCCAAAAAGGAAAGATCACCAGCATCGACGGTCAGTTCGACAAAACAACCGGTACCATCAGCTTCCGCGCCACCTTCCCCAATGGAGGCGGTATGCTTCGCTCTGGCAATACCGGTAAGATCCGCATACCACAACTGTTTACACAAGCCCTGGTAATTCCGCAGGAAGCTACCTTCGAAATCCAGGACAAAGTATTTGTGTTTGCAGTAGGCGATAGCAACAAAGTAGCCAGCAGACCCATCAACGTTTCTGGTAAAACAGTAGGCTGGTACTTCGTGGAAGGCGGACTGAAACCTGGTGAGAAAATTGTTTTCGCCGGCGCTGGTACCCTGCAGGATGGTATGGTCATCGTACCCCATCCTATTTCTGCCGACAGCTTGCTGAAAGCAAAGCCTTTGTAAAAAATAGATAGGGTAGGCGGTATAGGGTATCATCATACCCTATACTGAATGCCTCCATGCTGAATACTGTATTCTAAATTCTGTATTCTGAATTCTATAGCCGAATTCTGAATTCTAATTCTCTTCCCATGCTTAAAAAATTTATCGAAAGGCCCGTATTATCAACGGTCATTTCTATCATATTGCTCTTATTGGGCGGACTGTCGCTGTATACGCTGCCAGTCACCCTGTTCCCGGATATTGCACCGCCCAGCGTACAGGTAACAGCCCTGTACCCCGGTGCCAATGCCGAAGTGGTAGCCCGTTCAGTGGCCACCCCTTTGGAAGAAGCCATCAACGGTGTGGAGAACATGACCTACATGACCTCCAACTCCAGTAACGATGGTACCATGACCCTCTCTGTATTCTTCAAACAAGGTACCGATCCGGATATCGCTTCTGTAAACGTACAGAACCGCGTATCCAAGGCCGTAAGCCAGGTGCCTACCGAAGTAGTACAAGCAGGTATCTCCACCCAAAAGGTGCAGAACAGTTTCATCATGTTCACAGCCCTCTCCGGTGATAAAGCGTTGGGTTATGATGAGCTGTTCCTCGAAAACTATATCAAGATCAACCTGATCCCCGAGATCCAGCGGATACCCGGCGTAGCACAGGCCCAGGTATTTGGCGCCAAGGATTACTCCATGCGTATCTGGTTAAAGCCCGACAGGCTCATTGCCAACGGCCTTTCTCCACAGGATGTATTGAATGCTATTAAAGACCAGAACCTGGAAGCAGCCCCCGGCCGCCTGGGACAAAACAGTGCCGAAACATTTGAGTATGTATTGAAGTACAAAGGTAAACTGAGCCAGGGCGAGGATTATGAGAACTTTGTGATCAAGGCCAATAGCGATGGTTCCATGTTACGTCTCAAAGATGTGGCACGCGTAGAATTTGGTTCCTATACCTATTCTTCCCAAAGCCGCATGGATGGCAATCCCGTAGCCGGTTTTGCCGTACTGCAAACGGCTGGTTCAAATGCCAATGATATCCTCACCGAGGTAGAAAGAAAGCTGAAGGAGTTTGAACGCACCTTGCCCAAAGGCATCAAAACAACGGTGATGTACAACTCCAAGGAGTTCCTGGATGCCTCTATTCACCAGGTTACCGAAACATTGGTCATCGCCTTTGTACTGGTATTTGCTGTGGTATTCTTGTTCCTTCAGGATTTCAGGTCCACCCTCATCCCCGCTATTGCGGTGCCCGTGGCCATTATTGGTACCTTCTTCTTCATGCAGTTGTTTGGTTTCACCCTCAACCTCTTGACCCTCTTCGCCCTCGTACTGGCCATCGGTATCGTGGTGGATGATGCCATTGTGGTGGTGGAAGCCGTGCACTCTAAAATGGAGCGGACCAAATTACCAGCCCGCGTGGCAACCCTGCAATCCATGAATGAGATATCGGGCGCCATCATCTCGATTACCCTGGTAATGGCCGCCGTATTTATTCCCGTAGGTTTCATGCAAGGCCCGGCCGGTGTATTCTACAGGCAGTTTGCCTTCACCCTGGCCATCGCCATCCTGATCTCTGCCGTAAACGCCTTGACACTTTCTCCCGCCCTTTGTGCCTTATTCCTGAAAGGCGGACATGAGGAAGAAGGCCACGGTAAAAAGAAAGGTTTCGCCGGCCGCTTCTTTGGCGCCTTCAATGCAGGCTTTAATACCGTTACCAATAAATACATCAAGAGCCTTGGATTCCTGGTGCGGCACAAATGGATCTCCATTACCGCCCTGGTAGCTATATCAGCAGTGAGCTTTTGGCTGGTAAAGACCACACCAACAGGTTTCATCCCTACCGAAGATCAGGGCTTCGTACTGTATGCAGTAAATACCCCTCCCGGTAGCTCACTCGAAAGAACACGTGAAGCCACCTTACAAATGGATAGCATCATCAGGAAAGACCCCGCTGCCAACCACCTGTACGTAATTGATGGATTGAACTTCATCAGCAACGCCAGCGCTTCTCCCTATGCAGCAGGTTTTATGCGCCTGAAAGATTATAAAGATCGTGGAGCAGTGAAAGACCCCGACCAGATCGCCAACAGCATTGCCGGTCAGGTATCCCAGGTAAAAGGTGCCAGCGCCTTCTTCTTCAACTTCCCCACCGTGCAGGGTTTTGGTAACGTGAGTGGTTTTGAGTTCATGTTGCAGGACAGGACCAACGGACCGCTGGACAAACTGGGCAACACCGCCTGGGGTTTCATCGGCGCCCTGATGCAAAGACCTGAGATTGCCTATGCCTTCACCACCTTCGCTACGGGCAACCCCCAGTACATGATCGAAGTGGACAATATCAAGGCCAAGCAATTGGGTATCTCTATCACCGAGCTGATGCAAACCATGCAGATCTACTTCGGTAGTAGCTATGTGTCCGATTTCAACCGTTTTGGTAAATATTACCGCGTAATGGCACAGGCCGATATTAAATACCGTACCAATGCCGAATCACTCGATGGTATCTACATCAAGAACAACGCGGGTGAAATGGTACCGGTGAAAACCGTAGTCAACCTGAAGCGTGTATACGGTCCTGAAACAGTAACCCGTAACAACCTCTTCAATGCCGTAACCATCAATGGGGTGCCGAAGCCAGGTTACAGTACCGGTGATGCCATCAAAGCCGTTCAGGAAACAGCCAAGACCGCTTTGCCCAGGGGATATGCTTATGAGTGGACAGGTGTAACCCGTGAGGAGATCAAGACAGGCGGACAAACAGGTTTCATCTTCCTGTTGAGTATCGTGTTTGTTTACTTCCTGCTGGCAGCACAGTATGAAAGCTATATCCTGCCATTCGCTATTATCCTCACCATTCCTACCGGTGTATTGGGAGTATTCTCCTTCATCGGTTGGTCAGGTGTTGAGAACAATATCTATGTACAGATCGGTTTGATCATGCTCGTGGGTCTGTTGGCCAAGAACGCCATCCTGATCGTGGAGTATGCTGTGCAGCGTCGTCGCGCAGGTATGGGATTGGTTGAATCCGCCCTCGAAGCATCTAAACTTCGTTTGCGTCCCATCCTGATGACCTCCTTTGCCTTTATCGTGGGTCTGTTGCCACTCGTGTGGACACATGGCGCTTCTGCCAAAGGTAACCAGTCCATCGGTACCAGTGCAGTAGGTGGAATGCTTACAGGTGTTGTATTGGGTGTATTCATCATACCCGTATTGTATGTAATATTCCAATACCTGCAAGAGAAAATAACAGGCCGCACAGGTCCAAGAGAGATCAGCCTGAGCGAATAAACCAGGTATACTATTCAAGGTAAAACCAGTCGCTGGCGTCTCGCTGGCGACTGATATTCCGAAGCCTCCGGCTTCCTGCCTTGATCAAACAGAATAACAATTGAAGCACTTAAACGGATATACGCATGCAACATAAGCATAGTCCTTTTTATATCACAGTTCTGGCCGTTCTCGCCCTGGCGGGATGTAAGGTGGGCAAAGAGTATCAGCGCCCCGAAGTACAACTGCCACAACAATTCGGCAAACCAACCCAGAGTTTTGCCGATACCAGCAGTATCGCAGATATTGCCTGGAAAGAATTCTTTACCGATGCTACCCTCCAGGAATTGATTAGCAAGGGTATTTCTTTTAACAATGACCTGCAGGTAGCCATCAAACGCATTGACATTGCCAATGCAAATGCCAAACAGGCAAAGCTGTTGCAATTGCCTACAGTCGACCTGCAGGCAACGGGCTCCATCAACCGCCCTTCTGAAAACAGCTTGAATGGTAAGAGCGTTGGCGCATTTATTGGTAAATCTTATGTAGAGAATTACCAGTTGATTGCCAATATTTCCTGGGAAGCCGATATCTGGGGTAAGATCCGCCGGCAAAAGGAAACCGCCGTTGCACAATACCTGCAAACACAGGAAGCCGCAAGGGCCGTACAAACCCAATTGGTATCCAGCATTGCACAGGGCTATTACAACCTGCTGATGCTCGACAGGCAATTGGCCATTACCCGCAATAACCTGCTCCTCAATGATAGCCTGGTCAATATTACCCGTATCCTGAGAGATGGCGGTGGTGTGACCACACTGGCAGTACGCCAGGCCGAAGCACAAAGGCAAACAACCGCCTTGTTGATCCCGCAATTGGAACAGGATATCGCCCTGCAGGAAAATGCCCTGCAGATATTAACTGGTCAGCTGCCCGGCGCCATTGCCCGCAAAACCACCCTCACCGACCTGGCACTGCCTGCCACCTTATCTACTGGTTTGCCCGTAGCCATGGTCAGCAGAAGACCCGATGTACGTTCCACTGAGCTGGCCCTCGTAATGGCCAATGCACAGGTGGGCATAGCACATGCCAATATGTATCCTGCTCTCAATATTACCGCAGGCGGTGGGCTAGAAGCATACGAATTCCTGAATTGGTACAAAATACCTGGATCACTTTTTGCACTGGGAGCCGGTACCATCCTGCAACCCGTTTTCAGAAGAAAAGAACTGAAAACAAGGTTTGAAGTAGCCAAGATCGAAAGAGAACAAGCCGTGATACAATTCAAACAGTCCGTATTGGTGGCAACAGGAGAAGTAAGCAATGCCCTCGTGCAGGTGGAGAAACTGAAGGAGCAGCAAGATTTGGCTGTTAACCAGGTAGGTACTTTGAAAGAAGCCGTAGGCAATGCCCAGTTGCTGTTCAAAAGCGATATGGCCAATTACCTCGAAGTGATCACCGCACAAACAAACGCATTACAGGCCGAACTGAACCTGGCTGCTATTCAACGCAGTCAGCAGGCAGCCGTGGTTGAGCTGTACCGCTCCCTCGGCGGTGGCTGGAAATAAAGCTAACAGTATATCCATGAAAAGAAAAAGGGCTGCCCATCTCAGGGGTGGCCCATTTTTTTGCCTGATACACTGTACGCTGGCCACTTCATCTACAGAAGGAGGTTAATGATGCTGGTTTTGGTAGATTTCGTCGAAGTTGGACAAGCTAAACAGCTAATAGATTAACTTAGTCCTGGCATGAGATCGTTGACCACAAACAGGCACCTTATCCGTTTCCTCGTGTTGGTTGTATTGAGTATGGTAGCGCAGGCAAACCAGGCACAAAACCATACCTTGACAATACAGGTGGCGGACAGCACACTATTACCGGTGGGCAATGCCACTATAAGGATCAATAAACAGGAAAAAGTGGTTGACTCAGCCGGTAATATAAGCTTAACCCTCCCCGTCGGCACCTACCATATTCAGATCTCAGCCATAGGCCATTATGCAGCTTCCCTGATCATTGCACTGGATCGTGATACAACACTCCAGGTATTATTAAGAGCCCGCGAAAGCCTGTTGCGTAATGTGGTCGTTACAGCCAGTCGGAATGTCCACCGCAACCAGATGAGCACCCAGTCACTCAGCATAACCCAGATCAAAAAACTGCCCGTCATACTGGGCGAAGTGGATCCCCTTAAAACCATCACCTTGTTACCAGGCATCAAGAATGGAGGCGAGGCCAGCGCCGGCATTTATGTGCGGGGTGGCGGTCCCGATCAAAACCTGGTACTGCTGGATGGCATACCCGTATACAATCCCAATCACCTGCTGGGTTTTTTCAGCATCTTCAATGGCGAAGCCGTCAAAAACATTGAGGTCATCAAGGGCGGCATACCAGCCGAATACGGCGGCCGCTTAAGCAGCGTGATCGCGGTAGATACCCGTGACGGGAATAAGGATTCACTAAAAGGCAGTGGCGGCATTGGCCTCATCTCTTCACGCCTTTCATTGGAAGGACCCATCATCAAAGGCCGGTCCTCTTTCATTGTAAGCGCCCGCCGCACCTATATTGACCAGGTGGCCAAATTAGTAGCACGCGACAGCATTGGCGACAATGGCTATTACTTTTATGACCTGAATGTGAAAGCCGATTACCGGATCAATAAGAACAATGCCCTGTACTTCACTTTCTATATAGGCAAAGACGATTTTAAGTTTGTAGACAACGATGACGATGGACCCGACCGCCGCTTCAATGCCATCTGGGGCAATACCATTGCCGGCCTTAGCTGGAAACAGCAGATCAATAAAAAGCTAAAGCAGGAATTGGCCGTTGTGCGCAATGACTTCAACCTCGACAGCAAAGTGACCTTTGGAACCAACGGATTTGTTTTTTCATCCGGATTGACCGATTACCAGTTGAAAAATGATTGGGTATACACCGCCGATAGTTGGCTCAAATGGAAATGGGGCTGGCAATACACCCGCCATGCTTTCAGGCCCGGTGCGGGCAGTTCCAATGCAGGCGTACAGGAATTCAAAACCACCATCAATGACCAATATGCGCGCGAAGCCGCCGCTTACATAAGTACCGATGTAAATATTACACCGCGCCTTAATATCGTTGCCGGATTGCGCTACAGCTATTTTAACCAGGTAGGTCCTACCGACCGCGTGGTCTACGATGCCGATGGTGCCCCCTCGGGCCGCATCGAAAGTTTTGCCAAAGGCCAAAGTATTGCCCGTTACCATTATCCCGAGCCACGTTTCAGCGCCCTGTACAGGCTGCCGGGAAATGCCAGCATCAAACTTTCCTATACCCGCACCATCCAATACCTGCACCTGGCCACCACCAGTGCCGCCACCTTCCCCAGCGATCTGTGGGTGCCCTCGGGCAGCGTTATCAAACCGGCAAAAGCCCAACAGGTAGCGGCGGGTTTCTTTAAGGATTTCGCCAATGGCGCTTACGAAATGAATGTGGAAGCCTATTACAAAACCATGTCCAACCAGCTGGAGTTCAAACCCGGCGCCCGTTTGTTATTGAACCAGAACCTGGAAGGCGAAATGATCTTTGGAAAAGGAGAGGCGTATGGACTGGAACTTTTCCTCCAAAAAAAGACAGGCCGCTTAACCGGCTGGATAGGTTATACCCTCAGCCGCACCGAACGTACTTTTTCAGCAATGAACAACGGAAAACCTTTCCCCTATCGTTACGACCGTACCCATGACCTGAGTGTGGTCGCCAACTATACCCTCAGTAAGAAATGGGAAGCAGCAGCCGTCTTTGTATATGGCACCGGCAATGCACTGACCATGCCCACAGGACGGTTTGTGTACAACCTGGGGTATAACAGAGATGAACGAAAGCCCGTTTTTACCAGTATTAATCAATACGACAAGATCAACGATTACCGCATGCCGGCGTACCACCGCATGGACATCGCTTTTACCTATACCCCTAAGCCCCAAACTACCAAACGTTTTAAAAGTAGCTGGACTTTTAGTCTCTATAATATGTACAACCGGTACAATCCTTATTTTATTTACCTCGATGTAGATGAGGAGGAAGAAACCATCAAGGGTAAAAAAGTATTCCTGTTTCCGATTATACCGGGCATTACCTGGAACTTTAAATTTTAAAACATGAGAACAGCAAACAGACAAGTGTGGATTACCCTGATACTAGCTGGCTTCTTGTTTAATTCCTGTGAGCGTGAGTTCGATATTAATATTAAGACCAGCGAACCACAACTGGTCGTGGAAGGCTATATCAACAACAGCATGCCTTTGTACAATTATGTGATCCTTAGTAAAAGTAAGAACTATTATGAGCCGGGCTTTCAGAATACGCCCGTTACAGGAGCGCTGGTTACCGTAACAGAAGGTGTATTGTTGCCGGGTAATCAATACCAGTGGGATGAAACCTCTACCCGCCAACTGAAGGAAGCCCGCCTGCCCCAGTTAAGGAACGCAGCTTTACCTGGTTTTTATTTTGATCCCACCCTGGCTACGGATTCAGCAAAGGCTTTAAAAGGAAAGCCGGGTAAACATTACCTGCTGCAGATCGAAGCCGAAGGAAAAAAGTATTCCGCCATCACCGCCATCCTTTTCCCGATTCCTGTTGATAGCCTCACCAGCGAGTTCCATTATATGGATAAAGAGGAGGACAAGGATACCACAATAGAAAAAGCGCGTATTACCGTTCATTATAAAGACCCCGACACCATTGGCAATACACAGCTCTATTACTGGCGGCATTGGGGCAACCGCAACAGCTTTGGCTGGGGCGCCCTGGGTTCCAACCGCTACACCCCGGGTACAGATGACCTGGTCAATGGACAATACCTTCACTTGACCCATTCCTATGGATTTGTATTAGGCGATACCGTGGAATACTTTATGGCCAGTGTGGAAAGGAAGGTCTATAATTTCTGGGACAGCTTCAATAAAGCCAGGAACAATGGAGGGCCTTTTGCCACCCCCGTAACCCTCCTCAATACCATTTCAGGCGATAATGTCACCGGCTGCTTCAGTGGATTCAGCATCAGTACCAAAACCATCATTGTCAAGTAACCCACCCTGCCTTCCCTCGTTGCCTTAGTGCCTCAAAAGTATCCCTCGCTCGCCTCTGGCGAGTGAGGCTATTTCGTAGCCTCCGGCTACAGACCTCATCAGCGTCCTTAAGGTATGCTAACCTCATTATCCTTACCTTGTAACTTTCCCCTCCTCCCAACGACACATACTAAGGTTACACCTCACCCATAAAATGGCTTCCTGATGCAAAAAACAATCCGCCTTACGGTCAATGGCAAAGCCCACTCCATAACCACCGATCCGGAGACCCCCTTACTCTATGTGCTCAGGAACAACCTGCAGCTCAATGGTCCCAAATACGGCTGTGGCATGTCCCAATGTGGTAGCTGTATGGTGCTGTTGGATGGCAAAGCCCAAACTTCCTGTATCATGCCTTGCGCCGCAGCTGCCACCCACCAGGTCACTACCCTCGAAGGACTTGCAAAGGCTGGTCAGTTACATCCCGTCCAACAAGCCTTTATTGAAGAGCAGGCTGCCCAATGTGGCTATTGTGTTAATGGCATGATCCTATGCGCCAGCGAACTCCTTGCCGCAAATAAACAGCCCACCGATTTACAGATAAGAGAAGCCTTGCAGCGCGTATTGTGCCGTTGCGGCACCCATACCCGTTTTATCAGTGCCATCAAAAAAGTCGCCGCCCATGTCAACCCAGCCCAATAAACCAGCCAATACAGGAAGACGCCAATTCCTCAAGCAAACCGGCAACCTCCTCATCGGTTTCAGTATCCTGTCATTTCCCGTGGCCGTACAGGCCCAGGGGGAGACAGTTGATAACAATACGTCGGACGAAGACAAGATCAATGCCTGGATCAGGATCGATGCCGAAGGGAACCTCACCGTACTCACAGGAAAAACCGAATTGGGACAGGGCATCAAAACAGCCCTCATGCAAATAGCTGCCGAGGAACTGGACATCGACATGAAAAGCGTGCAGATCATTATTGCCGATACCGGCCAAACCGCCGATGAACGTTATACCTCCGGCAGTGCTTCCATTACGTCCAGTGGCAGCGCCATCCGTTCCGCCGCTGCAGAAGCCCGGAAAATATTATTGGACCTGGCCGCCGTACAGCTACAGGTATCCGTGAATGACCTGCAGGTGAAGGACGGCGTGGTGACTGCCAGGGCTACCGGCAAGTCCGTTAGCTATGCAGCTTTATTAAAAGGCCAATCTATAAAAGGAACGGTTACAGGCAAAGCGCCCCTGAAAGACCCCGCTCATTACAAGTTGGTAGGTACTGCCCATCCCCGGGGGGATATCCGGGCCATCGTAACCGGCCAATCTTTTTACATACAGGACATCAGGTTGCCGGGCATGTTACACGCCCGCATACTGCGCCCGCCTGTATATGGTGCTAAATTGAAATCCTTACCAGCCTATAAATTAAAAGCAGTGAATGGTCTTGTAAAGCTGGTACGCAATGGCAGTTTTGTGGGTATTGTAACACAGGATGAATACCAGGCCATCAAAGCACGCAGGTTATTACAACAAGCTGCTGTTTGGAATCAGCCGGCTTTATTACCTGCTCAGACCGGATTGTATGATCAAATGATGCAGCAAACGGCCAACAGCGAGCTGGTAGTGAAAAATGAAGCCGTGGCACCGGCTATTGCGGGTGCGGCCTCACAGCAGGAAGCCGTATACAAACGGCCTTACCAGATGCATGGCTCCATTGGCCCTTCCTGTGCCGTGGCCCAATGGAAGGACGAACTGTTAACCGTATGGTCGCATACCCAGGGCGTATTTCCACTTAGGAGTACCCTGGCCAACCTGCTGGGCATTCCGGAATCTGCCATCAGGGTAATCGCTGTTCCCGGTTCCGGCTGTTATGGACACAATGGGGCCGATGATGTAGCAGCCGATGCCGCTTTATTGGCCATGGCAGTACCCGGTAAACCCGTACGCGTGCAATGGATGCGGGAAGATGAACATACCTGGGAGCCCTATGGACCGGCCATGGTATTGCGTTTAAAAGGTGGCTTGGATGCAGCAGGCAATTTATTGGCCTTGCAAACAGAACTTTGGTCCGATACCCACATCGGCAGGCCAGGTGGTAAGGCAGGCCATTTTATTGCAGCGCGCGACCTGGAAAAACCATTTCCTTTTACAAACGATCGGTACTCCGGCGCCAGTTACCGCAATGCGTTGCCCTTATACGATATCCCCCGTGCAGTGACCCTGTATAATTGTAAAGGACCCCTCAGAACTTCCGCCTTACGCAGCCTGGGCGCCTATGCGAATATATTTGCCCTGGAAAGTTTTATGGATGAGCTGGCCTATAAAGCCGGTAAAGATCCTGCTGCCTTCAGACTCGCTAACTTAAAAGATGAACGGGCAAAGGCAGTCATTAAAAAAGTAATGGAACAAACACAATGGAACAAACGCATCAACAACAAAGAAACAGGGTTGGGCATTGCCTTTGCCCAGTATAAGAACGACGCTTCTTATTTTGCCGTGGTAGCGGAGGTGCAGGTAGATCGGACAGCCAGGCAATTTCACCTGGTGAAGTTAACAGGTGTGATCGATGCCGGGCAAATGATCAACATAGATGGCATCAAAAACCAAACAGCGGGCGGCATGATCCAGGCAGCCAGCTGGACCCTCTTGGAAGAAGTACATTACAATGAACGCGGTATTGTGAGCAGGGGGTGGGATACCTATCCCATTTTCCGCTTTAATGCGGTACCCGATACCGAGGTGTTGGTGATCAATCGGCCCGACCAACCACCCGTGGGTGCCGGTGAAGCAGCACAGGGACCTACCGCTGCAGCCATTGCCAATGCCATCTTTCATGCCACCGGCAGCCGCCTGCGTGAACTGCCCCTCAAGGCCTCTAAAATAGACTGGGCACTTAACCCACCCGCACCTTCATCACCACTTTCTTAACAGCCACTGCTTCATCCACCCTGATATTGGGCATGTGCAGATCAGTAGGGTAGAAGATCGCAAACATACCTGGCTCCATCCTGGAGAAAAAGGAAGGCGCGCCGCCAAACAGCCAGTAATCAGCCGTTTCATCATACGCCTTGGAAGGCGCTTGCCCTTGCAGGAGATCATGACCAATCAATTCCTGGCCACTCACAATATATTGTATGTCGATGTATTGCTTGTGCGCTTCCATTTGTTCACCCGAAGCAGGCACCGTATCATATTCATTCACAATGGCAATAATATCCGTGCCATCAATTTCATATTTCCCCTTGGGTACTTGCGCAAAGTCAGTTTCACGGAGGTACTGGAATGCCTTGATGAACTTAGGACCAAAATGTTGATAGAGCGCGGAATTTTCTAAGCGATCGATAACCATGCTGGATTGATATATAATGATAGATGGGTGGCAAGATACTCCGTTATTCCACCATTGCAAAGTCATACCACATTAATAATCAGCCAGGAAGCCTTCCAATTCCCCCTTTTCAGAAAAAAAGATAGGTATTTATGCTAAACGTACGTTTTTTATCGTACCTTGGTGTTATGAAAGTGAAGAAAGACATTCAAGGTAAAGAAACAGTACCTACCAAATCGGAGATGGATGTGTTGCAGATACTCTGGCAACATGGGCCTTCAACCGTTCGTTTTGTACATGATACCCTCAATGAACAAAAGGAAGCTGTTCAATATACCTCTACCTTGAAGCTGATGCAGGTGATGACCGAAAAGGGCATGCTTACCCGCGATGAGTCGAGTATGAAACATATTTACAGTGCGGCCCTGGAAGAGAACAAAACAAAGGGTAACATGCTTACCCGGTTTGTGGATTCCATGTATGAAGGATCAGTGAGCAACCTGATGGTGGCTTTAGTAGGCAATGATAAAACCTCTGAGAAAGAACTGGAAGTGCTGAAGGAAATGTTGAAGAAGCTGGATGTACAGGAATAATACTAAACGTATTGCATTATGAATGCGCTTTTTGTAAATGGTTCTATGTTGGAGCAGGGCTTACAGGCATTCTGCTGGATGCTGGTGCACTCCTTATGGCAGGGTTTGCTGCTGGCGCTGTTGGGTGGTATTGTAATGCTGCTCACCAAAAAAGCCCGCGCTACCACCCGGTATACACTGCTTACCGGACTGCTGTTTGTATTCCTCGTTAGCTGCCTGGTTACTTTTATAATTGAGTGGAACAGCGGGGATACTACCGGAACCAACTTGTCCATGACAGGCGCATTGGGAAGCATCGCGATGTTAGAGCAATATGGTGTACATCAGCTACCGGCCATACTGGCGCAATTTTGTTCGGATAATGCAGCGCTCATAGTAGGAATATGGTTTGTAGTTTTTGTATTGAAGTGTTGCCAGATGGGGTGGGCATTTGGTTATGTGCATCGGGTAAGGACCAGGCAACTGCAGGAGCCGGACCACTACTGGAAAGATAAAATGACCGTACTGACGGCACAATTACAGATAAAAAGAACAGTGGGTTTATTGGAGAGTGGCATTACAAAGATACCTGTGGTGATCGGTCATCTTAAACCAATGATCTACATGCCCGTTGGTTTGTTGGCCAACTTACCAGCCGATCAGGTAGAAGCAGTATTGCTGCATGAACTGGCCCATATCCGCAGGCATGATTACCTGGTCAACCTGGTACAGCACATTGCTTCCATCATCTTCTTTTTCAATCCGGGTTTATTATGGATATCGTCTTTGATAAAGCAGGAAAGAGAACATTGCTGTGATGATGTGGCACTGGCACACACCGGCAATAAAAAACAGTTCATCCAGGCATTGATCAGTTTCAAAGAGCAGGTAGTATATGGAAGAACCTATGCCATGGCTTTCCCTGGTAAAAAAAGCCACTTGATACAGCGGGTCACACGTATTATTCAGAACAGGAACAATTCACTGAGCGGTGGAGAAAAAATATTCATGCTGGCCAGCCTCATCTTTTGTTTCCTGTTACTGGGAACACTGGCCAATAGAAAAACAGGAGCTGGGGATGTGCTGATGCATGGCCTGTATGCAGAGTTGTTCCAGGACAACAGGCCCATAGGTGGATGGACGCCTCCCCCTGCCAAAGAAAAGAAAACAGTGGTACAGCAACAGTCAGTAGCAAGTACTGCCACAGCCAGGACAGAGCCCATAAAAAAGGAATCCATAAAACCGAAAACGAACACACCTGCCAGGCAGATGGAAGCTGATAAGCAAAGTATGGCCATGATACAGGAGCCGCCAGGTCATGCCTTCGTTGAGCCAACCTGGCCGGTAGAGCAGCCTGTTCTTAGCCAGGCCGAAAAGGATCGCGCCCAGTCTTTGAAGGACCAGGAACAGGCGGAACATGACAAGAAACAAGCCGTCCTCGACCGGCTGCAGGCCGACCGTGATCGTGAACAAGCGGGGCGTGACCGGCTACAGGCTATTAAAGACCGTGAGCAAGCGGAAAAAGACCGTATACAGGCCGATAAGGACCGGTACCAGGCGGTGCTGGACAGGCAACAGGCAGAAAGAGACAAAGCCCAGGCCGAACTGGATCGCAAGCAGGCCGACCGCGACCGGGCACAGGCGGAAATAGACAGGAAGCAGGCTGATAAAGACCGGGCAGAAGCCGAACGAAACAGGATACAATCAGGAAGAATAAAAGCTACAACAGCCTTACCTGCCCTGTAAAGATGCGCACTTTACAAGTGAGGTAAGCGTACGTTTCATTCACCATCATTTACTGTCGATTTAAAACTTCACCACAGGTGAAAAGGGAAAGTATTGCCCATTGTTAACATCAAAAAATGAAGAACATGAAAAAGTATTTGTTAATGGCACCCGCTGCCTTATTGATCATGGCTATTACTGGTACTACTGCGCAGGCCCAAACAAAAACAAACAGCCGTAGCACTACTTACAGAACACAATCCTCTATATCGGGAAGTACCTTCCTGAATGTTGAATCCGATTCAGCAGGAGATCCCAATAAGCGGATCACTTTGTTCAAGAACGGAGAAGTGTATAAGATCAAGGTGGTTAATGAAAAGATCACCGAGTTGTTGATTGATGAAAAAAAGATAGCTGAGGAAGACTATCACAAGTACCAATCACTGGTTAAAGACATCCTGTTGCAGCTCAAAAAAGATGAAGAGCAGGCAGTGAAAGACCGGGCACAGGCCGAATTGGATAGAAAGCAGGCAGAACGTGATCGCGAACAAGCTGGCCGTGATCGTGAGCAGGCAGTGAAAGACCGCGCACAGGCCGAGCTGGACCGGGAACAAGCTGGCCGCGATAAGCTGCAGGCAGAAAAAGACCGCCAGCAGTCTGTGAAAGACCGGGCGCAAGCCGAGTTGGACAGGCAACAAGCTGACCGGGATAAATTGCAGGCAGAAAAAGACCGCCAGCAATCTATTAAAGACCGGGCACAGGCCGAGCTGGACAGAAAACAAGCAGATAAAGACCGCTTGCAGGCTGACCGTGATCGTGAGCAGACAGGCAGGGATCGTATCCAGGCAGACAAGGACCGGGCGCAAGCCGAGATAGACCGCAAGCAGGCAGAAGAAGACCGTAAAACGCTCGCAGCGCTCATCGATGACCTGGTAAAGGAAAATGTGATCAAGGATAAAGACGAGTTGTTTATTTTGCAGTTAACAGAGGAGGGACTAATTATCAATAATAAAAAGCAGCCTGCTGAGTTACATCAGCGTATTAAAGCTAAATACCTGAAATCCCCTCGTTCGCGCTTTACCTACGTCAACCAGGGAGATAGAAGAGGCATTTCCATTCAAAACTTTGACTAAGTTGTATTATAAGAAGACCTGCCCTTGTTCAATCATTGTATTGAAGGGGCAGGTCTTACGATTTTATAAGGCGATGAGCTTATTTGCCGTGTGTATGGGCCGCCCAGGTATGACCTTGTTTGGCAATGAGTGCTTCCGCATTTTCAGGGCCCCACATGCCCGATGAATAATTGGGGAAATCCAGGGAGTTGTGCGATTCCCACGATTCCAGGATCGGCGTTACCACATCCCAGGCGATCAATACCTGGTCCGAACGCATAAACAATGTGGCATCACCCTGCAAGGCGTCCAGCAGGAGCGTTTCATAGGCCTCCGGTGTTTGCGATGAATTGGTATTGTAATCAAACACCATCTCCACAGGATTGAGGTTCATTTCAAGACCCTGCCTTTTGGCCGTGAAACGTAACCGGATATCCATCTCCGGCTGCAGGTTAATGATCAGCCGGTTGGGCGTCACACTGTCATACAGGTTTTCAGGGAACGATGAGTGGGGGATGGGGCGGAACTGGATCGTGATCGAAGAAGTTTTCTCCAACATCCTTTTCCCCGTGCGTACATAGAAGGGAACACCCTGCCAGCGCCAGTTGTCCAGGTAAAACTTAATAGCTACATAGGTTTCCGTATTGGAAGTAGGACTTACGCCCGGTTCCTCACGATAGCCCGGTACTTTTTTACCTTCGATCCATCCTCCGCCATATTGTCCACGTACTGCATATTTGCTCACTTCATCAGGCTTAATGGGCTTGATGGCGCGCATGACGTCCGCCTTGCGGTTACGGATCTCTTCTGCATCAAACGACACCGGCGGCTCCATAGCCACCATGCAAAGCAATTGCAGCAAGTGGTTTTGTATCATATCGCGCAAAGCGCCCGCACTTTCATAATAACCACCGCGTTCTTCCACACCTACTTGTTCGGCCACCGTGATCTGCACATAATCAATATAATTCCGGTTCCACAAGGGCTCAAACAAAGCATTCGCAAATCGGAAGGCCAATATGTTTTGCACCGTTTCTTTACCCAGGTAATGATCAATACGGTACAATTGCGTTTCCTGGAAAAGGCCCGTAAGCAGGTTATTGAGCGCTACCGCACTTTCCTTATTATGACCAAAGGGCTTTTCAATAACGATACGGTCCTTGGTGGCATTGCCGGCCAGGTTCAGCTTGTGCAGGTTAGTGGCCACAACTTCCACAAAACGGGGGGCAATCGACAGGTAGAACAAACGGTCCGCCCGCAGCCCCCATTGCTTATCCAATGCATCTACTTTCGCAGCCAGACTGGAATAGGTTGCCTCCTCATTCATATTGGAAGGAATGTAGGAAATACGGCTTTTAAAGGCCTCCCAGGATTCCCCTGCAGGCTTGCCCTTGCGCGAAAACTGCGTTAATCCTTCTTCAATAAGATCGTGGTATTGTGCATCACTGAATGGTTCCAGACCCAGGCCAATAATGGCAAAGGTTTCCGGCATCCATCCATCCAGACAAAGATTATAAAAGGCCGGTAATAACTTCCTTTTGGCAAGGTCGCCACTGCCGCCGAATATGATAATAATGGTAGGATCGGTCTTTTTCCCAGAGATCATAGAGGGGTGATTTAATTAGTTGACGCAAAGATAATAGGTATTGAATTAAGGCAACCGCAGGTTGTATTGTGCCAGCTCCTGACGGGTATTCTCAACACTGGTATGTTGTATGCTGTTAATGCCCAGACTCCGCGCTACCTGAATAAACATCAGCCGGTCGTCAAAATAAAGCGATTCGGCAGGTTTCACATAAGCAATATCCAGCGCCAGCGAATAGATCGCCTTATCCGGTTTACGCAGCCGCACAAAAGCAGAAGATACAAATCCATCAATGAACTTATCCAGCCCAAAGGTCCTGATGCGGTAATCATTCAATTCCCGGCCTTCATTGTTCAGCGCTATTACCTTCAGCCCGTTTAACCGTTTTAGCTCCTGTACAAATTGCAACATCTCAGGCAGTGCTTGCGATTGCTGGTACATGAACTCCATAAATACTTCGGGCGTAAAGGTCCGGGGCGTATAAAAAACCGTCAATTGTAAATATTCAGGCAGCGACATCACACCCGATTCATAGGCATCAAATGCCAGTTTATGGCGTTCATTCAATTCATTAAAGTCGAGGGAGAATTTTTCTGCTGCTGCTTTCCTTGATGCTTGTCCCCATCCGTTCGTAAGTATAACGCCTCCCATATCCAGGAACAGCGTTTTAATAGTGGTACTCATAATTAGGTATTGCCTTTCTGTTAATTCTGTAATTAGAACAACAAAGCTATTGAGTAAATGGCAATACACCAATTGACAAACAACGACCCAACTTGTATATATTATCGAAAAAACAAGATCCGGATGGCCCTTGGCAGAGATTAATAGCGAAGAGGTGACACCTTTCGCTTACTACGCAAACAAAAGGTGTCACCTCTGCACTATGCTAATCTTGAAATTTGTGTTAAATCAGGTAATTGCTGTCAAATGATTACTTAAAGATCTCATTCAACACACCAGCCAGTCGTACGCCTCCTTTCAGCAGGCGGTCGTTGAGTGTTTGAACATGGTCAAAATTATACCGGAAGCTGAGTTTTTGATTGGGCTCATTGATCTCCTTGTACAATTGATTGCTGATATTGTACGACTCATACAGCCACAGACTCATGGGCTGTTGCTGCCATTCCTTACGTTGTTCCCGCGTAGTGAAATTGATGGCCTTTACATATTCCGTATAGCTTAATTCCTGGTACTCGATCAGTTTTTCATCCCATACACTGTGCAGGTTGGCGGGTTGATTAAACCACAACACACTGATGCGGTTGCCGCCCAGGTCATCGGGCCTGCCTGTATGCATGGGCTGGTGCGCATCGCCTACCAGGTGGATCAGCACCCGCAGGTAGAGTATTTTTTTATCCTGGTCCAATGATTTATTTTTCAATTCACCGATCACAAAGTTCATCTTGGTATAGATATCCGTAGCCGTGTCCTTGGCAAGGTACTCATGCACCTGCTGTTCACTCAATCCTTCCTTAAAGTTGACATAATGCCAGGGGCTTAAGTAATTATAAGAAGGGTCCGATTTGATGAAGTCCGGCCAGTTGGCACTCATGGCCAATGATTCATTACCCAGGATCGCCATGATCTGCCGGCGGGCTTTCTTGGTGAGGTAACTGTCAGCAATTTGTGCCACGATCCGGTGGCCCAGCATACCCCAGGCCATCGACTGGCAGGGAATATAGAACAGCAATGCTGCCAACATGAGTCTTTTGATAATTCTCATAACAGTAAGTGATTGTTTGCTCAAATATAAGGAGTTCCCTCCCTGGCACAAGATTGGAACTTCTTATTATCAACATTAGGTGGGGAAAATCGTCCTCGTTTCTTAAAAACAGCGCTATTATGGGTGGAGGGTCCCGAAAAACAGGCAAACAGGTATTTTCCAGGCAGCTGGATGCTTTCTTTATGGACGTATATGGCATCGGCCAATTCACCGGCCGGTTTTTCAAGGAAGTGCTGTTGCCACCCTATGAATGGAAGGAGATCATCCGCCAGTTTTATATGGTGGGTTATAAATCCCTCGCCCTGGTATCATTGACCAGTTTCGTAACCGGCATCGTATTTACCAAGCAGTCGAGGCCCTCACTGGCCGAATTTGGTGCCACCTCCTGGTTGCCCTCCCTGGTGGCCATCGCCATTATACGGGCCCTGGCGCCACTGGTAACGGCCCTCATAGCCGCCGGTAAGGTGGGGTCCAATATTGGCGCCGAACTGGGGTCTATGCGGGTAACCGAACAAATTGACGCCATGGAGGTATCCGCCGTCAATCCTTTTCGTTACCTGGTCGTTACCCGGGTAATAGCCACTACCTGCATGTTGCCCCTGCTCATGCTGTATATGTCCCTCATTGCTCTGCTGGGCGCTTACCTCAATGTTAACCAAAATGAACAAACGAGCCTGGCCGCCTTTTTTGTAAATGCGTTTCAACAGATCTCCTTTCTGGACATATTCGCTTCTTCTTTCAAATCACTCCTTTTTGGTTTCACCATTGGTATTGTAGGCTGTTATATGGGTTATTATACCACACAGGGTACCCAGGGAGTGGGCAAGGCTGCCAATTCCGCCGTAGTAATTTCCATGTTCCTCATTTTTATCGAGGAGATCATTGTTGTACAGATCGTTAACGGGTTCAGGCCCTAAAAAGGTTTATGAAGAAAACCAATGTACATATAAACAGAGCCGAGGTGGTAATATCCGTAAAGGACCTGTATAAATCTTTTGGCGACAACCATGTTTTGCAGGGTATTTGCCTGGATATCTGCCAGGGCGAAAACCTGGTGGTACTGGGCCGTTCTGGTACCGGTAAATCCGTACTCATCAAGATCATGGCAGGCTTATTAAAGCCCGATAAGGGATTGGTGCAGGTATTGGGACAGGAAGTAGCCAGCCTTTCCGTAAAGGCCCTGGATGCCTTGCGCTTAAAGATGGGTTTCTCTTTTCAGCACAGTGCCCTGTATGATAGTATGACAGTAGGGGAGAACCTGGCGTTTCCCCTGCAGCGGAATTTCCGGAAGCTAAGCAGCGCAGAAGTAAAGAAGGAAGTATTCCGCGTGTTGGAGGCTGTTGGATTACCACAAACCCTTCAGCAGTTCCCGGCCGAACTATCGGGTGGCCAACGTAAGCGCATCGGCATTGCTCGTACACTCATCATGCGGCCTGCCATTATGTTGTATGATGAGCCTACTGCCGGACTTGACCCCATTACCTGCGTGGACATCAACAGCCTCATCAATGAAGTACAGGAAAAGTACCACACCACATCCGTGATCATCACACATGATCTTACCTGTGCCAAGGTAACGGGCGACCGGATTGCCATATTGCTCGACGGGCAATTTGCACAAACCGGCCCTTTTGAAGAAGTGGTACAAAACAGTACCAATGAGAAAGTGAAAAGTTTTTATGACTATAATTTTATTGAATAATGAGTACACCTAAAAATAAACAGGCCATCACCGTGGGGTTCTTCATAACCCTCGGTACCATTATTCTGATCGTAGGCATTTTTACCCTGGGAGGTCAAAAGAAAACCTTTTCTCCCTCATTGACGGTGAATGCCGTATTCAACAATGTGAATGGATTGCAGAAAGGAAACAACGTTTGGTTTTCGGGCGTGAAGATCGGTACCGTAAGAAACCTGGAGTTTTTCGGCACTTCGCAGGTTAAGGTCACCCTGAACATTGACCGGAAAGCGCATGAATACATTCGCAAAGATGCCAAAGCAAAGATCAGCGCCGAGGGACTGATTGGCAATAAGCTCATTGTTATTTATGGAGGTACCCAAACAGCAGGCGCCATTGCAGGAGGCGAAACCCTGCAGGTGGAAGAGGCACTGAACCCCGAGGAGATGATGGCTACCTTGCAAACCAATAACAAGAACCTGGTGGAGATTACTTCCGATTTTAAAGTGATCAGTAAAAGACTATTAGAGGGAGAAGGTTCACTGGGAGCCATGCTGAAGGATGAAACCTTGTACAAGGACCTGCAGACCACCATGGTTAGTTTGCGCACAGCAGTGGCCAGGATGCAGGTAGCTGCACGCAATAGCGAACAGCTCACTGGCAGTATTGCTGATTATACAGCCCAACTCAAAACGCCCGGTACCCTGGCGGGCGACCTGGTCACCGATACGGTGGTAATGACCAACCTGCGCACCTCGGTAGAACAAATGAACCTGGCTACAGCCCAAACGAATGCCTTTATCCATTCCCTGCGCAATGCTGGCAAAAAACTGGATGAGGGCGACAATGCCGCTGGCTTGTTATTGAATGATGAAAAGGTGGCTGCCGATCTGCGCAATACCCTGCAATATTTAAACAGCAGCAGCCGCAAGCTGGATGAAAACCTCGAAGCCCTCCAGCATAACTTTTTACTACGTGGTTATTTTAAAAGAAAAGCCCGCCGTGAAGCACGCGACAGCGCCTGCAAAAAGTAGAACCCATTCCTTGGGTGGGTCGCTCTCAAAGAGCGGCTCACCCTTGTGTAAAGAGCCAGCTGAAGCCAACACCTTACATTGATTCATTAATCGGCTGAGGCATCCAGTTGCTTTTTAAAATCGGGGTACATGACGTAGAGCGCTTCCCGCTGGTCTTTGTCGATCTTTTTATAAGCGCTGCTCCGCGTTTGAACAAGTTTTACTGCTTTATCCGTTTCCTTGGCATCGAGGTAGGTAACGAGCAACTCAATCGTACCATCTGAAAAATTGGGCATATGGGCGTCCAGCAGCTCAAGGTGTTCACGCTGCTTTTCCTTATTGCCCATCAATTTGTAGATGAGGCCCCGGTAATAATCCAGGAAAGGATCTTTATTGATCAGCGAATCCAGTTGATTGACCGCTTGCAGCGCGTTGGCATGTTCCTCCTTCAAAATATAAGCATCGATCATCAGCAGGTACATATTGGGCGCATTGGGATAGGCTTGTTGGTACTCAACCATCGCTTTCAGGTATTCGTCACTGCCCAGACCGGAGGCTATTTGTACATGCATCAACTGAAATAATTTCGATTGTCGCAAGGTAGCAGGCAGTTCCTTATAAAGCGATTGTGCTTTCGTATATTCCTCCTTGTTGATGAGCTGGCGGATGCGTTTGATATTATTAAGCCGCGTTTTGTCCAGCTCCGTGAGGTTGTCGAAATTTTCAGTCATCAACAGGGCCGATTGGGCCAGCGTAGCACTCAGGTTTTCGCCCGTCATGTAAATAAACGCATCACTGATCTTTACCTGGTCTTTTTTCTTGATCAGTTCCAGGTCGTGGTAGTTGAGTTTACTGTCCGCATACATCCTGAAAATGAGGTGTTGGTTATTGTCCTTCTCATATTGCTTCACCAATTGGTACGTGCCTTTTTTACCCAGCGCCTGCATGATCTGCGTACCCAATTGACCGGATTTCAGTTCCTTCATGGCGCCCGTCACGATGCGGGAGTCGATCTTGCTATCGCCTGATGCATAAATCCTTTTTTCAAGGGCGGCCAGGTCCAGTGCTTCATTGAATTTGGCAGCGCTGTGCTTATTCATACTCGATTCGAGTGATTGGGCAAACTGGGCGGCTTCTTCTTTCGTAGCTGGTTTTTCCGGCTCGGAACAAGCTACCGTAAAAAGGATCATGATCCAGCAGGCATACAACAGGAGGGAGGAACGACGCATAAAGGGATTTGTTAGGTGATGGGAAAGGTACAAAATAAAATCAGGTGGTGTCAAAGAAAAGAGAGCATGTCTTGGTTGTAAGTAATTATGCGATGGCAAACAAAGTTTGACAGCCATATTGCTCCTCGGGGGTGGTCCATCATATCGACAATACACTTTTAACTAGCAACCCTTTGGTGCTGTTCTCTTCTAAATGACTTAAAAGAGTTGAATAGAGAAAGAATGTACAAAATGATAAATGTAATAAAGGGAATGTTAAACAGCCAATAGTTAAATATTTGCAGGGGCCATTTCGATAGTATACTAATAAGGGGCAACATGAGGAGAAAAAATACAATACTTTCAACTACGATAGTAAACATTGTTTTTCGCTTTACTGGAAGGCAGCAAAGTACAATGATTGAAAGATTCGCAAGAATAATAAAGATCCTTTGCTCCCACTCGGCTGTAAATGGGCCAGTAAAAAGGTATAAACCCCATGGGATCAAAATCATTGAACCTGGCAGGAAGATCAGGAAGTAGGCAACTAAAGACAGTGCTTTCATGTGGGCCACTTTTGCTGAAAAAAATAGCGTAAAAGGGCTAACGTTAGCCCATACCCAAATGTATCACATAAACCTGATGATTATAATTATAGCCTGATTATTTGATTTTTCCGGTTCCCTTTGCACGTAGGTGACCAGGTTACTTCCTGATCAACAGTGGCTGCGTATATTCAATTTCCTTTCCTTTTACATGTATAAAATATTGTCCTGCTGTAAGTAAACCGGTAGCGATCGATTGCTGCCAGTAACCGGCTTCTTTATGGTATTGTTTCACCAATACAATCATTCCTTGCTGGTCAATCACCTTTACCGTGATCTTGTCTTTAGCGGGATGGTTGAACCCTACCGTAAAGGAATGGGTGGCTGGATTGGGGAACAACAACAGGCTGCCGGTATTGATTGTAATAACGGCTTTAAGGATAGTAAAATAGGTGGTCTTACCATTCAGGTCCGTTTGACTTAAACGGTAAAAATTATTGCCGGCGGCTGGTTGGGCATCACGGAAAGAATAATTACTGCCAGTGGCCAGGTTGGTAGCAGCTACCTGTCCGACCGACTGAAAGCTTACCCCATCTGACGAACGCTCAATGGTAAAATACTGGTTGTTTTGCTCGGCAGTAGTTGACCAGCCAATGGTCACCCCTTCCTTACTGGCGGCTGTGATCTTATAATTGGTAAGAGTAACGGGCAAAGTAGCTTCCGCCCGGGTATACTGGAGCATCCACTGGTAAATATTCTTATTGTTCTCCTTCCAGGTTGGGTTATACGTTTGTGTCCAGGCATCATGGTTATCCGTGGGTGGAGCAACAGTGAAAATAGTTTTTACAGCCAGTGGAGTAGGAGGCTGAGCATTGCCATTGATCATTCTTATATAGTCGTTGGTATTGGAAACCAGCACTGCCTGATCGTCCTGGTTATGCGTTGCCCAAACAGGTACATTACCCCGGGCGATCACCCTGGTAATAGCGGATTGTGGGGTCGATTGACCGCAGATGGGTACAATGGCTGCCAGCTTTTGGGCAATGGCCAGGTCGCTGCCGGCAAATTCCCAAATAACACCGCCACCCATGCTCATGCCGGTAAGGTAAATACGGTTGGTATCCACTTTATAATTATTCTTTATATAGGTGATAACAGAACCTATTTCAGTAGGCCAGGGCCGGTCTTTGAATTGGGGAGAAATAACCAGGAATCGGAAAGATTGACCGTTCAAAGTAACAGACGCAGGGAACAGGCCATCCTTAATGTACTTGGGCAGTGCTTTGGATACCAGCTTGCCCAGGTCCGACTGGCTGCCATTGCCACGGTCGCCATTACCATGTATATATACTATTAAGGGATACCGCTCTGTGCTGCCAGCATTGTAATCCTGGGGCAGGTATTCATAATACCCTCCGCAGTTGCTGTTAATATTTACAGTAACTGGTTTGTGTGTAGGTGATTGCGCAAAGCCAATCTGATTCCAAAATAGGCATGCCATAAACAGGCATGCTGTACAACGTGTGTACAAATGCTTCATATCGTTATTATTTTCAGGATGATACAAATCAATGTATGATGACAGGAACTGCCACATACGTAAAATCTATCATACGGCAAGATGAATCAGAAGGTAAGCGATCAACAGCGGGGAAAAAATCATGCCCGCAGGCATTTTATATGGGATAAGGTTCAACCGATTGATACTATTGAGGAATAGTGGCAAATCGTCCACAAGATATTGCATTCTCCCTTGCGCCATTCAAAACCAGCTATCTTTTTCTATTAGAGTACACGAATCACTAACCGAAACACCATTATACGTGTTCGTGCCCGGTAGAATAATAAAATTGCTCGATGAAATGCCTGATCAGATCTGTGAATAGGCAGTAGGTTTTAAAAAAGTGCGCGTGATCTTCGAGATGAGCTTTTTATCAGTATAATCTTCCTGGGTGCTGATCTTTTTCCATTCGGGATCAGTGCCGAATGTTTTCCAGTTAAGATCATGCTTTTCCATATTATCAAATGTGATCATGTAAGTAAGGTTGGGCCTTGCTTCACCAATCAATGTTTCGCCAAAGAATACGGGCGTAAGGCCGGTTCTTTTGAAGATATCTATCTCCCCGCCTTCATTGAACATCTCAATCTTCTTTTTGCTGGCATATTCCGTTGGACTTTCATAACGGCGCAGCTCAAAGATCCTTTCCTTAATACCAGGGGCTATAAGGTTGGGCATACCACTGAATGACTTCAGCAGTGAACTTTGAATACGGTCGTAGGCCGGTGCATCGGCGGGGGCGCTCAGGTAGTCGGTGGCTGCCAGCTGGAATTCAACATCCTTGGCCAGTTGTGCATCCATACTGGTGAAATTGTCGAGGGAAGGGAAGGGGATCACCACAAACAGGCGGGCAGGCTGTTCGGGCTGCAAAGCAGTAAACACACCCACATTTTTTGAACCCAGGCGGTTGAGAGCAGGTATGGCGGCAAAGGCAAAATACCTTTCAGTAAGCTGTTGTTGCGCTTCATTTTTAAAGGTATATACACGCAGCTCATAATATTCCTGGTTCTTTTTACCAGGAGTAGCGGGTAAAGCAGTGGTAGTCGACATAGCTGTTGCTGCTCCTGTAAGAAGGGTCGACTGTATAAAACGGCGCCTTTTCATGATCGCTAAGTTTAGGATGGAATCAAAATGCATCAATAGCCCCGTAAATTACTGTTTTTCCGGTTGCCGTTTTGTGGTTATCAACCACCGGCGGCCAGTTACCCGTACCGGGATCCGGCAACGGGCAACTGGATGACCAGTGCGATGATCAGGTCAGCGATATCGTTCTTTTTTGTTTGCGTTGGTGAGCGCGTTTATAAAAGATCTCTACCACCAGCGGAAAAATAAGTAAGGTTAAAATAGTAGAACTGATCAGTCCGCCAATGACTACAATGGCCAGTGGCTTCTGTGTTTCAGAACCTATTCCTGTGGAGGTAGCCGCCGGCAACAAACCAATGGCTGCCATCAGGGCCGTCATCACCACCGGCCTGATCCTGGCATTAACACCCTCCCGGATGGCCTGGAATAGGGGTAATTTCTGATGCAGGTTTTGTTTGAATTCCGAGATCAGGATTACCCCATTTTGTATACAGATACCAAAGAGGGCAATAAAACCAATACCCGCCGATATACTGAATACCGTGCCGGTAATATGCAGGGCCAGTATACCCCCAATAAGTGCAAAGGGCACATTCAGTAAAACAAGGCCTGCATCAACCGCATTGCCAAACGTAATAAACAACAGGATGAAGATCATGACCAGCACAATGGGTACTACCTGCGATAGTTTTTGCTGCGCCCGCACCTGGTTCTCAAATTCACCACTCCATTCAATATTCATCCCCTTGCCCAGCTTTACCTGCTCTTTTACCCGTTGCTGCGCATCCGCAATCGTACTTCCCATATCCCGTTCACGGATGGAGAACTTGATCGCAATGAAGCGCGTATTCTTATCCCGGTAAATGAAGGCTGGCCCCGTTACTGTTTTGATCTCGGCTATTTCCTTCAGCGGCACCGTGGAGCCATGTAGGGTGGGCACCCTTAATTTACTCATCGCATATTCATTGTTCCGGAATTCCTCGGGATAACGGATGCGAATGGGGAACTTCATTTCACCCTGGTAAAAATAGGAAGCCGATTTACCGCCAATAGCAGTTTCTATCACCGCATTGGCATCGGCAATCGTTACCCCATACAAGGCCATCTTTTGTTCACTGAGCAAAATACTGATCTCAGGTTGTCCCAGGTTGCGCAATACCCCCAGGTCTTTTACACCGGGTACGGTCTTCATTACCTGGTACACACTATCTGCAATTGTATCGATGTCTTCCAGCTTATTGCCAAATATCTTGATGCCGAAAGAAGCTTTAAAACCTGCCACCGCTTCGGCTACATTGTCAATAATGGGCTGGGAGAAATTCAATACAATACCCGGATACTGATCCAGCTTTTTATTCATTTCATTGATCAACTGCTCCTGCGTTATCTTTCGATGCCATTCTTTTTTGGGTTTCAGGTCTACCTGGAATTGGGTAAAGTAAAACCCATTGGGATCAGTGCCATCATTGGAGCGGCCTATCTGCGACAACACCCTGCTCACCTCATCAAAATCTCTCAGCTCACGACGAAACACCTCCGTCATCTTGCGTGTCTCCGTGAGCGAATAGCTCATGGGCAATTCAGCAGTTACCCACAAAGCACCCTCGTTGAGCGTAGGTAAAAACTCACTGCCCAGAAACTTGAACGAGAACAGGCTGATGCTGATGATGAGCGAGGCGGTGAGCAGACTTAACTTCTTATGCGCTGTAGTGAAGTTGAAAGCCTTGTTGATCGTTCTATTGAAAAAGTTGACGATAGGGTTATTCTTTTCCCGGACGTTTTTATTGAGCAGCATGCTGGATAGTACAGGCACCAGCGTAAGTGTGAACAACAAAGCACCCAGCAAGGCAAAACTCAGGGTCCAGGCCAGGGGAGAGAACATCTTACCCTCCACTTTTTCAAAGGCGAATATGGGAATAAGACTGGTAATGATGATTACCTTGGCAAAGAAGATGGCCTTGGCCAGGGAAGAACCTGTTTGCCGGATCATACTCAGCTTGGCCATCTTGTTAAACTTATCCATGCCCACCACATGCGCCTTATGGGCCAGCACTACAAATAATCCTTCCACCATCACCACCGCCCCATCTATGATAATCCCAAAGTCGATGGCCCCCATCGAAAGCAGGTTGGCACTCATACCTTTCATACGTAAACAAATGAAGGCAAACAATAAGGACAATGGAATGATAATAGACACAATAACCGTAGTTCGCCAATCAAACATAAACAGGAATACAATCAGCGTAACCAGTAAAATACCTTCTACCAGGTTATGCGTGATCGTCTCCGTACAAAAGTCCATGAGTTTATCCCGGTCGTAAAACGTTTCCATCGTAACACCAGCCGGCAATACCTGTTCATTAAGGTCTTTGATCTTGGCTTTCACACGAGCCAATACCTCACGTGGGTTTTCCCCCTTGCGCATCACCACAATGCCTTCAACCACATCATTATTATCGTCCAGTCCCACCTGGCCTACCCGGGGTACATGGCTTTCCACTACCGTAGCCAGGTTTTTCACCAGGATGGGCGTACCATTGATATTGTCTACAATAATGTTTTCAATGTCCCTGATCTTATCCAATAAACCAATACCCCGAACTACATAGGCTTGCCCGTTCTTTTCGATCACATCACCACCTACATTGATATTGCTTTTGCTGACTGCGCTGTATACTTCCAGCGGTGTAATATCATAGCGCAACAGCATCGCAGGATCAACCTTTATTTCATACGTCTTTTCGGCGCCGCCAAAAGCTACTACATCTGCCACACCGGGTACACTACGCAGCTGGCGGTCAATCACCCAGTTTTGTATCGTTAGCAGGTCCACCGAGTTCCTGCCTTTCCCCTGTACCGTGTAACGGAATATTTCTCCCGTAGGACCATAAGGAGGCTGTACCTCCGGCTCTACCGATTCGGGCAGGTTTACATTGTTCAGCAGGTTATTCACTTGCTGCCGGGCAAAGAAATCTTCTACATCATCATCAAAAATGATCTTGGTGACCGACAGGCCAAACATGGAAACAGAACGTAAGGATGTCTTTTTTTGTACCGAATTCATCGACACCTCAATGGGTACAGTAACAAACCGTTCTACTTCCTCGGCACTACGGCCGGGCCATTGGGTAACAATAACGATCTGCGTATTGGTAACATCGGGAAAAGCCTCCAGCGGAGTCTTAATATAACTCCAGATCCCACCGAAAATAACCAGCAGCGTCATGAAAAAAACAAAGAACCTGTTCTTAAGCGAAAAGGTAACTATGTTGGAAATAAATTTATTCATATCCAAATTCGTTTTGCAGTATGTGTTTGTTGTTATTCGTTCACAGCATTATAAACCAGTAGCTGATATTGCGAAAGAACCTTTTCGCCGGGTGCAAGTCCGTTTTGAATATAAGTGGTAGTGCCAATCGTTTTGTATAGTTCCACCTCCCGGGTTTCTATATGACACTTGTCTTTGTATACCATTACATAGTTCTTGTTCTTGTCAAAGATCACCGCTTGCGCAGGCACCGCCGGCCGCTGCTCATTGCCCTCTGTATATTGGATATTGATCTGTGCAAACATCTCGGGTTTCAACAGGTAACCGGGGTTGTCAATCCGTATCCTGACTTTCATTACCCGGCTTTGCGGATCCAGCATCGAGAATATCCGGTCTACTTTCCCCCTGAATATTTTGTCTTTATAAGCGATTACTCCCACATGCGCATCATAGCCTACCCTGATCTTGGCGATATCACTTTCAAATACATTGGCCATTACCCATACTTCGTCCAGGTTGGAAATGATAAAGAACGGTTGAGCGCCATCCACCCGGTATTGCATTTTATCAGTCAGGTTCTTTTCAATGATGAAGCCCGATACCGGGGCCGTAATGGTTTGCAGCGCATGGCCCCTGGCCCCATAAATTGCATTCGTTTCTTGTATGCGTTTCAGGTCGGTCCGCGCTTTGTCCAGTTCTGTTTCAGCCGATACCACGTCTTTCTCTGTGGCCAGTCCGGCGCCAAACATATCTTTGTTGGAAGAAAGCGTTTTTTCTGCCAGCTTTACGTTGGACTGGGCATAAGACAATTGTCCCTGGTAATCCGCAATCTCACTGCTGCGGATAACGGCCAGTACCTGCCCCTTGGTTACATAATCGCCCAACTGCACATGCAGCGATTCCACAATGCCGCCTACTACGGGAAATACTTTGACCCATTTGTCTTCATTGGCTTCGATCTTGCCCGAAAAGGCAATCTCGTTTTTAACCGTGTCGGATTGAACAGTAGCTATTTGTATCTTTTTTTGTAACGTATCAGTGAGGCAAAAAGGATCCTTATTAACCGGGGCAGTTTCATTTTCCTTACAGGAGGCCATTTGCAACAGGAGCACACTGCCCAGTAAAGGGATAAAGAGAGAGCGCATATACTAATTTTTTGATCGTGTTAATTGAAAAGGGTTTTGCCAACGGCGAAATTCAAGGCTTCCATAGCCTGGTCTTTTTCATTCCTCAACTGGTTCCATTGAAGTACATTGTCTTTCCAGGATTCATAGAAATCAGTAAACTCCAGTAAGCTGATATTCTTTTTTTGGAAGTTCTCAGTAATGCCTTGCAGTAGCCGGTCGAACTGCTTTTTAAAAGCAGGGTCAAATGATTGAAGCATCTTGCCTGTATTCAAGGCTTTGATATAGGCCTTTTGCACCTCATTTTCTACCACCAGCTGCTGTTGCTGGTACTGTACACTGCTTTGCTCAACCTGGCTTTGCGCCGCTTTAATATTGCCCTGGTTGCGGTTAAAGAAGGGAAGATCAATGGCTGCATTCAGGAAAGTGGCATTGTCTACAAAACTTCCTCTTTTGTCAAACTCCACGCCCAGCGTCAGGTCGGGTGTACGCAGCGCTTTTTGCAACTGGTAATTTTGCCGGCTGTAGAGCGCATTGGCATCAGCAGCCTTCAGGTCATACCGATTGGTAAAGGCACTGTCTACCAGCGCTTGTAAGGGATATTGGTGCAATGGCTCGGGACTATCTCCCAGGTCTACCGGCAGGTAATAATGCTTGTTGTCGTGTAAGAGCAACTGGAGTTCAGCTTGCAGGTCGTTCAACTGGTTTTGAAGCGACGTTTGTTCGGCCTGCAGGGTATACAATAAAGACTTGATCCGTACCGCATCCTTGAGTGTCACAGTTCCTTTTGCCTGCAAGTCACTATAGGCTGCGCTCAACTGTTGCAGCGAATTGATCTGTACCTGGTAAGCGTCCCTGGATTGGTGCAGCCGAAGCATACCATAATAATTACTGCGCAGCGAAAAACGCAGGGTACGGAGAAGGTCGTAGAAATGATACTCCGCGATCCGCGTATTGGTCTTCGCCAGGCTGATCTGTTTATTGCGTTTGCCAGCCAGCGTGATCAATTGTTGCAGCTGCACCACATATTGACCGGTTTTATTCGTGATGTCAAAGGGTTTCTTAAGGTCGGGGTTGTACAGGTTGCCACTCACAGCGATAGTAGGGTTATTGTACAGCTTTGCCTGGATCAGTTGAGCCTGGGCAATATGGATATCGTATTTGGCTGCCAGCAGCGCAAGGTTGTTTTGTATAAATTGTTGTTCGGCATCTTGCAGGGTAATGCGTAGGGTATCCTGGGCGTTGCTTGCAACACCTGTCAGGAATACCACTACCACAACCATGCAATGCCTGAACAGGAAATAGCTTCTGTTCATACATTGATAATTTTAGTCAGGGACGGAAAAACGGGCCAGCTCCGGCATGATCATTCACCGGGTCCAAATGGATTGTCCTAGCATCATGCGCGGTTATTGGATATAAATAGGCACCTGAACAATTGAATTCAATTGTTCATGAAGTCATACATTAGGCGGTGCATATATCCGGAGGAGGAGAAACAATGTTGAAATACCCCTTACAGATGGGATACACTTGCTGAAAGCAGGTGAGTGAATCTTTATCGATCTTGTTGGTAGGAACAATAACTACTTTTTGAACAAACTGGCAGCAGAGCGGTTCCCAGGAAAACCTTTCCACACTGTTGTTCTTGGGCATACCGTCATTGTCATCATCGTGGTCGGGAATAATATCATCATCGTCCAGGATCTGCTCTATCAGGTATTCCGTAATACTGTCGGGATCGTCATATTTGGCACTGGCGCCCGGCGAGTGGCCACGCATGGCAATAGTGAGATAATCCAGGTCAATGCTCTGGTTCAATATAGAGAATGCCACCAATATGAGTAAAAACCTTGACATGGATGGATGTACTGGCTGCAAATATAAAGGGACCGGTCAAAAAATCATAACCTCTTAATTAAAGCACCGTTAATTGCGCGTTAAGTTACTGATTGCAAGAGGCGATTAACTGCCTTATGTGCAACAGTGATCCCAGGTCCTGCTGGGTTAAAGACCCGTGCAGGAGTAGGGGATGGGGTAGCAACGGCCTGGCAAGGCAGTTTTCGCATTTCGATACAGTAAGTAATTGATTATTAATCGTGTATGAATTCTTGATTTCTTTATTTTCCCGATTGAGTAAGTGGATTTTCCCGATACGGCACAAGTTAAAGCGCTCAATATTCTTTTTTTGCGCAAAATTTAACTAGAGTGAAAAGTTTATACCTGGTCTTTGTTACACTGCTGATGGGAATAGTTACAACTACTGCACAAACAAATAATATTTCTCCTACTACAGAAGTAGTGCCTACCGATAATGAAACGCCTCCTGGTACCATCAAAGGTAAGATCGTTACCACCGATGGAAAACCAGGTGCTTATGTAAATGTGGTACTGAAGGAAACAAATAAGGCAACCGTTGCCGATGAAGATGGTGTATTTATCATCAGGAATATTAAACCAGGTACTTACACACTCCAGGTTTCTCATACGGGATTACAAACACAGGAGAAAGCTGTTGAACTGGCCGCGGGCGATACCAAAACATTTGAGTTCACCTTACGCGAAACTTCTATCCAATTGGAAGAGGTAGTCGTGGAAGGCCGGAAAAGTTTGAATACCAAACCTGTTACGGTTGGTAAAGTGCCCATCGCTCCGATGGACCTTCCTCAAAGTATTACCGTAGTGGGTCAGGGTGTCATCAGGGATCAGCAGGCCCAACGGTTGAGTGATGTGATCAAGAATGTGAATGGCGTATATGTAGCTACTACCCGGGGTAGTACACAGGAAAGTTTCTCAGGTCGTGGATATGGATTTGGCAGCAATAACCTCTTTAAGAATGGTGCCCGGGTAAACAGTGGCGCCATGCCCGAAATGAGCTCACTGGAAAGAGTGGAAGTACTGAAAGGAAGTGCCGCTATTCTCTACGGTAATGTGGCGCCCGGTGGTATCCTCAACATGGTGACCAAGCAACCCAAGTTCAATTTTGGTGGTGAAGTATCCATGCGCACCGGCAGCTATGACCTGTATAAGCCAGCTGTAGATGTTTATGGTCCTATTTCGGCTAAAATAGCTTACCGCATTAATGGTACTTACGAAAGCGCTCAAAGCTTCAGAGATGTAGTAAGTTCCAAAAGGTATTATGTAAATCCTTCTTTATTGTTCAAGTTGGGCAAGCGCACCGAATTACTGGTACAGGGTGATTACCTGGATCATGAATTTACACCCGATTTTGGTATTGGTTCACTGGACAACACCAAAATACCAGATGTAGCCCGCTCCGCATTTTTTGGAACACCCTGGCAGTATGCTAAAACAAAACAGACCACGGCTACTGTTTCTTTAAAACATCAATTGAGCAGTAACTGGCAGTTGAATGCCCTCGGCTCTTTCCAAAACTACAACCGGGATTATTATTCTACAGAAAGGATACAGGCGGCTGCCAATGGCGATTGGACCAGACCCCTGAACAAGACCGATCAGAACGAAAATTATTACATAGGCCAGGTAGATATCAATGGTAAATTTAAAACCGGCTCTATTGAGCATACCTTATTGGCCGGTGTGGATGCCGATCGTTATTTAACGACGAGTTATACTTTTAATAACCCTACTACCTACGACAAGATCAATATTCTTGATCCAACAAAGTTTACCCCCCGTACAGATATTCCCCCTGCTTCTAAAGTAACGCGTGTTGAAACACCCGTTAACCGCTTTGGCGCCTACGTACAGGACCTGATCAGCATCACTTCTAAATTGAAGTTCCTGGCAGGTATCCGTTGGTCCATCCAGGAAGCAAGGCCCGCCGAAACAAAGTACTTGCTGAAGGACAGCCTGGCCAAAGGAGCTGCAAAGACAGACAAAGCTTTCTCTCCACGTTTGGGACTGGTATACAAGCCGCTTGAAACAATGGCTATTTTTGCCAGCTATGCCAACTCTTTCTCTGTGAACAGTGGTACCGATGTTTTTGGTAATGCCTTGAAACCTTCTATCATTGATCAGTTTGAAGTGGGTGTTAAGAACGATTTCCTGCACGGGTTGCTTTCTGTGAACATTACCGCTTACCGCATTGTGAACAATAACCTGGCGCAAACAGCGCAATTTGCTGCCGATGGTACTACACCTAATAACAATACCAATTTGAAAGAGCTTACTGGCCAAACTACCAGCGATGGTATAGAATTGGATATTTCTGCTCACCCCGTGAAAGGCCTCGACATCATGGCCGGTTACAGCCATAATTATATGCGCTACACCAAAACCGAAAATAAGAAAGGGAACTATGTACAGGGCGAAAGACTGGTAAATACGCCAGCCCATACCGCCAATGCAAGTGTGTTTTACACATTTGGTAATTCTATCATCAAAGGATTTAAGGTGGGTGTTACCGCTTTGTACATTGGCAAACGCAATGCAGGTTGGAATAACCAGATCGAACAAACCCAAACCTACTCCAGGCTGATACCGGTTGACGGGTTTACTACCCTGGATATTTCCGCAGGTTATACCTGGAAATCCATTTCCCTGCTGGCCAAAGTTTCCAACCTGGGAAATGCCTTTAATTACTATGTGCACGAAAATTACAGCGTAAACCCCATTGCCCCCCGCCAATTTGCGGCTACTGTGTCTTACAGGTTCTAAACAAAGGGTTTTCATCATATTCAGGCTACCGGCTTTAATAGTCGGTAGCTTTTTGTTATTATTGTAGTACTGTACGATTGTCAGTATTACAATAATAAGCTTGTATACATGCCTCCATCCTTTTTGCCTGTTGTTCAACGCCTAAGCTGCGTTGCCCTGCTTTCTTCCCTGTTGTTCATTGCCAGTTTACAGGTTACTGGTCAGCAAACCATCATAAAATATTTGTCGGGTACTGATAAAGACCATACCGTAGCCTGGGATTTCTTTTGTACCAAGGGTATGAACAGTGGCAAATGGACCACCATCCCCGTTCCCTCCTGCTGGGAGTTGCAAGGCTTTGGACACTATGATTATGGCCGCGTAAAACTGGCAGAGCAATCGGATGAAGTGGGCAAATACCGTTATCGCTTCCCTGCCGATAAACAATGGAAGGGCCAACAGGTAGCCATTGTATTCGAAGGGTCCATGACAGATACAGAGGTAAAGATCAATGGCAAACTGGCTGGACCCTTACACCAGGGCGCTTTTTACCGCTTCAGTTATGATATCAGTGCGTTATTAAAATACGGATCATCCAATTTGCTGGAAGTACAGGTCAGTAAGAAGTCAGCCAATCATTCAGTGAACCTGGCCGAGCGGGATGCCGATTTCTGGATCTTCGGGGGCATATTTCGCCCCGTATACCTGGAAGTGAAACCCGTAGCACATATAGAAAGAGTGGCTATTGCCGCCTTTGCCAGTGGCGATTTCAGGATGAGTGTGATCAAACAGCAGGCAGCTACCAGCTACAAGGTAGAAGCCGTTATCACCAAAGCCAATGGTAGTGAGGTACAGGCTACCTGGGGCACAACGGGTGCATTGGGCGATACGTTGAATGTATTACAGGCCTTTGTAAGCAAACCCGATCTGTGGAGCCCTGAATTTCCCAACCTGTACAAAGCCACCGTCTATTTAAAAGATAAGCAGGGCAAAACAGTACACCAGCTTGAACAACGGTTTGGTTTCCGTACGGCAGAATTACGCCCGGGCGACGGCTTTTACCTCAACAATAAAAAGGTGGTATTCAAAGGCGTTAACCGCCATAGCTTCTGGCCCACCAGTGGCCGTACCCTGAGCAAGGCCATCAGTATCGAAGATGTGACATTGATGAAGGATATGAACATGAATGCAGTACGCATGTCCCATTATCCGCCCGACCAGCATTTCCTGGATGTGTGCGATTCCATGGGCCTGATGGTCATTGATGAACTCACAGGCTGGCAAAAAATGTATGATGATACCACCGCCCGCCGCCTCGTAAAAGAACTGGTAGTGCGCGATGTAAATCACCCCGGCATCGTATTATGGGCCAATGGCAATGAAGGAGGTTTCAACCGCACAGTAGATCATTTATACGGTCAATATGATCCGCAGCAAAGACATGTCATTCACCCCTGGGAAAAATTCAACAACACCGATACCAAACACTATCCCGATTACAATTACATGGTCAATGCTTCCCTGTATGAAAAGAACGTGTACTTCCCAACGGAGTTTATGCATGGACTGTATGATGGCGGACATGGCGCAGGATTGGATGATTTCTGGAACCTCATCCTCGCCAGCCCCCGCGCAGCAGGTGGTTTCCTCTGGGTATTTGCCGATGAAGGCGTAGTACGGCGGGATAAAAATGACAGTATTGATACCTGGGCCAATAACGCACCCGATGGTATTGTAGGACCCTATCACGAAAAAGAGGGCAGTTATTATACCATCAAAGAAATATGGTCGCCCGTATACATTGGTCCCCAAACCATCGGACCCGCCTTTACTGGCCACATCCCGCTGGAGAATAGGTACCTGTTTACCAACCTGGATCAATGCAGCTTTCGGTGGACTTTAAAGCAGGAGCAAAATCGGAGGATGGTAACCATTGATTCGGGCCAGGCGGCCAAACTATCTGTACCACCCGGAGAACATGGTGTGTTGAACTTGCAATTGCCCAAATCGTGGAACGAGGCGAATGCATTATACTTAACGGCCACCGATCCGCATGGCAAGGAAATATTTACCTGGAGTTGGCCCGTTGACCAGGGAGAATGGTTAATGGCGCCACTACCTGGTGATCATAGAACCCCAGAAGGTTCCATCTTGGCCAAAGAAGAAGGCAATGTATTGATGGTACAGCTGGATAGTGTTACCCTCTGTTTTGATAAGCTGACCGGTTATTTATCCAAAGTGGTAAAGGCAGGTAAGGAGCTTTCCTTATCTGGTGGGCCAGCCCTGGCAGGGTATGATCAACAATTGACTTCTTTTACCCATCAAGCTATACCCATGGGTTATATTGTACAAGCCGCTTATAAGGGCAAAGACAACTGGCTGAATATAGCCTGGACCTTCAGCCCCGTTTCGGGGGTAAAGCTCGAATATTCCTATTCACAGCGTGGCGAAGCCGACTTTATGGGTATTACCTTCAACTATCCCGAAGAAAAGATACAGGGCATGCAATGGCTGGGCAGGGGGCCGTACCATGTATGGAAGAACCGGTTGAAAGGATTGCAATGGGGTATATGGGAAAAAGTGTACAACAATACCATTACCGGCGAGCGTGGCTGGCAGTATCCGGAGTTTAAAGGCAACCATGCAGCCGTCAATTGGGTGACCATCAAAACCACCGAATTTCCCTTTACCGTGATCCCGGCCGATAAACAGTTGTTTTTCCAAATGCTAAAACCCGAAAGCCCCAAAGGTGCCTATAACAACAATACCACCGTCAACTACCCGGCAGGCAATATTGGTTTCCTGAATGCCATACAAGCCATTGGTACCAAATTTCAGCCCGCGTCTGTAATGGGTCCGCAAAGTCAAAAGAATGTGCAGCTCAATGCACCTTACCAGGGCGTATTGTGGTTTGATTTTCGGTAAACCATCATTCGTGGAGATTGGATACTTGGTTATTTTAATAGGCCATCATTGCAACAAAATAACTGCACACGCCGCAATACAACAGGTTGATCCCTAATGCCAGGTAGATTCCCCGTTTGTTTTCGGCTGATATCAATTTGATATAGCAAAAGATCAAAGCAATGGGGATGGTAAAAATAGCGAGCCAGGCAAACCAGGAGGAAAGAAAGAACAAGGTAGAGATAATTGTTGCTGTCCAGGAAACAGCAGTTGAAACCTTAGCCAATTTAGATTTAAACAAGTTGAGTAGTAAGAATAGCCCTACACTCCAAACAGTCAAAATGGAACCTATTGTAAAAGAGGAAAAGGTATTTTGGGAGCTTTTGGCAATAACCCAAAAGCCGGATATCAAGGTCAACAGAATCAGCAATGCAAGTAGCCCGTTTAATTTTGCCTGGAATAAACCATTCCCTATTACCATTTTCAATTGACCAGTATTCCAATTCCAATATTTTAAAGACTTGTCACCCGAAGCACTTATGAGTTCATTTTCTTTTGTAAAGGAAAGGTCATGCACCGAACTTAAATCGTGCGCTTGAAGGGTTCGTGTAAGCACTTTTTGTTGCCAATTCCAGATTTGAATATCACCACCCCATAAGGCTGCGACTATATATTGGCCGTCGGGCGTAAATTTAAAGGTCTCCACTTCCAATGCTGAATTTTTTTGTTTGATGTTTAGTACCCGTAATACCCGGTTGGTATTTATATCGACAAAGGTGAAATTGCTTTTATTTATTTCGTTAAGTGCAATGATATCTTTTTGAGGATGAAAAACCGGCGCCCCGCAAAAGGGCCCCACTACTTTTACCAGTTGTAAAGAGCTTAGATCAAATAATGTGAGGTTACATGACGTATCAACATAAGCCAATATGTCGGATTTGCTAATCGAAAAATAGGAATGTTTTATAGGAAAGCTCTTTAAGATGTTGTCATTTTCCCAATCATGAATATAAAGTTGGTTATCATATCCGGCACTAACAATATACTTACCTGACACACTAAATGCTACTTTATTTACTCCTTCAGTATGCCCCTTTAATGTTTTGATCATTCTTTTTTGTGACCAGTTCCATATTTTAACTGATTTATCCATACCTCCGCTGACAATCAACTGGCCGCCAGGTGAAAAAGCAACTGTTTTAATGGCATCGGTATGTTCGACTAACCTGCCTATACAAGAACGTTTTTCCCAAAGCAGCAACTCATTATTGCTGGCACTTGCAGTAATGCCTTGCTGGTTATTGTCAACCGCATATACCCAGTGGGGATGTTTTTCAAACTGGCCTGCCCAATTAACATAAAGCATATACCCAATGGTTACCAGGCACAAGGAGAAAAAGAAAAGCGACAATTTATCGATCATGCTGTTTTTCATAATATCAGGGCTTAGGGCTGGTAGTTGAAATTAGGGTTATATAAATCTACAAAACGGTTTGCTTATTATCCAATCTTACATGGGTAACTTTATGCTGTTGATTGGGAATTAGGAATCTTGTCAGTGGGCGCCTATATTTGTGAGTACCTGCAATGACAAAAATTCACCAAATACGGGAGATCAGCGATTTCCTGAACATCATAAAGCTGCCATTACGCCCCTCCATTCCCGGCTTCATTGTATACAGTTATAAGGATGTCAATGAAGAGTCCTGGATTGATCTGCAGGCATTCCGGCAAAACTATTTTGAGATATCCCTTGAAATCACCAAAGGATGCAGTTTTAAGGTCGATCAGTTCAGCTATTCACCGGAAGGTCACCGGGTTTCCTTTATCAGTCCGCAGCGGTTATTGTCAGTTGAGGCCTATATACAATACCAGTACGCCTATCAGGGATTTACCATTTTCTTCCAGGGCGATTTTATCAATACCGATTTTACCAATACCCGCTTTTTAAAGGAGTATCCGTTCTTCAGCCATTTTAATTCACCCTTCATCAATCTGGACGATAAAGAGACGACCGTATTTACCGATGTATTTGAGAAGATTCATTATGAATATACTACCTACGGTATGGCTGCTAAAGAGATCATCAAAAACTACCTCAACATCCTCCTCCTGTTTGGGAAAAGAAATTATAACAAGCACCTCGAAGAAAAAAGCATACCCGGCCGGGAGCAGGAAATTTACCAGGAATTTGAAAGACTGGTACAGCAATACTTTTTAGAGTTGGATGCCGTGAAAGACTATGCTGATAAAATACATATCAGTCCTAAACACCTTTCTGAAACCATCAGGAAGGTAAGCGGAGAAAATGCACTCGACATTATTCACAAAGCACAACTGAATCACGCAAAAGCCCTCCTCCTGCAAACCAATATGACCGTAGCTCAAATAGCCAATGCCCTTAATTTCAGGGATGCCAACTACTTCTCTACCTTTTTTAAGCGATTGAACGGCAACAGTCCCCTGCAATTCCGTAATTCTTAAAGCTTATTCCGGCATTTTTAAAGTAATCCCCTTTACTTAAAGAGGAACTTTGCCCGGCGTGTAAAATAACGTGCCCTTATGGTCACGTTTGGCGTGTCCGGAATGTCTTTCACTGAATAATATAAACATCCATGAATAGCAAACAAATTGTACTGGCCTCGAGGCCCAAAGGAATGCCTGCGGTTGAAAATTTTAGAACGGAACAAAGTATCGTGGCAGCATTAAAGGAAGGAGAAGTATTGTTATCTCCCCTGTATATTTCAGTCGACCCCTACCTGCGTGGCCGGATGAATGAGGAGAAGTCCTATATCCCGCCTTTTGTCATTGATCGTCCTATCGAAAGCGCGGTGGTAGCAGAAGTGGTTGAAAGTAAAAGCAACAGCCTGCAAAAAGGAGATAAAGTAACGGGTTTGTTGCCCTGGGCTACCCAATTTATTGAGCAGGCTGATAAGTTGTTTAAGCTGGAACCTGCCAATGTCCCCTTCAGTTATTACCTGGGCGTATTGGGCTATCCCGGTCTTACTTCTTATTTTGGAGTGATGGATATTTGCCGGCCAAAGGCAGGAGAAACCATGGTGATATCCGGTGCTGCGGGAGCGGTAGGTGTTATTGCGGGACAGATCGCTAAGATCCAGGGCTGCCGGGTGGTAGGCATTGTAGGGTCCGATGAAAAAGCCCAATTACTCAAGACCGAATTTGGTTTTGACGAAGTGATCAATTACCGTACTACAAAAGATATGTCCGCAGCCATTGCAGCAGCTTGTCCGGATGGAGTAGATTGCTATTTTGACAATGTAGGAGGGGATATCACCGATGCCGTAATTGCCCACATTAATTTCTATGCCCGGATAGCCCTTTGCGGTCAGATTGCTTTGTACAATGAAAAAGAGGTGCCGGTAGGTCCGCGTATCCTGTTGCGCATATTGATGCGCGCGGCATTGATCAAAGGTTTTATCATTACCGACTACCAGGCCCGGTTTGCAGAAGGCGCACAGTTCTTAATGCAACAATTGCAGGAAGGAAGGCTCAAACACCAGGAAACAATTGTAGAAGGTTTCGACAAGCTGCCCGAAGCATTCCTCGGACTTTTTTCCGGCAGCAATACAGGGAAGATGCTGGTTAAAATATAAATTCATTGTCAAATAGATCGGCGGGGCGGGGAAGTTGAGAGGTTCGGCAATCCCGCAAAAGAGGTATTTTCGGCCCGTGAAAATGGAGACTTATGAACGCACTGACAGGCTTTGGAAATACCATCATTTTATTGGGCATTGTGCAGGGATTTATCCTGTGTGGACTGCTGTATTTTTCGAAGGGACAGCAAACTGCCAACCGGATCCTGGCAGCCCTCATAGGCATCATTACCCTTGCCTGCCTTAATATTTACTTCCTCGATGCTTCCTGGCTCCAAAGCCATATAGCATTGAATATCCTGGCCGATGCGCTGCCCCTGGTACTCATCATGCCCCTGGGGCCTTTGATCTGGCTATATGTACAGGCCATGATGGACCCTGCCTTCAAACCATCGCGTAAGCAGGTGCGCCATTTTTATCCCGTTATTATCGATCTTCTGCCTTACGGCCTCATTTTTGTGGCCGATATCGGATTGCTTACCGGGGCCATTCAGCCAGCGCAACGTTTGTGGGTCAGCGATTTTGTAGACAACTATAATGTATACGCCGATATCCCCCGCTGGGCATCGGTTAGTTTTTATTGCTGGCTTTCCCTTCAATACATCCGGCAACGCCGATTAACACAGGAAGCCATGCCACAAGCTACTGCCCGTTGGTTGCAACAATTCCTGCTGGTATTCCTGGTATTCCAGGGAATCTGGCTGGTCTACCTGGTACCCTATATCATTCCGGCTACCCGCCAATGGCTACTGGACACGGTGAGCTGGTATCCGGTATTTATACCCCTGGCCATTTTGGTCTACTGGTTGGGGTTCAAAGGCTACCTGGTACAATACAAAAGCCTCCGGGTAGGGGAGAGTAAAACCCCTCCAACGCAAGCGGCCCGCCTGCCCGAAACAACAGCCGGGCAGTACATTGAACGTTTACAACAAACGATGGAAACTGAAAAACTATACCTCGACTCCTCCTTGCAGGTGAACAGCCTGGCACAGCACACAGGCATACCGGCCAAAACGGTATCAGCAGTGTTGAACCAACACCTCAACAAAAGCTTTTCCACCTTTGTCAACGAATACCGGGTAGCGGCCTTCAAGAGAAGAATAATGGAACCAGGTACCGACCTGCTCACCATCCCCGGTATTGCAATGGAATGCGGCTTTAGCTCACCCGCTACTTTTCAACGTATCTTTAAACAGCTTACCGGTACTACCCCTTCTCAGTTTATCCAGGAGGCCAGGCAGTCCGAAAGCCAGTAAAACTCCCTCAAATCCGGAATTGAGCAATTGATTTTTATGCTGTTAACGCAGTTAGGAGGAGGTTTGTAAAAAAGCCTGAACATGAAGTTTATCCTGAATGTGCTCACCTTATGGATCCTGGTGCCAGTCATTTGTCCTGCACAGGACAAACCGGCAGTGTATGACAGTTTAACGGACCGTACGCTAACCAAACAAGAAATGCAGGACGACTTGCAATACCTGCGCAAAGTAATGGAGGCGGTGCATCCGGGCTTGTATCGCTACACCCCCAGGCCAGCCATGAACCAACAGCTGGATAGTTTTTACAACCAGATCAACCGCCCTTTACCTTATTATGATTATTACCGCCTGATGGCTTCGCTGGTGGCCGGCGTTCGCTGTGCCCATACCAGCATCCTGCCCGGACGCAATTGGGAATCGCATTTCATGCGCAACGTACCCCTGTTTCCTTATTCCCTGCATTTTATTAAAGACCGGGCCTATATCATTCTCAATCAAACAACAGATACCACCCTCAAGCCCGGGTATGAATTATTGGCCATTAATGGTCAATCCATCACCAACATCCGCCAGATTATTTTTGACCACAACTGGAGTGATGGCTACAATACCACCAACAAACAGCAACGCCTGAACCAGGGTATGTTTGCCATTCTTTATTACCTGACTATTGGCCGGCCTGCCCAGTTTGAACTCACGTGTAAAGATTTCTCCGGGCAAACCATCCGGGTAAAAACACCTGCCATGGCTATGACAACCTCCGGTGCCAACTTCCGGCAAAACCCGGTCAATAAGGACATACTCCGGTGGTATGTGAACCGGAAGCGGGATGACCTGGACCTGGACATTAAAAAGGACCTTAATGCGGCGATGCTTACTATCCGGACTTTTGGAGGTAGTGCGGCCGGTAAAATAAGCAGCTTTTTACCCAGGGCCATGAAGGAGTTGGAAAAGAAGCAGATCAAACACCTGGTCATCGACTTGCGCAGCAATGGCGGCGGCTGGGACAGTGCCGGCGTGATCTTATTCACGTATCTTATTAATAAACCCTCCAGGTATTATGTGCGTCAACATGCCATTACCGATACCTCCCAATACCTGGCTTTAAGTGATCTGTCGCCCGAGGACCTACAAAATGTGCGCAATGAACTGGTACCCGAAAAAGACGGTACTTTCTCACTGAAAGAGTCAGCAGCGGCGGGGCTCTCCTTGCAAATGCCCAAGCCGCATCACTTTACAGGTAAGGTATATTTTATCATGAATGGCGCCAGCGCTTCCACTACCTCCGAATTACTGTCAGCAGCCCATGCCAACCAATTGGGCACTTTCATTGGCGAAGAAGATGGTGGTAATTACGCAGGCGGCAATGGCGGCTCCTTCATTGGCCTGGTATTGCCCAACAGCAAGATCAAAATAACCATCCCGCTTTTGTATTATGATAATATGACAAGGCCCCCTTTTGAAAAGGGCAGGGGGCTCATTCCCGACCACGATGTGCCAGATAACCTGGAGAATATTCTAAAGGGTGTTGATACACAAAAGGAATTCGCCTTTGATCTCATCAGGCGCAACCCGTAGGCGTGCCTTTCCAACCTATAACCCTTTCAACTTATTAACTTTTCAACTGGTCGCCATTCCAATTGGCCACTTTCCCAATCTGTCAACCTTCCCGTATATTATCTTATTCCTACCAAAATAGTAGATTAATCTACTATTTTGGTAGATTACATGATTATGGTTATATTTAGTAAGCTATGATTCCCCCACCATAGCAGCAGTGAGTATCAACCGGATCTCTTCACCATTAATAATTCTTTCATGGCAGAATCGCAACACAAATCGCAGCAAACGGCATTGGGTGATGTAGCCGCCCGGCAATTGGCCATTGCCACCCGCACAGTGCCTCAAATGGTTACCATCAGTCCCAGGTGGCTGACAAAGCTTTTAAACTGGGTACCTGTTGAATCGGGCGTTTACCGCCTTAATAAAGTAAAAGATGCAACGGCCATTGAGGTAGATTGTTCTTCGCGCGATGAACATATCTTACCACAGACCTTTGTTGATTATATTGAGAACCCGCGTGAATACAACCTGGCTGCCGTACAAACCATTATCGATGTACATACGCGGGTATCTGATCTGTACAGCAAACCGTATAACCAGATCAGTGAGCAATTGCGCCTGGCCATCGAAACCATCAAAGAAAGACAGGAGAGTGAGTTGATCAACAACAAAGAATATGGATTGCTGCACAGTGTGGCGCCTGCACAGCGTATTAAAACACGCAGTGGTGCCCCCACACCCGATGACCTGGATGAACTGATCAGCAAAGTGTGGAAAGAGCCAGGTTTCTTTTTATTACATCCACAGGCTATTGCCGCTTTTGGCCGCGAGTGTACACGCAGGGGAGTGCCGCCACCTACCGTATCCCTGTTTGGCTCACCCTTTCTTACCTGGCGTGGTATACCCTTGATCCCCTCTGATAAGCTGCCCATTGAAAAAGGTGCTTCCAAGATCATCCTGTTGCGCACCGGTGAAAGCCGCCAGGGTGTAGTAGGACTGTTTCAGCCAGGCCTGCAAGGAGAACAATCGCCCGGTTTATCAGTACGCTTCATGGGCATTAATGATAAAGCCATTGCTTCTTACCTGGTTTCCCTGTATTGTTCATTGGCAGTATTGGTAGATGATGCCATTGCTGTATTGGATGACGTTGAAATAGGCAAATACCATGAATACAAATATTGATCAACCCGGCTTGCCGGATATTGGGATGTTGGAACAACTGGCCAACCAGTTTTTTCAGGAGTCAGCCACGAATAGTTCCACCGCCCTGCCTGCTGCATCGGGTGTGGGTGTTTCGCCTTCCCTGCTTCAATATACCCACGCCATCGATCCCAAAGATGCGGGTATCAGCGCCCCTCCGCAATACGGCCACGATGGAGGTGTGCCTGTTTCTGTAGCAGGTAGCGGTGCTTCGCCCTCCGTAGTACAGCATGGAAATAATATTAACCTGAAAGATCCGCAAACAGGTTTTCCCGATCAAAACCTGCAGCGTTCTGCTGGTAAGGGTTCCACACCCGATTGGAAAGGCGAAGTACCAGAGACGGAAGGTCATTTGCCTTTTGAAGCCAATGCTTCTTACCTGGCCGATATGGCGGGCATTCTATCAGCTATTCATCAGTATATACCTTCCGCACAATTGCCGTCGGCCGGATTACCCGCCTTGTCGATCGGAGAAGAAGCTACTTATTATTTTTTACCGGATAATTTACCGCATCATACTGCTCCGCCGCCTTCCTTTTCTCCCGGCTTTGATGTCAACGCCGTGAAGAAAGATTTTCCCATTCTGCAGGAAAAGGTGAATGGCAAACCCCTGATCTGGCTCGACAATGCTGCGACAACACAAAAGCCGCAGCAGGTCATTGACAGGATCAGCCATTTCTATGCGCATGAAAACTCCAATATCCACCGGGCCGCTCATGAGTTGGCAGCCCGCGCCACGGATGCGTATGAGGAAGCGCGTAAGAAGGTACAGCTTTTTATAGGTGCAGCTTCTCCCAACGAAATAGTATTTGTACGGGGCACTACCGAAGGCATCAACCTGGTAGCCAAAAGCTGGGGCGAACAATTCCTTCAACCCGGTGATGAGATCATTGTTACCCACCTCGAGCACCATGCCAATATTGTGCCCTGGCAACAACTGGCACAAAAGAAAGGATTGAAGCTGAGAGTGGTGCCGGTAGATGATGATGGACAGGTATTGCTGGATGATTATGCCAAATTGCTTAATTCCAAAACCAGGCTGGTAGCATTTACACAAGTGTCCAATGCATTGGGTACCGTTACGCCCGCCAAAGCCATCATTGATATGGCCCATGCAGCCGGGGCCAAAGTTTTGCTGGATGGCGCGCAGTCCGTATCACATATACGCACCAACGTTACGGCACTCGATGCCGACTGGTTTGTATTCTCCGGCCATAAGATATTTGGACCCACCGGTATTGGCGTGGTATATGGTAAGGAAGACTTGCTGAATCAAACACAGCCCTGGCAGGGTGGTGGCAATATGATCAAAGATGTAACTTTTGAACATACCCAATACCATCAGGCGCCCGGTCGTTTTGAAGCCGGTACCGGTAATATTGCGGATGCAGTAGGCCTGGGTGCCGCCCTGGATTATATAAGCCGCCTGGGTATTGAAAATATTTACCAGTACGAACATTACCTATTGCAATATGCTACCCGCTTATTGAAGGAAGTGCCCGGACTAAAACTTATTGGTACTGCGCCCGATAAAACCAGCGTGCTGTCCTTTGTACTGGATGGTTATACCAACGACCAGGTGGGCCAGGCCCTTAACCAGGAAGGCATTGCTGTAAGAACAGGGCACCATTGCGCACAACCTATCCTGCGCCGCTTTGGCCTGGAAAGTACCGTAAGGCCCTCCCTGGCATTTTACAATACCTGTGCCGATGTAGACGCCCTGGTAGCTACCCTTTGGAAGTTAAAAACAAAGAAGGCATAATCACATCCTGGTACATTTGGTGCCATGGTGTGATTATGCCTTGTATCTGCAATGATCCTATTGTATAAAATAAACCTCCGCTATCTTACCATCCCTGATCTTGTAAATGGCAATTGCCTTCAACGGCTGTTTGCTGCCTAACCAGGTTACATTTTCATGGTCTATCACCGTATTTCCCTGCACGATGCGGTTTACCAGTTGGCAATGTAATTCCTTCGTCCGCTCAAACATTACACCATAGTCTTTGCGCATGGTTTCTTTTCCCTGGTATTGCAATTTGTCGGGAAAGGTATAGATACGTACACTGTCACTATAGGGCTCCAGGAAGGCGTCAATATCCCGGGCATTGTAAGCATTGAGTTGCTGTTGTGCCAGTATCTCCGGTGTTACCGGCAACAATTGTTGCGGTTGCATGGGTACGCCCCGGTGAATCACCGTATTGATCTGGCTAAGTATCGTCAGGTCTTGCAAAGGATCTTTGTCCAGCAACAGCAGGTCGGCTATCTTTCCCTTTTCAATACTGCCATAGTCTTTGTCCTTGCCAAAACCCTGCGCTGCATTGATCGTAGCGGCACGAATGATCTCCGCATTCGACAATCCCGCCTGTTTCATGGCCAGTAATTCATCATAATAAGAGGCGGCATGGTGGGTGCCGATATTGCCTGCATCCGTACCTGTTACTACCAATACACCTGCATCCTGTGCCAGCTTCAGGTTGGTAAGCATCGTACTGTCTTCCATATCTGGCACCAGCAGCCGGTTGCGCATTTTCTTAAAATCAAAAGGCTGTTTGCCCTTCTCAAAATGTTGAAGGTCCATCAGCGTACCCAGCATAAATGGATCAGCATATTTAAAGTCATGGCCCGTAAAGTTGAATTGTTGCGTAAACGTGCGGTTGTAATTCTGTGCTACAAGGAGGGTGGGTATATAAACCGTCTTCTTGCTTTTCAGCAATTGCAGCATCTCGGGATCCAGTACCTTGTCGTCAACACTATGTACCAATATATCCGCACCGGCAGTAACAGCCAGTTTGGCTGTTTCATATTGCGTGGCATGTACGGTTATTTTTACACCATTGGCATGGGCCTCATCAATGGCTGCTTTAACAACAGGTAGGGTAGCATCGGCCTTTTGACCGGGCATTACGATATACCATATCTTGATAAAGTCGGGCTTAAAGGGCAATTGCTTTTTGACCAGGTCCCTGGCTTCTTCAGGTGTGGTAACTTTCACGATGGGCGGATCTTTTTTATCCAGGTTCGGCGGCAGGTAGGTAGACACCAGCGGACCGGTTACAAAGGCATTGGGCGCGGTGATACGGGTAGACAGGGAATCGCGGATGGTATAATTGCTCATGGGGCCGCCTACATCAATCACGGTGGTAATACCAGCCGCCAGGTAGCGGGCCATGAGGCCATAGAGATTGTCCTTTACCCATTGCTGGTCTTTTTCATAAGGGTACACATGGTTGAGGTTGAGCCCATCCGGGCGGGTGTACAAGCCACCACTCTGGAAAAAGTGGATATGGGCGTCCGTCATCCCCGGCAGCAGGTACTTGCTCTTGCCATCAATGAGGGTAGCATTCGCGGGGGCTTTGATCTTTTTAGCAGGCCCGTAAGCTGTAATGCGTTCATTTTCAATAATAACGCTTTGGTCAGCCTCCAGCTTACCCGTGGTCACATTCACCACATTTACATTGCTGATCAGAAGGGGGGTAGTGGGTGGGGTTATTTTAGCGGGTCCCGGGCCGGATTGTGTAAAGGAAATCAATGAAATAGCTAGGCAAACAATCAATAAGAAGCAGGGTTTTCTCATGGAGCGGTTACTTTTAGTGTTTTAAAGTTAGTATAATATCATGAACAGCAGGCAGCTAGGTGCATCTTATGCGTCATATACGGGTCTACATTCTACTACACAGGGCCGGCATACAGCCTACACTTAGCCCGCACATAGCCTACACAAGGCCTAAAGCATTGTATAATAGGTGTTTAGGCTGTGTGTAGGCAATGTGTAGAAATAGCGTGGGCAATATGTCGGCAATAAGAGGCCTGTTGTAGGCGTATCCAACGCAATCCGGACACAATCCGTAGGCAATTATTGGTGTATGATCTGGCCTATTTATTACAGGACGGCGAGGAGCCAGCAGGAAAAATAAAAAAAGATGGAACCCCTTGTAAGTTTTAAGCCCTTGTTGCGATAAACTATTGAAATGGCAGTTTTGGAAGCTGAATTTGTAGGCCTGGTAAACCGGCATGTTGGCATGATCTATAAGGTCTGCAATATCTATTGCCCCGACCCGGAGGACCGTAAAGACCTGTTCCAGGAAATTGTATTGCAACTCTGGAGGGGCTATGCCTCCTATCGGCAGGAAGCACAATTTTCTACCTGGTTGTATCGGGTAGCTTTGAATACCGCCATTTCCAATTTCCGCAAGGCCATTAAAAGGCCCCATAAAGTATCCCTCACCAAAATGGGTATTGATATTCCGGATGCAGCCGGCCTGAGTGGAGGCGATGAAAGAGTGCGCCTGTTATACAAGGCCATTGAACAATTAACGTCCATCGAAAAAGCAATGATCCTGTTGCACCTCGATGGCTGTACCTATCATGAAATAGCCACCATCATGGGTATCAGCAACAACAATGTGGGGGTAAAACTAAACAGGATCAAAAGCAAACTGGAAAAAATACTGACGCAATATGCAAACGAATTTTGAAACCTTACAAGCTGCCTGGAAAGCCTGTGATCAAAAGCTGGCTAACCAGAAAGCATTAAGCGAGCAACTGGTACTTTCCATGATCAGCGATCGCTCGGGCTCTACCCTGGCAGCCATGAGCCGAAAGAACCTGGCCATGGCGGCCTTGTTCTCATTTTACACACTCTTTTTCACAGCCTGTATCGCAGGCAATGCATTCGATTATGAGCATCCTTTCTATTATATTCCCCTGGGGGTAATGGTGATCACCTGTTTGGTATTTGCCATATTATTATGGCAGGTATACAACCATATCAGCCAGATTCATCTAAGCCGTGAGAACCTGGCCACAGGCCTGCGTAAAGTGATCAGCGTAAATGACCGGCATGTAGTGGTGAGCAGGAAAATATGGTGGTGTTACTTTATAGCAGGGGTGGTATTCCCCTTTACTTTTTTACCGAGGGTGATAGAACAACGAGGGACGGCAGAAGCGCTGGGCTTAACTGCCATCCCTGTAGTAATCATCAGTGTACTGGTACTGCTTGCGAAAAAGCTCCGGCTTTTCAAGGACAAGAAAGGCGAACAGTTGAAAATGAACCTGGTTGAGCTGGAGGATTATCTCGCTGAATTGGAAAAAGTATAAATAGGATACGAACTATATTTTTTGAAATTCTACCCGCCTGTTATTGGCCTTTGCTTCGGGTGTAGTGCCTTTATCAACCGGGGCACTTTCCCCCTTGCCATCCGTTTCCATGCTGTCGGCATCAATGCCAAACTCGGTGATCAGGGCATGCTTAACTGACAGAGCTCTTTGTTTTGACAAATTGAGGTTATGCGCTGTTTCTCCATCACTATCCGTATGCCCCGTGATCTTCACTTTCAGCGAACCATTGTCTTTTAATACACCCGCAATTTCTTTGAGTACACTATAGGATTCAGGTTTGATGTGGTCACTGTTCACATCAAATAAGATACCCGTGGTGGTGAATTTACCTTCATTGAGTAGTTTATTGCGTGTATCCGGAATGCCCGTTGCCAGTCGTATATTGGATATAAAGTATTGGTCGGGTTCAGTACGGGCGGTCGATAAGGAAAACACCAGGGCATTGTAACCGGTACTGGTAAGTGCTTTGGCAATATCTATTACCTTTTCCTCATTGTAGTAGATGCGTACCCGTTGCTTCTGACGCCAGATAGACACCTTTACAAAGTTCTTTGTTTTGGCATGGAACTGCGTGGTAGCTTGTTCCAGCTGCGTGGTAACCTCTCCATTTACAGATGCCTGGTAACCTGTTTTACCTGTTTCGCCCGTGGTAGACATCGGCAGTACCCAGGTATTGAAACCCGTACGGCCGCCTGTGCCCTGCATATACCGCGTATATTCCTGCGGTGTTTTCAATGCAGCAATGGCAAAAGAAAGCGGAGACGATTGATTGCGGAAACCAGGATTGCAACCGAGTTCAAATTCCAGCGTGAAGTTCTCCGGCAATTCAGGAATGAACTCCGGCATATACACACCCGTTTTGGAAATGGCCAGCCACTGACCGGGATGACCTTCCAGGCTCACGACCTCCCCACCGGCATTGGTATTCCATTTAGCCGGGAAATCGCCCCGGGCATCCTGCGAAAAATCCTCCATCACAATTACCTTATCACCGGGTATGAAATCATACGTTCTGTATACCTTAAGGTCGCTGGTCTGGGGCATTGTTGTAGCGGTGGTAGCTGCGCCAGCGGCAGGAGTTGACTTGTCGGCCTCCGTAGTGGTAGACGGTTTTGTCTGCTTTTTCCCATGCTTGCCATCCAGCGTACTGTCCATCACTTTGCCCGATTCTTTAAGCACTTTATTTTCCACTTTGTCTTTTGCCAGGTTCTTGAGCTTGTTTAAGAGTTGGGCCTGCGTGGTGCCGGCCATCAACATTACCACTACAACAAAAAAATATTTCATAGTATACATTTAGAGGGAGATAATTAGATGATTGATCTTTATGGCAAAAGTAGTTGGCATTATAGCGGCAGCGAAGGTCAAAGCTACCAGTGTCCGATAATTCAGACGAAGGGAGGGAAACATGATTGGCAGGACTATGATGTACCTTATCGAATAATAAGGTGATTCGTCGCCTCTGCCGGTCGATGCGCCGGAAAAAGCTGCCACTCATCGAAGCTAAACTCTATTTCGTCGGATCGGGGGGGTATGGAAAGGCAAGGATATACTAATTTTAATCTATGCGCAGCATTGCCTGGACGAAACTATTGTCAAAGCGGTTCCTATGGACCATCTCCGTGAAGGAGTTATTGTTATGGCTCTTATTTAACCTTATATATGGTATCCTGTTTTACCTGGCCTTGCATACGATCAGCGGTGGTAAAAAACATCACGGTATTTATGTATGGCTGTTAATGGATGTGTTTATTGAAATTTTAATACAGGGTCTATTGAGTATCCCACTCTGGTGGCTGTTTTTCAAGAAACTGCATAATCGGCCCCTCACCGTTATCCTGTTCACACACGTAGGCGTTTTGTCCTTATTCCTGTTCGTCCGGGGATGGACTGAAGGAATAGTGAGTAATATCATGCATAAGGATCCAGGTAATTTCTTCTATTGGCATGCTTATTACCTTCCCCTGTTGTTTTACATTATCCAGTTCTCTATTTTTCATGCGTATAATTTCTGGCTAAAGAGTCAACGCCAGCTGGAAAAAGAAAAGGAGCTGCTGTCCCTGGCCTATCAAAGTGAAGTCAATGCCCTCAAAGCACAGATACAACCTCATTTCTTGTTCAATACCCTCAATTCCATCAGTGCTACCGTGCCCCCCGAAATGGAAGCCACGCGGGTATTGATTGCCCGGCTGGCCGATACCTTCCGGTATGCCCTGCGCAGTACGCAAAAACATGAAGTGACCCTGGGTGAGGAACTGGATTTTATACGTACCTGGATTGAACTGGAAATGCATCGCTTCAAATCGAGGCTGAAGGTGGAATACAATACCGATGAATCCGTATTACAATTATTGATACCTCCCATGCTTTTGCAGCCCCTGGTAGAAAATGCCGTGAAGCATGGTATTGGGGGCAGCATCAGTGGAGGAACCATCAAAATTTCCTGTATCCGGGAAGGTCGTCATGCCAAGATCATTATCAGTGATACCGGTGCCGGTTTTGAGGGCGATCTGCAACAACTGGAACGTGCGGAAGGCATTGGACTAAAAAATACCCGCCAGCGGTTGCAGCGCTTGTACAATGAAGAGTTGTTTGTGGAAGCCAACTCACCTTCGGGACTAACATCGTATTTTTACATTCCGTTATAATTGTTATGATAAAGAAAGTGTTAATTATAGATGATGAAGATGCGGCCCGGCTGGTCATCCGTCAATACCTGGGCGCTTTTGAAGAGTTGCAGATCATGGGCGAATGCAGTCATGGCCAGGAGGCTGTAACGGCTATTAACCGCCTGGAACCAGACCTGGTATTTTTAGATGTACAGATGCCGGGCCTGAGCGGTTTCCAGGTGATACAACAAATTGTGCATGTGCCCCAGATCATCTTTACCACCGCCTACGACCAGTATGCGCTGAAAGCCTTCGATTCCAATGCCATCGATTACCTGCTGAAGCCGTATACACTGGAACGTTTCCGGCAGGCCGTATCCAAGGTATTGCTTAAACCAGGTAGTGCTTCGCTCGAAGCCGTGAAGAACCTGGTCGAACAGGCTGGTACCAGCGCTACTACCTACTCGGAGCGCATCCTGGTAGAAAGTGGCAATAAAATGACCAATATCCAAACAGCTGATATCATTTACCTGGAAGCAGAACGGGATTATACCCGCTTGCATACCGAAAAGAAGAATTACCTCAGCAATTATGGTATTGGCGTTATTGTTCAACGACTGGACCCCCGTCATTTTATACGCATTCACCGCTCCTACATTGTGAACATCAACCACATCAAAGAGGTGTACCGGGAGGATAATGGCATCCTGGTAGTTACAACCAATAATGTGTCCCTCAAGGTAAGCCGCAGTTATACAGATGATCTCCGCCGCTTAATGTATTGATCTCCGACGAAACAACGCAGGGGCCGATGAAATTGTATTGCTCATTTCGTCGCCCTTGTCCCCCACTGGTAGTTTCTCCCCCTGGTTCCCCTGTTCACCATCCTACATTTGTTTCCGCAACCTTACCGGACGAAAAAATGACAGAGGGTGGTAATTTTTTGCTGACTGGTAGGGTTGCTTTTTTCTTTTATAAAGCAAGAAGGTATGAACAGGAAAATAGTTTTACCGGCCATTACCCTGGTAATAGCGGGTATGCTGCCAACGGTGATTGAAGCAACTGCCAATACCTGGCGTACGCAGAGCAAGGAAAGGATGCCCGACAGTATCAGGGAACTAATGGATGGCTCTTCTTACAATACATTACCCGCCGGACAAGCAACCATTCTCAATCAGCATGCCTTCAAGGCAGTAAACAGCATCGTGAAGGAATTACAGGAATATCCAACCAAATCTTTTGCGGACGTCAAACAGTAAAGTTTAAGATCATGAAAGGGTAGGGACCGCCACCAGCAGCCGGGGCGGTCTCTTTATTTTATACGTTCCACACAAATCCGCCTCCACCCCAATTCTTCCTACATTTGGTCTACATCAAATGGCATTGCAGATGGTACCTGCTTCCGTACAAACTACTTCCGTTCCCAATAAATGGATGGTGCTGGGTACTGTGGCCTTTGGTTCGTTTATGGCTACCCTGGATAGCAGCATCGTAAATATCGCTTTACCTACCATCCGGCGGCAGCTGGATGCTGGAGACAATGTGGAATGGATCGTGCTCAGTTACCTGTTGGTAACTACCAGCACCCTGCTCATTATGGGCCGCCTGTCGGATATGTTTGGCCGCAAAACGGTATACATGACAGGCTTTGGTGTATTCATCTTTGGCTCCCTGCTATGTGGTATTTCCTGGTCCTTATGGTCCCTGGTATGTTTCCGCGTGGTCCAGGGATTGGGGGCCTCCATGATCTTTGCCATTGGACCGGCCATCATCAGTGATGCCTTTTCTGAACAAGAGCGGGGCAAGGCCCTGGGATTATTGGGAACAGCGGTGGCGGCAGGCAGTACTACGGGACCAGTAGCCGGGGGCTTATTGCTGGAGCATTTCGGATGGGAGAGTATCTTTTTCGTCAATGTGCCCATTGGTTTGATTGCCATCTGGCGGGCCTGGATAGTATTACCGGCAGGTGGACGTAGCAGTAACCGGGCATTTGATGTGCCCGGCGCTTTGTTTTTCCTGGTAGGTGTAACCAGCCTGCTAACCGGAATAGATTATGGCGCCGCTCCCGGTTATGGCTGGGGACATGCCATGGTGATAATGCTTACCACAGGTGGCATCCTCTTGCTGCTGGCCTTCTTTCTCTGGGAAAAACGGTATCCTGTGCCCTTGTTGCAATTGAAATTATTCCGCATCAAACCTTTCAGTGCAGCCCTCGCTGCAGCCGGGTTGGCCTTTATAGCCAATGGCTCTAATTTATATGTATTGCCTTTCTTCCTGCAACAACTCCTGGGCCTTAGCCCACAAAATGCGGGGTTCATTATGCTGGCAGGTCCCCTTACCCTAAGTATTGCTGCACCCATTGGTGGATACTTGTCCGATAAGGTGGGAGCCAGGTGGATTGCCAGCGCCGGCCTGCTGTTAATGGCCACCGGACATTTTCTTCTGTCGGCCCTCAATGACCAATGGACCTGGCAAAATGTTACCTGGCGCATTGCTTTACTGAGCCTGGGCTTTGGCTTTTTTCAATCTCCCAATAGCAGCAGTGCCCTCAATTCGGCGCCGGTAGTCCAACGGGGCGTAGCCAGTAGCCTGGTAGCATTTATGCGCAACCTGGGACTGGTATTCGGTATATCCCTGGGCGCTACCGTTTGGTACAGTATACGCAATAATTACGCTACCCATCACCTGGTAGCTCCCGAATCGGTGGCTGCACAAATTGATGGGATGCAAATGGCCTATCGTGTTACCGGTGGGCTGATCCTGGTGGCAGTGCTTATTTCTTTGTCACGCGGAAATCCGGCCGGTAAGCCGATAGGCCATAATAACAATCCGTCTTAAGAATTAATGACTTTCTTGATCTGCAGGTTTTTATTGCGCAGGTCAATACCACCTTCAAGAAAAGATTTCAGGTTTACCAGGTAAAAGGACCATCCACCACCGCAATCCAGGTAAAAGCCACGTTGTGTAGCTTCGTCCTCCATGGGCATTTCCTGCGTCAGTTCGCAAATGGTCTCCCCGTTTTCCGTTCTAACCGTCACCGTTACTATACAACCGCCACTAAAGAGGAATTGCAGACTGTCTTTTCCATTTGTTTGCAGTACTTCCCTTTCTTCCTTTTCGTGGTCATCATAACCAAACCAAAGCCACTTGTAGTGGTCGCCCGCCTGAATAGCTTCCTGCCGTTCTCTTAACCTGCCTTGAGGATCAGTATAGGCTGCTAGTCGAAGGAACCAGGATTCCAGGCCTTCCTGTGTGGTCCAGGCATTGTATACAGCCTGTACAGGAGCATGAATGGTAATACGTTTGGTGAATTGTTTCCAATTGAAGGTACTCATGGCTATGCTGTTTTATTAAAAGATAAAGTTTTGCAGGCAGTGAAGGTACTGATCATTTTGTATTGCCAACCAGGTACATGATCCAGCAAATGAAAGCCGTAATGGCCAACACGACCACCCATTTGTATTTATCCCACGCTGCACGGCGTTTTCTTTGCTGCACTGCATGATTGATGGCCCGTATCATAGATTCATCCTGCCCGGCCAGGTTTATCAACAGCAAAGCGATGGGTTGCAGGTAGGAGAGCGGCAAAGGATCCGCGGCTTTTAACAGGGCATTGTTCACTGCCCGCCTGGTTGCTGTATCATTGGCTTGTTGCAGGATGCCGATATTGCTGTCACTTAGCAGTTGCCGGATATGAAAACTCAAAGCGTCATAATCTACCTGGAATATATTCATGGAGCTTACATAGCGCCTCACCCGCTCACACTCCGCCAGGATACCCGACGGTGTGAGCGCGCGTTCTACAAATGATTCTCCAATACTCCGGTTATACCATCGTTTGTAATTGTATTCTTCCCGTTGTTTGGGATCAGCAAGTACTTCCCAGGCTTCCTGTATCTCTCTGAATAAGGCGGCTGAAAGATGGTCCCCTTCGTTTTTATCAGGATGGTATTTGAGTGCCAGTCTGCGAAAAGATTTTTTGATCTCCTGCTGTGTGGCCAGCGGTGTCACTTCCAGTATTTTATAATAGTCTTTTAACTGCATATATAACTTTGCGAAAATAGCGTGTATTTGTGTTATAGATAAGGCAACAAAAACCTAAGTTTGCCGTTTTTTAGAATTAGGATATACCCCATTCTCTAAACACTATGAAGACCACTGCATCTTTTTACTTTGCCAGGCATGCGGCTATATTGGCCGCTATTGTTACAACTTTCAGTTGTCAATCTGTACCCGAAGCCAATGTAGCCATTGCTGCACCGCCTGCTGCTGCAACTGCCGCAGCAACTACAGCGCCGGCCACAGATCCCAAACCAGCGCCTGTTACCCCTGCCAGGGCAGTACGCGTAGATCCTGCCACCGTATTGGCCCGTAAAGAAGTGCCCATCCTTTGTTATCACCAGATACGTGACTGGCGCGATACCGATTCCAAAACAGCCCAGAACTATATTGTACCCCCACAGGCATTCCGTGATCAACTGAAGATGTTGGCCGATAATGGGTACCATACTATTTTGCCCGACCAGTTATACGCCTACCTTACCACCGGAGCGGCACTGCCACCCAAACCCATCATGCTGACTTTTGATGATACCGACCTGGACCAATTTACCGTGGCTACCCCCGAAATGGATAAATATGGTTTCAAAGGCGTATTCTTTATCATGACAGTTTCTTTGGGAAGACCCAATTACATGAGCAAGGCACAGGTAAAAGCCTTGTCCGACTCAGGTCATTCCATAGGCTCCCATACCTGGGATCACCACAATGTAAAACAATACCAGGGGCAGGATTGGGTAACACAGATTGAAAAACCATCCAAGCAACTGGAAACAATTACCGGTAAACCCATCAGCTATTTTGCTTACCCTTTTGGTTTGTGGAATCCAGCGGCCATACCCCAGTTAAAGCAACGTGGTATGATTGCAGCCTTCCAGTTATCGGGCAAACGGGATGTAAACGATCCCTTGCATACCATCAGGCGCATTATTGTACCTGGCGCCTGGAAACCCGCTACCTTGCAATCCTGGATACAAAAAAGCTTTTAATCGTATTATAATACCTTTTACGCTGACTGATCACGCGTTTAAAAAGTTCGCCCCTTATACCCATAAGGGGCGTTCTGCATTTATAGCCTGCTCTGCTTTCTTTGCCTCCTTCTGATGGTCACGGTGTAACCCCTAATGGAACCTATCGGGCAGAGAAACCCGGTAAACGGTAAAAAGCGGGTTTCTGTAGAAAAATTAATTGGGCGGACGGCTTAGGTGATGTGTTCGGAAGAGCCAAGATATATTGATAATGAGTTGTTTATGAGTGTAAAGAGTATTGTGTCAGCACCTTTTTTCACGATAAGCCCCTGTCTGGTGGTGCAACGAAAAGCGATGGCCGGTTGTCTTACTACCTTGCAGGAAATTACCTGCACCTACGGGCGCAATCTTTTCCTATTATTGTAGTCAAATCTTAACCTGTGAAGTGTTGATCAGGTGATTGGTGAACCCTATTATTAAGATAAAAATCGCAAAACTGTGCAAAAAAGAAAGGCTAATAGATTATTTTGGAGTGTAGTAGCATTGGCGGGTATTACACTAAGTGGTTGTTTGAAAGCAAGTGATCCCCAGCCCCAGCCTGCTCAGGCCTATATTTCTATCCTCCATTTGGCCACTGCCCCTCCGGCGCCTGCTGTGGAGATCTATTTGAACAGTGAAAAAGCATCCAATTCATTTGCTGCAGGTGGTATTTCACAAACCTACTCCCCCATAAAAAGGAATGCTTATACCATCTCTTTCAAAAAATCAGGCAGTGATAGCCTGGTAGCCAGTGTACCCGCTACCCAATACGATTCACTGGGTTTTTATACCATTGTATTGTATAACCGGCCTAATGGGCACGCGGATGCCGTCCTGGTAGAGGACGATTTTTCGGGTCTTTCCCTGGATAAGGTTTTTGTACGTTTCTTTCACATGAGCCCCTCTATCTCCAACCTGGGCCCTGTGGATGTGTTTATGGATAATACCAAGATCAGTGAGCAACGTAGCCTGGCCGATAATGAATTCAATACATCCTTTAATCAATTCCGGACCGCTACTACCGGCTACCACTCTTTTACGGTAAAGCCGACTGGAAAGGATAGCGTGATTGCTACAACCAGTTCAGATGTAAGCCTCCTGGCAGGCAATGCTTATACCATCTATTTGGCGGGTAATACAGGCGGCACAGGAGCCAATAAATTATCGGTAGGTATACTGAGGGCGGCCAACTAATCCTTCTGTTCAACGCATTATATAAAAAGGATGTATCCATAATGGGTACATCCTTTTGGTTTTAATCAGCCCTGACTCGTCGTTTTTAATTTCGTATAAAGGAGCTTTGCCTGTTCAATGATTTGCCCGTGAAAGACCTGTTGGAAGGATGCAATACTTCAGCCACATATCCTTCACAAAGCCGGTACGGATCGAAGCGGTTGAACTCCGCAGCCAGCTTTTTTACCCGTTGTTTGTATTGATCCTTATTCAATACTTCCTCTACACTTTCCTTTATTTGTGCTGCGGTGGGCTTTTCCGTTTTCAGGTCAATACCCAGTTTGAAATAGCCAACCCGGGCATTGATCTCCAGTTTACCTTCATGTATACCTCCCACCACCAGGGGTAACAGGTGTTGAATACCCAGTAATACACCACCATAACCACCATTCGTAACATATACATCGGCATAAGGCATCACATCATCAAACGGGATAAAATCTTCAATGATAATATTCGCAGCCGTAAATCGCTTTCTTAATTCCGCTGTTTTGGAACCACCTGTAGTGGCAATCACCAGGTGCTTTGAGTGTTGAAACGCTTCCAGCGTAGGCACTATGATCTTCTCCGGGTCTTTTTCTACCGTACCCTGCGTTACCAGGATCACCTTATCGTACTGCTCCAGTTTGGGATGGTGCCAGCGCCTTTGTTGTTGAGGTGGCAGGTAGGGCAGTAAGGGGCCAATGAAGCGGATATTACTGCCCAGGTCACTGCGTGTATATTTCAAAGCCAGGCGTACCGCTTTGTAACAGGAGCGTGGCTTTACGCGTAAGCGTATCAAATACATTCGAGGTACCGGGATCAATATCATATTGCCGGAAAATCTTGCGCATGACCTTATTGGATCTACGGAAGATTACATGATCGGCCACCCAACGCAGCATGGCCTGTTTACGCTTACCCAGGAAACTGGTAGCAGGGGTAAGGCCCAATCCCGCAGGTCCCAGATCGCGGGAGCTTTCCGTTAAAGGAACAATGCCGATACCAATCACAGGGATCCCCATTTTTTCTTTCACAAGGGGAATGGCAGAAAAGGCAACATCGGCTATCATCAGGTCGAACGGAAATACCTGGTGAATAGCACGGATGTCTTCATAATACTCTGTCGACCGTAAAATGAAAACATTGATCAGGTCAAAATTCAGCTTGCTTACTTGTGACTTACATTGCTCCCGTTCGGGAAACACCTGTTCTATATTACTGGCATTGATATCCAATGCCCTTACAAAAGGGTAATAAGGGATCCCCAGCTTATTGATCTTTTGTTCATAGAGTCCTGAAGTATACCATCGGACATCATACCCGATACTTTTTAAATGCATCGCCAGCCCCGTAAGGGGATTGAAATGGCCATCGGCAGGCACACAGGCAAAAAGGATCTTCTTCCCATTGCCCTTTCCGGGAAGCCCGTAGTATTTATTGCTTTCCATAATAACCGGTTTAATATTGATAAGACAACAATATTAAAAACCGGTAAGTTACCTGCCCTGGCCATCCTGCATGAATTGACCAGCCTGCTATATCAGTTGACGAAAGACCGGATGAACTTATTTTTCATCGTCCTCATTTTCTTCATCTGTACTATAGGCATTGTTTTCTTCATCTTCCGATCCAATCAGTTCATCGGCATCATCATCCTCACTGCCGGGTACATCGAGGTCTGCGCCACTATAGCCATTCCGGAAACCTTTTTCATTCAGCGGGTCACCATCTGCATCCGTACTGTCAAGCGCTGTTTCCCGGATGATCTGGTCTTCTTCGGCCGAAGAATATTCCGCGGCTTGTTGCAAGAGGTCCGCTTCCTCCTTACTTACGTTGGAGCTGCCTCTGTCGGCTCGGATATCTTCATCTTCCGTATAATCAAATACGCTCTTGCCTTCCTCATCGTCCGACGAAATGGTGGTATCGCCAAACTCCCGCATATGGGGTACATGAATATGCTCCTGCCCCGGAATATCCCTTACTTCCGGAAGGTCTAGCGTGGTCTCTTCACCCTGCAACTTGGCTTCGTCTTGCGGCGAATCCGTCAGGTCGCCGGAAGCAGCCTTTTTAGTCGTGGTGGGTGGGGTAGCCCTGTCAGGACTTGTCTTTGAGCCGGGTTTTGTCTTTTTCATTTTCCTGCATTTAGAAGAATAGGCTAAAATCTTGTGCCAGCCTGGGCCCGGGCCAATATGGCAGCAGCGGCCAGAAAGGAGAATACCTAATTTGCAGAAACCCTTCAGCATGAGCCGGATAATCGTTGTAAACTGGGATGATTTTTTTAGGGAACTGAACGATCAATTTATTTTTTGATTATCTTTGGAAGGATCGATTGAATTGAAGCGATTTTCTCCTCTTCTCCGTCAACATTGAGCGCCTGCCATATTTAAAGTTTACCCGATTTTTTGCCAACGTATTGCTTCCGTGCCCCTGAGCTGAAAACAGTGTCAGTATTTGCTGTACACGCAACGAAGTATTTTCAGTATTCCGATCAACCTATAAAAAATCTGATGGCATGAAAAAGCTACAATACAATTACCTGCCTGCTGACGGTTCCAGCAGCACAGGGAAGGCAACGAAGGGTAAAGCAACCGTGAAAGCGCCAGCCACAAAAGCTACACCAGCACCTCCTGATGAAGAAACGATCAGTCGTTTAAATGCTATTGCCCGTGAATATCCTTTTTGCGCGTATTTCAAGCAAACTGGGATCACTTTATTATAAAAAACACAACTGGATCAACATAGCTGGATGGTGCTAACAGCACTGTTTATACGATCTGTGTATTATATCGTTATTCCCTGCAACAGGCACATCGTGCCAATAATCAAAACCAACTGTTACATGAGAAAAGGCCGTCTCAATCATATTTGAGATGGCTTTTCTATGCATTGCTACATCTCCATCTTCTCCTGCCAGAGTGCTCTTTTTGTAAGAGCATACTACCCTAAAGCTAAAAAGCTGGATCTATCGTACTAGCGTTACAACTCCTTTATTGACTTGAATGGGCTCATTGGCCAATTGCCAGGTGCAGGTCCATGTATAACCTCCCGTATCTTGCATACGGCCATTAATGGTACCATCCCAACCGGTATTTCTATCTTGTGTGAAAAAGATCTGCTGCCCCCACCGGTTAAAAATAGTAAGCTCATACCTGATTACCGGTCCCTGTAATATGGGTTTAAACAGGTCATTTTTCCCATCCCTGTTAGGAGAGAAGGCGCTGGGGATGAAGACGCCCTTAAGGCACTCTTTGGGGAGAATTTTAATGGTATCAGATCCGATGCATCCGAATTGGTCAGTAGCGAGAAGCCAATAAAGACCACTTGTTTTTATAGCTAGGGTGGTTGCCGTAGCCCCTGTACTCCAGGTATACTTTTTAAAACTGCTGGCGGGAATGATAGTCATACTGGCATAGGTACATAACATGGTGTCGGCTGGCAGAAAGCCAGTAGGCACTGGCAGTATTTGTTTTATCCAGACTGTATCGCTACTGGAACAATGGTTAGCATCTGTAAATTTTACCCAATATTTACCCGTTGTACTGATCGTTATTTGGGACTGGGTGGTGCCGTCCTGCCATAGGTACCTGTCGAAATTATTGCCAGGCGTCAATATGCGGGTGGTAGCTGTACATAGGAAAGCGTCTTTGTTGAGCTGGCTAACAGGATTGGCGTATACTTTGAGTATTTGTAGGGTATCGGAGGAGGGACAATTATTAGGAGCCTTGGCATTAACTATAAAAATTCCGGCATTCCTGGCAACAATAGTTTGTGAACTGGCTCCTGTACTCCAGCTATAGGATTGAAAACCTGCGCCGGCATTTAGTACCAGGCTATCTCCAAAACAGAAACTGGTATCTTTTCCCAATGAAATGACCGGAGACGTATTCACCTTGATCCTGATAGAATCGTAGGCAAAGCAACCGGGTGTTTTTTCAGCCGCAACATGGTACATGGTATCAATACCGGGAAACGCTACCAGTTGTTGATTTTTGGTAGACAATACATTATAGGAAGGGCTCCAGGAATAGTTTAAGAAACCAGCGGGTGCAGAGATGGTAATAGAATCCTTGTTACACTTGCTCTTTTCTGGCCCCAGATCAAAAGGAATGGGCGGTGCCGCCTTTACTTCAATAGTATCGGTATATAGAGTGCCACAGGCATTGGTGGCAGTTACATAATATTTACCGGGCTGCTGTACCAGGTAGGTAGAATCAGTAGACCCATCCTGCCAGCGGTAAGTAAAAAATCCCTTTCGGGCGTTCAATTTCAGCGTATTGGATGGACAGAGAGAGGTGTCTTTACCCAGGTCAATTTTATCAGGGGATATCAATACCGTGATTTTAATCGAGTCTGCCTGAGCTGCACAACGTCCATCAATGGCCGCATAGATCTTACCTTCCCAGTTGGAGGTTATCTGTAGACTGACAGTAGTATCATTCAGAAAGTTTACCTTGCTAATGGCCGACGTATCGGGCAATTGCCAGTTGACCCAGGCGCCGCATTCCCTGTTTTTATAGGCCGTCAATACAATAGTCTGCTGACCGGAGCAAAGTGTATCAGGGCCATGTACTTTCAGTGTATCACACCAACTTTGCTGTACACATCCATCCCTGGATTGAAAGACCAGATCCTCAGCATAAATATCATTGGCCACTTCATAAAACTGATTAGTCGGGAAACCACTCCAGCCATTGGTATAAGGAACATAGTCCAACGAAGTGAGCCTGGCAAAATTGGTATCCAATCCCATGCATAGTGCATTGCCGGAAGTATCACTGTTATGCATTTTCACAAATTCAACATAGGCTTTGGCCTCAATAGAAGCATAATAGATCTGTAAGTGAGCATCGGAGCCATCTCCAAAAGATATGAACGATGCACCCCAGGGAAGTACTGCATCGTTATAGGTTACCTTTCGTTGTTTCTGAAACTGGCCATCCTGTATGGCGCCCATATAAATGTCTTTACTGGTGGCAGTGACCTGCTGGTGGACGGCGAAATTTATTTTACCTGATTGACCGATACTAATATGATCGTAGCTTGTTATATTGTCTGTAACCGGTGTCCCGATCAGGTAGCCAGCCACATAATTGTAGTCCCTGTCAAATTCTATGACAGAGAAGTAATACGTTTCTGTGGTCCTGGGTATGTTTGCATCAAATACCTTTCCTGCCATGATGAAATGTCCATTGTCAAGTCGGGCAGTTCCTATTTCGTAACCGGCAAATTGTGTCCAGAAATTGGTCAGGTATACTGTACCTCGTTGTATGCGTGCATGTTCACCCATTAAAGCACCCGTTTGATAATTGAATCGCAGAAAGGTCATATTGGTAACCAGGTCCCATTCGTATGGGGAACCCGACCGGCCCATAACGACCACTTCATTATTGACGAAATAAATGCCATCTGCCCAACTTTGGTTACTTCGGTGCTTTAGTGCTGTGCTCCACACCATATTGCCGGATGCATCAAGCCTGAAGGCAACTCCGGTAGGACAATAGACCGTAGTACCGGCCACCAGCAGTTCGCCACTAATACCTTCGGCCATTGATCTGATGTCTAGGTAACCAGCAGGGTTACAGGTGGTTAATGAGGTCCGGAATTTTTTTGCCCATATAATATCTCCAGTCCCGGTTAATTTAGCCACCCAGGTATCGTTTTGTTGGGCAACCGAATTGTAATAGCCCGCAATAGCCAGACTGCCATCGCTAAGCTCTACTACTCTTTTGATCGGCATTTCAAAATTGATTGACCCCTTGAGTTTTTTGGCCCATAGTACATTACCCAGGCTATCATATTTTACCAGGAGACCAAAGTACTGCCAATCCTGAGTCCTGTCCCAAATGCTGCCCGATGCCAGTATACTGCCATCTTTCAACTTAAGGGTGGATCCATTAAGATAAAATTGCCCATTGTCTGTCCAGGATAGTTTCTGATAGGAACTATCCTTACAAGTGGCTATTTGCATAGCCCGTTGTATATTGGCTGGGCGTTTTTGAAACAATTGGCGTTTCATGGATGAGTGAATCGCAGGGGCCCCGGCAATACCTGGTGCTCCCTGGTTAATACCAGCAGGTGTATTACCAGTAAGATCCCGGTTTTTCAATAACCATTCTCTGCCGGAAAAATGTACACTTTCTGTATAAATACGTAGTGCTTCTGAGTGAAGCCCGCCCGGCAGCGAATCGGGTTGACCAGGTTGTTTTTTATTTTCCTGTCCGGAAACAGGTTGAAAAAATAGTAAGGCTAGCAGCAATAGATAGCCTGCAAATTGGGTTTTCCTGGGGTGGTGCAATAACATAGATAATCTTAGGTCAGCGGGTTAATCAGGTAATGTACAAAGATTAAATAAAACAGTTTTATATTATTATTTTACTACCACCCCTGTCTCCAACCTTGCGTATTTTTGACGGATTGCAGGTGTATCATCCTTTGGCAAAAAACACTACTGCCTGCCAAAAGAGGATGTCCGTTATAAATGGAAGCTGTTATGAAAAGACTATTTGTATTGGTGACAGGGTTGATCGCTGCCCTTCGTGTAAGTGCCCAGTTTGATGATTCCACCCATTATTATGTGAAATTCACCACCACCGGTATTTTTAACAGAACCAACGATGCCCGGTCGTTCGTATTGAACAATGGACTTGGTTTCCAGGTCAACAAAGAAAAGCTCACCATTAACAGCAGCACCACCTGGATCTATGGCCGGCAGGGGAGCAGGCTTACCAATAATGATTTTGCTACCGCCCTCAACATGGATTACCTCAAAAACAATCAACGTTTGTATTATTGGGGCCTCGTTACTTTTACCACCAGCTATTCCCTCAAGATCAATCACCAGTTACAGGCCGGGGCCGGTGTAGGCTATAATTTTATCAATAAAGAAAATGCTGAACTGGTCATCAGTGATGGATTGTTGTATGAAACCAGCAACCTGGAACTGCCACAGCGTGGACACGACCAATACCAAACGGTGCGCAATTCACTGCGCATAAAATACAAGTGGGTCATTAACCACCAGGTAGTGTTTGAAGGCATGCACTTCTGGCAACCTTCCCTGGAACGTTTTGATGATTATATTATCCGTTCCAATTCTTCCCTATCTATCAAACTCAGGAAATGGCTTAGCCTTACCACCGCACTTACCTACAATAAATTAAGCCGTACCAACCGTGAGAACCTGTTGGTGAACTTTGGATTCGTTGCAGAGCGTTACTTCTAAAAGGTACCCTTTGCTAGAATACCTTTACAGTATTCCGGAGTGATCTGCCATGGTAAACGGCAAAATAAAAGGGCTGGCCCAAGGCCAGCCCTGTATAAGGCATTCTTATGTTTTTATAGCTTATTGCGCTTCCACTTCGGCATAGGAGCTTACCGGCTCACAGGTACAGATCAGGTTCCTGTCGCCATGCGTATTGTTAACGCGGGCTACAGATGGCCAGAACTTGTTGCTGCGGATATAAGGCAGCGGGAAAGCAGCCTGCTGGCGCGTATAGCCATGCTTCCACTCATCAGCTGTGATTACAAACTGCGTATGTGGTGCATTCTTCAGCGCATTGTCTTTCTTATCGGCTTTGCCTTCTTCTATCGCACGGATCTCTTCACGGATGCTTAAAAGTGCATCACAGAAACGGTCCAGCTCCGCTTTATTCTCACTTTCCGTAGGCTCGATCATAATGGTGCCGGGTACCGGGAAACTCAGCGTTGGTGCGTGGAAACCGTAGTCCATCAAACGCTTGGCCACATCTTCCGCTTCAATTTCGGCCGACTTCTTGAAAGGACGCAGGTCTACAATGAATTCGTGTGCACACTGACCATTGTGGTTGGTATACAGGATCTCATATTCTTCCTGCAACCTGGCGCGCATATAATTGGCATTGAGGATAGCGTATTCAGTAGCCAGTTTCGTGCCTTCCTGTCCCAGCATACGGATATAACCATAGCTGATGAGCAGGATGGAAGCCGAGCCATAAGGAGCCGCACTCACCGCACTCTTGCTACCCAATGAAACGTGACCAGGCAAATAAGGAGCCAGGTGTTGCTTCACACAGATGGGGCCCATGCCGGGACCACCGCCACCGTGGGGGATAGCAAAGGTTTTGTGCAGGTTGAGGTGACAAACATCGGCGCCGATAAGGCCCGGTGCTGTTAAACCTACCTGCGCATTCATATTGGCGCCATCCATGTATACCTGGCCGCCATGCTGGTGAATGATATCCGTAATTTCTTTTACTGTTTCTTCGTATACTCCATACGTACTGGGGTAGGTGATCATGATACCTGCCAGTTCCTTGCTGTATTGAGCAGCCTTGGCCTTGAGGTCATCAACATCAATATAACCATTTTCCAATGCTTTCACTACCACCACCTTCATGCCGGCCATAACAGCACTGGCAGGGTTGGTGCCGTGGGCGCTGATGGGGATCAGCATCACATTGCGGTGACTTTCGCCACGGCTGGCAAAATAATCCCTGATTACCAGCAGTCCGGCGTACTCGCCCTGTGCACCACTATTGGGCTGCAGGCTGCAGGCATCAAAGGCAGTGATCTGGCTCAGGTAGTCACCCAGTTCACGAATGATCTGCTGATAACCCTGTGTTTGATCTGCCGGTGCAAAGGGGTGTATCTTACTCCAATGCGCCCAACTTAAAGGGATCATTTCACTGGCTGCATTGAGCTTCATGGTACAGGAACCCAGTGAGATCATCGAGGTATTGAGCGACAGGTCTTTGTTTTCCAGTTGTTTGATGTAACGCATCATCTCCGTTTCACTGTGGTGCGTGTTGAACACCGGATGCGTTAAGAAGGGGGAGGTACGCGTCAGGCCAGTAGGCAGGTGGTACAATCCAGCATCTTCACTTACGCTAAAACCTGCTACACTGTGCTCATTGGGCATATCCAGCAGCAGCAGGATATCCAGTACATCACTCAGGTCCGTGCTTTCATCGAGTGAAATACCGATGATGTTATTATCGTAGTAACGGAAATTAATACCCGCCTTTTCAGCTTTGACCTTAATGCTTGCACTGTCTTCTACTTTAATAACTACCGTATCAAAGAAATTATCGTGCAATACTTCATAACCTTCCGCTTGCAGTTCTTCGGCCATTGCATTGGCCAGTACCGTAACGCGTTTGGCAATATCTTTCAGGCCGGCAGGACCATGATAAACCGCATACATAGCAGCCATATTGGCCAGCAGCGCCTGCGCAGTACAAATATTAGAGGTCGCTTTTTCCCGCTTGATATGCTGTTCCCGTGTTTGTAACGCCATACGCAGCGCGCGGTCGCCCTGTGCATCAATGCTTACACCGATGATACGGCCAGGGATATTGCGTTTGAAATCATCTTTTGCGGCAAAGAAAGCGGCATGGGGACCACCAAAACCAAGGGGTACTCCAAAACGCTGGGCCGAACCACAGGCCACATCAGCACCCAATTCACCGGGAGGGGTGAGCAACGTAAGTGCCAACAGGTCCGTTGTCATCACTACCAAGGCTTCGGCTGCATGTACTTTGCTGATAAAACCACGGTAATCTTCAATAGAACCTTTATCATTGGGGTATTGTACCAGTGCGCCAAAATAGCTCTGGTCAATAACCGCTGTTCTGTAATCACCAAACACTACTTCAATGCCAACAGGTACGGCCCGGGTTACCAGTACATCCTTGGTTTGTGGGAACGTATCATTGTCTACAAAGAACTTCGGACGGGCAATATGATCATGGTCCCTGTTGAGCGTATTGAAGAACATCGTCATGGCTTCTGCAGCTGCAGTGGCCTCATCCAGCAGGGAGGCATTGGTCAGCGGCAGGCCCGTCAGGTCGGCCACCATCGTTTGGAAGTTCAGCAGGCTTTCCAGGCGGCCTTGCGAAATTTCGGCCTGGTAAGGCGTATACTGCGTATACCAGCCTGGATTTTCAAACACATTGCGGAGAATAACACTGGGAACGATATTGTCATAATAGCCTTGGCCAATATAGGTCTTGTAGGTTTTATTCTTCAGGGAAATATCTTTCAGCAAATGCAGGTATTCGTGCTCACTGATAGCCGCCGGAATATTCAGGGCCTCACTCATACGAATGGCAGGAGGTACCGTTTTATTGATCAGGGAATCAAGACTGGGTTCACCAATGGCTTTCAACATCTGCCGGGTCTCGGACTCATGGGGGCCAATATGGCGGTGGATAAATTCGGAGTTTTGCTTTTCAAACAGACTCATATATAGTATTAATTTCTAATTTACAATGTGAGGAGTACCACATGCGAACGGAGGTGCAGGAAAAAGACTACCTCGGAATTGACCATAGACCTTGCGGTAACCCTTCTAAAAGGCTGCAAAGTTACTACGATTAATCCAGACTAACAGGTGTTTGCGCAACTCGGTGCATTAAATGGGGAAAACCGCTGATAGCCAAGGTGGTATTAGCTTATAGGAGTTAGCTTTTGACACTTTCGAACAATAGTCTGCGAAGCATGCCTAAAAGCTAATGGCTAAATACTAACCGCTTCAGGAATTTCACTACTTTCAGCCGACCAAAATTACCCATGGATTCAACCAATTGCTTAAACTGTAACACCGTCTTGGAGCCTGCACAAAGATTTTGCCCTCAATGTGGCCAACAGGCTGTTATTCACCGTTTTTCCGTGCCCCATTTCCTTCATGAGTTTTTTCATGCCTTTACTCATACTGACAAGGGCATTTTTCACCTGCTTAAGTCATTAGTTACCAGGCCCGGCGCTACGGCCAGGGAGTATATCCGGGGTAGGCGGAAAGCCTATTTCAACCCTTTTACTTTTTTCCTCATCGTGATGGGGATATATGTACTGGCCGATGCTTTTTTTATCAGGTCTTCACCTCCCATCGAGCCCAACCAGCAGGTGCTGGCCCATATACCTACCCAGGAGGGGAAGCAAAAGTATATCGGGATGCTTCACCGGGGCAATAAAGCCCGTCAATTCATGGAAAAAAAGGCCAATATAGTGGCCATGATTGCTGTTCCACTTATTGCTTTGGTATCCTGGCTATTCTTTTACCGAAAGGGATACAATTATGCCGAGCATTTGACCGCCAACCTGATGTTTGTGGTATTCAGTAACCTGGTATTTGTGTTACTGGTATTTCCGTTGCAGGCACTGTTCAGGGGGAGTGCAATTGCCGGATGGCTGCCCCTGGCAGGGATGGTATTACAAGCACTGTACCTATGTTGGTGTTACAATGGCTTTTTTGAATTGAGAACGGTGGGACAGCGTACCAAATCCTTATTGGTAAGCTTATTTGCCATTGTGTTGTGGTTTATATTCTCACTCACCATAATGGCAGTATACATCTATCAAAGCTGGGATTTCTATCAATTCTTCGGCAGGATGTTGGGAAGAGGCTAAACGCTAAAAGCTAGCAACTTTTATTAGCGCTTAACCGTAATCGGCTCTTCCTTCAATTTGGTCAGTTTTCCATCCTCCACTTCCCGCATCTGCTCACTGGTAAGGCGGCTGCCATCATGGCTCCAGCCGGGAGGACCAAAAACATAACCCCACTTTTCCTTCAGGCCAATATCCGTACGGTTTATGTCCTTGAAGATGTTTTGCCATTCGTGAAATACCACCGTAACAGGGGTTTCCTTCTCAATATTGGTGGTAAGACCATACCTGATAGGCTGATAGGTCTCCACGGGCAATTCAGCCTGGAAGGTGCCAAACAGCTTGTCCCAGATGATCAGGAACATGCCCATATTCTTGTCGAGGTACTTGGCATTGGAGGCATGGTGCACCCGGTGGTGGGAGGGGGTAACCAGTATATGCTCCAGCCAACCCATTTTATGGATCAACTCCGTATGTACAAAAATGCCCCAAATTTGAGTAGCCGAATAGATAAATACAATGTCTATCGGGGCAAATCCCATCAGGGCCAGCGGAATGAAATAGATGAAACGATACAGCGGCTGGAATACCGAAGAACGGAAACCTACCGTAAAATTCATGTATTCAGAAGAGTGGTGGGTAACATGAACAGCCCAGAATAACCGGACCTCATGATCAAAGCGGTGCAACCAGTAATACAGGAAGTCTTCCAGTAACAACAGCATGAACCAATACACCACTACATGGGTGAAAGAGAAAACCTGGTGACGGTAAAAATAATCCAGCACCAGCAGGTAAGCCCCTCTGAACAACAGGTCAATAGCACCATTCATCAACATCAGGTAGCAGTTGATGGCTGTGTCCTTCCAGGTATAAGCTTTGCGGTGACGGTAATTGCTCAATAACACCTCCAACCCGATGATGATAAGGTACACCGGCGTGCTGATAAGGATGAGTATTTGTTCCCGTAATGAATCCATGCGGTGGCAAAAATAAGCAACTGATGCTAAATGAATTGTCAAAAAATAGCCGCCTGCTTTATCTTATCCTGAAGTTAGTGGGATGACTTGTGAAGCGGTGGTTAACAGCCATGTCCGGTACATGGTCAGTTTCTATTATGCGTATTGCATGGCTATAGGTTTCAATATGGAAGTGGCTCTTAATCAATCAGCTTGCATCGCTTGTGCGATAGGTTGATGGCTTCTTAACTGCTCACTGGTTTGCCGGCTGCCATCATGGCTCCATCCCGGAGGGCCAAAAACGTACCATAATTTTTGTTTCCAGGTTAGACCAGGCTGTTGTAAGTCTTTCAGGATGGCTGCCCATTCATGAAAAACAATGGTGGGCAAACTATCTTTTTCCGGTGGTGTAGTAAGTCCATACCGGATGGGTTCATACTGATGGGCGGGTAACTCTTCCTGGAAGGTCCCGAATAGTTTATCCCAACAGATGAACATAGAACCCATATTGCGGTCGAGGTAGCGGGTATTGGATGCATGGTGAACGCGGTGGTGGGAGGGGGTAATGAATATATATTCCAGCCAACCTAGTTTACCAATCTTTTCAGTATGTGTGAAGATGGCCCATATTTCCGTGATGGAATACATCAATAAAATATCTGCCGGTTGAAACCCCAGTAGTGCTACCGGGATAAAGAATGCAAAACGGTACAATGGTTCCAATACACCTGCCCGGAAACCTACACTAAAATTGAAATGTGGTGAAGAGTGGTGATTGACATGCACTGCCCAGAATAACCGGCAGGTATGACTTAGCCGATGCAGCCAGTAATGTGTCATATCTACCAGGAACAATAATAACATCCAGTAAACAAATGAATGGTTGAGCGTAAAAAGTCCATAGCTAAAGAAGAAGGCCAGCAAGGCAAAGCTGAGGCCCCGCATTACAAGGTCTACCACTCCGGCAAAAATACTGAGGCAAAAGTTTTGTACCGTATCCCGGCGGCTATAGCTATGTGTATGATGAACATTACTTAAAATGATCTCTGCTCCGATGATGATGACATAGAGTGGTGTGGTGATCAACACCAGTATTTGCTGATGAAGTGTACCCATGGTTTCGCGTACTTCAAAAAAAGTACCACCCAATCCTGCAGAGGTTCAGTAACTTGCAGGGGTAAAATAGTTCTAATCTAATTCTAATCTGGTTTTAATGACAGGGATGCTGTAAGTGGTTCCTGTGGAATGATTTAGCTGATGGAGAATCCGATAAACGATAACTGGCAAAAAAAGGCGGCTGCCAATCAGAAACAATACAAACAGTTCCTGAAGCAGGCCGATAAGAATAAAGTGTTGAAACAATTGCCCGATTTGCATGAAGAGGCTTTCAGCAAGGTGGATTGTTTACAATGCGCTGCCTGTTGTAAAAACTATTCTCCCCGCTTTAAAACACCTGATATAAAGCGCATCAGCAAACACCTGAGGATGAAAGAAAGTACCTTTATTGATACCTACCTGCGCCTGGATGAAGAAGGCGATTATGTAGTGAAAACTACACCTTGCCCCTTCCTGGGAACTGATAATTATTGTACTATTTACGATCAACGTCCCTCTGATTGCGAACGATTTCCCTATACCAACGAGGATGTACTATTGAAACGTCCTAATCTCACCTTAAAGAACGTTAGTTTTTGTCCCGCTGTACATTATGTCATGGAAAAGTTATTGCAGCAAACGGGTAAATAAATAAGAAAATAGTAACGGAGAACACAACAACTGAACGATATTTTTTGTATAATTCAGCTATTGCCAGCATTGGAATTCATTCAAAGACGAGTAAAACAGACTGCCCATGCATTTGCCTAAATTGATTATTGATCTTGCGCTCATATTGGGGGTGGCCGGTATTACTACCTTGCTGTTCAGAAAGCTGAAACAGCCCGTAGTACTGGGTTATATCCTGGCGGGCATACTGGTAGGTCCTCATTTGGCCTGGACCCCTACCATCTCAGATGAGGCCGATGTAAAAGTATGGGCCGAGATCGGGGTCATCTTCCTCCTGTTTAGCCTGGGTCTTGAATTCAGTTTCAAAAAACTGGTACGTATTGGCGGCACCGCTTCTATAACCGCCATTGTAGAAATTGCAGGTATGTTATTGCTGGGCTTCATGGTGGGCCGGCTCATGGGATGGTCTACCATGGACAGCATCTTCCTCGGCGGTATCTTATCTGTTTCTTCCACGACCATCATCATACGCGCATTTGAAGAGTTGGGTATCAAGAGCCAGCGATTTGCAGGTATTGTATTTGGCGTACTGATCGTTGAAGACCTGGTGGCCATCCTGCTCATGGTGATCCTATCCACCTTGGCTGTAAGCCAGCAATTTGCCGGTGGCGAAATGCTGGTATCCTTATTAAAACTGGTTTTCTTCCTGGCCGTATGGTTCCTGGCCGGCATTTTTATATTGCCCACCTTTTTGCAAAGAGCGCGAAAGCTCATGAGTGAAGAAACCTTATTGATCGTATCCCTGGGACTTTGCCTGGGTATGGTGGTATTGGCTACGCAGGTGGGATTTTCACCAGCCCTCGGCGCTTTTGTGATGGGCTCCATCCTGGCCGAAACCACCATGGCCGAACGGATTGAACACCTGGTAAAACCAGTGAAAGACCTGTTTGCCGCCGTATTCTTTGTATCCGTGGGTATCATTTTTGATCCCCATACCATCATCGAATACAAGTGGCCCGTTATCATCCTCACCCTGGTTACCATCTTTGGCAAACTCATCAGTACCACCGCCGGCGCCTTGCTTTCCGGTCAGCCATTGAAACAATCTATCCAGTCTGGTATGAGCCTGGCACAGATCGGCGAGTTTTCCTTTATCATTGCTTTGCTGGGCGAAAACCTCAAAGTAACCAGTGGGTTCCTGTATCCAATTGCCGTGGCTATATCGGCCATTACAACTTTCACCACGCCCTACCTCATTAAGTTTTCCGAACCCTTGTATAACCAATTGGAGAAGCGCCTGCCCATGAAGTGGAAACTGGCCATCAACCAATATGGTACAGGCGCCCAAACCATTCAGGCCGAAAGCGACTGGAAACTGGTACTGCGTTCTTACCTCTCTGTGATGATCATCAATTCTGTGATCGTAGTAGCCCTCATCCTGTTATCTTCCAATTTCTTATTGCCCCTGATTGGTGGCTCTGTGGCCAGTCCCACCCTGGCAGCCGCCATCACTGGTATTATTACTTTAATTGCCATAGCGCCATTCTTGTGGGCACTGGCCATTCGTCGACTGAATTCCTTTGCGTATGCCAATTTATGGCTGGATAAAAAATACAACCATGGTCCCCTGGTAATGCTGGAAGTGGTGCGCAACGTATTGCTGGTAGTATTGGTCGGTTTTCTGGTAGACAGGTTGTTCAGCGCCATGATTGCCGTATTGGCTGTATTGCCCGTGATCATTGTAGTGCTGCTCATCTTCTCGCGCAGGCTCCAGTCTTTTTACTCTCGTATCGAAAAACGCTTTTTGTCCAACCTCAATGAAAGGGAGGGTGCTACCCATGGCTTGCCCAACCTGTCGCCCTGGGATGCCCACCTGGCTTATTTTACCATTCAGCCTGAGTCGCCGGTGATCGGTAAGACCTTGCAACTACTGGCCTGGCGTGAACAATATGGTGTGAATGTGGCCTCCATCGAAAGGGGGAAGCGGACCATCTATGCACCCACGCGCAATGAGATGATCTATCCCTATGATAAAATAGCCGTCATAGGCACCGATGTGCAATTGGAGAAATTCCGGACCGTAGCCGAATCAGAAACAGTGCAGGAGGAAAGGGGAGTGGCCCGCGAAGATATCACCCTCAATAAGGTGATCATTGATGAACATACAGACCTGCGCGGTAAATCCATCCGTGCTTCCGGTATCCGCGAAATGGTAAATGGATTGGTAGTAGGAATAGAGCGCAATGGCGAACGTATCCTCAACCCCGATTCTACCACCATCTTTGAATGGGATGATGTAGTATGGATCGTAGGCGACCGCAAGCAGTTGCAGAAACTGGTGAAGGAATAGAAAGGGTAGAAGCTACCCATCTTTAATATTCGAATTTCCTCAAGGTGGGTGCTTTAAACCACATGACCAGTACCACTAATAAGGTCATAGAACCGCCGAAGATCACCGAAGGCACAATACCCATGAGTTTGGCGGCAATACCGCTTTCAAAACTACCTATCTCATTGGAGGAGTTGATGAACATGGAATTGACAGACGATACCCGCCCGCGCATATGGTCGGGCGTTTTCAACTGAAGGATGGTACCTCGCACTACCACACTAATGCCGTCCAGTGCACCACTGATCAACAGTGCGATAAAAGAAAGCCAGTATAGTTTTGACAAACCAAAGGCGATGATACACAATCCAAAGCCGGCCACTACGCACATTAGAATAAATCCTTGATTGCGGCGCAACGGGTAAAAAGTAAGGATGAGGATAATGGTAATGGAGCCAATATCTGCTGCGGCATTGAGCCAGCCAAAACCAATCGAGCCTACATGAAGGATCTCACCCGCATAGAACGGGATCATCGCTACTGCCCCTCCAAATAACACCGCAAACATATCCAGCGTCAGCGCGCCCAGCAACTCCTTGGTTTTAAATACATACTTCAATCCTTCTTTTACACTTTCCCATGTTTTTTGATCCGTATTTACATGCAGTATGGGCTTGGGTTTAATCAGCCAGACGGAAAAGGAGGCTATTGCCAGGTAACTTATGATGATCAGAAAGGAAGGTGTATAACCCGCATAAGCGATCAACAAACCAGCCGATCCATGTCCCAATACAGAGGCCGTGAGCCAGGTGCTGGAACTCCAGGTCACTGCATTGGGCAATATTTGCTTGGGCACCAATTGTGCCATGATAGAACTGGAAGTAGGGCCCGAAAAGGAGCGGGTAACACCCGTGAGGAAAATAATGAGGTAAATACCGTATTGTACAAATCGTTTACCCAGGCTGCTTTCCACCCCCGGTTGAGTTATGAACAGCAAGGCCGTTACACAAAGCAGGTACAATACAATGGTACGAAACAGCAGTGTACGCTTATCACTTTTGTCTACTACATGGCCTGAATAAAGCGCCAGTGAAATGGCCGGAATGGCTTCTGATAAGGCTACCAGCGATACCAATAAAGGGTCCTTGGTAAGCAGGTACATTTTCCACCATACCAACGTGGCCGTCATCCGCATGGCCATGATAAAGAAGAATCGTTGGGTGATAAAGTAGCGGAATTCTTTGATACGAACAGAGGCAAAGGGGCTGTTCTGACTTGGTAGTTCGGTATCCATGTGCGCAAAAATAAAACATTCCGGATTGGGAAGCCCTAATTCATACTACCTTCCTATTAACCTTAGGGGGCGCCTTCCTAAAAGGCGGCTCACCCTGGTCATTACGGTAACGTCAGGTACCGCTGACCATAATCATGGTCCTTTTCCAGTGCGTCGGTAATCACCTGCAGATGCTTTTCATTGCCCAGGAAATCGGCATTGCTGGCATCTACAAACAAGGTTTTCAGGTTGTGCTGCTTGATGTAGTTGGTATACGTTTCCTGTATCTTAAACAGGTATTCATCAGGAATGGCCTGCTCATAGGGCCGGTTGCGTTTCCGGATATTCATTTGCAGTTTATTCACCGGCACATGCAGGTAGATCAATATTTCCGGTTGCGGTATTTGCTGGTGAATGATCTCAAATAATTTCTGGTACAACCTGAACTCCTCTTCGGGCAGGTTTACCTTGGCAAAAAGCAAACACTTAATAAAAAGATAATCCGTAATCGTTACCGTCTGGAACAGGTCCTTGGTATGGATCAGTTCTTTCAATTGTTTGTACCGTTCGGCCATAAAGAACAGTTCCAACGGAAAAGCGTATTGCGAAGGGTTCTCGTAAAATTTAGACAGGAAGGGATTGTCGGCAAATGCTTCCAGGATCAGGCGGGCATTGTATTTCTTGGCCAGCAAATGGGATAAGGTAGTTTTACCCGCCCCTATATTGCCTTCGATGGTGATAAAGTGATACTTCATAATAATATGCGGGAACGTCAACGCCCATCAAAATAAAGGAAATGGCTACACAGATAGGGGGGATGAACATAATTTGTGGAAAAGTCATTCCTTCCATTTCTTCACTTCCAGCATATCCGGGCAATCCAGCAACAATTGGTGAACAGAAGTATGCAGTACGGGATGGAGCAGGCCGGGCGCTATTTCATGCAACGGCGTCAGTGCAAAACGGCGGTTCTGTACTTCCGGATGGGGGATGGTGAGAGCCGGTTCCTGTACAATATCATTATTAAAAAACAATATATCAATGTCGATGATACGGGGGCCGTACCGTTCCTGCCGCACACGGCCCAACACATTTTCTGCTGCCAGGGTACGCGTCAATAGTTCAGGGGCCGTAAAAGGGGTAACCAACAAAAGCGCCTGGTTCAGGAAAGCCTGCTGATCCGTTTTGCCCCAGGCCGCCGTTTCATAAATGGACGATTGGCGCTCAACATGGCCACAGGATTGATTAAGAACCAGTACGGCCTGTTGCAGGTGCTGAAGCCTGTCTCCTACGTTGCCGCCTATCAGTAAATACACATTATTCATATATTGCAGGCTGTCAAAGGGTCAAATATCTTTGAATTTTACATAAAATCAATAAGTTGATGAATAGCTTTCTTAAAATATTCCTGGCTACCCTTGCTGCGTTACTGGTATTTACCGTAGTGATGTTTTTCATTACACTGGGATTCGTATCCGGACTGGGCACTCCCCAAAAAGAAAAGACAGGAGCCAATGCCGTATTGATGATCGATCTGGCACAACCTTTCCATGAGGTCAAAAAAGAAAATGTGTTGGCAGGCTTTGGTGGTAAAGAACAATTCGACATTCCTGCTTTGTATGATGTGATCAGGTTGATTCGTCATGCTAAAACCGACTCCGCTGTAAAAGGTATCTACATAAAATGCGACGCCAACAGCAATGGATTTGGCGCCGGCGATGAATTGCGTACTGTCCTGCTTGATTTTAAAACCAGCGGCAAGTTCATTTATGCGTATGCAGATGTGATCACCCAAAGCGCTTACTATGTAGGCAATGTGGCCAATAAAGTGTATTGTAATCCCAAAGGAGGGCTTGACTGGCGGGGCTTTGCCATGCAATTGTTTTACCTCAAAGGCACTTTGCAAAAGTTGGACATTGAACCACAGGTATTCTATGCAGGTAAGTTCAAAAGCGCTACCGAACCTTTCCGGGAAGATAAAATGACCGATGCCAACAGGCTACAATCCTCTGTGATCATCAATGACCTGTATGGTCATTTCCTGACGCAAACCGCTATTGCCCGCAAAACTGATACCGCCAGCCTGCACCAGTATGCCAATCAAAATAGTATTCAGTTTGCCAATGATGCACTGAAGTATAAGCTGGTAGATGGGTTGAAGTATGATGATGAAGTGAAGGATGAGATCAAGGAAAAACTAAAAGTGGGCAAATATGACAAGATCAATTTTATAAGCCTGGGTAAATATGCCATGTCCGTTGATTATAAACAAAGTGGCGATAAAAAGATTGCCGTGATCTATGCCCAGGGCGATATTGTGGATGGAAAAGGTGACCAGGAATCCATTGGTGGTGAAACCTATCGCAACCTGATCCGCAAAGCAAGGCTGGATAGTGAGGTAAAGGCCATCGTTATTCGTGTTAATTCAGGTGGTGGAAGTGCCATGGCCAGCGAAAATATATGGCGGGAGCTCACCGTAGCCCGCAAGGATAAGCCCGTGGTAGTAAGTTTTGGTGATGTAGCTGCTTCCGGTGGCTATTACCTGGCCTGTAATGCCGACAGCATATTTGCCCAACCCAATACCATTACCGGTTCGATCGGGGTATTTATGCTGATACCAAATATGGAAGGTTTCCTGAAAAATAAGCTGGGTATGACCTTCGATGGGGTAAGGACTTCGCCAGAAGCCGATGGTCTTACAGTAACCAGGCCACTTTCTCCTGCCCAAAGACAATACTTACAAACCGATGTAGATAGCATCTACCACGGGTTTAAACAGCGCGTAGCCGAAGGCCGTAAAAAGTCCATTGAATATGTGGATAGTATTGGGCAGGGGCGTATCTGGAGTGGTAGCCGGGCATTGGAGCTGGGCCTGGTAGATCGCCTGGGCGGATTGGATGACGCCATTGAATGTGCAGCGAAACTGGCCAAAGTAGGCAGTTATAGCTTGAAAGAGTTTCCCGAACCCCGCAATATCTTCGATCTCATCTTTGGTAATTACCAACAAAATGCTACCCAGAAAGCCATGCGCGAAGAACTGGGAGCAGAAGGATTGAAAACCTACAATACCCTCAAGCGGGCACGGGCCATGGTAGGCGTTTCCCAGGCCAGACTGCCTTTTGAGTTTTCAATATATTAATTTAAACTAGTTTTGCTGCTCATTTAACCAGTCAATCCCTTATGCCGCAACCATATAATCAGTTCAGGGCTATGCTGGCCATTACCAAAGCCAGCCTGAAAGGTGTTTTCAGAAGCCCCAGTGCTGTGATCTTCAGTTTCGCCTTTCCCATGATCTTTATTTTGGTATTTGGATTTATTGGTGGTGGGGGAGGTATTAATGTGCGGATTGCTTTTGATAAAAGAACCGATACCACTTCGCTCTTATACCAGGCCGTTAAAACTGTGCCAGGCGTGCGCACCATACAAAAAGATGAGAAGGCCGTAATGGAAGACCTGGAAAAGGGACGCATAACGGCCATTGTAAATATCCAAAAGAGTACCGATACGATCTCTGCATATAAGATCAACTTCAAAAGTTCAGGCGCTGTCAATCCACAAAACCTGCAGGTACTGCGTTCCATATTTGAATCTATTGTAAAACGTATGGATGAAACGGCTTACCCCAATAGAAAAACAGTGGCAGCGATAAATAAACAAGTCGAGGAGGTCCCCGGCCGTGTATACCGCACCATTGATTTTATATTACCCGGGCAACTCGGATTTTCCCTAATGAGTGCTGGTGTATTTGGTGTAGCGTTCATTTTCTTCAACCTGCGACAAACCCTGGTACTGAAACGTTTCTTTGCTACCCCCGTCAAGCGATCCTATATAGTATTGGGTGAAGGTTTGAGCCGCGTGATCTTCCAGCTCATTACAGCTGTGGTGATCTTGCTGGCCGGTCATTTCTTCTTTAATTTTACCTTGATAAATGGCTTCACCACCTTCATGGAATTATTGGTATTGAGCTTTATAGGTTTGCTGGTATTCATGGGATTTGGATTTGTAGTAAGTGGAGTGGCAAAGAATGAAAGCGTGATACCTCCATTGGCCAACCTGTTTACCCTGCCTCAGTTTTTATTGGCTGGTACTTTCTTCTCCATTGATAATTTCCCTTCCTGGCTTCAACCTATTTGCCGGGTACTGCCCCTTACCCACATGAATGATGCCATGCGCAATATCGCCTTTGAAGGCGCCCATCTTACTGATTGCGGTAAGCAACTGGGTGTATTGGCCATCTGGGGCGTTATCAGCTATGTGGCCGCTGTTAAAGTATTCAAATGGGAGTAATCCCGATTTTTTAAATATCCAATATGCGATTTGTAAAATTAGGATTGATCAGTATCGTAGGGCTGTTCCTGGTCATTTACCTCATGTCCCTGCTCATTCCTTCCCATGTACGTATCTCCCGCGCTATTAATATCAGCGCCCCGGTCGATAGTATTAAGCATAACCTGTCCGACCTGCGTCAGTGGCAACAATGGAATATCTTGATCAACACGGCTGAAAATACCAATCCCAGGTATAGCCAGAATGGATTTACCAGCGATCAGTTGCAGGTGTTATTGACTGGCGCCCAAAACGATACCGTTAAAACAGCCTGGCGCATGGAAGATGGCAAGGGACAGGAAATTGGCAGTGGATTTACCCTGCATACTGCCGATAATACCACCGTAGTGCAGTGGTATTTTGACTTTCACCTGAAATGGTACCCCTGGGAAAAATTTGGTAGCATTATTTTTGATAAGCAATTAGGACCGCCGATGGAGCAATCATTGGGGGAACTCAAAAAAAAGCTGGAAACCCCGGTTCATTAGGTTAATTTCATTGCCACTAAAACAAATACGATAATATGAAAAAGCTATTGTTCCTTGCCGCCATAGCCTTCGTCGGCAGTATGTTCGTTCCAGCCGATGCTACAGCACAGAAAAAAAGCCCTCATGAGTCCATCACGCACAAGGGAATCGTGGTTGATTATGGCCGTCCCTACAAAAAAGGTCGTGAAATATTCGGAGGCCTGGAGAAATACGGAAAGGTTTGGCGTACCGGAGCCGATTCCGCTACCATGATCACTTTTCCCAAAGATGTAACCGTTGGAGGCAAACCAGTTAAAGCGGGCAGATATAACCTATTCACCATCCCCAACGAAAAAGAATGGACCATTATCCTCAACAGTGAATTGGGACAATGGGGCGCATATGGTTATGATAAGATCAAATCCCACGATGTTCTCCAAATAACTGTACCCGTTAAAAAGCTGGACGCTGTAGTAGAACAACTCACCATCCGCTTTACACCTAAAAACGACATGATCATCGAGTGGGATCAAACACAGGTTGCTGTGCCCATCAAGATATAATTAGTTAAAGCATTGAATGCAAAAGAGGCGGCCATAGGGTCGCCTTTTTTTTGTATGGGTTACTCTTGAATATTAGGGATCAGCTGTTTATATTTGAGCGTAATCCTAACTCCGGTCAATGAAGATAATCACTCAGTTTTTTGTTTTAATAATGGGTATCTTTTTTCTGATAGTATCCTTCTTCCAATTTAAGGAGATAACCTACAATGCCAGTAACCTTATACCCCATGCCGGTACAATGTTGTCTGTGGACACCTCAACCGAATTGACCAGTGGAAAAAAGGTTTTAACCCTCCAACTTGAAAATGACACGACCCATTATGTGGTATCAAGACTGGTGAATTACTTGTTTGATAATCTTAAATATGGCGACAGTATTCAGCTCTATACCAAGCCAGTGCCCTTCTTTGGTCATATTGTTGCAGAGCCCGGTTCAAGCTGGACCTCTAAAAACCCCCATGAGGTCTTCCATTTGGTTTTGACTGCTAAGAAGGATGTACTCATTGATTTTGAAGAAAATAAGCGAAATGCACGAACATTGGCTTGGATATTTCCATTAATAGGACTGTTGATCATTGGTTATTTTTTCTATCTGCGCTCGGGAAAGAAAAGTCGTTTTATTATGCAGATAGGTTCGGATGAATAAACCTTTGACTTTGTATTTTAGCAATTCCATAGAGTAGCTTACCCTGTTATTCATTATGTAGCAATGGGTGGATGGTCTATAGTTTTACTGATACTTAATAATAATTTCATATTGCCCCAGTTCATAAGCTATTAATTTAGGCATTTCATTCAGTTTACCCCCGCCTGAAAAAATGAGCCTGAATATTTATTTGCTGAAGCTGGTAGCTACTGGTTTGATATTGTGCAGTGCCTTGACTTTGGCAGCACAGTCGGATATTAAAGTAGGGAAGCTAAAGATCAACCATCTTGATAAACAGAAAAGGAAACAAGGGGAGTGGATATTTTTTGACACCCTGGGCAATATCAGGATGAGCTGTGTATATGAGAACGACCGATGTAACAGCCCCGTCATATTTTATGAAAATACAGATACTGCATTTATTCGATTCCCCATCAAAGATTCCATAGAGGTGTTTTGCCTGTACAAGAACGGCAAAAGGTACCTGGGCAATTTTGTACATACTTCAGATAGTACCAGCAATATAGAACTGGACCCTGATCCCGCGCCAACAGAAGAGGTGATTGCAGCAGTCAGGAAATACCAGGAAGTAGTAATAACACCTACCTATTTCTTTACCCAAAAGAAACTGAACGATTTTACCAGTGCAGCTTTTACAGGTTCCAGGTTTGTATTCAATAAGTCACTCCGTATTTTGCTTACTATTAGCAGTTCGGGCTTGGTGACCAACGTGGAATTTCCCAAAGACAAGGACCAATTGTCGGGCGAAGAAGAAAGAGAGTTGTACCGCATTTATTCCACCATGCCCCGGTGGCAACCCTTGTTTTACCAGAATAAAGCAAGGGCAACAAAAGTATTGCTGGGCAACAAATCATTTATAACCCACTTCTATTATTACGAGTAAGCTATCTCTTCCGAAATGTCGCCGCTACCGCCTCATTGGCCGCAGCCACTGGCATAGTAGTTACGACAATACCGCTAAACTGATCAAACAGGAACGCAAACGCGCCGCCCGCCAGCAGCACCTCGAATGGATAGAAGAACAACAAAAGTAGTAGAGATTATCAATTCAGTCTACAAACAACTTTCCTGTCGTTGAAGAATACTTAGGGTGCAATCCCATAATAGCGTCATGGCATTGGGTACAGACCAGGCCAAGTTCCGTTCCAGACTTCATATCTGTGTTTTCGTGTGTCACAACAAAAGGAGGGAGGTGAAGTCTTGATTTCAATACCTCAGTTTCTATTACACAATCGAAATACACCCATTCTCTACAGTTATCGGACCATGCCTTTCCACGAAATGTTTCCCGAATGCCTTTGTCTTTTAAGTAATTTTCTATTAGTTGTAAATGCTCACACATACCTTGATTTACTTGAAGCCATAAGTTACAACAAGAAGACGGATCAACATCAAAACTTGTGGAGACCCGGCTTCTCCTGGGTTGTTCTCAATGGTACCTCGTTAGATCCACACATCCTCCTCTTTGGGTCCTCATTGCTTTCTCGGAGCCCGAGGAGGCAATGAGGAGGCATGGAGGAAGATCCGGGGAAGCAAAGAGGAGGAGTCATGAATTTTGTGTTACTCGTCCCAGCACATCTGTCGCACGTCCCAGGTTTTTCCTCTCACCGTCACAATCTAACAAGTGTTTTCGGGTAAAAAAAGCTGTTCGTCCCAGGACATTCGTCGTTGGTCCCAGGTTTCCGACAAGCCCGACCCATTTTTGAAAAACGGGAGTTGAGGCGGATGTAAATTTGCTTATCAGTATCGGGTCAAAAAAGAAGACAAACCCCACTATCATAATGGAAAAAGAAGAAATAGAGCTGAGGATCATATATTGCATTTTTAAAGAATGAGTATGAACCCCATACAAACTATGAGTCCTCTTTCAATGCCGTATACACGTTACTTGTGTGAGTAATATACAGTTGTGCTTAGTCTTCAGAGAGATACGAACTTATCGCACCATATCCGTCAATATCTCCCTGATCACTCCATATACCTTATTCAATTCCTCTTCCGTAAAACAATAAGGTGGCATCAGGTAGATCGTATTACCCAGCGGCCGCAGGTAAACCCCTTTGGCCAGTGCCTTTTTGGTGATCTCTTTCCCAATATTATTCAGGTATTCGTCTTTACCCTGCACTAACTCAAAGGCAAAGAGCGTACCCAGCGTACGGATGTTTTTGGTGGAAGCCGGAAAGTTGTTGGCCAGCGAGGCCGCAAATGCCCGGTGCTGCCTGCCAATACGTTCAATATTGTTCAGGCAGCTTTCTTTTTCCAGCAGGTCAAGACTGGCCAGCGAGGCTGCACAGGCCAGCGGATTAGCCGTAAAGGAGTGACCATGGAAAAAGGTCTTCATGGCATCTTCCTGCAAAAAAGCCTCATAAATACGGTGCGTACAGGCCGTTACCCCCAGGGCCATCGTACCGCCTGTAAGTCCTTTCGACAAGCAAATGATATCCGGTTGCTCTTCCATATAAGCCGAGGCAAAGAGCTTACCCGTCCTGCCAAAGCCCGTCATCACCTCATCAGCTATACAGATCACCCCTTCAGCGTGGCATTTTTTGAGTAGCGCATTCAACCCTTCAGCATCATACATCAGCATGCCCCCCGCCCCCTGCACCAGCGGTTCATAAATAATACAGGCCACCTCATCCCAGGGAATACCAGATTCCCGATTCCCGATTTCCGATTCACGACTGCCGATTGCCGATTGCCGTCCTTCCCCCGGTGCATCCACAAACACTACCTCAAACAATTTTTCATCAAAAGCCTTCGTAAATATGCTCCGTTGACTGACACTCATGGCCCCAAACGTATCGCCATGATAGGAGTTGTTGAAAGCCAATACTTTATTCCGTTTTTGTTCGCCATTGTTCCACCAGTACTGGAGGGCCATTTTTAGCGCTACCTCAGTGGCTGTAGATCCATTGTCGGAGTAAAATACCCGCGAAAAGGAGCCTGGCAGCACTTCCAGCAGGCGTTCTGCCAGTCTAACCGCTGGTTCGTGGGTAAAACCGGCAAAAATTACCTGTTCCAGCGTCTTTGCCTGCTCATATAATTTTTCTGCTATATAAGGATGTGCATGGCCATGAATAGTGACCCACCAGCTGCTGATGGCATCCAAATACCGCTGCCCATCCGCATCTACCAGGTAAGATCCTTCGCCTTTTATTATGGGAATCGGATCGGGCATGTATTTTTGTGGTGTATACGGATGCCAGATCACCTGTTTGTCCCTGACTTTCAATGAATTTGACATAGCAGGGCAAAGTTAGGGGTAACCCGCGTGAAAAAAGTAACCGGGTGCAACGGATAGGCATCGAAATCTGTCACGTGTAGTATAGAAAATGGATTATAATAGGCTGGTTAAAGAATGTTTGAAGGGGCGACCGGAGGCCCAGCGACAACTCTACGAGCATTTTGCAGAGGGGATGCTGGGTATCTGCTACCGCTATACCAAATCAATGACCGATGCCGAAGATGTACTACAGGAAGGATTTATCAAAGTTTTTAAACACCTGGATCAATATAAGTTTGAAGGCGAATTAGGGGGATGGATACGAAGGATCATGGTGAATACAGCCCTTAATTACCTCAAGAAGAACAGCCGTTACCAAACCGACCTGGCCTACTTCGACACAAGTCTGCACCCCGTGTCGGCTGATAACCCGGAAGTAAAGTTACTAGCCAAGGACCTGGCCGAACTGATCCGTCAGTTACCAACCGGCTACCAAACAATTTTTAACCTGCATGCAGTAGAAGGTTTTTCACATGTAGAAATCGGGAAAATGCTCGGCATCAATGAGGGCACTTCCCGTTCACAATATGCTCGTGCCCGTGCTTTGCTCATCACGTGGTTGAGAAAGCAAAATATGGAAACAAAAAACGAATCGTATGTCCGACCATGATTTTGAGAAACAGGTAAAGGTCAGACTGGATCAATTGAAATTGCGTCCATCTGATGCTGTCTGGACGGTGGTACAGAAAAATATCCGCAGGGAGAAACGCCGCCGCCGAATGATAATATGGTTACCGCTATTACTCCTCACCCTGGGAGCAGGAGGATATTTTGCCATGCGGGAATCTTCCCGGCCTGAAACCCAGGACCTGGCAAAACAAACTATTACATCTACTGACGCCACGAAAAACAATAAGCCATCGACGCAAACATCTACTCAAACACAAGACAATTCAGTACCCACAACCAATGAACAGGTTACACCCCCGCAACCAAATACAGCCGGCGATGTAACAACTACCGAACCTGCTCATCCTCTCAAACCATTAACCGATCATCAACCAACAGTTAAAGAAACTGCTCCTCCGGTAATAACTAAAAGCAATAGCACCAGGACTTCTGCAACCAATAAATTGACTCCGGTAAGAAAAATACCTGCTGATAAAACTGGTAAACAACCTGGTAAAAAAACAAAGAAGAATATCACAGTCGACAATACCCCATGGGTTGCTAAAAATAAACCTGTTCGTAAACCGCAACAGGCTAAAACTGAAGAACAACCAATAGGCAAGACTGACGATAAAGTAGTTGCCCTGGCCGGTAAGGAAGACCCAACACCCGTACCGGATTCATCGGCCATAGTTACCCATGTTCCCAGGACTGATAGCAGCCTGGCACAGGCCAACCCCATCATTGATAGTGCTGCCAAAGACAGTACGCAGAACCTTGCCAGCCTGCCGAAAACACCTGCAGGGTCAGGCGCCATATTGAAAACAAAACAGATCACCAGAAACCCTGGAGATTCCAAATGGCAATTCGGTATACGGGCAGATGGTGGTTATTCTGGTGTAACAGAGGATGGTCTATTTGGTTTCCTGGAAAAAGAATCGCCCATGGTAGCTGATCTGGCTTCGCCTAATGTCAATAATGCATTTACCGTGGCGCCGCAGTTCCCACGCCCCGTAAATAAGGCATCATCACTCTCCAAAGGACTCTCTTTCTCAGTTGGAGGATTTGTACAACGCAAGATATCAAACCGGTTAAGCTTATCCGCAGGATTACAGTATACCTACCTCAGTGCCCGCCAGGTAGTAGGCACCAAAATAAATAATAACCGTACAGTCAACAGGGCGCCATCTACCTCTCAATTGGTATCTACTTATTATGATGCCAACAACACCCAGGAGTATACCAATAAGTACCATTTTATTGAATTGCCTGTTACACTGCATGCACAATTGAATAAAGGGAAACGCTTACCCATTACCTGGGATATTGGCTTCTCTATGTCAAGATTAGTCAGCACCAATGCGTTGCATTATGATGGATTGGGAGGTGTTTATTATAAAGACAACACCCTCTTTAATAAAACGCAATGGACAGCTTCTGCCGGATTTAATATTCGATTATTTAATCAATCGAAACATCCATTGTCTCTTGGACCTGTAATGCGTTATAATATCAGTCCATTACTTCAGAAAGCATATTCTACCGGCCAGCATTTATGGTCCGTTGGTTTACGTGCCTCCGTATTGTTAAAAAAATAAGAAAAACAGGCAACGCTCTTATGGCTTCCGCTGTCAAATGTTAAACCCTTTCACATGACACGGATAAACCAAAACGCACTGTTATGGACAGTGGCCGCATTGTTCATGCTATCATTGAGCGGCTGTATGAAAGACAATTGTATACGTACGTATACCCTTTATTCTCCTATCTATAAATCCCTTACAGAAGTAAGGAAGGGCATGAAGAGCGGTACCCCAGAGGCCTTGAAAGCGCCCGGAAAATTGTACATCTATGGGAAATACATTTTCCTTAATGAACAGGAAAAAGGCATCCACATAATCGACAACAGCAATCCCTCTGCTCCCAGAAATATTGCATTCATTAATATACCTGGCAATGTAGACCTGGCAGTGAATGGCAATACTTTATATGCCGATTCCTGGAGTGACCTGGTTACTTTTGATATCAGCAATCCACAGGAAGTTGTAGCTAAGAGTTTTGTCAATAATGTATTTCCTGAACGTAGCGTGAATTATGTAGTAAATGGCAATGTCAATACCGATTCAATAAAAGTATTGGTAGGATGGACATCCAGGGATACGACAGTTGATTGCGATGCCTACCGTATCCTGTATGAAACCTATTATTCACTGGCCAGTGCCGACAGAGGAGGGAATTTTGCAGCGCCTAAAATGGGGGGTGGTCAGGGAGGCTCCATGGCCAGGTTTACCCTTATCAATAATTACCTGTATACAGTTACCCAAAGTAACCTGAATACCTTTGATATTGCTACTGCTCAGCAACCTTTTCTGGTATCCACCAAAAACCTGAATAACTGGGGTATTGAAACCATTTTCCCTTTCAAGGATAAATTGTTTATCGGATCTACTACCGGGATGTACATCTATAATGTAAGTACACCTGGGGCACCACAGGCAATGGGTATGTTTACACATGGGCGCAGTTGTGATCCCGTCATTGCCGATGATCGTTATGCTTATGTAACCCTCCGGTCAGGTACCGCTTGCCAGGGCTTTACCAACCAGTTGGAAATACTGAACATTGAAAACCTTTCCAATCCCGCCTTACTCAAAACCTACCCCCTGACCAACCCGCATGGATTGGCCAAGGACAACAATACCTTATTCATTTGTGATGGAGCCGATGGGGTGAAAGTATATGATGCTGCCAATGTGAATGACCTTAAACTGGTTAAAAAGATAGATGGATTGGAAGCGTATGATGTAATAGCCCTTAATAAATGGGCCCTGGTAGTGGCCAAGGATGGATTGTACCAGTTCAACTATGCCGATGTAAACAATATAAAACTGCTTAGTAAAATTAATATCAATAAATAATCCCCATGTTCAGCAAATGTATTTGGATCACGTTAATAGGGTGCTGCCTTGCTGTAACAACGGGGGCCCAGTCACCTGAAAAAGCGCCCGTAACAAAGAAAAACTGTTCCTGTGGTTTTAGTTCAATTAATCAATTTGGTATTACCACGGGCGAAAACAACAACTCCGTACTCCTGCAATCCATCAATGGATTTCGCTACAAAACCTGGTTTATTGGGGTGGGGGTGGGGTTGGATACCTATTACGCCAAAACTGTTCCTCTTTTTCTAGACCTGCGTAAGAACCTGTTCTTAAAACCAACTACTCCATTTCTATACGTGGATGGCGGCCTGCAGGTCATGGGTGAAAAGAGAACGCAAAAAGGTGACTGGCTTACTAAGAAATACGATCCGGGTCCTTATTATGATATGGGTGTTGGCTACCAGATTGGCTTAAGAAACAAAAGCGCAATCCTGATGAGTGCAGGTTATAGCCTCAAACACCTTAGCTATGAAAACTATAGCGAGGTGGTTTGTATCCGGGCACCTTGCCCCAACGACAGGAGCTATTACAATTTCCGGTTAAACAGACTTTCCTTCAAAGTAGGATACCAGTTCTGATTATACATGCTTACTCACTGCTGTTTTTCTGCCGCAATGTCCAACCCCGGGTTAAACGGTTAATGGCTTCCGCCATCCGTTCGATCCGGGTTTCTTCTTTTTTGGCGCCGTAGATCCAGTCAATGTATTGTTTTTGCTCTCCTTCGGGAAAGCCATAAAAGGTTTTGTGCGCTGCCGGTTCATCCCGCAGGCATTCCACCAGGTCTGTAGGGATTTCCAGGGGCTCCGTATCCGCATACAACAACACTTTAACCGTATCACCTTCTCCCTTCTTGATCTTTTTGCGGATCTCCGCTTTAACCGGCATAAACATACAGCCATTGGCCATCGGCATCAGGTTATAGCCCTTTACCTCATAATCATCTATCAGCCCCTTTACCTGTACAAAGCCATATTTGCCCCGCAGGTCGCGGGTAATTTCCTTGATCACAATAAAAGTCCATCCTCCTTTACCCGGAATTTTCTGCAGCTTGTATTTTTTATTCACCAGCGGCTTCTCCATCACCTGTATTTTGTACAAAACTTAAATTACGTTGAATACCCTGGAATTTGGATCGTTTGAGCGGGGAATGACGGAATATCTTTTTAAAAGCATCTTCCGTTAATGATTGCCATTCGGCAGTCGAAAACTGAAGCAATTCTGGTATGGGCGAAAACTCAGTCTCATGAGTAGGTTGTGCAAATCGGTTCCAGGGGCATACATCCTGGCAGGTATCACATCCAAAGAACCAATTGTCGAACTTGTTTTTCATATCCCTGGGGATCAATTGCTCCTTCAGTTCAATCGTAAAATAAGAAATGCATTTACTGCCATCTACTACCTTATTGTCCAGGATCGCATCAGTAGGACAGGCATCAATACATTTACGGCAGGTGCCACAGTAATCCTTAGCATACGGATCATCATATTGCAGCGGGAGATCAGTAATTAGTGTGGCGATAAAAAAGAACGAACCAGCTCCTTTTGTAAGCAGGTTACCATTTTTGCCTACCCATCCCAGTCCACTGCGTTGCGCCCAGGCCCTTTCCAATACCGGCGCCGAATCTACAAACCCTCTTCCCTGTACCTCACCGATATGCAGCCGCATTAATGCCAGCAGCTTATGCAGCTTTTCACGTATTACCTCATGATAGTCCTTGCCATAAGCATACTTCGACACTTGCAACGAATCAGGCTCCTGTTGTTCGGCCGGATAGTAGTTCAGCAATAGCGTGATCACCGATTGCGCACCCGGTACCAGGCGCGTAGGGTCGATCCGCAACTCAAAATGATTCTCCATATACTGCATACCACCATGCATGCCCTGCTGCAACCAGTTTTCCAACCGCCGGGCATCTTCATCCAGCCGCTGCGCCCTGGCTATACCACAATAATCAAACCCCAGCTGTGCTGCATAAGTTTTAATAAGGGCAGTATGTCGTTCAGGTCCACGCATAAATAAAAGTCCAGCTATTTATCTTCCAGGTGCAATTTATGAAAGAAACGATGGATCACAGGAGTTAGTAAAAACCCAATATTCGTAATGAATATCACCCCGCTGAATAAAGCATAGCAAGATGAAAACCAGATACCCGTATCACATAGGTTATTCAATACCGGCCCCATGCCCGAAAGCAACATCGAAGCATTATGAAAAGCATCCAGCCAGCGGATATTGGCGCAGGTGGCATGAAAGCCAAGCGTGCCAATAACCAGCGAGATGGCAACAATGCTGGCGCTGATCAGGAAATTATTAAGTATCCGCCGGTAAAAGATCTTGCGGGCGGCCAATGGCTGACTTTTGTGTTCGTACATAATGAATGATTAAAATGTTTATATCGTCTCATTTTTCCCCTCCACTCCCTGCTTTACCCATTATTTGAAGGTAAATTGTTTTCCCTGCCCGATAAAATGCCTAAATTGGCTACCCGATAGAAAGTTTCCGCTACTTCATTAAATAAAATCCGATTGTGAAATACTTACTAGGTATCGATATTGGCTCTTCCTCCGTTAAGACTGCCATCATAGAAATCAACACAGGTAAGCTGGCAGCTACTGCTTTTTCTCCCGCTGAAGAAATGCCCATCGAGGCCCCTAAAACCGGTTTTGCCGAGCAGGATCCGGACAGGTGGTGGCAGGAGCTGCAACAGGCCCTGCAAAAGCTTCGGCAGCAGGTGCCCTTCCAGGGCGATGAAGTGGCTGCCATTGGCATTTCTTACCAAATGCATGGCCTCGTATGCGTGGATAATGCGGGCCAACCTTTACGCCCCTCCATCATCTGGTGTGATGGCAGGGCAGTGACCTATGGCAACAAAGCATTTGAGGACCTTGGCCATGATTTCTGTCTTTCTAATTTCCTCAATTCACCTGGCAATTTCACTGCCTCCAAACTGAAATGGGTCAAAGAAAATGAACCTGGTATCTATAAAAAGATCCACAAGATCATGCTGCCCGGTGATTACATCGCCCTCCGCTTAACCGGTGAAGCTACTACTACCGTTTCAGGATTATCTGAGGGTATCCTGTGGAATTTTAAAACCAACACCATTGCCAGCGAACTCCTTCAATATTATGGTATTGATGAAAACCGCTTATCAACCATTGTTCCCACTTTTGGCGAGCAAGGAAGGCTGACCAGTGAGGCTGCGGCTTTACTAAACCTGAAAGCGGGCACCCCTGTTAGTTACCGGGCTGGTGATCAACCCAATAATGCTTATTCACTCAATGTATTGCAACCGGGCGAAGTGGCAGCTACCGCTGGTACTTCGGGCGTAGTATACGGCGTTACCGATAAAGTGGAATATGATCCCCAATCAAGGGTAAACACCTTTGTACACGTTAGCCATACTGAAGCAGAACCTCGCTATGGCATCCTGCTTTGTGTAAATGGTACCGGAATCCTCAATAGCTGGTGCCGTAAAAATTTCTTTGCCAATGCTTCTTATGCCGATATGAATGCCGCAGCGGCTGCTATTCCTCCCGGTGCCGATGGATTGAGTTTCTTTCCCTTTGGCAATGGGGCCGAGCGCGTATTGGAAAATAAGGACCTGGGTGCCCAATTGCAAGGCCTGCAATTCAACCGCCATCACCGCGGCCATGTAGCCAGGGCTGCCCAGGAGGGCATTGTATTTTCCTTGCAATATGGCATGGAGATCATGCAGCAAATGGGCATGCAATTAAAAAACATCCGCGCTGGTTATGCCAATATGTTCCTGAGCGAAGTATTTGGCAGCGTGTTTGCCAATACCACCGGCTGTACCGTAGAGTTGTACAATACAGATGGCGCCGCAGGCGCTGCCCGCGCAGCAGGTGTAGGAGCTGGTATTTATCCCGATTTTGTGTCCTGCTTCACCGGTATGAACGTGATCAAAAAACTGGAGCCGGAGAAAGCCTTACAGGATCAGTATAAAGATATTTATGGGCAGTGGAAACATAGATTACAACAACAATTGTAAAAAAACAGCGGCATTATTGGGGTAATGCCGCTGTTTTAATTCCTGTATTTAAAAGCTCGCAGCTCGTAACTTGCCTATTTACACCCCCCCAACTGATCATCCACCGCCTGTTTAAACTGCAGGTACACATCTTTTTTCTGCTCGCCCAATATCGTCTTTACAAAAATGATTGCTGCATAATTACGGCATTTGTCAATATAGGGCCAGGTGCCAAAAAGGCCCGGACTGCTCACCACAACGCTATTGCCATTGGCGTCTTTTTCCTGTATCCATTCCCCCAGTCCATACTCGTAACCCTCCGCTACTTTGGGTGTATACTTTACAGGCAATCCCGGGAAATGATTCTTTTGCATTTCAGCAACTGCTTCTTCACTCAGTATTCGTTTGCCTTCAAATACCCCTTTATTCAGGATCATGATCAGGAAGTTCATATAATCCAATGCTGTCGATTGCGCACCTCCCGAAGGGTTGGGCGCATTGCCATTGTCATTTACAAACGTGGTAGCACGCATTTTTAGGGGCCTTGTGATTCTCTCCTGTACCAGCCGCGCAAAATCCTTTTTAGCCACTATTTCCGCTACCCTGGCTGCCAGGTTAAGACCACTGCTGCCATAGGCAAACTCTTTGCCCGGATTGTTGGATATTTCCTTGGCAGCAATCGCATTGGCTTCTTCTTCCAGCGACTCGAATTTTCTGCGCTGTAATAAAGCGGCCAGCCCACCTTTCCCATCAATACCTGTGGTATGAGCCAGGCATTGACGGATGGTGATATAACCCTTCATGTATTTATCAAGGATAGGAATGTATTTACCTACAGGATCGTCCAGGCTGATCTTGCCCTGGTCAACCAGCGTCATGATCGTGGCGGCTGTTAACCACTTACTGCAACTGGCAATGGGCGCCTGCGTTTTTGCATTGAAATCAACACCCATCTCTTTCTGGTAGATGATCTTGCCATCTTTCCAAACCAGGGCTACCACATTGTTACCCAACAACTTCTTATTCTTTTCAAGCAACTGGTCTACCGTCCCAAAGTCCAATTGGGCTTGGGAATACTGCAAGAATAACAGGAAAAACAGGAATAGACTGAATTTTGGACAGGTTCGGGGCGCTTTTAATGACATAAATGCCGGAAATTTTGGTTGGATTGTGATTTGTGATAAGGGGCTAAAGTTATTGGAACTTACGGTAACTGAACCTTAAGGGTTGGCACAATGTTGTTATTAACGAATTATTTACCGCCCCGCCCTCCCGCAACTCAGCTACCAGTAACCAAACCAAAAAAGAAGAGACTATGAATTTGAATAATTTTACCATTAAGGCCCAGGAAGTGATTGCGCAGGCGCAACAAATTGCTTTCAACCATGGGAATGTCAATATAGAAACCGAGCACCTCCTCAAGAGCCTGCTCGAACAGGAGGATTCTCCCATAGAATACCTGTTGAAGAAAAATAATGTGACCGTTAACCTCCTGGAAACAAAACTGGAGGAAGCCATCGATAAACTGCCCAAAGTAAGTGGCGGTGCACAACCTGCCCAGGCCCTTGGCCGCGATGCCAACAATGCGATCCTGCGGGCAGGTACCATCCTCAAACAATTTGGCGACGAATTTGTGAGCGTAGAACACCTCTTGGTAGCCCTTATACAAGGCAGTGATAATACCGCCCGGTTACTAAAAGATACAGGCCTTACCGAAAAAGGACTGGTAGCGGCTATTAAAGACCTGCGTAAAGGCGATACCATTAAAAGCCAGACACAGGAAACGCAATTCAATGCCCTGAACAAATATGCCAAGAACTTAAATGAACTGGCCCGTCAGGGTAAGCTGGATCCTGTCATTGGTCGTGATGAAGAAATTCGCCGCACCCTTCACATTTTATCACGCCGTAGCAAAAACAACCCCATCCTGGTGGGTGAACCCGGTGTAGGTAAAACAGCCATTGCCGAAGGATTGGCTATGCGTATTGTGAATGGCGATGTGCCAGAGAACCTGAAATCCAAGATCATTTATGCCCTGGATATGGGCCAGCTCATTGCAGGCGCCAAATACAAAGGCGAATTTGAAGAGCGACTGAAAGGCGTAGTAAAAGAAGTAAGTACCAGTGATGGAGAGATCATCCTCTTCATTGATGAAATACATACCCTGGTGGGTGCCGGTGGTGGCGAAGGTGCTATGGACGCGGCCAATATCCTGAAACCTGCCCTGGCCCGGGGCGAATTGAGGGCCATTGGTGCTACCACCCTCAATGAATACCAGAAATTCTTTGAGAAAGACAAAGCTCTGGAACGTCGCTTCCAGAAAGTAATGATTGAAGAGCCTTCTGTGGAAGATGCTATTTCCATCCTGCGCGGGTTGAAAGACCGCTATGAAACACACCACCACGTGCGTATCAAGGATGAAGCCATCATTGCAGCTGTGGAACTTTCACATAGGTACATTACCGATCGTTTCCTACCCGATAAGGCCATTGACCTCATCGACGAGAGTGCAGCCAAACTGCGCCTGGAAATGAACAGTATGCCCGAAGAACTGGACAAACTGGAACGGCAGATACGCCAGTTGGAAATTGAGCGCGAAGCCATCAAACGCGAGAATGACGAGTTTAAACTCCGTGAGCTCAATACTGAAATAGCCAACCTGAGCGTGGACCGTGATACCTTCAAGGCAAAATGGAAAGCCGAAAAAGAAATTGTAGATAAAGTACAAAATGCCAAAGCAGCCATCGAGCAGTTAAAACTCGAAGCTGAACAGGCTGAACGCAATGGCGAATATGGTAAGGTAGCTGAAATACGTTACGGTAAGATCAAAGAACAGGAAAAAGTCATTGGAGATCTTTCTGAACAGTTGGATGTGATCAATGAAAAGCGTTTGTTGAAAGAGGAAGTAGATGCGGAAGACATTGCAGAGAATGTGGCCAAGGCCACCGGTATACCGGTAACGCGGATGTTGCAGAGCGAAAAAGAAAAACTGTTGCACCTGGAAGAACACCTCCATCAACGTGTGGTTGGACAGGACGAAGCTATTACCGCCGTAGCGGATGCTATCCGCCGTAGTCGCGCAGGTTTACAGGATCCCAGGAAGCCTATCGGTTCCTTCATCTTCCTCGGTACTACCGGCGTAGGTAAAACGGAACTGGCCAAAGCCCTGGCCGAATACCTATTCGACGATGAAGGTATGATGACGCGCATTGACATGAGTGAGTACCAGGAAAAACATACGGTGTCGCGACTGGTAGGCGCCCCTCCGGGATATGTAGGCTACGATGAAGGTGGACAGCTCACCGAAGCCGTAAGGCGCAAACCTTACAGTGTAGTGTTGCTGGATGAGATCGAGAAAGCCCACCCCGATGTGTGGAATGTATTGTTGCAGGTATTGGATGATGGCCGCCTCACCGATAACAAAGGCCGCGTGGTGAACTTTAAAAACACCATTATCATCATGACCAGCAACATTGGCAGCCACCTCATACAGGAAGCCTTTGAAGGCGTAAATGAACGCAACCTGGAAGAGGCCGCCGATAAAGCAAAAGCAGATGTAATGAACCTCCTGCGCCAAACCGTTCGGCCAGAGTTCCTGAACCGCGTGGATGAGATCATCATGTTCCAGCCATTGCTCAAAAAAGAGATCAAGGGTATTATCAATATCCAGCTCAATAACCTGCGCAAAATGGTTGCTGCCAATGGTATCGACCTTCAGTTCAGTGAGTATACAGTCGATTACCTGGCCGAAAATGGATTTGATCCCCAGTTTGGTGCAAGACCTCTCAAAAGGTTAATCCAGAAGGAGATCGTAAACCAGCTTTCGAAGAAGATCCTGGCCGGCGATATCGACAGGTCGCACCCCATGCTGGTCGATGTATTCGATGGCGTAGTAGTATTCAGGAATGAAGTACCCAATCACATCAATTCCTGACATGCCACCAATGGCGCACTAAAACCGTCTTTATAATATACACCAAAGCCATCCTGCCCTGAGCCGGATGGCTTTTTGCTTGCTGCACAGTTAATCCATTGATTTACTGTGCTTTCCCTGTATCTACCAGCCCAGGCTACTTACCCTTCACGACAACCAGGCTATTACAAACCTTAGGGTGGGTCGCCCACTCGCTCGCCTCTGGCGAGTGAGCCTATTTCATAGCCTCTGGCTATTACAAACACGTAAAAAAAGAATCAACATATGGCAATGAACAATAAACCCAAGGTCATCGAGATCATTCCACCCAAGGACATCTGGCAGGGACCAGCCAGCGCCCCCGTTAAGCTGGTGGAATTTGGAGATTATGAAAGCGAGCTTTGCGCCAAAGCGCACAACGTAGTGAAAAAGCTATTACACGCTTATGGCGATCAGCTGAGGTTCAATTTCAGGCATTTCCCCCTTACACAAATACACCAGCGCGCCCACAAGGCAGCCGAAGCCGCTGTAGGAGCGGGACAGGCTGGCAAATTCTGGGAAATGCACGATGTATTATTTCAGAACCGGAAACATTTGGGAAGCGTAAGCCTCAAAGAATACAGCAGAGATGCAGGCGTTACCGACAAGCATTTTCTGCCCCGGTTGATTGACTCTTTTTATGGATGGACAGTACGTGCTGACCTGATGGATGGCCTGGCAATGGGCGTGCGGGATGTGCCGTCTTTTTTTATCAATGACCAGCTGTATACCGGTAAACCTACCTTCGATGCACTGAGCAAAGCCATTGATGAAGCCCTGAAGAGTAGTAAACGCAAGCCATCTGCTAAGGAAAGAGCGTAAAAGCTGGTTTATCTTCCCAATAGTGTGCATAGTCTCTTACAGGTCGCCCCAAAAGGCGGCCTGTTTTATTAGGAGTGATACAACAACATGACAATAATGGCGCCCGATATAGTGAGTACGATATTCGCTACTGCATAAGTTACCGTATAGCCCAGGGCAGGTATTTTACTTTGCACCGCATCCTGCACTGCCAGCAAAGCAGCCGATTCATCATGTGCTCCTGCGCAAGCCCCCAGCGCAATAGCAGGGTGGTATTTGAATACATAGCGGGCCAGGTAGATCGCAAGAAACATCGGCACAATACTTAGTATCACCCCGGCAATGAATAAATTGATTCCCTCTTGTTCCAGACCTTTAATGAAGCCTCTGCTGGAGGAGAGTCCCACAATGGCTATGAACATATGCAATCCCAGCTTTTGCAATAACCACACAGAAGGTGCAGGGATATTGCCAAATACCGGCCTCCTGGTGCGCAGCCAGCCAAAGCACAGCCCGGCTATTAATGAGCCCCCACTGGTACTAATGCTCAACGGTATATCACCGGCTTTTACCGTTAAGGCGCCCAACAGCGAACCGAGTACAATACCAATACCCATATATACAATATCCGTTTCAATACCACTTTGCTCCTTGTAACCTAGTCTTTTGATCGCATTGTTCAGGTCTTCCTTAGCCCCCACCATTTCAAGGATATCGCCTTTTTCAATAGTGGTACGTGCAGTGACCGGTATTTCAATACCTCCCCGCATTATTTTACGGATGCCAACCCCATGTACCGAATCCAATCGGCGTAGCGCAGCGATACTATGACCTAGCACCTTCTTTTTCGATATCACCACATTGGCTACCTCAATGGGGAAACTTAATAATTCCGGATCAATGATCTCTGCTCCCAGGTAATCTTCCGCCCCTACAATTTGTGTACGCTGGGCACTCACCGCAATGATATCCTCCAACTGTATATTCGTTTCCGCCGTTACCGTTATCAACTTTCCTTTTCGCTTGATCCTTTGCACGTAAACCGGCTTTCCCTGTTTATACATATAATCCTCTACCGATTTCACCATCATGCCCTCTTTAAATATTTCTTTCGTGATCGTATATGCCCTGAAAGCCACCTGGTCATAAGCTGTAGTAATACTGCCTCCTTCATCTTCACCAGTACCCATTTCCGCTTCCAGCTCCTTGGCTTTCTCTACTACATTACCACCCAGTAAAATAGGACCAATGACTGAAAGAAACCACGCCGTTCCTGCTGTTCCGAAAATATAGGTGACCGCATACGCTACAGCGATCTGATCTGTCCATAACTCCTTTACATCATTCGTAACATCCAGTTTGTTGATCGAATCTCCCGCTACACCAATGATGGCCGAGCAGGTATTGGCTCCAGATAACAGCCCCGCACCCGTGCCCGGAGTAAAGTGAAACAACAAGGCCAATACATAGGCAAGCCCCAGGCTGAAAAGACAAACGATGGCCGAAAAAAGCGCATGCGACAACCCATCTTTCTTCAGCCCCTGGAAAAATTGAGGGCCAATACTGTAACCCATCGAAAACAGGAAGAGCAGGAAAAAGGTAGCCTTACTGGAGGCTGTTACCGGTATATCCCATCCACCCACCAATATGCCCACCAGCAATACCGCCGTAACAGTGCCAAGCGTAAACTTGCCCACCTTTAGTTTGCCAATGAAGAAGCCAATAGCAAGGGTGAAGAAAATAGCAATCTCGGGATAGTGCCTCAGCGTTTCTTTTAGCCATTCCATGCCAACATGATTTTTTAGGTATGTATCACGGTGCCGTTGGAAATAGGAGTTAGTTGAAAGGGTAGGAAAGGACCCCCGGCCTGTTTTACAAAATACTGTTTAGATCAATTGGGTACCTGTTTTGTTAATCCTATACTTCAAAACTGGTCTTCCCGGCTTCACATAACCGCCAGGGGCCCGATCCTAAAACCTAAAAGCTAATATTTAATTCCTGAATCCCTAATTATCTTTACCGCATGAAATGCCTCCCCGTCCTTTTTGTCCTTTGCACTTTACTTGTCCTGGCTTCTTGTGGCAGCGCTAAAAAAGCGGTCACGGCCAATGAACCCCCTGCCCGTTTATTGCCGGCCCTGCCTGTATCGCAGATCAATATTCCCATTAAGGTGTACATGAAACCCTTGCTAAGCCTGATGGATAGCATGACCGCCAAAGAGTTTACCAGCGAAAAATGGCCCAACTACCTTCAAAGCAGTTGCGATTTCAGGTACAAGTACCGCTTCGTACGCTCACCATTTACCTTTACCTGCATTAACAATAAAGTAAACATTGCCTTCCGCGGTAATTACCAGATTGCCGGCAGCCGGTGCGTATGTGCTTTCGATAAACAGGTTTCCCCCTGGGTAAGCGGCAGTTGTGGTTTTGGCGATGAGGCCCTGCGAAGGGTAGACATCAATATTAGTTCACTCCTCAACCTCCTGCCCAATCACCAGGTAATGACCACCACCCGCCTGGAAGCCCTCAAACCCATCGACAAATGCCAGGTAACCCTACTCCAGAATGATATGACCTCCGAGATCATGGACAGTATCAAGGCATCCGTGGAAACCTACTGTACCACCTTCGATAACCTTGTACAAGCGATCAACAACAACGACTTTTTAAAAAACTGGCGCAGTGGCGGTAGCAGGGTAATGCCCATCAGCCGTTATGGTTACCTCAACCTCAATCCGTCCAGCCTCCGGGTAAGTAAGTTCAATGTGAACAGGGATACCCTTTACTTCGCACTGGGATTCCAGGGTTCCCCAAAATTTTCATCCGATAGCAACCGCCTGGTTACCAGGGCGCCCCTGCCACCCATTACCGGTACCGATAACAGCGGCGCCATCAGCACCTACCTCGATGCCGTATATGAATACAAATTCTTCAATAAACTCCTCAACGACAGCTTAAGCAATAAACCATTTGAAGTAGAAGGCCGCACCTTCGTGATCAAAGAGGTCAATATTCGCGGAAGCAATGATGGTAAAATAGCCGTGGATGTTTCCTTTACCGGCAATCGCAAGGGCGTTTTGCACCTGAGCGGCACCCCTGTGCTGGACACCGCCAAACAATTTTTGTCCATGCCCGATATTGATTTTGCCCTCGATACAAAAGATATGCTGGTGAATATCGCAAAAGGCATGTTCCGCAAAAAGATCCTCAAAGAACTCCAGGGTAAGTCAGTATTGGACATTGCCGCCCTGATCCAGAAAAACAAAGCCCTCATCGAAGCCCGCCTCAACCAGCAGGTAACCGATTGGATGAGCACTTCCGGACGACTGGAAAGCATCAAAGTCGTGGGCCTCTTGCCCCAAAAAGACTATATCCAGGTCCAGGCCTATATCAAAGGCAGTATCGTACTAATTGGCCGTCCGCCAGCTAACTTATTGAATATGAAACGATAATTGGTGAAAGAAATAACCTTCGGGCAGGCAACCTATCCTCCTTGCGTTCCGTATTATGGGGAGTTCAGTAAAATATTGTAACTTATTAAAGAAGTTTTACAATTGTAAACCAACCATCCCTTGCTCGCAGATAACCCGAAAATTTCTGCCCTTTTGAATGGCTGTCGGCAAAATGACCGGAATAGCCAAAAGGAGCTCTATTACCTGCTCCGAGGATTTGCTATGAAAATTTGTTACCGGTACACCAATGCACAGGAAGAATCAGAAGAGATCATGAACGAAGGTTTTGTCAAACTGTTTAAGAATATTCACCAGTTTGATGAAAACCGTCAGGAAGATACCTTACTATCCCTCAAAGGATGGTTCAAACGTATCCTGGTCAATACCTGCATCGACCATTACCGGAAAATGAATGCTTCAGTTAGTGGTCATGTTTTAAGCCAGGATTCAGAATCCATTCCCGATCATAGTGAAACAGGAATAGATATACTTTCGTATAAGGAAATAGTAGAAGCCATCCGTTTATTGTCACCAGGGTACAGGGCTGTGTTTAATTTATTTGTGATCGAAGGATTGAGCCATGAGGAAATTGCCCAGGTACTCGGTATATCGGTGGGTGCTTCCAAGTCCAACCTATCAAAAGCCCGTGATAACCTTAGAAAACTATTGTTGAATAAAACACAGTACAACGTGTATGTATCCCCTCAATGACAACGACCTTGACCGCTTGAGCAGGGAGGCTGCGGAACAATATGATGTGGATCAAAACACATCTGGTTGGGAAGCATTGGAAAACCGGCTCAATAAAGAGTTGCCTCTCAAAGAAGAGAAGGAGCGCAGGCGCTTTCTGTTCTGGCTATTCTTTATTGTCCTGTTGGCAGGTGGCGGTGTATTGTGGACGATGACCGGTAAGAAAACCAACAACGACCTCCATCTTACAGGAACAAATACTATACCAGCTGTTCAATCCAATCAGCAAAATAGTGGCGCTGCTTCACCCGTTGTCGCTTCCAATGAACCCAATAATACCAATAATCCAACCGGCCGGGTTAACACAACGCCTGAAGCTGCAACGCCAGCGCCATTAGCCATTACCGAAAAACAAACACCTTCAACGTCATCCAGACAATCTGAGAATAAGAGCCAATCAACCGCTGAAAGCAAGCCTACCCTTGCAACAGCCAATGAACCAGATCATGCACCTGCATTCAATAAACAACCGGCTGTCAACACCCCGGGTCAAAAGAGCAAAACTGTTAGCAGAAAGGCCCAGGGCCAGCAATATCAACAACAGGAAGCTCAATCAACAGGCAATAAAAAGATAACAACAGGAAAAAATAAACTCCCCACCTCGTCAGCCAATAAAGAGGGTCTTTCCAAAGAATACGATCAACCCTTGCCCCAGGAACATGATCCTAAGTCAAGCCGCGTATCCTGGCCAGGCATCAAAGCGGGTGCTATTGGCGCCATTAAAGCACCGCCACTCACCCTGGCGCTGAGCGATAACCCTGCTCCAACAACGCCTAAAAAGAAGAAAGACAATTCAAACAATAAAGGATTTGAAATAGGATTGGTGGCCGGACCCGATATGAGCAATGTACGGTTTACCGATATGGACAAACCCGGATACAATGTGGGACTACAAATTGCCTATCGCTTGTCAAATAGATGGTCCGTAAATACCGGGTTACTATATACTCGGAAGAACTATACCGTACAGGGTAAAGACTTCACCAAGCCAAATACCGGCTGGTGGCAGAGCCTGGACCTTCATGTAGTAGACGGCTATTGCCAGATGTTCGATATTCCTCTGAATGTGAGGTATGATTTTGCCTTCAACAACAAACAACGCTGGTTTGCGAGCGCAGGCGCTTCTTCTTATATCATGACCAGTGAATATTATAACTATGACTACACCTATAATGGTGTCCGCTCCCAGTCACCACGTGATAGAGATTCTACCAGCACCTACCTGTTCTCCATCCTGAACCTGTCAGCAGGATTTGAACGTGCCCTCAATAAACGCTTTTCTGTACAAGCCGAGCCTTACCTCAAGATCCCGATGAAGGGCCTGGGTTATGGCAAGCTCAACCTGAATAGCTATGGTATCTATTTTTCGGTGAAGTATCGATTCAATAAATAATTGCTCTATTTAAGTGAAAGGCTCTCAACTCATAGCTCGTGGCTCATTTTACTTCGCTTCAAACCAAAGTGGCTTGTCATCATCCCAGGTGCCATTATAATTGATGAACAGTTCCTCGCCGGCTTTGATAAAACGCACCGTTTTGATCGTAATGATCTCGTGCGTATAATCCATTTCATACTCACAGTTGGAGGTATAGGAATGATTATACACCGGTACATACCCCAGCGCCATACAACATTCCTTTCGGTCATTACCCCACTCAAAAATGTAATCGTGTAAGGTCGTCTGATCCAGTAAGCCGCGGTCATTTTCCCCCATTACAATAACAGGCGATATTTCAACAATACTATCTGCCTCCAGGCTTTGGGAAGTAAATACACCACGGCCCATTTCCCGGGTAGGAGCGATAAACAAACATGGAAGGATCATAAATAATATCGAGGTATGAGGGTCTTTTATCCTATCCCGCCCAAATTAGCCATTATTTTTGAAGCCCCACCGTCCCGGCCAGTGATCTCAAAAAATTAATCTATGCTTCATTACAGCTGCCAATCACCCATGTCTAAAAGCTATCCCCTAATACCTAATACCTTACCTTTACGCGAACCATTGCCGATTGCCGTTCCCGATTCCCGTTCTTACTTAAATTTGACCCATGAGCAACGAAAACATCACCTTACAGGACCAGTTTGAAGAACTGATGCGTAGTGGCAATGAAATGTCTATCCGCGAGTTCCTGAATGACCAGAACATCAGCGATGTGGCCGAGCTCATCAGCGAATTGCCCGAATACGAAAGCCAGATCATCCAGCACATGAATATGCACCGTGCCGCCAGCGTATTCAAGATACTGGACCTGTCTACCCAAAAAGACATTATACAGGAATTACCCCCTTATAAAACTGCCGAACTACTCAATGAACTACCGGCCGATGACCGTACCTCCTTCCTCGAAGAGTTGCCCAGCGAAGTAGTAAAAGAGCTCATTCGTTTACTGGATCCCGAAGAACGACGTGTTACACTCTCCCTCCTGGGCTATGCCGAAGACAGCGTTGGACGATTGATGACGCCCGACTATATCTCTGTGCAGGTCGACTGGACCGTACAGGAAGTATTGGAGCATATTCGCGAAGTGGGCAAAGACAGTGAAACCATTGATGTGATCTACGTGGTGACCGATAAAGGCGAGTTTGTAGATGATATCCGGATCAGGGAAATATTGCTGGCCAGTCCCGAAAAACAAGTAGGTGAACTCATCGATAATCGATTCATAGCCCTCCATGTGAATGATGACCAGGAAGAAGCCAACCAGGTATTTAAGATGAACAACCGCGTGGCCTTACCCGTCATTGACGATAAAAATATCCTCCTGGGTATCGTTACCATTGATGATATCCTATGGGTTGCCAATGAAGAGTTCAGCGAAGACATGCAGAAAATGGGGGGTACCGAAGCCCTGGACGAACCATACCTGGAAATACCCCTCATGAAACTCTTCAAAAAAAGAGTCGTTTGGCTCGTAGTTCTTTTCCTGGGCGAAATGCTCACTGCCACCGTCATGCAGTATTTTGAAGGCCAGATACAAAAAGCCGTGGTGCTAGCCTTATTCATTCCCCTGATCATTTCCAGTGGCGGTAACAGCGGTTCACAGGCTTCCACCCTCATTATACAGGCCATGGCCGTGGGCGAGATCACCATTGTTGACTGGTGGCGCGTATTACGCCGCGAGATTCTCTCCGGCCTCCTCCTGGGTGCCATGCTGGGATTGATCGGTTTCTTCAGGGTCGTATTCTGGAATTCCGTCTTCCATACCTATGGCGATCATGGTATACTGGTGGCCTTTACCGTAGGCGCCTCCCTCATTGGGGTCGTATTATGGGGTACCATCTCCGGTTCCATGCTGCCCATCGTATTAAAAAAGCTCGGCGCCGACCCTGCCACTTCCTCTGCTCCTTTTGTAGCTACGCTGGTGGATGTAACCGGCCTTGTCATATATTTTTCCGCAGCTTATATCTTTTTGAGTGGTATTTTGCTATAATTAGTTCCACCCCCACATATCACAATTAACATCAATGAGAAAACTAACGTTCTTTCCACTGGCCCTGCTTTCTGTATTTACAGCAACCAGCCAGACCAACCCCACCAATTCATTAACCGTTGAAAAGATCATGCGCGATCCGAAATGGATAGGCACCTCTCCTTCCGATCCCGAATGGTCATTCGACGGCAAGTATTTACTTTTCAGTTGGAATCCCGAAAAAGCCGCCTCCGATTCCGTATACTACGTTACCCCTACCGCCCTCACACCCCAAAAAACATCCTGGGCATTCCGGCAGGATTTACTCGATGACGGCAGTGTACGTTACAATACCAAACGCACCCAATACCTGTTTGTGCGACAGGGCGATATTTACCTGGGCGATGTAAAGACCGGTCAGCAAAAGCCCATCACCCAAACCACCGAATTTGAAAACAGTCCCTTCTTTGCTTTCAACGACAATAAGGTAGTGTATACCCGTGGCCTTAATGTATATACCTGGGATATAACATCCGGCACGACCACCCAGCTCACCAATTTTCAGTCTGGTGCCGCTGTTACCCCTGCTCCCGCTATGGCAGGTCCACAGCGCGGTGGTGGCGGTGGTCAGGGACAAGGTGGGGGAGGAGGCTTTCGCGGTAACCGCCCGGCGGCCACCGGCAACCTCCAGGAAAAATGGTTGCAGGACGAAGCCCTCGAAAATTCATTCGTATTGCAAAGCCGCAAAGAAAAAAGAGACCTGGCCGACTCTATGCGCAAGGCTCAGCCAAAAGAAAAAACACTTCGCTCCATTGGTATAGAAGACAAATCCCTTTCCGGTACTGCCGTGAGCGCCGATGGCCGATTTATTTCCTATCGCCTCATCAAAGCAGCAACTGGTGGCAAAAGTACCATTGTACCCAACTACGTTACTGAGAGTGGATACACCGAAGATATTCCCGGTCGCACCAAGGTGGGTAACCCCCTTAGTACCCAGGAGTTCTTTGTATTCGATAGCCAGAAGGATACCATATTCCAGGTAAAAATTGATTCCATTCCCGGTATCAGAGACCTGCCCGATTATGTAAAGGATTATCCTGCTATGTATGCCGAAAGATCGAAGAATCCCGCCTTACGTGCCGTGAGCTTTCAGAATGCATCCTGGTCACCCGCTGGTCCTTACGCTGTCGTTGAAATACGGTCCCAGGATAATAAAGACCGCTGGCTGATGTTACTGGATGGCGCCACCGGCAAGCTTTCCCTCCTGGATCGCCAGCGCGATGAAGCCTGGATAGGCGGCCCCGGCACAAGTGGTTTTGGCAGTTTCAGCACCGGCTGGATTGATGCCAATACTTTCTGGTTCCAATCTGAGGCCACCGGCTACTCCCATTTGTATACCGTGAACGTTCAGACAAAGGAAAAGAAAGCCCTCACCAGTGGTAAATATGAAGTACAAAGAACCATCCTCTCCAGAGACAAAAAATACTTCTACCTCACCACCAACGAAGTGCATCCCGGCGAACAGCATTTTTACCGCCTGCCTGTTACCGGTGGCAAGGCCGAACGCCTGACTACCATGACCGGCGCCAACCAGGTAACCCTGTCGCCCGATGAAAAATGGCTGGCCATTCTTTATTCCTATTCCAATAAGCCCTGGGAACTTTACCTGCAGGAAAATAAACCAGGTGGCAAAATACAACAGGTTACTACCGCGGCCCAGTCCGATGAGTTCAAAGCCTACGCCTGGAAAGAACCCGAAGTAGTTACCTTCAAAGCTAAAGACGGCGCCGAAGTATATGCCCGCCTCTACCGGCCTGCACAAGCCCATGCCTCCAAACCAGCCGTCATCTTTGTACATGGCGCCGGATACCTCCAAAATGCCCATAAATGGTGGAGCTCCTATTTCCGCGAATACATGTTCCACAACATGCTGGCCGATCAGGGTTATACCGTATTGGACATTGATTACCGCGGCAGCGCCGGTTATGGACGCGATTGCCGTACCGGTATCTATCGCCACATGGGCGGCAAAGACCTAAGCGATCAGGTAGATGGTGCCAAATTCCTCGTAGAGAAATACGGCGTTAACCCCAAAAACATTGGCTTGTATGGCGGCTCCTATGGCGGCTTCATTACTTTAATGGCCATGTTCAATGAACCCAATGTATTTGCGGCCGGCGCCGCCCTGCGCTCCGTGACCGATTGGGCCCACTACAACCACGGCTATACCGCCAACATCCTCAATGAGCCATTCAACGACAGCCTGGCTTACAGGCGTAGCTCCCCCATCAATTTTGCCGCCGGACTCAAAGGACATTTATTAATGTGCCACGGTATGGTCGACGTAAACGTCCACTTCCAGGACATTGTACGCATCAGCCAAAAGCTCATTGAACTGGGCAAAGACAATTGGGAACTGGCCGTTTATCCCATGGAAGACCACGGATTTGTAGAACCCAGCAGCTGGACCGACGAATACAAACGTATCCACAAGCTGTTTGAGCAGCAATTGAAGAAATAAGCATCCATTTTATCATAAAAAGGTGGGTCGTCTTTATCTGGCGACCCACCTTTTGCTTTTTTACCCATCTTCAAAGCTAAAGACTGCCGATTGCCGACTGTCAATTGTCGATTGCCGATTCTCAATCCCCCTGCCATTTTGTGCCTGCTATAACGGTTTATTATTTCTCCCCTATTTGATCTCCCGGCAAAAACTTGCATGGTAGACATAATATTCAATATATTGCAAACGTTTGTGTTGGCCTTGGCCCTATGGCCTGAAACAAAAAACTCGTAACTCGAAACTTATTACGTATGTGTGGAATTGTAGCCTATATCGGCCCCAAAGAGGCCTATCCCGTTATTCTTAAAGGCCTGAAACGATTAGAATACCGCGGCTACGATAGCTCTGGCGTAGCCCTGCTCAACAGCGGATTGAAAGTATACAAGAAAAAAGGAAAGGTGGCTGAACTCGAAGAAAGCCTTGTTGGGAAAGACCTTCATGCGAATGCAGGCATTGGCCATACCCGTTGGGCTACACATGGCGAACCCAGCGACCGAAACGCCCACCCCCATATTTCTGCCAATGGCAAGCTGGCCATGATCCACAATGGCATCATTGAAAACTACACACAACTCAAGGGAGAGCTCCAGAAAAAAGGATATACCTTTTCCAGCGATACAGATACCGAAGTACTCCTCAAATTCATTGAAGATATTCAACTCAACAATGAATGCGGACTGGAAGAAGCAGTGCGTATTGCCCTAAAGCGCGTAACAGGCGCCTATGTCATTGTTTTGATCGACCAGGATCATCCCGATACTTTGATCGCCGCGCGCAAAGGCAGTCCCCTGGTAATAGGCATTGGCAAAGGTGAACATTTCCTCGCATCCGATGCTTCCCCCATTATTGAATACACCAAAGAGGTGGTATACATCAACGATTATGAGCTGGCCATCATCCGCCCCGATGAACTGATCCTGAAAAATCTTGGAAACGAAAAGATCACCCCATATATAACCAAGCTCGATATGGAACTGGCCGCTATTGAAAAAAGCGGATATGATCATTTCATGCTCAAGGAAATTTTTGAACAGCCCCATACCATTTTTGATTGCCTGCGTGGCCGCCTCGATGCCGCCGCCGGTACCATTACCATGGCCGGTGTACAGAACAATATTGAGGCCCTTACAAATGCTTCCCGCATCATGATCGTGGCTTGTGGCACCAGCTGGCATGCCGGCCTGGTTGCCGAATACGTCATAGAAGAACTTTGCCGTATACCCGTAGAAGTTGAATATGCTTCCGAATTCCGCTACCGCAATCCCGTTATCCATAAAGGCGATGTGATCATTGCCATATCCCAAAGTGGTGAAACCGCCGATACCCTGGTGGCTATCGAAAAAGCCAAAGAACAAGGTGCCATTATTTTTGGCGTGGTCAACGTAGTGGGGTCTTCCATTGCCCGTATTTCCCATGCAGGCGCTTATACACACGCCGGCCCCGAAATAGGCGTGGCTAGCACCAAGGCCTTCACCGCCCAACTGGCCGTACTCACCATGATAGCCCTTAAGATAGCCTACGAAAAGGGTAGTATTGACAATAAACGCTTCATGCATTTGCTGAATGAATTACAGGAAATTCCTGAAAAAGTACCTGCAGCATTGAAAGACAGCGAGGCCATCCGTAAACTGGCCGAAAAATACAAGGATGCCAAAGACTTCCTGTACCTGGGCCGGGGGTATAATTTCCCCGTAGCGCTCGAAGGTGCATTGAAATTAAAAGAGATCTCCTACATACATGCAGAAGGGTATCCCGCAGCCGAAATGAAACATGGCCCCATCGCCCTGGTCGATGAAACCCTGCCCGTGGTATTTGTAGCAACAAAGGATTCTTACCACGAAAAGATCGTGAGCAATATCCAGGAGATCAAGGCCCGCAAAGGAAAAGTCATTGCCGTGATTACCGAAGGTGATGAGGTGATCAGCAAAATGGCCGATGATGTGATTGTGGTGCCTGCTGCTGATGAACTCGTTGCTCCCATGCTCAGCGTGATTCCCCTACAGCTGTTGGCCTATTATATAGGCGTAGCCAAAGGCCTGGATGTTGACAAACCCAGGAATCTCGCCAAGAGCGTAACCGTTGAATAATCCCTCCCAGCGTAAAGCTCGAAGCTCGTAGCTTAACGGGCACGACTATTATGAATGTAATCAAAAAAAGCCCCATCAATACACTGGGGTACCACTTCATTCCGGCCGAATACATCCCCAAAGGCAAGAATGAATACTACCTGCGCAATCAGCAAAATGAGAACGGTATCCAATACCGCCAGTTGACCGCTTATGAAATCGAAGTATTGGTGCGCAACCGCAATACATCCGATAACTGGAACAATATCCTCGTATCAAATGCCTTTACCCCCGAACTGGTACAGAATTGTAAGTTCTTTGGCCTGGTACGCATTGGCAAACTGGAACCTTATTACCTGGAGTTCCATAACCTCCGCCGCCCTGTAGGCTTGTACAACAGCACCATTATTAGCTGCGATTTTGGCGACAATGTCGTAGTGGATAATGTCAATTTTATATCCCACTACATTACCGGAAGTGAAGTCATACTCGTTAACATCAACGAAATTGATGCTACCGACCATGCCAAATTTGGTAATGGTATCCTCAAAGAAGGTGAAACCGAGGACATACGCATCTGGCTCGAAGTATGCAATGAGAATGGTGGCCGGCGCATCATCCCCTTTGATGGCATGTTACCAGGCGATGCCTGGTTATGGACCCAGTTCCGCGATGATACAGTATTGCAAGACAAACTGAAACAGTTTACCCAACAAAAGTTTGATACCCGTCGTGGTTATTACGGCTACATTGGTCACCGCACCGTTATTAAGAACTGCCGTATCCTCAAAGACGTAAATGTGGGTACCGATGCCTATATCAAAGGTGCCAATAAGATCAAGAACGTTACTATTAATTCCTCTGCCGAAGGTCAAACACAGGTAGGAGAGGGATGCGAATTGGTGAACGGTATTATAGGGTATGGATGCCGCCTCTTTTATGGCGTAAAAGCCGTACGGTTTTTCCTGGCATCCCATTCCCAATTGAAATATGGGGCCCGTCTCATCAACTCTTACCTGGGCGATAACTCTACCATTTCCTGCTGTGAAGTACTGAACTCTCTGATTTTCCCGGCCCACGAACAACACCACAATAACTCTTTCTTGTGTGCAGCACTCGTTCAGGGCCAATCCAATATGGCCGCCGGCGCTACCATCGGCTCCAACCACAACTCCCGCAGCCCTGATGGCGAATTAATAGCCGGTCGCGGTTTCTGGCCCGGACTCTGTGTGAGCATTAAACACAACTCCCGCTTTGCCACTTTTACCATATTGGCCAAAGGAGACTTCCCCGTAGAACTGGATATCCCCTTGCCATTTTCATTGGTAAGCAATGATGTTACCAATAACCGCCTGGTAGTAATGCCAGCTTACTGGTTCCTCTACAATATGTATGCATTGGCCCGTAATTCCTGGAAGTATGTCGATCGCGATAAGCGCATTGATAAAACCCAGCATATTGAATTCAATTTCCTGGCTCCCGATTCCGTCAACGAGATCGTACAGGCCCTTTCCCTCCTCCAATTGTATACCGGTAAAGCATGGCTCAAAAGAGAGGGCAACCATAAAAAACTGACCGCCGAAGAAATTACCGCCATTGGCAAAAAACTGTTGGAGAGTAATGATCCCATCATCGATCAACTCGAAGTACTGGCCGAAGGGTTTGAGAATAGCACACGTCCTGTAGTATTGGTGAAAGTGCCAGCTGCCTACCGCATTTTCAAGGAACTCATTGTGTACAATGCCGTGCAACAATTGTTGGAATTTACCCGTCAACAAGCCATTAGGACCCATGACCAGTTGATTGCCTTATTGCCCGCAAAACCCGTTCTTTCAACATGGATCAATGCCGGTGGCCAATTGGTATTGCGTACCGCACTCGATAAACTCATCAAACAAATTCATGCAGGCCGGATTAAAAGCTGGAATGATATCCATGCATTTTATGGGCAGCAGGCACAAGCATATTCACAGGAAAAGCTATTTCATGCCCTGGCAGCATTGAAAGAAGTAACCGGTATCAATTTAAAGAAAGCTACTCCAGCCTCTTTCAAAGAACTGCTCCAGCTTAGCGTGAGCACCAAGGAATGGATGGTAAAAGGTATTTATACCTCCCGCGCCAAGGACTACAGCAATCCTTTCCGCAAAATGGTATACCAAACCCCCGAAGAAATGAATAAAGTAGTGGGTAAGCTGACTGATAATACTTTCATCAAACAAGAGCAGGCAGCTTTGGAATCCTACAAAAAAGATGTTCAACAACTCATAAAGAAATGGAAACTGAATGCGTTAATTCCTGCTTAGGCGGGAATTTTATGACCAGCTTTCCACCAATTCATCTATTTTGGAATCCAATCCGTAGAACGAAGCGATCTTTCTGATCACGCCTTCTACCAGCGCATCCGGACAGGAAGCGCCACTCGTAATGAGAATCCGGACTGGTTGTTGAGCAGGAAGATAATCCGCAGTTAATATTTCTTGTTTCGTGTGGTAGTTATAGTGCAGGATAGTAGAGGCCGAGATCAATTTTTCTTCAGCATTTATAAAATACGTAGGCAGTTTTTCTTCACATAATTCTACCAGGTGCGTTGTATTCGATGAATTATAACCGCCTACTACAATCGCCAGGTCTGCCGGAGTATCCAGCATATGCGTAATGGCTGTTTGATTGTCATTCGTAGCATAACACAACGTGTCCCTTGTATCCGCAAAGCGGTCGCCAATATTGCTGTCCGACAAGCCATAATGCTGCCGCATCGTTTGTTTCAGGTAATCGGCAATCGCCTGCGTATCTGTTGCCAGCTGCGTGGTTTGGTTTACCACCCCAATCCGTTGCAGGTCCCTGGTAACATCAAAGCCTGGTGAATACCGGCCGGCAAAGCGTGTATAAAAATCCGCCCCATCTTTTTCTCCGGTAATGTATTGCGCCAAAACCTGCGTTTCCGCCATATCATTTACAATCACCGAAGGAGCATTCTCCGCAGCATGTGAAAAAGTGGCCCTCGTCTCCTCATGTTTCGGTTTTCCGTGTATCACGATCGTATAACCCTTTTTGGCGATCTGCTCACTCCGGTTCCAAACCTTTTCTACAAAGGGGCAGGTAGTATTGTATTTCTCAATGGGGATGCCCAGCCTGTTCAGCTTCCCTTCAATCTCAAGCGTGGTGCCAAAGGCAGGAATGATGACCACATCATCAGGTGTTAGCTCCTCAAAGGCTATCAATTGTTTCCCATACGTATCCTGTAAGAATTGTACCCCTCTTCCCTGCAGGTCTGCATTTACCTGTGGGTTATGGATCATTTCACTCAATAAGAAGATCCGTTTGCCCGGATTTTCCTCAATCGTACGGAAGGAGATCTCAATCGCATTCTCCACCCCATAACAAAAGCCGAAATGACGCGCCAGGTAAATATGTAATCCCCCCAGGTCGAGCAACGTAGGGGTAAAATCTTTCTTCATTTTATCCGCAGCCTTCCGTTTGTTTTTTATACCATGCAACAATGGACTGCGATATATGATGGGAACGTTGAATGTTTTCATCTGCACAAAGGTACAAAGTTGCTGGTGAATGCATCACTTACCGCCAGATAGGCTATATTCGTATCGTTTCCAACCCATCATGATTTATGCCGAGACGCTTTACACCTGTAGCATGGAGCACCGATACCAATATTTATGAAGTCAATCTCCGTCAATACTCCCCCGAAGGAACATTTTCGGCCTTTGCCCGGCAAATACCCCGCCTGGCAGCCATGGGCGTAGAACTTCTCTGGTTCATGCCCATTACCCCCATCAGTAAAGCGGGCCGTAAAGGCACCATGGGCAGCTATTATGCCTGCTCCGATTATACCACTACCAATCCCGAATTTGGTACCGTCGGCGATTTTAAGAACCTCGTACAACAAGCCCACGAGGCGGGAATGAAAGTCATTATTGATTGGGTGGCCAACCATACCGGCCTCGACCATGTATGGACAACCACCAATCCCCAATATTATAAGAAAGATATTGATGGTAAATTTTATGATACCCATGGTTGGGATGATGTAATTGACCTCAACTATTACGACCAGCCCATGCGCCAGGCCCTGATCGATGCCATGGCCTTCTGGATCAAAGAATGCAATATCGACGGATTCCGTTGCGATATGGCCCACCTGGTGCCACTCGATTTCTGGCGGCAGGCACGTACTGCCCTCGAGCCGCTGAAGCCTTTGTTCTGGCTGGCCGAAACAGAAGATCTCCTTTACCTCGATGTTTTTGATACTTGCTATGCCTGGCGTTGGATGCACCAAACCGAAAAATATGCCAAAGCACAGGTAAATCTCCAAAGCCTGGTTGATCTGTTGGGCCTCTACCTGCAACAGTTTCCTTCCGGTACCTGCCCCTTGTTTTTTACCGCCAACCATGATGAGAACAGTTGGAATGGCACCGAATATGAAAAATACGATGGCGCTGCCAGGCCCCTGGCCGTTTTTAATGCTACCTGGTTTGGGATACCCCTCATCTACAGCGGACAGGAATTGCCCAACCTCAAACGACTAAAGTTTTTTGATAAAGATCCTATAGAGTGGACCGGCAACAACCAGTTGCACGATTTCTATCGGTCACTGAACCAATTGCGCAAGCAACATCCTGCCATCAATACCGCCAGTGCAACACAGCCCGTTCGCTTAGCTACTACTCAAAACGATCAGGTATTCGCTTACTTGCGGCGTTACGAAAACAGGCAGCTACTCGTTATTTTGAACCTTTCTCCCCAGTCCGTGTCCATCCAGCTACCCGGTGGCCACGTACAGGGTACATTCAACAACCTGTTTGATACCAACTCCATTTTCATCACCCCACAACTTACTATTGATCTCAAAGCCTGGGATTACCTGGTCCTAACCAATTGAGCATTGTACATTCCGGGCCTATTCCGGGAAATCCATTAAAATCTATGTAATCTACGATAAAAAAAGCGGGACCCCGTTAAGAGTCCCGCCGCACCTTTTATTATGATGAAAGCTTAATTCGCACTATTCATGGGTATCACAATCGGATAGATACCTTCATATCCGGGGTACATACCTTCTACCTTCACGTTTCCGCTCGATGCTTCCAATATCTTCCTGAATTCGTCTACCGTCTTCACCTCTTTACCATCTGCTTTCAGGATCACATAACCTTCCTGTACACGTACTTTGCTAAGCGCGCCTTTACCACTGATCGATTTGATCACAACCCCACCATTTACACCCAGTTGTTTGGCGTCTTCTTTGCTCAGCGTTTCCAGCTCTGCACCCAGTTTGTCAATGGCCGATGTACGTACGATATCAGTTGAACCAGTCGCATTACGCAAGGTTACAGCGGCTGTCAGTTCTTTACCTTCCCGCTTGTAAGAGATGTTTACCTTATCACCGGGGCGGTAGGTGGCGATCTGACCAACCATATCGGCACCACTTACTACAGGCACACCGTTGATCTTGGTAATGATATCGCCCTTCTTGATACCCGCAGCGGCAGCAGCCCCTTCCGTACGCGCATTCAATACGTATACACCTTCTCCTTCCTTAATGCCATTTTGTTCTTTCACTTCATCACTCAGGTTCTCACGGGGGTATTCAATACCGAGGTAAGCCCGTTGAACCGTACCATGCTTCATCAGGTCCGCAACTATCTTCTTCACAATATTTACCGGGATCGTAAACGAATAACCCGCATACGCACCCGTTGGAGATGCAATGGCCGAGTTAATACCGATCAGTTTACCATCTGTATTGATCAACGGACCACCACTGTTACCGGGGTTCACCGCAGCATCTGTTTGTATAAACGATTCTACCGGTGTACGGCTCTGGCGACTGTTAATATCCAGCGTTCTGCCCTTGGCGCTCACAATACCCGCTGTAACCGTTGTTTCCAACGTCAGCGGATAACCCACTGCCAATACCCACTGACCAACCTTTACCTCATCCGAATTACCATAGATCAGGAAGGGCAATCCCTTTGCTTCTACCTTAATAACTGCCAGGTCACTGCTGGGGTCGGCGGCTATCAACTTGGCCTTGAATGACTTTTTATTGTTGAGCGTAACATTGATCTCATCTGCACCCTCAACTACGTGGTTATTCGTGACGATATATCCATCTTCGCTGATGATGGCGCCTGAACCCGATGCCATTTGAGGAACCGAACGCATGCGGTCGCCAAAGAAATCATCCAGGTCCATGTCAAACAGGTCTCCAAAAGGACTTCTCCGGGGCAGGTTATTGCTGGCCGTACGCGTTGCCTTTGTTTTGATGTGTACGGTTGCTGGTATCGCTGCATTGGAGGCCGGCACAAAATCAGCCGGCGCATTCGTTAATCCCTTAAAGTCGGCATAATTGGCCGGTACCTTTCCACTGTCGTTATTATCATTCTGGTAAACATAAGTATCCTGCTTGGCATACTTTTGATACCCCCACATGGTAGCGAACGTTGTGGCAGCACTCAATAACACAATAGCTGCTATCTGTTTAAACTTCATATACGGTTGTAATTTTATTTTGCTGTTGAAAATATACGAATTCAAATCATATGCCCGGTCACAACAAATTAACACCACAAAACCAATAAGGATCGTACCTCCCTTCCGGTTTAACAATTAATTTACTAAAGTCTTCGTACTTGCTACTACAAATTTAAAACATTAACCCGGAAACTCAATCAGTTACATATGCCAAAACTGCCCGGTTATCCTAATTCTTAATCCATTTTTTCCTTCGCCGTCTTTCGGACTTTCTGTCTCCCCGGCTTCCGGACTTCTTGACTTTCTGTCTGCCCCACTGCCATACTTTCGGCCTTCCTCACAACCCCAGCAGAAAGGCCATCGTATCAACCCCATCCGCATAATCCGTTAATCCTGGCTTTTGCGCCTGGCCAAAGGGCAGCCATTTTTTGCCCACTATACATTGAATATCTGCATTGTTGGTCAATCCCCCGGCTGCTGCCGCCGCATCTTTATAGAAGGTGTAGTGCAATTGACTGATGGGGGAGAAGGGAGAGCTATTTTCATGCAGGATAATACTCCCATTCGTCATGTAGTACGACTTGTTCAGGATCAGAATAGCCAGCTGGTAATCGTAATTGTTCTTGTATTTATGGTGGTCTGCCAGCTCATTGTACTTTTTAAAGGTTTCCAGCAGCGGCACAAAATCATACTCCTCCGGCACATAGATTTGTGTTACATTCCGGCACCCCAGCCCAAAATACTGGTACACATCATCGGCCAGTAAAGCCAGATCCTCCACAGTTTCATTGCCATCCAGGATCGCTACCGAGGTCCGGTTGCGACGGATAATATGCGGAAACTTAGAGAAGTAATAGTCAAAGTAACGCGCCGAATTATTGCTGCCCGTAGCAATATAGGCGTCACAACCTTTCAACATGGGCTGTAGCCTTATCAGCTCCTGCGTGGCAGGCTCCCAGCTATGCAATTGTTCCACCAGGTGCCGCATCAGGACTTCGTCCTTGGAAGAAGTTTTGATCGTTTGCCGGTGCCCGCTGATGAACACTGACAGCAGGTCGTGAAAGCCCACCAGGGGAATATTCCCCGCCATGACGATCCCCACATTTTTGGGGCCTGCATTTTCAGCCGGAATGCCATATTGAGTGGCCCAGGCCGAGAGTTTGGCCGGGTTCAAAAATTCATGCCCTATTCCTTGTGCACTCAGTTCTATAAACTCAGGTGTAAACCATCCATTCTCCCGGAAAGCCGCTTCCTTGGCTGCTGCCCATTGATTATCAGCCGATAAAATATATTCTCCCAACCGCTTCCCTAAATCTATCCGTTGTTGTAAATTCATTACAGCTTATATTTGTCGTGCAAAATAACTGTATTCGATCCATTAAAATTCAAGCAATATATGTCTATCAAAATAACAGAAGAATGTATCAATTGTGGGGCTTGTGAGCCGGAATGTCCTAATAATGCCATCTATGAAGGAGGCGTTGAGTGGGCCATTTCCGATGGTACCAACGTAAAAGGCAGTTTTACCCTCCTCGATGGGAGCGTAGTAGATGCCGACCAGCGTTTTGCCCCGGTAAGCGTTGATACTTACTATATCACCCCCAATAAATGCACTGAATGCCAAGGGTTTCATGAAGAACCCCAGTGTGCAGCTGTTTGTCCCGTGGATTGCTGTGTGCCGGATGAAATGTACCAGGAAACCGTAGATGAGCTGATGGCCAAAAAAGCTAAAATGCACCTTTAACAGTTTTGTGCATAAGTACTACTTCCAAAATTTGGAACACATTACCTGATTGTTGTAACTTAACAGTATTCAAATAGTAACTGTAGTCTTAGTACTACTCCAAGCAGGCGGGTGATATTTCCCGTTGTAGAAAGGTGAAGAGATTTACGTCCTTCACCTTTCCGATTTTTGGTACCTGCCTTATTCACTGCCGCTATCAAAGCAAATGTTTTGCTCCCGCCGTATGGCGGGACCGACTGCCGATTCAAGATTTCCCCCCACACACTTATGGCCCCAAACTGCACACTTATTGCCCATAACTGCACACTTATGGGTTTGTTCTTTGCCGCTTGAGGAATTAGTCTTTACTTCATACCGTTGAACAGCAGTTATGCCGCACCGGGGAAGTTGCTTGTTAACAACCTGTTTCAACGCTTAACCATCTACCCAAAACCTGAATGCCCGTGAGAAGACCCAAACCTTGGCTATTTATATGCTTCATTAGCCTTATTTGCCTGCAACAAGCGGCAGCCCAGGAGAAAACATCCTTCGCAGATAAACTCCTTAATTTCCCTTCCCGGTTTAATGATCATATTCAAAAGAAGACCGATAAGCTCGAAGCACAGCTTACCCGCCAAACCGAAAAATACCTCCGGCGCCTGGCCAAAAAAGAAGAAAAACTCCGGCGGAAACTAATGAAGACTGACTCCACCGCTGCTAAACAACTCTTTGATGGTTCTGCCGAAAAATATGCCCAATTATCAGCACAGCTAAAGAATCCAACCGCCATTACCGGGCGCATGGGCGGACAGTACCTGCCCTATGTGGATTCCCTGAAGACTTCCCTTTCTTTTCTCCAGCAAAACAATGGTTTACTCAATTCTGAAGAAGCGAAGAAGATTACTGGCTCCCTCCAAAATGTGCAGCAGTTACAAGGCAAGCTCCAGCAAAGCGAACAGGTAAAAGCTTTTATCAGGGAGCGTAAGGAGCAGATCAAGGCCACCCTTAGCCGGTACACCACACTGCCCAAAGGCCTTACCAAAGGCTACCAGGATTTTAATAAAGAACTCTTTTATTATTCCCAACAACTTCAGGAGTACAAGGATATATTGAATGATCCCGATAAACTGCTGAACAAGACATTGTCCCTGCTCAATAAACTGCCCGCTTTTCAAAGTTTCATGCAACAACATTCCGAGTTGGCCGGGCTTTTTGCTGTACCTGCCGGTTATGGCAGCAATCAAAGCCTGGCTGGTTTGCAAACACGCAGCCAGGTGCAACAGTTAATGCAAAATCAATTGTCTTCGGCTGGTCCCAATGCACAACAACTATTGCAACAAAATCTGCAGGCGGCCCAGGCACAATTGAATACCCTGAAGGATAAGATCAATAAACTAGGTGCTGGTGGGGCTGATATGGACATGCCCGATTTCAAGCCCAATAACCAAAAAACAAAATCATTCTGGAAACGCCTGGAATATGGTACCAACCTCCAAACCCAGAAATCAAATAATTTCTTCCCTACTACTTCCGACCTGGGACTTTCAGTTGGTTATAAACTCAGTGATAAAAGTATCATCGGTGTAGGTGGCAGCTACAAAGTAGGCTGGGGCAAGGATATCCGTAATATTTCTATTAGCAGCCAGGGCGCCGGCCTGCGTTCCTTCCTCGATGTAAAACTCAAAGGCAGCTTTTTTGCCTCTGGCGGATTTGAATACAATTACCAACCCTTGTCGTATACACAAACATTGACGCCGCAGGAACAGCAACGTGCGGAAGAATGGCAGCAGAGTGGCCTGGTAGGCATCAGTAAGATCGTTTCTTTGAAAAGTAAAACCTTCAAGAAAACAAAACTCCAACTGATGTGGGATTTTCTCAGCTACCAGCAAGTGCCCAAGGCCCAGGCCTTGAAATTCAGGGTAGGGTATTATTTTTAGTAACTCAAAATAAACTCCTAAGCCGGCGATTGTTAATCGCCTTAATATCAACACCACAAATATGAAATTTTTATTGTTTGCTGCCCTCCTGGGGCTGGCCATGAATTCCTTTGCCCAAACCAACAACTTCAACCCAAACGGCAATGTAGGAATTGGCATTTATAACCCACAAAGCCTGTTGCATATAGCCAATGGTGATGTGCTGCTGCAAAATACAACTACCGGATATCCATCACTATGGGCAAAGAATGTGAATGGTTCACAAACACTTCGTTTGGATTATAATAGCCTTCGCATTGAGGGAGGAGATGGTTATATAAGAACGACCGGCACTTTTATCCTTAATGATATTGGTGGTAATGTGGCAATTGGTACCAATAATGCCCAGGGATACAAACTTGCCGTGAATGGTATAGCCATCTTTGAAGGAGTAAAAGTGAAATTAATTACCAATTGGCCTGATTACGTATTCCAAAGAGATTACCAATTAATGCCCATCGCCGAACTGGAAAGGTTCCTCCAACAAAACAAACATCTACCTGGTATCCCCAGTGCTGCCGAAGTAGAAAAGGAAGGACTCGACTTGGGAAGCAACCAGGCTGCCTTGCTGAAGAAGATTGAAGAACTCACCTTGTATATTATTGAGCAGAATAAGGAAATACAACAAATAAAAGCAAAGTTACTTGAACAAGAGCGCAAAGCACAAGGACCCGTACAATCAAAAAAATAATCCCAATAATTAAAGATTTCCATTATGAAATATACTAAACTACTAATGATAATAATGGCAGCAATTGGCCATTCTAGCGTCTCTGCTCAATGGTCGTTGACCGGTAATGGCAGTACTACGCCGGGTACCAATTTCCTCGGTACCACCGACAATAAGGAGCTTATATTGAAAACGAATAATGTAGAGCGTTTTCGGATAGCTGCAGGTGGAAATGTAGGAATCGGAACCAATAACCCGCAAGGGTTGTTACACATCGCTAATGGAGATGTGCTTTTACAAAACACGCTACCCGGATATACTCCTTTACGGATTAAAAATGGTGATGGTTCCAAAACATTACTTTTTGATTATGCATCGATATTTCAGTATGGCGGTAACTGTACTATAAGAGTCCCGACAAATCATCTCGTTCTCAACGACGCTGATGGCGGTTATGTGGGTATTGGAACAAGCGACCCAAAAGAAAAATTATCTGTTGCAGGTAGCATTTATATGCAGGGAGCCAATAACTACTTCCAGGTTCACGACAGGTTGACCCTGCAGGTTCCCAATACAGAAGCCAATGGTTGGACACGCAGCCTGATAGGCCAAAACATCAAATGGAATCCGGTTACTAATAAATGGAAGGTAGATGCAGGACCATATGATGATTTCTCCATGGTACGTTTTGAGAACGGCGGTACCATCGGTTTTTATGCGCGTCATTACACAGGATCTTCTTATGAAATGACCGATGAAGCCCTCAAAGAGTTTAGACGCATGGGTATTGATTTTTATGGTAATGTAGGCATAGGAACTACTGAGACTTATGGTCATAAATTGGCTGTCAATGGTAGCGCCATTTTTACAAGCGTCAAAGTGAAACTTCGCGAAAATTGGGCCGATTATGTCTTCGAAAAAGATTATGAGCTAATGCCCATTGCCGAGCTCGAAAAGTTCATTCAACAAAACAAACATTTACCTGGCATCCCTACTGCTGCCGAAGTAGAAAAAAAAGGGCTCGACCTTGGTGTTAACCAGGCAGCTTTGCTTAAAAAGATTGAAGAACTCACCCTGTATATTATTGACCAGAATAAGAAAATGGAACAAATGCAATCCAGGATCATTTCCCTGGAAAAGAAAGTCAGATAATGCTTAAACCCTGAATCATTTAAAATGAAAATTTAAGCTAGTAAATATGAGATGTACTAAAATAGTAATGATAGTAATGGCAGCAATTTGCCATTACAATGCCTCAGCTCAATGGTCATTGACTGGCAATGCCGCTACAACACCGGGCACCCATTTTCTGGGAACTACCGATAATAAAGATCTTACAATGAAAACGAATGGTGTTGAGCGTTTTCGGATAAGTGCACTGGGAAATATAGGTGTTGGGACCCTTTTCCCTAAAGCAAAGTTGCATCTAACCCGGACTATTAATTCTGATTGGACTTCTAATGTGCCTGACAATGCATTGCTGATGATAGGTGGCTGGGATGAGCAGTTTGAAGGCCAATTCGTGAATTTCAAAAATCCTTCAAACAATAATGGGAATATTAGTTATCCAGATGGACAGCAGATATACTGGTGGTCAGCAGATATCTTAATAGGACGTTATAAAAATTATGCCAAATGGTCATTCAAAGAGAATCATGGGGCTACGTTGGGAAGCAGTACAAAAGATATCCTGTATGCGAAGTTGGAGGATGCTGCCGGATTTACTAACCTCGAAAAAATTGTACTGGCTCCCGATGCCGGCAATGTGGCCATTGGTACAAATGACCCCCGCGGATATAAACTAGCTGTTAATGGCAGCGCTATCTTCACCAGCGCCAAAGTAAAACTGGAACAGAATTGGCCCGACTACGTGTTTGAAAAAGATTACGAGCTACTTCCACTGGCCGATCTGGAAAGATTCATCCAGCAAAACAAGCATCTACCTGGTATTTCCACTGCTGCCGAAGTCGAAAAAGAAGGACTCGATCTGGGTGTTAACCAGGCAGCTTTGCTTAAAAAGATTGAAGAACTCACCTTGTATATTATTGAGCAGAATAAGCGGATTGAGAAGTTGGAAGCGAAGCTAAAAGAATCAGTAAAATAGTTTTCTTATAGAAATGCCATTATAAACCTTAAGACTATGCTAAAGAGACAGATACTGTTTTTGTTATTGTTGTTGTTGGGTTTGATCAGTATTGCTCAAACTTCCGGCAAAAACTTTACTCTCCCCAGGGTCATTCCAAATTCTCCAGGTGCCGCTGCATTTGCCCGGTATGGTGAGGTTCCAGTGTCCGTGAGTACCGGCGTACCCAATATTGCAATTCCCTTTTTCACAATCACCAGTGGCAAACTTTCCTTGCCCATTAGTATTAATTATCACGCTGCAGGTATAAAGGTATTGGATGAAGCCAGTGCAGTAGGCTTGGGCTGGTCTCTCCAGGCAGGCCCAAAGATTACCAGGTCGGTACAAGGTGTAGATGATTTTGATGCCAGGGGGTTTTACAACATGATCTTTCCCGACCCCAACGATCCACATATTACCCAAAAGGAAAATTGCCTTGCCGGTGCTATTACGGATCCTCGTCAAAATACCCGATCCAGATTGGATGGCCAGCCTGATATGTTTTATTACTCGCTCAATAGTAAGAATGGCAGGTTTATATTGAAGAACAGAATACTTAAAGGACTTGAGCCGGGGTTTATTACCCTCCCCTATGAGCCAATCCAAATAAAAAAGGTAAATAATGAATTTATCATAACGGACGATAATGGTATTACATACACCTTCGGGAGTAACCAGGAATTAGCTGGCGACATTTCATCCACTACAGATATTTCTTCTGGTGTCTTTTTTGGCAATATCCAAACCTCCTGGAATATTAAAAAGATCCAATCAGCCGATAAAGCTGATGCCATCACTTTTAATTATGTGCCCTATCTTCGATCAACCATTACCAAACCGCAGTTTACTTTAATCAGAACCCTCCATGATTTAACTCCAGGGGCTTTTTATACCACTTCTCAAAATAGTGGAGCCCAAAACGATGTGAATGAAGCATTAATTAGTGAGATCAATTTCAGAAATGGAAAGATTACATTTGAATACACTACCAATGCCGAAGATATTCAATTAGCTAAAGTTAGGATCTATCAAAAGAATAACGGTGTTTTCACCGAGATTAAGCAATGGATAATGGGATATTCCAGGTTTATAAATACTGGTGCGCCTGGCACTACTGGTGATTATGCACAACTAAGATTGGATAATGTGCAGGAAAAAGGCCTGTTTGGTGGTCAAACAGAAACACAACCCCCTCATCAATTTGAATATTTTAGTTATCAGAATTTTCAATCTCCCCCCTTTAATACAAAAGCCCAGGATTTTTGGGGGTTTTTCAACGGAAAAACAGATAACCAAAACCTGTTGATTGTCGGTATGCCACCACTAAACACACAATTGCCGGTAAGTACGCCGGATAAAAGGAAAGCCAACGAAGATTATCTCAGGGTGGGTACCCTTAAAAAAATAACTTATCCTACCGGCGGGATAACAACATTAGATCTGGAAGCCAATCAAAAACTCACCACTTATTATAGAGAGCAGATCACGCGGACGGTCTGGGGTGGCGATGTGATCAGAGAAGCCTATATAGATTATACACCCTCAATTCAATTTATAGCGCCCAGTGGTTTGTTGGTAAAAAACGATGGCGGCGGCCCTTATAATGCAACATTGGATTTTTCAGGCTCCAGAATGTGTACAGGTTGGTCAGGTTGTATTGAAAATTACCCTGGTATTTATCTTAGGGATCTAACCACTAATCAAAATGTTAGCACACTTATCATTTCCGAATTATTGTCTTCCAACCCCAATCCTCCTACCTCACAGGTTAGCAGGTTCGCCAACCTTTTTCTAACACCAGGACATACCTATCAACTCACTTTTCAAACTCCTGTTCCACCTGTTTCAGGACAACAATACAGAAATTCCCTGATTGCTTATGTAAGTGGTGAATTTGAACCTGTGATCACACAGATACCCATTACGGAAACTGTACTCACAGGAGGACTGCGGATTAAAAAGATTACCACCAATGATGGCTTCGGAAATTCTTTGATAAAGAAGTATAATTATACCCAATCTTATTACAATTCCCAGTTATTTGATGGTGACTTCGATAAATTAGCCTTGAATTCCTATAAAGGTGAGGCTTGGGCCCATACAGCATACGGAGCTGATCCTAATGGTTGTGTACCATGGGCACCTAAATCCTATTCATGGTCCGAAAACTTAGCATTGCCAATTGGTTCAGTCTCCAATAATTCTATTTCTTATAACGAAGTAGAAGAAATACAAGAAGATGTTAATGGTAATACCTTGGGTAAAACCGTTTTTACTTATAACCAGGCCTACGATGAATTGAACCCTGCCCTTCCATTGTACAAAGTGGATCAAGAAATGGAAAGAGGGCTATTGAAAACCCAGAAGATCTTCAAAGCCAATAGCACAACACCAATCAAAGAAATTATTAACAACTATGCTGATCTGAATACAGTCTTTCCAGAAAAAAAGGAAGTAGTCAAATTTTATACCGCTCATGCATTAATTGATAATAGCATTGCCTATCCGGATATTGGCGGTGGAGAGGGCATTGGAGCGCATGAAGGAATGTTTGGGTGTAAAATGTTCGATTACAATTGCAAGTTTAGAATTGATCAATATCAGTATATTTCATCTAAATCAGTACTCAGTAGCCAGGAAACAATTGATCGGACAGGAACAGGTGATGCTTTAAGCCATACTACCACTTTTGAATACAATAACCCTTATTTTTTGCAGCCTTCGGCAGTTAAAGAGCGAAATAGCAAAAATGAAGAAATAAAAACCACCAATAGATTTCCTCTTGATTTTCAGGATGCAGGATGTTCCAATACTGCCATGGCGGCTCTATTGCAGGGATTGAATACACTTAAAACACAACATAGCAATACAATTGCTAATCTTTTTGACCGGTTCGTTTATAACAGGGCGCCTCAGCCACCGGCATGCAACCCCCGTAGTTGGGATGCCTTATTGACTATTCAGGCTGAATATGAAGCTGCACAACAAAACTTTGATGAAATAACAGGTACAGCTTCTCAGCTTATTGCAAACTATAATTCGGCAATCGCGAGCTATCAGAGTTGCGTGAATGGCTACTACAATGCTGCATCGTCCGAGAACAAAGCAATAGCCGATCTTCAGCGTTTGAATAACATCATCGTTCCATTGGAAGTGAAAGAATTCAATAGCAATAACCTGATCACTACAACTAAGAACGTGTATGCCACTTATGGTACTGACCTCACCTTACCGGCCATGATGCAATTGGGTATTAGAAATAATCCCTTAGAAAACAAGGTTCAGGTTTATCAGTATAACCTATTTGGCGAACCAGTTGATGTTTCCAAATCGCAGGACGCACATGTTTCCTATATCTATGATTATTATAACGCCTACCCAACAGCCATGGTGAATAATTCTACAGTTGGTCCAATAGCCTATACCTCATTCGAAGCAGAGGGCAATGGAAGCTGGTATATAGCTGGGAGTATAGTAGACGAGCCGAACGCTCCAACCGGTAAAAAGGCCGCAATGGTGGGTAATGGCATTTTAAAAGGCGGCTTATCCCCTTCTGTGGTTTACAGGGTATCGTATTGGAGCAAAAATGGGATGGTTACCATTTCTGGCAATATAACCGGTAATGGATTCCCAAAAACAGGACCGGTTGTTAATGGTTGGACATATTTTGAGCACAGGATCACTGGGTTTAATGGAGCGACCCTTTCAGGTGGCGGGTTGATCGATGAACTGCGTCTTTATCCGGAGGGCGCACAGATGACTACCTACACCTACGAACCCCTGATTGGAATGACCAGTGAGTGTGATGCCAATAACCGGATAACTTATTATGAGTACGATGCTTTTGGTAGATTATCTGTAGTGCGCGATCAAAACCGGAAAGTGATCAAAAAAACAGAATATAAACACCGGTTGCAATAGCCTGCACCTCGAAAACCTACTTAACCTGATCTGTTGAAATTACAACCATTCCTTATGCCATTCACACCTAAATGCCTTACAATATTCCTGGGGACTGTTGTCATGTCGTTTACAGCCGCTGGCCAATTGCAGACCAATAAACCTAACAGCAATTCTACCGTCCCTGGTGTTTCTCCAGCTAATATACTTACACCGTCCGTCTATGTTGGCACACCGCCACTAAATTATATTCGTACTTGGGAGGCTGTAGGTCCATTCAATGAACCAGGCGAACTCATGACAGCCAGTTTTCAGGATGTAAAACAAGCCACTGGTTATTTTGATGGCCTTGGCCGTCTTTTACAAACGGTGTTGCGACAGGCCACACCAGAATCCACTCCCCGAGATCTCATAACTCCTATTCATTATGATGATTTTGGTCGGGAAGCTTATAAGTTCATGCCTTATGTCGCCAATTCAACCAATGGTATTTTCAGAACCGATCCCTTTACAGAACAAAAAGCATACCTCGAAACCCAATATGCCAATCCAGCAGAAAAGGTGTTTTATAGTAAAACCATTTTTGAAGCTTCCCCCCTTAACCGGATCGAAAAAAGCATGGCTCCCGGTAATAGCTGGTCGGGTAGCAATGTGGGAATTGAACAAAAATACCTGTTCAATAATTCTTATGATTTGGTAGTTAATTGGAACATCGAAATTAATAACCTTACCTATACGGGTAACGATGAAACTATCAATATCCCGATGACTGCACCAGGAACCTATTATGCAGTCGGTCAGCTGGACAAACATGTAATCATTGATGAGCGTGGTAATGCTTTAGTTGAATATAAGGATAAAGGAGGAAGGGTTATTCTCAAAAAAGTACAGGTTGGAAATATTGCTACTGATTACAGCGGGTATGATGGATTTTTAATCACCTTTTATATCTATGATAACCTGGGAAACCTACGATTTGTTATGCCTCCCAAAGTAGTAGAAGCCATCAGGCCCGGTTGGACCATAACAGGCCTTAATTCACTCATCAATGAAGGATGTTTCCGCTACGAATATGACTACCGCAATCGTCTGGTAGGTAAAAAAATGCCAGGTGCAGGGTGGACCTATATGGTTTATGACGCTCGCGATCGCGTGGTTTTTACACAAGATGCTAACTTGCGCAATAAAAACCAATGGCTTACCATATTATATGATGCGATGAACAGACCCGTGATCACAGGTATTACCACCTGGGGAGGTACAGCGGCCGTATTGCAGTCCTCAGTCACCGCTCAAACTACCACGTCTATAATCCCTCCCGGAACTTTGGCTGATATCGTTTTGCCACCTGGTACCTACAATACTGCGCAGGTTGCAACCAACTCTATTTCGATGGGTGATGGGTTTGTAGGAACAGATGGTTTCTCAGCCACCATCATTGCTGAAAGTAATGCCACAGTAACTATGGAAGGAGTTTCTGTCAGTAAGTTTCCTATTCCTGGCGGAGCTCCATTTACAGCTCTCTCCATTACTTATTACGACAATTATACCTGGACCACTAAGGCCTATACCACTGCTTATAATGCCCGGCTAGATGCAGGAAGCAGCCCCTACCAAAATCCACACGCGGTAAGCTTGCCAGTCCAGGCCTCTCAGCAAACCAACAGTCTGATAACCGGTGTAAAAAAACGAATCTTAAGTGATCCTGATAACCTTACTGCTGGCCAATGGCTCAATACCGTTACTTTCTATGACGAAAAAGCGAGAGTCATCCAAACACAGACCGACAATCATAAGAATGACCAGGATATTGTTACTACATTATATGATTTTAGTGGTAAAGTACTTTGTACTTATCAGGTACATAAAAACCCTGAGGCCAGTGCCAATACCCTGCGCATTAAAACAAGCTATTATTATGATCATGGTGGCCGATTGTTGAGAACCTGGAAAACCATCAACGATGAGATAACCAAGACAACCCTTATTGCCAATAATGAGTATAATGAAATCGGGCAATTGAAGAAAAAAGAACTGGGGCAGCAAAAAGATCCTGCCTCAGGTAATTATACCAACCTGCCAATTGAAACATTGGACTATACTTATAATGTGCGTGGCTGGTTACAAGGAATGAACAAAGCGTATGTAACAGATGGGGGAACAGGCAATCGTTGGTTTGGTATGGAACTGAACTATGATTGGGGGTTTCAGGTCAATCAGCTTAATGGGAATGTTGCTGGTGTAAAATGGAGAAGCAAAGGCGATGGAGAAAAAAGATCCTATGGCTATAGTTATGATCCTCTGAATCGTTTATTGGGCGCCGATTTTGCCCAGTTTAATGGCACTTCTTACGTGGATAATAATATAATTAATTTCGATATGACCATGGGAAACGGAACTACTGTTACTGCTGCCTATGATGAGAATGGGAATATCAAAGCAATGAAACAATGGGGGCTGAAGCTGAACAACAGTACCTTGATCGATGATATGCAATATACTTACCATTTAAACAGTAATAAACTAAGGGCTGTGACGGAAATTGGTTCCGGCGCAGCAGATCATAAACTGGGAGATTTTACAGACAAGAATACCACTGCTGATGACTATGGATATGATAAAAACGGTAACCTGATTGCCGATCTCAACAAAGGTATGATTGGCAATACCGGTATCGACCAAATTGCTGGTGGAGCGATCATTTACAATCACCTCAACCTTCCCTGGAAGATCACCTTGCCCGGCAAAGGCGTCATTACCTACAGTTATGATGCAATGGGAACCAAATTGCAAAAGAAAGTGGATGACCAGTCCATTAATGGTAAAATGGTAACTACTATAATTGATTATATGGGCGGTATGGTTTATGAAAGCAAAACTACCACGGGAGTCCCGGGGCCACAGGACAATTACCTGGCCCGTCTGCAATTCATAGGCCAGGAAGAAGGCCGTATCCGGTGTATTCCTGCCGAAGGAACAACCCCGGCTTTCTTTGTATTCGATTATTTTGTAAAAGATCATTTAGGCAATACCCGGATGGTGCTTACAGAAGAAAAAAAGCAACACATTTATCCGGCTGTTACCCTCGAAGGCAGCCTGACCTTGGATGGTGTACCCAACGCAGCTTTTAAAGAAAAAGACTTTTATAACATCAACAATACCTATGTTGTTCCTAAATCCGAAGCTTCAGGTATTACCGACTATCGTAATAAGAATGGCGGCACTGGCGCTTTGGATGCACCGGTAAACAACAATCCCAACAGTGATGTCACTGCCATCAGCCAAAAACTGTATAAGCTAAACGCCAGCACCAATAAAACAGGTCTGGGCATTACCCTGAAAGTAATGTCAGGCGATCAGATCAATATCTTTGGAAAGTCTTATTGGATCAATACCGGGGGGAACTTTACAGATAAAAATGTGCTACCTGTTACAGGGCTGCTGGACGCATTTTTAGGCAGCCCTTCCATGGTAGGAAAAGGCTTGGTAACTGCCACCCTCAATACAGCTCCCTTTGTTGATGCGGTGAGTCCATTTCTCAGTCGTTCTGATAATCCAGGATATGCTGCCCCCTGGGCCTATATCAATTGGGTTTTCTTGGACGAACAATTCAACTATGCCGGTGGCGGTTCAGATAGGGTGGGGGGAAGTGGAGCTGTGAAGACCCATGATAATACCTCCATCCCTACCATTTCAGTACCCAAAAATGGCTATGTTTTTGTATATTGTAGCAATGAAAGCAATTATGAGGTATTCTTTGATAACCTGCAGATAATCCATACCAGTGGACCAGTATTGGAGGAAACCCATTATTATCCCTTTGGATTGACAATGACTGGCATATCTTCAAAAGCAATGGGTAAGTTGGACAATAAGTATGAATACAACGGTAAGGAAAAGCAGGAACTTGAGTTCGGTGATGGTACTGGGTTGGATTGGTATGATTATGGTGCAAGAATGTATGATGCCCAGATTGGAAGGTGGCATACAATAGATCCATTATTGGAAAAATATCCTTCGGTTTCCCCGTACATGTATGCATTCAACAACCCTATGTTATTCGTTGATCCGGATGGACGCGAGAACATTATATATATATATGCCGCCGATAAATCACTTAGCAGGACACAACTACAAAATATTGCCAAAAAAGCCACGGCAAATTTTGCGAAGATGGGCCTGAACACCCAGGTTAAGTTGTTTAAAGGAACTTTCGACAAGAACACTTACAAGAAACTTGACAAAACAGATGCCGTGGCAGTGATTGGTAATAGGGATAATGTTGTCAAAGCAGTCTCTAATATTCATGAGGGATGGAGCAAGACACTTATGGGTAAGTTTGGAGATTATGATAATCCCGAATCTAGCATGAACCCCAAGGGGGGTGATGCAATTAGTAGAAATGGTAACATAATCGCTATTGGTGTTGAATCCGCCAATTATTGGGTAGGCGAAAACAATCATAGAGTGTTAAATAGAAACGTGGAGGATTTTGCTGCATTTTTAATCAATCATGGAGCCGGACATAATACAGAATTACAACATGCTGGAAATGTTCAGGAACATGGCTTCAATGAGAAGACAAATACATGGTTTGAAATAAGAGTGCCCCCGAATCCAAACGTTATGACTTCTGGTAATGATTTAGTAGGTAGAAATGTAAATAGCCTAATTATATCTCCCATAAATCAACAACCTGCAACCGAAACTACGATTTCAATTCAGCAATATTATCTGAAACGCTTTGGAAATAAAACACCCAGTGCTAAATTACCAGTAGATAAATAATTATGACTAGCCGAATATATTCTATATTGATAATGGCGTTGATGAATTCATGCGTGAACAGTACCGTGAAACAAATGGCGCCCAATCCTCCAAATAGGATTCGAATTGAACTAATTGATAGTTTGGGAACAGTTACATTCAATAAGCCTGACCGGTACGATACGTCAATTACTTGGGTACACCACTCTGATTGCGGCAAACCCTGTGATGAACAGAAATATCGTTTCCAGTCTAAAAATAATCCCATCCTAAAAGAATCTGGTTGGGGTTGGTTTGATGATCGGAAAGATTCGATTGACCAATTTACGATTAGTCATTCAAGCTATCTTCCTGTTCAGGAAGACCATATAGAAAAGGATTCCGCAAATCATAAAATCATTAAACAACAACTGCTGTATACACGCCAGGCCATGTCCTCTTTCGATACGCTTATTAAAATTAATAATCGGATGTTTTCATTTTTTCAATTTGAAAGCGCCGATTCTGTTTATCGAAAGGAAATTATTGCCATAACGACTTTTCGAGGGATTGAAATAAAGTTTGTATGCGAGTTTAGATCAACTAGAAATGATTCAACCACGCGAAGTTTTATGAATAATTCCATCAGCCTCATTCATTCAATTGTAATAGGCAAGAGTTTTTGATTGCGCATATACGATTTCCCTGAGTATATGGAGAACAAGCTCTTATCATTCCTGAACTTTAGTATAAGGAAATTCAAAGTAATAATTTTACTATGCCTGAGATAGACGAATCCAAATTTGACAGTTTGGATTGGCCTTCCCTCGGTAGGTAACACTCAAACCCGGCGCGGGTATGCATTGCTGACAACAGACAGCAGCATACCCGCGCCATTTTAATAAGGAGCATGCCTCTTATCCAGTGTTAGCTTTTTGCACCTATTACTCAAAGTCTCCCCGCTGCAGCACGCTTATCACTCAATTCTGCACACTTATCCTTCAAACCTGCACAGTTAATAAATAGCCTGTTTGCCAACCAAAATAGAGCTCAAAATTCATGGCTACCCATACAGTAATAACTAAGTTTGCTCCATAACTAAACCTTGGCAACAACCTCATTCATCACAACCTCAACCCGATTATGAAAAAGCTTATCCCCCTGGCGCTCCTATGTCACTTTAGCATCTATTCCATTGGTCAGAACTCTACCAACATACCTGCGGGCGATTATGGAATAGGAACAACCTCACCGGCCACCAAACTCCATGTACACAACCCTACCGCCATAGCTGCCGTGGGCAATGAGCAGGAACCATTCCGGGTGACCAGCCTCAATGGGAATAACTCACAATTCAAATTTGTGTTCCGCCGGCATACGGCTGGAGCCGATTGGTTGGGTGTGGCATCACGATTACAGTTTGCTACCGATAACGTAAAACAGGCTTTTATTGAATTCAATCCAGGTGGCCATAACCCAGGGTCCTTGGCATTAGGCGCAGATGACCTGGAAATAATGCGGTTAACAAATGCAGGTTCAATAGGGGTGGGCACAATAATCCCACAATCCAAAATGCATATCCTGGGTGGTAATTTGGGATCGAACCCCAATAATACCGTGAAGAATTTTGTAGTGCAAAATGGTTGTGGAAGCGACTTCGCCAATATAGAATTTTATGGTTACCGGAATGCCAATGGTAATAGCTGGCTCACTGCCTCTACAAGGATCGAGCATACCATCAATGGCGTCAAACAAGGATTTATTGAATTTAATCCCCTCGGTATGACCCATGGCATGGCCTTAGGTACAGACAACACACCAAGGCTATACATCAACTCCACCGGGCAGGTTGGTATTGGTACCACTGCGGCTGCTATTAACAATACTGATTACAAACTCTATGTGGAAACAGGCATCCGTACCCGCAAGGTTAAAGTAGACACCAACAACTGGCCCGATTATGTTTTCGAAAATGAATACAATCTGATGCCCCTGGCCGGCGTAGAAAAATTCATTCAGCAACATGGTCACCTGCCCGAAATCCCCTCAGCCGAAGAAGTAAAAAAGAATGGAATAGACCTGGGCGAAAATCAGGCCAGTCTGCTTAAAAAGATAGAAGAACTTACCCTCTACATGATAGAGCAAAATAAAACCCAGCAAACCATCCTGCAGGAATTAAAACAACTAAAAGAAGAAAATAAAAGACTGAAAGAATTGGTGGAGCATAAATAAGTAGATTTGTTTCCTTAATAAATATTTTAAGACCTACAGTGAAATAAAGTAGGAACATTCTCAAGAACATAATAATCATGATTAAATTGCTTCTGCCTTAACAGGTTAATTGTATGTATGCTTTTCTCCAGTTTACTATTTTGTTTGATTGCAACTGCACAAAGCCCGGCATTTATCCACAATGATTCTTTATCATTCGTAGTGCTGAGAAAAAGCGGTGAGCTTCTTGATAATGGGGGATATAAGCCCATTAGCTATAGCATTAGGGTTAAAATTTCCAAAGAACAAAGAGAAATTTGCAAACAAATTTCGAATGACCAGTGGCTTGGTTTGCTTCAGGATGAGAAGACGGATTGGGCAGCCAATCTCATATTATATGACTTATTTGAGAAAGATGCATTAACTTATTTGAACACTTATAAAAGCAGATCCGTATGGATCAAATTAGGGCAAAGAGATGCAGATATCAAGTACTGGAAAGAACGATTAATAAGGCGGAAATGATGCAATCAACATCCTAAATACAAGCATGCAGTGACAATTAATGGCGGCTGCATGCATTTCTGCCATCCTGACTTTCCAATACTTGGCCCTCCCGGTTCTCCCGTATCTCGAAGGCAGCTATCCCTACCCTGATCCATAGTCCTTCCGTACCGCACCCATATTAAAGGCGCATTTTCCTAAAACCAGGCAACCCTTTAGTTTCGCAACAACCCCTCAAAGAGTGATAAGTAATTATAAATCAATACTATATGGCCAGTATCAAGCGCCTGAAACCCAATACCGCATCCCTTCAACCCTTAGTCTCTTTTTCAGACTTTCAGCCTTTGTGCCCTCAGAACGCGAGTTCTTCCCTTGTTAACCTTTCAACATAGCAACCATTCAACTCCCAATATTCCCGACTACTCCTTATCCACCATTCAACCTTTTCTCAAAACCGGCCATTTAAGGTCATTTACGGCCATTTTAGCCATTTCGGTCACGGATATCCCAGTATCCCCAAAAATGGCTGTAAATTTAATTATACAATCCAATTAGTCATGGCCAAAGTAATGGGACCGATATTTCTGGAGTGCACCTGGGACGACCTTACCTTCTACAAGATGGAAGGGCGCTACTTTGTACGCAAGAAAAGCCGCCTTACCCGCGAAAAGGTGCTTAAACACCCCGCCTTTGCCAAAACCAGGTTCTACGCCAATCGGCTGGCCGTTGCCTCAAAAATTGCATCCTCCATTTACTCCGACCTGCCCATTCACTGGCGACAGTTCTGGATGTACCGCGATTTCACAGGGGAAGCCATCAACATGCTCAACCAGGAAGCCACACCCCAGGAAGCCTACGACTACCTCTGGAAAACCTATGTAGAGTATTGGGTATTGTACCAGCAAGCCACTGGCATCCAATTGGAAACAGGTCGCAAACAACAACCAATCCGCCGCCCTAAAGACTACAAAACCCGGCTCAAACACCGTGACAGCAATCCCAAACGCTGTCGATACCGCCGCCTCATTGGTCGCAACCACTGGAAAAGCAGTTACGACAATACCGCCGAACTCATAGAAAAGGAACGCAAACGCATAAACCGCGAAAAGCAGCTCCAATGGTTCGAAGAACAACAACTCAAAGGCCGCTACAAAAAGCAGGAAGAACGATGGCGTAAAATGCAGGCCAAATTGCACAAGCCACCTCCCAACCTGGCCGCCTGATCAGTGCATTTCCCAAAATCTGCCTAATCTGTGTTTAATCTGTCATTAGATCAGCGCAATCCCCATGGTCCGCGTCGCCCGTGGCATTGATCCGTGTTTCTCCTCATTCCTTGCCTCAATCCCATTTAGCCTCCCCCTTCAACCTGTCAACCTTTTAACTACCTGTCAACCAACCTCCCCACCTCCCAATTATGTAATTCACTCTAATTCCTATTCCCCTGTACCATTCCCCCCGCTTTTTTCGTTTATTTGCTGAAAATTCGAAACTTATCAATGAAGCCTGTTATTGCCTTTGTTACCGGTGGCTATTCTACTGAAGCCGTGATCTCCTATAAAAGTGCTGTTACCATTGAAAACAATATCGATACCAGCAAATTTGAGGTCTTTAAGATCGACGTTACCCCCGAAGGTTGGTGGTACGAAACAGCTACCGGCCGCAAAATACCCGTCGACCGCAGCGATTTCTCCCTCGCAGCCGATGGCCGTAAAGTAACTTTCGATGCCGTCCTCATAGGAATCCATGGTACCCCCGGTGAGGATGGAAAACTACAGGGTTATTTCGACCTCATGGGCATTCCCTATACCTCCTGCGATGCAGCTACCTCCGCCATCACCTTCAATAAACGTTATACAGCGGCTGTGGCGGCTTTTGCAGGCATACATGTGGCCAAATCTTTGCACCTCTTTCACCATACACCCACCACCCCGGCCGAAATACTGAAGCACGTTAGCCTGCCGGTATTCGTAAAGCCCAATAACGGCGGATCCAGCATCGGCATGAGCAAAGTGCACAAGGCTGAAGATCTGGCCCTTGCCCTTGAAAAAGCCTATCGCGAAGACGACCAGCTGCTCATTGAGGAATTCATTTCAGGCCGCGAATTCACCGTAGGGGTGTTCAAGACCATCGAAGGCATCATTGTACTGCCCATTACGGAAGTGGCGACAGATAAGGATTTCTTCGATTATGAAGCCAAATACCAGGGCAAAAGCACGGAAACGACCCCGGCTCAAATAGAGGAACACATGGCCGATATCATTCGCAAAAATGCCCGGAAAGTGTATGAAGTATTTAACTGCAGGGGCGTAGTACGCATTGATTTCATCTTTAATGAAGCCAAAAACGCGCCTTATATGCTGGAGATCAATACCGTGCCCGGCCAAAGCGCAGCCAGCATCGTACCCCAGCAGGTACAGGTAATGGGATGGACCCTGAAGGATTTTTATTCCTCTCTCATCGAAGATGCCCTGGATCGTGGAAAAAGGAAATAAATCATCGCGTAGCAATTAAGAATTCTATATTCTAAATCATATTCTGTATTCATGTTCAAATTCATTACCAAACGACCCCTCTGGCAAAATATCCTGTTTGCTGTCGTAATGGTCATCATATTATTATTTCTTTTCCTCCAGTCCCTCAACCTGCTCACCAGGCATGGCGATACACTCGTTATCCCATCCGTTACCGGCAAAACCTATGAGCAAGCCAAAAAAACACTGGAAGACCAGGGATTCGATGTACAGATACAGGATTCTGTGTACAATGATACCGCTAAGGCCCTCACCGTTTTACGCCAGTTTCCCGAAGGCGAGGCCATTGTGAAGGTCAACCGTACCGTTTACCTCACCATCAACCGGGCCGTAGCGCCCGAAATCGAAATGCCCAACCTGGAAGGATTGAGCTTTCGCAGCGCCGAAATTGCCCTGAAACAGTACAACCTCAAATTGCAGGATACCAGCTACGAACCCAATTTTGCCAAAAATGCGGTGTTGGAACAGCATTTCAATGGCAAGCGCATCAAGCCCGGTACCCGCCTGGCCATGGGTAGCGGCATCACCCTTATTCTTGGAAGTGGATTGGGACAGGAAGAATTTCCTGTACCCGACCTGTTTGGTAAAACCTATGTTGAAGCCCGCGTATTGCTGGAGTCCTATGGCCTTAGCCTGGGCGCCACTGCTTTTGAACCGGGTGTAGCCGACAGCGCCAATGCATACATTTATGTGCAGCAACCCGAAGCCATACTGCCCGACGGCCGTATGAATACCATTCGCCAGGGACAATCCATCAATGTGCGCCTGCAGGGCCAACGTCCCGTTCGTGCCACCGATTCCATCCCCCCAGCCACACAACCTGAATAATTATCAATAGCCATATTATGCAAAACATTACAGCAGAAGAGTTAAAAGCACGCATCGATGCCGGTGAAAAATTGAACCTGGTAGATGTAAGAGAGCCACATGAACATGCTGACTTCAACATAGGAGGCACTTTATACCCCCTCGGAAAGATACAAACCATGCAGGTAGACGAACTGGAGCCCCTGAAAGAGGAAGAAGTAATCGTTTATTGCCGCAGCGGCAACCGCAGCGGACAGGCAGCCATGGTGCTCGATATGCTCGGCTTCAAAAACACCAAGAACCTGGTAGGCGGCATGATGAACTGGGAATCCGTATTCGGACGTTAATCCTCATAGCCTCGTTGCCTTAGTCGCCAGCCTCTGGCTGGTGACGCCTATTTCAAAGCCTCCGGCATTGTTGTCGTCCAGGAAAAATACTCAATGCCTTTACCCATTTGAATGGTATGAGCATCGGTACTTTTTGTTGGTAAGCCACATAAGCTGCCCCAAATTCCTTGCGCAGCTTTTGTTCTTCCCACAATACACCAATACAGGTGTACAAGGTGATCATACTGCAGGTAATAAGATAACCCAGCTCCGGAAACACCAGGAAGAAGGACCAAAGCGCCAGCAGCGTACCCGAATAAAGCGGATGCCTTACATATTGATTAAGCCCACGGGTACTAAGCCCCAGTTCCATCGGTTTGGGAGGTAATAATACATCAATGCCACTTAGGTAATAAAAATACCGCCGTATGCAAAGTCCCATGATGAGGATGCCCGCCAATGCAGCTATGCCTGCTGCCAGTTGTAGTGTGATTGGCATGTGCCACAACCACATAGCAGGTACGTGCAATTCGTAAATGATGATGATGATTAACTGGAAGAAGGAGATGAGCGAGTACAACAGCCGGTAATACTGGAAATAAATACCCGTATGTCGGGCCACCCAATTTTTCCACCAGGCCGCAGCCAGTACACTATGTGTAAGACCGAAAAATACCCAAAGCACAGCCAGATAGACGTAAGGTGTCATAGGCAAGGTATTACAATTACTAAGGCATAAAACTAATACTTAAAGCCTAAACCCCAACCTGATATTCCGGAAACCAACACCTGAAAGCTAATTCCTAATGGTTATATCCTCACATTCAGGGTACACCCATGGCCTGGTGTCGACCGGATCTCCATTTCCCCATTGAATACCTCAATACGGTTGCGGATATTGTTGAGTCCCATGCCCGGTTTTACCTGCAGCGGGTCAAACCCAATCCCATTATCCTGGATCGTCAACTGTACACGCTGCTCCTGATGTGCCAGCTTGATATTGACCGCTTTGGCATCCGAATGCTTCAAGGCATTGTTCAACTGTTCTTGAATAATGCGATAGATCACCAATCGTTTATTGTCAGGCACCTTTGATTCATCAAAACCGGCATGCTGCACCCGGAAATCGATTTCTTTGGCATGACCGATGTCTTCTATTAATTGATAAAGGCTTTCCAGCAGGCTTTGTTCATTGAGTGCAGGTGGTAAGAGCGACCTGGAAAGATTACGGATCTCTTCAATCGTTTGCGTTATATAACTCGAACTCTTTTCCAACAATTCCTCCCGCATTTTGGGGTTTACCAGTGCATGCTGAATGTATAGTTTTACTACCCCCAGCAATTGATTGATATTATCATGCAACTCTTCTCCCAGTTTTTTTCGTTCCGCTTCTTCCGTTTGCAAAACACTTTGCGCCAGTTCATCCTTATGCCTCGTTTGCGATTCTATCAGCGTTTCCTGCAAGATCCTTTGCTCCGTTACGTCCTGCATGGCCCCGATTAGCCGATAGGGCTGTCCTGCATTATTGCGCATAATGAACCCCCGGTCAAAGATCGTTTTGTATTCACCGTTTTTACAGCGGAACCGGTATTCATCCTGCCATACCGTTCCACCCATATCCAACTTCGATTCGATCGTATCCAGCACGCGCTCCTTATCCTCAGGATGCAGGTTATTGGTCCACCAGCGATAATTGTCTTGTAATTCATCTGCCGTATAGCCGAACATCTCCTGTAAGGTCCGGTTGGTATAACATTGTTTGGTGAAGATATTATAGTCCCAGATCGCGTCATTCGTAGCCATGCCCAACAACTGGTAACGTTCCAGTAGTTCCTCCTGCTGCTTGCGTCCCTTTTCAATATTGGCATACAGATTCCGGCTCACCCAATAGATCAATACCGCTGCCAATACCATGAATGAAATACCCTTGTAGCTTTGCAATTTGTTGTAAAGATCCAGGTCATGATGCGTAAATGACAAAGCAATGGAGTCGGAGAATAATATCCAGGCCGTTCCGAATACGAGGAAGGTTACAGCGAGTTTTACAGAGGAGGGCAGAGGATTTTTCATACAAAAGGCTATAAACATACAATATTGCGAAAAAAATACTTGTATTCCATACCAATCATCGATTTCATACCAAAAAATCACATTACCTGTATCTTTCAATGTACCACCTGTATCCGGTAACCCACATCTACTCCAACCAATCCCCATTTCCCTATCTTTGCCGCATGCATTACGTTTCGGTAGAGGGACTTTCCAAGTCATACGGTGTCAAGCCACTTTTTGAGAATATATCATTCCACATTGAAGAAGGCGATAAAATTGCACTCGTTGCCCGCAATGGTAGCGGTAAATCCACGCTCCTTAAAATACTGTCCGGCAGCGAAACAGCCGATGAAGGAAAAGTGTGGATCAATAAGGAAGTAACCGTGGCCCTGTTTGACCAGGAGCCTACCTTTCAGGAACATTTGTCCGTACTCGACAATATCTTCCACCACAACCATCCCGTGATCAATGCCATCAAAGAATATGAAGCCGTTAGCGAAGAGGGTACCCCCGAGCAGGTAGGCGAAGCCATTGTGAAAATGGATGAACTGGGCGCCTGGGACTTTGATGCCAGCGTGCAACAGATACTGAGCAAGCTCAATATCCACCACCTCAATCAGCCCACCTCTACCTTATCCGGCGGTCAGCGCAAGCGCGTAGCCCTTGCCAAAACCCTCATTGATATTGGTTTTGAACACAAACATACCCTCCTCATCATGGATGAACCTACCAACCACCTCGATGTGGAAATGGTAGAGTGGCTGGAACATTACCTCAGCCAGCAGTATGTAACCTTACTCCTCGTGACCCACGACCGCTACTTCCTCGACAATGTATGCGAAGAGATATGGGAAATGGACCGCAGCAGCCTCGTTGTGTACAAAGGCAATTACGAAAACTATCTTGAGAAAAAAGCGGCCCGCATGGAGAGCGAAGCCGCCAGTATCGACAAAGCCCGCAATACTTTTCGCCGTGAATTGGAGTGGATGCGCAAGCAACCCAAGGCCCGCACCACCAAGTCCAAAAGCAGGCAGGATGCCTTTTATGTGGTGGAAGCCAAAGCCAAACAGCGTATCGATGAGCAAAAACTTCAGCTCGAAATGAAAATGAGCCGCCTGGGAGGTAAGATCGCCGAACTTAAAAAAGTATATAAATCCTATGGTGAAAAGGTCATCATGAAAGGCTTTGACTATACTTTTAAGAAAGGTGAAAGGGTAGGCGTGGTTGGTAAAAATGGTGTGGGCAAATCTACTTTCATTAACATTCTCCAGGGCTTCGAACAACCCGATAGCGGAAAGATCAATATCGGCGATACCGTCATCTTTGGTAACTATTCCCAACAGGGACTGAATATCAAAGAGGACATGCGCGTGATAGAATATGTGAAGAATATTGCCGAGAGTTTCCCCCTGGCAGGTGGCGGCTCTTTAAGTGCAGCCCAATTCCTGGAGCTGTTCCTCTTTCCTGCCGAACAACAGTATACCTATATTTCCCGCTTAAGTGGAGGTGAAAAACGTCGCCTGCATCTCCTGTCCATCCTGTTCCGCAATCCCAATTTCCTCATACTCGATGAGCCTACCAACGACCTGGATCTGCCTACCCTGGGTATCCTCGAAAACTTCCTCAATGATTTCCAGGGCTGCCTCCTCATCGTATCTCACGACCGCTATTTCATGGACCGCCTGGTAGACCACCTCTTTGTTTTTGAAGGAGAAGGTTTGATCAGCGATTTCCCGGGCAACTATACCCAATACAGGCTGGCCGAAAAAGACAAGGACGAAAATTCCAAAGGCGGCCCCCGCAAGGATGTGCTGACCGAGACTGCCCCGGCCCCGGTAGAGGTCACCGTAAAAGCCGCGGAAAAAAGGAAGCTGACATATAAAGAAAAAAGGGAGTTTGAGACAATTCAGCAGGAAATAGCCACCCTTGAAAAGGAAAAGGTAGCCGTAACCGAAAAACTCAATAGCGGCAATGCCCCTTTTGAGGAGCTTCAGCAACTGGCTGTCCGTATTGGTGAGATCACTGCCCAACTCGATGAAAAAGAGCTCCGCTGGCTCGAATTGAGCGAAATAGAATAATGAAGTTGGGGGATTCCCGATCTCATGGCTCGTAGCTCATAACTTGTCCCGCCATAACTTGCCCCGCTACTGAGGGAGCGGGGCACGCAGCGGTTTTTCCACCAATGGCAAGTAAATCACGATCGGTTCTCCTATTTTTGGCCTCCTAATACAAAAACACACAATACATGAGAAAACTATGCCTGGTAATGGCTTTGGCTGCCCCGATTGGCCTCATGGCCCAGAAGGCTGCTAACCCCACTACCTACGCCAGCAGCATTACCGCCGAAGACCTTAAAAAGCACCTGTACATCGTGGCAGGCCCCGAAATGGAAGGCCGCGAAACAGCTACCGAAGGACAGCGCAAGGCCGCTGCATATATTGAGAACTACTTTAAGCAAGTAGGTCTGGCGCCCGGTATCAATGGTGGTTATCAGCAGCCCTATCCTGTTTTTCAGGATTCATTGGTGAGGGCTTCCCTGGATATCAATGGAAAGAAGTTTCAATTCTTTACTGACTTCGGAACCAGCCTGAGCTCCTCCAATTCATCAGCTTTCCTGGCAAGCGAAGTCGTATTTGTTGGATACGGTATCAGCGATTCTTCCCGCGATGATTACAAAGGCATTGATGCCCGTGGTAAGATCGTTTTGGTACTGGCCGGAACACCCCCCGCTACAGGTCAACCTGCAGCTTCACCTCGTCGTGGTTTTGCAGCGCCTCCCGTGGTGGAAGCAGCCCTCAAAAATGGCGCTGTGGCAGTATTCCAGGTGCAGGCTGGTTTCCCGCGCCGTACAGGCGCGTCCCGCGGATTTCAGTATGTCAATGGTTTCCGCAAAACCAATTACCCCAACCTCTACGCTATTTCTGACCAGGTAGCCGAAGCCATTATGGGTACCGACTATACAGTTGCCAAAGATGCTATGAAAGCTGGTAATCCCCAGCCCAAGGTCTATGCCGCTAATGTAGCCGTAGAGTTCAATAAAATAGTGTCTGCCCTCGAAAGCACCAACGTAATTGGCTTCCTCGAAGGCAGCGACTTAAAAGACGAATACGTGTTTCTTACCGCCCACTATGATCATATTGGTAAAACCGCTGCCGGCGTGATCAACTTTGGTGCCGATGATGATGGTTCAGGAACCGTTAGTATCCTCGAGCTGGCCGAAGCCTTCGTAAAAGCAAAAGCTGCTGGTAAAGGCCCCCGTCGTTCCATTGTTTTCATGACTGTATCCGGTGAGGAAAAAGGATTGTGGGGATCTGCTTATTATGGCGATCATCCCGTTTATCCTTTGGAGAAGACCACCGTTGATCTCAACATCGACATGATTGGCCGCATCGATCCCAAACGTAAGATTGGCGATTCTACCAATTATGTGTATGTAGTAGGTGACGATAAACTCAGTTCCGATCTTCGCCCCATCAGCGAGGCCATGAACAAGAAATATACAAAACTGGAACTCGATTATAAGTTCAACGATCCCAAAGATCCTGAGCGTATTTACTACCGCAGCGACCATTTTAACTTCGCCCGCAAGGGTGTTCCCATCATCTTCTACTTTAATGGTACACACGATGATTATCACCGTCCCGGCGATACCCCTGATAAGATAAACTATTCTCTTATGGCCAAAAGAGCCCAATTGGTATTCTATACCGCCTGGGATATGGCCAACCGCAATGACATGCTCAAAAGAGATATTCCTTTAGACATGCCAGGCAGATAAGCATTAAACAAGATATGGCTCAGCCTGACGAAGGCTCGATAAAATAGAAAAGGGTGGATCGCTTTCCAAAGCAATCCACCCTTTTCTATGCTATCAGTGTAATATCGGCCCACTTACCACTCAGATTACTTCTCAATCCTATAACACCACCTGAAAAGCTTGCCTTGGAAATCAAAGGGCGTAGTAGCCTTTGTGATATCCCGGATAGAGCCTGCCAGTATCTTATCCTGCTCCAGTACAAACTTGCGGTAATTGGTACTGAAATAGATCACCCCGCCATCCGCCACTGCCTGCAGCGTTTTATTCAACAGCTCTACATGGTCACGTTGTATATCCAGGAAATCCACCATCCGCTTACTATTGCTGAACGTAGGAGGGTCCATGATCACCAGGTCGAAAGAACCTGGCTTCAGCGTATCCAGGTATTGCTTTACATCGGCATGTACATATGAATGTTTTTGCGGATCATAGAGGTTGTTCAGCTGCATATTGTCTTCCCCCCACTTCAGGTACGTTTTGGAAAGATCAACAGAGGTCACCGAAGCCGCCCCGCCGGCAGCCGCATAAACCGAGAAAGAAGCTGTATAACAAAAAAGATTAAGCACCCTTTTATTGGCGGCAGCTTCCCGAACCATACCCCGCGTAATGCGGTGATCCAGGAATAAACCCGTATCCAGGTAGTCTGATAAATTTACTTTGAACTGTAAGCCACCTTCACGCGCTTCGAAAAAGGCTTCTTCCGTAGCTACCCGCTGATATTGCCTCAGCCGCCCTTGCTTACGCTGCCGTTGCCGGATGTAAACATTGTCTGATGACATTTCCAGTATCCTACTGATAACCTGGATACAGTCTTCCAGCCATTGTTCATGTTCTTCTTCTGTGAGCGAATGACGCCGTTTATATTCGGCCAGGTAGATGTTCTCTTCGTAGATCTCAATGCAGAAAGGGAATTCAGGCAGGTCATGGTCATATACCCGGTAACAGGTAATACCCTGCCGGCGGGCTTGCTTGCTTACATGCCGGTACACCTTCGTAAGCCGGTTCCTGAACATCTCAAATTTCTCAGTTGACATGCCCCAAAGATATATAGTAATAGCTAGTGGTGAGTAGCTTACAGCTCGAAGCTTACCCCACAGCTCACAGCTTGTCTTTCCTATACATCATCCCAAACCCAATACTACTAAGCATGCAAACGCCACCTACCAGCCACCACAATATCCTCCAGCCCCCATGCTCTGCTACCTGCGATCCCAGGAAAGGCCCCAGTGTTTGCGCTACCGACCAGGCTATTGTATACAAGCCGGCATATTGCCCACGATTATGAACCCCTGACCGGGCGATCCAAAATGAGTTCATAAACGGCATGGCCAGTATTTCACCAAAGGTGATCAGTACCATCATCCCGATCGCCAGCGAAGCATTCATATGAAATACATTCAACATCAGGTAGGCAATCCCACACAGAAATACCCCCAGCATGATATAATACAACTTGCTGCGCTTGCCTTCGAGCTTAAACACCAATACCATTTCAATCAGCGTAATGATCAGCCCATTCATAGCATTCAGTAACCCGATGTATTGTTCTGAAAAGTGAAGTACATTCTTATAATACGCCGTAAGGTTATTGAACAACTGGAAAAAGCAGGCCGCAAATAACGTGGTCAATACAATAAACCACAGGTATACCTTGTCCTTATAAGCCGATTGAGATGGATCATGTACCTCAGTCGTAGTCGCCTTTTCAGCGGTTTGCGTTTTGGAAGGTGGCAGCAGGAACCACATTAAGATCGCGGCGCCAATATTCGTACATCCGTCTACCCAAAACAACAGTTCATAATCATAGGCCGCTATTATTCCACCCGCCGCACTACCCAGCGCCCAACCCAGGTTGATCGCCAGCCGGTTCAACGAATACGATCGTGTACGGTTTTCTGCTTTGCTGTAATAGGCAATGGCCGCGGAATTGGCAGGACGGAATGATTCATTCACCATGCTCAATAAAAAGCTCAACACACAAATGCCCGGAAAAGAATGCATTTGTCCCAACAGCATGAATAATATACCTCCGCCGACCAGGGCCATCATTTGTACCTTGAAGAAGCCGATCTTGTCTGTCAACCGTCCGCCAATGTAGCCCCCTGCGATAGCTCCCAGGCCAAACAGGCCCATCACAATGCCAGCCTGCCCAATACTGTAACCCACAGAAGGACTGATGAGATAGATCGTCATAAAGGGCAGTACCATCGTACCACTCCTGTTGACCAACATGATGAAGGAGAGCCACCAGGTGGAGGGAGATAAGCCACTGTAGGCGTTTTTGTACAGCGATAAGGTGCTTGTTAGCATGGCTATAATATAAGTGCGCAGCAAAAGTAAGCTTCCCCTTGGGGCTTAAAAAGAAAACATCCCCACAATGGGGGATGTTTCTTAAATCTATTTACGATGGCCCGTTTACGATCCAAACACCTTCTTCAGCGTCTCGGTAACCCTGGCGGCAGGATCTTTACGGATCTTCTGCTCCTCCGTGGCTACCTGGAAAAACATACCGGTAAGCGCTTTATCCGTTACATAACCCGACAGGTCGGGGTTTACTTTCGATACCAGCGGTATCTTATTATAGGCATCCATCACCGTTTTCCAGTGTTTCGTAGCCCCTGTTTTTTCAAGTGCACTTTCAATGACCGGGCGGAAAGCGCTGGTTAAGGCAGGCGTTGTTTTGCCTTTGAGGTAACTCGTGGCAGCTGTATCACTACCTTTCAAAATACCCAGTGCATCCTGGAAGCTCATCGTTTTAACCGCATCAACAAAGATGGGTGCTGCCGATTTGGAAGCTTCTTCTGCTGCCCGGTTCATCGACAAAATAGCATCATCAACCAATTTGCCCATGCCTGCACTCCGAAGCGTTTTTTCTACCTTCTGCGCCTCGGGAGGCATCAATACTTTGATCGCTGCATTGGCAAAAAAACCATCTACCGACGATAACTTATTGGCGCCGTTTTGAGCACCGATAGAGAGTGCTTCTTTCAGGCCAGCTACAATATCATCATTACTTAGGTTGCCCCCCTTGGCCTTGTTAAGCAGCCCACTGGCTTTTTTCAACAATCCACCACCGGAATTCTGGGCATTTACACATACTGAAGACAATAACAATAAGGGTAATATCAATTTTTTCATAGCGACATTATTTCGATAAAAGTAACGTCGGTTTCTATAAAAAGTTGTTAACCCTCAATTATTTAATCTCTTGTTAAACCCTATTGGACCCACTCAAAAGCCTCAGCCCGGGGCATATTGTTGAATACGTGTAAGATCTGTTCGGGCGGGGCCGATAATTTGCGCAACTGCGTATTGATCCAGGCTCCGTCTACTGTAATGATGGCTGCCAGTGTATCGCCATTTTTATAAATATGATGCTGGATACTCCAACGGCTTTGGTCGTCCTTCGCTTTCAATAAATGCAGGTCGATCGTTACTGCATCTCCCAGCTTTATTTCCTTGCGAAATATACATTCCTCCCGGAACAGGATAGGACCCAAATGGTTCTGTGCCATAAAGCTCGCTGTAAGACCATGTGCATCCAAAAAGGCAATCCGGCAATAAGCCCCGTAATCATAATAAACCGAATGGCGCAGGTGGAAATTGGGATCCAGGTCCGACCAACGCACTTCTACTGTTTTAACATAGCTACTCATAAATAATTTTTATTAACCTGATTGATAAAATTATACTATACCAAATTTATTGGCTAATTTTCATATTGAATACAGTCTCACCAATGCGAAAGCTGGTAACCATAATATGCCTTTTTGCTTTCCTTGCTTTGCAATATGGCAAGATAGTTAGCTACTGGCATTGCCGCATAACAGCTCCCGTTAATTGCGATTGCCAGAAAGCCCTTACCAGTCATAATGAAAAAGATCATGCCACCAAACCTGTCATGATTGCCAGGGAGAAAGCAGAAGAAGTGTACCTTTCGCATGCATTGATCACCCATGTCTTTGAAGTGATTATTACCAATAGTTGTCAGCAAAGCCACTACCTGTCGCTGATCCCCTCCGATCATACAGCTGCCATCTTCCAGCCTCCTAAAGTTTAGGGCCCTCTTATTTTTTATTGAAGTTAGCAATTCCTTTCAACAGGCATTTACTGGCGTGTATGCGTTCCGTTTGCATACAGCACCCTATTGCACTTGCAGCAAAGCAATAACTGCTTGCCACTAATGGTATGCTGGTAGGGCTGATGAAGGCTCATGCCTGCATCTTGTCCGAACGCTTTTCTGCGATGTAATCCATGGCGAGGCCATGCTATGCCTGTATAGAAAACCATTTTGTACACATTTACAACAACTATCAATCATGAAACAGTTAACTATATCTCTCTTCATTCTAAGCGTACTATCGTTCACCGCCGTTTGTCAGCAGCAAACGCTGGCTACTGCAAGCGTCACACCCGCATTTGCACCTGCCAACATCGAATACAAGGACGCCAGCGGTAATATCAACCTCCTGGGTAAAAGCTCCCGGGAGCGCCTGGCACAGACCCCTTTTGATGCCTGGTTCAATAAAAATTATGCTGAGTATACCATTGATACGGCAGCGGCCAACCAAATAAAAGCCCTGGTAAAAGACAAACAATTCCTGATCTTCATGGGTACCTGGTGCGGCGATAGCCGTCGCGAAGTGCCGCGGATGTACAAACTCCTCGACTATTGTGGCGTAAAACCATCCCAAATACAACTGGTCAATGTCAATAACCACGATACGGCTTATAAGCAAAGCCCCACCCATGAAGAAAGAGGATTGTATATTTCACGCGTACCCGATCTCCTGGTATACGATAGCAAGCAGGAAAAAGGAAGGATCGTTGAATCGCCTGTAAGTACGCTGGAGAAAGACCTATTGGCCATCCTCTCCAATAAAGCCTATAGCCCCCAGTATCCGGCAACCGCCTATCTCGCTCACTTGTTCCAAAGCACTGAATGGATGTCTACACCAGCCAATCACCAACAGGCAGCCGAACAACTCAGGTCCATGGCGTCTCATTGGGGTGAGCTGGCTTCCTTTGGCAGGGTATTGATCATGGGAGGGGAAACCGACAAGGCAATTGACGCCCTGCGCATCAACACCCTTTTATTCCCTGCCGAGCCAGACGCTTTCAATTACCTGGCCAATGCTTATGTGAAGAAAGGGAACAGATCGGCAGCCAAAGAGTGTTGCCAAACCGTACTTCGGTTGCAACCAGGCAACCAGCAGGCTACAGCCATGTTGGATCAACTTAATAAACAATAATCAACGCATCATTTGTATATCGGAATAGCAGCTTGGTATAATTGCTGAAGCAATTGGTATAAATCACCAATAGAGCAGGCCCGGGAATGATACTTTCGTCATCAACAAAAAAGTATGACCATGAAAAAGATCATTCCCGGCCTTCTTATGGCGCTCCTCTGCACAGCTGCCGCCAACGCTCAATTACATGTGGGGGCGCGGGCTGGCGCCAACATCACCAAAATGGACAACGAAGCATTTGCCGGACATTACCGGCTCGGATATGCAGTAGGCGGTTACCTGTATGTGAATTTTATGCTCTTCCTGGGTGTTCAAGCCGAAGTGATGTTCAACCAAAGTAATACCGAGGTGCAATCCAATCTTTCCGGCGTATACCAGAACCTGATTGGGGGCAACAAAAAGCTCAACTACCTGAGCATTCCGCTCCTGGCCCGCATCAATGCAGGGAAGATACTCGCCTTCCATATAGGGCCTCAGTTCAGTATCCTGATGAACAAGGACGATAATTTACTCCAAAACGGAAAGAATGCTTTTAAGAAGGGCGATTTTTCGGGTATCGTGGGCGCCGAAGTCGGTCTCGGTTCGCTGAAGATCTATGGAAGGTATATATTGGGATTTGCAGATATAGGCAAAATTGGCGGTGATGTAAAAAGCCGGCAGATACAGGCAGGACTGGGATTTAACATTTTTTGATGATTAGGGTATTTTAAGATCTGTTCTTTGAAGAACCACAATAGTGTCCCGGTATCCTGTGGACACTATTTGTCTTTTCACCCCTCCTTGTTTCAGCTGTGATAACTCCTATCTCCTGATCAATTTCTTACTTACAAATTCATCAAAAAAGTAAGCCCGGTAACTATTCCCGATGGGGATCTCCTGACCTTGGATAAAGATCGTATTGTTATCAAAAGAAGCGATATGACGGAAGTTAACGATATAGGATTTGCTGACCCTGATAAAATGCTTTTTAGGCAATTGGTCATAGATCGTTTTAATATTCATGGCTGTTATGATCTTTTGTGCCGGTGTATGGATCACTACATAATCCTTGAGCCCTTCGATAAAACCGATGTCCTCGAAATGAACTTTGAAAATCCGGCGATCCGCTTTTACAAAAATAAAATCGTCCGAAAAGGTTTCAATTTCATTGCTATTGTCCGTCATTTCCAATAACGAATGATAGGAGAGTGCCTTTTGCACCGCTTTTTGAAAACGTTCTCCCACTACTGGTTTCACCAGGTAATCAATAGCATCTACCTCATAGCTGTCCAGTGCATATTCCGAAAAGGCAGTGGTAAATATCACCAGCGTATTCGAAGGCACTGTTTTGGCAAATGTAATGCCATTGATGCCGGGCATCTGTATATCTAAAAAGATCAGATCAACTTTATTGCCCGTTAAAAAATCCCCGGCTGCCAGCGCACTGCTGAATGCCCCCATCAAGGTCAATTGTTGGTTGTTACTCACCAGTAACCGGATCCCTTCCCGCGCCAGCGGCTCATCATCTACTATAATGCAATTCATAATGGAATACTTAAATGAAGCGTATAAATATCAGTGTTGTCCTGGATGTCCAGTACATGTTTTTTCGGATACAACAAAGCCAGCCTTCTTTTGGCATTGGCCAGTCCCAGCCCGCCATTGCGGCCATGATTGACTGGTATGGCTGGTTTTGAGTTAACACAGGAGAAATATAATGTTGACTTTTCGACCCGGAAGTTCAGGTGCACATAAGAGGCTTTGTGTGCATCCATATTGTGTTTTACCGCATTCTCTACAAAGGTGGTAAATAGGAATGGGGGGATCATAATACTGCCTGTATCCCCCTGGCTGTACACCGTGAATTCGAAATTGTCCCGCCGGATTTTTTCCAGGTTCAGAAAGTCCGACAGGAAATGAATATCCGATGATAACAAGACCTTGTTGCGTGTGCTGTCGTAGAGTTGGTAGCGCAACAAATCACTCAATCGCATCAGGACCTCTGAGGCCTTTTGTGGGTCTTTTTGCGTAAGTACGTTGGCATTGTTCAGCATATTGAACAGGAAATGCGGGTTGATCTGGCTTTTCAACTGGTCCAGTTCCGATTGCATTGTGCTCTTTTCCAACTCATGAATACGATAGGTATCAACTACCCAGCGTTGGAACAACTTGATGGCGGTAAAAGTGGCAAACAAAAAGCTGAGGATCACTGTAAACCCGAGCATATCCACCCACCAGCTATTGCCGCTGGCGGCCAGCGGTTCCCGCCGGATATACTGCAGGATGAAATGTTCAGCAAGTATAAACACCAAAAAGGCGAAAGCTGAAAGTGACAATACAGCAATTGTATAAAAGATGTACCTGCCTTTCAATAAGATCCGGGGTACGAACAAATACAAATTGGTGTATAGCAGGAGCAGCGTGATGCCAAGCGACCAGAGACTTACATACCAATCATAATTCCCTACAAAATCGGGTTTGTCTTTATACAGCAGGAGTGAAAAAGCAAGCAACAACAACAGATGACGGAATAGCCGATACCGCGGACTCACCAAAAAGCGGAGCATCCGGTCATTATGAATATTGGAAAATATAGCATCAGCGGGTTTAACCATGGCGTAAAAATAAAGGTTAGCCCGTAAAACAGCCTTACCGCCCATCAGGGCGCCAGGACTGCTTTACGGGCTGCTATTAGCCTGCAAGCCAATGCACTAAAGCCAATAGCAGGAGTGCAATCAAGGCTATCATAAAGTGAAGGGTTTGTTGAATAATGATCATTGTATTTTTGTGAGCAGGCTTTGTTCCTCCAGCTTGCCACTTTTGTACGATTCAGTTTTTACCACCCCATATCCCGGCGCATACCATTCACGCACTTCCAATTTGATCGGAATATTGAACAACCCCATACTAAAACGCATGTCCAGGTTGTACGTGATCTTTACACAGTTCCAGGCCCCCGCATCTGTAGTCACCCGCTCATCCACTGTGGCTACCTTTCTATTGTTGATCTTTATCCGGATCTTTACCTTTTTACCATCGGATGCAGATTCCATCTCAAAATCAATGTCCTGCCCAAGCGGCTGCCCGGGGCTTAGATTGGGTGGATATACCAGGAAGAATTCCTCCCCTTTCCTGGATTTCCCCACCGACACTTTCAAGGTGCCTCCCGAACAATAATAAGTTCCTTGCTCCTCCCTTACTTTTCCCCCCTTGTTTTTGGTGATTTGTGCGCTGGAGCTTAAATCGTTCCCGGTTCCCTGCACACCCGTTATCCGGTAACTATCGGTTCCTGTAACCGTTCCATTACCGTCATAATTGGTCATTTCAATGGTCGATTTGTTTTTTAGATAAAATACACTCCCACAGTTTTGTGCATAGACCAGGGAGCTGCTCATCATTAAGAGCATGTACATGGCTACTTTTTTCATCTAACAGCTATTTTATTGTTAATTGATGCATTAAAAGTAGCTGCCAGCGCCGCGCTGCCGCCACGTTTTATACCAGCTGGTGCAGCTTTTATACAAAACCACCTTTTTACTAAGTAATACCTGTTCAGGTAGCCAGCCCCCGGCTACCATGTCCGCCGGTAGTAACTTATAGGGAATCCAGCCAATCCGGCAGGCTGCTGGTCCTTGAATCAGGGATCCTGGGTTTGTTTTCCTGATTGGTTTTCCTACATTTGGACCCTTAAAAACAATTGAATGAAAAGAACCAGTATTCTAATAGTAACCTGTTTTGCAGCGGCAACAGCCATCGGACAAACTTCAAAACCCGCAACAGCTAAACCAGGTACCGCAAAGCCGGCTACCACCAAGCCTAAAACAGGCCTTACTTCCGTAGCCATGAAAAACTCAACTGATTCTTTCAGCTACGCCATCGGCCTTAGCATTGCCAATTTCTACAAACAACAAGGTGTTACAGGTATCAATAACCAATTGGTGCTCAAAGCCCTTTCGGATGCGCAAAAGGGCACTCCTGCCCTGAATGAAGAACAAGCCAATGGTTGTATCATGAACCATATGCAAGCCGCCCGCAGCCAGAAAGCCTCCGGTGCTAAAAAAGCAGGTCAGGCCTTCCTGGCCCAGAATAAGGCCAAACAAGGTGTAGTTACCCTGCCCAGCGGTCTTCAATACCAGGTGATCACTGCAGGTACAGGCCCCAAGCCAACCCCTGCCGACCAGGTAAAATGCCATTATATCGGATCCTTCATTGACGGGAAGGAGTTTGAAAGCTCCCGTACCAATGGTCAGCCTGCCACCTTCGGTGTGGGCCAGGTGATCCGTGGATGGACAGAAGCCCTCCAACTGATGCCCGTAGGCAGCAAATGGAAATTATTCATCCCTGCCGAATTGGGTTATGGTGATGCCGACAATGGCCCTATTGCAGGTGGTTCAACCCTCATCTTTGAAGTGGAACTGCTTGAAATAGTAAAACAACCCCAGCAGCCACAACAACCTGTTCAACAGTAATCAGCATCTTACAATAAATGCAAAAGCCGGATGGGTCCCCATCCGGCTTTTGCATTTATACCTGTAGAAATTAGTAAGCAGCCAGGATCAAACAAAAGACTAAACGCTACTAACTAATTGCTAACTCCTAACGGTTAATTCCTTACTCCTTCATAAACTTATACTGGTAAATTCCTTTTCCTTGTTCGTCTGTTACCAGTACCATATATACACCCTTGGTCAATGATTTCACATCCAGTAAGGTATTGCCTTCTGCCACTGGCTTATTGATCACCAGGCGGCCATTTACATCTACCACCTTGATCACCGAACGTGAAGACGTGCCTGATATATTCACATTCAATGTATTGATAGCAGGATTGGGGAATACATTTACTTTAGGCGTGCCTGTGTATTCTGGTGTTCCTCCTGATCTCGAAGCAGTACCCAGGGCTACGCGCAGTGTATAACAAACTGTCGCATTGTTGGCATTGCTATAACCATATACACGAATATAATAAGTGCCGGCTGCAGCCGTATAATTGATCGTTTCACTGCTGGTGCCTCCTGCCTGCGATATGGCTACCTGTGTTTGTGCGCTGTTAAACAGGCGGATATCATAGTCTGCCGGCAATGTGCTAAGTGTTATCGTAATAGTTCCACCTGTAGTGATCACGAACTTATAATAATCAAGGTCACCACTTGGGCTGATCAGGCCTGTAATATTTGTATTGAACGGAATAGTAACTGCTCCTGCAAAAGTTCCGTTGGTGGCATTGTCATAAGCACTGGCGCAACCCGTAGCAGTAGTGGTAAACTGTGCTTGGGTATACGAACTGCTACCTGCTGTACAATTGGCCCGTACACGCCAATCATAAGTAGTAGAGGCTGTGAGCCCGGTCAGGTTTACAGATGTACTGGTCGTTGCTGTAGCAGCATTGATCCATGTACCGGAGGCTGTTGTTTTGTAATCTACATCATAATTATTGGCCCCGCCTACCGCTGTCCAACTTACGGTTGCAGTAGTGGAGGTTACAGCCGAAGATGTTAAGCCGGCAGGTGCTGTACAAGCAGGCGGTGTACTGCTGATGGTGAAATTGACATTGGAAATATCATAAAATATATTTCCAACAGCTTCAATTTTTACCCGTGCCGTTGTAGTGATGTTATTAGGTACTGTAATGGCTTCTGATCCATCATTGGCTGTACTGGCCAACAGCACGATGGGGAAAGTAGTTCCACCATCGGTGGACAAACTGACCTTTACGTTGGCACAGCTTACAGGCGCTGCATTGGAGCTGTTCACACTCCAGGTAATCGTTTGGGATGTACCCGGTACCCAGGTCACGGCCGTATTGGGGGCTGTAACAGCAAATGGTCCGGCAGCTGCTGAGACGATCACCTGCATATCATCGCTGTTGTTATTACCGCCGCCCGTATGATTATCCCGCACGGTGAACCTGAAATTAAGCGTACGTGCTACTGAAGGCAATACCTCCCATTTATTGGTATTTGTTCCACCCAATACCGATGCCAGATTAGGGAAGGGACGTGATGGGCTGGTGGAATAGGTTACACTCCGGAATTGCGGACCGGAAGTAGCAGTGGCCGAAGGAACAGTTGAAGATCCCGTAGCATAATTGTCATATTGCTCCCAGGTATAGGTCAATACATCGGCTGCATCTGCATCACTACCAGTGCCTGAAAGTACAAATGGTGTTGACTTAGGAATGGTGTAATTGGCGCCCGCGTTGGCCGTAGGGGTAGCATTACCCGTAATGGTCACCACGGCGCAGCCGCCTCCGGTAGCTCCTTTTACATAATCAGTTACCTGCTCTACACTTTTAGCATGGAAATAATCATCGCTATGGGGCTGTATATCCGTAGTGGCTCCCGTAATACCCGCATAACCCATGATGGTACTACCACTGCCCGGCTCCATATTGGCGCCTGTTCCTTCTGTTTGGAATGAGAAGGTGTGGTTGGCTCCAAACTGGTGTCCCATTTCATGGGTGGAATAATCCACTACAAAGGGATCGCCTTCGGGCGTGGTATGCGATGTAAAGCCACTTCCTTTTGAACCTGTTACGCAAACGCAACCAATACAACCGGCATTACCATTGTTGGAACCCCTGTGAACCAGGTGGCCAATATCATAACCGGCATTCCCGATCACAGCATCAATCGTTTGCTGTGTTTTCGTATTGTACTCTGTGGTCCAGGGATCAGTGGAAGCATTGAGGTAAATGATGAGGTCATTGTTGGCGATGAGGTTCATGCGAATGCCAAAATCACGCTCATAGATACCATTGGTTCTCGTCATCAACGTATTCATGGCTGCCAGTACTTTTGCCTTACGTTGAGCATCGGTGGTTTCTGTACCATTCAGGAAATACGTAGAGTATTCACCTGTAGCTGCAAGTGCCAGCCGGTAAGTACGCAACCTACCATCGTCTGCTCCCCGCAATGCTTCGCCGGGGATGTTGACGGATGGTTGATGGGTTTTGTTGCCTTCCTGTGTGAAGCATTGGAAAACATTCCGGTAATCAATTACATCCTGGCGTGAGAACACCACGTAGTACTTGTCATTGCGGTCAACCGGGTCAATGTAAATGGTGGGCCGGTTGTAGGACAAGATCATGCCGTGAAATCCGCGCGGTGATACATCAAAGCGGATGGTAGAGCTGGGATTGTCAAGACCCTGACCTGCATACGATTGGATCTCAGGATAACGTGCCGCCAGCGCTGGATCCATGACCGGCGCTGATACTACACTGAAACGTTCCAGCCTGCCATCGGACACCGGCACCGCAATAACGAAAGTAGACTTTGCGGCTGATACCCTGGTTTCTGATGGAGCGCTGCGTAAAGTGCGCTGAATGGACAATTCATCCAGCCGGTAAATGCGGTAAGCCGCAGGCTTAATGTGGTTGGTGAAAAGATTTTTTGTGATGGTGGATTCATTCACGGGCGCCCATTCATCGCCTTGCTGCGATAGCGCACCCAACCCAACCAATACTAATGCAAAGAGTAGTGTAATCTTTCTCATGTGACGTAGGTTTTGTTGTACCTAAATATAAGTTAAATAAGAATCGTTTGTACTAAGGCGTTTGGGTATATGTTTTGATACATGCATAAACTACCGATTGAATCATAGTATAATCACTATAAAAGAGAAGCATGTTCATTGATTGAACATGCTTCTGCAACATTGTTATTTTTTTATTACTTAATTGTTATTACCATCACCGCTACCTGCTTTTTTGCGCAATTGTTCCAATAGCTGCAATCCAAGTAATCCATTGATGGAACCATTTCCATCTCCACCACCACCGATTAATACATCCGGCATGATCTTAACCTGTTGAGCGCCTATGGATTCCATTATTTTTAGCTGCGTAAAATTGTCACCACCCATACCTTCCACCGCCAGCTTATAGCTCTCGGCCGAAGACTTACCAATGGCCAGTATCTTTTCGGCTTCTGCATTACCGGTAAGCGAGATCTTCTCAGCCTCCGCCCTGGCCAGCAATTCAATCTTTTCCGCGTCGGCCTTTGCCAGCAATCGTGTCTTTTCTGCTTCACCGCCAGCCAGTAGTTTCAAACGTTCTGCATCCGCTGTGGCCTGGATACGTACACTGTTGGCATCCCCCGTAGCTTTCTTAACCGATGCATCTGCAATGCGTTCTGCAATCAATACGCCCTGATCGGCTTTCACCACTTCTTTCTGTATTTCGGCGATGGCTGTTTCCTTTTCCAGCGCCTGACGGGTTTCCTGTGCCAGTCGCTGCGTTTCGTAGGTTACCTTCTGTTCTTCCGCCAGCTTCCTATCTGTTAATGTTTTCATCAGGGATTCGGGAGGCACAATATCACCGATCAGTGTATCAACTCCAAACACATTGTATTGATCCAACACATGGCCAATATGTTCCCGGGCCGATTCCTGTCTTTCCTTGCGACTGGTTAGAAAATCAATCACTTCTGCGCCTTGTGCCGAGTTGCGGAAGTAATTACCAATGGTAGGTTCCAGCACCTGTGTTACCAGGTTGCTCATATTACCAAAGCGGGCTATTACCTTGGGTGCTTCATTGGTGGGTATGTGGATGATCTGGGATACATCGAGGTTGAAGGTAAAACCATCTTTACTGCGTACGGTGATGGTCGACAGGTTTTTATCGAGCTGGTGTGCCTCACTGCGGGCGCTGGCCCAGTTCAACACCAGGTTGGTGGTAGGTACCAGCTCCACCTTCATGATGTGCGAATTGATGGGGTACTTACCAGGTCCCAGGGGCTCGGCCCAAACCCCTCTTTGCTGTTTGGATACAATATTACCGTGCTTGAACTCTGCTCCACTCAGGTCCACCCCATCGTCGCCAACATAAGATATTACTACGCCTACAAAACCAATGGGGATCTCGGTCATCTTCACCATTTCCACCCGGGCAAACCAGGGGTTCAGAAAGTAGGAACCGGCCAGGATCACCTGCTCCTGTAAACCTTTATAACCACCGTTTTCGAGAAAGGTATCTACATCCTGGAACTTGTTGTGCACGCCGATCACCTTACCGGCAATCTGGCCTTCTTCCAGGGGTTTACCTTCCATGGTAGTAACAATACCAACGGCATTGTCGGGGATGGTGGTCATATCATACACTTCGATCTCAAAGAGGAAGGTATTGATGCGATAAGAACCTGGTGGGATCATGGCTGTTTGCCGGCCTTTACGGCCACCATTCAACAGGAAGCCTTTGGCATCCTGGAAGGTATCGCAATCCACTTTACGGCTTAAGATGCGGCCGCTTTCCAACTCTATCCCGTCCTTGGCCAATACCAGGCCTAGTTTGCCCGTGGGGACTACCGTAAAAGGCTGAAAAGTAATTTCATATTGCCAGATCCATTTCCAGAAATAAACGCCTGGCGGTAAGGTTTGCGCCTGGAAGCCAGCCTCGCCATTGGTGGCGATGATACGGCCTTCGGGTAATTCCTGTTGGCCAAACAGTACGAACTTTTTGGTGACCAGCCCAATACGGTCTTCAGGAACAATGACCAGTCCAAAGAAAAAGCGAAGGATGGTCTTGTATAAAATAAGGGCAAGAAGGGGCAGGCCAATGAGCATGGCCCAATTGATAATTGTGTGGGTTTCCATTTTATTTAAGAATGATTAAAAATGCAGAAATAGTATAGGGATAACTGTGCAGTATTGCCAAAATGGAATACTACCCGCTTATGGGCATAGAGTAGCCCTAATATTATAAATGATGTATTTACAGCGAACCGGGAGGGGAGGTGTTGTAGATGGTAAACCGGATGGTTTTACAGAGCGAAAGGTAATGACTATTAAACTGTGCTTTTTCCATGATCGGAAAATTGAATAACCAAAGGTAGAGATTGGTTGTCGAATTCCATAGCAATTGCAAAAATTTTGTCTTTAAGCAAGTTTTAACAATAAGGCATTTGCAAAACGGTGGGGTGTTATAGTATATTTGGAATAGTGACAGTAACCTGTAAAATGTGCGCTGTTACCCTTATGCTTCCTTCCCGATTGCCCCGCTTCCTATTACTATTACTGGTATCAGCTTTACTCTTTTCCTGTAAAGAAAAGAAGGTAACCCGTGGTTATTATTACTGGCGTAACGACGACTATATTACTCCAATTGAGGCCTCTTTCCTCCGGCAGCATGGTATTCAAAAGTTGTATGCCAAATGCCTGGATATTGATTGGAATGAAACCAACCACGCTTATCCACTTACGATTACCCCGGTGCATGAGATAGCTTTCAACCTCCAGCGTAACGATAGTCAGACTGTAGCAGTAGTACCGGTAATGTTCATTACTAATAAAACCTTCCAACAGGTCGACTCTGCTGAAATTCCTTTATTGGCTACCCGCATCCTACGCAAGTGTATACCAGGCTTTGATGAAATGGCCGTCTCCCTTCAACATCCTTATAGTGGTGCTGTCTATCCCATGCCAGTAGAGCTACAATTTGATTGCGACTGGAGCACTACTACTAAAAACAAATACTTTTATTTCCTGGAGGAAGTACGTCAACAACTGGGTACCCGGAAAATCACCCTCTCAGCGACTGTTCGCCTGCACCAATTCAAGTACCCTGTAAAAACAGGTATACCACCTGTTGACAGGGGCATGCTCATGGTATACAATGTGGAAAAGCTGACAGACCACCAGGCAACGAACTCGATCTTTGATTATGAGCAGGCGAAGAAGTATTTCACCGCTGATGGGGCTTACCCCTTGCCATTGGATATAGCACTGCCTGCCTACTCCTGGGGCATCATTTTCAGACAGGGTAAATTCCTTCAGATAGAAAACAGTCTCCAGGCTGATACGCTTAAAAAATGCAGCTTTCTTCAATATGCACCACCCAATACCTGGAAGGTTACTGCCGATACGGTGTTTTATGATCTGTTCCTTAGGCCAGGCGATGAAATAAGGCTCGAACAAATAGATGAAAAGACATTATTGAAGGTGGCCAAACTGGCTGCTAAAGCAGTGAATACCGACTCGTTTACGATCTCCTTGTTTGAACTTTCCGAAGCCGAAATAAAAAACTACTCGTATGAAACCTTTGAACAGGTGTATACTGGTTTTTAGTTGTATTTGTTTGCTGGTATTGCCCAAAAAGATTGCCCGGGCCTGCGGGTTTTACGTCTGGCCTGGTGAATACAGGTTCTGGCTGTTGCAGCCTGACCTCACCAATCAAAAAGACCTGAGCCCATTCTTTTTTTTCATACGTGAGTTTTGGCCTCCTGATGGCCCTGAACCAGCTCCCTTCCATTACCAGCAAAATGTGCAGGAATGGAAAGCACTGGTGGGTAACAAAGTCAATGAACAAGACATTGATACGATACTCTACCATACCGCACCCAATGAGTTTGAAAGCAATTTTTCTCAATTGGCTACAATAAATTCCTTTGCCAAGGCCTTGAAACGTCCCCAAAACCGCGCCTTGCTGCAATACATGCAACTGGCCAAGAAGATAGAAGCGTACGCCACCAATCCCGATCCCTGGCGCGAAAACAAATACCCAAATACTAATGTCGACCGCCTGATCAAGGAGGCTATGGAATTGTACAATGCTTCCACTAATCCTGATATCCGTTTGCGGGCGGCTTACCAAATGGTACGCTTGTATGGTTACAATGGAAATACCAGGCTATTAACCAAAACCTGGGAGGAGAAAATAGCCGGAGTAAACACCGGCAGTTGGGTCAAACCTGCTGCTTTGTATGAACGGGCGATTCGTGCTCCTAAAATTGAAAGGTATTACCTGCTGTCACGCGTATTTGATCAATCTACCTATAACCGGAAGTATTGCCTGCTAGACTTTGGCACTGCGCCCCTGCAAAAGATATTGCCCCTGGCGGCCAATGACCATGAACGTACTGTTTTGTATGCCATGCGCGCTTTCAGGGATCCGGGTCGTACTTTACACAATATAAAATTCATTTATAGCCGGGAGCCTGATTATAAAGAGCTTTCATTTTTGATCCTGCGGGAGATCAATAAAACGGAGGATTGGTTACTTACCAATAAGGTAACGGGGTTTGATCCTGCTTCTTATATCCATTTCATGACCGATTATGAATCCGACATGAAAAAGAATTACCAAAGAGATATTGTCTATACCCGTGAACTGTATGATTTTGTGAAACAGGTGCTGGCAGAGGGAAAGCGTCAAGACCGTGCTTTGTTGCACATTTATGCTGCCCACCTGGCATTCATGCAAGGGTTGTATACTGAATCCAGACAATACCTTTCTCATGCTGCCCGTTTACCAAAACTCTCAACCAATCTTAAAACCCAATTGTTGATCAACGATCTTTTGTTAACCCTGGAAACGGACTCTTCCTTTGGTAAAGCCACTGAGAACAAATTAATGCAGCTGCTGCTGGCTCCTTCTTCAACAATAGGCTTACATAATCCGGACCTAATGCGTGATCAGCTGATATTGTATACTGGCCGTAAGCTTATACAAAAAGGGGAAAGGGTAAAGGGGTTACTCTTATTGGGCAAAACCCGTCGTGCGCTGGGTGAACTGCCCATCGGGTCTTATAAATCAGTGTATGAGTGGATGTGGCAAATAGCCACCCCTGCCGATTATGACGGGATGTTGGATATCCTTAGTAAGGAAAATGCTTCTGCGTTTGAGCGTTTTGTCTCAAAGGGTATATTGAGTGCTCCCCGGCATTATTATGATTGGGGTAAGGATGATACAGCGGGCTGGGATCGCAACAAATTGCTTGACCTCAAGGCTGGCTGGTATATCAGGCAGGATAGCCTGGACAAGGCGGTTGTGGTATTGAAACAAATACCAGCCTCCTTCTGGAAAAAGGAGCCTTATATTACCTATATTAAAGGTGATCCATTTTACCTCAATATCAATTATCCCCGTATCCGGCAAGCTACCGAAAGGAACTATAATAAACTCCAGTTGGTGGAGACCATGTTACAGTTAAAGAAAAAGGCCCTACAACAACCGAAGCATGCTGCCAGGTACTACCACCAACTGGCGAATGCATACTACAACCTAACATGGCATGGCCGACATTGGATCATCTCCAAGCCCTGGACCTCGGGAGAAGATCTTAGTACAACCGATAATGACCCTGCCGATCAGGGTTTTCTTAATAATTATTATGGCTGTAGGAGGGCAAAGGAGTATTATTTAAAAGCCTTCTGGACAACCAGGGATAAGAAATTGGCCACTCTAAGTGCATTCATGGCGCTGCACTGCGACGACAATTACCAATGGTACCGGGATGGGAAGGGGTTAAAAAATAAGCCCACAACAGGAGGTGTTGATCATTATTCCGCCTTGCTAAAGCAAAAGGGATTTGACAGCAACTACTATTATGAGCTTATTGAAGAGTGTGCTACCTATAACAGTTTCCGGTTACCGGCTAGCAAATGATCAATTTACATTCACCACCTTATCTTTCGGATATTTTACGCTGTAGCTTACCCGGTATTTTTTTGATTCGCCTGGCGCCAGTTCGGTGAGCCAGTTGAGGATACCCAGCTCTGTATTGTTGTTGGCGCCACTTATTTCAATCAACTCTACTTCAATATCTTTATTGGTAGATATGGGGTATTGGTCCTTCACCATCAATTGTACTTTCTCTTTCTTATTGTTTTTGACGGTGATCTCATATGTGAATACCTGTTTCTTATTGCTGCCCAGGAACTTCACGCTGCTGAAATCCTTCAGTTTTTCCCTGGTTACCACCACGCGTTTGTCCCTACCCAGGGTAAAGTTCAGGGTATCCAGTGTGGCATTCGGATCAATATGGGTTTTACCAATATAAGTACCTTCAAATATGATATTGGCTTCACCAGGCAACAGGTTCAGGCTTTCCCAATCAGCAATATCTGCCAGCAGGTAAGCATCCTTATCTACGCGTGGGGCGGTATAATATTTGAATTGGGCTGGTACAGTAAAATCTTTCAGCGATACCTGTTGCTCCTTCCCATTGGTAGGTACATCATAAGGAAGATCAATTTCAAAGGTTACGTTCAGTTCATTGTCGTTTACGGATACATAATCACTCAGTTCATTTTTGAGTGTAACTACAATAGCGCCACCGCTTGCCCGGCTTCCATACAATGAAGTAGCAGATGCGTCTTTTAATATCTTCACATCTTTAATGGCCCGCGGGTCGATCTTGTTGTATTCCTTTTTGCTGATGATATTTCCATTCAAGATGTATACAGGCTCCACTTGTTCGCGTTGATCTGAGGATTCTTCTTTGGAGCGGGAGCCATAACCTACTACCACAACTTCATCCAACTGGCTGGAAGCGCCTCTGATGGATAAACCTGCAGCCTTGCCTGCCAACGCTTGTTCAAGGCCGCCTGGATATTGATAGGACAGGAACCAGCTTTTTAATACCGGCGCATTGTTGTCCTGATTGGGGGCCGAAGTGGCCAGGGTTAACTTTACACGCTGCCAGTCGATGCCTGTTGTTTGTGTTAATTTTGCTTTGTAAGAAAGCTTGACTGGTTTATTGATATTCTCCACTTTGAGATCATAGGTAGGTTGCCAGGAAGCCAGGGGTGTTATATAGGAAATAGTAAAGTTGTAAGTACCTCCTGCCGGGCTATACAATTGCAACAAAAGCTTGCCTACTGTTTTGGTATTCTTTTGTTCTTCTTCTTTGAGTTGCAGGGTTAGCTTGGAGATAAGGTCCAGCAGTTTGGTTTCTTTTTCCCGGTATTGTCCCATTTCTTTTTGGAGCTCCAGTGTTTTTGACCGGTAATAATCTACCATTTTTGTCAACTCTGCTACACTTAATCCCGTTTGTGTACCCCCAATCGTTTTATTTGATTTTAGTAAATCCAATAACTCCTGGTCAGTCTTAATGGCTACCTGTACTGCAGCCAACTCCCTGTTAACGGATTCCAATGAATCTTCCAGTCTTTTAATGCCTGGTGTTTTTTGTATTGGCTTTAGAAAATCGGTAGAAAAGGTAGAGGAGAGGATGGTTACATTGCCATCATTGCCAATTTGCAGGCTATTCATAACGATGCGGTTACTAACCCCATCTATTACCAGTTCATTGTTGCCCTGGTCGAGGGTTACTTTGGCTGTATGGGTCAACTCGGCCCCTGCGCGGTATACGGTGGCCGATCTCAGGTTGGCTGTTACAATGTTCTTTTCATTGCCAGCCCGGGTTTGTATCCACATGCCCAATAGAAATAGTGCTACGAAGGAAATTTGCTTCATAATAAGCGATTTAGGTGATCTTACTATGACTAGATGCATGGTTGTGGAGCATTACATAAAAGAAAGATCCGGAAGTATGTTATTAAGTAGTAACATTCTTCCGGATCTGCAGCCATTTAGGCTATTTACTTCAGCTTTTATTTATACAGCAACTCGTAATATTCTGTTGCCATGCGGCCGGCATCAAAACGGAAGCGTACATCACGCATGCCATTTTGGGTCACCTTGCGCCAGGTATCATAGTTGTCATAGTACAAGGGCAATATTTCATGCTCCAGGATATCGTACAATTTGTTGTAGTCATAATCATCCTGCTCCTGTACGTTCATCCGCCCATAATCGGCCTTGGGTACTACAAAGCCATTGTGAGCATGATCAATGAACTCAGGTATCCAGCCATCATCGGTAGAGAAGTTAACGGCTCCATTCATTGCTGCCGTCATACCGCTGGTGCCTGATGCTTCGCGTGGCACACGTGGATTGTTGAGCCAAATATCCGAAGCCTGTTTCAGGCGCTTGGATAAAGTAAGTTCATAGCCAATCAGCACGGCCACGTTCTTATAGTTCTTACTCAGGTGTACCAGGTTGTTGAACTCATTAATGGCCGGGTAATCCATGGGGTAGGGTTTGCCTGCCCAAATGATCTGTACGGGGTATTTGGTGTTGGATAATAAGCGTTCAAAACGCGCTTTATCCCTGGTCAGGAATTCGGCCCTTTTGTAGCCTGCAAAGCGGCGTGCCCATACAATTGTCAATACATTGGGATTAAAGATTTTCCCGGTTTGGTCGGCTACTATTTCAAATGCCCGTTTCTTCAGGTACTTTTTGCGGTCATCGAACCAGGTATCATTGTTTTCGCCCGATGCCTTGTACAATTGTTTATCGGCCCAGTAAGTCCAATTCTGTGCATTGGTGATGGAAATGATAGGACAGATGCCGGGATATTTACTCCACATTTGCCGGGATACCTCACCATGCAAGGCTGAAACGCCATTGGCCAGGTGGGCAAATCGTAAGGCTACCAGGGAGTGGTTGAATTGATCATCCTGCAACCCGGTCAATTTACGTACTTCATCCAATCCCAGGCCACAGAAATAGCTCATCTTGTGGCAGAGGTTAATGTCATGCTTTTCATTACCGGCTTCCTCAGGTGTATGGGTAGTGAAAACAAGTCGTTTTTTGATATCCTCTACATTGCCAAACTTCTTGTACAGGTAGAACACAGATGAAACTCCATGTGCCTCATTGAGGTGATAGCGGTCGGGATTGAAATTGAGCTCATCGATCAATTTAGCGCCACCAACACCCAACAGGATGAATTGCGCCACCTTGGTAGCCACATTGGCATCGTACAGGCGGTGGGTAATGGTTTGAGATACATAATCATTCTCTGGCAGGTCGGTGCTTAACAGGAAAAGAGGGGCCGTTTTGAATGTTTCCGGATTCAGGTAAAAGGCCTTCACCCACACGGGGTGATCATGTATGATGATCTGGAATTTAATACCGGTATCTTCCAGGAAGCTGTAATTTTTCTCCATCCAATTCACCTGCAGCGTCTGGTCCTGGTTGCGTGCCTGGTCGTAATAACCGTATTTCCATAAAATACCTACTCCAATAAGGTTTTGTTTCAGCTCATAGGCACTCCGGAGGTGTGATCCTGACAAAAAGCCAAGGCCCCCACTATAGATCTTCAAGGGCTGGTGTATGGCAAATTCCATTGAAAAATAAGCTACCCGCTTGGCAAAACGTTCATCTGTCTGGTACGGTACTTTAAAATTGATAAAACTCATATGGTATAATACAATTAATCAAGAATGGGTGATCAATGCAGGGGGCAAGCTGTTTGCCGGACCCCGCTTTGTTCCGGGTCTATATTGTGTACATTAGACACAAAAGCGGTGCAATATAATGGTAAAAAACTAAATGTGTCATTTTTTACTGCACCTGGTTTAGTTGTGTACCAACGCAATAGGGAAAGGCTTATTGTTTGGGGGGGTCAGCTTCCCCCTGATTACCAGGTATTACAAATGGATTATACAGTTTGTCCCGGCGGGGATATGGATTTGATGGGCTGGCTTATTTTTTTCCGGATTTAGGCTTGGCGGCCACTTTCTTTTTGGGATAGGTGCCCTCAAAAAAGCATTTGATATCGCGATAGGTGCCGCATCCGCCTGTTTCTTTCATCACCACCCGGTTATTATTAAAGTTGAACTCCAGTGTACAGGGGTTGCCACTTTCCTGGAAAACAGCCACAGCAGGCGACACGAAGCGGGCAACTCCTTTCAGCTCACCCCGGCAGTCTGTTTTTTCAAAATGAATAAAAACATGCGCTTCTGAAGGCCGTTTGGCGTCACGTACTGCAATGAAATTCTTCTTGTCCTTTATATAGTCTCCGGAAAACTTGTTTTTGGCAGGGAAGGTATCAATGGGGTTGATCACATTCTCAATGATCTCCTCATTGGGCTCGGTCAGGATCAATGTGAACTCATTGGCGCTGCTGTTGAAGATATAGACATTGCGCTTGAAGGAGGTTTCGTTATTGGCGCGTTTCTTCTCTACGTAGGTGGTGATCTGAAATTTCTTGTCCAATCCGCCGTAGGCAGCTGAATACTGGTCAAAACCTAGTTTTACCAGGGGCATCATTTGAAGAAATTCATTTTTCTTATTGAAACAGGCCAGGTAGCCAACGCGTTTAGCGCCTGTAGTGGCTTTAATGAACAGGTAGGTTTCCTTACCATCCTCCTGTGTCCGGCTGAGGGGGAAGATTTTGGGTACTACACCTTTGCCAAAATCTCTTTGGAGAAGACTGTCAGGAATAAATTGTTGAAATATCTTATACCCAATCTGCAAGGAGTCTGTCGACTTCTTGACCAATGTGGTGTCTGCTACCCGGATAGGCAGGGGTGTTTCGGGGAAAAACTCAATGAATTCCTCTATGGTTACGGGGTCATTATCCTGCAAAGAGGTTTTCTTTCCTTTACAGGCAACGATCAACAAGAGAAAGGGAATCCAGAAAAGAGATTGTTTCATATACCGGGTTAAAACATTCACGGTTAAAAGTAATACATCCCCCTCACTCATTGAAAATATTGTGTTTTTAGTTTCATGATTTAATTTTAGATTTGTCTAAATTATAATTTAGATACTGTTAAATGAGTACGGTTGTCAAATATTCCAGTAGTACGGAAAACTACCTCAAGGCTATTTTTCATCTTCAGAAGGCGGATGGTATTGTGACCACGAATGATGTGGCCAATGAGCTGCAAACAAGGCCTGCATCGGTTACTGATATGTTGAAAAAGCTCAAGGCGCAAAAACTGCTCTTGTATGAAAAATACCAGGGATTCAAATTGAGCAATGAAGGACGTAAAGTAGCGTTGCAGATCATCCGTAAGCACCGCTTGTGGGAATTCTTCCTGGTTGAGAAATTAAGTTTTGGGTGGGATGAGGTACATGAGATAGCGGAAGAGCTGGAGCATATCAGCAGTAAAAAGCTGATTGACCGGCTGGATGAATACCTGGGTTTCCCTAAAACTGATCCGCATGGGGATCCCATACCTGACGCCAATGGCAAATTTACACTACCCAAACAGGTAGATCTGCTCAACCTTCCGCTGAACAAAGTGGCAGAGGTAAGCAGTATTGGCGATCAAACGCCGGAAATGCTCGAATTGTTGAGCCATAAGGGAATTGCCTTGGGTACAAAGCTGGAAGTAAAGAAGAAATTCGCCTTTGACAACTCTTTGGAATTAAAATTTAAGAACCAATTGATCGTTACCGTAAGCGAGCATGTGGCCAAAAATGTGTTTGTAAAGTATGATGAATAGATTAAAACATGAACAGTCTCTTAGCGAGGTACATGGATCTATAGACGTTAACAACAAAGCTATTGGCTGGAAGAGGGTACTGGCTTTTTTCGGACCTGCTTACCTGGTGAGTGTGGGATATATGGATCCCGGCAACTGGGCAACTGACCTGGCGGGTGGTAGCAAATTTGGTTATGCGCTCATCTGGGTATTACTCATGAGTAATATCATGGCCTTGTTGCTCCAAAGTCTTTCTGCACGACTGGGTATTGTAAGAGGCCGCGACCTGGCGCAGGCGAACCGGGAGACCTACCCCAAAACGGTTAATTTCTTTTTATACTTATTGGCAGAGGTTGCCATTGCTGCTACGGACCTGGCCGAAGTGCTGGGGATGGCCATTGGCATCCACCTGCTTACAGGCATGCCCATCATCTGGGGTGTTGGTATTACGGTATTGGATACTTTTCTTTTATTATACCTGCAGCGGCTTGGCATGCGTAAGATGGAAGTGTTTATCATTGGCCTGGTAGCTGTAGTCGGTTTTTCATTCCTTATTGAGATCATACTGGTCAAACCAACCCTTACGGATGTTGCCTCTGGCCTGGTACCTCACCTGCCTTCGGATGAGGCATTGTACATTGCCATCGGTATTATTGGGGCTACGGTGATGCCACATAATCTGTACCTGCATTCGGCATTGGTGCAGACCCGTAAAATCAACCGCTCAAAGGAAGGGATCCAACAAGCGCTCAAATGGAGCTTTTGGGATTCTACGATTGCACTCAATATTGCCTTCCTGGTCAATGCAGCGATCCTTATACTGGCAGCTACAGCTTTTTTTAAGCAAGGTATTGTAGTGGATCAGATAAAGGATGCGCATACATTATTGTCAGAAGCATTGGGAACGCGGGTAGCGCCTGTATTATTTGCGGTTGCTTTGATAGCAGCGGGGCAAAGTTCTACCGTAACGGGTACCCTGGCGGGACAGATTGTGATGGAAGGATATTTGCGCCTGCGGATCAATCCCTGGATCCGTCGCCTGCTAACGCGCCTGCTGGCCATTGTGCCTGCGATCGTTGTAATCTATATTTTTGGTGAAAAGGAAGTGGATTACCTGCTCATATTAAGTCAGGTGATCCTGAGTATGCAATTGGGCTTTGCCGTTATTCCGCTGATCCATTTTGTAAGTGATAAAAAAACTATGGGTAGTTTTGCTATTAAGCCCATTGTACAGGCAGCAGCCTGGCTCATTGCGACTGTACTGGTATACCTCAATATCCGGATGGTCATGAATGAAGCCGGTAAAGTATTTGAGCAGCCCGGTAATTTTTTATGGAAAACTATTATTGTAGTAGGTGGGTTACTCTTTCTCGTATTACTGTTGATTACGATTTTTTATCCGCTTTTTAGTAAAAGGTCGAAGCCTATGTCGATACAAATGCACCCGGATGTAGAAGGATTAAAGCCATTGGTGGTACCTATCTACAAGAAGGTGGCGGTAGCCCTGGAGTTTGGCGAGCATGATTCGGCTATTCTGGCGCATGCTATCGGGCAGGGAAAAACTGATGCGGAATATGTATTGATCCATATTGTGGAAAGCCCTACGGCGCGGCTATTGGGACAGGAGAGTGATGATTTTGAAACCCGTGCCGATGAAGAACGGTTACAGTTCTATATCCGGCAATTAACTGAGCAGGGTTTTGTGGCCTCTGGTCACCTGGGTTTCCGGAATCGTGCCAAAGAGATCGTACGATTGGTGAAAGAGCAGAAAGCTGATATGCTGGTAATTGGTGCGCACCGTCATACGGGGGTTAAAGACTGGCTGTATGGTGAAACGATTAACTCAGTCCGGCACGAATTGACGATACCCGTATTGGTAGTGAATCTGTAGCAGTAGTTGCCTAGCCCTGAACGCCTAATTCCGGATTTGTAACCCTGAGCCTGGGGCTTTTACTGCTTGTTTGTTTATTCTTCTTCCGTCTTCCCAGCCAGATCATAAAGCCTGTTACGGGTAATGAGGCGGCCATCAGGCTGGCAAAAAATGCCAGGAATTTGCCAGGTAATCCCAGGATAGCGCCGGTATGAATATCATAGTTCATGCGGAATATCTTATCGGCCATTTTAGCCTGATCCATTCTTCCCCAGATATGGGCTACGGGGACTTCCTTCAGGGTATATTGATCATAATAGCGATAGTCGGTTTGCCAATAAGTTTTTGCATCCGGATTTAATGCAGCTTCAATAGCGCCAGAGTCGGAGGCAGGGAAATGCATTTCGATGGTTTCCATATTGGCGGCTTCCTGTTGTAACTGGTTCCATATTACATCCACGGGCTGCTGGTAAAGTGCTTTTTGGGTGGTATCGGACAAAGGCTCCTGGTATACCATTGATTTCTCACCTCCAAAACTCCAATAGGCGCTTTTGGCAAACCACTGGAAGCCCCATACCAGTCCGGTAAGTGCCAGGAAAATGACTACCCAGGTCATGTAAAATCCAAAGACATTGTGGAGGTCATAATTTACGCGGCGCCAGCGTGCATTCCATTTGATACTGAAACGTTGTTTGCGGGCAGCTTTGTTTTTGGGCCACCAGAGAATAAGGCCGGTGATCATCATCACCACAAATACCAGGGTGGCACTGGCTACTACCGGCTGGCCAATGGTGGGTGGGAGCCATAGGTAAAAATGGCCATTGAGCACCCAACGGAAAAAGCCGGCTGCCATGTCGTCTGTCTTCAGTACTTCTCCACTATAAGGATTGATGTATACGATGTAGTAATATTCTTCGGGCTCGTAAGCATAAAAGGATACTTTGGCGGCATCGGTCTTTTTGCCATAGGCCACGCTGTGGATCTTTTTACCGGGCAACTGGCCCTCGGCAATAGACCTCAATGCAGAGGGCTGTACATAGGGCTTGTTTTCCGCCTGTACGTATCGGTAGGGCTGGGTCATGTTCTGGATCTCTTCCTGGAAGGCATAGAGGCATCCTGTGAGGGCTATAATCACTACCAGTAAGCCGGATACAAGGCCCAGCCAGAGGTGGGCCTTACCAATGATCTTTTTGAAGGACATGGCTGCAATTTAATAAGGCTGGTTTTCGCAATCGGGAAATCCATTTACGGGAAAGGGAAAGAAAACGGGCGGTGAGTGGTTAATGGTAAATGGCGCGTGGTAAATGTTCTTTGTGCAAGGCTGTCTGCAGCATGGCTGTAGAGAATTTAAAAGCCGGATATAGTTTAAGGACGAGGAAATCCTGGGTTTGACCAGGAGGAAAGGAGAAGGAGCGGACCAGGAGACCACAAGGAAACTAAAAGGAATATCGCTATAAAGTCGCTATAAGGTCGCTATAACATCGCTATAAGACCACTGTAACATCGCTGTAGTATCGTTGAAAATACGCTGTAATACAAACTAAAATACAGCTGAATGGGAAGTGTTTATTTAATTTATCTATCATATGTTTTGATATAGGGGCATGATGATTCCTTGTTTGTCGTTGTCTTTTTAAAATTGTTTTATGGCAAAGTGTAAACTGAATGAAATCTGGTTGCAGCGCTCCATCCCGGATATGATAGTAGTGCGTGGCAAGAATGGCTTGATCAGCACTATTAATATCAACAATTAGCCTGCCAAAATGTTCCTCAATGCCCATAATCAACATAATAAAAAAGCGTCCTCTTTTTAGAGAACGCTTTTGAAATATTAGTGATTATCGGTTTTTACGCACTGCAGGTAACACAACCTTCTTCCATGGTACAGGTGGCGCCAACGGGAATGGCATCCATATCACCTTCTACCACTTTCAGGGAGTGATTGTCTGTTAACGGCTCAGTCATTTTACCGCCTTGTTTTTCTACTGTGAACTGAACGGCTTGTGAAGCGGCTTTTGTACGCAGGTAGTACATGCCGGTTTTCAAACCTTGTTTCCAGGCATAGAAGTGCATGGATGTCAGTTTACCAGTAGTGGGGGTATCTACAAAGAGGTTCAGCGATTGAGACTGGCAGATATAGGCACCGCGGTCGGCAGCCATATCGATCAGGGTACGTTGTTTGATCTCCCAAACGGTTTTGTAAATATTCTTGATGTTTTCAGGTACACCGTCGATCTTTTGGATGGAACCATTGTGGGTAATGATCTTGTTCTTCATATCATCATTCCACAAGTTCAGTTCTACCAGGTCCTTCAACAGGTGCTTGTTTACCACTACGAATTCTCCACTCAGTACACGGCGTACATAAATGTTGGAAGTATAGGGTTCAAAGCACTCATTGTTGCCCAGGATCTGTGAAGTAGAAGCAGTTGGCATGGGGGCCACCAGCAAAGAGTTGCGGATACCATGCTTGATCACTTCATCCTTCAGACGGAACCAATCCCAGCGCAGGGTAGGTTCTGTATTCCAAAGGTCAAACTGGAACTGACCTTTAGAGGCGGGTGAACCGGCAAAAGTTTCATAAGCGCCTTCTACTTTGGCCAGGTCTTTACTGGCGGTCATGGATGCAAAATAGATGGTCTCAAATATCTCTTTATTCAGTTGTTTGGCTTCCGGGCTTTCAAAAGGCAGGCGCATCAGGATAAAAGCATCTGCCAAACCTTGTACGCCCAATCCAATAGGACGGTGGCGCAGGTTGGAAGTCTTGGCCTCTTCTACAGGATAATAGTTGTTATCGATGATCTTATTCAGGTTCTTGGTAGCCTGATAAGTAACATCATACAATTTCTGATGATCAAACTCGCCATTGATCACAAAGCGGGGGAGGGCCAGTGAGGCGAGGTTGCAAACTGCTACTTCATTCTCGGAAGTAAATTCCAGGATCTCCGTACACAGGTTGCTGCTCTTGATGGTTCCCAGGTTCTGCTGATTTGATTTGCGGTTAGCAGCATCTTTGTACAGCAGGTAAGGAGTACCTGTTTCAATTTGTGCATCCAGGATGGCAAACCACAGGTCTTGTGCTTTCACGGTTCTTCTTGCTCTTCCTTCCTGCTCGTATTGGGCATAGAGTTTCTCAAATTCTTCACCCCAGCACTCATGTAAACCGGGTGCTTCATGGGGGCAAAACAGGCTCCAATCACCATTGGATTCTACGCGTTGCATAAACAGGTCGGGAATCCACAGTGCGTAGAATAAGTCTCTGGCGCGCATTTCTTCCTTACCATGGTTTTTGCGCAGGTCGAGGAATTCAAATACATCAGCATGCCAGGGCTCCAGGTAGATGGCAAAAGCGCCTTTGCGTTTGCCGCCGCCCTGGTCTACATAGCGGGCTGTATCATTGAATACACGCAGCATGGGGATGATGCCATTGCTGGTGCCATTGGTACCACCGATATAGCTACCGGTAGCGCGGATGCCGTGTATAGAAAGACCAATACCGCCAGCGCTCTGGGATATCTTGGCTGTTTGTTTCAGTGTATCATAGATACCATCGATGCTGTCCTCCTTCATGGTTAGCAGGAAGCAGCTGCTCATTTGTGGCTTGGGGGTACCTGCATTGAAAAGGGTAGGTGTGGCGTGTGTGAACCAGCGTTCGGACATCAGGTGATAGGTCTTGATGGCACTATCGATATCTTCTTTATGGATACCCACAGATACACGCATGAACATGTGCTGAGGGCGCTCTACTACTTTGCCTTCTACTTTCAGCAGGTATGATTTTTCCAGTGTTTTAAAACCGAAATAATCAAAGCTGTAGTCGCGGTCGTATATGATGGTAGAATCCAGCAGTTCGGCATGTTGTTGTATGATCTCCCATACATCATCAGCCAGCAGGGGAGCCGCTTTACCTGCCTTGCTGTCGCGGCAGTTGAACAGCAGTTCCATGGTGCTGGAAAAGCTCTTGGTGGTATTTTTGTGCAGATTGCTAACCGCGATGCGGCTGGCCAGCAATGCATAGTCGGGGTGTTTTACAGTCAGCGAGGCGGCTGTTTCAGCGGCCAGGTTATCCAGTTCGGTGGTGGTAACGCCATCATACAATCCTTCAATCACCTTTTTCGCTACATCGATGGAATTTACAAACCGCCTGTCCAGCCCATAGCATAGTTTTTCTATGCGGGCAGTAATCTTGTCGAACTTGACAGGTTCTCTTTTGCCGTTTCTTTTTATTACGTACATGGATAAATTCTTTATGGTTAGTAAGTATGAGTTGCCAGTGCTTTAAAAATCTTCTTCCAGTGAAAAACTTTGCGATTCCTTGCTGCCCATTACGCCGCTTTTCTGGTAGTCGCCGACGCGTTTTTCAAAGAAATTGGTCTTTCCTTCGAGGGAGATCATCTCCATGAAGTCGAATGGATTGGTATTGTTGAACATTTTGGGGTAGCCCAGCTCACTCAGCCAGCGGTCGGCCACAAATTCGATGTACTGCTGCATCAGTTTGGCATTCATGCCAATCAGGTCTACCGGGAGTGCTTCGGTAATGAATTCTTTTTCAATCTTCACAGCATCGCCAATGATGGCATATACTTCTTCCTGGCTCATCTTATTGCTGAGCATGCTGTACAAGAGGCAGGCGAACTCACAATGCAGGCCTTCATCGCGGCTGATCAGTTCATTGCTGAAGGTAAGGCCGGGCATCAGGCCCCGCTTTTTCATCCAGAAAATGGAGCAGAAGCTGCCGCTGAAGAAAATACCTTCTACAGCTGCGAAGGCCACCAGTCTTTCGGCAAAAGATCCGTTCTCGATCCAGCGAAGGGCCCATTCTGCTTTCTTTTTTACGGCAGGAACGGTATCGATGGCATGGAATAAGCGGTGCTTTTCCTGGGGATCCTTAATATAGGTATCGATTAACAGGGCATACGTTTCGGAGTGGATGTTCTCCATCATGATCTGGAAGCCATAAAAGCAACGGGCTTCGGGCAGTTGTACTTCACTCATGAAGTTAACAGCCAGGTTTTCATTGACGATACCATCACTGGCGGCAAAAAATGCCAGCACGTGTGAAATAAAATGACGTTCTCCATCGTTTAAGTTGGCCCAGTCTTTCATGTCGCCGCTGAGGTCGATCTCTTCGGCAGTCCAAAAGCTGGCTTCATGCTTCTTGTACATTTCCCACACTTTGGGATAATTGATGGGCAGGATTACAAAGCGGTCTTTGTTTTCCTGTAGTAATATTTCGTTTTCGTTGGTCATGGTATCCAATAGTATTTAATTAGTCTGTTTTCAATCTTCTTCACTTTTCGCCTTATTGCCACTTTGATATAGGGACGACGATTTCCCTCCAATAGAAATATACTTCCATGGATGGAACCAAAAATCACCCGTTACAAAAGGGAACGACACAATACCTGGTCACGGCACTGCCCGTAGGGGTAGGGGGGAGCAGTGTGCGACTGTATAGCAGTGCAATAACCTTTAATGCGAAGGCGTGGCACCAAATTGTACGGCAGGTATCTGACTTTTTCGTGAGGAGTGGTGAGGCGCGAAAAGCGACCGTTTGATTGGTGTGGCTTTTTCACGTTTCACGATTTCTGTTTCACGGAATTCACAGTTGCGCAACAGTCCATGATTTTCACATGGTTCCCTTTTAATCCTGCCTAAGCTCCTGTTTTTGAGGAAGATAGGCGGGCACCGGATACAATATTTTGTAAAAGAGCGAATACAAACTTAAAGCTCGTGGCGGGGTAGGTCAAATTAACTTAGTAACAGGTGGTGGATAATTCAAAAGGCATGAATGGTGAATCCTCAATAGGCTTGCTGCGCGTGGTTTTGGTGATCTTTTTGCAGTATTCGGGGCTCCGGGACTGCCTATTCAGGGTGTTTCTTTCCTGTTCTCATACACAAAAGCACCTAACCCAATGTTAACAATTGGCTTAGTGGTCATTTATGGAAATTTTACTCCGGCTATCTAAAACAAGCTAGCGAATAATAGAAGAAATTTATAGTGCGGACCTGGGAAACCAATTGGTCCACATGATCATGAGAAAAACTACGCAATTTCAATAACCCGGACTTATTTTCCTTAAAAAACGGGAACGCTACGATAGCTTATGTATTCGCCGGTCCGGGTTATCTGAAATTGTTGCAGTACGCTCATAAAAGACCAGACCCTCTCTTTTTAACCCCTTTACAGCTACTCAGGCTACTGATTAGTTCCGTACTTATGGATGCATTTACTTACATATACATGCCGAACAGGCCGGTTGACCGTACTGTACCCATGTAAAGCCTTCAAACATTAAGAAACCGTTACATTCAATGAACAAAAGTTTCATAGTAGGGATCATTTCCCTGCTCCTTATCCTACTGATGGTCTATGCTGCTCTGGCCAAACTGAATGATTTTGATAATTTCCGATTCGGCCTTAGTGAATCACCCATCATAGCTCCTTTTGCCGGTATATTGGCATGGGCCGTGCCGGCTACGGAGCTCCTTATAGCAGTGATGCTCTCCCTTTCATTTCTGCGCCTGGCTGGTTTGTACGCCTCCTTTGTATTGATGCTTTTATTTACGCTTTACATCATTGTGATGTTGAGTTTTTATGAGGACATTCCCTGTTCCTGCGGGGGTGTTTTGGAGGACATGTCCTGGGGTGTACACATTGCCTTCAACCTTCTTTTTGTATTGCTCAGCGCCTGGGCCATTATGCTGGAAAAGAAGCGCCGACGAGGACCGCCGGCTGCCAGCATTGAGCATAGCACTCCATTACCGCAGTCGTAATTACTGATAACAGTTACCTACGTGATAGTTGTTCTTATTACTCTCCCGGCTATTCACCCTGCTTTATTGACTATTCACGAACAAAACCGATCACCATTAAACCAATGTGTCATGCGTAAGAACATCCTGGAACGCCTGGAACGTATTGACCGCCTTATCCGAATCAAGGGAACCGGTACCCCGGCAGAGCTGGCGGCCAGATTGAAAATGTCTGAAAGAAATATTTACCAGTACCTCAACCTGATGCGGGATTTGGGGGCTCCTATCAAATTTGATCCTTATCGAGAAACGTATTACTACAGCGAGGAAGGTCAATTTATCATTTGCTTTCGGCCTGATAGCAAGAAAGAGGAAGAACCACATACAGACAAAAAAGTGACTTCTCAAAAGTCGAACCAGACCACTCCGGAATCATAACACTGTACTGCAATATGGGTGCAGTATAGTGCTGTAAATTAGACAATGCAAGAGCAATCGGCGCGGTGATAATGGTAAGGGTTGAGTTATTAATAGCCCGGGTAGCTGATATAGTCCATCATACCTACTTCTGTCGATTCTTTATCAAGAGGCGGACACTTTAATTAAATATGGCCCATGAAACCAGTAATTATTACACATGCTTCGGACCTTCCTGTTGAAGAAGGTGATGAACAGGAGCAGCCAAAAGGAAAAGTTGAGAAGAGTGCGGGTAAGAGGGTTGGTTATAACTATATCATTGTTAAAAGTTATAAAGAAAGCCAGAAGAATGATGTGGTGAAATGTCTCTATATTAAAGGCATTACGAATTTTGGATTTTGTGTGATCAAAGAGGGTAGCTATGGTGATACGAAAGATAAGCATGGGCGGGATATTATTGATCGCCTCAAATGGCAAAAAGAATTACATCAACTACTTCAGGATAAAATCAGAATCCCTCGTTTGCTTGGACATTTTGAAGAACGAGGCAATTATTATTTGGTAATAGAGCATATTCGAGGCAAATCCTTTCAAAAAGTAATTGCTGATAGTAGAAAAGAACTACGAGACTCTATTATAAGGGGAGGAGAATTGGGGATGCGTTTTCTGAATTATCTCATTCAGATTGCAGATATCCTTTCTGTTTTGCATGCACAACAAGTCGTGCATCGTGATGCTACCCCCAATAACTATATGATCGTATCTGGTGGAACTGTCGCTCTGATAGATATGGAGATGAGCTATTCATTGGAGAAGCAATTTCCATTACCTGCATTCCAACTTGGGACTTATGGATATATGTCAAAGCAACAAGAGGCTACTTTGACACCTACGACTGCAGAAGATATCTTTGCCTTAGGCGCAATAATACTCCAAATATGGAGTGGCGTTTCCCCTGGTAAACTCACCAATGAACCTATTGAATCATTACGAAAAAAAGTAGCATTTTTTATTGCAGATAAACAAATCTTTGATGTTGTGCTAAATTGTCTATTACCGGATGATACGATGCGCCCTACAGCACTTCATATTAAACAAGCTTTGTTACAATTTAAGACTGACCTGAAGCGCAAAGCTTTGAGGCCAATGATCCAATCTGTCTCTATAGGAAAGGAGGACATATTGCGGGCAGTAGAAGACACTATTAATACTTTGGTTTCGCCCTTACTAGCTGACGAAGAAAAGGGGTGGTTTTCGGACGATATGATACCACCAACCGGCGATGATAAAAACAAACTTCGGAAGCAATGGTACGCCAGCTATAGCAGAGGTGTGACTGGTATTCTATATTTTTTGGCCCAGGCAAAGCATGTTGAGTGCGATATAAATAAAACCTATCCCCTGATCGAAAAAGCACTTCAATTAGTGCGGATTAAATATATAAACAGGATAGAAAAAACATTTGGGGGATTACATTTTGCATCGGATGGAGTTGCTGCAATAATAGCCTGTTCTATTCAACGGGGACTATTGGAAGCAACTGATGAGCATCTTGATTGGGTTGAAAATCTATTGGGGAAAAAGGTGGATTCTCATAATGTAACCCATGGTATTTCGGGTCAGGGAATAGCCAATCTCCTGTGCAAGGCTTTTGTAAACCCTGTTTCATTGAGAGAAAGATTGGATAACCTTGTTTTACTTCTAGCTGATAAACAAAGGTCAGACGGTTCGTGGATCAGTGGCTATATTAGAAAGAAATACAGCCGAAGAAAGGTGAAGAAGGTGACCAGAGGGTTTGCCCATGGAATGGCAGGCACTATTTATTTCTTATTGGAACTGGCAAAATTCTATCCCGATAATTTGAAGGCGAAACAAATGGCCATTGACGGATTGCAATGGCTCATGAAAAAGGCAGTTCGAAAAAAGGGAGTTATTCAATGGCATTCGTCAAGTAAAAAGGAATTGAACTACGGTTGGGCAGAAGGTGCCTGCGGCATATCTCTCGCTTTTATCAAAGCTTTTGAAAATACTGGCAGGGATATCTATAAACAATTTGCTGTTGGGACTTTAAGGGGAATTCCTCCATTTATTACAGATTCGAATATTAGCCAGGAACAGGGACTGAGTGGTTTAGGGGAGGTGTACCTTGAGGCTTACAGGGTATTTAAGGATTTGGAATGGTTGCAACGGGCTGATTGGATAGCTCAGGTTATTATGCGGATGAGTAAGGCGCATCCTAAGTATGGCAATTATTGGTTAGTTGAGCATGAACGACAGCCTGTTGGTAATTTTATGGTGGGAAATTGTGGTGTCATGCATTTCTTGCTGCGGTTTTGTTACCCTGATAAAATTGGTTATCCCTTGATGCCTTGAGTGTAAATAAGAAAATTCGTATGTATGAATTATGCGAAAGTTATAGGATCTGCCCTTCAGTTGTTTCCCAGAAAAATAAAAGTTACATTAATTGATGCTACAACGGGTAACAAAATTGGCAGGCATAAAATAGGAGCTCAATTCTTGCCTACGGCTTTCAATCGGCCTACGATAGTAGAGATCGAAAATGTCAATTGGAGGGTATTGAAGGCCGATCCTATCATGGCTGATGATTTTTTTTATACTAAAAAACTGACACTTCACGTAAGAAGCGCAAATGAGACCCAAGTTGATAGCCCACTAAAGTATAATTTACCCACTATTTGTAACACTCTACCAGGTGTAGGAGAGAATAACTTTAATTCAGCATTTATACTGGAAATGGAGGCAGATGAATGGAGGCAGATAGAATTCCTGTCAGTAGATCAATTAGAGCCCACGATAAATGCGTTAGGTACAATTGAAGCGATTCTTATGGGACAGGGAAACCCCTTATTGGGCTATGAACAGCAATATATACGTACAAGTGAACATTCTTTTGATTTATCTATTTCCCTGAATGAGTTTTATTCGTTGTTCCCAGGCCATGAAAAAGGGCATATTTTTCTCAAAGGCGTTGGGATTGCCAGGGATGGATTTGCTATTAGAACAAGTATGTATAAATATTATGGGTTGATAAGCAATGGTATAATAAGAACACTTGGTATTACTGAATTTGAAAGTGCTGAAGATGAAGTAATGAAAATTATGACTTCATTTAATTTATTCCTGGTAGATTGGTGCAGGACCATCCGGATAAGTGCTGGAGTTGACGAAACACCCAAAGAGGATATCCTCAATATTTAAGAGAGATGAAATTGATTCAGGAAGAGGTCTGTTTGATTAAAGCACATACGGTCTTACTTTATTCTTTCCATTTTGCCCTCTATTGTAACTTTGTGAAATCTTTCATTTTTGATGTAGAGCCCTGCTGATTCACTAAGGCATACGTTGATTATCTTACCATTAAAATAAGTAGATGTTTGACTCCCTAGTACATGGCCTGTAACAATAGTCCTAACATCAAAGGTGTCAAGAATTCTATCTATTTCAGTTTCTGTTAAGGAGCCATCAAAATAACCCCGATAATTTGCCAACCCATCATTGTCGCTTAAAAGAAGACTGACAATACTCCCGTCAGACGGGGGGATTTGTTCAATGTAATAAGCCCGGGCTTTTCTGTTGATATCACTTATTGATAAATTATAAGTGGTCAGGTCGGGCGAAATCCCGCCATGGACAAATAATATTGGACCAATTTTTTCAATGAGGTTTTTTGTGCGCAGCCATTGAAATATCTCGTAATTTCCGTTGTATAAGGCAGTGCCAGGGGTTCGGTCTCCAGGCTCTCTAATTGCGTATTGAGGGTGCATTGAGTGCCAATTCCCTTTCATAGTATCGAGCTCATGAGTTCCTAATAAAAAATGAATATATCCGCCTTCCCGGCGTGCCTGTTCTTCCAACGAATAAATAAGCCATAAGCAATCTGTTAATTGTTCGTTCCGGCAAAAGGCATTGCCAATAATAACCAAATGACGATCATCAAAAGTCCATTTGAGGTATTTATTGATGATCTTTCTTTTTACTAAGATATTGCAGAAGGATTGAAAATTTCCTTCCGCTTCCGTTAGAACATACATCCGCCTGGGATGCGAATAGGTACCAGGCTCAATCGTCAAATCCTGCTTTAGGGGAAAGGAGTAATGCCGGTTAGTTGATCCTGGATAATCAACCTGCAATGCTATTTTGAGCTTGGAAATCATACTGGTGGTCAATTAGTGATTGTCTTCTTTCTAAATCCTGAAAAAAACTCTCTTAAATCATCCTTTACAGTGGTGGGTATTGCTATTATTTTTTTATATGCTTTTTTGTTATAAGTAAAATAGATCGCAGGGTTTTTCTCGTACAATGAGAAACGATAAGCCTGATTAATACTGTCCAGGATCAATCTGTTTTTCATATCAGGAATTTCAGCGCCTTGTTCCTTAAAAAAGCTCCCTATTCGTTTGCGACCACCACTAGCTGATATAATGATGTATCTTCCTTTAAGCAAGTTGTTTTTATGCTTTAAAATACTATCAATAGTTTTTTTTCTGCATGCCGGGCAACTTGCCTGGACCGGAAGTACCAGAAAAGTAAGAGAATCCGACAGTTCATTTGCTGGAATATTATTTCCGGTAATTGTTAGCAAGCCATTAAATATGGAGTCCTGTTTGCCCGGAGAGGATATGATCTCCACACTTTCATGTTTTTTGTCTGACTGCCCGCAAGCTATAGCAAACAATAATGTGGCTATGGCAAGCAATTTCCGGTTAAAAATAGGGTTGTACCTCATTTTGTATTTTGACTGATCTGAGTTGGAATATTGGCTAGGTCTGAATATTTCATTTGAACAAAATGCAATGCCTGTTCGTCACCTAACCTGACACGCGTATAGGTGCCCTGGGGTGTGAAGAAAATAGACCTGTAGTCGAAATTGTCATCGAAGAGGGATTCCCCAATAATTTTAAAGTGGTCGTCAAAAAAAATCATGCTTCTTTTTCGGATCTTATTTTTGGCCAGGTAATCAGCTTCATTGATCTTCTGCCTTGCCAGCCGCATATACCTTTTTTGATAGGGATCATAATATACTGTACCGTAAGAATAACTGGTATAATATTCTTTCCGGCTGCCACCACTTTCAATAACTTCCCTGGATATTGGCTTAATGTTTTCTGTTTGAAAATGGCTTTTTGCAAAATATGACTTGTTGTAATCCGATAAGTTTGTTTCATAGATTGTTGTATCTGCAGGAAAGCTGAATACAAAGTTTCCCTGGTCATTAACACAATAGCTGTATTCAAGGTAGGAGTAGCCATAAAGATTTTCCTGGTAGATCTCAGGTAGCTGATAATAAAGCCCCTTCGTGTCACTATTTAAATCGAATCCGCAGAGTACTTTAAATTCCCGATGAGATTTTAAAGAGCCCTGGGCAATGATCGGCATCATGCCGGTATATAAGATATGGGATTTTATAACAGCTGGTGTTTCATTATCATTGAAAGGTTTTTTATCGGGGTCATCGAATAATGCTACCGTTTTCTTGATCTTACTTGAACTGTCAACGATTATTAATTTTTCTGCAGTAATAACGAATATGCTGTCGAAATTGACAACGTATGTACTTGCTTTTTTAAAGCTTTGATCTGCAAACCATTTTTTTAATGGGATTTTGTGTACCAGTTGCTGAGTTAAAAAATTGTAAGTGATGATGGATCTTCCATCGCGGTCAAAAAATGAGATGAAGGGCTTTCCGTGATCCGTAAAATAATTAAATGAACCGATCATGTTATAGGAGTTTTCCGCTAAGTGGAATGAGAGGGTATCAGGTTGTGGAATCAACTGAATATTGGCATATGTGGGTTCCGTATATTGATAGTCAACTTTTACAATATCTGGCTTATTGCCACAACCTGGAACGAAGAGGTTGCTAATTACTACAACAAGGAACGGGTATAAAAATTTTGTCTTCATAATTCGGTTTGCTTATCATTTTGAATAATTGGCCTCTCCTTGGTTACCACAATCCGTGGTAATCGGTTGGTTACTATAAAATTAAGAAAGCCTGCTGCAGTAATTTTTCAGTGGCATATTATTTCAATGGATAATCATTTTGCAAGAGGGCTCAGAATAAGTCCCTCTATCTCTTTGTTGCCTAATAACATATAAATGGTTCCTGGATCACTGATAGTACAGGAATCAATGTCCTGGTATCATGGGAAGGGTAATTGCCTGAATTAACAATTGCCAATATCGATAAAGTCAATAGGATCATTAAAGGTAACAAGGGAATTAGCTAGTCGGCTTGTATGTAAGGGGTTGGATGATAGGAGATTCGGGTGGTTATGGTGCTTTTCAACAACAGACAAAGCCCAGGATAATTCTACATGAAAATGAATAGTTACCCTGGGCTTTGTTTATCTAAATCGATGGAAAAAAATTAAGAAACAACACTTGTTGTGTCTCCATTCAGGCGATTGCCGTCTGAATCGGAAGTATTTCCTAAAGTGCGTGCTCCAATTGCTTCAGATGCTGCTCCTGTAGAACTACCAGCCGTAAGGTGGCAAGAGAAAACATTATCTCCGGCGTTATCAGCTACACAGGATACTACAGGAACATTATTGTCGTTACCTACACCACTTTGTGACCTCAATGTTCCATTGTCGGCAGAGTTTGCTTGTAATTTGTTTGTATTAGTAGGCAGAATAGCAGCTGTAACAGCTGAAGCAGCCATTAATACAAGACCTAAAACCGAAAGTTTCTTTAATGATACTTTTTTCATAAAATGCTTTTAGATGTTAATGATTAATTTGTATTCTGATGACCATCGAATCAGTATACTAAATTATTAACACCTGCTGCACTTTTAGTGCAGTGGAAAGTTACTTTTTAGGCCCAAGTGCTGCTATAATCAGAAGGGCCTTTAGGATCATGATCCTAAAGGCCCTTCTGATTATAGATGAATTAGTGCTTATTCAGTGGTTTCAAGCAAGATATATCTGCGCCTCTTTGAGAATAAAAAAAACTTTTCTTCATTAATACCTACCCGATAAAAATTGTTTCCTTCAATTAATAATGCCTCGCTTTTCCCATCTGCATGGTGTGTGTCTGTATTAATGATTTTATTGTCGTAATGAAGACTTATTGTATCTGCGACGATAGTATGACCGGTAACTATATGATTAACTCCAAAGTGTTGAAGGGTACTATCTATTATCTGAGGCATTTCCTTTTTGCCATCATAATAAGTACGGTACCAGAACGGACTGGTAGCTGTATTCATTATGCTATTTGTTCTATTGTCGCCATAATTATCCTTCTTTAGTGCATAATTAGGCCTGGCTAACTGATTTATTTCTTCGACAGATAATGATAGTTGGTTAATCTTTCTTGAGATACCGCCATGCAAGAAAAGCATATCGCCAATTTTTTCTACTATGTTTTTTGTTCGAAGCCACCTGCCGAGTTCGCTGGATTCGCTATACAACTGGGAGAGTGTTTTGCCCATTAAAGCTGCATTTTCCTTGTATTTTGTTTCAACATATCGATGATCGCCCTGGAGATTCATAACTTCATGATTCCCCAATATAAAGTGAACATATCCACCAGCTTTTTTGGCCTGATCTTCCAGGGAGTAGATTAACCATAGACATTCAGTTACCTGGTTGCCCCTGTCGAACATGTCTCCGCCAAAAACCAGGTGACCATCGCCAAAAATCCAATTTAGATTTTGATCAATTATCTTATTCTTTTGAAGAAGCTTCCTGAAAGCATCAAAATTTCCTTCTATATCCGAAAGCGCCAAAAGTTTATCTGGCCTTTTGAAAGTAGCTGGTTCCGGTTGATATTGCTGGCGTAGGTTCACAACAAACGGAATATTCTGATCCGAATAGGCTGTTACTTGTTTAAGGCTGTTTTGAGACAATTGCTCTTTTGAAAGATATGCATTATTTACCGAGATAGCTTCCACACTATCACCGGAATAAAACACATAAGGACCATCTTTTAGTAACGCTACCTGCTTTTTAAGGAAGATAGCCAGGTTTTTTCCGCCATCCAGCCTGGGGTCCATATTTTTTTTATTGTACTTCAGGAAAAGCCCATCCTGATTGAGAACCTCAATGGTGGGATAAGATTCTACAAAAAAGCGTTTAATGATATCATGATCTTTACCAAGCCCGCCTGTATAGAACTGAAGCCCCGAGCCAGTTGTATATTTTTTTCGCGAAACACTATTTGACCATTGGTCTTGTTTCTTATCTACGGAAACACTTAGAAAGACAATATTTGTATCATTCCTGAATTCTTCCTCAACTTTTCGCAGGGCTGGAGCCATCTGAACACAGCCAACACAACCTGTAAACCAAAAATCAAAAATGGCGATTTTACCTTTGAGCTGCTGGCTATTGAACGTTTCACCTTTTATATTTGTCAAATTGAAGGAAGGCGGACTTACTCTATTCCATTTTAACCGCTGTTCCATTTCATAATCGCGCACCATTTTCTTTGCTTCCGGGTACCCTACCTGATCATAATAATCAGCAAGTAAAGCCTCCGTTTTGGGCGTGAATCCCAATTCATGCAAAATTCCTCCATAATCATAGAAAGTATATGCTAAATGATTTTCTCTCACTGCTCCTTTATAAAGCTCATTGATCCTGTTATAAATATAGACGTATGTGTCTGCCGGATCCTGCCCGAGAATAGAAGTGTCTGACTTATTTGTTTTGAAGAATTTCCCTCTTCTTCTATAATCTTCGTCATGCAACATACCCCAGGAATAATCGGGGTCATAAAGATAATCACGTTCAAACCTTAGCCATTTTGAAGAGGCATTATTCATTGTAGTATCAAAGATTTTGCAGAGATCTTCATTGGATAAGCCAAATTGATTTAGAGGGCCAACTATCGTCGATCGTCGTAAAGAATGATACTTGTGCATTCTTGTTTTCTCAATTTGCTGAAGGATATTTCCCCTGAGTCTTGTATAAGCGAACGATGAAAGTTCTGGTTTTATGGAATCAAGCTTTTTTTCGATTAACCGGGTTTTCTCATTTAAAAAGCTGTTCCATGCCAAATAGTCATTAAGAGAAGAAACCGGCGCCCGCTTGGCTTCAGATAAAGACTTATAAAGGTCGGTTGTCATAAGGGCCCTTTCAAGCTCAGTAATTTTATTTAAGAACCTGATCTTGTTACTTCCTTTACCTGTAAAGGATATCTCACTCCCATTACATACAATATTGATGCTATCTCCCGGTTCAATGAGATAATATTGACTATAAGGAAAAATACTACAGTTGATGTATTTTGATTCATTTGTAGGTAATTCAAACCGGGTGAAACCGTTTTTCAACGGCTGATTTAATTCCAGTATTGGCAGCACTGGGTATTGAAATTGATTACCCTGTGCTGGCCTTACAATAAGGTTTACATCGCCGGTTTGGTAGGGAGGTGGCGGATCGGCTGTAACATTGATTATTATTTTATTTTTCTTGTCCGATCTTCCTTGCGATAAAATGCATTTGGAAAGTAGTAGAGCTGCCAAAATGCTAACCACTGGTTTGATGTACATAAGTGTGAGATTTAAAGCCTTTATTGAGTATTTTGGAAGAATGAATGAATGTTGTTACGATAAGAAAAACAGGAATAGTGTCTAAACTCAGTTGAGCTGATGATAAAAACTATCAGTTGAAATGATTTCCTGAAGCTTGCCTTCGGGACTATATTTTAAATGATCTATATGAATAGACCTTTGACTGTATGACATCCGACATAAGATGATCAAGACCGAAATGAGTATGAAAGCCAGACTCAGCATTCCAAAAAATCGACGGGGAAAATAAACTTTGCGCATAAATCTGTTTTTATATTATTCTGAACAGGTAGATTAATAGCCTGGATTTTGTATCAGGCCCATTAATTTTACATCCTGACCCGGAATAGGGGCTATAGCTTTTTCACTGGGATAAGGCAAATTTGTTTGGGTGCCTGGAAACACATCTATGCGGCGTACCTCCATTTTCAATCTCCGGAGGTCGAATAATCTTGAACCCTCAAAACACAATTCCTTCCTTTTCTCTTTGTATATTGAATCCAATAATGCTTGCCCGGTTGGAGTAATTTCGTTCGTTAACGGATCAGCTCTTTTTCGGATGGCATTCAGGTAGGTTCTGGCGATGTTTTCATTGCCTGTTTTAGCTGATGCCTCAGCTGCTACAAGGTATATTTCTGATGCCCGTATAATTGGTGTATAATAGTCACTTGAGGGATGGTATACAAGCCCGCCTGCAACGCCTGTTGGGAATTTTACCACTTTTAAATCTCCGGCCAAGGTGTCTTTCACCCATTGACTGCGAACGTCGCTTGGGTGTTCCTTTAAGATTGCGCCGATATCATTCGAAGCGACATAACTATAACGGTCGCGTAATGAATATCCAATAAGGTTGTTACTTGTTGGGGTTGTCTGAAATAATATTTCAGTTTGAGAGGGGGCGATATTTTTGAACAGATTTTCAGGATAACCACCACTGATTGTCATTAAGGATACCTTATCTGTTATCTCCAAAGCGTTTTGCTTTGCATTTGAATAATCTTCCATATACAGGTATACGATCGCCAACAAAGCTTTGGCTGCTGAACTATTCAGGGACCTGCAATCAGTGAAGGTGGACGGTAATAATGGTATCGATTCTTTTAGATCTGTAATGATGTTTTTATAAACTTCAGTTGTAGTTTGCCTGGTATACGATTTGGTTATATCAGAAACTGTTATATAAGGAACGTTTAAATGTGAAGCATCCTTGCTAAATGAGTAAGGTTGTGCAAAAATATTGGCTAATCTAAAATGTATCAATGCCCTGATGGCAAGAGCCTGACCTTTTATACTGTTGGTTCGTGTACTGTTTTCTTTGGAGTATTTATCAACATTTTCGATGATAAAGTTTGAAGATCTTATTATCTGGTAAAACGATTGCCAGGATCCGTTCATGGCTGTGGCAAACCCTATCGTGCTTGCGTCCGGCAGTTGTGACCAATTATAATGCAGTTTTAATTGAGATGTTGGAGAGGTGATCTTTAAATTGTCGGCTGTTAATTCGGGATACGCTATGGAATAAGAGAAGGAATATCCCTCACCTATCATTACATAAACTCCATTCAGGTATTCCTGCATGGATTGAAGATCCTTAACATAACTCTGTTTGTTAAGGAAGCTGTTGTCATTTACGTCAAGGAAGTTCTTCGAGCATGAGGAGACGTAAACCAAATGTATTATGAGTATTATTATAAAAGTGGATTGTTTCATTACTTGGCTGATTTCGATTTCAATGATTTATTTCCATTTAGAATGTGAGGTTAACTCCGATACTATATGATCTTTGCTGGGGATAAATAACGTTTCCAAAACCAGAGGAACCCACATTCTCAGGGTCTTGCCCGGAATATTTTGTCCAGGTAGCCAGGTTATGTCCTTGCACATAAATACGGGCAGTATTGAGGTGCAAGGACCTGATGAGTTTTTGGGGGAAACTATACGAGAAAAATATGTTTCCCAGGCGGATGAAATCGCCATCGTACAGGAACCGTGTAGAGTAATAAGACCCAAAATCATATTCAGATCCTGCCGGTGTATTGGCCACTCCACTTAACAGCCTGCGGGGATTGGGAGCGATATCTCCTGGTTTTTGCCAACGATTGAGCGCACTTTTACTCTGATTTACATAGGGATCAGTGATCAGGTCATTGCCATCGTTTTGTAAATTGGAGGTGAAATATATTTGTCCACCATACTGGTAATAAATTGTGGCAGCAAGTTCAAAGCCTTTATAACCAAATGATGTATTTAATGAACCAAATCCATCAGGTTGAGCTTTTCCAACTATATCTGGCTTCGCTGCCAGATAATCCTCATTGGGCTTGCCTGTAGAATCAATCCACATGGGCCGGCCATTTGCGGAATTCACTCCACCCCAATAAGGCAGGTAAAAGGAGTTGTATTCGTAACCTTCCTTATTAATCAAATTGCCATCGGTTCCGGCTACCGGTGATTGAGGGAGATTCGATTTAGTAAGTTTGTTCCTATTCCTACTCCAGTTGGCAGTTATATTCCAGAATAGGTCTTTTTCACGGATAATTGAAGCTGATAGGGAGAGCTCTATCCCGCTATTCCTGATATCGCCAACATTGCCGGTTAGTGTTGAATAGCCAGTACCTAATGGAGATTTAATATTGTAGGCAATTAAATTCTTTGTTTTACGTGTATAAATGTCAGCTGTTAGCGTTATGCGGTCGTTGAGTAATCGAATATCAGCTCCTGCATTCCATACAAAGGTTTCCTCCCACTTGATGGAAGGGTTTCCTGCTGCAACCGAATAGACAGCTATTCCATTTTGAAAGCTCCGTATTTCAAGTTTGTCAAAGCGTAATCTGTCTGCAATAGCAGCTGAGTTACCGGCAGGGCCCATACTTCCGCGGAACTTTAAGAAATTTATCCAACTATTGGCTTTTTCCATAAATGACTCAGCAGATACTACCCATGCACCACCTATTGACCAATATGTACCGAACCGATTGTTGGGCCCAAATTGTGAAGAGCCATCTGTGCGGATACTTCCTGACAGATAGTACTTTTCGCGGTATCCGTAATTTGCCTGACTAAAATAAGAAAGCTGCCTTTGTTTAGAAGTATTGCCCAACGCTGACTCAATGGTCCCGGATGCCAATTCGTCCTGACCTGGATTATCTGTTAGGTTGGTTCTTGTGATGGAAGAAAATTTATCGTTTCTAAGTTGAACCTCCTGCCCCAATAGTATAGTTAAATTGTGTTTCTTATGAAATTGTTTGTTATACTGGAGGATATTGGTATTAATAATGCCAATTGATCTATAGGGCTGTTCAGTAATAAATCCTGTGCCGGTACTCACTAATGGGTGCTCTTTTTGTTTGACTTCATTAAGCATGAAGTCTACTCCAAGTGCGGTATTGAAGGAGATGTCTTTCGTTAGTTTAATTTCTCCTGATATTTTACTCATGCTACGGTAAGCGTTGCTGGTATTTATGTTCAATTGAGCCTGTGCCAGCGGGTTTGGTCTTATTGTACCGAGCATTCCGCCCTGTCCCCAGGAATATTGGTAGATATAGTTGCCATCAAAGTCTCTAATTGGATTTAATGGTGAAATTGCGAGGGTGGTTAAGAAATTATTATAGCCCTCATTGGAATATTTTTGCGTGTTATAGGAAAACATACTATTCAGGCCCAATTTTATCCAGGAAGTCGGGCGGTTTTCATAGTTGAAGCGAAACGATTTTTGGTCAAACCCTGTATTAATAGCCGCTCCATTTTGTTTGGTATATTGTAGGTTCAAATAGAAGTTAGAATTTGTATTTCCCCCTGACAATGATACCTCATTAGTCATAGTTAAGGCTGACTTGTGGAAGTAGGCGCCTGTCCAGTCGGAGGGAGAATAGAAACTTCCGTCTGGCTTTGTTGGGAATTTGCTTTTTAGGTCTTCCAGAATTTTTGCATCTGTCCATATAGAAGGGTCACTGTTTCTATATGCCTCATACAACAGCTCAAGATATTCTTGTTGATTAAGCATCTTTATTTTGCCATCAAGCACTGAGGCAATGTCTGTTTGATGCCGGACACTGAGCGTTGTTTTGCCAGCTTTCCCTCTTTTGGTTGTTACAAGAATCACTCCGTTGCTTGCTTTAGCACCATACAAGGCAACCGCCGAAGCATCTTTTAGCACAGATACAGATTCGATATCTGATGTGTTAAGCTGGGCAAGGGGATTTGTTATTCTCAAGACATTTGAGGTAGTTGCTGCTGCAGGTTCCTGGGTAACTGGGATTCCATCGATTATGATTAAAGGATTCCTGAAGGTTTCGCCGTTAACAGGCTCCCCTCCGGTGGCGATGCCCCGAAGCATAAAGTTGCTGGGTGGGCTTCCGGGCTGACCACTGCCACTTGTGACCAACAGTCCGGGCACAAGGCCCTGCAGGCTCTTGTCGAAGCTTCTGTTTGGAAGTGTAGCGATCTGAGACCCCTTCACCACCGTCACCGCCCCCGTATTGGACCGGGAAGAAATCTTATTGTAGGCCACTACGACCTCCTCTTCTTCTTTCACCGCAATTGGGAGCTTAATCTCCATATTCAGGGCTTTTACCTTCACTTGCTGCGTTACATGTCCGACTGAGCTCACTACCAGCACAGCATCTTCTTCGATCTCTGAAAGCTGAAAAATACCAGCCTCATCAGTTGTGGTACTTAGGTCGGTTTTGCGCACGGTAACGGTCGCCCCGGCCAAGGCATCGCCCTTTTCATTCATCACTTTACCGCGCATGGTGATCTTTTTATCGGGAGCTGGTATCTTATTGACTACAGGAATCACCGTCATTTTTTCTGCCCGTGATTTAACGATCACAATTTTTTCTACAATGGTGTAAGTAAGGGGTTGATTCCTGAAACAAATACCCAGCACATTGTCAAGAGAAGAATTGGCCACCTCAATGGTTACCTTATTGGCCCTTTGTAACTCACTTTCGGTATACACGAAGCTATATCCCGTTTGCTTCCGGATCTCTTTGAATACCTTGTCCAGGGTAGCTTCCCGGAAGGAGAGGGTGATGTCCTGGGGCAGTTCTCCCGCCCGCCCGGGCAGACTAAATACCAATAATAACAATAATGTTGTGAGGCTGTAATGTTGCCAGCGATGAGGCTTGTTGAGTAAGCCTTGGCTGAGCGGCAGTTGTTGTCGGTCGGTTGTTGTAGAGCGTTGCATTGTCAAAATATTTGTTCAAAATGATGGATGAGGAACAAGGTAAAATGGTGCATTTTAATATGGCATGCTACCCTTCATCGGACAGGTCATTTGAACAATCGTAGAACAGTTAATGTATTTGATCCTGGTTTTTCATAGGCATAGATTTCCAGGTTGCCCTGTGAAAGGGCAATAGACCTTAAAGGATAATGAATCAATAATGAGGTTACTTAATGTTGTAGCTTAAACTGCGGCTGCATCCTGTCAACTGCACTGAAATCCACAGATCATGGATAAGTACTACAGTTCAGGTTTTCAGGATAGGTATAAAAGCGAAACGGCAGCCCTCACTCCATTGCTGAAGTAGTGCCGCCGTTTATTAGCTGTCTTTAATGGCTGTACTGTACGCCTTGCGTTCAGTTGTGATGATACTGTTTTTGCCATAATCAATGAATGCCTTAGTGCTCATACATATTAGCTTAACCAACACTCCGACAGGAGTGTATTGTGCCAGGAAATGGATCGTTAATCATAGAATAGGCTAATGGTTGATGTATCTGATAGCTCAAATATCGATCGCTTATTCGCTTCTCTTTACGGTTATCTTTTTGCCCTCAATCTCAAATTTCAATTTATCCGTGTATTCCAATATCTGTAATAATTTGCTCACGGGTAAATGCCGGGAGATGGGCATGATATTGAATTTGTCAACTGGCAACGCTCCCTCATACACCACTTCCACATCATAATTCCTGGCCACTTCACGCATGATCTTTTCAATGGGCGCATTATTGAATACAAAAACTTCATTTTTCCAGGCAATGGCCTCCTCTGTATCAGCCTCGGTTACTTTTACCTGCTGGTCATTTTTGCTGTTCAAGGTGGCCTGCTGACCGGGGGAAAGAAGTTGAGAGCGGCGGGCTACGGGCCCTCCTCCTGTAACGGGAACAGGAGTTACTCTTACACTTCCTTCCAACAGGGTCGCTTTTATCATTGATTCCTCACCATAACTCATGATATTGAAATGTGTACCCAGGACTTCTACCTGCATACCATTTACTTTTACCAGGAATGGCCTTCTTTTGGGTGCAGTTCCTGGCTTTTGTGATACAAAACTTTTGGCTACTTCAAAATATGCCTCGCCTGTTAGCTCTACCACCCGTTGATCGCCAGTAAAAGTGGTAGGATATTTCAAAGAGGATACGGCGTTCAACCAAACAATGCTATTATCTGCCAGTACAATTTTGTATCGCCCGCCTTTATTGGTGTTGATGGTATTATAAGTTAGTTCGGGTTGCAGGTTGCCATCTTCCAATTTCCGGTATTCGATGGCTCCATTCTCCTGCTTCACCACCTGCATCATGCCTTGCTGAGCCAATTGCCCACTGCGTACAGTGTCCAGATTAATCCTTTGGCCATTGGAAAGTACCAGTACCGCATTGTTGCCCATTGGCGCCTCTATATCATTCTTAAACCGGCCCTCAGCTGTTTGTACAATGGGGGTTGGAGTTTTGTCTGCAGTAAAATACCATACGCCCAATCCTATCATTAATACAATACCTGCCACTCCTGTATATCGAAGCCAACTGAAATGTTTTACCGGTGTGCCTGCCAACTCGGGCGCCAGCGCCAATATCTTATCCCAGGTTGCTTTTTTATCTTCACTATGGGCGGCCAGGTCCTTGCTCATGCGGTACTCATCGCCCAACTCTTCAAACAAAGCTTTGTTTTCCGGGTGTTCATTGATCCAAATATTCAACGCCTGCTTTTCCTGCTCTGTAGCAATTCCTTCCAGGTGCTTAATAATTAAGGATGATATAGGGTGCAATTCTTTCCGCATGTTGTTGTTATTGGGCCTTATAAAACTGCGATGATAAAACTATTTTTGAACAGTTCTTAAAAACCCTTCGACGATCTTGATATATATAGAACGATTGAATGAAAGAATGTCCCGGTCAATCCAATATTTATTTTCTCTTTTTTTCCAGAAATAAAAGGATTTAGCAAGTCAAACACATGTATGTTAATTTATCATTAATCATGGATTATTTAATTGTAAAAAGCAATCGAAATATCCACATTCATAAGTAGAAACAAAAAGTAGTTATCCAATAATAATTAATATATACAAGTAGCCTTGCAAAAAAAGTGGGGTATAGTTAACGAAAGAAAGTAGTGAGATAACGATCACCAGCCAACAGGGAGAAAACAAATAATAAGTGATACAATTCGCAGGTGATCGAATAAAGCCACCCGCAATAGTTTTTTGGCCAATACTTTCTGGTTGCGTACGGTTTTATCGGTGATCTGCAACAACTCGGCAATCTCATTGTTCTTGCGGCCTTCCAGGTAGGAGAGGGTGAATACGGCCTTGCACTGCTGAGGCAATTTTTCAATTTCTGTATAGATATGATCCAATACATCGGCCTTGATCTCATCCCGCAGCATCACCTGGTCTGTTTCGGGTAGCAGGTGGTGAATGAGTTCCTTTTGCTGATTGTTTTCCCTGGCATTGTACTTCAGGTAATCATAGCAGGCATTACGGGCTGTTACAAATAAGAAGGCACGGATCTTATCGGGGGTTGAAAAGTTGGCGTGCAGGCGCCATAATTTAACAAAGGTTTCGGCGGTAATATCCTGGGCTTCCTGGCGGTTATCCACCATGCGTTTGGCGAAGTTGAACAAACGGGGATAGTAAGTATTATAGATAGCAGTAAAAGCACGGGTATTCCCTTGCGTAAATTGGGTCACCAGGTCTTGTCCCACATGCTTCATCTGAGCCTGTACTTTTTTGGAATTACGAATTAAAAATTATACTATGCTGTAAGGATGGATTTTGGTCAACGCCAGCCTAACGAGGCTGGTATTATGGCAGCAATGGTAGCAGCGATAAGGTGCAATGAATCTACTCAACATCACGGGGAAATCAGGCATGAAAATAAGAAGTTCGGACGGGATATTCCAAAAATCGTGGATTACTATTATAATAAATCTATGCACATAAGCGGCCGGATGGTTGTGTGCATCGTATCAATAAAGCTTTGTTTACTCAATGCATTGACTACCATTATACATGTTTATCATGTGCAATTTTGGCCGCCGCGCCTGAATGTGATAATGGGGTGGCAGATACCCGGATCGGGTCGCTATGAGCTGCTAATGCGTTTTAAATGCAGGAGGTCGTTGGTCGCAAGGGATTGTTAGGAAATGATCCAAATCAATTGTTGAATAAATGCCGGGCCTAGCCCGGCATTTGCCTAATCATACTTATGTCCCTTACTGAAGAGAAATTCTCTTAGGGATAGGGTTAGTGTAGCCTGAACATAGTTTTCTTTGATCAATCCATTGTTGATGGTACCGCGACGGCCGGCTTCAACAGACAGGCCATAAAACAGGCTGCCTGTGAGGTAACCCCCATAACCAATACTGCCCCCTATTTCATTGACCGGGGTATTGCGGATGCGCAGGTAGGAATTATGGGTAAAAAAGCCTGCTTGCACATAATTCTTCTCATACCGGCGTCCCCATCGTTCTACCTGGTTTGAGAATTGCACACCGGCCGAAAGGCGCCTGCTGTCGATCAGGGAATAGCCGTATCCCCGTTGCTTCAGGTCGGCCCAGCTTTGGTAATTGTAGTCTACCGCCAGGGTAAGGCGATTCTTATGGGTAAAGGATATGCCGGCATCATACGCCACCGGTAAATTGAAGGGATCGCTTTTTACCAGCTCATCTTTTTTGATGACGGTAGTGCCCTCCGTAATGCTCACGGTTCTTTCAGAGTTGAGCTTCGCTTTGGTGGTGAATTTACCACCCAGGGCAATTTTCCAATTCTTGGTGAGCTGGGTATTGTAAATGGAACCAAATTCAAAACGGAAATTATTGTAGTAATCGCGTGTTTTGGTAACGATGGAAGAGGCGAGGGCTTCGCCGGTCAGGGTTTCAGTTCGGTTAAGGGACCCAAAGATGAATGAAGAACGAACGCCTACGGAGAAGTGTTTCCCGATGGATACGGCATTGTTCCAGTAGATATTATACAAACCACCATCTCCCTCATAGTCTCCATCATAGGTATCATCTGATCCTTCTATGTCTTTTTTGGCAGTGTAACGATAACCTGTATAGCTGAAGGGCATAAAACCTATGCTGCTGGCCCAGAAGCTATTCACTTTGGTAGCAACGGAAAAGCTTTTGATGCTCATATCACGGCTTTTGTTGTTCGATTCTCCAATGGGTGTGCCAGCATAGGTAATGGTCCTGCCGGTAAGGGCCAGGTTTACATAGATATTACTTCTTTCCAAGCCACTTAAGGAAGCCGGGTTCTTCAGGAATTGGTAATGGGGACTGCTCAACAAGGAAACGGAACTATTGGCCATGCCAATACTGCGGTCGTAAAACCGTTGCTCCAGGTCGCCCACGCCATAGATGGAGTAGGGGGCATTGTAATCCTGGGCCTGGGTTTTTGCAGCAGCAACCAAAAAGAAAATAGTAAGAAATCTGTTCATGAATATCTTTTTACGTGAATCGTCAATGCATTGTCAATAGGAATACTAAACCCTTGTATACAACTGCTGTCGCTAATGCTCTATTCTAAACGCCGTATGCTGTCTTTTGTATTCTTCTCTCCTCACTCAATGGCCATTACTGTCACTACCAATTGGCTTTTGAATTTCGGGTGACTGCGGCTGCCCATCATGGCCCTGTTTAATTTCTTGCTCGATCCCGGACTTTCTTCCAGTACAAAAACGCCTCCTTCTGAACTGCCTGGTGTGGTAAGGAGGTAATTGATATAAGAAGAAATATCAAAGGTGTAATTGGTATTGAGTCGATAGATGTAATCTATGGAAGGGGCGCTGTACAAGGTGGCCGATCCGCCCGCATCGGGCAAAGGATAGCCGATGGTATTGGTGGCATCGGTTTGAGCCAGGTAAAGGGTATCCGGCAAGCGGTACCCATACAGATCAAAGGTAGCCTCCACGGGCTTAATGACCACCTTGGCATTTAATAGTTTTACCACGCTGCCCAGGCCCAGGATATTCCGGAGGGAAGGGAACTTCATTTTCATCATCACGCCGGTACCTGCCTGGGTAAAGGCATACGGGTTTTGGGGCGTAGAAAAAAACTCCTGCTGACCGGCAAATTGCCGTTCCAGGGGGGTATTGGCCCGGTTAGTGAAAATCTGGTTGTATTGATAGCTGGTACGGGTGAGGGCAAACTCAATAACATGTTCCTTGTAAACAGGGATGGTAGTGTGGTAATACAATTTCATGAGCACGCTGCTATCGGTATTAAACCCGAATATGGCCCCCTTGTCATTATCTCCTACCTGGAGGGAAAAGCCTCTCAGGTAATTCAGGAAATTATCAGCGCTCTTTACCTCCGCAGCCTGCGCCTTTATCTTATTGAACAACTCGGCTCCTTTATTATTGGGCAACCTGATCTGGAGTGAATCATTACGGCTCGGTCTGATGCGAGCTGTTGTACTGCCAAGCGGCGTGGTTAATTTAGTGGTGATGGAAGTATTGTACAACTTGCTTGCATAAGTATAATCAGGTTGATAGGCCAGTTCATACAGGGTAAATGTTTGTGCCTGGGTAGTATCCCCAAAATACTTTTTGTTGGGCCTAAGGGTCATTGCCAGTGAATCATATACGGCATCATTGGGGAAGGTAAGATTGGCTATGGAAGCCGGTAGCCCTACCTGGAAAAAGGTATTGGCACGCGTAGTGCCCATCAGGGGATCTTCCCACCGGCCAATCAATAGTATATTGTTGTTGGAGGTTGGAAACGAATCCAATACATAGGTGGATAGAATGGGAGTAATGGTATCGATGGTAATGACCCGGGTATAGCTATCGGTACCTATATCGCCAAATTTTATGGCTTCCTTATAACAGGATGTCAGCAAGGAGGTAAGCAGGCACAGGCTGGCCAGTACAATAGAGGCAGGTTTCGGTGAATTCATACACAAATCTGGAATTATGATCCCCGCAATATATTAGGGTAAGGCTGGGTGAGTTTGTTATAATATATGGTTGTTATTGAATAATCGACGAAGCAGAGGTTTTGATCTGTAAGATTCAGCCGGGCAGTTGGATGCAACCGGTAAAACAATTCCCAATAGATAAACGCAGCTTATTAAGTACCAGGGTTTCCATCTCCCATTCTTCCTTCCAAATGTTATAGGCTGCCTTTGTATGCTTCCGATCCCTCCGCCGATTATAATGAGAAGTTCGTCGATTCAACCTGCGTAGCTATCTATTTTACCAAGACGTTTGGAGACGCTCTAAATACTTTTATCGAAAATACTGTTATGCAAGCGGGCAGGCGGAAAGACCTCATGGGAGTAGTTCGGCCAGGGTACTGTTTAACCGCACCGCTTATTAAAAACTAAAAATGATGAAACAAATTGCTGTTTATGCTGCTGCCTTATTGATTGTGCTAACTCCTGTTTTACTGCTGCCTGGCTGTACCAAGAGTACGAATAATGATGATGACCTGGTAGGAAACTGGTCTATCAATAAAGACTTTGAAAGTGATGCCAGGAGTGAAGGAATATTGTTTACGATTGGCAATAAAGCCTATGTTGGCACTGGCGTTTCGGCCACCAAACGGTATAATGACCTGTGGGAGTATGATATAGAACAGGACTTTTGGACCCGCATGAAAGACCTGCCCGGGCCTGCCCGAAATTCAGCCATCGCCTTTTCGGTAGGTAATATAGGTTATGTAGGTACGGGAACGGATGGGTATGTTGAGTTTAAGGATATGTATTCTTTTGAACCTGGTGCTGATAAGTGGACCAAGATTGACTCTTTTCCTGGATCGGCCCGTTACAATGCCATTGCTTTTACCCTGGGTGATAAGGGATATGTAGGTACCGGGTACGATGGTAGTGACCTGCAGGATATGTACACGTATACGCCTGCTACAGGCAAGTGGGAACAAATCAAAAGTATGAATCGCAGAAGGTCAGCAGCCACTGCATTTGTTTTGGATAATAAAGCTTTTGTAGTTAGTGGTAATAACAATGGTACGGCACTGAATGATCTGGTATTCTATGATCCTGCGACCAAAAACTGGACAGAAAAAAGGAAGATCACGAATATATCTGATGAGAGCTATGACGATGATTATACGTCGATAGCCCGGTACAATGCGGTAAGTTTTGTGATGAACAATAAAGCCTACCTCGCAACGGGGCTAACAGGTTCTTATTCCTCCACTGTGTGGGAATATGATCTCCCCTCGGATCAATGGACGCGTAAAACAGATTTTGAAGGCAAGTTGCGGGAAGGTGCTTTAGCTATGACATTGAAAGGCAGGGGGTTCGTACTTACGGGTCGTAATGGTTCGGAGTACTATTACAATAGGTTTGAATGGCATCCTGCTGATGAACAAAACGACGATGACAACCAATAAAGCCAGGCGAATCATAATAGCTGCTGTTATCATTGCAGTGGCTATTACTTCCTTTAAATTGTACCGGCAGCATCAGCAGCCAAAACCCGCCGATTCGATCTCTTATCGATGTTTCACCAATGGCCAATATTGGGGTTACGATATCCTGGTTGGGAAAAAAATACTGATCCACCAGTCTATCGATCCTGCTGCAAAGGGCCGGATAGGATTTGATAGTAAGCAGGCTGCTGAAGTCGATGCCAGAATTGTTATAGGAAAGATAAAATTGGGTGAAACACCAGTTTTTAACGATCATTAAATGCAGCGTACCGGTACCTTGCCTGCTCAATAATATGATGACTAAAGAGAAAGCCCGTGATAGCATAGCCTATATACTGGGATTTAAACCCGTGAAAACTACACGTCATCGTGTGTTGGTAATTGTATCTCACCTTATTCTATGGGGATTGTTTTTAGCCATGCCATTGCTTATTTACCGCATCAGGATATTGGATATAACATTCTTTTATCGTGAGCTGGTAACTAAAACTTTCCTGGTCATTCTGTTTTACATCAACTATTATTACCTCTTGCCGCGCTTTTTTCAGCGCAGGAGGATTGCCAATTATTTTTTATCGATTACAGCGTCCTTACTGGTATTGTGTGCCTTGAATGTAACCACGGAATATTTTTTCCGGGAACACCTGCGATTGAATGCCGGCCGGTATATACTTACCAGCAGGATGGGAGTGGGGGGAGGCATGGTGGCCTTAAAAGACTCGTTGGAGCCCAACGATGTTACGGGACCCGGAGCTCCGCCATTTGTTCATATAGAAGCAGGAACTGTTTCGATGCCAGATCCTGGTGTACCCCAGGCAGGGGTATTGATGACTGCCAATGATGTAGATAATGATACGTTACGACGTCGGATGCGTCTTTGGCGAAAGTATTTTAACAGCCCGCATCCGGCTGATACCATACCCACGGGAGTGGCAACAGCAGTACAGGCCATGCCTGCTATGCCTTTTTTCAGGACGGGCCCTTTTGGTGAACGAAGTCTTTTTTGGATGGGGTTTTCCATGGTGCTGATGAATACGCTTTCGTCGGGGGTGATCATTTTACTCATCAGCGGATTTATCAAATTGGCCAATTCGCTGATCATAAGTGAAAAGCAAAAAAAAGCATTGGAGAATGAACGGCTGAATGCTGAACTTAATTTTCTGAAGCTGCAGATCAATCCGCATTTCCTGTTCAATACGCTGAATAGTATTTATTCACAGGCACACCTGAAGTCAGAACAAACGGAATATTCTATTCTTAAGTTCTCACAGATCATGCGGTATGTGTTGTATGATAGTACCACAGAGGAAATACCCTTAAGCAGGGACCTGGAATATATCCGGAACTATATAGACCTGCAAAAGTTGCGCATCTCGAAAAACATAACGATCCAGTATGAAGTATCGGGTGTTACCAATGACCTGTTGATAGCCCCTTTATTACTGATCACTTTTATTGAAAATGCATTTAAACATGGCATCAGTTATTCCAGCCCTTCGGCAATAGACATCAGGATTGGGATAACAGGTACGGACCTCTCGCTTACGGTGGGCAATACGATTGTGCGCAAACCCATGTCGGTTGGGGAAATGGGGGGCGGGGGAGTGGGGCTTGTCAATGCCCGGCGCCGGTTGGATGTACTGTATCCGGGCCGTTACCTGCTCGATATTAGTGACAATAACAGTATTTATGTAGTAAACCTCAAAATCACACTGGACCATGAATCCGACCGTGATCAACTGCATCATGTGAGTTGAGCAGCGGTAGGCAACACCGGGCCATATCACCAAACAAAAAAACGAACCGATGAACCTGAATTGTTTGATCATCGATGATGAACCCTGGGCTTTGGACCTGATGGAAGATTTTATCCGGAAGATACCTTACCTCAAACTGGTTGCCCGTTGTGAAGGTCCGATGGCTGCCATGCCACATTTTGAGAAAGAAGAGATCGACCTGATATTCCTCGACATCAAGATGCCTGATCTGTCGGGAATCCAGTTCCTGAAGATCCTACCCAGGAAGCCGGCTGTTATTTTTGTGACGGCCTATCATGAGTTTGCAGTAGAAGGATATGAGCTGGATGCTATTGATTACCTGCTGAAGCCTGTTCCTTTTGATCGGTTTGTGACGGCTGTGAATAAGGCCTGGGAATACAATAATTACCGGAAGAATAAATCACCGCAGCGGAAAGATGATTTTCTCTTTATCAAAACAGCACATAAGATCCAGAAACTGTTCTATAATGATATTGTATACCTGGAAGGGTTAAAAGACTATACACGCATTCACCTCACGGATAGTAAAAAGCCGGTAGTAACATTACAGAGTCTCAAATATTTTGAAAGCAGGCTCCCCAATGAGGACTTTATACGCATTCACCGTTCCTATATCGTATCCTTGCGGAAGGTGGATACGGTGTCGCGAAAAACGGTATTCCTGGGGGATACCGAATTGCCCTGTAGTGAGCATTACAAGAACCTGCTGTATAATATAATAGGTGAGAAGCTGTAAATCAATCATCTACCAAAGCCTTCTCCTCCTTATTAGCTCCGTTTTATATAGGAATAGCTAAAATGTGTTCTTCCAACGTAGAATTAGTTGTGAGAATAGTAAAAACTGCTATTTTCGTGATTGTCCAAAAAATCCTGGTTTTCGGTATTCTGCACAATTTAATTCTCAATATTGCGTTGATACTGAAATCATTGATCAATTATTCACCCCTTAATAAAGGTTGAATCTATGAAAAAGCCGAACAAGGTAAGGTTGAGAAAGGTGGCGAGTGCATCCTTTATAGGTTTAGCAATTCTGTTGCAATGTTCCTTTATATCCGTACCTGCAACCGTACTTCCCGTTAAATTTATCTTTCGTGGTACTACTCCCTTCCACATAAAAACTACCAACAAGTCTGCAGCTTTTTCTTTGCGCCATAGTTTGGAGATATACGATAGTCTTCACCTGGAAGACCTTGGTTTATCCAAGATGGTATTCCGCATGGCGGTTAAGGGCATGGAAAAGTTGTTCAATGCAGGCAGGCTCAAGGGCAATGTGATCTCTATTGTTGATTTCAGCCAGCCCAGTGTCAATAAGCGTTTGTATGTGATCGACCTGGACAATTACGAGTTATTGTATAATACCTGGGTAGCGCATGGTATGAAATCGGGCAAAACGATGGCCAAACTCTTTTCGAATAAACCATCTTCCAATAAAAGCAGCCTGGGTTTTTATGTAACAGGTGAGGCCTACCAGGGTAGCAATGGCTATTCACTCAAACTGCAGGGGGTAGAAAAAGGGATCAATGACTTTGCTTTTCGCCGGGCTATCGTAATACATGGCGCGGATTATGTGAGCGAACAGTTTATTTCCAACCAGGGTTATATTGGCCGTAGCAAGGGGTGCCCTGCTGTACCATTGGAAATTTGCCAGCCGATGATCGACCAGATCAAGGACGGTACCTGTCTTTTTATCTATCATCCCACTTCCACATACCGGGCACGTTCTCCCTTGTTGAAATAGCTGGCAATCGGAAATCAGCCGCCAGTAATGACAAAAGCCGGGGGCTGCATGTTTGTATTTCCCCCTGTTCATAACTCGTGCAATTCGTTTTCCCAAATCGTGTTTTCATTTCTTTATCTTTGATTTTTAATTCATTGTAACTCACAATACCTATGCTAAAGGTTGGCGTATTCGGCGTTGGTCATCTTGGAAAATTCCACCTCAATAACTGGAAAGAAATTAAGGATATAGAACTGGTTGGTTTTTATGATCCGGACGATGTAGCGGCCCAAGAGGTTACGGAAAAATACCAGCTGGCCAGGTTTTTGGACCCCGAACGTCTTGTAGAAGCGGTTGATATGGTGGATATTGTGGCGCCTACCACCTACCATTTCAATCTTTGTAAAATGGCCATCCGCAAGGGGAAACATGTGTTTGTGGAAAAACCCCTTGCCAATACAATGGATGAAGCCCGGGAACTGGTAAAACTGGTACGGGAATCCAATATTAAGCTCCAGGTAGGCCATGTGGAGCGGTTTAATCCCGCTTACCTGGGTATCCAGCACATGCAACTCCATCCCATGTTCATTGAGGTGCACCGCCTGGCGCAATTCAATCCCCGGGGCACCGAAGTCAGTGTAATTCTGGATCTTATGATCCATGATATCGACATCATCCTCAGCATCGTAAAGAGTGAAGTAAAATTGATCTCCGCCAGCGGGGTGGCGGTCATGACGGACACGCCCGATATAGCCAATGTGCGCATTGAGTTCAACAATGGCTGTGTGGCCAACCTTACCTCCAGCCGTATTTCGATGAAGAAAATGCGAAAAATGAGGTTATTTCAGAAAGATGCTTATATTGGCGTAGACTTTCTCAATAAAAAGTCAGAAGTTATTAAACTGAAGACGCCACAGGATGTAGATGCCTTTTCCTTCGACCTGGATACGCCGCATGGTAAAAAGACCATTGCTGTTCTGAATCCCCAGGTTCCTGAAGTCAATGCGATCAAAAAAGAACTGGAAGCATTTCGTGACGCTATTCTCAATAATACCCCCACCAGGGTATCTGAGGTAGATGGTTACCGGGCCATGGATGTAGCACACCAGATTTTACAGAAGATTAAAAATAATAGTATTACCTCGTAGCCATACATGTCAGCTAATAAACGTATCCATAGTGCCTGGTATATTTTCAGCGACTATATAGCGGCCATTTTGGCCTGGATCGTTTTGTACTTTGCCCGCCGTATTTACCTGCATGAAACCATCTATACACAGGAACATGGCCTTATTTTAGGCAGTCCCTTTTGGTTGGGGCTTATCCTGATGCCGATAGCCTGGCTCATCTTTTTTACGCTGGTAGGATCCTACCATTCTTTGTACAAAAAGTCAAGACTGAATGAGTTTACCAATACCATCATTACCTGTATTATTGGGTGTACAGTTATCTTCTTCAGTATTGTGATCAATGATCCGCAGCATAAGTATACTTATTTCTACAAGGCGCTATTCACCTATATATGGGCGCAGTTGTTCTTTACCTGGCTGGGGCGTAGCCTGCTGCTGAGCAAGGTACGTAAACAACTAACCAAAGGAAGTGTACAGTTCAATACGCTATTGGTAGGGGGGAATGCGGTAGCCAGTAAGATCTATAAAGACACGCAGGCCGGACTTCGCCTGGCGGGTTACCACTATACGGGCTTTGTGGCCATGGGACAGGAAGCCAATGGCATCAGCTCTTACCTGCCTCAACACGGCTGCATTACAGAAATTGAGCAGGTAATCCGGGAGCAAAAAGTGCAACTGGTAGTCATTGCCCTGGAGAAGTCGGAAAAACAACAGGTAGAGAAAATAGTTTCTGTACTCAGTGAAGAAGATGTTGACATCAAAATAGCACCGGATATTCTGGACATTCTCTCGGGATCTGTAAGAACCAGTAATTTGTTTGGGGCTGTGCTCTCCGATCTTAAAACGGGCCTGATGCCCGAATGGCAGCAAAATATCAAACGGGTTATAGATGTAGTGGTGGCTTCTATTGGCATGCTGCTCTTATCGCCTTTCTACCTGTATGCGGCCATCCGGGTAAAAACCTCTTCCCCCGGCCCCGTATTTTATTCGCAGGAAAGGGTAGGGTACCGGGGACGGAAATTTGCGATCTATAAATTCCGGTCCATGTATCACCCTGCGGAACAAAATGGTCCGCAATTATCCTCCACGCATGACGAACGTATTACCAAATGGGGTAAAACGATGCGTACCTGGCGGTTGGATGAACTGCCGCAATTGTGGAATATCCTCATAGGGGAAATGAGCCTGGTAGGCCCCCGGCCCGAAAGAGCCTATTATATTGGCCAGATCCAACAACAAACTCCTTATTTCAAATACCTGCTCAAAGTAAAACCGGGCCTTACCTCCTGGGGAATGGTGAAATTTGGCTATGCCGAGAATGTGGAAGAAATGATTGACCGCATGAAATACGACCTTATCTATATCGAAAATATCTCCCTCGCATTAGACCTCAAGATCATGGCACATACGCTAAGGATTATTTTCATGGGTAAAGGAAAATGATACTAAAAGACATGCAGAAAAAAATCGTCCCCTTTTTAGCCCTTTTACTTTTGACCAAATTTGGCTTTTCACAGGATTACTGGCAGCAGGAAGTACATTATACCATCGATGTTACGCTGCAGGAGAAACAGCATACCCTCAATGGCAATTTGTCTGTACAATATACCAACCACTCTCCTGATACGCTTACTTTTATCTGGTTTCACCTATGGCCCAATGCTTATAAGAACGACCAAACAGCGCTGGCCAAACAACTGGCTGACGACAAAGACGGCCGGAAAAAGTTGAAGAATAAAAAAAGTGAAGGATATATTGATGGACTGGCATTTACTGTAAATGGAAAGCCTGTTACTACCGGGCAGGATAGCGCCCAGGATATAGATGTGGTAAAGCTGCTTTTACCCACACCGCTGATGCCAGGCCAAACGATCACCATTGCCACCCCATTCCAGGTGAAACTGCCTTTTTATTTCTCCCGTTCAGGTTATGACGGCGATCAGTACATGATCTGCCAATGGTATCCCAAACCGGCTGTGTACGACAGGAAAGGCTGGCATGCCTTCCCCTACCTGGACCAGGGAGAATTTTATAGTGAATTTGGCAGCTTTAAAGTCAACATTACCGTGCCTTCCGCTTATGTAGTAGGCGCCACAGGAGCGTTGCAAACAAAGGATGAGTTGGAACAATACAAAGCGATTGGGGCCGAAAATTACAGGTTACACATGGGCTGGGTCAAGAAATACCAGCCTACACGGCCTGAGGCTTTCAAAACGCTGCAATACTATGCAGAGAACGTTCATGACTTTGCCTGGTTTGCCGATAAAGGCGCCATTATACAATATGATACGCTGCAATTGCCTTCCGGAAAGGTAATTGACGTATTTGCCTGGTGCCAGCCCAATGGCAATAGCGAATGGCGTAATAGCATTTCCTATATAGAGGATGCGGTACGGCAGTATTCAGGCTGGATAGGGGAGTATCCCTGGCCCGTGGTACAAGCGGTGGAAGGGCCTAAAAACCTTTCTTCGGGTGGGATGGAATACCCCATGATCACCCTCATTACCAGCCCCAAGGCGGGTGTTGAAGAGCTGGATGCTGTGATCACACATGAGGTAGGGCATAATTGGTTTTATGGCATTCTGGGCAGTAATGAACGGGATTATCCCTGGATGGATGAGGGGATCAACAGTTTTTACCAGTTTCGCTATGAAGCCGAGAAATACAAATCGAATACTATTTTTGGTAAATCGATGCCCAAAGTGGTGAAAGCCCTGCCGGCTCCCGAACTCCTAAGCCGCATATACGATGCCTTCAATACCCTGCCGGCCAAAGAACCGGTCAATACCAGCTCAACAGGTTTTCCCAATAAAAGCGATTATGGCGTCGTTGTATATATAAAAGCCGCTACCTGGTTAAATTTGGTTGAACAGGCACTCGGCAGAGAGACATTTGATAAAGCGATGCAGGCCTATTTTGCTGACTGGAAGTTCAAACACCCCTATCCCGATGACCTGAAAGCCGCGCTTGAAAAAGCAACGGGTGTTGATCTGAGTCAGTATTTTGATTTGTTGAACAAAGAGGGGAACTTTTGAGAAGGGGTGAGTGGCGGGTGAAAGAATTAAAATGATCATGAAGAAACTAACCATAATTTCCTGGCTGCTCATCCTGCAAAGTGCGGTATCTGCACAAAGCTACTGGCAACAGGAATTGCATTATACGATCGATGTATCGCTTGATGATCAACAGAACAGCCTGAACGGATTCCTCAAACTCCGGTATACGAATCATTCGCCCGATACGCTTTCCTTCGTCTGGTTTCACCTGTGGCCCAATGCTTATAAGAATGACCGTACGGCTTTCAGTGACCAGCTGCTATTGCAGGGGCGTACGGATTTCTATTTTGCCAGCCGTGAACAGCGCGGTTATATTAACCGCCTTGATTTCCGGACCAACAACTCCACCTTATCCACCGAAGACCATCCACAATACATTGATATTATAAAGGTGATGCTGGCAAGTCCGTTGGCACCTGGCGCGCAAACAGAGATCACGACGCCCTTCCATGTTAAGTTGCCAAAGAATTTTTCCCGTGGAGGTCATACTGGTCAATCTTACCAGGCAACGCAATGGTATCCCAAACCGGCGGTGTATGATAGCAAGGGCTGGCATCCGATGCCCTACCTTGACCAGGGAGAGTTTTACAGTGAGTTTGGTACGTATGATGTACGGATCACGGTACCGCAAAACTATGTCGTGGCGGCTACGGGGGAACTGCAAAATGAAGAAGAGAAGGTATGGATGCGTAAAATGACCAATGAATATCGCCTCCAGCATGCCCCCAAAATTATTCCCAAAGCTAAATTCCTGCAGCCCAAGCCGGCGGCTAAGAAGCCTGCCGTGAAAACTGCCACCAATAAGGCATCGGCTAAAAATTCAAAAAGTAAGGCAGCCCTCAATAAAAAGAAAGCGACAACCCCTCCGGTTACTGAACCGGCCATCGCCAGTCTTCCGGCGGAAACCCCAAGTCCAGCTACCGGAGCGGTTAAAACATTACGTTACGTACAAGGGAATATCCACGATTTTGCCTGGTTTGCCGACCAACAGTTTGTAGTGGATTATGATACGGTTCAGCTATCTTCCGGAAGGGTGATTGATGCCTGGGCCTTCTATGCACCGGGCGATACGATCTGGAAACGTAGCTTGCTAATGACAAAGGATGCCATCCACTTTCGTTCACACTTTATTGGTGAATATCCCTATAATGTGGTGAGTGTAGTAGAAACCAAAACGGGTTTTGACGGGGGTATGGAATATCCCACCATCACCAATATTGGCCCGGTGGGCAACGCTAAAACGCTGGACCTTATCATTGAGCATGAGGTAGGTCATAATTGGTTCTATGGTATCCTGGCCAGCAATGAAAGAGACCACCCCTGGATGGACGAGGGTATGAATAGTTACTATGACAACCGGTATGAGGAATGGAAATACGCGGGGAATAGCAAGAAAAATTGGATGGAGGCTAAATTACCGGACGATCCGGAAGCACTGGCCATTGCTGCTTTTGCCAAAGAGAAAAAAGACCAACCCATCAATACGGCTTCGGCTGATTTTACGAAGTATAACTATGGGCTGATCGCTTATCATAAGACGGCTATGTGGATGAAGCAGGTGGAGCAATACATTGGCCAGCCTGCTTTTGATACGGCCATGCAGCAGTATTACCAGCAATGGAAATTCAAACATCCCTCACCGGCCGATTTTCAGCAACTGCTACAGCAACAAACGGGGAAAGACCTTAGCACCTGGTTCCACTTATTGGATACAACGGGTGTGCTGCCAGGGGGATATACAGGCCCTAAGAAAATAAGACCTGCACTCTTTTCTTTAAAAGATTATGACCGGGTAAACTATGTGAACTTTTTGCCGGCGCTTGGTTACAATATGTACGATAAGTTGATGGTGGGCCTGGTACTGCACAATGTGAGCTTGCCATCGCACAATTTCCAGTTCATTCTTGCTCCTTTGTACGCTACGGGCAGCAAGCAATTGAATGGTATTGGCAATATCAGTTATACCTGGCGCCCCAATAAATATTTCCGGTCGATTGAATTAGGGCTTACGGGGGCGCGTTTTTCTACGCTGGATGGTACAGACAGCAATGGGGTGAAGGTTTTTGGTGGATTCCATAAATTGGTTCCCTCCCTGCGCTTCACTTTCAAAAACCGCTCACTGCTATCTTCGGTAGAGAAATGGATCGAATGGAAAACCTACCTTATTGGCGAAAAGAAGTTTAATTATGTAGTGGATAGTGATGATTCTATGACTTATCCAACCCCCGGCCCCACCCGTAACCGCTACCTGAACCAACTTACTTTCAATATTACAGATTACAGGAAGCTGTATCCGTACGATGTGCAGGTGCAATTGCAGCAGGGCGATGGCTTTTACCGGGCCAATGCTATGGGCAATTACTTCTTCAATTATGCTAATGGCGGCGGGATGCAGGTGCGCGTATTTGCTGCCAAGTTTGGCTATATAGGGGGTAAAACGAATGATAAAACCAGCCGTAGTTATTTGTATCAACCCAAGCTCACAGCGGTAAGAGGTGATGAAGATTATACGTATAGTAACTACTTTATTGGCCGGTCTGAGTTTAACGGGTTTGCCAGCCAGCAGATCATGATGCGCGATGGGGGGCTGAAATTACGGACAGACCTTTTTGCGGGTTTGCAAGGCCGGTCGGACAATTGGATCGCTTCGATGAACTTCAATACAACCCTTCCCAATAAGCTATTGCCTTTCAAATTGCCGGTACGCGTATTCCTGGATGTGGGCACTTATGCGGAAGCCTGGAAGAAAAATGCGGAGACCAGCCGTTTTCTGTATGTGGCAGGTTTACAGTTGAGCCTGTTCAAAGACCTGCTGAATGTATATGCGCCTATTTTTTACAGCAAGGAGTTCAGGGACAATCTTAAAACGGCGCCCGAAGAAAATACCTTTGGAAAACGGCTGTCATTCAGCATCGATATACACCGTTTCAACTTGCGAAAGATCATTGGAAATTATTAGGCTGTAGAGCACGACCCTTCGTAACGAGCGGGTGACACCTGAAATATTTAAACCTTGGATGCCATTCAATACCTTACACGTGCACAGATCGATACGGGGAAATGGGACCGGTGTATTGCCGATGCGCCCAATGGATTGATCTATGGTTATTCATTTTACCTCGACCAAATGGCAGTAAACTGGGATGCACTGGTGTTGAATGATTATGAAGCGGTCATGCCGCTTCCCTGGAAAAAGAAATGGGGTATCTATTACCTGGCCCATCCGCCTTTAACAGCTTCGTTGGGCGTGTTTGGAGTAACTGTCACCGAAGCCATCACAAATCTTTTTATCAAGGCTATTCCCACCCGGTTCAAACTGATCGACCTGTTGTTGAACCAGGCCAATTTCCTACCGGGAACAGACTCGGTTGGACAATCCATGCGCAGCAATTATGTATTGGACCTTCGTAATAGTTATGAGGAGCTATTCAACCGGTACAGGAATAATGTGCGCCGCAATACCAAAAAAGCGCAGCAATTGAACTGCCGGTATGAGACGGGTATTGCTGTGGAGGAGGTGATCAGGCTGGCCCACTGGCAAATGCAGCAGCAGGTGACGAATGTAGGGGAGGAGGATTATGACCATTTTAAAGCGTTGTTCCAATTACTGGCGGCAAAGCAAATGGCACAAACCAGTGGGGTATATACGGTCAACAATGAATTGGTGGCATCCTGTGTATGGTTCTATTCCCATGGCAGGGCCTACTATATCCTGGTGGGCAATCATCCCAATGGGAAAACACTGGGGGCTTCGCATTTTCTGATCGACCGGTTTATAGAGGCCCATGCAGGTCAGGCCATGATCCTGGACTTTGAGGGGTCGGATATTGAAAGCCTGGCATTCTTTTACAGCAGTTTTGGCGCTATAAAGGAAATATACCCGGCCTGGCAATGTCAGCGACTGCCCTGGTGGCTCGCCTGGAAAACGAAGGGTTACCCAAAGATCTAAATCCCCATTTCCCGTTCTTCCAAAATTTTCTCAGCAATCAATACATCAATAGGGTGGGTGATCTTGATATTGGTGGATTCTCCATCAATCAGGTGGATTTTTACGCCCAGGCGTTCTACTACACTGGCTTCATCTGTAAATGATTCCTCATATTCCTGTTCGAAAGCAGCCTTGATGATATCGCTGTAAAAGGTTTGGGGTGTTTGAATGATCCGCACCTTGGCCCGGTCGATGAATTCATTGTGGTCGAAATGTTCTATGCGGATAGAATCTACCGCAGTAATGGCGGGGATGGCATTGCCACGTTCCTGGGCCATGGCGTAGCAGCGCCTGATCAATTGGGGGGTGAGCAGACACCGTACCCCGTCGTGCACAAAAACGATGGAATGCTGATGGATATGGGATAAACCATTGCGTACGGAATGAAAGCGGGTTTCACCACCAATGGCCATCCAGATGCGATCGGGAGCATGGGTAGAACGGAGGATCTCCTGGCCGGTTTCGACATGAGCTTCAGGCAGTACGAGGATGATCTCCAGGTCGGGAAAAGAATCCAGGAATGCGGTAAGCGTATACCACAATACCGGCTTGCCTTGCAAGGGTAAAAATTGTTTGGGCACTGTGGTGCCCATGCGCATACCGGAACCTCCGGCGACAATAACAGCGTATTTTTTCATGTAAGGGCGAACGTCAACTTTATATAATGTACTGGTTAAGAGTGCAAAAAGACCTAATTAGCTGCAAAGATGTAAAAGAATTATGATTTGGTAACCTACCGTACCGGAAGCTTGGTGCAGATCCGGTATTCGGATGGTTGTAGCACATATACCTTACCCGTTTCGTTTCTTACCAGCACGCTATCCAGAAAGATCCGGTATCCGGGTCTTAATTTGCTGACATTATAGATCGTCGCTTTGGTAAGGGAGTCGGAGGTGCAATTATATTCAGCATAACATTGAAGCGGGAAACTGGTGAATCCAAATTTAAACCCGATTACCTGATATGCCTGGTTAGTACAGGTTACCTTACCTGTCTGTATAATAGCATCTACCGTTATGGAATCGCTCCATCTTCCTATCTGTGCCTTATAAGGCAATTCTGTAACTTGGGAGCTTTGTTGGGTATGGGCCGGTAAAACTCCCGAAAACAGCAGTAAAAGCGGCAAAATGACTTTTGTCATAGCCCTTCAACGCTTTTCGTACAGGCGAAAGTGTGTGCAAAAAGCTTAACCAAAGTTAAATCAGCTGTTTATCAGCACCCGGCAATCCAAATCCATCAACCGGCTATTCTCCTCCCAGCAATTCTCTTTCAATCTCTTCCATTTGCACGATGTCCCAGGCTTCACTTTCCGTGGGTGTCACATTCATCAGTTCCAGGATGCCTGCTTTGTCCAGTGCATCCTCTACTGCTGGTTGCAACTCGCAGATCACAAACGACGCCCCTTGCTCATAGAAGGTTTGTTGTACCTTTAAAAGGTATTCTCCCGCAGCATCGTCCAGTTCTTGAATGTCTTTAACAATTAGAATTAGGTTTTTAACGTCATTTTGGAGGAAAGGAAGTAAACATTCATCGAGTTCTGCTGTCATATTAGCAGTTAAAGCTGGCTCAATGATCGTTATGGCATGGAATTTTTGCTTGGTATCAATTTTGACCTGCATACACACTTAAAGTTTGTTAACAGCCGTTAATAATAAGGCGGGAACATAAGTCAAAAATATTTGTTATTATTGTATAACACAACAAATTATAAAAATGGATAACAATTTTTCAGCCCAGGTAAAGGAGATTATTTCGTTTAGCAGGGAGGAGGCTTTACGGCTGGGGAATGATTTTATCGGTACTGAACATTTGTTGCTTGGGTTGATTCGTGAGGGTGAAAATACGGCAGTTCGCATATTGAAGAGTTTCAATGTGGATCTCTATGAACTGCGCAAGGAAGTAGAATTGGCTGTCAAGGACAAGACCGGTAAGAACATCGCCAACATAAACAGCTTACCCCTGACCAAACAAGCAGAGAAGGTCATTCGAGTGACGGTACTGGAAGCCAAAGCCCTAAAGAGCCCCACCGTTGAAACGGAACACCTCATGCTCTCCATTCTTAAGAACAAAGAAAACATAGCAACTCAAATTTTAAATCAGTTCGACGTGGATTACGATTTATTCAGAAACGAGTTAGGCGTAGTTAAGAGCAATGATGTTCGCAGCGAGTATGCTGATGAAAATGAAGATGACTTTGATGAAGAAAAGAAATACTCACAACAGAAATCACGTGCTGCAGGCAATGCCAAGAGTAAGACCCCTGTATTGGACAACTTTGGTCGTGATATCACCCGTCTGGCCGAAAGCGGCGCATTGGACCCCATCGTAGGAAGGGAAGAAGAGATTGAGCGTGTATCCCAGATACTCTCTCGTCGTAAAAAGAACAACCCCATCCTGATCGGTGAACCAGGTGTTGGTAAAACAGCCATCGTAGAAGGTCTGGCCCTGCGTATTGTACAGCGCAAAGTGTCACGGGTATTGTTCGACAAACGTGTTATTTCACTGGACCTTGCTGCCCTCGTAGCAGGTACCAAATACCGTGGTCAGTTTGAAGAACGTATGAAAGCCATCATGAATGAACTGGAAAAGAACCGTGATGTGATCCTGTTCATCGATGAAATTCATACCATTGTAGGTGCAGGTGGCGCCAGTGGCTCACTCGATGCCTCCAATATCTTTAAACCAGCCCTCGCCCGGGGAGAACTCCAATGCATTGGCGCCTCTACACTGGACGAGTACCGCATGTACATCGAAAAGGATGGTGCCCTTGACCGTCGCTTCCAGAAAGTAATGGTAGAACCACCCAGTGTGGATGAAACCATCCAGATCCTCAACAACATTAAGTCCAAATACGAAGACTACCACAACGTTACTTATAATGACGAAGCCATTGATGCCTGCGTGAAGCTCAGCGACCGCTACATCACCGATCGTTTGTTGCCCGACAAGGCCATCGACGTAATGGATGAAGTAGGCGCCCGCGTGCACCTCAAGAACATCAATGTGCCCAAAGAGATCCTTGATCTGGAAAAGAAGATCGAGGATGTGAAGGTGGAAAAGAACAAGGTAGTCAAGAGTCAGAAGTTTGAAGAAGCTGCCTCCCTCCGTGATACGGAAAAACGTTTGCAGGAAGAGCTGGAGAAAGCCAAAGCAAGCTGGGAAGAAGAAAGCAAGCACAAACGGTACCCCATCGATGAGGAGGCCATTGCCGAAGTAGTGAGTATGATGACAGGCATCCCTGTTAAGCGAATGGTACAGGCCGAAACAGAGAAGTTACGCAATATGACCATCGACATGCGCAACATGGTGGTTGGTCAGGATGAAGCCATCTCCAAAGTGGTAAAAGCCATCCAGCGTAACAGGGTAGGGTTGAAGGATCCCAAGAAGCCCATCGGTACCTTTATCTTCCTGGGCCCTACGGGGGTAGGTAAAACCGAGCTGGCACGCGCCCTGGCCCGTTATATGTTCGACTCTGAAGATGCCCTGATCCGCATCGATATGAGTGAGTACATGGAGAAATTCACCGTGAGCCGGTTGATTGGTGCTCCTCCCGGATACGTTGGTTACGAAGAAGGTGGCCAATTGACCGAAAGAGTGCGCAGGAAACCATACTCTGTGATCCTCCTGGATGAGATTGAAAAAGCACACCCCGATATCTACAATATCCTGTTGCAGGTACTGGACGATGGACAATTGACCGATGGCCTGGGACGGAAGGTGGACTTCAAGAATACGCTCATCATCATGACCTCCAATATTGGTGTACGCCAGTTGAAAGACTTTGGTGATGGAGTAGGGTTTGCCACTGCGTCACGTACGCAGAATTCGGAGGAGAATAACAAAGCGGTGATTGAAAAGGCCCTTAAGCGGACCTTCTCTCCCGAGTTCCTCAACCGTATTGATGATGTAGTGATCTTTAATACGCTCAATAAAGAACATATCTTCCTCATCATCGATATCCTGATGAAGGGCGTCATGAAGAGACTGTTGAGTCTTGGATTTAGCCTTGAACTGACGGAAGAAGCGAAGAACTTCATCGCAGAAAAGGGATACGATCAGCAGTTTGGTGCACGTCCGCTGCACAGGGCCATCCAGAAATACCTGGAAGATCCGCTGGCGGAAGAGATCCTCAACCTGCATATTAAGCAAGGTGATGTAATGATTGCCGACCTTGATAAGGAGAAAGGTAAGATACAGTTCACGCTCAAGGAGCCTACAAAGGAAAAGTCTGAAGCGTAATAAGAACGCGCTTGGTAAATAAACGAGCCCCTCCCCAGTGGAGGGGTTTTTTATTGATCCTGGTCACACACTATTGCATATAAAATGCCGTTAATACAAATGAGTCCCTCTGTTTTTTATCCTGTAAACAGGCCTGGGCATTTTCGCAATGCCGACACCCCGTTTATAGACCAGTGGTAAAATCCAATGCTTATGAACAACAAGGTGACTTACGCGTAGTAGGTCCGGAATCGTCCCCACTACATTTTTAATGCCGCCTTACCTGTGTGAGGCGGCATTATCTTTTAATACTTAGCTTTGCGAGGTGGAAAAAAAGATCACTATTACCATCGACGGCTGGTCGTCCTGCGGCAAAAGTACCCTGGCTAAACAATTGGCTCGTGAGCTGGGCTATGTATATATTGACAGTGGGGCCATGTACCGCGCCATTACACTCTATTTTCTTCGCAACCATATTGACTGGACAAAACACAAAGCCGTTGAAGAGGCATTGACAAAAATATCCCTCGAATTTCTTTCTAACCATAAAAACGGGCAAAGCGAAATTTACCTCAACAGCGAGAACGTGGAATATGTGATCCGCGACCTCGTAGTGGCCGAAAAGGTAAGTGAAGTGGCTGCTATTAAAGAAGTGCGCCAGTTTGCCGTGAAACAGCAACAAGACATGGGGGCCAAAAAAGGCATTGTGATGGATGGGCGCGATATCGGCACCGTGGTATTTCCCCATGCAGAGCTGAAGATATTCATGACTGCCGATAATGCCATCCGCGTGGAACGCCGGTTCAGGGAGCTCTATGATAAAAACCCCAATATCACGATTGAGGAAGTGAAGGCCAACCTCGAAATGCGCGATTATATCGACTCCCACCGGGAGGTAAGTCCCCTGCGACAGGCCGAAGATGCCCTCCTGCTGGACAATTCCAAACTCACCATGCGCGAACAACTGGATATTGCCCTGAAATGGGTGCGGGAGCGTTTGGGAACGGCCAAATCAGGTCACTGATGCAGCGGGAAGGAATTCCCGGATATACTATTTTTTCCTATTTTGACGTTTAACTGGGTAATTTTCAGCGGGCAATACCGCAATCCGGCTCCATTGGCTTCCGGTTATGGACTGATTTGCTTTACTTTGCCCCGGTTTTTACTATTATACCCTTAAGCTAAGCCAGGATGGTATTCAACAGCATTACATTCTTAATATTCAGTGGCATTTTCTTCCCTATTTATTTCCTGACGAAAGGAAATCTGCGACTGTGGTGGATATTACTGGCCAGCTATGTTTTTTATGGTTGGTGGGACGTGCGCTTCCTTGCACTGATCATGATCTCCACTTTCATGGATTACAATTTCGGTAAGCTGCTCGGCGCAACGGAAGATAAACGTAAACGGCGCACCTACCTCATCCTGAGCATGATCATGAACCTTGGATTCCTGGGGTATTTCAAATATTGCAATTTCTTTATCGACAGCTTTGTGAGCATGATGCATGCCTTTGGCTTCCAGCCTTCGATGAGTACGTTGCCAATTATGCTGCCCATCGGTATCTCTTTCTATACTTTCCAAAGTTTGTCCTATACCATCGATATCTACCGGCGCGAGATTCCGGTAGAGCGCAATATGCTTAAGTTTGCCGCCTTCATTGCCCTATTCCCGCAACTGGTAGCGGGTCCCATTGTAAGAGCCAGGGACTTGCTGCCGCAAATGAATACGGACAAGAAATTTGATTGGGACAATTTCAATTCAGGCCTGGGGCGCGTGTTATGGGGTTTCTTTAAAAAAGTGGCCATTGCCGATTCCCTGGCACCCTTTGTAGACCAGTGTTGGGCCGATCCTTCTAAATTCTCCTCCTCCCACCTCTTTGTAGGCGTTATATTTTATTCTTTCCAGATCTATTGCGATTTCTCGGGTTATTCAGACATCGCCATTGGCCTGGCCCGTATCATGGGATACCGTTTCGTAGAGAACTTCAAGACCCCTTACTTTTCGCAAAGCTTTAGTGAGTTCTGGACACGCTGGCATATCTCCCTGTCCAGCTGGTTGCGCGATTACCTGTACATACCCCTGGGTGGTAACAGGAAAGGGAAATTCAACACCTATAAGAATAACATGATCACGATGCTGCTGGGAGGTTTGTGGCATGGCGCCAACCTGGCCTTTATATTCTGGGGCTTCCTGCACGGGATATACCTGATCCTACAACGGGTGACTACGCCCATCTGGCGAAAGTTTGTGCAGCTGGTACGGATGCCCGCTTTTCTCAACTCGGCCATTTGTATTGTCATTGTATATGCTTTAACGGTATTGGCCTGGATCTACTTCCGGTCGGGCAGTTTGGGGCATAGCAGTTTCTCTGTTGCCAATACGATTATTGGGCGAATCCTGTCATTTGAAGATTTTAACTGGTATAGTGTACTCAATAAATACCAGGTATTGAAGGGCATTTTATTGCTGTGTATCATGTTGACCGTGGAGATTACCAACCAGCGTATGGCCTGGAATGTAACCCAATTGCGTCGCCCGGCTTTGCGGATAGCACTTTTTGTTTCGGTGCTATGGCTCATCGCTTTGTTTGGAACCTTCTCTGCTAACTCATTTATTTACTTCCAGTTTTAATCCTGCATAACATGAAAAAGGCAATCTGGGTCCTGGCGTTTTTGGCGGTTTTGTTTGTGGGTGATCGTGTTATTGGCTGGCTGTTCCAGCAGCAGATCACCAAAAGCCAGTTCCGTTATTCCAGGATGTACCGGGGTGAAGGGCAGGCGGATATCCTCATTGTAGGCAATTCGCGGGGGCTCAACTTTTACCAGCCCAGTGTGGAAAAAGCGACGGGGCTCAAAACCTTCAGCCTTTGTTATTACAGCATGCCTTGTGAAATGGCCACGGTGCTTACACAGGATTACCTGGACAGGTACCCAAACGTAAAAACGGTATTGGTTGAAACGACCATCGTTGAAATGTCGGACGATAAGCTGTTGCCTGGCTTTACAACCTACCTGCCCTATTCCCCAAGGATCGACTCCGTGTTGAAGGATAAAACGAAAGAAACCTGGTACTATTCCAAGTTTTCCCATATTTACCGCTTCAATAATGAAGTATTCCAGCGGGCGATGTATTACCGCAATAAGCTGGATAATGACTGGTATTTTGACCACACGATCACCCAGGACCTGATCGACCAGGCGCCTCATCGGAGTGTGGAGTTTAAAACACCTGATAAGCATGTAAACGATATCAAGATCCTGGCTGATTATTGTCGTGCCCGGAATATCAACATCCAATTTGTTATAGCCCCCATTTTCCCCACTTATACCGTTAAGAAGCTCGATGTATTTAAGCAGAAAATAGAAGCTGCCACGGGCTATCCGGTGCATGATTACAGCAATGCTGTTAAGGACCATTCCAGCTTTACCGATTACCTGCATGCCAACCTGAAAGGGGGGGCGGAGATTGTAGATATTATGGTGAAGGATGGAGTACTGCCTGTAGCGCAACAAGCGACTGTAACCAAGCAATAATACCCCTCAACTTTCCACATTTGGAATTATATTCCATTATTGGGAATTATTCCCATTTGCATCATTGGTTATCCTGCCCTGGTAAAAGATTTTCTTTCCCTCCTTTTTTGCCCTGGATAGTATTGAATATTAAATGTTTATGAACTTTCAGGGCTGGGTAGTACTATAGTCGATCATTCCACTTTTTCGGTCTGGCGCGCTCTTGGTCATTACTGTGCCACAACCTGACCAACGAGTTATGAAACATCTGTACCCTAAATCAACAATCGGCAGTTGGCTGATCGTAATTGTTTTCTTCAGTTTATTACAAACAGTCAATGCCCAATGCCCGGCTGGCAGTTTATCGCCCGTAGCCGGTACTACTTATACCAACGGTAAGGTAGTTTGTATTTCCACCAACTTTAATGGCAACCTCAAGTTCAACAATGGCAGTAAACTGGTTATTGTGAGCGGCGGTACGTATACCGGCGATTTTGATGGCAACCCCGGATCGGAGATCGTAGTGAAAGCAGGGGGAACTTTTAAGCCCAATAATGCCAATAACCTGGCTTCTTCCATCAAGAATGAAAAGAATGGAACCGTTACCTTAGGTACCGGCGGATTGACGCTTGCCAATGGTTTCTCTGCTGAGAACTATGGCACCTTTAACTGGTTAAACAGCGCTACCCTGGGCAATCATGTGGAGGTGACCAATACGTCTTGCGGCAGAATGAGTTTTTCACAGAACCTGAGCATGCAAAATGGCAGCACGCTTAACAACAGTGGTAACCTCACGATTCAAAACCTGATCACTGATGCAGGCAGCTCTATAGACAACCGTGGCCGATTGACCGTGAATGGTGATTTTGCACCCAAGGGGTATTTTAAGAATCAATGGCAGGCGCTCTTTTTAGGCAGTAACAATAACTTCAATTCAGGCGCCGACTCTATCATTAACCTCTACACCTTCGTTGTAAAGAACAGTATTAATGGCGTGATGAATATGCGCAATGAAGGCCTTTTTTGGCTGGGCGGCGCTTTTACCCTCGGCAATGGCGGCGGCATCAAGATGGTCCGTACCAATGCCCAATTAAGAGTAAGTGGCTCTTTTTCCAATAATGGTGCTGTGAGTGGAAATGGAAAAGTGCATGTGGGAGGTGGTTTTGCCAATGGGGGTTCTTTAAATGGAAAAAGTGCTGCCGAAAAATTATCCCTCAAGCAGGCTGCAAGTGGTGTTGGTACCAATGTAAATACCCAGGTGAATGCTTCCATGGCAGCCGATGATACCACCGGTTATGCAGGTGGTGCAGGCAATCCGGATGTATCCTGCAGTATGTTGCTTCCCATGGTGGTTTCTTCTTTTAAAGGTGCCTGGTACGACAATGGGGTAAACCTGAGCTGGTATACGGTAAGTGAGATCAACGGTAAGCAGTTTGACATTGAATACAGTGCGGATGGGCTTTCTTATACAAAAGTGGGTGAAGTAGCTGCCAGGGGCAATAGCAATGAAAAGGTGAATTACCAGTATCGCTTTACCAATATTACCAGTGCTACACTTTATTTCAGGCTGATGATGGTAGACCGCGATGGACGCACAGAATATTCGAATGTGGTAATGGTGAAAACAGGTGTTAACACGAAGGTTACAACCACTGTTTATCCCAATCCTTTTGCCGACAAGCTGGACATTACAGTCACCCTGCCCAAGCCGGCACCTGTAACCGTAAAGCTGGTAGATATGAATGGCCGTGCTGTAAGAACCCAGGTGTATACTGCTCAAAGTGGCAGCAACAAGTGGACATGGACCGGCCTGTCAGGATTGAATAAAGGTTTATACCTGTTGGAAGTAACAGCCGGTGAAGAAAAATGGATGCAAAAATTAATTAGATAGTACAAGGTGGTTTAATGTTCATGGATTAATGGTGAAAGAGGTCCCATCGAAAGATGGGATTTTCTTTTTTGGTATGCGTACAAACCCGCGTTTATACTACCTGTTTGTTGCACTGGCCAATAATTTTTAAAATAATTGGGATGCCTGTATACTAATTTGATATTAATCAACGTTTATGATATCCACTGTTTTTGAAATAAGCAGTGAGGTGTGTAGAGCGCCGGAGGGATAATCATGCGGATCTGTGGGTGTTTTTTTAATGGATGATCTTACCAAACAACACTAAAGAGATTTTATAAAAGCATTGTATTAAACCTTATCCTGTGTAAACAGGTTTAGCTCTGAAACCTACGTAAAGAAGCCCGTAGCATTTGCCGCCCTTTGGCGCCCTATGCTCCGGGCTTCGCCAATTTGCGTACAGGCCACCCGGCCTGGGACCGTTATTGCTCACCCTTTTCAGCCTGTTTACGATGTTTTAATTCCATCTGGTAGTTGGGGTGCCGGTGGTAGGCTATTACGATTGACTTATGCTTACCAGTTCTGGAAGCCAAGGGGAGGCCATGTGGGGTTCATGTGAAATTGTAGTAACCTACATTGAATAGCCACTAAAAAGCCACTAATAATTGCACTGGAACCCACTAAAACAGGCCTCCACAGAGGGGGCCAGTGCAATTCGGAGTGAATACTTAGTGAATACTTAGTGAATACCCAGTGAATGACCTGTAGGTTCCATTGGGACCTGACTGGTAGTGTGAGTGCCTCAACGTTTGAATGAGGCCCGCCTTGCCGGTATATAGTCGACACTTTGCCCACTCAATTTCTACAGATTGCCTAAGCAAGGTATAAGTGCCTATTATACAATGTTTTAAGCCCTGTGTAGATTTTATGCAGGCTAAGTGCAGACTAAGTGTAGGCGATGTACCGGCAATGTATAGTACCAATTACCCACCAAATACAGAAACGTTGCCAGGCACCAGGTGTGGGCTTTTCAGTGGTCTTGCATTCTAAGGCTGCCAGGAGGCGAATAGTGGGCTGTTTTGTTTGAGCAGGGTCTTAGCGTGCGAGTATTGAGATGGCAGCGCTATGAGGCTCTAATGAGGTGCTGGTAAGGTCAGATGGCGGGGAAGTTGAAGGGTAAGTAGTGGTATTGTGTGTGATAGTCTTTGCAAGGGGATTTCCCATTGCTTCGGGACTTGTTATTATCTGAATCGTATCTCGTTCGTATTTCGTTCGGAATTCGCTTAGGCGAAAGCGCTTTATCTCCGAACAAGGCTTTGATCAGGGGCGTCTGAGAATCGTTTAAAACAGGTATCAGATACATTGAAGTGTACTGGCTAAACAACCTGGTGGTGGCGGTTTTTGGCCAGGAGGGTGGTATTAAAATGTCACTTTTTTTAATTGTTTTTAACTGAATGTGCCGGAAACTAACTGTTTGTATCAGGGGCTGTTGTTCAACCAGCGACCCTGGTTAACTTTAGGAAAAGGAATGTTATGGCACGACTTACCTCAGTACCTCCATTTACCGGCACAGTGGGGCCCGTTACGGTATACCGGATGTTTGGGCAGTATTACATACGGTCCCGCAGTTCACTCACGGGCAAGCGGGTAAAGAAAGATCCTGCTTTTCGTAAAACCATGCAGTATGCCGCCTGGCTGGCAACAGCTTCCCGTATTGCTTCGGGGGTGTATGCCATGCTATCCGTGCAACACAAAAAACTGACGCTCTACCGCAAGCTAACGGGTGAAGCCATGACCTGGCTGAGGTACCAATGGAAGGAGGAAGACATAACTGCTTATCTGTTGAAGCAGTATGGCGGTGCCAAATTGCCTGTGGAGGGGCGGGTAACGAGGTTACGGCCGGTGTATTGCCGTCGGTCAGCGTCTTCCGTAAGAAGTATTGGTCGTGGACGTCTGGTGAAGAATACACCTCGTGAGCGGATCTCTTTTGAGTTGCGGGAGTGGAGGAGGCGGGATAAGGAGTTTAGGCGGGGGAATCGGATAGAAGGGGAGAATGTTTCACAAAGTGTGTCAATATGCAGTTTAAAGTTAAAAACAATTTTATGATTTTGCTCAAAGGCCCCAAACCCTTAACCTGATTCAGGATCTCGATAATCACCTGAAAAATTGCTGTGGAAGGAGTCAATAAACCTTTAGCAATATCTGAATTATTTTTTTCTTATCGTCTGAAGTGAGCTCAGCATTCTCTCCAAAGATGTTTAATAACCTCTTTAAGTCGTGCTCGATTCCTTCTTTTCCTAACAGGTCATATGAGTATTTACCGGATTTTTTAATAAACAATTCCAAAAGAACAAACCTATCCCCATGCGCAGAGTAGCTTCCAAATGTATACAAGGTTATTCCCTTGGAACCTACTGTAAGAAATAACTCTTTTTTCTTATAATAATTACTTTCGGTTGTTGTAATCTTTTTGTTCTTTTTCTCCTTAAGGACAATACTATCTATTTCGTGGTTCTTAATTAAAAATTGCTGAATCAAGCTATCTACCTTTGTTTGAGTATATCCCCAATTGGGAATCGACAGGGCAATTATTAGAGCATATGTTACTTTCATAAATCTAGTAGGGGGAGTGGTGGCACATTTGGCCAGCTCTAGGGGCGATTGTATACCTCCTAAACTGCGCATTATATATCCTGGAATTGTAACCCACATCCAGCCCAGCCCACGCCCATCGGAGAACTCCCGTCGCTGCTCTTCTTTACCATTAAATTTATACTTGCTATACACTTTGCCTGCTTCATTGAATGATATTCACTAAGCTCTCAGTCGAGAAATTGATAATACTGTGAGCTTTAAACTAAGGGAATCGAACTGGCAGCGGAGGTGCAGTCTCTGGAAACTTATAGTATTTTGCAAAAAATAGAGTGTCCGTAATAATTTTATCGCCTAGCTTCTCCCAATAGCTAGAACCTACATTTAATCCTGTAACGGAAGATAGCTTAAAATAGCTATCCTCTACCGGATTATAAAAAACAACAAATACTTTCGACTCCTCTTCATAATACGAATCTGTGTAAGTGTACCAGGGTGTAGCCTCATCAAAAAAAACAACATTGATACTATCCTTGACTGTTATTGAAAATTTCTTTGTCGAATAGTTTTTGATTAGTGTATTTATGAAATAAGGTTTGGGGGCTGAAAATTTGGAAGAAACTATAGAATTATGCAAGAAGGAATGTGTAAGGACAAAATTTGATACCCCTAAGGATCGAGAAATTCCGCTGTCTGATATTATTTCATTATAGGCTATCTTGCTACTGTCTAGCCGGGAATGAATTGTGGCACTTCTTATTCCATTTTTCTCATAGTTATATTCTATCTGCAATGCATTCTTCTGCTTCAGGCTTCCATGAATATAAAAGTCATAAAGCAATAAAACCCGTTTAGGATTAGTATTACAGCTAAATAAAAAAATAAAAATTATTAAGGTCAGAATTCGCATATAATATTTATTTCCATGATATTTTACCCGTTTTGGGGTCTACAACTATAAGGGAACCTAAAAAATTCCAGATAGTGCTCTTTATTTGACTTTCGCTTGCAGAAAGACCAATCTCTGATGAAACGGTTTTTAATAATTGCAGGCCTTGGGTCGGCCACAATGCTGAATTATTCAACTGATTAGCATAGAATAATTTACTTGCCTCATAGTGTTCTCCATGTTGTTTCAGGTATGAGAAAATTACACCATTTGGCAAGTTTTTCTTTGTCCATTCTGACAAATGAGAATTATTTAATTGTTTATCATCGCGCCAGTCCATAGTGGTCATGTCTATATGAATAAAGCTTTCGTGGGTTATTGCCTGAACAAGATTCATTATTGTATTGTCCCCATATCCAAATCCTTTCTTTGCTAATGAAACATTAATATCTACGGCCCCGCTTTGATTTTCTTTTACTGTCGTGATACTCTTCGACTCATCAGAACCAGTCGCATACCCAATATTAATTCCTTCTTTATCATATTGACCTTGTTTATCAAATGTAACTCCAAAAACGGTCTGTCCTTTCTTCGCATATTTAGATAAAAACTTTTTCCCTTGTTTAGTTTTAGCGAATAGCTCCATGGCTTTGGCTTGGTCAGCAGTAAGAATTCCCGCAGCTATGGAATCACCATTGATGTCAACAAAAAGAATTGGATTGTTAGCTGCATATTGATAGGGATTTATTGAGTAATATTTTTCAGCAAACCTATCTATTGTATAAAAATGCCCTATCTGGGCATCATACATCCTGGCCCCGTAATCGTACCACTCCAGTCCGCTGCCATCCCTGAACTCTTTATCCTGCTTTTCCTTTCCGTTGTAGAGGTATCTGTTCCTCCCTTTCCCAAATGCCTTTGAACTGATCCCCGCCATGGGCAGTCCAAACGGATAATAGTGAGTTTCTTCCAGGATGGGGCCGGGGGTATGGCTGACGGTCAGGTTGTCGAAGTACACCGGCAAATTAGATTCATTGCTTACATACACGTAGATGTATCCATTCTTTGATATGGGAACCGGACTATTGATATAGGTATTGTGTAATTTATAACCACCGCCCGCCAGTACAGGATCGGTACCACCACTAATATACTTCAATTGTTCGTCAAAGACGAGGTAATTCACAAAGGCTTTGGCATTGTTGGCGCCGGGGCTGCTATTACTGATAAAACTAGCCAGATCGGCATTGTTGGTCCCAATACCACTCACCTGGGCCGGGGTCAATATACCCTTATTCTCGATGATAGCAGTACTACCCGTAAAAGCCGTCAGCAGTTCAGTCACGGCCAGGGTAAGCGGACTGCCTGCCCCACCACCTGGCATGGTGTAAAAGGATTCGGCCATGATCTTGACCTTATCGCCTGCCATGACTTTTAACACGATGCCAAGACCGGTTTTCTCATTGGTCAACCCGCCGTGTACCCGGTACAACTTGTTCTCAAAGCTGGCCTGGGTGGCGCCGGTAGTGGCCTTGGCTATTCTTCGTCCATTGACGATATTATAAAAGTCGTCTTCTTTCTGATAACGTGCATCCTCGACTGTAGCTGCAGGATAGCAGATGTCTTCCCTTTGCTCCGTGAGCACCATCCTTACACTACCCAGGTGATCCTTATGGAAGTAATCATACACCAGGCGGTTGGGCTGTGGGGTACATACGGAGCTATCCACCCTTACCAGCCGGATACGCCCTTCCTCATGACCGATGAACTGCAGGGTGTCATTCTGGTAGACTGACCCGTTCAGGTAAAGTGTGACTGTGGTATCCACGCCGGGTTCGTATACGGTTTTCTTCAGCTTGTTGCCCGCTGCGTCATAGAGGTATTCAACAGTACCCTTGTTGCTGCTGCCGTCTTTTTTAACGGTCACTTTGGAAGCCAGGTTCAGGTGGTTGTAGTCGATGCCATTGGCACCGTTAAATCCTACCATGTCTTTATTGAGGTCTTTGACCATATTGCCATTGGCATCGTAGGTGTAATCAATCGTACTGCCTGTCTTGGTGCCCGTCCAGCGAAAATCGCCCAGTGTGGTAGCGGGTACATTCATGTCGTCCCATACCTGTTCCAGCTGGTTGCTGTAAGGTTTGTATTTATAGCGCAGGGCATCGATGATCAGGTTATTGTTACCAGTGGTAATACCATGCTGTATCATGCTGAGGATATTCCCATTGGCATCGTACTTCATCTTGTAGCCATTGTCGGCATCAAAACCATGTACACCAAAATTGGCCTCGGTATTGGTCCAGGAACCACCTGCCACAGCTGAGGAGCGCTGGTAATAATCGGCCTTGGCAAAACGGTTCACCTCATCGTACCAAAAGTTGTACTTACGGCGCACTTCATCACCCGCCGACTTCCACACAATGGTACTGATATTGCCATTGTACTGGAAGGCCCCATCCGCACAGGAGCCGGGTGTAGCGGTACACTTATTATACCCCAGCTCAAAAGCAAAATAATTGGGTGAATACCCCGTGCCACCCTTGTCCTGCAGGTAGGGACGGTTAACACCCAACAGCCAGCCCCGTATATTGTAGTCGTAAACCAAAGAGTCCAGCGGGCCTCCTCCGGCTCCACCTGTAGGAGCCAGTCTTTTCTTCTTCAGTTGTCCCAGTGCATCGTATTGCAGTTCAGAGAGTGTTTTAAAGCTGCTCATGGCATTGCTGTTGACGGTTGTATTACTCACCTTCTTTTCGGTCTTTATGGGCCTCCCCAGGTCGTCGTAGGTTATCTGGGTGACGGTAACGGTGGTCTGGGCATTGACGCCTGCCTTCTCCGTTTTATTAATGAGGAGTAATGGCTGACCTATAAAACTGTATTGGGTAGTCTGCACATCGGTGCCGCCACTGGCATTGGTGGATTGTACCTGGATGATGCGGCCCATCTCGTCATAAAAGTTGACGCTGTACAAATACGTAGCGGTACCCAGCACCTTGGTGCGGCTGCCGGTGACAAAAGTTTTGATCTTCGGGCTTTGAATAGTGGCATTCTGAGGATAGGGATACACCTCATCCGAAGGGGTTTGCAGGTAGCTGTCGTAGGTGGTCACCCGGGTGGCACTTAAGGGATTACCATAGTTGCTGCGCCAGTTATAGTTGCCATAAAAGGTATTGGAGAGCTCTTCGTAAGTCTGCCCGGCCAGGTTGGGATAGGCAATGCTGTTGTACGCGGCGGTATAGTGGGTACCAATGCTGCTGTTGTTATTCCATAAACCCGTTGCAATGGGCCGGTTGATATCATCATACTGGGTATACAACCATTTTACCGGGCTGCCGCTGCGCATATTGGCATCCTGCAATAATACCATCCGGTCGCGGCCATCGTAAACCATGTACACTTCAGCAGCGCCAGGTAACTTCTGGATGATCCTGCGGCGTTTACCATCGTACTCATACCGGAAGCACTGTTCATTGAGGATCACGCTGCTGTTCCAGGTGGGGTTCCAGCCATTGGCCTGTAATAACTCCACACCCCGGGGCTGTATCACACAACGCAATAGTCCATATACATCATAGATATAATAAGTGCAAAGCCAGCCGGTATATCCCTTGCCGGCTCCTGTATCAGCGGCAGCAGTGTTCTGCACTTTTTTGAGCACTACCTGACCCAGGCGATTGACGAAAGTAATGACCTGTTTGTTGTTCTCATCTACAACTACATGTTTGTTCAGTTCACCGCCCTTGTTCAGGCTGTCGCACTTGTAAATGCCAAAACTACCTGGACTGCCGCCAATGGTTACCGTCCACCTGCGCACACTGTCGGCTGTGGTATTGATAAAGTATTGGTAGCCGGTGCCCTTGCCGTCATGCACCCAGTTATCGCCCGCCCCATAGGAGCGGTCCGGTCGATTTAAGGGAGAAGGTTCGTATTCGGTTTTGCCATAGTAGTAAGTTTCCCCCTGGCCATAGATGGGGCTTGTGGGATTGCTGTTGCTGTAAAACCAGTTTTGTTGCTGGAAGGGATTGGTCTTGAACAGGCCATCATTGATGGAGGCATTGCCGCCGGTGGAGTTGGCGGCAAAGGGCAGGTATTGACGTTGGACCCTGCCCCAGTCATCATACACGATGGTATTCACCAGGTCGGTGGCAGTACCGCCGGTGGGGAAAGCGCCTTGCTTCACCACGGTTTGTATGGGCCTTCCAAAACCATCGAAGTACTGAGTGGTCATGCGGGAGTGTTGCAGGGGACTATTGACGTTGAAGTTGGCGTCGGTGGTATCTGGCTTCACGGCCATCCAGCTGCGGATATAATTTTGAGAAGGGGCTGCATAAGCCGGAGGTGTTACTACCGTGGGATCCTGTGCAAGGGCAGCGGTGCCTACAAGTAAAAGCAATACGAAGATGGTAGTGAGGACATAACAAGTGCGCATAAGCAGATTGGCTTAAGTGATAAAAAATGACCTGGCTGCCTGTGGCAGCAGGGAACAGCAAACATTGATCTCAATGGATGGCCAGCGGGAATGCGGTCCCTTCAGTTTTTATCACTACGAGGAGAGAGCCGGAAAATCACCTGATGGGAGATAACCGGTACTGTGTACAATAATAATCACTTCATTCAATACCCTGAAATGAAAAGCACGTTTTAACCATTCTACGCATACTTTAACCGCTGTAGCTATAAAAAGGCACGGTTTGTTAGTTGGGATCAAGCTGTACGGAGAACTGGGCAGCAGGAAAAACAGGCAGGGAGAGGCGCCGGTACAAGGTTAGCAAGATTTATACTTCCCAACAAAGAAGTAACAGCGAAGATTGAAAAATACTACCGGTTGCAGTAATGTAGGTGCCAGCAACCTACGATTGAAAAGCGGTAAGGTGAGCTGTTGGCATTTGCTGGTGTGCGATAGGTTTTAGTCGTCGAAGTGACGGGACAATACCGGGCAGACCTGGCTTAGCAAGTAGTGCGGGCATGTAAAACGCTAATTTTCAGGAGTCAGTAGTGGTCGTCGATCCCTGGGGGGAATCCTAGTATTGTAGGTCGACTATTTTTTGTCAATTAAAAGGTCTAAGTTCGTCATGAAAAGTCCTGGTGTTCAGGCTTTTTAAACCGTCTGCCCGGCGGGCTTTAATTGTACCATGTAGGAATTGAAATAAGTATGCCTGACTACCGGCGGTTCCCGCTGGCAACGCTTTAATTGTACCATGTAGGAATTGAAATCATATCTGCCCTGCAATGGTCATATTAGGATCAGCAGCTTTAATTGTACCATGTAGGAATTGAAATAAGTATGCCTGACTACCGGCGGTTCCCGCTGGCAACGCTTTAATTGTACCATGTAGGAATTGAAATCATATCTGCCCTGCAATGGTCATATTAGGATCAGCAGCTTTAATTGTACCATGTAGGAATTGAAATGTTACAATTATAGATGGACGGGAATTTAAGGAAGATGCTTTAATTGTACCATGTAGGAATTGAAATGTTTGTATGTTTTGGACATTATAGGAGGTTTTTAGCGCTTTAATTGTACCATGTAGGAATTGAAATTAAGCAATAACAATGTCCTGGTATTTACCTGCCAAGCTTTAATTGTACCATGTAGGAATTGAAATAAAAATGTGTTGTAATTTACCAGCACGCCAACAATTGCTTTAATTGTACCATGTAGGAATTGAAATCTTACCGGAAGTCTTTCTGTCTTAATCCGTGCCTGAGCTTTAATTGTACCATGTAGGAATTGAAATTCCATAACAAAAAGATTAACCCCGCTATCCGAAAACAGCTTTAATTGTACTAAGAAGAATTGAAATATGATTGTTGTGGATTTTAGATATTTGAATGATTCTGCTTTAATTGTACCGTGAAGGAATTGAAATATATTATAAATGGCCATAGCTACCGCATCAATCTGGGCATAATTGTACCGCATCGGAATTGAAAAAATGTATCTGGCATATATTTATCTGTATGCGATCGCGCTTTAATTGTATCAATGAGGAATTGAAATTCATAAAACTCTTTGAGATGTCTGTGAAAAGTTGGCGTTTTAATTGTACCAGGAAGGAATCCATATAATGTATCGCAATCATGCGTCTTTACGTACTGGTAGCTTCCTTTAATCATATCCTGTAGCCGCCACAACGAATGAACTCATGGTGTACTTTGCAAAATGATTTGCAATAATTACCACTTGATAATTATCACAAAATGATAAGTCTTCATCCTGCTCATCGGCCCCTAAAATGTTAAAGACTTCTCAAAGTCCTATTGCCCAAGTAGCTGATTATCAAAGTTCTTAATCCTGCTTTAATGTGGAGTAGCCCTAAATGGCATGGCCATTGAATAATAGGCTGGAAGAACAGCATTATTCACTAAAAAGAACGGCTATGAAACAATCCTTCAACATCATCTTCAGGTATCCTTTCAAAGAAAAGAATATCTCGATTGAGCTAACCGGCCATGTAACGCAACATCATTCCGTACCCCATTATATAATCAGTAATATACGCTTTGCCAAACATCCCGATGGTCCCTATGACGCCTTCCCTGAAGTAAAAATTCAGCAACGGCAACTACACGGTGAAAACGTATGGGTGCACATGGACACACAGAAAGAAAGTGAACTCAGCCATATCATTGGCCAGGCCATTGATGATTACCTGGCCAACAATCCGTCCTACTAAACAGGTACTATCATCCAATACATAAAACCCGTACCGAGTTACGGAATACAAAAGCCGGAAGTCTGCATGCAACTTCCGGCTTTTTAATGCTCCTGTCATCAATTATTCATCAACCAGGTAAGAAATGATTTGAAAACTTCAGTTCGCCTTATTCTCCATATAAATAATCATCAATATTTTCCAATGCATCATCCTGTAAAAACTCCTTGCAGGTACAGTACTCACCCATGGGGCAGGAGGGAGGATCATAACTGCACAATTCAAAAGTGGTGAGGCTATTGTTATTGATCTCTGTTTTAATATCAAGTGTACTAACCATCAACTGGTATTTCTTGCTCAACGGCACATCATCGGGGATATCAGTATCCAGGTTCCAGGTAAACATCATTTTGTTGAAGGCGGCACACAACCTTTCCAATTGGGGGGTACTTAATAAATGAGCCGGCGGAAATAGCTCCTGTTGCAAACCGCAATAATAACCAAAAGTATACACTGGATCATTCTCCAGCCACCGCTCCTCCTCTTCCGGTGTATCCTCCACCAATTCAGGATATACATAATTAAGTGTGGGCTGATCAGGACGTTCGGCCTCCAGAATGTCTGACAAAAGATGTATTACATACGCTTCCATGCAGATGAGCATTTAATTAGCTCTACAATGATATACGAGAATTTCCGGTAAAGGATTTCTTGTATAACCCTCTTGAAGTAAGAAAGTTGCACGAAAATGTAAATAATACGCAAACGGGCCCCTTGGTATAATGATATTTATCATATTGGGCAACTGTAAGGAGTTTAGGCCCAACTACAAGGCCTCGGGATGGACGGAAGGTGAGCTGCAGGTGCGCTGCCGGGTAGCGTAGTCTACGGCGCCGCACCGACCGTTCAAACCCTGGTGCTACAAAGCTGTGGCACCCCGCCGTTTGCAGGAGGGCGCCTAAAATACCCGGAAAGGGTTGTTTAATAAATAGGTAAGAAGGAGACGGGTAGCCTAGCCCAGGAGTGCCTAAAACGCCTGTATAGGGTAGGGTAAGGAAAATGACCTTGGTTCCTGGGTCGGTAATATAATAGTAGGTGGCTTTAATGCTACGTGTTGCGGGAAGTGGATGCAGGAGGAGGGTAAATACAACCAGGATGCTACTGGGTTGCTTAATGAATATGGTAGGCGTGTATCTTGAAACAATGCATCAAAAAAGAGGAGCCAGCTTGCGATAGGGACAAAAAAAAGCCCCGCCTTTAAAAAAGCGGGGGTGCTCCCATTCATATGCGTTAACCATTAAACCTTATCCTATTGATGTAAATACGCATAATCGTGCCACTAAGATTTACAAAATGCAAAAAAAGTTATTATGTTAATTTTTTGTGCATTGAATACCAGTAATGCACATGCTTTTTAGAGATTTGGATTGATACGGGTATATTTTGGCCTGATACGGGATAGTGAAATAACTACTTGAAACCCGCTCCCAGTAAGGATTCCCCAATATGTGGTTTTAATTGTAGAATGGTATGTGCAATTGGTTCTAAATATACACAACGGTAGCTGCACAGTGGTTCATGCCCTCCTTCTTGTTGATCAATAAAACCAGCAAGGCATAAAAAACTTCATCACAACTGTCTTATACTATTTATAATAGTGTAATTGATTGCCCAATCCATCATCATCACCTGCATATTGTATATTATACGCTTAATTGATATGCCCGTAAACGATCAATCAGCAATGCCACAAAATAAAGAACCCCTCCTGTAAACAGGAAGGGCTCTTTTGCTTGTCATGTCAGTGTACCTATTTTATGATAGTACCTGGATGGTAGTAAGTTGGCTTACTATCTCAGGAACAACATTTCGCGGTATTTAGGCAGTGCCCAGTATTCATCAGCTACCAGCAATTCCAGCTTATCAACGCTGTAACGGATGGAATCAAAGAATGCATCCTTCACCTGGCTTTGGTAAGCGATGGCTTTGGTGCGGGTATCTGTCATCGCATTGGCTGTCTTACGGGCCAGGATCATTTTTTCTACCAGGTCGCTCACCTTGCTGATGTGCTCAGAAATTTTGGCAACGATCTGCTTTTGATTGGCATAAGCCTCTTCTTTCAGACCGATCTCTTTCAGACCCTTGATATTTTCGATCAGTGTATTCTGGTACTTGATAGCAGCAGGCAATACATGGCTGGTGCAAAGCTCACCCATGATACGGGCTTCGATCTGTACACGCTTGATGTATTTCTCCAGCTCAATTTCATGACGTGCTTCCAGCTCTACATGGCTCAATACATTGTTGTTCTCAAACAAATGCTTGGCTTTTTCGGTAATCATACCATCCAGCGCCAGTGGCGTAGTCGGGATGTTTGGTAAACCGCGTCTTTCAGCTTCATGGTGCCATTCTTCGCTGTAACCATCACCTTCAAACAGTACTTTCTCGCTCGCTACAATGTACTCGCGGATAACGTGCATGATGGCGATCTCTTTCTTTTCGCCTTTTTCGATCAGGGTATCTACATCCTTCTTGAACTGTTTCAGGGTTTCGGCCATGATACTGTTCAGGGAAGTCATTGCATTGGCACAATTGGCAGCAGAACCTACGGCGCGGAACTCAAACTTATTACCGGTGAAGGCAAAAGGAGAAGTACGGTTACGGTCGGTATTGTCCAACAGCAGTTCAGGAATGCTGCGGTGCAGGTCCAGTTTCAGGATGGCTTCATCCTGCTCATCGAATTTGCCACCTACTCTTTCTTTTACATCTGCCAGTACCTTGCTCAGGTATTGACCAATGAATACGGAAATGATCGCAGGAGGAGCCTCGTTGGCACCCAGGCGGTGATCATTACCAGCAGAAGCGATAGAAGCCCTTAAAACATCAGAATAATCATGTACTGCCTTAATGGTATTTACAAAGAAGGTCAGGAACATGAGGTTGGTCTTCGGTGTTTTACCGGGAGCCAGCAGGTTTACACCTGTATCGGTAGCCATGCTCCAGTTGTTGTGCTTACCGCTACCATTGATACCGGCAAATGGTTTTTCATGCAACAGGGCACGCAGCTTGTGACGGCGGGCAACACGGTCCATGATGTCCATCAACAGGGTATTGTGGTCAACCGCAACACTCACTTCTTCAAAAATAGGAGCGCACTCAAATTGTGCAGGCGCTACCTCATTGTGGCGTGTACGTAAAGGAATACCTAATTTGTAAGATTCTGTTTCGTAATCGCGCATGAAAGCATACACTCTTTCGGGAATAGAACCAAAATAGTGGTCTTCCAGTTGTTGACCTTTTGCAGGGGCATGACCAAATACGGTACGGCCAGCCATTACGAGGTCAGGGCGGGCATTGAACATAGCTTCGTCCATTACGAAATACTCCTGCTCCCAACCCAATGTTGCAGTTACTTTATTTACATTCTTATCGAAATAGTTACATACTTCAACAGCAGCCTTGTTCAGGGCTTCGAGAGATTTCAGCAAAGGCGCTTTGTAATCCAGGGTTTCGCCTGTGTAAGAAACGAAGATGGTAGGGATACAAAGGGTTTTACCTTCACCGATCTCCATGATAAAGGGAGGAGAGGAAGGATCCCAGGCTGTATAACCACGAGCTTCGAAAGTAGCGCGGATACCGCCGCTGGGGAATGAAGAAGCATCGGGTTCTTGTTGTATAAGTGCATCACCATCAAAGGTTTCGAGGGCACTGCCATCGCCTTTCAGGGTGAAAAATGAATCATGCTTTTCAGCAGTCGTTCCGGTAAGGGGTTGGAACCAGTGTGTATAGTGCGTAACTCCCTTAGTTTCAGCCCACTGACGAAGACCGGCAGAGATCTGATTCGCCATGGCCCTGTCAATCTTCTTACCACCCTTGATAGAGGTCAACAGGCTCTTATAAGCCTCATCACTTAAAAACTCACGAGCAGTCTTCAGTGTAAAAACATTCTCCCCAAAGTAGCCGGTAATCTTGGATGACCCTTCCACCACCGTGCCATTCGAATGCGTTAGGTCGTTGATAGCTTTAAAGCGTAATGATTCCATTTCTTAATTTTTTGCGTGTTGTGCAAATAAACAATATAATGCGTGGATAAAAAACTTTTTGGGTTCAATGTGCGTTTTTTTAAATAAAACGTGGAAAAACCCATACTCTTATTGAATGAACCGCTAGAATTTGAGGTCAAACTCCTTTAAAATTAAATATTTTTCTTTTTACTAATCTATTGTTTTTACGGCCTTTTTACCAGGACATCGGGAGCATGATAAATTGGGGTGGGAAATAGCTGCGAGCTGTGAGCTGCGAGCTACGAGCGGATACACTTTTGAGAGGTGGGGCAGGGGTAGAAGGCTTGTGGTTTAGTGGCCCCGAAAGCTTTCGGGGTGAGTGGGTCCGAAAGTTTTAGGAGTGAATGGTGCCTGGTTCTTTATATCATTTGGAACCAAATCAATACATTTGATACAATATTTGCCAATGTCCGGTATCGCAGCCCAACATAAAAGTTGTATAGCCTTCGTTTCCAACAGCGCCTGGTCGGTGTACAATTTCCGGCTCGATGTCATCAATAACCTCCTGGGCCAGGGATATGAGGTATTGGTTTTAGCTCCCGACGACCGTTATTCGGCCCTGCTTCGTGAAAATGGCTGCCAGTTTGTTCCCCTCCATTTCGACAACAAAACGAAAAACCCCTTCCACGACCTGTCATTTTACTGGCAATTAAAACGGCTCTACCGCAAGCACAAGCCCAACTTCATTTTCCATTATGTAGCCAAGCCCAATATTTATGGTTCACTGGCTGCCGCTGCCAATGGCATTCCTTCGGTAGCGGTGATCACAGGACTTGGATATGCTTTTGCCCGTACCAACTGGCTTTACCAGTTAGTGCGCTTATTGTATAAACAATCACTGCGCAAAGCACAGGAGGTATGGTTTCTGAACAATGAAGACGCCCGCATATTTATAGATGAGAAGATCGTTAACATCGAAAAAGTAAAAGTGCTGCCGGGTGAAGGCATCAATACCAGTTATTTTGCACCTATCAGAAGCTCACGGCAGGCAGGGCATACTTTTACCTTTCTCATGAGTACGCGTTTACTCCGGAGTAAGGGCATTGGTCTATATGTTGATGCAGCCCGCATATTAAAAAAGAAGAATTACGATGTACGGTTTGAATTGATCGGTTTTTTTGAGAACCACCACCCGGATTCCATTACGCAGGAGGAGCTGAGCCGGTGGGAAAAAGAAGGACTGATTCATTACGGCGGTTTTGCCAATGATGTACGCCCCTTTCTTGCCAAAGCCGATTGTTTTGTGTTCCCCTCCTTTTATAATGAAGGTATTCCACGCTGCCTGATGGAGGCTGCCGCCATGGAACTGCCTGTTATTACTTCTATGAACAGGGGATGCAAGGAGGTGGTACTCAATAATTCTACAGGTTATATCTGCAACCGGCATGATCCCTTTGACCTGGCCGATAAGATGGAGAAAATGATCAACCTCCCCCTCGAAGAACGTCAGCGAATGGGAAAAAATGGCCGCTCGCATGTGATGCGGAAATTTGCTATTGAAGCTATTATCGACGAATACACGGATACCCTCCAGCAAGACCTGCCCGATTGATCAGTTACCCTCACCAGTTTACTGCCTGGCGGTAAACGGCAGCACATCCGGAAACCGGGTGCTCAAAAACTCCAATACGCCCGACTGCCTCAATTGCTGCTCCCAGGTCCAGGAGCTCATATCTGGAAATTGAAAGGGGAATTGCTCCAATACCTGCATGGTAAAATTGGAAAAATCGGGTGCAAAGTAAAAAAAGCGACCTCCATATTGTTGCTCGAACGAGCGTACCCAGGCAAGATCGCTAGTAAGGATGGGGATGCGACAGGCTGCATATTCCAGTAGCTTGGTGACGGTTTGATGGTTATGGGGCTCAATATCAGGCTTATAGTTAATGGCAAAACGGGCTTTTTGTAAATATTGTCCTACTTCCTCCTGCTTTACGGGCCCTTTGAACAGGATATTGGAATGGCCCTGGTACTGCCGGGCCAGTTGTTGGTAATTCATGCTCAGCACAAGGATATTGTGAGCGGCCATGGAAGCACTGGGCAGAAACTGGTCGAGGATGGTGTGAAACCGGATATCCCTGGTAACCGAGCCACAGTAAATAAAATCATATTCCTTCCCGGGAGCCTGTTGGGCGCCTTGCAATAGGCCCCCGGTGATGCCCATATCGCGAAAGCCAGCGGGCACCCCGTCGCGAAACTTAAATTGCTGCTGTACATATTCATTCAGGAATAACCTGAAGTCAGGCCGCACATTATAATGCCGTTTTATCCGGTCTTTCAGCCGCCGGAGCGGTGGGAGGGAGGAAGAGGAATATTCATGGATCTTAACAATGCCTGGCCTTCTTGCAGTATGATCTACACCCATAAAAAACCACTCCACCTGGGGGGTAAGCAATTCCACTTCTTTTTTGGTTACCAACACACAGTTGATCCCAAATTGGCTGAAGAATTGTGAACAGGCATCTACCTCAGTTTCAGGTAGAAAGGCCCTGTTATCGTGTACAAAAGCAATAGTCATAGGTTGATAAAAGGGATAAATTTATAAATAAGATTGCATAGGGGTTCGTACTTTTGCGCTTCTTCCGGCGGGGCTGGTAAATTTTAAACAGGAAATTCATTCCCCGCACGAAAATTTTATACATTATCATGGAAATTACAGTTAAAACGGCGCAGCAATTACGCCTCACTCCCGATGAATTTGAGCTCATTAAACAAAAACTTGGCCGCACTCCCAACTTCAACGAACTCTGTGCCTTCAGTGGCATGTGGAGCGAACACTGTAGCTATAAGAACTCCATTAAATGGTTAAAAACCCTGCCCCGCGATGGTGCGAAGATGCTGGTAAAAGCCGGCGAAGAAAATGCCGGTCTGATGGACATTGGCGATGGTTATGGGGTCGTATTTAAAATTGAATCACACAATCACCCCTCCGCCATTGAGCCCTTCCAGGGCGCTGCTACCGGCGTAGGTGGTATTCACCGCGATATTTTTACCATGGGCGCCCGTCCCGTGGCTTCTCTCAACTCCCTTCGTTTTGGTAACCTGAAGGATGCCAAAACGCAACACCTGTTATCGGGTGTTGTACACGGCATTGGCCATTATGGCAACTGCTTTGGTGTTCCAACTGTGGGTGGCGAAATTTATTTTGAAGGCCGTTACCATACCAATCCCCTTGTGAATGCGATGAGCGTAGGGATCGTGAAGAATGGGGAGACGGTTTCTGCCACTGCTGCAGGTATTGGCAATCCTGTATTCTTTGTAGGTTCTGCTACCGGTAAGGATGGTATTGGCGGTGCTTCTTTTGCATCAGCTGATATTACTGCTGAAAGTACACAGGAGCTCCCGGCTGTTCAGGTGGGTGATCCTTTCCAGGAGAAAAAGCTGCTGGAAGCCTGCCTGGAAGTGATCCAAACGGGTGCTGTAGTAGGTATGCAGGATATGGGTGCAGCCGGTATTATTTGTTCTACTGCCGAGATGAGTGCCAAAGGTGGTGTAGGTATGCGCATCGACCTGGATAAAGTGCCCACGCGCCAGGCCAATATGAAAACCTGGGAACTGTTGCTGAGTGAAAGCCAGGAGCGTATGCTGATGGTAGTAGAGAAAGGAAAAGAAGAAGCTGTTAAGAAAGTATTTGAAAAATGGGACCTCCCTTGCTCCAACATCGGTGAAGTAACCGGCGATGGTCTCCTGAAGTTTTATATGCATGGTGAACTGGAAGCGGAACTGCCTGCCGAAGAATTGGTACTGGGCGGTGGCGCTCCCCAATACACCCGGGAATACAAGGAACCTGCTTACCTGAAAAAGATCAATGCGTTTGATCCTGCTGCTATAAGCGTGCCTGCCGACCTCAAAGCGGTGGCAGAAGAGCTGGTAGCTGTTCCCAATATTGCTTCCAAACGTTGGGTGTATGTTCAATACGATAGCATGGTGGGTGCAGGCAATGCCTCTACCAACCAACCCAGTGATGCAGCCATTGTAATAGGCAAACCTACTGGTAAGGGCCTGGCCTTAACCACGGATTGTAACAGCCGTTATGTATTTGCCGATCCTTATAAAGGAGCGATGATAGCGGTGGCCGAAGCTGCCCGGAATATTGTGTGCAGTGGCGGTCAGCCCCTGGGTGTTACCAACTGCCTCAACTTTGGTAATCCATACGATCCTGAAGTATACTACCAGTTTGTACATGCTATTAAGGGTATGGGTGATGCCTGCCGCAAGTTTGACACACCAGTAACAGGTGGTAACGTGAGCTTTTACAATCAGAATCCTGATGGGGCGGTATATCCTACACCGACCATCGGTATGGTGGGATTGCTGGATAGTGTGAATGATAAAATGACGATGTATTTCAAAGAAGAAGGCGATGTGGTATTCCTGGTAGGAAAGGCCCTTGGGGATATCAATTCTTCTGAATACCTGCATAAAATAAAAGGGGTGGAACACAGCCCTGCACCTCACTTCGACCTGGAAGAGGAGTTTGCACTGCAACAAAAAGTTGCGGAACTTATCAAGGCAGGTGCTATTGAATCGGCCCATGATGTAAGTGAAGGTGGTTTGTTTATTACCCTGTTGGAATCTTCTTTCCATAAGAACCTGGGTGTTGATGTGGTGGCCTCTGACAGCGATATCCGTAAGGATGGATTCTGGTTTGGCGAAGCGCAAAGCAGGGTAGTGGTGAGTGTGAAGCCTGCTAAAGTTGCGGCTTTCCGTAAACTGTTGGGGGATCATCCTTTTGAAGAGCTGGGTTTTGTTACCAATGGTGCTATTGAAATTGATGGCATGAACTGGGGTAATGTCCTAAGCTGGAAAGAAAAGTACGATACGGCCATCGAAAACCTGCTGGCAGGTACAGCTTCTGAGCAGGCTTTGAGTGCGTTGTAGCGTACAAGCTGCGAGTGAATTCGATTAAATAGTATTATCATACGGATTGCCCTACGGGGCAATCCTAATTAATAAAGTATGAATAAAGACGGTAGGATTGTTGTAACAGGGGCCGCAGGATTCATCGGCAGTTGCCTGGCAGGCTTCTTAAATGAACATGGATTCAATAACCTGATCCTGGTGGATGAGTTTAGCAGGATTGATAAAGTGCCCAACCTGGAAAGCAAAAGCTTTACAGCGAAAGTAGAGCGTGATCATTTCTTTGAATGGCTGGATAAGCAAACTACACCGGTTGATTTCATTTTTCATATAGGCGCCCGTACAGATACCACTGAATTTGATTACTCAGTACATCAAAAGCTCAACGTAGAATATTCACAGCGGGTATGGAACTATTGTGTGCAACACCAGGTGCCGGTGGTCTATGCCTCTTCTGCAGCTACTTATGGCGCTGGTGAATTGGGTTATGATGATAACCATGAAGTACCTTATCAGTTAAAGCCTTTAAATCCCTATGGTGTTTCGAAGAATGAATTTGATAAATGGGCTTTGCAGCAGCCGGCACAACCTCCCTTCTGGGCGGGCCTGAAATTCTTCAATGTATATGGTCCTAATGAATACCACAAGGGCCGTATGGCCAGTGTAATATGGCATAGCTTTAACCAGATCGGTAAAGATGGACTGGTGAAACTGTTCAAATCGCACCGGCCCGATTATAAGGATGGTCAGCAATTGCGTGATTTTGTATATGTGAAAGATGTGCTCAGTGTTTGCTTTTGGCTGATGGAGCAATATGGTGCAGGCAAATCGAATGTAGGCAATGGACTGTATAACCTGGGCACAGGTAAGGCACGGAGTTTTGATGACCTGGTGAAGGCTACGTTTGCGGGCCTCGATAAAGGGGCCAATATCCAGTATATTGATATGCCCGAAGATATACGGGATAAGTACCAGTATTTTACGGAAGCCAATATGCAAAAGCTCATTGATGCTGGTTATTCCAAACCATTTTACTCATTGGAAGCCGGGGTAGATGACTATGTGAGAAACTACCTGGCAGTTGGGAAATACTATTAAACGTTATCCATGAACAATAAAATTGCCATCATAGGCGGGGGGAACCTGGGTACTGCGATTGCAGAAGGATTGATCAACAGCGGCTTTTCAAAACCCGAACATATACTCATTACCAAGCGCAATGTAAAAACCTTGCAGGCACTGGAGCAGCGGGGGGTATTGGTAGGTGATGACAATGCAGAAGCGGTGGGATTTGCCAACCTGGTGATACTGGCGGTGAAACCCTTCCAGGTAAATGAGGTGTTGGGCAAGTTGAAAGATTCACTCGATCCTGCCAAACATGTACTGATCTCGGTAGTAACGGGCATCACCATTGAGCACCTGCTGAAAGCAGTTGGGAAGAAGATCCCTATTATCAGGGCCATGCCCAATACGGCGATTGCCATCCAGGAAAGCATGACCTGCCTGGCTGCCCATGAAGTGAGTAAGGAGCAGGTGAGTTATACAGAAGACCTTTTTAACCAATTGGGCAGGGTGGTATGGATTGATGAAAAGCTGATGGATGCGGCCACTGTGTTGGGTGCTTGCGGCACAGCCTATGCCATGCGGTATATCCGCGCCAATATACAGGGCGGTATTGAAATTGGTTTTGATGCAGCCACTGCCACACTCATTGCTGCTCAAACCGTGAAGGGCGCAGCAGAATTGTTATTGAAGAAAGGAACACACCCCGAACAGGAGATTGATAAAGTAACGACCCCCAAAGGTTGTACCATTGCCGGTCTCAATGAAATGGAGCACCAGGGTTTCAGTTCATCGCTGATCAAAGGTATCGTTGCCAGCTACGATAAGATAGCCAAAGACTAATCAATAGAACTTCCCGTTCTCTACATCTACCTGGAAGGCCCGCAGGTTGACCAGTCGTTTTTCGTATTGAGAAAATTCTGCCATTCCGGCCGAGGCCAACATCAATGGTAAGCCTGCTCCGGGAATCATAGGCATACGAAAGGCCCTGAATTCCAGTGCCGCCGTGCCATAAAACTCCCAGGTTTTTTCCTGGTTGTATAAAGGAAAGAAATTAGATCCCATCCTGATAAATACTGTTTCTCCATCACTGAAACCCCATACATTCCGCTTGGGATAGAGGCTTCCATCGGCTTCCTTTACGTAGATAATATCTGCCAGTGATTCAAACTTGACCTCAAAATCGGTAGCGGAAGGAGTGCTGTTCTTAAACTCCAGGTACGAAAGGTATACTCCTTTGGCTGGCTTGGGTATGGCAGTGGAATTGGTATAAAGGTTATTAAATGCATCGACCTGGGCCTGGTTCAAACTTCTTTTGTGTTGAAGCCTGGCAAAATCAGTTCTGCCAAGTATACCCAGGCTGTTTAAAAGCGTTGCACTGATGAATCCACCAGAGGTATAGCTGTTGGTTTTCCGGGCATAGATCACCGAATCAAAACGGTGGATAGGGTAGTAAACGCCATTTGAATGCAGGTACATTTCCGTCTTCAGGTACAGCCAGGCATTCCGTACATGGGTATTGTGCAGGTTGAGTTCGGTAGAATCAAATTCAGATAACCACAGCTTTTTTATGTAGATCACCAGTTGGTTATTGGAGCCAGGAGTTAAATTATTCCGGAAATGATCTGAGAGGAAAGTGGTCAGCTCATCTGCCGTGTTGGTTCCAAAGCGGTATTTATAGGAATGTTTGTCCTTGGTAGAACGGTAAAAGCCCAGCTTGGTGGTATCGGGACGGATATCGCGTATCTCAATCGTTGAAAAAGGAAGCAATAATCCGGCATCATTGGCAGCAGCCACAGGATAGATGACCTTATACCTGCTTTTATTGGAAGGGGAGAGTGCTGTTGATACTTTGCTTTGAGCGATGGTGCTGGTGAAAGCCAGCAAAAAAGCGACGATGATAAATACACACCTGTTCATGCGTAATGATTATGCAGTTGTTGAAAATGAGTGGAGGCCCATTCACAGGTTATGATTTTGAAATAATAGCGGGAGTAATTGATCAACAATAGACGGGTGGAACACCCAGGTAATTATCGCAGGATATCAGGCCCCTCAAAATACAAAAACTATTGAAAAATCCTAGCTCAAGGGGTTAAATATAATACGCAGGCCTGATACCAGTGGTATTCTGCAAATAGGACCCATAAGCGCCATTTGTTATTCGTAAAAATAACTGCGACAGCTGCGTATTCATACGAAAATGTCAATAAAACCCGTGTCATAGCTTGCATATGAAATAAATATTACCTTCCTTCGTTTAAGAATTACTTTAATTCCCAGATCCAATTTTACTATGAAAAGTGAGAGGTTTACTTTATTCATCTTACTGGTTGAAATCGTGGCAATAAGTGTTTTGCATTCGGCTAAAACCGGTCAGCCCGCACCAACAATAACCAAAACTACTGTTACGGCAGAGAAGCAAAAGCCTGTACAGAAAAGCACCTGGCAATGGAGTAATAATTTTACACTCATACGGCTCAAATAAGCAGCTTGCCAGCTCTGACAGGGCAGACTGTAGCCGGTAAATAGCCCTCCAAAACCGGCAAGAGCCAGCCATACCTGGCGGCTTAGACCTGCTGCCTTCTCCCCCTGTATTCCAAGTTTTTCCACATTACCATTTTGTGATTTTTATCAGCCGGAAAAATGCTGTATCTTTGCATGACCTTCAGGAAATATTATCCCCCTATTGTGGTTTTCCGCTGGTCATAACCGGACTGGTTCAATAATCAAGCAAAAAGTAGTACGCCAGATATACAGACATCGAAGTTAACCCTGCCATTCCTTTTGTCAGGGACCATCAGCGATGTATGTGTGGCTTATTGTTTTGTACCTGTCCTATAACCGGATTAACAGCATAACATTTGTAAACTGATTTAACCATATATTATGGCCAAGTACATATTTGTTACAGGAGGCGTAACTTCTTCATTAGGTAAAGGGATCATTGCCGCGTCATTAGCCAAGCTATTACAGGCAAGGGGTTTAAGGGTCACCATTCAGAAATTTGATCCCTATATTAACGTTGACCCCGGTACCTTGAATCCCTATGAGCATGGGGAGTGTTATGTAACGGAGGATGGAGCTGAGACCGACCTGGATCTGGGTCACTATGAGCGTTTCCTGAACATCTTTACCACACAGGCCAACAATGTTACTACAGGCCGTATCTATCAAACAGTTATCAATAAGGAAAGGGAAGGTGCCTTCCTGGGTAAAACAGTACAGGTAATCCCACATATTACCGATGAGATCAAGCGTAGAATGTTGCTGCTGGGCAAAAACAATGAATACGATGTGATCATTACGGAATTGGGAGGTACAGTAGGTGATATTGAAAGTTTACCCTTTATTGAAGCCTTGCGTCAGTTGCAATGGGAGCTGCCAGAAGAAGATACGGTGGTGGTACACCTAACGCTGATCCCTTATTTGAAGGCAGCTAAAGAATTGAAAACCAAGCCTACACAGCACAGTGTGAAAATGCTGAGCCAGGAAGGTGTTCACCCGGATATTATTGTTTGCAGAACTGAAAGGCCGCTTTCGCCCGATCTGCGCCGCAAAATAGCCCTGTTCTGTAATGTTAAGCAGGAAGCTGTGATAGAGGCAGCCGATGCCCCCACTATTTACGAAGTGCCGCTGGCCATGATGCGTGAAAAGTTGGACCTGATCTGCATGAAAAAATTGCACCTCACGCTGCCCAATGAACCCGATCTCCATCGCTGGAAAGAGTTCCTTGATAAATTAAAATATCCCAAGAGCCAGGTTACTATTGGCTTGATTGGTAAATATATTGAGCTGCAGGATGCCTATAAATCCATCCTCGAAGCATTTGTACATGCCGGCGCCATCAATGAATGTAAGGTGCAGGTAGTCAATGTACACAGTGAATTCATTACGGATGATAATGTGGCCGAAAAATTGGCCAACCTGGATGGTTTGCTGGTAGCGCCTGGTTTTGGACACCGTGGGGTGGAAGGCAAGATCATTGCTGTTAAGTATGCCCGCGAAAACAGCCTGCCCTTCTTTGGTATTTGCCTGGGTATGCAGATGTCGGTCATTGAATTTGCCCGCGATATCCTGGGATTACCCAAGGCTCATTCAACTGAAATGGACCTTCATACACCTGATCCGGTGATTGACCTGATGGAGGAACAAAAGAAGATCACGGCCAAGGGCGGTACCATGCGTCTTGGTTCGTATACCTGCCAAACACTGGAGGGTACGCTGGCACGTCGGATCTATGGCAAAGAGATGATCACAGAGCGTCATAGACATCGCTGGGAGTTTAATAATCAATATCTTACGCGTTTTGAAGAAGCCGGTATGGTAGCCAGTGGCAAGAACCCCGAAAGTGGGCTGGTAGAGATCGTGGAACTGCCCAAACATCCTTTCTTTATTGGTGTTCAGTACCATCCGGAGTTGAAAAGCACGGTGGAGAACCCACACCCTTTATTTGTACATTTCATTAAAGCAGCCAAAGAATACGCAGATCAGAAAAGTGCGGTAAAAAACCCTTTGCTGCAAAGTGAAATGATCTAAATATGATTTCCCGTTACCGGGTTTACCGGTAACTGTGAACGGCACGTTGAGGAATAGCTGCCCGCTATTTCGCAACGTGCCGTAATATTTTAGCCCTGGCGGCGACTTATTACCAGGCTGTTAACCTTTCTGGTAACCAGTTTCATTGAACCATAAACCCATTCCCGGCAACCAGAAACCCCTATCTTTGCACCTCCTCTAAATTTTGTACTAATGAACATGGATCGCAATACGATCATTGGTTTTGTATTACTGGCGGGATTACTCTTTGTTTACTTGTTTATTTCAACTAAGAATTCCCATGAATTAGCTGGGCAACGCCAACATATTGAAGACTCTATAGCCCGTGTAAAAAGGGCGTATGATTCTGTGGCTGCGATAGCCCAGAAGGATACCACCCTTAAAGCTGTTTTGGGTAGTGATAGCAATATCCTCCGGAAACAAGGCGTGGAAAACCTCGTGACAGTAGAAAATGAAGTTGTTAAGATCTCCTTCAGTAATAAAGGTGGTCAGCCAGGTAAAGTGCAACTCAAGCACTATAAATCAAACGACAGCAACCTGGTTACTTTGAATGGTACTTCGTTTGACAAGATAGCTTATGCAGTCAATGCTGCGTCGGGCCAACCCATGCAGATCACCGATCTTTATTTTGATGGTGGAGAGGTGGTGAAGAATGCCGACAATAGTCAAACGATCAGCTATAGGATGCCGCTGCCCAATGGTACACTGGTACATAAGTTTACTGTACGTCCCAATGATTACCTCATTGATTGGAATGTACAATTGGCAGGCGCTGATAAGCTGCTTTCACAAGGTGCTTTCAATATTACCTGGCAAAATCAGCCTGTTCAGCACGAAAGTGATGTGAAGTACGAACGCCTGCAGTCGAATATCTGCTATTACTCTGATAATGACTTTGATTATATCATGTCAAAAACAGAAAAGAAGTTAGAAAAGCAGGTGCAATGGGTAGCTGTATCACAACAGTTCTTCAATACAACACTGGTAGCTAAAAATGGCTTTACATCCGGTGACATCCGGTGGTCGAGACATGCTGATAGCACCCATAAGATCGCTGATGTGACTACCTCGCTGCAGGCAAAACTGCCCCTGGGCGCTGATGCACTGGTTCCCCTGCAATTGTATTTTGGCCCCAATGATTACAAGATATTGAGAAACCAGCCGGTGGCTGAGATGGATAAGATCATCAACCTGGGTAGGGACATGTATGCGTTTGTGCGCCCCATCAACAAGTACATCGTAATGCCGGTGTTTAACTTCTTCAATAGTTTTGTGGGCAGCATGGGTATTGTAATTCTCTTGCTGACGCTCTTTATCAGGTTGGCTACTTCTCCGCTGATGTACCCTGGTTACCTGACCAGCGCCAAGATGAAGATCTTGAAGCCCGACCTGGCCAAGTTGAAAGAGAAATATCCCGACCAGCAGCAGTTTGCCATGGAGCAAATGAAATTTATGCGTGAGGCCGGTGTTAACCAGTTTGCAGGTTGTTTACCCAGCTTATTACAGATCCCCATCTTCTTTGCGCTGTATAGCTTCTTCAACTCCAATATCTCATTGCGTGGTGAAGAATTCCTGTGGGCCAAGAACCTGGCATCGTATGATGTATTGTTCCAGTTTCCTTTTGAGATCTGGGGATTGGGCAGTCATATCTCCTTATTTACCCTTACAGCGGTAATAACGAGCTTCCTGATCTCTTTTTACAATATGGCATCTACACCCGATCAGGGCAACCCAGCGTTGAAATACATGCCCTATATATTCCCTTTCATCCTGTTGTTTGTGTTCAATAAATTACCGGCTGCCCTGACCTGGTATTATACCGTGTCGAATATCATTACCCTGGTCCTCCAGTTTGTGATACAGCATTATATCATTAACCACGATAAACTGGTAGCGAAGATTGAACTAGCCCGGAAAAAGCCCAAAACAAAGTCCAAATGGGCCGAACGCCTGGAGCAAATGCAGGAACAACAAAAGAAAATGCAGGAAGCGAAGGCAAAGCAGGGTGGGAAGAAGTAGTTGACAGATTGATAAGTTAACTGGTTAAAAAGAATAGAAATATTGTTCAACATATATAACCGGCTGGTACTTTCCAGCCGGTTTTTTTATGGCAGGATTTACCCTCTTTTCAACCAATTACCCCGTCAACTTTTCGACTTTTTATACTTTCCCGCAAAGTATTTCGTTAAAAATCAAGCCAATAGTATCTTAAATTGGCCAGTTGTTGGTATTTTAGGCAACGGTTCTGATTACTTATCTCGTCTATAAGACAACTCATCAACCCGGGTTAACATGAAAAAATATATCGGTCTCTTCACGCTGAACCTGTTCCTGCTGCTATCGGCGGTGGGGCAGAAGAAAGTTTCTGAGCTGACCCTCGTATATGATGCTTCTATTTCGTCGGGCAGTACAGAGCCCAAAATGGCGGATGCGCTGGATGGCGCCACTACTACCGTTTACCTGAAAGGGCCCATGAGCCGTACAGAAATGGTAAGTGCGCTTTTTTCTTCTACTACGATCCATGATTCCAAAGCTGGTACAGCGGTGGTTTTGAGGGAAGTAAGTGGTCAGAAATTACTGATCAGGATGTCGCCCGATAATTGGGCGGAGAAGAATAAAAGGTACATCGGCATGACCTTTACTGATACGAAGGAGACTAAAGTAATTGCAGGTTATAACTGTATTAAGGCGGTAGCCAAACTGGCCGATGGAACCACCTTTACGGTATACTATACAGCTGATATCATCCCCGAAAATAAGGATTACGACTCCCAGTTCAAGAACCTCAATGGTTTACCCCTGGAATATGAACTGGTACAAGGTAAACTCACCATTAAATACACCGTTTCGAAGATCAATTTGAATCCGGTGCCCGCCTCCAGGTTCGATATACCCAAAAGTGGCTATCGCGAGCTGACTTACGAAGAAAGCAGGAAGATGAATTAACCGGAATTTAATGATCTTTTAATGTATAAAGCTTACTTATGAAGCTTTATTTTAAGGTCTAACAGGTTGAGATTGGTTTTGAACGTCGGTTTAGCGTTCATCTTTACCTGCTGTGGCAATATGTAAACTGTATTGCCTTTTTGGTAGGTAACTACCGTGTTGTAGGTAACGAAATTACGCGTCCGTTCACTGCTGAGGATATGACTTCCTGTGTAGGAAGGACCGGCTTTCAATGTGAAGCCATTGGTCGTTCTAATTGGTGTGTAGATGGGCTTTAGCGGCGCCTCTGACTTCTTTTTACCTCCACCGCTGCTGGCTACAGCAGCAAGTGCAACCGCCCCAATCATCGCACAACTGATGAGGGTCTTTTTAAGCATGTGGGTAAATTTAAAAGTAGAGTTTGCCTTCATAACTAACGCAAAAATATTGAAAAAATTTTAGAAACCTTTAACCGATTGTCACAAAGTTTAGTATCTCTTTAACGATTAAGGATGCCTAAATGTTACAGATTCCATAAAACTGACACCCCTTTTTTAACAAATGTTGCATGGCTTTTTTAAAATACTCAAAATCAACCCTTTTGCCTGGCACTTATTAACATGCTGTCAATAAGAAAAAATTGGTATGCATCTATGAAAAAGCTATTTTACATAAACCTTTACTTAATTACATGAGAGACAATCCATCACGCAATGACAACGAGGAGCTCAAGGAGTTAGTGAAGCAGTTTCAGAACTTAAAATCTGGCCGCAGCCACTCCTTCCTGGATGAAGAGGCCTTTGAGCGCATAATAGATTATTTTGATGACCGGGAAGACCTGCAGCAGGCGCTGGAGGCCGCTGAATTGGGTATTGAGCAATACCCGTATTCGGCCATGCTACTCATTAAAAAGGCCGATCTGCTGATCGCTACACGGCATTACCATGAGGCCCTAAGGATCTTGCAACACGCGGAATTGCTGGATAGCAATGATATCAACCTGTATATACTCAAAACAGACGCTTACCTGGCGCTTGATCAACAGGAAAAAGCGGTAGAGCTACTGGAAAATGCGCTGCAGCTTTTTGAAGGGCAGGAGCGCATTGAGCTGCTATTTGAGTTGGCCGATGTATACGACGATTACGAGGAGTTTGATAAAATATTCGACTGTCTGAAGCTGATCCTGGAGCAGGAGCCCAATAATGAGGAAGCTCTGTACAAGATCTGTTTCTGGACAGATTTTACAGGGCGTAATGAAGAAAGCATCCGGCTGCACCAGCAGATCATTGAGGAATACCCCTACAGTGAGCTGGCCTGGTTTAACCTGGCTGCTGCCTACCAGGGCTTAAAGCTCTATGAAAAAGCCATTGACGCCTATAAATATGCGATTGTAATCGATGAGAAGTTCGATTATGCATACCGCAATATGGGGGATGCCTATATCAGGATGCGCAAGTACAAAGATGCCATTGAAGTACTGGAAAAGGTACTGGAGCTTTCCAGGCCCGAAGATGTGATCTATGAGGCGATAGGACATTGTTATGACCGGATGAAGAACTTTGCGCAGGCCCGGTTCTATTACCGCAAGGCCTCCCACCTCAATGTAGAAGACAGCAAGCTGCATTATAAAGTAGCCTGTACGTATATCAATGAAGCGCAATGGAGTACTGCCATCAAGCACCTGGAAACAGCCTTGCAGATACATCGCATGCAGCCAGAATACAATATGGCGATGGGTGAATGTAAAATGCAGCTGGGTGAGTACAAAGAAGCGATCCAATATTTCTCTAACGTGGTGCGTCAGCGGCCCCGTAATATATCCAGTTGGGAGGCACTGATCAGGTGTCTTTACAATGGCGAGTTTTATGAGGAGGCGCTCGAACAAGTAAAAGCGGCCATCAAAATGACAGAGGGAAAACCTTTGTTCCTTTTCTACCTGGCTGGCGTATACTTTGCCCTGGGAAAGGTGAAAGAAGCTTTGCTACAATTGGAAAATGCCATGAATGTGGCGCCCAAGATGGTAAAGAAACTGGTTCAGCTTAATCCTGCTATCCTGCAACACCAAATGGTGGTGGATGTAGTGGCGCGCTATAAGAAAAACAAGCCCCAATAGGATCAGCAAAACCTGCTTGTTTTTCTACAATTGTTCCCACAGTTTGAGGTAAACCGATGCAATTTTCAAAAGGTTAAAGCATTTTAACCTTTGCGGGATAGTTGCTACCCCAGTGGCATCAACTACGTCCCATACGTCTTTTATCTAATATTCTGTCTATGACCTCTTGCATCATTTTTCTTTTTTCTTCCCTATTTTTGCGGCGGCTATAGAAATCGTAATAGTAAAATCCAGCGAATGAATTTCAACCTCACACAGATTCCTGATAGAAACCTTAAGCCTCGTACCAATGGTATTACAATGGTAATGGACAAAGGGCTGAGTATACCTGAAGTACATAATTTCATGAGTGTATCGGGCCCCCATGTGGATATTGTAAAGCTGGGATTTGGTACCTCCTTCGTTACTCCCAACCTGCGTGAAAAAATACAAGTGTATCAGTCCTATAATGTACCCATCTATTTTGGCGGTACTTTATTTGAAGCTTTCCTTGTCAGAAACCAGCTTAATGATTACATCGCCGTTTGTAAAGACTATGGTATTGAATACATAGAAGTAAGTGATGGATCCATTACCATCCCCCATGCTGAGAAGTGCGGCTATATTGAAAAATTGACCAAACATGCCACCATTCTTAGTGAGGTTGGAAGCAAAGATGCTGCTCATATTATTCCCCCCTATAAGTGGATTGAACTGATGCGGGCTGAACTGAATGCTGGTGCTACTTACGTAATTGCCGAAGCCCGTGAGGCCGGTAATGTGGGTATTTACCGTGGTAGTGGTGAAGTACGGGAAGGGCTGGTACAGGAGATCCTTACACAAATACCCGGTGAAAAGATACTTTGGGAAGCGCCCCAAAAAGCACAACAGCTTTATTTTATCGAGTTGCTGGGATGCAATGTAAACCTGGGTAATATAGCTCCCACAGAAATGATCTCCCTAGAAGCCATGCGTATTGGCCTGCGGGGTGATACCTTCAGTCTATTCCTCAATAAAGAAGAAGCATAATGAGACATTTTGGGCTGATCGGTTACCCGTTGAGCCATTCTTTTTCCCAGAAATTCTTTACAGACAAGTTCAGGGAAGAACATATCGCCGACTGCGTGTATGAGAATTTTTCCCTGGAGAACATAGATGCGTTGGGTGCTGTGCTGGAAACGCACCCACACCTGGCTGGACTTAATGTTACCATTCCTTATAAAGAGAAAGTAATACCCTGGCTGCATCATCAAAGCGATGTAGTAAAGAAGATCGGAGCCTGTAATTGCATCAAGTTTGTTAATGGCGAATTGCATGGTTACAATACGGATGTAACGGGTTTTGAAAGCTCCCTGCGCCCGCTGTTGGAATCGCATCACCAGAAAGCGCTTGTATTGGGTACGGGCGGCGCCGCCAAAGCCATTCATTTTGTATTGGAGAAACTGGGCATCATTTTCCTGGAAGTATCGCGCAATCCTGTTTCCGGCCGGCAGATCAGTTATGAGCAATTAACGCCTGCTGTGCTGGAAAATCATACACTCCTGATCAATACCACACCGGTAGGCATGTACCCCAATGTGGACGAGTGCCCGCCCTTGCCTTATGAAGCGCTTACATCCCGGCATTACCTGTTTGACCTGGTATACAATCCTGCAACCACGCTATTTCTTCAAAAAGGTGCAGCGCAGGGGGCTGTTATTAAAAACGGGGCAGATATGCTGGTTATCCAAGCCGAAGAAAGCTGGCGGATATGGAATAGTTAGAATCTTACTTACTTGTTATCAGACCCTGTTAAATTGATCTTCACTTCTTCTGGTATTGCTGCTACCTTCTTGCGTTCATAATCAAAGCAAACCATGCCTGTTTTGGCAACAGCAATCAATACTGTTTTGCCGGCTGTTTCCTTTTCCAGTTTATAATAAAGATCAAAGGCAACCTTCGTAAAATCGTTGGCTGCTACAGCTACCTTTACCTGGTCGGCATAGAAAAGCTCCTGCTTAAATTCAATGGCCACATCGCTCATAATAAGCCCCAGGCCTGCCATATTCAGTTCGCCATAACCGAACTGCTGCAGGAATTGTACCCTTGCTTCATGAATAATGGAAAGCACCGTGTCATTACCTACATGGCCTCCGTAATTAAGATCGGTAATACGGATGGGAATGGTGGTTGAAAAAGTAAATTGGTCGGGGAGGTCAACTTTAATGCGTGCCATGAAGAATATTATTTGCCGTTCTTTTGATTCGTGAAATCAGTGTTTTGTAACGGGTAACAGATTTTCTGAGACTTTGTCTTTCCTATTTATCCTCGATGAGGTCTTTCAGCGCCATAATGTCCAGGAAATTGGTGGCGGTAGGTGCAAAAGACGCCTGTTGCATGAGCTTATACCGCCATTGGCTGAAGCGGTTCTTCCAAATACTTTTCTCCCATAAAAAGGAGCCGAGGTATTCGGCAGGATCTGCAGTAGCATTCAGATCGGCGAGGAGTGGCAGGAATTTGGTAGATAAACGTGCCTGCTCTCCATTGGGGCAGGTAATGATGATATAGTTTTTGTCGCGCGATACAATGAGGTTGGGGTCCATAATGATGTTTCCACTGGCATCCTTGATTGGCGGGGCTTTAATACCCTTGCGGGAGGTGGTTTCCAGGGCATGCAACCCATCCATCTCGGCATATTGAATATCATCAGTGGCTTCATCAGACAGCTCATTGCTTATATAGCTTGCGGGCAAGGCGGCGGCTGCATTTACGCGGCGGGCCACATTAATATTGGGACGGCGTCCACTGTTACCGATAGAGGCATCTAAAACCGGTAGTGAAGGCTGTACCGTTACATCCTTGTCAGCGGGTGCAATATTGGTGGGCGTGTTGACGGTGGGGTCTTGTTGCACGATCACATCGCCTGAAGCCCTGTTTAGGAAGGCCCAGGTAGCAAAGCCAACTACCGCAAGTGTAACGGCTGCTATGGCCAGTTTACGAAAGGGCAGTTGAATAACCCTGGCGGGTGTGGGCTCCTGAACAGCATCCACTTGTATGGCAAGGGCTATTTGTGTCCAGGCAGCAGGTGGGGGTGTGGTCTCCCAATCATATAATTTTTCAGCGATCTTTATTTCCTGTGGATCATACTCAGCATCCAGCCGGCTATTGATAAGGTCCCAGGCGCCGGGTGGCGGGACCGCTTCAAGGTTATGGAGGATATTTTGTACGTTGGCAGACATATTAGCGGGTAAAGGACTTTTTGGTATCGCTTAAATACTGGGTTATTTTCTTTTGCAAAATGGATTTGGCGCGGGCCAACTGTGATTTGCTCGTTCCTTCACTGATACCCAACATCTCACCGATCTCTTTGTGTGAATACCCTTCTACCACATACAGGTTAAATACAGTGCGATAGCCGGGTGAAAGTTCCTGTACAATGTTGATGATATCCTTTTCTGCCAGGCTGTCGAGCGCTGATATATCAGCATCTTCAATGGTATTCTCTTCCTTTTCGCTGACGCTGGATAACTGGGCTGTTTTTTTACGGTAATGCTCGATAGAGGTATTGACAAATACCCGTCTTACCCATCCTTCAAAGGAACCCTCTGCCCGGAACCGGTGCAGGTTTTTGTACACTTTGATAAAACCTTCCTGTAACAGGTCCTGTGCATCATCGGTATTGTTGGCATAACGCAGGCATACCGCATACATTTTTGGGGCAAACCTGCGATACAGTTCTTCCTGCATACGCCTGTCGCCCGCAATACTGCCCTTTATCAAGTCGGATTCAGAAATATTATAGTTGCTTTTTTGATCCAAATTTTTTATTAAATGATATGAAATGTCGGGGTGGGGCGATCTTTCAACAAATAACAGGCCATCTCACCAGGCTGTTCAGGCATTTTGTACCAGGCCCTGCAAAAAAGAAACCAATTTATCAGCCGCTTTTTTGCGGTGGCTGAATTGTCCTTTTTCTTCCAGGCTCATCTCAGCAAAAGTACGGGTACTTCCTTCGGGAACAAAAACAGGATCATAGCCAAAACCTGCTTCGCCCCTTTTTTCTCCAATAATAGTACCGGCACAAATACCTTCAAAGAGGTATTCTTTGCCTTCCCATAACAGGGAAACGACGGTGCGGAATTGGGCATTACGGTGAGGATTATCTCCCAGTTTGTTGAGCAGTTTCTCTATATTCTTGTCGAATGCTTTATCCTCACCTGCATAGCGGGCGCTTTTAACACCCGGCTCCCCGTTCAATGCTGCTACTTCCAGCCCGGTATCTTCACTGAAACAATTGCCTCCTGTTAACTGCTGTATGGTGCGCGATTTCTCGGTAGCATTGGCTTCCAGGGTATCGTGTGGTTCGGGGATATCAATATCAATCCCTACTTCTTTGAGGCTGATGACGTGTATCTGAGCGCCAATAGCTGCCTGTATCTCTTGTACCTTATGGGCATTATTGGTAGCGAAAATCAGTTGTAGCAAGTGGTGTGGTTTGTTGTTTGAATGGATAGTTTGAACAGCGTACCGGCATCAGAAGGCTAAACACCGAAAATTACTTTCAGGCTTTCCCACAGTTTGCGTTTCAGGGTCTTTCCTTCTTCTGTTTCCTGGTTCAACACATCAAGTGAAGGGGTATAGAGGTAGGTGGAGCCTGCATAATCCTGGCTTTTAAAAGCCGGAAAGCTCAAGGGGAGACCGGTTTCTTCGGGCGAAACACCAAACAGTAAAACGCGCTTCGGAGAAAGCTGATCTTTTAATGCATTGATCTCAACTTTTTGAGAAGCATCGTTGACAATGGCTACATCACCCAGGTTCAGCTTACAGGCCCCCAGCATTTTGGTGAGCATTTGCAGGTGGTTTTCGGGAAGAAAAGCTTCTCCGGCAAACCGCACAATGACGGCTACCTGCTGGCGGTTATTACCCAAAAACTTGTAATTGGCCACCGGACCTGCTGAGGCAGGCTGGGTAGTGGTTGGCGGGGGAGTACCTACTGTTTCCCGGGAAGCTGCTACTGGCTTTGCTGGTGTCGATGCTGCAGGAACGACAGGAGGAGCCTCTACAGCGGCCTTAACGGGCACTTCTTCGATCGCTGCAGGTGTTGGGTTCGAGTCCCGTCCGGCCTGCACAGTCCCCGTTTCCACGGCTCTACCTTCTCCCTGCACCACCGTCTTTTTGTACAGTCCGGCCAGTACTGATCCTGGTAATTGTATATTATATGCCGACATATTATTATTTGTTACTTCCCTGTCAATTGCCCGTTTTTATCATGACACTAACAATTGTTAGTAATTTATGACTGGATTTTTTGCAGGCAAAAACTTTGTTTGTTTCTTTGTGGCTCAAAAATACTGGATTATGATTGATGCATATAGCATACCTGTGACAAAAATTGAGAGGAGTAAATTGAATGATATACCCCTGGAAAACATTCCTTTCGGAAAGTATTTTACCGACCATATGCTGGAGGCAGATTATGAAAATGGCGAATGGAAGAATGTGGAGATCAAGCCCTACCAACCCCTGGTGCTGAGTCCGGCCCTGGCGTCCCTGCATTATGGCCAGGCTATTTTTGAAGGTATCAAAGCCTACCGCAATAAGGATGGTGAAGCTTTTATCTTCCGTCCCCAGGATAACTACAAGCGTTTTAATATTTCTGCTACCCGGATGCAAATGCCCGAAGTACCTGAAGAGTTGTTCATGGAAGGCATGCGCCAGCTGATTGCGCTTGATAAGAACTGGATCCCTGCCAAAGAAGACCATTCTTTGTATATCCGTCCTTTCATGTTTTCTACAGATGAGGTGATTGGAGTAAAAGCCTCTGATACTTATAAGTTTATGATCATCCTCAGTCCCACTGGGCCTTATTATGGCGCTCCTATGCGGATCTATGTGGAAGAAAAATATACGCGTGCGGCTCCGGGTGGGGTAGGTTATGCTAAGGTGGCGGGCAATTACGGCGCCAGCATGATGGTGACTGCCGAAGCCAAGAGCAAGGGCTATGACCAGGTATTGTGGACTGATGCTGCCGAACACAAGTATGTGCAGGAGATCGGTACGATGAACGTATTCTTCATCCTTGGTAACAAGGCCATTACGCCTGATCTCAGTGCAGGTACGATCCTGGCTGGTGTAACCCGCGACAGTGCGATCACCATCCTGCGGGAAATGGGGCTTACGGTAGAGGAGCGGCCGGTAAACATTGAAGAAATGATTGAGGCTTATAAAGCTGGCCAGCTGCAGGAAGTATTTGGTACAGGTACAGCTGCCACTATTTCGCCCATCAAGGAACTGAAATACAAGGATTTTGTGATGACCTTCAATGTGGATGAATGGAAATCCGCTCCTGAAATGAAACGTCGCCTGAATGATATCCGCGAGGGCCGTACAGCCGATAAATATGGCTGGATGTACAAGATTTAATATGATAGTCGTCAGGAATCAGGAGTTAGCTGCCGGATGTTGGCTATTGGCTACTAAAAGTAGCTTTTAGCTATGGTAGCCAATGTTTTGTATATGAGAAAGGCTCATTGCAAAAGACTAAAAGTTACTTTGTTTCAACGGATGTATTAAGAACTTATCCACATCAATTTGGAGAATTCCTTAAAATCCGTGATTAAGATTTGGTATTTAACTGGCTGGGTTTTACCTTTGCCGTCCCAAAAATAAAAGGTTCAGAATGCCTACAATTCAACAATTGGTAAGAAAAGGAAGAGAGATTATCAAGGCCAAGAGCAAGTCAAGGGCTTTGGATAGCTGTCCGTTCCGTCGCGGTGTATGCACCCGTGTATATACGACTACTCCCAAAAAGCCTAACTCGGCTTTGCGTAAAGTAGCTAAGGTACGTTTAACGAATAAAGTAGAGGTGATTGCCTATATACCCGGTGAAGGTCATAACCTGCAGGAGCACTCCATTGTGTTGGTTCGTGGCGGTCGTGTGAAGGATTTACCAGGTGTACGTTATCACATCGTTCGTGGTAGCCTGGATACAGCGGGTGTGAAAGATCGTAAGAAGAGCCGTTCTAAGTACGGTACTAAACGCGAGAAAGCTAAGAAATAATTTAAACGCAGATTGAGCAGGTTATTTGGATTTCACAGTTTATTGGAAGGAATCTATAATCAGCGAAATCCAGCTAATCAGTAAATCAGCGATATAAATCAGCGATAACAATGAGGAAGACTAAAGCCAAAAAAATTGCCCCGGCGCCAGATGCAAAATATAGTGATGCCCTGGTAACACGTTTTGTGAATAACCTGATGTGGCAGGGTAAAAAGAATACGGCATTCACCATTTTTTATGATGCAATGGATCGTATATCCAAGCAAACCGGTGAAAATGGTTACGAAGTATGGAAAAAAGCTTTATCCAACGTTACCCCGGCCGTAGAAGTACGCAGCCGTCGTATTGGTGGTGCTACTTTCCAGATTCCTGCTGAAGTACGTGCAGACAGGAAAATCTCCTTGAGCATCAAATGGCTCATTCGCTACAGCCGCGACAGGAATGGTCGTAGCATGGCTGAAAAACTGGCCAATGAAGTTGTAGCCGCTGCTAAAGGTGAAGGTGGTGCTTTCAAAAAGAAAGAAGATACCCACCGTATGGCTGAAGCCAATAAGGCTTTTGCTCACTTCAAAGTTTAATCTCTACAGAGACACTATATTGGAAGGCCATCCCAAAACGGGATGGCTTTTTTTATGGTACCCACTTCCCACTACTCCTTTTCATTCCCCTTTTTACAAGAGTTACCCACATTTATCAAGTCCCTGGCCCATTTTTTAATACACTGCGTATTTCCATGTAGAACAGGTACTCATGCACCTGTAAATCAGGAACAATGTATATGTACAAATTGTGTCATGTAGCATGATACGGGCTGTGATAGCGGCTATTTTTCTAATAAGTTATCCAGACAGGCTTGCATTAATGACAAAAAGCTATTTATTTTATTCTTGCATTTGAAAGAACCAATCCTGTTGAAAAACTAATCCGAAAACGTACCCCATGAGGAACCTGTTGAAAATGATACGCACGGGGATGCTTATACCCCTACTTTACCTGCACCCCCTGATTGGGTTGGCCCAGGACTGTTCTACACTTAACTACACCGTTACAACCAAGGAGTCAAGATGTATTGCCACTGGCAGTATTAAAGTGAATATTACCGGAGGGTCTGGCGCTTATAATATCAAAGTGACCGGACCTGTTACTACTGCTTACACTTCTTCTACTACCATTTCCGGTCTTTCTGCCGGTACCTATTCAGTAAGTGTAAAAGATATTAATACAGGTTGTGTTACCGATAAATACAATATCGTTGTTCCCGGTTCGTATGCCGATCCCCGGTTTATACTGAACAAAACAGATGTTACCTGTATGAATGGTGCGGATGGAATAATCAGCGTAACCGGCCTGCAGAATGGTAGGTCGCCTTTTATTTATACCATCGTAGCTCCCTCTCCTTCAAAAGTCGGCACAACCAATTCTACTGGTAATTTTTCAGGCCTGATAGCGGGAGAGTATGCCATCGAATTAAAAGATTCCTGCGGCGGTCAGCAAACCCGGCGTGTTACCATCCTCAACTACCAATGGTGGGTGGATGGTGTTACTGTAGGCAGGGTCGGTTGCGATAGCGCACAGGTAACGGTGAAGCTCAAGGACAGCAAAGGCAATACAACCATTTTCAATGGCTTTAAGTACGGAGTAGTAAGAAGCACTGGCGATACCGTGTGGTCAACCAATAGCAACTTCCGCTTTTACATCGGCAATAAACGTTCGGTGAAAGTGGTTGTCAAAGATCCCTGCGGTATTACACAGGTTACTAACTGGGTTGATCCCAACGTACCTACTGTAGATGCCAATGTGACCACTTCTAATTTTGCCTGTAACACCTTCACGGCAACAATTGCCGGTACCAAACTTACGAACCCCTCCTATAAATTGTTTAACAGCAGTAATGTGCAGATAGCAAACAATACCAACGGGATCTTTACCGGATTGGCGTATGGTAGTTACTGCATAGAGGTCAAGGATAACTGTTATGATACCACTATCAGGCGTTGCTTTTCGGCCTCCAGGCCCAAACCTGCTGTTGCTGCCAATGCTACTATATCCAATAGGGGATGTACTACCTTCGATGCTGCCATTTCGGGACAAACCAATATTACCAATCCCACCTATGGACTGTACAACAGCAGTAATACGTTGATTGCTACCAGTCCAAATGGTGTATTTACCGGTATCCCGTATGGTTCCTATTGTATCAAGATAAAAGATGGATGTTATGATACCACGATTACCCGATGCTTTACAGAGAAGAAACTCAAGCCTTCGGTTGATCTTAATATCAATACCAGTGGCGGAACCTGTACCGGATTTACAGGTAGTGTAACCGGCCAGACCAATCTTGTGAACCCACAATATTGCTTGTACAACAGTAGTAATGTACTGATTGCCTGTAATACCACTGGCAGCTTTGGCAATCTGCAATACAATACACGTTATTGTATGCGTATAAAGAATGATGCTTCCTGTTATGATACGACTATTGAGCGCTGCTTTATCATACCAAGGCAACTACCAGCTGTGGGAACGGATGTGGATATCACCCAAAACTGTAATTCATTCGATGTTGAGGTTACTGACCAGGAAAACCTCGAAAATCCCAACTATTGCCTGTACAATGCCAACAATGTAAAAATTGCCTGCAATACAACGGGTATATTTACCAACCTGCCTTATGGCTATTATTGTATCACTATTGCCAACAGTGCAGCTTGTTATGATACGGTGATCAGAAGATGTTTTAACCCGGTAAGGCCCAGGCCCTCCCTTTCCGCTACAGTGAATATCAGCAACAGGGGTTGTGATGGCGTTACTGCAAAGGTATCCGGAAGCAATCTTACCAATCCCCGGTATATACTGTACAATGCTGCCAATGTTGCCATTGATAGCAATTCAACGGGCACCTTTAATAATGTGCCTTATGGATACAATTGTATCCGGGTAAGAAATACCTGTTATGATACACTAATGGAAAGGTGCTTTACGGTGAAAAGGAATGTGCCGGTGGGTGGTAGTGTTGCCATCAGCAACAAGGTCTGTGCAACCTTTACGGGTAAGGTAACCGGGCAGAGCAACCTGATCAATCCACAGTATTTCCTGTATGATACCCTGGGTACTTTTATTACCAAGAATACCAATGGAACCTTCAATAACCTGCCTTACGGATATTATGATGTAAAGATCGTTGATACCTGTTATGATACCGTTATTGTACGTCGTTTCAATGCCGCTCCGGTTCCCATTACCATTTCTGTAACAGCCATGGAGTCCTGTACTTTTGGTACTACGGATATTAAGGTGATCTTTAATACGGGCAATGCGCCTTATAAGGTGCAGGTGCTGAACCCGGTGGGGGTATTGGTTACTTCTACTACTTCTGCTACCAGTCCGGTATTGATCAATGCTTTACCACCGCTCACGAATGGGCAGCAATATACAGTAATAGGTATTGACAACTGTAATGTAAGGGATACGGCACAGGTTACACCCAAGCCCAGCATCCTGAACAAAACGCAGTTTGTGAAATCAAAATGCCCTTCGGGAGTATGGGAAAACGGTGCAACGGATATTGATATTGATGTCAATTCCAATATGGGTGTGGTAACCCCCGTGATCATTAAAAAGAATACGGCAACAGTGAATATTAAATTCACCTCCAATGTAGGTTCTTCTTACAAGTTCGTTGACCTGGAGCCTGCCAGCTATGTTATTCAATACAGCGTGCCCAATTGTACGGGTAGAATATATGATACAGTAGATGTAGTACCTTATAGTTTCCCGGGATTGCAGCAATCGGCAGCCTACCAGTGTGATAATAACAACTTCAGTGTAGGCGCTGCGGTGACAGGCGGTACAGGACCTTTTAGTTATGAGATCATTGGTAGTATACCTGCTTCACCCAGTATCAACTCTGCAGGGCAAACCAGCCCGGTATTTACCATTACCAATGGTGTTCAATACTCATTGGTGCGGCTTAGGGCGGTAGATGCCTGTGGTAATGCCACCTTAAATGACGTAAACATCCTGCCGCTGGCCAATACGCTGATCTATGCCAGCTCAGATTGTTATTACAATGATATAGTCCTGCATGTGGATTCCACTGCCAATGCCACCTATAAATGGTATAAGAGAAAGAGTGCTACCGACAGTGTACTGGTAAGTACTACTACCTCTTATCGAATACCTTACCTTTTACCATCGGATACCGGTGTATACGTATGCCGCATGTCAGTAAATGGCGGTTGTTTAACCAAGCTGTCTTACTTCACGGTAACTGGTATGTGTAGCGGTACATTGCCTGGACAGGTAAGGTTGGCCGGTAAAGAGATCAATGGCACCGTGCAATTGAACTGGGCGGCACTGCAGGATGTAGATACAAAAGAATACATCATAGAACGCAGTAGTACAAATAATGGTACTTACACCCCCATCGGCAAAGTGAATGCACGTCAATTGGGAGGACGTATTATTTATGCCTTTACAGATGAGACGCCGATGGCCGGTTCCAATTATTACCGTTTGCAGATCGTAGGAAAGGACAATAAGTCGGTTTACAGTAATATCATTCATATTAAAACAGCAGCTGTAAGCTCCATTTCTCTGTATCCCAACCCGGCGAAAAAGGTATTGAACATCAGCTTTTCGGCCAGGCAACCCGAAAGCTATAAGTTATCGCTGGTAAGTGCCGCAGGCCTGGTGGTGCATGAGCAGCTGGTGCAAAAAGTGCAGCAGGCTACCATCCAATTTCACCGCCCTGAAACGGTAAAAACGGGAGTATATATGCTGCGTATTATAGCGCTCAACAGCCAGGAGACTTATGTACACAAAGTAATATTTGAATAACGCTTTTTGAGGTTTAAGAACATTAAGCCCCACGTAAGTGGGGTTTTTTGTTTAATAAATTAATAGACTTCCGGTTTGTTCCTTCTTTCCGTCCTTATTGATCAGGTAGAAATAAATGCCTTTTTGCAGGGTTAATAAAGGGATTTTTTCATGCAGATCGGTCAGCTTCTTTTGCATTACCTGCTGGCCGGCTGCATTGTAAAGGATGATAGAGCTATTGCCGGGTACGGCCGAAAGGATATTGAGTAAGGAAGCAGCTCGTATTGGATTGGGAAAAACAATATAACCGGCATCCTGTAAATAATAAACTGTTTCGGGTTGACTGTATATAGTAGTTCCATCTGCCCGGTTAATCTTCAGGCGATAGGTATTCAACCCCCGTTTTAAATTATTATCTGTTAATTGGTATTGTAAAGTAGTCACCGGGGTTATTGATTGCAAGCTGTTGTATCCTGAAATCCCTAATTTCTCTACTGTTATATTTTGCAGGCCAAAGCTGGTCCCTAATTCAATGGATAAGCTGGCTGTATTGTTTACAAGATCGGCCAGGAAGCTTTTAACATAGCAGCCTGTACCTTGTGCGGTATAATCGAATGTATAAGCTTTCAGTCCTTCATAGCCAGCTTTAAGTACGGGGGCAACTGTATAATAACGCGCAGGGCTTAAGGTTTTATTCAATACAATCGTAGTATCGTTGGTGGTGCGCAGGGGAGTCAGGTATTTTTCGCCCACAGTATAGACCACAAAGCTGTTTATTCCAGACGGCCTGTTCCAGGCTAACAAAAAGGAGTCGCTGCAATTGAAACCAGTTTTGGCTTTTAGTCTTGATGAAATGGTGAAGGTATCCGACAAAAAGGCATCGTTGGTGGTGCTTATTTTAAGCAGGGTAGTGGTGAAGGTATCAGGCGGTAGCCATTGATAGTAACCTTTTGCCAGGTCTGTACTGTTAGTGATTAGTTTCCAATGTTGGCCGGCATCCGTTGAATATTCAAGCCTGGCCGGAGTACTGTTGGTATAGGAGGAGTTCCATCGAATGATGTTGTTTTCACCAGCTCGTATATTGTCTCCTTTGACAGGAAAATACCAGCGGAAGCGATCCGCAGTGTCCTGGCTCCAGGCAATAGCGAATGCCTGTGGCCCTGAGGGGATGGAAGTGCCTTTTACCTGTATCGTATAATTGCCTGGTGAAGGATCATTCAGCGTGACCTGTTCGTTGTTATTCAAGGTATCCTTTTTTCTGACTGCTGCTTTTGTCAATGAGTCTGTATGTGGGAAATGACTCAATACCCAGGGCTGCCAACGTTCGCCGGTACTGGTATTGACCAATTCAAGATCCAGGTCGTTGATCAATGATTTGGGAGTATTGGGAGCCGCTGGCGGGTCATACCAGCAAAGGGTAATCTTTACCTGCCGGATGGATGCGGGAATGGGGAAGGGAATGCTTTGCGTTTGACCCTGGGTAATTTGGCCTACGGTAAACGTATTTTGTTGGGCTGCCTGCATTGCTTTGAATGCGTTGACATTGCCATAACCGGTTTGGAAATCGATGCCAGTTGCTGCCACATCATCTGCCGTATTCAGCAGGATAGCTTTTGTCAGGTAAGCTGGCGGTAATTGTCCCGTATTGTTTTTATGAACCTGCTGGACCAGCAAGGCAATGCCTGATGTTACTGCGGCTGCACCGGAACTACCATCTTCTCCAAAAGCCACCAGCTCTGGTTTCACCCGTCCGTCATAGGCCGGCCCTTTTGAACCCAATGCCTCTACCTGGTATTGACTGTTGATAGCCCCGACTGTAATAAGGTTTTTGCCCATTTTAAAGCTACCGGTTAGGTTGGCATACCCGGGAATGCCGGTATAAGGGCCGGTTGTACTTGTTTGATTGCCCGAATTGCCGGCCGAAAAAACATGCAGCAATTGGGGATTGCTTATGCTGCTGGCATCATAAGCTGCAGCATCTGCCCCATAATAATTTTCTATTCCTGTGCCATAGGAATGATTCTGTACGGTAATATGGTATTGCTGGTAGGCGCTGTTGGCATCTGGCAGCAGACTGGCAAAGTCAGAAGAGCTAAGCGTGACACCCCAGGCGACTCCTTTGCCAGTATGATCGCTATTGCCACCACCACCAATCAATGTACTCATAATGCCAGCATGTTGAGTAATGGTGGCCGAACTGAGGGGAGTGGGTAGATACCGGCCCAATAAATCTATATCAGTCGTATCGGGCTTATTTTCTTTTACCGAAACCGTTAAACCATTGCCTGTGAATGCCGGATATTGACCATGTACAATGTTTATTTTGTTTGTACTGTTGTCGAAGTTGTTCAGTACCGACTCTTCGCGTGGACGGCGAGTGATATCTGCAAATAAAACCAGTGCCGAAGGGAGAATGGAAGAGTCCAATATCGCCCGGGATGTATTGACAACCAATAATTTCGTAGGGTGATATTCCTGCCTGATGATTCCTGAAAGTTTGACCGATGAAAGGAAGTCTTTGAATAGTTGTATATCAGTAACTACAACCCAGTAAAGATCTTTCTTTTCAACAGGTTCCCGGGAGGCCTTCAGTAAGGGAGATAATTTATGACTGTCATCAGATCGCTTAGTTTGAGCCGCTATTAAAAGCGGGCAAGTCAGGAACAAGGTTATAAGCAGGATATTTATTCTCATAAATAGTAGCAGGTCTTTTAAAATTAGGCAATCAGGGCGGTTTTTAATGCCTTTGAGGCTGCAGGCCACTTCTTTATTTTTTCTTTTGGGGGATGCGATCAGTAGCTGTTTGTTGAATGTGCAATAAAGTTGCTTTTTGCTCTTGATAAGATCGATATAATTTTACTATATTACTAATAATTATCATGTAAAAGGGTATTGCGCGGTACTATTTACCCTGATCCAACCTCATTAGTTAACTTCAAAACGAACATTGTTATGAGCAAGCTACTTCTATCCTCTGCTATTCTTTCTACTGCACTGGTTTGCCTCGGACCAGCTTGTAAAAAAAGTTCCTCATCGGAGACGGCCCCTGAAGTTTCCCAGACAGACCTGGATAAGATCTATCAACTTGGTTTTAGTAGTAAAAATGTATCTGTTGATGAAGATGGTTTATATGTGGTGGAAGGCGATATTCTGCTTTCCCGGCAAGATCTCAGCGCCATTGGAGAAAACAGGTTTTTGCGGGTGGGGAGTGAAGAGCAATACCGTACCAATAACCTGGTTACCGGATTGCCCCGTATCATTACCGTTAGCCTGGCCTCTCAATTGCCATCCTCCTATGTAGCTGCCCTGGATGAAGCTATTGGCAGGTACAATGCACAGGGATTGCGTATTACTTTTCAGCGTGTATCATCTGGCGCCGCCATCAGCATTGTAAAGGGGAATGGAAGTTACCTGGCTTCAGCCGGATTTCCCACGAATACCGGAAGTCCGTATGGACAGATCAAGGTAAATTCCCGATCTATTGGTAATCAGCCGCAAAGCACGGTAGCATCAATCCTGGCCCATGAAATGGGACATTGTATCGGCTTCCGGCATACGGACTATATGGACCGCAGTTATAGCTGTGGTGGCCAACCAGTTAATGAAGGCGCTTCAACAGTAGGGGCTGTTTACATTCCGGGTACTGCCACCGGACCTGATCCCAATTCCTGGATGTTGGCCTGTATTGGTTCCGGACAAAACCGCCCTTTCAACAATAATGATAAGACGGCACTGAATTACTTGTATAAATAATTGATAGTCAATAATTGTTACAGCATAGCAGCATGCCTCCGCTACTAAGCGGGGGCATGCTGCTTCTCCGGTCAGGGGAAAGCTTTTCGGGGGTTTTCCACATTTAATCTTTTGATCTTTTGTAATCTGAATTTTCACGGAGTTTTTGCTTACCTTTGCGCACTTATTTTCAGGGAGTTCCCTGCACTACATTAAAAAGAAAACAACAACAAAGTCATGGCAGACTTACGATTACAGAGAAACTTTGGTATTGCGGCACACATTGATGCCGGTAAAACCACTACTACGGAGCGTATCCTGCGCTATACCGGTATGATCCACAAAATAGGGGAGGTGCATGATGGTGCAGCTACTACCGACTGGATGGAGCAGGAGAAAGAAAGAGGTATTACTATTACCTCTGCTGCGGTTAGCTGCCAATGGAATTTCCCTACCGTAAAAGGTAAGGCTGATGCTAACACTAAAAAATATTATTTCAACATTATTGATACTCCAGGTCACGTGGACTTTACTGTAGAGGTAGAGCGTTCTATGCGTGTACTGGATGGTCTGATTGCCCTGTTCTCAGCGGTGGATGGCGTAGAGCCCCAGTCTGAAACTGTATGGCGCCAGGCTAACCGTTATAAAGTACCCCGTATCGGTTTCGTTAACAAGATGGACCGTTCCGGTGCTGACTTCCTGATGGTGGTTAAGCAGGTAAAAGAAATGCTCGGTGCCAAAGCCGTGCCTTTGCAATTGCCTATCGGTGCAGAAGATGATTTCAAGGGTGTAGTTGACCTGATCACCATGAAAGGTGTTATCTGGCATATGGAAACAGAAGGTATGACCTTCGATGAGATCCCTGTTCCTGCTGATATGCAAGCAGAAGCTGAAGAGTGGAGACAGAACCTGATTGAAGCAGTTGCTGAGTATGATGACAAGCTGTTGGAGAAATTCTTCGACAATCCTGCTTCTATCTCTGAAGAAGAAGTACACGAAGCGATCCGTAAGGCCACTATCGACCTGAGCATCGTTCCGATGATGTGCGGTTCTTCTTTCAAGAATAAGGGTGTACAAACTGCCTTGGATGCCGTTTGTCGTTACCTGCCTTCTCCTGTAGATATTGATGATACAGTAGGTACCAATCCTGATACTGGTGAGCAGGAAACCCGCAAGCCAGATCCCAAAGCGCCTTTCGCTGCATTGGCCTTTAAGATCATGACCGATCCGTTCGTAGGTCGTTTGGCCTTCTTCCGGTGTTATAGCGGCCACCTCGATGCTGGTTCTTATGTATTGAACGTAAGAAGCGGTAAGAAAGAGCGTATCAGCCGTATCATGAAGATGTTTGCCAACAAGCAAAACCCCATTGATTTCATCGAAGCTGGTGATATCGGTGCGGCTGTTGGTTTCAAAGAAATCAAGACGGGTGATACCCTTTGCGATGAAGATCATCCGATCACATTGGAAAATATGTTCATTCCTGAGCCGGTAATCGCCATTGCGGTAGAACCTAAGACTCAGGCTGACGTTGATAAAATGGGTATGGCGATTGCCAAGCTGGTAGAAGAAGATCCTACTCTGCGTGTAAATACCGATGAAGATACCGGTCAAACCATCCTGCGTGGTATGGGTGAGTTGCACCTGGAAATCATCATCGACCGTATGCGTCGTGAATTCAAAGTAGAAGTTAACCAGGGTGCTCCCCAGGTGGCTTACAAAGAAGCATTCCGCAAATCTGTTGAACACCGCGAGATCCTGAAGAAACAAACCGGTGGTCGTGGTAAGTTTGCCGACATCATTTTCGAACTCGGACCTGCTGATGAAGAGTGGCTGACAGCTAATCCTAAGGAAAATCTGCAGTTTGTGAATGATATCTTCGGTGGATCTATCCCCCGTGAGTTTGTTCCAGCTATTCAGAAAGGATTCCAGGCTTCACTGGGTACCGGCGTATTGGCCAGCTATCCTGTAGAGCATGTGAAGGTTCGTGTATTTGATGGTAGTTTCCACCAGGTTGACTCTGATGCCATGTCATTCGAGCTTTGCGCCAAGCAAGGTTTCCGTGAGGCAGGCCGTAAAGCACAGCCTGTACTGTTGGAGCCCATCATGAAAGTAGAGGTAATTACGCCTGATCAATACATGGGTGATGTAACGGGTGACTTGAACCGTCGTCGTGGTATGCTGGAAGGCATGGACAGCCGCGGTGGTGCACAGGTTATCAAAGCCAAAGTGCCTTTGAGCGAAATGTTTGGTTACGTAACACAATTGCGTAGCTTAAGCTCTGGCCGTGCTACTTCTACCATGGAATTCAGCCACTATTCTCCTGCACCCAACAACATCGCTGAAGAAGTGATTGCGAAAGTGAAAGGAAAGTTGAAAGTGAGCGAGTAATATTTGCACTTTTTTATATAGGAGCCCCGCCATTTGGCGGGGCTTTTTATTTTAATATGAACCAGCTTATCCTGCTGTGTTAGTGGATGGCCTGCACACTTATGGCCCAAAACTGCACAGTTACAGGCCATTTCTACGCAGTTATTAGTTTGGTGTTTCGCGTATGGTTGTATGTTGTAAATTTGGTAACCTATTCAAATCTCCAATCTTATTTAAGGCCAGCTAGCTCCTCTCCAATACCTCCCCTGGAATGCCTGTGGCTGATTTTATTTTAAACCCTAGTGATTTATGAGGAAATTTTACCTGTTACTTGTTCTTGTAATTTGTTTTATTGGAAAGCAAACTTATTCCCAGTTTACTCCGGTACAATGGAAAAAATTGTATGATACTGCCAGTATACGTTTGGTCGAAAATTTCCCAATTCACTTTTTTGGTGGTAGTAAGCTCGTAAAGCTCTCTAACGGAGAAGCGTTGTTTGCTGCTGACTTTAACGGTGATATAGGCTTATGGAAAGTAGATGCCAATGGAAACCTGATATGGCGAAAGACCTTTGGTGGTTCTGGCACCGACAATGTGAATGCCATACGTCAAGCCAGGGATGGAGGGTTTGTTATTGTAGGAAAAACCACCTCCAACGACGGATTATTTACAGGGCTTAAAGGGTTCAATGATGGATTTGTAGCTAAAACTGATCAGGGTGGTAATCTTCAATGGGTAAGGTTGATAGGGGGCCAGGGAATGGACGCTTTTACTAATATTGAGGTGGTCGGCGACGGCTATGTCGCTGTTGGTAATACCGAATTTGTCGATGATCCAATTTTTCACCGGGGTATTGATGACGTATTAGTGACCCATATAAATTGGGATGGAACAGTAGCATGGACTAAAACCTTTAGTGGATCCAATTGTGTAAGAGTTTTTACCTTGCTGATCAATAAAAATGAGGATATTATTATCGGGGGACTTTTTACATCACCCGGATGTAATCTTGGAGGTTCTATTCGAAAACTGCTGATAGGTTTGAATAAAGATGGTGTGAAACTTTGGCAAAATGAAAACATCACGGGTGACTTGGGTTCTATCACCAATTTAGCCTTCAATGCAGATTCATCCCAGATGTATAGTATTGTAAAAAAGATGATTAATGAACAACCCTGGTTGTATAAGTTTAACAGTGTTACCGGAGAAGTGATTTCCACCAAACAATTAAATATTAATATTAGTACTGATTTTGGCGCAACTGCTATCCGGCGGAAATCCAACAACAATTATTGGGTACCGATTGCAAGCCCCGTGTACCGAACATCCTCATTAGAGCCAAAACTTACCTATCTCGCCGAGATGAATGATACTGGAAAAGTAATATCGCTTAACCAATTTGATTTTAATGGAGGAATGATCACGGATTTAGTGGAACGAAATAATGATTACCTGTTATTGAGCAGCAAATCTTTCCTTGAACAGGATCCTCAGGTGTATCTTGCTGCTTATAGTCCTAACCCCACTGTGCCGGATAGTAATACTATTATCACCTCTTTTCATCCTTTGAATGGTGTTAAGTATAATGTGATTACAATAAAAGGAAGATCGTTTACAGGTGCAACAGCTGTTAGTTTTGGGGGAGTGCCGGCTTATAGCTTTTCAGTGTTGAATGATACTGTAATCTCAGCTATTGTAAATACGGGAGCTACCGGACAAGTATCAGTAAGTTCTCCCCGGGGCACAGCTGTCAAAGATGGGTTTACTTTTATTGTTAGAGCAAATGCACCTACTATAACATCTTTTTCACCTGCCACAGGTGGGTTTCTCCATACTGTCGTTATTAAAGGAACCAATTTTATAGGGGTGCGAGAGGTTATTTTTGGAGGTTATTATGCATATTCTTATGAAGTTATCAACGATTCAACGATCTCAGCAAAAGTAGGGAGGGGAGGGGCAGACGACAAGGTATCAGTACATACTAATTGGGGATCTGCGTTCATGGGTGGATTTACCTATTTACAACCATTGCCTGTATCCGGATTTTCTCCGGCATACGGAACCGTTGGTACTACAGTCAGGATCACCGGAAGTCAGTTTAGCGATACCCTCACAAAGAACCATGTCTATTTTGGACAGGCTGAAGCTACTGTTTTGGAAGCTTCTACCACCTCCCTTTTGGTAAAGGTACCGTCAGGAGCTACCTCTGCTCAGATCATTGTTACGGTAGGCACTACAAGCGGTTACACGCGCGATGTATTCATGGTAATACAACCTGGCGATGAAGCTGCAAGAACCTTCGCATTCGATACAAGCCCTCAATTGGCGGGCTCCAGTAATGCGATCCGGTCATTCGCTGCAGGTGATTTTGATGGAGATGGCATCACTGACCTGGCAGTTGTTGCAAAAGGGTCAACTATTTTATCGGTTTTTAAGAGTACCAGTCACCTGGATTCTATTTCCTTTAAACCTGCCATCACCTTTACATTACCTGGAAATGCGATGGATGTTCTTTCGGGTGATATTGATGTAGATGGGAAAACAGATATCCTGGTAAAAACCAATCAGCAAGGCTATATATCCCTATTCCGTAACACAAGCGTGTCGGGTAGTATATCATTTGCTTCCCGTGTAGATATTGAAGCTTCTACTTACCCCAATAATCAAGATCATGGTAATCTTTTGGCACTTGTGGATATGAATGGGGATGGCAAACCGGAAATCATTACTGACAATGTCGGGGATCGGACATTTTCAATTCTTAGAAATACCGGTGGCCCTGGAGTTATCCAGTTTGCGCCGAAGTTGGATTTTCCATATTATCCATTTGGCTTTGTTGTGCGGGACTTTAATGGAGACAACAAACCAGATATTGTCATGCTGAGTAATGGTAATTTCTTTGTGGTATTTAAAAATACAAGTGAAGGGGGCAATATTTCCCTGGTTCAAACCCCTGGGGTGAGCACACCATACGGTCGAATTATCGGAATTACAGCTAATGATTTCGATGGCGATGGGAAACAGGATATTGCTGGAATAGTTACTGAAAGGAATTTGACTATTTTCAGAAATATCAGTATTACAGATAGTATTGCTTTTACACCTAAATCAGATTGGGGGCTGGCCTTTTTCCCCAGTTATATTAACTCTGGGGACTTTGATAGTGATGGGAAAGTCGATATCGTAGTTGGTAATAATAGTCAAACAACTTTCTCTTTATTTAGGAATATCAGTACACCTGGAAATCTTGCTTTAACATTTAAGCAGGACTTTAGCACAGGAACCAATGCGGCGCAATCGGTTGTAGCCGATATTAATAATGACGGGAAACCAGATATTGCTACTATTGCAGAGGAGGATGGCCGGGTATTTATTGCCCGGAACAGGTTGCACGAACCCCTTATCCAATCATTTAGTCCTGCTTATGCGGCCAAGGGTGATACGATTACACTAAAAGGAGAAAATTTTACGGGTGTTACCTCTGTAAAGTTCGATAATGTGAATGCCACGTCTTTTGCACTGCAGAATGATTCAACCATTACTGCCGTGGTCGATACCGGTGCTACAGGTGTGGTATCTGTCATGAATTCCTATGGCAGAGGTTCTAAAGCTGGTTTTTACTTTGGAGTAAAACCCGTTGTTGATTCTTGTCTTCCACTTAAAGGAGGGCCTGGTACAATTGTTACTATTAAAGGGAAAAACTTTACTACTGCAACAGGCGTTCGTTTTGGTAATGTATCGGCGGCTTCTTTCTCGTTTATTAATGATTCAACCGTCAGGGCGATTGTTGACACTGGTTCAACGGGCGATGTGATAATTACTACCCAATTTGGATCGGATTCACTGGCGGGCTTTGAATTTGGTTACATCCCTGTTATTCAATCGTTCGTTCCAACTTATGGAAAGAAGGGAGATACCATAATTGTGAAAGGCAAGTACCTGATGAATAATGTTACCTCCGTCAAATTTGGAGGTATTGCAGCTGCTTCTTACGTTATGGAGAGTGATTCGATCCTGAAGGCCATAGTTGATACAGGAGCTACAGGAACAGTAGAGCTATTCAATGATTTTGGAGCAGGCAGAAAAGCCGGATTTATCTTCGGTAATCCGCCTTCAATAACTTCTTTCTCCCCTGAAAAGGCTTCGAAGGGGGCATCCATTTTAATAAGAGGACAAAACTTAATGAACATAACCAGTATTGCCTTTGGCGGTACTTTGGCCTCTTCCTTTACTCCGTTTAATGATTCAATTGTTTTGGCTGTTGTCGACACAGGATCAACCGGAAGTGTAACAGTTACCACCTTGTTTGGGTCAGATACATTAACAGGATTTACTTTTGGACCTGTACCCGTTATCACTTCTTTCACTCCCATGCACGGATTAACTGGCGACACTATTGCTATCACCGGAAAACATTTGATGAGTAGCAGGATTATTAGATTTGGTGGTGTGCCTGCAGCTTCTTTTGTAATAGTAAATGACTCGACCGTCAAAGCTGTAGTTGGCAAGGGGGCTTCTGGTGCTATTTTAATTTATAATGAATTTAGTACCGTGGAAGTAAATGGATTCATCTTTGATCATAGCCCCACGATTACTTCTTTTTCTCCATTGACCGGCCCGGTTGGTACTACGGTAACCATTAAGGGTGCGAACTTTAATAGTTCCTTGAATGGTAATACTGTTTACTTTGGCGCGACAAGGGCTACCTTTTTATCTGCGACAGACTCTGTACTTACTGTTACTGTACCAGCAGGTGCTACTTACAAACCCATTACAGTAACCAATGGAGACAGCTTGATGGCTTTTTCGAATGAGCGTTTTGTGCTGACTTTCCCGGGCGCTGCAGATTCGCTGATTGCCGAGGCTGCTTTTGCCGAACGGATCGCCATTGCGGCAGGAACAGGTATATATGACCTGGCACAGGGAGATCTGGATGGTGATGGGAAAATAGACCTGGTAGCAGTTCTAAGTAGCAGTAAGGTTGTACGAGTATATAGGAATACCAGCGCGAACGGGATCATATCATTTACAACAAGCGATTATCCTGTTTATAATCCCAAAGTAGTTACTATCGGGGATGTTAATGCTGATGGTAAATTGGACATTATTGTTAACCAAAATATAGGTAATACCATATATGTGCTTGTAAATTCCAGTACAGGAGCAGGGCTTTCCTTTAAGGGAGGTAATGCGTTTGGCGGGGGCGATAATGTTGCTGCTGTTCGAGATCTTGATATGGACGGTAGAGCAGATGTATTGGTATTGCCAGTTAATGGATTTAATGTTGCTGTTTATAAAAATGTATCCTTTGGGGGAATGGTGACTTTCGCAAGGACGTTAGCAATAAAAACAGCATTGCTGAAAACTAGAACAGCGATCATTGAGGATATAAACAGAGATGGAAAGCCCGATGTGTGCCTGGAAGCTGCCAATGGAACCCGCGACAGTCTGTATGTATTTATCAATACGAGCCAGCCGGGAATGATCTCGTTTGCACCCAAACAGGCATTCAGTAAAGGGATAAACGGCGCCTACCAAATGGCAGGAGGAGACCTGGATGGAGACCATTCATCCGAATTGGTGATAAGTAGCTCGGTCAATACATCTGGCACAATTTCAATTCTTTCCAATAGCGGGACCAACGGCACCCTTGATTTTGGTACACCTCTACAATTAAATGCCGGAAATAATCCGAAGTCTATTGCCCTGGGTGATATCAATGGTGATGGAAAACCCGAAATTGCTTTGAGCAATAGTGACTCCAATACGGTTTCATTCATTGCCAACAGGAGTACACCGGGAGGGCTTTTATTTGCGGGTAGGACCAGCCTTGCCTCCGGAACCTATCCCCGTGGCATCAACCTCGGAGATTTGGATGGTGACGGTAAACCCGACCTGGCATTGTTTAATGAAGGCGTTGACAGTATCTCTATCTTCCGCAATAAAATAGGTGAAGCCCTTGTTATTCCTTCCGGCACAAACCCTGTTACCGGTGGTATGACCAACAAGGTAACCATTGACCCCACCGTGCAAACCCATAATGGAAAAGCTTATGTGCAACGTCATTATGATATCACCCCGGTCAATAACCCGGCTACGGCTACTGCCACGCTCACGCTGTACTTTACCCAACAAGAGTTCGATAACTACAATGCGCATCCGGCCCATGGGCTCGATCTGCCGCACCATGCAACAGATAACCTCAACAAGGCCAACCTGCGGGTGTACCAGTACCATGGTTTTAGCACTACTGGTCAACCCGGCTCTTATAGCGGCAATGGGGTAGAGATCGATCCGGATGACCTGAAGATCGTATGGAATGCTACCACCTTGCAATGGGAAGTGACTTTTGATGTAAATGGATTCAGTGGCTTCTTCCTGGGCAGTGCCGGCAGCAGCATTTTACCGGTAACCATACTGTCTTTTACGGGTAAGGTCCGCGATCAGAAAACCCTGTTGGAATGGACTACCACCAGTGAGATCAATGTGGCGCATTTTGAATTGCAACGCAGGGATAATAACGGTGATTTTGTAACCATTGCCAGGATCAAGCCTGCAAGCAGCGGCGCGCTGGAATATAATTACCAGTACACTGATGCGTTGGGTGAAGCAACTATTTATCATTATCGCCTTAAGATCGTAGACATCGATCAAAGCGCTACCTATAGCAAGATCATTACGATCAAACCAGCATCAGACAATGCTTCACTGGCCTTGCAACCGAATCCTGCGCGTGATTTTGTAATGGTGAAGCATCCAGCCAATAATGGCACGGCACAGATCAGGATTGTAGACATGTTTGGCAAAACGCTCAAGGCTGTACCGGTGGCCAGACATGCCACACAAACCCGCCTTGAACTGAAGGGTCTGCCCAAGGGAACCTACACCATTGTGTTGGAAGATGGAACCCATTCAACAAGCCAGGTATTGATCATTCAATAAAAAAATTAAATAAGTATCGCTGTCTATTGTGTTAATTCAAGAGGATGTCTCAAATGCAGTTGAGACATCCTTTTTTTGTAAATGGAATTACTTTTTGAGTATATGCGCATCAAATTAGCAGTTCTTATCATCTGTCAGGGCCTTTGGCAGATTGGTAAATTCCGTTAATGATCATTATATTTGGGAACCCCTTTCACCTCTTAAACATCCATATATGTTTAAACCTTTTCTACTCTTTTTGACCGTATTGCAGATCTCAGTTTTTTATGCCCACAGCCAACAGGCACCCCCTTCTATTGTATGGCAAAAATGCCTGGGGGGTACGAAAGACGACCGGGCCAGGAGCATCCTCCCCGCCTACGATCAGGGATATATCGTTGCCGGATCTACGAAGTCGAATAATGGAGACCTGACGGCCCATTACGGATCAACAGATTCTACCGATGCCTGGCTGGTGAAACTCGATGCACTGGGCAATATAGAATGGCAGAAGAATTATGGAGGGACTGGTGATGATGAATTTACCCAGGTGATCCACACCGCAGACCAGGCCTACCTGGCAATTGGGCATACGATTACTAGAAATAATGGGGATGTATCAGGCATTCATTTGACACCAGGAATTTATCAGGGCACTGATATTTGGGTAGTGAAGGTAAGCAGGCAGGGTGTTATCTTATGGCAGCGTTGCCTCGGGGGAACGGGTTATGAAAAAGTAGGTTCTGTTCGGCAAACCGCTGATAGTGGCTTTGTCATTATTGGCAATGCAGGTACCCAGGATGGTGATATTCCTGCAACTGGTACCGGCAAAATCTGGGTTATTAAGCTCAATAAGCTGGGTGATATTGTATGGAGCAAAAGGTATGGGGGTTCCGGCTTAGACCAGGGTAAAGACATTCGTCCCAGGCCAGGCGGCGGATATATTTTTTCGGGTGAATGCAATTCTGGGGATGGGGATTTTCCCGGCTCACATGGCAATCCACCCGTTGGATTCCGATTGCAGATCGATGATGCCGGCAACATTCAAGGGCTCGACTATGCAAGACAAAGAGGTGGTGTGAATAGTGTTTTATATGATCGCAACGGATCGTTGGTCTTTGTAAATAGTTACATGAATTGTTATCCCATGAATGGTGATATCACTGCCATATCGGTTCAAGGTAATGGCGGAGGGATCGGTTACGAAGCTTGTGACATGAGTGAAACACTCTCGTACAATCTTCACGGCACCGATGTCCTTCATCAGCAGGCAGATGGTAATTACTTGCTGGCAGCAGGAACTTCGGATAGCAGGAACATGGTACTACACGGGAGTCAAGATGCTTTTCTTTCTCACTTCAAGCTTAACAATGCCTATCCCAATACCGGCAATTACATTTGGAAAAAAGCGTATGGTGGCAGTATGAACGATGCGTTTTCTGCTATTGCCCCGGCAGAAGATCATGGTTATATTGGCGCAGGATTTACTAATTCATCCGATGGGGATATATCAGGCAATCATGGCGGCTATGATTGCTGGATCGTTAAGTTTGGGGTTACTGATTTTGTCAAAGGCCTGGTATATTTCGACAACAATGGCAATGGTGTAAAGGATGGCAATGAATCCTTTGCCAACAATATTTTGGTACAGGCAAAAAAAGATACTACTACCTACAGCAATATTGCCTACCAGGGGTTGTATGGATTTGCAATAGATACAGGCACCTATAATATTTCTATTCCCACCCTGCCCCGGTTTACCACCATTAACCCCACCTCACAAACAGTCTCCTTTACGGCCAGTGGCCAAAGGGATAGCCTGCCTGCCTTTGCTTTGCGAACGATTCCGGGCAAAAGAGAGTATGAGGTAAATGTGGCGGGCTACACACCTGTCAGACCGGGGTTCGAGGTCAGCTACTGGCTTACCTATGCCAATAAAGGAACTGATACCCTGGTCAACAAACCTTTGAAACTGATCAAAGACAGCAGGCTGCAATTCGTATCGGCCGTGCCGGCCCAAACAGGTATTGTTGCGGATACCATTACCTGGACCATCGCTGAGTTACTACCGGGTGCTTCGGAGAGGGTGTTGATCACTATGCGGGCTGCAACGCCTCCGGCATTGAACAATACGGATACGGTAAGCCTGACAGCCATCATAGATACGACAGGTGACCTTGATGTCAACAACAATATTCAATCAATCCGTCAGCTGGTGACGGGCGCATTCGATCCCAACGACAAACAGGAAGGGCATGGGACCATGCTGTATAAGAATGAATACGACGCAGGCAAGGCGCTTACCTATACCATCCGGTTCCAGAATACAGGTAATGATACTGCATTTACCGTGGTGGTAAGAGATACCCTAAGCCAAAGGCTAATGGGCAATTCCCTGGAGATGGTCGCTGCCAGCCATCCTTATAAGTTGGTAATAAAAGACAGCCGGTATTGTACCTGGACCTTCGATCGTATTCTGCTGGTCGACAGCAACCGCAATGAACCTAAAAGCCATGGATACATCATCTACCGGATCAAACCGGTAGCGGGCCTTGCCCTACAGGATAATATTTTGAACAAAGCAGCTATCTATTTCGATTTTAACCTGCCTGTTATTACCAATACACAGGAAACGGTATTAAGGCCAACACCCATACCAATGCCTGCACAGCCTGCAATATCCGGCTTGCTTGCCAGTTATTGTAATAACCTGGGTATACAGAAAGGGAAGATCAATAATCTGCCAGTGGCTGATGGAGTTACCACCGCAACCGTTAAACTGGACAATGCTTCCCTGGTCATTGGTGCTGATAGTACGTTTGCCTTCAAGGTAGATACTTTGGCGGCCGGACAACACCAGGTGATCGTCACTTTTTCCAACATAACAGGAACTAAATCCTATACGTATAATTTTGCTGTTACTGCAGCTGTTATACCAGATGTAAATGTTACTGCCAACATTACACTGGTGGTGAACCTGACAAGCCCTGTAATCGTAACAGCCACCAATGCAAGTGGGGGAGGTACGGCGCCCTTATATACTTTTGCCAGGGACAGGAGCTTTACCACCCTGGTACAACCCGAAGGGACAGGAACCAGTGTAACGATAGACCCATCCCTGTTGACCATTGGTGACAATAAGATCTATGTACGCATGAAAACCAGTGCAACCTGTTTTTCGGTACAAACGAACGTCGATAGCATCCTGATCAGGCGCGATGCCGCTACCGGCATTGTTGACGTTGACAATCAAAACCAACTTATCACCGTATTCCCCAATCCTTTTGAAAGCAGAATAACGGTCAAGGGATTAAACAGTGGTAAAACATATCGGATCGTGCTCTTAAATGTAAGAGGGCAGGCCATCTTCACCCAGGATGTAAAAAATAAACAACTATTGGAAATACCCATGGCAAGACTTACGCCTGGTGTTTATTGGTTTACCATTTATGATGCAAAGAAGAAACCAATAGGTACGGAGAAGCTGGTGAAATATTAATAATATTATTATTGTTTGAAAGCCCCGCCTATTGGCGGGGCTTTTTATATGGGTGGTACCGGTTTTTGCGGTATGTCGGGCTGTTTTACTATCAGAATGGCATAGTCGCCTGCACACTTATCAGCTAAAACTGCACAGTTATGTCCGTATTATGCACACTTATTAGTTTGTCTTGTCAAATGATTGTTCCTGTGCTATATTGCAGCGTAGCCCCTAAACTACATTGGCTTTTGATTAGCGGCCCTAAAGGCTGCAACTCTCCCCCAAGTGAATTCAAATAGCAATGATGAACTCACGTAAAAGGGCCCTTCTCCGGAAGGGCTTTTTTATTGCCTATTAAAGGGATATTAAAAGCTACCGGGGCATTAAACCTTCTGTTCCGGTAATTGTCAAACAACCAGGCAAGACAAATCCCCGTACAGGGGAGAACACCAGTAAGCAATTTATTTCAGGTCACAGGATACACAGGCTCTCTGTAAAGAAAGCTAAAGGTTAGCAGGGTCCCGGCAGTTCGCCGGGATTCTTTATTTCCCAATACCGTGAATCCGGTATCCTGGCACCGCAGGACCTCCCATGGGCCTGCCAGCTGGCCAATTTGGTTAATCCCGGTTTATCGGGATTCAGACTTTTGCTTTAATTTCCCGCCCTAAATTTTTACGCATGAAATGTCAGTCTGCCTATTTGACCAGGTTATTATGCTTATGCCTGGGCCTCTTTTCCGTGCACCTGTTAATGGCCCAGGGAGCGGTCAGGTGGACGAAGGATGGCAATGGTTATTTCAGTGCCCAGGGTGGAGAGCTGGTACAAATAGCCCTTCCTCAAAACACCAGGACAGTATTGCTCTCCAAAGAGCAATTAACACCTCCCGGCCAAAAGCCAATTACCTTCAGGAACTTTTCCTTTTCGGATGATGATAAAAAGATACTGCTGTTCACCAATACCAAAAAGGTATGGCGGCTCAATACCCGTGGTGATTATTGGGTATATGACCGGAGCAACAATACCTTAAAGCAGGTAGGTAAGGCCCGTCCCGCCTCCTCCCTGATGTTTGCCAAGTTTTCGCCCGATGGCGCTAAGGTGGCTTACGTCAGTGAGTATAACCTGTATGTAGAAGACCTGGCCAGTGGTACGGTAAAGCAGCTGACAAGCGATGGCAGCCGTAAGCTCATCAATGGTACTTTTGATTGGGTGTATGAAGAAGAGTTTTTCTGCCGTGATGGTTTCCGCTGGAGCCCCGATAGCAAGCAGATCGCTTATTGGCAAATTGATGCCAAGAACACGAAGGATTACCTGATGGTGAACAATACGGATTCTATTTATCCCTTTGCTGTACCGGTAGAATATCCCATTGCCGGTGAAGCTCCCTCCCCCTTCAAAATTGGTGTAGTGGATATTAACACGGCCAATACCAGGTGGATGGCCATTGCCACCGATCCAGTGTTGCAAAGTTATGTGCCCAGGCTGGAATGGGCTGCCAATAACAATGAACTGATCGTTCAGCACCTGAACCGCAAACAGAACGAAAGCCAGCTAATGCTTTGCAATGTACAAAGCGGCGCTGCCCAAACCATCTATACTGAAAAGGATTCGGCCTGGATCGATATCCTGCCGCTTTGGGACAATGATTATATCTGGGGTGGCTGGGATTGGCTCAATGCCGGCAAAGAGTTTATCTGGGCTTCTGAAAAGGATGGCTGGCGTCATCTGTACCGGGTGAGCCGCGATGGCAAAAAAGAAACACTCATTACCGTCGGTAACTATGATGTAATGGAAATTACCTGCATAGACGAGAAAAGTGGTTATGTTTATTTCATGGCTTCGCCTGATAATGCGACTCAGAAATACCTGTACCGTACCAAACTGGATGGTAAAGGCAAACCAGAGCGTATGTCTCCCGCTACTCAACAGGGCACGCACGATTATGATGTATCACCCAATGCCAAATTTGCCCAACACGTATTTTCCAATTATTATACCAGCTATACCAATGAATTGATTTCCCTGGCCGACCACAAAGGGGTAAATGGAGAAAACAAAGTAGCTGATGCGGTAGCAAAAGCCGATAAGGCAACATCGAAAGTGGAATTCTTTAAAGTGAAAACTTCCGAAGGAGTGGAAATGGATGCCTGGATGGTGAAGCCCGATAATTTTGATGCCACCAAAAAATACCCGGTGGTGTTTTATGTGTACACCGAACCCTGGGGCCAGAATGTAAAGGACCAGTTTGGCGTAGAAGGCAATTTCCTGTACCAGGGTAGCATGGCCAAAGATGGTTATATCTATATCTCAATCGACAACAGGGGCACCCCCGTTCCCAAGGGAAGGAACTGGCGCAAGGTGGTGTACCGCAAAATAGGGTTGGTCAATATCCGTGATCAGGCTCTGGCGGCTACGGAGATCCTGAAATGGCCCTTTGTTGATACCAGCCGGGTGGCGGTATGGGGATGGAGCGGCGGCGGTTCTGCTACCTTAAACCTCATGTTCCAGTTCCCCGAGATCTATAAAACGGGTATTTCTGTAGCGGCAGTAGGCAACCAGCTTACCTACGACAATATCTACCAGGAGCGCTATATGGGCCTGCCACAGGAAAACCGGGAAGACTTTGTAAAAGGTTCACCCATTACCTATGCTAAAAATTTGAAAGGTAACCTTTTGTACATCCACGGTACCGGCGATGACAATGTGCATTACAACAATGCCGAAATGCTGATCAATGAACTGATCAAGCACAACAGGCAGTTCCAGCTCATGTCTTATCCCAATCGTACCCATAGCATTTCAGAGGGGCCAGGTACCTATCAGCACCTCTCGACCTTGTACACCAATTACCTGAAGCAGCACTGTCCTCCGGGCGGTAAATAATAGCGCTCCAGGCCATCAGAGAGACCGGTAATCATGTAGTTATGATTACCGGTCTTTTTTTGGAGTCTGGCAAGCCAGAAGGCCTCTTCCTGATAGCTGATTCATTGAGGAAAGATGGGCCTTTCATGCCAGATATTAATATATTCCGTATTCATTTCTTATATGTTATCTATACAATCCGTATATAATCCGTCTCTTTAAAGAACGTAATGTATACGGATTGTATACCTGATATATACGGAACATATACGGAATATCTGACCATCCAAAATGAATGGGCTGTGCTTGATCCTTGGTACCTGGATGCCTCAATAGCGGCGTAGATTAAATTCTTCTGAATTTAACTTCCTTTAACATAAATAGCTGATAATCTGGGGTAAATTGATCTCAAAACCTGATCTATGAAGTTAATTATACCCGCCCTTGCCAGTTGTTTCCTTTTTTCCTGCACCGTTTACCAGGTAATGACCGTCAGTAGCCCGGAGGCCAGGCAAAACCAGGCCAATGAGTTTGTGATCGAAAATGACAGTCTGGAGCTTTGTTACAATTTCAATGGCCAGGATGGCCCCATCAAAGTGAAGATCAGGAACAAGCTGCAACAGCCCATGTATGTTGATTGGAAGCGTTCGGCCCTGATCATCAACGACCGGGCGGTAAGTTACTCGCCCAATACTGTGACTATCGAAGGGGCGGTCGCCACCTCTACTTATAACTGGTCAAGGGAATGGTCCACCACCTATGGGCGTATCAGCGCCCTGGCCCAGCTTCCGCCCGAAATGGAGTTTATCCCCCCGCAAGCCTATGTTACCAAACAACTGATGGGTATTACCAACCAGGCGCTGGAAAACCTGCCTGATTCGCTATTTTCCAAAAAGAAGATAGCTGCCATGGGGGATGGGTATGAAACGGTGAGACAGGCATTTTTTACTGCTACCTCGTCTCCCCTGGTTTTCAAGAGTTACCTGACCGTGGTGATGGGGGATACCTTGCCAAGGCCGGTAGCCTACCAACACAATTTTTATGTATCTGAAATGGTAAAAATGACCAATCCGCCTGAATTGTTGAACGGCGATCGGCGGGGTGACCGGTTTTATGTTCGGCAGGGACCTCTTAATGACAGTATTACATTGGGTTATGGGGTAGTAGGGGGGAGGGCTGTATTGCAAAGGGGAACACCTGGTATACGATGACAGTATTCTTTTCTTGTCACTTAGTTTAACTTTCTTGAAAGATTAATTTTAGTACATTAAACAAAAAATATGCGCCTAACTATACTTGCTTTATCTGTCCTGGTCTTGTTGACTGCCTGCAACAGGTATCAGTACCTCGGCATTAGCAGTGATGAACTTGTAAAAAATGGCCACCAGGAATTTACGGTTGAAAATGATACCCTCCAGCTGGTGTACAATTTCAATGGTCAGAATGCGCCTGTAAACTTGATGGTCAGGAATAAGCTCAATAAGCCGATTTATATTAACTGGAAGCATTCTGCATTGATTATCAACGATAATGCCATCTCCTATTCTCCTGACAAGGTGGCTATTGAGGGAGTTGTGAAGGCCTCTACCTTAAATTGGGGACAAGGTTATGGTTTAACGGATGGGGTGATATATGGTACGGCCAACCTTCCGCCAGGCATTCAAATGATCCCTCCTCAATCATTTGTTACCAAAACACCGATGGGGGTTACCAACAAACTGCTGAAAAATATTCCAGATTCGGCACTTCGGAGGATCAAAATAAATACGGTCGATGGCAATTTGGTCAATGCCCAACAGGCATTTTTTGATGCCAGCAACTCACCTTTGCGATTCAGGAGTTACCTGGCCATTGTTGTTGGTGATTCAACACCTGTGCCAATAGCTTACCAGCACAGCTTTTACGTATCGGAGTTGTACCGGACAGGGCTTAACCCTAAAAAATTTGATTATAACCGGGAAAGGGCAGGGGAATGGGCCTATGTGCAGGAAATAACCGGGTTTGGAAAATCTGCGGTTTTTGGGTTCGGTGTACTTGCCGGGGCTGCTGTTTTAACAACAGAAGCCTGGGCGGAGAGCAAAAACAACAATTCTACCCGGAAAAATTAAAAAATAGAACACAAAAGACCTGTAAGTATTTGTATATTAGCTATTTAAAAGCAAGTTGGTTGCCCTCTCTGCTTCAAAGTGGTAGCCTAAGTGCCTGGTATTTTTGTCCCATTACTGGAAAAAAACAGGATCAAGGAACGGAAAGAGACAGATTTTTAGTGTGGTAATGCAAAATTTCTCCATAAATCTTTTGTAAGTAATCAAACTACACTTACCTTTGCATCCCCATTAGAAAAATGGGATTGAACTATGTCTCAACGAATCAGAATCAAATTACAGTCTTACGATCACAACCTGGTAGATAAATCTGCAGAGAAAATCGTGAAGACAGTGCGCAGCACCGGAGCGGTAGTAACAGGTCCTATTCCTTTACCTACCCGTAAGAAGATTTTTACCGTTTTGCGCTCGCCGCACGTGAATAAGAAAAGCCGTGAGCAGTTCCAGTTGTGTACGCACAAGCGTTTGCTGGATATTTATACTTCTTCCAGCCGTACGGTGGACGCCCTGAGTAAGCTCGACTTGCCCAGTGGTGTAGAAGTTGAGATCAAAGCCTGATGAGCATTTGATGAACCCTGTCAGGGTTCTAAAATCCTGACAGGGTTTTTTCATATACACTACGTGACCGTAGTAAAGTTCTTTCAAACCTATCTGCAAACTTTGTTGCCGTTGGTAACAGATAAAGTAGCGCTGGGTAAATAAAAAAAACATTCTGACGGGGTTAGACCTGTCAGGTTCATTAACAAACTAAATATGAACTAGCCCTTCGAGGTTAGTTTACTATCGGTACTTCGAATGCCTGTGGTTTTCATGTAAGATGAAATAAAACAGGCAACAAAAGAAAAGGTCGGTAGCAAACGGGGATTGAAGTTGCCATGGTTGTGCCTTCTCTGTCCGCCCGGACAGCAAGGTTGTGACAATCATACTGCAAATGTCTCTTAAACCGAGAAGGCAAAAACGAACAACGATGAAAGGAATTATTGGCAAAAAAATCGGGATGACCAGCATCTTCAGTCCGGATGGTAAGCAAACAAGCTGCACCATCATCGAGGCCGGTCCCTGTGTTGTAACCCAGGTCAAAACAAAAGACACTGATGGTTACAGCGCTGTGCAATTAGCATTCGGCGACAAGAAAGAAAAGCACACACTCGCTTCAGAAAAGAATCACTTCGCAAAGGCCAATACAGCCGCAAAAAAGTTTGTAAAAGAATTTCGTGATTATTCCATAGAGAAAGCTCTGGGAGAATCTATCACTGTAGACATTTTCACTGAAGGTGAAAAAGTTGAAGTGGTTGGTACTACCAAGGGTAAAGGTTTCCAGGGTGTTGTAAAACGCCACGGATTCAGTGGGGTAGGTGAGCAATCTCACGGTCAACATGATCGTCAGCGTGCTCCAGGTTCAATTGGTAACTCATCTGATGCTTCCCGCGTATTTAAAGGTATGCGTATGGCCGGCCGGATGGGGCAAGACCGCGTGAAAGTAAAAGGATTGAAAGTAGTGAAGATCTTCCCTGAGAAGAACTACATCCTGGTAAGCGGTTCTGTACCTGGTCATAACGGATCAATTGTATTAATTCAAAAATAACAACTTCAGAAAACAGACGGCTTTAACAAGTAATCTTCTTTCTGAACTGAAAAATAGCGTACGATGCAAGTAGATGTATTAAATATAAACGGTAAGAAAACAGGTCGCTCAGTAGAGTTGCCCGATGAGATCTTTGGTGCTGAACCAAATGATCACGTGATCTACCTGGCTGTTAAGCAATTTCTGGCCGCACAGCGTCAGGGTACTCACAAAGTGAAAACCCGTGCTGAAGTACATGGTTCCAGCAAAAAGCTGCACCGTCAAAAGGGTACTGGTGGTTCCCGTAAAGGTAACCTGCGTGCTCCTATCTTTAAAGGTGGTGGTACCATATTTGGACCTAAGCCTCACGGTTATGATTTCAAGCTGAACCGTAAGGTAAAAGACCTGGCCAAGATCAGTGCCCTGTCTTACAAGGCTAAAGAAAATGCGATCGTGATCATTGAAGATATCAACCTGGATACACCTAAGACAAAGACTTTTGTTGGTGCACTGAAAGCGTTGAACATCGAGAATAAGAAATCACTGGTTATTCTGCCTGAGTACAACGATAACCTGTACCTGAGCCTGCGTAACGTGCCTGCTGTAAATGCTGCACTGATCGCCGACATGAATACTTATGATATCGTTAATGCCAATGTTTTGGTATTGACTGAAAGCGCTGCTAAGATCTTTATTGATGACGAAGCAGAAGTAACTGCATAAATAATGCAGGTTTGAAGTTGCCCAACAGCATCTTCAGATTATCAAATTTTCAAATTATCAAATTAGAGTTATATGAAACTCGCAGAAGTATTGATAAAGCCGATTGTAACTGAGAAAAGCAATAAGCTTTCTGATAAGAGCAGAACTTATGCTTTCCGGGTAAATCGCAAAGCCAATAAACTGGAAATTAAGAAAGCAGTAGAAGGTTTTTACAGTGTGAGCGTAATTGATGTAAATACTGTAGTAGTTCCAGGTAAGGCAAAGAGCCGTTTCACTAAGGCCGGATTTATTTCCGGTGTTAAGCCGGCTTACAAAAAAGCGTATGTAACCGTAGCAGAAGGCGAAAGCATCGATCTGTACGCTAACATTTAATCCTGCATAAGGATAGATAAGAATGGCGCGTCAAACGCCGCAAAGGATTGACAAAACGATTTTTAACACAGAATAAGAATTAAAACATGGCACTGAAAAAGTATAAACCAATTACGGCCGGAACACGCTGGAGAATTGGTAATGCATATGAGGAAGTGACAACGAATGTTCCTGAGAAAAGTCTGGTAGAAAAAGTAAAATCTACTGGTGGTCGTAACGTACAGGGACGCCGCGCAATGCGCTATATCGGTGGCGGTCACAAGAAGATGTACCGTATCATTGATTTCAAGAGGAATAAGAAAGATATTGAAGGTACTGTAGTTACCATTGAATACGATCCAAACCGTACTGCTTTTATCGCCCTGCTGAACTATGCAGATGGTGAGAAAAGATATATCCTGGCTCCCCAGGGCTTACAGGTAGGTACTACCGTAATAGCTGGTGATGCTGTGGCACCTGAAATTGGTAATGCACTTCAAATGAAGAACATGCCTTTGGGTACCAATATTCACAATATCGAAATGCAGCCTGGTCAGGGTGGCAAGCTGGTACGTAGTGCCGGTACTTCTGCTCAATTGACCAACAAGGAAGAAAGATATGCTGTATTGAAAATGCCTTCCGGTGAACTGAGAAAGGTATTGATCAATTGCTTCGCTACCGTAGGTATCGTAAGTAATGGTGATCATAACCTGGAGATGAAAGGTAAGGCTGGCCGTAACCGTTGGAAAGGTATCCGCCCCCGCACCCGTGGTGTAGCGATGAACCCTGTAGATCACCCGATGGGTGGTGGTGAAGGTAGAGCATCCGGTGGTCACCCACGTTCAAGGACTGGTAAGTACGCTAAAGGTCTGAAGACACGTACACGTGGCAAGGGAAGCGATAAGCTGATCATCCAACGTAAGAATGGTAAAAAATTAGCTAAGTAATCAAACCGCTGATTTTAATCTTCAAATTTTCAAATTAAGTAAATATGGCTCGTTCGATAAAAAAAGGTCCTTATGTAGCCGCGAAGCTGGAACAAAAAGTATTGTCTGTAAACGAAGGCAAAGCCAAGAAGGGTGTTATCAAAACCTGGAGCCGTCGTTCTACCATTACTCCGGACTTTGTGGGGCATACCTTCGCCGTGCATAACGGTAATAAATTCATCCCGGTTTACGTGACTGAATTTATGGTAGGCCATAAGCTGGGTGAGTTTGCACCTACGCGCAACTTTAAAGGACACTCAAGTAAAAAAGTAGCTTAACAAAAATTTCAAAGTTTCTGGTGTAATGGTGCTGCGTTAAGTACATCCTGCAACCAGAAATAAGAAATCTTGAAATAAAAAAACATGGAAGCAGTAGCTAAACTCAGAAATTATCCCACATCACCCCGCAGAATGCGTTTGCTGGCTGATGAGATCCGCGGTGTTGAAGTGGAGAAAGCCCTGGCTTTGCTGGACCACCATCCGCAACATTCCGCCACTCCTTTGTCAAAGCTGTTGAAAAGCGCTATTAACAACTGGGAGCAGAAGAATGAAGGAAAAAGTGCTGCAGATGCTGCACTGGTGGTAAAAACAATCTTTGTTGATGGTGCACGTACCCTGAAAAGGATGCTGCCTGCTCCTCAGGGAAGAGCGTATCGCTTACGTAAACGTAGCAATCACGTAACGATCATTGTTGATTCGAAAACAAATTAACCAAGTGCAAAATTTGAAAGATGCGGATGATTTGTTCAGCGTGAATTTCAAATTTTCAAATACTCAAATTTTCAAATTCAAATAAATGGGTCAGAAAACAAATCCTATTGGTGCCAGGTTAGGGATCATCCGCGGTTGGGAATCTAACTGGTATGGTAACAAAAAAGATTTTTCTACCAAGTTGATCGAGGATAACAAGATCAGGACTTACCTGAATGCCCGTATCAATAAAGGTGGTATCTCTAAGATCGTTATTGAGCGTACGCTGAATAAACTGATCGTTACCATTCATACCTCTAAGCCCGGTATCATCATAGGTAAAGGTGGTGGCGAAGTAGACCGTATTAAAGAAGAGTTGAAGAAGCTGACTGGTAAAGAAGATGTGCAGATCAACATTCTTGAAATCCGCCGTCCAGAACTGGATGCCATGATCGTAGGTGATACGATTGCCCGCCAGATCGAAAACCGTATCAACTACAAACGTGCTATCAAGATGGCGATCGCTTCTGCTCTCCGTATGGGTGCTGAAGGTATCAAGATCAAGGTAGGTGGCCGTTTGGGTGGTGCTGAAATTGCCCGTACAGAAGAAATCAAACAAGGTCGTACACCTTTGCATACACTGCGTATGGATATCGATTACGCCAATGTATTTGCACTGACTGTGTATGGTAAAATAGGTATCAAGGTATGGATCTGTAAAGGTGAAATCCTTGGCAAACGTGACCTGAATCCCAATTTTGTTGGTGGTAAGAGTGATGTAAGCGACCGCAGAGATAGAAGAGAAGGTGATGACCAACGTGGTGGTGACCGCAGGGATGATCGCAGAGGCGGTGGAGATCGCAGAGGCGGTGGCGGCGGTGATCGCAGAGGCGGCGGTGGTGGTGGCGACCGCAGAGGCGGTGGTGGCGGTGGATTCCGCGGTGGAAACAACAGAAGAGGTTAATGAGCCGATGGGTATACCCCCCGCTGATTAAGAAATCTTCAAATTATCAAATTTTCAAATTGTTAATAGATGTTACAGCCTAAAAGAACGAAACACAGGAAAGCGCAGAAAGGCCGCATCCGGGAAGTAGCAAAACGTGGTACTACCATTTCTTTTGGTTCTTTCGGTCTGAAAGCCCTGGAGCCAATATGGTTGACCAACCGTCAGATTGAAGCTGCCCGTCAGGCGCTGACCCGTTCCATGAAACGTGAAGGTAATGTGTGGATACGCATTTTCCCCGATAAGCCAGTTACCCGCAAGCCTCAGGAAGTGCGGATGGGTAAAGGTAAAGGTAACCCCGAGTTCTGGGCTGCTGTAGTTGAACCAGGTCGTATCATTTTCGAATGCGATGGCGTAAGTGAAGCAACAGCTAAACAAGCGCTTGAACTGGCTGCTCAAAAACTGCCAATCAAGACCAAGTTCATCGTTCGCAGGGATTATCAAGCATAAACTATTAGCTGTTGACAGTGCCCTGTTGACAGTGAATAATAGATAAGATTAACATTGGCGGATTGCCTAAAAGCTACCCGCTAAAAGCTAAAAGCGAAATAAAATGTCTAAGAAAATTGATTTTGTAAAAAGCCTGAAAGATCTGAGTGCGGCTGATCTGAAAGCCAGGATCCAGGAAGATGAACTGCGCTTAAAGAAGCTGGAGTTTGCTCATGCTATTTCTCCCCTGGAGAATCCTATGAGTATCCGTGCTCTCCGTAAAGACCTGGCTCGTCTGAAAACAGAGCTGAAGCAGAAACAACAAGCTGTTTAAATAGCTGCAAGCTACGAGCTTTGAGCTACGAGCTGCGAGTATTCAACGGAAGTCGATAATTAAATTATAAGCCAAGAGTTTAACGCTCGAAGCAAGTAGCTAAAAAGCTAAATAACATGTTAGATAGAAATTTGCGTAAAACAAGAACTGGTGTTGTAACTAGCAACAAAATGGCTAAAACCATTACGGTTGCGGTAGAAAGAAAAGTAAAACACCCGATCTATGGTAAGTTCGTAAAGAAAACCACCAAGTTCCATGCTCATGATGAAAAGGATGAGTGCACTGTAGGTGATGTAGTAAAGATCATGGAAACCCGTCCGCTGAGCAAAACAAAGCGTTGGAGACTGGTAGAAGTGGTAGAGAAGGCGAAGTAATCAGGAGAGGCTGTGAGCTACGAGCAATGAGCTACGAGCCACGTATCAAATATAATTGTTTCAATGCTCGAAGCTCGAAGCTAAGAGCTCAAAGCTTAACAAAATGATTCAGCAAGAAAGCAGATTAAACGTAGCTGATAATAGTGGTGCCAAAGAAGTATTGTGTATCCGCGTGCTGGGTAATAGCGGCCAGGACTATGCCAAGATCGGCGATAAAATCGTTGTTACCGTAAAGGATGCTATTCCTGCCGGTGGTATTAAAAAAGGTACTGTCGTAAAGGCTGTTATCGTTCGTACGAAAAACAAGTTGCGTCGTAAGGATGGATCTTATATCCGTTTTGATGACAATGCAGTTGTACTGTTGAACGCTTCTGATGAGCCTCGTGGTACCCGTATCTTCGGGCCCGTAGCACGTGAATTACGTGACAAGGGTTATATGAAGATCATATCTCTGGCTCCTGAAGTACTATAAATAAAAGCTACGAGCTACGAGCCATGTGCTACGAGCCGTCTTTAAATAGATTTTTTTTAACGCTATCAGCTCGCCGCTCGCAGCTCATAGCTCAAAGCTTAAAAGATGAGCAACAGATTTAAACCGAAGTTCAATATTAAAAAAGGCGACACCGTGGTAGTAATCACTGGTGACGATAAGGATGTAAAGAAACCCCGTAAAGTACTGGAAATATTTCTCGATAAAGGGAAGGTACTGGTTGAAGGAGTGAACATCGTTACCCGCCACACCAAACCTTCTGCCCGCGATACCAAAGGTGGTATTGTAAAGAAGGAAGCACCTATCCACATTTCCAATGTGATGCTGTGGGATGCCAAGAAAGGTGAAGGTACCAAGGCAAAACTTACCCGTGAAAATGGTAAACTGGTACGTGTTTCCAAAAAATCCGGTGAGGTTATCAAGTAAAATAAGCTTCGAGCTACGAGCCATCAGCTACGAGCCCGTTTCTAAATAGATTATAGTAATGCTATCAGCTTGCAGCTCGCAGCTCATAGCCAAAAGCTTTAAAAAATGAGCACAACAAAATATTCTCCGAGATTAGCAGATAAGTACAAGAAGGACGTTGTACCTGCCCTGATGAAGCGTTTTAGCTACGACAGCATTATGCAGGTTCCCCGTTTGGAAAAGATCTGCCTGAATCGTGGTGTGAACGGAGCTGTAAGTGATAAAAAACTGGTTGATGTGGCTTTAGATGAGCTTACACAGATCACTGGTCAGAAAGCTGTTACTACCATGTCTAAAAAGGATATCTCTAACTTTAAACTCCGTAAGAACATGCCCATCGGCGCCCGTGTTACCTTGCGTGGTGTTAAGATGTATGAGTTCCTGGACAGGTTGATCGCTACCGCTTTACCTCGTGTACGTGACTTCAAGGGTGTGAATGAAAAGGCATTTGATGGTCGTGGCAACTATACCCTCGGTGTTACTGAACAAATCATTTTCCCGGAGATCGATATCGATAAGGTAAATAAGATCACCGGTCTTGATATCACTTTCGTTACTACGGCTGGTACCAACGAAGAGGCTTATGAGCTGCTGAAGGAAATGGGTATGCCGTTCAGGAAGAAAGACTAAGTACTAATCGGTACTAAAAACGAAGTTCAAAATACAAATCCGGGAAGTGGAAGTACAGCTTTCAACTCCCGATATTCAAAATTCGAATTTGTAATTATTATGGCAAAAGAGTCAATAAAAGCCAGACAAAGGAAAAGAGAACGCATGGTAGCTCAGTATGCTGAAAAGCGTGCTGCTCTGAAAGCTGCCGGAGAATGGCAGGCATTGGATGAAATGCCCAAGAATTCTTCTAAGGTTCGTCTTAAAAATCGCTGCCAGTTAACTGGTCGTCCTAAGGGATACATGCGTTATTTTGGACTTTCCCGTGTTACATTCCGTGAGATGGCCTTGAATGGCAAGATCCCAGGCGTTCGTAAGGCCTCCTGGTAATAAACTGCTGCAGGATATGGGTTACGGTAACTATCAGTCCCGTAGCAGTACATCCTGTGGATTAGATTCAATAATATTTAGAACTGATACATAACTAGTTTAAAAATGGTAACAGATCCTATAGCAGATTTTCTGACCAGAGTTCGTAACGCGCAACTGGCGGGTCACCGTATCGTAGAGATTCCGGCTTCTAACCTGAAAAAGCGTATGACAGAGATTCTGTATGATCAAGGCTACATCCTGAAATACAAATTTGAGGATGATAACAAACAAGGTGTAATTAAGATCGCGTTGAAATACGATGCTGTATCCAAAGAGCCAGCAATCAGGTCACTGGAGCGTGTAAGCCGTCCAGGTTTGCGCCAGTACGCCAGCCCTGCTGAATTTAAGCGTGTGAAGAATGGTTTAGGTGTTGCTATCCTCAGCACTTCTAAAGGAGTGATGACCGATAAGCAAGCCAAGGCGCAGAATGTAGGTGGCGAAGTTCTTTGCTATATCTATTAATCTTATGAGCCATGAATATGGCTCATAAATGTTACTGATACATTAAGCCGGGCCTATACCAGGCTGACCGGTCGGTAGCAGGAAACAATAAACAGAAAAAGTTAAACTAATTTTTTATGTCTCGTATAGGTAAACAACCGGTAGTATTGCCCAGTGGTGTTACTGCTACAGTAGGAAAAGATAATGTACTGACAGTAAAAGGCCCTAAAGGTGAACTGAAGCAAGCTATTGATCGCGATATCACTGTAGAAGTGAAAGATAACAATGTTACTTTTTCACGTCCTACTGACCAGATCCGCCACCGTGCGATGCATGGTTTATACCGTGCCCTGGTAGCCAACCTGGTAAAAGGTGTAACTGAAGGTTTTAAGCGTAATCTTGAGCTGGTGGGTGTGGGTTATAAAGCCTCTAACCAGGGTAACTTGCTCGACCTGTCACTCGGTTACTCTCACAATATCATTTTTGAAATACCCAAGGAATTGAAAGTGGCTACTTCCCAGGAAAAAGGGGAGAATCCAAAGATTAGCCTGGAAGGTATTGACAAACAATTGATCGGTCAGGTAGCTGCTAAATTGCGTAGCCTCCGTAAGCCAGAGCCGTACAAAGGAAAAGGTGTTAAATACGCTGGTGAAGTTATTCGTCGTAAGGCTGGTAAGGCTGCTGGTAAATAATTTGAAAATTAACTCCCGGCAGTATCGGGAGCTATAAAATAAAGAGCAATGAATAAATTAGTAAAAAGACAGAAAATCCGCTACCGGATCCGTAAAAAAGTATCCGGAACAGCCCCCAAGCCCAGACTGTCAGTTTTCAGAAGCAACACAGATATCTATGTGCAACTGATTGATGATGTATCTGGTAAAACACTGGCTGCGGCTTCTTCTAAGGATAAGGATATTGCTGCTCAGAAAGGTACCAGAATTGAAAAGAGCAAACTGGTAGGTCTGGCAATTGCCCGTAAGGCTACTGAATTGGGTGTTAGCGTGGTTGTTTTCGATCGCGGTGGTAACCTGTATCATGGCCGGGTGAAGAGTGTAGCTGATGGTGCACGTGAAGGTGGTTTGCAATTCTAATCCCTTAGGATATTTACAATTAAAATCGTCAAATCGAAATAATGGCAAAAGTTAATTTAAACAGAGTTAAAGCCGGCGATCTTGAGCTGAAAGAGAAAGTGGTGGCCATCAACCGGGTGGTAAAAACCACTAAAGGTGGTCGTGCCTTCAGTTTTTCTGCCCTGGTAGTAGTGGGTAATGAAAATGGTGTGGTAGGACATGGTCTGGGTAAGGCCAAAGAAGTACAGGAAGCAATTACCAAAGGCATTGAAGATGCCAAGAAGAACCTCATAAAAGTTCCGATCATGCATGGTACTATTCCCCATGATCAGTTGACTAAAGTAGGTGCAGCCAAGGTATTGATCAAACCAGCCGCTCATGGTACTGGTGTGATTGCAGGAGGTAGCATGCGTGCAGTACTGGAAAGTGCTGGTGTTACCGACGTATTGGCTAAATCACTCGGCTCTGCCAATCCGCACAACGTGGTGAAAGCTACTTTTGCTGCACTGGCTATGTTGCGTGAACCAATTACTATTGCCAAGCAACGTAAACTGAACCTGAAGAAAGTATTTAACGGATAACTTTCAGCCCGTAAGCCAACTTACTGCATTCATTCGAATACTGTGGGTTGGCCATTGGCTGAGCATAATGATTAAATCATGAGCAAGATTAAGATCACTTTAGTAAAAAGTGCTATTGACCGTCCTGAGCGTCAGAAGTTAACCCTTCAGGCACTGGGCTTGAATAAGCTGAATGCTACCAAAGAGGTAGAAGCAACTCCGCAAATACTGGGTATGGTACGTAAAGTAACCCACCTGGTAAAGGTTGAGCAGGCTTAATTAATTATCACATTTTAAACGCGAGGGGAGATTCCCCGTTGAGTAAAAATCAAAAAACATGAAATTACATCAGATCAAGCCCGCAGAAGGCGCAACACATAAAGAGAAAAGATTGGGTCGTGGTGAAGCATCCGGTAAGGGTGGTACTTCTACGAAAGGTAACAAGGGTGGTCAAAGCCGTGCCGGTTACCAACGTAAGAACGCTCATGAAGGTGGTCAGATGCCAATCCAGCGTCGTTTGCCAAAACGTGGATTTACTAATATAAACAGGGTTGAGTATAAGGTATTTAACCTCGGTCAGGTAGATCACCTGGTTGAGAAGTATGAACTGAAAGAATTCTCCCTGGAAAATCTGTATATCAACGGACTGATTGGCCGTACCGATCTCATTAAAGTACTGGGCAATGGTGAGTTGAAAAGCAAAATTGCTTTCAGGATTAATGCGGTAAGTGACAAAGCCAAAGCTGCCATCGAAGCAGCCGGGGGTACTGTAGAAATTGTAAAGTAATTTTACGTAACTTGCATAGACGCATCTTGGAATGCGTCTTTTTTTGTTAAAAAGATCAGTAGTTAACCCGGTTTATATAACGGTACAGCAGGTTTGCCATAAGGATTGAATGGTCTTTTCAGCAAACCTGTTTGTGGTTTTCAAAACAGAGGCCATCATAAAAAATTTCTGGATTCCGTGAAAAAATTCATACAAACCCTGAAGAACATCTGGAGTATTGAGGAGCTGAAGAGTAAGATCCTGGTGACCATTACCCTGATAGCCGTATATCGCCTCGGTACGCATATCGTACTTCCAGGTATTAACCCAACCTTGATCAATACTGCCGCATCAGGTGGTGGTATCCTTGGGCTGATTGATGCTTTTGCCGGTGGCGCCTTTTCACAGGCTTCTATCCTGGCATTGGGTATCATGCCTTATATCTCCGCTTCTATCTTCATGCAGTTGATGACCATTCTCTACCCACCATTCCAGAAAATGCAGAAAGAGGGAGAGAGCGGACGTAAAAAGATCAACCAATACACTCGTTACCTTACAGTAGCTGTAGCTATCCTGCAGGCCAGTGCTTATGTAGCCTACCTGCACCAAACTAATAAAGATGCCATGATCGAAGCTTATTCAGCTTACTTCTGGCTTTCTACTACCGTAATTCTTTCTGCCGGCACCTTATTCGTAATGTGGCTGGGTGAGAAGATCACCGACAAAGGTTTGGGTAATGGTAGCTCTGTGATCATCATGGTTGGTATCCTGGCCCGTCTTCCACAGTCCTTAATGCAGGAATGGAGCGCTAAAGCGATTGGTGGCAGTGGTCGTGGTATCCTGCTTTTTGTAATCGAAATAGCTGTACTGGTGGCCATCATCATGGGTCTTATCATCCTGATCCAGGGTGTACGTAAAATACCTGTACAATATGCCAAGCAGATCGTTGGTAACCGTCAATTTGGTGGCGCCCGTCAGTTCCTGCCTATTAAGGTGAACAGTGCTGGTGTAATGCCCATCATCTTTGCACAAGCCATCATGTTCCTGCCTACCTTATTGTCGAACTTTGATTCTACCCGTGGTTTGGCCAAAATATTCGGTGATCACAGTAACTTCTGGTACATGCTGATCTATGCTGTGATGGTAATTGGTTTTACCTTCCTGTACACAGCTTTGATCTTCAATCCCAAGCAAATTGCTGATGACCTGAAGCGTAACAACGGATTTATTCCCGGTGTAAAACCTGGTCAACCTACAGCTGATTATATCGGCGCGGTAATGGATAAGATCACCCTGCCAGGCGCTTGTTTACTGGCTGTAGTAGGTATTCTTCCCGGATTTGCACAACGCCTTGGCGTTCAGCAGTCTTTCTCTTCCTTCTTTGGAGGAACTTCCCTGCTGATCATGGTGGGTGTAATCCTGGATACTTTGCAACAAATTGAAACACAATTATTAATGCGCCAGTACGATGGTTTGATGAAGAGTGGGCGCGTTCAGGGTCGTCAGGCTGTATCACCAGCATCGCCTGCATCCCTGTAGTATATAATTATACAACTTTAGAACCTGGCAACTGTTATAGTAGTTGTCAGGTTTTCTTTTAAACACTAGATTCGAACAAGCATGGTCTATATTAAAACTCCGGCCGAAGTGGAACTGATGCGTCAAAGCGCCTTATTGGTGAGCGCCACGCTGGCTGAAATTGCTAAACTACTTCGTCCAGGCATTACCACCCTGTCATTGGATAAAACCATTGGAGAAATGATCCGTGATCATGGCGGTGTTCCTTCCTTCCTTAATTTTCATGGCTACCCGTTCAATTCCTGCATCTCTGTGAATGATGTAGTAGTTCATGGTTTTCCCAATAATGGTGAATTGAAGGATGGTGATATTATTTCTGTTGATATTGGTATTGTAAAGAATGGATTCCATGGCGACCATGCTTATACATTTGCAATAGGAGATGTAAAGCCCGAAGTATTGCAGCTGATCCGTGTTACCAAGGAATCGCTGTATAAAGGCATTGAGAAAGCAATTGCAGGAAACCGGATTGGTGATATAGGAGCTGCGATACAGGAACATACCGAGAAAAAGTATGGCTATGGTGTAGTGCGTGAGCTGGTGGGACATGGACTGGGCAAAAGCCTCCATGAAGACCCCCAGGTGCCTAACTATGGAAAACGTGGATCTGGTGCCAAATTAAAAGAAGGAACAGTACTGGCCATTGAACCCATGATCAACATGGGAAAAAAAGAAGTGTATACTGAATCAGACGGTTGGACAGTACGAACTGTAGATCATTCGCCTTCTGTACATTTTGAACATGATATATGTGTACAAAAGAATGAAGCTGATATTTTATCTGATTATGGTATCATTGAAGCTGCTGAAAAAGCGAATGCTTACCTGGTAACAGATCAGTCGGAGCTTGTTGGCTAAACAGTGTACAACAGTAACGATAACTCATTTTATAATAACCCTCTTGCCGGAGGGTTTTCTTTTACCGGACAGGTTTAACCTTGTAATATGCCCAATAAAAAGAAAAGGTTGGTAGTAATAGGAGGCGGAGCGGCTGGTTTTTTCTGTGCTGTTAATGCGGCGCGGTTGAATCCCAACCTGGAAGTGACTATTGTAGAGAAAAACAATAAAGTACTATCCAAGGTAAAGATATCGGGTGGGGGACGTTGTAATGTTACGCATGCCTGCTTTGAGATAGGAGATATGGTACGGAAGTATCCCCGGGGGGCTAATTTCCTGAAAAAGACGTTTCATCAATTCTTTACTACAGATACTATTCAATGGTTTAAGGAACGGGGGGTAACGTTGAAAACGGAAGCTGATGGCCGTATGTTTCCGGATACAGATTCCTCGCAAACAATTATTGATTGCCTGATGCGGGAGGTGAATAGATATGGGATAGAAGTGAAAATGAGTGCAGAAGTTAAAAGTATAAAAGCAGCAGCAGATAGGTTTATCGTTGAATTGATGGGAGAACGGGAACTAACGGCCGATTATGTATGCATTGCTTGTGGAGGGTATCCTAAATCATCTATGTTTGAGTGGTTGCAGCAATTGGGACATACCATTGAAACCCCGGTACCTTCCCTTTTTACCTTTAATATGCCTGGTAATAGTATTACACAGCTAATGGGGGTATCGGTGCCATCGGCACAGGTGCGTATTGCAGGCAGCAAGCTCGCAGCCAATGGACCTTTGCTCATTACCCATTGGGGTATGAGTGGTCCGGTAATACTTCGGTTGTCTGCCTGGGGAGCAAGGGAACTGGCAGCAGGAAATTACCATTTCACCATCAGCATTAACTGGCTGGCTGATTACAATGAGAACAATTTGCGTGAAAAAATGCAGGCGCTGCGTTTTGAACTGGCTACTCAAAAGATCAGTAACCGCAATCCCTTTGGATTGCCCCAGCGTTTATGGGATTATTTTTTGGAGCAAGCCGGTGTTGGTATCGATAGCCGGTGGGCCGATCTGCCGGGCAAAGAACAAAACAAACTCATTAAGCTATTGTGTGCGCAGGAGTTTGAAGTGCGTGGCAAAACCACTTTTAAAGAAGAGTTTGTCACTGCAGGAGGCATCCGGTTATCAGAAATAGATGCCAATACCATGCAAAGTAAGCTGGTGCCCCGGCTGTTTTTTGCAGGCGAGATATTAGACGTGGATGGAATTACAGGTGGGTTTAATTTTCAGCATGCATGGACCAGTGGATTCATTGCAGCTGCTGCGATGGAGAAGGTGCAATGAAAGTCAGTAAAGTTGGAAAGTCCGAAAGTAGGTTCGTACTAATCGAAGCTACTTTCGGACTTTCTGTCTTCCGGAATTCCGGACTGATTTCTTATGCGGGCACCTGGGTCAATAACCTTCTGTGGTAATTGATCTGACCAATATGATAGTTAAGATGCGCCAATAGGTATACCAGGAAATATTCTGTATTGACCATTTCGCCGTTGATGGGCAGGGGGTAGGTTTTATCGAGTTGTTTTCTGCTCACCTGCTCCAGGGTATCTTTTACGGCTGTTTTGGTTTCTTCTATTTCGTTGAGCAATTTGGCTTTCACGATATTCTTCACTTTGAATTCGGCATCACGATTGCGAACATATCCCGAATCATTCAATACGGCTCCTAAAAAATGCTGGAGGTTTCCAGTGAGGTGGAGGCATAAGTTGCCACCACTGTTATTGATTCCGTCTTTGGTTACCCAAAGGCTTGCGTCGTCCGGGTAGGCGCTGATTTCTCCTGTTAATTTCGTTAAGCCTTCCTCAAATAGTTGAATTAAAACCGGTGTGATCATTGTAAACGGTTGGTGTAAAAAGGTTTCAAAAATAGCAGAAAATGGGTTGTTGTGAAATGTTTTGCAGAAAAATAATAATCAACAATCGGCCTGTTATTATAAATGCCCATTGATCAGCCCTTTATTTATTCTTGTTTTCCTGGCAATGGTTTGACCGGGTCTTTATAAAAGCTTGCCTTTGAGGGTTTTATTAGACCAAAAAAACGGCAAAAACCCGCTACAGTTCAGCATTTTGACGTATCTTTGCCTCCCGAATTTAAAAACCTTCGGGATTCTATCATGTTTGAAAATTTAATTGTTAAACAACTAAACGCTGATGCACAGGAGTCTTCTTCTGCACCTGTGGAAGAGGCTACAGCGACACCAACTGCACCTGTGGCGGCTGCACCGGTTTATGAAGATCCGGGCGCTCATGACGATTTTGACTGGAGCATTGACAAACGCAATGTTGCTTCTTACACCAAGGAAGAAAAGTTGAAGTATGATGCGGTTTATGAAGGCACTTTCAAAGCTGTAACAGACGGAGAACTGGTGAAAGGATTGGTGGTAGCTATGACTAAAACAGACGTGGTTATCAACATCGGTTTCAAGAGTGATGGTCTGGTTTCCCTGAACGAATTCCGTGACCTGCCTAACCTGAGAACAGGTGATGAGGTAGAAGTTATGGTGGTTGAGAAGGAAGACCGGGAAGGTCACCTGAACCTGAGCCGCAAACAAGCACGTATTACCCGTGCCTGGGAGCGTATCGTGGAAGTGCACAAGACTGGCGAAGTTATTACCGGTACTGTTACTTCTAAAACCAAGGGCGGTCTTATTGTGGATGTATTTGGTATGGAAACGTTCCTGCCAGGTTCACAAATTGACGTTAAGCCTGTAACTGATTACGATCAGTTTGTTGGTAAGACCATGGAGTTCAAAGTAGTGAAGATCAACGAAGCTATCAAGAACGCTGTAGTATCTCACAAGGCCCTCATCGAAAGCGATATCGAAGCACAACGTGCAGAGATCATGAGCAAACTCGAAAGAGGTCAGGTATTGGAAGGTACTATCAAGAATATCACCGATTTCGGTGCATTCATGGACCTGGGTGGTTTGGACGGCTTGCTGTATATCACCGATATCAGCTGGGGACGTATCAGCCATCCGAGCGAGGTTTTGAAGCTGGATCAGAAACTGAAAGTGGTGGTACTGGATTTCGACGACGAGAAGAAACGTATCAGCCTGGGTCTGAAACAACTGACTCCTCACCCATGGGATATCCTGCCAGAAAATGTGCATGAAGGTTCTGTAGTGAAGGGTAAAGTAGTAAATATTGAAGATTACGGTGCATTCCTGGAAATCATGCCAGGTGTAGAAGGTCTGGTTCACGTGAGTGAAATTACCTGGGCCAATACACCAATCAACGCCAAAGAGTTCTTCAAACTGGGCGATGAGTATGAAGCCAAGATCGTTACCCTGGATAAGGGTAGCCGCAAAATGAGCTTGTCTATCAAGCAAATGAGCGAAGATCCCTGGAGCACTATCGAAACTAAATTCCCTGAAGGAAGCCGTCATACCGGCCTGGTGAAAAACATCACTCCTTACGGTGTGTTTGTTGAACTGGCTCCTGGTATTGGTGGTATGATCCACATCAGCGACTTAAGCTGGCTGAAACGTTTCAATCATCCTTCTGAGTACACTAAAGTTGGTTCTAACATCGACGTAGTGATCCTCGGTATCGATAAAGAAAACCGTAAGCTGCAACTGGGCCACAAACAACTGGAAGAAGATCCCTGGAATGCACTGCAAGACACATTTGCTGTTGGAACAGTGCATGAAGGAACAGTAATCCGCCGCGATGATAAGGGTGGTATTGTTCAGTTGCCTTATGGCCTGGAAGGATTTGCTCCCAACCGTCACCTGAGCAAGGAAGATGGTAAGAGCATGGGTGCTGATGAAACTTCGCAGTTCATGGTGATCGAATTCGATCGCAATGAAAAACGCATCGTTGTGTCACACACACGCATCTGGGAACAATCTAAGGTAGAGGAGAAAGAAGCTGCCCGCAAGGAAGCCCGCGCTGAAGCTGATAAAACCAAGAAAGCTGTAAAGAACATTCAAGGTAAGGTAGAAAAAGCTACTTTGGGTGATCTGGGTGCCTTGGCTGAGATCAAAGAAAAGCTGAAGCAGGAAGAGAAGCAAGGTGGTGATGCTGCTCCCAAAGAGTAATTAACAACAGTTATTACCTTATATAAGCGTTCCGGGGAACCGGAACGCTTTTTTTGTGCCTTGCCCCGGTAGGGGATAGATTATAAATATTTTCTATTAGTAGGGGATTTGTATTGAGTTATTTCGTACCTTAATTGTCCGTTTTTAGTAGCAAACATTCATCTCCCGGGTCCCTCTGATTATTAGCCCCCCATAAGTAGCATAACTATTTCATTTGGAAGGTCAAATACTAACTATTCAAATTTTCCATATGAAAAATGAAAAACTGCAGCCTTTCTATTTATTAATGGTTATCCTGATGCTGATTTGCTTTTTTCACTGTAGTGCATAACCAGGTTCAATCCATTGAAGTCTGCTTACTGATTCAGGCTGCCTTGCCTGCCTATTTATTATAAAACATTTAATACCTGCTCATTTAGCTTAAGCAGAGAAGTTAATTTCATATCGGCGGCATCCCACCGGGTTTGGTCCTGGTGATGTTTTGCAGGAATAACTATACACTTCATACGCGCTGCTTTTACGGCGATCATTCCATTAAAAGAGTCTTCCAGGCAAATACATTCAAGCGGAGATACTTCCAGAGCCTGCGCACAATCGAGGTATACTTGTGGATGGGGTTTACCATATCTTAATTCCTCTGCAGAAGCAATGGCCTGCAGGTATTCATTGATTTGCAATTTTTCGGCTACTACGTTTACCAGGGCGAGCGGAGAGGAAGTGGCCAGGCCAATTTTATACCCCTTTTCTTTTAACAAAGGGAAGATCTGCTCTACACCAGGCATGGGCGTGCCATGTGCTGCTATTTTACTGATGGCTTTTTCTACGATGGCAAGTTCGGCAGTTAAGGAGTGTTTTTTATCTATATTGAACCAGGAGAACCACCAGTCGACCCATTCACGGGTTCTTAAACCAGTACTGAAATGATATTGTTCATCGGTAAGACTTACTCCAAATTGTGCCAGTGTTTCTTTCCCGGCCTCTTCCCATAAGGGCTCAGAATCAATAAGGAGGCCGTCCATATCAAAAATAACTGTGGTTGGTTTCATACTACTCGTTTTGATGTTTTCAAAAGGTGCCACAAAAGTACTGAAAACGTGAGATCATCTTTCTTACCTTTGTCGGATGCGTAAACTGAGCATGGATGAACTGAATCGTAAATCTGTAGAAGCATTCAGGGAGTCGGATAAAATACCCATTATCGTAGTGCTGGACAATATCCGCAGCATGCACAATGTAGGCAGTGTATTTCGCACAGCAGATGCCTTTTTACTACAGGGAATCTACCTCTGTGGTTATACACCACAACCTCCCCACCGGGATATCCATAAAACAGCCCTGGGGGCTACTGAAACGGTAGCCTGGAAATATTATGCCTCCACAGAGGAAGCTATACAGGAATTGCGGGACGCCGGCTATCAGTTATGGGCCATTGAACAGGTAGAAAAAAGTATTCCTTTACATCTTTTTGATAGTAATCAACCAACTCCGTTGGCAATTGTATTTGGGAATGAAGTAAGCGGTGTAGATGCAGAGGTGATCAAGGCTTGTGATGGATGTATCGAAATACCTCAATTGGGGATGAAACATTCACTGAATATTTCGGTAGCTGCGGGAATTGTTATGTGGGAATTGGTGCGCAATAGAATAGGCACAGGTACCAATGGAACTGGTGTATAAACTGGTCAATCAACTTTGAAATCTTTACGATGTCTGCAATAAAAAACTATTTGTCGCTCATCAAGTTCTCCCATACCATCTTCGCCATGCCTTTTGCGTTGATTGGGTTTACGCTGGGAGTATATACCCAGTTCGAAGATATTGTACAACAAATTCCGCCCAATGGTGAATTTGTTTCATCGACAATACAATTTGAAGGCAATTGGAAAAGCAGCCTGGGGCTTTTGTTGCTGCTCGTAATTGGTTGCATGGTCTTTGCCCGTAGCGCTGCAATGGCTTTCAATCGTTACCTCGATCGCCAGTTCGATGCAAAGAACCCGCGCACGGCTATCCGCGAGATCCCTGCTGGTATATTAAGGGCTGACAGAGTTTTACTGTTCACCATCGTTAATTGTGTGTTGTTTGTGGTGTGTTGCTGGTTTATTAACCGGCTTTGTTTCTTCCTGTCGCCTGTAGCATTATTTGTGATCTTGTTCTATAGCTATACCAAACGATTCACGCCCTTGTGTCACCTGGTATTGGGAGTGGGGCTGTCATTGGCACCCATTGGGGCTTTTCTGGCCGTAACGGGGTATTTTGCCTTGCTGCCCATCTTGTTTTCCTTTGCGGTGATCTTCTGGGTGAGTGGCTTTGATATCATCTATGCTTTGCAGGACGAAGAGTTTGACAAGACGAATCAACTGCATTCCATTCCTGCCTGGCTGGGTAAGTCCAGGGCGCTCCGGGTATCTGAAGGTTTGCATGTGTTGAGCGCGGCCTGTGTTATCGCGGCAGGCTTTATTGGCGACTTCCATTGGTTGTATTGGACAGGTATTGCCGTATTTGCGGGTATGCTGATCTATCAGCATTCTGTTGTGAAACCCAATGATCTACGGCGGGTAAATCTTGCTTTTATGACGGCTAATGGTATTGCCAGTGTGGTGTTTGCAGTATTTGTAATTGCAGACCTTGTGATAGCCGGTATTAAGATCAGCAAACCATTGTTCAGTATGCTCACTTTTTAATCTTTGCCATGCCCCGTATTCTCTCAATAGATTATGGCCTTAAACGTACCGGCCTCGCAGTAACAGACCCTTTGCAGATCATTGCATCGGGTTTAACCACCATTGAATCGCCCAAACTGATCCCTTTTTTAAAGGATTACTTCTCCAAAGAAACAGTAGAGCTGATCATTATCGGGGAGCCTAAGAACTGGGATGACACAGATACCCATGCCACCCCCCTGGTAAAGAAGATCATAGAAAAACTGAAAAAAGAATTCCCTTCTATTCCGCTTAAAACAGTAGATGAAAGGTATACCTCTAAAATGGCTTCCCAGGCCATGATAGAAATGGGCTTGAAAAAGAAACAAAGACAAAATAAGGCCCTTGTAGACGAAATTGCAGCCACCATCATGCTGCAGGAATATTTGCAAAGAATGGCTTAAAGTGGGGCTTCCAGGCAGCCTGTATGCTGGCCAAATGGCTTATTTGGCGTATATTTGCGCATTGAATTAGATTTTAACCATCGAATAATCAAGCATTTAAGTATATAAACATGATCCTTCCCATAGTAGCATACGGTACACCGGTATTACGTGTTGTAAGTAAGGATATTACACCGGATTATCCAGGTCTTCCCAAATTAATAGAGGATATGTGGGAAACCATGTACGCCAGCAATGGGGTAGGATTGGCCGCACCGCAGATCAACCGGGCTATCCGCCTTTTTGTAATAGACAGCGCCCAGATCTTTGATAACCAGGATGAAGATGAAAAGGGTAAGTATCCTGATGAACCCGGTATCAAGCAGGTTTTCATCAATGCGCATATCAAGGCGCTCAATGGAAAGGAATGGGCTTATAATGAAGGGTGCTTAAGCATCCCTAAGATCAGGGAAGATGTAACCCGCCATGAAGAGGTAACGCTGGAATATGTAGATGAACAGTTTGTGGCGCATACCAAAACCTTCAATGGGATAACTGCCCGCGTTATACTGCATGAATATGATCATATTGAAGGTAAGTTGTTCATTGACTACCTTAAACCGCTCAAACGAAAGTTGCTGAAAGGGAAGTTGGATGATATTACGAAGGGTAAAGTGAAAGTGGACTATAAAATGAGTTTTGCCAAATAACACCTTGATAACATTTCTTAAAAGCAACTTAATAATCACTACAGTTCGTACACCATTAAAGCGGAGTAATTATCTTACAAGTATGAAAGCGATGGCTTTTTTATTTGTACTCCTTGTTTGTTATCCTGCCTTTGCCCAGAAAGACACAGCGGTTACAGTCAATAAAAAAGCGATTACCCTTAAAGAGGTAGTTGTACGAAGTAACCTGAATATTCCTGCCTTTATTGAACGGGTAAAAGAAGACACTACTTTTTACAAAGCATTCCGGAATCTGAAAGTATTGGGTTATAAAGCACTCAATGATATTCGTATGCTGGAAAAGAAGGGTGAGGTAAAAGCCACGCTCAATAGCCGTACGCAGCAAATGGTGAAAGACAGTTGCCGGTGGATGAAAGTACTGGAAGAGAAAGCCACGGGCGATATGTATGACAAGAACCACAATTTCAATTATTATACCGCCAATTTATATGCCGGGTTGTTTTTTGCCCGTGATACGATTTGCGGTGAATCGAACACCGTAAAAGGAAGTGAGTTCAGTACCAAAAACAAGAGTGGAATTGAAAAGCATAAAGAACAATTGAAGATGCTGTTCTTTAACCCCGGGAAAAAGATACCAGGCATACCTTTCATTGGCAATAAAATAGCCGTATTTGATGAAGAAGTAGGCAAGCTCTATGATTACATCATTGACATGAATACCTTCAATGGCCAGATGTGTTATGTGTTCAAACTGGTGCCACGGACTGACCTAACGGGCAGTGAAAAAAGCAGGATTGTGATCAATGAAATGACCACCTGGTTCAGGATCGATAACTGGGAAATTGTGGCCCGTAACTATGACCTGAGTTATAATGCAGGGGTATACAGTTTTGATGTAAATATGGAAGCTGAAATGACGAAGTTTGAGGGCTACCTGGTACCCAAAGTACTGCGCTATAATGGTACCTGGGGCGTGGTGTTGAAGAAGCGGGAAAATGCAGTGTTTACCGCTACTTTGTTTGATTTTACGAAGTAATTGAACTTATAAAGGTGAGCCACCCTGCCGCGCGGCAGGGTGGCTCACCTTGTCTCTTTTAAGACGAAAGCTGTCACCTTTTATGGTCAGATAATATTTTTCACCTTTACATAGTTCCTCCACTTCGTGATCAATTGCTGCATGTCATTGGGGAGTTCACTGTTAAAAGTGATTTCCTTGCGTGTACGGGGATGAATGAATCCCAGGGTTTTGGCGTGCAGGGCATGACGGGGACAAAGGGCAAAGCAGTTGTCAACAAACTGTTTGTACTTGCTGAAAACGGTACCTTTTACGATCCTGTCGCCACCATATACCTCATCATTGAATAAGGGATGTCCAATGTGTTTCATGTGTACACGTATCTGGTGGGTGCGCCCCGTTTCCAGTTCGCACTGTACCATGGTTACATAACCAAAGCGTTCCAGCACTTTATAGTGAGTGATTGCTTCCTTGCCATATTCTCCATCCGGGTACGCATCGAATATTTTCCGAAAGCGCTGGTGCCGGCCAATATGGGCATTGACGGTACCGCTGTCTTCGGCCACATCACCCCATACCAGGGCCACATATTGGCGTTGGATGGTATGATTAAAAAATTCCTTGGCCAGGCTGCTCACTGCTTTTTCGGTTTTAGCCAGCACCATGAGGCCACTTGTATTTTTGTCAATGCGATGCACCAGGCCAAAGCGGGGCAGTACTTCTGCATTCAATTCACTGTTTTGTTGCAGCAGGTGCCAGGCTACGCCATTGATCAGGGTGCCATTGGGATTGCCGCTGGCAGGGTGTACCACCAGGCCTACGGGCTTATTGATGATCAGGATGTCATCATCCTCATATTCAATATTTAAGGGCATTTTTTCCGGAATAATATCCTCACCCTGTACTTCTTTATCAGAATACACGACGATCTCCTCACCTGGCTTGATCTTATGGTTTGACTGCACCTGTTTGCCATTAATGAGTACGCGGCCGCTTTCGATGGCCTGCTGCACCTTATTGCGGGAGGCATTTTCAATGCGTTGTACCAGGAATTTGTCCAGGCGCATGGGGGCTTGCCCACCGTCTACGATGAGGTTCATTCGCTCATACAGCTCCTCGGAACCTTCTGAACTGTCTTCCAACTCATTATCCAGCTCGTTATCCTGCTCTATATCTTTTTTACTCATGACTGCCACTGAATTTGCGCAAAGGTAAGATATCGGGAGGAGTAGTCATAAACACGTAAATTTGCGGTTGCTATGGCCAATATTGAACGACAGCCGGTATTTTTTGAAGACCTGGGCGATATGCCCTACCAGGCAGCCTGGGACTACCAGGAAAAGCTCCTGAACGAGAATGTTAAAAAGAAGATAGAGGCGAGGAAGCGGAGTGCAGAATTGAGCTTAGAGCATTCAGAAGTTCAACAATTAGAAACAGTTGACGGAACTACTCACCACTTACTTTTTGTAGAACATCCTCCTGTTTATACCCTTGGTAAAAGCGGGGATATAGCCAATGTGCTGATCAGTGAAGAGGAACGGAAAGCCCGGAATATTGAGTTTTTTCCCATTAACCGGGGAGGGGATATCACTTTTCATGGTCCTCAACAACTGGTGGGCTACCCCATTCTGGACCTGGAGCGATTTTATACGGATATCGGAAAATACTTGCGCAACCTGGAAGAAGTTTTCATTCTCACTTTGGCCGAGTATGGCCTGAAAGGAGAGCGTTCAAAAGGAGAAACAGGCGTTTGGCTGGACACTACGGTACCCGGCAGGGAACGCAAGATCTGTGCTATGGGCATACGCTGCAGCCGTTGGGTAACCATGCATGGCTTTGCCTTTAATGTTAATACCGACCTTCAGTACTTTGATTATATCATTCCCTGCGGCATCCGCAATAAGCAGGTTACTTCCCTGCAAAAAGAGTTGGGTTATACCCTGAATATGGAGGAAGTGAAAGCGAAAGTCAAGGCAAACTTTGAGCGGGTATTCAATGTCGCGCTTAAATAGCCCCGGAAACCGGACAGTTTTTTAGTCTTTTGGAATAAAGAACTTATGCACTTCTTTCTCTTTTCCTGCTTCATATAATTCAAACCGGAACCAGCCTGCGTGCAGGAAGTTGGTTTTATCTACTACGAGAAAGGGTTCTTTTATTTGTTTTACCTCAAACAGGAAGGTTTTATCATCTTCATAGAATTTCACTGCATAATTGCCGGTTTTGGCGTCGGGTAGCATGATCACTACATTGCCACCATTGTCGGAGTAAACGTATTTGGAGGGTCTAAAAACCTCTTTGGGTACGAAGGGCTTGAGCAGGATGGTATCTACACTCCGGAAGGTCATGGTATCCCGCGTTTTCATTACAATGGAGTCCCTGAACTTTTTGAATCCTTTTTCAGGAAGCTGCATGATCACAGTATCTCTTTTCTTAATAATGAAAAAGCGTTCGGGCTCCGGTGCCGGTTTAGGCTTTTCTGCAGGCATTATCGCTTTGGGGTCCGCCTTTTTTACCGCTTCCTGTATCTTTTCCTTTAATAATTCTGCCTCTTTGGGGGCCATATTTTCAGCGATCACTACCCGTTGTCGGGCGTTGTTTTCGGGCATGACCTCTGGTCGTTGGTACTCCATCCTACGGAAGGTATCCACGAAAGGGCGCTGAGACTGGGTAAATATATACTTGCCGTTATCGAGTACTATGAAAAGGCGATAGAACATTTGGGGAGTGGCACCTTTGGCATCGAGGTAGCCATTCTGCGGAACGGAAGGGTCGGGAACCGTTAAGATGGTTTTGAAGAATTTCAAACTATCATAGGAGCGTTGAATACTGATCTGGGTTACTGTGGGATAAGCATTGGTCCAACCTATGATCACTTTATCGTTGCCCCGCAGGTAGGTGGTGAATTTGGGCAAGGTATCCTGGGCCAGGGTATTGAGAGAAAGCAAAAGCAATACTACTGAAAGGGTCCTTGTCATGTGCCTATAACGAATTTATCGGTGGTTCTATTTTAGTGTCGCAAAGATAGGGCTTGATGCGCTATGGGTTACACCTTAGCTAATTTTATACCGTTTATATCGAAAACATGGAATGGGGATTAAAAATCACCCTGATCAGAAAAGGAGGGTACCTGGTGGCAAGGACCTGTTGCCTTGTAATCCACCGCTGTGGATGGCCAACAGCCGGCTATTGGGGGGGAAATAATCCTTATATATAAGGTCGTTGATCCCATACAATAACTTGCCGGTATACACAAAATCGGTGGGTAGTTGGTGGGCCATGAACAATTCGTTCATAAAGGCGATCAGGGTGCTGTTTTTCCGGGCATAACCTCCAAAATGATAATCATATACCAGCGAATAAGAGCTGCCGGATACATGGGCTTTTATAAGGCTTAGCAGGCTGTTGTTTTCCCGGTCGGTTATTTTAAGGCTGCTGAATCCAAGTCCCTTTTGATGAGGCAAAAGCCCCTTTAAAAGACCTGTAAACATGGTGCCGGTTCCCATGGCGCAAGCTATATGTGAGTAGGCGGCAGCATTGGTGAGGGATAATATTTCTGTAGCGCCTTGTATGCCTGCTTCTCCCTGACCTCCGGGTGGCACGATCAAATAATCAGGGTTGGCGACTTTAATGGCTGCTATTAACGAATGCTCGTTTGCAAAAGCAGTACGTGATACATACTGCAATTCCATGCCGTGCGCTGCTGCTTCCTGTAAGGTAGGAGAGGCATTGCCTGCCGGCTCGCCCCGTACAATTCCCCTGGAACTAATGCCTTGAAGTTTACAGGCAATAGCTGTTGCCACCAGGTGATTGGAATAAGCGCCACCAAAACTAAGTATACCTTTTCTGCCTTCTGCTATGGCTTGTTGCAGGTAATATTTCAGCTTAAACCATTTATTGCCTGAAAGAACAGGATGGATCAGATCCAATCGCAGGATATCAATATAAATGCCCTTTTTATGCCAGGTTTCATTGAGTAATGCTTGAGTTATTGCCTTTGTGCAATCAACGGGTTGATATGGATTAATAGCTGTCAAGGTTTCTTTTGATCGTTTCTTTTTATATTTTCGTGCCCGAATCTTTAAAAATACGATAATGCAACCAACCTTATTAATATTAGCTGCCGGTATGGCCTCCCGCTATGGAAGTATGAAACAGATCCAATCTTTTGGACCTGGCGGTGAAACGATCATGGATTATTCTATTTATGACGCTATTCGTGCCGGATTCAAGAAAGTGGTATTCATTATCCGGAAGGATTTTGCAGAAGATTTTAAAGCCATTGTAGAACCGAGACTCAAGGGTCGTATTGAAATAGATTATGTATACCAGGATCTCAAGTCCTTTACAGAAGGTTTTGAAGTACCTGCGGACCGGACCAAGCCCTGGGGTACAGCCCATGCGGTGCTTTGTGCCAAGGATGCCATTAAAGAACCGTTTGCGGTGATCAATGCCGATGATTTTTATGGCAGGGATGCTTTTGAAAAGGCCTATAAATTCCTTACTGGTGATGTAAATGCCAAGGTATGGTCCATCATAGGGTATGAGCTGTTAAAAACCCTGTCTGACAATGGAACAGTAAACAGGGGCGTATGCCAGGTGGATGCACAGGGCAACCTGGCTTCTATTGCCGAGCGTCTGAATATTGCGATGCAAGATGGTAGGGTCATGACGGATGATTCTTTTGAACCTAAGGAATTGCCAAGGGATTCCAGTGTTTCCATGAACTTCTGGTGTTTCGATCCGGCTGTATTTGATTACTCACTGGGTCTTTTCAGGACCTTCCTGAAAGAACATGGTACGCAATTAAAATCAGAGTTCTTCATTCCTATTGTAGCCGATCAGTTCATTAAGGACAATGCAGGTGTTATCAAAGTAATTCCCACCTCTTCCGACTGGTTTGGGGTTACCTATAAAGAAGACGCTCCTGAAGTAAAGGCCAACCTGGAAAAGCTGGTGAATGCAGGAGAATACCCCCCGGCATTGTGGAGTTAATAGCTCATTATTCAGATAAGATCAGTTTAGAGGATCCGGAATATTTTAAACGAATTATACAGGAAGCGCTCCATTGGGGCGCTTTTTTTATTGCCACATGTATTCCTGGACAGGTGCATGATGGATGCAGTATGGACAAAAAAAGAAAGCTCCGCTGTAGAGCGAAGCTTTTATTGTCAGAACCAAGAGTAAACGATGGTTTAATAGCTCTTTACCATGAACATGCAGTCTTCAATCTTTTTGATCTGATGTACACGATCCAGGCCTTTGATAGAAGAAGGCAACAGCAATTTGATGCGGTCTTCATTTGTACTGTCTTTTTTGATCTCGTGCAAGGCAGTGAAGATATTTTTAGTACGGCTGGAGAATACAACACCTTCGGCGGTGGTTTGTTTACCAATAAGAATGCCGATCACTTCGCCACTATGGTTAAAAATGGGGCCTCCTGAATTACCGGGGTTGGCAGAAATGGCCAACTGGTAGGTAGTGGTATCGCCATTATAACCTGTTTTGGCACTTAAATAGCCTTTGTTGTACACGATATCTGAAGTAGGGCGGGGGAATCCCATTGTAAAGACCTCTTCACCCAATTCGGCAGTATTCTTTTGCAAGGCATAGGGCAGCGACTTGACAGGTTGATAGCGGCTATCAACGATCTTAAGAACTGCCACATCTGTTTGCTTGTTAAGGTGCAGGACATTTACTTTGAAATAATCGCCTTTTATATTTTGGATATACACCGAGTCTGCATTGGCAACAATGTGGGCGCTGGTAACGAGATAACCTTTTCCATCGATCAGGAAACCAGTTCCTCCGAATTTAGGATTAGCAGCAGGCCGCGAAGAAGGTGCAGAATTCAGTGCTGAATCTATCTTTTGATCTGTTTGGCGCTTTACTTCCTCTTTTAATTCCAGGAATAGGGGACGAAAATCCGAAACAGGCTTGGGGGTGAAGTAATAGACCATTGCACTAATGGTAAGGGCGGTAATACCGGCAATAGAAGCCGCAACGGCAACTACCCGCTGGTATTTTTTCCACAACTGGATGATGGTAGCTTTAGGCGCTTTGTCCTTAATGGTTCCTGATTCCAGTAGTTGGGTATGCACTTCACTTAGTGTGGACCTGTATTGTTTCCAATCACTAAAGCGGTCTATCTGTTGGAGGAACATAGAGTGTTCTACTACCAACTGGTCAACTTCCGGATTGGTTTTGCGCAATTGTTCAAAGAATGCCTTTTCTTCTGCAGGCATTTCATTGGCCAGGTAGCGTTCTACAGCATCCAGTAATTGCATTTCTTCCATTACGGTGTATTGTTTTTGTAGGCGGCAAAGAATAGTTTCTTTAACCGCATTAAACATTTGTATTTCTGGTTCTTGGCATTATCGGCATTGGTATATCCGAAATGGCTCGCAATGTCAAGCATATTCCTTTTCTGAATGTAGAAAGCTTCGAGCAGGCTACGGCAGGGTTCGCCCAGGTGCTGCATGGCTTTCTCCATCATCTGGAACTCGGTATTCTTTTGTCCATGAATGTCCAGCTCTTCTTCAACAGGAACTGTTTCACTCAGGCCATCCAGATCAGGTACGAATTTTTGTTGCTGTTGAAGCCTTTTTAGCCATAACCGGCGGCATACCGAATAGATATAGGTCTTTAACAGGCAATTGAGTTCAAAAGTTCCTGACCTGGCCTTTTCATACAAAACAATCATGGCTTCCTGGAAAACATCCCGTGCATCGTCTGCTGAGCCATTGTTGTTGATTATCAAGGCCTGCACCATATTATAGTGCTGCTTGTAAATGGTTTCAATGGCTTGCCGGTCATTTTTTGCCAGTCCTTCCAATAAAGCTATTTCCCGGGAATCTGTTTTCACTTAAACCGTATTATTAATACCCAAATTAATGAGAAGTAACCCAAAAATCCTGCTAAAAGGCCATTGAGGGGCTATTTTCCCGCGCAAAGTACTGTGTTCCTGTGTTTTAAAAAATAATTAGAATATTTTTATAAAGTAGAGGTTACCTTTTTCCCTTTCCCGTATTAATCCTTAAATCATCTGTTAATAAAACAAAAAACGGTACAAATGAAAAAGCTCCTGTTAGTTTTAGCAATTGGCGCATTCGTAGCATCTTGTAATGATGGCGGAACTGGTACAGAAACTAAAGATACAACTGCTACTGCTCCTGCTGCTGCAGATACTACTGCTCCAGCTCCTGCTGCAGATACTACTGCTAAGGCTGTAGATACTACTGCTCATGCAGTGGACACAACGAAGAAATAAGTTTTTTTCATATGGCAAGCAATCGTTAGAGGCCGTCCTGTTCCCAGGAGGGCTTTTTTCTATTCCACCATCATGATCAATTTCGTTTGCCTGGAGGATGGTAGACTAATGGTGCTGGTATTGTATCAAAGGGGTAGCCGAATGGCCTGGGTATTGCCTGGGTATTCCAGACGTATTCCCAGGATATCCACTAGGAAAACACCCCTCCAAGGCAATACGTAGGCAATGGTTAGGCAATACGTAGGCAATCCCCCCGCAGGCAGATAGGAATACCGGGCGATGCTGACGCCCTTTTATAGGCAAGGTGGAAAATAAAAAAGGCACCACTGTGTGATGCCGTCCAGAATAATGTAACTTTTTGTGGTCGATAGCTTAGCGATAGCCACTCATTCCCTGCGTTGATTTGCAACCGCCCCTTGAAGCTGTACAAGAAGTAACAGTAGCGCTAATAGCAATGATCAAAGCGAGAATAGTCAAAATCCGTTTCATTTTTTTGTGGTATTTAGGTTTGAGAATAAGCCTGATGAATTGGAAATTAAAGGGGTGGTAAAACAACGATCATCAGGAAATTCAGAGGAACGGATTAGGCCGGTTCAGAGGAGAGGATAAGTACGGAAATTGATAGGGATTGGAGGGGGTAAGCGTGATTGCGTTTGATGGGTCAAAGAAACAAACTAAATTCGGTTCTTGCAAGCAGGGGGCCAAAAAAATCCGGCTCATAGCACAATAAAAAGACCGGAAACCAGCATAAAATATTGCTACAGAGATAGTAAAATATACCAGTTAAGGCATAAAGCAATTAAAATCTTATCTTACGGCTTGCATATGAATGTACATTTTATAGCCATCGGGGGTAGTGTGATGCACCAACTGGCCCTGGCACTCAAAAGGAAAGGATATCATGTTACCGGAAGTGATGATGAAATATTTGAACCCGCCCGGGCTAACCTGGCCAATGCAGGCCTGCTGCCGGAAGCTACCGGCTGGTTCCCCGAAAAGATCACCCCGGCCATCGATGCTGTTATTTTAGGCATGCATGCCAAAGGAGATAACCCCGAAATACTGCGGGCAAAGGAACTGGGACTTAAAATTTACTCTTTCCCCGAATATATTTACCAGGAAAGTCAACAAAAGACCAGGGTAGTAGTAGGTGGTAGTCATGGTAAAACCACCACGACTTCCATGATCATGCACGTACTTAAGCATACCGGAAAAGCTTTTGATTATCTGGTGGGAGCCCGGCTGGAGGGATTTGATCAGTCGGTAAATATTACGGAGGCACCTGTTATCGTATGTGAGGGCGACGAATATCCTGCCAGTGCTTTGGAGAAAAGACCCAAATTTCATTTCTTATTCCCCCATATAGCCATATTAACGGGCATTGCCTGGGACCATATTAATGTATTCCCCACCTTCGATTTTTACCTGGAACAATTTGTCATTTTCATCAATAAAATTGAACCGGGAGGAATACTTATCTATAATGAAACAGATACTGTATTGAATAAACTGGTGGCGGATCATCAGCGAAGCGATATCCGTTATCAGCCCTATAATATACCTCCTCATAGCATTGAAAAGGGTATAACCACCGTTAGAATCGGTACACATGAGGGGATGCTGCAGGTGTTTGGTGATCATAACCTGATGAATCTTTATGCTGCCTGGTATGCCTGCCGTGAGTTGGGTATTCATGAAGCCAACTTTGTACAGGCCATTGGTTCTTTTACAGGGGCCGCCAAACGGTTGGAGGTATTGGCCCGGAATGAGCATACGATTGTGTACCGTGACTTCGCCCATGCGCCTTCCAAAGTAAAAGCCACCATGGAAGCCGTAAAGCAGCAATACCCTGAACGAAAGCTCATTGCAGTGCTGGAATTACACACTTATAGCAGCCTCAATGAGCAGTTTATGAAAGAATATAATGGAGCCATGGATAAAGCAGATGCGGCGGCTGTATTCTATTCGGGGCATGCCCTGGAACTAAAGCGTATGCCGCCCCTGCCCAGGGAAAAAGTTGTTGAAGGTTTTGGGAAAAAAGACCTGGTGGTACTGAATCAAAAAGAGGAACTGGTACAATGGTTGCAGTCACAGTCATACCAAAACGCCAATTTGCTTTTGATGAGCTCAGGTAACTATGATGGAATAGATATGCTTACATTTGCAAAAAAGGTGACCAATTAACCCAATATCAAAATTGATGTTACAATTATCAAGACCATTAGCGATCATCGACCTGGAAACTACAGGTATTAATCTTAGTACTGATCGTATTGTTGAGATTGCCATAGTAAAAATCCAACCCGACGGAAGCAAACTGGTAAAGCGTAAGTTGCTGAATCCTGAAATTCCCATTTCGGTTGTTTCCAGTGATCTGCACGGTATTACCAACGAAATGGTAAAAGATGCACCTACTTTTAAGCAGGCTGCCAATGAGATTAAACAATTTTTAGATAATTGTGACCTTGCCGGTTATAATTCCAACCGTTTTGACATACCCATGCTGGCGGAAGAATTTCTGCGGGTAGGGTTGGATTTTGATTTCAAGGGGCGGCGCCTGGTGGACGTACAAAAGGTATTTCACCTGATGGAACAACGGACCCTGAGTGCAGCCTATAAGTTTTACTGTAATAAAAACCTGGAAGGCGCCCATGGTGCAGAGGCAGATGCTACTGCTACCTGGGAAGTATTGGTTGCGCAGGTGGGTAAATATCCCCAATTGGGAAATACAGTGGAGAGTATCCTGAAAGTAATAGGAGAGGACAATACCGTTGATTTTGCCCGCCGCATGGTACTGGAGAATGGCGTAGAGGTATTTAACTTCGGAAAACACAAGGGCAGGGCCGTTGCCGACGTCTTAAAGTCTGAACCCCAATATTATGATTGGATGATGAAAGGAGATTTTCCTATGCATACCAAGCAGAAACTCACCGAGATATTCAATAGAACCTTGTTAAAGAAGGGCTAAAATCCCGTTGTGGGGAATTTGGGTAAAAACCAGCCCTTTAATTATCGTAAATTTGTGAATCTCATTGATTGCCCGATTTGGAAAAAGTAGTAATCATACCCACCTATAATGAGCGTGAGAATATCGCTCTCATCATTGACGCAATATTTGCTTTGCGGCAGCATTTTCATGTGCTGGTTATTGATGACGGCTCTCCTGATGGAACGGCTGCAATAGTTAAGTCATTACAATCCAGGTATCAGGGGCAATTATTCCTCGAAGAGCGTACCGGCAAATTAGGCCTTGGTACGGCTTATATCCACGGTTTTAAATGGTCATTGGCGCGGGGTTACCGTTTCATCATTGAAATGGATGCCGATTTTTCTCATAATCCCGCCGATCTCCAACGTTTATATGAAGCCTGCAAGAATGGGGCAGATGTTGCCATTGGTTCGCGGTATGTTACCGGTGGCGGCACTGTAAACTGGCCCCATAACAGGATCCTGCTTTCCAAAGGTGGTTCACTCTATACCCGTATGATCACCTGGATGCCGGTGAAGGATACCACAGCCGGCTTTGTTTGCTACCGGGCTGAAGTACTGGAATCCATCAACCTGGGCCAGATTCGTTTCCTGGGTTATGCTTTCCAGATCGAAATGAAATTTGCTGCCTGGAAACTGGGCTTTACCATCAAGGAAGTGCCCATCATATTTGAAGACCGTAAGTTCGGTGCTTCCAAAATGCACAAGGGGATCGTAAAAGAGGGTATCCTTGGTGTATTAAAACTCCGCTGGTATAGTTTATTCAAAGACTACCGCAATCGTGTGAAGAACACGAATTCCTCCAACGTATTCCCTGCTATCCAACGGGAAGATCAACAACTCTGGGTTAAGTAATACTTCTTCCTTCAGGCTTCTTCCTTATCTTGCCATCATGCGCAAAGCGTTTCTTCAGCTCCATGTTGCCGTGCTCCTGGCCGGATTAACCGGTATTCTTGGCCGCTTAATTGATCTTAATGAAGGTTTATTGGTTTGGTATCGCCTGATGATCACTGCTGTTACTTTATGGGTATTGTTTTACTTTACCAAGAAGATACAACGCATCAGTTTCCGGGAGATCGGAAAGATTACTGGTGTGGGTGTTATCGCGGCATTACACTGGGTTACGTTTTTTGGTAGCATCAAATATTCCAATGTATCAGTAGGGGTGGTCTGTTTTTCGGCCATTGGTTTTTTCACTGCGATTTTTGAACCCCTTATCACCAGGAAGCGAATAAACTGGGTAGAACTGCTGTTGGGCCTTATTACGATAGCAGGCATCTCATTGATCTTTCATTTTGATTCCCGTTATAAAACAGGGATCATTGTAGGACTTATTTCCGCCTTCCTGGGCTGCCTATTTCCGATCTTTAACCGGCAGTTATTACAAAAACATACGCCTGAAACAGTGACATTGTATGAGTTAAGTGGTGGCTTCCTGTTCCTCTGCATTTTACTTCCTTTCTATTTGCAATATTTTCCACCTGTTTCCATCCTGCCTACCTGGGGTGACCTGGGCTGGTTGCTGATCCTGTCATGGCTGTGCACAGTATGGGCCTTTAAACTGTCGATGGGAGCGCTGCAGAAGATATCCGCTTTTACAGTGAACCTCAGTTATAACCTCGAACCGCTGTATTCGATTGCCCTGGCCTTTTTGTTGTTCAGGGAAGATAAGCAGCTAAGCAGTACCTTTTACATTGGATTACTGCTCATTATCATATCTGTGGTATTACAAAGCTGGTTCTTTTACCGGGCGCATAAGAGAAATACAGTGACCCTGGCAGGGTAGGTTACCCACTGGCCATTTCTTTATGAACGGCCACAATGCCTGATGATAAAAACCGTCCAATAATACTTTACCCTAATTTTATTCTCAAACCAAAGCGTTAAAATGAGACGACTCTTCTACCTGTTACCGGGTTTATTGTTTTCTATTCCGGTCCTGGCTCAGAAAAAGCCCCTCGATCACTCAGTATACGATGGCTGGCAAAGCATCGGTGAGCGGGCAATTAGTAACAATGGAAAATATGTAGTGTATGCAGTAACACCGCAGGAAGGTGATGGAACATTAGTGCTGCAGGCTGCCGATAATTCCTGGAAAAAGGAAGTACCCCGTGGGTACAGTGCTACGATAACAGAGGACAACCGTTTCGTTGTATTTAAGATACGGGCGTTTTTCAAAGATACGCGCGATGCAAAGATCAAGAAGAAGACGCCCAACGATATGCCCAAGGACAGCCTTGGAATAGTGGAACTGGGCAAGGACAGTGTGACCAAAATTGCCCGGGTAAAATCGTTCAAGACACCAGTGAAAGGCGCAGGACAATGGATGGCTTACTTATTGGAAAAAGCATTGCCAGAAGTTCCACGTGCTGCTAAACCCGATTCGCTGGCACAACTGAACAGCCTGGTGCGTATGGCCGATAGCCTGGCCCGCGTGGCTGATAGCCTGCGCAACAAAGCTGCTGAAGCCCAGACAAAGGGACTGGCAGTATTGCAGGCGCCTAAAAGAGAAGGAACCCGCGGCGGTCGTAGTGGGGAGGATGTTGAAGAAGGTACTGAACTGGTACTGCGGAACCTGTATACGGGCGAAGAAAAAAAGTACAAACTGGCCAATGACTATTATTTCAGCGAGCAGGGCAATGTATTTGTGGTAAAAACTACGCGTAAGAATGGAGATAGCTTATCCAAAGCTGCTTTGTTGTGGACCAGCCTGCCCAATGGTAAAGTGGATACGTTCTTTCGCAAATTCAATGACCTCAAAAGTGTAGTGCTTGATGAAGAAGGCACGCAAGTGGCATTTGTAGCCGAAAGGGACAGTGTAACCAAGGCGTTGCGCAAATTCTATAAATTATGGTACTATAAACCAGGTATGGACAGTGCAAAATTGCAGGTAGACCGTTCAACTGCCGGTGTTGGCAAAGGTCTTACGGTGAGTGAGAACTATAGCCTTTCGTTCAGTAAAAATGGTAAAAAGTTATTTTTTGGATTGGCGGGCATCCGCAAACCAAAGGATACTACACTGGTAGATTTTGAAACGGCACGCCTGGATATCTGGCATTATAATGACGACTACCTACAGCCACAGCAATTGGTGCAGGTCAACAATGAGCTGCGCAGAAGTTATACTTCGGTATTGCATATTGGTAGCGGCAAGGTAGTGCAGTTGGGGTCAGACAGTACGGAGAATATTCAATTGGTGGATGAAGGAAATGCCGATTTTGTGTTGGGTACTTCCAGCAAGGGCAACCGTGTAGAAGCACAGTGGCAGGGATTTGCCCGTCAAAGCGCTTATATCATCTCTACAGTGGATGGTACTAAGAAACTGGTAAAAGATAAACAAAGAGGATTCTTTACGGTTTCGCCTAAGGGAAACTATGTGATCTGGTACGATATGCCCGGTAAAAACTATTATACTTACCAGGTAAGTACCGGCGCCATTAAGAATATCACCCAAAAGGTGCCCACGCATTTGTATGACGATGAGGACGATCATCCGGATGATCCTTCTGCATTTGGTGCCGCAGGCTGGCTGGAAAATGATGCAGCTGTTCTGATCAATGACCGTTATGATATATGGCAGGTGGATCCTACAGGAGAGAAATTACCTGTTAACGTTACCGGTGGCTATGGCAAAAAGAACAAGATCGTATTGAGGTATGTGCGTACTGACCGTGAAAAACGTTTCATTGGTGCAGATGAGCAGATCCTTATGGATGCTTTTAACCGCACCAATAAATACGATGGTTATTTTACCAAAAAGATCAATGTAGCTGGTGATCCTATCCTGTTGAGCATGGAGCCTATTTCCAACGTGATGCCGTTGAAGGCTAAACAGGCAGAAGTGTATGTATTGGGACGAATGAATGTGCAGGAAGCCGCTAACTTGTATACTACCACTGATCTGAAGACTTTCACACGCCTGAGTACCATCAACCCTCAGCAAAAGAACTATAACTGGATGACTTCGGAACTGGTGAAATGGAAGATGTTTGATGGTAAAGAAGCCGAAGGGTTGTTATTTAAACCCGAAGACTTTGATCCTAAAAAGAAATACCCCGTTATCTTCTACTTCTATGAGAGGGATGCGGATGGGTTGTATAACTACCGTGCTCCATCACCCAGCGCCTCAACTGTTAACATCGCTTATTTTGTAAGTAATGGTTACCTGGTATTTGATCCCAATATTTATTATAAAAATGGAGAGCCTGGCGAAAGTTCCTATAACTCCGTCGTTTCAGCTGCCAAACACATGGCTAAGATGCCTTGGGTGGACTCTACAAAAATGGCCATACAGGGACAAAGCTGGGGTGGCTACCAGGTAGCTTACCTGGTAACACGCACCAAAATGTTTGCGGCCGCAGGTGCCGGCGCACCGGTAGCCAATATGACCAGTGCTTATGGAGGTATTCGCTGGGGTACTGGATTGAACCGCCAGTTCCAGTATGAGCATTCTCAAAGCCGTATTGGTGCCACACTTTGGCAGAAACCAGACCTCTACCTGAAAAATTCACCCTTATTCAAGGCTGATAAAGTGACCACGCCCATTCTCATTATGCACAATGATGCCGATGGTGCAGTGCCCTGGTACCAGGGAATTGAATACTTTACTGCTTTACGCCGCCTGGGCAAAAAGGCCTGGATGCTGCAGTACAATGGCGAGGATCATAACCTGGTGGAAAGAAGGAATCGTAAAGACCTGAGTATTCGCCTGGGCCAATTCTTCGATCACTTCCTGAAAGGAGCACCTGCGGCCAAATGGATTGCAGAAGGAGTGCCCGCTGTAGACAAAGGAATTGAGTGGGGAACGGAAGTTGAAGAGAAGAAGGCGTTCTAAGAGAATATAGAAGTCCGAAAGTCGGGAAGACGGAAAGTCCGAAAGCCTAAAAATAGAAAGTCCGTAAGTATGTTCGATTGGATCGAAGATGCTTACGGACTTTCGGACTTTACAGACTTCGGGACTAGCGTTACGCTGCAGTTGAAATATACCTTACCAGGCTGCGTTTGGCCACCGGCAGTAAGGTTTCATCAACAGGAAAAGTAAGTTCGGTTTCTATGGAATAGACGGCCGGATTGGGCAGGTCTCTTTTGTTGCGGATGAGTTCGGCCTTAATATTTTCATAAGTATTGACCATATTCCTTTCCCATTGGTCAATATAGTCGGTCCGGATGGCCCGGTATTTTTCATCATGCTTCTCAAAAATACTCAGCCGGTATTGGTACACGCGGGTGTTGCGGTGAGAACCTTCACTCAGCAGGAAATATCCTTCCCTGACATCCAGGGGAATCAAGCCTACCGGGAAAATGGTGAGTTTATTCTCCACAAATTCGTAGATCTCAGTTCCATTGCTGATGGCCTTTTTCATTTTGCCGGTGGAGTAGTTGATGATGTCTTCCAGCTCCTGCATCATTTCATCGTCTTCAATGATCTGTTCGTATAAGAGTTGTAACTTTTCAAGCTGGATACCCGTTAGCTTCTTGGGGAACTGTTCCTGCAGGTATTTCTTGTTTTCGCGGAAGGCTACCAGGTTATTGTAGTGGAAAATAACATCGGCCAGCTGGGGATAGAGTTTGTTGGCGTCAAAGTATTTGTTCACTTCCTGTAAATAGGCCAGCAGGGTATACTTTTTCAATTCAAAGTCGATGTAGCCATCGGCAAACCAGGTTTCGGAGAGCGTCTTCATCTGGTAATTATTTTAGTTCGGCTGATGAATGTCCGGTGCTACCATTTACTGCTAAGCCATTTCAGTCCATCGGGTGCAACAATTGGTTGATAGCATCGTCCTTCCATCATTTAATTGGTTTAGCGGTTAATTGAATTTACGAAAATTGACGGCTGTTACGAAATGACGTTTAACTTTAAAATGTTAAAACCCTAATAATGAAGCCCATTCTCATCGTTTTTGCCCTATCCTTACTGCTAACGTCTTGCGGCCACACTTATTATGTGGTGCGCCATGCCGAAAAGGCCGTTCCCTCACCAGGCACTACCATGTCAACTCCCAATGATCCCCCGCTTAGCGCTGCTGGTGAACAGCGGGCGCTGGCATTAAAGGAGGTATTAAAGGATAAAAAAATTGAATATATTTTCTGTACCAATACGGTACGTACCAGAAGCACTGCGGAGCCCATACGCAGCTTCAGGTCGATTTCTGTACAAACTTATGGTCCAGTGCCTGATTCGGCCTTTATAAGGCAGTTAAAGGCCTTAAAATACAATACACTGGTAGTGGGCCATAGCAATACGGTAGACAATATTGTGAACGGGCTTACAAACGGGAATACGATCCCTGCCGACCTGCAGGATAGTGAATACGATAACCTGTTTGTGATCAGGTACAAGCGTTTTTTAGGCACCAGGATCAAATATGAGCGCCTGAAGTTTGGCGCTCCCTCCAAGTAAAAAGTACGGTTGTTATCCAGCTTAAGTCTGTAAGGTGAGCCGCTTTTGGGAAAGCGACCCCCTTAGGATAAATAAAAAAGCCCGGGCTTTCACCCGGGCCTTAGCTTAAAATAGCCAGCAACACAACACTAAATTTCCCTTTCGGAGTTAAAATGTTCTAATTCCTTGGCAACGGCATTGAGGAAGGTGGCTCCCAATGCGCCGTCTATAATTCGATGATCATAAGACATACTCAGGTACATCATGTGACGGATTGCTATTGAATCGCCTTGTTCAGTTTCAATGACTACCGGTCGCTTCTTAATGGCGCCTACTGCCAGGATGGCTACCTGGGGCTGGTTGATGATGGGCGTACCCATGAGGCTGCCGAAGGTACCCACATTGGTGAGGGTAAATGTGCCGCCTTGTGTATCATCGGGCTTCAGTTTCGCATTACGGGCATTATTGGCCAGGGTATTCACCTGTTTGGTAAGGCCTACCAGGTTGAGCTGATCGGCATTCTTGATCACCGGAACAATGAGGTTACCGCTAGGCAGGGCAGCCGCCATGCCAATATTGATATCTTTTTTGATAATGATCTTATCGCCATCCACGCTGCTGTTGAGCCAGGGGTATTTCTTGATACAACGTACCACGGCTTCAATAAACAGGGGGGTAAAGGTGAGCTTTTCGCCTTCGCGTTTTTCAAACTCCTTTTTCACACGGTCTCTCCACAATACCATATTGGTCACATCAGCTTCGGTAAAGCTGGTTACATGGGCGCTGATGTCTTTGCTGCTCACCATATGATTGGCGATCGCTTTGCGCATCCGGTCCATTTCAATGATCTCTACATTGCCTGAATAGGAGGTAGGAGCGGCCGGGAGCTGTGCACTTTGAGCAGCAAACGACTTGGATTCCTGCGTTGTCACTACCTGAGCCTGCTGCTGCGGTTGTATGGTGGCGGCTTTTTGTTCGAAGACAGGCGCTTTACCAGCCTTCTTAGCCTCTACATATTGTAAAATATCTTTCTTGGTTACCCGACCTTCGTTGCCTGTACCAGGAATGTTTTCCAATTCGGTCATGCTTACACCTTCACCAGCTGCAATATTGAGTACCAGGGGAGAATAAAAGCGATTGGCGGTTCCATTCACAGCAGTTGTTTGCTGGGTGACGGTCGTAGGCTGATAACTGGTTACCGGCTGCTGATGGCTGGTTGCCGGCGCCTGGGTAGCAGTGGGGGGCGGTGTTTTTTGTACAGGGATCGCTGCTTCAGCAGCTCCGGTACGTATGCGGGCTATGACAGTACCAATAGGTACTACATCATTTACATTGAATAAGATCGCTTCTATAACACCTTCAGCCGTTGAGGGTACTTCACTATCCACCTTGTCCGTAGCTATTTCCAGCACGGTTTCATCCATCTTCACAGTATCGCCGGGCTGCTTGTGCCACTTTAAAACGGTGGCTTCCATAATGCTTTCGCCCAGCTTAGGCATCACCAGGTCAACAACTGCCATAATGAATTTCTGGTTTTTTGATTTTAGTTATAGTTCCCAAAGTGCCAAAGGTAATGATTTTGCTAACAATCGTTCGCCTTAGGCTTGTTCTATAATAAATTTTCTCAACAGGTTAAGACTATGATTGGTAGTCAACTCAATATTTCTCATCCGGTCGAACCGGAAATTCATCAACTGGGTTACCGTTTTTTCCCGGTTGCCAACGGCTACCCATACCATTCCTACTGGTTTTTCGGGCGAACCGCCATCGGGTCCCATTATACCGGAAGTAACCAATGCATAATCCGTTCCAAGGGCTGCCAGTGCGCCCTGTACCATTTGTTTTACGGTGTCCTCGCTCACAGCGCCTGCCGTACTCAATGTTTCGGGTGATACCTGCAGCAGGTTTTTCTTCACGTCGTTGGCATAAGGGATAACACTGCCTTTATAATAAGCACTGGAGCCAGGTATGGAAGTAATGAGGTGAGCAATATACCCTCCGGTACAGCTTTCGGCTGTTGCTACCGTTTTCCCCTGCTTTTTCAGCAGTTGGCCTACTACTACCTGCAGGGGCAGGTCTTCATCAATAACCATCCATTCTTTGACCAGGGCTTTTACCTGGGCAAACTGGCTATCCAATTCCTGTTCCAGCAATTGTTGATCGGCACCCGATCCGGTAATGCGCAGGCGTACCATGCCATAGTTGGGCAGGTAGGCCAGTTTAAGGTGTGCCGGCAGTTTTTCTTCCCAGTTTTGGATGATGTCCGCCAGGTAGCTTTCTCCGATCCCGGCGGTGAGTAACGTACGATGGGAGATATACGGCATCGTAAAATGTTGCCTGAGCCGGGGTATTACTTCAGCCGTCATGATATCTTTCATTTCATGGGGCACACCGGGCAGGGAGATATAGATCTTGCCATTTTTTTCAAACCACATGCCGGGGGCTGATCCACGGGCATTGGGCAATACCGTACAAACGTCGGGTACTTCGGCCTGGTGCAGGTTGCGTTCGGTAAGCGGGCGACGGTAAATATTTTCAAACAAATGACGGATGAAGGTCAGGGTTGGTTCATGCACCACCATCTTACCGTCAAAATATTCATTCAAAACAGGTTTCGTAATATCGTCGGCAGTAGGGCCCAGACCACCGGTCATGAGAATGATCTGCGTATCGTGTGCCTGGTCTTCCAGGGCATTGATGATCTCCTGCTTCACGTCGCCCACCGCTACACGGCGTTTGAGCCATATCCCTGCTTTATTCAGTTCCTGGGCCATCCAGGCGCTATTGGTATCCACTACTTGTCCTATCAGTAATTCATCGCCGATCGTGATGATTGATGCAAAAACCTGTTCCATAAATAACTAATTGGGAAACAAAGGTAGGGGATACGGGGCAAGTGGACGAGTAGGGTTGTTTTATGGGGATTCCATGATTTTTTCTTACGTTGGTGGTCATTTTAATAAGCTGGTATTTATGAAGCATTTCTTCTTTCTTTTTGCCTGTTTGATGATTACCGTTGTTGTCCCTGCTCAATCCCTGCCGCAGAAACTGGCAGCGGCGGTGCAAATACTGGAAGGTGACTCAACCATGAAATATGCCATTTTCAGTTTGCAGGTGGTGGACGGGCAAACGGGCAACGTAGTCTACGGGCACAACAGTAATGTGGGGCTTGCGGCTGCCAGTACACAAAAGCTGTTTACCGCTGCTGCTGCATTTGAACTGCTGGGCAAAGAATACCAATACAAAACAGTGATCAGCTATAATGGAAAGGTAACAGCAGGTGTGTTGAATGGCGATCTGCAAATAAAGGGGTATGGTGATCCTACCCTGGGAAGCTGGCGCTGGAAGGATACAAAACCTGATAGTATCCTCCAAAGGATTGTGCGCCTACTCAAAGAAAAGAAGATCAGCAAGATCAGTGGCAGGATATTATTAAATGATTCCGTGTTTTCCATCCAGCCCATTCCGGGTGGCTGGATATGGGATGATATGGGCAATTATTATGGAGCTGGCAGCTGGGGTATCAATTGGCGTGAAAATCAGTACGACCTGGTATTGAAGCCCGGTAAGACAGAAGGAGAGGCGACAACTATAATAGGGACCAAACCTGAATTACTGGAAGAAGGATTACTGAACCTGATCACTACAGGAAAAAAGGGGAGTGGAGATAATGGGTATATCTATCGTGCACCCTATGCACAGAAGGGATTCACACAAGGAACCGTGCCGCCCGGTGCTTCTTTTACCATTTCGGGTTCCCTGCCGAATCCTTCCCTGCAATTTTCCCGTGAATTGGAGGGAGCATTAATAGTACACAAGATCAGGCAGGAAGGGCCCGCCACACAGCAGCAAATAGGCCAGTTACTTTCGCCTTCCTTAGACAGTATCAATTATTGGTTTCTTCGCCGCAGCATCAATCTTTATGGAGAAGCACTGGTGAAAACCCTGGCTTATGAAAAAGAAGGATATGGATCAACCGAAAAAGGGGTTGAGGTAGTACGCAACTTCTGGCAGCAGCAGGGCATTGATAAAGCCGCTATCCATATCCAGGATGGCAGTGGGCTTTCGCCACAGAATCGGGTTACTACAGGCTCATTGGTGAAGGTATTGCAATATGCCAAAACAAGGCCCTGGTATGCCTCCTTTTATAATTGCCTGCCTGAGTTCAATGGCATGAAAATGAAAAGTGGCTCTATTGGCGGGGCGCGTGCTTTTGCGGGCTATCATACAGCCAGGGATGGAAAGGAATATGTGTATGCTATTATTGTAAATAATTATGATGGATCATCAGGAGAAGCCGTGAAGAAAATGTACCGCGTGCTGGACCTGCTGAAGTAAGCTATTTAGGCATTTGTTAACAGTAAATGCCGGATATTAGTAAACCCTAACACCTAAATAACCCTTCACGTGAAAAGTATCCTCAAAGGCCGGTTCTGGAAATACGGCAAATGGTTTATCGTATTGTTTGTTGTCATGCTTGTTTTCCGGCTATTGTATGGTTATGCTGCTACCAACCTTGCGCAGGGTGGCGATTATTCCTCCGACTATTTCAGCCAGGTAGAGAAACTCCGGAAAAACTATGCCAGTGAAAAGCAGCTCCTAAAAAATGATGTGGGACAACAGGCAAGTCTGGCAGCTTCCCAGAAATACGAGAAAACAGCGTCCATCAAATCCAAAAGCGTTCAGTTTGAGGAAGGCGTAAAAGCAATTAATGCCGAAACTAAAAAGTTTGAAGGCGTAGTTCAATACGAAAAGAATACGGGCAACAAAGGCAGCCGCGAGATCCATTTGGTGATTGGGATCAACCCGGTTAAGTTTGATAGCTTCTACTTACAGATCCAACAAATTGGAGATGTTAAGTCAAAAGAAGTAACGAAGGTGGATAAAACCAATGAGTACCGGCAATTGAATGCCAAAAAGGCCTCCCTGGAAAAGACACTCTTTTCGCTGAATGAGTTAAAAGCAAAAGGCGGGGCCATCAGTGATTTTATTTCCTTGCATGATAAGGTACTGGAAATCGAAACCCAGCTGCAGGAGTTGGGCGTAGAATTGGGGAACTTCGATACTGAGAATGAATTCTGTACAGTACGCTTTTCCCTTTATGAAGGCGCTACCGAAAAGGGCATCAGTTTCCTGGCGCGTTTAAAAGTAGCCCTTGAATGGACCATTCAATATTATGCCATCCTGGTGATTGGCTTGCTGGGTGCAGCTATAGCGGTGTTGATCCTGTTGGTCATCGTGGAAAAGCTGAACCTACTCAAGTCATTGACCGGCAAACCGGACCAATAATAGGTATTGAATTAATTATCCCGGTAAGCTGTAGAGTTACTCCCTCTACAGCTTTTTTTATTGATATTCATGGTGTTAGAATTATTTTAAAAATATTCTGTCCCACTTGTCCAATTCGTCCTGCCCCAGTCATTATTGATATGTAAAACGATACAATCAATAATAAATACAAACAAAATGGGACAGCGATTGAACATTCACGCAAAAGGACAACAAGCAATGAAAGCCATCTATGGTTTAGGTATTTACCTGGCCAAATCACCGGTGGAGCAATCTCTTTTAAACTTAATTTATTACAGGGTATCACAGATCAATGGTTGTGCTTATTGCCTGGACATGCACTCGAAGGACCTGCGCGCAAAGGGTGAAACGGAACAACGGCTTTTGGTATTGAATGCCTGGCAGGAAACTCCTTTTTATACTGAGCGGGAGCGTGCAGCATTGGCCTGGGCCGAAGCGTTGACAAAATTTACTACGGGTCATGTGCCCGATGCTATTTATGAAGCAGCACAGGCCCAATTCTCAGAGCAGGAACTTATTGACCTTACGATGGCCGTAGTAACGATTAATACTTATAATCGTATTAATATTGCATTTCCTATTGTGGTGGGCAATTATCAACCAGGTCAACATGCATAATTGTAAAGAGCATACAGCAAGCGTAATTAAACCATTCAAAAAACTATAAATTAAATACAATGAAAGAGTTTATGTTATTATTCCGTCAGCCGAGTTATGATTACAGCCAGGCATCTGCTGGTGAAATGCAAGAATTGTTCAAGAAATGGCAGGATTGGGTAGGAGGTGTTACTGCCGCGGGCAAACTGGTACAAACTGGTATACGCCTGGCAGAAGAAGGTAAGGTATTGAGAGCGGGTGGTGTTGTTACTGATGGGCCTTTTGTGGAGATCAGGGAGCGGTTGGGCAGCTTTATGGTGGTTACAGCCGAAAGCATTGAAGAGGCTACTGCCCTGGCCAATGGATGCCCTGCGCTGGATGCCGGTGGTAGTGTTGAAATAAGGCCGGTTTATAAATAATACAAATGCTATGAAAAAAGGGTGAGCCATTGATTAGATGGCTCACCCTTGTTCATAGTGATAGGGAGGGACGGGATTTATTTAGTTCAACAATTCTGCTATTTTCTTTTCCAGCTCTTCACCCCGGAGATTCCTGGCAATGATCTTCCCGGAACGATCCAGTAATACATTACCGGGGATGCCCCTGATGCCGTATAATTTTGCCGGGCCACTTTCCCAGAACAGCAGGTCGGATACCTGCGGCCAGTTCAAGCCATCTTTTTGTATGGCTTGTATCCAGGCTTCTTTCTTGCTATCGAGTGATACACCGAATACGGAGAAACCTTTGTCTTTGTACTTATTGAATACCCGCACAATATTGGGATTTTCTCTTCTGCAGGGGCCACACCAGGCCGCCCAGAAATCCACCAGTAGGTACTTGCCAAAATGGTCCGATAGTTTTACCAGTTTACCATCAGGCCCGGGTAATTCAAAATCGGGCGCTTGTTGACCAATAGCGGTACTGCGCAATGCATTGGGCAGCTCTCTCAATAGTTTTACATATTGCGTGTGCTCCAGCGATTTGTCGAGCAGGTTGGTATATTTCACTACTTCGTCGGCCGACAAACCGGGGGAGAAGTAGCGATACAATACGAAGGCGGATACGATGGACGCCGGCTGTTCTTTGATGAAGGTCTCAATATTCGTATTCCGGGCATTCTGCTGGTATTGTTTGTATCGATCTGCGGCAGGTGAGCCGGTAATACTTGAATTACGCCCTCCACGGGCGGTATCAAATCGAATGACCAATTCATCTTTGGTGTCAATAAAAACGAATAGTGTGGAAAGTTGTGTGGTATCATCCGTGATGCCATACAGCTCAGGGATCTCCAGCTTTTTTGAAAAGGAAAACTTTCCCTGTTTGACGACCGCCGAATCGATCACAAAAAACATCTTATTGTAATAGCGCTGCAGGTAGATCTTTTGCGCATCCTGGATGCCAACAGCCTCCCCTTTTATTTTTATCAACTCAATGGGCGGGTTGGCCAGTGCTGTCAGGGTACTGGCGGTCAATGCCAGCAGGCAAAGCAAAAAGAGGGAGCTTTTGCCGGGGCGGTTTATCGAACGTTTGATCATATGTAAACGGTTTTATTGTTAAACAATGAATAGGCCTTAATTATTCTGATGCTTTCCATCCTTCATTGGGAGCAGTGGCTGTTTCGCCAAAGCTGCCTTTCTCTCCGAAGAATGCTTTGCCGCCATAGGTATACACGTTGCTCTTGATTAATTCCAGCTGCAGTTGTGGCAGCGGATATTGCGTGGGGGTACCGCCAATAAGGAGGTTATTCCTGCGCATGAAGGTGAAAGGAATAAAGGCGCCACCTGCGTCATCGATCTCAATGGCATATTCATAATGCAACGCTTTCCGCAGGTCGGCCTCGGTGGCGGCTACAGGAGGCAATTTGCCCTTGGTGATGCGGGAAGCAGTAGCAGCATTTAATTCACTGGCGGCCGCTGCATAATCCTTGAGCCAGAACTTTGATTCGGCTTTCAGGAGCCGTATCTCTTCCAACAGAAAGTAGGGGTTGATGGCGCCGGGTGTATTGAGTGTATTGCGGGTATTGTACCAGCGGATACGGTAATAATTGGTGAACAACCCCCTTCCGCGTGATTCCAGCATGATACCAAAGCTGGGCGTATAGCCATAATACTCATAGAAACGTTTGTCGTCCGATTCTATCGGAGCCAGGATGCCCGTGCTGGGATAGAACTTGGGCGTATTACCCGTTTTATCGGCCAGGTAAGCAAGTTTAAGATCAGGCGCCAGCCAGCCTGAGCCATCGGCATTGCGTTGCACCAGGTTGGTGACAAGTTGGTTGTAATAGCCACCAGTTACTGTAGCAATGGTGTAATCGGCCGTAATGCCCTTGGATGCATAGGCAAGTACCTTATTCCAATGATCGTCGCCAAGTGCGGCTGCTTCTGCCTTGTCGCGTGGTTGGGAAGAAAGGATCCTCGCTGCGAGGGAATTAGCCAGTTGAATAAAGGTGGCGCGATTTATCGTTACGCCGGTTAGAAAATCAAACTTAAAGCCAGGGTGTTCTTCGGCCAGTTGTATGGACTTTTCGATCAGTTTAAGGCCATTGGCAATAAGCTGTTTGTAAGAATGCGGGAAGGCGCGTTTGGCAGCAGGGTCGATGCTATCAACAATGGACCCCTTATCAAAGATCACACCCAGGTAGCCCTGTGCAACACCTTTGGAGAAATAGGCTGCCACCTGGCAATCCTTCGTGCGGTCGTTGCCCAGGTTGTCGAGGATCGTCTTTTTTTGAACCTCAATAATATCCAGTGCAATGGTGGCATCGAGGTTGGCCTGGTAAAAATTATTATAAAAAGTATTCCAGGTAGTGGCTCCCCGGTAGGATGCATTGTTGTTGAGGCGCAGGCGCGGTTCATTGGCAAAATCCCACCAGGAGGAGTTGCCATTCGTATTGGTGGTTTGGTCAGCCAGCAAGCTGAAATGGGTACCCGCTGAGCTGGTGGTTGTAGAAAAGGTAGTTTGAATACTGCTGGTCACCAGTCGGTATCCAAGGTCCCTCACTTTGGCTACGGCCTCTTCATTCGTCAGGGCGGTGGGATCATCAAAACTGATCTTTTCGCAAGCGCTCAGTAAATAGGCGGATAGAAATATATAGACAATCTTTTTCATGGTCGTGTATTTAAAAATTAAGCGTAAGTCTTCCGCTGAACGTGCGGAAGGTGGGATAGGAATAAAAGTCAATGTCCCAGCCTTCGGGCGTAACACCCGTAAAATCCGTCCAGGTATACAGGTTGCGTGCAATGAAGGATAACTTGGCTCCTCTGATGATGTTGGCAACGCCTAATTTCTGAACTGGCAGTTGATAGGCGAGTGACACTTCACGCAGGGAAACGTAACCACTGTTCTCAATCCAGTAATCAGTTGTTTGCTGTGCATTGAATACGGCTGTAACAAAGGGCAGTGGGAGACCTGCTGCGACGGCTTTATCCGTAAAGGCCGAGCGGTACTGGTAAGTGAGGTAGTTGACCGTTTCGTTGTACTTCTGTCCACCTTGTTTCCAATCAAGTACAGTATACAAGGCAAGCGGTCCCCAGGTTAGGGTATTGGTGAAACCTACCTGGAAATCTGATTGTGCGTCACCGATCACTTTGGTATTACCGGTAGCTGCATTTTGATAAAGTACCGGCGTTTCTGCTGCTGTACCAATCTGGCTTTTCAATACTACAAACCCAAGCTTATTCACCGTAAAGTCTTCAGGTTTCAATATGCCGCCTGCTGCATTTTTTACAAATCCCTTATCATCTACTTCCAATTGGGAAAGGTTGGTAAGGATGCTATAACCATAATAGGAATAGGGACTGATACCTGCTGCTTTTCTAAAATCGCCCGAGGTAAATTCAGGAACATTGCCCATAGAAGTGATCTTGCTTCTGATACGGCTGAAGGTGGCGCCAGCATTCCACTGGAATTTTCCACTATTGATGATATTGCCATTAACTTCCAGTTCAATGGAGTTTGATTTTACTTCACCCAGGTTATCCCAGATCCCGGCAATACCATCCAGTGGCGTAAACGATGGAACATTGATGAAATCATGCTTACTGGTAGCGCGGGCGTAATTGGCTTGTATATTGATGCGATTAAACAATACGATATCGGCACCCACTTCCAGTTCGGACGTTACAGCGCGGTTAAGATCCGTATTGGCTCTTTGGCGGTAACTAACACCCCCTGTACTGGAAAGCGTTACCCTGCTTTCTTTGGCGCCATAGCCGGGCAGGCTGCCTGCTTGTCCATAAGCTGCTCGTATCTTAAGGTCGGTTACAGCCCCCAGATCGAAATCTTCCGTAATGCGATAGGCTATAGAAGCCCTGGGGAAGAAAGCGGCTGCTACATTCGATCCAAAACGTGAACTGAGGTCATACCGGCCCAACAGGTCAAGGAACAATTTGTTTTTCCAGGCCGATTTGATGTTGAGGAAGTAGCCATAGTTTACCAATTGACTCCAGGAAGAGGAGTTTGAACGGGTAGCAGCTTCTACCACATTGAGGCTTTTTACCGGTGCACTCAGGTTATACCCGGAAGCGTCGATACCTGTATTCCGGGCTTGTTCATACACTGATTTAAGGTTGACGCCAAAGTCGAAGTCGCCATAATGATCATTATAATTCAATTGTACCTGTCCATTCTTTGAAAAGGAACGGCCTGTTGATAATCCATAATAACCATTGTTCTTCGTTACATCGGCAGTGAGCGTTTGGTAGCCGATGGGATAATAATCTTCTGTTTCGCTATACTCGTTTTGGAAGGCCCCGCTTACTTCGGCTGATATCTTCTTCGAGAACTTGTATTTCAATCGGCCGCCGATCAGGAAGTTGTTGCTGATATTGGAATATTCCCGGTAGCTAAGTTGGTAGAAAGGATTGCCCACATTGAATTTCTGTATATCGAAGCCATAGGGTTTGAAAGCATATCTTCCGTCGGCTTGTCTTTCAGTGAGGTCAATGAATGGTTCATAGAGCAGTGCTGAATACAATACCGAGCCTGCACCGCTGGAAGACAAGGAGGAAGAAGGTGTATTGCGGTTGAAATACTGAAGCGTTACTTCGGCCTCAATGTTTTTGTTGGGTTTGTAACCTACATTCAGCAGCGCCGTTCTCCTGGTATCAGGTGAAATAGGACCGGCAATACCTCCCTTGGATTGGTTCTGGAAGGAGGCATACAGGTTGTATTTTTCTCCGGCTGTAGATAGGGAGATGAAGTTGGTGAAATAGGGGTTATTGCTCAGCATATTGTCCACATTGTCGTTGTACCTGGTGTACTTATGCTGGTTGAGCGAGAAACCATTGCTTTGTAGGTCGAGCGTACGGTTGTTGCCGGAGCTTAATACGAACGAGCTGTCGGGATTAACCTTATAGAAATGGTACTGCGAAGTAGGTGGGGTACGCTGCACATTGCTGATGCCGTATTCATTGTCGATGGTGATATTGATCTTATTAAATCCTTTTCCTTTTTTGGTGATCACCTGTATTACTCCTCCTTCGCCGCGTGTTCCATAAAGGGCAGAGGCCGCCGCTCCTTTTACCACTTCAATCGATTCAATATCCTGAGGGTTGAGATCGGAAAGGCGCAGGCCCGTTACAAATCCATCTACCACGAGTAGGGGAGCAATATTACCGTTGATCGATTTAGCGCCGCGGAGGTATACAGTAGCGCCCTCGTTACCCGCTGCCTGATCGATCTGGAGGCCGGCTACCTTGCCACGTAGAGATTGAGAGGCATCGGTGGCAGGAACGGTATTCAATTGTTCGGTACTTACCTTGGTCAAGGCAAAAGACAACTTCTTGCGGCTGGTACCTTCGGCCACACCGGTTACCACTACATCTTCCAGCTGACTGGCCAATTCTTCCAGTTTGATCTCTACATCTTCTGAAGAAACAGTGAGTGTTTGTGGTTTGTAGCCTATAAAACTTACGATCAGGATATAGGGTAGCTTCTGACCTGTACGGAAGGTGAATTTGCCATCACTGTTGGTCACTACACTGTGCGTGGTGTTCTTAATGCTTACACTGGCTCCTTCCAGGGGTATCCCTCTTTTAAGGTCGGTAACCCTGCCATGGAGAACAGAGTTGATGGTGGAAGTTGCATTTTGGGAGAAGATGTGCAATGGCAGCAATAGCATGGCCATTAACCACATCCGGAGACGTTGCTTCATTTGGGTTCATTAAAAGTTTAAAAAATAAAGGTTACAACAAACACGGGCATGGGAATTGCGCAGTAACTGTCAATGTAGACAGTACAAGCAAACATGCCAGGTTTGTTGACCTGTGCAGGCAAGAAGTTTCGCTATATGGTTAATTGGATTAACAGCGATAAACGGAGCCATGCTGATAAGCGCTGATGCTCCGGTTAAGCAGGTGATTGGTTGTTACGGAATACATAGTTGTTAGTTTGATACAGGTGTTAGTTATAAGTCTACTTAATTAGTGGACAAATATACTCTACCCGGTACATCTACCCAAATTTTTGATCAACAGGTACTCGTTATCTATTTTTCTTTCTTCATTAATTGTTACTGATGGCCAGTTCTTTTCATTGGTATTGCTACCTACGTGTGGTTACATGTAAAGAAACTATATTTGACACGTCATCCTGGCAATCAATCAACGAGGAGCCTGCGCCAGGCAGGAAAGGTTTTTACTAATTCGTATGGAAAAGCAACATGAATCTCTAAAGCAATTATTCCAACAGGAGTTTGCTAAAATGGTGGCAGTTATCAGTAAGCAATTTGGCTTGCAGCATATTGAGATAGCGGAGGATATTGTGAGCGAAACATTCCTGCAGGCAGCGGAGAGCTGGGGCATGAATGGACTGCCTCCCAACCCTACAGCCTGGTTGTATACAGTAGCCAAACAAAAAACTTTGTATCATTTCCGGCGTAATAAAATACTTGAAAAGAAAGTATTGCCAGCTATATCGAGGGGACAGGAGCAGGAGGAGGTAATGGATGAGCCGGATTTTTCAGGGCAAAATATTAAGGATAGCCAGCTACAAATGCTTTTTGCTGTTTGTAATCCTGCAATAGGAGGCGAAGCGCAGATTGGATTGGCTTTGCGTATCCTGTGCGGGTTTGGTATTGATGAAATAGCGGAGGCATTTCTCTCCAATAAGGAAACGATCAATAAGCGTTTATTCCGGGCAAAAGAAAAGCTCAGGGAAAGTAAGGTCATTATGGTGCCGGTAGTGGAAGGTATGCCGTCGGAAAAAGAGATCGTCAACCGGCTGGACAGTGTGCTGCATACGATTTACCTGCTGTTCAGTGAGGGATATTATTCCAAAACGCAGAACCAGGTTTTGCGAAAAGAACTTTGCCTGGAAGCTCTTCGCCTGGGAGGAATGCTTACAGCGTATGCCAGTACCAACCTGCCCAAAACCAATGCCCTGATGGCATTGATGTGTTATCATGCTTCCCGTTTCACAGCCAGGGAAAATACTTCGGGTAGTCCCATCTTGTACGAACAGCAAAATGAGGAGTTGTGGGATCAGGAGTTGATCAAACAGGGTGATTTCTTCCTCCATCATTCTGCACAGGGCAATGAGATCAGTTCCTATCACCTGGAGGCAGGTATTGCGCATTGGCATTGTCAGAAGGAGGATACACCGGAAAAGTGGAACGGTATCTTACAGTTGTATGACCTGTTGCTGCAAACCAATAATTCGCCCGGGGTCGCCCTTAACCGAGTATTTGCCTTGTATAAGGCGAGGGGAAGGGAAGTAGCCCTCTCAGAGGCTTTGAAACTAGACCTGGCCGACAATCACTTCTATTTCGTATTACTGGGTGAATTGTACAGAGCCGTTGATAAGGATCAGGCAATCCGGCATTTCAAGAAGGCCTGGTCATTAGCGAAAACGCAAACAGACAAGCAAACGATACAGGAAAAGATTGATCTTTTATGATCCTGGACTAAAAACAAGCCATTGGGTGAGCATAAAGGTGGGCCACTCTACAGCGCTGCATCCGCTGGGCGGCAGCACTTGTCCCGCTTTGCGGGAGTGACTCACCTTAAAGTGCCCGGGTTTAACCAAAAGACATTGGTTTGTATTTACAGAAAAATGCCCTAATTTAGAAAACAGAGCCTGCCATCTTGATCCGGCAGGTTTAGGGTTATCACTTATCCATTGTCCTCCATTTATTTGATTAATAGCAGCTTCATCCCAACCACAGTATTACTGTTTTCATAAGGTTACAGGTTACCTGATTAGCTAACTCATTTTTTAATGCGCACTATCTTAACTTTTATAACCAAAAACAAAAATTATGGGATGGCTGGCCAATATTTTTAAAAGCAGGACTAAAGATTGGTTCTATTCTGAGTTGCCGGTTGCCAACACGCCGGGCACCGTAGAATCGAAAATACTGAACCCCAATGAGGAGTACCTGAGTGTCATTCTTAAGTCGATGCGGATCGTCAATGTGAGGAAGGGACTATCAAAATTTTATGCCACGGTACACAGTCATATTGAAATAGCCCACCTGTCGGGTAAGCCGGCCAGTTTTAACTATGTTACCACGCCGGGTAATTTGGAGAAACTTGATGGCGCCAGGATTGACCGGGTAGTGAACCTCAACCGGCGGTTATTGGGACCTGTTCCTTTCAGGGGTGGGGATGTAAAGGTGGAGGTAGGTTTGTTTTCCATCAAAGAGGCCGATCTGGCAGCGCCGTTCATTAATCTGTTGTCGAGCATGTCATCATTGGGTGGGGTATCCTTTATCAGTACGGCCATGCCTTATGTAAAGCCATTGGAGGATGGGATTGCTTTGTTAACAGGTAGTGGTGATGATACCATTTTGGAGATAGGTATCAATATGGAGCTGGATAAAGTTAAGACCGGTTATTTTGTAGTGATGCGGGCTGATAAAGATGATGTCAATGCGGCTGACCTGGTAATCGATAAAGCTGATTTCAGGCTGGTTGATAAAGAGGGTAATTCTGTTGAAGATTATCCGTACATGGTATTTGAAATATCATCGGCAAAGACCAGGGATGATTGGTTCAATATACCAGATGTTTCAACTGCTTACAATAAGTTGCAGGCTGAAGTGCAGAAAGGAAATTATAATGATGCGTCCGACGCTTTAAAAGTGTTTAAACGGGTCGTCCTTACCAGCCCCGATCTGTTGCCCAAGGATGGTAAAGCCATCTATTCGCAGGTAGAAACGGATACCAATGAAATACTGAAAGCATTGAAGTCTGAGAATGAAGCTGCCTTTTCTCTGCGGGAACTGTCGAAGTATAAACTGCATTAAGCTTTTGTTTATAATCAAATTGCCTGCTCCGGATGATTTTGGGGCAGGCAATTTCATGTTAGGGATAAGATGCGGAGGCGCTAGGACCTGTATTTATTGCGGTAGCTGACGGGTGATAATCCGGTATATTTTTTAAAGATGATGCGAAAGGCATTTACATCAGAATAACCTACTTCATAGATCACTTCATTAATGGTTTTCCGGCTTACCTCCAATAGCCTTTTGGCGGCTTCTACCCTTACCCTTTGTATATACTCAATAATAGAGTTGCCTGTCGACTTCTTAAATCTTCTTTCAAATGTACGCCGGCCAATACCATTCTTTGTACTGAGTTCATCCACCGTGATCCGGTCCTGGTAATTGGTTTCAATAAAATCCTGTATGCGTGCTACTTCCTCATCGTCGTGTTGCTTTTGCCCCACAAAGATGGCAAAGGGTGTTTGTGATTTTCGTTCTATATCGATCTGGAACATTTTTGAGGCGAGGATGGACATTTCCCGGCCCAGGTGTTTTTCTATGATGTACAGCAGGAGGTTGAGAAATGAATAGCCGCCTGCACTGGTATAAATGCCTTGTTGATCAGTAATGATCTTATCCGTAATAACTTCTATGCCGGGAAATAAGTTGGTGAATTCTGTGGCAGCTGCCCAATGGATGGCGCACGGACGACCATCGAGTAGGCCAGTGGCAGCCAATACAAAGGAGCCAACACAAAGGCTTGCAATTTCAGCCCCTTGCTGGTGTTGGCAGATGATCCAATCGTTGAAGGACCTATTGGCTGCTATGATCCTGGCAAAATCGCCGCAAACGATGGGGAGGATGATCAGGTCGGTTTTCTTTACTTGCTGCAATAGCTTATTGGGTTGTACCGAATAAAGGCCATGGCTGATAGCCGTTTGGTTTTCAAGCCCCACCAGGTCAATGGTATAATAAGGGGGCTTACCCTGGTATATGAGGAAATCATTTATTCGGGAAAGCAGTTGGAAGGCGCCATCAATACTTGTCATCGTGGCATCTTTCAATACAAGTATGGATATGTGTTTCATATATTAAAGTTAGGCCTATTCCTTGTCGCAATCAACATAGGAGATTGTCGCATTTGCTATGGAAGCAGCCGGTGGAATGCTGCTAAGTTTGCAGGGTCATTTAAAACAAAATATTATGCAAACAACGATCAATGGTTATGTTGGCTTCAATGGCAAATGCCGGGAAGCCATGAATTTTTATAAGGAATTCATAGGTGGTGAGCTGGTACTGGAAACAGTAGAGGGATCACCTATGGAATCTCAATGTCCGGCTTCTATTAAGCACCATATCCTGCATTCGGCGCTTACGAAGGGAGCGCTGGTCATTATGGGAACGGATATGGTACATAAGGAGCATGTGCATGGAAACAATATCAGCCTTTGTGTAAACTGCAGTAGCCAGGGTGAAATCGAATCCTTCTACAATGCGTTGCAACAGGGTGGGGAAGTGCTTGATCGCCTGGAAGAACGGTTTTGGGGCGCTATGTTTGGCGTTGTGATTGATAAATACGGTATCCGGTGGCTACTCAACTACGATAAGAACCGGCATTAGCAGATCGTGATAAAAGGGCCACATAGATGGCCCTTTTTTGGCTATTAAACAGGGGATTTGTTTATTTGAAATAATATTTAGACATTTGTCTAAATATATAATCAATAAGCCATGCAGTACCATGAATGATGTATTCAAGGCGCTTAATGATCCTGCCCGGCGGGAGATACTGAAGCTGCTGCGCAAGCGGGATATGACGGCGGGAGAGATTGCCGCCAAGTTTGACATGGCTGCCCCCAGTGTTTCGCATCACCTGGATAAATTGAAAAGGGCAGGACTTGTAACTACTGTGCGGGAAGGCCAGTTTATCCATTACTCTATCAATACCACGGTTGTAGACGATCTCATTCGATATATTCTCACGCTTAAAAAGTGAACGATGAATAAATACCTCAGAGAAATATTATTGTGGGTGTTGATAGCACTTCCTTATGCCTACCTGGCTAGTTTATGGAATGGATTGCCTGACAGGGTACCCACGCATTTTAATATTGAAGGTAAAGCAGATAGCTGGTCGGATAAGCCTATGTTGCTATTGGTACCTTGTGCAATAGGTGTAGGCACCTATTTGTTGATGCTTATAGTGCCAGTGCTTGATCCTAAAAAGAAGTTGCAGCAAATGGGAAACAAATACCACCAGTTGCGTTTTGTACTGACGGTTTTTATGAGTGGTTTATCGGTTTACCTATTGTATATCACAAAGGCCGGTGGTATGGAGAATCCTCAATGGCTCATTGCGCTCATTGGTGTGTTGTTGCTCATGATGGGAAATTATTTCCAGGCTTTGCGGCCCAATTACTTTGTAGGAATCCGGACTCCCTGGACCCTGGAGAATGAAGAGGTGTGGAAGAAAACGCACTATTTAGGCGGGCGGCTTTGGATGGGAGGTGGTTTACTGATCATTATTATTTCCTTTATTATCAATCGTCATCTTCCCTTACTCATTGTAGCAGGTGCTATTTTGTTAATTATGGTAGTGGTGCCTATTGGTTTTTCATTTGTAGAATTCAGGCGACAGTCTGCGCTGCGCTAATACATCCAATTCATAAAAAATATAGTTTATGAAACAACACATCAGGTTATATATACTGCTGTTATTGGTGCATGCATCAGGGCTGGCAGTTGCGCAGCAGGATACTGCTTTTTCGGGTAACAAGGTGGTATTGGAAACAGCGACAGGAAATATTGTAGGGGTAATGGCTACACCTGCCGGCAAAAGTAGTATGCCGGTAGCCTTGATCATTGCAGGATCGGGGCCAACAGATAGGGATGGTAATAATCCCGTTATGAAGAACAATTCGTTGAAGATGCTGGCTGCAGCGCTTTTGAAGCAGGGCATTGCCTGTTTGCGCTATGATAAAAGAGGAGTGGGGGAAAGTGCTGCTGCGCTTAAAAGTGAAGCAGCTATCCGGTTTGATGACTATGTGAATGATGCCAGGGCGTGGATCAGTTTCCTGCGTAAGGATAAGCGGTTTAGTAAGATTGTTGTGATTGGCCATAGCGAGGGTTCCCTGATTGGCATGATTGCCGGAAAGGAAGCCGATCAATTTGTGTCGATCGCAGGGGCAGGGCAATCGGCAGATAAGATCTTAAAGGAGCAGCTGAAGGCACAGCCGGCCTCTGTGCAGGATATGGCATTCCCGATCATCGACAGTCTGAGCAACGGGCAATTGGTGAGTCAGGTGCCTCCCTTGCTCTTTTCCCTCTTCAGGCCCTCCGTACAGCCTTACCTGATCTCCTGGTTTAAGTATGACCCTGCCACAGAAATAAAGAAGCTTTCCATTCCGGTGCTTATTACGCAAGGCACTACCGATATCCAGGTGAGTGTGGAAGATGCCAAGCGCCTCCATGCCGCCATTCCCAAGGCCCAATTGCTCATCATCAATGGCATGAACCATGTGCTCAAACTGGCATCAGCCGACCGGCAGGCCAATATCAAAACCTATTCTGACCCCAACTTACCCCTCGCTCCGGAACTGGTGCAGGGGATTGTGGATTTCACGCTGAAGTGAGTTATTTGCTGAATGTCACCTTGCTAGATAGTCTTCCTTTCATCGTTTCCTGTATATAATGTTCCTCAGGGAGCAAGGGGGGCCATTTGCTACTGCAAATGCCCAAATAGGTAACTGATAGGGACCAAAAAGGGGCCATGTTCGGGCCAAATTCGGAGTTAAAGCGCATCGGCCTAAGCGGGTACCGAACAAATCCCGAACGAGATACGAATCAGATACAAGTCAGACCCGAAGGAAAACCAGCCCATATTTTTACGCTGTTCACAAGGAGGCCGCAAAGGTGGTTGATAATTAATTAGTTATGGGAGGATGGGTTTGCTGCAGGGAGTTTGCAGGTAGCTGGGTTTCTGGCAACTACAAAAATTGGAGTGGAGGTAAGTGTAATTAAAAAAGAAAAACATCCGCGGGGGATGTTTTCCAAAGGACTTGTGGACGGGAAACGGTTTTTCCTGGATGGATTGGACCTGGTTTTTCTTCGGACGCCTGGACTTTGGTTTTTCTGGATATTGTACCTATTGATCTTTCAGTGATACCGGATTTGATGATTTTCCGTAGGATGGTGATACAAAGAAATAGTTTAAATGGGGTTCCTCTAAGTTTTTGCGGTTAAGGAATTATGAAGTCCGAATTCGGAGGTCGGAAAGGCCAATAAGGCCTGAAGCCGGAAGCCTGGATGGATTGATAGATACAAGCTTCAGACCTCAATATTGATTTAAACGAAAAAGGTAGCCAGGGCCGCGTGGAGTGCGGCTGGCATGGTGGTTTTAGCCTTTGTTTTGATATCTAGGAAAAACAGGACCACCTTACCACTGGTCAACAGTTTGCCCTGTTCATTATACACCTCGTGGTGAAATTCAATCCGGTGATCAGTGGGGAGTTCCCGCAAGAAAGTTTTAACAGTGAGGAGGTCATCATAATGAGCCGGTCGCAGATACCTGCATTGCATCTCTACGACCGGCATCATGACACCATTTATTTCCATGTCTTTATACGTAAACCCCAACTGGCGGATGGATTCGGCACGGCCTACTTCAAAGTATTGGGCATAATTGCCGTAATAGACCACATCCATTTGGTCGGTCTCCGCATAACGTACGCGTATGTTTGTTGTTGCAGTAAACACAGTAAATAGTGAGTTGTAAGTGGCGCTTAATTTTAAACGTGTTTTTCCTGATAGCAAAGGGCTGGAAGCCTTATTTACCCATGGCGCCATCAACGCTGGCTTTGCCGGGTCCAAGGATCAGGATCACGAGGAAACCAAACATCAATAAAGCAGCATGTTCGCCATCACCCAAAATATCGAGGTTATGACCTTTCCATAAGGCTACAAACATGGCAATGGCGGGTGGAATAGCGGCCAATCGGGTGGCAAGCCCCAGTATCACAAATAAAGAACAAAAGAACTCAGCAAATACAAGCAGTGCCAATGAAGCCGTTACACCTATTCCCATGAAATTGATCATGTGGGCTTTGCTGGCGCCAAAGTGTACCAGCTTGCCATATCCATGCGGCAACAATAAGCCGCCCATGGCGAGGCGCAGGATCAAAGTGCCAAAGTTGAAGGCACCGCTGCTGTAGTTAGTGGATATTAGTTTACTCATCAGTCGGATGTTTTTTCAAAAGTAATGGATTTGTTTTTGCATTTCATAATCAAAAAGAATTGTTAATCCTTGCACTTATCCACAGTGTTAGGAACGATCTTTGGTTGAACATAAAATAATTAGAAACTTTACCACGTTAAAAACCCAGCAGGGGAACCATCAGAAGCACTACGAATGCCGAACTGGAAATAAGACAGATCACTAAAAATCCGATTCGATATTCGTAATTTTTTTTGCTCCCCCACCAAAATAGAATCGACTTAAAAATGCAGGGAATGAAAAAAACGACAGCTATTTTTGCGCTTCTTGGTCTTTCCCATTTTTCTATTGCACAACAAACGCGTTTCATTGACGACCCGCAGGCTTCGTATAAGCAGGCAAAAGAGTATTTCCAGCGGGAGCAATACAGTTTGGCGTACCCCTTGCTGAAGGACCTTGCGCTGAAGCAGCGTGAACCAGATATTACCAACCAGGCCATCCCTTACCAGGAGATAAAATACTATACAATCGTCTGTGCGCTCAAGCAAAATGAGAAAGGGGCAGTGGAAAAGGCGAAGAATTTCATCGACCTGGAAGATAATGAAGTGCGTACGCAAATGATGGGTTTCCACCTGGCCGAATACTATTTCCGTCAGCAGGATTATTCGCGGGCAATTCCTTTGTATGAAAATGCGGATATCGCCAACCTGACGAACCGGGAAATAGCGGACATGAAATTCCACTTGGGCTATGCTTATTTCACCAATAAGCAATTCGATAAGGCCAAGCCGATGTTTGATGCGATCAGGCAAATGAAGGATGACCCCAATTACATTGATGCCAACTATTACTATGGTTTTCTTTCCTTTTACGATAGAAAATACCGGGAGGCACTGGACGCATTTGCGGTAGTGGAAGATCATCCCAATTACGGCAAGGTGGTGCCTTACTATGTAGCTAATATTTATTATTCGCTGGGTCAGAAGGACAAGGCGCTGGAATATGCAGAAAACAAACTGAAAAGGGGCAACCTGCATTATGACCTTGAAATGCGCCAGATCGTAGGGCATGCTTATTTTGAAAAGAAGCAATATGAAAAAGCACTTCCTTACCTGGAAACGTATGTAACGAAGTCGGATAAAGTGCGCCGGGAAGATGTATATGAGCTTTCCTATTGTTATTATAAAGCAAGTAACTGGAATAAGGCCATTGATGGTTTTAAACAGGTAAGTGGCAAAGAGGACTCGCTGGCGCAAAACGCCATGTACCTGTTGGGAGATGCTTACCTTAAAACAGGACAAAAAGCCAACGCACGCAATGCCTTCCTGATCGGGGCTTCGAACAATAGCAATGCTAAGCAAAAGGAGATCTCGATGTACAATTACGCCAAGTTATCTTATGAACTTGGCTACCAGGATGTGGCACTGACGGAATTGCAGAAGTTCACGCAGGCTTACCCGCAATCTGAATACAATAATGAAGCACGGGAGCTGATGGTGAGCGTACTGGCCAATACCAATAACTACAAGGAAGCGCTGGCCTTACTGGAAAGCGTGAAATCGCCTTCGCCCAATGCCAGGCGCTTGTATCCAAAAATATTGTATGGCCGGGCTACGGAACTGGCCAATGATGGCATGTTGGTATCGGCCATGGAGTTGCTGACCCGGGCCGAAATTGATCCCAACAATACCTCGGTCATGCCATTGGTACAATTCTGGAAAGGTGAGATCTCTTACCGGTTGGCCAAACTGGATGATGCGGTGCGTTATTATTTTGAATACCTGAAAACGCCTGTAGTAAACGGAGAGGTGAATCCATTGAATGCAAAATACAATCTTGGCTATAGCTTCCTGAAAAAGGAAAACTATAAACAGGCACAGGGCTTTTTTGAGCAGGTAGTGACCGGTACGCCAAAGATCAATGCCACGCCCATAGAGCAGGATGCCTATGTGCGTATTGCAGATTGTTATTACATGAACCGGGATTATAAAAAGGCAGAGTCGATGTACAATAAGGTACTGGACTATAGCTGGCCTGCCAGTGATTATGCTACCTTCCAGAAGGCGATGATTGCGGGGGTGAACAACGGAAAGGACAAGATCAACCTGTTGTCTACCATCAGCCGGAAATATCCCACATCAGGCCTGGTGGCGGATGCCAATATGGAAGTGGCGGTAACGCTTCTGGCCAATGAGCAGTTCCGGGAAGCGATCCCCTACCTGAAAAATGTAGTGAGTGATCCCAATTCATCGCTTAAGCCCAAGGCGCATTTAAAGATGGGTATCGCGTATTATAACCTCGATAACAATGCGGAGGCTTTGAACCAGTATACGGCTATCCTGAAGCAATTCCCCAATTCGCCCGAAGCAGATGCGGCGCTGGAGAATGCCAGGATCATTTACATAGAACAAGGTAAGACGAGCGAGTATGTAAACTTTGCACGTACTATGGGTAAGGAGATCACGGGCACACAGGAAGATGAGCTGGCTTACCAGGAAGCGGAAGTGCAGTTTAATAATGGCAATTTCCCTGTTGCGGCTAAGAAATTTGAAGAGTACCTCACCAAATTCCCCGAAGGGAAAAACTCACTGGAGGCGCTTTATTATAAAAGTGAGATATACTTCAACCAGAAAGATTGGGCCAAAGCGGCTGCCGGTTATGAGATACTGGCGGATAGGGTACCGCATAAATTTGGTGACAAATCATTGGTCAATGCTGCCCGCCTTAACTTCTTTGACCTGAAAGATTATACCAAAGCGGAGAAATATTTTGCCAAACTCAAGGATTTTGCTTCTTCTCATGAAAATAAGCTGGAAGCGATGCGTGGGTTATTGCGCAGTCAATACCAATTGCAAAAATGGAGTGAGGCGGTGGCCAATGCACGCGACCTGTTGAACCAAAAGGGTATTGGTACAGATGATAAGGTGCTGGCCAACCTGGCGATTGCCAAATCGTACCAGAATGCCAAAGAATATGAGCCCGCCATTACTGCCTATCGTTCGGTAGTATCACTCAGTAAATCTGCTTATGGAGCCGAAGCGCGGTATGAAATTGCCAATAGCTTTTTGGCGCAAAACAAGTTGGCTGATGCTGAGAAAGCAGCTTTTGAAGTGATCAATAAAGCAGGCTCCTATGAAAACTGGGTAACCAAGGCATATATTCTGCTGGGCGATGTTTACTTTAAACAGCAGGATTACTTCAATGCCAAGGCTACTTACCAGAGTGTGGTAGACAATGCCAAAATAGAAGAGTTGCGCCAGGAGGCCGTAAGAAAGCTGAAAGAAACGGCTGATGCGGATAAGAAGGGAAGTAAAGTGGAATAGCTACGAGCTTTGAGCTACGAGCGCTTATGTCGGAGAGCTGGTTTTAATCAATTAACACAGAATCAACTTGCAGATGAATAATAAGTCAGTTTTTAAAGTAGTAGGAATGAGTGTCTGTTTCCTGGGAGCAGGGATGGTGGCACTACCACAGGATACTACGAAACGGAAAACGATTGATATTACATCCACTTTTAAGCCTGTATTAAGGGAAGCGGCGAAGATCAACTTCAATGCAGTACCACCCCTGGCTGATACTTCACGGCCTTCGCTGACCTATAATATACCGGTACAGAACTTATATTTCACGTATCAGCCAGCCGAATTGAAGCCGGTAGCGCTGCAAATGGATTCGATCAGCGGATGGCAATACAGCAATTTTATCAAAGTAGGCATTGGTAATGTGCACCAGCCTTATGTAAAAGCAGGTTTTAGTTTTGGTGACGGAAAGAACAGTTTCTTCAACCTGTTTGCCAATTATTACAATTCCAAAGGGGATAAGCCTTTTCAGAAAAACAGTTTGGCCAGTGTAGGGGCTGCTGCTACCTATAAAACCTCTGCCAACCTGGAGTGGAATGGTACGCTGGGCTTTAGCAGTAATGATTATTACCTCTATGGTTTCAAACCAGAAAACCTCCAATTTACAAAACGTGATCTGCGGCAACGTTTCCAAACCATTGAAGGAAAAGTACACTTACGTAACCTGGAGCCTACTGAATTTGGACTTAATTATCACCCCAGTCTGCGGGTAAGTGTTTTTGGAGACAATCATAGCATTAAAGGACGTGAAGCGAATACGGTGTTGAACCTGCCGCTGGAAAAATCATTTGGTGATGAGTTTGCTTTCAAACTGGGTGTTACTGCCGACCTGACGAATTACACGCTGGACAAAAGTGGCGGTAAGTTCACCGACAATAATAATTTGTACCAGGTGGCTGCCGCTGTATTGTACAAAACACCCAACCTGTATATTCATGGAGGGGCGATACCTACCTGGCAAAACAAGCGGTTTAACCTGTTGCCCAACCTAATGGCGGATATTACCACCAATGACAAGCAATTAACCTTGCAATTGGGTTGGATTGGGTATTACCTCAAGGGCTCTTATCAACGTTTTGCGTCTCTCAATCCCTGGCTGGCACAGCCCGATTCATTGATGAATACCCGGGTGGAAGAGCGTTATGCCGGTTTCAAGGGATCGGTAGCGGGGCATTTCACGTATTCGGCCAAGGTAGGCTTGCAGAAATTTACCGATATGGCGCTGTTTGTGAATGATACGGTAGATGGAAAGACATTCAAAACGATCTATGAACCACAGATCAATGCGGTAAACCTGCATACAGAGGTAGGATATAATATTGGAGAAAAATTCAATGCTTCAGCGGCAGTTAATTTTAACTGGTTTACAAAGGTAGAACGGGAGTTAAAGGCCTGGGGATTGATCCCCATTGAACTCAATGCGGGACTGCGCTGGCAGATGATGAAGGACCTGTGGTTCCATACGGATATCTGGGCCTGGGACGGGCCGCGCTACCGGGCTAAAAACGGGGATGCCTATAAAAGCAGTGCTGGGTTTGACCTGAATGCAGGCGCCGAATTCCGCATCACCAAAAACTTCAACCTGTGGCTGCAGATGAACAATATCCTCAATAACAAATACGAGCGCTGGAACCAATACCAGGTATTCGGGTTCAATATATTGGGGGGAATTACGTATTCGTTCAATCAGAAATAGGTCGGGAAGTCGGAAAGTCGGGAAGCCCGAAAGACCGAATGACCGGAAGAAAAGTGGAAAGTTGGTCCCTGTATTACTTACCGACTTTCGGACTATCTTCGCAACGCTAAAAAATGGCGGAATATGACAGAAGCGCTGACGAGTTATTTGCTCCAACATAAAAGTATTAGTATCCCGGGACTGGGAACCGTTTATATTGAGCGGATCCCGGCACAAACGGATTTTATCAATAAGCAGATACTGCCGCCTTCCTATCATTTCCGCTTTGATAAGTATTTTGATGCCCCCGATAAGGAGTTTTTTACCTACCTGGCGCAACAGAAGGATATAGCAGATTATGAGGCCATCAAATGGTACAATGAATGGGCTTATGACCTGCGTAACCGCCTGCGTACGGATGAAGTAGTGGAATGGAAAGGGGTAGGGGCGCTTAAAAAAGATGTTTCGGGCGATATTGTATTTGAAGCTTCAGGCGCTATTCCCGCCAATCAACGGCCAGCTCCGGCCGTACGGGTTATCCATAGTAATACGCAACATACCATGCTGGTGGGCGACCGGGAAGTAACCCGGGAGTTCTCTACAGAGGAAACGTATGCACCATATCCCGAAGAAGCGCCTGCCAAAAATAACGCCTGGTGGATCTATGCGCTTATTATTGCTGCAATTGCCTTAAGTGCTATATTCTTCCATTTCTATCAAAATGGTTTTTCCGCTACAGGTAACCAGGAAAGGATCAGTGTTCCTCGCTAATTTGGTTGAAAATGCTGTAATCTTTCCCTTTCTTTGCAACCGTGGAAAAAAAGGATACCATTCACTACACGCATTGCCCGGCCTGCAAAGGGGACTCGATACATAAAGTACTGACCGTTAAGGATTTTACTGTATCTCAAGCGCTTTTTGAGGTATGGCATTGTGATGGCTGTACCTTGCGGTTTACGCAAGATATTCCAGGCGAAGCGGCTATTGGTAAGTATTACCAATCAGAAAACTATATCTCTCATACCAATACCAATAAGGGGCTGGTCAACCGGCTTTACCATATTGTCAGGAATCATACGCTGAACAAGAAGAAGAAACTGGTACAGGCTGTTACAAAACGCAGTACGGGGAATTTGTTGGATGTAGGAGCCGGGGTAGGGGCTTTCGCGGCCTTTATGCGTCAGGCAGGCTGGCAGGTAACGGGCCTGGAACCGGATGCCGAAACCCGGAAACGGGCATTGGAACAAAACGGTATTGATTTACAGGATACAGGTGATCTCTTCAAATTGCCGGCAGGTCATTATGATGCCATCACCCTATGGCATGTATTGGAACATGTACACAGTTTACATGAATACCTGGACCAGCTGAAAGCATTATTAAAACCAGGGGGCGTGTTATTGATCGCGGTTCCCAACTATACTTCGCATGATGCAGGCTTTTACCAGGAATACTGGGCTGCCTATGATGTGCCCAGGCATCTGTATCATTTTTCTCCCGCCTCTATGCAGGCCTTGCTTCAACAGCATGGGCTTGTATTGCAATCGGTGAAACCCATGTGGTTTGACAGCTTTTATGTAAGCTTGCTGAGCGAGCAATACAAAACAGGAAAGGCCAGTATGATCAAAGGCTTTTTGCGCGGGTTGATCTCCAATAGTAAGGCCATAGGAGATAAAAAGAAATGCAGCTCGCTGATCTATATGATCACCCGGTAATTACTGCAATTTTATCTCATAGAGCAAAGACCATTTTTTACCGGTAACATAGAGTTTTCCAGTTGTGCTGTCGTAAGCAATCCCATTTAATTCTGCCGCGCCGGGATAGACGGCCCTGGCTTCTTTATCCAGGTTATCGAGGTTCAGTTGGCCCAATATCTTCCCGGATACAGGGTCGATCTTTAGAATGGTTGATTCTCCCCACTTATTGGCATACAGTACGCCATTCACATATTCCAGTTCATTGATATTGCCAATGGGATTTCCATTGTGTATCACGTTAACGGTATATTTTACCTGCAGGGTTTCAGGATTTAAAAAATACAGGTTACTGGTGCCATCGCTCATGATGAGGGAGGCAGTGTCGTGAGTTAAGCCCCATCCTTCGCGGGTGGGCAGCTTAAATTCTTTGATCAGCTTATAGGTATTGGCATCATATACAAAGCCGGCGCCACTCTGCCAGGTCAACTGATAGATCTTATCCTTGAATACGGTAATGCCTTCTCCAAAGTGCTTCGTCCTGTCGAGTTTGGCTTTGGGCACTACTTTTCCGGTTTCACGGTTTACCACGCCAAACTCAGAGGGGTAGGGGCTGGCGTCGTCATTGCCTCCTGAACTTTCCAGGAGCTGCCCTTTGTAAAATTCCAACCCTTCGGTGAAATAGGTAGTATCGTGTGGTAGCTTGTTTACTACCGTATAAGGTATGGTAGGAGGAGGCGCGGCATCGGTATTTCCATTATTGGGAACATCCGGGTTACTGGTATCATTATTACCACAGGCCCAGGCTGTAGTGGCAATTGCAAGTGCTATGTAGATGGTTTTCTTCATAAAAGACGATCCTAAAGTGCTCAAAAATACAATTTGACGGTAAGTTAAGGGGTTTCTGTACTTGAAATTTTTGGTAAAGTACTTTGATTTATAGAAAACTTTTACCAGTTTTACAGGAGCTTATCGTCTGAATACCACTCAATCGCGTATCTCCTATCCTTTTCTTCCCTTTCCCGAGTGGCTCAATGAATAGGTTACTCTGTGGACCAGTTGGTGATTATTTTCCTGTTTGTTTATTTGTCTCACTCCAATATCAATGGTGTATTGTTATTGTCCAGAGCCTTGATGCCGGTATTGCGGCAGCTATTGGCTTATCATGAATACCTGTTCCTTTTAGTTCCATACTTCCTATAGAATGATCCCCCCTTCTTGTTAGCAAGCAAGTCCTTATGAAGACGACTTCCACCGCCTATGTGACCGACACCAAGAAAGAATGTCGTTGCTATGAAATATTTTATACTTGCTTACTTATTGTTGTTCACTTGCCTGGCTGCTACTGCTCAACGTAGTTGCGCTACGTACGAATACCTGCAGCAGCGTTTGCAGGCCGATCCTTTACTGGCGCAAAAGATAGCAGCCATAGAAGCACATCAAGGCAGTGATGTAATACTCAATGGTGCCGCAACACCGTCTCCGGTGGTGATCAAAATACCGGTAGTGGTGCATGTATTGTACAATACGCCAGATCAGAATATCAGTGATGCACAGATCAGGTCGCAGATAGAGGTATTGAACAAAGACTTCCGTAAACTCAATGCGGATACGGTAAATGTGCCAGCCCTGTTCAAACACCTGGCAGCTGATTGTCAGCTTGAATTTGAATTGGCAAAGATTGATCCCGCAGGCAGGGCTACTACAGGGATTACGCGTAAAAATACTTCCATCATGATGTATGGCCTGGATGACCGTATTAAGTTTTCCAGCAAGGGCGGCATGGATGCCTGGGATTCGGAACATTACCTGAATATTTGGATAGGTAACCTGGCGGGTGGGTTACTGGGATATGCCAGTACACTGGGTTGCGACAAAGCAATTGATGGGGTGGCCATCAGGCCTACGGCTTTTGGAACGGTGGGGAGTGCCGGCGCCCCTTACAATAAGGGACGTACAGCTACACATGAAATTGGTCATTGGCTGGGCCTGCGTCATATCTGGGGAGATTCTTATTGTGGAGATGATCATATTGATGATACACCACCGCAACGGAGTTCTACACGCAATTGCCCTACGGGCGTAGTGATTACCTGCGATAACAATCCGACGGGCAATATGTACACGAATTATATGGATTTTACAGATGATGCTTGTCTTAATCTCTTCACGCAGGGGCAACGCAACAAAATGAGGAGTTTGTTCCTGCCGGGTGGTGTGCGGTATTCCCTATTGTCGTCGAAAGGGATCACCGGAACACCAATAACTGAACCTGTGAGGCCGGTGGAAGAGCCGGTAAGAGTGGCTGCTTCGGCTATCAAGGCCTATCCTAATCCTGCCAATAACTTTGTTGTGCTGGAGGAAGGCAAAGAAGGGGAATTGATCGGTAAAACGATCACCATTCGCAACCACCTGGGACAAGTAGCTGTCCGGGTGAAAATAGGTAAGGGAAGCACACAGGTGAATGTGCAACACTTACCAGACGGTATGTATTTTATCCAGGTAGAAGGTTCTTCTGAGATCACCAAGTTGCTGAAAACAGGGAGATAAATACAAGCTGCGAGCTATGAGCTGCGAGCGAAGGCGGTAACCCTTTTACCCCTTCATCATTTCTGCCACTTTTTCTCCAATCACAGGAGCAAGGGCTACGCCCATTCCGCTCATGCGAACGGCGCAAAATACATTGGGTGAGATCTCCTGCATGATGGGCATTTTTTCGGACCCCATGCCCATGATACCACTCCAGCGGTCGGTAATGGCATATTCCTTTCCGGGTAAAATGTAATGGGCCAGGAAATGTTCCAGTTCTTTTTGGATGGTGTCGGTGGTATTCATTTCGGTGGTACGTTCTTCCTGCAAGGCTTTATTGCGGGCGCCACCCAGAAGTACCCGGTTGCCAATATTGCGGAAATAATAAAACCCTTCATCATAGTGAAAGGTACCATTCAGTTTCAAACCATGTATGGTGGAGGTAACCAATACCTGGCCACGGGCGGGTATGATATCCAGTTTGGGCAATAGTTCTTTGGCAAAAGCATTGGTGCAAACCAGTATCTTGGCGGCAGTAAATCGTAATTGATGGTTGGTATAAAGTACTATCTTATCCAGGATCTTTTCAAAGCGGGTGATTTCTACGCCATTGAATACGACAACACCCATGGACTGTACCAGTTGCAATAAAGCCTGGCAAAGTTTACCGGAGTGTAAATAACCTTCCAGTTTATTTTCCAATAAATGGGCCACGTTCTGAAAGCCAAAATCGCTGATCTTTTTATCGGATAATTTAAAAGTCTGACTTGTTTTAATGGCCTGCTTTAGTTTCTTGTTCACACCGGCCATCAATTCTTCCAGGGCCTCAATGCCGGGGTCATTTTTGGTAGGGATCAGTTCATAACCACCACACAATTCAAAATCGATCTGTTTTTCATCCAATACCTTCCGTATGCGTTGTAAACCCTGGTACCGCATGCTTACCAGTTCGAGGGTTTTGTCTTCCCCCATCTTATTAAAATCTTCCTGCAATTCGGTAACACTGCCAAAGCAGGCAAAGCCGGCATTGCGCGTGCTGGCGCCGGTAGGTATAATACCCCGGTCGACGATTGCTACGGAACACTTAGGATTTTGTTTTTTAATATAATATGCACTCCACAATCCTACCAGGCCACTGCCAATAATAATAACATCTTTAGGTGCGTAAAAACTTTCTTTTTCCCAAATGGAGATCTGCATAACGGTATATTTATAGAATAGTGGTATTAAATTTGGAGTCAACAACCGCAGGCAGGCAGAACAACACATTGGCAAGCGCTACAAAGTCAAATAATCCTGGTAAAAATGGTTCCCGGGTGGAGCTTATGAATTTGCCCACACAGATACGGTAAAAGCAACCAGAATATTGTACGTTTGTACTTGACATAAAACAAAATTAATCGGTAATCCGTACAGGTTCAAATTATTCCTTATGAAAAGATCGATCTACGCTTTAATTCTCTGTAGTTTCTTATTGAACAGTTGTGAAACTGCCCACCAAATCATTAAAGATTATGGACAATCAACAACCACAGGTGGGTTGACGAATGCAGACATTGTTTCGGGCTTAAAGGAGGCTTTATCACTAGGTGCCCAGCAATCTGCCAATCAGTTGTCATCATTGGATGGATTCTTTAAGAATGCGGCTATCAAGATCTTATTGCCTGAAGAAGCGCAAAAAGTAGAAAAAACATTACGTGATGTTGGCCTGGGTAGTCTCGTAGATAAAGCAATCCTTTCCGTAAATCGTGCAGCAGAGGATGCTGCAAAATCGGCCGCTCCTATTTTCATCAATGCCGTAAAAACCATGAGTATCCAGGATGCCATTGGTATTCTTAAAGGAGGTGATTTTGCGGCCACCAGTTACCTCAAACAAAAAACGACACTTCAGTTAACGGAAGCTTTTCGTCCCATCATTGAGCAATCATTGAGTAAGGTGGGCGCCACCAAATACTGGTCGGATGTATTTACCAATTACAACCGATTTGCCACCAATAAGATCAATCCTGATCTCAGTGCTTTTGTAACGGGTAAAGCAATGGATGGTATTTTTTACCAGGTAGGACTGGAAGAGCAAAAGATCCGGAAAGATCCTGTTGCCCGGACTACTGAAATACTGAAAAAAGTATTTGGTAGCAAGCAGGCGCAGGGAAGCTAAATAGTTTTTTTGGTTCCAACTTCAACCATCGAAGGCGGCTCTCTCAGGAGGGTCGCTTTTTTTATGGGGGAAGCTTATTGATTGATGGCTTTGCGTAATTCTTCTCTGTGCTTGCGGCTGATGGGAAGTGTATGGGTGCCAATGGTCACCTCGTATCCCTGCAGGCTTTTTATTTTGGCCATGGCAATGATGTATGACTTGTGGATCTTCAGGAACAAAGAGGCGGGTAAACTATCCTGCATGGATTTGATAGACGCATAGGTAATGATCTTTTGAGTAGTGGTATGAATGACCACATAGTTCAGCATGGCTTCAATGAAGAGTATCTCATCAAAGGGTACTTTTTGTAACTGGCGATTGGTCTTTACAAACAGGTAATCTACAGCCGGGGCATTGTTGCCAGGTACTGTTTGCTGCATGGTTAAGCTAAAATACTCCCGGGCCCTGTTTACCGCTTTCAAAAACCTGGTTAAGGTAATGGGTTTTAACAGGTAATCCAGTACGTCGAGGTCATAACCGGCAATAGCATAATCGGGATAAGCGGTGGTGAAAATTACTTTGGGAGGCTGGGTGAGGCTTTTTAGATAATCAATGCCATTAATGCCCGGCATCTGGATATCGAGAAACAGGAGTTGAATGGTATGTTGTGCCAGGTACTGGCTGATCTCCCTCGCGTCTTTGGCCATGCCCACCAGGTGGAGGCCAGGCGCTTGTTGCACCAGTTTTTGCATGCCTATTCTGGCAATGGGTTCATCATCGGCAATGAGGCAATGAATGGTTATATCGTTTGCAGGTTGAGCCATACTTCAAAAGTGTCCTTGTTTTGTTTGATCGTCAATGAATGACGGCCTGGATAGAGCAGTGCCAGGCGGCGTTTCATATTGGCCAGTCCGATACCGCCGGCAGGTGAGTGGTTGGCAGGGTTATTCCAGGTGTTGAAACCATAAAAGCGCAGTTGGTTATTGCTATGGGTCAAATCGCCTTTAATCACAACAGGATCATGGATATTGGGAGCATGTTTGAACATATTTTCAATGAGGGGCATCAGGAGGAAAGGGGCCACGGTAAATCCCTGTAAAGGATCCTGGAAAGTGAAACTCACCTGGTATCGTTCATCCAGGCGCATTTGTTGCAGGCCTATATAATGCTGCAGGTATTCCACTTCTTTTTCGATAGGTACTTGTTCGTGGTTGCATTCATACAGCTGGTACCGGAGCATTTCGGAGAAGGCGCTAAGCGTATGTTTGGCGGCTTCGGTTGATTCATCAATTTGTATGTATACAGTATTGATGGCATTGAACAGGAAATGGGGGTTGACCTGTGTTTTGAGGTACATGAGTTCAGTAGCCACCTTAATTTTTTCGGCTTCCTCTATTTTTCTTTTGGCCTGGAACCATTCAATAAAAAGTTTACCAATAAAGCCTGCCAGGACGCCTAATAAAGCAATGATGTACCGGTTGGTTACCAGGTCGCTGTAGTTCCAGGTAAAATTAAACCGAATGGGCATCACCTGGTGATGCAGGGAGTATTGCATTACGTATACGAGGAGAAGGCCAGACAGTACAATGGTAACCACCATCGCTGTCAGGAATAGCCATTTGTTTTTCCGGGAAAATAAACGGGGGGTGATGAAGCAATAAGCAATATAAAAAACAAGCATTACCTGGCCTACATCAAACGCTGTGAACAGTAAGCGGTTGGCAATATTGTCGACATAAAAATAGACGACCTGTTGCCAGCCAAGAAACACAACGATCCAAAACAATACCTGCAAAAGGGGCTTGCGCATGGCGTTAAAATACGATTTTCAGTACACACGGGTTTTGTTTTTATAGGAAATGACCGCTTTCCGGGATCAACAACAGGTGGATGCGGATGCTATAAATTATGGGATGTTTGATATAATAAACTTTTCAACGCGCCCCGCAGCATGAAGCTTTGCTGAAAAGAATGCTATGAAATATATCCTGTTTATTGTCTTGCTGATTGCCGGGAGAATGGGTGCCCTGGCCCAGGATGCACCTGACAGCCTGCTAACCAAAGCGGAAGGTTATTTTGAAACGATCCGGCAGGTTTGCGCTACACGGGAAGCCGGTTTGTGGGGCAAGGAATTGGCAGGCCCTGTATTGCTGGTTGATCCGGGTTCGCGTAAAGTATATGCCAATATGCCCGATAAGGAAGGTAACCTGAAAGGAGCAGGCACTGTTTATACCGGGCAATTACCATTGACGGTGAATTTTGCAAATACAGCTACTGAATGGGCAGGCATCCGGTGGACGATGTTGTTATTGCCTTTGCCTGCGGCTCATGATGAACAGGTGAAGCTGATGGCCCATGAATTATTTCACCGCATCCAGGTGGGGTTAGGATTTCCTGTCAGTAGCCCCATCAGTGAACACCTGGATACAGAAAATGGGCGTATCTATTTCAGGCTCGAATTAAAGGCATTACAGGCTGCTTTGCGGGCGCCTGTAGCAAAGCGCCGGCATCACCTGGAACAGGCTATTTTATTCAGGAAATGGCGGTATGAATTGTTCCCTGCTGCCCGTGAGGCCGAGGTGGGTTTGGAGATGAACGAAGGATTGGCTGAATTTACAGGTGTGTATGTAAGTGGCATTGCTGCAAAAGATACAGGTTATTTACCAGGTCTTGTGGAGCATGCTACGACCAGCTTTCCTTCCTTTACACGTTCATTTGCTTATTTAACAGGTCCCTTGTATGGCATGCTGCTTTCGCAAAAGCAGGCCGGTTGGAACCGTATGCTAAAACCGGGAGATGATTTCGCCCAGTTGCTGGTCAATGTTTACAAACTGCATATACCTGCTACCATCCAGGCTGCGCCAATGGATGTAAAGCAGGCTTATGGTGAAGCATTTATCAGGCAGGAGGAATCCGCCAGGGAGCAGGAGCGGCTGGCCAAAGAAAAAGTATATCTCGCCAAACTGGTAGAAGGACCCTTGTTGGAGCTGGTGCTTTCTAAAAACATGCGTTTCTCCTTTAATCCCAGTAAGCTATTTCCGCTGGGCAGTTATGGAACCGTATATCCTACCATTACGATGACGGATGACTGGGGCCGAGTGGTAGTAACAGGCGAAGCCTTGATGAAAAACTGGCGTAATTTATTTGTAGCGTTACCTACCGGCACAGACAGAACCACCAAAACGATTCAAACAGCTGAATGGACGTTGACGCTGGCAGAAGGATGGGAAGTTGTGCCGGGAGAGCGGGCAAGGGACTTCAAGGTGAGGAAGAAGTGAGTAAGGAACGGCAGTCGGCAATCGTGAATGGTTCTTGGGCTGTTGAAATGCTGACAAGTTGGTCATGAAAAACATACGTGTGGTACCATTAAAAAAGCGATTCCTGGTTGGGAATCGCTTTTTGTATCTAAACGTTTTTGTATTTCTTATACACCGTTCACACCATTACAGGTGGATGGCCTCACCATACGCATGTTCGATTGCGTCTTTCACGCTTTCGCTGATAGTGGGGTGGGGGTGGATGCTGTTCAATACTTCATGGTAAGTAGTTTCCAGCTTGCGGGCTACTACTGTTTCGGCAATCACTTCGGTTACATTGTAACCGATCATGTGGGTACCTAACCATTCGCCGTATTTGGCATCGAAGATCACTTTAGTGAAACCTTCGGTATGACCAGCGCCAACAGCTTTACCTGAAGCGCTCAGGGGGAATTTACCCACTTTCACTTCATAACCGGCTTCTTTGGCTTGTTTTTCGGTGTAACCTACAGAAGCAATTTCGGGTGTGCAATAAGTACAACCGGGTACATTGCCGTAATCGAGTGGTTCGGGCTGGTGGTTGTATTTCTTTTCATTGTAACCGATATTCTCTGCGCAAATGATGGCTTCTTTGGAAGCTACGTGGGCCAGTGCCTGACCAGGTACGCAGTCGCCAATAGCATAGATACCGGGTACATTGGTTTGGTAGTACTTATCGATAGAGATCTTACCTTTTTCTGTTTTCACACCGGTTTCTTCCAGACCGATGCCTTCAATATTAGCGCTCACACCTACGGCGCTCAACAGTACGTCGGCTTCGAGGGTGATCTCACCATTGGCAGTCTTTACTTTCGCTTTCACGCCATTACCGCTGGTATCCACGCTGGTTACTTCGGCATTGGTCAGTACATCGATACCTTTCTTCTTAAAGTTCTTTTCCAGTTCTTTAGAGATATCCTCATCTTCAACAGGAACGATCCTTGGCAGGAACTCTACGATGGTCACCTTGGTGCCCAGGGCACTGTAGAAGTAGCCAAATTCAACACCAATCGCACCACTACCTACTACGATCATGCTCTTGGGTTGCTGGGGCAGTGACATGGCTTCGCGGTAGCCAATGATCTTCTTACCATCCTGTTTCAGGGTAGGCAATTCGCGGCTGCGTCCACCAGTTGCTATGATAATATGTTTACCTTCTACCACTTGTTTAGTACCATCAGCAGCAGTCACTTCTATTTGACCTTTGGCTTTCAGTTTACCAAAGCCCATTACAACATCGATCTTATTTTTCTTCATCAGGAACTGAACGCCCTTGCTCATTTTATCGGCTGCTCCGCGGCTGCGTTTGATCACAGCGGCAAAATCATGCGTGCCAGTGGCTTCAATACCAAAATCTTTGGAGTGGTTAATATAGTCCATGACCTGGGCACTTTTCAGGAGTGCTTTGGTGGGAATACAACCCCAGTTGAGGCAGATACCTCCCAGGCTTTCCTTTTCAATAATTGCGGTCTTAAAACCCAGCTGTGCGGCACGGATAGCTGCCACGTATCCACCGGGGCCGCTGCCGAGAACTACTACGTCGTATGCCATAAGAAATGTACGATTTTAGATTTCAGATTTCTGAATATGAACACTTTATTGCTCAAAAGACCAGCGAAGCTACTCGAAAATGGTAAAAAAGCCAAATGAGCACATTCTATAACAACAGATGGCATTCAGATGTTTATTCAGTAACTTCCTTGCCAAAGCCGTTGCCGAATGAAAAAGATCGCCCGTTTTTTCCTTTATACAATTCTGATCCTCATCGCTGTTTTTACGATCTACGCTTTTGCCAGCGGCCGTACCTACCTGTTCAAAGCGGTTTGGTACAATTTTGCCGATATAGATGATTACGAGAAATTCACCAATAATACAGTAACCACGGATATACACCAGCCCTGGCATACCTCAACGGCTTACAACTCGGTAAAAATGCCAGATAGCCTGCATAAAATGCTACAGGAACTTAGTACGGTGGCGGTGCTGGCCATTAAAAATGATTCACTGTATTTCGAACAATATAATGAGGGTTACAATGACTCTTCCTGGTCGGGTTCGTTTTCTGTAGCCAAAAGCATTACAAGCCTGTTAATAGGCGCCGCCATCAAGGAGGGTAAGATTGGTTCGGTACAGGACCTGGTAGGGAAATACCTGCCGGAATTTACTACAGGCAACAAGGCTACTGTGAAAATCATTGACCTGCTTACCATGAGCAGTGGCAGCGATTGGGATGAATCCTATTCCAACCCACTTTCGGTGACCACCCAGGCCTACTATGGAAGCGATATTTATACAACGGCCACGGGCGTCAACATTCTTCATACGCCGGGCACCTTACACAGCTATAAGTCAGGTGATACTCAGTTACTTGGACTTATTGTGGAAAAAGCTACCGGCAAGTCACTCAGTGCTTATGCAGCCGAAAAACTATGGCATCCGCTGGGAGCCGAACATCCGGCATTGTGGAGTACGGACCACACGGGCGGGCATGAGAAGGCCTATTGCTGCTTTAACTCCAATGCGCGCGATTTTGCCCGGCTGGGGCAGTTAATGCTGGATAGTGGCCGGTGGAAAGGAAATGAGGTCATTACACCTGATTACTCCCAGGCTTCCATCAAACCCTGTATGATCAAAGATGAAACAGGCAAACCTTGCGATTATTATGGTTATCAATGGTGGATCGTACCCAACCAACTGGATATTTTCTATGCGCGCGGCATTCTTGGTCAGTATATCATCGTGATCCCCTCCAAAAAACTGGTATTGGTGCGTTTGGGCAAAAAGCGTTCTCCGGTGCGGATCAATGGGGCACCGGCTGAGGTGAATGCTTTAATTCAGTGGGGTCAAACCTTTTAGCTTCTTTTGCGTTTTACTACTTTTGTCGCTTTAATTGCAATAATCAGGTATGAAACTAGACATTCTCGCCATTGGCGTACATCCGGACGATGTAGAGCTAGGCTGTTCCGGTACGCTGCTCAATGAACTCAAGCTGGGTAAAAAAGTGGGTATCCTCGATCTTACACAGGGTGAACTGGGAACCCGGGGCACGATCGAAACCCGGTATGCAGAGGCTGCCGCTGCGGCTAAAATACTGGGCGTACATGTGCGGGAAAACCTCAAAATGCGGGATGGCTTTTTTCGCAATGATGAAGCGCATCAACTGCAATTGATCCAGGCCATCCGTACTTATCAGCCGGAAATAGTGATCGCCAATATACTGGATGACCGTCATCCCGACCATGGCCGTGCAGGACACCTCATTGCTGATGCCTGTTTCCTCTCCGGGCTCATCAAAATTGAAACAAAGGATGCGGCAGGTAATCCACAGGCCCGTTGGCGGCCCAAATATGTGTTGCACTATATGCAGGATTGGTTCCATGAGCCAGATATCCTGATCGATATCAGTGAGGTATTTGAGCAACGCATGAAATCCATTGAAGCGTATTCTACACAATTTTTTGCAGGTGGTCCTGATAATAAAGAGCCACAAACCTATATCTCATCGCCCGATTTTTTAGACAGTGTTATTGCCCGGGCACGGATGCTGGGGAAACGGATCGGCGTTAAATATGCCGAAGGGTTTATCAGCGAAAAGAAGATTGGTATCCGGAATCTCGATGCATTGGTACAGGTGGAGACCTAAGCTGGTCTTTCTATCTTGCTGTTTTCCAATCCTCCTGGCATTCAGATCTGCAGTCTTATTGTCGGGGAATTGTCATCAAAGTTAGCGTCTCGCTAAAATTCCCGATTTCGGCACATCAATTGCACATTTTTGACCGTTTATTAGTAGGTTAAGCATAACTTTGCCAACCTTTTATATTAAATCAGTTGTTCAATGTCAGTGCCCAAGTTTGCAAATGTGCCTCACTCTTTCCACTCCGAATTAAAGAAGCGTATCAGCTCTTACTTCGAGGAAGTTGGAAAATCTACAACCGGTGATTATCCCATCTTTATGAAGGCGGTGATCCTGATGGTGTGCTTTTTGGCGATTTACATTCACCTCGTGTTTTTTACACCTGGTGTGGTATTGCAAATACTGGAAAGTATTTTGCTGGGTGGAGTAGTAGCAGCGATTGGTTTTAATGTGATGCATGATGGCGCCCATGGCAGTTTCAGCAAATACAAATGGGTCAACTCTTTTGCAGCGCTTTCGCTCAATATACTCGGTGGTAACAATTTTATGTGGAATGTAAAGCACAATGTGATCCACCATGCATTTACCAACGTAGATGGCGTAGATGATGACATTGATATCCAGCCGTGGATGCGCATGAGCACAACTCAGAAAAAATACCGCTTACACAAATACCAGCACGTTTATTTTTGGTTCCTGTATTCCTTGCTTTATATCTTCTGGATCTTTGTATTGGATTACCAGAAATATTTCAAGAGTAAGATCGGTAGTATGCCATTGAAGAAAATGAAATTATCGGATCACCTGGTTTTCTGGGGATTCAAAGTATTCCATTTGTTCCTGTTTGTAGGGTTGCCCATTTACATGGTGGGTTTCACCTCCTGGCTCATTAGCTTCCTTATTTTTACCCTCGTAGCTGGTTTGGTATTGAGCCTCGTGTTTCAATTGGCGCATACGGTAGAGCATACTGCTTTCCCCATGCCTGATGAATCAACTGGCAAAATGGAAGATGAGTGGGCTGTACACCAAATTAAGACGACCGCCAATTTTGCTACCAACAACAAACTGGTTAGCTGGCTGGTGGGTGGATTGAATTTCCAGATCGAACACCACCTGTTTCCCAAAATATCACATGTTCATTATCCTGCCATCAGTAAGATCATCCGTCAGGCCTGCCAGGAATATGGCATCAATTATATTGAATACCCACGGGTACGGTATGCAGTGGCTTCGCATGTTGCTTTCTTAAAGCAAATGGGCCGGGCAGCGTAGGGGAGTATTCTCTAACAAAATATTGAAGTCCGTAAGTATACGCTACTTACGGACTTTTTATTTATAGAACCGCTGGCTTCAACCTTCCATTTGCTGGTCTCCGGCTCCGTCTTCCGCCTGCGCAACTATTAACCTTCATTTTACGTCTTGTTGGGGCTAATGAACTATTTTTGCACTTCATTTTTAACGCGCTATCATGTCAACAGTAAAAGTAGGATTGGTGCAAATGAGTTGCACCGCAAATAAGGAAGAGAACCTGCAAAAGGCAATCGCAAAGGTAAAAGAGGCGGCGGCTAAAGGAGCGCAGATCGTTTGTCTGCAGGAGCTGTTCACATCACTCTATTTCTGTGATGTGGAAGATTATGAAAACTTCAAATTGGCAGAACCCATTCCCGGCCCTTCTACCGATGCTCTGAGTAAGGTGGCTGCTGAGACCGGAGTGGTGATCATTGCTTCTTTGTTTGAAAAACGCACACAGGGTATTTATCACAATACAACGGCGGTATTGGATGCCGATGGAACCTACCTGGGCAAATACCGCAAGATGCATATTCCCGATGATCCGGCTTATTATGAGAAGTTTTACTTCACACCCGGCGATCTGGGCTATAAGGTATTCAAGACCAAATTTGCCACCTTCGGTGTATTGATCTGCTGGGATCAATGGTATCCGGAAGCTGCCCGCATTACCTCGTTGATGGGCGCCGAAATACTGTTTTACCCTACCGCTATTGGCTGGGCCACCTCACAGGATGAAGCTACCAATACGGAACAATACAATGCCTGGCAGACGATCCAGCGCAGTCATGCCGTAGCCAACGGCGTGCATGTAGTGAGTGTGAACCGGGTGGGATTGGAACAACAGGGCGCTATGAAGTTCTGGGGTGGTTCTTTCGTGTCCAACCCTTTTGGTACGTTGCTGTACAAAGCATCACACGATCAGGAAGAAGTTACCGTCATTGAACTGGACCTGCAAAAAACAGATCGCTACCGTACACACTGGCCCTTCCTGCGCGACCGCCGTATTGACTCTTACCAGCCGATAACGAAGCGCTTTATTGACGAAGACTAATTTATTCAGCACTGATATTAAACTTGTAATGGAATCAACTACGCCGAAAAGCTTAGGTTATTATTTCCCTGCCGAATTTGCACCACATGTAGCTACCTGGCTTAGCTGGCCGCATAAGGAAGCCTCCTGGCCTGGGAAAATAGGGGCCATTTACCCTTATTACAGCCAGTTTATTAAAGAACTGGCACTTAGTGAAAAGGTACGGATCAATGTAGCTGATGAGGCCATGAAGCAGTTTGCGCTTACCTATATCCGGGAAGCTGGCGCCAACCTGGACAACGTAGAATTTTACCTACATCCCACCAACGATGCCTGGTGCAGGGACCATGGTCCGGCCTTTCTGATCAATCCTGCAGCCGACATTAAAAAGGTGATCGTGGATTGGGGTTATAATGCCTGGGGCAATAAATATCCTCCCTTCGACCTGGATGATGTAATACCCACTCTGATCGGTAAAGAATTTAACCTGCCGGTATACCATCCTGGTATTGTTATGGAAGGTGGTTCAGTTGAGTTTAATGGTAAGGGAACTTTACTTACCTCCACCGCCTGCTTACTCAATCCCAATCGCAACCCGCATTTGAATCAGCAGCAGATAGAAACTTACCTCATGAACTATTATGGGGTGGAACAAATACTTTGGGTAGATGATGGCATTGTGGGCGACGATACAGATGGCCATATTGACGATACGGTTCGTTTTGTAAATGAAGACACGGTATTGACGGTAGTAGAAGAAAACAAGCAGGATGAGAACTACGACCTGTTGCAACACAACCTGCAGCAGTTGAAGGCGATGCGCCTGCTCAACGGAAAGCAACTGAATATTGTGGAATTGCCCATGCCAGATGCAGTAGTATATGATGACCAGCGTTTGCCGGCTTCTTATGCTAACTTTTATATTGCCAATACATCGGTGATCGTACCAACTTTCCGTTGCGATAAGGATGATAAGGCCTTACAGATCATCCAGGAAAGTTTCCCCACCCGTAAGGTGATTGGTATTGATTCTACAGAGATCATCTGGGGGCTGGGTAGTTTCCATTGCTTGAGCCAGCAGGAGCCAGCAGTGTAAGAATTCAGAATAAGAAATCATCCGCTATAAAAAAGAAGTCCGTAAGTAAATGCTACTTACGGACTTTGTATTTATCAGACTTCCAACTTTCGACCTCGGGCTTTTGACCTTCGGCTTCTATATTATGTCTCCTGTATTCTTACATTCTTTCTTATCCCTTCGCAGCCAACTTGGCCAGGAGTTTCTTATTCAGGGCTACATAATCATCGTTCTTAGCTTCTTTAGCCAGTTCAATGGATTTGTTGGCAGAAGCAATGGCGTCTTTCTTTTTGCCCAATTTGGCTTCACAGTTGGCTTTTTGGTGTAATACCCAGAATGCCTTGGGGTTTTGATCGGCAGCTTTGTTAAACCAGCCAAGTGCTTTGTTGAGGTCTTTACCATTGTCCAGGTAATACAGGGCAGCGGTGAAATAAGGTTTCTTGGCTTCATCACCATCGCCATTGATCAGTTGGTCGATTTGAGCCATCACTTTGGTATCAATATCAGTAGCAATGGGCAGGCTCACCAGGGTTTTATCCCATTGGATCTGCAGTTCACAGGTGCTGGCTTTTACGTTTACAAACTGCATGGTAAAAGATTCAGCAGTAGCGGGCACAACACGGGCAGGAACTTTTACACGTACAACATCATTCTCTTCTTTGTAAGCGGAAGGAGAAGTGATGTCGAGTTGTTTGGTGATGATGAGGGTCCAGCTGGTAGCATCAGGAATGGAAACCAGGCCGTATTTACCGGCAGGGATCTTTTTACCGCCAATGGTTACTTCATCGCCAAAAGTGAGGGTTGTAGCCTGGTTGGCACCCGTGCGCCATACTTTTTTGTAAGGCACCAGGTCGCCCATGATCTTACGGCCTTTGATAACAGGGCGGGAATAGGACAGCTCGATAGAAGACAATCCAAAATCCTGCTTAATGTTTTGTGTGGGGGAAGGTGCCGGGGTTTTTAGTGACTGTGCGTGACCGGCATACGCTAATAAGAGCGTGAAAGCAAATACGTTGATGAGTTTGCGCATGACATTAAATTTGCGCAAAGGTAAAAGAATATAGCAGTGAAGAAAGATAAGTTATACAGATGGTGGCTTCGGCCGGTTAGAAGTTTATCACCACGGTAGCTTTTGCTTTGCGGCCGCTGGTCAATTTCCAGGAAGGGCCGGCTTTAATGAGGCGAATGGCTTCCTCATCATATGCTTTGCCAAGGGATTGCTCTACCTTGAAATCAGATAAAACTCCTTTTTTGCTCACCTGGAAGGAGATGGCCACGGATCCTTTTAGTTCAGGGGTACCGGCAGGCAGTTGTTTGTTTTTATCCAGGTATTGCTGGTATTCCAGCCAGCCATAAACAGGCTGGGCGTTCTGGGCTTTTGCTTTCGAGAATTTGCCTAAATTGGTATTGACTATCCCCAGCGTAGCACTTGTTGAGTATGCCGCCGTATCATCAAAGCTGACCTCCCTTTTTTGCGCCGATTCATTCAGTAAGGGATTGGGTGCTTTTACGCCCAATTGATTCAGCGAAATATTGTTATCCCTCGAATTATTCAATAATTGTAAGTTCTGGGTATAGTAACCGGTATAGCCAATAGCGATATTGACTACTGAATCTTTTACAGGGATCTTAAATTGCCCTTTCTGATCAGTAAAGAAATCACGGTTATCTTCTACCCGTAATAGTGCATTGGAAAGGGGATTATTGGCTTGGTCGGTTACGCGGCCACTGATAAACCCACTCAGCAAGGCGTTGGGATTCTTTTTAGCCTGTCTTTCGGATAGGTCTTTACGCGATCTGTTCATTTCCAGTTCGCGTGGCTTGGTATAGAAACCAATTGCATTGGTATCCCTGGCTGCTTTGCCAACAATGATCTGCTCATAATCGGCCTTGCTTTTATATACCTTGTCCAGCGTATTGCTGTAGTAGTTGAAATTCCTGGCTTGGTTATCAGCCGGCTTGTTGCTTTTGACAAGCGCCGAATTGTCTGCCTTAAATTGGCGTTGAAGGTCTAAGCCTGCTTTAATGCTATCAGGCAGGGTTGCATTTCCAACAACAACTTGTTTTTTATCATAAAAGGCAGAGGAGGCATTGTCTTTTGTCAGGTTACTGGTAAGCTCTTCGCGTGTAGCTGCAGGTTGATTGGGTTGTGTAGCTGCTACATCGGGTAGGATTGTTTTTTTAGGCGCCAGTTGGGGCAGGGGCCTGTTTTCAGTTCTTAGGGCGTCTTCGTTTTTATTGGAACTTACGTCGGCATTGGGTGAAAAATGAAAACTATGATCAACCGCTGTATCGGCGGCAATTGATTTAAATTCGGCTGCAGCAGCAGGCTCGGGAACAATATTACTATCGGGCCTGGGAACTTGTTTTACAACGGCCAGTTGTTGGGAGACCACACGGGATTTGGCCTCGTTTGATTGAAAAGCATTGTACCCCCAGATGCTGCCAGTAACCACAATAATGGCTGCGGCAGCAGCCTTCCACCAGCTAAAGGCGATTACCCGTGCTGGCCTGGAGCTGTTCTTTCCTACTCTTTCTTCCAGTTTTTGACCAAGCTCCTGCAAATCCGTATCCACCAGGCTGGCATCCTGTTGAGCCAGTGTTTGTTGTAACCCTTCAATAGCATCGGCCAGGAATGGATCATCCAGGGCCGCTTGTTCAAGGGCATGCATTTCAGCCGGCAGCATCTTGCCTTCCAGGTATCGTTGGATATCTGCTGCTGAATATTGCTTAATATGGTCGGTACTAGCCATTGCTTGAATCGTCAATCATGAATCTTAAACCGGTTGCCTGCATCGGCTTTGGTACTCTGTGTTTTGTTTTTGGTACCAGCCTCTTCCTCTTTTTCCATGCAAATCTTCAAATTTCTTCTTCCATTTTGTATGTAGCTGCGCACTTTATTCCAATCCAGGCCGGTTGTATCTGCAATTTCCTTATAACATTTGTTTTGCAAATAAAACAGCTCTACACTCACTTTTTGTTCAGCTGAAAGGGTTTCCAGGCAGCGTTCCATTTTCTGCAGGTTCTCCTCCTTCAGCATCACACCATTCAGATGCATTTCTTCCCCGGATTGCATACTGTCGGGGTTAAATTCGGTGGTTTTCAGATTTTTGGGCGTCCTGAGCTGCATCAGGCAATAATTCTTGGCCAGGGTATACAGCCAGCTTTTGAAATTATCCACCTCATGTTTGGGTAATTTCTGCACCAGCTCCTCAAATACCTGCATGACAGCATCTTTGGCGGTTTCGGAGTCTTTCAGGTACTTCAGGCATACCCCATATAAAAGGTCCATATATCGTTGAAACAGAATGGCCAATACCTCCAGGTCGCCGGAGCTTTTGAACAGTTCTACCAGGTCCTTATCTGGCAGCGTATTGTTTTGTATGTTTTTTATAAAGGCCACTGACTCATAAAATTAGTAAAAGATAGGCTAAAATGGAATGTGTAAAAATCAGAACAGCATAAGGGTAAATTCCGGCAGGTGTGTTGTAGGGAATTGAGGGCCTATAGCGCCCGATTTCATAACATTAATAGCCGTTGAAAAATGAAAACCAGGATCCTGTTACTGATGGTATTTTGTATTGCCTGTTTGGCTTTTTTCGTTGAATCCTGTCATAAACCGGGCGAAGATCCGGAGCCTTCAAAACCTCCGGGTGGTGGACCGGGGCCGGGTACCGGAACTGGCGATGGACCTCAATTGCCGGCAACGCCTTATGATTATGTTAATAGTGCCGCCGGCATGCCCGCTTATTTACGCGACTTCCTGATCAGTCGCCCGGAGATAGACAATACACCGGCCGATAACCCGATCACCAATCACGGGGCCACCCTGGGGCGCGTATTGTTTTATGACAAAGCGCTTTCGGTAAATAATACCATTTCCTGTGGCAGTTGCCACTTGCAGGCACAGGGGTTTGTAGATGGTCAGGCTTTTTCTACAGGATTTGGAGGTGGGAAAACACGGCGTAATTCCATGTCGGTTGTCAACCTGCGTTATTTCAGGGCCAAAAAGATGTTTTGGGACCTGCGGGCTGCCAACCTGGAAACACAGGTATTGATGCCCATCCAGGATCATATAGAGATGGGAATGCCTTCACTGGCAGCACTGGAAACCAAGCTAAAGAGCATCACCTATTATCCAGGCCTTTTCAATAAAGCTTTTGGCTCCACCGATATTACGTCCGACAGGATATCGAAGGCGCTTTCACAATTTCTGCGTTCTATTGTTTCATTTAATTCCAAATATGATCAGGGACTGGCAACCAACCTGTCGAACCTCAGCACGTCCGAAAAAGCGGGACTGGTGGTATTGCAGCGGCTCAATTGTGTGGAATGCCATAGCGATCTGAGTACCGTATTTCCTCGCAAAAACCCGACTTTCTTTTTGGCGGACAATTCGGGCGAAAATACAGGCAATGGTTCCAATAATGCGCTGGATGAAGTATACACGGATAATGGCATTGGTGAAATAACGGGACTTGCCAAAGACCAGGGTACCTTTAAAATACCGACGTTAAGGAATATTGACCTTACAGCGCCTTATATGCATGATGCACGTTTCAGTACCTTGGAACAGGTAATGGAACATTACCGGGTGGGGGCTAAAACGCATCCAAACAGGGGAATACAAATACCGACTGGTGGTTATAAGGCTTCTTTAACGGCCACGGACATTTCCAATGCGATCGCATTTATGAAAACGCTGACGGATGAATCGATGACAACGGATGTGAAATATGCAAATCCTTTTAAATAAACTTTAAGCTGAGAGCCGTTAAAACGAGCTTTTGGACTTGCGTAATAGATGAGGGGTGACACTTTTCGCCTGGGTGGTGAGCGAAAGGGGTCACCTCTGCCGTTTCCAGCTCCCAGCTAATAGCTGATTTCAATCCCCTTTATGTAATTCTCCCGATGCCTGCATCCAGCTTTAAACCCTTTGTTTATGGCTGCACCTATACTTCTGAATATCCCCGAGCCCTGTCATGAGAACTGGCAACAAATGACGCCCAATGAACAAGGCCGCCATTGTATGGCTTGTCAGAAAACGGTCGTTGACTTTACCCTGATGAGTGACCAGGAAATACTGGATCATATTACCCGCGCAACTTCCTCAGTTTGTGGTCGCTTCAATAATGAGCAATTGAATAAAACGTATGCCGAGCGGAAGGTCAAGCCTTCCTTTACTTTCCGGTATGTCTGGAATATGTTGGTAAGTACCTTCCTGGTCATAGGATCAGGCGCCATGTCTCAAACTCATCAAGCCACGAAGGGTAAGGTGGCTGTATCGGCCGGGGCGCCACCGCTCAAAAAGAAACCTTCAAAGAAACCTACCGGTGTATCCAGGAACCCTGTTGTAGAAATGCCCATGCCACCACTTACGGGATTGGTAGCGGTTGAACCCCGTGCAGTTGAATTACCGGGGCATGCCATCAGGGGAGTGGTAAAAGATGATAGCACGAAGCTGCCGCTTGGTGCTGTTTCGGTTCGTATTAAAGGAACAGAAACAGGAGTTTCTACTGATATGCTTGGGAATTTTGTGTTGCCTGATAAAGGGAATAGCGAAAAAACAACCCTGATCGTTAGTGCCATTGGTTATACTACCCGCGAAATTGAGGTGGATGGATACCAATCGAAAATAACTGAGATATTGTTAACACCCGAGTATAAAGAATTGGCAGCGGTGGAGATAAGAAGTCATGGTATAAGAAGTTGTACAAGTATTGCTGGTGGTGTTAGGATGGTCAGGAAGAATACCCTGGCAGAAAAAATAAAACGCGAAGTAAATGAATGGCTGCCTGATAAGTTGGTTAATAAGGAGGTGCGCCTATACCCCAATCCGGTAGTGCCTGGAAATAGTATCAACATCAACCTAAAGCTAAAAGCAATGGGCACCTATAAGCTGGAGCTGATGGACGCATCAGGCAGGATCGTACATGTACAGGCATTGCAGGTAGTACAAAAAGAGCAGCTGATCAATATGCCTACCCAATCCTCCTGGAGCAGAGGTATTTACTGGGTACGTATCTCAAATGGCGCCGATAAAAAGGTTTATCAGGCCAAAGTGTTATTGCAATAAAGAACCAGGATTGAACTTGCCGTCAATTGATTGCCTTTGTGCAATTTCCGGCTTCTCTGCATCCACATTTAAACCCTTTTGCTTATGCCCGCACCTATACATCTGAATATCCCCGAGCCCTGCCATGAGAATTGGCAGCAGATGACACCCAATGAACAAGGCCGCCATTGCCTGTCTTGTCAAAAGACAGTGGTTGATTTTACCTTGATGAGCGACCAGGAAATACTGAATTATATTTCAAGGGCCACTACCTCCATTTGTGGCCATTTCAACAACGACCAGCTCAATAAGACCTATGCCGAAAAGAAGATCAAACCTTCTTTTACCTTCCGGTATGCCTGGAATATGTTGGTGAGTGCCTTCCTGCTTTCGGGATCAGGCGCCATAGCTCAATCTCATAAAGCCATGCAGGGTAAGGTGGCTGCTTCGGCCGGGACGCAACCAAAGAGATCAGGGAAGAAAAAGGTTAAGCTGACAGGTTTTAATCGCGATTGGTCAATGAAATTCTTGAATTTTAAAAGCGAAGCAAACTTTGATTTCAAAGGTTCGATTACGACCTTAGGTTTTACAGTAATCAATACTATTGATCACTCTCCCACGGACCTAAAATTAGCACCACCTCTTAAAATATTTGGTTTCGTACGCGACAGCAGTACGAAAAAATCAATTGGTTATGCGTCAGTACGTATCAAAGGGATTGAGAACGGAGTTGCTGCCAATGAAGAGGGGAGGTACGAAATTCCCTTGATAGACATGGGTGGTCAGGTGACGCTGGTAGTAAGTGCGATAGGTTATGAAACAAAGGAGTATGTAACCACGGTGACTAATTTTCAGGCCGGGGAGATACTGCTAACACCTGCGCCGGATGAACTAACTCCGGTAGTTGTGACTGCGGGGAATGTCTTGGGTAAAATATCGAGAAGGGTGTGTACCACTACGACAGACGGTGAATTGATGGCAGTGCAGGAAGTCTCCAGGATACAGAAAATAAAGCGCCAGATGGATGACTGGATGCCTGGTAAAAAGGAGGTGCGTATTTATCCCAACCCCGCAGCGCCCGGTAGTAGCATCAACATTAGCCTGGATCTGAAAGCAACAGGCCCCTATAAACTGGAGCTGATGGATGCGGCTGGCAAGATAGTACATGTTCAGGCCATGCAGGTAGCGCAAAAAGAGCAGTTGATCCAACTGCCTACGCAATCTTCCTGGAGCAGGGGCATTTACTGGGTGCGCATTTCCAATGGTACCGATAAGAAGGTTTACCAGGCCAAGGTAGTGCTGCAATAAAGTGAAATGTTATTGTTGCAGCCCAGCTGCATTTATGCAATTTATTATTTCCTGCATCTCAAGTTAAACAACTTATTTATGGCAGCATCTATACACCTGCATATCCCGGAACCCTGTCATGAAAACTGGCAACAGATGACGCCCAACGAACAAGGCCGTCATTGCTTGTCTTGCCAAAAGACGGTGGTTGATTTTACCTTCATGAGCGACCAGGAGATACTGGATCATATTTCCCGGGCAACTGCTTCTGTGTGTGGCCGAATGAATAAGGATCAGTTGAACAAGGTCTATACAGAAAAGAAGGACAGGCCTACTTTTACCTTCAGGTATGCCTGGAATATGGTTGTAGCCACCTTTCTGCTTACAGGTAATTCCGCGTTGGCGCAGTCAAACAAAGCCGGGCATAAAAAGGAGGCGGTAAATCAAAAATTATCAAAGAGGGAAAGTGAGAACAGCAATATGCTTGGATTTATGACTTTCAAGATCATCCCTAAACGCCAGGTACATGGAATGATTATAAAGGATAGTGCAGGTGCTCCCATTGGACATGCCTCTATTCGGATAAAAGGAGTGAAAGCAGAAATCCTTACTGATGAAACCGGTCGATTTGAGTTGCTTGCCCCACGACGAAATAGAACCATAACGCTGGTAGTAAGTGCTGCAGGTTATTCTACCGAAGAGTATAAAGTGCCTGTAAGAAATGATAAGTTATTTAAGATCCTCTTACCTGCCGAGGTGGAAACCTTAAAACCTGCCCAGGTAGAATCCTTAAAGTCATCCACGTTGATTTGTAATCCGCAAAAGATTGGATCGATCTCAGTAGATCCTCCAATTCCAGCTGCGGAGCCCCCGCATGACCTGCTTTCTAAACTTGAAGGTAGGGCAGGTATATTTGAAATTGCCAGGCAGGTTTCGGTGGCGGAAAAGATAAAACGGAGGGTGACTGATTGGCTGCCTGGTAAAAAGAATGTAAATATTAACCCCAACCCGGCAGCGCCCGGTAGTACCATCAACATTAACCTGAATCTGAAAGCAACAGGTCCCTATAAGCTGGAGCTGATGGATGCGGCTGGCAAGATAGTACATGTTCAGGCCTTGCAGGTAGCGCAAAAAGAGCAGTTGATCCAACTGCCTACGCAAGCTTCCTGGAGCAGGGGCATTTACTGGGTGCGTATTTCGAATGCTACCGATAAGAAGGTTTATCAGGCCAAGGTGGTGTTGCAGTAAATGATTAAACACTTGTGCTACCTTGTAAATAGTCTCGTAGCTCGTAGCTCACCGCTTGCAGCTTTTATTGCTTAAATGCCGGATGAAAACGCTGTAGCGTATCACGCAGGAAATCGCGGTCGAGGTGGGTGTATATTTCTGTAGTGGTAATGCTTTCATGGCCCAGCATTTCCTGTACCGCCCGCAGGTCGGCGCCGCCCTCTACCAGGTGCGTAGCAAAAGAATGGCGGAAGGTATGGGGTGAAATATTTTTGGTAATGCCTGCTTTCCTGACCAACTCCTTCAGCATTAAAAAGATCATGACCCGGGTCAGTTTACTACCCCGCCGGTTGAGGAATAAGATATCTTCCTGTCCCTTTTTAATGGGCATGTGCACCCTGATGTCATTGCGGTAAATGTTGATGTATTTGGTGGCAGAGGAACCAATGGGCACCAGTCTTTCTTTATCACCCTTGCCCACTACCCGGATGAACCCTACATCGAGAAACAATTGGGATAACTTCAAATTCACTACCTCACTCACCCGCAGCCCACAACTGTACATGGTTTCCAATATGGCTTTATTGCGGCCGCCTTCGGGCTTGCTAAGGTCTATCTGATCAATGATTGCTTCTATTTCTTCTGGAGCCAGTACATCGGGTAATGCCCGTTTTAATTTAGGTGCTTCCAATAATACAGTGGGATCATTGGTTACCAGCTGCTCCATGGAGCAATATTTATAAAAAGCACGGATACCTGAAATGATCCTGGCCTGGGACGTGGCAGTCATTCCCAATTCGGCCACCCAGCGGGTGAACTGTTGGAGGTCATTTAATTCGAGAGCAGCGGGATTTTTTTCAATACCATTTTGTTGAAGGAACTGGGTCAGCTTTTCAATATCGCGGCCATAGGCTTCGACGGAGTTGTCTGACAGGGATTTTTCCAATTGGAGAAAAGCCCTGAATCCTTTTTTATATGGTTCCCACATAGAAGTCTGTCGGGTCTTACTACTTATTATTTACCTTTTCAATCATCTTCTCTACCAGCTTGTAAGTAGCAGGACAATACTCCACATTTTGTTTAAATACGTGCATGTACTCCGTCATGTGGCGTTTGGTATGATGAGGAAAGCCGGAGCAATCGCGGGGGCGTACCTCATAGATGGAGCACTTATTGTCTTTCAGGTTCAGGAACTGGCAGGGCTGTTGTTTGTTGATCCAATCGCCGTTGCGGTCCTTGTACAGCCATTTCTTGCGGAAATCGTCTGGCTTCATATCCAGGTGACGGGCAATGCGCTTGATATCCACCTGGGTAAAAGTAGGGCTCATGGTTTTACAACAATTGGCGCAGGCCAGGCAATCCATTTCTTTCCATACTTCTACATCGGTACGGGCAGCCAGCTGATCAAGGCCCCGGGGAGGATTGTTTTCCAGTTTGGTGAGGAAACGCCGGAATGCCGAGCGATTCTTAAGCATGATCTTTTTGAAGGAACGAAGATTAAATGCCATCTGTAAGTACTGGGTTAGATGTGTAAAATAAGTGCAATATAAAAAGAATACAGGAAGGAAGTCACAAATACACATCCTCAATGAACAGGTATTCCGGTGTTTGCTGGTCCAGGATCATGATGGACAGTACATCGTATTGTACGCGTTTCCATTGGGGATGCTGGTATTGGAAGGCCACACCTGCAGTAACGATGCTCCTTATTTTTTTATGGGTAACGCTTTCTTCGGGCATCCCATAAGTAAGGCTCTGGCGGGTCTTTACCTCTATAAAATGCAATACCGCTCCGCGGGTGGCAATGATATCAATTTCATAGTGCTGGTGGCGCCAATTACAATGCAGTACCGTGAATCCCTGCTGTTGCAGGTAATCGGCAGCCAATCGTTCTCCTTTTTTACCGGTTTCATTGTGTCGGGCCATGAGCAGCTTTTTGTATTATTGTGCCCTTAAACAGGATTATGGACAATCGTACAAAAATAAGTAAGCTAGCTGGAAAGGTTCAACCGTATGCATGGGGAGGATCAGAATTTATTCCCACCTTGTTGGGACAAAGTAACCCGGACAACAAACCATTTGCGGAATATTGGATGGGAGGGCACGACAATGCGCCTGCCGACCTGATCGATGGCCAGGGGCAAAAACAGGCCTTGAATGCCTGGGTAGCACAAGACCCGGAAGCTGCGCTGGGTAAAGTAGTGAATGACCGTTACGGTCGTCTTCCTTACCTGTTCAAAGTACTGGACGTAAAAGACATGCTCTCTATCCAGGTGCATCCTGAAAAGAAGGCCGCCATAGAAGCATTTGCCGCTGAAAACAAACAGGGAGTGGCGCTCACAGCTCCCAACAGGAACTACAAAGACGATAATCATAAGCCGGAACTGATGCTGGCCTTGAGTGACTTCTGGCTGTTGCATGGTTTTAAGCCGGCCGATCAGCTCAAAAAGGTATTGGGCCAAACACCCGAACTGCAATTCCTATTGCCCATCTTTGGCGATGGCGATTATGCTGCCTTGTATAAGACAGTGATGGAAATGGACCAACAGGAGGTAAATGACCGGCTGCAACCCTTGCTGGATCGTATCCTGCCATTGTATGAAAAAGGGACACTGAAAAAAGAGCAGGAAGACTTTTGGGCTGCGCGTGCTTTCAATACTTTTTGTGAGCCAGGACGTACAGACCGGGGTATCTTTTCCATTTACCTGTTCAATGTGGTGAATCTGCATCCGGGGGAAGCCATTTTCCAGGATGCCGGTATCTTACACGCTTACCTGGAAGGTCAGAATATGGAGATCATGGCCAATTCGGACAATGTGCTCCGGGGTGGATTGACGAATAAGCATATTGATGTTAGTGAGCTGATGAAACATGTGAAATTTGAGCCTGTTGTACCCAAAGTGGTTACAGGCACTCCCGGAAGGGTTGCCGGTGAGGACATTTTCCTTACACCAGTCAATGATTTTGAATTGCACCGGCTTACCCTCAAAGCGGGTGAACCGGTAGCAGTAATAGCTACCACGGCTGATATTTATTTTGTGTATGCCGGTAGTGCGGAGGCCACAGCAGGGGATAACAAGGTAAAGCTTAACAAAGGAGAAGCGTTGCTGGCCCGGGCTGGCGTTACGGTGCAGTTCCTGAGTACGGCAAATGCGGTGATCTTCACGGCTACCGTACCGGCGTAAGCCTCTGGTTAAGGCCCCAAAGCATTGCCATTTTGGCAATTCCTGTGTTTTTCCTTGTTTTTGGGGTGACTCATGGTTAAGACAAGGACAACACAAGGGTAAGGCAAGGATGGAGCTACCTTAAAATAGTGCCGGATTGGCAGGTTTGTAGCCTTAAAAATAATTAAGTTACTTTTGCATTATTAATTTCCTGTATGAAACTGAATCGTTCAACGCTTATTTACCTCTTGGTGCTTATAGCAGCTGCTTCTGTTTACCGTGCGTTCGACAATCGCATGTGGGGCTTTGCACCGCAAATTGCTATGGCGCTGTTTGGTGGTATGGCCATCCGCAACAAAGCCTGGGCTTTTGCCTTACCGCTCTTTTCGCTCTTTATTTCTGACGTGATTTATGAAGCTTTGTATACAAAAGGCCTGACACCTATTCGTGGATTCTATGACGGGCAGTGGGTCAATTACCTCGTTTTGGGTTCTGTAACCCTGATTGGTTTCTGGTTGACCAAGGTAAATATCAAGAACATTGTACTGGGATCGCTCATTGCGCCGGTTTACTTTTTCCTGATTTCCAATTTCATGGTATGGGCAGGCGTAGGTGTTGACCTGTATCCAAGGACCTGGGACGGGCTGGTAGCTTGTTATACAGCTGCGTTGCCTTTCTTTAAGGGATCATTGATCAGTACCTTCTTCTTTAGCGCTATTTTCTTTGGCGTCTATTATTTTGTAAACAAACAACAAGTAAAGCAAAAGGCGCAAGTGCCTGTTGCTGCTTAATATCTTTTTTGTACACCACATGTATAGAGCCCGGATCAGTAATGGTCCGGGCTTTTGCTTTTCTACTTAAATTTGATACCTGCTATGATGGATAAAAGAACAGCGGAAATTCTAAAACGGTTTGATGAATCCTGGAGTGCAACAGAGCATTTCTATGATAAACTTATTGGCAATTTTACTGGATTTGAACGACTTATACCTGTCCGGCAATTTATTCAAACTTTAAGGCAAAATGGTGCGAATAAATTCTTTCGACTAGGAACCGCTCTCCATCTATTGGTTATTTCACGGTCTGTCGACCATGGGCTACGGAAGGACCAAAAGCATATAAAAATTGAAGCCTACGACGATAAATTTGAAGTAATGCTGCTCGATGGAGAGAAGATTTACAGGCAATATGTGGTAGACAGTTTAAGCGATACAAGAGTCACCAGGTTATTAGAAACACTAAAAAGTACATTGGTTGATTAGTCCTACTAATGTTCATACCGGAACTATCGCGATTAAGGGCTGTTAGGAGCCATTTTAAGGAGTGTTTTTTGTGTAGAGGGATAAGTGCTGTTTGGCCAAGGCCGGGCCCTAAATGGACTGTAATGAGGCAATAGGGGCTATGTTGATTCCCTCCATCTTCCCAGTTCCTGGATCCCAGTCGAATCCAGGCCACAGCCACGTAAACCAGCCTACATACCCTAGCGGAATTGCACTGCAACCCACTGGTGATTGCACTGGCTCCCTAAGGTGGAGTGCAAGTTTCCTAGGGGGGCAGTGCAATTATCAATGGCCTTTTAGGCGTATAAGCTAGGACCAGCCTGGGCTTCAGCTACCACCGAACAGCTATTTAGGTACAAAAAAGCCCGGTAGTCGCCTCCCGGGGTGGAGCCACTGTTTACCCACGTTTTCCAATAAGTAATTGATAATAAGCGAATTGTAGTATTGCAGGTTTCTTAACCGGCCTCACCCGATTCATAACCATGGTCTACCTGGAGGTTTTTGCCATCGGCGGCGGTAGTGGCCAGTACATCACAACGGTTGTTGTATACGTTTTCCGCATGGCCTTTTACCCATACAAATTTGATATTGTGTTTTAGGGATAGTTGATGGTAACGCATCCACAGGTCTTTATTCTTTTTGCCGCCTGCAAAACTGGTGGCAATCCATTTTTTCAGCCAGCCTTCTTTAACGGCTTTTACCACATACTGGCTATCGGAGTAAATGGTAATGGCCAGTCCGTCGCGGTTGAGGGCTTCCAGGGCCGCTATTACGGCCAGGAGTTCCATGCGGTTGTTGGTGGTGCGGCGGAAACCGCCAGATAATTCTTTGGCTTTGCCCCCATACATCATAATGGCGCCATAACCGCCGGGGCCCGGATTGCCGCGGGAAGATCCATCTGTATAAATAACCAGTTCTTTGTTGGTAGTCAAAATGGAAATGGATTAAAGTGTTTGAAAAGGGTAACGTTTTACAACGGTGCACCAGGGATTCAGGTATAAATGGTCAATCGGAATGATATCCCGGGTCACGATCTGTTTTTCGGTGAGCTTAAAGTATCGTTTGATCAGTTTAAACTTATTACGGTCGGTAATGCGGTCGGTAGCAATCAATATCCTTTTATTGGTGGCCCTGGCCAATCCTTTGTAGATCATTTCGGAGCAATACATTTTATCGTCAGTAGCCAGGTCGAACTGGATATCAAAGGCTACCTGTTGACGTTGTTGCTGGTCCATATAGGCCAATAACTTGGTTTTCTCGTCCCCGGTCAGTTGATAGCGGGCCACGGCAAAACCCAGGTTTTTGGCCGGGTTGCAAAAGCTATCCAGCAATTCCTTCTTCACTTTGTTGTGGATATGGGCATAATCGGTTTCTACATGACATACGTATACCTTTCCGCTATCGACGATGGCAATACCACTGTGTGAGTAAATGGTTTCCTGTTTGGATAAGGCCTTGATCTGTTCACTGGCGTAATCGGTGCCGGTGCGCAAGATCAGGTCACCGGATTGTATGAGGGTGCTGGCATCGTGGATCATGGAATCATTGGCTTTTTTCACTTCACTGATCTCAGCGGCTACCACATCGGTAGTGGCAACAGGCGCATTGGAGTCATTGCAGCCCGCAAAGGCTGATAACAAAAGCAGGAAGGAAGGAAATAGCAGTGAACCTGATCTACGCATCATACAAGGGATAACATAGGGGCAATGATCGGCAAAAATGTACAAATAAAAAAGTCCGTAAGTATATTCGATATGATCGAAGTTACTTACGGACTTTCGTCCCGATGGCTATCGGGACCGTCTTCCGGACTATTACTATTTACTTATAAATTCAAAATCGTCAATACCGATCTGGTCGCCATAGGAGCCACCGGGGCCGCCATCTTCAATATAATAACGGAAAGCGATGCGGCCTTTTTTGGTGCCGGTAATACCGCTGAGGGTGATGGTGTATTTAGTCCATTCCGCAGGATAATCGGCTCCCATGCCTGGATTGATATCGAGCAGTTTGGGCGAAAAATCGCCGGTATCTACAGCCGCTTTACCTACAAAGGCATTGCTGGTTTTGGTATTGATCCATACCTGCATCCTGTCGGCATAATCGCCCTTGGTACGGGTGTAGAAGGTAAATTGATCACCGTTCTTCATATCGGTAGGAGGCGAAATGAGCCAGGCACTGAGGAAGGAAGCGCCTTGTCCACAGTTCATATCCACGCTTACATATTCATTTTGGTTGAAAGTGCCTGAGTAAGCAGGGAATCCAACCACTTCATCGCCCAGTTTGCCGCCGTATTCAAAGCGACCTTGTCGCCAGGCAGAGGGGCCTACAGGATTACTGTTATTGATGATAACCCATCCTTTTTTGGAGATATTGCCTACGGTATCAAATGACTCTTTATACGATAATGAAACGACGGGAGGGGGAGCGGGTTTATTGTCGGCCTTGAAGTCCTTTTCACAGGAAATGACCACCAGGATCAGGAGGCTCAGGCAGGTTAAGGAAAGGTATAATTGCTTATTCATAAGAATAATTTTTTGAGGCGCGGGAATTATTGTTTACTTACAAAAGCTACACTGTCAATGCCTACAGCACTGCCATTACCGGTGCTGCCTGCATCCAGTGTATAATAACGGAATGCAAAGCGGCCTTTAACAGGTTTACTAAATCCGGAAAGGGTTATTTCAAACCGTGTCCAGTTGGAAGGGTAAGCCTTCGGGTTGAAGGTGGCCGGATTGTCGGTAGCGGTAGCATAATCGAACCAGTCATCAACGGTATTGTAAACGGGAGGATTGATAGAATGGATCAACTCAAAATCGCCCCTGTCGCCGGGATAGGTGAATGCAGGGTCACGGGGGTCGAGGGCCTTGCCCACATTGGTGCCATCATTTTTGCGGTTGATACAAACTTCCAGGTTATTGCCATAGTCCTGTGCCGAACCGGCAGTGCCATATAGGGCGCAACGGGAATAGAAGATGATCTTATCTCCATTTTTCATCCATACAGGCGGGGAAATCAACCAATTGCTGGCTACGGAAGCGCCGCCGCTGGTCACCTCCGCATCGCACATCACATAACCAACATGTGAACCTTTGGAAGAGTAAGCGGGGAAGAGTGGCATGGTTAAAGGCTGGCCACTTTGGGTGGTTTGGGGGGCGCTGGCCTGGACCCAGATATGGGATCCTTTTGGATTGCTGTTGTTAACTGGTACCCAGCCACGGTGGTAGGCACTGCCCACGGTATCAAATTCTTCTACAAATGATTGATCTGGAAGGGGTGGGGGGATAAGGGTGGCCGGATCATCTTTCTTACAGGCTGTTACACCTATAACAACGACACATAAGGACAGGACAATCCTGGTCAATGTAGATTTTCTCATGATGCGCAGTAGTTTGGTAAATGATGAAATGAAAATAATCAATTTTTAACAAAATTTCAAAAATCACTTGCATCATCATAGCCATCCTGACAGCTTTTTATAAACTGCACAAAACCGGTTACTAACGGGGGTTAGAAAGCGGGGAAATCCTCATGGGAACTGGGTAAAATCGGCAATCGGCAGTCGGCAATCGATAATCGGCAATTGGTTTTGCTTTGTCAACCTGTCAACTTGCTAACAGTTCTGTACGCTCTTTACACTTGTATTACACCGGTATTAAATGGAGGTATATGGGATTGTTGATTGGCGGCAGCCAGTCCTTCAGAAATTACCTGCCGTGTTTGAAGGGGATCAATGATCCCGTCCACCCATAAACGTGCAGCTGCATAATAAGGGCTGGTTTGCTGGTCGTACCGTCCTTTTATTTCATTGAGTAATTGTTGTTCTACTTCGGCTGATACTTCTTTGCCTTTGGCTTTCATACCGGCTACCTGTATTTGTAGCAAGGTTTTAGCCGCTTGTTCGCCCCCCATCACGGCCATCTTGGCTCCCGGCCAGGCATAGATGAAACGGGGGTCATAGGCTTTTCCACACATGGCATAGTTGCCGGCGCCATAAGAGTTTCCTATTACGATGGTGATCTTGGGCACTACGGAGTTGGCAACGGCATTGACCATCTTGGCGCCATCTTTAATGATGCCGGCCTGTTCACTGCGTGAACCTACCATGAAGCCGGTTACATCCTGCAGGAATACCAGGGGTATCTTTTTCTGGTTGCAATTCATAATAAAGCGGGCTGCTTTATCGGCACTGTCATTATAGATCACGCCACCCATTTGCATTTCTCCTTTTTTACTCTTCACCATTTTACGCTGGTTGGCCACAATGCCTACGGCCCATCCATCAATCCGGGCATACCCACAAATAATGGTTTTGCCATAGTCTTGCTTGAATTGATCAAATTCGGAATTATCTACCAGGCGTTCAATAATATCCAGCATATCATAGGCCTTGGTAGCATCGGCGGGAAGGATGCCATATATTTCCTGGGGTTGTTTGGCTGGTGCGGCGGGTTGAATGCGGTCAAAGCCGGCGGTAGGAGAGGGATGGCCCAGTTTGCCGATGATGCGTTTTACCTGGTCCAGGCATTCCTCTTCTGTACTGAACTTGTAATCGGCAATGCCGCTGATGGCGGTATGGGTAGCGGCCCCACCCAATGTCTCGCTGTCTACTTCTTCACCAATGGCTGCTTTAACGAGGTAGGGGCCTGCCAGGAAAATAGAGCCATTGCCTTCTACCATGAGGGTTTCATCGCTCATAATGGGCAGATAGGCGCCCCCCGCTACACAAGAACCCATCACGGCTGCTATTTGGGGGATGCCCATGGCGCTCATGCGGGCATTGTTACGGAAAATGCGGCCAAAATGTTCTTTATCGGGAAAGATCTCATCCTGCATGGGCAGAAATACGCCGGCACTATCTACCAGGTACACCACCGGCAGGTGATTTTCCATGGCAATTTCCTGCATACGCAGGTTCTTCTTGCCGGTAATAGGAAACCAGGCGCCCGCTTTAACCGTTTGGTCATTGGCTACAATGATACATTGACGGCCGCTGATATAACCTATACCGGCCACCGTACCGCCCGAGGGACATCCGCCCTGGTCGGGGTACATTTCCCAGCCTGCAAAAGCGCCTATTTCGGTAAAAGGGGTATTGTCATCCCGCAGGTATTCGATCCGCTCACGGGCGGTCAGTTTCTTCTTTTCACGTTGTTTTTCAATGGCCTTCTTTCCGCCACCCAGTGCCACCTGGTCAAATCGCTGACGCAATTGACTCAGGGCTAATTTCATGGTATCTTCATTCTTGTTGAATTCCAGGTTCATGGTGCAAGCATTTGTATTTGCAAAATAAGCTTTTCGTTTTAACTGCCCTGTATGGTTTATAAAGGATTAATACAGCCCTTGCTGCCGCCAATTAAGATTTTAATTATTTTTAAAGGTTATGTGGAAGAAAAATAAGACACTGGTTCTATTAGTAGCAGCGGCGATCATCATTAAAGTTTTCTCCCTTTTTCCTGAGGCGGTAGAACGGTATTATACGCATGGATTGTACGTCTATACCTCGGCCATCCAACGGGCGTTGTTTGGCTGGATACCCTTTAGTATGGGTGATCTGTTCTATGGCGCAGCCATTTTATTCCTGTTGTATAAGCTGGTGGACCTGATCAAACGGCTTTTCAGGAAACAAACCAACCGGGCCTACTGGTTGGGTGGTGGGCGGTTGTTCCTGGTGATCTTTCTTTGGGTGTATGTGTCTTTCAATGCACTGTGGGGGTTAAACTATAATCGCCATGGCATTGCCGCAGAACTGGGATTGCAGGTAGAAAAGTATACGAAAGAAGACCTGTTGGCCGTAATGCATACCATTACCGACCGGTTGTATGCATTGGATTCAACCGGTCGCATCAATCGTGCCGCGTTGTTGAAGAAAAGAACTTTATTCAAAGGTGCAGTGGAGGCCTATGACAGCCTCTCGTTGCATCACCCTGGCCTGGGTTATTCTTTTAGGTCAGTAAAACCTTCCTTGTACAGTTACCTGGGTAATTACCTGGGCTTTTCAGGGTACTACAATCCCTTTTCGGGCGAAGCACAGGTCAATACCACCATGCCGGTATTTGTTTTGCCTTTTACAACCTGTCATGAAATAGGTCACCAGTTGGGTTATGCCAAGGAAAACGAAGCCAATTTTGCGGGTTACCTGGCCAGCAAGTCATCGGGTGATGCCGCTTTCCGTTACTCCGTTTATTTTGACATGTATTCGTATTCCTGGTTTTACCTGTACCGACAGGATTCGGTACTGGCCAAACAGCTTACTACGCAATTGCCGCCAGGAATGAAAAAGGACTATGCGGAGTTAAAGGAGTTTTTACGCAGGCATCGCAACCCGGTAGAGGCGGTCATTGATAAATTGTACGGCCAATACCTGAAGGCCAATCAACAGCCTTCGGGTAAATTAAGTTACAATGAGGTCATCGCCTGGCTCATTGCTTACTATAAAAAATATGGAGCAGCAGCTATTTAGAACTTATTCTTCCACATCATACTTTCAACGGGCCTGTTGGGCTGACCGCTGTATTTGGCATTTTGTTTCTGGTTGTATTTAACCTCAATTTCGCCATCTACGGGGAAGTAGATCAGCTGGCCTACGGGCATACCGGCATACACCTTTACGGGCTGTTTAACGGATATTTCGAGGGTCCAGTTGCCGCAGAAACCAACATCTCCCTTACCGGCTGTGGCGTGGATATCAATACCCAGGCGGCCCGTAGAGGACTTTCCTTCGAGGAACGGCACATGGGCATGGGTTTCGGTGTATTCCAGGGTAACGCCTAAGTAAAAAACGTGTGGATAGAGTACGAATCCTTCTTCGGGGATCTCGAAAGATTCGATGGTATTGTGCTTTTTGGCATCCAGGATATGCTCGCGGTAAGTGGCCAGTACTTTGCCGAGGTGTACATCGTAGGAGTTACTACCCAGGCATTCCCGGTTGTAGGGCTCAATTTTAATGGTTCCTTTCTCTATTTCTTCCAGTATACGGCTATCCGACAAGATCATGTGGTATGCTTATTTTATATTTGAGGCGAATTTAGCTCAAGGAGCGAAAGTAAATGCTAAAATTATACAGTGGCGCTGTTTTATCAACATAATATCAACGAGCATACAAAATTGGGGATTTGGCGTATAGAGGAGCCGGAATCGTTTTTCCTGGAGCGGGTGCCTTTGAAACGCGATGTGTCGCACCCTTACAAGCGTTTGCAGCACCTGGCCGGGCGGTATTTATTGCCTGCTTTGTTTGAGGATTTCCCGCTGTCGGAAATACTGGTAGCTGATACGCGCAAGCCCTTTCTGGAAAATGAACAATACCATTTTTCCATTTCCCATTGTGGCAATTTTGCGGCAGCCATTGTGAGTGATACCCACCGGGTGGGGGTGGACATTGAGCTGGTGACGCCCCGTTTGAAAAAGATTGCGGAGAAATTTCTGCATAAAGACGAAGCGCTGTTCCTGGAAGACTGGGAAGCCCTGCCTCAAATGCACCTGGAGTTGACCACCCTGTTGTGGAGTGCCAAGGAATCCATCTATAAATGGCATGGAGAGGGATTGGTTGACTTTAAGGAGCACATGCGGCTTTGTGGACCCATTGTTTCCGGCGCCAATGAATGGATCACCATGCCATTTGAGTTCCGCAAAAATACGGTGGTCCCCATGACTGTTACGGCCCACCTTTTTGACCAGCTGGGCCTGGCCTGGGTGGTGACTTAATCTCCGGCCAGAAAGGCGTTAATCCGCCATTTGCCTTTTATTTTTTCCAGGATCAGGCGGTAATCGCAGATATCCCAGGTAAGGTCATTGCGTACCCAGCCGGTTATCTTACCATCAAAGGTTTGGATATAGACCCAATTGTCGGAGCTGCCGCCTTTGCTTTTAGAGACGGGTTCCTCAACAATTTTTACGATTTCGTAATTCAATTGGCCTACTGAAGGTGCCAGCCGGTCGTCTTTTTTGCGCACGTGCACATCTGGTGCAATGATGGTGATACAGCGTCCACAACCATCGCAATATTTGTTCTTCATATCCCGCTGGACTGCATACGGGAAAATGAATGCATCGGTGGTATTACCCTTGAATACGCCTCCCAATGCGATTACATCCTGCAGGTTTTTCCATAGCTGTGAAGCCGGAAACTGGGGAGCATATATTTCCTTAAAACCCTTGATGCCATTGGTGGCGCCATTGGAAGCTACTTTCACTGCCGGGCTTAATTGCTTCAGCAAGGCTGGAGCATCTTTGCGATGAACGATGTTTTTGAGGGTATCTACAAATACTTTCAGTGAACTGTCTTTGTTCACTTCATTGCGGGGTGGGTTTTTGTAGGTTTGGGCACCCGCCAATAAACCATTTAATACGAGGAAAAGGATTAGAGTATACTTCATATCAGCGCCTTAGAATTGGGCGCAAGTTTACGGTTAATCTTCCAATAAATCGGCTTCATCCATCAGATTCAACTGAATATTGTCACTGCCGGCAATACCTTCAATGGAGCCCTTGATATGGGCAGCATTGAGTAATACCTTCTCCAGTTGTTTTTCCCGCGCTTTCCACAGCTTTTCCATGGCATCCCTTTCCTTCTGTATGGAGATCTTCATGGATTGGAATCCTTCGCGGATGGCTTTCCACTGTTCGCCAAATTCATTGCTGGTGAGGTAATCGTACAACAGGTGCATTTTATCGCCCCGGTTTTCCTGTGAACGGCTGGCATTGGATACTTTAATGATCCCATCGCGCAATACATAGGCCAGGGCTGCCACTTCGCCAAAGGAACAAACCCAGATGCCTTCAACCTGCCCAAATTTGCTCAGTTGCTCAGGCATGGCCTGGCTTACGATCACGGCTACATCGGCGGTCGTACTACGCATATCGGCCTTCAACTTTTCTATCCACGATTTATCGAAATGCTTGGTGCGTTTGCTTTCGTAAATAATGCGTCCGCATTCTTGTCCAAACTGGTTGCGGATGGTTTGGATACAGTCTGCCCCCCGGATTCCTTTTCCTACCTCACTGATCATATCAAAAGGGAAGGCGGCTTTCAGCATTTCTTCCAGCGCCAGCTCCTGTATCTCGCCCTGTAATTGCATGGAGCCTTGCTCGGCTTTGCGTTTCATTTCTTCTATCAGCCTGCGCTGGTCTTCCAGCTGCTTTTCCAGTTCCCGTTGTTTCAGTTGGTGATCCATTTCCTTACTGGCCGTTTTAGCTTCTTCCAGTTTCCGGATCTCATCGGTCAGTTTACTCCTTTCTTCCTGTAACTGGCGTTGAACAGATAGTTCCAGTTCGGCTTCCCGGGTTTGGAGGGCTTGTTCTTTTTGGAGGAATTCCAACTCCTTCTGGCGGGCCAGTTTCAGTTTTTCTTCATTGTCTTTATTGTGCTGGGTAAGCAGGTTGAGCTGGTTCTCATAATCGGCGCTGATGCTTTTGCGCAGGTTGGTTTCCAGGGATTGCTGGAGTTTCATTTTTTCTTCCTGCAGCTTTTGGGTATAGGCAGTGGCAGTGGCCTGGGTTTGCTGCTGGTATTCCCTTTCTTTTCTAACCAGGAGCTCGGCCTGTTCCCGGTCTTTCCTGGCAGATTCTTCCATGACCTGCTTCTTAAACGTCACCATCTGCTCACGGAGTTCCTTCTTGTATTCTTCCGATACAGCATCCTCAATATCAAACTGATGCCCGCATTTTGGGCATTTAATATCCGTCGCCATTCCCTGTATTTTGGCGCAAGTTAATTAAAAAGGGAGTGGCGCTGACCAGGGTGGAAAACGAAAAAAAGCGTGTTTATACGGTTTTTGAAGTTGGGCAGGTAGAATAACTTTCCTGAAATACTGCTCAAAAAGCGGGTAGTGGCAGGTATGCCGGTACCTGCCAACTATATTAACCAGTTAAAACATTATTGTATGGCAAGTACTCAGGAAAAGTTGGGCGACCTGCTGGCGCAGATCATCAACCAGGACCAGAAGCTGGGCGAAGAATTACAGGATAAACGTTCCAGTGCAGCGTTGGATGTGGAGGGCATCAATATCATGAAAGAGATGGTCAGCAATCGCGGTGATCAGGAATCTTTTGAAGAGGATTATGGCAAGGAAGCGGTGATACTGCGGGTGGGCAGGCCGGTTCTGATCATCCGCAACAATGAAACGGAACTGGTATTTGAAGAAGCGGAAAGTGAAGTGTGGCGGGATCGTTTGTTGAATGCAAAACAACAACTGTCACTCTCTATTCCTGCCATTGGCCGTATTGAATTACAAAATCATCCTTCACTGGATTGGTGTGGCACCGGCTGGCTGATTGACAAGGATACGATCGTCACCAACCGGCACGTGGCTGAACTATTTGGCCGCAATGGCGGTGCTGGTTTTACCTTCCGGCAGGGTGATGATGGCAATCCGATGACTGCTGCTATTGATGTGTTGCAGGAATACCAGAACCCGCAAACCAGGACTTACAAACTCAAAAAGATATTGCATATAGAGCCAGAACCAGGGCCTGATATGGCTTTTCTGACCGTAGAGCCCTTTGGTGATGACATGCCTGCTGCGGTTATTTTGGCCACAGGAAAGATATCCGATCAAAGTGATGTGGCGGTGATTGGCTATCCGGCCAAGGATAGCCGGATGCCGGATGTGGAGCTGATGGAAAAGATCTTTGGCAATGTGTTTGGCAAAAAACGCCTGGCTCCCGGCAAGATCACCAATAGTACAGCTACCCGCCTGTTCCACAACTGTTCCACCCTTGGGGGGTGTTCGGGCAGCGCTGTTATTGACCTGAATACGGGCGATGCGGTAGGCTTGCATTTTGCAGGGCGTTTTCTACAATCCAACTATGCTGTACCTATTGCCCTGGTGAAGCAGAAGCTGGATGCGGTAAAAAATAAAAAGACAGTAGTACCGGTTACGCCGGTAGAAAAGCCCACGCCTGGCCATAATGGTGTTACGCCGGCGCCGACGCCTGCACCTACACCTACACCAGCAGTACCTGGTGTAACTGTACAAGCGGGTGCTTTTACCGTTACCATTCCTTTGCAAATCACGGTTTCCCTGGGCGGCAATGGCGTTGTTACAGGCGTGGTAAGTAATACTACCGCTGGCGCAGTTACGCCGGCAACACCTGAAGCAGAGCCGGATGAATTTATTACAGAAGGCCGTGCCGAAGATTATGCCGACCGCAAAGGATATGATGCCGATTTCCTGGGAGAAGACTTCCATGTACCTTTGCCGGAGGTAGTGAGTGAAAAAAGGAAAAAGGATATCCTTACTTATGACGTAGATGGCTCCAGGGAACAGGTATTGCGGTACCAGCATTATTCGGTGGTGATGAGCAAGAGCCGCCGTGTTTGCCTGTTCAGTGCAGTAAACATCAATGGAGCAAAATCCAAAAAGGCTGCCCGTGCCCCCTGGCGTTTTGATCCGCGTATTCCGCGGGAAGCCCAGATCATGAATGAATGTTATGGCAATGCACCTAAATACAGCCGTGGACATATGACACGCCGGGAAGACCCGGTATGGGGCCGTGAAGAAGAAGCATTACAAGGCAATGCAGATTCGATGTGCGTAACGAATACCGTCCCCCAGATGCAAAGTTTTAATGCACCCGTTTGGCTGGCCCTGGAAGATTATGCATTGGCACATGCCCGGGAAGATAAAATGCAGATATCGGTTTTTACTGGTCCGGTATTACGACCCAATGACAAGGTGCAATATGGCGTTAAGATACCCGAGCAGTTTTGGAAGATCATTGCATTTGTGCATGATGAAACAGGTGAATTAACTGCCACTGGTTATATGATGTCGCAGGAAGAACATATGCCCGACGTGGAATTTGTATTTGGAGAATTTGGTACAGCACAGGTATCCATTGCTTCGATTGAAAAGAAGACTGGCTTATCTTTTGGCGACCTGGCTGGTCATGATCCCATGAATGATGAAGCTGTTGGCGACCCCATACGGCCGCTTTCTGATAAAAACCAGGTAAGGTTCTAGCATTCATTATCCATTCACCAAACACCGTGTTGGCGGTTGTACTATGCATCCTGTATTCGATTCATTGAATTATCCCTGGCACCTGGCAGAAGCGCACAACCTCTATATTGTGTTGTGCCAGGCTTATCAGAATACCAACGATATTGATACCTATTATAAAAGCTGTGGGGCTTATGTTACAGAAATACCTACCATCAATCCGGCGCAACCCTCTGGTGATCTATGGAAAGAAGTATTGAATAAGCTGGCTACCAAAAACAAAATAAAGAAACTCACAGAAGTACTGTTACAGGATAACCCTGTTCAACAGGTACTGGATGTTATTCAAATGGTTCAAAATGCGGTATCGGCAGTTGATGCCAGCATCATCAACATCAACCTGGTTATTCTTGACCGGGCCGATCTTAGGCGGAACCTGGAACTGCTGGCTACTGAAAATGATCCGGTAAAAGTATTGTTGATCAAGGGTGGGCCAAAGAGTGGAAAATCCTACAGCAGGCATTTATTTGAGTTGATGGCCCAACAACAGGGTGCCGAGGTAGTTTATCTTTACCGGTTTGTAGTAGCAGCTTTAAGTGAGGTATTGGAAGAATTGTTTACTGCAGCGGGTGATGTGAATGCCATTCCCGAGGGCGATACCACCCAATCGGGTTGGTATGGGAAAGTCTGTCGCAGGCTGCGCGATACGGCGGTGGCCAAAAATAAACATATCTGGATAGCCATGGATGATCTTGGATTTATAGAGGAAGCAACTACACCAGGAGAGGCCAGGAAGATCAATTCGATCATGGACCCTGAGATCAGGGATTTCTTCGACCAGTTTGTGGCGCAAATGTCGGGCCTGGCTTTCCGCAAGCATTTTAAGCTCATGCTTATTAATTATCCATCGGGAAAATTGCCTACCAGCTGGTACCAGGAGCACCTGAAAGAAGAAGTATTGCAGGAAACGGATATCATGGAAACGCATATTGAAGACCAGATACAGCGATGGTGCCATGCCAATAAAAAGCATGTACTGCCAGGGGAAGTAAAAAAATCGGCTGCGGATGTGATAACAAAGGCCAATAACCCTGCTCCCGAGGATAATGATAAACCGCGTTTGGAACGGATTAAAGATGCTACCAGTCACGTGCTCAAAACCCTTTAGTTAATACGATATGATCAGCGGCGCCAATAGTATTTATGATTTTTACCAGTTCATGGATGCTTTGCAAAAGGCAGCTAGGGGAGTGGTATTCCTTCAAACCATTGAGGAAAATAATGTAGTGAGTGTTTGTACAGGCTGGCTGATCACGGATGAGTTGGTGGTGGCGCCCTGGAATGCAGGTTTACAGAGTGCTGAAGTGCCCTGCCGTTTTACCTGCCGGTTTGCCGATGCTGGTGAATCTGCCCCGGATATCCATGTTCAACTAATTCCTACCATTGCTTCTGCGGGTAGTGAGGGCCGTGATTTCTCCTTATTCCGCTTACCACAGGCTTATCCCGAAAGGGCTTTGCGGTTATGGGTTGATACTTTACAAACTGGTGCCGGTGTTTTTGTCCTGCAATATACAGAAGGGGCAAAAAATCTGAAGATCAGTGCGGGGCATGTACTGGGAGTAGAGGAGCGTACAGTTAATTACAGTGCCGATACAACCCATGGAGCGGGCGGCGCGCCCGTTATCAACGCCAATGGCCAGGTCATGTGCGTGCATTCGGGCAGCGGCATTAATACTACCAGGGTATCTTCCACCAGGGGAGAAAAGTACAATTTTGGTATTCCACTGGAAGCACTCTTCATGCAATTAAAAACACGTTCGGCTGAATGGATTGAAATAGCTAACTATCATCAGCTGGCCATGCTCGGCACCCAGGAGGCCGTACCTGCAGCAGAGCTGGAATCTATTGCCTCCATGCCGCCAAGGAGCATTGAGAAAAATATAAAGTCAACTACTTCGCCTGTATTGTTGCAGGCCGCCTTGCAGTGGTATGTTAATCCAGCTACATTGAATGAAGGAGAGAAAGAAATACTTCAACCTTATGTAATAGATGGTCATCCCCGTAAGTGGGCGATGAAGCTGGAAGAGAGGCAACGTCTTCTGTCGGAAACAGGTTCATTGGATGAATTACGTACTACCTGGGAAAAGATACCAAAAGAAGAACTGTCATCGGCATCCAATACGATCCGAGAAAACGTAATTGAGGGTATACTGGCAGGGCCGCCGTATAAGCTGGAAGCCATTGCAGAAGCCGAATTGCCTTACTGGTTGCAGGCTGTTCCCTGGTTTGAAAATACCATTACCGGCTTGCCAACGCCTTCGGCCATTCATCTTTCGCTGGAGCAGCGCAGGATGCGCAGCCGGCTGAGCCAGGTGGCGGGACCGGATTTCAGCGGCCGGCAAGAGGAATTGACCACGATGCAACAATGGTATGGGGAAAAAGAACAAGGTCCCTTACTAATCACCGGTATTGGTGGAGTAGGTAAATCATCGCTTATTTCAAAGTTCATATTGGATCAGCCACCGGCTACTGTTTTTTTCTGGCTCGATTTTGACCGGGCCGATCTCTCACCCGATGATGCTGAATCGGTATTGGCGGTTATAGATCAACAGGCGTATGTGCAGCTGGAGGGTTATAAAAAAACAATCCCTAAGGAGGGTAGTTGGGAACAGCAGGCAATATGGTTGAGTAAAGCCATTGCGGGAGTATTAACACCTTCGCATCCTGCGTTGTTGATGGTGTTGGATGGATTTGAGGTAGCGCAGCATACTAAAAAATACAATGAGATCTGGCAGGTGCTGGAACTCCTCATACAGCAATTGCCCGAATTGAAAGTGATCGTAAGTGGCAGAGCGCCCGTTAAATACCTGCAGTTAAAGGGCCGGAAGGCAGTTCCGCTGCCTCTAAAAGGAATGGATGAAAAAGCCAGTGCCGGTTGGCTTCGGGCGCATCGCATCACGGAGGAGCCTATTATTGCTGAAGTATTCAGAATATCGAAAGGAGTGCCGCTGATATTAAGGTTGGCCGCCAGGCTGGTAGAAAAGGGAGGCAGTGTATTTGACTTGCCCCAAACCCTGCCGGAGTCGATGATAGAAGGTTACTTGTATCAACGTATACTGGACAGGGTAATAGACCCCTTATTGCACCCGCTGGCGAAAGACCTGCTGGTGGTAAGGAAGGTAACGCTGCCCATGCTCGAAAAGGTATTTCCCGGTAGCATACCAGGCAACAAAGAACCTGCGGAAATATTTGAGGGTCTCATGCGCGAGATGGGCCTGGTGAATGAAGCCGATCCAGGGGCTTCCATTGCACTGCCCGCCGAAAACGGAGAACTGCACTTGAGGCCTGAGGTACGTTCTGCAACTTTAAAACTATTGGAATTAGAGAATGCCGACCATGTAAAGGCCATTCACCAGAAAGCGATTGATTGGTATTTAGGCCAGGATCAATCGATCAACAGCAACCGGGCTGAATTGATCTACCATTACCTGCATTTGGGGGATATCACCCATGCGGAGGCTCTTTGGCAGGAAGACTGCCGGCTTTTGCTTACAGATGCAGAACCTGATTTTGTCGAAGGTGCTATTGCTGCCAGGGCCTGGCTAAAAACAAAATTAGAAGCGCCAATTCCGGCCGATGCCTTGATAAATACAGAGGCCTGGGAGTTGGACGCCCTGGGGCGGATTAAAGACGCCATGTTACGGGGGCTTGAACGGATCGTACCGGATATATTACAAGAGCAGGAGAAACGAAGTGCCAATAGCCCGCTATTGGTATATGATGTGCTGGTATTAATGAAAAAGGACCAGTTGGCTGAAGCGTATCAATTACTTGAAGCCAGGTCCCCATTAATCCGGGCAATACAGCTGCAAAGGTTGGCATTGAAAGCGCTCCTTGCACGAAAACAAGGAAATATGCTGGCCACCGATGATTGCCTTTTAATATTAGAGTCCATACTGCCAGAAAAAGAAGGTGATTGGTCTTTGCCCGTTTTGTTGTTGCGTGCTGCCCGTATCAGGCTGCAAGTGCTGCTTGAACATGAAATGACGCTGTATTCGTTGATGAATGAAGACGGCAATGTACAAGGGGAATGGATCAAACGCAATATTCATCGCTTTTTGATGCCTGCTGATGTAGTGTTACCGGCTCTTTGTGAGCAGTTGAATAATATTGCTGTGAAGCAGGAGTCATTTACGGCGCTCCTGGATGTGCCCTATGGCCCTTCGGGTTTGATGGATTTTAAAGGTTTGCTCAACCGGAAAAGAACAAGAAGTACCGGGTATAAATATGAGCGGGAAACGCCCAATGCCAATTTAGAAGAGGCAGCAATGCATTGGCGGAATATGCTGGAAGCACGGATGCAGCAAATAACAAAGGAAGACCCCCTTCCGGAGAGCCATCAACAATTGATCATGAGCCTAGCACTTGCAGGACTTAGGAAGTGGATGTTGGCTACCAATGACCTGTTCCTGGCGCAGGCAGCGGATTTTTTGATGGAGGGTATGGCTCCGAATGTGTGGGCGCCGCTTGCCCTGGTGAGCGCCTTTGCTGCCCTGCGGGGTGAGCAATTGGAGTTTTCCCGTTATAAGATAGCAGGCACGGACAGGTTTATCAACACTGTAATAGGCCAACGCAATAAGGATTTATTGACAGCCCGGCTTCCGGTTACTGACAGTACGTTGCAAAAGGCCGTGGATGTGTTGCAGGCCAATGAGCCTGAACCTTATGTGTATTATATAAGGCAATTGAGAGAAGGGATCAGTAATATACCTCTGGAGGCTGGACAGACCAAAAAGCGATTGCCCATGGGGGCGATCCGGGAGATGCCAGTGGATGTTGCCTCTGTGGCCCTCATGATACTGGCGCCCGATCCGTTGGAAGAACTATGCCGGTTGCAATTGAATTTGCCTGCAGATTTTGAATGGTAAAAGAATAAGTCCATGAAAGATATTTTTGCCGAGCTGTCGTATCCCTTCGATGATCCGCAAGGAGTAGAGTTGCGCCGCTTGATCTCCGAGCTCTTTATGACCAATGAAGAAGCGCTGGATATTGCGCAGCAGGCAGGGTTAAAACGTTATAAGCTCACTACGACGCAGCCGGCGTATTATCTCTGGAAGCAAATACTGGAAATGTCATCCAGTGAGCAACGCTTGCGCAAACTGGTGGAAACCGCCGCCGGGTTTCTTCACCAGGAACATCCTTCGCTGGCATTCTTTAGGGCCTTACTGGCCCAGGAAACACCCGTATTGACGGCGCAACTTCCCCGAAACAAGGATGGTTCTACTACCTTTATAGATAGCAATGATCTGGTAACACGCCCGGAGGCGCTGTTATACTTTGATGATCTAACGCTCCAGATTGGCCGGATACCCGCCCTGATCAATAGCCTTCAACTATTGCAGCAACTAGCGCCAGCTGTTTGCCATTTGCTGATTGACTTCAATGGGCTGTTAAAACATGGAACAGGTTTTCGTATAGGCCATAACTTATTGCTTACCAATTGGCATGTAGTACATGATGACCAGGGCACGCCTGCTACGACCATCACGGCCGAATTTGGACATGAGGATGACGGGCAAGGTGGATTTAAGAATACTGTAAAATTGCCTTGCCGCCAGGATAATGTGGTGGCCCATAAAGATGATGATTGGGCTGTAATCACTGTTTCGTCACCGTTGGATGCTGCCTGGCCAATCATACAATTATCGGATGCAGTTGATCCTGAATTGAATACACCTGCTTACATCATACAACACCCGGAGGGGCAAAGTAAACGGATTGGATTTGTCCGCAACCAGGTAGCCGATTATACCGACCGGGTAGTACATTACCTGACAGACACGCAAGTAGGTTCATCTGGTGCCCCTGTATTTAATGCAGCAGGGCGATTGATTGCGTTGCACCATGCAGGTGGCAGGGCACAGCAGATACCAGGCAAGCCTCCCGTGAAAAAGAATGAAGGTATCCGTATTGCGCGCATCTTGAAAGGTTTGCAGGAACAGTCGGTAACGATTGCTTAACAATACGTTGCCCAATGAGTGAAACCTGAAAGTAATCGTTGACCTTTTTCGGGTATACCTAGTAAATATGAAACGTAGTATTACTTAATCTTTTTGCAGCGAACAACTAAATATAGACCTGTACTGCTTGATTTATTGGTTGAATAGATTGAGATTTAATTACTTACTGATAGGAACGTATGTTTTGTTGGGGCATGTCAAAAAAAAATACGGCTTGCAGTATATTATCAAATTTGCCTATTTTTATAACGCTTATTTGTATCGCTACTTATTTAATCCTTACCAGGTAACACACTGACTCCATTCTGAAGCAACTACCACTAACCCATGCTGTTGGCTAAGCAGCTTGTACCCTTTTAGCCTTTCCGGATTCCCTAACTGGTTAATGTTTCTGTAGAGCACCTGATTATTGCTGTTAAAAAAGCGCCTGTTTTTTTAGCATTGATCTTCTTTGTCATTATATAAAACCTAAACATTCAATTATGCAAGGAACTTTGGCAGTTGTTACCTGCTGGGCCGCAGATTTCGCGCCCAAAGGCTGGGCCTATTGTAATGGGCAACTATTAGCTATTGCGCAAAACCAGGCATTGTTCTCGCTGTTGGGAACAACCTACGGTGGAAATGGAACCACCAATTTTCAATTGCCCGATCTGCGAGGCCGTTCCGTAGTAAGCCAGGGGAATGGGCCTGGCCTGTCGGTCTATACCTTGGGGCAAAAGGTAGGAACAGAAACCACTACGCTAATTGCTAATAACCTGCCAATCCATGTGCATACGGGGGCTGCTAATTTTTATCTGCAAGGTGATAGTGGACCAGGCAGTGATGGGAGTGTAGAGAATAATTATCCAGGCAATTTTAACAACATGTATGCGCCTGCGCCAACGGCCAGTGTGAATATGCTGGAGCCTGCTTATACAGGTACGATCACTGCAGTGGGTGCCAGCCAACCTGTTTCGATATTGATGCCCTACCTGGTGTTGAATCATATCATCTGCCTGCAGGGAGTTTATCCCAGCCGTAATTAAACGCTCTACTTATCACCCTTAAAGTTATTAATCATGTTTCAAGATGCATACTTGTCGAACGTTACCATATTTGCCGGCAATTTTGCTCCCCGGGGTTGGGCTTTTTGCCAGGGACAATTAATGTCTATTGCCAATTATACTGCACTTTTTGCACTCATCGGTACTACCTATGGAGGTGATGGGATCAATACTTTTGCCTTACCCGATATGCGTGGCCGGGCAGCCGTTCATGCTGGCCAGGCACCGGGTTTGTCCTCGTATATCCTTGGCCAGCGAGCTGGTACAGAGAGCGTAACCTTAGTGGTGGGCAACCTGCCTTCGCATACGCATCCCCTCGTAAGTGCTACTGGTAAACCTACTGCCAATAATACTGCCGGTACGGTGGCCAATCCACAGGGTGCGGTTTCTGCCAAATTAGCTGCCACCAATATTTTCAATACCGCTTCTGCAGGATCGGTCATGGGCGTTTCTACCTGTAATACCGTTACTGCGCCTACCGGCGGTAGTGTTCCGATAGCTATTTTGTCGCCTTACCTGGCTATGAATTACATCATTGCATTGGAAGGTATATTTCCTTCACGCAACTAAGCTTTTCACTCAATTTTTAACTAACATTTTTTAAAGCATATAATTATGGACGGAGTTATTGGATATGTAACCGCCTTTGCCGGCAATTTTGCTCCACGTAACTGGGCTATGTGCCAGGGGCAAATTATGGCCATTTCCCAAAATACTGCCTTGTTCTCCATTTTAGGGACTACCTATGGTGGTAATGGTCAAACAACCTTTGCTTTACCCGACCTAAGGGGCAGGACAGCAGTTGGGGCTGGCCAGGCTCCCGGTTTAAGTCCCTATTCATTGGGCCAGGTAGGTGGCGTTGAATTCACTGTTATGACTAGTAATCAAATGGCTGCCCATACACATCCTGCCGTTATGAAGATCACGCCAGGTGCAAACACCACACCGGATAGTGATGTGCCCACCAACTGCGTTTATGCCTCACCCGTTACAGGTGATCAGGTTTATTCAGGAGGTGCTTCAGTGGCTATGAAGACCTATCCCGGTACACTGGTTACGGGCAATTCACCTGGCGGTAGTTCTCCGTTCTCTACCCTGCATCCGGTATTGGCCCTCAACTATCTTGTTTGTTTGCAAGGGGTATTCCCTGCCAGGAACTAAAGGGAATTACTATTCATTTTAAACAGTTTATATGTCCCTTGTTATAGGACTTTTATTACCCCGGTCCACTGACTATCCCTCCCTGGGATTTGATATACTGGACGGATTAAGATATGGTTTAAAAAGAACCGGGCAGGATAATGCCCGGTTCATTACAGAAAATATTGGTTATGGTGAAGATCATGACCTGAATTATGCCAAGGCCGAAAAGTTTGTATTGCAGGACAATGTGGATGTAGTCATTGCTTATTGCAATATTGCCAATGCCGAGCCGCTCTATGCGTTGGCAGGCATTGCCGGCAAACCTTTTTTGTTTTTAGACGCCGGTATGCAGTTGCCGGACATGCCCCCGCATCCTAACTGTTATCATATTTCTCTACAGGGTATTCATGCCTGCCGCCAGGCAGGCTTTATGGCTGGTCAACAAAACCGGAAAGTATTGATGGCTACCTCTTTTTATGATGGAGGATACCGTGGTCCCTGGAGTTATACGCGTGGTCTCGAAGATGCCGGTGGTATGGTTTGTGGTAACTATGTGAGTGGATACAAGGAAGCCGAATTCAGCATTGACGCTTATATGGAATTGCTGCAGCATACAGGCGCTCAATCGGTAGCGGCCTGTTTTAGCAGTTACCTGGCCAACCTCTTTATCAAAGCGCTGAAAGAAAAAGATACTTCAGCTATTGCCTTACCTTTTTATTGTTCTCCTTTTATGGCCGAAGAGTTGCTGTTGGCGCAATGCGATTTTCCCGGCGGTACTTTTCATGCTATAGTATCCTGGGGGACAGACCTGCAAGGGGAAGAACAGGAAGAGTTTAAGAACACCATACGCCGGGAGAAAAACAAACCGGCTAATATTTTTCATTTACTGGGCTGGGAAGCAGCCATTCTTTCCCTACAGATCGCCCAGGCTGGTGTAGGCTCTCTGAAAGGCTTTACTTATAATAGTCCACGTGGTCTTGTTACTATTCATCCTGATACACAACATACGTATGCTCCTTTGTACAAAGGGGAGATCATTGCCGGCGATCAGGGTAAATGCGCTTTGCGTATTCTGGAAACCATTCCGGTATTGCCCGCTGATCATGTACTTGTACAGAACGATAAACCTGAACTCGCTTCAGGCTGGAAAAACAACTATTTATGTATCTGACCTATGCGTATAGCTATACTTTGTAATGACAGGATCGCGTTGCCGGCATTGGATCAGCTGCTGGCTACCGGCCTGGTGGTGGCTGTAGGGGTGCCCTATGGCAATCATACTATTCGACAGCTCATTGAAGGCCGTTGTAAACAGGTAAATGTATCCTTGCAGGAGTTTCACAAGAAAAGCATTGGTGCGGAATTGAACCAATGGATTGGTCAACACCAGCCTGATGTAGTGCTGGTTAAAACCTTTCCCTTCCTGATCCCTGCCGAAGTGATTCGGCAACCCCGCTATGGCTTTATTAATTTTCATTATGCACCCTTACCTGAATTCAGGGGTGCCAGCCCGTTATTCTGGATGATCCGCAACCGGGAGTCGGCCGGTGCGGTAACGGTACATGAAATGAATGAGACATTTGATGCGGGTCCTGTGTTGTTGCAACAACCAGTGCCCCTGGCGCCTGATATGAACTTTGGACTTTTTTATACCCAGTTGGCTTATGCCGGTGTACACGTTACCGGTATGTTGCTGAATGGATTGTTAACCGGTACCCTGCAGAAAAAAGAACAGGATCATACGCGGGCCAAATGGTATGACAGGCCAACACCTGCCGACCTGTTTATTAACTGGACCATCATGGATGCCGGAGAAGTGAATGCATTGGTGAATGCCTGCAATCCCTGGAACAAAGGGGCTGCTACCCGGTGGAATGACTGGCTATTCGGTATCAGCCATGCCAGGGTAGTGCAGCAAGCCGGTGAGGGTAAAACACCCGGCACCATACTTTCCATCAATGACCAGGAGGGTTTGACCATTGCCTGTAAAGATGGTCATGCTATCCGGGCCGAAGTGGTGTATTGCGAAGAAGGGTTTTATCCCGGTCATAAATTAGCTGACTTTGGACTACAGGAAGGACATTGTCTTTCCTGATAATGATTAATATGTAAAACTATCCAAATGAGACATAGAATACTTACTGTATTACCTGTATTATTGATTGTTGTTTTATTGGCCTTGCCTGGTAGCCTGTTTGCTCAAGTCTGGAATTTCCGGAATGGATTTGGCACCAATCTAGCTGGACAGGAAAGGGGATTGGCCTCGGCTGCCGATGCGGCTGGTAATGTATATGTGGCCGGTATTTATGTGGGGCCTATCAATTTTGGTACCGGACCTTTGCCAGCCAACGGCGCCAATGAAGGCTTTGTGGCTAAATTCAGCCCGGCAGGCGTTTGCTTATGGGCTGTTGGCTTTAGTGCTACCTCCGGAAATGATGTAGCCACTGCCGTCGCCGTCGATGCTGCTGGTACTTCGGTGTATGTTGGTGGATCATTCAATGGTGATATTACCATTGCCCCTTTGCCAACCGTAACAAAAACGGGGATTACAGGCTTTATAGCGAAATTGAATGCTGCCAATGGGCAGGGTATCTGGGTGAATACCATTGACGGTACCGGTAGCGAAACTGTTCAATCACTTTGTCTGGATGGTACCGGTAATGTTTATGCATCCGGAACTTTCCCCAGTGGCGCTATTTTTGGCGCTCTGGGCGCCAAGACGGCTAATGGGGGAACTTCCACCGATCTGTTTGTGGCGCAACTGAACCCTGCCAGCGGTGCTTTTAACTGGGTGAGTACCGGTGGTGCGCTGAATCAAACAGATAATGGAACAGGCAGTGGAATTACTTATGTGGCTGCCCTTAATGAGATTGTACTCACGGGGAGCTATAATTCGGCTGCCGCCACCTATGCTACTACATCCCCTGTATCTTCATTTACCATTCCCAATGCTGGATCGCTGGATATTTGCTTTTTAGAGCTCAATGCCACAACCGGTGCTTTTGTGAATGCGATAGGGGTAGGGGGTACACTCCAGGATGATGGCGTAGCGGTTGTGTATGATCCCTCCACCGGGGATGTAATGGCTTGTGGTGAATATGCCAGTGCCACCCTTCAATTTGGCAGCAATCCGGTCATTACCAATGAAGGTAACCTCGATTCCTGGTACCTGCGGTTCAACCCTGCTACCGATGCTTTTGTTTGGTCCAAGGGAGCAGGTGGAAGTACGAGTGGTGCTGACAGGGCCTATGATATTACGACCAATGGAGTGGGTGCCATTTATGTAGTAGGTGTTTTCAGGGGGGTATTTGATATTCCTACTACGCTTCCTGCATTTACCCTTACCAATAACAATACTGCCGACGATATTTTCCTGGCCCGCATCAATGCGGCTGATGGCAATGGCCAGTTATTGGCACAGGGAGCCGGGCCGGCTGGCAATACCGTCAGTAATGTGGGCTTTACTGTTACGGCAGGAGCTACTGGTAATATCTGGGTCTCCGGCAGCTATGGTAACAATATTACCCTGGCGCCTTTGCCTGTTTTGCCACTTGTAGGCACCGGCGGTGTAGGTTTAGCCGATGTATTATTGGCTAAGTATACTGATCCCGCTCCGCTGACGGCCACCCAATCACAAACAGATGTAACCTGTAATGTAGGTTGTAATGGTACTGCCACCGTTACACCATCGGGTGGTGTAGCGCCATATACCTATACCTGGACGCCTAATGTAAGTACCACAGGTACAGCTGGCGGCTTCTGCGTAGGCGCCACGCCTAGTGTTATCGTAAAAGATGCGATTGGTAATACGGTGTCCAAGAACTATACCATCACCATGCCTGCCACCTCACTGGCTACGACCAATACCACCAACACTACCTTTGTGGTGTCTGCTTCCAATACCAATATTTACGATGCCACCTGTAAGCTCATCGCTACCGTAGTGCCCAATGGCGCCAGCCCGGTAAGCGGTACGGTATCGGCACGGGTTTGGTTTGAAGCAGGCGTACCTGTTTATCCTGCTGTTACCGGTACACCTTATGTAGCCCGTCACTATGAAATACAACCGGCTACAGGAGCTGCTACTGCTACAGCACGTGTTACCCTGTACTTTACCCAGGCAGAATTTACAGCCTTTAATGCTGCTCCCAAGACAACGTTAGATTTACCTACAGGTCCTGGAGACGCTGCGGGCAAAGCCAATGTGCGAATCGGTAAATATCCAGGCGCCAGCAATAATCCAGCTACCGGCCTGCCTAATACGTACACAAGTGGTGGAAAGGTCGTGCTTGATCCGGTGGATGCAGATGTGGTTTGGAATGCTACACTTAGCCGTTGGGAGATCAGCATCAATATAGTTGGGTTCAGTGGTTTCTTCTTACAAACATCTTACGCTTTACTGCCAGTAACCTGGGTATCGGTAAATGGTTCCCTCAATCACCAGGGACAACCGGTGATCAGTTGGAAAGTAGAGGAAACAGATGTGGCCTCCTATAGCATAGAAAAATCAGCTGATGGACAGGCTTATACTTCTATTGCTACCATTAACTCCAAAGGAGATGGAAAAAATGAATACAGCTTCCAGGAGTTACAAGCACTGAGTGGCAAAGCCAACTACCGGATCAAACAAACTGATCACAATGGACGTGTTACTTACAGTAAGGTACTGTTGCTGAAGAGTGACCGGAAAGGATGGGTAACATTATACCCTAACCCGGTTAAGAAATCAGCTACTTTAAATGTAACTGACAAGGAGCTACTGAATACAACAGCACGATTGTATGATGGTACGGGTAGGGAAGTACAACGCATACAAATAACCCAAAGCGTAACTACCATACACATGGATCAATTGAATGCCGGTGTATATACCCTGAAATTGAAAGATGGTCAAACCATTAGAATATTGAAAGAGTAAAACATACAGCATTTAGCATATAGTATTTAGAATCCAGAAGTGATGCAGGTTTTACCTGCTCCTTCTGGTTTCTTTTTTTAGTCCTGGTATTAGAAGCTAATAGGCTGTGTATTCTAACCTCTACTCTGACTTCTTCATACTCATGTACTCCGTAGGCGTAATCCCAAACTGTTTGAGGAAGTTGCGGCCAAAATTGTTCTGTGAATTGTAGCCAACCATATCGGCTACTTCATATATTTTATATTGACCGGCTGCCAGCATTTCGGCTGCTTTTTTCAGCCGGGTAATATTGATCAGCTCGTTGGGCGTGAGGTTGGAAATAGCTTTGATCTTGCGGTATAAAGTGGGACGGCTCATATTCATCTCCCTGGCCAGCTTCTCTACATCCAGTGCTGTATCTTCCAGGTGATGACAAATGGTTTCATTGAGGTTTTCCAGGAATTGCTCATCGGCGGTAGAATAGGCCATGCTCTTAATATGCACCAGGGGGGAATTGGCAAAGTATTCCCGTATCTTACTGCGGTTGGTAAGCAGGTTGGCCACCTGTACCTGCAGGTGTTCGGGTGAGAAAGGCTTTTCAATATAGGCATCTGCACCCAGCTTCAGCCCTTCGATCTTTGATTGCAGGGTATTTTTGGCCGTGAGCAGGACAACAGGAATATGGCTGAACTCGAAATTTGTTTTGATCAACCGGCATAATTCAAAACCATCCATCACAGGCATCATCACATCACTGATCACCAGGTGTACGGCTTCCCTGGTTAGCATGGACAATGCTTCCTGTCCGTCGGTGGAAGTTAATACAGTATATGCTTCCCCCAGTTCGTTGGCCAGGAATTCAAGGATCTCCTCGTTGTCATCTACCAGTAATATGGTGGGCCTCATGGTATAGCAGGTTATTGGTTTACTGATAATTGGGTATTGTCATTGGACTCCCTGGCAACGGTGCCGTTGCCGGTATCGGTTACCGGTAAGCTGATCACAAAGGTGTTCAGCTCATTTGACTGTTCTTTCAGGTACAGGTTGCCCTTATGCAATTGCGCCAGCGACCGGGCCAGCGCCAGGCCAATACCGGTACCCTTTTGCTTCTCTGTTTTCTTTAACCGGAAGAAAGGCTCAAATATTTTCTCCTTCATATCGGATGGAATGAGGTAGCCATCATTGGCTACTTGAATAGTAAAGTGCTGATCAGTTGGGGTAACAGGTAACAGTTGCACCATTACTTTACTTCCTGCATATTTAATAGCATTGCTGAATACATTGCTGAAAATTTTATTGAGTGCATCCAGGTCGGCCAGGGTATATAAGGGAGTGGCTGGCAGGTCTATGTTGTAGGATAAATTACGTTCTTCGGCCAGCGGCTTGAAATTGGCATACATTTCTTCCAGTAATTCAGAAATATTGATAGGCGTAAAAGTGAGACTGAAGCCCTTGGTCTCCGTTTGCCTGAAATCAAGCAATTGATTGGTAAGGTCAATCAACCGGTTGGTATTGCGTTCCATGATCCGGAGGTTGGTTTGCCATTCCGGTGTGCCATCCGATCTTTTGATCACCTTTTCCAGTGGACCTTTAATTAAGGTAAGTGGTGTTTTTATTTCATGGGCTACGTTGGTAAAGAACTCAATTTTGGCCTGGTACAATTCTTTCTCTTTTTCGTGTTCCAGCAGCTCTATCTTGCGCTTGTTCTTTTCTTCCGTCCTTCGGTGATAATGCCGGATGATGTAAAGTACGACGAAGATCACCAGTAATGCATACAACAGGTAAGCTCCAATGCTGGCCCAGAACGGCGGCAGGATGCGTATCTGTAATTGTAATACCCGGCTATTCCAGGCACCGCTGCTATTGGCTGCCTTGACCATGAAATGATAAGTGCCCGGGGTAAGACCGGTAAAGTATACTTTCCGGTTGGTAGCCAGATGGGTCCATTCCTTATCCAGCCCTTCCATTTTATAAGCATATTCCGTCATTTCGGGAGCCGTATAACTCAAGGTTGCAAAATCAATACTGAAAGATGACTGGGTATGGTGTAAGGTAATTTGTGCTGTTTGGAGAATGGACTGGGGGAGCGGTGACCCTTGTGTACCAATACTGAGTTCTTTGTTGTCAACCTGGAAGCCCGTAATATATACAGGAGGGATAAAATTGTTTTGGGTGAACTCATCGGGATTAAAGCTGATCAATCCTTTTACGCTTCCAAAATACATACGGCCCTGTTTATCTTTGTACCCGGAATTGTAATTGAATTGGTCTCCCAGTAGCCCATTGGCCTTGGTAAATACCTTCATGGAGCCTGTTGCAGGATTAAAACACGTCAGGCCACGGGACGTGCTGATCCATAAATTTTTCCTGCCATCCTCCAATACTTTAAACACAAAATCGCTGGGTAGTCCATTCCTGGTGGTATAACGTTTTAATGTGCTGCTATCTGGGTTGTACAGGCATAAGCCGCCACCTTCAGTAGCAAACCATAGGTTATGGTTACTGTCTTCAAAAACATTGTTGACCAGGTTACTGGGCAGGCTGTTGGCATTCTTTGGGTCATGTTGTAACTGTCCGCGTTTCCCAGTGGTCGTATTATAAAAGTATATCCCGCTGCCGATGGTGCCCAGCCAAATGGTTCCATGTTGGTCTTCCAGGATACTATAGATAAAAAGGTTTTCCGGAGCTTCCTGAACGGCCGTAAAATGATCCCCTTTTTTTTCATACTTAAACAATCCCAGGGGAGTGCCTGCCAGTATTTCACCTGCGCGGGTTTGGAATAAGGTGAGTATAAAGTTTCCCCGGAAGGAGGAGGCGCCTCCGCCACCTGAATAATGCCTGATCACTTTGCCAGTTGCAATGTCCATTACATCCAGACCATGTTCAAAGGTGCCAATCCACAATTCTTTACCTACAGCCAGTATACCATGAATATTGGAATAGGAAATGCTGGTGCGGCCGGCGCCGGGCAGGTAATGCGTGATCTTGCCGGATGCTGGTTCCATTTTGTTCAAACCTCCGTCCTCCGTGCCAATCCATAGATGGCCATATTGGTCCTCACAGATCTCCCGCACGGCATTGCCGCTAATGGTAGAAGGGGTATTGTCGGGAAAGAATTTCTGAAAGGAAGTGTATTGATGGGGGTAATAATTTACACCGCCGAAATAAGTGCCTGCCCATATACCCCCTTCTTTGTCTTTGCACAGTGAATACACCGCATTGTCTGAAATAGAATAGGGGTCATTGTACTTTTTACGCAGGTTGATAAAACTATTGTCCCTGATATTGTAAATATAAATGCCCGACTCAGTAGCGATCCAGTATTCATCGCCTCCATAATGGATAAAGTCCCGGCCATAGACCTCGGTACCGTCGCCATTGTAGGTGAGGATATCCTTATAGGTATGGCTGGCTATATCGAAGCATTTTATACCCTGGTTGGAAGTGCCAATGAGCAGCGAGCCTTTGCCGGTATCATAAATGTCATCGATCCACCTGGATGGGGAGGGGCGTGAGTGATTAAAAACATCGGCAATGGTAAACTGCTTTGTTTTGCTATTGTATTGCTGCACCTTTCCTTCGGAAGTAGCTGCCCATAGTTCATCATTGGCCAGGACACAGATGGAGGATATCTGGGTATTGTTGTTGTTGATAAGCTCGGGTAAGCTGTCTTTTAGTTCATTGTAGCGGTATAGTTTTAATCCTACTACAAACCATAGGTTACCAGTATTATCAGAAGCCAGGTCGCGCACATCCGACCAGCCGGTATTTTTTATGAAGCGGAAATTTTCAGTAGCAGCATTATAACGATATAACCCCTCGCGGGTGCCTACCCATAGAATACCCCTTTTGTCTTCGTGCAGGCTGTACGCAAAATTATTACCCAGGCTATTACTGTCGGCAGGATCGGGGCGAAATACCTTGAAGCTAATGCCATCAAAGCGATTGATACCATCCTTGGTACCAAACCACATAAATCCTTTCTTGTCCTGTAGGCTGCAAAAGACGGTGTTATTGGAAAGACCATTCTCAACCTGGTAGTGCCTGAAATAATACCCCTGTCCATACAGTTGGGAGGTACAGACAAACAGCAGGGCAATCGTTATGCAAATGACACTATTTTTCAAGCAGCGTGCATGGTATTTGCACAAATATAATGAGATATAAGCCTCATGTTGCACAGTCCTTTCAATTCACGTAATAGTTTACCCCCTACCATTCCAGTTGCCAGGATTCGTGCAAATTCGTATTAGCACTGGTACTCAGGCGATTCGTGTCGATCGTGCAAACAACGTTGGCTGATTGAGACGTTTTGCCGAAACAATGAGACGAATAACCCTGTCTGGGAAAAAGAATATTCTAAAATTTACAATTGAATGATGCACAGGTGTATGAAGATGCGCCTGATATCCTCATTCTTGCAAACGTTTACATCGTTATTCACTTACAATTAACTGCCATATGAAATTATTAACCAGGTGTTTCCTGCCGGGAAACAGGCAATGCTTATTGTCATTGCCTGCAAAGATCCTGATCTTACCATTCCTCCTCCTACTGCTTTCAGTATCCGGTGTAGCCCAAAATAAGGTACCTGTTTCGGGTACAGTGCTGGACAGTGCCGGAAAAGGCATTGCTGGTGTTACTGTAACGGAAAAAGGAACTAAAAACATGATCGTCACTACCGACAATGGCACTTTTTCCATCCTGGTGGCAGGAGCCAATTCGGTACTTACTTTTACCTATGTTGGCTTTAGCACCAAAGAAGTCAGGATAGGTAATCAAACCCAGCTTAATATATCCTTGGAACCCGCCAATGCCGATCTGGGTGAAGTAGTGGTAGTGGGATATGGTTCAAGGAAAAAAGAATCCTTGACCGGTGCTATATCAACCGTAACCTCCAAAGACCTGGAGCGGGTACATGGTGGGGCTACAGTTAGTTCCGGATTGGCTGGTAAACTACCTGGTGTAACGTTCCGTATGCCCGATGGCCGTCCGGGTGCCAGCGCCAGTATTCAGATACGTAATATGGGTGATCCCCTGTATGTAATTGATGGTATCCAACAGGATGCAGGGCAGTTCAACAACCTGGCGCCGAATGATGTGGAAAGCATTACCATCCTGAAAGATGCCTCGGCGGCCATTTATGGTGTAAGGGCTGCTAATGGGGTAGTGGTGGTAACCACCAAACGGGGTAGGGTAGGGACCCGCAATAGCATTAATATTGATGCGTATACAGGCTGGCAGAACTGGTCACGATTTCCCAAAACAGTCAATGCCTATGAGTGGCAGCTGGGTGTATTGGAAGCCGATATGAACCGGGTGAATCCTTCGACCAATATGACAAAAGAGGAACTTGCCAAGTGGAAACAAGGGACAGATTACGGTTACCGCAGTTTTGATTGGTACGATTTCATCGTACAGGGCAATTCTCCACTCACTTCCATGAATGTGAATGCTACAGGGGGATCAGAAAGGATCAACTATTACCTGTCTGTAACCCGCCTGGACCAGAACTCTGTATTGGGGCGTGAGTTCACTTTCAAACGTACTAATGTACAAAGTAATATAGATGCCAAGGTATCCAACCGGCTCAAAGTAGGCATGCAGATCAATGGCCGCGTGGAAACACGTGATAACCCAGGTGTACCGGGCGGAGATGATTACTGGGCGCCACGTTTTGCCCTCTTCCGCAACCGTCCCTATGAACGTCCCTTTGCCAATGATAACCCCGAATACCTCAATGATATCGGCCACAATGCTGAAAACTGGGGCCTGCTCAATAAAGCCAAATCGGGTTATTGGCACCAGGACTGGCGGGTGATCCAATTGAATTTTAACGGAGAATATACAACACCCATTAAGGGGCTTACCATACAAGGGAAATATTCTTATTACCTGGCCGATATGGTGACCAATGGGCATGAATATACGTATGATGCTTATACGTTCAATCCGGCCGACAGCACGTACAAAAGAACGGGCGGCAGTGATAATCCCTGGCGGGAGCGCATTGTTGAAAAGGTGTTCAACCAGGTTGTTCAGTTGCAGGCCAATTACAGCAATACCTTTGGATTGCATACCGTAGGCGCCACCCTCGCCAGTGAACGTATTGAAAGAAAGAATATCAGGACCTTTCAACATGCGGTGCCCAGCATCAATGAGCTACCAAACCTCCAGTTTCCTGATATGGATGCCAATAATTTTGAAGATTATGACCGGCAGGAAGCCCGCTCAGGGTATATAGCCCGTGTTAACTATAACTATGACAACAGGTACTATGTTGAGTTTTCCGGTCGCCGGGATGCTTCCTGGAAGTTTGCACCTGGCAAACGGGTAGGTTACTTCCCCAATGTTTCGGCAGGTTGGAGAATTACCTCAGAACGGTTTTTTCAACGGTTGACGGGTGGCAATAGTATTCTTACTGATCTTAAGCTCAGGGCTTCTTATGGTCAGTTGGGTGATGACAATGTGCCCGGGCTCGGACCTTTTGATTACCTGTCGGGTTATAACTACAATGTAGGCCGCTCCATCTTTAACGGCACTACTGTACTGGGCGCCCGCAACCGGGGTGTACCCATTACCAATATCAGCTGGTTTGTAAGCACCATTACGGATATCGGCGCTGACTTCTCGCTGCTGAATGGACGCTTAACTGGTTCCGTGGATTATTTCTACCGTAAGCGTACAGGCCTGCGCGGCCGTAAATATGATGTACTGGTTCCTTCCGAACTGGGTTATGGACTACCTGATGAGAACGTGGAAAGTGATGCGGTGATGGGGGCCGAAGGTTCATTAAATTATTCGGGATCTATCGGTGAAGTGAAGTTCAATGTGGGTGGCAACCTGTCATTTGCCCGTAGTAAATTCCTTGATTCTTATAAACCTGTATATGGTAATTCCTGGGATAAGTATTTCAGGGGAAGGGAAAACAGGTGGAACGATATCTATTGGGGATATGAAGTGATTGGCCAATTCCAATCCCAGGAAGAGATCAACGACTATGATGTAAACATTGACAATGAAGGAAACAGGACCTTACTGCCTGGTGACCTGATCTATAAGGACGTCAATGGTGATAAGAAGATTGATGGATATGATGTTCGTCCTATTGGTTATGCAGCCAATAAGAATCCCAATGTAAACTTTGGTTTCACGTTGTCGGCCAGCTTCCGGGGAATTGATTTTACGGCAGATTTTTCCGGTGGTTCCATGTATACGTATGGGCAGCACTGGGAAATGAAATGGCCTTTCCAGAATGGTGGCAACCTCTTACGTCAGTTCTTCGACAGCCGCTGGCACCGGGAAGATCCCTTTGATGTGAACAGTAAATGGATACCGGGTAAATATCCCGCTTTGCGTTTCAACCAGGGAGGGCATAGTAATTACCGTGATGGACAGTGGAACTCGACTTTCTGGACCACGAATGTAACGTACCTGCGGGCAAGGACCATCGAGATTGGTTATTCCCTGCCAAAGGCCTGGATGCAACGGGTGAAACTGAATAAGGTGCGTTTCTATGTGAACACCTACAATCTCTTTTCCATTGATAACCTGAAGGATATTGGTGTAGAACCGGAAGTGATGGACCCCAATGGGCTGCAATATCCACAGAACAAGTTTATTAATGTTGGTGTCAACCTTTCCTTCTAACTACACAATTGCACTGCAATATGAAAAAGTATTTTTCAGCCATTATATTATCTGCTGCCCTGTTGGGTACCGGATGTACCAAGGAAGATGATTTCCTGGATAAAAAGCCCACAGATATCCTGTTGGATGAGGCAATATGGAAAAGTAAAAAACTGGTACTGAATGTACTGGCCGATCTCTATGACCGGATCCCCAATTTCCAGAGCATTGACGGCTATTGGAACTATGGCAATTTCAATGAAGCATTTATTTCGCGCAATGGCGACCGCTGGCGCTTCGAAAACTCGGACTGGGGCTATGGAGAATGGGGGATGTGGGACTATGGGTACATGCGTGATCTCAACATTGCCATTGGCAAACTCCAAAAGGCCACTGAATTGAGTGAAGGAGACCGGAATTTGTTTCTGGGTGAAACCCGGTTCCTGCGGGCGCTGCTGTACTTTGAAATGGTAAAAAGAATGGGTGGAGTACCACTTATTACAGAACCCATGACGTATGATTTCAGCGGCGATCCTACCCCTTTGCAGCATCCCCGTGCAAAAGAGGCTGACCTATATGATTTTATTATCAGTGAGCTGGAAGGGATAACTGCTTTGCTGCCGGATGCACCCGGTGATAAAACCAGGGCCACGAAGGGTACTGCATTGGCCTATATCAGCCGTATAGCCCTCTATGCAGGTTCTATTGCAAAGTATGGAGCTTCTACACCCTCTGTTACATTGCCGGGTGGAGAAGTTGGTATACCGGCATCAAAAGCAACTGCTTATTATACCAAAGCGCTTACTGCTGCAAAAGCAGTCAGTGGTTATTCCTTGTATATGAAAAAGGCAGGTGACCTGTCGGATAATTTCGCCAGCCTTTTCCTGGATAAGGGGGCTAACCCGGAAGTGATCTTTGCAGAAGATTATAAATTGAAAAGTGGTAAGGTACATGGATATACCATCGACAATCAGCCTATGTCGATGACAGAAGAGAGCTTTGGTGGAGGGCTTAATCCCGCATTAAACCTGGTACAGGAATTTGAATTGCTCAATAATACCTATGCTCCACTTGCCAATACTGCTGGCTCCAACTATGTGTATTACAACTCCCCTACGGATATTTTCCAGGGGCGTGATGCCCGCCTGGCAGGTACGGTGATCTTTCCCGGTTCCAGCTTTAAAGGCCGGGTGGTTGATATATGGGGTGGTTTTATGCTGGCGGATCAATCGATTATCTCAGGTACCAACTTTGGTGAACAGAAAACGCTGCCGGGTAAAACATCCCCGGAAGTAGTAGTGGGAGAGGATGGTCCGATTCCGGGACTTGAATGGAGTGCACAAACGGGGTTCCTCATTCGCAAATGGCTGGACCCTGCAGCGGGCGCCGGTTCACTGGGTACACAAAGTGATGTATGGTTTATCCGGATGCGCTATGCCGAAGTATTGCTCAATGCTGCCGAAGCGGCTTTTGAACTGGGCCTTACCGAAGCAAAAGACCACCTTAACCTGGTACGCAGAAGGGCAGGTTTTACTACTGATCTTACGAATGCCGATATCAGTTTTGACAGGATCGTTCACGAAAGAAGGGTGGAGCTGGCATTTGAAGACCATATTCTTTGGGACAACAAACGTTGGCGGCTGGCACACAAAGTATGGAATGGAAGCGCCATGAATGAAGCCGATCTCAAAGCCAATATTGGTAAAGCCGATAAGGTAAATACGCAGGTATTTGGCCTCATTCCCTACAGAATGTATACACCATCCAATCCAACTACCAATGGTAAATGGATCTTTAAAATTGCCAAACCCAATGCGGTGACTGGGGCCGACAGGTTCAGGCTGGGCAATTATTACACTTATATCAACAACGATATCATCAATAACAATCCCAAGATTGTTAGAAATCCCAACCAATAATGTTGTTAAACGATCAACGTATGAAAAAGCAACTTGCCTATCTATCCAGCGTTCTTTTTATCCTGCTATTTGCCTCCTGTGCAAAAGACAATTACAAATCGCCCAATGCAACACTGGCTGGCAAAATCGTGTACAAGGGAGAGCCCATCAATGTGGAATACAACCAGGTATATTTTGAGCTTTGGGAGCAGGGTTGGGATAAACCAACACCTATAGGAGTAAATATTGCCCAGGATGGAGCCTATTCATCTGTTCTTTTTAATGGGACCTATAAGCTGGTTTTCCCAGGAGGCCAGGGGCCCTTTATGTTAAAGAGTGCCGGGACTGTCAAGGATACAATTGTTGTCAACTTGTCCGGTAGTCAACAGTTGGATATTGACGTAGTTCCCTTTTACATGGTACGCAATACCCAATTTACTACCAGTAGCAACAATGTATCGGCTGCCTTTAAATTGGAAAAGATCATTACTGATGCCAACGCAAAGGATATAGAAAGGGTTACATTGTATATCAATAAAACTCAATTTGTGTCGGAGGGAAACAATGTGGCTAAAACCAGTATCAATGGTGCTGCTATTGTGGATCCCAATAATGTTAGCCTTAGCGTGGCCATCCCTTCGCTGGTTCCTACACAAAGCTATGTATATGCACGGGTAGGGATTAAAATAAGCAATGTGGAAGATTGGATCTTTTCACCCGTTAAAAAAATATCATTTTAAAATAGCCTCATAAACAGGTAGCCTGTTAAAATACAATAAGGAGCCTGTATCTTTTATCCGTATATTTCTAACAAATCGACCCATCATGCGCATTTTCCCTGTATTTCTGACACTTTTATTCTTTTTCAATGCCCTTCATGCACAGCAAAACTGGCAAATTGTACCAGGCCATATTGCTACCCAATGGTCGGCTGATGTGCAATCTGCTAATCCGTTGCCGGAGTATCCGCGCCCTCAACTGGTGCGGAAGAACTGGCAGAACCTCAACGGTCTCTGGCAATACAGCATTTTACCCAAGGCACAGGAGGAAACAATACCGGCAACTTTCGATGGTAATATCCTGGTCCCTTATGCAGTAGAGGCTGCCTTATCGGGAGTTGGAAAAACGGTAGGAAAGGATAGTGTGCTGTGGTATAAAAGAGTGATCAGTTTACCGCTTGCTAAAAAAGACCAGCAGGTATTATTGCATTTTGGTGCGGTTGACTGGCGTTGTACAGTATATGTAAATGGTAAAAAGGTAGGTACCCACCAGGGTGGTTATGATCCCTTCTCATTTGATATTACTGCTTTGCTGAAGAAAGGCAAGGAGCAGGAAGTTGCAGTATGTGTATGGGACCCCTCCGATGATGGACCACAGCCACGTGGCAAGCAGGTAAGAAAACCCAACGGTATTTGGTATACGCCGGTAACGGGTATCTGGCAAACGGTATGGTTGGAGACGGTGCCCGTTGCCCATATTGTAGCTACCAAACAAACACCGGATATTGATGCTAAAACTTTGCGGGTTCAAACTACAGTAGCCAATGCACAAGCCGGCGACCTGGTAAGGGTAACTGCATTCGATGGGACAACCAAACTTAGCGAGTACAGTGTAACCGCCGGTGAAGATATCAATGTGGTGATCGATGCGCCTAAATTATGGTCGCCTGAAAATCCCTTTCTATATACCTTAAAAATTACACTGGTTCGCGCTGGTAAAATAGTAGATGAAGTGGACAGTTACTTTGCCATGCGCAAGATATCCATGGGGGTAGATGCCAATGGGGTACAACGGATGTTGCTTAATAATCGTTTTGTATTTCAATACGGCCCCCTGGACCAGGGTTGGTGGCCCGATGGTTTGTATACGGCTCCTACCGATGAGGCCCTGAAATTTGATGTAGTGCAAACCAAAGCAATGGGCTTTAACATGATCCGTAAACATGTGAAAGTAGAGCCCGCCCGCTGGTACTACCATTGCGACCAGGCCGGTATCCTGGTATGGCAGGATATGCCCAGTGGCGACCTGGGCGCCCATTGGGAGCCTCGTCCTGCAGTAGAAGGCATTGGTTATGATATGGACCGTTCGGCCGAATCGGAAACTATTTATCGTACGGAGTGGAAAGCCATCATGGAAAGCCTGCACAATTTCCCCAGCATTGTATCCTGGGTGCCATTCAATGAAGCCTGGGGGCAGTTCAAAACCAGGGAGATTGTGAACTGGACCATGCAAAAAGATCCTTCCCGCCTGGTGAATACAGCCAGCGGTGGCAACTTCCATGCAGTAGGGCATATCATCGACCTGCACAATTATCCGCAACCGGCCATGCCCAGTGTAGAGCTGTTCGGTGCGCAATACATCATTGTGCTGGGAGAATTTGGTGGATTGGGGTTGCCGCTCGAAGGACATACCTGGCAGGATAAGAACAACTGGGGCTACCGTAGCTATAAAAACAAAGAAGAGCTGTTTACCAATTATGGAAAACTGATAGATAAATTCCCTGCCCTGATCAAAAAAGGATTATCAGCTGCGGTATATACACAAACTACCGATGTTGAGGTGGAAGTGAATGGCCTGATGACCTATGACCGGAAAGTATTTAAAATACCGGTATCCAGCCTGAAACAAGTACATGGTAAACTGTACGAGAGTACCCTTGTAAATATGAAATAATTGTAAAGATCATTTGACATGAACCAATCAAACGGGAACAAGTGTTTAAAGAAGGTAACTCTATGCCTTTCCCTGCTCACCACTGTTGTAGCCGCCACGCAAGCACAGGTTAGCCTCAAAATTGCAACCGTTAACCGGCCTGATAATACGGCTGTCAACAGCTTTTATGTAAGCAACAAAGCGCCTTTGCAACAGCAGTACTTCATCAAATTGCCGGTTACTGCCGTCCGCCCCGGCGGCTGGCTCAAAAAAGCCCTGGAATTGCAAAGAGATGGCCTCACTGGTCATCTGGGCGAGATCAGTATCTGGCTGTCGCGCGAGGACAATGCCTGGCTGCACAAAGATGGCAAAGGCAAATATGGGTGGGAAGAATTGCCTTACTGGCTCAAAGGATATGGAAATATCGGGTATATGCTGCGGGATGAAAAGATGATTGCCGAAGCGAAATTTTGGCTGAATGCCGCCCTGGATAACCAACGGGAGAATGGTGATTTTGGCCCCCTGGTGACACGTAACGGTAAACGGGACCTTTGGACCAATATGCCCATGCTCTGGTGCCTGCAATCGTACTATGAGTATGCAAAGGATCAGCGGGTATTGGACCTGATGACCAAATACTTTAAATGGCAACTGTCGATTCCGGATAACGAATTGTTGGAAGACTATTGGGAAAATAGCCGGGGCGGTGATAATATCTACAGCGTATACTGGTTGTACAACAGAACGGGTGAATCCTGGCTGTTGGAGCTGGCAACGAAACTGCATAAGAATACAGCCAACTGGACCGAGGCAAATAACCTACCCAACTGGCACAATGTAAATGTGGCGCAATGCTTTCGCGAGCCTGCACAATATGCCTTGTTAAGTCATAATGCAAATGACCTGCAGGCTACTTACAATAACTTTAAACTGATCCGTGATATTTATGGACAAGTTCCCGGGGGGATGTTCGGCGCCGATGAAAATGCCCGTAAAGGGTATGATGATCCACGCCAGTTGGTGGAAACCTGTGGTATGGTGGAACAAATGACATCTGACCAAATGTTGCTTTGGTATACCGGGGATACCAAATGGGCCGGGAATTGTGAGGACATCGCTTTTAATACTTTCCCCGCTGCTTTCATGACGGATTACAGGTCATTGCGATACCTCACGGCGCCCAATATGGTGGTGAGCGATAGTAAGAACCATGCACCAGGTATTGATAACAATGGCCCCTTCCTCATGATGAACCCTTTCAGCAGCCGCTGTTGCCAGCATAATCATGCTGCCGGTTGGGTATATTATGCCGAAAACAGTTGGATGGCTACTCCCGATAATGGCTTGGCTGCACAACTGTATGTAGAAGGAGAAGTGAAGGCGCAGGTAGGTAAGGGCCAGGAAGTGACCATCATAGAGAATACGCATTATCCTTTTGAGGAATCAGTACAATTGACCATTAAAACAGCAAAGGCTGCCAGCTTCCCTTTATACCTCCGTATCCCGGACTGGTGTAAAAAGGCAACCATTAAGGTAAATGGAAAACCGGTTGCTGCAACAACAACTCCAGGCGGTTATGTGCGTTTGCTGAATGAATGGAAAAACAATGACCGCATTGCGCTTGAACTTCCTATGTCATTAGAGCTGCGTACCTGGGATAAGAATAAAAACAGTGTGAGCATTAACCGTGGTCCCATTACTTATTCACTGGAAATAAAGGAGCGGTACGAACAGAAAGACAGTAAAGAAACTGCTATCGGCGATTCCAAATGGCAGGATAAAGCGGACCCCGCCAAATGGCCCTCTTTTGAAATTTATCCGGCTACAGCCTGGAACTATGGACTGTTGATCAATAACCAACCATTGGATAAGCTATTCACTGTTGAAAAGAAAGGCTGGCCCAAAGACAATAACCCTTTTACACTTACTGGTGCGCCCATTGTAATAAAGGCAAAAGGGAAACAGATACCTTCCTGGACCATTGATCAGTATGGCCTTTGCGGCCTGTTGCCTCAAAGTCCGGTGAATACCACCGAACCAGTAACACCATTAACCCTGGTACCGATGGGGGCTGCCCGTTTGCGGATCAGCGCCTTTCCGGTGGTACAATAAAGACAAAGCAATGTGCATGAGTAGAATAAGCAGTCTTTTAGTTTTGTTAGTTTTCGTCGCAGTTAAAGGTGCGCTGGCTCAATCAGCCGGCGCCACCTTTTCCAATCCGCTATTGCCTGCTGGTGCCGACCCATTTTCTTTTTATAAGGATGGGTACTATTATTACACACATACCACAGGTAACCGGGTAGACCTTTGGAAAACAAAGAGCCTGGCCGATCTCAAAACTGCGCAACGGAAAACCATTTTTACCCCGCCCCCTAATACGGCTTATTCAAAGGAAATATGGGCGCCGGAAATTCATTTTATCCAGGGCAAATGGTATGTCTATTTTGCCGCCGATGACGGACGCAATGAAAACCACCGTATGTATGTGCTGGAAAATGGATCGGCCGATCCGTTGGAAGGCAATTGGACCTTCAAAGGTAAAGTGGCCGACCCTACTGATAAATGGGCTATTGACGGGGATGTATTTACCTGGAATAATCAGCTATATATGATCTGGTCGGGATGGGAAGGGGATACCAATGGGCAACAGGATATCTATATTGCCAGGATGAAGAATCCCTGGACGATTGAAGGTAACCGGGTAAGGATTGCAGCTCCACAATTTGATTGGGAAAAACATGGCGACCTGCACGATGCCAATAACCCACCCCATGTCAATGTGAATGAAGGGCCACAAGCTTTGATCCATAACGACAGGCTATTCATCATTTTTTCGGCCAGTGGTTGCTGGACGGATTTCTATGCACTGGGTGTACTTAGCTATACCGGAAAGCAAGACTTACTGGATGCTGCCAACTGGAAGAAACATCCACAGCCTTTCTTTAAGCAATCAAAAGAGCAGGCTGTGTATGCACCAGGCCATAACTCATTTTTCAAATCACCGGATGGAAAACAGGACTGGATCCTGTACCATGCCAATAACGCACCGGGGCAGGGCTGTGGCGGCCATCGTTCACCGAGGGCACAACCATTTACTTGGGATCAGGCAGGTATGCCGTTATTCGGAGAGCCACTGAAGGAAGGCATACCGCTTCCGGTGCCATCAGCAAGTAAATAATATCATCTAAAAACAGCAATAACAATCATGAAAAAAGTGCTGGTAATTGGCGCAGTCATCTTACAGCTAGGAAATGCAATAGCACAGGAAATGCGTGCGCCTGCGTACCCTTTGATCACTCACGATCCCTATTTTAGTGTTTGGTCTGCCTCGGATCAGTTAAATGCATCACCCACCAAGCATTGGACCGGCGCTGATCAACCTTTATTGGGATTGATCAATGTAGACGGAACTGTTTACCGCTTTATGGGCGCTCCTGAAAAAGTATATCATACTGTAGCGCCTACCTCGGATGAAAAGTCTTACCAGGTAGCTTATACAGAAAGTGAACCAGCCAGTGATTGGATGGCGCCAGCTTTCAATGACCAGTCCTGGAAGAAAGGCGGGGCTCCCTTTACCGATCATTCAAGCAGTGCCGTTACCCTATGGAAAAGCAAGCATTTATGGGTTCGCCGGGAGTTTATGCTTGATCAAACAGCCTTTAATAAGCTATTCCTGAAGATCAACCATGATGACAATGCCGAAGTGTACCTCAATGGTGAAAAGATATACAGCTATGTGGGGTGGCTGAATAAGTTTCATTATATCCCCATACCTGATGCTGCTAAGCGCAAACTGGTAAAAGGAAAGAATGTGCTGGCTATACATGTTGCCAATACAGCGGGCGGGGCCTGGCTGGATGCTGGTATTGTGCATGAGCCGAAAGAACAACCTGGTGGCAATATTAAACTGGCTACCCAGGAGAGTGTAACAGTCAATGCTACCCAGACGATTTACCGGTTTTCTGCCGGCAAAACAAAACTTGCGCTCACCTTTACTTCACCCTTGTTGCCCGATGATATCGACCTTTTGTCGAGGCCGGTAACCTACCTTACCACACAGGTAAATTCTACGGATGGAGCAAAGCACAATATCCAACTGTATGTTGGGGTATCAAGTGCGCTTGCCACCAATACTCCTGCACAGGAAGTAAAGGCCGAACAATACCAGGCGCAGGGCCTATCGATACTAAAAACAGGGACAACCGAACAGCCCATCCTGAAAAAGAAGGGAGATGACCTGCGTATCGATTGGGGATACCTGTATGTAGCCGTACCTGAAAAGCAAGCACCCCTGCAGTATGTATCTGCTGCCAGCGAAGCCTTGAATGCCTTTAGTCCTGCCAAATACAAAAGAGCTACCAAACTCGAAGGAAAACAGTTGATGCTGAATACCATCATTTCAGGCGTAGCTGATAAGAACGCGGATATGCATTCTGCATTATTGATTGGATACGATGACTTGTATTCCATCCAATACTTTGGCCAAAACCTGAAAGCCTGGTGGACCCACCAGGGTACTACCATTGAACAGGAACTGGCGCAGGCTGCCAAAGACTATACTACGATAATGGCGAAGTGTGAAAAATTCAATAAGAGACTGTATGCCGAAACCCGGCAAGCGGGTGGTGAACAATATGCGCAATTGTGTGAACTGGCTTACCGCCAAAGTGTGTCAGCCCATAAGGTATTGAAAGACCCACAGGGTGATATTCTCTTCCTGTCGAAAGAGAATTACAGCAATGGCTGTATCAATACAGTGGATGTTACCTATCCCTCAGCGCCTTTATACCTGGCTTACAATCCCGAGCTGTTGAAAGGTATGCTCAATGGCATCTTTTACTATAGCGAGAGTGGCAAATGGACCAAGCCTTTTCCTGCACACGACCTGGGCACCTATCCGCTGGCCAATGGACAATTGTATGGTGAAGACATGCCAGTGGAAGAGGCTGGCAATATGATCATTCTTACGGCAGCTATTGCGCATGCAGAAGGCAATGCCAATTATGCCAGGAAACATTGGAGTACCCTCACCACCTGGGTTGATTACCTGGTAAGGGATGGATTTGATCCGGCCAATCAATTGTGTACCGACGACTTTGCCGGTCACCTGGCCCGCAATGCCAATCTTTCCGTTAAAGCCATTATGGGCATTGCAGGCTACGGGATGCTGGCCACCCAACTGGGTGAAGCTGCTACCGGCAAAAAATACCACGATACGGCTGTGGCCATGGCCAAAAGATGGATGCAACTGGCTGGTGATGGCGATCATTACACCCTGGCCTTTGAAAAGAGTGGTACCTGGAGCCAGAAATACAACCTGGTTTGGGATAAACTGCTTCACCTAAACGTCTTCCCGAAGGAGGTGTATGAGAAAGAAATAAAATACTACCTGGGCAAACAACAAGCATTTGGATTACCACTAGATAGTCGAAAAACCTATACTAAATCTGATTGGATCTTGTGGACAGCTACGCTTACCAATAACCAACAGGACTGGAATGCTTTCATTCAACCTTTGTATAAGTATGCTGCTGAAACTACCAGCCGGGTGCCATTGAGTGATTGGCATGAAACTACCAATGGAAAACAAGTAGGCTTCCAGGCCAGGAGTGTTGTTGGGGGATACTTTATTAAACTATTAGACAAATAATGATACAATACAAAGTCGTATTCTTATTACTTGCGATTACAGCAGGTGTACAGGCGCAACCAACTAAAAAGGCTAGTCCTTCTGGCAGCGCTGCAACAGTTACTCCCGGTAAAGTGTGGCCTGTTGAAAAAGCCAATGCATGGTACCGGCAGCACAAGTGGTTGACCGGTGCCAATTATATTCCTGCCAATGCTATCAACCAATTGGAAATGTGGCAGGCAGCAACCTTTGATCCGGCTACGATTGACAAAGAACTGGGCTGGGCTGAAAGTATTGGCTTTAATACCATGCGGGTATTCCTGCATTCATTGGCCTGGAAACAGGATCCCGAAGGGTTTAAGAAAAGAGTAGATCAATTCCTGGGTATTGCTGCCAAACATCATATAGAACCCATGTTTGTTTTCTTCGACGATTGTTGGAACAAACTTCCCAAAGCCGGCTTACAGCCTGCACCTAAAACGGGCATTCATAATTCGGGCTGGATGCAGGATCCCGGTCAGCCTGCTTCTTCCGACAGCAGTAATTTCCCGGAGTTAGAAAAATATGTAAAGGATGTGCTTACGCAATTTGCGCATGACAGACGGGTCCTCTTGTGGGATCTGTACAATGAGCCCGGTAATTCGGGTAAGCGCGATTCATCGCTGCCCTTGCTCAAAAAGGTATTTGAATGGGCCAGGACAGTGAACCCCGATCAACCTATTAGTGCCGGTTTATGGTCCTGGGACTTTGAAGCGCTCAATGAGTTCCAGTTAAACAATTCAGATATTGTTACCTACCATGATTATGAAGAAGCGCCCTGGCACCAGCGCGTAATAGAATTACTGAAAGCCCATGGCCGGCCATTGATCTGTACGGAGTATATGGCGCGCACGCGCAATAGCCGGTTCGCTAATATCCTTCCTCTGCTAAAGAAGAAAAATGTAGGCGCTATCAATTGGGGATTTGTAGCAGGGAAGACCAATACGATCTATGCCTGGGATACGCCCCTGGCAGATGGTAGTGAACCGATTGAATGGTTTCATGATATTTTCAGGCCGGATGGCAGCCCTTATCGGAAAGATGAGACAGACCTGATCAGGAAACTGAACTTACAATAAGCACATTATGGAGGGCTGCCTGTCACGGCTTGCCCTCCATAAAGAAGCGTCAACGAATTGGCATGAGTGAACCTATTATCAGAACGACGATATTAGATATAGCGCGCGAGTTGAAGGTGGCCGCAGCAACAGTTTCCCGGGCCTTGAATGATCATCCGGCCATTAGCAATGCTACCCGCGAGGCGGTAAAGCAGGCCGCTAAAAGGATGAACTACCAGCCCATTAAGATTGCTTCTTCCTTACGATCAGGGAAATTAAAGATCATTGGGGTGATCATTCCCAGTGCAGAGATCAACTTTTTTGGTTCTGTTATTCATGGCATTGAAAATGTGGCCAGTAAGAACGATTACAATGTACTGATATATCAGTCCAATGAATTGTATGAACTGGAGAAAAAAGCGGTGCAAACCTTTCTCCGTTCCCGGGTGGATGGTGTACTGGCATCCATCTCCAAGGAAACCATTAACCTGGGTCATTATGCCGACCTGAAAGCGAAAGGCGTACCCCTGGTATTATTCGACCGGGCGCATGATTCTTTACAGGTACCGGCGGTGGTGGTCAACGATTACCAGGGCGCTTTTAATGCTACCCGGCACCTGATTGAACAAGGCTGCCGCCGCATTGCCCATATCGGGGGGCAGCAACATGTTACCAATTTCAACCAACGCCTGCGCGGATATATTGATGCCCTTAATGTGCACAATATTGCTGTAGACGATGACCTCATCGTATATGGAAAAGTGAGTATCGAATCGGGCAGGGACTGTATGAAGAGCTTGCTACCACTTCAACCGGATGCTGTATTTGCTGTTGAAGATTTCACTGCACTGGGGGCTATGCAAACCATCAAAGAAGCAGGGCTTCAAATTCCCAGTGATATTGCGATCATTGGTTTTGCCAATGAAATGTTTAGCGAATATTTAACCCCTTCTTTATCCACTGTCAACCAACATACCGTTCGTATGGGTGAAGAAGCTGCAGCCTTGTTCTTTGAATTATTTAATAAAAAGATATCCCCTAAGCTGCCACCACGCAAGCTCATCCTGGAGCCGGAGATCATTTGCCGCCAATCCAGCGCCCTGCGTAGCCTTTAAGTCTCGCCTCTCGATTCACGTTTTTCGCTGTATCTTACACGGGTCATGCTACACATAAAACCCTATGCCCTCAGCTCCCTGCTGTTGCTTTGTTGCCCTGCTATGCTGCACGCTCAAAAGGCGGCCCCTGTTTCCGGTGTACTGGAAAAAAGTTTCCTCTCGCCGCCGGATTCTGTAAAGCCAGGTGTATACTGGTATTGGATGAGTGACAATGTATCGCCCGAAGGAGTGGTAAAAGACCTCGAAGCGATGCACCAGGTAGGTATTGGCCGGGCCTTCATTGGTAATATTGGTTATTCTGCAACAGAAGTTCCTTATGGACAGTCCCCTTTGTTTTCGGAACAATGGTGGCAAGCTACCGAAGCAGCCATACGTACGGCTTCGGAAAAGGGGATAGAGATCGGGCTTTTCAATAGCCCCGGCTGGAGTCAATCAGGTGGCCCCTGGATCAAACCAGCGCAAAGCATGCGCTACCTCACCAGTGTGGAATGGCGGGTGAAAGGCCCCAAAAAATTATCGATGCCCTTACCTGTAGACAAAGAAAACTTCCAGCCGGTGGCCATCATGGCATTTCCAGCTCCCGCGCATGATGAGGAAGAGATCGCCCTGCAAAAACCTGCATTAACATCCAGCATACCCCTTACGGCTATACAAAACCTGACTGACAGGAACACTACCACCGAAGTATTGTTTCCCGATAAAACAGCTACTGTTAGTATTGATCTTACACTTACAAAGTCATTTACCGCGCGGAGCCTGGTATTGTTTCCGGCGGCCCTGCCTTTCCGGGCCAGGGCGACATTAGAGGCTGGAGATGGTAATCATTTTACAGAGATAGAGCAGTTTGAACTCAACAGGACCAATCCACAACTCAACGTGGGATTTATTCCGTTTGCTCCGGTATCAATTGCCCTGCCCCCTACTACTGCAAAAGTATTCCGGCTGGTTCTCACGGATATACAGGGCAAAGGCGGCCTGGCAGAAATAAAATTATCCGCTGCACCCGTTGTGGAGCATTATATGGAAAAGCAGCTGGCCAAAATGTTCCAAACTCCCTTGCCTTTGTGGAATGAATACCAGTGGCCCCGCCAACAGGAGCCGGAGTCGAAAGACATGGTAGTGGATTTGAATAAAGTGATGGATCTTACCCGCCAGCTCTCACCCAATGGCACCTTGCTTTGGAATGTACCCAAGGGCGATTGGATCATTGTGCGCTATGGCATGGTGCCAACTGGCGTTACCAATAGTCCTGCATCTGTTGAAGGTACGGGGCTGGAATTGGATAAATTGAACAAAGCAGGTATAGCGCATCATTTTGGATCCTTTGCCGGAAAAATAAAAGATCGGATAGCGCCTGAACACCGCACTGCCTTGAAATGGTTGGTGGCCGATAGCTATGAAACCGGTTCACAGAACTGGACGGATGATATGGCCATTGATTTTAAAACAGCGATGGGTTATGATCCCCTGAAATGGTTACCTACCTTATCGGGCAGGGTAGTGGCCAGTGCCGAGCTGTCGAACCGTTTCCTATGGGACCTGCGGCGCTTTATTGCCGATCGTGTGTCTTCTCAATATGTGGGTGGTTTGCGTGATATATCTCATCAGCATGGTATGAAATTGTGGTTGGAGAATTATGGCCACTGGGGCTTCCCCGGCGAGTTCCTACAGTATGGTAGTCAGGCCGATGAAGTGTCGGGAGAGTTTTGGAATGAAGGTGATCTGGGAAGTATTGAGAACAGGGCTGCTGCATCTGCTGCACATATTTATGGCAAAACAAAAGTAACTGCTGAATCTTTTACTGCTGGTGGACAAGCCTATGTAGGTTATCCCGCCCTGTTGAAAAAGAGAGGGGATTGGTCTTTTACCGAAGGGGTGAATAATACGCTGTTACATGTATTTATAGAACAGCCTTATGCGGATAAAAAGCCTGGGGTGAATGCAGGATTTGGAACCGAGTTCAACCGTAACAACACCTGGTTTTACCAGGGGAAGGCATTTATAGATTACCTGCGCCGCTGTAATTTTTTATTGCAACAGGGTAAGCCTGTTATTGATGTAGCTTATTTTATTGGCGAAGATGCGCCTAAGATGACCGGTATTCGTGATCCGGAGCTTCCGGCTGGTTACCAGTTTGATTATATCAATGCAGAGGCCATCAGCAGGCTATCCGTAAAAGATGGCCGATTGGTATTGCCTGATGGCTTATCCTATCGTTTACTGGTGCTTCCGCCTTCCGAAACCATGCGCCCGGGCGTTTTGTTAAAGATCAGGGAGCTGGTGCAAGCTGGTGGGATTGTGTTGGGTACTCCACCCAAACGTTCCCCAGGGTTACAAAACTATCCTGCTGCCGATATGCAGGTACAACGAACGGCCACTGAATTATGGAATGGTGTGGATGGCATCAACAATAGGCAAGCATCTTTTGGAAAAGGAATGGTGTTGCAAGGCATGACGATGAAAGAAGCATTGACCTTATTGGAAACACCGCCCGATTTTATTAGTAATACAGCCACAACGGTTTTGTATACGCACCGTACCGCTCCCTTCGGTGAGATCTATTTCATCAGCAACCAGTCTGAACAGACTGTTGAATTTGAACCTGCTTTCCGTACCCTGGGTAAGCAACCCGAGTGGTGGGATGCAGTAACAGGTATTATGCGCCCCCTGCCTGAATACAAAGTAGAAAAACAACATGTTACTATTCCTGTAAAACTGGAAGCATTCCAAAGTGCTTTCATTGTATTCAGAAGGCCAGCCATCGGTAAAATGGCAGGGGTTAATTTCCCTAAACTGAAGCCTTTGCAAATGCTCAATAAACCCTGGTTGGTACAGTTCGATACTGCGATGCGTGGACCCGTAAAACCAGTTGTATTCAATAAACTGGAAGACTGGACCCGGCATGTCAATACAAATATTAAGTACTATGCCGGCCCCGCTGTATATAAAACCACATTCGTAATCAATAACCTGCCCAGGGGTGAGCGTTTCCTGCTTAACCTGGGGTCGGTAATGGTAATGGCAACAATAAAGGTGAATGGGAAAAATGCAGGTACTGCGTGGACAGCTCCCTGGCAGGTAGATATAACCGAGGCGCTGAAAAAAGGGGAGAATAAACTGGAAATAGAAGTTGTCAATACCTGGGTGAATCGCTTAATTGGCGATAGCAAATTGCCCCCGGCCGAACGGAAAACCTGGACCAATGTAAATCCTTATCAGCCCGATAGCCCCTTGCAGTCTGCCGGTTTGATGGGCCCGGTTACCTTATGGTCAGTAAAGTGGTAGGTTGTAGTTATGGCGGGCTTCTGTGTAATCCGAAATATTGCTTATATTTAACAGACTGTTTATTTGATACCGCCCTCCCTTATTGTATCTGCCGTTTCCCTGCATAATCCATTTCCTTTCCAATAATCCAGTTTTTTCTGCTGGCTATCCATTAGCCTGCCAATCTCCTTATGGACCTCCGTTACCCTCCACTGCATTTTTAATTTTTTACCATTAACGTAAACCTTTATTATGAAAAAAAGCCTCCTTGCATTGCTGCTGGTAGCAGCCGTTTGTTCTCTTATTCCTGCATGTCACAAACCTGATATTCCGCATAAGAAGTTATGCCAGGTCAATACCATTATTGACTCGACAGCCACCTTTGGACAGAAGTATCGTTTCCTATACAACGAAAAACGGCTGATGGACTCTATGAGCATTGGCGCCACTTTTACACCCGTAGCAAACCTGCGCATTAAGATAGACTACGATTACCTCAACAGGCCCGCCTACCTGAACATCAATAACGTGAATTTTTACAGGTATGTATATCAGCAAGGGCGTATAGTACGTATAGAAGAGCGTGGCCCCGACAATCAGTACCATCCCTTCTATACCTATCTCCTCGATACACGGGGCAGGATTATAGAACGAACAACAAATGGGGGAGAATTGATACGTTGGGAATATGAGGGGAATTCATATAGTTTTAAGCGCCGGCTACTCTTTAATAGTAATGACCATACCAACCCCTCGCTGATCTATGAATACCGGTATGACAATAAGATAAATCCCTGGCTCACCTGGCCCAATACAGCACTCATGCCTTTTTATCAGCCGCTGACGGATATATACCAGGTTTTTGAACCCATACCACATAATAATGCCGTATATGAAAGTACAACGGGGCACCTGGCCGACGGTTCACTTTTTAAGTACCGGGAGATATTTTCTACCTACCAGTATGATGATGCTTACCCCGTAAAACGCGTGGTGCAATATGTTATGCATGACCCCTTTGGGGGAACGCAGGAAAGCCGAGGCAGCAGTTATTATACCTACGATTGTGCCGGTGATCTGCATTGATCTATTGATCCCCAACTGACTAATCCGCGGAGCTGAAACGATAACCAGGTCATCTGAGCGGCTTCGCGGATTTTCTTTACCTGACTGTCCGTATATTGCGCACCAAATTCAGAACAGCGTGGAGCCATTCAAAAATATATACAACGATACGTTCTTCGGTTTATTTACCCGTGTGTTGGGCAGTACACTCAAAGGGTTCGACAAGAAAAAGTTCCTGAAAAAGGTATATGATAAGGACTGGGAGGCAAGAGAGTTAAAGCAACGTATGCGGCATATTGCACTGGTGCTCCATGATTTCCTGCCAGGCAACTATGATCAAAACATAGCTGGTATTAAGCAACTTATCACTGCACTTCGTAAGGAGGGTATCAATGGTGGATTGGAATACATGATCTTCACGGAGTATGTGGAGTGTTTTGGCCTGGATCATTATGATACTTCCATGCAGGCCATGGAGTTCATTACCCAATTCATCAGTTGTGAATTTGCCATTCGTCCGTTCCTTATCCAGTATGCGGAAAAAGGCATGAAGCAGATGCTGCAATGGTCTAAGCATGAAAGTCTTCACGTACGTCGTTTTTCCAGCGAAGGATGCCGTCCCCGTTTGCCTTGGGCCATGGCTTTGCCGGCACTCAAAAAAGACCCATCCCTGATCCTGCCCATACTGGAAAACCTGAAGGATGATAGCTCCGAGTTTGTACGCAAGAGTGTGGCCAATAACCTCAACGATATTACCAAGGACAATCCAGATACGGTATTGGGTATTGTAAAAAGATGGCAGGGACATTCACCCCGCACCGACTGGATCATTAAACACGGCAGCCGTACCTTGTTGCGGAAGGCCCACCCGCAGGCCATGAAGCTATTCGGACTGGCGGTAGCTGATAAAATAACCATCGACAAACTAAAGGTTGTAGATAAGCGTATTGCCATCGGGGGAACCCTTCATTTTAATTTTGAACTAACTAATAATGGCACCAAACCCATTAAGCTGCGGGTAGAATACGGTATTGATTACATGAAGTCCAATGGCAAGGGGAACAGGAAGCTGTTTAAGATCACGGAAAACACCTATCAGCCAGGCCAAACCTATACATTTAAACGTGCCCAATCATTCCGCAACCTTACTACCCGGAAGCATTATGCCGGGCAGCATACCCTGGCAGTAGTGATCAATGGACAGGAGTTGGCGGTTAAGAAGTTTATCGTAACGCCCTCCTGATGCAGGCCCATTTAATAGTTTAACTTAGGGATACTAAAATACCTGTAATGTCCTTGGCCAAACGGTTTATGCTGTTGATTCCCCTGGTAGGTTGTTGCCTTTTTATCCTGTTATACATTATAGCAGCTTTCCTGTATCCTGGCGGTTCCGATGCTGATGAGCATAGTACTGGTTTTTCCATTTTGCATAATTACTGGTGCGAACTATTGAATGCCCGGTCAAGGAATGGTGTTTACAATCCCGGCAGCCCGGTAGCTATGTGGGCAATGGGTGTTCTATGTTTTTCGCTGGCCATATTCTGGTGGATTGTACCCAGGTTGTTTGTCCCCAACCCCTGGTACAAAATATTGATTGCCTATGCCGGCATTATTTCCATGCTCATTACACCCTTTATTTCTTCACAACACCACGATCTGGTCATTAACCTGGCCAGCATTTTTGGTGTTATAGCCCTGCTTGCTACGTTTACTGCCCTGTATAAAGGTGGCTGGTATAAACTGCTTGCCCTGGGAATATTTTGTTTATTGCTGATTGGGCTCAACAATTATATTTACTATACGGGCCAGGACTTACATACCTTGCCAGTATTACAAAAAGTCACCTTCCTGCTGGTAATGACCTGGATGGGCATCATTACCTGGCTGATCTATCAGAGGAATGAGTTTTATTCAAATCGTTAATTATTAACTGATTATGATTACGAACGCACTGCGTTCGCAATTGGGCAGGCACTTCCCGTCACTTCCCGTCACTCCTCGTCACTATTCTTCATTTTCATCAGTAAGGTATAGGCATTTTTTACCACTACTGGACGATCCGGGGACAAGCTGCTCCTGATCTCGGTATAACCGTCGGCAGATAATCCTGTTTCCACCGGCTGCAACTTGTATTTGTTGCTGCTTTCTTCGCTGAATACATAGAAGGCGTTATTCCATTTTACTACGGCATCTTCCGGAACCGCCATTACCTGTGTATTGTTGATTTCAATAGCTGCATTCATGAACATGCCAGGCATCAATCCTTTGCCAGGGCGCTCTATATGGCAATGTACTTCTGCCGCCCTTTCCTCGTTCACAGCGGGCGTAATGAGGCTGATGGTGGCGATATATTTTATTTCAGGCTGACTATTGGTATAACAAGTGATCTTTTGCCCAATTGCCAGGTTGGCGGCATTGTTCTCAAATACAGTAAGACTTAGGTGCAGGTCATCCGGGCTGATCAATTCAAACAATACATCTGTAGGGCTTACATACTTACCGGTATTGACGTTTACCTTGCTCACAAAACCACTGATGGGTGCATAGAGGTAAATACTGCGCGAGATATTTGATTCCTGCAGGGATTCGGGATTGATACCTATCAGGCGCAACTTTTCGGCCAGTGAACGCAGCAATATCTGCTGACCCTCAAATTCACTGCGTGCTTGCTGGTAAACCTTATCACTGACCGCTTTGGTTTCATTCAATCCCTGTTGCCGCTTATAATCCACTTCTGCAAAGCGCAGACGGCTTTTGGCTGTGAGGTAATCCTGCTGCAGCTGTATGTATTGCTGGTCCTCCAGCGTGGCCAGGATGGCGCCTTTATTGATCCTGGCACCGGGCAATAAGGTAGTCTTCTTAATATAGCCACCCAAAGGCATGCTGATGGATACTATATTTTGCGGTGGCACATCCAGCACACCACTTACTTGTAAATTGCTGTGCATGGCCCTTTTCTCAGGTTTGCCGGTCGCAATGCCTGCATTGGTTGCCTGTACAGGCGTAAGTGTTACGATATTGTCCTGTACCTGGAGAGTACCAGTACCGGATTTGGCCTCAGCTGCCACTGCTGTGGCTGCCGGCTTTTCCTTGCAATGGGCAAATAAACCAATACATATAATGGCTGCTATAATTCTATTCGTCATGATCATGCTTTTATGCTTAATTGGAAGCTGTTAATTTTTCTATTTCAAAAGCAGCTTCATTGCGCTGCTGTATGATATTAAAATAATCACTGCGTAATTGCAATGCCTGGTTCACCAATATTACCCAATCGAGGTAACCTGTTTCTCCGGCTTGTAACCGTTGGGTAGCGGTATGGATGATGGTTGCGGCATTGGGCAATAAGACCTGTTGGTATTTCAGTACCAGCTGACTACGTTGAAGGTATACCTGGGTAGCCGCGTCGAGGCTGGCCTGTAACTGTTGGGTGGTTACTGCTGTTTCCTGCATTCGTTGATTTACCTGAACCTCTGCTGCCTTGATGCGTGATCGTTGCGCTCCCGAAAAAATAGGTATACCTACGCCGATATTGGCTGATGAGAAACGCTTGCCTCCTCCAAAATACAACTCCTGGTGCTCTTTGGTTGTTTGCCATCCAATAATGGACATGTTATTATAACCTGCCGTGAAGATGGGTAATAACTTGCTTTTTTCCAGCCTGGCTTCTGCAGCCGAAAGTTGAACCTGCTGTTGCTGCAGCTGCAAAGCTGGGCTCATGCGAACCAAACTGGTATCGGGCATCACGGCTAGTGCATACAATACCGTATCTGCTACCGGTACCGGCTTATCCTGGCTGTTCAGTAATACCTTTAATTGTGTTTGTAATACCTGGTAGTCAGTTTCCAATAGATCTAATTGATTGCCTACCTGTTGTCGCTGGTTTTCTACCGTTGTTTTTTCCAGTACATCAATGTCGCCTGCCTGGAAACGTTGCTGTGATCTTTTGAGCAGGTTGCCGTACAGGCTATCGGCCTCCTGTAGCAGGTGGCGCTTTTGTTGTAATACCAGCAGCTGATAAAACACCTGCTTTACAATGGCACGGAGTTCTACCTGCTGTTGTTGTTTGTTGGTCTCACTGATCAGTACATTGGTTTTATGAATACTGCGTTGGTGTTTGTATACCGTTGGAAACTGGATACTCTGTGAAATGGATAAACGGTTGTCGTTGGCCAAACTATTGAAGCGTCCATACTCTGCAGCAAACGTTGTCTTATCTATGTCGAAATAGGTTTTTTGTAAAGCCTTATAATAACTGATGGCAGTATTGGCTACTTGCAAGCGCTGGTTGTTCTTCAAGGCACTATCAATAGCTGCCTCCAACCGGATGGGCTGTTGTGCTTGTACAACACCTGCGCCCAGCAACAGGAGCACCATGACCATTGATTTTTTAGGCTGTTGTTTGAAATAGCCAAAACCTTTCTCGAATAGAATATAGAGAACCGGCAATAGAAATAGGGTAAGCAGGGTAGAGATGATGAGGCCGCCAATTACCACCGTTGCCAGGGGTTTCTGTACTTCGCCTCCGGCGCCGGTACTGATGGCCATGGGAATAAAACCGAGTGAAGGTACCAGTGCTGTCATCAATACAGCCCGTAGTTTCGACTTGGTGGCATGGATCACAATGCGCTTTACATCCTGCCAGCCTTCCTGTTTCAGCCGGTTAAATTCGCTCACCAACAGAATACCATTTAATACGGCTACGCCAAACAGGGCAATAAAGCCTACGCCCGCCGAGATGCTGAAAGGCATATCCCTTATCCAAAGGGCGGCAATGCCGCCAATAGCCGATAGGGGGATAGCGGTATAGATCAATAAACCCTGCTTGATGGAATGGAAAGCAAAATACAATAACAAGAAGATCAACAGCAATGCCACTGGTACTACAATACTCAGGCGCTCTTTGGCGGCATTCATATTCTCAAAGGATCCACCATAGACAATGGTGTATTCCCTTGGCAGGTTGAGTTGCTGTTTTACTTTTTGCTGTAACTCTTGTACAATGGACTGTACATCACGGCCGTTTACATTAAAGCCAACAATGATCCGGCGGCGGGTATTTTCCCGCTGTACCTGGTTCACGCCTTCTATTTCCTGGATGTTGGCTACCATTGATAAAGGTATTTGTGTGCCCTGCCGGGTGGGCACCAGCAGGTTTTGTATATCATTCATGTTTTTTCGTGATTCTCCGGCCAGGCGCACTACCATATCAAAGCGTTTCTCTCCTTCATATACCTGACCCGCAACCTGCCCTGCAAAGGCAGTATTCACCACCCGGTTGATATCACTTACATTCAAGCCATATTTAGCCATGCCATCCCGGTTGTATTTGATCACTACCTGCGGCATACCTGTTACGGTTTCTTCATATACATTGATAGCACCATCAACTGTTTGAATGATCTCATTCAGCCGGTGTGCATAGGCTGTCAGCGTATCGAGATTTTCACCGAATATCTTACACACAATGTCCTGGCGGGCGCCTGTCATGAGTTCATTGAAACGCATCTGTACCGGGAATTGGAAACTTACCGTAATACCGGGAACGGCTTCCAGCGCGGTGGTCATCTTAGCACTCAGCTCGGGGAAGGTTTTGGCCGAAGTCCATTCTTTTTTAGGCTTCAATACCACAATCATATCGCCGGCTTCAAAGGGCATGGGATCGGTAGGTATTTCAGAACTGCCAATTTTCGTAACCACCTTCTCCACTTCAGGAAATTCTTTCAATAGTATCCCCGAAGCCTGCTGGGTGGAGCGAATGGTATTGTTCAAATTGCTGCCTGTGATCAACCGGGTCTCTACGGCAAAATCTCCTTCTTCCAGCTGGGGAATGAACTCTCCCCCCATACGACCAAGGATCAATACAGCGCCAATGAATAAGGTGAGTACAATGGCAATCATGGATTTGGGGAATTGCAGCAAACGGCTCAACGTGGGCTGGTATCTTCGCTCCAGCCAACTCATCAGCCGGTCGGTCATTGTTTTTTTATGGTTGAGCTTTTTGCTTAAACACAAAGCAGCCATCATGGGCACATAAGTTACTGACAGCAAAAAGGCTCCCAGGATAGCAAAAGCAATGGTGATAGCCATGGGCTTGAACATCTTGCCTTCTATACCCTGCAAGGAGAGGATGGGAAGATATACGATGAGGATAATGATCTGACTGAATACAGCGCTCTTGATCATGGATCCGGTAGAATGGATGACCTCTTCATCCATTTGCTGCTGATTGATGCGGCTCAGTTGCCTGAAATGTTTGGAATGCGAAAAACGGTGCAGGATGGCCTCGACCACAATGACCGATCCATCAACGATCAACCCAAAATCAATGGCGCCCAGTGACATCAGGTTGCCGCCTACTCCAAAACGGTTCATCAGTATGATGGCGAACAACATGGATAGGGGGATCACAGAAGAAACGATGAGCCCTGCCCGCAGGTTGCCCAAAAAGAATACCAGTACCAGGATCACGATCAGGGCGCCTTCCAGTAAATTGGTCTCTACGGTTTCAATAGCATTGTTCACCATCTTGGTGCGGTCAAGGAATGGTTCGATGACTACGCCTTCAGGCAGCATCTTTTGTATCTCCGCTACCTTTGCTTTTACCCGTTTTATGACCGCTGATGAGTTTTCTCCTTTCAGCATCATCAGTACAGCCCCTGCTACTTCACCCTGATCATTGTAGGTCATTGCCCCATAGCGGATAGCTGCACCATATTGTATGGTGGCTACATCCCGCATTAGCAGGGGAATACCATTGCCTGTTGTTTTGACCACTATCTTTTCAATGTCTTCCAGGGCTTGAGTAAGCCCTTCGCTGCGGATATAGAGAACGGTAGGTCCTTTTTCAATATAAGCGCCACCAGTATTCTGGTTATTCTTTTCCAGTGCGTCAAATACATCGGCAATCGTAAGGTTAAAGGCTTTGAGCTGCTCCTGCTTCACGGCAATTTCATATTGCTTTAATTGTCCGCCAAAGCTTGATACCTCGGCTACGCCAGGTGTACCCATTAGTTGCCGCCGCACGATCCAATCCTGTATGGTGCGCAACTGCATCGCATTGTATTTACCTTCATAGCCATGTTTGGGTCTTACTACATACTGGTATATTTCGCCCAGGCCGGTTGATACCGGAGCCATAACAGGCGAACCAATACCTGCCGGTATTTCCTGTTGTACCTGTTGTAACCGTTCGCTGATCTGTTGACGCGCCCAGTAGACATCTGTGGCATCATCAAAAACGATGGTAACAAGCGAAAGGCCAAAGCGGGAGAAACTCCGCACTTGCTTCAGCCCGGGAATATTGCTACAAGCCTGTTCAATGGGAAAGGTGATGAGGCGTTCTATATCCGGGGCGCCCAACGAGGGTGAAACAGTAAGTACCTGCACCTGGTTGTCGGTAATATCGGGCACAGCATCAATGGGCAACCTGGTCACTTCATAACTACCCCAGGCGGTGAGGGCAATAATAAATAATCCAATAACCAGCTTATTCTTTACAGAAAAGCTGATGATCTTATTCAGCATAATGAATGAAAGCTTGTAAAATGAACAAATAGATATCCTGCAGAAAAGCCTGCATGGACTGTGTTATGGATACTGTCAGGTGGTTGCAATAGGAATGCAAACCTGCCACACTAATCCTTTAAAACAAATGATCTATGTTAGCATTTGGGAGGACGGAACAAAGTGCCCAGAGCAGGCTGGGGGAGATCGTCATTATTGAATACGGGCTGAACTACTATTGTAGTAAATGTGGGATGTTGTTCAATAGCTGGTTTAATAGCTGCGATCAACGGGTGATCAATGGACTGGATGTCCACTTTTTTGTAGGGCAATTGCATGTCCCGGTCATCATCATTGTCGTTGAGGTCGGTACCCCAGTAATGCATGGCCAGGAATTGTACAAAGCCTACCCGGTTGTCCAGTTGGTGATGCTCCATGTAATGACCTACCAGGGCTGGTATTTTCAGCAACTGGTTCAGTGAAGTATCATTCAGCAGGACAATGAAAAACAGTATGGAAATGCCTCCTTTTTTCACGGGGCAAATATAGTCAGGTATTTTCATAATCAACACCTGCAGCTTCGGGTATTGCCAGGGAATTAATTAACTTTAAATATGATCTATCCTATTGATGCAGCTAAAGACCTCTTCCTGCTGGAGGAAGGGCTTACTTATCTCAATTGTGCTAATATGTCGCCCATGCTTAAGGCGGCCAGGGAAGCTGGGATACAAGCGTTGCATACCCGGGCTACTCCCTGGAATCTCAATTCGTCCGATTGGTTTACCCAGGCCGAGGTATTGCGTGAATTAGCGGGTGCAGTGTTTCAAACCGATGCCAACAATATGGCTATTATACCTTCGGCAAGCTATGGTTTGGCGGCAGCGGCCAAAAACCTCTCCATGAAGCCAGGGCAGGAGATAATAGTGCTGGAAAATCAATTCCCTTCCAATTATTTGGTATGGGAACAAATGGCCCGCCGGCACCAATTGCAACTGGTGACCATCCCCCGCAGCAATCAACTGGCCCTCACAGAAAGCATCCTTGCCGGTATTAATGCCAATACCGGGCTGGTTACCATTCCCAATTGCCATTGGACGGATGGGGCCCGGATTGACCTGGAAACCGTTAATGAGGCCGTTAAAAAGGTGGGCGCTTACCTGGTATTGGATTTAAGTCAGTCGATGGGCGCCTTACCGGTTGATATCGACCGCCTCCAACCCGATTTTGCTGTTTGTGTGGGCTATAAATGGATGCTGGGGCCGTATAGCCTGGGTTATATGTATGTATCGCCCCATTGGCAGGAAGCTGGCGACCCATTGGAATATTCCTGGATGACTAAAAAGGGGAGTGACGACTTTACGGCACTCAAGAGTAATACAGTAGGTTACCGGCCTGGTGCCCGGAAATTTGATATGGGCGAATTTTCACAATTCAATTCAATGCCCATGTCTATTGCCGCTTTGCAACAAATAGTCCGTTGGGGTCCCGGAGCTATTCAGCAGCAGCTTACCACGCTTACTGATAGAATTACAGCCTATAAAAAAGAAAAAGGTATAGAGGAAGGTGCCATCGAAGGAACAGTAGGCCACATTGCCAGTATTCCATTGGGTAATAGAGATGTGGCTGCCTTGCAAAAACGTTTTGCAGAAAATAAAGTGATTGTTAGCTTCAGGGGCAGATCCATCCGGATAGCACCGCATTTGTATAATGATCTAAATGATATAGAACGATTACTGAACTGCCTGGAAGGATAAAAGGATCTAATTAAACAACGAATGATGGCAACCAGCAAGGACGAATTACCTGTTAAAGTGTTTAAAACAGCCCAACTATTTGAAAACTGGATAGCAAAGAATGTCAAAGCAAAAGGCATCTGGCTGCGTGTGTATAAAAAAGATTCCGGGATTCCCAGCATCACCATCACGGAGGCCCTGGATGTAGCCCTTTGTTATGGATGGATAGATGGACAGCGCAATAAGTATGATGAGGAATCATATATCCAAAAGTATACGCCACGCCGCGTCAGAAGCCTCTGGTCTAAAAGAAATATTGAACATGTAGAGCGCCTGATCAAGGCAGGTAGGATGCAGGCAGGTGGATTGAAGGAAATTGAGGCGGCCAAAGCGGATGGCCGTTGGGAACGTGCTTATGATGCACAGGCCAATAGTAAGGCCCCCGAAGATTTTTTGCAACTCCTCAAAAAAAATAAGGCTGCCTGGAAGTTCTACCAAACCCTCAATAAAACCAACCTCTTTGCCATATCCTGGCGATTGCAAACAGCTAAGAAACCCGAAACCAGGGAGAAACGGATGCATACCATCATTGCTATGCTGGAGAAGGAACAAAAGTTTCATTAGCTATTAAGTAACCTATCGTTTATACGATAACATCCATTCATAAATATTCAAGCCATTTTCTTTGTAGGCAGGATCAGAAACTTTGGTCCAGCAATCGTGTTTAAGCACCGCATCGGAAGTAGGGAAAATGGTTTGCCGGGCTGGTATGGCCGGGTTGTAACTGTTAATGGCTGCTACAAAATCCTTCGTTTCTTTGGAAGGGAGCACCTGGTCCTGCTCATTGTGAAAGCACCAAACGGGTAGTTTATTATCGGCAATGCCTTTTACCGTGGTGGGTAGGTTGTAGGTATAGGCCCCGGCCATGGTTACAATGGCTGCCGGAGTCATAGGTTGGAGTACACCAAACTCGGCCGACTGGCGGGCGCCCAGGCTAAAGCCAGTCAGGTAGAAATAGGATTTGTTGGCGCGGTATTTCGTAAATGCATAATCTACAAAGCTTTGCAGGTCAGCATAGAGGGGCTCGGATTTGAATTGGGGCACTAGTACAATGAAGGAGAAGTGCTGCCCATTGACCAGGAAATCGGGTGGAAACTTTTGTTGCTTGAGCAGGAGGGGAGTACCATCAGTAAGCACTTTTGCCAGATCGGTAGAACTACCACTTCCATATTGACCTGCACCAGGCAGAAAGATGAGCAGGGGATATTTGCCCTGCGTTTGCGAATAGCCCGCTGGCAGGGCTTCATAATAACCGCCTATTTTATTGCCTATGTCCTGAGTAACAGGCTTTAATATAGCCGGTTGAGTCTCAATGGTTGTTGGCAGGTCGTTGGAATCATTGCTTTTTTGACAGGATACAGCCAGCAAGGTAAGGCATAGCCAGCCTGTTAAGGTACAGATTGTTTTATTCATACTAGGGTGCTTGGTTTTCAGTACAGACCAGTAGAAGTTACGAAAACCATGCCCGGAAAGATGGGAGTATTGGCAATTTTAACCAGTAGGTAACGCCCTGGGGTGGATACGGTTACCCATGTACTACCTTGATACAGGTTATAAGTGTCTCAATGGCTGTACTTTATTTAGGAGGGGCGGGCAAAAAAATGGCCTTCAGCAGCGCATATAGTTCCGGGTGTTTCTTTTCCATTTCTGCAGGTTTCTCAAAGAAGTATTCGGCAACTACTGCTAAGAACTCCGCTTCGTTGATGGTGCCATAATAATTGATATCCGACCGCCCTTCCCGTATCAATTGCATTTCTTCATGAATGCGTTTTAGCCAGGGGCGGGCATATTGATGAGGTATAAGCGACTCGGGCAGTCCATCGGTAGCGCCATCTGATTTATCTACCAGGTGTACAAATTCATGGATAGCCGTATTGTGTTTGTCTGAACCGGCACGAAACCCTTCCCGTACATTTTGTTGCGACAGGATCATTACATTTTGCATGGGTCCATTGCCTACCATACCCAATATATTGCGGTCCTGTCCATCCTGTTGATACTCCTCATTAAAAGAGCCAGGATACAACAGTACCTCATGGATATTCCTGTATTCCCAATCGGGAAAAGCGAAGATGGGAATAATGGCCCCTGCGGCTACCAATACTTTGTCAATATCTTCTACGGTAGTTTTTACACCAGTTATATGCACTTTTTGCAAAAAGGCCATTACCCGTGCTTCGAAACGGGTTTTCTGTTCATCGTTAAGTCCACGGTAAAAAGCCACCTGTTGTTGCAATATGGGCTGTATAGTTTCGGGTGTGAGTGTTGGTAATGCTTTTTTCCGTCTGAAGGCCAGTGAAAGCAGTACCCCCATGATCACTATCCCGGCAATGCCAATAATTGTATCCATATTGATTAATATGCTCAAATATCAGCATTTTCAATGGATCAACCAGCGGGCGTGAATTAGTTGCAAAATGGGCAAAATATTACAGGTTCCCCTGTCTTTTTTATTTTTTTTATAAGATGTAATAAAGCTCACCTGTATGTATACCAATGTGCATGCAAAAGATAATATTATTTATAGCGCTTTTTGCGGTGGTTAATTTCTTTATCATTCTATGCCATATCGCGCTTTTTCAATCTGATACGCCAACACTTAGTTGGGTGAGTATGATCCTGCATGGGTTATTGCTTATCCTGTTTCCCTACCAGAAAATATTCAACTCTAAAACAACCAATAAATCATGACATCTAGTAGACTTTTACACATCGCACTCTTTTTTTCTGTAGTAAGCATCACTGCCTGTACCTGCAACCGTGTATTGCCCAACTTTGAAGGCGTTAAAATGGAAGGTTATGGACGTAATGGGCGGGAGGACTTTAAAGCAGTGACTGGTGCGCAGGGTATGATGGGGCCAGGATCAGAGCTTTTCCAGGTTCCTATGTGGGAACAAAAGGCCGATCCTTCGGAGGTTAATATTACGGCCAAGGATGCCGGTTCCTTCAGCGTTGATCCAACTTATACGTATGCTGCGATGAGGGGTAAAGGCGTGGATATTATTTTCCATTACAAACACTTAGGCATTGATGAGCCCAATGTAATGATGGACAACATTGAGTCCAATGTACTTAATCAAATGGTTGTAAATGCCTATAGGGAAGAGGGACGTAATTATAGTACCGACAGTTTGATGAATTACCTTAGTTCTTTTGAAAAGGCCGTGGAGAAAAGATTGCGGGAAGAGTTTAACCAAAAGTTCTTTACCCTGTTAGCCCTCACTTCAGGTTTGAAACCACCTACTTCGATGGTAGAAGCTATTGAAAAGCGCAACAATGCCATTCAGCAGGCAGAGCAGGTAAAGAATGAACTGGAGGTTGCCTGAATGCAATTGGAAAAAGCGAAGATCGAAGCAGAGGCCAACCGGGTAAAGGCCAGTGGTTTGGAGCCGCGTGTTTTGCAGGAGCAATGGATTGAAGCCATACGTAATACCAATAATAAAGTAATTATTACCGACGGTAAAACACCGGTGATTTTGGGTAATCCTTAATGTTTTCGATTCGCCTTTCTTGTATCAAGCCCGGTTTCTACCGGGCTTTTTTCATTTTGTTGGCTACAGGATAAATGTCTTCAAAATGATCGCCTGTTTATCGTTTGCTTTTTTTCTTGGGAGCTGCCTTTTTTTTACTGCCTGCAGAGCTGTTATTTTTTACTTTGACTGGGGTTTGTTTGAAAGGACTAGAGAAGGTGCGTTGTAGCATTTCTTCAAAATTCAGCATGGTCTTTTCCTGGATCCTGGCCAACCACCTGGGGGCATACTGGTCGTGGGGATTCAGTTCCAGCGTTCTTACAAGATCAGGTATCGCATTTTGATAATCAAAAATGGAGGCATATAGTATGCCCCTGTTGCAAATGGCATCCGAATGCAGTGGGTCTATTTGAATAGCGCGGGTAAAATCATCCAGTGCATGTTGAAGCTCGTTGTGGGCCTTGGTTTGTAGAAACAGCTCATTCCAGGAATTGCCCCTGTTGTACCAGGCATCTGCATGGTCGGGTTTGAGACCAATGGCAATGGTAAAATCCTCAATAGCTTGTTTATCCTTTTTCAGAGCGGCATAGGCACAGCCCCGGTTAATATAGTTCCTGGCTTCCGTGGGTTTTAATTTAGCGGCAACGTTGTAGTCCTTCAAAGCCCGTTCATATTCCTTCTTCTCATCCCAGCAATCGCCCCGCAGGCGATAGGCTGTCGCATCCTGAGGGTCCATCTTAATTACTTGTGAATAGTCCTGGATGGCTTTGTCATAGTTCTCTTTATCAAACCAGGCATAACCACGGTCTATATAGGCCAATTTCATTTTGGGATCCAGCTCAATGGTCTTGTTAAAGTCTGCAATTGCTTTATCGAACTCCTGCAGGTCATACCAGATATTGCCACGTTGGTACCAGCTGAAGGCAAAATCGGGCTTTAGCTTGATTGATTTGCTGAAGTCTTTGATAGCTTTTTCGTATTTCTTTTTGATGCACAGGATTGTAGCCCTTCCATAATAGGCCATGGCGTTTTTGTGATCCAGGGAAATTACATGATCATGATCCTCATAGGCCTTATCGTATTGGCCGGTGGCCTTGTAGGCCTCACCCCGGTTGAACCGGGCGATGGTATTATCAGGTTCTAATTCGATAGCCAAACTGCAATCCTTAATGGCTTCCTCGAAGGATTGCTTTGTGAGTGCCAATAGGCCCCGGTTGGTATAATATCTGGCTATCTTTGGATTGATGGAAATGGCCTGTGTATGCGCTTTTATGGCTTTGTCATGTTGTTCTGCATCGGCCAGTGCAAGACCCAGCTGATGGTATAACTCTGCATCCTTATGTTGGGCAAGTACCTGGTCAGGTAGTAGCGCAATTACTTTTTGGTATTGATCCTTCTCATTAAGCGCTGTTACGGTTTCCAGTAACTTATCTGTACCTGCCATCGGTAGTAGTTTGTAGGTAAAATAGTGTAATTATTTTGAATGATAGATAAAATATTGTAACCAACAAATGGTTCTTTTTGTAAGCCTGCAACTACACCTCATCATATACCTCATTTCTGACGAAAGCTCTTAGTTCGTAATCCAGTTCATTGAGGGTGTTGTCCTGGATCAATTTCTTTAACCTGGTTGAATCATGCCGGTTCTTTTTCAACGCAAAGTTTAATGCTGGTAAAAATATTGGAGGAACAGTTAAGGGGTCTTCAGATAATGGAAATAACAAATCTGCTGATTTACGGAATAGCTGATCAGAAAAGTGCTCGTATTCTTGCAGGTGTTCCTGGTATGCCTGAAACTTTGAAATGACCGGCCTGATGTAATTATACATACAGGCCTCTGCCAGGCTATTGTCTGTTGATTTTACTATCTCTTCGAACTCACTAATCATTAAACGTATCCTGCAATAAACTTCAAATTGCTGTAAGTAGGGGAAATCCTGGATATTGTTTTGTGCAGTTACTTCCTGATAGTTTTCAAATAATAGAACCAGTTGTTTTAGTTCCTTTTGAAGCCCGATATGAATATCTTCGGGTGAAGTTACTTCTATAGTATGCCAAAATAAAGTAATGTCCTTGTCTAATCGATATTGCCGGTCCCAGGTAGTGAAACTTTCGTACACTTCTGTTTTTACCTCTACTGAGGAGTCCAAGGTTGAAGGATTATTAAAGAGGATATACAACAATCTTACCAAATCATCATTCGTGTCTGGCGTAAGTTCATAATAATCATTATCATTGATAATGTCCAGGTGCATGGGAATTAAATCGATTTCTTCAAGTTGTACATACCTACAGACTGCTGCTATGGCGAGCCGTTTGTAAAAACTATAAAAGGATGTGATGACAGGCGGAATTTGATCCGACTTACTAACTTTAAACATCTGGATGGTTCTACTAAACGTCATTATTCCAGTGCTTAATCGCATGCTGAAATGAGTATTATCAAAAAGCTGCAGACGGATCTCCTTGGCATTCATATTTTACATTTTATTTGATCACTGAAACCAGGTAGTCTATGGGGGTTCTGAATTCAACAGGATGGGGCTTACAAACGGATACATGATCATGTTCATAATCCGGTTCAGGAGTAGGGTCCTGGCAATACAAACCACCAATGATGATCTTATCTTTGATGGCGTGTACACTAATGGCCGTGCGGGTGAAGTCGCCTTTCCCCTGTTTTAGTAATTCTTCAGTAAGTTTCATCACTTCTTTAATCGGTTCCGACCCTTCCTTCAGATCGCCCAATACAGGGATAAACCAATGGGCAATAAGACCAAAGGCGCCATAAAAACCGGGAAGGCATTTGAGTGATAACTCTAGAATGCGCGCACCTTTATGAGCAGGTGCAAAAAAGAGCATGCGCACTTTGTTAACCCAGTCATTTCCCGCATTGTTGGCATACAGCAATGCTTGCCTGGTTATCAAAGCTCCCAGCGAATGTGCAACAATTACAATATTTCGATAGGTTGCCTGCATCCGGTTGTCGCCTGGATAAATGGTTGGAAGCACAGACCATTCATTTAAATGGTCATAAAATTCCAAAGCGCTGGAAGCCATGTGATACTTAAGGCTTTTGTAATGGTAGAAGATGATGTCACATGTCGTGAATTCGGCCTGGTTCCTGACAACCTCGATAAAGTCCCCCCAGGTTTTAGTAACATGCCCGCCAAAACCATGTATAAAAACAATTAAGGTAGTGGGTGGCTCTACACTATAATATACAACCGATAAGGGGCTTTTATCCAGGTACCCCAATACATGATTATCGCTCATGCAAGTAATGTTATTGGTCTGGTAAAATGAAAACTGATTGATACTTTGTCTAAAGAGGATGGTTGGATATGATCGGAGGGATCAACTCTAAGATATAAAAAAATAAGAATAAATAACAACCGGATAAGATAGTTTATGCCGGCTGGAACCACAATAAATTCAATAGGTCATCTTTGGATAATGAGGATAATAAGGAGCTACCAGTCTTGATCAGGTCATCGGCGAGGGATCTTTTGTTGTCCTGCATTTTCATGATCTTTTCTTCTACTGTATCGGGACAAATGAGGCGGATGGCAATGACCTTTTTATCCTGGCCAATGCGGTGGGCCCGGTCTATGGCCTGGTTTTCTACCGCAGGATTCCACCAGGGGTCCACCAGGTATACATAATCTGCCTCCGTGAGGTTAAGGCCAGTGCCGCCGGCCTTGAGGCTAATCAGGAACACACGGCTATCGGGATTGGTTTGAAAGGCATTGACTACAGCTCCCCGGTTACGGGTGCTGCCTGTGAGCATTTCAAAGCCAATATTCCGGCTGATCAGTTGGTGCCTGATCAATTCCAGCATGGATACAAACTGGGAGAATACGATGATCTTATGACGGGGTGATTTGGTTTCAATTTGTTCTATCAGGGTATTGATCTTGGCCGAACTGGTACCGGTCAGCGCATCGTCACCCAATAAGGCCGGCGCATCGCAGATCTGCCTTAAGCGGGTAAGACCCTTTAGTACGTTCATGGGGCTTTTTTTCAACTCATCGGCTGTAGTTGCCGAAATGTATTCCCTGAACTCTTTTTCGTAAGCCTCATAAATACCCCGTTGTTCCTCCTCCATTTCACAATACAATACCATTTCCGTTTTCTCCGGCAGCTCAGGGGCCACCTCCTGCTTCGTGCGCCGCAGTATAAAAGGTTTTACCTTTTTATGTAGTTCAATAGCCCGCTTACTGCTCTTGAACATATCAATAGGGATGGAATAGGTGTCCTTAAAGAATTGCTTGCTGCCCAACAGGCCGGGACAGGCAAATGACAATTGACTGAACAGGTCGAATGTATTGTTCTCGATAGGGGTACCGGTAATGGCTATTTTGTTGCGGGAGTTCAGGAGCCGCACTGCCTTATAACGCTGTGTTTCGGGGTTCTTGATATTCTGCGATTCATCAAGAAATACGTAATTGAATACATAGTCTTTTAGGAATTGGATATCCGACAGTAAAGTACCATAGGATGTTAGGATCAGTTCGTACTGGTCGAAGCTGGCCGTATCCTTAATCCTGCCGGGGCCATGCACAGTATGTATCTTAATGGAAGGCGCAAATCGGGCTACTTCCTGTTGCCAGTTAAATATCAGTGTTGAAGGCACCACCAGCAGATTGGTATTACGCGATACTTTATTTCTTTGAGAAAGGATGAAGGCGATGATCTGAATGGATTTACCCAATCCCATATCATCGGCCAGGCAGCCGCCGAAATTGAGGTCATCCAGGAAGTTGAGCCAGTTCAATCCCTCTTTTTGGTAAGGACGAAGGATACCTTTAAACGCCTCAGGTACTTCAATTTCACGGATATGCTGTATGTCGTCCAGCCTCCTGCGGTAGGATTGCACTTCCTGCATCACCGCTTCTTCCACCATCGCTTCCTCATACATTTGTTCAATGGCCGTAAAATTGATCTTGTCAATCCGGATCGTCGATTCATCAATTACTTCCGCGTTATTGAAGTAATAAGTAAACTTCTCAATCCATTCAGCAGGCAGAATGCCCCTGGTGCCATCATCCAGTTGTACATACTTGTTTTGGTTGCGAATGGATTTGTATACCTGCTTTAAAGATGCCTTTTGCTTCCCAAATTTGACCTGTACATTGGCATTGAACCAATTGATACCGGTATGTATCTTGATGTCGATCTTTACACGGTTCGGGTTCAGTTTATTGCCATCCAGGTCGTTGAATCCTAAAACTGTAATGCCCTGTTTTTGCCATTCTTCAAAAGCATGCAGGAACCAATCTTCCGATAAGAAACGGTCGCGGTGCAGGTACCAGTAATGCAGGTCATTCTCCAACTGTTCTTCAAAATGGGGATGCTGCTGTAAGATGAGGGCGGTAAAAGCCCTTTCGGCCTGGTCATCACGCTTTACCAGGAACTCCTTGCCTTTAGCGTCTGTACCATGTACCTGCCGTTTGGTGCGAATAGGGATTTCTATATCGCTATACCGCACAACAGGTATGATCATAACATAATTCTTCAGGTCCGATAAATAGATCATCCGTTGTACACCCTGGGTAAATCCTTCCTGCTCTAGCTGAGCAGGCGTTGCCTCGCCAATGTAGTCATAATGTATCGGGATATTGTCTTCCAGCTTATCCAGCAACTGTGCTTTGAATTCAGCGTATTTGTTGCTATGTACCAGGAAGTGATGCTTTTTCTTCAATAATTCAATAACCCCCAATGCCTGCAACTGATCTACCAGGTACAGTGTATTGTTGGCTTCCAGGAACCAGTTGAACCGGAGGAGTAGTTCACTTAGGGTATATTCTTTATCGTGCAAGATCAGTTTGCCGTCCACCGCATAAAATTCAGCCTCCCTCGATACGGTGAGGTTGACGGGATTGGGCAGGAGGGCTGTTTTTATCGCAGTAACGGAACTGGCGGTTATGTTATCAGATACCTCCGGATTGTGGCTATAGAAAGGATAGCGGGCGGGGTTTTTCACAATGGCTTTCAGTGCTGTAAGATCGGTAGCTGATCTTTTGGCAGCGGGGTGTTGCTGAAATTTATGAACAGCGGTATAAAATTTCAGGTGTTCCGGGTCATCGAGCGTCCAGGCCAGGTCCAATGGCTGGACCAGGCTCATGGGGTTTTTTATTTTTCCTTCTTTGGATACAGGAGCCTGGTACAATTCAACCAAAAGATGTTTATGGTATTTGTGTTGTTTGAGTACCACACAAATGATTTGTCCATCGGCTTCAGGTGATCCTTTGGGCGTCTCACCTGCCGTGGGATACAATACTTGCTTCATGGCAAGCAAGGTGTCCTGATTAATGGCCAGCAAGGCTGGTTCCCGGGGGGTAATGGCTATTTTGTTCTGTTCATACTGGACTGCAAAATAAAGGTCCAGGTCGGTGGCTGTTGATAAGCCATAATCGGCTGCAAACTTCCTTAATTTTTCATGACGTAACTGAGGAAAGAAAAAGATACCCAATTCTTCCCGGCGCAGCAGGGCCGTCAATACTTGTGCTTCATGGGTGCACAATTGATTGGGAGCCTGGTTGCAGGTACAGGATACCAACAATTGCTGCTCCTGTCGCAATACCGTTACCGGGGGGAACGGTGGGATGGCATAGGGGCCGGTAAAGATGCCCTGGTCAATGTGCAGGCTATGGGGCGTGATGAGCCGGTACTCCCTCGCTTCTACATAACCGGCGCCCCGGCTGTATTGTGCGATCAGGGTTTCCGTAAGGTTCTCCAGTGGAAACCTTTTAAAACGAATATCCTGGCGCCCGGAAAGCGATAAATCATTGCCTGTCTGCTCCATAAGCCTGCAAATATCGGCTATTTGGGGGTATGGATAGATTCAACCGGAAACATTAGGCATTTAGCAGTATTTTTAAATACCATGAAATACCTGCTTATTATCCTCCTTATCCTTCCAGTTAAACTGGCAGTTGCTCAAAACAACGCAGTGGGAATCTTTCAATACCATGCTGATATTGGAAATCCGGCCATAAAAGGCGATGTGACGTATAACGCTGCTGCACAAACCTATCAACTCAAAGGGGCGGGGTACAATATCTGGTTCAACCGCGATGAATTTCAATATGCCTGGCGCAAGGTGAACGGCGATTTTATTTTGACTGCCCATGTACAATTACTGGGTATGGGTAAAGACCTTCATCGAAAGATAGGTTGGATGGTACGTGCCAGCGAGCAGGAAGGGGCGGCACATATCAGCGCGGTGGTGCATGGCGATGGCCTGACGGCTTTGCAATGGCGACGAACACAGGGGGCCGCGATGCGTGATCCCGAAGATGAATTGTTTGCTGTTAAAAAACATGCCAGGATCATACAATTGGAGCGTAACGGCAAAACCTATATTATGCGGATCGCCAATGTTGGCGAGCCTTTACAGGAAGTAGGGAGAACGGACAGTTTAGATATGCCTGATGACGTACTGGCAGGACTGTTTATTTGCAGTCACCATCCGGAGGTGTTGGAGGAAGGCAGGGCCTGGAATGTACGAATAGAGAAAACAGTACCGGATACTTACAATGGATATCGCGATGGGGTATTGAGCAGCCGGCTGGAATTGTTGAATGTATTTGATGGACAACGTACCCTGATCCATGAAGATGCAGGAAGAATGGAAGCGCCCAACTGGATGCCGGATGGAAAACAGCTGTTATTTAATAAAGGAGGCTTCCTGTACACCATTCCGGTAGAAGGCGGGATGCCTGTAAAGATCAATACCGGGCTGGCCAACCGCAACAACAATGACCATGTAATCTCCTTTGATGGTAAAATGCTGGGCATTAGTCATCACCGCGATGGCATGCCGGCAGGTGGTTCTACCGTATATTACCTGCCCCTTGCCGGCGGAGAGCCAGTACTGGTTACCGATAGTACCCCTTCCTATTTGCATGGATGGAGTACGGATGGAAAAGAGGTGGTGTATACAGCCTTGCGTACCAGTAAGAGCCCGGCCTACAATATTTATAAAAAAACGGTTAAAGGTGGACCGGAAATAGCATTAACGAACCACAAAACGGGATTGGCCGATGGACCTGAATATTCGCCCGACGGAAAGTACATTTACTACAATGCTAATCATAGCGGTACTATGCAGGTATGGCGTATGAAGCCTGATGGGAGCGACCAGGAACAGGTAACTTTTGATGAATACAATAATTGGTTTCCACATATCTCACCCAATGGTCAATGGATGGTATTTATTTCCTTTCCTGTAACGGTTGATCCGGGTGATCATCCTTTTTACAAACGGGTCATGCTGCGATTAATGCCCTTGAAGGGAGGTGCGCCAAAGGTAATTGCCTATCTGTATGGCGGCCAGGGTTCCATCAATACACCCTCCTGGAGTCCGGATAGCAAGCGCATTGCCTTCATTAGCAATAGCGGCACGTTTAAATGATCACACTACAACAAATGCGTGTGCTGCATTACCCATTTCAGCAACGCATTATTCCCCTCATCCAATTGTAGTTTGCGGCAAATATTATGGCGGTGGTTCTTGATGGTATAAGGGCTGAGGAACAAGGATTGTGCAATTTCTTTGGTTGTTTTTTGGTCCCGAATCAATTGCAGGATATTTAACTCCGTAGCGTTCAGTAAGCCGGTGGGATGCGTGATCTTTTCGCCTGCGGCCGAATTGTTGATGATCCGGTTCATGACCAGTTGCACCCCTGCAAAAAGTTGGGCTTCATCAACGGGCTTTATGATATAATTGGCCGGATTGGTAGCTGCTGCCTGTTCTATGATCGTACGATTCTGATAGGAGGTGATATAGATCACCTCAAAGGCATAATCGCGTTGCAGCTCTGTGATCAGTTCAATACCCGACAGCGATTCATGGAGGTTGATATCACACAACAACAGGTGCGGCAACATCTCGGGCATGGCTGCTCTTACTTCGTTGACCGAGATGGCAATACGAGTTGTACATTGAAATGCCGACAGTAATTGTTGTTCAATAAACCGGGCTATGATAACCTCATCTTCTATGATCAGTACACGTACCATTGTTAAACAGGAATTAAAAGCTGATAAGTTAAGCCGTATCCATTGGATACAGTAATTTTTCCATTCATTTGACGGGCCAGGTCATGGACCAGTGATATGCCCATGGTTACAGGTTTTTCCTGTTGGGTATGATCTATTCCCTTGCCATTATCAGAATAAGTGAACAGCATGCTGTGTTGATCCACTGCTTGCATGGTGATATTGATCATGGGGTCAGCATGATCTGTAAAGGCATATTTATAAGAATTGGTGAGCAGTTCGGAGAGAATGAGACCAAATGACAAGGCTTGCTTGCCCTGTAACTGGATGCCGCTACTGATGTTTTGTAGAATGCGTATCTTCCTCTTACTGTCATAAATACTTTGCAGGTGATCGGCCAGTTCGGTAGTGAATTCATGTACATGCACTGAAAATTGTTCCTCATAGCGGAACAGCTTTTCATTCACCAGCATCATGGCCTTTATCTTGCCCATATTGCCTTTGAGTATTTCACGGGAGGCTTCATCATTAACCATGGGGGCTTGCAGGCTGCTGAGGCCATATAGCAGCTGCAGGTTATTTTTTACACGGTGATTGAGCTCATTGATCAATATCTCAATCTTTGTATTCTTATCCGCCAGTAAGGCTTGCTGTTCTATGAGGTGACGGTTGGAGATACTTAGTTCTGAAGTACGGTTGGCTACTTTCTTTTCGAGCAGGGCATTCTGAAACTGTTGCAACCTGTTGAGTTCTTCCAGGGCTGCATGTTTGTCTACTTCATGTTGCCGCAGGTCTTCTTTCAGGCCGGTAGCAAACAACAGAAAAACACCCAGGGTGGTGAAGTTGGAAACATAAGGAGCGGTCAATAAGCTCTTTTCCTGAAGCAAGGCTGAACTAAATACAAAGTAAACGGCTGATAGGAAAAACAATAAGAGACCATAGGCCAGGTAGCGCTGGGCAGGAGTAAGCCGCCACCAGCATATCCATAAAGAAGCCACCACAAAACTGAGCGGGAATACGGATAGCCACAAATTGATGGTATTGACCAGGGCGAAATTGCCGGCTATATAATCAAGGAAAAAGCCTGTAAGTGATAATACCCCGACCTCTATAACCAGTATACGTCCTACATTGTACAAGATGGGGTTGTATAGTTTCATTTGCCAGAAATCCATGAGCAGCATGTAAATGCCGAAACTGCCCAAGTGAACAAATATGAGGTTGAATAACCAACCTGTTGCCGGATGATGTGGGAAAAACCAATCAATAAAATAGCCACCGGTGCAAATGCCATACATGCCAATACCAGCTACATAACACAAAAGCCATAGGTAAGGCCGGTACCGGCTTACGATCCAGGACAAAAGGGCATAGATAAAGAGCACGCAAACCGCGCCCTGTGACCAGGCGTCGATCTTATTAAGTTGTTGTCTTGATTGATCAAAGGAGGCTTCCTGTTGTAACGAAAAATTAAAGATGGGCCAGTAGCCCTTGGTATGATGAACCTTTAGCAATAACTCATACGTTTGCCCAGGCTGAAAAGTTAATAAATTATACAATCGTCCCTCAAACGGCATGAGATATTGTTGCTCTCTGAACAAACCTGCCTTTTTATGTAGTATACATTGATTATCCTTATATAGGTATACGTCTACAAAAGTGAGGCTATTGAATGAAAGGACCATATCGGCCACAGCATCCAGCTTGTTCTTAATAGGCATAAGCAGCCAGTAAAATCCGGTGGGCGATTTCCCTTTTAGTTGAGCCAGTGGAACAAACTGTGTGCGATGTTGATTGGCAATGGATGTATCGGAACTGCGGGTGTCATCTTCCCAAACTGTCAGATAAGCAGCGAGTATTGTTTTTTGTGTAGCCTGGTTGGTATTGTGTAGCGTTAAGGTATCAGCCTTGCAGGGGAGGACTGCAATTAGTAAGAGAAATGACCAGCAGGCAAGTTGGCGTACGAAGGGGGTAATCAACATGTACAATAAAAATGCAATATAGTATTTACCGGTTAATAAAAGTCCGGAAGTAAATAGAACCCCAGGGTCTAATCAGGGGAATGGCTTAAGGTTTTCCATCCGGTGGCTTCAATTCATCAAGGAATATCCTTAGTTTTTCATAGAACCAGCCCCCTTTATCACAATTGGTAAAATACACATAACCAATCTTTGGCTCCCTGTAAAACATACAACCTGCCTGGAAACCACCATTATCGCCACCATGTGAATACCTGGTACCATGATCGGTAGGTTCAACTGCAAAGCCAAGGCTCCACCCCTTGATCGTTCCCCAATTGGCTTCATCGCCCTTGGGTACATGAGATTGCAACTGAAGCATATCCTCTATCGTGGCTTTCTTTAGCCCTTTGTTGTTCATGACGGCGATTAAGAAATGGGCATAATCAACCGCTTCTGTATGCAAGGTGCTGGCTGATCCGAAATAAGTAGAATCTTCATCGGGAGGCGCCGAAGGCCAGGCCTTACCAAATATTTTGCCACCCTGGTGCCCTGTTACCTTACGGAGGGCGATCGTATTATTCCAGGTATAATAAGAATGTTTGAAACGCAAGGTCTTAGCTGCCTCTAGTTGAAATAAGCGGTCCAGGTTGTTGAGCGTACGCCCCCGCAAGTGGGCCACTACTTTGGCCAGGTAATGATAACCTTCGCCTGAATACCCAAACGTGCCGGGAGGGTTGGCTAAATACATGTCTCCGCGTTTGATGTGGCGGGTAGTATCCAATTCATCATACCAGCGCCAGTTGGGAAAGCCCGTTGTATGGTCCAGCACCATCCTGGCTGTAATGCGCTTGTAGCGATCGTCATGAGCTATTTCCGGGAAAGGGAGGTATTGGTACAAAGGTTTATCCAAGTTTAATATGCCCCGGTCTACCATTTGTAATACCCAAAATGCAAATACTGGTTTGGATAAAGAGGCGGCTTCAAAGAGCGATTGGTCGTTTACTTTTTGGGGAGTACCCAGGCGGGCAATGCCCAATGCACGGTGGTATACTACTTTACCATCGCTGATAAAAGCAATGGACAGGGCAGGCAATTGAAGCGAGTCAACCTGGTCCTGGAGAAACTTGTCCATCCCAGCTGCGCTGATCTGCCTGCCATTCCAGGTTTTGATCTGTGCCTGGGCAGCAAACAGGATACCCATGCTCAACATCATTAAAGCGCCATATTTTACCAGGGAGCCAATGTGACGTGTAGGAAAGAGGAATGCAGATTGGTGGTATACTTGCATAGCATCAGGTTTATGATAGGTCGCTATACAAGTTAGGTAAACTATAGCAATGCAAAAAGCGCCCTGCAGGAAGGACGCTATTGTGTAGAAAAGGGTGTAAGAAAGAGGTTATGTGGTCAATAGTATCTCCAACAGCTCCCTGGCAATAGCCTCCAGGTTGCCGGCATCGGTATTACAAAAGATGATCAGCGTATGACCACTTTCGGGCAACTGCAGGTAGGTAGCATTGTAGCCATTGATATTGCCATTTCTTTCAATGATATTTACTTTCTTTTGTCCTATTAGTTCCGTGCCCAGGTAGCCGCCGGGCGTTACCTGGTAGCCCTTATACACTGGCTTGTCTCGCTGGGGGCTCACTGTATATAACAATTTCAACGTAGCGGTATCCAGTATCTCATGCCGTTTCAGCGCCTGTTGCAGCGCCCATAATTCGGCCGGCGTGGTAAACAGGGCGCCTGCCAGGGCATAGTTTTCCAGGTAGATGGGCTCATCATTTTCCAGGGGATCTTTCACTTTCGGATTGCCAAAGGCATAATTGTGATATCCATAGGCAAGGTCCCGGATCACAGAATCTCTTTTGACTACACCGGTATGTCTAAGCTTCAGCGGGCTGATGATCTTTTCCTCCAATAGGGTTTCCCATTTTTTGCCGCTTACCTGTTCTATCACACAGGCCAGTAAGATGTAATTGATGTTGTTGTACCTGTATTTAGAACCTGGCGTAAACAGCAGCGTATCCGCAACACGCTTTTTGAGGAAGTCCATGGGCCTGTATAAGGCGGTATAATCTGCTACCTTGTCATTGGGCAAGCCCGAAAAATGGTTCAATAACTGACGTAGCGTGATCTTGCTACCGTTCCTGGGCAAGAGCTGAGGCAGGTACGTGGCAACCGAACTGTCAATATGCAGTTTCCCTTCCTGCTGAAGAGCAAGTACCAGGATGGCGGCATATAATTTGGTGACAGATGCTATTGGGAATTTCGTGCCTGGCCCTACCGGAACATTGAATTGCCGGTTGGCTACACCAAATTGACGGGAATAAAGAATATCCTTCCCCCGGGCAATGAGTACGGAGCCATCAAGCTGCCCTTTTTGTTGATAAGTGTTGAGCAGCTTGTCGGCTTTTTTAGCCAGGGATTGGGCCTGGTGAAAACCGGGTATCGCTAAAGCCAACAACAAACAAAGAAATACTTGTTTCATAAACAGGAATAGGGTGGTTATAAATTTGTCAAGAGACGTGCGCGTTTATGAAAAGTTGCACGGAGCCCAGTACTTATTGCGGAAAGATCAACTTGTCGGAACGACTTCTGTAATGGCTGCAAATACACCCTTTTAGTCGGGAAAGTGAATAGAACGTTGATTAGGCTTGGAATGTAGGAAAAATACAGGAGGGATTTATGTAAATAGTATATTAGTGCTACTCAAATTGTTATAGTTTAATTCCCTTTCTTTTATAAACCGGGTAAATGGGGAAAATAGGGTGTATGAATTGTTAGAATAAACGAATGAATCGTTTAATTGCCATCCTCAACTTACTTCTGTGAATGCCGACTATTCGCTGCATCTCCTGCAGTAATAAAAATCCTTCCTAAATTGGGGCTTTTAGTTGATCAATCATGATAGTATCCAAGATAATATTTTCCTGCAAAAAATGGTTGTTGTTGAGTTTATCGTTCCTGCTGTTTCTTACAGCGTTTGCCCAGTCATTACAAGATGTGCATAACCGGTACCAGCCGTTAATAAAAGATGCCAAAGAAGATACCACCCTTATCAGGAACCTGCTGAAATATGGTAACGATCTCATGGACTATAATAGCGATACGGCTTATGTCATTTTGCAATGGGCAGCAAATTTAAGTGAGGAAAAGAATGACACCTATGGAAAAGGGAAAAGCGCATTCCTGATAGGCGGGATCTACCTTGATAAAGCAAGCTTTGCCGAAGCCAGACCTTATTATGATAAAGCGATCAGGTATTTTTCGATCCTGCGAAATCATTGGGAGTTAGGCAAGGCATACAACAATATGGGCAACCTTTATTTGGCCCAAGACCAGTATGATGAAGCAATTGCCTGGTATCTGAAGGCAGTAGATGCTTTTGAAAAAAGTGGAACAACTGATCTGTTGGCCATCGTATATGATGGGATTGGTAATACTTTCCAGTCATTGGATCAATACGAAAAAGGCCTGAATTACTTTCGCAAAGCTGAACAGATCTCCCGGCAATATAAAGATACCCTAGCGCTGATCCGGACGCTGAATAATATGAGCATTACCTATAATTCAATGGGCCAAAAAAGAGAGGGCTTACAAATGAAGCTGCAAGCGCTCAAATTGGCTGATCTGCATCATGATCAGGTATTGCGATTTATAATCAGGTCTAATATTGCCGATGTGTACATTGATTTCAGGCAAATGGATTCGGCTGCTTATTACCTCCGGGAGGCTGAAAGGCTGGCGCTAAAATCCAACATGCCCTATTACCTGATGCAGGTGTATTTGTGTTACTCGAAAATGTATAAGGAAACCAGGAATTACCATAAGTCAAAAGATTACCTGCTGAAAGCAGAGGGTATTGCTGAACGGATTGGCAGCAAAGAAGGCTTATTCAAAGCCTATGGCAACCTGTTGCAGGTATATTCGGCCCTGGGTATGAATGAGCAAAGCATGGCGGCATTTGAGAAGTTTAAATTGTATAACGATAGCCTTTCCAATGATGAAATGCAGGCCCGGACCAATGAACTGGAAACCAAATACCGTACCCTTCAAAAGGATAAGGAAATAGCTGAAAAGCAATTGGCTATTGAGCAACAACGATCAACCCTGAAGAAAAAAGATATGGTAATCATTTTTTCCATTATTTCAATAATCACCCTGGTGATTATTGGCCTGCTGATATGGCTTGGGTTCAGGCAGAAACAAAAACTACAATGGCTGATGATTCGTAAAGAACATGAACTGCTGGCCATTAAAGCAATGATGGAAGGAGAGGAAAGAGAACGTACCCGTATTGCACGCAACCTGCACGATGGGGTAGGAAGTATATTGTCGGCAGCCAGACTGAATATGGACTCCCTGGGCCACCAGGTGGGGCAATTACCTGCCATTCCTGCCTACCGGGAATCACTCACATTGCTCAGAGATGCTACAGTCGAGATCAGGGAAACAGCCCATAACTTATTGCCCGTTATACTGCATGAGCAGGGCTTGCAAGAAGCTGTTCGTGCCTTTTGCATGAAATTCACCAACAACCATCAGCTAGGTATCGACTTTCAATCCTATGGTTTGCCTGCCAGGTTCAATCATCATTTTGAGTTGATGGTATATAGAACGATCCAGGAGCTTATTAATAATGTGATCAAACATGCTGAAGCTACCCGTGTGCTGGTGCAATTGGTATTTAATGCCAACATGATCAGCATCACAGTAGAAGATAATGGCAAAGGTTTTGAAACCTCCAATACCAGCCAGACCATGGGGTTGGGTATTACGAGCCTTCATTCACGAATGAAAGCTTTTCAGGGAAAAGTAGATATTGACTCCTCTTCCGGTGGAACTTCCATCCATATTGAATTCAAAACCGATCCTTTGTTGTATGTAGCCTGATAGGGGAGAGTAACCCTAATCAATTGCTTAGCCCCATGAATTTAAAGGGCGCACTAGGTTTGAACATCCCAACGGCATTGCCGGCGTAGGTTTCCCCATTGGATAAACCAAGTTTCTTCACAGGCGCTTTCTCTGAAAAATCAATATCCTTCAGGTTGACCCAAAAGGTATTGGGAGTAAGTACAGTTTCAAAATAATACACCAGGTTCTTATGATCTGATACCGACCTCCACCGGGTAGAAGAAATATTGGGCTGTCCGGGTGTACTGATACCATAGGGTACGGAACAATTCCTGATCACACTGAACACACTGGCGATGGCTACATGCGTATTGTCGGTTTTAGGTATGGCCTCTGTGTAGAAAGAAGCCCTTACAAAGCGGTCGGCTGCACGATTGGTGCCGGGTAACATTACCGTACCGCCTATTTCGTGCCAGTACTCGTTTAAGGCCAGTTGCTTGTCGTAAGCAGGCGAATTGGTCATCACCAGGTAGCTTTTATCGTGGTGGATGATCAGTTTTCCTTTTATGTATTCAAAAATGGCATTGTCGCCACTGCCATCCGAAATGGACAAATGGAGATTGGCCATGCGATCCTGACCCGGTACCTTATCGGTTACAACGGTAAACGATTCCCTGGAAAGATCCTGTACCACCTCACTTACCGTGGCAAAATTGTCCAATACATATTGAACCCAGGCGGCAATTGTCAATCCAGGTTTCTTACCATCATATGCCGGATATTCTGATTCCGCCAGCCACAGTAAGTTGGCTACCAGCCCTTTTTCGTTCATGCCATCGGTACTGCTGATCTCATAAGCCGATGCCACCACACTGCCATATTTTGATCTCCATTGCAGGGAGTTGGGACCGGCTTCACCGCTTCGGGTCATGCCTCTTGGAAATATCCATAGATTGGTTGCCAGGTCTTCTTTCCAATCCATTGACCGGGCCGTAAGAATGATATTGTTCAACCCTTTATACATAACCCGGGTACATGCATAACCCATATAGAGGGCGCCGCCCAACTGCAACACCACCATCAATAAAGCTGCTCTGATCAAAGTAGTCATACTGTGATTTTTTTAAGTGAATAGATGACTACGGTAAAAGGCTGGGTGAGGTGGAATAGCAGGTAAGTAAATTCGATGGGTAATATAATTAATAATGTTTATTCAAAGCGTTTCTGTTAACCTCCCCCTCAAAAAAATGAGGCTACCCCCGGCGGGTAGCCTCTACAAACATGCTTGCTGGGTTATTGTAATTCGTTTTAGAACCGATAGGCAAAGCTGACCACAAAGTTCCTTGGCTGCTGGGGATTTACAGACCAGTAACCGATATAATACACCTCATTGGTAAGGTTGTTGACATTGCAGCCAATGGTGAATTTTTCGGCATTGTAGGATATACCTGCATTGACCAGGGTATAACTGGGCAGGAAAAAATCACCTGTCGTAGTATTGTTGATCACTTTATACTGACTGGCATAATTGCCGCCAATGCCAATTCCAAAGTTTTTTAGTTTCCCGTTGGGGAACCGGTAATTGGCCCACAGGTTGGCAAGATTGGGAGGCCCCTGTCCGCCGGGTGCACTACCTACTTCGGCATAAAAGTCATTTTTATTACCTGCTTTAACTTTGATATCGTTGTAGCTATATCCGGCAATGATACTTAAGCCGGTCACAGGATAGGCCCGCAGGTCTAGCTCAAAGCCCTTGCTCTCTACTTTGCCCCCTTGCTTGTAATCGTTCCTGTTGGCTGGATCAACCGTAACCCGGTCACTCACTTTAATATTATAGTACGAAAGCGTAGCGCTTAACTTATTGGCAAACAAGTTGGTTTTAACACCAAACTCCAATTGGTCCGCATGTTCTGGTCTGAATGACCTGGTGCCTGCATTTTGACCCTGTGGATCTGAAATAGCCAGGGGAGCTACATTGATGAAGGCATTCATATAATTTACAAAGAGCGATACCTTGTCCAGGACAGGTTGGTATACCAGGCCAAATTTGGGCGATAAGGCCGTTTGATCATAGTCATCCTTCTTGGTGTTCTTTTCTCCCTTGGAATCGAAGTAGTCTACCCGCAGGCTCACCATGGCCATTAACCGGCGCGAGATATTCAATACATCCGATGCGTAAGCACTATAGGTGTAATTGCTGACATTGCTGTTGCTTGCTCCGCTGCCTGCCATCAGTTGGTCAATGGAGGCCCTGGTGAGGTATACCGGCGTATGTTCAACCCCGGTTTCATTGTCTAAATAATTTACATCACCTTGTGCAGTTACATTACGGGCCCAGGCCCAGCCAGAGCCGTTGTTGATAACATTACGGCTAAAGTAATCGAGCCCCACCAGTACACGGTTCCGCATACCTCCAATCCGGAAGTCACCATTGAAATTCTGTTGTATGTCAGTGGTATTGGTGGTTTGCTGTTCGTTGTGAAAATACTGGCTGAAATATTTATCACCTGCTACATCATCCCACACAGAGGGATCATCCCATATATAGGTATAATAGCCGTTTGATTTAACCGTACCCCTTGAAAATACAGTTTGTGAGGTCCACCGGTCAGACAATTTGTACAACATCTGTCCCTGGAAAGTATACCGTGGATTTTTGATCGTTATATCATTGCTGGTAAAAGACAGGTCATTGTTGAGGTTAAGCTCCCGGATCGTTTTAAAGGTAAGCGGACTTACCCGGTCGGAATGGAAGAACACCGGGGCAACGGCCCTTTCCTCTTCCAGAATCTCGGCCATAAAATGAAAGGATAGTTTATCGTTCACTGCATATACGAGAGAAGGAGCTACGAAGAACGACTTTTTAAATCCTGCATCCTGAAAACTATTCTGCGAGTGATAGGCGGCATTTACCCGCAGGGCGATCTTTTCTGTTTTGCTTAAAGGCGTATTAATATCTGCCGTAATCCGGTTGAGGCCAAAGCTGCCAAAATTATAGGCAATCTCTCCGCCTGTTGTAAAATAAGGTTTCTTGGTAATGGTATTAATGATACCGCCATAGCTATAGAAACTGCCACCAAACAGGGTGCCCGAAGGGCCTTTGATCACTTCAATAGCTTCTATATTGGCAGGGTCCAGGTTGCCGCTGGTAATGCCGGGCAGTCCATTGTACATGGTGGGCTGAGCGTCAAACCCCCTCAATGCAAAGTAAGAAGCGCCGTCGCCGGCCCTGCCAGTCGATTCCCAGGTTCTGCTAATGCCGGGCACATTGCGCATGGCATCGTCAAAGTTAGTAATGCCCTGCTGTTTGAATACTTCGCTCGGGACCGTGCTGTACACCTGGGGGTTCTCCAGGTTCTTGAGTGGCATTTTGGCCACGAAGGGGTTGGCCTTATTCAGGTTTTTGGAAGAAACAACTACCTCTTCCAGTTGGATGGCATTTTGGTTGAGTACAAAATCAATGGTGGCGGTTTGGCCGGCAGTGAGATTGACTTCCTTTACTTCAGTACCAATTGAAACAGCGTATGCTTTGACCTTCCAATTGCCTGGTTTTATACTGGGGATAATATAAGCGCCGTTTTCATCACTGATGCCCGACCAGGGCGTATGTTCAACTATTACAGATACATAGGCGGCGGGTTTTCCGTCATTGGTAGTGATGGTTCCCTTGATGGCCCCATTATTTCCTTTTGGGTTTTGAGCCCATCCTGGAACAGCTGTCAGCAGGATGCTAAGCACGAACAGTAGTTTTGTCATTGGTCAACTTGTTATTAAGAACGTTAAGGCCGCAAATTGTTCCATACGCGTAATAACAAGTTTCGCAATCAGGAAATAAAAAACCGTAATCGGGAAATTATAGACCCATGGTGCAAGGCCAAGGCTATGGCCATGGGTATAATAGGGAAGAGGCATTACTGATGAAAGAGCGGCAACCCCAGCTTTCAGTGAAGGAGTTATAATTTTATTTCAAATTTTTTGGGTGGGGCCATTTCCCAATCCATTTTTCTTTTCACAAGCCAAAGCTCCTTGATATCGGTAACAGGGATGGTAAACTGTGGGTAGAATTCTTCATTGTCACTAATGGCGATATAGGTAACTGTATTCTTTTTGTATAAACGTTTTACAAGAATATCGTGCTCCAGAACGACAACATAGATGTAGAAATTGGCAATTTGCATCCATTGGTCCTGTTCTACCTTTTCGCATACAAGGTGGTAGCCTTCTTTATAGGTAGGCTCCATGCTATCTCCTTTTACTTCAAACACCCTATAGCTTTCTCCGCGGTAAGGAAACCCAGGTAAGGTAAACATACTCAGTTCCTGCAGGTAAACCGGATCATTGTATTTGCGTGCGTAACCTGCCTGCGCGGCAAGGGGTATGTAGAGGATCCCCTGGTTTTCCTGGAGACCTTCGATCTTTTTATTTCTCCTTGTTATTAAATAAGGTATTGGTTTTTCCACCAACAAATCTACAACCGGCGGAACTCCTTCATAAAAACTATCGTAAAACTTTTTTATAAACGCCTCACTGGGCTCAGCTTGTTTGGAGAGGTAACGGCTTACATTGCCCTTACTTTCTCCTGTTGCCTTTGATATGGAGGCAACAGGGAATCGTAGGTTAAGTGATTCGAAATTCTTGTAAAAAGCCTCTATTTGTAGCTTCGTGAGCATTTGCAACAGTGTTGTAATGAAAGTTTAAAAAGGGTTACCCCGAATTAATAATAGTTGTATAAAAGTTGTATATTTGAGATGCAATGATACAACAAATATAATATGAAGAATTGACATATAAAAACCAATTCACTCATGATACGGCTGTAAAAGAATCTGTCAATTAATAAAAACCTACAATTATGACAATGGAACTCGAAAGAATTCTTAGAACAGAGGGTACTCCTTCCGGGGGAAGGCTGGGGGAAGCTACCAACAACGCTCCTTCGATTGGAAATGTCCTGTTATCCAGATCATTTGTTACCGGTGGCACTTTTAACCAATGGATTAAACAGCTTTACATTACTACCTCCATCGACTGTGAGGTCTTGTTGAACATCCGGCTTGCCAATGGGTTCCTGAATGCCAGTAACCAGGATCTGAAAGGTGTAACCAATTTATACCTGGACCTAAAAGCGGGAGTAATGCAGACCCTGAATCTGGATACAATGTTGTTGTACAACCAGGTTATACAGTTTCTTTTCATTTCCTACAAGAACGGATCGTCGGGCCCCATTACCATTACTGTTTCCTACAGCAGTTATGAGTTATTTATGAATCGGAATATTTACGCCCCCAAGGCCATCAAGATCCTGGGTGATAGTATTTCTGCAGGGGCCAATTCCTCTACCACCAACGCAAAGCCTTACGGCTCCTGGTTCTCACAAGTGGTTTTCAACCATTATGGGGCTACCAAGGATGTAAAAGGTATTAATAAAGCGGTAGGAGGTGTGACAGCTGAAGGAATGGACCGGGCTTCCATTACCGGATGGAGCTATTGTGACAATGCTGATGTTGTATTGGTGGCACTTGGAACCAATCCCGATTCATCGGATACCGTGTTTACGAACAGCATTGAAAGTATTCTCAACCGGGAAAAAGTGTACCATCCAAACGCCTGGTTTATTGTTTGTGCGCCAATCGTAAAAGACAATTCCGGCGAAGCGCAGATGGTTGTTTACCGGACGATCCTGCAGAATATCGTTGCCTCACGCAGTGATCCCAAAACACTTTACCTTCCCTTCGAGAACCTGGGTATCCTTCCTGGAGTTATACCCTCAGATGTTCATCCGAACCAGGCAGGTCATGACAGCATGTATAATTATGCCAAACAATTCCTGATCACCAACAATGTAACCATCTAAGGAAAACCCAACTGTAGTTAAAGCAATTAGCGACAGGCCGGTTCAACTGGGCCGGTTTGCCGCCGAAAAAACAGCAACACCAGGTTGACGGGTGTTGCTGTTCTTTTTACAGCCCATTTTTGCACAAAATGCCAGGGAAGCTGGCGCCTCCCACCCAAAGCAACAGTGTAGGTTTATAGGTTTCATCATGCTATAATAAAAAGGCCTCACACATAGTGCGAGGCCTTTGCAGCTGTGAGGCAGCATTTTTATAAGTAAGCTTTATTTTTTAACGGGCTTTTTTCGTTAGTAAGTAAATCGTTCGCAATTTGAATCATTCCGTTATTATTATTTCCTCCCCAGATGGCTCGCCCAAAAATGTAGCTATTGGTATATTCTTGCCAGGTACTACAATAGTTTTTTATACCTATATAGGATTTGGCAATAAATTCTTTGAGTTCGTTTTCCGAAAGGTAACCTAATTCATAACAGCAACGGGATAAAAATACAGCTCTTCCAAAATTCCAACCACTGTCTTTGACCTTTTTAAGTTGAGCAAAATCAGTGATGACATTTTGTTCTATCAGCTCAGGTACAACGTTGTTTAATTTCCGATACAAATCTAAATAATACTCAAACTCACTTTCATTTTCAGGTAAGTTTGACTTCAGGATATCAACATAGTTCTGTTTGTCTTCAAATGCCCTGTATACAACATCTATATTAGTGTCCTGATTCCTGGATATCAGGCTATGAAGAATTTCAACGGCTTCTTGTTGATTGGTAATCCCCCAAATTGTTTCAACCAGGTTACTTATAGCAGACTCGTCTAAACCTGTTTCATACGAATTTAAAAATGCCGATTGTTGCTCTGCATACATTGAACCAATGAGCAAATAATCTAATGCATGCCCTGTTACAGCATTTTTATCGTTTAATCTTATGCTTTTAAACGCGTTGAGTAGCTTTGAAAAAAGTCCCATAATATTTAAACAGATTTCAGGTTCGAAAATTTGTTTTGCAAAACGGTTACAAATCTCTCACCTACAACCTGGTATCTGGCTCTGGTCATTAATTGTTTTTGCAAATTCAGGATATCTGTTGGGTCTGGTACATAATGAAGTCGATCGTGAATTTCAAGTGATATAGGGCTGCCGTCCATGTTGAAAGTTATGATATGCGTATGGGGCAGGTATTCTTCGGAAGATTTTGAATATATACCCAGTTGCGACTTTAATATACCTCCATATTGAAGCCGCGCGCCTTCTAAATGGAAATTATCAAATACGATATGTTCATCTTGTTCGCCAACAGAATTGGTACTGAAAAAATGTAAATCATTTCCACTCAATACAAAAAAGCTGGGTGTTTCTACTCTTCTTAGTTTTACCCCAATTGCAGACAGGGCCACATTCCTCATACCATCAATCGCAATTTCCTGAACTTTGCTGGCTACTGATTGGGGTACAGATGCAGAGGTAAAGGCATCAACAGGTTTTCCTTTCATCCATTGCTTTAACTGTGAAAAATCCTGATTTAATAGTTCTTGCCTGTAAGTGTCGTACTTCGTTCTTTCAACATCCAGATCAATTCCTGTTTTTGCCGCTTTGTGTTTTTTATTCATGTAAACCATAAAAAAAACACCTGCAATTACTAATACAACCGGTACTAAAAATAATGGATTCATAAGGGGTATTTATTAAAAATAGGAGCAGCTTTTACTGCTTCTGTTATTTTGGAAAGGTGGCGTAAATTATTATTAACCGCAGAATGACCTATGCACTATGTTATTTGTTGATTTCCTTATTTCAGAACGGTATCATAAATTTCACTCAATAAGCTTTGTCTCATTTTTGAGTTCCTTTGGTCCAGCAGTATAATGATGCCCCAATTTTTAGCCCGGTTGTAGCATATAATCGAAGATTGTCCCATAGAATCTCCTGTTTTTAAATAACGTGTATTTTTATCATCTGTCACGATGTTTATTCCTAAACCCATCTCTCTATTTTCATCTTTAAAGAAGATTTTTTCCGTAATTATGGCCGCTTTGCCTACTGAAGTTTCTTTATTTAAGACTGCTTTCAAAAATTTAACCATATCGGCAGCATTCGATTTTACTAATCCTGCCGGTGCGGTAACATTCCATTTGAAGAATTCCTGAATGCCACCATCGGGATTGTGGCCAGTTGTCCTGTTTTTTACAGTAAAATCTTTCGTTAGTGTATTGGTCATCCGTAATGGCCCTATAATTTTTTCTCTAATAATTTGATCGTAGCTCTTGCCATACACGTTTTCCAATATTTGCCCGAGTAGTGTATATCCGATCGTAGAATAACGATACCGGCCATAATCTTTCAATTCGCTACAATTATTAATCATAGTGGTCAATGTTTCTTCAGTTACACTATTTACGGGCTGTTGTGGATCCAGCGCTATTAACTTTCCAAAATCTATATCAGGCAAACCTGATTGATGGGATGCCAGATCTGAAATCTTTATTTTATTTTTAAGATTTTCATGCAATACATACCTTTTAGGAAGGAGGTTATCGATATAATCATCTACTTTAATTTTATGATCAATAACCGCCTTTGCAATTAAATTTGACGTTAAAATTTTAGTGATAGAGGCAATTTCGAATATGGAGTTTTTATTAATCCCAATTTGGCTTTCTGCATTCAAATTGCCATAGGCCGTATAATATTCTTCATTATTCCTGATAAATCCGACGCTGATACCTACCCCTGGGTTTTTCCTATAACTATCCCTTATTATTGAATCAATCTTTTGGGAAATGTCTTGCCCAAAGGAAAAGTTGCTTGTTAACAATAGTGCTGCCAGGAACCTCCATGCTGTTTTCATTGTACCCTGTTTTAGGTTAGAAATTGCTTTGGTACAAACATGCGAAAGAAATCAAAACTATACGACCGAATAAAAATAGTCGAACGCATTTGTTTCGAAAAATGGTACGAATAATGGAAGATACGAGTACGAATAATTGCAAGGTGTTGTTTTACAGCGCCTTACGATAGGCGGTCGGTGTGTTGCCGGTGTGTTTTTTAAACGCAGTATTAAAAGAAGATTTCGAGTTAAAGCCAACTTCGTAAAGAATTTCTAAAATAGTTACCTTGCTTTTTGTCACATCCTTTAAAATATCCATGGCATGCTCTATACGATAGGCATTGACAAAATCATAAAAATGTTGATCTAATTTATGATTGATTAAAATAGATAGATCCCGAACAGGGATTCCAATACCGCTGGCGACATCTTGAATTGTTAAAGAAGGATTAAGGAATGGCTTTTCTTCCTTCATATACTTCTTTAACTTCAATAACTCTTCATTGTACTCCTTTTCAGGTACGGCTAACTCCTCTCCATTCTTTTCGTCGGAAATGATATTTTTTACAAGCTTTAATTGGGAATCAACATTTCTAAATAGCTCCGGGTGATTCAGTGCCTTATATAAATACCAAAATATAATGATTAGTTCTAATAAAATAAGCCCGATTTTTAATCCTTCGGAAATGTTAGGGTATTCAGTAAACTTAAAGATGTTCTTTACCAGGGCAATAAAATAAAAGACTGATAGTGCCAAAGTAAACTGGAATAACCAATTTAGTGATTCAATACTTGCTTCTGCATAATTTTCAAGATATATTTTTTTAGCTTTCCTTAATACCAAAAAAGCTGCCACGAGGTATAATACAATCTGAACATGTGCGAAAACATTATTGAGCTGTATTTCCGGCATACTGCTGGCATTTTTAAGAAAACTAATTTTAGCAGCCAGGTTGACCATGTAAAAACGAGGCAATAAGGCCAGGTTTGCTATTAAAAAAGTAATAAGGTGAATTAAATGCCTTGGTTTTAGACTAAAATCAGAATAGCAGACAGATAAGACATATAAATAAAAAGTTGGAAGCTGTAAGAAAAAAATTGAGCCTACAAAAACCCTTGCATTCAACGGGAGTCCAAGCAATTCGCCCAAATTTACACTCATATCAATGGCAGATAAAACAAGAAAAAAAGCAAAAAGGCGGTTACTTAATTTATGTTCTGTTTTGACCGTGACCAAAAACAAGGATAGAAATAAGGAGATTAATATAGTTATTACGGCGACTGTTCCTAGTAAATTAATTTTAGCCATTCATCATTGTTTATTTTCAGGGAGCTTGTTTCTTAGCTTGCGGGTAATGGTTCGCAAGAGATAACTTGAATCCTGATCCTACTGCTGTTCAAATCCCGGCGGGATATAAAACAAAAAACCTCCAAGCTTTTAGGCTTGAAGGTGATCTCGTGACCCCCCTGGGACTCGAACCCAGGACCTACTGATTAAGAGTCAGTAGCTCTAACCAACTGAGCTAGGGAGTCAGTTTCTTTTTTTCACCAATCCTGTGAAAGCAGGACCGGATCGTAAAAGGGATTGCAAAAGTAAGGAAAGTCAATGATATGAAATACAGTTTGGCTAAAAAATGTCTGCTTATCAACAGAATTCTTACACCGGGTTCTCGATAATCTCCGTTTTAGCAAGGATTTTGCTTATAGAAAGGAAGGCAGGGCCAATAACCTGCCTCACCCCTTAAAATCAACTATTTATGAAAAACACCTGCCTCGCCCTGCTTGGCCTCTTCATTGCCACAGCCTCTATGGGCCAGTTAAAAGCCAAAGTCATTTGCCCGCCCTTTGAAGTCGACATACTGGAAGGAAAAGTGAATGACATGAAGGCCACCATCGGCGCCGGGGAATTAAAAAACAAATTTCCCTGCTTCACCAAAACCACCAACGATAGCGCCAAATGTGGCGAAGCGATCTATTTTAAGGACAAAGATATTATCTTCTATACCGGCCGGGATTATGTTGAGATAGGAGAGAAGTTCAAAGGTAAGATCAGCTTGCCCCTGATCGGCGCCAGCCGGGGTAGTCTATTCAAATGGCTCGGCCATCCTAAAATAAAAGATGATACCTGGGATGCTTTCCAAACTGCCTATGGTACCCTGGTACTCCACTACAACAAAGCCAATAAAGTACGGCTCCTGCAATTCAGTACCAGGGATACTGGTAACCTAACCTTGTGTGAATAGGCTTTTAGACAAAGGCCAATATAAAGGATGCTGGTGTATCTTGCGCTAAAGCATCGGGATGTATACGCGCGAAGAAATATCCAGGCAAAAGCAAGCCTTCTGGACCGCATTTGGCAGGTATATGCAGCCTGTATTATCTGCCGAAGGGATACCCGTGAGCTGGCTGAACTATAAAACCGGTATCGGAGGCATCCATTTTAAAATGGATGTTGAAAGGGATCATGCAGTGATCATGATCCTGCTTTCGCACAGTGATGTTATGGTGCGGCAATCACACTACCATCAATTGGTACAGTTGAAAGGTCTTTTGCAGGATGCATTAGGAGAAACTGATTGGACCTGGCAGCTGGATGACCCACTCATGGATGGAAAAATGACAAGTAGGATCAGTAAAAGTCTATATGGAGTCAATATCCATAAGGAATCAGATTGGGCTGCTATTATTTCCTTCCTGAAACCCCGGATGATTGCATTGGATGAGTTTTGGAGTATGGTGAAACATACCTTTGAAAATTAATTGTCACCAGGCTAGCTGTAATAATTAAGAATTGAGCGTTATTCCTTGTTGAAGGCTTTCTGTTCATTGCTTATATTTTCAATACCCTCTTTTAAAGTAGTGATCGTGAAATCAAGAAATCGCCTGGTGAATTTTGACGAGTCAAAAATATTGTCATATTCATACCTGGGTAGTAGCTCTTGTATTTCGCGTACTTTCTTGCTGAACATAGCTCCTATCTTCAGCGCTATTTTCGGAATCACTGAATAGGGTAGTTTTCTACCGTAAACGGCAGCTACTAACGCAATGAATTGTTTATAAGTCAGTCGGTGGTTATCACAAGGCAGGTGCCAGGTCTGACCATACGTATCAGGTGTATTTCCTATCAGGGCGGTGGCCCTGCTGGCATCAGGAGTCCAGATCAATGTTCTCAGAGTATCGTCCCTTAACAGTACTTTCAGTTTTTTATGCTGTTGTATCGCATCAAAAATAAAAGTATTGGTGATGCTTTGGGTTTTCCCTGGTCCATAAAATTCAGGGGCGCGGCAAATAACAGCCTCTAGCTGCTTTGTTCCCATTTCCTGTAGTAGCATTTCAGCTATTTCTTTTCTTACCATTCCCTTTTTACCCACCGGAGCAAATGGGGTTTCTTCAGTCAATGGCCGATCATTTTGTGGATACATATAGGTATTGTCAAAAAACACAAGTTTGGTGCCATGCGTTTTACAAGCATCTATTACATGGCGCATGATGACAGGAAATTGTTTCACCCATAGCGGGGTATCCATGGGAAGGCCCAGGGTAAAATAAGCAATTTGGCTTCCCGCTACGGCTTCAGTTGCTTTGCCCTTGTCCAGTAAGTTGGCTGCAAACAGGGAGTCAGAAGGATTGACCTTTTTCGGGTTGCGACTAACAAGCCTGATATCGGATGTATAATGCCGCTTTAATTCCCTTGCCAGTTCTTCGGCAATTTGTCCGTTTGCGCCAAGGATTGTTTGCATAATTATTCTATAAGTTAACAGATCAACAGCTGCGACTGCAGAGCCCTGCTTCAAGGTTAATGAATTTAATTAATTTATGGAATATAGTCGGATAATTGCGAACGAAATCAGGCCTCAATAGCATTTACAAAGTCACCCAACGTCTGACTTACGGTATCAAGAAATTCATTTTCGATTTCAGGAATTTAGTGTTTGCAGAGATGGCAATGCAGTAATTTGTAGACGGTAAGGTATACCTTAAAACTGGTTGTAGCATGATCATCAAAAGCAAGATAAAAGGGGTGAATGAATGGCTGTTTATTGAAGATATCCCTGATGTTTATCTGCCAGGCAAGGCCATCAGCGAAAAGCGGGTGGCTATAGAACGCATGCCGGTGCGGATGGCCAACTTCCAGCTTACCAGCACGGGGCTGTTCTTATTGTATTCCGATATGTGGTTTGAGGAGCCCGTACAGATACTGACAGAGGTCGGAGGCCAGGCTATTGCCAGTCAGTTTATTTTCTACCGGTCTCCTTCATTTAAAAAGTTGAATGCTTATGGCCGCAGCAGGCACAATATCCGATATATCCCTTCTGCCATTGATGAGTATGGCCTGAAAGCACAAATGGAATATGGCTATTTTTTGATGGTATTGTCCAGGGACTATTATTTTCACCTGATTGACCGGCATAGTTCCTTGCATGAAGATTTTGTCCAGGAAATGGACAAGGGAGCCTCTGCATCCTTTAAGCCACAGGATATGGTGGTGACAGCTGAAATGCTGCGCATCATCAGTGAACTGAAAGACTCCCAAAAGACAGGCGAACTGCGCAGGCTTCATACGGAAGCAAAGGTGATGGAATTATTGATCTGCCAGCTTGAACAGTTCCAGGAAACAACAGGTGAGCCTAAATGGACCTTGCGCCATGCAGATATAGAAAAACTGGAACATGCCCGCAGTATCCTGGATGCTAATTATACCAACCCGCCTACCCAGCGGGAATTGGCCATTACTGTGGCCTTGAATGAATCGAAACTGCGCAAGGGGTTTAAAGAATATTTCGCCACCACCATCCATGAGTATACCGTTCGCCTGCGCATGGAATATGCCCGCCGGCTGCTGATCGAAGAACGAAAATCGATTAATGAAGCAGCAGAGATAACGGGATTTACACACCAAAACAATTTCAGTTCTGCATTCAAAAAATACTTTGGTATTCCGCCAAGCGATATCAGGGAATAGCTGCATGGATCGCTTCCCGCCAGGCTTCGGGTTCGGGCATATCATCTTCCATTGTACCAGATACCTGTAAGATAGGCTGCCCCTGCTTATCAAACAGCTCTATCGAGTTGATCTCTCCTTGTGCGGTTGGTTTGATCACATGCCAGGCACTGGTGACAGCACTTTCTTTTAGTTGTAATGAGAATTCCGTATCCGTAACATGGTACCAGGCCCCCATGCCCACCAGGTTCCTGATACTTCCGGTATGTACTTGTAAGCATCCCTCATTACCTGCTGCCACCATCACCGGCACACTATTGGCCGAACAGGTAGCCATCAGGTTTTTGAAATGTTGAATAGTTATTTCTTTAACCCTGTTTTCCGGGGCCAGGCGCAGTGCCTGGCGCTGTGCTGTATGGTGCTTTTGTTCAGAAAACTCAATGGCCATTCCTGTTTGTACCGATGCCTTGAATTTATTGATCAATTCACCATAAGCCCGCAGGTCGCTTTTTTCCGTCAGGTAAACTTTATGGAGGGCACAGCCCGCGGTGTTGAAGAATTGAATACTGTTGTATTCATCTTCTGTTTGATCTGTTGCAAGTATGATGCTCCATTTGACAAGATTAGGGTGAAGGAATATACCTTCCCCAACAAATGCCGGATGTGCTGTCTTATCAGCCTGACTGGGGTAGATACTTTTACGTTCGTGCTGACAACAGGGGCTTCCGGTAATGGCTGTTATGTAACCCAGACTGGGAAGACATTGGAGGATATCCTGTGCCTGAGGGCGTAATAGGGTAACTCCCTGGCCCAGCTGGGTCATCAACAATGCCGCTTCACTAACGCCAAGGTCAAAAGCTATCTCTGCTAATTGCTTATGAGGGTGTAGTTCTTTGTAGGCTTCATACTTTTCTTTAAGGGTAAGCGGTTTCTTTTCTGGCGAGAGCTTGGAATTGAAATGATCGGTCTTGAGTTTGATCTCTTTTGGTAGGATGTAAGGGTGAAGGGTACGGGGGTTGATGACGACTTCTGTTTCAATAGAGAATACGGTATAGATATTCAGCGGGGTGAGTACTTCAGAGGGAGTTCCATCACGCCAACGTCGACCATTTTTCATCATGAGTATTCGGTCTGCATATTGAGCGGCGAGGTTTATTTCGTGGAGTGCCGCCACCACCATAAACCCTTTTTGGGCAAAGGCCTTTACAATGGCGAGGGTTTGTTGCTGATAAAAAGCGTCCATAGCAGCAATCGGTTCGTCAAGCAGGAGCAAGGCGCCCGGACTATCCCATACCTGGCTTAATATACGAGCCAGTTGTACACGCTGCTGCTCTCCCCCTGACAGGGAAAGATAGGACCGGTCCTTAAGATGCAATACGCCAGAAATAGCCATGGCTTCTTCTGCTACCTCGAAATCGCGCGTGGCCGGCCGGTTGCGATAATGTGGATACCTCCCCATCATCACGATATCTGCTGCGGGAAAGGGCATATTCACTACGTTGTGCTGACTAAGGGTTGCTCTTTTCCTGGCTATTTCTTCACTTTTGTAGGATGCCAGCGGTTTTCCACAAAAATGGATATGGCCATTGCCGGGTGTACGTTCACCACAGAGCATACTGATGAGGGTTGATTTACCTGCACCATTAGCGCCCAGTAAAGCCAGCACTTCTCCCGGCCTTACCGTAAAGCTGATGTCTTTTACAAGTGCGTGCCCTTTAATTTGGTATGTAACAGCATCTACTCTTAACATCGGACTGACTTTAATGGAGCAATTTCTTTTTGTCTTTGATCAGGATATATAGAAATACAGGAGTACCCAGTAATGCGGTAACCACCCCAATTGGGAGTTCAAGGGGAGCAACAACAACCCTTGCTATCATATCGGCCAGGGTGAGTACGAGAGCTCCCAGCAGGGCAGAAGCAGGTAATACGTAGCGGTTATCGACTCCCCCCAGTAAACGGATGGTATGCGGAACGAGCAGACCAACAAAACCAATAATGCCCGAAACAGCTACGGCACTCCCAACAGCCATGGTAGATAACAGTACAATGGTTGTTTTAACACGCGCTGTGCGGATACCTAATTGATCGGCCTGTGATTCGCCCAGTACAAAGGCATTGAGCTTTTTTCCCTGTAGTGGCAGCAGGATCAGGGGTATAAGGATAAATGGCGCTACGCAGCCCAATATTTCCCAACTGGCGCCGGCCAGGCTGCCCAGCATCCAGAAGGTGATGGTACGCAACTGTTGTTCATTGGACATATAAGTGATAAGGCCCGTGATGGCCCCTGCCAATGCGTTGATGGCTATTCCTGCCAGCAACATAGTGGCTACATTGGGTCTGCCATCGCTTTTGGAAAGTTGATATACCAACATGGCGGCCGTGCCTGCTCCTGCAAAGGCGCCTATTACCAGCAGGTATTGCCCTAATAACTGGCTAAGCGAGGAGAGCAGGCCTATTTCCAGGGCGATGATGATGGCACTTACAAGCGAGGCGCCCGCCGAAATGCCAATCAGGCCAGGTTCGGCCAGGGGATTGCGAAAGATACCCTGTATGGCAGCTCCCGAAGCCCCAAGGGCAGCACCCACAAGGATGCCCAGTAATAGCCTGGGCAGGCGCACGATCATCAACACTGCTTCGTATTGTGCATCTACCTGGCCGGTTACCGGAAAGCCAGCATTTTTTAAGAGAATGTTTATTACCTGGCGCACCGGGATTTCCATGGCGCCCGATCCCAGTGAGCAGGCAATGGTGATAAAAAGAATTGCTGTGAGCGTTATGTAAATAAGTTGTTTTTTCAAGATTGGCTTTTTCTATCGTGATGCGGCCTGCAGGAGCTGTTGATTGAGCTGCCGGATGGCTTCCGGTAGCCTGACGGAGAAGTTGACCAGTAGCGGGCCGTCCATTTGTAGGATGGCTTTGTTCTTTCCGGCATTGGAAGCAGTTATGCCCGGCATTTTGAGTAGTGCATTGGTCCCCCCAAGGCTACTAAGTCCAAAGTCGAACAATAATATTACATCCGGGTTGGCCTTAATGAGGGCCTCTGTACTATAGGGTTTGAAGTCGGAAAATTCCTGCACAACATTCCGGGCCCCGGCAAGTTGTATGAGGGCGTCCATATTGCTGCCTTTACCAGCTACCGACATAGCGCCGGCTCCTCTGGCATAGATAAATAATACGCCGGGCGCTTTCCTATTGCCTTGTTTTATTCGGACCAGTTCCTTGTTTACATCAGCTTCTACTTGTTCAGCAAGGATTTGCCCTTTTTGTTCCAGGTGAAGGGCCGCTGCTACGGCACGGATAAATTGCAGGGCGCCTTTAACAGAGTAGTCCTGCCTGATATTGACAAGTACAATGCCGGCGGCCTTTAATTGCGATTGCATGACTTTTGTAATATGGCCTTCGGGGGCCAGCACCATATCAGGCCGGTAGGCCATGATGCCCTCGATTGAAAGGGCCCGGTTCCTGCTCACTTTGGGTAATTTTTTTACATAAGCAGGGTATTCGCTGGTAACGTCAACGGCTACTATATTTTTTCCAAGGCCCAGTGCATCGGCTACCTCAGTAATAGCACCACTGAGGGTAATGATCCTTTGCGGAGGATCAGCTGCCCTAAGTAATTGGCAAACGAATAAGAGTAAAGTAAATAATAGTATACGTATCATGGGAGTGCAAAAAAAAGGATTTATCCCATCAACTGCTGCCTGTTTTTATAACAATGAATTATTCTGCAAACTGTGATTTCCTGATTTCGTAAATGCTCTCCGGAGTCAACAAAACCGTTATACTCAACCGCTTATAATGAGTTTCATTTCCTGTCAACTTGTTGTGTGGATGAATACATAGCCTCATTTACGTCGTTTTTCATATAAAAAAAATCGGATTGCATATAATTGAAACCGGATATCGTAAGTGTAAAAATGAAACAAGTTTAACATTTGCATTCATAAAAAACCTTCCATGTATACACTGCCCGGTCGCAGCTTTTTTCCCTCTTTGTTGTTGGTGATGTTGATCTCGGTTTCCTGTAAGAAAGAGAAGGACGATAAGGTTTCACTAGAAGATGGAAAGAGTACTGTGATTTACGACCTGGCGGGTGATACCGGCGCTTCAATGGGCGATGGGGTGGATGGCAAGGATAAACGCCCATTTTACCCTTTTCTCTTCCGCTTCAGTGATAAGCAACAGATATGGGTGAAAACAACGGCCGACTCGGCTGCTTACCTGCACACTGCCAACTGGGATATCTGTTTCAGCGGCGTATACAATTCACTGGTATCCTGCAATGGCGGAAGCCTGATCGCTAATCCGGGTTATGGCGGGCCTGGACAAAGTACCGGCATTGTAATGATCGACAAACCCTATGACCAGGTAACCGAAGCACCGGCAGATGAGGTTTTTGCAAGCGCAGGTTATAGTGGCACCGGTTGGGATAGCGGCAATGGATTTGGCTGGTTCTTTTACAGCCTCAACAACCATATAGCGATCCCTATTAGGAACAGGACCTTCGTTTTGAAGACAGCCAAGGGGAAGTTTGCCAAACTTGAGATCATTAATGTATACCAGGGTAACCCGCCTGCCGTGACGGATCTGCATTGGCCTGCTCCTTATTTCACTTTCCGTTATTATGTTCAGGAGGATGGCAGCCGTCGTCTTGCTACAAAATAAATTATCCATGATCTTTCATTTATAAAAACTCTTAAGAATGGCCAATAGCCAACGATATAGCAACAGCGTAATGATGATTTGTTTTTCCTTACTGTGTACAGGTTTAATGACTTCCTGTAAAAAAGATGCTGAAGGTGCCAAAGATAAACCAGATCCTGTAGCGCCGGTAATTGTAACAGGCGTTTACACACTGCGTAATCTGGTGGCCGATTCGGCCGGCACCTATTCCAGTGGCTCCAAGCCTTTTTATTATAGCCTGGAAGAAGGCAAGATCATACCTGCTTCACAAGCCCAAACCAATAACTGGGATATCTGCTTTAACAGTACTTATAATAGTAATGTTTGTGCCAACAATGGCAGCATTGCCAGCTCGCCTGGTTATGGTGGACCCGGTAAGGGAAGCATTTATATGGTGGTGAATAGCGGGATCGATGGCCAGTATTATAATGCGCCCGGCAAGCCTATTAAGAAAGTACCAGTACGGGCGCTTTTTGACCAGGCCTTTGCGGGGGTAACCAATGCTGCTGTGGCAGATGGAAAATGGGAATCAGATGCTATTGTGGGCCTGGATTATTTTCAAAATACCACACCGGGTTGGGCCTGGTATGATTTCTATGGAGAGCTTTTTCCAGGCAAGCCAACCGACTCTGTGGCGCATGTGGCTTATTCTTTACCACGTTCGCTGATTGTAAAAACGGCCAAAGGAAATTATGCCAAGATACAGATCTATAGTTTTTATAAAGATGCTCCTGAAGTGCCTACACGCTCCAACAAGCCGGGCTTTATTACGATGAAATATGCGATTCAAAAGAATGGCAGTACCAACCTGGATATTAAGGAGTAAATAGTTTTTAGGGAATACTTAGCTGGTAATAAAAAAGCACAGGATGTTCTTTTTCCACAAGAACATCCTGCGTGGACGGTATTTTTTAAACCGCCCTGTTTTGAATAGAATGGGGCAAAATTAAATAACATTAACCATGATTAAAAAAATTAACCTTATTGGTGCGATGGCCATTGCTGCTGCCGCTATGATCACATCCTGTAAAAAATCAAACAGCTTACAAGAAGAACTTGCCGCGCCGCGCGGTACAGCAGTTTCCCCCCTTCCTACTGCTCCTGGACAGGAGTATGATTTTGAGGATGCTGAAACGAAGGGTTACCTGATCTGGCTGGCGACCGGTACCTATGGCGCACGTAATTTTCACCAGGGTACAGTAGCTGATCTGACAGACAGCACTAAATGGGCTACAAAGGCAGGTACTTATTATTACAGCTTTACCGATCACGACGGATTAAGTGGGGGCGCCACATCCGGTTATCATTTTAAGTTTACAGGAAGCGCTACGGCCGACTTTACCGTAGACCTGAGCCGTTTCAGGTTACGTTATATCAATACTGATTTTAACAGCGTATCCGATACAACGTCCTCGACACTTATTGCGGGTGGTGTGGCCAGCTATAATAGCATAACAGGTATTGGCAACTCGGCCAGTGCGGGTTGGTATGTTTACTCCCTGGCTACCCACACAGTGGTAGCATACACCCCACGTACTTATTTTATTATCGACAAGACCACCCCGGCGAATAGGTGGAAAATACGCATCAACAGCATTTACTGGAATGCTACACCAGTGGGCACACCTCCCACCAATTATCCGTACTTCAGCTTTGACTACAAAAAGATCTAAGTAGTGCAGCTATAATTTATTTCCTGTCCTATTACCGGTTACTGTAATTACCCCCGCTTCCGGGCTTTTCCGGAAGCGGGCTTTTTGAAAATTCTTTTTAAATGACGAATAGCATGCACTCTCTTTCCCTGATAAGGTTATCCTGCCTGATAGCAGGTGTGACCTTGTTGATCAGTTCATGTACCAAAACTGTTACGAACGATCCTCCTGCGGTATCCAAAAGTCGTATACTGGGTTTTAAGATCGCCAATTCCGCCACCCCTATTTCGGGTATTGTAGATGGATCAGATAATACGATCACCGTGTACCTGCCTCCTGCCAGCTACCTTACCATCCTTGAACCGCAGATTACTTTGTCAGAAGGCGCCACGGTGACCCCGGCGAGTGGCACCTTTATTGAAGACCTGGCAGGTTATTTTGCCAAAGGCCGTACTCTCCAATATACCGTGACGGGTGCCGACAAGTCTGTCACTACCTATACGCTAAAGTTAATTTCACAACAACCAGCACTGGCCTTTGAAGAAATAAGTACAGACGCAGCAAACCCCGTCACTTTCAATCAAATGTTAAGCAGTGTTTCCAATAACCTCGTATTGTATACGAAAACGCCTTATTTGTTCTCTTTATCGGCCACGGTATCCGAGGCGGTAGGCCGTGTGTGGCTCGTGGCCGCGGATAACAAAGAATATCCGATGGTAACGGGCGCAGCTTATGCACCCAGCTTTGCAAGTGCCCAAACAAGTCCTGCCTCTTATGCAAACATCAGCCTGGGCGGCGTGCAAGGTTTTAATCCGCAAAACCCCGGAGCCAACAAGAATGCTCCCCCTGCTGGTCTGTACCGCATCAAAGTGCAGTATTACAGCCGCATCACAACGTTAAATAATCCGATCAGGATCGTATATGAATAGACCCTTAAAATTTATGACTGATACAATGAAAAGATCAATATATACCTGGATTTCGATGTGGTTGGTACTGGTTGGGGTGACAGTCGTTATAGGTTGTAAGAAAGACTATAAGGACGCGCCATATCCTTTCCACGAGATCGTTTCTTTTAAGATCGGAACGGGCGTCAACGACACGCTGAAAGCTGCCATTACGGGCGACAGTGTGGTGGTGTATTGGAGTGGCTTTAAAACAGTGCCCGACTCGGTAACACCTGTTATCACCGTATCGGAAAATGCCAGGGTGTTCCCCGCATCCGGACAAAAAGTAGCGCTGAAGACAGGTACTACCTTTACTGTAATGGCACAGGACAGTAGCAAGACCACTTATAAGATGTACCTGAAGGTATACCAGGACGAGCCGGTCATGTCGACTGTAAAAACAGCATTCAATCTGGCAACTGCCTGGACACTTAATGGGTTCGACAACCTGATCCCTGATACAGGCGTCACCAGGTTGTACATTGTCGATGCGAAAGGGAAGGAAATAAAGATACCATTGACTTCTATGAATGTGAGTACCCTGGTAACGCAACTGCTGCCGGTAAACCTGGTTGACACCGGGTATTACAAACTGAAGCTGGTCAACAATATTTATACGAAGTACAGCGGCGATTCGGCTATAAAGGTTTTCGCCCAACCCGAGATTATTTCTTTTAGTCCAGTTAAAGGAACACCGGGAGAGGTAGTGACCATTACCGGCAAGCACTTTAGCACTACTTCAGGCGGCAATACGGTTCTGTTCAATGGGCTGGCTGCCTCCATTGTTACAACAGGTAATACTGAGTTGAAAGTTATTGTTCCGGAAGGGGCCGGTACAGGCAAACTGAGTGTAACTGCCAGGGGATACACCGGCCTGTCTACCAATGTATATACTGTATTAAGCGCCGCAGCAACGATTGTTACCACCGTTGCCGGTAATGGCAACAATGCCATTGTTGATGGGGTGGGCACGGCTGCTTCCTTCCGTACGATCACGGGATTGACGATTGACGGTAGCGGTAATATTTATGTGCTGGAAAATGGGAACCATATCATCCGTAAGGTGACACCTTCGGGAAGCGTAGGTTTTTTTGCAGGCTCCGGTGTACGGCTGTTTGCCGATGGAGTGGGGGCTGCGGCTTCCTTTGATACCCCATCGGGTATTGTAACGGGCAATGACGGCCAATTGTATGTGGCAGATTACTGGACGCAGCGCATTCGCAAAGTAGGCCTGGATGCTACCGTCACTACGTTTGCCGGAAGTGGTGTGCGGGGTTTTGCCGATGGCAGTGCTACGACGGCCAGGTTCTCCCTGCCAAGAGATATTACTACTGACGCCAATGGCAATTTTTATGTATCCGACAATACCAACCAACGCATACGCAAGATCGCTCCGAATGGAGATGTTAGCACCCTGGCTGGTAGTGGCACCGCCGGTTATGCAGATGGAACAGGCACGGCTGCACAATTCCGAACGCCCTATGGCCTGGCTGTTGATGCAGGCGGCAATGTATATGTGGCCGAGCAGGGTAATCATTGTATTCGCAAGATCACGCCGGATGGGGTAGTCACCACCCTGGCCGGTTCGCCAGGTGTAGCGGGGTTTGCCGATGGCGCAGGTGCTACTGCCTTGTTCAGTAGTCCCAGTGAAATGGTAATCGACGCACAGGGCAATCTGTATGTAGTGGATTATGGCAATCACCGCATCCGCCGGATAAGCCCGGAAGGAAAAGTAATCACCTGGGCCGGCAGTGGTCAGGATGGTTTCCTGGACGGTGCGGGATCCGAAGCCATGTTTAGCTATCCGAGGGGCATTGCTATCGATGCTGCAGGTGCACTGTATGTCACCTCACAAAACCGTATCCGGAAGATTACACCACCATAAGCCAATGAACCATTGTACCTATAGCTTTATCCTTACAGCCCTCCTGTTGTTTTCATCCTGTAAAAAAAATACAGATGAAAGCGATGGGAGGTCGCCTGTTACCGGCTCCCGCCTTGAGCTGAGTCTTGATTCCCTGTACCTGTATGCACAGGATACATATTTATGGAATGAAGGGCTGCCTGATTATAACCATTTTGCACCGAGGCAGTACACAGCTGCCACTTCGGAAATGGCCAACCTGGAAACGGCCCTGCAGGCTATCACCTCTTATGCAAAAGACCCCACAACAGGTTATCTGTATGAAAGGAGAAGCGGTTATTCAAAACCCTTGTATTCTTTCATTGCCAAAGGAAATATTATTACGGGCCGCCAGGGTAGTGTAGGGCTCAATGGAGCAGGTGATGATATGGGCCTGGGACTGGCCGTAGTGAATGATACCGCCGTATACGTGCGGTATGTAGAGCAAGGTTCTCCCGCAGCTGTAGCAGGCATTACAAGGGGTTTGCGGGTGCTGACTATGAACGGAGTGGTTGCTCCTACCAAAAGTATTGTATTGTACGACCTGCTCACCGCCAATAGCCTTGCAATGGTACTTACAAAAGCAGATGGCTCTTTGATGGAGGTAGTACTAACCCGAAGCAAGTATATAGCCTCGCCTGTGCTGAAGCGTACCATCTTACTGGCCGGTAATAAACCCGTGGGATACCTTGCCTTGGCCAGGTTCAGCGATTTGGACAAAGCGGGCCCTGCATTGGAGGAGGCATTCGCCTTTTTTGCTGGAGAGAACTTGTCCAATATGATCATTGATCTGCGGTATAATGAAGGTGGATATGTAGAGACGGCCGAGTATGTGGCCAACCTGGCAGCGCCTTCAGCTGCCAATGGAAAGGTGATGTATGCTGAACATTATAATAACCTGATGCAGGCCGGAAAGGCCAGGATATTGGCTGCCATCCCTTACCTGGATGCCAACAGGCAACCTGTATTGGTGAACGGCCGGCCTGCTACGTATGCCGATGCTGATTATTCAGTGGCAGGCAATACCTATCGTTTTAATAAAAAGGGCGGACTGCGGAATATTAAGAGTATCGTATTTATTGTAAGTAATGCCACTGCTTCCTCGAGCGAATTGCTGATTAATTGTCTGAGGCCCTATAGCGATGTTAAACTGGTAGGTAGTAAAACCTTTGGTAAGCCGGTTGGCTTTTTCGGAATTGGCGTGGATGAATTTACAGTGTACCTGCCTCAATTCCATATCAGGAATGCAGCGGGCCAGGGAGATTATTTTTCAGGTATGGATCCTGAGGTGACGATTGCAGATGATGTGAAACATGATTTTGGTGATGAAGGCGAAGCCTGTATTACGGCTTCGCTGGATTATATACGCACCAGTAGCTATCGCCGTATGCCCATGCCCGCTTTGCGGGTATTGCCTGTTATGCTGGATGGTGAAAGGCCATTCAATGGTCTGGTAGAACAAAGGCTACGCTTAAAATAAACCGGATTTGATATAAATGAAACCGGATTCTATGGGGATTGCCCTGATTCGTTGTGCAATATTTGCCGAAATCTTTTAAAACAATTTTATGCTCAGTACAAATATCAAAGAGGCTACCAAACCAGCTCACCAACAATTGGAGAAAACTGTAATTCTTCGCCTGAAGGCAATACGCAGCCAGGCGGATTATGCTGCACTGCTTAAATATTTCTATGCTTATTTCAGTGCACTGGAAAGAAATTTTGCACCATTTATGACTGCTGCCGTGCTACCGGATTACCAGGAGCGCCGTCATGCAGCTTATTTAAAAAAGGATATTGAAGCCCTGGGTTTTAGTGTGGATGAGTTGCCAGATGCTACTGCTCCCGTCATTACAAATGTATTGCAGGCACTGGGTGCTATGTACGTAATGGAAGGATCTATTATGGGTGGCAGCATCATTGTGCAAATGCTGGCAAAAGGTGGCATTGTGGATGGCGTTTCGTTCTTTTCAGGTTATGGTGAAAGAACAGGTGAAATGTGGGGAAAGTTTGTTGGGGCTATGAATGGTCAAGCGCAAACAGCCGATGAGGAAGCAATGGCCATTGAAACGGCTAATGAAACATTCCAGCGTTTTGGAGATGTATTTGAAACTGCAAAGGTTTTACAATAAAGTGATGCAAAGAAAATATTTTGTTTGGTTACTATTTGCCTGGCTACCAGCCGGGCTTTTTGCGCAGCGGGGCATGTTGAAAGGTCTGGTGAGTAATGAAAAGGGAGTACCTCTTGCTGGTGCGACCATACGACTGGAACCTGACCGGCATCTGAAATTAGCAGATGCCAAGGGGACCTTTTTACTAAAGGACTTGTATGAAGGTGAGTATGTACTGTATATAAGCCATGCAGGGTTTGTTACCGATACCCAGCAGGTGGCCATTAAGCAAGGAACGATTACCCAGGTTTCGGTGGTGTTGAAACTGGGTACAGGTGAAATGGAGCAGGTAGTGGTAGCGGCTGATCTAACGGCTTATGCCCCGGATAACTTATTGAATCTGCAACGTTCGGCCATGCCGGTCACGGTTATTACACGGGAAACCATTGAGCGAATGGGGAGCCGGCGATTGGATGAATTACTGAAGGAACAAACTGGTATGGCGGTAGTAAGCGATATCAGTGGTGGTGCACGCGCCACAGGCATCCAACTGCAGGGCTTCGGTTCCGAATACATCATGATACTGATTGATGGTCAGCCCATGGTAGGCCGCAACGCTGGTAATTTTGATCTGTCGCGTATCAGTGTTGCCAATATTGAAAGGATTGAGATCATTAAAGGGGCTTCCTCCTGTTTGTTTGGTAGCGAAGCATTGGGAGGTGCTATTAATATTGTAACAAGGCATGGTGCAATTCAGCCGCAGGCATTGGCAACCGTACAATATGGTAGCCTTAACATCATTGATGCCACATTGGAAGGAGAAACTCCTTTTGCACATAAACGGGGTTCGGCCAATCTCTCGGCTAATTTTTACCGCAGTGATGGCTTCAATACAGATAAGCAATTTATTTCAAAAGGCACTACAGCCCCGCCATATGACGATTACAGCGTCCAGGGGCGTGCCCGTTACCGGATAAGCAAGGCTGGTATCGTGGGAATATCCGGACGTTATGCCTTACGCCGGTCGTTTATGGAAAAAATATTTGCCGGTCAAGGAAGCAGCAATAAGTCGGGCGATAACCAGGATGTGAGCGATCTTAATTTGTCGACCTATTACAACCATCATTTTGTGAACGGCCTTCAAAGTATGAGCCGTTATTACCTCACCCGCTATGTATCGGATATGAGTGTGGTGTGGAAAAATGGAAGCGTGGCCAGTGCCGACCAGTTTGTCCAAACCCTGCATCGTTTCGAACAACAGTTTGCATTCCGTGTGTATGACAGGCTGAAGTTAACGGGTGGCCTGGGCGGCAGCCTGGAACAGCTTTCCAATAATGCCTATATAGGTGCTGCAGATATGATGGCTGGCTTTGCGTACCTGCAAGGCGAGTGGCTACCGCATCCCACTACCGCTCTTACAGGTGGCCTGCGTTATGACAGGCATAATAGCTATGGGGGTCGTATCAATCCGAGCCTGGGGTTGCAACAGCAGCTTAATTCCTGGCTTGGTGTTAAACTGGCAGTAGGTACAGGGTTCAAAACACCCGATTTCAAGAACCGCTACCAGGTATTCTTAAACCCCCTGAGTAATTATATGGTGATCGGTACTGAGGTGCTTACCGAAACATTGGCCCAATTGGAATCCGCAGGCAAAATTTCGGAGATACGCCAATATATACTTAAACAGGTGGCAGGAAATCTGCAACCTGAAAGATCAGTTTCCCTGAATGCAGGTTTTCAACTTAAACCGACGGATAAGCTGAAACTGGAAGCAGGCGTTTTTTATCATGCTATCCGCAACCAGATCAATAGCATCCGGGTAGCCACCGGAGTTAATAACCAGCAGATCTTCACTTATCAAAATCTGCCTAAGTCTTACAACAAGGGGCTGGAGGGTTCCATATCCTGGGCACCTGTGCCTGGTTTGGAGGTAAATGCTGGCTACCAATTCCTGGTTGCCAAAGATGAAAGCATTGCTGATAGCATCAGGGCGGGGCATTTCCCCTGGAACAAGATCAGGAACAATGAAACTGGCGAAACCCGTACAGCAAAGCCCGCTGATAATTGGGGTATTGAAAACCGCTCACGCCATATGGCCAACCTGCGTATCTTTTATTCCTGGAAAAAACCGGGGATCAATATTTCTTTCCGGGCCAATTACCGGGGCCGTTATGCTTTTGGCGATGCCAACAACAATGCCTTTATTGATCGCTATGATACTTTTGTCGATGGGTTTTTCATGCTCAATGCTACCGTTGAAAAGCGACTGCTTAAAGACCACCTGAGTATCCGGATCACAGCCGATAATATGGCTGATTATACCGACAGGCTGATGCCCGCTCAACCGGGCCGAATTATACTATTGGGTGCTACCTACCGCTGGTATAAGGATTAGCAGTGCAAGCGTTCAAGCTTTAAAACTTGATAACCACTTTCCCAAACGCCTTGCCCGATTTGAACCGGTGAAAAGCATCCTGTACCTTTTCGAGCGGGTAAGTACTGTCTATAACAGGCCTGATCTTATTTACTTCAATAGCATTTACAAAGTCACGTAAAGAGGCTGCATTACCTACTGAATAAGCCTGCAACCGGATATAGTTGGTGATGAGGGGTACCAGGTCTACAGTGAGTTGAGTACCTGTCATCAAACCGATCAATCCAACAAAGCCATGCTGCTTAACCGAAAGGATGCTTTGTTCAATGGTATCCGTGCCGGCCACATCCAGTGTTACATCCACGCCCAAGCCACCATTACGCCGTTTCACTTCCTTACTCCACTCCGGGAATTGTTTATAATTGATCACCTCATCAGCTCCCAGGTCTTTGAGTGGCCATTCCTTCTGCTGACTACCGGTGGTGGCAATCACTCTCAGTCCAAAGACTTTGGCTATTTGCAGGGCAAACAGCGAAACACCTCCACTGCCCTGCACCAAAATGGTTTGTCCTGCCCGGATAGTAGCTTGTTCCACAAGGCATGTCCAAACTGTAAGCCCGCTAACCGGTAAGGGGGCTGCTTCTTCATCAGACAGGTTATTGGGCGTACTAACTAAGGTATTCTCGGGCTGCACCGTATACTCTGCCAAAAGCCCCGGAGTTGAAATGCTGGTCCTTAGCTGATCATGGTATGGCGTATTGCTCCCTGCTTCCCAACGGGCAATAAATGGAATGATCACCCGGTCGCCTTTTTTCCAGCGGGTTACTTTGCTGCCAGTTTTTTCAACCCTGCCTACGCCCGCCGAAACAGGAATATGTGGTAGCTGGATCCCAAAGGGTATCCTGTTCTCCACCACGATCAGGTCATGATATTCAAGCGATACCGCACTGGTTTTTACCAGTACTTCATTTTCACCAATGACAGGCAGGGGGATATCCGTAAGTTGTAAATGCTCAATGCCAAACTGTTCTAATTGTATTGCTTTCATCCTGGAATAGTTGAGGCTACAAATGTGGTTCCTAAATATTACTTCAAAAGGGGGCTCATTAGACTTTATTGTAGGTGGATTTAGACAGAATAATGGGTCAGGGTGTTCCAACCATACTGTACTGTCATGATCTTATGTTATTGTTACCAATCCGGCCCGTTTTTCCATTTCTGCCCAAAATCAAACATTTTTGTACCTTTAAATAATCGCCTTATCCAACAATTATCTCATTTGTTCATATAAGTGTATAAACTACAGGTTATTTAGCCCCTGTGTCGATAGAAGCATTATATAATGAAAACGAATTGCTGGATCAGCTGGCGCAGGGCAATGCAGCTGCCTTTACCACTATTTACAGAACTTACTGGAAACCACTCTATTTCCTGGCTCACAACCACCTGCGATCGGCAGAAGCTGCCGAAGAGATCGTACAGGAAGTATTCCTGATGCTCTGGAAAAAGCGGGCTGAACTGACCATCCATTCCCCCGGATTATACCTGGCAGCCATGACGCGGTATGCTGTATACCGCCACCTGGCAAAAGAGAAGAAGGCAATGGTGCAAAATGCCGGTGCCATGGCCGACCAATTTTTGTGCGAGGATGCTACGTCCAACCTCGACCACAAGTTATTGCTGGAAATGGTAACAAAGTTATCGGCCCGCCTACCGGAAAAATGCCGCCTGGTATTCATCAACAACAAATTACTGGACCAGCCTTTACAGGAAGTGGCCGAACAACTGAATATCTCTACTAAAACTGCCGAAGCGCATTTAACCAAGGCGCTCAAGATCATGCGTAGCCAGCTGGGCAATACCTCCTCTTTTTTTCTACTGTTTTAAATGGTTGATGCCCGCCGGAAAATATTTTTTATTTCCACTAAGGGTAATGATATGCGGCATGTCTCTATACAGGAAAGCCACCCATCCATAACTTATGGTGCCGGAAAAAATCAAAGAACTAGCCAGAAAATTCCTCCAGGGTACAGCTAGTGAGGAAGAAAAAGCATTATTGCACCAGTGGTACGATGATTGGACCGATCAGGGACAGATAGTCCTGGCTGATACGGAAGATCCCGGTATTATCGAAAACCGTATCCTGGCCCGCTTACAGCAGCAAATAGAGCAAGACACCAATCCTGCGGCGTCAGTAGTTCCTATGCGGAAACGCAACTGGTGGAAGATGGCTGCAGCAGCTTCTGTACTGCTAATATTGGGAACCACTATTTTGTTATGGCAATACAGACAACCGGCAAAACCTACTGATGGCAACCAGTTAGCCACTGCTATTCAACCCGGTTTTGATCATGCCCGGCTTACCTTGCCCAACGGCCAGCAGATCATTCTGGACAGTACAGTAAAAGGTATTGTTTCAAAACTGGATAATACAAATATCTTCAACCAGAATGGGCAACTAACCTATAAGGGTGGAAATGATGCGGGACAACAAAACCTGGCCACTAATTATAATACCATCACCACAGGTCGGGGCAACCAATACCAGCTCATCTTGCCCGATGGCTCGCATGTATGGCTCAATGCCGCATCCAGCCTGTCTTTTCCTACGGCATTTCCCGGTAAGGAAAGAGTCGTGGAGTTAACCGGGGAGGCCTATTTTGAAATTGCGAAAGACAAGAACCGACCTTTCCGGGTACTTGTTCCACCGCACCCGGGCAAACAAAGAGGCCAGGCCATAGAAGTACTGGGTACCCACTTTAATATAAACGCTTATCTGGACGAAGCCACCGTTAAAACGACCCTACTGGAGGGAAGTGTGAAAGTAATTCCTACTATTGGCGAGCAGTTAATGGTCCAGGAGGCAAAGTTGTTAACTCCAGGTCAACAAGCACAAGCAGCCAATAATAAACTATCTATCAACAATGATGCAGACATCGAAGAGGTCATTGCCTGGAAAAATGGCTATTTCCAATTCTCTGATGCGCCACTTAACACGGTTATGAGGCAGGCTTCGCGGTGGTATGATGTAGACGTGGTATATACCGGCAGCATACAGGATGAGGTATTCAGTGGCAGTATTCCCAGGGCAATGAATATTTCACAGCTATTAAAAGTACTGGAGCTTACAAAAACTGTCAAGTTCAGGATAGAAGGAAAGAAAATTATAGCAGAACCTAATTAAACACTACATACTGTGAAAATCGATTGATCATACCCTGTGAAAGCTATTGGGTTACCTGAAATGAAAACCGGAAGTGATTGCGCCACTCCCGGTAAATAGTTCGGGCAAACCCTGTATTGAACAACCGTTTCGAATTGATCACTTAACAGAAAACCCAAACACAACAAAGGTATGCAACTACATGCTTTTGGCAAATTCCGTATGCGTACGGCTTTTGTCACTCACCAAACATTGCTTGTTATGAAGCTGACGGCCATATTGGTGCTCTTTGCTCTCCTGCAGGCCAGTGCCAACACCTATGGACAGAAAGTTACCCTGGTGCAGAAAAATGCCCCGTTACGGCAAATATTCAAAGCCATCAAAAAACAAACAGGGTTTAGCTTTTTCTATAATAACCGGACCCTTGAGCTGGCCGGTAAGGTAAATATTGATGTGAAAGATGCGTCCCTACGCGAAGCGCTGGAAATATGCTTTAAGGATCAGCCTTTGTCTTATGCCATCCAGGACAATATCATTATTGTTAGTAAGCGGGAAGCGATCATGCCCAAAGAAGAGAAGAGGCCTGCTGCCTTACTGCTGGATATCACCGGAAAGATCATTGATGCTGAAGGCAATCCCTTACAGGGTGTTTCGGTATTTTTAAAAGGAGGGAACAAGGGCACTACTACCAATGCGGATGGATCATTTACACTGAAAGGAGTGGAGGATAATGCCGTTTTACAGATCTCCTACGTAGGGTACGCCTCCCAAAACCTGCCCATTAATAAAAGAACTACTATCAATATCACCCTGGAAAAAGAGAACAGGCAGGAGGAATTGGTGGTGGTATCCTATGGCCTTCAGAAAAGACGGGAGATAGTAGGTGCCGTAGCTGAGCTGAAAGCCAGTGAAATGAAGGACCAACCCGTGGGTACTTTTGCGGAGAAGTTGCAGGGTAAGTTGCCCGGGGTACAACTGGGTCAAACCACCGGCCGTCCGGGACAGAGTATGGATTTCCGCATCCGTGGAGCCGCTTCCATCTCAGCCAGCAATAACCCACTGATCGTGATTGACGGATTACCAGTCCTTGGCAGTGCCGACGGTACCAACAATATCAACCCCGATGAAATTGAGAGTTTCAGCGTCCTCAAAGATGCTGCTGCTACCGCCTTATATGGTTCAAGAGCCGCCAATGGGGTGATCATGATCACTACCAAAAAAGGGAAAGCAGGCGTCGTAAAAATTGATTTCAATACCTATACCGGGGTGGCCACATCCATGAAAAACCTGACACCCGAGGTGATGAATGCCACCGAACTGGCCACTTATATGAAAGGGTTTTATGAAGACAAAATAAAGTATGAAGGCTACACCGGTGGCGTACCTGCCGAATACCAGAATCCCGAACAATATGGAGCGGGTACCGATTGGTATTCATTATTGCTGCGCAATGCCCCCGTTCAAAGCTATAGCTTGTCCTTGAGTGGTGGTACTGAAAAAGCCACCGTGAGCGTAGTAGGTGGCTACTTTAACCAGGAAGGTATTCTTAAGAATTCAGGGTACAAACGCTTTTCTCTCCGCATCAATGCAGAGTTCAACCTCAATAAATACATCAAAGTAGGAGCCAGCCTGGCGCCCAGCCTGCAGTTGGAACACAACAACCGGCAGAGCACCAGCAACAGCAACGCCTTCAACTTTGACGGACAGCGTCAGATCATTGCCAGCACACTGATGATGCCGCCCATGGCTTCCCCTTACAACCCTGATGGCACCCTTAGCCTGGGATATGCCGGCGGCTTCTCCAACCTCTTTACCTGGGCCAACCCACTGCGGCAAATACTGGAAGTGAATGACGATATGACCCGCACCCGCCTCCTGTCCTCGGTGTATGCCGAATTCAAATTCCTGAACAACTTTACCTTCAGGTCCACCGTGTATGGAGATATTGGCAATTGGACTCGCAAGAAGTTTATACCTTCCACATCTTTAGGTGGCTTCAACAATGTACCCATCGACAATGCCCCTCCGGGCAACAAATCGGCCCTTGGCGAAGCTGGTACCTCCAACAACTATACGTGGATCAATGAAAACATCCTCACCTGGCAGAAAGAATTGGGGGATCATTCACTGAAAGTACTGGCCGGCTTTACTACCCAACGCGCCAATGATTATACCACCAATATCATCGGGCGTGATTATCCCGACAATAAAGTACCTTATATCAATGCAGCGGCCAGGGTAACAGCCACCAGCGGCTCACAGGCCTGGGCCTTACTATCGTATCTTGGTAGTGTCGATTACAGCTTTAAAGGCAAATACCTGCTGCGTGGTTCGGTACGTCGTGACGGCTCCTCCCGCTTTGGTTATGACAACCGGTACGGCACCTTCCCTTCCGCCGGCATCGGCTGGATCGTGAGCGATGAATCGTTCATGAAAAAAGTGCCGGTGATCAGCTACTTCAAGGTCCGCGCCAGTTATGGAGCTACCGGCAACAACGAGATCGGCAATTATACCTCCATTCCCTCGATAGGCTCCTCCAACTATGTATTTGGCGGCACCCTGGCGCCGGGAGCCGCTCAGAACAATCTTGGCAACTCCCTGCTGAGCTGGGAAAAACAAAAGCAACTGGATATCGGGGCCGACTTTGGATTCTTTAACGATCGCCTCCTGCTCACCTACGACTATTACCATAAGTACACCGAGGGACTGTTGTACCAGGTGAACGTACCGCGCTCTTCCGGCTTTGCCAATATCCAAACCAATATCGGTACCATTAAATCATGGGGACATGAATTCTCCATTACTTCCAAAAACATGGTGGGTAAATTTGAATGGACCTCCAATTTCAATATCTCCTTCGACAGGAACCTGGTGACACAATTGGGCATTAATGATGCGCCCATTGCTGCAAACCCCTCTGTAGCGCTAACCGAATTTACCGACTGGCGTACGGCAGTAGGTCAACCGCTCGGTCAATTCTATGGATACATCTTTGACGGCGTGTACATGAACCAGGCAGAGCTCGAAAAAGGCCCCAAACACAGCACCTCCCAGGTGGGTACCGTGCGCATGAAAGACCTGAATGGTGATGGCATCATAGATGCAGCCAATGACCGTACCTGGATCGGTAATCCCAATCCTGATTTTATATTTGGCTTTACCAATAATTTCAGGTACCAGGGTTTTGACCTGGGTATTGTTGTCTCCGGCACCTATGGCAATAAATTGAAGAACAGTATGGAGGAAAGCCTGTACAATATGGATGGGGTTTTCAACGGACCTAAAGAATTACTGCAACGCTGGCGCTCGGAAGCCAATCCCGGCAATGGCAGGATACAACGCACCCTTGCGGGCTCTACCGTACTGTCGCGCTCGGACAACTCCATGTTCATTCACGATGCATCGCACCTGACCATCAACAACATTACACTGGGCTATACTTTCAAAAAGTCTGGTTATTTAAATTTCCTCCGGCACCTCCGGGTATATGCAGGCGTACAAAATGCCTTCATATTTACCAGCTATCCCGGCAATCCGGAAACAAGTTATAATGGGCTGAATGGTATATCGCAGGGAGAAGACATTGGCGCTTACCCGGTAGCGAGGACCTACACCTTTGGCCTGAATGTAGGATTTTAACGATGACAGGTTTGTATACATGTACGCAAAACGATCATAGCAAAATGCAAAAGACAATACTATATATATTCCTCCTGGTGACCATGCTTTCTTCCTGCAAAAAATTTCTGGAAGAAGCGCCCCGCACCACTCAGAGCTCAGCGAATTTCTTCAAGAACGAGAATGATTTTAAATTGGCGGTGAATGGCACCTATGCTGCCCTGCGTGATATCTATGGCTCCAATACATCCTGGGTAATGGGTGAAATGCGGTCCGACAATACGCATTATGACTACAAGCCTTCGGATGCAGCCCTGGCTGTTACTCAAAAAAATGATGTAGCCAACTTTCTGAACGATGAGTTCAGTGGACAAACCAGCGATAAATGGGTCAAAGCCTATGTGGTGATATCACGGGCCAATGCCATCCTTGACCAGATAGACGGCGCTACCTTTTCGGCAGACAGCAAACGGATCATAGCCGGGCAGGCGAAGTTCCTGCGGTCGCTGGCTTATTTTGAGTTGGTAAGATATTATGCTGGCGTACCCATATATCTGCACCTCATCAATAATCCCAATGATATTTATATAAAAAGGTCCACTGTAGAACAGGTATATGAGGTGATCATAGCCGATGCGAAAGACGCTATTGAAAAGCTGGACGCTCCGGCTTTTCCCCAAACCGGCGTGGCTACCAAGGGAGCCGCGCTTACCCTGCTGGCCGATGTATACATCAACCTGAAAAGGTTTCCTGAAGCAGAACCCCTGCTCAAACAGGTGACCCAACAGGGCTATGACCTGATGAGCAATTATGCGGATGTATTCAATCCTGCCAATAAGAATAACAAGGAATCCATCTTCGAGATACAATACAACGCGGGCCTTGCTACACCGCAGGCCAGTAATTTCATCTATAAGTTCATTCCCCGCATGTCCAATTCAACCGGCATAACGGGCCTCAATCAAAATACCATTACCGATCTCGGCGGTTTCAATACGCCCACGCAGGACCTCATCAGCAGCTTTGAAACGGGTGATAACCGGCTCAACGCTTCCATCGCCATTGCAGAAGGTACCTGGAATGCTTCCAATGATTTTGTGCCTACGTCCAATACCGCAGGCGCCTCCGTGAAAAGCATTGTGGGTTATACCCCGCCAGCGGGTAAGATAGGCCGGCCTTTCCCCCGGAAATTCCTGCACGCCCATTCCCTGGCTGGACAAACGAATAATAATTGGCCTGTGTATCGCTATGCAGAAGTATTGCTGCTGCTGGCAGAAGCCTTGAATGAACAAAACAAAGCTGCGGAAGCCCTGCCTTTACTCAACAGGATAAGGGACCGTGCGTTTGGCGCTGGTGTGTCGCCCATTGCTACTACCGATCAAACAGCCTTGCGCAATATTATACTGCATGAAAGAAGGGTAGAGCTGGCCTTTGAAAATAAAAGATGGATTGACCTGGTCCGTACAGGCAATATGGTATCGGTTATGACGGCCTATGGCAATGCCATGAAAACCCTTTTCAGTTATCTGCCAGCCAATTCCTACAAGGTAACCGACGATAGCAAGTTGTTTCCTGTTCCCTACACTGAGCGGGAACTGAATAAACTGCTGGAACAAAATAAAGGTTACTAATACCCTCTAAAACCTGCAATATGATTATCCGCACAATTGCATCCTTATGTTTGTCGGTATTGATTGCTATGGCCTGTGGTAAAAAAGACGACAAGCAACAGCCTGTTAATCCACCACCGGTCGACCCACCGGTGGCTGATACCCTCACAGGATTGGTCATTGCTACCAATAATTCAACCAAAAGCATCGAAGTATATGATGCCGGTGTAAAGGACTGGAATAAACCAGAAGCTAAGAAGTGGTCCTGGAAACCCGCTACTGCCAGCGGTTTCAGCGCAGCAGAAAGCAATGCCTTTGACGGAGGATCGGATATACGCCTGCGCCAGGTAAAAGCCTGGCACGATAGTACCTTCGTAGCCCTCACCGATACAAAGATGGCTGCCATCATCACCTGGCCTGACGCTGTAAGAAGATGGTCCCAGCCAATAGATGGCAACCTGCATGCGGCAGAAATACTGCCCAATGGCAATGTAGCCCTGGCAGCATCCGACGGCAACTGGGTAAGGGTGTATGCTTCTTCGCAAGGGCACAACAATAATTACTTTGTACAATATGACCTCAATGCGTCGCATGCGGCCTTGTGGGATCCCACTTACAACCTGCTATGGGTTACCGGGCAACACCCGGTAACGGGGGCGCATATACTCACCGCCCTCGAAATAGGCGGTACTGCGGCTGCACCCACCTTAACAGAGGTAACCGCTTACCGAAGTGTGTTGCCTACTGCCTGGGGCCATGACGTAGCTCCCTACTTTGGTGATGTGAACCGCTTGTGGGTAAGTACCAACGGAGGTGTGTATGTGTACAACAAAACCACCAAGTCCTTTGTAGTGGCCCCCGGAGGCTCCAACCGTACTTTTGTGAAAGCTGTGGGCAATATTGGATCGGCAGGCGGACTGCTGGTGCAAACAAGGGCTGATGCCAATAAATCGCCCACGCCGGCTGTCAGCTGCGGACTCAATGGATGGGCTACCAGTACCGTTGATGTGTTTACACCATCCGGTACAGTGTTCACTACCCGGGTGGCGCCAGGCGCCTGTTTTTACAAAGCACGGATCATTAACACACAATACCAATAAACCAACCTACCATGAAAAAGTCACTTCTAACGATTGCTGCCGGATTATTGATGATAACAGGTTTGTATATAGCCTGTAAACCCGAAATGACCCCTGATCAAACCATTGCTGATATCCCCCAACCAACCACCAACTCCACCGCTGCCAATTCATTGGCAGCGGCCAGTTGTTGTTGGGTGGTCACCACCAACCAGGCCAGCCAAAAAGTGGAGATCTATGATCCTGCTGTGACGGACTGGAATACCAGTGCTGCCCTGAAACATGCCTGGTACCCCAATGCCTCCAATGGCTTTACCAATCCTACTGTTGGATGGGGACTGCCTTCGGATGCACGGTTGCGCAACAGCTCCTTCTTTGGTGGACAGCAAATGCTGGTCACCGATTCCCGCGGTTTTTGCGCCATCATCCCTTATCCATCCCTGACAGGTAAACAATGGGCCATCAATTTAGGTTCTGGTGTTAACCCACACTCCATTGAACTGTTGCCCAATGGCAATGTGGCCATTGCTGCTTCGGATGCCCATTGGGTTAGGATCTACACCTCATCACAAGGTACCTGGTCAACGGCCAACACATCCTTTGCACTCAATACAGCGCATGCGGTGTTGTGGGATCCTGCCAACAATATACTGTGGGTAACGGGCTGGCTGCCCATTGTTAGTAATAGATCGCAGGACCTGGCCAATCATGTTTTAACGGCGCTTTCCATTACCGGCACGGCCGCCAATCCCATTATTAGTGAAGTAGGAGGTCGTCGTTCACCACTTCCCTCCTTTTATGGACATGATATACAACCGGTGACTGGCGATGTGAATAAACTTTGGGTAAGCACCAATGGCGGCGTGTACCTGTATGATAAAACGACTAAGATCTTTACAACAGCACCCAACAATATTGGCAACCGCACTTTTGTTAAAGGCATTAGCAACCAGCCATCCGGTATAGTAGTATTAACCCGGCCCGATTCCATTAAAACGCCCATCCCTCCACAGCCATCCACACTCAACAACTGGACTACTTCCTATGTTGATTTCTACTCGGCGGCAGGAAGCTGGCAATCAGCTGGACATAAGAACGGTGCCGCCTTCTACAAAGGACGTATCTGGACACCAGATTATCAGTAACACCATCACCAGACCAATCACCTTTTCGATATGCATTCAAGGCGACATTTCATTAAACAATCATCACTGGCCGGCCTGGCCCTGGCAACAGATGCAGGCAATTGGTTCATCAACGGAGAGAACAACTTTACCTATGCTTCTCCCTATATCAAACTGGAACTGGCTGCTACCAGCCCTCAATTGCTCTTTTTTTCTACCGATAGCCTGGGGCAAAGCCAGTTGGAAAATTCTCCCTTGCTAAAGCAGGAATCAACTGACACGAATGCTTACACCAGTAAAATAAAAAGCAATAGCATCAGCTATTATACTGGTGCTAACAAAAAAGCGCCGGCTTGGGAAGTACAATGCAACAAAAAGGAGTTTTCCTTGCGTACTATCTGGAAGGAAGGACAAGCGATAGCTCCTTTTCAGCTTGCTCTTTCCCAACACCTGAACCATGCCACCGTACTGGGCGCGATGGATGCTGAACAGGAAGTTCAGTTTCCTTGTTTGCTGCACTTACCGGGCATGGGCACCTTCCGAGTTCATTGCGACCAACCGGGTATTTCATTAGGGTATGATGCGTATCGATTTCATGGCCCCAATGAAAAGGGAGAGCCCTATATACGGTTATCCTTTGCAGGCGCCCGGGCCAATCAATCAGCCATTACCTACCGTTTTGAATCCGTAGCCCTTTTTCCCGACTTGCCTGCCATAGCACAGGATGCCCGTTTCGACGGGTTCCGCAAAAACTTTATCAATATCTTCCAGCTCAATCCCCGCATACGTACCCTGGCCAATAACAGCGCCAGCGATGCCTGTGCTTTCACCATGTATCTCTATGCAGAGATGGCCCGCAAAACGCCGGCGCTGACAAAGCACCTGACTGCAATGGACCTGATCAGGAACTCACTGGAGCAGTACCTCAATGGTATGAAAGCTTATGGGCAGGTGGGCTATAAGGGTGGCTACGGATGGCAAAGTGAATTCGATTCCTGCGATAGCGCCCCCTCACTCATCATGAGCGCCTGTTATTACATCCTGGATACCAACGATCTTAACTGGGCCCGTACACATTTTGAAGGCATTAAAGCCTGGGCCACGGCCATGATGGCTACAGACAGGAATGGCGATGGTATCATCGAATATGGGCATTCGGGTAATGCAGGTAGCTGGACAGGTACTTTTAAACGTCCTGCCAATTGGTGGGATACCATTGGGTTTGGACATGACGATGCGTATTCCAATATGCTTGCTTACAGGGCTTGTACTTTATTGGCCAGTGTAGCTGCGTTGATCAACAAGAAAGAAGAGCAGGACCTGTTTGCACGGTTCGCCACCACACTTAAATCCAATTTCTATCCCCATTTCTATAACCCGGCAACCGGGATACTCGGTGGCTGGCGCAGCAAGGATGGTCAATTGCATGACTACTATTTCCTTTTTGTAAACAGTATGGCTATTACCTATGATCTGGTGGATGCAGCCACCGGAACCAGGTTGATGCAGACGCTATTACAAAAAATGAAAGAAGTGGGTTATACACGGTTCGACCTGGGCCTGCCCGGCAACCTGATCCCGGTTTCTGATGAAGATTATACCCACCATGATCCACGCTGGGGATACCAACGGTTTCAGGTATATGAAAATGGAGGCGCTACTGGTTGTTATGCCTACTTTACCTTACAGGCCCTTTTCAAATTGGGTATGGTCCAGGAAGCAACAGCCATCTTTTTCCCTATGATGGAAAGCTATAAACAGAATGCCTTTCAGGGCCGGTGCGCTGATGGTATCATGACCCGCGATTGGAAAACCTGGACCGGTGAATGCTGGGGTTATGAAGGTTTCCTGGTAGATAATTACCTGCCCTTGCTGGCTGTATTCGATTGGCAGCAAGCCAATCAAAAAACAACCGGCCATTAATTGATATCTTGTAATTTGTGACAGGTAATAACTATTCTAAAATAATTTCTATGTTCCGTAAGGCAATCCTTTTTTCTGTACTCGCTCTTACCCTATATCCTGTCTTTGCACAACAGCCGTTGGCAGCGCCCCAATTATCCAACCCGGCCTCCTACACCTGGATATGGTTGCCTGATCCACAGACCTATCAAAAATTTGGGCGTAACCAGTCCCTGTTTGACGGCATGATCAACTGGATAAAGGACCAGCGTAAGAAGCTCAACATACAACTCGTCTTCTGCACTGGTGACCTGGTAGAGCAAAATAATATCCTGCAACCCGACAGTGTTAATGGCGATCAAACCAGCCTGGAGCAATGGCGTTCTATCTCAACCGCCTTTAATAAGTTGAATGGCATCCTGCCCTATATCTTATGCACCGGCAACCATGATTATGGTATCAAAAGTGCCGAGAACAGGTACTCTCAGTTCAACAGTTTTTTTCCGCCACAGGGCAATCCCTTGACTAAATCATTGTTGGTAGAAATGGCGCCCAATGCGGCGGGTGCAAAAACACTGGAAAATGCCTGTTATGAATGGAAGTCGCCCGAGGGGCAATCCTTCCTGTTCTTTTCCCTCGAGTTTGCCCCCCGCAAGGACATCCTGGCCTGGACAAAAGAAGTAGCAGCACGGCCTGCTTACAAACAGCATATTGGCATAGTGATCACCCATAGCTACCTCAACTCTACCGGTAAACGGATCGAAAAAGAAAACTATGCAGTGACCGATGCCAATTATGGGGAAGCGATATACAAAGAACTGATCCAGCCTGCCAGTAATATCCGTTTTGTATTCAGCGGTCATATTGGAAACAGCGATGCACACGTAGACCAGGTAGGTTACCGCCTGGATACCAATGCAGCTAAAAAAGAGATCCACCAGGTGGTATTCAATGCACAGCGTGAAGGCGGCGGATGGCATGGCAATGGAGGTGATGGCTGGCTGCGTATCCTGGAGTTTTTACCCGATAAGAAAACCATACAGATATATACCTTTTCCCCCTTCTTTTATATTTCACCGGCTACCCGCCACCTGGCCTGGCGCCGGGAATCCTATGACCAGTTTGAAATTCGCTACTAGCTCTCGAAATTGCTTACTAGGCACGGCGCTTTTAAGGTGAGTCGCTCCCGCAAGGCGGGACAAGTGCTGCCGTCCGGCAAATGCAGCGCAGCAGAGCGGCCCACCTTGGTGCCTAAAAGACATTTTGCATATAATCTAAACCCATAATTGAGCATTTTGGCACATGCCTTTCCCGGTTGGGCAGATAGTTTTGGGGCACATAAATTGACCCCACATGAAAGCTGTATTATTGGTTGTTGTTATGATAATGAGTGCCCGGTTACTTCCTGCCCAACAGCAACGCATTCCCCTGTATGACAAGGAGATTCCCAATTCAAAGCCAGCCCCTGCCGATTATATAGAGTTTACCGATAGCTTGGGATTGATCAACAATGTAACCCATCCCACCCTCACGCCCTATTTCCCAAAAAAAGGTACCGCAAATGGAACGGCCGTCATCGTTTGTCCAGGTGGTGGTTATGGCGTGTTGGCAGCCGCAAAAGCGGCAATTATTGCCAGGTATTTTACTGCTGCCGGAATAACAGCTTTTATGCTGAATTCCCGCCTGCCCAATGACCTCATCATGCAGGATAAAACCATTGGTCCCTTGCAGGATGCACAAACAGCATTGGCATTGGTGCGTAAGCGGGCAACAGAATGGGGCATCAATCCCAAAAAAGTCGGTTTTCTGGGTATTTCGGCAGGCGGTCACCTGGCCACTACCGCAGGTACTCATTTTGACAAGCCCGTTATTGAGAATAAAGAAAAGATCAACCTGCGCCCCGATTTCATGGTGCTGGTATATCCTGTTATCCTGTTTGATACCGCCATCGCCAGTGGTACCCGCGAAAACCTGATCGGTGAACATGCACCCGACTCACTGCAGCGTTTATTCAGCAACGAAAAACATGTAACGGCTGCCACACCGCCCACCTTCCTGGTACATGCTGCCGATGATGATGTGGTGCCGGTAAAAAACAGTCTGGTATTCTTTAATACCTTACAGGAAGCCCATGTAAAATCATCCATGCATATTTTCCAATCGGGCGGGCATGGGTTTAGAATTGATGATCCCCAGTATAAATGGTTTGACTGGTGTAGAAATTGGTTGAAAGAGAACGGATTTTAAAAATATCCGCTATCTTTTGGGGGGATTTTCTATTCCCCCCAACCAATATGAAAAAACAGCTCTTTATCCCGGTCCTGGTGACCCTTATCCTTATTGCAGTAGGATTCAACAAACCAACTCCTCAGCCTGGCGAACCCGCCAGGGCCCGCTTCAAATGGACAGGCGCCTGGCAGCCCACCCGCAAAAGCGCCGGTGATGGCATCACGAAACTGGATATCAAGATTGGCCAATTCATTACCCTGCCCAATAAGGAGGCCATGGCGCAGGTGATCTTTAACATCAATAATAAGTTCCCTGGTTCTGCACCCTGGGTTACCTGGGCAGTTGGTGATCTGTCGAGGGCTACCCCCGCTTATGCAGGTATTACTAACGAAACACATGAAGCCTGGTTGTCGTACATGGACCGCCTGGGTGTAAAAATATTCCTGGAGATATTCCCCTTTAAAGCCAATGCGAAGAAGGGTACTGCTGCCACGGATATTCCTGCCACGATGGATACCTGGCTGCAGAAATTCAAACACCATACTTGTGTGGCAGGTATGGGTATTGAACTGGAGTACTGGGGAAAAGCTACTGATTCGGCCGTGACTACCTGGGATACAAAATTGAAATCGTATAAGTCCGCATACCGTTTATTCCTGCGTCATTATGATGCGGGGCATATGCCACCCACCTATCGTGGTAAAGGCGATCTGATCTTTATCAACGATGCCTCAGAAGGTACTATTGAAGAACTGAACCAGGGTTTTGCCAATTGGGCCAATCGCTTTGCGCCTACAGCCGTTGCTTTCCAGGTAGGTTATCCCGCTGATGAAGATGGTATGAATGGCAGTGCGGAACTGGGTTGGTGGAAACTGAAAGATCCTATTAAAGACTGGGGGCAGGCAATTCTTCCTTTGATCAAAGATACTAAGCAAGAATTGGGATATATTTGGGTCACTGCACAATCGGGTAAAACCTATCACACAAAATGGGATATCACCAAAGATGCCCGCTTGCCTGTGCAGCGATGAAAATAAGCACCATGAGACTATTGTTTTTGCTATTATTACTGCCCGCTGGCATTGTATGCGCACAGCCAACCAAAGAACACAATCTTCAGTTTGACCACCTGGCCACCCGTTGGGATGAGGCCATGCCCCTGGGCAATGGTATGTTGGGTGCCCTGGTATGGGGCAAACAAGATCAATTGCGGTTATCACTCGACCGGGCCGACCTGTGGGATGAACGGAAAGCGCTGGACCTTTCGACCTTTAATTTTAAATGGGTGGAAGAACAGGTATTGAAAAATGATTATGAGCCTGTTCAGCGATTGGGCGACCGGCCTTATGATGCGATTCCCTATCCCACCAAACTGCCGGCAGCAGCCATGGAGTTTGATATTCGTTCCTTCGGTAAGGTAAAGTCCAATACCCTGGACATTGCAACAGCGCTCAATACCATTCAATTTGAAACGGGTATTGTATTCAGGTGTTATATTCATGCTACCCTGCCCCAGGGTTTCTTCAGTTTTGAAAACCTGCCGGCTGCACAAGCCGCACAGGTATTGCCCAAATTGATTGTACACAATTACAACAGGGATAAAAACGGTACTCAATCAGACAATAGCCATGCAGGCCAGGGCCTGGAAAAGCTAGGTTACGCAAAAGGTACCGTTACGCAAACATCAGGTACCATCCATTACCGGCAGCCTACTTATGATGGCCACTATTATGAAGTGCGGATTCAATGGAAACAATTTCCAGGCAACAAGGTCATTGGCAGCTGGACCATAACCAGCGATCAACCTGCTGTATTGCCTGCTTTATCAACTACTGCCAAAGAACCTACAGGCTGGCCTTCTCATATAAACTGGTGGAAACATTTTTGGAGCCGCTCGGCTGTTCAGGTGCCTGATCAGCTGATCGAGAAACAATACTATTTAGAGCTGTATAAATTGGGAAGTGTGGCAAGGGCAGGCGCTCCGGCCATTACCCTGCAAGCTGTTTGGACAGCCGACAATGGCAGCCTGCCACCCTGGAAAGGTGATTTTCATAATGACCTTAATACACAGTTGAGTTATTGGCCTACCTATACCGGCAATCACCTGGCCGAAGGAGCTACGTTTACCGATTGGCTTTGGAAGATGAGACCCAAGAATCTCCAATATACAAAACAGTATTTTGGCGTAGCAGGCTTGAATGTGCCTGGTGTGGTAACCTTGAGTGGTGATCCCATGGGTGGATGGATCCAATATGCTCTGTCGCCTACCGTGAGTGCCTGGTGTGCCCAACATTTTTATTGGCAGTGGAAATATTCCATGAATAACAGCTTCCTGCAGCAAAGGGCTTATCCGTATATTCATGAAGCTGCAACTTACCTCGAAAACATCACACGGCTGAAAGATGGTGTCCGGAAATTACCCCTTAGTTCAAGCCCCGAATACAATGATAACAGCATTAATGCCTGGTTTAAGGATTGGAGCAATTTTGACCTGGCCCTGGCTAAATATTTATTTACCGTAGCCAGCGAAGTGGCTAATGCTGCAGGGAAACCAGCAGAGGGCAGCCATTGGCAAACGATATTGAGCCAGCTACCGGATTATGAGACCAATGAAACCGGATTTACCGTTGCGCCCGGTCTAAACCTCAATGAATCCCATCGTCACTTTTCGCAATACATGGCCATTTATCCCCTGGCCTTATTGGATTATAACAAAGCCCGTGATAAGGAGCGTATTGATAATTCACTGAAACGCATTGAAGAAAAAGGCACCCGGGCCTGGTGTGGTTATTCTTTTACCTGGATGGCTTCCTTATATGCCAGGGCCTATAAGGCTGATAGTGCCTGGAAGCAGTTGCAGATCTTTGCTTCCAACTTCTGTTCACCCAATAGCTTCCATTTGAATGGCGATCAGAAGGGCGGGCAATACTCCGGTTTTACCTACCGGCCATTCACCCTGGAAGGCAATTTCGCCTTTGCCCAGGGACTGCAGGAAATGTTGCTACAAAGCAGGAATGGCTACCTGGAAGTATTCCCGGCCCTGCCCCGTAGCTGGAAAGACGCATCCTTTACCAACCTGAGAGGGGAGGGGGCGTTTTTAGTGAGCGCCATCAAAGAAAATGGAGTGCCTGTTTCCGTGAAGGTAGTTGCCGAAGCTGGTGGTATATTGAAGATCAGGTTGCCCTTTAAAACATGGGTCGTAAAAAATATACCTCCCTCATTGGTTACCATGCCGGAGGAAGGTATTTTGTCAGTACGTTTAAAGAAAGGGCAAACAGTAATATTTGAAAACGGCTATGAATAGATAGAAGGCTATCAGGTAGTGATGGTAGCTTTCCCCTTCTCCAATGCCAGGAACTTATTTACACAAGCGGGAATCTCGGCCTGGTAATGGCTTACATATACCAGGGTAGTAGGTGATTGTGCACAGATGGTATCTACCAACTGGCGGAATAATTGCGTATGTGCTGCATCCAATCCCTGGCAGGGCTCATCCAGGATCAGCAACGCTGGGTTTTTGATCAATGCCCTGGCCAGTAAAGTAAGCCTTTGTTCGCCGGCAGATAATCTTGATAATCCATATTGTGCTTTAGCTTCCAGTTGCATGACCCTGATCCATTGATTCACCTGTTCTTCCTGTTCTTCGTTCAGTGTACGGAACAGGCCAATGGTATCAAATAAGCCAGAGGCAATCGCCTGGAAACAGGTCGCCGTATAATCAAAATACAAATGCATTTCGGGCGATACATAACCTATCTTTTTCTTGATATCCCATATACTTTCTCCACTGCCACGCAACTTGTCGAATAGGTAGATCTTATTGGCATAAGCCTGCGGATTATCACCGGTGATGAGACTCAATAATGTTGATTTACCAGCGCCATTGGGGCCCGATACACTCCACCTTTCACCCCGCTTTACCTCCCAGTTAATGTCGTTAAGGATGTACTTTCCTTCATATTGGATCGTTACCCCTTCCATTTTAATGGCCGTAGTAAAACCGGTTTCCGGCATACCTGTTATAGCCTGTAAAGCTGTCGTTATGGGTAAGGAAATGTTTTCCGGTTCGGGAGCCTGGTATTGATGGGCAGGGACTGCACTGCTGAGTACCCCTTTTTCAAGCGTAGCTACATGCGTAATGCAGGGTGATAATTGATCGGGCGTAGTGATCAATAAGAGGGTAATACCCGAGGTGCTGATCTTCTCCAGTATTTCGTGCAGTATTTTCCGGCCATTGACATCCAGGCCTACAAAGGGATTGTCCAGCACCAGTAGCCTGGGTTGCCGCAATAAGGCAATGATGAGTTGTAATCTTTTATTCTCTCCGTTGGATAATTGTATCAACGGTTCTTCCATCAGCCGGTCAATTTGCAGTTGCAATATCCATTGTTGAGCTGCTGCTTCATTGGCTGGTGTAATATAATCGGCCAGGGTTTGAGCCACCGTAGCCGTTTGTTCTGCATCGAATGAATTAAAACGTTGCTGGTAATAAAAATCACTCCGGTTGGTGAGGTCTTTGAAGCGGTGTTGTTGTTCAACCACTACAATGGAATGATGAAAAGTTTCCGGTGTACCAAAGCCTGCCTGTATATGACCACTGAAAAAATGCCGGCCTTCCAGCGTATGGGCCAATACCGTTTTGCCACTGCCCGATTGACCAGTGATGGCCCAGTGTTGTCCATCGTAAATGCTTAGGTTTATATTGTCTAAAACTTTTTGAGCGCCCAGCTTTACCGAAACCTGTTCTAATTGTAATAATATCTCTGCCATAGTAATCCTTCCTTAAAAGATCGGCAAAGATAAGGGATAAAAAAAGCACACCACGGTTATAGGTTATGAGTCCTATGCCGTGGCATGCTCTGAGTGAGGATCAATAACTATAAAACTAATAGACTATTGTTCCAGTTTGATTTCGCCTACATCTGTGGGTTGTCCGTCAACCACCGTAACGCCATCTTTTGCTGCGTTCTTATAAGGTGGCTTAGCCTCAATGATCACACGATACGTACCAGCTTTTGCACCGGTAATTTCAAAAGCGCCTTTATCGATAGTCGCTTTCAGCGTATCCGTGCCAGATAAGGCCCATGCACGCACAGCGCCATCAGCGGGTGATACGGTACCTTTAACGGAACCTGTTTGAACAACCTGGAAGGCGAATAATCCTGCAGTGGCGGCAACAATGCCCAATCCCACCAATCTTGACTTGATGCTTTTCATAAAAATGCTAAATTATAGGTTAATAAAAATGGTTACTTAATAGAACGTTCTTACGGTTGTTTTGGAGTAGTGGGGTTGCGTATGATTAGACAAGGACTATGCCATAATCTTTTTCATTTGACAAAAAATAAATTAACAACTCTTTTCATTGAGCAACCTAAAACAATGGCTTTCATGGCACGATTGTTTTAATGCGCTGTTTTTTTATTTACACTTTTGTTGAGCAAGAAAATCTACACGCACTTGATTAAGAATTTATTTTTGTTAGCGTTCATAGCACATTGAATAAAAGTGGATCAGACCAACTGACAGGATAGAACGAATAGGAGGGCGTGACTGATACAAGGTGATTTGTACCGCATTTATTAAATCAATTTTAATTTTTTTTCTTTCTTCCGGCATACCTGAAATAGACTTTATAGTAGGGAGGTTAATCTTATTCAGGTATGCCAGCAACCCTTTCACCGGTAGATTTTGCCGATTCGCCATTAATTATAGGACCGGAGTTTTTTTATTTCGGTAATTTGGTAAGGAAACTGGTGCCTTCAAAATGCGGGTTGGCAGATAAAATCCATGGATCTCTCTATTTTAGTGCCCGGCAACCAACAGTTTTGAACCATCATACGTAGTCATATTAAACAATTCAGCATGTTGGCCCTCAACCGAAACTTACTGCCTACTGTATTACTGCTCCTGATCTGTGGTTCCGTCTTTGCCCAGCAAAAACAAAAAGTCGACCGTTGCGGAACCGTCGGGGCCCTTCAAAAAGCCCTGGAACGCAATCCTGCTTTAAAAGCCAATTTTGAAACGACTGTCCAGGAACTACGCCAGGTCACCACTTTACGCCAAAACCAGCCTGCTACCCTGCGGGAGAATGGTGAGCCGATGTATGTGCCGGTGGTCTTTCACATCGTTTTGCAAAACCCCAACCAGGTGACCGATGCACAGGTACAGGCCCAACTGGACGTACTCAATAAAGATTTTGCGGGCCTCAATGGCGATTCTACCAAAATACCCGGCTATTTTAAACCGCTGTACGGTAAGGCGAAGATCCAGTTCAAGCTGGCACAGCGGACGCCCAATGATGAGCCATCCAATGGCATCAACCGCTACGTAACCACCAAGAGCTCTTATGCTTATACTGATAATACCCTTAAATACAGTGCTAGCGGCGGAGCGGATGCCTGGGATCCCACGCGTTACCTTAATATATGGCTTACCAATATATCGGGTAGTATACTGGGCTATGCTACTTTTCCCGGTGGCAGTGTGGCTGCCGAACAGGGCGTGGTAGTATTGTACAGCAGCTTACCGGGTGGCAGTGCTGCACCCTATAATAAGGGCCGTACCCTGACCCATGAAACCGGTCACTACTTTTTCCTGTACCATATCTGGGGTGATGACAATGGCGCCTGCACCGGCACCGATTATGTGGATGATACCCCTAATCAATCGGACGAATCGGGCGGATGCCTAACCGGCCTCCAGGCCGATGCCTGTGCGCCTGCAGCCACGGGTAAGATGTACCAGAATTATATGGACTATACGGATGATGCCTGCATGGTGATGTTTACCCAGGAGCAGGACACCCGGATGGAAACAGCCTTTAACTTATACCGGGCCTCCCTGCTCAATTCCAATGGTGCCGATCCCGTGGTATTGAAAAATGTAAATGCTTCCCTGCGCAGCATCAATAACCCTGCTTACCGCGTGTGCAATGCCAGTTTTGCACCTTCCATTACCTTACGCAACCTGGGGGTTCAAACCCTTACGGCAGCCAATATCTACGCCAGTATCGACGGCGCCACGCCCGTACGCACCGCTTGGACAGGCTCACTGGTAAGCCGTGCTACTACCAATGTAACACTTAATAACCTCACCACCGTGGCCGGTAAACACAGCCTGAAGATCTATGTCACCGATCCCAATGGTACTACCGATGGCGAACTAAAAGATGATACCCTAACTACTGCCTTTGAATACTATCCCCCCGTTGATCCCCCTCTTGTAGAAAGCTTTGAGGGCAATACCTTCCCACCACAGGGTTGGGATATTGTGAATCCTGATAGTTACCTGACCTGGGAAAAGGTGACCGGCATCGCCAAAACCGGCAATGCATCCGTAGTGATCCGTAATCTCCAGTATGAACAGAACGGTCCGAAGGATTTCCTGCGTTTGCCGTTGGTGAATATCGGTACTGCCGACTCCGCCTTCCTTTCCTTCCAGGTGGCGGCAGCCGTACAAACTGCTCCTTCCACTGCCGGCAATGTTTGGGATACCCTGCAAGTATTGGTGAGCACCGATTGTGGCAATACCTATACCAGTCTCTATAAAAAATGGGGCAGTTCCCTCATTACCCGTCAAACGGCTGTTACGCAATCTTTTGTACCCACCTCAACCGAGTGGCGCAAGGATTCGGTCAACCTCACCGCCTATATTGGAAGTGGGCCCATCATGGTAGCATTCCTCAATAGCTCCGAATACGAGAACAATATTTACCTCGATGATATCAACTTCTATAAGGTAGCGATCAACCCCAACCTCAAAGAGAAAGGAGTACTGGTATCGCCCAACCCCACCAGCGGGGCCCTGACGGTGCAATTTTATCCCAATCCCACCAACCTGAAGGGAATTGCCATTTATAATGTAGCGGGTCAAAAAGTGGCTGAAAGACTGGTAGGCAATAACAATGGTTCCACCCGGTATGATTTTGACCTGAGTCCCTATGCCAATGGCTTGTATTCCGTACGGATTGTGTTCAGTGACCGGACAGTGGTGCAGAAGGTGATCAAAAACAGGTAAATAGGTTATCTGGTAAAATAGAGATCGAACCGGCTTTCCCGGCCTTTGGGCCGCCGAAAGCCGGTTTTTTTATGCCTTATCCGTCTTACAGGCATTTAGGAGGGCTGGTTACTAGCCTGCTCCTTTTTAGATAATACCTATATATTACTTATAAAATACGAATACATACCGTATATATTCCGCCCCTTATAAGGACGGAACGTATACGGAATATCTACCTGATATATACGGAACATATACGTAATATCTGACAATGCAGCCTGGCTGGCTTATGCTCCAGTTAGGGCTATTTGTGGTTGTATCACAGGATCAGTCAGCTATCCTTTAAAGCCTGGAAGCCGAATAGGAGGCCGGTGTAAGCATAAGCCTTCATACAAATTGTTCATCGTCAGGCCCTTTTTTCCACAAATCGTTAATATCTAGCGGAAACGGCTTCTGACTCGCTTTTCCTATATTTGCCCGTTCCGGAAAAAGGAGCAGGGCAGCGGCTGCCTAAAAAAATGCCTGCTGTTGATTTGTTTTTTCTGGTATTTCGCAGTTTATTGCCTTGTAAATCAGGGCACAATCGGGAATGACTGATTGGACGGCCTGGCTTTTACTTTAAGTAAGTGGCTAATAATCAATATTGTATAGAAAACCTTAGTTGATAACATAAAAAACAATTCCCCCCATTGGCGGGGAGAATGGATATGGCAAAAGAAAAAGACAGCAATTTGTTTGATTACAATGAAGAGTCGATACGGAGTCTTGACTGGCGAGAGCATATTCGTCTGCGACCTGGTATGTATATCGGGAAACTGGGCGATGGCAGCAGTCCGGACGATGGTATCTATGTATTAATAAAAGAGGTGATTGATAACTGTATTGACGAGCATACCATGGGATATGGTAAGCACGTGGATATTACCATTGAAGGTAAAACAGTTACCATCCGCGACTATGGCCGTGGTATACCCCTGGGTAAAGTAGTGGATGTAGTGAGTAAGATCAATACCGGTGCTAAATACGATAGCAAGGCCTTCCAAAAGAGTGTGGGATTGAATGGAGTAGGTACCAAGGCAGTGAATGCATTGAGTACTTATTTCAAAGTAACTGCTTACCGCGAAGGCAAGGAAAAGACCGCTGAATTTGAAAGAGGGGTATTGACAAAAGAACACAAGGAAACCAAATCATCTGAAGAGAATGGTACCCTGGTTTTATTTATACCCGATGATACGGTATTCAAGAACTTCCACTATATCCATGAGTACCTTGACGGGCAGCTCTGGAACTACTGTTACCTCAATGCCGGACTGGTCATTAACCTCAATGGCAAAAAATATGTGAGTAAGAATGGTTTGCTGGACCTTTTGCAGCGTAAAACCAATGAAGATGAGCTGCGCTATCCCGTGATCCACCTGAAGGGTGAAGACATTGAAGTAGCTATTACCCACGAGAACCAATATGGGGAAGAATATTATTCGTTTGTAAACGGACAGTATACCACCCAGGGTGGTACACACCTGGCAGCTTTCCGCGAAGGATATGTGAAAACCATCCGCGATTTCTTTAAGAAGGATTATGATGCAGCTGATATCCGCGCCAGCATTTGTGCAGCTGTTTCCGTTCGTGTACAGGAGCCTGTATTTGAGAGTCAAACCAAAACAAAGCTGGGCTCACAGGTGGTATATGATGGCGGCCCTACCATGCGGAACTTTATAGCTGATTTCCTGTCTAAAGAATTGGACAATTTCCTGCACCGCAATCCCACCACTGCCGAAGCACTGAAGAAGCGTATTGAGCAAAGTGAGCGGGAGCGCAAGGAACTGGCCGGTATTAAGAAACTGGCCAATGAGCGGGCTAAAAAAGCCAATATGCACAACCGCAAATTGCGCGATTGCCGCTTTCACCTCAATGATGAAGCTACCGGTAAGGACAAGGATAATATACTGGAAAAGCAAAAAGAGAGTACCATATTCATTACCGAAGGTGATTCGGCCAGTGGATCAATCACCAAGGCCCGCCAGGTAGAAACGCAGGCGGTATTCAGCTTGCGCGGTAAACCCCTCAACTGCTTTGGACTTACCAAGAAAGTAGTATATGAGAACGAAGAGTTCAACCTCCTGCAGCATGCCCTCAACATTGAAGAAGGATATGAAGGGTTGCGCTTTAACAATATTGTGATTGCTACCGATGCCGATGTGGATGGTATGCACATTCGTTTGTTGTTGATGACTTTTTACCTGCAGTTCTTCCCCGACCTGGTGAAGAATGGTCACGTTTATATCCTGGAAACGCCGTTGTTCCGCGTGCGCAACAAGCAGGAAACCATTTACTGTTACGATGAAGGCGAAAAGCAGGCAGCTATTAAAAAGCTGGGCGGTAAACCAGAGATCACCCGCTTTAAAGGATTGGGTGAAATATCGCCCGATGAATTTGCCCGCTTTATTGGTCCTGAAATGCGCAAACAACCAGTTATTATTGAGCAGGGCGAACATATTCAGCAATTGCTGGAATACTATATGGGCAAAAATACCCAGGAGCGCCAGGAGTTTATCATTGATAACCTGAAAGTGGAACTGGATCTGGTAGAAGAAGGAGCAGCAGAAGAAAAGAAGGGATAGGATAAGATGTAGCATGCAGATCATAACTAAAAAATAGGGTTAAGAAACAATAGGGCTATACATCCATGTTTGAATTTCATGCCGACCGGAAACGATACTTTGATATCCAGCGCGACAATGCTGAACGTTTTGTAATTCCGTTTATTGAAGAAAAGTTTCCTGTTAAACCGGGGCAACGGATATTGGAAATAGGATGTGGTGAAGCGGGCGTATTGCTGGCCTTTTTGCAAAAAGGATGTATTGGTGTAGGGGTAGAGCTGGATTCACCGCGCCTGGTTCATGCCAGGGAGTGGACAAAAGAATATGTGGATGCTGGTAAAGTAACTTACATTGATAAAGACATCTATAAAGTGGATGTAGAGCGTGAATTGGGCGGCAAGTTTGATGTCATCATTCTGAAAGATGTGATTGAGCACATTCATGATCAGCCCAAACTGATCGCTGAAATGAAAAGGTTATTGAACCCGGGTGGCTGTATTTTCTTTGGCTTCCCACCCTGGCAAATGCCATTTGGAGGCCACCAGCAGATGTGTAAAGGAAAATGGTTGAGTAAACTGCCCTGGTACCACCTGCTGCCACGTAGTTTGTACGCCTATATTCTAAGACGCAATGATGAGCCGGTAGAGGCATTATTGGAAATAAGGGATACCCGTATTCCCATCGAGAAGTTTGAAAGGATTGCTAAAAAGACCGGATATAAGATAAGTTTAAGCAGGCATTACCTGATTAATCCGATCTATGAGTATAAATTTGGATGGAAGGCCCGGAAACAACTGGGAATTTTCAGGCATATTCCCTGGTTCCGCAATTTCATAACTACCTGTGTATATTATCTCATAATACCTGAATAGAAAATTCAAGTCATGATCCATATAGTTTTTAATGAAGCTGATGTTGAGGTGCTGAAAAAAGCCATAGAGCTGGATGAAACCCTGCAAGGAGATGTTATCCAGATAAAAGACGACTATGCAGTGGGGCCATTGACGGGTATTTATACCACCGAAGGTATTGAAGCCCGCAGGCAATGGTGGCGTGATGTATTGGCGGGTGGCGATTATGACGGCAAGGTGGAAACCCAGGAAGTAGATGACAATAGGGTAGTGGCTGAATTGATAGACCGGTTACAGAATGAACCCAATGAATTGGTATGGATATGGGCCGCCCAGAATAAGCACGATGTGAGTGGCTATTATTGGCTGATGAGCCAACTGAAGGATTTTCAGGGAAGGCTGTATATCCTGTACCTGAATAACCTGCCTTTCATCAATGAAAAAGGACTGATCTTTTATCCTGAATGGCTCCATGTTATTCCGCCAAAGGAATTCCTGAAAGCCAAAAAACTGGCCCGTCCCATTACCCTGAGTGAGTTTGAGGTGGACCCTGATGAATGGACCAAATTAACCCTGGAAGATAATAAAGGTGTTCGTTTGCTGGAAGGCGGTAAAAAGCTGTCACAGCAGGACTATGCTTATTATGATGCCGATCTGAAAAAATACATTACGGGAGACTGGCAGAAAGCTTCCAGGATCATTCATCAATTCCTGAATAAGAATAAACAAACCACCGGCGATGCGTACGTCCTCTGGCGTATCAAGACCCTGCTGGCAGCTGGTGAATTTGATGTACAAGGCGAAGTGAAGAACATGAAGGATTTTGAGGTCAAGAACAAAGTAGCGCAGGGAGCAGAAACAATCAATGCCTAAGCATATCATGAGACAGATCTTCTGGCTGACCTTATTGGTAATACTGCAGCTGGCCTGCAGCAGCCAAACCGCCACTGCCCAAACCGATGCCGACCGCATCAATGAACTGGTTACTGCCTATACACGCCTATACAAGTTCAATGGAACGGTACTGGTGATCAATAAAGGGCAGGTAGTGTTCAGCAAAGGATATGGCTTTAAAAGTGTTAAAGACAGTACCTGGAATGATGTAAATACTATTTACCAATTGGGTTCTGTTACCAAGCAATTTACAGCCACCATCATCCAGCAATTGCAGGAGCAAAAGAAGTTGTCGGTACAGGATAAACTGGCGAAATATTTTCCGGGACTCCCAGGCGCCGATACCATAACCATTGAGCATTTACTGACACATACCTCGGGTATTTACAATTATACCAATGATGGTAAGTTTATGGCCAGCGAGGCTGTTAAGCCCGCCACCCAGGAAAAGATCATCGCTTTGTTTAAAGACAAACCGTTGGATTTTAGTCCCGGTACACAATGGAGCTACAGCAACTCTGGATATTCTCTCTTGGGCTATATCATTGAAAAGGTAACCGGCCAGCCTTATGAGCAGGTAGTTCGGGAACATATATTCAAGCCTTTGGGCATGACACACAGCGGTTTTGATTTTACGCACCTTACCGATGGGAATAAAGCAACCGGTTATAATATCTACCTGGAAAATGCGAAGTTGCCGGCTGGCATTGTTGACTCTTCTGTGTCGTATGCAGCAGGCGCCATTTATTCTACTGTCAACGATCTCTGGGAATGGCACAAAGGATTATTGAAGCATACGATCATCAAAGCCAGCTCTCTTGAAAAAGCCTATACGCCGTATAAAAACAAGTATGGCTACGGTTGGACAATTGATTCAATATATGGTAGGCGGATCGTGCAGCATGGCGGTGGTATTTTTGGTTTCAATACCAACTTTGCCCGCATACCAGTTGACGATGTTTGTGTAATACTGCTGGCCAATATGAATACGGGAGCGCTGGGAGCCATCAATGAAGGTATCCTGGCTATTTTGTATAACCGGCCTTATCAAATACCGCGGGAAAAAGTGGCTATTAAAGTGGATACGGCTATCCTGCAACAATATGTTGGTGAATATGAAATAAAGCCTGGATTTACCATTACGATACGGGTAGTGAATGGTGCTTTGAAAGGAGTGGCAACCGGACAGCCGGAGTTTGATATGTTTGCAGAAACAGAAAATAAGTTCTTCCTGAAAGTAGTGGATGCCAGTGCTGAGTTTGTGAAGGATGCTGAAGGAAAGGTAAATACCATGATCTGGACACAAGGACAAACCATACAGGCTAAAAGAATAAAATAAACCATCATGAAAAACCTCATCAGGCTGGAAGAAGTGGCCATGCTGATACTGAGCATTTATTTGTTCAGTTTGTTGCCTTTTGCCTGGTGGTGGTACCTGGCATTGATCCTTGCGCCCGATATCAGTTTTCTGGGTTATGCAGCCGGTAATAAAGTGGGCGCAGTAGTGTATAACCTGTTTCACCACAAAGGGGTGGCCATCGCGGTATATATTGCCGGATTGTACTTCCACCAGGAGGTGTTACAATTGATTGGATTGATCTTATTCGGGCATTCCTCCATGGATAGGTTCTTTGGATATGGATTGAAATATTTTTCCGGGTTTAAAGACACGCACCTGGGACAAATTGGTAAATAAATAGGGCTGTTGAATGCTGCCAGGCAGTTTCAGCATCCTAACTAAAATATATCTATGGCAAAATCAAAAATAAACGAACAGGCATTTAATCTTGACAGTGGGTTAACCGGTCAATACAAAACCTGGTTCCTGGATTATGCATCGTACGTAATCCTGGAACGGGCGGTACCTGCGGTGGAAGATGGGTTGAAACCCGTACAAAGGCGTATCCTGCACGCCATGAAAGAAATGGATGATGGCCGTTACAATAAAGTAGCCAATATCATTGGACAAGCCATGCAATACCATCCGCATGGTGATGCCAGTATTGGAGATGCATTGGTGAATATGGGGCAAAAAGACCTGATGATCGATACCCAGGGTAACTGGGGTGATGTGCGTACAGGCGATGATGCGGCGGCTGCCAGGTATATTGAGGCGCGCCTGAGTAAGTTTGCCCTGGAAGTTGCCTTTAATGCCAAGACCACCGAATGGGCGCTGAGCTATGATGGTCGTAAGAATGAGCCGGTTACCCTGCCCATGAAGTTCCCGCTGTTGCTGGCACAAGGGGCGGAGGGTATTGCAGTAGGACTGGCTACTAAAATTTTGCCACATAACTTCAATGAGCTGATAGACGCTGCCATTAAGTACCTGCGGGGTAAGAAGTTTGAATTATTGCCCGACTTCCAAACGGGTGGTATGATCGATGCTACCAATTACAATGAAGGAAAACGTGGCGGAAAAGTAAGGGTACGCGCCCATATTGAAGAGCTGGACAAAAAGACGCTGGTGATCAGGGATGTGCCGTATGGCGTAACCACTGCCCAGCTGATGGACTCCATTGTAAAGGCCAATGACCAGGGCAAGATCAAGATCAAAAAAGTAACCGATAATACCGCTGCAGAAGTTGAGGTGCAGGTAGACCTGGCGCCCGGTATTTCACCTGATATTACCATTGATGCCCTCTATGCATTTACAGATTGCGAAGTAAGCATTTCACCCAATGCCTGTGTAATTGTGGATCACAAACCGCAGTTCCTGGGGGTATATGACCTGCTTCGCCTGTCGGTAGATAAAACAAAAGACCTGCTGAAGCGGGAGTTGGAAATTAAGCTGGGTGAGCTACAGGAGAAATGGCATTATACCTCCCTGGAAAAGATCTTCTTTGAAGAAAAGATCTATAAAGAATTAGAGAAGAAACATGAAACCTGGGATAAGGTATTATTGGCCATTGCCAAGGCTTTCGAACCATTCAGAAAGCAACTGAAGCGTGATATTACCCGTGAGGATATTGTAAAGCTGACCGAAAAGCCGGTACGTCGTATCTATAAGTTGGATATTGATGAGTTGAATGACCAGATCAAGGGCCTGGAGAAAGAGATGAAACAGGTGAAGAATGACCTCAATAACCTGGTTGATTTTGCCGTAGCCTATTATGAGAACCTGCAAAGTAAATTTGGTAAGGGACGTGAGCGTAAAACAGAGGTCAAACAGTTTGAAGCCATCCAGGCCAAGCAGGTTGCCATTGCCAATATCAAGATCTATGTAAACCGGGCTGATGGTTTCATTGGTACTGGTTTAAAGAAAGATGAATTTATAGCCGATTGCTCGGCCCTTGATGATATCATTGCTTTTACCAAAACCGGCAAGATGAAGATCGTGAAGGTATCGGATAAAGCATTTATTGGTAAGGATATCATCCATGTGGCCTTGTTCCAGAAGAATGATGAGCGTACTACCTATAACATGATCTATGTGGATAGTAAAACGGGTATCAGTTACGCCAAACGCTTCAATGTAACCGGTATTACCCGGGACAAAGAATATGACCTGACCAAGGGTGATGAAAAGAGTAAAGTACATTATTTCACGGCCAACCCGAATGGTGAAGCCGAGATCGTGAAAATAGTATTGAATCCCAACAGTTCGGCCCGTAACAAGGAACTTGATTTTGCATTTGAAGAGCTGGAGATCAAGAACCGCACCAGCATGGGTAACCAGGTGACTAAATACCCCATCAAGAGTGTTAAGTTCAAAGAAGCGGGTCGTTCTACCCTGGGTGGACGTAAGCTGTGGTTTGATGACCAGTTTGGCCGTTTGACAACTGAAGCCAAAGGTGAATACCTGGGTAGCTTCCAGCCGGAAGACCGGTTGCTGGTCATGTACCATGATGGTACCTATCAGATCACCGACCAGGAACTGACCAAGAAGTTTGATGTAGACAGTGTGGTAGAGATTGAGAAATTCAATCCTGAGAAGATCGTAACCGCTATTTACCTGGACAATGATAAACAGCAGTTCAATATCAAGCGTTTCAAAATTGAAACGACTACCTTGAACAATAAGTTCATGTTTATCAAAGAAGGGGATGGCAATTACCTGGATTCTGTGACTACCCATCCAGAACCTATTGTCATGATCAAATCGGGCCGGGGTACCCAGGCGCGTACACAAAAGGTCAAAATCCATGGTTTTGTGGAAGTAATGGGCTGGAAAGCAGTAGGCAATAAACTGGCCGACTTTACGAAGAGCACCGAGTTTGAATGGGCCATGAAGGAGATCAAGGAAACAGAGAACGATCAACCTGAATTGTTTTAGATCAATCGGGTAGGGGCCTGAGAAATAGCAAACGCAATAGAAATAGAAAAGGGTGGTTTACTTGATAAGTGAACCACCCTTTTTTATTGATTGAATTCGTTATTTCTTCTTTTTTCGTAACCGCACCAGGGCATTTTGAGTAAGGCTGCTGGAGAGGTACATTTCATAGCGGCGAACACCATCGGTTATCACCATCAGCGCTGTATTGGGGGGATATTTACCCAGGTTTTCGGCAAACATACCTATTTCGCTAACAGGCCTTTTATCGTCCATGGCAATATAAATGGTGAGGGCGCGGGCACTCAGCTCCTGTTTCACAATAATGGGTGTTTTATTAAGGAGTACGCTGACTGTATCGCCATCAATATCTCCATTATCATAAAAGCTCACCCGTATGGAATCGCTCTCTATTTCCAGGTCCTGGAGGTAGATGTTTTTCCTGCTTTCATACTTTTCAACCAGTTTAGCACTTACTGCTTCATCTATTTTGGTGGGTTTTATTGCTAAAGAATCGGCGGTGAGTACGGCTACGGCTGTGGAAGTGGTAGGCTTTTCGTTGGCCGTGGTGTTGGATACGATCACGTCTTCCTGTTGTGGCTGCCATATCTTTTTGCCGGTGACCATATTGTTGAGCAGGCTATCCTGGTTGGCATTATCCAGCGTAAAACTGGTACGTAATTCGGGGCAGGTATATTTGTATTTGGGTTCGGTAATAAAAGAACCACTTAGGGTACTCCTGGCCTGGCTCACCATCAGTTTGCCATAAAAGCTCATGGGGCACTCAATACCATTGCGGGTATTAGAACTGTAATGAAACATGGATAAACCAGGTATCACCACTTCCCGGGTGGATTTATTGTAGCTGCCCCGTACAAAAAAACTCTGGTAACTGTCTTTAAAGTAGTAACCGAAGATGCCTTCGACTTCGTCGCCCTTTTGTTTGAGAATAAATTCGGTGAGGTAATTATTCTGATTGCCCTGGTCCACAACATCGGCTTTGCCAAACCAGGAGCCGGTTACTGTTTGGGCACCCAGGTGTTGGGCTGCCAATAACCATAACAGGAGGATGGTGTTTTTCAGCATACGTGAAATTAAGGAGAAAAAATCAAGCCAAATCCATCTCCCTACTTCATATACCGCTTCATTTCCCGGTCATTGTCCCTTTGTTTAATGGTTTCGCGTTTATCGTACAGTTTCTTACCCTTGCCCAGACCAATTTCCATTTTTGCCAGTCCGCCTTCATTAAAAAAGATCTTCAGCGGCACAATGGTATAGCCCTTTTCTTTGACCTTGGCCTCAATTTTACGCAATTCCTTTTTTTGTAGCAGGAGTTTTCTCTCCCGTACCGGGTTGTGGTTATTGCCTATGCCATGGGAGTATTCTGCAATATGGAGACTTTTAATCCACAGTTCTCCTTTCTGAAAGTAACAATAGCTATCATTGAAGCTGGCCCGGCCAGCCCGGAGTGACTTTACCTCCGTTCCCATTAATACAAGGCCCGCATCGTATTTGTCTTCGATGAAAAACTCATGATAGGCCGATTTGTTGCTGATTGACATGGGAGAAATGCAAGAATTTAGAAGACAGGAGACAGAATACAGCATGCTGCACTGCAGGATGCTGTATTCTGTGTTCTATATGCTGTATTCTTTTCTTAGTTTTTAAACAATGAAAGTACAGTAGCCAGTTTATCCCTTAACTCTTTGCGGTGTACAATGAAATCGAGGAAGCCATGCTCCAGCAGGAATTCACTGCGTTGGAACCCTTCGGGCAGGTCTTTCTTGATGGTTTCTTTGATTACACGGGGACCGGCAAACCCAATCAGGGCGCCTGGCTCGGCAATATTCAGATCGCCCAGCATACCGAAGGAGGCTGAAATACCTCCAAAGGAAGGGTCGGTCAGTAAAGAAATGTAAGGGATGCCCGCATCAGTTAGTTGCGATAACTTACCCGACACCTTGGCCAGCTGCATAAGCGAAAAAGCGCTTTCCATCATACGCGCACCGCCCGATTTACAAATGATCATCAACGGAATACGATGTTCCAGGCATAGGTCGGCTGCACGTGAAATGCGTTCGCCCATAACACTACCCAACGAACCTCCGATGAATTCAAAGTCCATACATCCAATGACCAGGTCATAAGATTTTACCTTACCCCGGGCTACCCGGATAGAATCGGTAATATCAGTTTTAGCCCAGGTTTCCTGCAGGCGTTTGTCGTATGACTTCAGATCTGTAAAATGGAGGAAATCCTTGGAACGGATATTCTCAAACAGGATCTCATATTGATCCTCATCATAAATGACATCAAAATATTCCGAACTGCCTATGCGGTGATGGTAATTGCATTTGGGGCATACAAAAATATTTTCCCGGAGCTCCGTCACGGTACATATATAACCGCATTCCGGGCATTTACTCCAGAGTCCTTCGGGTGTTTCCTTTTTTTCGGCGGTACTGGTCAGAATCCCCTTCTTAATCCTTTTGAACCAACTGCTCTTCGTTTCTTCACTTTGTCCTTCTTCCCCTGCCAGATTGGCCTCAAAATCCTCTTCTTGCTTCATTAGGTCGATTTTAAGGGGGCTAAGATAGGAATTTTAGAATAAGTGCAAGAAGTACAGTATAAAGTGAAAGAAGATTCAACAAAATAACAAGCGAAAAGGCGTTGGAATGGCGTGCCATATTTGCAGCTGAGCATAATGCATTTATTAAATGCGTAAGCGCGACATGGTATAACGAAATGTTGCCAAGAATGGTATATATATCAGGAAATTTTTTACCGAAATATGATATTTGACCTTGCTGCGTTATTTTTGCGTCGAAATCAGTCGAATAGCTCAATTTGCCTCATGATGAATCCTTTAGATCATCCTGAGTCTTTGCCAAGGCAATTAATATTTGCAGATGAAACCCGGTTCCATCTGGCTAAAAAGGAAATAAATTTTTTCAGATGAAACGCAGTTCCATCTGGCCCAAAAGGAATTAAACATTTACAGATGAAATGGTCCGCCTTCTTTACGTCTTCCATCGGCAAAAAACTGGTAATGAGTTTAACAGGTATTTTTCTGATCACCTTCCTGGTGGTACATGCAGGGATCAATGCCTGCATATTTGCCGACCTGTTCGATCCCACAGATGATGGCGAAATGTTTAACCGGGCAGCCCATTTTATGGGATCAAGCTGGGTGATCCGTGCTGCGGAGATTGGTTTGTTTGCGTTTATCATCCTGCACGTAGTACAGGGTTTTGCTGTGGAAATTCAGAACCGCAGCCGTCGTGGCGTAGGTTACGAAAAGACCATGGGCAACAAAGGCAGCAAATGGTACAGCCGTTCCATGGGCTTGCTGGGTACTTTATTGTTGCTGTTCCTCATCATGCACATTTCTCATTTTTGGGTGCCTTCCCGTATTACAGGTTTGCCCGAAGCTTCCTACGATGTGAATCACCACGACCTTTTTATTAAAATGATGCAGGTTTTTGAGAACCCATTCATTGTGATCTTATATATACTGGGATGTATCTCCCTGGCCTATCACCTGGCACATGGTTTCCAGAGTGCTTTCAGGACCCTGGGGGTATACAACAAGCGTTACCTGGCCCTGCTTAACGGCGTAGGACTTGGATTTTCCATACTGATACCATTGATATTCGCCCTGATGCCCATCAGCATGCACTTTCAGTGGATAGGTTTACAGAACTAAGCAAACAAAAAATTACTCCGGAGACCTGCTTCGGATAAATTAAAAACCATAAACTGGTTATATGTTGAATTCAAAAATTCCAGCCGGCACTTTAGAACTCAAGTGGACAGATTATAAAGGCCACTGTAAGCTGGTAAACCCGGCCAATAAGCGTAACCTGGAGATCATTATTATAGGTACAGGATTGGCCGGAGCTTCAGCCGCTGCAGCACTGGGTGAACTGGGCTACAAAGTAAAAACTTTTTGCTTCCAGGATTCTCCCCGCAGGGCTCACTCCATTGCCGCACAGGGTGGTATCAATGCTGCCAAGAACTATCAAAATGATGGCGATTCTGTATTCCGTTTATTTTATGATACCGTAAAAGGTGGTGATTACCGTGCCCGCGAAGGCAATGTGCATCGCCTGGCCGAAGTGAGTGCCAACATCATTGATCAGTGCGTGGCACAAGGCGTTCCCTTTGCCCGTGAATATGGCGGTTTGCTCAGCAACCGTTCCTTCGGTGGTACGCAGGTACAAAGAACATTTTATGCGGCTGGGCAAACCGGTCAGCAATTATTGATAGGCGCCTACCAGGCCCTGGAACGCCAGGTAGCGCTGGGTAATGTGATACAGTACTCCCGCCATGAAATGCTGGATATTGTAAAAATTGATGGTAAAGCAAGAGGTATTATTGCCCGCGACCTCATCACCGGCGAACTGCAACGCCATTTTGGTCATGCAGTATTGCTGTGTACCGGCGGTTATGGTAACGTTTTCTACCTCTCTACCAATGCCATGGGCAGCAATGTAACCGCTGCCTGGAAAGCTCACGTAAAAGGTGCTTATTTTGGTAATCCCTGCTATACACAAATTCACCCCACCTGTATCCCGGTAAGTGGTGACCACCAGTCCAAGCTGACCCTCATGTCGGAAAGCTTGCGTAATGATGGCCGTATCTGGGTACCCAAACAAAAAGGCGATAACCGCCGTGCCAGTGAAATCCCTGAAGAAGAAAGGGATTACTACCTCGAAAGAAGGTATCCTGCCTTTGGTAACCTGGTACCGCGTGACGTAGCTTCCCGTGCGGCCAAAGAACGTTGTGACGCCGGTTATGGGGTAGGAACTTCCAAACAGGCCGTATACCTGGATTATGCTGATGCAATTGATCGTTATGGAAAAATAGAATGCCGCAAACTGGGCATCAACAACCCTGATGCTGAAACCATCCGCAAACAGGGCGTAGCAGTAGTAAAAGAGAAATACGGTAACCTCTTCGACATGTACGAAAAGATTACCGGTGAAAATCCTTACGAAATCCCCATGCGTATTTACCCTGCTGTGCACTATACCATGGGTGGACTGTGGGTAGATTATGAACTAATGACCACCGTACCTGGTTTATATTGCCTGGGTGAGGCCAACTTCAGTGATCACGGTGCCAACCGCCTGGGTGCATCTGCCCTGATGCAGGGATTGGCCGATGGTTATTTTGTAATTCCTTATACCATTGGTAACTACCTGGCCGATGAGATCCGCACCAAACCGATCCCCACTACTGATGCAGCATTTGAAGAAACTGAAAAAGCTGTAAGGGCACGCATAGAAAAGCTGATGGGCATTAAAGGAAAACAAACGGTAGAGAGTTTCCATAAACGCCTTGGCAAGATCATGTGGGAGAAATGTGGTATGGCCCGCAATGAGAAAGGTCTCCAGGAAGCCATTGTAGAAATACAACAACTGAAAAAAGAATTCTGGAGCGATGTACGCATACCCGGCATCATCAATGAAATGAATCCTGAGTTGGACAAAGCCAACCGCGTGGCTGATTTTATTGAGCTCGGTGAATTGATGTGTAAAGATGCGCTGAACCGCCGGGAAAGCTGTGGTGGTCACTTCCGCGAGGAATCACAAACAGAGGAAGGAGAAGCCAAGCGCGATGATGACAACTTTAAGTATGTAGCTGCCTGGGAGTTTAAAGCCGATAGCCAATGGGAGTTGCACAAGGAAGACCTGGAATTTGAAGTAGCTAAGCCAAGTCAACGTTCTTATAAATAGGATTTTGAAATTATCTAATTAACGAATTCATACACATGGAGCATTACAATATGAATCTGACCCTTAAGGTCTGGAGACAAAAGAATAAGGACGACAGGGGACAATTTGAAACCTACCAGGTGAAAAATGTTTCTTCGGAAATGTCTTTCCTGGAAATGTTTGATGTATTGAACGAAGAGCTGATCCGGGAAGGCCAGGACCCTATTACTTTCGACCACGATTGCCGGGAAGGGATCTGTGGCGCTTGCTCCATGTATATTGATGGCCGACCCCATGGACCCTGGCAAGCCAATACTACCTGCCAATTGCACATGCGTGCCTATAAAGATGGCGATACCATCGTAGTTGAACCCTGGAGAGCAAAAGCTTTTCCGGTGATCAAGGACCTGATGGTAGACCGTTCTGCCTTCGACCGCATCATTCAGGCGGGTGGCTATATCTCGGTGAATACCGGTAACCCGGTTGACGCCAATGCCATTCCAATTGATAAAGACAGAGCTGACCTGGCCTTTGCCAATGCGGCTTGTATTGGTTGCGGCGCCTGCGTAGCTGCTTGTAAGAACAGCTCTGCCAGCCTCTTCCTTTCTGCCAAAGTAAGCCACCTGGCCTTGTTGCCACAGGGTGATCCGGAGCGAAAGGACCGTGCTTTGAATATGGTTGCCCAAATGGACAAAGAAGGATTTGGCGGTTGTACCAATACCGGCGCTTGTGAGGCCGTATGTCCCAAAGAGATCTCCATCAGCAATATTGCCCGCCTCAACAGCGAGTTCCTGCGTGCTGGATTGACCATTGATAAATAAACATTCAATAGCGTTTATAGATAATATTAAACCGGCTATAGGCCGGTTTTTTTGTGCCTGTACAGGTTGGGTTTTTAGAGGTGACACCTTTAGCTCCCGATGCAGGCGAAAGGTGTCACCTCTAATTCGCCCTTCAACCTTTACTCCCCGATTGTTGTTAGTTTAGCTGATGGAATACAAAATACCTTCTCAAACACGCATTGGACATGTACACCTAAAGGTGGCCGATCTGGACCGGTCACTGGCATTTTATCATGACCTGCTGGGGTTTGAAATTATGCAACGTTATGGTTCTCAGGCAGTATTCGTTTCTGCCGGAGGCTATCACCACCATATTGGCCTCAATACCTGGTACAGTAAAAACGCGCCTCCCGCTCCTCAAAAGGCAGCCGGATTGTTTCATACGGCCATCCTGTATCCCACCCGGAAAGACCTGGGCCAGATACTGAAAAGGCTGATTGAAGCCAAATATCCGTTGACAGGTATGTCGGACCACGGCGTATCAGAAGCTATTTATCTTGATGATCCCGATGGCAATGGGGTAGAGCTGTATTGGGATAAACCCAGGGAACAATGGCCCCTGGATGCTGCCGGTAACCTGCAAATGACGACCGAGCACCTCGATGTGGAAGGCCTGCTGGCCGAAGCAGCGGCCTAACTTTCATACCCATTTCCCGTGAATTTTTATTCTTTACACCAGAGGTAATACCAACTGCATTGGATTGAGTACTTTCAGCACCATTAAAAACCTGCTGCATGAAAAATCTATGCTTATTGTTCCTGGCTGTTTGGTTAACAGCCTGTAATCAAAGTTCTACGACTATGCAAACCTATCAGTGGCCCAAGGATATTAAGATGCCTGTTGTTGGGAAAGAACCCAAAGAATTCAAAGCACATGGCGATACCCGTATTGATGAATATTACTGGCTCAACCAGCGGGATAATACCAAGGTATTGGATTACCTGAAAGCAGAAAATACCTACCTGGATACAATGATGGCCGGCACCAAAGCATTACAGGAAAAGCTGTTTGCCGAAATGAAAGGCCGTATCAAGGAAAAAGATGAATCCCTGCCATTCAAGAACAATGGTTACTGGTATTATTCCCGCTTTGAAGAGGGAAAACAGTATCCCATCTTTTGCCGGAAGAAAGAAACACTGGAAGCACCGGAAGAGATCATGCTGGACCAGAACAAAATGGCCGAAGGATTCAAGTATTATTCCATTGGTGGCAGATCGGTTAGCGATAACAATGAATTACTGGCCTTTACAGTAGACTCTGTAAGCCGCCGGTTATATGGCCTGCGGTTCAAGAACCTGAAAACAGGAGAGATCTATCCTGAAAATATTCCCAATGTAGAAGGTGGCAGCCTGGCCTGGGCGGCAGATAACAAGACCTTCTTTTACATTAAGAAAGACGTTACTACTTTATTGGGTTACCAGGTATGGCGCCACGTATTGGGTACCGATGCCAAACAGGATGTATTGGTGTATGAAGAGAAAGACAATCGTTTTTACATAGGGATCTTCCGCAGCAAATCGAAAAAGTATGTAGGTATTGTATCTGATATGAACCAGGTATCCACAGAATACCGGTTGCTGGAAGCCGCTAACCCAACAGGAAGCTTCCATATTTTTCAGCCAAGGCAAAACAACCTTCAATACAGCATTGAGCATTTTAACGATAAGTTCTATGTACTCACAGATTGGGATGCTCCCAATTTCAGGCTGATGGAAACGCCCGAAGGAAAGACCCCCAAGGAGAACTGGAAGGAAGTGATACCACATCGTAAAGATGTATTCATGTCAAGCCTTACCGTTTTCAAGAACCACCTGGTATTGGGCGAAGTAAAGGACGCTTTGAATCAACTACGGGTGATCAATGAAACCGACAAAAAGGATTACTACATAACCTTCGATGAGGCTGTATATTCTTCTTTTGTGAATGTAAATCCCGATTACAATACCAACGTACTTCGTTTCTCCTATACCTCTATGACCACGCCTAGTTCCATTTATGATTATAATATGGATACACAGCAGCGTGAGCTCAAGAAGCAAACAGAGGTATTGGGAGGTTATAAGAAAGACGAGTACACATCCGAGCGTATTTGGGCAACAGCCCGTGATGGGGCGAAAGTGCCCATATCCCTGGTGTACAAAAAAGGCGTGAAGAAAGATGGCAGCAACCCCTTGTTGCTCTATGCCTATGGATCTTATGGTAACAGCATGTCCCCGAGTTTTAATGGCAATGTGATCAGCCTGCTCGACAGGGGCTTTGTATATGCCATAGCCCATGTACGTGGCGGTCAGGAAATGGGGCGCCAGTGGTATGATGATGGGCACCTGTTCAAAAAGAAAAATACGTTTTACGATTTTATTGATGCAGGCGAGTTCCTCATCAATGAAAAATATACTACCAAAGAACACCTGTATGCCAATGGTGGCAGTGCCGGTGGTTTGCTCATGGGTGCTATTACCAACCTGCGTCCCGATCTGTGGCATGGGGTAGTGGCGGATGTGCCTTTTGTGGATGTGATCACCACCATGTCCGATCCTACCATTCCGCTTACTACCGGTGAATATGAAGAGTGGGGTAATCCAGCCGATAGCGCTGAATATTTCTACATGAAATCCTATTCGCCTTATGACAATGTAGAAAAGAAAGCCTATCCCAATTTGCTGGTTACCACCGGGCTGCACGATTCGCAGGTCCAATATTTTGAGCCTGCCAAGTGGGTAGCCAAACTGCGGGAACTCAAAACCGACAGCAATGTGGTGTTATTCAAGATCAATATGGAAGCCGGCCACGGAGGCGCTTCAGGTCGTTTTGATTACCTGAAAGATGTTGCTTTACGCTATGCCTTCTTCCTGGCGCTGGAAGGGAAAGTGCAATAATAGAGACGAAAGGTTCAAAAGTTGACAGGTTAATAAGTAAGAGACCGGAAAGGCCTGATTGATAATCAGTAGGTTATCAGCTTATTAACTTGTCAACTAATCCACCTATTTGTCGTACCTTTGCGCCCTGAAATTCAGTTTTAAATTATGATATCGGTAAATAACGTAACACTCTCTTTTGGCAAGCGGGTATTGTTTGATGAAGTAAACCTCTCTTTCAATAAGGGTAATTGCTATGGAGTTATTGGCGCCAATGGTGCCGGTAAGTCTACTTTCCTCAAAATATTATCTGGTGAAATTGAGCCCAATAAAGGTACAGTTGACATCACTCCCGGCGAACGGATGGCGGTACTGAATCAGAACCATTTTGCATTTGATGAATCCACTGTACTGAATACGGTACTGATGGGGCATACCAAACTGTGGAAGGTGATGCTGGAGCGCGATGCGATCTACGCCAAAGAAGATTTTTCCGAGGCTGATGGTCTGCGTGCCGGAGAACTGGAAGGGGAGTTTGGTGAAATGGAAGGCTATACTGCCGAAAGTGATGCTGCAACCCTCCTCAGCGAACTGGGTGTGGAAGAAGAGGTGCACCAAACCCTGATGAAAGATATCAGCGGTGCGTTGAAAGTGCGCGTCCTCCTGGCGCAGGCACTCTTTGGTAATCCCGATGTGTTGATCCTCGATGAGCCTACCAATAACCTCGATGTGATCACCATCTCCTGGTTAGAGAACTTCCTGGCCAGCTATGAGAATATCGTGATCGTTGTTTCACACGACCGTCACTTCCTCGATTCCGTATGTACCCACGTGGCTGATGTGGATCGCCAAAAGATCAAGATCTATACTGGTAACTATACCTTCTGGTATGAGAGCAGCCAATTGGCGGCCCGTCAGGCAGGAGATAAGAATAAAAAGATGGAAGAAAAGCGCAAAGACCTCATGGAGTTCATTGCGCGTTTCAGTGCCAACGCTTCTAAATCAAAACAGGCTACTTCCCGTAAGAAGGCATTGGAAAAATTGGTTATTGAAGACATTACGCCTTCCAACCGTAAATATCCTGGTATCATCTTCAAGCAATTGCGTGAAGTAGGTAACCAGATATTGAATGTAGAAAAACTGTCCAAATCACTGGACGGCCGCGTACTGTTTAACAATGCCAGCTTCACCCTCAACAAGGGCGATAAAGTGGCTATTGTTTCCGATGACCAGATGGCTGTTACTGCTTTCTTTGAGATCATTAATGGCGAGATGAAAGCCGATGGCGGTAAGTTTGAATGGGGTACCACCGTATCCAAAGCCTACCTGCCCAACGACAACTCACAATTCTTTACCGGCCAGCTGAACCTGATGGATTGGTTGCGTCAATATGTGCCACCCCATGTTACAGATGTAGATGAGCCTTTCCTCCGTGGCTTTTTGGGCAAGATGCTGTTCAGTGGCGATGAGATCCTGAAGAAAACCGGTGTATTGAGTGGAGGTGAAAAAGTACGCTGTATGATCAGCCGTATGATGTTGCAAGACCCCAATGTGGTGATCCTTGATGAGCCTACCAACCACCTTGACCTGGAATCGATCCAGGCTTTCAACGAAAGCATGGAAAACTTCAAGGGCATCGTGTTGATCACTTCTCATGACCATACCTTCCTGCAAACTGTGGCCAACCGCATTATTGAATTAACACCCACAGGTGTTATCGATAAGCTGATGACCTTTGATGAGTACCTGGAAGAAAAGCAGGCCAGGAAGCTGAAAGTTGCATAAAGGAAACACTAAGTATTCAAGAAGCTTTTTATAAGATACAGGCGGGAACATGGTTCCCGCCTTTTTATTTTCCGATGCGTACGTTGGTGCCCAGTTGTAATCCCACGGCGTAACTGCCAATATTCAACTGGCCAAAAATGGTGACCTGGCGCATGGTGAGGTGGAGGGTATTGGACCAATAGGCCGATGAATATTTGGTAGACGATCCCATTTGATTATGACCATTTATTCGATGCGGATTGAAAACCACTGCCGTTTTACAACCAACGAGATCCTTACCAACAGGCATTAGTATTTCTGTGCTAAAGGAAATGGACAAGGATTGTTGGTTTCTGTCGATCAGGTTGGCAGCACTATCAGGCAATTGTTTGCGAAATTGCAGGTATTGACCAAATTCATGATTCCAGGATACTTCTGTACCAAGTACTCTCCATTCTCCTCCATAGCGAAAAGGCACTACCACATTGAAACCACCAACAGCACCCAAAGCGCCAAAGACTTTAGCGCCGGATCTCGAATTAATAAGAGAATCATCCAGGAAACGGGCGTCCAAAGTACCACTCATAGTTCCTATTCTATACCTGCCCCAGGCGCCATTAAGGCCATAATAAGCCTGAAAGTGACCCAGGTTATGACTTCTATGCACTGACCCCATGATAGCAGTAAATCCATCTCTTATATGCTCATTGGCCGCGCCGGTAGTAATGGCCCCGCTGGCATAGGTGACGGCATTGATCTTTTCGCTGGTAAGCGGGATGGCTTTATAACTGCTGGAGTTGGTATGGAGTGGGTTTTGATAATAGGCATTTCGCGAAAAACAGCCGCCAAGTAATAGGCAGGGCAGGCAGGCAAGTAGGAGCTTTTTCATGTAACTGAGGATGGGGTTTGGAGTTAGACACCCCTGCTGTTGCATCCGTTGCATTGGGTATTTCGCTTGTCATAATCCCCCAAGCGCCTGGCCTGCCGTAGCTCCTTTAAGTCCGGGAACTGATAAATGCCGGGGTTGAGGCAATAAAATCCTAATTTTAAACGCTATAAATGAAGTCCTTCCTGGTAATGCTTAAAAGCGTGAAAATCAGAAGGCTTTAGATAGGTTGCCTTTCTGGAAGCCCAAGCTCCCTCCACTTGCAGAAAGGAATTCAGTTAACCGAAATTGCAGCTTGTTGATCTGGAGGATCCTGATACTTGCTTTACTGAGTCTACCCATACTGCAGCCGGCTTTTGCCCAGGCTCCGCGGACAGAGAAGTCTTTGTCCAACCTCCGTAAAAAGACCATCCTGGCCAACCAAACCGTAGTTCAGCTCGATACCCTTAGCATTGTTCCTAAAACCGTATTCATATTGGGGGCGCCGGATAGCCTCTATTCCATCGATTTTGTGAATGGGTTACTTACCTGGAAGTCCAAACCTTCCCTGGATACCCTCGTGGTCTATTACCGCGTTTTTCCTGCCCGGCTCAATGCGGTGATGAACAGGATGCGATACGACAGCATCATGAACAATTTTATCGGCCAGCCTTTTGCCCCCAATTATGCCGGTATAGCCCCAGCCGAAGGGTTCTTCAACTTTGGCAACATCAATTACAATGGTAGCTTCGGCAGGGCGATTTCTTTTGGTAATAGCCAGGATGCCGTGGTTACTTCCAACCTCAACCTGCAGTTGAATGGGTACCTGGCCGATAGTATCGAGATCGTTGCCGCCATTACCGACAACAATATACCTATCCAGCCAGATGGTACCACACAAGAGTTGAATGAATTTGACCGCATTTTCCTGCAGTTCAAAAAGAAGAACTGGGCCCTGAGCCTGGGGGATATCGATATCCGTCAACAGCAAAGCTATTTTCTAAGCTTTTATAAACGTCTTCAGGGTATCTCTTTTGAAAACACGACCGAGATTACGCCTTCTATCAGCAATAGCCTCCTGGTAAGTGGTTCCATCGCCAAGGGTAAATTTACCCGCAATGTGTTTAATGGGCAGGAAGGCAACCAGGGGCCTTACCGGCTCCAGGGCGCCAATAATGAATTCTTCTTTGTGGTACTGGCCAATACCGAACGGGTATACATTGATGGAGAATTGCTGCAGCGGGGCGAAGACCAGGACTATGTGATCAATTACAACACGGCAGAGATTGCATTTACGCCCAAAAGAATGATCACCAAAGACCGGCGTATCCAGGTTGAGTTTGAATATGCCGACAGGAATTACCTCAACTCCAATATTTACCTGGCCGATGAAGTAAAGCTGGGCGATAAAGCAAAACTGCGTATCGGCTATTTTAATAATGCAGATGCCAAAAGCTCACCCATCAACCAATCACTGGACCCGCAACAGAAAAAGTTCTTAAATACTATTGGTGATAGTGTTTCCAAAGCCTTCTATCCAACTGCTACCCTCGACACTTTTGCGGCCGGTAAAATATTGTACAAGAAAATTGATACTACCTATACCGGTGCTCCTGCCCGCGATTCCATCTATGTATACAGTACCAATCCCGATAGTGCCCGCTACAGCCTTTCCTTTATCGATGTAGGTGTGGGCAATGGCCGTTATATTCCCGACCTCAATGGTGCCAATGGAAAAGTATACCGCTGGGTGGCGCCGGTAGATGGGAAATTGCAGGGGCAATATGAACCAGCTGTTTTACTGGTAACACCCAAAAAACAACAGCTGGTAAGCTTTGGCGTGGATTACAATATCACAAAGAACATGGTCCTGAATACCGAAGTGGCCATGAGTAATTATGATATCAATACTTTCTCTAGCCGGGACAAGGGCAATGATAAGGGGTATGCCGGTAAAGTACAATTGAAAAATACCATGCCCTTTAAATCATCCAAAGCAGGATTGCAATTGGTTACTGAAGGTGGATTTGAATATGTGGAAGCAAAGTTTAAACCACTGGAAAGATTAAGGAATGTGGAGTTTACCCGCGATTGGGGATTGCCTTTTCAGGTAACACCCGAAAATGAAGCCATAGCCACCGGAGCAGCACAACTGGTAGATGCCAAAGGTAGTTCACTCAAGTACCAGTTTACCCGTTATACCCGTGGCAGTATTTTTACAGGCATACGCAATACCATCAGCCATTATCAGACCATTAAAGGCTGGAAATTGAACAATGTGTTCATGTATTCCAGTGTAAACAGCATTACAGATAAAGGGTATTTTCTGCGCCCCACCATCGATATCTCCCGTCAGTTTCCTGGCTTGAAGAATTATACCCTGGGGCTCAATTATTCCATTGAGCACAATAAGATCCAAAACAAGATCACCGATACGGTATTGCCCCAAAGCTTCTCTTTTGAGAACTTCCAGGCATCGATTAAATCAGACATTGCCAAACCCAATAAGTGGGGCGTGATCTATTTTACCCGCACCAATGCGTATCCCCTGGGCAAAGACCTGGCTACCTCCGATCGTAGCCACAATATCAATGTCTTTGCTGAATTACTTAAAAATGAAAGGCACCAGTTTCGTTTCAATAGCACCTATCGTACCCTCACCATCCTCAATGATAAGGTAACTTCTCAGAAAGCTGATAACAGCCTGTTGGGAAGAGCTGAATACCTGGTAAACGAATGGGGCGGTATGGTAACCGGCAATGTTTTATATGAAGTAGGAGCCGGGCAGGAACAAAAACGTGATTATGCCTACCTGGAAGTTCCTGCCGGTCAGGGTGAATATACCTGGATCGATTATAACGGTGATGGTATTCAGCAGCTCAACGAATTTGAAGTGGCGTTATTCCAGGACCAGGCCAAATACATACGCATATTTACGCCAACCAATCAGTTTGTAAAGGCCAATTACAATACTTTCAACTATACCCTGGGATTAAATCCCCGGTCCATTATCAATTTGTCTACGGCTAAGGGCTTTGCCAGGTTATTGGCCAATGTGAACCTGCAATCATCCCTGCAGCTTAATAAAAAAGAACTTGCCCGGGGTATCGTTCAATTCAATCCGTTCAAAGCTCCTTTGAATGACACTTCGCTGATAACCCTGAATTCTATTTTCATAAATACGTTTTCCTTTAACCGGTTCAGCCCTAAATGGGGGTTTGACCTCAATAATTCACGTACCAGCAACAAATCTTTGCTCACCTATGGGTATGAAAGCCGTAAGCTGGATGAATGGAACCTGCGTGGACGTTGGAATATTACCCGCATGTTCATGCTGGAATTGAGTGGTAAGACCGGCATCAACCAGCTCAATACCTCCAATCCCAAGTTTGACAACCGTAATTTTAAGATCGATCAATATGCCCTGGAACCCAGGTTGACCTTTACCCGGGGAGCCAATTTCAGGGCCATGGTAGGCTATAAATTCACCGATAAACAGAACCAGTCTGCCAACAAAGAAAAGTCCGCCTCCAATGCCCTTACTTCCGAAATAAAGTATAATATCCTGCAAAGCACTTCTATCCTGGGGCGCTTTACCTACAACAATATTTCTTTTAGTTCGCTGGACAATAACCCCAGTACTAATTCGCCGGCTGCTTATATACTATTGGATGGTTTATTGCCTGGTAAGAACTTCCTGTGGAACCTGGATCTTACCAAACGCCTGTCCAATAACCTGGAAATAAATATCCAATATGAAGGGCGTAAGCCGGGCACTTCAAGGGTAGTGCATGTGGGGAGGGCCGCCATCAGGGCCTTGCTGTAGGGACATAAAAAAACCGTCCCGGTATATCCGGAACGGTCTTCCATTTGTTAAATATCCTATAGAGAATTATCCGAAGATGCCACCTTTTTTCAACTCACGTACGCCTTCTCCGATCTTGAAACCATTGTGGTAAACTTCAATTTTGTAGCTACCTTTCTTGAATCCACTGTTTTGTTTCCAGGGATATTCTACGTGTGATTTCTTGCCAGTTTCGATGTTTACAGGCATTTTGAAAGTGTAGAACTTATCGCCTTCTTCACGGGTAGTGAAGGTACCGGAACCCAGTGCTTCAACAGTTACAGGCTTTCCTTCTGGATCAGTTACTGCTACATATACATCAGTAGTACCTGCATCAGCAATACGATTGTCAACATCGAAAGAGATAACCAGTTTGTCTACTCTTTTAGCGGTAGTGGTTACTTTTTCTTTACCACTGCTTCTTACATCAATAGGTGTAATAGCGATGTTGGAAGCATTCAGGGTGATCGCAACGTCTACTTTCTTTTCCAGGGCCTGCTTGGCGGTACTGGTAGTTGCCAGGTCAGTAGAGAGCTTTTCTTTGTCGGCTGTTAACTGTGTTTTTTCAGTAGTCAGCACTTGATTTTCCTGTGTTAAGCGGGCTACTTCCTGCTCCAGGTTATTGATCTTAGAATTCAACTCGGCAATTTGACCTGCCAGTTCTTTTTTCTCTCTTTCATTGAGCCTGTCTTTTTTCAGCTTGGCAGCGATCTGGTTCTTCAATTTAGAGATCTCGCTGTTGCGTTCGCTTAATTTACCTTCCAGTTCATTGTTATAACCAGTCAGTGAATCCAAACGGATAACGGCTGCATCGAATGTTTTTTGCAATTCATTCTTGGAAGAATCTACTGCAACATATTGTGTTTGCAGGGAAGTGATTTGTTGGTCAGACTTGTTTTTGTCCCACAGGAAATAACCCCATGTACCAAGGATACCAACGGCCAGTAAGCCGATGATCAGGTTTTTGGAATCTTTTTTAGGAGGCTGATTCTGGGGACTAGCTGATGGATAATTGGTTGTGCTCATAATTAATATGTGTTTTCAAAAGTTTAAAATTTGGGTGCTAACCCTGTTGTTAGGTTTCGATAATGGGTTAGTCCAAAACCATGCCAGAAATTCCCCATAGGGGGCGGGACGGCGGGGTCAAAAACGCTGAAATGTAGTATAGTATTGTGTTATAGCTGTGTATATTTCCTCTTCAAACAAGGCTTTTTTTAGCGTAATATTGCACCAATTTTAAATAGTCGTAGCCCACATGTCTGCTGAAAAAATACTATCCGAGTGGAAAAAGAAGCAATATAAACCGATCTATTGGCTGGAAGGAGAAGAAGATTATTTCATTGATAAAGTAGTCAATTATGCCGAACACCATATCCTGAATGAAGCAGAAGCGGGCTTTAACCTCACCGTTTTTTATGGCAAAGATGCCAGTTGGCCCGATATCATTAATGCCTGCCGCCGCTATCCCATGTTCTCCGATAAGCAAGTGGTACTGCTCAAAGAGGCGCAGCAAATGCGCGATATTGATAAGCTGGAGCCCTATATTGAGAACCCCCTTAAGTCTACCATCTTTGTAGTATCCTACAAGGAAAAAAAGGTGGATGGGCGCAGTAAACTGGCCAAAACCCTGAAGGAAAAAGGGGAGATGCTGACCACCAAAAAGATGTATGATAACCAGCTGCCCGACTGGACCAATGAGCTGGTACAATCCAAAGGTTATACCATGTCACAGAAAGCATTATTGCTGCTGGTGGATCATATTGGCAATGACCTTAGCCGGATCAATAATGAGATCGATAAAATGCTGGTCAACCTGGGGAGCAGGAAGAATATAACAGAGGATGATATTGAGAAATATGTAGGAATTAGTAAGGAGTACAATCCATTTGAATTACAGAGCGCTGTTGCTGCCAGGGATCTTTCCAGGGCCATGCGCATCATCCAGTACTTTGAAGCCAATCCCAAAGCCGCACCCATCCAACTGGTTTTACCGGCCTTGTATAATCTTTTCAGTAAAACCTATATGGTCTTTGGCCAAAGCGCCAAAGATGAAAAGACCATTGCTTTAAACATCGGTGTCAATGCCTGGTTTGTGAAGGACTACCTCCTTACTGCTAAAAACTATGGCTATGAGGGCACCGAAAGCGCTTTGCTGCTATTACACCAGTATAACCTCAAAAGTATTGGGGTAAATGATGTGGGCACCTCCGATGCATCATTGCTTAAAGAAATGGTAGCAAAGATGATGGCATAGCCGGTTGTATAGGTATCCTTACATACCGGTTTCGAAATAGCGGAGTGAATCTTCTCTGTCTTTCGCCAGTTGTTCCTTCAAGGCTTCAAGGCCATCGAATTTTAGTTCAGGGCGTAAGTACTTTTTCACGTATACCCGGAGCGTACGGCCGTATATGTCCTGGTTAAAATCGAACAAGTTCACCTCAATGGTGCGCCTGTTATCGGTAATTGTAGGGCGTATGCCAATACTCATCATGCCTTTGAGCAAAGGGGGCGCTACAGGTTCAGCGTTTTGGAACGCAGTATTGCTCCCGCCCACTGGCGTGACTGATTCACGATTCACGATCTCCGCTTCCACGACATAAATGCCATTGCCGGGCACCAGCTTTTCGTCCTGCTCCATGCGCAGGTTGGCCGTAGGATAGCCCAATACGCGGCCCAATTGATTTCCTTCCACTACAGTTCCTTCAAAAAAGAAATCATAGCCCAGCAAAGCATTGGCCTGCTCAATCCGGCTGTCCAGGATGGCCTGCCGGATGCGCGTAGAGCTCACTGTATTTTCATCAATTACATGCGGTGATATCTCCATCAGCCTGAAGTCCGAACGCTCACTATAGGCCTCCAAAAGCTTATAATTGCCTGTACGGCCCTGGCCAAAGCGATGGTCGTACCCAATAATGATCGTATGTGGGTGGAATTTGTCTATCAGGAAGTGCTCAATGTATGCTTCCGGGCTTTGCTGTGCAAAACTGGCTGTAAAGGGAACGATCACCAGGTGATCCATGCCACATTTTTCCAGTAACTCAATCCTTTCCTCAATGGTATTGAGCAGTTGAAAGGCAGGTTGGGCCTCTGATACTACCTTTCGGGGATGAGGATGGAACGTGATAATGACCGTTTCTCCCTCTATCCGGCGGGCTTCTTCTTTTAATTGTTCCAGTATTTGCCAGTGTCCCAGGTGTACCCCGTCAAACGTACCAATCGTAAGCACTGCCCGCTTAAAAGGGGGTATAGATTCTGTTGAATAATAAACTTTCATAAATGCGGTGCGAAAATACTTTGAAAGTCCGAAAGTCCAATAGGCTGAACGCCAATAGAAGCCTAAAGTCGCTAACTCCCGGAAATCCAAAACTGCCTTGATTTCAACCAGGTCTACTTCGCATCTTCCCAATTTTCCTGTCTTTTGGCCTTTTCCGGCTTCCCGACTTTCCGACTTCTTTCTTAGTTTTGCGCCATGAGTTTATATTCACAGCGGGGCGTTTCTGCTCAGAAGGAAGAGGTTCACAAGGCTACCGAAAAACTAGATAAAGGCTTGTATCCCTATGCTTTTTGTAAAATTTACCCGGATTATCTGACTGGCGATACCAATTTTGTAAACCTGATGCATGCCGACGGGGCAGGTACCAAGAGCATCCTGGCCTACCTGTACTGGAAGGAAACCGGCGATATCAGCGTGTGGAAAGGCATTGCCCAGGACGCCATCGTGATGAACCTGGACGACCTGCTTTGTGTAGGCATTCATGATAACCTCTTGTTTTCTTCTACTATCGACCGCAATAAAAAACTGGTACCCGGCGAAGTGCTGGAAGTGATCATCAATGGTACCCAGGAATGTTTCGATGAACTGAAACAATACGGTGTTAATGTCCATTTTCTGGGCGGTGAAACGGCCGATGTGGGTGATGTGGTGCGCACCATTGCCGTCAATGGCACCATGGCTGCCCGTTGGCCCAAACAGCAACTGGTTACCAATGAAAAAATACAGGCAGGCGATGTGATCGTAGGTTTTGCCAGTTATGGGCAGGCTGTTTATGAATCCACTTACAACAGCGGCATTGGCAGCAATGGCCTTACCAGCGCCCGCCATGATGTACTGAGTAAGTTTTACGCCCAGCAATTCAAAGAATCATACGAAAACTCCCTGAGTGACGAAGTGGTCTATATCGGACCCCATAAGATGACTGATGCCCTGAAGGATGCAGGGTACGACCTGGGAGCCGACCCGAAGCTCGCAGCTTCCAGCGGACAGCTTACTATCGGCCAGCTCCTGTTAAGTCCCACCCGCACCTATGCGCCTTTATTAAAGCAATTGTTCAATACCCAGTTTGACGCTATACATGGATTGATCCATTGCAGTGGTGGCGGGCAAACCAAATGCATGAAATACCTGCCGGATAATTTCCGTATTGTAAAAGACAACCTGTTTGAGCCGCCGGTGATCTTCAGGATCATTCAGCAGGCATCTGGCAGTGATTTGCGCGAGATGTACCAGGTGTTTAACATGGGCCATCGCCTTGAAATATTCACTACCGAAGCTGCTGCAGCTGGCATGATCCAGGCCGCCACCGCATTAGGTATTGAAGCCAGGATCGTAGGCAGGGTAGAGGCCAGTGATAAAAAAGAGCTGGTACTCAAAACCGCCGGTGAAGAAATAGTATACTAAACCATTATACAGACTAGCAGTTACCCTTTCCTGAGGAATGTTCATCAGGAAAGGGTAACTGCTAGTTTTTTTTATGCCCATGGGGCAGTATGTTATTTGTAGAGGTAGTTAAGCGCTATTGGTAGAAGCATGCTTTTGCCAATCGTTTTTATGCCTAGCTTAAATAGACGAGGGGCAAGTGGAAACCTGCCCCGTAGTTAACGAAGGTTAACTTGCGTATAGAAAAACGTAATAAGTTGTTGTGACTGATAAAAATACCGGTCGCATGGATTCAAGTGATGTGCCATTTTGTTATCTGTTGAAAATCAATTGATAATAAGGTGCTGATCACTTCCACAGTGATCGGTTTTGATACAACTTGTGCGCATTTTCGGACACGTTGTTTTACTCATGTAAAGTTGAGACCTGATTATGCATTGTTCAGCGGCTTATTTTACCTTTTCAATCCTGAAAGTAGCTTTGTAATAATAGCGGCCTGGCGTAACCTTGCGTGTTCCAAATATAGCAGCCTCTTTTTGTGCAATCTTATCTACTTCTGCTTTCATTAATTGCTGAATTTTTTCTTTCCCCAGGTCAACTCCGGGGGCTTTGTCTTTACGGGGATAGGCAATGATCACAATTTCCTGCAGATTGCCTTGTGCAGCAGCCGGTGGTTCAGTATAAGTTTCAAAATCGCCCAGTTTGCCTGATTCGTTCAGTGAAAAAGAGTACCAGATAGACCCTTCTCCATCATTATCGATCATTTCAACAGGATAGCGGAAGTTCTTATTAAAGAATCGTGATAAGATACTCCTGATGGTGTCATCAGACTTGTAATGGTCCTGGGCTACTTTTTGCAAGTACAGTTGGTGGGCATCCTGCTGCGCCTTTTCGCGTAAAAGGTATAATGTTGCTTCCTTTTCTTTTTCTGTTTTCAATTTTTCCAAAAGGACAGTATGTTGATCTTCCTGTAAAAGCAGCTTTTTTTCCAACAGCATACGCTCCCTGGCATCAAGGGTCTGCTTCTCTTCTGCGGCTTCCTTGAGTTTTAATAATGACATCGCTTCTGATGATGTTAACTTCTGTTGTTGCAATGCCTTCAATTCGACCAATTCCTTCTCCAGGATCTTACTGATCCTTGGATCTTCCTTAATTTCCTTTTTCTGCAGCATTTCTTCCAATAGTTGCTGTTTAACTTGATTTTTTTCCAGTTCTTCTTCTTTCACCTTTGCTTCGGAAAGTTTGTATAGTATCCTTTCTTCCGGCCGGTAGTTTTGAGCTAATTCCAACTCTTGTTTTAGTTTCAGCAGCTTTAGTTCTACTGCCTTTTTGTTTTTCGCATCTCCTCCCACTGCTTTTTCCTGCAGTAATTTTTCCAGTACAATTTTTTGTTGCATTATTAATTCCTGCTTCAATGCTTCATCCACCTTTTCTTTAAGAGGGACCGTGTCTGTATGGTAAGCATCTTTTTGCAGGCTGGTGTAGTTGTTTTGTAGCGAAACATAATTGTCTTGCCGGCTACCATTCCTGCTTTGCTGATTGTTGATTGCGGCTTCTTTTTGCTGTTGGGCATATAAGGTCACCGAAAAGAACAGGACTAGCGAAACGGGTAATACCATTACCCGGCTCCAGTAACCATACCTGGTTTGATTGAGTTGAGTGATCATGGCAATGCGTCTTTTTAATTGATTTTGAAAAAAGGGATGTGTAAGGGAAGCAGGCCGATGAGACAATACCTGCTGTACCAGCATCTCGGCATATTGATACCGGTTACTGCCAGAAGCTGCATACTGGTCGGCCAGGAACTCGTGAATAGCTTTCAGTTCTTTTTTAATGAGGTAGAAAAAGGGATTCACCCACCCAATGATGCAGATCAATTCTGCCAGCAAAATATCAACAGAATGCCGTTGCTGCACATGAAACAGCTCATGACGGAATATCTGTTGCCCCTGTGCACTGTTAAAATTTAATTGATCATTCCAGAAGATGGAACGGAAGAAGGAAAAGGGCGTACCCGGTTCCTGTGTTTGGTAGAACTTTAATTTTTCTACAACCTCAAAGGGATAACGCTGGGATAGTTGGCGGATGTACCACAAGCTCCGCAATAAGGTGATCATTAAGATCAGGATACCCGCTCCATGGATCAGCCTGATAAGATTGGGTAAGCTGATAATGGCGTTTACCTGTTGCTCCTGGCTAAATGCTGCAGGCGCCTCTTGTAGGGTCACTGCCCGGGCAGTATGGTATACTACCTGGTTCAGTGTGCTGCTTTCTGTCTCTAAAACAGGGATCCTGATCAGCGGCAGTATCACCGAAAGCACCAGGCTACCCAGCAGGAAAAACCGGTTGTAATGGTGAAAACGTTTGTTGCGCAGGAACAGGTAATAGTATCCAAAGAGGACGCCCGAGCAAAGCACCATTTTGCCCAGGTAGGATAAAATGATCATGATGGGTTATTTTGGGCGTTCTTGATTTGGTCCAGTAAACTTTGCAATTCTTCCTGGCTCAGTTTATTGTCGCTCACAAATTGGGAGACCAGTTTGGCCGGCGAACCTTCAAAATACCCCTTCACCAGCTGGTTGACGCTCTTTTTACCATAATCCGTTTTGCTTACCCGGGGTTTGTACAGGTTATTGCGCCCCTGCACCTCGTATTCCACAAACTCCTTGTCAATCAATATCTTCAGTATCGTAGCAACCGTATTGGAATGCGGTCTGGGCTCCGGTATATGCTCCATAATATCCTTGAGAAATCCCTGTCCCAGGTCCCAGACCACCAGCATGACCTGTTCTTCGGCTTTAGTAAGCGGTTTCATAACTAAATTTTTAGTTGTACCCCAAATCTATAACTATTTCTTTAGTTACAAAATCTTTTTTTATGGGTTATCCACAATATTTTTTGTCATTATCCTGATCGCACAGGTTTTAAATAGTTACAGCGTCTATAGTAGTGTTGACGCAGCTTACAGCCAAATGGCACCAGCAATGGACATACGTTTGCGCTGACATTCAATCCTGATCATACCCTCCACAGCTTTGTTTTTATCCACAAAAGCTATGAGATTTCGGGATTGCGTGTTATTTTTGCAGACGGTTCTGGACGGATCGGACACATTAACAGCTCATTTGCAGTTGATTTGCAACCTGCCCTGAACTTTCTCAGTCTATATATTGTTGATACTGTACCCTGCCCCCAAAAAGTAATTTTTATACTTAGAAATTTGATATGAGACAGCTCAAAATTGCTACCCAGATAACTAATCGTGACTCGCAGGCAGTAGAGAAATATCTACAGGAAATTTCAAAAATTCCGATGATCACTCCTGAAGAGGAGACTGTACTTGCCCAGCGGATCAAGATGGGGGATCAGAAAGCGTTGGATAAGTTAGTACAGGCGAACCTTCGTTTCGTAGTATCCGTAGCCAAGCAGTACCAACACCAGGGCTTGTCCCTCAGTGACTTAATCAACGAGGGTAACCTCGGTTTGATCAAGGCTGCCCAGCGTTTCGATGAAACCAAAGGTTTTAAATTCATCTCTTACGCTGTATGGTGGATCCGTCAGTCCATTTTACAGGCTTTGGCCGAACAAGGCCGTCTCGTACGCCTGCCCCAAAATAAGATTGGTACTTACAACAAGGCCAATAAAGCTTACATGGCTTTTGAGCAGGAGCATGAGCGCGAGCCCAGCACCGAAGAACTGGCCGAGTTGCTTGAAATGAGCGAAACCGAGATCAACAATATCTTCCAAAGCAATACCCGTCACACCTCCCTCGATGCCCCTGTGCACGAAGCAGAAGATGTGGCCATGGGCGACCTGCTGGAAGGCGGTGATGATACCGATGATGATGTGATGAAAGACTCCCTGCGCAATGAGATCCGCCGCGTACTGAAATCCCTCAGCCCACGCGAAGCAGAGATCGTAAACGCTTATTTTGGCCTCGATGGCGAAAATGGTGTTACCATTGAACAGATCGGTCAGAAATACGATCTTACCAAAGAACGTATCCGCCAGATCAAGGAAAGGGCTATCAAACGTTTACAAAAAGCGCGTTACAGCAACGCCCTGAAAGCATATTTAGGTTAGTATTAGTACGTTAATCAACATAAAAGCCCGGTATGGTGAAAACCAGCCGGGTTTTTTGTTGCATTCCATATCTTTATAAGGTATGATCAAGCGCCTGGGACTGGCTATATTGCTAATGGGGATACTGGTATCCTGCGAAAAAGCCATTTCCTTCGCACCCCGTGATGCTGAGCCCAGGGTGGTTGTAGAAGCCACCATCGAGAATGACCAGCCTCCCATGGTCATCCTTTCCCGCAGCCTCCATTACTTCAGCAAAATATCACCCGATTCCCTGGCAGCCTCCTTTATCCGCCATGCAGAGGTCTATATATCCAATGGCACGCTAACACACCGCCTGAAGGAATATGCCTTCCCTGCCAACAACGGCTATATTGTTTATTACTATTCCATCGATTCGACCAATCTGGCTACGGCTTTTGAAGGCGAATTCAATAAAAGTTATTCCCTGCTGGTAAAAGTAAATGGCACAAGTTATACAGCCCAGACCACCATCCCGGCCCTTACGAAAACCATTGATTCCATTTGGTGGAAACCGGCGCCTGCCAATACCGACCCCAATAAGGTCATCCTGATGGGGCGTACCACCGACCCTCCGGGCTTTGGCAACTATATCCGTTATTTTACCCAATCCAATGCCGAACCCTTTTACCCGGGCCTTAATTCGGTTTTTGATGACCAGATCGTGGATGGGAAAACCTACGATGTACAGGTTGAACATGGGGTAGACAGGAATAAGTCGATTGACCTGGAAGATTATGCATTCTTTTACCGGGGCGATGTGGTAACCGTCAAATTCTGTAATATTGACAAAGCTACCTTCGATTTCTGGCGTACCATGGAATACAATTACTCCAGCATCGGCAATCCTTTTTCTTCCCCTGTTAAAGTACTTAACAATATCAATGGAGGCGCCCTGGGCTATTTTGGCGGTTATGCTGTTCAGTATATCTCGCTGGTCATTCCCCGTTGATGGGGTCATTGGTTGACAAGTTAACAGGTTGAAAAGTTGACAAGGAAACGCCTGTTGGCGTGGGCTCTTTCAACTTATCAACTTTCCAACCCAATCAACTGTTATACTATTCCCAAGGTTATTAACAGTGAATTAAGGTCTGATAAGACTTGACGTTTTGATAACCCTTTACGCATTATTTTTGCAAATTGTCTTTAAGAAAAATACAATATGGAAAGCGAAAAAGTACATTGTTTAATTATAGGATCAGGACCGGCAGGATATACAGCAGCTATATATGCAGCAAGGGCTAATATGAAACCCGTATTGTACCAGGGCATTCAGCCTGGTGGGCAATTGACCATTACTACCGAGGTAGAAAACTATCCCGGTTATGCCGATGGTGTACAGGGCCCCGAAATGATGATCCATTTCGAAAAGCAGGCTACCCGCATGGGCGCCGATATCCGTTTTGGACTGGCTACCAAGGTCGACTTTTCCCAACAACCTTATAAAGTATGGATTGATGAGGAGAAACTGATCGAAGCCGATGCAGTCATCATCGCAACCGGAGCTTCTGCCAAATGGCTGGGTCTGGAAAGTGAACAACGGCTCAATGGTTTTGGCGTGAGTGCCTGTGCGGTATGTGACGGATTTTTCTTCCGTACCAAGGAGGTGGCCATTGTAGGGGCTGGTGATACAGCTGCCGAAGAAGCGCTTTACCTGTCCAAACTGGCTTCTACTGTACATATGTTTGTGCGCAAGGATGCCATGCGTGCTTCCAAAGTAATGCAGGATAGGGTATTGGCTACTCCCAATATCAAGGTTTACTGGAATACCGAAACCGATGAGGTATTGGGCGAGAACAAGGTCGATTCTGTTCGTATTAAAAATATCAAGACAGGCGAAAAGCAAACCATTTCCATCCAGGGTTTCTTTGTTGCCATTGGCCACGAACCCAATTCGACCATCTTTAAGGGCATTATCGATATGGATGAGGCCGGTTACATCAAAACCATCCCCGGTACCTCTAAAACCAATGTTGAAGGCGTATTTGCCGCTGGTGATGTACAGGATAAAATATACCGCCAGGCAGTAACGGCTGCCGGTAGTGGCTGTATGGCCGCATTGGATGCCGAACGTTACCTGTCGGCTAAGGGATTGGTTTAAAACCGGTATATTCCCACTGGATTACAATACTTTCGGTGATATCGAAAAAATAATATTACAATTCCCTAGTTCTTTCTAATTTGGCCCCGCCCCAAAAAGGCGGGGTCAAATCTCTCTTATGGTTACTATTGAGCTACAAAGCATCCGGTTACAGGCATACCATGGACTTTATGATGGCGAGCAAAAAACAGGAAGCCCCTACGAAGTGAACCTGAAGATCAGCTATGATGAGGGCCATGTTAAATTCGATGACCTGAAGAATACCATCAATTATGTGGATGTATTTGAGATCGTAAAACAAAGGATGAAAGTAGCTACTCCCTTACTCGAAAAAGTAGCCGAAGGCATTATCCGCAAACTGAAGCATCAATACCCTTTTTGCACCGAGATCTTCCTCTCCATCTATAAGCTGGAACCGCCCATTGAAAACATTCAGGGCAAGCTGGGCATTACCATGCACAAGAAGTATGAGCAGTAAACTATGAGGGGATTCGTATTTTAGATTTCCTTCTTCTTCCACCGGCCACTCCGGATGTACCAGTAGGATAGGGAGAACAGGGTAGTCCAGTACAACCACTCCGACATCCAGCCCCAGGTAATGGACCATTTGAAGACTTCCAGTACCAGGTAAATGTATACACAATACAGCAGGATAGCAGCTGCTTCAATGGCCAGGTTTACCGTGGAGTTGCCGGTACCGGTTACGGCATTGAGCCATACGGTTGAGAACGACATCAGTACGAGCGCACTCGAGACTACCCGTACTACCGGTATCGCATCTGCAATAAAGGTTTCATCCTGCCCGTATACAGAGAGCAATACATGCGGAAAGAAATTCAGCAACAGCGCGATGGTCAGTGCAATACAAAAGCTGATACGCACAATTTTTTGCACCAATGTAATAACGAGGTCCTTCCTGCCCTGACCAATTACATTGCTCACCATGGTATTGGCCGTAGCTGCGAAAGACCAGGTAAATACACCAAAAAAGCCAAAGAGGTTGCGCATCGTATTGGAGATGGCCAGGTCGCGGTTACTATGTCCCTGCGAAAACCCATGCCGCTCTACCAGGATATAAAAGAAGATCCAGCTGATGACACTGATGGCATGTTGGAATATCAGCGGAGACGATTGTACCAATATCAGTTTGGAGATATCTTTCTGATAGCCCAAATGTTTATACAATGAAAACCGTTTGCTGATCCCTTTTCGATGGATCACTGCAAATACCACGAACATACCCGTAGCTTCGGCAATCACCGAAGCAATGGCTGCTCCGTTGAAACCCAGGGCCGGGAATCCCAGTTTGCCATAGATCAGCGTATAATCAAAGAATATATTGGCTACCGTTTCGGCCAGCGTGCCAATGACCAGGTATTTACTTTGGTTGGTACCTACCAGCAAGGCGTTGCGCATTTGGTAGATGTACAGGAAGGGGAGGCCCCAGATACGGATATAGAGAAAGTTGACCGATTGTTTCAGTACATTTTCATCGTGCAGCGAGTATTTCAGGATGGTGGGCGCTACCAGGAAGGTAAGGGCAATGCCAATGATGGCAATTACCAGTGCAATACGCACCCCCTGCGAAAAGAGCTTCCCGATCTCTTCCACCCGATTTTCGCCTGCACGGCGTGCAATCAGTGCCTGCAAGCCATTGTTGAGACCAAAGCCAATAGCAGCAAAGATGAGGTAATATACCCCCGTCAGGCCGGCGGTGCCCAGTTCCTGCTCACCCAGGCCCCCCAGAAAGATGTTGTTGGTAATGAAATTGATCTGCGGTACTAGCAATGCAAAGCTGATCGGCAAGGCGATCTTCAATATCTGTCGGTTGGATACTTCAACGCGTAAATCACTCGGAATAACTGTGCCCATAACTATTAACTACCCCTTTCGATCTCATGTACTATTGTAAAGCCTGCAAAAATAACCTATTATCAGGAGATCTGGTACCCCCATATCTGTGCGGCTTACCACTGCCCCCATGCCTTCAATTCGTCTAATTCGCATAATTCGTGTAACATTGCAGCTCTAAATAATATGCTTAAAGCCACATTCGATATAATTCCGGAAAACGCCCGGCAGGAAGAAATGCAAAACAGCCTGTTACTCATGGAAGTGGGCGAAAAGGTATTTAGTTATGTGTTGTATAATAAACAGCAGCAACGGTTTATGGCCCTGCGGCAGTACAACCTTGATTTTATGCCTGGTAAACCGGTAATGGAAGCATTGCAGGAAATATTGGCGGGTGATGACCTGTTGCAGCTTGCCTACCGCGAGGCATTTGTTATTTATCATTTTACCGATAGCAACCTGTTGCCCGAAAAGTTCTTTCATATTGAATTGAATAAACCCGTTACCGAACTGGTTTTTGGCAATGCCCACAAAGGACTGCTCTTGAGTGAAAAGATACCCGGCTGGAATGTGTACAATATCTATCGTATACCCCGGGAAGCCCATGCCCTGATGCAGCAAAAATTTGCTGCCGGCAAATACTGGCACTATTATACCATTATGCTTTCCGGTATTGAAAAAGAATCTTCCGGCGAAGGCGTATTGAAGGTAATTGTAGCTTCCGACAGGATCGTGGTAACCGTATTCAAGAACAATGCCCTGCAGCTCATACAAACTTATCAGTACGATACGCCGGATGACGTTTCGTATCATTTGCTAACCCTTTGCAACCGGTTCGAACTGGACAATCAAAAGGTATTGCTTAAAATATCGGGCCTGCTCGATGAGCAGTCTATCCTGTACCAGGAATTGTTCAAATATTTCCTGCACATGGAATGGGAAGCAATCGCCGCCAGCTCGGCCCTGCATGAAGCCTTTGAAGCCTATCCCGCCCATTATTTTTCACCTTTGCTGAACATGGCCCTATGCGTATAATTAGCGGTGAATTAGGAGGACGACGTATCAATCCGCCGGCTAAAATGCCGCATACACGTCCTACTACCGATGTTGCCAAAGAAGGCCTTTTCAATATACTTCAGAATAACATCGATATTGAAGGCATCAAAACCCTCGATATCTTTGGAGGCACCGGCAGCATCAGTTATGAACTGGCCTCCCGTGGGGCTGCCGACCTTACCATTGTGGAGAAAGATACTGTCATGTATGAGTTCATTAAAAAGACTGCACAGGATCTCAAGCTTGCCAATTTCAAGGTGATCAAGATGGAAGTATTCAAATTCCTGGAACAATGTTCCGAGCAATTTGATTTCATTTTTGCCGGACCTCCCTATGCCCTTACTACCATTGATGAATTGCCGAAAAAGGTAGTAGAAAAGCAATTGTTGAAACCCAACGGCTGGTTTGTACTGGAACATACACCCCGCAATAATTACGAAAACTATCCCCAGTTTGTTACTGCACGCAACTACGGTACGACTATTTTCAGCATTTTTGTAAATAAGTAAAAATAGCTACGAGCTGTGAGCCTCGCAGCTAACGCACACAGCTATGAACAAGATATTCATCACCGGCATCGGTACCGGCATAGGTAAAACCTTTATATCCGCTTTATTGGCCAGGGCCCTGGAAGCTGATTATTGGAAGCCCATCCAGGCTGGCTATGAAGAGGGTACCGATGGGGAATATGTGCAGCAGGTACTGCAGGGCACTTCGTCCATTGTCCATCCCGAAGTATATAAACTCAAGATGCCTGCCTCCCCCCATATTGCCTCCAGGGAGGAGGGGGTTAACATCTCCATCCAAAAAATTTGTGAGCAGGTTCCGTCAATAAGTCGTAATTTGATCATCGAAGGTGCCGGCGGATTACTGGTCCCCATCAACGGATCGGAATTTGTGGCAGACCTTATCAAAGCCCTGGGAGCTAAAGTGATCTTGATCAGTCGTAACTACCTGGGCAGCATCAACCATTCATTATTAACCGCCCGAGTGTGCAGGGAAATGAATTTGCCGGTTTTGGGGTGGATATTCAATGACCAATATCTTCACTATGAAGAAGAAATTGTAAGCTGGACCAACTACCCAATGATAGCATCTGTTCCCTACCGGAACGCAGCAGACGGACAATTTATCGAGGCGCAAGCGGCCACCCTTCAAAAGCGACTGAAAGGATTTCTATGATAAAAAAAACCGTTCGTAAGGACTACCTGCAACGCAGGATGGACATTCCCGAAGAAGATCTCCAGCAGCAAACAGCCCTTATGGCGTTTAACTTTAAAAAGTTAAGCTTTCCTCCCGTTAAATACCTCTTATCCTATTCACCCCTCCAGTCAAGGCGTGAGTTTGATGTATCTGTTTGTGAGGACATGCTCAAGCAGCAAAATCCCACCATGCAAACCGCCTGGCCCCGCATTGAAGACAATGCTGCTGAAATGGAAGCATCCCTGGTACAAAGAGGAGGCCTTTTTATTAAGAACCGCTACAATATACTGGAACCCATCAGTACCAATATCATCGAACCCGAACAACTGGATGTCATATTCATACCCCTGGTGGCTTTTGATGAAAAGGGCTATCGCGTAGGCTATGGCAAAGGGTATTATGACCGTTACCTGGCACGTTGCCGTCATGATATCATTCGCGTAGGATTCTCCTTTTTTGAAGCCATACGGGGCATTGAGGACATCAATCAATTTGATGTACCTTTAAATTTTTGTATCACACCGTATCGTAATTATGAATTTTAACGCTCCACTGCTACGGCCCATACGAATATTACTATTTCCTCTTTCACTGGTTTATGGCGCTATAATCTGGTTGCGCAACAGACTGTTTGATAAGAATATCCTGAAGTCTTCTTCCTTCAACCTGCCCGTTATTTGTGTAGGTAATCTCTCGGCAGGGGGTACCGGTAAAAGCCCCATGGTAGAGTTTTTGCTGAAGCAATTGCATACTGATATGGAAGTAGCCGTATTAAGCAGGGGATACAAACGCAAAACCAGGGGGTATGCCCTGGCAGGGCCTCGTACCACCGCCCTGGAAATTGGTGATGAGCCCATGCAGTTTCACCTCAAATTTCCCGATGTGTCCATTGCAGTGGGAGAGGAGCGGGTAGTGGCCATCCCCCAATTGCTGCATGATAAGCCCGATACCAAGGTGATTGTATTGGATGATGCTTTCCAGCACCGCACGGTAAAAGCCGGATTGAACATCGTACTGACCGATTATAGCAACCTCTTTACCCGCGATTGGTTCCTGCCTACTGGTGACCTGCGCGATGAAAAGAACAGCTATAAGCGGGCTGATATCCTGGTGGTGACCAAATGCCGGGCCGACCTGGGCACTGCCGAAAAAGAGGCCATCCTGGAAGAAATAAAACCCCTGCCCCATCAGCGGGTATTCTTTTCCTCCATCCGTTATGGACAGCCTTATCATATCCTCCACAGGGATCAGCTGTCCCTGAACGATTCCATGGAAATAGTCCTGGTGAGTGGGATTGCCAACCCCGCACCCCTTAAAAGGTACATGCAGGAGGTTTCCAAAACCTACTATGAGATACCGTACAGCGATCATCATATCTTCTCCATTGATGATTTAAAAGACATCGTAAAAAGGTTTGACTCTATTCAAACCGCCAATAAGATCATTCTCACCACCGAAAAAGATGCTGTACGATTGGTAAAATTTGAACAACAATTAAAAGAATTGCCTGTGTATGTAATTCCTATAGAAGTGCAGTTCCTCTTCAACGAAGAACAGGTATTTAGTGATTTAATCACTAAATTCATCAAGGAATTTACATTCAGGCCTTAAAAACTTGTGATGAGTAAGAAACAATCAAAGAAGAGTAAGAACAACAAGAGTAAAAAGAAAAAAGGGTTTACCGATCAGGATACCCTTAAAGGCGTACTCGATATCACCCGTTCCGGGGTAGGGTATGTTATTATACCCAATAACCCCAGCGATATACTGGTGCGTCCCGGTGATTTCAATACAGCCCTGCACGGTGATACCGTAAGGGTACGTGTTATCAATAGCGGCGGACGGGCAAGCAACCGCCAGCAGGGAAAAGTGGTGGATGTAGTGCAACGTAAGCAAACTGAATTCCTGGGCAAGCTGGAGATAGGAAAATCCTTCGCGTTTTTCATTGCCGATGTAGATAAGCCTATGCCCGATATTTTTGTACCCCTTACCAGCATTAAAGATGCAAAAGATAAGGACCGCGTTATTGTGCGCATTGTAGAATGGCAGCCCAATAAAAAGCCGCAGGGTGAAGTAGTGCAGGTTATGCAGCCTGGTGATGACAATGATATGGCCATGAAGGAGATCCTCATGCAGAATGGGTTTCCCCTGGCATTCCCCGATGATGTGCTGGAAGAATCGGCCCGTATACCCGATATCATTCCACAATCGGAGATCAAAAACCGCAAGGATATCCGGGATACCCTCACCATCACCATTGACCCGGTAGATGCCAAGGACTTTGATGATGCCATTTCCTTCCGCGTATTGAAGAATGGTAACTATGAGATAGGCGTTCATATTGCCGATGTAAGCCATTATGTAGAGCCCGATACTGCCCTGGATAAAGAAGCTTATAACCGGGCCACCTCCGTATACCTGCCGGATAGGGTATTGCCCATGCTACCCGAAAGGATCTCCAATGAGCTTTGCTCTTTGCGTCCCAAGGAAGACAAACTCACCTTTTCGGCCATCTTCCAGATCACCGAAAAAGGAGAGGTAAAACAGCACTGGCTGGGTAAAACCGTGATGCATTCCGATCACCGCTTTACCTATGAAGAAGTGCAGGAGATCATTGAAAACCAGGAAGGCCTATACAAGGATGAAATACTCATCCTGAATAACCTGGCCCAGAAGTTCCGCAAGGGACGTTTTAAGAAAGGTGCTATCAACTTTTCTTCCCAGGAAGTGCGTTTTAAGCTGGACGAGAAAGGCAAGCCCATTGGTATCATGATCAAGGAAAGCAAGGAAGCCCATCAACTCATTGAAGAGTTTATGTTGCTGGCCAATCGTACCGTAGCCGAAAGTGTGTCCAAGATCAAGTTCAATAAAAAGGATATCCCTTTCCCATACCGGGTGCATGATACCCCCGATGAAATGAAGCTGGAACCTTTTGCCGCATTTGCCCGCAAATACGGTCATGAGTTTGATACCAAGTCACCCGAAGGCATTGCCCGGTCCTTTAACCAGATGTTGAAAGATGTACAGGGCAAGCCCGAGCAACATGTATTGGAACAATTGGGTATCCGTACCATGGCCAAGGCCGTTTATACTGCCGAAAATATTGGCCACTATGGATTAGGTTTTAAACACTATTGTCACTTTACCTCACCCATACGCCGTTATCCCGACGTAATGGTGCACCGTGTGCTGTTTGATATCCTGAATGAAAAGATAGAGCCCGATAAGAAGATGGAGCAGAAATGCAAACACTGCAGCGAAAAAGAGCGCAGTGCCATGGAGTCCGAAAGGGCCGGCAATAAATACAAACAGGTAGAGTACATGCAGAACTTCCTGGGCGATGAATTTGAAGGTGTGATCAGTGGCGTGGCCTCTTTTGGATTTTGGGTGGAGACCATTGAGCATAAATGTGAGGGTCTGGTAAGTATCAACAGCCTGTTGGAATACGACGACTTCCGCCATGTAGAGGGCGATTACAGCCTGGCTGGAATGCGCAGCGGCCGTAAGTTCAGGATGGGCGATAAAGTGCGGATCAAGGTAATAGCTGCTAACCTCACCAAACGTCAATTGGACTACGAATGGGTGATCACCGCCACTGCCGGCGATGACAAGGTAGAAGTCAACCTCCAGAAGCCGGGTTATCCCATCCCACCAAAAGGCAAGGGCGGTAAACGCAAAAAATCAAAGTAGCAGGTAATCCTTCGTTACAATAAAACTGATACAGGAGCAGTGACCAGGTGGTTACTGCTCCTTTTTTGTATCAGCTGGCGTAAGTAGTTATTTTCTCTTATTAAGCCAGATTCCGAAACTGATGCGAATAGGGATATAGAGCGAGTTATTATAGTTTCTCAACGACGGGGCTGGATTGGTACTTTTCGGTACAATGGTATAACCCACACCAATATTCATGTCCAGGCTAAAACGGCTTTTGAAATTTCGTTGCATACCAATCGTGGCACCCAATGCATGAACAGGTTTGCGTTTTTCAACGATATCCCCCATTGCATTGAAATATTCCCCTTTTTCAAAAATTGTCCTGAAAAAAGGCGCGATATAATTCAGGCTATTCATGGCTGTTCGCTTGCCTCGTTCCTGCCGGCGCCGGTAATTGTAATAGTACCGGTATTCCAGTGATAGCGCCGGGTCGAGGTAGAACTGCGACAAGAAACCCTGACTGGAAGAGTATCCAAGCCCTGCTATAATATTGAAAAAACCTTGCAGGTATAGCGATTGGAATTTGCCGATCCGCTTTTCATAACCAATGCCAGGACTTAGAACGGTGACCTTGGTTATATCGGTAATGTCTGTGATTGCTTCGTTCTGTGCATAGCCAATTGATCCGCATAGCACGAACAGGAGGGTGATGAATAATGCTGGCCGCATGGGTGGGTTTAGGCGATTTGGTAAGGGTAAATACTGCCTGGCTGCAGGCAGGTTAACCGGACAATAATAAGCGTGATTTTAAATAATCGTCTGTTAATATGCGTCTAATCGCCCGGAAAGCAGATGAACTGCATTTTTTACAGGCTGAAGTGATCGGGGGGCTTTGCAACAAAAAAAAGCTTATCTAAGAACGAATGTCCCTGATAAGCTTGTAGATGGCTATACTGTAGGTTGGTGAATCAACCGTCTGTGGTAGCAATCAGGCGGCATCATAAGCAGCCTGCAGGTCTTTGATAACGATCTTACTCATCTCCATCATCACCGCCATCACCTTATTGGCCTTCTTTTGATCTTTGTCCATTAACATTTGAGGTAGGATGCGGGGCGTGATTTGCCAGAACAGACCAAACTTGTCTTTGAGCCAGCCACACTGGCTCTTTTCCCCGCCTTCCGAGAGCTTTTCCCACAACTCATCAACCTCTGCCTGTGTATTGCAATACACGCATATAGAAACGGCCATGTTAAAGGTAACCTGAGGGCCACCATTTAATGCCAGAAACTCCTGGCCGAAGAGGTGGAAAGTGGATGTCAATACAGATCCTTTAGGTCCATTGCCCACATCACCCCAACGTAGTATATCTCCTTTTTGTAGATTTTCCTTGAAAATGGAAGCATAGAAGGCCACTGCTTCTTCTGCATTGTTATCATACCACAGGCAGGTGGTCAGCTTTTGTTCATTTTGTTGCATGATCGTTAGGTTTAAATTTGATGGTACAAACTTACTGCCATGGATGAAGCCGGAACGGGTGCTGTACCGTCTATGTAAAGGGGGATTTGCGACAAATAAGCCGGTTGGCTCCCCTGGAATCACCCTTAAAAGCCACTTCCCGGCCGACATATTGCCCACTCAAATTCTACACATTGCCTACACAGGGCCTAAACGCCTATTATACAAGGATTTAAGCTCTATTTAGGCAATGTGTAGGCGATGTGCAGGCTAAGTGTAGGCTATATGCCGGCCATGTGAGATTGAATTGTAGCACTGGGGAAGCCTGTATAAATGCATTTTAAGGCTGTTTAAGGCCGTTTTCTTCAATTACTGAATACTGGAGGGAGAATAGCCAAATTCTTGCTTAAAAGCCGTGGAAAAATGGGAAAGGTTCTCAAAACCAACCTCCAGGTAAACCTCCGATGGCTTTTGTTTCTTTTGCGTGAGCAGGTAATGGGCATATTCCAGCCGTTTGTGGTGCAGCCATTTTTCGGGAGAGGTAGCAAACTGTTTTTGAAAATCACGTTTAAAGGTGGCCAGGCTACGTCCCGTAAGTGTGGCAAACCGGCCCATGGTCACATTGTACATGAAGTGACGGTTCATGAAGGCTTCCAGGTCTATCTTATGGGGTGCCTGAAAATCGAACAACAGCTCTTTCAACGTTTCATCATGGCGTAATAGCAAAGCAATAGCCTCTTCTGTTTTAAGTGCTGCCAGATCTGCTGTCAATTCATCAGGGGCATCAAAATAGGGTATCAGCGAATTAAAAAAGCCCTTGATGAATGCATCGTTTTTCAACAGCAGCATCGGCGCCCCTTTATAGACTCCCGTTGCTCCGATCGTGTGCTTTTGACTATAGGCCCGTAAAAAATCCTGCGGCAGGAAGATGCTGATCGAAGTAAACGGCTGCCCATTGGCGGCAGGCATTTTGATGGCCTTTGTCAATTGGTTGCGCCTGATCAGCCCCAGGTGGCCGGCGCTGTATTTTTGAACACCTTCATTCGTTTGAAATTGGAGTTCACCACCAATCATGTAACAAAGTGCATGGTCCTGCACAAACTGTTCATGCCCCCTTTTTTGTGTTTCTATGCAAGAGTAGAGAATATTGTATTGGGCCCTGTCTGTTATTGCCGGCATGTGTTACAGTTTTATTTTACCATTCTCATCATTAGTTTATCCATCATCCCGTCTGATAGTAGTTTTCTGGCAATCAGCGTGGGGCGTGCCATATATCCGGCTGCATATCTTGTCCTGGGTTTTTTAACTTCAATGGCTTTTTTGATCAGGTTGCCAATCAACTCTGGTTCAGGGTTCTTGTCAATAGTGCCTTGGTATGTATTGGCAAATTTACCTACCAGATCCTGGTAAGCTGTTTGTCCCGATACTTCTACCAGGCTATTGAAAGCAATACCGCCCCATTCAGATTTGATGCCGCCGGGCTCTATTACGATCACATCAATGCCGAAAGGCTTTACTTCATTGCGCAACGCATCACTAAGTCCTTCCAGTGCAAATTTACTGGCGTGGTACCATCCACCGAAAGGAGCAGCTATTTTACCACCGATAGAAGATATATTCACGATCTTACCTCCTTTTTGCGTCCTCATTCCAGGAAGTACCAGCTGTATTAATCGTGCTGCACCAAAGAGGTTCACTTCTAATTGGTATTTGGCATCCTTCATCGGTACATCCTCAATCGCCCCATATGAGCCAAAGCCGGCATTGTTGATCAACACATCTATTCTTTTCTCAACGGCTAAAATAGTAGCAATGCCTTCCTGCATGGATTGCTCATTCGTAACATCCATAGCAATGGGTCTAATTCCCTGCTTTGCAAGATCCTTTAATTTATCCGTTCTCCTGGCTGCTCCGTAAACGATATAACCATTTTGTGCCAGCACCTGGGCGGTTGCTTTACCAATACCGGCTGAGGCACCGGTGACCAATACTACCTTTTTCATACCTGACCTGTTTATTGTTTGTATAGCAAAGGTCGGAGAGGAAGAGTCCGGTCGTTTTTGCCAGCGGCTCAAATTGCTTTGGTCAACAGCTCATAGACGAACACATTTGTACCAATTGCCCGGCCGCAGGTATTTAATCCCCCTACGGGTATAAAATCGCGTGAGTATTTGCCTGCCTGTTTTGTCATTGATCTGGAAATGTAAGTGCGGGAAAGCGGTGTAACCGGTATTGCCGGAGGCTCCAATGGGTTGCCCTTTTTGCACCGTATCTCCCACCTTTACAAAAACACCATCTTTCTCCAGGTGCCAGTATTTAGCAATGCTGCCATCGGGATGCCGGATAATGATATAGTTTCCATCATGGAGGTTCTCTTCTTTGAGCCCACCTTTGTCGCTGTCGCCACGGGCTTCAATAACAACTCCTTCCCTTGCAGCACAGATCTTACTGCCTTTCTTCATTTTAAAGTCCAACGATAACTCATCTCTATGGCTCATTTTGCTATTGGAAGCCTGGATCAGTAGGAACCTTTTATTTTCCGCATAGGGGAGCCAGTATACATAACTGGTATCTTCTTTCCTGCGGCCGGTTTTCAGGTCCATTATTTCTCCGTCCGATAACTGGGCTAGGGCGGGGAGACAGAACAGGCAAAAGATAAGGGTGAAAAGAGATTGCATACAATAAATATAATTCATTTCATCTTTTTAGGCTTGATTGTAGGGCCTTCATCTTGCTGTCTTTGCCAATAATCTCTTTTACCTTTTTCTCCAATACTCTCTGGTTAGGTAAGTGAAGTTGATATTTTGAAACAAATATTTTATTGGAAAGGCCGCCTGTTGCATACTTTACTAAAAAATCATGTTTGTCTGCTGCAATAATAATCCCTATCGGTTCATTATCTCCTTCCAGGTTTTCTTCTTCCTTAAAATAGTTTAAGTAAAAATTCATTTGTCCAATATCTGTATGCTTTACTTTTTTTGTTTTAAGATCAACTAAAACAAAACATCTCAAAATGCGATGATAAAACACCAGGTCAATGAACATATGTTCATTATCGACGGTGATTTTAAATTGCCTTTCGACAAAAGAAAACCCTTTCCCCAGTTCTAATAGGAATTTTTGTAGATTATCTATAAGATTTCTCTCTAGTCCATGTTCCTTTATAACACTATTCTTCGGAATATTTAAGAATTCAAATACGTAGGGGTCTTTGATTACATCCTTTGTGTTGACCAATGTTTGCCCATTTTTTGCCAGGGCTAATACCCCTTTCTTGTCTTTACTTAATGCCAGACGCTGAAATAAGGCAGCATCAATCTGGCGTTTCATTTCTCTAAAGCTCCAGTTTTCCCTAATACTTTGCTTCTCATAAAAACTCCTTGCCAGATCATCCGAGACAGTCAGCAATTCTGCATAATGGCTCCAACTTAATTTTCCAGACACTGTCTGGAATTTTGGATACTTAATGTAAAATACCCTGCATAAATAAATGTTGCTTTTGCTGAAACCTTTGCCGTGTCTGGCTTTTAGATCGTTTGCCAGGCTTGTCAACAGAGCGCTTCCATAATCCGCTTTTTCCTTTCCATATTGTTCAAATTCAACAATATGCCTACCGATTTCCCAATTGGCTTTTACTAATTCGGTATTGATTGCCTTTATAGCATTTTCTCTTGCGTTCTGTAAGGTAGATCCAATGTTATCAAGTAGTTTATTGTACTTTCTTGTTTTAACTTTCATATACTATAACTGGTATTTTCTTGCCCGATTAACAGGCAGGTGTAATAGTTCATTTCAATCAACATGTAACTGGGGGAAACTCGCGATGTTCGCTATATGAACGGCCGGCAGCCTATGCAATAGGTTTGGCGGCTTCAGATGGTTGGGCTTATTTGCCTAAAGTAGATATTTTTGATCTCAGCACAAAAAAACGTTCATTGATTGGCCACTCCCGGTAACTTACCTGAATTTTCCAGACACTGTCTGGAAAATTTGATTTATTCGGTGCTGATCAGGTTTTCCCTTATTATCTTTCCCATCCATATCCCCTTCCACTTATCAACCTTTCAGCCTATCTTGCATTCCTTACTTCACCACCATGCATTCATTTGAAGAGCTATCGAAACAATTTGTACAGCAGTTCAGCATTCGGCATTTTCCGGAGCAACCAGCTTCCCTGTACGATCCCAATGAGTATTTCCTGAGCCTGGGTGGTAAAAGGATCAGGCCGGTATTGTGCCTTATGGGCAACGAGCTCTTCGATGATATGGTACCCGATGCCTGGCATATTGCTACCGCCATTGAGCTCTTCCACAACTTTACCCTTATCCATGACGATATCATGGACAAAGCGCCCCTGCGCAGGAACATGCCTACTGTGCATGCGAAGTATGGAGAATCCACTGCCCTGTTGTCGGGCGATGTAATGCTCATAGTAGCCTACGACTACCTCAATAAAGTGAAGTCCGAACACCAGCGCAAGATCACCAGCCTCTTCAATAGAACCGCCAAAGAAGTATGTGAAGGCCAGCAGATGGACATGGATTTTGAGAAACAGGAAACGGTACACCTGGATGATTATATCCGCATGATAGCCCTTAAAACCTCTGTTTTACTGGCTGCAAGCCTCCAGATGGGCGCCATCCTTGGCGGAGCCTCCAGGGGCAACCAGGAAGACCTGTATGCGTTTGGGCGCGAACTGGGCATCGCCTTCCAGGTGCAGGATGATTACCTCGATGCATTTGGTGATCCTGCTAAATTTGGCAAACAGGTAGGGGGAGACATCATGGCCAATAAAAAGACCTTTCTCGTTATCAAAGCGCTCGAATCCTGTACGCCCGTGCAGGTAAAAGAACTCAAGCGCCTCATGCAGGATAATCCGCCCGACAAGGTGGATCGCGTACTTACTATCTTCCGCGATGGGGGGGTAGACAAGTGGGCATTTGATCTCAAAGACAAATACCTGAGCAGCGCATTCAGCCACCTGGAAAATATCACCGTACTTTCTGGCCGAAAGGACCCCATCACGCAACTGGCCCATTTCCTCGTTCAACGGGATTATTAAAACGATCCCCGGGTAGCCGTTGCTGTTTTCGCCCGGAAAACAGGCTGATTTCTATTCCCTGTCCCGTAACCTGTCAACTTTTCATCCTGCCAACCTTCCTTTTCCCTTTTTTTCCCTAATTTCCGCCCCTTAAACCCAACAGCAGCATGCCAAACTCGTTATTCCGGAAAAAATCGCTTGATACACTCACCAGGGAGTACAATACGGGAATAGGGGAGGGACATAGCCACACAGGGCTCAAAAGAGCCCTACGGGTGAAAGACCTCACTGCCATGGGTATTGCCGCTGTGATTGGGGCCGGTATTTTCTCCACCATCGGAAAAGCCTCCTTCGATGGAGGTCCCGGTGTGATCATCCTGTTTATTATTACGGCTATTACCTGCGGCTTTTCGGCCCTGTGTTATGCCGAATTTGCCAGCCGCATTCCCGTATCGGGCAGTGCCTATACCTACGCTTATGTATCCTTTGGCGAGGTGGTGGCCTGGATCATTGGCTGGTCGCTTATATTGGAATATGCCATTGGTAATATTGCCGTAGCCATCAGTTGGAGCGGCTATTTTCATAACCTGCTTACTGGTATTGGTGTTCATTTGCCAGATTGGTTGGTCAATAACTATGACAGTGCCTCTCCCGAAGTGCTGGCCGCAGCTCCCCATATTGGCAGCCTGCCCATTATCATGAACCTGCCAGCCTTCCTCATTGTGGTGTTGATCACCTGGATCGTATACATCGGTATCCAGGAAAGCAAGCGCACTACCAATTACATGGTGGGTTTGAAGATCGCTGTTATCATCTTCGTGATCGTAGCGGGATTCTTTTATGTGGAACCTGCTAACTGGAGCCCCTTCCTGCCCAATGGGTTTGATGGTGTATTGAAGGGCGTATCCGCCGTATTTTTTGCCTATATCGGATTTGATGCGGTATCTACTACGGCCGAGGAATGCCGCAATCCCCAGCACGACCTGCCCCGGGGTATGATCTATTCACTCGTTATTTGTACCGTATTGTATATCCTCATTGCGCTGGTATTGACGGGAATGGTATCGTATACTGAGCTGAATGTGGATGACCCCCTGGCTGCTGTATTCCGTAAAATAGGATTGCCCAAAGTGAGCTATGTGATCTCCATCAGTGCCGTGATCGCTACGGCCAGCGTACTCCTGGTATTCCAGATGGGCCAGCCCCGTATCTGGATGAGTATGAGCCGGGATGGCCTGTTGCCCAAACGCTTCAGCAAGATCCACCCCAAGTTCAATACCCCCTCTTATGCCACTATTTTAACGGGTATCCTGGTGGGTGTACCAGCCTTATTCCTGAACCTGACCATCGTAACGGACCTTACCAGCATCGGTACGCTCTTTGCCTTCATCCTGGTTTGTGGTGGTGTATTAACACTTCCCAAAGAGAACCTGGCTACTAATAAACGCTTCAGACTGCCCTATATCAACGGCCAATGGATCATACCCGCCCTGGTGATCATTGCCTTCTTTGTGTTCAGACAAGCCATTTTCGACCGGTTCGAATTCTCTAAAGGATTCGAATTCTGGAAACACTATATCCCATTTTATCTTTTCCTGGTGGTGGCCGCTATACTGGCCATCATGAGCTTTACCCGTAAGCTCTCTTTCATACCCGTAATGGGCATGTTGAGCTGCTTCTACCTCATGACGGAGATCGGCGTTAAGAACTGGATCGTATTTGCTATCTGGATGGCCATCGGTCTCTTTATCTATTTCATGTACGGCTATCGTAAAAGCAAACTGGCCAAAGCCTGATGTATGGCAGATGAGTTGAAAGAAACCTGGCTACGTTTATGCCGGCAATATTCCACCGACCCTATCATGGCCGAAGGGCTGTATGAGGAATTGCATAAAAAATATGCTTCCCCCACGCGCTATTACCACAACCTGCAGCATCTTGATCACCTGCTACGGCTGGCACGGGAATACAGTGCTCATTTGCAAAACAAAGAAGTGGTGGTATATTCAATCTTTTACCACGATATTATCTACAATGTCCTGCGCAAAGACAACGAATTACGAAGTGCTGCGCTGGCAGTTAAAAGGCTGGCCCTGTTGCAGCTGCCGGCAGCTCAATGTGAGGCTGTAAAGGTCTTTATTGAGGCCACGCACACGCATAAGATACCTGATAAGGGAGTCAATCAATCGGACCTGGCCTTCTTCCTCGACTTCGACATGGCCATTCTGGGCGCCCCCTGGGAGGAATATGAGGTGTACACCCGCCAGGTTCGGAAAGAATACCGGGTATATCCTGATATGCTCTATAAACCCGGCAGAAAGAAATTCCTGCAAAGTACCCTGCAGGCAAGTAATATTTTTCATACCCAACTTTTCAAAACAACCTTTGAAGCAACTGCCCGGGCCAATATGGAAAAAGAGCTCCTGTTGTATGCTTAGGCCCGGCCAATACCCCCCTATAAAATATGTCGACGATTTACGATAATTTTGCACCATGAAATTTCAGATAGGCGACAAGGTCGTGGTGCTGCACTCCAATGACGATGGGGAGGTGGTAGATATTATTAATGAAAAAATGGTGATGGTCGATGTACGGGGTGTAAAATTCCCAGCCTATACCGACCAGTTGGATTTTCCCTATTTCAAACGGTTTACCGAGAAGAAACTGTTCCCCGAAAAGAAAGAAAAAAAGGAGAAGAAATACATTGATGATTTGCCCCGCGAAAAAAAGGTGATCAAAGATAAAGTAGTGGATGGCGTATGGCTCACCTTCATACCCATATTGGTACCCGATGAGTTTGGCGATGATGTAGTAGAGGAACTAAAAGTACACCTGGTAAACAGAACCCACACCGGGTACAAGTTTACTTATACACTCAACTACCAGGGCGAAACCTCCTTCGATCTCATCAACCAGGTACACCCCTTCGAAGATTTTTACATTCATGATGTACCTTTTGAAAATCTCAACGACAGCCCCAATTTTGCCTTTGAGTTCTCTTTGATCAATCCTGATAAGAACAAAGCGGAGTATTTTGAGGCTTCCCTCAAACTGAAACCCAAACAGGTTTTTGCACGTATAGAAGAACTCAAGAAAAAAGGGGAAGCTACTTTTTCGTATAAGCTGTTTGATACCTATCCGCCCCGGGTGGAAGATCCAGGTATTGATATGACTGTATTGAGCAACAAGGGTTATAAGGTATACGATGCGGCCCATACGAGGCAACACCTGGAACCTGCCAAGAATGAGATAGACCTGCACATAGAAAAGCTTACGCCAGATCCTGATAAAATGGACAACCTCGAAAAGCTGGACCTGCAGTTAAAGACCTTCGAGAAATACCTCGACCTGGCCATCCTGCACCACAAGCCTGCTTTTATTGCCATACATGGTGTGGGCAGTGGTAAACTGCGGGATGAGATCCATGAAATTCTCCGTTTGCGCAGGGAGGTGAAAAGCTTTTTCAATAAGTACCATCCCGCTTATGGTTATGGTGCTACCGAGATCTACTTCCAGTATTAAAAATGTACCTTTGCGGCAACTACAAACCGGGTTATCGCTTCCCGATCTTTGGTCGGGAGGAGGAAAGTCCGGACAGCGCAGAGCAATGTACCGGTGAAGAGCCGGGTTCATCGTGATTTGTGGCAACGCAGGTCATGGTGAAACAGATAGTGCCACAGAAAATAACTGCCGTACTTCGGTGCGGTCAAGGTGAAAATGTAGGGTAAGAGCCTACGGTGTTGTGCAGTAATGTACAGCAGGGGTAAACCTTACATGCTGAAATGCCATGTATACCAGCGGTCGAGGGCTGCTCGTCCGATCCCGATCCGGCGCAAGCCGGAAAGGTCCGTTGGGTGGGTAGGCAGCAAGAGCCTGTCAGTAATGCCAGGCCCAGATAAATGATAACCATCCCGTTTCATACGGGAAACAGAATCCGGCTTACAGGTTTGTAGTTATTTAATTAGTTTGTAAGATTTCCCAGATACCCGGCCAACTCCATCAGCCAGGCAATACCCAGGTGTACAATCAGCCCTCCCCAGATACTCCGGGTATGATATACCACTACACCTAGGATAATACCCCCAAAATAAGAGGTAATACACTCAAACAAAGGTTTGCCAAAGTGAATGCAACAATAAAATGCAGCCATGGGCAGGATAACGTCTTTGCCACCATACCGCATAAAAGCCAGTACCAGGAAACCACGGAAGAAGAATTCAATGGTGAGGAAATCAATACCATACGATAGCTCATACAAAAACTTCCAGGGCCAGGAAGTTGTTACCTGGTCATCTATAAAAGCGATGCGTTGTACCTTGGGGTAGGTGTGCAGGAAATCGGCCTGTGTGCCAGCCAGCCCTATTAAGGGCACCATCATTAGTAATAAAAGGAAATAAGGTTTTATAGCAAAGCCTTTTAACTGCATGCCTGCTATGGGCCCATCGTATTTGAACACACGCCATACCAGGGTGACCAATATTCCTACCAGCAGGCATTTTAAAGGCCAGTTAAGCGTCATATACCAATACTTATTCCAGGGAGTGGCTAAAGAGCTGGTAAGCCACCGGGCAATGTCATCAGCCGATACTTTGATGGCAAAGATCAGCGGGGCGGCCAGCAACAACAGGTAAAATGTGAAGGGTGGGGGAGAAGCGTGTTTATTTAGAAAGAAGTTCAATAACCAGGCGCTGCCAAATACAAAGAGGTAAAGGCAAAAGAAACCAGCCAGCCGGGGCAAGGTGTCCTGGCCCATGATGGTACGTTCAATCCCTGCAGTATAATTAAAATAGATGAGTAGGGCCATTAGTAAGGTAACCAACAGCCATAATTTGGTAGAGAGCCCACGAACATATTCCCGTAAATAGCCGAGGATGAGTTGCATGGTAAAATATAGGTAAGGAACTAGGCTACGAAGCTGGCCTTCATCTTGCTCATCAGGTCGGCTTCAATCATTTTCTGTGCAACCTTGATCATATTGCAAAATGCACGGGCATGTGAGATACCATGTCCAATGATCACTGGTTTGGCTACACCCAGTACAGGCGTACCACCATACAGTTCAAAGTTGAAGCGGTCGAAATATTCGTGCTGAATGTTCTTGCGGTGGGTAATATCGTAGATAGACTCAGCCATTTTAAGGATCACGTTGCCGGTAAAGCCTTCGCAAACCATTACATCGGCCTTATCTTCCAGTACGTCCCGGCCTTCTATATTGCCGGTAAAATTGATCTGGCTGTTCTCTTTCAGCAGCGGGTACGTATTCTGCGCCAGGATATTGCCCTTACCTTCTTCCTCTCCAATATTCAAAAGCGCTACCCGGGGATTGGGAATACCCAATATATGCTGTGCATACAGGGAACCCAGGATAGCAAACTGGTTGAGGTGCTCCGGTTTACAATCGGCATTTAAGCCTACATCCAGCAGCAAACCTGTTTTACCGTCTTCTTTGGGAATAATGGTAGAAATAGTAGGACGTTGAACACCTTCTATGGCCTTAATGCTGTACATAGCGCCCACCAGCATGGCGCCGGTATTACCGGCACTGATAAAGGCCTCTGTTTTACCCGTTGCCAGCAGGTGAAACCCAATGGCAATAGAAGATTGTTGTTTTTCCTTGAGCGCTTTGGTGGGATGTTCATGCATGTCAATAACCTGTGGCGCATGCACAACTTTTATCCTGTCTGCAGGAATCTGGTATTCCTGCAGCAATGGATTCAGCTGGGCTTCATCACCGGTTAGAAACAATATTGCCGGACTATCAGTTTCCGACAAATATAGCTGGATACCTTTCACCGCTTCCAGCGGTGCAAAATCTCCACCCATCATATCTAAACCAATTATCATCCGGCAGGTAAGGTTTGTATGTAAAGGAATTATTTAATGGGAGAATTTTCTACCACTACTTTTCCTTTATAATACAATTTACCCTCACTTACGTGAGCGCGGTGACGCACATGGATCTCTCCTGTAGTGCTGTCCTTGCTTAATGTAACCTTCTCAGCTTTATAGTGAGTTCTTCTCTTCGCACCCCTTTGTTGGGAATGTCTGCGTTTCGGATTAGGCATAACCTCAAAATTTATATACTACTAAAAATCAATTGTCTCCTAAGTCTTTGAACTTTTCCAACCCTTTCCATAAAGGGTTTTTAGGTTCGTTGTTTTGTGCATCCAGCTTTTTAAGCATGGCCAGCACTTCTTTATTACAATGTGGGCCTCCCATCTCTTCCTCGGTACACATACGCTGCATGGGAATGCTCAGGTTGATAAATTCATAGATCCAGTCTGATACACGTAAGTGGCTTTCGCCCCTGGATATATAATATACATCCGGATCTTCTTCCTGCTCATTCATCACTTCCGGTTCTTCCACCATCTTCACTACGATGTTGAAATCATCCCAGAGTTCCAAAGGCAGGTTATTACCACAACGGTCGCAGGTTACTTCCAGTTTTCCGCCTATTTCGAACTTTAACAGCATAAAGCCCACCTTTTTATCAAGCGTCAGCTTTATATGTGCCGTACAGTTGCGGAAGTCCTGCTCCTGGTAATCTACAAAGAACTTATCGTCAATATCATACTCAAACTCATGAATTCCCGGCTTTAACCCTACGAATGCAATATCAAAATTCCTGCGGCTACTCATGAGCATCCCTTTTAAAGAGTTTGCAAAGGTAGGGATAATCCACTAAAGATTAAGCCCTAAGAGGAAAAAAGGCGTAAAATATTCCCACACTTGTTAATTGAACCATAGTAGCCTGTAAATCAGGCTGGCAGGAATCAATTTTCCGCTTTCGTAACTGAATCTGGCCCACTTTCTGCACCTTTGTAGTCTACAATTAGTGACCAAACAGCACTCGGCATGCCAGTGCCGGAGGTCCAAATTAAAATAAAAACAAACAGATGAAACAGCTTTTATTATTAGTGGTAGCTGCCACTACCTTATCCCTGGCTCAGGCACAACCTCCCAAAGGCCCGGCCAACCCCGGTGACACCTATGGCGCTAAGATCAACGCCAAAGGTGCCGTCGATATCTCCAAACTGCCCGAAGCCCTGTCCAAAAAGGACAGCATCGGCCAAACCAAAGTGATTGCCAAAGTATTGGATGTGTGCCCCAAAAAAGGTTGCTGGATGAAAGTACAGGTGAATGACTCCACCACTGCTTTCGTGAAAATGAAAGATTATGGATTCTTTGTTCCCATGGATATGATCGGCAAAACGGTTGTATTGGATACAGAAGCCAAACTCAAAACGACTTCAGTTGATGAGCTGAAACATTATGCTGAAGATGCTAAAAAGCCACAGGCTGAAATTGATGCCATTACCCAGCCCAAGAAAGAGATCCGTCTCCTGGCCAATGGTATCCTGGTAATGAAGTAAACAGGCAATACAATAAGCAATCTTTGTGAATAGGGTTGCTGCAAAAAGATACTAAAGAGGATGACCTGTACCAGGCCATCCTCTTTATTTATCATGCTTGCCTGGGCCCTTATCCAACCTGGTGCCGGCAAGAAGTACATCCAAATAGCTATCCGACTATCTTTGTAACGTATGAAAAAGATTATTGTCATCACCCTAATGACAGGATTAGTAGCAGTAGTAGCCTCCTTTACCAGCCTCAACCCAATAACGGAGTCCCTCGATCTGAATGACAGTCTCCGTGCATTGTATGCCCGGCCAGTGAGTGAATGGCCACAGCCAACTATAGAACAGGGTGTACAATGGAAAGAATTAACAGCCTTACCCGTTGATTCTACTATTGTAGCTAAATTGAAAGACCCCAAGATCCAGTTGGGTAAACTCTTGTTCTTTGATCCCCGCCTATCAGGCTCCAACCAGATATCCTGCAGCAGCTGCCATGATCCGGACCTTGCCTGGACGGATGGACGTACCGTATCCCTGGGCAATAACCACCTGCAGGGCACCCGCAATACTTCTACCTTATTAAATGTTGGGCAGGTAAAAGAACTTTTCTGGGATGGCAGGGCTGCCAGCCTCGAAGACCAGGCTATTAATCCAATGGCCACCATGCATGAAATGAACCAGGAGCCACCAACCATACCCTCCGAACTGGCAGCTATTGCCGGTTATCCGCCCTTGTTTGAAAAAGTATATGGTGATAAACGTATTACCCTCGACCGTATCCTGGAAGCCATTGCCAGCTTTGAAAGATCGCTGGCCAGCCGCAGAAGCCGCTTTGATGATTTTGTGAACGGTAAATACAAACAACTCTCTGACCAGGAAATACAGGGCCTGCACCTATTCCGCACCAAGGCAAGGTGTATGAACTGTCACAATGGGACCTATTTCACCGACAACCAGTTCCACAATATTGGGCTTACCTATTATGGTCGCAAATACGAAGACCTGGGCCGCTATCATGTTACCAAGGAAGCTGCTGATGTAGGTAAATTCCGTACACCCTCCTTGCGCGATGTAATGCGCACCAGGCCCTGGATGCACAATGGGCTTTTTGATAATATAGATGGCATCCTCAATATGTACAGTGCCGGCATGCCCCAACCCAAGCCCAAACCTGATCAGGTGAATGATCCCTTATTCCCGAAAACTGATCCACTGATTAAAAAACTTGACCTTACACCTGAAGAGAAAAAGGCTGTTGTGGCATTCCTGGATGCTATAACAGGTGTTCCCTATAAGATGGACCGGCCCGAATTACCGCAATAAAAGTTTTAATGCATGTTATTACACGTTACCGACTTGCCGGATAATTTGTAATATTGACGTTCATATTGAACGTTGCTTATGAAAATATTATACGCGTTGATCGGTACCCTGGCATGTTCCGGAGCCCTGGCACAAACTATAGACAGCCTTGATGCCATTGTTGTAACAGCACAAAAAAAGGAAGAAAAACTACAGAAGATACCTGTAAGCGTATCTGCCATTACTTCCAGGCAGGTGATCGATTATCGCTTATGGAATTCCAAAGATATTACAGCTATTGTACCCAACCTGTATTCCGCTGATCCCGGTGATAACCGGAATGTGACTTCCATACGCGGTATTACCACTACCTCTTATGATCCGGCCATAGCAACGTATATTGATGGTGTGAACCAGTTTGGGTTGGATACTTATATCGCCCAGCTTTCCGATATTGAACGTATTGAAGTATTGCGTGGCCCACAGGGCACTTTGTATGGCCGTAATGCCATGGGTGGTGTGATCAATATCATCACCAAACAACCCGGTAATCACCTTACCGGCTTTGCTGAAGCCAATATGGGCAACTATGGCCAGCAGCGTTTTTCTGCAGGTATCCGCACCCCCTTAATTAAAAACAAACTATACCTGGGCGTCTCTGGTCTGTATGACCGTCGTGAGGGATATTATACCAATCTCTATAACAAGAAAGACTTTGACCGTCAGCACAACCTTTCTGGTAATTATTATTTGAAATATATTGTTAACCCAAGCTGGTCAGTCACCTTCAACCTGAAGCATTTGGCAAACCGTAATAATGGCACCTTTCCTTTGGTCAATGGCGTAGCGGACGCCCTTGCCCATCCTTTTGAACTGAATCAAAATGCCATTACAGAAATGGTGGATAATACCTTTAATACCTCTTTATCTGTTAATCATAGTGGCCGTGCTTTTAATTTTAGTTCACAAACCGCCTGGCAATCCAATCACCGGTACTATAAAGATCCCATTGATGGCGATTTTTCGCCCATTGATGGGGTAAGCATTATTAATAATTATGGCCGCAAATGGAACAAAGTAAAAGTGTTTACCCAGGAATTCAGATTTACTTCACCTACTGCTACAACATCACCACTTAAATGGACTGCTGGTACTTACCTATTTGTACTTGACAACCCGGTAAAGCAGGCTACCCATTTTGGAGAGGATGCAGCCATGGTGGGATCGCCCGATAAAAATTATGCACTCATCAATACCTCTACCGGCAAAGGGTTTGGATTGGCAGTTTATGGCCAGGTGAATTACGTATTGAACAGGCAATGGGAAGCCATTGTTGGATTGCGTTATGATTATGAACGAAAGAAACAACAGGTGTTGGGTGAATACAAACCCGATGCTTCTCCCGATCCTATCTTTAATTTTCAACCTGATACGGCAGCCAGGGCCCATTTCAATGCCTTTTCGCCCAAGGTGGGTTTCTTATACCATGCCACTGCTGATAATGACCTGTATCTTACTTTTAGCCGCGGTTATCGTGCCGGTGGGTTAACTCAATTAGCTGCCGATCCTTCTACTCCGCCTTTGTATGCGTACAAGCCCGAGTATAGCAATAATATTGAATTGGGTAGTAAGAATACTTTCTTCAATAACAGGATTCGTTTAAACATTGCTTTGTTTTATGGTACTGTTAATGATGCACAAGTACCTACACTAGTATTGCCTGATGCCATTACCATTACCAAGAATGCTGGTAAGCTGGAAACCAAAGGAGCAGAGATAGAATTGGCTGCTTTGCCCATAAAAGGACTGGAAATTAATTACCAGGCAGGATTTACCGATGCGGAGTATAAAACCCTTAAAGTACCACAAAATGGGGGAGAGGTAGACCTGTCTGGCAAAAAGCAACTCTTTACACCCGATATGACCTCCATGCTGGCCATACAATACCAGTTTGCTGTAAGTCACAATCCTTTTATTCAATTGATGGCACGGGGTGAGTGGCAATACCTGGGCGAACAATATTTTGACCTGGCCAATAAGATCAGGCAATCACCCTATAACCTGCTCAATACCCGTACTGGAATCATTACCAAAAGGGTGGACCTGCTATTCTGGGCTCGTAATATTGGCAATAGGAAATACATCAGCTATGCTTATGACTTTGGTGCTGTGCACCTGGGTAATCCCGAAACCTGGGGTGTTACTGTGCGGGTAAAATGGTAGTCATGAGATAGGGCATCACACAGGAACTGTTTTTGGCATAATTGTTTTAAATTGGATAATTATGACAAATGAGCAAAAAGGGATTGGTAAGCAGGAACCAATCAGTGATAAGGATGCCAATACTACGGGCAATGTTGATGAGGCGGCTAATAATGCTTCATCAGGTGCCGTATTACCAGATCCAGAAGAGATCAAACTTCCTCCTTTGTACAAAATAGACGCTCCCCATCTTACTGTTATTGATGTAAACAAACCCAGGGATAACAATACAGGCGAGGGTAATGAAGATCAGGGTTCCTGGGATTTCAGGCGAAACAAATAATTTAATGGTTTCGTCAAATCACACATTGTATATTTACGGCTACAACCAAATACTCCATGAAGCATTCGCTGCCATTGCTGTCTGTTATTTCAATTGTTGCAACTTTCGCCCTGCTTTCCTGTAAAACAACACATAAAATGGCTTCTTCCGATCAGTTTCCTGCATTTTATAAAGAAGGCCATCGCGGTACCCGGGGCCTCATGCCGGAGAATACCATTCCTGCTATGATCAAAGCCATTGAAGTAGGCGCCAATATCATTGAAGTGGACATTTATATTACCAAAGACAAGCAGGTGTTGATTGCGCATGATCCCATGGTTAATATAAATCATTCCTTGTATGAAGATGGGACAGAAATTGCCAAAGCAGATGCCAAAAAATATGTTTGGCGCCAAATGAACTATGCCGATATCCGGAAGTTTGATGTAGGTTCCAAGCCCTATAACGGTTGGCCACAGCAGCAGAAGTTAAAAACCTATATGCCCTTGCTGGGCGAACTAATCGACTCAGTAGAGGCTTTCACCACTGCCCGTAAATTACCGGGCATTATTTACAATATAGAAGTAAAGACCAGTCCCCAGTATGACAGCCTTGGCTACAATGCCGGTCCCGAAGAAATGATCAAAGCTGTTATGGATGTAGTGAACAGTAAATCCATAGGTCAGCGTTTCTATATCCAGTCATTTGACGTACGCCCTTTACAGGAAGTACATAAAAAATACCCGGGTGTTACCATCGGTTTTCTTACTGGCTCTGCCAATATTACCCTTGACAAGAACCTGGCTCAGTTGGGCTTTACTCCTGATATCTACAGTCCGCATTACAAGATGGTAACCTCCGAAATGGCGGCTGCCTGCAAGCAACATACAATGAAGCTGGTGCCCTGGACGGTGAATACGAAGGAAGAAATGCAGGCCCTCATCAAGCTGGGAGTAGACGGCATCATTACTGATTATCCCAATTTTTTCAGCCAATTATAGCCTCGCCTTTACTACATTCATCTTATTGCAGATCAATCAATAAAGCCCTGTTTCAGGGCTTTTCCCATTTCCGTAAATGCCTTTTACTGAAACCGTAACAGGAATAGTGCTGTTAAGGCGCACATTTGCATGCAGATAGCTCTTACTGGTGGGGCTCTCCGGACTGCTTTTTAGCGTTGAATCTGACGGATTATGTGGACCTGAATTGACATCATCATCGCTCCACCTTGCTTTTAATAATAACAGTTTACCATACTAAGTCCTTTGAATGGTTCCATTGACCTATGAAAAGTTAAGCCGGTTCCTTTAAAGGCACTAATCATTAGGCGAAGCCTCCTGCCCATGCGGGAGGCTTCTTTGTTGACAACTGCCAGGTACCAATGCTTTTTTACTCCATTATCTTATTCATCAGGGAATTACAATGCTCACCCGGCCTAAAAAGGGCAGCAGGAATGCGTGTGGGGGATACGCTTCGAACATTATATTCCCAAAATATACCACAAAGAGGGAATTTTTTATATTTGAAAAAGTCTCTACATTTATGCCTGATTAGTTGAACCCCTTCATATCCCCCCAACCGTAACAAATCCCATTGTCGTTTTTAAGCCACCTGTAGTAGCTGGTACCTGAAATAGATCAGAACTTACTCAGCCTGTAATGATATTGATACATTGCTGCGGATTTCCCCATGAGCCGCAGACGATTTGAATGATTATCCTGGATTTCAAGAACCTTTCTGGCATTATCCATAATGCCTGACGCCTTTTAGCACCTGTCCTGCTGTATACCCAAAAAATTGACCACTACTAACCAGTAGTGGAAATGGATTCTATTGTACCGCATTACCTAACCATTTAAAATACATCAACTGCTTATGAATAAAGTTTACAAAGTATTCCTCCTAACGCTGTTGACAGTCAGTACCTGTCGCCTCACAGCCCAAAGTATCAAGCCCTTTGTTTTCAATGTAGCCGGCGGATATTATAATGATCCTAATTCCTATTATCGATTTGATTGGAGCATTGGGGAAGCAACCTTGATTGATGCATTTACTTCGCCCAATGGCAATTGGATGTTAACACAGGGCTTATTACAACCCTTTACGGATTCAGTAGGGAAATCAAACCTCTCGCTCCTTTTTGGTGCTGAAGAATTCCGGCTGTTTCCCAATCCTACTCCGGGTAAGTTTGAGCTGGACTTTTTTGTCCGGGAAACAGGGTACATGGAAATACAACTCACTGATGGTAATGGTAAGGTGCTTGAAAAGCGCGAATACCAATACGGTGACTGTTGCCGCATTCAATTCTTCGATCTATCGCGCTATCCCACTGGTACTTATTTTGTAGTGGCCCGCTTGTCGCCCGATCGGAAACGCAGCGACAACAAATTGGTGATCAGGCGTAGCGCCTTCCGTGTTGTTAAGATTGACAACAAATAGACCAACTTTTAAAAACTATCTATCCTCACCTGGAACAAGCTAAGCGTGAGGCCAGGCTTACAAATAGCATCTCTCTAACCACAAAACACATCAAACTATGAAGCGATTTTTATGCATACTCCTTGTATTGCAGCTAATAACTATTATTACAATAGGGCAGGCGCCGAACCTGTTGAACTACCAGGGGGTAGCCCGCAATTCCGTAGGTAATGTTTTACCCAATAAAACCATTAAACTACGGTTAAGTATCCGGGATGGTTCAGCTGCAGGTGCCATTGTTTATTCAGAAACCCGGTCTATAGTGACCAATCCTGTAGGATTGTTCAATGTGCAGGTGGGAAGTGCTGGTGCAAGCAATGTAACTGGTTCCATCGCCGGCATTAACTGGGGAGGAGGTGCTAAATTTATGCAGGTAGAGGTTGATCCCGATAATGGCAATGCATTTACAACCCTGGGTGCTTCACAACTATTATCAGTACCCTATGCATTGTATTCAACTGGCGGAGCACCAACCGGACCTGCTGGTGGTGATCTCAATGGTACTTATCCTAATCCAGCCATTGCTGCCAATGCAGTAGTGAATTCAAAAATAGCCAACAATGCAGTGACTACTGCTAAGGTCGCAGATGCCAATATTACGAATCCTAAACTAGCTGATGGTGCTGTTACTACACCTAAAATTGCTAATGGAGCTATTACGCAAGTAAAGATAGGCCCCGGTGTAACGCTGCCTCCCAGCGGCCCTGCCGGTGGCGATCTTACAGGTGCCTACCCCAATCCCACCATATTGGTCAATGCAGTGACTACTCCCAAGATAGCAGATGCTAATATTACTACTGCCAAGCTGGCCAATGCCGCTGTAACAACCTCCAAACTGGCTGATGGTTCTGTTACAACTCCTAAAATTGCCGACAATGCAGTAACCACTGCCAAGGTAATGGATATGAATATTACCACAGGTAAATTAGCTGACGGTTCCGTTACTACACCTAAAATTGCCGACAATGCAGTAACCACTGCCAAAGTAATGGATATGAATATTACCACAGCTAAATTAGCTGATGGTTCTGTTACAACTCCTAAAATCGCCGATAATGCAGTAACCACTGCCAAAGTAATGGATATGAATATTACCACAGCTAAATTAGCTGATGGTTCTGTTACTACACCTAAAATCGCCGACAATGCAGTAACCACTGCCAAGGTAATGGATATGAATATTACTACAGCTAAACTAGCTGATGGCTCCGTTACTACACCTAAAATCGCCGACAATGCAGTAACTACTGCCAAGGTAATGGATATGAATATTACTACAGCTAAACTAGCTGATGGCTCCGTTACTACACCTAAAATCGCCGACAATGCAGTAACTACTGCCAAGGTAATGGATATGAATATTACCACAGCTAAACTAGCTGATGGTTCAGTAACCACACCTAAACTTGCTGACGATGCAGTAACTACTGCCAAGGTTGTAGATGCGAATATTACCACAGCCAAACTGGCTGATGATGCAGTAACAACTGCTAAAGTACTGGATGCAAATATTACTACTCCCAAGCTGGCCGATGGAGCGGTAACGCAAATTAAAATAGGGCCTGGTGTAACCCTGCCACCCAGTGGTCCTGCAGGTGGCGACCTTAGTGGTGTTTATCCCAATCCTACCGTTGCAAAGCTCCAGGGCGTGGGGGTATCAGCCGCTGCACCGCTAGCCGGACAGGTATTAAAATATGATGGCGCTAATTGGGCTCCTGCAGCTCTTGGCGGTGGTGGATTCACCTTGCCTTTTATAACTACAGAGAACAATGCAGGCACCTTATTTTCAATTACCAACGATGGTGATGGTACATCAGTAGAAGGCGTAAACAATACAGCTACCAGTAATATTGCCGCCGTACGGGGTATCGTATCGTCTGCTTCTCCAGGTGGCTTTTCTTCAGCCGTACGCGGTATTAATAACGGCTCAGGTGGACTGGGCATAGGTGTATATGGATCACAGGCCGGATCGGGCTGGGGTGTATATGGTACTACCCCTAACGGTTTGGGTGTGTATGGAAATGCTACGGCCAATGGTTTTGGGGTATATGCCAATAGTAATACCGGAACTGGTTTGAACGCTACTTCCAACAATGGTATTCCGGCCAACATGTCTATTTTCAATAATGCCAATAACAATAGTGTACTCACTGCAAGTACAGTGGGTAATGGTACCGTGATCAATGTAACTACAACGGGCAATGGAGCAGGGGTAAGAAGCGCTACAGGTGCAGGGTTTGCCTTGCATGGGATCTCAAGTCAACAATCTTCAGCAGGTGTGGTAGGTGATAATACAGGTGGAGGTGAAGCGGTGGTAGGTCGCAATACCAGTGATATTGCGGGTGCTGTAGTAGGTCGCAATGATGGCGGCGGTTATGGTGTACGTGGGTTTATTGCCACCAATACCAGCAATACCGGAGTAGGTGTATTGGGGCAGGTAGGTTTAGGAGGTAGCACGGGTCGCGCGGGGAGATTTGAAAACTTCAATAATACCAATACAGAAGCCAATATACTGGAAGTGGCATCCAACAGCAATGGTAACATTCCAGACAATACCCTCGGTAATGCTTCGTCTTTTTTCCTCGACAATACCAACAGCGTAGGTGCTGCGGTAAGAGCAGAGGTGAATACCATTTTCGGCAACTTCGGTGCTGCGGGCGTATTTGGTATTTCTTCCGGAACCGGTGGCCGTGCAGGTCTCTTCTATGCATCCAACCCCGCTGGCAATGGCGCATCACTGATAGCGCTGACAGATGGCAATGGTAATGCCATCACTGCCAATGCCGGTAAAGACGGGAATGGCGTAGAAACCAATATTGATGGGGCTGGCGATGCACTGTATGCATGGGTACCCTCATTCTCTAACGGCCGGGCCGGACGCTTTGAGATCTTCAATGAAGGCAATAACAAGGATGTGATCACCGTGAAAACGGTAGGTAACGGTACCGCTGGTAATTTCATGGTAGATCGTACTACCGGTACCTCTCCGGCAGTAAAAGGGGAGGTAAATTCACAGTTTGCCAACTTTGGTACGGCAGGTATCTTTGGTGAGTCATCTGGTACAGGTGGCTATGCAGGTTTGTTCTATTCTTCTAATCCAGCTGGCAATGGTCCTGCCTTACTGGCTCTTACAGAAGGAACCGGCAATGGTCTCACCGCCAATGCCGGCGGAAGTGGCGATGGCGTTGAAGCTTCCTGTGATGGTGGTGGAAATGCCATCTCTGGTTTCATACCCAACTTTGGCACCGGTAAAGCCGGCCGCTTCGCCAACTTCAATAGTGCCAACGGTCAACCGGTAGTACACGTTACCACAAACGGTACAGGAAATACCCTGCTCATCAATCACCAGGGCCCTTCAGGAAGCATTTCTGTGTTTCAAAGTGCAGGTGTCAATGTAGCCCGCATTAACAAAGCTGGCCGGGGATTCTTCAACGGCGGTACACAGAACAGTGGCGCCGATATAGCAGAAGCATTTGATGTGACTGGCACTACTGCTCAGTACGAACCGGGCGATGTATTGGTGATAGCTACCGATAGGGACAGGGCCGTTGAAAAATCGGCCGGGCCTTACTCTACGCTGGTGGCTGGCGTATATGCTACCAAACCCGGCGTATTGCTCACAGAAGAGAACATCGACAGCGACCTTGCCGGCAAAGTGCCCATGGGCGTAGTAGGTGTTATTCCTACCAAAGTATGTATGGAAGGCGGCGCCATCAAAAGAGGCGACCTTATCGTTACCTCTTCCATCAGTGGCGTAGCCATGAAAGCCGACCCCGATAAAGTAAAGATCGGTCAGGTTATAGGCAAAGCATTGCAAGACTTCAACACCCAGGGTGTAGGTAAGATCAACGTATTAGTAAGCATTAAATAAGCACTAAAAACAACTCATATGACATTCAAACATCAATATAAAGTAATGATCGGCATGATGGTATTGCTGGCGTGCACCTTCATGGCCAATGCGCAGGATGAAGAGAAGAGAAATACCGGCGAAAGCCTCGGTAAACAGTACCGCAATAACCGGGTGCCCGGATTACAATATGCACCTGAGCAACCAAAAGCGCTAAGAAAGGCTTCGGTTGCAGAACAACAGGAGAACCACAGCGAAAGCAGTGGCATGCAACTGAAAAAGGGAACCATCAAGGGAATGCGTTTTGCCCAGGGAGGGGGAGGAGGTAGTTTCAAAAGTACCGCCCGCAGTACAGCCAGGTCTCAGTCGGCCGGCAGCACCTTGCCCAGCGACCAAAAGCCAGGTGGGGAAAAAATAACACCGCCAGTCAATGGCCCCTTGCCTACACAGGGTGGCGCTGTAGAACCTGCACAAGCTAAACCAGCGCTTGAAAAAACTTCCAATACAACCAAGCCGGTTGCACCGAAAGAAGTAAAAAAAGAGCATAAGAACCAATAGAAACACTCAACAGTTTTCCTGTAATGTTGCGGGGTCATGTATTTGGCTTCGCAACATTTTTTTATATTATTTCCATCCAGGTATGATCGGCCAGTAATTTCACAGCTGCTACAAAACGTTTATAAGGCCCTGCTCCGCCACCCCATTCACGCGGACTCACCAGCGATAGCAGGTGGCTATCATCTTTCTTTTCATACAGGTAATAGGTTTGTCCGATTACCGGCGCAAAATTTAATTTGGCGCCATAAATGATCATCGATAATTCTTTGCGCTTTTGTATTTCCTGTGCCTGTAAAGCCAGCAACTCAATTTGTTTACGTATTTGCACCAACTGCATATTTGTTTGCTCCTCCATAGCAGTAAGCGCCTTATGGCGTATGACGCCTTCTTCAGTTGGTTTGATCAGGGCACCCGCTACTGAGGCGGAATATGGCAATACACTCATTTGCTTATGGTAGTACTCCACATTGGTATATTCCCGTTGGGCAGGTGTAAGCCCTTTCTGCGTTATCTTCAGATAGCCATTGGGCATTAATTCATTCATCACCTGCAATACAGGTTTATGATCCTTGTAGAACAAGGTTTCAAAGGTGATCCCATCAATGAAAGTGGCCTTACTAGTATGAGCTATCTCGGGGTTTTCAAAACTATGCTCCTGGCCATCAGGTACCAGCGTATATTTCGATTCAAATGCCTGGTTCTCTAAAGTTACCCAGTTCATATTCACTGATAATATCCGTTCGTTTTCCACGGCTTCCATTTTGTAGATGCCGGATAGCGGCCGTTCTCCAAACTCATAGATCCCCTTTTCGGGAAAGAGTTGCCAACTGGACAGGAAATTATAGGCTTGTATCATACCTCAAAAATATAAAACTGGCCAGTCTTCAACAACCGGACAAAAAAAGAGCTTCTGCACCCGGCAGAAGCTCAACATAAATTAAGGCGGAAAAGCTATTAAGCAGCGTCAAATACTACCAGTAAAGCATATACAACACCAGGAATCCAGAAAATCAGGGTCAGGATCAGGCTGATCCAGAATTTGCTGTTGATGGTGCCTTCTTTAAGGTATACAGCCAATGGCGGTAATAAAATGGCCAGGATAGCCAGTAATACCTGGTCTGTCTCTGCATCCTTGCCTGCCTTTTTATCAGCCTTGTATTGTTTAAACAATTTCTTGGCTTCTTTAAGGCGTGACCTTCTTTCGCTGCGGGGCAGGCTCTTGAAGTCTTTCATCGCGTCCTTCACTGCATTGGGATCTGGTTCAGAGCTGGCAGGTGCAGTAGCGGGTACGGGCTCGGAAGCGCTGGCCGCCATGCTTGCAGGAGTTACAGTACTAATCAGGATTAACAATGCAAATAGGTGGATAATAAGTCTTTTCATAGTGATTAATTTTGGCATTTAATGCGGTGAAATTAACATATATTTTTGATTTCCAGCGATCAATTTGTTAGCCTGCCATCCAGGTAATCATGATCAGGGTCAATTTTAAGGATTATATGTTGTTAACCAAGGTAGGGGTACTTGCACAGCAAATCTTTTATAACTATCTTTCTTTATATCTCTAAAACCACCCAACCCTGATACGTTTTTATAAATTCAATCCTGCGAAATCGTCCGCCATCCAACCCTTGGGTCAGGCAATATTGCATTATTGGAACTTCCTCAAATCCATTGGTATTACCAGTGCTATGGAGGAATACGAAAAACGCAGGTTAAGCATCTTTAATCAGCTTAATATCTTCAGCATGGTGGCGGGGCTGGTATTAACCCTGGCCGGACTTTTCAGCAATGACCATCTTCCTCCCCTCGTATGGTATGTAGTATGCTCTCCTCTCGCCATTGGTATCATTATTCTATGGCTTACCTATGAGCAGTATTATGAAGCATCCCGGCTTATCTATTTTAGTGTATATCCCATTGTCACCTGCCTGGTATACCTGGGTAAGGTAGATGCAGGCGTTTCCTTGTTCTTTATTCTCTATGGTGTAATGGCTGTTTTCTTCCTGCAGAAATTTGCCAGTATCGTATTTGCCTTTTGCTGGTCGGCTGCTTGTTACATCATTGCTACAGTAATGCCACATGATTATTATTTCCGGTTGGCTAACGTTAATTTCTGGCTATATGTATTTCATCATATTACAGCCCTCGGCTTTATTTTCTATACCTTATTCCTCATAAAAAAAGAAAATGCCGATTACCAGTTCAGTCTTTTGGGGAAGAGCAGGGAATTACACAGGCGTAACCTGGAAATAGGCAAACAAAAACAGGAGATTGCTGAAAAAGCAGTTTTACTGGAACAACAAACCAGGGAACTGAGTGAGTTGAACCAGGTAAAGAACAAATTGTTTTCCGTCATAGCCCATGATCTGAAAACCCCCATGTATGCCCTGCGCAACCTGTTTTACAATATGCAGCGGTACAAGCTGTCTTCCCAGGAGATTTTGGAAATGGTGCCCGGTATTGCCACCGAAATGAATTATACCACCAGCCTCATGGAAAACCTGCTGCAATGGGCCAAAACCCAAATGAAACATGCTGCAGTGAATCCCGAAGTGCTGGATGTGCAAAGGATGGTGATTGAAGTATTGCAGTTATTGCAATTACAGGCCGAAAACAAACAGGTTTACCTGGAGTCAAAACTGGATGAACCCATCTATTGTTATGCCGACCGTGAAATGGTAAGCCTGGTACTGCGTAACCTGCTGTCCAATGCAATTAAATATACACCCAAACATGGAACAGTATACGTAGGCGCTACCGAAAAATCCAGGCAAATTGAAGTATTTGTACAGGATACCGGTATTGGTATGAGCCGGGAGAATATGCAACGCATTTTTGGAGAGGCTTATTTTACTACCAAGGGTACCAATCATGAAACCGGTACAGGTCTGGGCCTTAAACTTTGTAAAGAATTCCTGGCAAAGAATGGTGGCGATATCACTGTTGAAAGTGAGCCAGGCAAGGGCAGCATATTCTCCTTTACCCTGCCACGTTATGACAACCAGGTGGCTTAAACATCCTTTACGTAGATCGACTCCTCGGTAGAGATAATGTTTTAAGTTAATGTAATCTTCCTTTTTGATAATTCCTTCTACACGATTAGACGCCAAAACCGCACGGTTATCGGTCGAATCAACACACTTACGCATTTGTTATTGTCTTCGATTCTACAATCAGTTAAATTTGAAGTGATTCAATTCTAACATCTTGATGTAACCTTTTTATAATCGATGAAAAGGAAAAATAAACCTTCCTTATAAAAATTAAATTTCATGAGATCTATTAAACCTTGCTTATTGCTGATGAACCTATTGAGCTGGCACCTTGCATTTAGTCAATGTCCCAATTATTCAGGCAATATAAATAGCTTGCCAGTTTGTGGTCAATATGGTGATGCCAATGGGAATTCAAATTGGAACTGGGAGCTGACCGATAAAAATGATCCTGCCTATTGCAATCTGTGGTACGCACGTACTGATGCAGGTAATAACCTAACCCCCATGCGGTCTCCTTTTGTAGACGCTTCATTGACAGCACTGGATATTATATCACAAGAGCAGGATTTCACCAGGGCCAGGGGCTGGGAATTATTGCGCAGGGATTTTGGGTGTTCCCGTGTTACTGCCTATCCTTATTTCATTCTTTATAACAAGTATTCCGGCCTCATGCGGGTTTTCATTTATGCTCCGGCCAGTCAACCCCAGTATTCAGGTCTGGCAGTTGAAGTTTTGCCTAATTTAGCTGGCGCCTATCCTGCAACCACAGCTTTTGCAGACACTATACAAACTGCCCCTGATAAATTCCTTACCTCAAGTCAAAATGCTGCCTTTGGAAAAGGCATTACTGCCATTGGAAAACTGGCCGGCGCAGGGCAATGGTCACTTGTTGAATTGAATCCATCTTTTGATCCAAATATTCAGAATGTTCTTTATTCCGGAGCTTCCTTGCAGTTTACAATATATGGCGTGACCAATAATCTTATGTATGCCAGCATTAAAGGTGGCAGCATGACCAATACACAACCCGTTTATAACTTTACTTATAAGCCTACTCAACCCAAGGTAGCTTCAGCGGATGGGCAATCTTTTGACTTTAAAGGTGTAGGCGAAAAGTTTACAAAGTTTTCCACGAGTATTAATGATGTTCGGGAAGGAGTTTATTCAACAGCAACTGGCATCGTTGGAGCATTAAGTAGTGTTAATGATAGTACAACTCTCCTGGGAAAGGTAAAGAATTTCTTTACAGAGGTTAAGAATAATAGTGAAACAACTAGTAAGTTCGGAGAGGCCCTGGGAAGCATTTCAAAGGCCCTGAAAGGAGCTGGCGGCGTGCTAAAAGCTATTGGTACAGTCCTTGGGCTTTTTTCTAAAAGCCCAGGTTCACCTGCTGCAATGCCTACCTATACTTCTTACGACCTGGTATTACAAGGTACCATCACTACAAAAGTCATTCAAAGCTCCTTTGTACTAAGGGTGCCAGGAACCTTACAGCCTAATAATGATAATGCTACCTATTATAAGTGTCCAATGGGGAATTTTAATATTAAGAATACGCCAGAAGCTGATGTTGTTACCTACGATCGGGTAGTCACAGCTGTTTATACGGGGCAATATCTATATTATGCCGAGAAAAAACCATTCAAGTCCTATAGGCTAAAGAATAACCTGATCGCAACCTATAACGATATGGCTGGTTTGGACTTGGTCTCAGTCCAGGCAGCAATTGTAGGTGAAGTGCTGCCTAATGCAGATGGAACGGCTTCCTATGACCTGTTTAAGTTTAATTCACCACTCTGGCCCGGTGCTTTGCAAATGCCAGGAGACAAGTATATACGTTTAAATCATCAAAGGCCAGATCTTGAAGCAGGGCGACTTGAAATTAAACATTATGATAAGGAAAAAGGACTCCATATTTTTCAAACTCCCTATGTAAATCTGGAATGTATTAACGGCCTGACGTTTAATGCCGAAGCTACCACCAGAATATACCTGCAGGTAAAAGCAATCCTTAAGATTAAAAATGATCCTGAGAATAAGCCAATCTACTTTATTCAGAATTATAATATTCAAACCAGTACGGCCGATATCAGTACAACACAAAGGCAGGCCTATAATGATCCTTCACTTACCCTCTTGCCCCCATTTGCCAATTATACTGTTCCGCCCACCTATTACTCAGACCTCGTTTATATAAATGACTATTTTCTTTTTGGCTTTACTGCTGATAATAGCATTACACTTCAGGATAATGCAGTAATAACACCCGGGGAAATGATTCACTTTACAGCCGGGAGCTCCATCCGTTTATTACCTGGATTTGAAGCCCAGGCCGGATCTGAGTTTTCAGCATCAATAGTTAATTTTGGTTACAATATTTCCTGCCAATCTCCTCAGGTAGAGCCATTTACCTTAGCAGGTTCTTGCTATAATACCTCTATCACTGCATTGCGTACGGTAAATCCTGAACAAGCATCAACAATCGAAGAAACCAATAAAGCACTGAATGTTTATCCATCTCTGAGTAATGGGGTACTTAGAGTGGAAGGAACAAATTTACAGCAGTCTTACATAACTGTTGTTGACCAGTCTGGCAGGGTTGTTTATCAATATCACAATAGCTCTGATAAAAACTACATTCAACTCAATCTGCAACATCTGGCAAATGGAATGTATTTTATCCAGGTAAAAGGGGCGCAAGGAACAACTGTGAAGAAAGTTCTAATCAACAAATAAGGCTATGTAATAGTATAGAGCAAACAGGTAAATTTAAAAGGCTATGGCAGCAGTTAAATCATGCTGGCCATAGCCTTTCAGCTATACGGTATCGATATAACGATTATTTAAATATCCTACCGAAGAAATCCTGCATGTCCTTCCAGGAAGCAGTATCGGCAGCAGGATTGTATTTAATGGGCATGTTAAAACGTCGTGCCTTATCATCCGCGCCCGGATTGGTAAAAGCATGTGTCGCATTTGCATACGCTTTAAATGTATAATCTGCCCCGATAGAGTCCATTTGCTTTTTAAAGGCATCTACCTGCGCCTGGGGAACAAATGTATCTGCTAAGCCATGGCATACCAATATTTTTGCTTTCAGTAATTGCTTGTCAGCAGGAACGCCCCGCAGATCGCCATGGAAGCTCACAACACCCGTCAGAGGAGCACCCATTTTCGCAGCATTCAATACCATTGAACCTCCAAAACAATAACCAATGGCTGCAATTTTATTCGTATCTACCTGGGGAAAGGTCTTCAACTTATTCAGCCCAGCCATGAAACGCGAACCTGCCAGTGCCGGATTGGAATAAAAGGGAGTGGCGAGTTTTTCGGCCAGGGAGGGACTATCAGCCACCACACCATTGCCGTACATGTCTGCCACAAAGGCTATATACCCCAGATTGGCCAGTTGCCGGGCCCGCATCTTGGGATAATCCGTCAACCCCCACCATTCTGGTATTACCAATACAGCCGGGCGTTTTGCGGTATCGCTTTCGTTATAGGCAACAAAACCAATCAGTTTGGCTGTATCGGCCGTGTAATTGACAGCCTCCTCTTTAATGAGTACCGGCTCGGTTTTGGCGCCTGTAGCATCACCCTGGGCTGGTTGGTCATTACAACCTGCCAGGAAGTGGTTCACAACCAGCAGGGTTAGAAACAAAGAAGCATATTTCATAATTGGTTCAATTTTTAATGGATAAATGGCTTTTAGGTTTGAAGTTCGGGTAAAAGTTAAACATCTGCCTTGAATTATCCGCTTTTGGTCAATGCTTAACCATAATTATTATGCCCGGTTTCGGCTTGTGGCCCAAATAAACTAATCCTTATCTTTGCGCCCTTATGACACAAGAATCAATCAAGGCTATGAGGGACCGTGTGGTGGTCCTGAGGAGGTTTCTTTGACGTCGATAACAGACGTGATAGGATAAACCAGGATAAACAATTGTCTTTATCTCCCGGCTTTTGGGATGATAATAAACGCGCTACCGAGATCCTCAAGAACATTAAGCTGAATGAGTACTGGGTAAAACTATATGAGCAATCCGAAGCTTCTGTAGAGGACTTTGCTGTGCTTTTCGACTTCTGGAAAGCAGCAGAAGCCTCGGAGGAAGAAACCCGGGAAGCCTATCAGAAATCCCTGCAACAGCTCGAAGAAGCGGAGTTCAAGAGCACCCTGAACCAACCCGAAGATGAATTACCCGGTGTACTGCAGATCAATAGCGGCGCCGGCGGTACCGAAAGTCAGGACTGGGCCGAAATGCTGGCCCGGATGTACCGTATGTATGGGGAAAAGCAGGGCTGGTCGGTGACTGAGCTCGACTGGCAGGATGGCGATGGCGCTGGCGTTAAAAGCGCTACCCTTCAATTTGACGGCCCCTTTGCCTACGGCTTCCTGAAAGCCGAAAGTGGGGTACACCGCCTGGTACGTATTTCTCCCTTCGACTCCAATGCCCGGCGACATACTTCCTTTGCCTCGGTATATGTATACCCCCTGGTGGATGACAGTATTGAAGTGGCGGTAAACCCTGCCGACCTGGAATGGGAGTTTTACCGCAGTGGCGGAAAGGGTGGGCAAAACGTAAACAAGGTGGAAACGGCTGTGCGCTTAAAGCACATTCCCAGCGGCATTATTGTTGAATGTCAGAAAGCCCGTACGCAGGGTGAGAACCGGGAAATGGCTTTGCAGATGCTGAAAAGCCGTTTGTATGAAGAGGAGATGCGGAAAAGGGAAGCCCTGAAAAATGCAGCCAATGCCAATAAGAAGAAGATAGAGTGGGGTAGCCAGATACGCAGTTATGTTTTCCATCCCTATAAAATGATCAAAGACCACCGTACAGATTTTGAGGTGGGCAATGTTCAGCCCGTTATGGATGGCGAATTAGATGGCTTTATCAAAGCCTACCTCATGATGGAGAAAGAAACACAGAGTTAATTCATGAATAATCTACTATAATAAACTACTTGAACTATGAGCTTAGGTTATTTTTCCTATCCAATCCCTGTTAATGAGCCTGTACTGAATTATGGTCCCGGTTCGCCGGAAAAGAAAAGGCTGAAAGAAGTATTGTCTGAATTGAAGAGCAAGGAGGCCGATATACCCATGTATATAGGTGGAAAAGAAGTACGTACCGGTAAAAAAGTAGCCATTCATCCTCCTCATGAAATATCCCATACACTGGGATATTTTCACCATGGCGAAGAACAACATATTACGCAGGCTATTGATGCAGCCCTGGCTGCTAAGGATAGCTGGGCAGCAATGAGCTGGGAAAACCGCGCCAACATATTCCTGAAGGCGGCCGACCTTATTGCTACCAAATACCGTCCCTATATGAATGGTACTACCATGCTGGGGCAAAGTAAAAATGCTTACCAGGCCGAGATTGACAGTGCCTGCGAGATCATAGATTTCCTCCGGTTCAATGTTCACTTCTTAAGTGAGATCTATAAACAACAGCCCATCAGTGGTCCCGGCATCCATAACCGGCTCGAATTTCGTCCCCTGGAGGGCTTTGTATTGGCTGTAACGCCTTTCAACTTTACCGCTATTGGTGGCAACCTGCCTACCTCTGCTGCCATGTGTGGCAATGTAGTGGTATGGAAACCCGCCAATACCCAGGTATATTCGGCACAGAAGTTTATGCGCATTATGCAGGAAGCTGGTTTGCCCGATGGCGTTATTAACCTCGTATATGTTGATGGCCCTACCTTAGGGAAAGTATGTTTTAACCACCGTGAATTTGCCGGTGTACATTTCACCGGGTCAACAGGGGTGTTCAACAATATGTGGGAAACCATTGGAAAGAACATGGCCTCCTATCGCTCTTATCCAAGGATAGTAGGCGAAACAGGCGGTAAGGATTTTGTGGTAGCCCATAAGAGCGCCCTTCCCGATGCTGTAGTTACAGCATTGCTACGCGGTGCTTTTGAGTTCCAGGGTCAGAAATGTTCGGCTGCTTCCCGGGCTTATATTCCATCTAATATCGCTGCTGAAGTAAAACAAAAGCTGATTGAGGGTGTGAAGAGCTTTAAGGTTGGTACGGTAGAAGACTTTACCAATTTTGTAAATGCCGTGATTGACGAAAAAAGCTTTGATAAGATCAAATCTTATATCGACAACGCCAAAGCTGATAAGAAAGCCGAAATATGGGTAGGTGGCGATTGCGATAAGTCAAAAGGTTATTTCATTCAACCCACTATTATTGAAGCCAAAGATCCCCAATACGTAACCATGTGCGAAGAGATCTTTGGACCCGTGTTGACAGTATACGTATATGATGCTGAAAAATATACGGAAACACTTGACCTGGTAAACAACACCTCTCCCTATGCCCTTACCGGTTCTATTATCGCTCAGGACAGGGCAGCGGTAGAACAGGCTACGAACCAGCTTAGAAATGCAGCAGGCAATTTTTATATTAATGACAAGCCTACTGGTGCCGTAGTAGGTCAGCAACCCTTCGGTGGCGCCCGTGCCTCTGGTACCAACGATAAGGCAGGTTCCATCCTGAATCTTTATCGCTGGCTAAGCGCCAGGACCATCAAGGAAACTTTTAATCCGCCTACTGATTACCACTATCCATTCCTGGCAGAAGCATAACTGTCCGGTTTTGATACACCTGGAGATAGATATTAAAAAGCCGTACCATGGGTACGGCTTTTTTGTTGGCCATACTACCGGAAAACCACTAGGGAAGGGGAGTACGCGTTAGTTAAATAATAAATATTTGTTTTTGAGTATTTGTTATTTTTTTTGCGGTTATACAAACTTGTTTATTTTTATTATAATATTGTTATAATCGATAGCATTATTGTTTAACCCTAACCAGCAACTCTACCATGGAAATAAGTTTTATAGCACACCTATGCAGTCTTTTTGATAAAGACCGCACACCACCACTCAAATAGTATTTACCTGTATTGACTGGTTTCTTTCAAAGAAACCATCAGGGTATATACTATCACTTTTTCGCACACCCATATTACCTGGTCATTGAACAATAATTCTGTTCAGACCATCATATAGTATTGTTCAGTAACGTTAATACGTTTTTGAATAAACCTTTTTTAGGGGATAACGCCGAAATCCAAGAAAAGTCAGGCGGAGGATGCTGAAAATCCATAAGAGTAAGCGAAAACCTAATCATCTTTTTTATGAAATTGTTTAAACCCTTTGCATTGCTGGCTATCGCAGCAGTATCAGTAGTTATGTTTACTTCTGCTGTTCCTTACAGCGAGAAGCCTGCTGAAAAAGCTGTTAACCCCAACGTACAAAAAGCAACCCTCGCTTGGGAAAAAGCTGCCGCTGATGGCAACGTTTCTACCAAGGAACTGAAAGGCATTGTTACTGAATTAAAAGGTAGCAAGCTGACATTGAAAGAAAAGATCGGCCTGAAACTTTTTGGCAAGAAGATCACTTCTAAAATGAATGCAGTACCTGCTGGTGGCGATAAGTCACAAGTAATTGCCCTTATTCTTTGTATCGTTGTAGGTGGTCTTGGTATTCACAGGTTCTACCTGGGCTATACATGGCAAGGTATTGTTCAGTTGCTGACCCTGGGTGTTTGCGGTATCTGGACATTGATTGACCTGATCCGTATCATCACTGGCGATCTGCAGCCTAAAAATGGTACTTATACCACAACTTTATAATTTCCTCAGTAAAGGTTCCGGCATTCAGGCCGGAGCCTTTGCTTTTATCTCCTGAACCATGCAATTCCGTTACTATTATACTATTGCCAAGCTGGCTTTTATTGTTGTAGTCCCCACCGTATTATTAATACTGCCAGCTGATTTCTTTGATAATGGCGAAGCTGTTTGCCTTTCAAGGGTCCTATTCAATGTGGAATGTTATGCCTGCGGACTCACCCGGGCCTGTATGCACCTGATCCACTTTGAATTTGAAGAGGCATATACTTACCATATGATGTCTTTCATCATTTTCCCTGTATTGGCAGTTTTTTGGGTTATTTGGTTCTTTAAAGAAAGGAAGGCTTTCTTAAAAATGCACAAGGCGCTACGGCAAACACAGCAACAGGCATAAGGATTAACGGACCCCAATATATTGAGAGCAGGGCATCACTACCGATGGTCTGCTTTTTTATTTAACGAGGAGGCTTGTAATTAATTTATGCTATTCATTGTATCCAGGTGGTATCAACCTTTCACTAATCCAATCGGGGCAAGGTATTCCTGCTTATCATTATTAACCAGCTTTTAACAGCAAGCACTTTGGAAATTAGTGTTTTCTAACAGGTATTCCTACACACTGCTATATACTACTCCGGTCAATAATAATTTCATTATTTCTGCGTTATCCAAAAGTTTGTTGCAGTACCGTTGATAAAATCACTTGATTGTGTAACTGCCAACAACCTGTTTTCTTATAGTTTTGCGCATCAATTTTCTAATCACTCCGGTGAAAAGTCCGGAAAAACTAAAAGTCATGAAAAAAGTTTTCTTAGTGATCTTATCCGCTGCTTCCTTTCTTGTTGGGCAGGCACAGATTAATGTGGGCGTTAAAAGTGGATTTAATTTTTCGAATCTTGGACCCGATTTATATGGTAATAGAATGAAATTGAGTTTTCATGCAGGTGGGTATGCCAATATTCCCCTGGTAGATAAGTTTAGTGTACAACCCGAATTGATCTTTTCCCGGCAGGGTGCTAAATTCAAAGACAATAATAGAGATGATGCCAAGCTGAGACTTAATTACCTCAATATTCCTGTATTGGCAAAATACAATGATCCCTCTGGCTTCTATGCTGAAACAGGCCCTCAATTTGGCTTCTTAATAAATGCCAAGGTAAAAAATGATGGAAACCTGTATGGTGTTAGTGGATCCTATAATTCATTTGATTTTTCCTGGGGATTCGGCGCCGGATTTAGGGTTACAGAAGAGGCCAGCATTGGCTTACGCTGGAACCTGGGCTTAACAGATGTATCGAAGTATGCTGGAACTGTAAGAAATACAGTATTGCAGCTTGGCGTGGCTTACAGGCTGGCAACCCTCAATTAATAAGACTACCTGGTTAAACATATTCTTTAGGAGAAAACCACTGTCATTGGCAGTGGTTTCTTACTTTTATGGAAATTTTTCTTTTTAAGGTACCTTGCTTGTACCAGCCGGCTTTGAAGAGAATAATAATATTTACATGAAAACGGTATTGAACGAACAGCAACTGGCTATTACCATCAAGCGCCTGGGCCACCAGATACTGGAAAATCACGTAAACCTGGAAAATACAGTACTGATTGGCATTCAGCCCCGGGGCATCTTTGTTTCCGATCAGATCGTGCGGGAAATACGTGAACTGGTTCCGGCTGACCTGGTAAAATACGGCAAGCTGGACATTACCTTTTACCGCGATGATATCCGCAATTCCCTCCACGCTCCCAACCATACAGATATTCCCTTCAGTATTGAGAATAAGAATGTAGTGATCATTGATGATGTATTGTATACCGGGCGCACCATCAGGGCTGCACTGGATGCCTTGCTGGGCTTTGGACGTCCCGCAAAAGTAGAATTGTGCATCCTGATCGACCGCCGTTTCAGCCGTCAACTCCCCATTCAGGCCGATTATGTAGGTAAATCCATTGATTCCATTGTGTCACAAAAAGTAAAAGTGTTTTGGAAGGAAAAAGATGGTAAAGAAGAAGTTGTACTGCTCTAAGATGTTAGTAATCTGTGCGATACCTTATTTTGTACCATATTGTATTTTGCCATAATTTTGCTGCCCGACATGCAACTTTCAGTTAAACATCTGCTCGGCATCAGGGATCTTACCCCACAAGACATCCAGCTTATCTTAGATACTGCTACGGAATTCAAAGAGGTATTGCAAAGGCCCATCAAAAAAGTTCCTTCCCTGCGGGATGTGACCATTGTCAATCTTTTTTACGAGAACTCCACCCGTACCCGTATTTCGTTTGAACTGGCTGAGAAACGTCTCAGTGCCGATACCATTAATTTTACTGCCAGCGGTTCTTCTGTTTCCAAAGGTGAAACCCTTTTGGATACCGTCAACAATATATTATCCATGAAAGTGGATATGGTAGTAATGCGCCATAGCGCCAGTGGCGCCCCTCATTTCCTGGCCAAACATATTCCCGCTGCCATCATCAATGCCGGCGATGGGATCAATGAACATCCTACGCAAGGGCTACTCGATGCATTTTCCATGCGCGAGAAACTGGGTAAGCTGGAAGGCCTGAAAGTTGCCATCATTGGCGATATCATGCACTCCCGCGTAGCTATGAGCAATATTTACCTGCTTAAGAAAATGGGAGCCGAGATCATGGTTGCCGGCCCCCCCACCTTAATACCCAAGTATATTAATGAGGCTTTTGACGTACGGATTGAATACAACCTGCGAAAAGCCCTGGAGTGGTGTGATGTAGCCAACGTATTGCGTATTCAACTGGAGAGACAAAACCAGGTACTTTTTTCTTCCCTGCGTGAATACAGCCTGGCCTATGGCATCAATAAACAATTACTGGATAGCCTTAATAAAGAAGTGGTGATCATGCACCCGGGCCCCATCAATCGTGGCGTGGAACTGGATAGTGACGCAGCAGACAGCAAGCAATCTATAATCCTGCAACAGGTGGAAAATGGTGTGGCTGTTCGTATGGCTGCCCTGTACCTGCTGTCGGGTGGAAGAGGAAGCATGAATTGAGGATAATACCCCATATTCCCTGTATCTTGTCTTTCAAGCCTTGTTCCTTAAAACTTTCTTATGCAACGAATTGCTTTATTTCCCGGAACTTTTGATCCCATCACCATTGGCCACCTGGATATTATTAACCGGGCCCTGCCTTTGTTTGACAAACTCATTATCGGTATTGGACGCAACATCAATAAAACACCGATGTTTTCTGATGAACAGCGTATCAACTGGATTCAGGAAATTTACAAGGACAATTCAAAGGTAAGCGCTGTATTGTATGAAGGACTTACCGTGAATTGCTGCCAGCAAGTAGGCGCCAACTTCATTTTGCGTGGTATCCGGTACGTCAATGATTTTGAATACGAAAAGGCTATTGCCGATATGAATCGCAGCCTGGACAATAATATTGAAACTGTTTTTCTTACCTGCCTTCCTCAATTTACTTCCGTAGCTTCTACCTTAGTAAGAGATGTATTAAGAAACGGGGGAGATGTAATAAAGTTTCTGCCCGATGTAGTAGCCAAATCCCTTGAGCAAAGGAAGAAATAACGAAATCTGGGGTCCATGATCTGGTTTCACAAATCCATAGCAGTACACGATATTCAGCCTCTGGGCAAAAACACCATTGCTGAACAAATTGGTATTGAATTTACCGAAATAGGACCCAATTTCCTGAAAGGGCGCATGCCTGTAGATCATAGAACCCATCAACCTTATGGACTGTTACACGGCGGTGCCTCCTGCGTGCTGGCCGAGACCTTAGGTAGTGTTGGAGCAGCCCTGGTCATCGATCAGGCAAAGTTTATTTGTGTAGGATTGGAGATAAATGCCAATCATATCCGTGGAGTACGCGAAGGGTTTGTAATTGGTACTGCCACGCCAATCCATATCGGAGCTTCTACCCATGTTTGGGATATAAAAATACATGACGAAAAAGAAAAACTGGTCTGTATTAGCCGGCTTACAGTTGCTATCTTGCCTAAGAAATAAATACCCCCTCCTCATGAAACTGGTTATCTCCCTGATGCTGTTTTTCGCAGCAGCAACTGGTCTGGCACAACCCACCAAACCTGCTGATTATGGATTAAAGGCCTTCACTATCCAGCATAAAAAGCTAGGCACCATCCGGTTTTATGTATCGGCTGCCGGCATTGATTCCACCAAACCGCTGCTATTGGCCCTCGATGGTTCCGGTCATTATGCCTTGGCTACCCTGGTAAATTTGAAAAAGGGGAAAATGGTTTTCAATACATTTGACCGGGATATACTCCAGCTGGCTGACAGGTTTCATGTGGTAATTATGAGCAAGCCCGGTGTACCTTTTTGTGATACGGTAAGCATAGATGCCGCCAGTGCAAATTTTAATGAGGTGGCTGAAAAACTTCCTCCTTCCGACGAGTATACCAAAAAGGCAAGTCTCAATTGGAGATCCGAAGCTGCTTCGGAAGTGATTAACTACCTCTGCAAAAACATACCGGTAAACAAGCAAAAGATTATTGCCTATGGATATTCTGAAGGAGGGCAGGTAGTGCCACGCCTGGCTGCCATCAATAAAAATATTACCCATTGTGCCAGCATTGTAGGAGGAGGATTAAACCAACTTTTTGATTGGATTACCAAAGAGCGCGTTGCGGCTGCCAAAGGAGAGATTTCACTCCGTGAAGCACAACGAAGAATTGATTCCCTGATGACAGTGTTTGCGGATATTTACCGTCATCCAACGGCAACCGATAAAGAGTGGGAAGGGCATTCTTATTTGCGATGGGGTAGTTATGCGACTGTCATTCCGTTAGAATCCCTCACCAAACTTACCATTCCCATTTTTATGGCTGTAGGAAGTAATGATGTCAATTCACCTGTGTATGGGCTTGATTATGTACCGCTGGAGTTTCTGCGCCTGGGTAAGCAAAATCTCACTTATAAAGTGTATCCTACTGATCACTTTTTCAATGAAGTAATACACAATGAAGGGAAAGAAGAGGTCATTAGCCACAAAAAAGAAATGATCAATGATCTGCTAAAGTGGCTGGAGCGCTAACCCGAAAGGTTTAAGCGTATCGCACAACTCATTGACCATGCACTATAGGAACCCGCCTTTCTGAAGCACATCTATAATGGAAGGAAAAGTATTGTTGCTGTATTTGTTCACAGCTGATGCAGGTACCCATTCTAACGTAGTGATCTGTTCTTCTGATTGCGGAACAAGCGGCTGCTGACCCGGTGCTTTCATTAAATACCAGTGGGACTCTTTTAGGATATGCTTGCCACTTTCATCGTATGTATGATAAGTAATAAGCAATGGCGCTTCAATATGCACATCCTGCAGGCCGGTTTCCTCCTGTACTTCGCGAACAGCACAGGTTTCAAGTGATTCTCCGGGATCCAGTTTCCCTTTTGGAAGATCCCATTTACCACGGCGCAACATCATCAACACCTCTCCTGTATCATTCAATACCAACCCGCCAGCAGCTTTTACCAATGTAAACTTTTTGCGAAAAGTCTTTTCCAGTTCTGCGAGGTTTTTATGGACGAAGATGCCGGCATGTATTTTCTCCAGCCGCATTTCATGGATCATGGAATTAACTCCTGGTGTAGAGAATTCATCGATCAGTACTGCATCATCATGGTGTGCGTAAGGCTCAATTTCCGGTGTAATTTCATCCGTCAGGAACAAAGGTTTATCGTTGAAGTAGATCTTGATGTGCATAAATAATTTTCCATTTTCCCGGTTCAACCGCCAATTTCGCCGGACTGAATAAAATCACTCTATGTCCCAGAATGAAAAAGCAGTAGCCGAAAAACTACTACAAATTAATGCTATTAAATTAAATCCCGGAGAACCTTTTACCTGGGCTTCAGGTTGGAAAAGCCCTATTTATTGCGATAACCGCAAGGTTTTGTCCTTCCCCTATATCCGTGATTTCATTAAATCAGAGATGTGCAATGTGATCTTTGAACAGTTCCCGGAAGCCGATATGCTGGCAGGCGTAGCTACAGCTGGTATTGCCTGGGGAGCAATGGCAGCCGATCAGCTGAAACTACCCTATATATATGTACGTCCCAAGCCAAAAGAACACGGCCTTGGTAACCAGATAGAAGGATTTTATACGCCCGGACAAAAAGTGGTTGTTATTGAAGACCTGGTTTCTACCGGCAAAAGCAGCCTCCAGGTAGTAGATGTGCTGAAAGGGGCAGGAATTGAGGTTATTGGGATGGTTTCTATATTTACTTATGGCTTTCCCGTGGCAGCTGCTGCTTTTGAAAAAGCTGCTATTGCCTACCGTTCCCTGACCAATTATCCCGTTCTCATTGATCTGGCCATTGAAAAAGGATTGGTGTCTGCTGATCAGCAGGAGGTTCTGTTAAAGTGGAGCCAGGACCCTGGCAACTGGTCGGGGAAATAGCTATATTTGAGAAAACTATGTCTGTATGAAGAAGCTATTTCTATTGGCTGTTGCTATCACTGGCATCCTGACAGCAGGATTTGGACAGGTTAAAAAAAGTGTCCAAACAGTCACTATTAAGACCCCTACTGTTCAATGCGAAAGCTGCAAAAAGCGCATTGAGGAATTCATGAAACGCGAAGACGGCGTGCAAAAAGTGAATGTGGACTTCAAAAAGAAGGTGACCAAGGTTACTTTTATTGCCGAGCGTACGAATATTGAGAACGTTAAAACCGCTATTGCCAATGCCGGCTATGATGCTGATGATGTGACAGCCGATGCAGAAGCTTACAAAAAACTGCCCAAATGCTGTAAAAAGACGGAAGACGGCGGCGGTATGAAACACGAATAACGCTTTTAAAAAGACCTGATCAATAGGCTGAAACGCCCTTTTCTATTGGAAATGGGCGTTTTTTTATGCCCTGCCCCCTGATGCATTCCTCGTTTCCCTATCGGCCCCTGCCTGCCGGAGAGGGATAGCAGGTTCGCTCTTCCTGTTGTCCCAAGCGAAATCTCCTTTGGCAGTGGCTGATACAACAAATCTACAGCAGCATCATCCCTCAAATTTCAAAAATGGGACGGCCTTCTCCGAAACCTGGGACGAGCTTCTTCAGATCCTGGGACGAACAGCATTTTCTTCTCGAAAACGCCTTTCAATTTGGGACCACCTGAGAAGATACCAGGGACGAATGGCGAATGTCCTGGGACGAATAACACAAAATTCATGGATTGTTCTCTTTGCTTCCCCGGATCCTCCTCAATGCCTCCTCATTGCCTCCTCGGGCCCCGGGGAAGCAAAGAGGACCCAAAGAGGAGGAAGAGAGGACCTATCGAGGTACCATTGAGAAGAAACCCCGGCTCATTCAGTTCATTGCTTGTCAAAAGTAGAAAGTCATACTTGACAGGAGAGGGGAGACATTGTATGTGGTTTTTGGACGCTCAAATTAAGTCCTAAATGACCGCTTATTTCCTTTGCTTTTGGGTTAGGATTGCCCCATTAATGAAGTTGTACAAACAGATTTTAACGCTCAAAATAAGGGCGTAAATGTCCTGTTTTAGGTAAGCTCTTACTGCTCAAAATTTGTCTAGGGGAGGCGGGGGAGAGCCATATTTTATTCCCGGGAACAAGGACTTAAATGACCTATTTCGGGATGATGTAAACCGGTCAGGTTTGCCGCATGAATAAGCCCTGTTTTAATGGCAGTAGGATCCCGTATTTGAAGAAATTATCCCTGAATTTCGCACTGTACAAACCTCGCTGCAGTAGTCAAAAACGACCTTTAAGGAGGTGTTTATGCGAGGACATTTTTGTCCTAAGGGTAGGAGGGTTATAAGCAGATTTTACGCATCTCAAACGCGACATAAATGACCTTCCCTGACTGTGCAGACTGGCTGTCAAAGATGCCCGAAGGTGGAGGCTTATGTAGAAGATCTTTTGCTCTAATAGGTTGGCGTAAATGACCGGCTGGATACCCTTGGCCGGGTAGTCAAAATTGCCCCAAAGGTGGACCGAGTTGGCGGCAGATTTACCTCTTTTAAAATAAGGCTTATATGCCCTCTCTTAGGCGTCCCTTAGGCTGGTCAAACTTGTCCGGGTAATAGTGGCTGTCTCAAGGGCTGCAGGATCAAATATTTGAGGAAATTACTCCGGAATTTCGCGCTGTGCAAACCTCGTTCTATTAGTCAAAGACGACCTTTTAAGAGTGCTTAAGGGAAGGACATTTATGTCCTAAAGGCAGGCGGGTTGCAAGCAGATTTTTCGCATTCCAAACACGGCATAAATACCCTCCGTAGGCTAGGTATCCTGGCTGTCAAAGATGCCCGAAGGTGGGCGCTTTGAGGGAAGATTTCTTACGAATAAAAGATGGCGTAAATGACCGGCTGGATAGTCTTGTACAGGTAGTCAAAATTGCCTCGAAGGCGGACGAGGTAGCGGTAGATTTACTTTTCTTAAAATAAGGCATATATGACCTCCCTTTGGCTCCCCTTTGGTTGGTCAAACTTGTCCGGGTAATAGGGCTGTGTAAAGGGCGGCAGGATCAAATATTTGAGGGATTTAGTTGGGAATTCCGCGCTGCTCAAACCTCGCCAGGTGGGTCAAAAGTGACCTTACAAGAGGCCCTCCCGGAAGGACATTTTTGTCCAAGGGGGAGGGGAGTTACATGCAGATTTTCCGCATTCCAAACACGACATAAATGACCTAGTGGATAAGGCTGTCCGGCTGTCAAAAATGCCCGAAGGTGGGAGCTTTGAAGGAAGATTTCTTACTAGCAAAAGATGGCGTAAATGACCGATTGATTACCATTGTCCGGAAGTCAAAATTGTCCCGAAGGCGGGCGGCATGGCGGTAGATTTGCCCTTCTTGAAACAAGGCTTATATGACCTTTGGAAACTGCCTTTAGGCAAGTCAAACTTACCCGGGTAACCATAGCCTGTTCAACCGTCGTAGGATCAATATTCGAAGAATCCGGTGGCGAATTTCGCTCTATGCAAACCTCGTCAGGTGGGTCAAATGTGACCTTTTAAGGGAGCCCCGGAAGGACAGTTTTACCCGGAGGGAAGGAGGTTTACAAGCAGATTTTCTCTATTCACAACAAGTTATAAATGACCTGAAAGATACTACCCCCTGGGTGTCAAAAATGCCCTACGGAGTGAAGACTTTAAAGAATTTTCTTACCACAATAATACGGCGTAAATGACCTTCCCGGCCATTCAATCCAGTCTTTCCATAATGCCCGCGGGAGGGAATTATGCAGGGGTTTCTTGTATAGCTAATACGGCGTAAATGACTGGATTTGCAACTCGGATAAACTGTCAAAATTGACCTCAGGTAGGCATGGCAGGAGTAGAGTAGCCAGGTAAATACCAAGGCTTAAATGACCTTTTAGGTTACCAGTAGATTGGTCTAATTTGTCCAGGTAATGGGCCAGCTCAAAGGGCGTAGGATTGGATATTTGAAGAATTTAGCCCGGAATTTCTTTCTGTACAAGTCTCGCTGAGTCGGTCAAAAATGTCCTTCACCTTCCCCATGACATAGGTCATACTTGACCAGGTCACAAACGAGGGTGGCGGTGATTTTTGTCAGGTGGAGTAAGGCATAAATGCCCTTTTGATCTTGCTCCGGGGGAAGGCAAAAATGACCTCCACACGCCATTTTACTCAACCCACAAAGCGCCTGAATTTCTTCGAAACTTAAGTTGTATAGCCTGATATAACTGCAAAAGGGGAGGTCAAAATTGCCCGGCCCAGCTTGCTGAATAATGGGCGTATTTACCTGGAAAACGGAAGTTTTGAGACAAATTTCCCGGAAGTAAAGATGTCAAAGATGCCGTTCTTACCCCCACTTAGGGGCGGTCAAATAAGCCCTTTCAAAAGCCAGCATTTAAAATACTTTCTCCAGCGCGAAATGGTAAAAGGGTCGAGGTCCAGCAAAAATGCCTTTCATTGAAGTTGTCAAAAATGACCTATTGGGGAGTAGATAAATAAGTCAAAGTAGACCCTTTGTTCCGGCCCCTGAATGCTCGTAAAATTGGGTGAATTCAGAAAATTGGAGCTGTTTTGGTCCCTAATTCAGTGGAGGATAGTAGTCAAAAATGCCCCCCATCATGTTGCTGTAAGAAGTCAAAATAGACCTTCAGGGTTGACCGTATTCCCTCCTGAAAATCCCTAAAATTGAAAATTATTGGTCCTAATCAGCGACCTTTTATAGGGCAAACTTGACCTCCAGATCTAACTTCTATACGCCTGTTTTATTCCTTGTAATTGTAGAAAATCCTTTCCGCCGCTCTTTTGGCGAAGGTCAAAATTGTCCGTTTGGGCCTGGTCTTGCCGCGGAGGTGAACCGTCAAAAATGTCCATTTTGGAGATTTAATAAGGAGCCGACGAAATGGCTTTTTTGACCTTTTTCTATTGACCATATCTGCTTCCTGATCCTGGTTGCAAAAAAGTGAACGGGTCAAAATTGACTCCCTATTCTGTCGTTTTCTACCTGCTTGTGGAGCCAGAAACTGAAGTTGTTGGTCACTTGTGAAAGGTCAAAAGTGACCGGAATTCAATACCAATATTTGGGAAGCTTGGGGAAGAAAAAGCGAAGAAGTCCGTGAATGTATGTTTGGATCCGCCAATTGCCGGTTGTCAAAAAAGACCGGAATTCTGGTGGTCCACAGAATTGCATCGAGAGCCCGAAATCATAAAAATCAGTTGCTCTTTACTCCGGAAAGCATGCTTAAAATGTCTTCAAGGGCTGAAAAAAGAATGGGTCACTCTGAAAAGAATGACCCATTTGAATGATATACATATATATAATTAACAGGCAAAAAAGTAAAAAAAGCGATTTTGTTGGATGGCTGATTTCAATTGGAGTAAAAGTTATATGAACCGTCTATCGTATGCGGCATGTCTTTTATGACCTGCTGCGGCCTTTTTTGTAACCAGGTTAGCCGGTCATTTTATACCTGCGATCAGGGATTTCAAAATTGCAATTTTTGCTTCCCCTCGTATTTTATAGGGTAATTGATAAAAATTCCACCCCTCCCAATTCGAGCTTTTCCATCCAATTTGATGAGTACCTCATCCTGGCCACCACCAATAGTTTGTAATAAACCCATACCCGTTGTTGACATATTGACAGTCAAAACAACCGGCAAATAGAAGGTATCCTTCCTGGGAATCTTGATAGTTGAATCCAAAATACTATGCCCAAAAAGGTTGTTGTTGACATAAACATCCACCTCGGCCCGCTTCATGGTAACCGGATATTTATTGGGATTATAGTAACCCACTTCGGCCGAAACTGTCGATTCCTTCAAGCCAAATTTGACCACTTTAATGTTCCGGACACCCAGGTAATCGAACCCGGTGGGTTTGGCACAGGCCAATAAGAGGATAGGGAATAGGCCAATTAGAAGCGTTTTTTTCATGTCTATTTTTTGTGGACACAAAGTAGGGGATAAATTTTTCCTGCCAAAAACGGGGTTGTACATTTATGAGAATCTTTGCTAAAAAGTTTAGAGATTCTAGGCACGTTTTTGGTCGAAAGTATTCTAAATCAATATCTAATTTGTTTAGCTTGAAATTTATTGTTTAGTTTACTAATTCAAAACATTTTATCACGTGTTATTTTGAATTTTAATGGTGAATAAAATGTGCTTAAAATGTTCATTTGGACAGAAATTTTAAATCCTTTTAAAAAGTACCGGTAAGGTTGTTGGTATGGATAGTATAGTAATTGAAAGTCAGTATTTTGCACCAGTTATATTTTATAAAAAGGTAAATAACTTTTTACATGTTGAGTTTGACATATATGAGAACTGGCAAAAAATGAGTTTTCGGAACAGATGCACCCTTGCCGGGTCCGGAGGGCCGGTTAGCCTGAGTATTCCTTTGGAGGATGGGCGTGGTCAACGGAGGTTGATGAAGGACGTTCGGATCGCCAACCGGTACCCCTGGCAATCCCAACATTGGAAAACGATCACGTCCTGTTATAACCGGTCACCCTGGTTCGAATTTTACCGGGACGAGCTGGAAGCCCTGTTCCAGAAGCCGGTCAATTTTTTGGTAGACTGGAACCTGGCATGTTGGGATTGGACGCTCAAAAAAATGGGAATGGAGATTTCTACGGGAACCACGGCGCAGTACCTTGTTGAATACGACATGTCAAAATGGCTTGATTTGAGAAGCCAGCTATTACCAAAATCTATCATGGATCAATACCCTCATCCGGTAGTGTACCCACAGGTTTTTGAGGACCGTACCGGGTTCATTCCACATTGCTCCATTTTGGATCTGATTTTCTGTGAGGGCAAAAATGCCCGGATGGTCTTAACCAGGCATACCGACTAATGGAGGTGGTAGCTTACAACAGGGCAATCATTTTATAGCTGTGATCGCAACGATGGGTAATCGCTCGTTTTCATGCACAAGTATTGAATGTGTATTTCTGTAATGTGTTCAGAAGGGACCTAAAATACCCAGTTAAAACAACTAAGGGCAGGTGTTAATTTCTTATATTGCAAGAACACCCTTCCTCCTAAACCGGAGGGACTTCATGAGAAAATTTACCCTGCTTATTTGCCTTATCTTTTTGAGTGCCTTATCCTGGTCGCAAGACTTTACAAACAAGGGTAAGGAATTTTGGCTGGGCTATGGTAACCACCAGCAGATGTATGCCGATCGGAATAACCAGCCAGGCATGGATATTTACATCACCTCGGATGTGAATACTGAGGTTACGCTCGAACTTCCCGGATTGGGCATTTCTCAAACCTACAATATCGTTGCTAACCTAACCACCCAGATACCTATTACCTCAAGTGCTTTTTTGGATGCCGAGGGAATTTCTAATCGGGGCATTCATATAACTGCCCTAAAGCCGGTTGTAGTTTACGCGCATATCTATTATGCTTCCGTTTCCGGGGCTTCTCTCTGTTTGCCGGTTGCAACACTTGGCCGGGAGTATTATTCTGTTAATTACAAACAGGAAGCCCAGGCCAATGTGAATACCAATTCATATTCCTGGTTTTTTGTAGTGGCTACAGAAGATAACACAGAGATTGAAGTAAAGCCTTCGGCCAGTACGCAGAATATGGTGGCTGGGCAAACTTATACGCGCACCTTGCAAAAAGGAGAAGTATATAATGTGCTTTCAAGTACAGACCTTACGGGTTCCACCATCAAATCCGTAAACAATGGGGCGGGATGTAAAAAGATTGCAGTGTTCTGTGGTAGCGGTCGCATCGGTATCGGTTGCGCTCCTGGAGGAGTCAACTCATCGGATAATCTTTTTCAGCAGATGTATCCTTCCAGTACCTGGGGTAAAAAGTACCTGACTGTTCCAAGTCGTACGAGGCCTTTGAATTTTTACCGGATCATCAGGCCCGATGCTGCGGCCGTGGTGAAGAAAGATGGCGCCATTATTCCTGCAGCCAGTTTCACCAATAATTTTTACCATGAGTTTTCGGATGCTGTTCCCCATGTTATTGAATCTGACAAGCCCATCCTGGTGGCCCAGTATTTTACCACCCAGGACTGCGGGGAGGCAACGGGCAATGGCGATCCTGAAATGATCTACCTCAGCCCCGTTGAGCAAACCATCAATAAGGTGACCCTTGTCTCCATGCGCCTGATCAATAATATCAACAACGCTCATTTCATCAATGCGGTAGTAAAGAATAGTCCGGCGGCGATCAACACTTTTAAGATTGATGGGCAATCCTATGCCACCAGTTTTTCTCCCCACCCGGTTGACCCTACCTACGCGTATGCCCAGATCCAGGTGAATGGGCCCATGGCTCATACCATCACCTGTGATACAGCCTTCAATGCCATTGCTTATGGTTTCAGTCGTACGGAGTCTTATGGATATTCGGCCGGTAGCAATCTGAAGGACCTGTACCAATTTGTGTCGGTCCAAAATGATTACAGCATTGTTCATTTCCCGGCCGGCTGTAAGAATACGCCCTTCAGGTTGTCCATGACCTTCCCTTATCAGCCTACGGAGATCAAATGGATTTTTGGAGCGACACTCAACGGGATTGGTTTTGCGGATGTGAGCATTCCTGCCCCGGTGGCGGACTCGTCCTGGGTGGTGGATGGCCGGACGCTTTACCGGTATAAATTGCCGCTTCAATATACGATTGGTACACCAGGCACTTACCCCATTACCATAAAAGCCAATAACCCCACTGCCGATGGTTGCAATGGGGAGCAGCAAATAGACTATGACCTGGAGATCTTTGAACGCCCGAAAGCAGACTTCCTGTTTACGCCCAAATGCCTTGGCGACCTGGTGAGTTTTACGGACAAGATCAATGGACAGGGGCGTGAGGTTTTTAAATGGTTCTGGAACTTTGATGATGGCAATACGAGCACACTTAAAGACGCTACGCACACATACGCAACTGCCGGCATGTACAAAGTAAGGCATTGGGGAATTACAGACGTTGGGTGCCTGTCTGATACGGCGGAAAAAATGGTAGAGATGTCGGCGCTGCCCATTGCCAATTTCAATATCTCGCCGGTACATTGCCAGGACTCTGCCATGACCTTTACCAACCTCTCAACAGTAGTGGGTGGAACACTGGCCAAATGGACCTGGAATTTTGGCGATAATGTAACGACGACCATGGCCAATGGAAACCCGGTTACGCATACTTATAACACAGTCGGTAACTACACCATTGGGCTGGTAGTTGAAACGACTTATGGCTGTAAGAGTACGGCCTTTGAATTGCCGCTGACAGTACACCCAAAACCGGCGGTTGATTTCAGTCTTCCCGGAACGGTTTGTTTGCCTGCCGGGAATGCCAGTTTTGCCAGCTTGTCGACGATTGCGGATGGCACGCAAAACCTCTTTACATATCTCTGGGATTTTGGCGATGGACAAACTGCGACGGGCAGCAATCCGCCCCACCAGTTTACGGGGGTGGGACCCTATGATGTAAAGCTGATGGTTACCTCCAGCAACCAATGTGTTGGCAGCAGGATAAAAACGGTGAACACGATCTATCCGCAGCCCAAAGCTGATTTTACAGTGAGTGGTGAGGTATGCCTGGCGGCACCTATCCAATTCACCGATAAAAGTGATGGGAAGGGTAGTCCCGTTACTCAGTGGCGTTGGGATTTTGGCAATACACAAAGTTCCATTCTTCAAAACAATACTGTGACCTATGCAACGGCAGATACTTTTGACGTGACACTCTCGGTGGTAACGGATAAGGGCTGCCCATCCGACGTGGTTACCAGGCAGGCCATTGTGCATCCGCTTCCTGTGGCTGCTTTTACCGTGGCGGCTCCTACCTGCGAAGGAGCACCTGTAGGATTTACAGATGCTTCTGCCGCGAATGTGGGAACCCTGGTTAAATGGCAATGGTCGTTTGGCAATGGCAATACCTCTACGAGCCAAAACCCCGCTACTACCTACGCCAGCGCCAATAGCTATACAGCCGGTCTGGTGGTAGAGAGCAGCAAAGGTTGCGTAAGTCAATTGGCATCCCGGGCAGTAATAGTACATCCGATGCCAGTGCCTGGATTTACGGCTCCGGAAGTATGCTTACTGGACATGGTCCAGTTTACGAATACCAGTTCTATTGCGGACAATAGCCAGGCGCAGTTCACCTATAACTGGAACTTTGGCAATGGTAATACTTCTACGTTGGCCAATCCTCAGCTCAATTATGGTACGGCGGGCAATTATACGGTGAGTTTGGCGATAACATCTAAAGATGGATGTTCCCAATCCATAACCCATCCTTTGGGGGTTAATGGGGATGTGCGCAGGGGCGCCTTTGTTGTGGATGATCCCGCAGCGCTTTGTGTTAATAAGTCGGTGCAGATCAGGGATAATTCGGAGGTGGTTTCGGGCAAACTGGTGAAAGTGGAGATCTATTGGGATTATGCCAATGATCCTACGATCAAAACGGTGGATGAAGACCCGGTGCTGGGTAAGACGTATGCACATAAATACCCCGACTTTGGCAGTCCTGCCACCCGCACGCACCAGGTGCGTTATATCGCCTATTCGGGCGAAATATGCTTCGAAACGGATGTACAGACCATCACCCTTAAGGCAAGTCCCCAGGTTGAATTTAAGGCCCTGCAGGCCGTTTGTGAGGAGATTAAGCCATTCCCCATCAATACAGCCAGGGAAATATTCGGATTTAGTGGAACAGGGAGCATCAGTGGGCCGGGTATGGCTGCGGATGGTGTTACTTTCGATCCGCATGCTGCCAAACCGGGCCTGCATACTTTGCGCTATGATTTTATGGCCAATAATGGTTGCTCGGCCTCCATTGAGCAAACGATCCGGGTAAATCCCACACCTATCGTGAATGCTGGTCCTGATAAAGGTATCCTGGAAGGTGGATTTGCCATGCTGAATGGGCAGTCCACGGGTACGGGCCTGCATTATTTATGGACGCCGGCCCTGGGCCTGGACGCTCCCACACAGGCTACGCCACGGGTAAGTCCTACGGATGATATTACCTATACGCTGACGGTGGTAACGGGCGATGGCTGTTCGGACAGCGACCATGTATTTGTAAAGGTGTTGAAGAACCTCATTGTGCCCAATACATTTACGCCCAATGGCGACAAGATCAATGATACCTGGAAAATATTGTACCTGGAGTCGTATCCGGGTTGTACGGTAGATGTATTCAATCGCTATGGACAGCGGGTATTTACCTCTATTGGATATGGCCGTGAATGGGATGGTACGGTAAATGGAAATCCTTTGCCTGTTGGAACCTATTACTGGATCATAAATCCCAAAAATGGCCGGCAGCAAATGAATGGATCGATAACGATCATAAGATAGGGTGAAAGTAGCTTCGAGCTATGAGCTTCGAGCTGCGAGGAAAATGCAGTGAGGGATAGCGGGAGATGGACCATGATTTTATAAACCAAAGAAACCTGTGACATGAAGAAGATTATGTCCTGCTTAGGTGGACTTGCATTGAGTGTTGTAATGCAGGCGCAACAAAAACCTCATTATACACAGTATATATTGAATCAATATATACTCAATCCTGCGGTTACAGGTATTGAAAACTATATTGACGTGAAGGCCAGCCACCGCCATCAATGGGTGGGACTGGATGGCGCGCCTGTCACTACCTATCTTACTATTCATGGGCCGCTTGGTAAGAAGGATTACCGCACTTCTGCTACCTCCTACCGCGTGCCGGGCGAAAATCCAAGGGGAAAGAGTTATTGGGAGAATTATGAAGCGGCAGCGCCGCATCACGGCATTGGCTTACAAGTGATCAATGACCGGACGGGACCGCTCAATAATTTTTCAGCTTATGCTACTTATGCCTATCACCTTGGTATCAGTGCCCGTACCAGTCTGGCAGCGGGTTTTGGAGCAGGATTTACCAATTTAAGCCTTAATACAAACAAGGTGTTCCTGGGTGTACAGGCGCCGATCGATCCGGCTGTATATACCAGTGGTGAGATCAATAATTTTAAGCCCGATTTCAGTGCCGGCCTGTATCTCTATTCGGCAGATTATTTTGTCGGTTTATCTGCCCAGCAGTTGATTCCTCAGAAGGTGAATTTTGCCAATAGCAGTGTTGTAGCACGGGATGGCAAGTTTGTGCCGCACCTGTTTGGTACTGCCGGTTATCGCTTTTTACTGGATGATAATTTTAACCTGATCCCATCGGTGATGGTGAAATACATCAAACCTTTACCGGTGCAGGCAGATTTTAACCTGAAACTACAGTACCAGGACCTGGCCTGGGTAGGAGCTTCCTATAGGAGTGGGGAAGGATTTGCAGGCATGCTCGGTATGAATATTTCCAATACGCTCAATGTGGGCTACGCCTACGATTATACTACTTCCAACCTCAATACGGTAAGTAAAGGCACGCATGAGATCATGATCGGTTTTCTCATTGGCAATAAGTATGGGGACTGGTGTCCGAAGAATGTGTGGTGAAATAGCGGTATATGTTAAATATTTCATTATTCGTTTGCCCGGCAGGGACAGTCCCTATTAGGCTGGTAGACAATACCTATATTTGGCTTACCCCTAACCCAAACCATCAACGTTCATGCTGGCTGCATCCCGATTCGTTTACCGTTATTTCGGATCACTGATATTATTACTTTTTATTATTCCCTCTCAGGCACAAAAAAATACACTTAAAGGTTCGGTTGTAGACACAGCCGAAAACAGGAAGCTGCATTATTCCATTGTCGCATTGATCAATAAGGCAGATAGTGTTTTGTACCAGTCGGTACGTACCAATGTGGAAGGCGCCTTTGAGATTACCAGGATACCTCCGGGAAATTATACGCTGATGGTCTCTTATCCAAAAATGGCCGACTTTTTACATGAGCTCACCATTACTGATACTTCTACCATCGACCTGGGCAAGGTGATCATGATCACAGAGGCTAAGCTATTGGAAGAAGTAGTCGTGCGGGCGGGCGTACCTATCCGTATGCGGGGAGATACATTGGAATATACAGCGGATAGTTTTGCTTTGAAGCCAAATTCCAGTGTGGAAGAGTTGCTTAAGCGGCTGCCGGGCATCCAGGTAGAAAGGGATGGAAAGATCATAGCACAAGGACAGGAGGTGAAGAAGGTATTGGTAGATGGTGATGAATTTTTCTCCGACGATCCCGGTCTGGCATTGAAGTACCTGCAATCGGGCGCGGTGGATAAGGTACAGGTATTTGATCAGAAAAGTGAACAGGCGCAGTTTACAGGTATTGATGATGGCACGCGGAATAAAACGATTAATCTGAAACTCAAGAAGAACAAAAAGAATGGGTATTTCGGCAAGCTTTCCGCCGGCGCCGATGGAAAGGATTACTACCAGCATGAGGGGATGGGAGCTTTGTTCAGCGGTACAAGAAAGATGTCGGTATTTGGGGTAGCTGCAAAAACGGGCAGGCAGGGATTATCCTACAATGATATGAGCAAATATGTGGCGCAGGACTATGAAATGATCAGTGATGGTACAGGCGGGGTCATTTTTAGTAATTATGGAAGTAATGATAACGAGAGTGAGAATTACTATGGCAATGGGATCCCTTCGGTCTTGTATGGCGGAGCGCATTTTTCGGACAGGTGGAATGGCGACAGGCAAAAGTTGTTTGGCAATTACCGGGTCAAGGAGATCAAGGCCAATGGCTGGGGAAACTCCAGCAGTACGAATATATTACCCGATGGTACAGGGTTTAGGAATAAAAATGAGAGCCGGGAAATGGTTTATGGCTTCTCACAAAAAGCCAGTGGGAGTTTTGCCATCATGCTTGACTCCTTTACCACGCTTAAGGTGGCGCTCAACGGGGGAATGGGTAAAACCAGTAACCATACGCAATCGACGAGTGAATCAAAAAATGAGAAAGGATTTCTGGTTAATAATAGTGAGCAATCCAATAAGAACCTAGGGGAAAACCGGCGCTTTGGCAGCAATATTACTTACCAGCGCAAGTTCAGGAAGGAGGGACGCACCGTTTCACTCACCTTCCAGCAGGATTATAGCAGGGTACTATCGGATGTCTATGCTTTCTCGGCACTCAATTACTACGATCCTGCATCGGGCAATTTTAAAAATGCGGATACGCTGAACCAGCTTCAGCAAACGAAAAACCCTTTTGAAAGCTATGCGGTGCGGGGTGTATATACGGATAAGATCACGAAAGAGCTCGGTTTTTCGGTGGAGTATGGCTGGAAGACAGCACAGGCTGCGAACGTATTCAATACGTTTAACCAACAGCAGGGAAAATTTGATGCGCGTGTAGATAGTTTGAGCAACGATTATGACTTCCTGGTCAAAACGCATATCTCGGGCGCTACTTTGAGCTGGACGCGGAAAAAGATCAATATTACAGCCGGCAGCAAGGTTTTTCATACTGGCCTGGACCAGGTAAATAATGATCTTAAGGAACAAACGAAGCGCCGTTTTATCAACCTGGCGCCACAACTCAATGTGAGTTTAAGGATATTCAAGAATAGTAATATCAACCTGAATTATTCAGGCAATACCTCCCAGCCTTCTATAGAACAGTTGCAGCCTTTGCGCAGAACCAGCACACGCCTGTATATACAGGAAGGGAATCCGGATCTTAAACCTGCTTTCATGCATCGGGGGTCGATTAACTTTAACAAGTATAACCCGGTTAAAGGAAGCTCGGTCTATGGAAATATTGGTTTTAATTATACGGATAATGCGATCACGAACCAAAGGAGCACAGATGCACAAAACCGGACTGTGAGTAAGTATATTAACCTGGATGGGGTAATGAATATATATGGAAATATGAGCTACAACTGGCAATATAAACCGCTTCACCTGCGGCCTTCCATCAGTGCCAACTTAAGCAAGGGAGGAGGAAATTCGATCCTCAATGGCACCCGGATCAGGAATGAGAATGTATATGGTTCGGTCCGTACCTCGCTGACGCACGACTGGAAGGACGTCATGTCGACCTCTTATTCGGGATCGGCCAATTACAGTGTAGGTTGGTCGGACGCACCCAATAATAAAACGAACCGTAACTTCTCTCATTCACATACACTGGCCAATACCTTTTTTCTGCCTTTCAAGATGGAATTAAGCTCTGATTGCAATTTCCAGTTCCAGCCTAAGAACAATGCATTTAGTAAAAGCACCAACATTATACAATGGAATGCGTTTTTGCAGAAGAAATTACTAAAGAATGATGAGGCTTTGATCAAGTTCTCAGTGAATGATATCCTGAACCAGAATACAGGGTATAACCGTAGTGTATCGGGCAACAATGTTTATGAATCAAACAGGCTGGTATTGAAGCGGTACTGGCTGCTAACGGTGACCTGGAATTTTACGAAGACGCTGTAGTTAGGGTGAAAGGTTGAAGAGGTGACAGGTTGAAAAGGGAGGAATGAAAAACACTGATGTGCAGATTGGATGGTATTGCACAGATTTGAAAACGAATCAAGGAACGCGAATTAGAGGAATTATGAGAATGAAACAATTATTTACGGGATGTTTGTTTTTGTTGCTGGCGGGGCTGGCGCATGGCCAGGATTTTATTACGCGGGGGAAAATTGAATACGAGATCAAGCGGAATAACCGGAAGACGTATGCCGATGTAGATAGTCGCAGCAGTTCTTATTATGCGGCCTTGCCGGAATATGATGTGAGTTACCGGGACCTGACCTTTTCCTGGAATCACTGGGTATATCAGCAGGGGAGGATTGCGCCAACGGTATCACACAATGTGGGTGAAAGCAGCACTTATATCAACCTGGATACCAGGGAAACGGTTTCTAAAAAGCGCTTTATTGACGACTACTTTGTATTTGGGGATAGTTTACGGCCCATTAAATGGAAGATAGAAAATGAAACCAGGAAAATAGCAGGGTGGGAGTGTCGTAAGGCGGTAGGACGTATTTATGACAGTGTATATGTGGTAGCTTTTTATTGTCCGGAGATCATTACGCAGGGGGGACCGGAATTCTTTACGGGGTTGCCGGGTATGATACTGGGGCTGGCCATTCCCCGATACTATACTACTTGGTTTGCGACTAAAATTGAGGTGGCCAGTATTGATGAATCGAAGATCCTTCCTCCAACAATGAAAAAGGGTAAACAGTACGCCAAAAAAGACCTGGCGGAGGTGGTACTGAAAAAGTACAAAGAATCAGGCTGGTGGAAGGATGTAACGCTCGAAAAGGTGATGGAAACCATGACAGATTTTATATTGCGTTAATACGGAACTGCGCATTATATTTGCGCCTAAACTGTAGAATACATGCGTTTATTAAATATTGTTTTGGGACTGGTTTTGACGCTGGCGCTGGCCGGGTGTGGTAAAAAAGATAAAGATCAAGGGTGTACCACGGCTGCTGAAGATGATGCAAAAATGACGGCTTATATTACCGCCAATGGCATTACCGCCACCAAACATGCCAGCGGGTTGTATTACCAGATCATTGATCCGGGCAGTGGTGTTACACCAACGCTCAGTTCAAACGTAAAAGCGAATTATACAGGCAAGTACACGAATAATACAAATTTTGACAGCCGGGTAGCTACTTTTCTACTGGGTGAGGTTATTGATGGTTGGAAAATCGGTATTCCCCTGATTAAAAAAGGAGGAAAGATCAAATTGATCGTACCACCCTACCTGGCTTATGGCTGTTATGATTACAGGGGTATCCCGGGCAATTCGGTGCTGGTATTTGATGTAGAATTGCAGGATGTGAACTAAGCAAAAGCAGGTAAACTAACTATAATTTTTCAGCGCAGAGAGGGAACTCCCTTTCTGCGCTTTTCTTTTTAAGGAACCACCTAATCAAGGAGATCCGGCTTTCCTGTTAAATTCAAGCGCGTTATATATTTATTTGTACACTAATGATAAAAAAATGTAATTTAGTGTAGAGCGTTTTTTGCATACCCCACATTAGTTGTCAGTTGACCTTTTCCTATACCTCCTCGTTTTAAATACCCCACTTCCCCAGGCTGTTGAAATCACTCAATGCCAGTTCTTCATTTTTCACCAAAATAGATCCGTATGAGGTATTTTAGACTTACCACATTATTCCTACCGGTCCTTCTCCTTTTTTGTTCCTTGAAAAGCTCTGCGCAATGCACCTTTACTGAAGCCAACCTGATTGGAGCCCCTTCGCCATTTGTGGTGGCAGCCGGACAGTCTTTATGCATCACTTCCAATTTTTGTTTAGGGGCGGCATCCAATTTCCCCGGGGCCTGTGCCAATGCTGGCCCTACCTCCATTACAATCAATGGTATTTTACAGATAGCTGCCAATACAACCTTCAAGTTTCAGGGTACCATTAATGGCACCGGGGAGATCCGGATACTTGCAAATGGGAGAGTCAGCCTGTTTGGCACCATGGATTGCGCCAGTGGGTTGAAGATTGAAGCAGTGGATAATACCATTACTTCAGGTACTTCTTCTTCAACTGCTTTGGGAACCTGTAATGCCACGGCTTGTGAACCCAAATTTTCGAATGGGTATGCCCCATTTGGCATCGTTGCTGCCGGACTGGGATATAATACCAATGGCTGTACGGTAGTCACGGGCGAGCCCGATATATGGTCATTGCCGGTGACTTTTACAGCTTTTACAGCCCGCCGGGATGAGGGAGGCATTTTGTTGAACTGGACAACGGCTACAGAACAGGATAATGCGGGTTTTGAGATACAACGATCAACCAATGGCACAAGTTGGACTACCGTAGGGAATATGCCTTCGGCCGCACTGGGTGGCAATAGCAATGCCCTGATCAATTATTCTTTCAGGGACCCGGTACGTATTTCAACAGATTTGTATTACCGGTTAAAACAAACAGATATAAATGGACGTTCACAATTATCGACGATGGTAGTGGTAAAGGATTTTGCCGATAACAAGTTCCGCATCATTACAGCGCCGGGTGTTATTAACCTGGAGATCAATTCATCGGTTAATCAACAGGCTAGTGTAAAGATAGCAGGGGCCGGGGGAGTCATTGTGCGGCAGGTTGCCTATGCACTCAGGCCGGGTTTGAACCGTTATTCGATCCATACATCCAACTTAACAAAAGGTATGTATGTAGTGATCCTGCAAACTTCCAAAGAAACGCGGCAGGAGAAGATCTGGGTGCCTTAAGGAAAGCCAGCACATCACTCTACTATATTCAGCCCATGCGAAAACAAAAAGGCCGCTCCCAATTGGGGGCGGCCTTCCCGTTTATAAGGTATTAGCTTCTTAGATCACTACTATCTTTTTACGTTTTGTTGGTTTTTGTCCATTGCATGCAGGTTGCTCTGTTTCACAGGCACTGTTCTTTTCATTTTCTTTTAGCCTGTCCATGATGATCTGGTATTGCACCTGGTTGATCTTTTCCTGCTTTTGCTGACGGTTGTGGTTATAACGCTCCAGTTGGGTCCTTAGCAAAGCCTGCTCTTCCAGTATTTGGCTGTTGGATTCCTGTATGGCCTTTTCTGTTTCCTGATTGATCTTTTTCCAATCTACCTCTTTAAAGGCTTTTTTGATCTCGTTCTGCAATTGTTTTACATCTATGGAACCTGCAGCGGAGTTCAATTCCTTTTCAACTTTTTTCCAGTCGATAGCCTGTAAGGCTATCAGGGCTTTGTCCATGGCTTCACAAGCTTGTTTTTCTGAAGCGCTCATGGTATATTTTTTAGGCAGTAAGGTATCTTCCAGTGCCTGGATCAGGAAACTGTTGGCGGGCACATAGGGATGCGTGTTAACTGATCCTGCAGCAGCCAGGGCTTCCTGGGTAGCCTGCATGGAGAAATCGCGCATTTCTTTTGAATTGACCAGGGTGATCATTTCTTTGGCAATTTCGCCTGTATTAGAAGCCCATGTAGCTAACGGTACGGGGTTTTCATCCGCTTCGGCATCTTCATCGGACATGGCATTGGCCATTGCTTTCTCTATATGGCTATCAATAACATCAGCAAGGGTAGGCGCTGTAGCCGGATCTTTGGGTTGTGCAGCGGGTTGTGGGGCAGGAGGGGTGCTGATATCGGCTGCAAACTCAGTAAAGGGCTTTTCAGGCGCTTTAACGGCCACTTCCTTTATGGTGGTAACAATTGCCCTTCCTGGATTGTACCAGCCAATAAACCCTATCAGAAGGGCCGACAGGAGCCAGGCTATCAGTTTCTGGTTGAGGGTAGTAGTGATAACGGGCTCATTGGTGAGCATGCGTTTTACGCGGTTCAGCAATAAGCTGTTATGGCCGGTGGCGGCCACAGCCAATGCGGGGGCCATCTGGAGCCGGCTTTGTTCCAGCATCAGGAGTGCCCGGGCGTATTGGGAGGCATCATACCTGAATTGTAATACCATATCATCGCAGGAATGCTCGCGCTCGCGACGGATGATGGCAGAGAACAACTGGGCAAATGGATTGAAGAATAAAATGATATCGGTACAGGCAATGAGCAGGTTGACCAGGTAATCATGGCGCCTGATATGGTTCAGCTCATGGAGTATAATCGCTTCTGTTTGTTCGAGGGTGAGGTTATTCACGGCCGCGATGGGCAATAGAATAACAGGTTTCCAGAACCCGATGGTTAAGGGGGTATCTACACGGGATGACAACCAGATATTTACTTTTTTAGGGATGCTCATGTGTTGAACGGCCTGCTGGAGGAACATGCGCAATTCGGGATTGATCTTTTGGAGGCCCTGGTGAAACAACTGGCGGGTAAAACGGTATTGGCGATAGAAACGGCCAAAGAGCAAAACGGTGATGAGCAGGTAGGCAACTGATAAGAAAGGAAGTACCTGTTCGAGCCAGGAAGCTACATTGCTCTTAAAAGATTGGGATGTATTCAGTGCTTCTCCTGCATTGACCAGCAGGGTAAGCATGGCCGGTTCGGCCGCTGCATTATAGAAATTGATGACCAGGTTGATGAGGAACCAACAGGAACCTCCGGCCAAAGATAACAGGGCCAGTGTATGACGTTGGCGCGCATTGAATTTTCTTCCATTGGCAGTCAATACAACATAGATCAGCCATAAAACACCCATTTGCCACAAGCTGTCTAATAATGACCATCCCAATGCCTTCAGAAAAGCAGATTGGTTGACCAGGTTCATCGGCTACTGTTTTTTTAGGTTGTCTAACATTTTCTGGATCGCTTCCAATTCATCAGCCGAGGCTTTATGGTTGCCCAATGCCTGAATGACCAGTTCAGTAGGGGAACCTCCGAATAAGGTATCGATCATTTTACCCAGCAAATGTTTTTGCGTTTTTTCCCGGCTCACAGCGGCCTGGTAAATATGCGTTTTGATAGAATCATCGCGCTTTACCAATCCTTTTTCAAACATGATCTGCATCAGTTTCAGGGTAGTGGTATAACCAGCATCCTTTACTTTCAGCAATTGTTCATGTACTTCACGAACACTGGCAGTACCCTTGTCCCATAGTACCTGCAGGATCTCCAGTTCACTCTCAGTGGGTTTAATACTTTTGGTTGTGGACATAGCGGAACAACATTTGCCTTAAAAATACGATAAATTTCGTAATGAATTGTTAAAGGAAGGTAAAGAAGACGCGCATTTTAATCACTACTTAATCAATGAGTGGGGATAAAAAATGGCAAGCGGTGCAGCTGCCTGAAAGCCAGCGGCCTATTCTTTTCGTATATTACTTTGTTCCCCCCCGGCTGATCGTTCCCCCAAAAAACATTGGAAGTTCCTGGCTACGTGCATAAAGGAATAAATAACAGTATATTTATTCAGCTTAATAACACCACTTACTGTGAAAAAAGGCTTGCTTTATACCATCCTATTGATCCTGGTATGTATCCGGGTTATTGGCAATCCCATTGTTCAACTAACGCAGGAAAAGCCTTACCAGCGGATTGCCATGCAAAGCGGCTGGCTGGTAGATAGTACGGCCAGGCTTACGCTGCAGGAGTTTTTGCAAACACCTTACCAGACCAGGCTGCAGCCTGCCACGCATGAATTGGGCACTTTTGGGCTTACGGATGCAGCTATCTGGGTGCAGGGAAGCTTTAATTATACGGGCACGGATAAAGTATACCTGCTGGTAGAGTTTGCCAATATTGACAGCATTACACTCTTTTATTATGACAAGGGGCAGTTGAAAACGGTGCAATCGGGCAGCCATACGCCGCTTGCCAACAAAACCTACAACTTCCCGGGATATTGCCTGGAGATTCCCTTTGTGAACAACCAGCCACAGGAATTTTGGGTGCGTATCCGTACGGGTAATAAGGTGATTGTTCCGCTGGCGCTCGCTACTACCGATGGGCTGGTCAATAAGGTGAAGGACGTAAATATCATAGCACTTATTTATGCGGGTATTGTGCTGGCGATGTTCTGGTATAATTTTTCCCTTTCTACCTGGATCCGGGAGCGTGCCGCCTATTTGTATTACCTGGGCTACCTGTTTTTCCTTGCTGTATTCATCTTGCTGTACCTGCTTGGGTTGCATGTGTACCTGGGCGAATCCTTGTCCCGGTTTATTAATCAGTATGGGATAGGCGCGGTGGCGGTGAGTTATATGTTTGTGATCCGGTTTGCTATTTCCTTCCTGGATGGCAAAAAGCACGCACCCAGGCTCACGAAGTTATTACGCTGGGGGGATGTGCTGTTGTGGGGCACTGTTATTTGTTGTTTGATGGGATGGCGCCAGACCACGATCCGTTTACAGGAAATGGAAAGCATCCTGTTTCCCATTCTGTTTATATGGATGGCCCTCAGGGCTTTTAAGCAGGATTACAAACCTGCTACCTTCTTTCTTATTGCGTGGCTTTTGTTTTTAGGCTCCATTGTTTTATTTGCCATCACGAATATGGGATGGTTGCCTTTTGGTAATTGGACCTTCTATATTTTACCCATTGGCTCGGCCATTGAAGTGATCCTGCTTTCTACGGCATTGGGACACAAGTATGGTATACTGGAGAAAGAAAAAAGGGATCAGCAGGCGAAGGAACTGCAATCGGCCAATGCGCAAAAGAATTTGCTGAAACAAACGGCGGAGGAACGGGCGCTGGCGTTGCAAAAGGCTTTGAACCAGTTGGAAGTGAATAACCAGGCCAAGGACAAGCTGCTCAACATCATTGCCCATGATATCAGGAGCCCGCTGAATAACCTGGTAGGGTATCTTGAACTGGCGGAGAAAAAGGAAGTTGATCCGGGACAGATACAACAGTTTATCCAGGTGCTCAGGCGCCAAATTAGTCTTATTGCCAAATCAATGAACAATATACTCAACTGGTCGCTCACGCAGCGTAACCATATTGAGACGATTCCCACCAATGTATTGCTTTCACCGATGACACGTCAGCTATTGGATACGTATCGTTTTTCAGCCGAGGAAAAGGGCGTGCTATTGAAAAAGAGCATGGCCGAGGAAATAATGGTGGTGATGGATAGTCATCAACTGGAACTGGTGCTGCGCAACCTGCTGGATAATGCGATTAAGTTTACACCCAAGGGGGGCGCCATTACAATTGGCTGCAGGCTCAAGGGGGGAAAGGCAGTCGTTTATGTGGCCGATACGGGCGAGGGGATGTTGCAGGAAGCAGCTGAGGAATTGCTGCACAGGAATATTCTTTATGCCAGTGGCGGTACGGTGCAGGATAAAGGAACGGGACTGGGGCTTCAGTTGTGCCGGGAGTTTGTGGCGAGTAACGGGAGTGAGCTACTGGTGAAAAGCGCGCCGGGAGAAGGGACGGAATTCTATTTTAGTTTGCCTGTTGCAGGCTAAAGATAATGAAATGACTAAAGGTATAAATGATTGGTTATGACTAAAAAGTAAAGACCCCATGTGGAAACATGGGGACTTTGGTATTTGGTATGATATAGTGCCTTTAGTTATGAGCTGCAAATATAACAGCTTGTTGGAAATAATAAGGGTTTTCCTGTAAAATATTTCCTTAGTTTTTCTGTATAACGGTAGCAGGATCATTTACCACGATTACCTGCTCCATTTTCTGCACGGGTTTGAACACTTCTGGTTCCGGATGATGCAATTCCTTCAGCGTTGGTGCAATTACCAATGACACGATGGACATCAATTTGATCAGGATATTCATAGAAGGTCCGGAAGTATCTTTAAAAGGATCACCTACGGTATCACCAGTTACAGAAGCCTTGTGGGGTTCTGATTTCTTGTAGTAGGTCTGTCCGTTGATCTCAACACCTTTCTCGAAAGACTTCTTGGCATTGTCCCAGGCGCCGCCGGCATTGTTCTGGAACATGCCCATGAGTACACCGCTAACGGTAGCACCAGCGAGGAAACCACCCAATGCTTCGGGGCCAAACAGGAAACCGATAACGAGGGGAGAGATGATGGCAATAGCGCCGGGCAGCATCATTTTTTTGATGGAAGCGCCGGTAGAGATGGCCACGCATTTGTCGTATTCGGGTTTACCGGTACCTTCCATAATGCCGGGAATGGTACGGAACTGGCGGCGAACTTCTTCTACCATGGCCATGGCTGCTTGTCCAACAGCGCGGATAGCCAGTGAAGAGAATATGAAGGGGATCATACCACCTACAAATAAGCAGGAAAGTACATCGGCTTTATAAATATCGATACCTGTAATGCCAGCTACACCCACAAAGGCGGCGAAAAGGGCCAGGGCGGTGAGGGCGGCAGAAGCGATGGCGAAACCTTTACCGGTAGCGGCAGTCGTGTTACCTACAGCATCCAGTACATCGGTCTTTTCACGTACTTCTTTGGGCAATTCGCTCATTTCGGCAATCCCACCGGCATTGTCGGCAATGGGACCGAAGGCGTCAATGGCCAATTGCATGGCAGTGGTGGCCATCATACCGGCAGCGGCAATGGCTACACCATATAAACCAGCACAGGCATAGGAACCATAGATACCAGCCGCCAATACGATGATGGGCAGGAAGGTGGATTCCATACCTACTGCCAAACCACCAATAACGTTGGTAGCATGACCGGTAGATGACTGGCGGATGATGCTCATTACAGGGCCTTTGCCCATGGCAGTGTAATACTCGGTAATGATGCTCATGAGGGTACCTACAGCCAGGCCTACGCCAATAGCGCCCAGTACACCCCATTTGGTAAATTCAGTACCACGCAATTCCATTGTTTCGGGAAGGATATAATATACCAACCCTACAGAAGCTGCGGCGGTTAATATGATAGAACCCCAGTTGCCCATGTTGAGGGCTCTTTGTACCACGCCGGTGCTGATACCTGCGGTATCGCTGATGCGTACAAAGAGGGTAGCTATGATGGAGAATAAGATACCTACACCAGCAATGAGCATGGGCAGGAGGATGGGGGCAAAGCCGCCAAAATTATCCGTGGAATGTGTTTCCTGACCCAGTACCATGGTAGCCAGAACGGTAGCAACATAGGAGCCAAACAGGTCGGCGCCCATACCGGCTACGTCGCCCACGTTGTCACCTACGTTATCGGCAATGGTGGCGGGGTTGCGGGGATCATCTTCGGGGATACCAGCTTCTACCTTACCTACCAGGTCGGCACCAACATCGGCGGCCTTGGTGTAGATACCACCGCCTACGCGTGCGAAAAGGGCAATGGATTCGGCACCGAGTGAAAAACCAGTGAGTACTTCTATTGTTCTCAGCATTTCGGCAGAAGAAACTTCTGTAGCGCCGAACCAGGTTTTTAATAAGATGAATAAGCCACCCAGTCCCATAACGGCCAGGCCGGCTACGCCCAATCCCATCACGGCACCGCCGGTAAAGGATACATTGAGGGCTTTACTTAAACTGGTGCGGGCAGCTTGTGCAGTGCGTACGTTGGCTTTGGTAGCCACCTTCATACCGATGTAACCGGCAGTGGCGCTAAATACAGCTCCAACAGCAAAGGCAACCGCGATGGACCAGTGGGAGTGGGGATTGGCTTGTGCCATAACACCCAGGAGGATACCCACGATAACCACAAAATAGCCCAGTACTTTCCATTCTGCTTTCAGGAAGGCCATAGCACCCTCAGCAATGTAGGTGCTGATCTCCTTCATACGGTCATTTCCGGCATCTTGCTTGGATACCCAGTTGAATTTCACCAGGGTGTAGAGCAAGCCTATGACTCCCATGACAGGGACGAGATAGAGCAATTTGTCCATAAGTAGTTGATTCTTATTCGAGTTGAATTTTTAAGGATGGCAAATATAGGGCAAAAGGCCTCTAAATCAATGTGGATGAGTGTTTTTTTGGAAAGGGCGGGGATGGGATCAGGGGCCGGATGGTGCTATTAAAAGAAAGTAGCCATGCTACTGCGGGAGTGCCCGGAGCAACATGGCTACTATTGGTGAGGGGTTATTGGCCGTTCTTTCCCGCCATTAATGTATAGGTAAACCTGATGCCATAGGCCACTAATCGCACATTGCCAGTGGTATTGGCCGCAGAAAATATTCCATCTGCCTTACTCTCGTTTTGCGAGGTTGAATTATAGCCGATCAGGGATGAAACACCCTGGTCTTGTTTGATATTGTTGAGGCCATAATCTACAAACAAGCCTGCATACAATATCCTGCCGGTACGAAGTTTGAACCGTGTGCCGGCTTCAGCAGTAAGGGAAACTGAAGGATTAAGCAGGTAATTTCCTGTGCCTCCCCAGTTGCTTTTTTTTCCAAATCCATGAACAGGCAGGTCAGTAATTTCCAGGTTCACATTGGGATAGTACCCCGAAGCCTGTACTTCATCGGCAGATGCCTTGTAGGAAGCGCGCAGGGGTATGGATATTTTGAATCCACCTTTAACATACCATTGTATGCTTTTTTGCTCAGCGGTTTGGTATTGGACGAGTAATGGTATGCTGAGGGCAACCATTTTTTGCTTCTCCTGGTATCCCTGCACGCGCAGGCGGTGTTCAAAACCTTCTCCCTCGGTGTCGACCATATTGGTGGTTATGACTTTGTCGCCTGTCAGCTCAGCTTTTGTTTGGTAGTAGCCGAGCTCCAGACCAGTACCAATTCCCCAGCTGTCATTGATAAAATACGTGTATCCGAATGTGACCTGGTAGCCGGGTTGCAGGCGGCTTTTTCCTCCGTTGATGGAATATTTAAACCCGCTGATGCCGGCAGCTGCTGAAACATTGAATTCATTGATTTGTGCCGACGCCGGGCTGTTGAAAGCCATTAAAGCCAGGCAGCAGTAAATGAGACGTGCTTTATTATGCATAAATATTTTTTGTTTTAGATGAATTGATCCGATGCTTCTCTTTCTTATTGCACTACTACATTGACGGCAACACTCGAACCATTCGATAGTTTAAGCCTTACCACATAGATGCCTTGCACCAATGGCATCCTGATATTCATGGTGGGCGTAACATTTTGTACGGTCTGCAAAATAGTTCCCTGGATATTGGACACCGTGAGGTTTGCTCCCTGTAATTCCGATTGGGCAAACGCTATTTTTATAGTGACGTTCTGTCCTGTAAGGGCGGGGTTCGGAAATACACTCAGCCGGCTGATCCTGTTGCCTGGTGTGACAAGTAAGGGGCAGGTTTGCAGGGTGGAGCCGGTAGTAGTTTTCACTACTGCATAGTAGCTGCCGTTTAGGCCGCCATTTTCATAATAGTACTGACCGGTGGACCCACTTACCAGTGTTCCGTTTTTATACCATTGCCAGTGCGTGTATTGTTTGCTGCTGTTGTCGAAGAACAATACATCTTTCCAGTGTTGTGCTACCAGATTGGAAGTGAGCAGTGCGGTGAAATCTTTAACCAAAGAAGTAGCCGGGTGATAATTGTTATTGCCTGCCTGTGAGGCCGTGATAACGGTTGTGCCCGGTGCAACGATGGTGAGTACATTATTGCTCACGGTGGCGGTGTTTACATTACCAGAGCTATACGACACCGGCAGGCCACTGCCTGAAGCAGCAGTCAGTACGATGGTGGTATTGCCATCGCAACCGGTTGACAATGTTTGCGTCCAGGTAATCTGTTGATTTGCTTTTCCAATGGTGAAGGTAGCGGGCACAAAGCTGATGGCATAATTGGCATTGGCCAGGCTTCCAATAGTGATTGGATAGCTGCCTGCATTTTCACCAGCGGCTCTGTTCAATGAGCCAGCCAGTGCATCGCCTGTCACCAGGGACGGTGCTATTGCATAAGTGAATGCAGGGTCTGCCTGTCCATATGTTTTGCCTGCTGCATTGGCCGTTACCGTAACTGGTTTTGGTTGGATCACAAAACCGGCACCCTGAAAGTTGAGTATATAATTATTGCTCAGGCCCAATGTTCCTTGCACAATAGAATAAGTGCCTGCATTTTCTCCTGGCAGTCGGGTCAGCGCTCCTGTAAATGCATCCGCATTTACCAGGGCAGGAGAGAAGGTGTACGTCAGGGCCGGATTTGCAGCACCATAGGTTTTTGAAGCTCCATTGGCTGTAACCGCGATCGTTTTTGGATTGACTGTTAAAACCTGTTGTACATCGGTAGCAGCCAGATAGTCGAGGTCGCCTGCCTGTGTGGCGGTAATGGTAGTGCTGCCAACGCCTACAATTTGCAGGTTACTGCCTGTAACGATTGCCACGGCGGTATTACTGCTGTTATAGGTAACCGGTAAGCCGGAACTGGCAGTAGAACCTGCTGCAAAATTGGCATCGCCATAGGTTTTTGTTGGCAGGCTATTGAAGGTAATGGTTTGTGGTACCCTGTTTTTTACCAATACGCCGGTAGTGGAAGGAACTGCGTTCAAAACCAGCAGGGTATTGCAACCACTCGCATTTTGAATGCTGCCCCCGTTGAGTGTAATATGGGTGCCAAGGCTCACACCATCCGGATCCTGGTCGGTAGCTGTGATCGTATACCGGAATACCAGGGTATTGCCTCCGGTAGTTGAATGATAGGAGGCATGAACTGCACCGCCGGTATTGAGTGTTACTGACAAATAGGGAATGCCGGTTACGGTGACTGTTTGGGGGAAGCTAACAGTGAAGTCGAGGTTGTTGCCTTCAGTATAGGTTCCGTTTGCAGGACCAGCTACCGCACTAACCGGGATAGTCGCTGGTTCGGTAATGGTAACTGTTTTTGTAATGGAGCATCCATTGGCCTCGCTAATGGTGCAGGTATAGGTGCCGGCGATAAGGCCGCTGGCTGTGGCGGCTGATCCGCCGGTTGGTGCCCAGCTATAAGTATAGGGTATTGTACCGTTTGAGGGGGTAACTGTAGCCGTTCCATTGGCACCGCCATGGCAGGTAACATCGGTTTGGCTGGTGGTAGCTGTTAAGTTATTTACCCTGGTAATGGTAAAGGTTTTGGTGATAGAGCAACCCATGTCGTCGGTAGCAGTAACACTGTAGCTGCCGGGTGTAAGGCCGGTAGCGGTAGCCGCATTTCCACCAGTTGGCGACCAGGCATAAGTATAGGGAGCTGTACCTCCATTTACCGTAACAGCGGCTCCGCCATCTGAATTGCAGGTTGCATCAGTTGGGGTCACGGTAGCAGTTAGTGCTGCTGGTTGGGTTATGGTGACACTATTGGTAGCGATACAACCGTTGGCATCTGTAATGGTGCAGGTGTAGGTGCCTGGCATGAGCCCGTTGGCGGTGGCGCCTGTTCCGCCGGTTGGTGCCCAGCTATAGGTGTAGGGGCCTGTTCCGCCTGTTACGCCGCTGATGGTGGCCGCACCATTGCTGCCGCCATTGCAGCTTACGTTAGTGCCTGCAATGGTAGAGGATATTGTACTTACGGTGTTGGCAATAGTAAAGTTCCTGGTGAGTTCGCATCCTTTGTTGTCGGTAACGGTAACCACGTAGTTACCAGCCGCAAGTCCTGTAGCAGAAGCTGCACTACCACCGGTAGGGCTCCATGAATAAGTATAGGGTGCTGTTCCGCCACTCATAGTTATGGAAGCCTGTCCAGGGGTATTGCATAATACATCCGTAAAGCTGGTGGTGGCAGCCATCGCCGTTGGCTGGGTTACGGTGACGCTCCTGGTAGTGAAGCAGCCGTTGGCATCGGTAATGGTGCAGGTATACGTGCCTGCCATGAGTCCGCTGGCGGTGGGGCTTGTTCCGCCGGTAGGCGACCAGCTATAGGTATAAGGGCCGGTTCCGACTGTTAAATTACGGATAGTGGCCGTACCATCGCTGCCGCCATTGCAGCTTACATTAGTGCCCGCAATGGTAGTAGATAAAGTGTTTACGGTGTTGGCAATAGTAAAGTTTCTGGTAAGGATACATCCTTTGTTGTCGGTAACTGTAACAACGTAGTTACCTGCTGTAAGCCCTGTAGCAGTAGCTGCAGTACCGCCGGAAGGTGCCCATGAATAGGTGTAGGGTGCTGTTCCACCACTCATAGTTATGGAAGCCCGTCCAGGTGTATTACATACTGCATTTTGTTGGGTAGTGAAAGCGCCTAATGCCAATGGCTGGGTTATGGTAACGCTCCTGGTAGTGAAGCAGCCGTTGGCATCGGTAATGGTGCAGGTATAAGTGCCAGCCATGAGTCCGTTGGCTGTGGCGGCTGATCCGCCGGTAGGTGACCAGCTATAAGTGTAAGGGGCGGTTCCTCCTGATACGTTACTGATGGTGGCTGTACCATTGGCTCCGTTATTGCAACTTACATCGGTACCCGCAATGTCAGCAGACAAGGTGCTTACGGTGTTGGCAATGGTTATGTTTCTGGTGAGGACGCATCCTTTATTGTCGGTTGCTGTAACGGTGTAGCTACCTGCTGCTAGCCCTGTAGCAGTAGCTCCACTACCTCCGGTAGGGCTCCATGAATAAGTATAGGGTGCTGTTCCGTTACTCACAGTGATAGATGCCTGTCCAGGAGTATTGCATAATGCATCCGTAAAGCTGGTGGTGGCAGTCATTGCCGATGGCTGATTAATGGTGACGCTTTTAGTAGTGAAGCAGCCGTTTGCATCGGTAATGGTGCAGGTATATGTACCTGGCATGAGCCCGTTGGCGGTGGCGCCCGTTCCGCCGGAAGGTGACCAGCTATAGGTATAGGCCCCGGTTCCTCCTGTTACGCCGCTAACGGTGGCCGAACCATTGGTGCCGCCATTACAGCTTACATCTGTTCCTGCTATTGAGGCAGCAATGGCTGCCGGCTGGCTTACCACCAAATTGGTAAGGGTGATGGCGCAACCCTTGCTGTCTGTTACTGAAAAACTGTAGGCGCCGGCCGCAAGACCAGTAGCCGTGGCGCCTGTTCCTCCTGTGGGTGACCAGCTGTAGTTATAGGGTGCTGTACCGCCTGTTACAGTAGCTGTGGCTGTGCCATTGGCCCCTCCATTACAAGTTGTATTGGTGGTAGTGGCAGACACGGTGAGTAAAGGAGGACTTGTGATCGTTATGCTTACTGAACCCGTATTGCCGCAGGAGTTGGTAACTGTGCAGGTATACACTCCTGCTGCGAGGTTTGATACGCTGGCTGTTCCGTCGCCGGTGGGGTTGCCGGGAGTCCAGTTATAGGTAAAGCCGGTACCTCCCGAAGCTGATATGGAGGCCGTGCCGTTATTGCCGCCATTGCAGCTAACATTGCTTTGTGACCCAGCGGTTACTGTTACGGCCGGACAGGCAGCGGCGGACTGCCATTTCATGGCATCCAGTGCGATATACCCTATGTCTCCTGTAACGGTGATTACAAACTCGTCTATACTGGTGGTTGAATTATTGGCTCCCCCCAATGTTGACATATCGAAAAAGGTAAAACCATTATTGGTAGCATAGGAGGTGGCGAACCCCGAACTTTTGGTGGCGGTGAATTGTGTCACACCTGCCAGCTTGCCGGTAACGGTGCAGGTACTGGATCCTATATTGAAGGTCGTATATTCGGTACTTAGAAAAAGGTACATACTTTTTAAATGAAATGCGGCGCCATCTGATGTTTTGATGATCAGTGGCTTTACGATTTCTCCAAGTGGTTTTCCATTACAACCTATGTAGAGATTATCCACCCCGGTGCCATTCCATCCCTCTCCGTTGTTTGTTTTCGTGACCCTGTATCGTCCTAGTGCAATGGTCGTCGGGTCGTCGATAGTAAAGACCTGTGAGTTACTGAGAAAAATACCATTGTCCAGCGGCTGGGTTTCGAAGTCTTCTAAGGTTTGGGCCATTCCGAAGGCCGAGACGAAAAGCAGGCAAATGGCCAATAAAAATGCTCTCATTAATTGCTGATTAGGGGGTTAGTGATATACATGGGTTTATTTTAACACAAGTGTTTGACGCTACAAGGAACTTGGGGCATATTGCTACGCGCTAACTTCCTTGCCTATGGGCATGGTGAAATGATCTCAAAAAAAAGCAATGGGCAACCTAAACCCTGAAAAGCGGGGGGATGCTGTTGTAGGCGCCAACCGGAGAAGGATTGACTTTGAAGATGCTGTCCATTCGTGTACTAATGGAAGACGTTGAGAGAGAAAACGGCAAAGCGAAAATACCTTTGGGGTGTAAAGATTTTTTCATGATTCGGACCTTAGGGTGTTATTGTTTGAATGCTGTTAACCGGGTTGATATGTTTTCTAAATACATTCAAGCCTATTCAATAATGAATAATATTAAGAAAACAACCGTAAAGTAGTTGACGTAGGGTGCGGACAAAAGCGGACAAGGGTGAAGGTATACTAATTAGTCAATTAATTATCAATGAATTGACAAAATATTATTATTAATATGCTCTTCAGTTTTAGGGTGAAACCGGGGTATCGTGAAAACGCTTAATTAACGAGCGTGTTAAGTACATATTGCGGTTTGTACGAAAATTGCCGGATACTGACCCAAATAAAAAACGAGGGTGCCTCAAAAGTAAATTTGCGGCATCCTTTTTTATTTTCAGTTTATGGGGAAACCATGTAAGAGCCAGGTAGGGTTCACTGAGAGTCTACGCAGAGTCCATGTGTAGTCCATGCAGGGATCACTAAGAAGCCACTGGATATACTAGCGGGATACACAGTGGATATACGGGCCTTTAGTGTATCTCCAGTGAACTCCCAGTGAAGTCTTAGTGGACTCTCAGTGAACCCCCGATGGATGGGACATGGAGCTGGCATGAAGGGCGCCCGACAATCCGTTGTGCGTCTTTTCATCAAGCCCTATACTTTCGATTTATAAGGCAATAGAGCCCGATAGCCGGCGACTTTGTTAGTGGACGAGGATAAGTTGGCCTCGAACAAAAAAGGCCGTAAAGGCCCCTGTAATTCATTTTAGCGGGATGGTTATTTTGAACTACTTCCATGCTGGCCAAATCAGCTCTTAATGGGGGGATTTGTACAAACAACGCTATTGGTACCCTATAACTACCCTTCGACTACCCCTTGGGAAGGTAGGTTGCAAAAACAAATGGCCAGTGGGGGAGCTACCCGCCACTGGCCATTTAAAACTAACTGGTAAGTTACTGCTTCACGGTATCGGTATCTTTTTTCTTTTTCTTGAAGAAGTTATTGATGAGGCCCTTGCCGGTTTCTTCCAGGCCCTTCTTCACATCCTTGTTGCCGCCATTGGCAGTAGTATCTTTTTGACCGGACAATTGTTTGCCCAGTTCGTCCTTCAGGCCTTTTACTACCTGGTTTTTGGCCGAGGCAATGGAATCTTTGGTAGCCTGTTTGGCTGCGGCTACGGCACTATCAGCAGCGGCTTTCTTGGCCTCCACAAACTGGTTGGCCTGGTCCTTCATATCCTGTGCCAGACTACCGCCGGCATCTTTCAAGTCGGTTTTGATAGAAGGACTGGTGATCTTACCCCCGATGTTCACTTTCAGGTTGACCACGTCGCTGAGTTTTACAGGTACGCCCTTGCTATTGGCCTGAGCAGCGAGGTTATTGACAAAAGCATTGGCTTTATCGCCCAGTTTGGACCGGGGTACTTTCAGGTTCAATACATAATCCAATGACTGGTCAAGGCCATGCATACCGCCTACTTCCATATCCATGTCCTTCACCTTCACATTAAAGGGCTTGACCAAAACTTTGCCATTGGCAAATTCAAAATAGTTCTTGATATCCTTTACAGAGAAAGACTGCAGTTCATTGATATTAAGGGTAGACGCCAGCTTTTCCAATGGCTGGAATTTGGCAAGGAAACCTTCCAGCAGGAACAGGGTGCCATCACCGGTAAGGGTGGTCATATCGGGCATCATGTCTTCACCCAGCTTACCCTTCATGGTCATTTTAGAAGTGAGCTTACCGGCTATGAATTGGCCAATGGGCATTAGCTTCTGTACAGTCACAAACGCATTGAATGTTTTTTGTACATCCAGATTTTGCACATCATAGGCTAGGGTAATATCGGGCTTTGTTTTGCTTGCCTTGGTAGAGTAGGAGCCATTGAGGCCAATGCTACCATCCAGGGCATTCATCTTCACATCCTTCAAGGCTACGGTTTCATCTTTAAGGGCCAGGGTACCGCTGATATTGTTGTAATCTACTTTGTCGTACTTCACCTTATCTACCTTGGTATTGAGGGTAAGTTGTATGTTTTTAGGTACAGCAAAAGGAGCAATGGCGGCGGTTGCCTCGGCTGTATCGGCGGAGGTGGTTTCGCTGGTAGCGCCCATCAGTTTGTTGAGGTCTACCTTGTCGGCCGATACGTTGAGGGTACCGGTTAGTGGTTCATCCTTCATGGCATAACCAATAAGGTTGTCAAAGCTACCATCGGCATTGAAGTTGGTTTCCATAAACTTGCCGGCCAGGTTATTCAGGGTCACGTTTTTCGGTGTAAAGGTGAGGGTCGTATTGGTGATGTTCACGCCATCGGGATAATCCTTGGATTTATAAGAAACATTAGATGCCTTGATCTGCCCACTGGTTTGGAAGGCTTCGTACTGGCTTTTGTCGATATAGGATTTCTTTCCTTTGAAAGCTATACCGGCATTGAGTAAACCCGCCAGGGAAGTGCCGGGCTCAAAAGTATAGAACTGGGCTATATTGGCCAGGTTGAGGGAACCTTTTACAATACCCTCGAAACTGGGATCAGAAGCCGGTGTTTTAAGCAGCAAGCTAATATCGGCAGCATCTTTACCTACTTCCACGTGGGCAGCCGGAATTTGCACGGTCGTGTGGTCGGGTACGCCATCGGGATTGTCGATATTGATGCGGGCGCTGGTATTTTGAATGGGCTGTGGAAAAGCTTTAGAAGAATAGAACAGGTTGGCAATCTCCACAAATCCTTTGGCGCTGAACTCGCCGGGCTTTTGCTGGCTGATGACGGCCACATTTCCTTTGGCTTGTACATCGGCGCTTACCTGACCGCTTAATTTGGTATCGGGCAGTTTCACAAACTGGGTAATGCTGGCCAGGTTAAGTTTGCCTTTGGCGGCTGCATCAATATACTGATCGGTCAACGGTTTTTTGAGCAGCAGGTGAAAATCGAAAGGATCGTTGCCAAATTCAATATGGGCTTTGGGAATGTTCACTACGGTATTGTCGGTTACGCCATCGGGATTGTTGACCTTCAGGTCGAGGTTGATGTTTTTAACAGGCTGGGGCAGGTCGGGATATTGGAAAAATCCGTCCTGGATGCCCAGGTTGATATTGTAAGCGGGGATCTGCGTAGGGCTAAAGGTGCCTTTTACAAATCCGTCGAACAAGGTTTTACCGCTGGTCTTGATCTTTGAAAAATCCTGTGCGTATACGGCTGGTATCAGTGACAGAATGCTTTTAAAGTCGGTAGAAGGGGCCTTGAAAGCAATATCCATGTTGTAGGTACTGTCGTTGACCAACTGGAAGAAACCTTCGGTGCTGATCTTGAGATCATTCACGACAATCTCATCGGTCTTGAAAGTATACTTGCTGTTTTTGTTGTCGATCTGGAAATCGGCATCAATAACGGTCTTTGTTTTAGACAAATAGGGGATGCCACCATAAGCAAAGGTGACGGCATCGGCGGTGGTATTGGTTTGGAGGGTAAACAGGTCGGCCGTAAAATCGCCACTGCCTTCATGGTTGAGGTTGACGATCTCACTGCTCATGCCTGCACTGGCATCATCGTAATACACATAGCCATTCTTAATGGCATATTTTTGCAGGTTCAGTTTAAAGGGACTGGCCGGCTCTTCGGGAGTACTGGCTGTGGAAGTATCGGGCTTGGCAATATCATAGTTGGCCTTGCCTTCCTTGGTAACCAGGGCATGGATACGGGGTTCATTGATGTTGATGGAATAAACCTTCATATCCTTAGCGCTGAAAACGCTGAAGAGGTTCACGGCCACATCAATTTCTTTGGCACTGATGAGGGTGTCTTTGGAGAATTCGCCCAGGCCAATTACCTGGAGGTCTTCCAGGGCCACGGAAACGCGTGGAAAATGACGGAAGAATGACAGGCTCAGGTCCTTAAAGTCGGCCTTCGCATTGATATTTTTATTGATCTGTTCTTTGGCGATCTTCAGGATCTTGCCTTTGAAGATAAAGGGTGCGGTAAAAAGGATCACGATCAGTACAAGAAGGGTAATACCTGTGATCTTCAGTATTTTTTTAAGCATAGGTAATCAGGGTTTGCGGTAGTTTACAGGTTGCAAAAATAGTTTATTGTACTTTAGCATTCAATACTTTACAAATATGACGCCAGAAAGACGTGAAAAGTTGTTGTCCGTGCTCAATAAACGCCAGAATGACCTTACGATTGTTCTGGAAAATGTATTTGATCCTCATAATATTTCGGCGGTCATGCGCACCTGCGACGCGATTGGTATCCAGGAGATCTTTGTATTGAATACGCGGATTCCCCGGCATAAGAAATGGGGGGCTAAAAGCAGCAGCAGTGCGGCCAAATGGCTTACGATCCACCAATATACGGATGCGCAGGAATGCTTCCAAAAGATCCGGGCTTCTTATTCACGTATTTTAACGACGCACCTGAGCAGTGATGCGGTAGACCTGTACAGTATCGATTTTACGGGTTCTATTGCGCTGGTTTTTGGCAATGAGCATTCCGGGGTAACAGATGAGATCCGGGCGATGGCCGACGGGAATTTCATTATCCCCCAGCAAGGTATTATCCAATCGTTAAATATATCGGTGGCCTGCGCGGTTACTTTGTATGAAGCCTACCGGCAGAAAAAAAATGCCGGGCACTATGAAAAACGTAAAATACAGGAGCCGGTTTTGGGCACGTTATTGGATGAATGGGGCTTTTATGGAGAAGAAAAGGAGATCTAGGACCTGGCTACAGGATGCCTACAACCTCAAAAACAGGGACTACAAAACGTCTACAGTTTTTGATGGTTACTCATTAACAAAAACTTATGTATTGTGGATCGACTTCATGGGTATGCGCTCCTTGTGATGGAAGGGCTAATTTTGTAACATAGCAGGAATCACCTATTTGTTTGTTTTTAAAAAGTCAATGCATGGAGCAGGAAATGGATATTGCACAGGCCATCTCAAAGTACCAATATGCTACTGTTTTTCAAAGGATCGCTGATGGCGAAAAGATCCCGGAGTCGGCCAATCCCTATGCTGTGAAAAGGGTATATGAAAAGATGGTGGAGCAAAAACGTTTTGACCTGTTGCACCTGTTGATTGACCGGAAAGAAATACCCACGGACCTGTATGAATATGATAACTTCAGGGATAGTGTATTGGAAATGGTGATCAAAAGGATAGGGGCTGATGAAGATTCATTGAAGGAGCTGGAAAAGCTGGTAGGCAGGTTCACGAGTATCAACGAAGAGGTGGCCGGTTATACTTTATTGAGTTATGCGGTGAATGAAAAGGTAAAGCCGGGTATTGTACAGGCGCTGATCAATGCAGGCTGCGATGCACGTTGGAAAAACACAGCTGACAATAATTTTCTTGCACAAACGATCAACCTGACCATGATGGGTAAGGATGACCAGATGGCTTATATACATATTTTCCTGGGGGCAGGGGTGGATCCCGCTGAAGTGAATGTAGAAAAGAAAAATGGGTTGCACCTGGCTGCTGAACGTGCACGGGTGGAGTTGGTGCAGGTATTGCTGGATGCCGGGGCCCGGCCGAATGAGCAGGATTGGAAGGGCAATACGCCCTATTATTATGCCATTATTCATACGGGCGGGGGAGAAGAGTTTTACAGAAAGCTGGCAGCTGTTGAACCACCCAATTTTACGTTGTTGAATAATGCGCGCGAAACGCTTTTAAGCGCTTATGTACGTTCGATGGGAAGCAGTGAACAGCAAATTGCTTTATTGGAACAGATGATCGATGAAGGAGCCGATCTGAACCAGGCAGCGGAATATTACAGTGTACCCAAGACAGGCTGGGCCTGGATGGCAGAGAAGCCGACAGCTGTGTTACAAAAGGTGTTGAATAAAACGGGGCGGGATGTAAATGAGCAGGACAATGATGGCAATACCTTACTGCACATGATCTGCCGTATTGATTGTAACTACTCGCATGAGGCAGCGAAGGAAATGTACAAAAAAATAAAGATGTTAATGGAAGCGGGCGCCGATGTTGGGCTTACCAACAATAAGGACGAAACGGCCATGATGCTTGCTTCAACGGATAACCTGAAAGGAAAGATCGTGGAACTTTTATTATCTGGTAAAAAGTAATAAACAGATCAACTATGTCGATGTCATTCATCATTGCCTGCGAAAGCGGGAAACGGAAAATTGCAGAGATATTAATCGCGAATAAGGAAGTAGATGTAAAATATACGGATGAGAAAGGTCGTACTGGTTTGCACTATGCCGCGCATCATGGATACCTGGATATTGTGAAATTGTTGGTTGCGGATGGCGCGGAACTGGATTATGAAGATCACCAGGGAGAAACACCCCTGTACTTTGCCTGTTTGCAAAAGCAAAAATCAACGGCTTTATACCTGCTGGAGCAAGGCGCACGTCCGGGCATCAATGACTTCAAAGGAAATAGTTTGCTGCATCTTGTTGCGCTGAATGGACAGCTGGAAATTGCACACAAACTGCTGGAAATGGGAGCGGGGGCAGATACCCCGAATAATGAAGGAGTGACGCCATTACTGATGGGGGTATCTTATAGAAACCCGGAAGTAGTTCAATTGCTGCTCACCAGGGGTGCAAACGTTAATGGCAATGATAAGCAGGGGAATACAGGGTTGTTGTACGCTGTTCGTAATAAACAATTGCCCATGGTGGAATTACTGCTGAACAATGGGGCAGCAATCAATCATACGAACCACCTGGGGGAAAATGGGTTATTGCTGGCCTGTTATGACAACAATAATGCTATTGTAAAGCTATTGGTGAGCAAGGGGGCTGATGTAACAGTTGCTACGCATGAAGGTGTTTCGCCCATTTGGTATGCTTGTGGTAATAACCAGAAGGAAATTGTAACGCTGTTCCTGGATAATGGGCTGGATGCGAATTACAGCAAGCCTGTGAGTGGTAATGATGAATCGATGAATGCCTATTTGAATTGGGTGGAGACTGCCAACAATATTTCGATAGAAAGTAGCTTTAGCTTAAACGACAGTTATTCTTATGGTGGGGAGAGCTTATTGCATATAGCAGTTAAGAAAGGCAATTTAAGTATGATGAAGTTGTTGGTAGAGCGGGGCGCCCGGGTAAATATACAGGATGAATCGGGTAATACGCCCCTGCATTATGGGGCAGCCAATGGTAAAAAGGATGCGGTGAAGTATTTGCTGGAACAGGGAGCAGATGCTACACTTGTAAATGTAAAGGAGCAGAAAGCTGTGGATTATTCCAATATCAAGGGATTCAATGAGATCACACAGTTTATTTTGCAAATGAGTCCTAAAGGCACTACGTTGCAGCCGGTTGCCGAAAAAAAGCAGGATATGCCACAGGTGGCGGTAGTTGTTGATAAAAAGAAAGCTTTACTGGATCTGAAAGAGTTGCTGGATGCCGGGGTACTTACACAAGCTGAATTTGACCAGGAAAAGGCGAAGGTGTTGAATGGAGGATAGAATACAAGGGAAAGAATATAGAATTTCTAATACAGCATTTAGAATGTGGTAATATGAAAAAACTCTCTTTTTTATTGTTATCAATTGTATTGGCAGGTAATGTCCTGGCACAGGTGAAGAAAGTAAAGATCACCGACCTGGAAGCGTATATTCAGCAGAGTGATCACCCGTTGATGATCAGTTTCTGGGCTACCTGGTGCGTTCCTTGTGTGGAAGAGATCCCCTGGTTTCAGGAAGGGGTAGCAAAATTTAAGGAGCAAAAAGTTGAGCTGATACTGGTTAGTCTTGATTTTGCAAGAGACTACCCTAATAAAATAGAAAGCTTTATTAAAAAGAAGAATTTCCAGGCTACCTTTTATTGGCTGGATGAAACGAATGCGGATTATTTCTGTCCGCGTGTACATCCGCGTTGGGAAGGTGGTATCCCTGCCACCTTATTTGTGAACAATAAAACGGGCTATCGCCGTTTCTTTGACCGCGCTTTAACTGACCGCCAGGTCGAGCCTGAGATCAAGGCCATGCTGAAGTGACGAAACCCCGGAATAACAGACGAACGGTATGGTATACTTGTAATGATGGTTAATTTTGCAGTCACCCTCTTTCCCTGCTATTTGCAGGCCGGTTGTTAACAACTTCTCTTTATTATTCCAGTTCCTCTGAAACTGTTCGGACTGCCGACCGGTAGTAGTTCGTATGGCCATTAATTTACAATCAATCATTAAATCATTTTTCAATTATGAAGAAAGGGAATCGTATGTGGCTGATCGCAGGGATCAGCCTGCTGGTGATGTCATTGTCGGGGTGTAATAAGTTGCTGGACTATGTAAACGGTAATGGTGAGGGGGGCCAAAGTGTGGGTAAATACAGGATCAAAACGATCGCAGGTTGGGACGATCATGACAGTGCCCGTGCTACATTTACCTACAATCAGTGGGGTGATCCGGTAAAAATATGGATAGACCGCCCAACGACGGGCAGGGCCCATTCCTTATTCAGGTACGACAATGCGCGTAGGCTGAGTGACTTTATCAATACCTATGATGGGGAATTTTATGAGCACTGGAACAAATACGTTTATGACAAGAGCGGTCGTGTAATTCAGGATACTTTGTATCAATTAGGCGAAATGGGGGCAGAAGGGCCTAAATCTTTTGAGCATCAACTGGTAGCTGTTTACAGTTATGATAGTTATGGCCGGATCATTAAGGTGAAAACGACGGTATTGGTGCCAGGACATTATGAGTATGAAAATGTGTACAGCTACGATATCAAAGGTAACCGTGTTTTGCAATCGCCAGGGGATACCAGTGATAGTAAGGTGAGCCTGTTGCGGACGCATCCTGTTTGGCAATTTACTGCCAGGGATTATAGTCTGAATAATCCTTTTATTGCGGATGCGTATAATGAGGCGCGTTTGCCAGTAAAACTGCGTGTGAACGGTGATTATCCGTCTTTCTATTTCCTGCGTGCCTGGTTGCCGGGCAAAAGAGTGGAAATAACGTACGAATAAAGAAAGCAGCATACGCTGATTTGTGAAAGGGGGCTCACCCTGTACAAAAAATAAAAAGGGTGGGCCACTTTGCAACTGTGGTCCACCCTTTAAGATTTTAAAAACGGGGTGCTTATGACTTACCTCTTTTAATAGCACAGCCAACGGAGCGGGATTGCTTTACACTTACCTCTTTGCCGGTAGTCGCTTCATTGATGGCTTCCTGCAGGTGTTTACGGCTCACTGCATCGGGATTATTGGGATTGTCATCTATAGCGCCATGGTATATGAGCTTGCCTGCTTTGTCAAACAGGAAGCATTCAGGTGTACGGTTGGCTCCAAAGGCATCGGCCAATTCATTATTCTTATCCTCTGCATAATACCATTTAAAGCCCTGGTCTTCGGCATAGGACTTCATGGCTTGTAATGATTCTGAGCTACCGCGATTGCCTTCATTGGAATTGAGGAGTACCACTCCTACGTTTTTACCCTGTGCGTATTTGCATATTTCATTGGTGCGGGATTGGTTGTTGATGACCACAGGGCAGGTATTGCAACTAAACATGACCAACAATCCATTTTCTTTCAGGGCAGCTTTCAGGGTAATCTCCTTTCCGGAAATATCTTTCAGCTTATTTTCTGCTTTGGGCAATGGAGCGCCAATCGGCAGTGGGTCATTGTTGACGGTAAAAGCCAGTAATGCTACCATGGGTAGCAATAGGGCCATAACAAGCTTTTTCATGTGAAAGCATTTAATACTTACAAGTTAACGAAAAAATCACTTCACCAGTTCACCGCCTGTCTCATGTTTTATCCTTTCGTCAGACAAGGCCTTGAGGGAGTGGATGCTTACGTTTAATTCGTAGCCAATTAATAAAACCAGTGAATTGATGTATATCACGATCATAAGCACAATGATGGTGCCAATGGAGCCATAGAGGGCATTGTATTTGCCAAAACTGCTCACAAAAATGGAGAAGCCCACGGTGGAAAGAATGCTGAGAAAGGTAGCCAGGATAGCTCCCGGAGAGGTAATGCGCCATCGTTTTTTGATGGCGGGGGCATATTTGTAAATAAAACCAAATGCGTAAAAAATTAAAGCTATTAAGAGTATCCAGCGCACGATGCGGATGACGGTTTTCACAAAATCGCTGTTGATGCCCAACCACTGCAATACAATACCTTGCAGGGAGAGTAGTAATAAACAGGCAAAGATGAGGCCCATCATAATGAGGGTGAGCTTAATAGCAGCCCAGCGGGTTTGAAGGCCGGTGCGGCGTTGGAACCCAATATAGTTTTTGTTGAAGGATCGCATCAATCCCATCATGCCATTGGAGGCAAAAAAGATAAGTAACAGAAAACCAAAAGACAACAAACCTATCTTGGCATTTTGAAAAAAACTGTCTACAAATTGTATAATACCCTCATTGTATTGAGGGGCGGGGATCATTTCACGGATGAGGTTCTTAAGCTGCGTCCGGATGGATTTTTGCCGTATAAAGGGCAGTTGGGGTATGAGGGTGAACAGGAAAAGGCAGGTGGGTGGAATGGCCATGATAAAGTTGTAGGAAACGGCCGACGCTCTTTCTGTTAACCCCACCTTATTCATTTGCTGAATAAAGAATACACCCACGTCATACAAAGGCACACCATCAAAACCAGGCAATACAATGTGTTTACTTTTCTCCGTTACAAATCGAACGGGCGGTAAATTCAACAGTATACGCTCTAGTTTGGTCATCTGATTACATATGAAATTGGCGATCTTACTTTTTTTCTTCTCCCAGCTCTTCCTTCGCTTTTTTTATGGCCTGTTGTTCATCCTGTGCTTTCTGGAATGCTTTGGCATTGACCAGGTGTTGCTGATAGGTTTCGCTGAATACATGGTGCCCGGAAAAATCGGGACTGGCCACAAAGTACAGGTATTTTGTTTGTGGTGCGCTTAATACGGCATCCAATGTTGACAGGGAAGGGGTACAGATAGGGCCGGGGGGCAATCCTTTGTTGCGGTAGGTATTGAAGGGGGATTCCACGGCGAGGTGTTTTTCATAAATGCGCCTGAGGGTGAAATCCTTCAGGGCAAATTTCACAGTGGGATCGGCCTGGAGGCGCATGCCTGAATTGTAGCGATTGAGGTACACGCTGGCCATGGTATCTTTTTCTTCATTGTCGCGGGTTTCTTCTTCTACAATGGAAGCCAGTGTATAGGCACCGATGGGAGAGAGGCCGAGGTCGGCGGCTTTTTTGATGCGTTCGGGTGTCCAAACGGTCTTGTATCCGGCATACAGTTTACTGAAAATAGCAGCCGGGGTGGTATTCCAAAAATAAGTATAGGTATTGGGGTATACGGTGGCAATGATGGTATTGGTATCAAAGCCATAGTGTTTGAGTGTATCGGGATTGCTCATGTATTGCATGACGGAGGCGGAATCGCACTCAAATTTGCGTCCGATGAGGGAGGCCAGGTTTTCCTTGGTGCGCAGCTTGGTAATAATGAGGTTGACGGGTGATTGCTGGCCATTGCGCAACATGCGTACAATGTCTGAAATGCTCATGCCTTTTTTGATCTCATAACGGCCGGCTTTGATCTTCTCCGCCAGGTCCATGCGGCGGGCCAGGAAATTGAAAGAGCCGGGGTTGCTAACGAATTGACTGTCTTTGATGGTTTGGAATGCTTCTTCATACGTAGCATGGCCGGTACGGATGTAGAGGTATTTGCTTTTTTCGCTAAAGGGTGTATTGGACAAAAAGAACCTCCAGCCAATAAAAGCGGCGGCTGCCAAAAGGATGATGAGGATAATGAGGATCAGCTTCTTCCACATGGGGTATTAAAGATTGTGGTGTAAAATAGGAAAAGAATAGACAACAAAAAACCCTGCCAGTTATGACAGGGTTGAATATCTTGGTTTGATTAACTACTTATTTAGCTGCTGGTGCAGGGGTACCACCTGGAACAGGAGGGGTAGCTGCGGGCGCTTGTTGTTGTGTATTCGGTTTAGCGCCGGATTCTTTTATCTCAACACCGGAACCACTTCCGGAAATGAAAAATGCAGAGCACAAACACAGCAATGCAATAACAACGGCCATTACCCAGGTACCTTTTTCCAGTACATCGGTGGTTTGTTTTACACCCATGAATTGGGAATTGAAGCCGGCAATATTACCAGCCAGGCCACCGCCTTTGGGGTTTTGGATGAGGATGAACAAGCCCATCGCTACACTCGCTATAATGATCAAAATCAGGAAGAAAATCATATCACATTGCTTTTATTTGGTCAATTCGGGCTACAAAATAAGGGCTTTTGGCGGGATTGAGCAAACTTAATTTCTCGTAAATAGCAATCGCTTTTTGCTTGCTGCCCTGCTTTACCCATACCTCGGCCATGGCTTCTGTAATGATGTCTTTACCTTCTACAGAGTGTCCGGCAATTTCCTGGATGGACTGCTGGAGGGTTTCATCAAAAGCCGGAGCAGGCTCTTCGGGCATGACGGGCGCTACGCGTTTCATACTACGGAGCCATTCGGTAAAGCTCTTTAATTGTATACCCAATTTATCTTTCAGGTCTTCCTGGCGTAGTTTGATGCCCTGGGAAGCGAAATAATCGATGGTATGGTAGGGTTCAAAAATAGGCTCTTCACTTTCGCTGATCACGGGTTTGAAAGTATCGGTCAGTTCGGCGCCGGTAGATGCAGGTACTTCAACAGATGGCGGTGCGGCTGCGGCAACTTCCTCCACGGGTGGAGTGGGAGGAGGTGTTTCTTCCAGCAAGCTGATGGGTTCGGAAACGCCTGGGATCAGGATCTCTGTTTCCTGCAACTCATTTTCTTCCCCGGTCGCAGCAGGAATAGCTGAAAGTACCTCCGGAACAGGAGGCGCTATGGCTTCGATGGCAGGAGGCTCCGGTTGTGGAGGCGCCACTATGATGGGTTCGGATATTACAGGCGGTGTAACTGATCTGGCCTGCACCGGTTCTTCCTTGGGGGTACTGGGAATGAGCAAGGTTTCGGTCACCATCTCATGTTCCTGCAAGGTCCAGTGTAACCAAAGGGGGTTATTGAACCAGGCAGCGGCATTGGCCGACTGGGCCTCGGATCTTGCCGGGGCGGTATCATGTACCTTTTTGGCCAGTAACCAATGTCCAACAGCAGAATAAGGATGGTCTTCGGTAAACTGCTGCAGGGCATGCTCAGGTACATCCTGCAAGGAATCTTTTTGGAAAAAATGCTTTACAATGGTGTGAATATGTTGTTGCATGAAACGGATTACCAGTTTGAAAATAAACGATTGAATATTTCATCCACCATGTTTTTAATGATGGTTTCATTCAATTGTGGTTCGGCCTGGGAAAGCGATAAGTTCGCGTCGAAGTCGAAGTTACGGGAAACACTGGCTTCAAAATTGGTTTTTGGATCATTGGGGTCCAGGGTATTTTTCAGGACTATTTTTATACCCACGGTCAGCCGGCTAATGGAGGCGGTTTGCTGCCCGTTTTGGTTGGGGTTGGGCGATATACCGGAGGTGCTCACATTGTATTCTGTAATAACACCTGAAATTTCATAGTGGCCACTTTCCGCAGCTGGTGAAAGCCTGGTTTGGTTCACGATCTTTTGCCGGAGCTTATCGGTGATCTGTGGACTTAGCTGGGGATTTACATAGCGGGCTGTATTTCCAATCAGGTCGAGATGGAAAGTTCTTACAGCGGGCGGAATGCTTACATCCTTGAAGGAGTAGCAGCCGGTGAATAGCAGCATGGATAAAACAGCTACGAGTTGTGAGCTGCGAGATGTGCGCTTGAAAATAGCTTTGAGCTCCCGCTGTGGCGGGACAAGTTGTGAGCTTCGAGCTTCGAGCTGGTTGCCCGCTTCTGAATGCTGTATGCTGTATGCTCTATTCTGTATTCTATTACTCCTTGATATCATATTCTTTAAGCTTACGGTATAAGGTTCTTTCGCTGATGCCCAGATCGGTGGCGGCATCTTTGCGTTTGCCCTTGTGTTTTTTCAGGGCTTTCATGATCAGGTCTTTTTCCATGTCCATGATGTTGAGTGAATCTTCCACCTCTTCATGGTGATGGATGGCATCCTCATGGTGCAACATCACGGGCTGTGCACTGGTAACAGCCGGTTGGGGTATAATGGCCGGCGCCAGGATCTCTTTACTGTTCTTCAGTTCATTGATCAAGGCCTGGTTTTGGGCCATACCCGGATTTTGTAAGATCTCCACAAACATCTTCTTCAGTTCGGTTACGTCTTTCTTCATATCGAAGAAGAGTTTGTACAGGATCTCGCGTTCATTGGCAAATTCATGTCCATTGGAACTACCGCCACCGGTATTGACCAGTACGGGCAGGCGATTGGACAGATCCCTGTCGGGCAGGAAGCGTCTTAGTTCCTGGGCAGTTACCTGTTTATCGCTTGCAAGAACGGACATCTGCTCTGCAATATTCTTTAATTCACGAATATTTCCGGGCCAGCCATAGTTAATTAACACATCCTTGGCCTCGTCTTCCAGCTGAATGGGGATGGCTTTGTATTTCTCGGCAAAGTCCACCGCAAAGCGCCTGAACAGGAGGGGAATGTCTTCCTTGCGGTCGCGCAGGGCTGGTACCCTGATGGGTACGGTACTTAACCTGTAATACAGGTCTTCCCGGAACTTGCCATTTTGTGTAGATTCCAGGAGGTCTTTGTTGGTGGCGGCAATAACGCGCACATCTGTTTTTTGTACTTTGGAGGAGCCCACGCGGATGAACTCACCTGTTTCCAGTACACGCAATAAACGGGCTTGTGTGCCGAGGGGCATTTCGCCAATTTCATCCAGGAAGATGGTGCCTCCACTAACGGTTTCAAAGTAACCTTTCCGGGAATCTACTGCTCCGGTGAAGGATCCTTTTTCATGACCAAAGAGTTCGGAGTCGATGGTGCCTTCTGGAATGGCGCCACAGTTCACCGCAATAAAGGGGTTATGCTTACGGTTGGATAAAGCGTGAATGATTTGCGAGAAGGCTTCTTTACCGGCTCCACTTTCGCCGGTGATTAAAACGGTAAGATCAGTGTTGGCAACCTGGCCAGCCACCTGCAACGCAAAGTTTAATGCGGGTGAATTACCAATGATGCCAAAGCGGTTTTTAATTGATTGGATATCCATAATCACAATTCTTTTAACTCAATTAATCTGGTTTCTCAATTCCTGTCATCGCCTTTGTATCATAAAGAACCGGAGGTTTACTCCACGATCCTTCCGAGCAAAGTGCCTCCGGTACAATCGTATACAGTAACCATTGCATAATCACCTTTGTTCAGTGGATGCCCGGCTTTTGGAAAAACAACTACTTTATACTGGCTGGTGCGGCCCATCCAATCATCAGCACTTTTTTTAGAGTCGCCTTCTATCAATACTTTAACGGTTTGGCCTATATCTTTCATATTGCTTTCGTGGCTCAGCTTGCGCTGCATATTGATGATCTCATCCAGGCGTCTTTTCTTCACGTCCTCGGGAATATCATCCTGGTAGCGGCGTGCGGCCAGGGTGCCGGGGCGTTCGGAGTAGAAGAACATATAGCTGTAATCGTACTGGCTATATTGCATGATGCTGAGGGTATCCTGGTGGTCTTCTTCGGTTTCGGTACAAAAGCCGGCAATAATATCAGAACTAATGCTGCAATCGGGTATGATGGTTTTGATACGATCTACCTTGGCCATGTACCACTCCCTGGTATAGGTGCGGTTCATGAGTTGCAGGATCCTGGTAGATCCGCTTTGAATGGGGAGGTGTATGTACTTGCAAATATTTTCGTATTTGGCGATGGTGTGAAGCACCTCGTCGGTAATGTCTTTGGGGTGGGAAGTGGAAAAGCGTACACGCAACAGGGGGCTGATGAGGGCTACGCGTTCCAGGAGTTGGGCAAAGGTGACTGGCTCCTTGCCTTCTCCATTGGGGGAGTTGGAAGCACCCAGATCGGGCGTCCAGTAATAGCTGTCTACGTTTTGGCCCAGGAGGGTTATTTCGCGGTAGCCTTTATTAAAGAGGTCCTGGCATTCGCGGATGATGGAATGGGCATCGCGGCTTCTTTCGCGGCCACGGGTAAAAGGCACCACACAAAAGGAGCACATATTGTTACAGCCGCGCATGATGCTTACAAAGGCATTGATGCCATTGGAGTTAAGCCTCACGGGGGCAATATCGGCATAAGTTTCCTCGCGGCTGAGTAGCACGTTCACGGCTTTTTGTCCGTCGGCTGCTTCTTCGATCAGTCCGGGAAGGGTACGGTAGGCATCGGGGCCCACCACCATATCTACCAGCTTTTCTTCTTCCAACAGCTTGGCTTTCAAGCGCTCGGCCATACAGCCCAGTACGCCAATGAGGGTGCCGGGGTTTGATTCCTTGGCGGCTCGCAGGTACTGCAGGCGATGGCGTACGGTTTGTTCGGCCTTTTCGCGGATGGAGCAGGTATTGATGAGGATCAGGTCGGCCTCTTCATGGTTGCGGGTGGCTCCGAAACCATTCTCATTCAATATGGAAGCGACGATCTCGCTATCGGAGAAGTTCATGGCGCAACCATAAGATTCTATGTAAAACTTCTTACCGTAGGTCACAGGGTCATTCACAAACGGGCTATAAGCCTCTCCCTGGCGGGTTTCATCCTGTTTGGTATGGGTAATCAGATCCGGCATCAGTTAAATCAAAATTTGGAAGGTGCAAAGATAGCTAAAATGAGGGATAAATAATGACAGGATGGCAGGGAGGCGGGGCCTGGATTTGGGGGTTTTGGGATGGAGGAGGGAATATTGGCGAAGGAAAGGGGTTGAAAAAGCGTCTTACCCCTTGCCTGGGTGAAGAATGGGGGCTGAGACGGGGTATTGGTGGGTAGTGGGAACGGTTGCAGGCCCGTTCATACCAGAAAAGGACTCTTTTAACCACTAATGCTTTAGATAATTTTCGCGAAAAGTTAACTTTACCCTTACATGACCCTTCTATACCGCTGCTTTTTATTGATATTTTTCATGGTTTGGACGTTTTCCTTGAATGCGCAGGAAAATGCTGCTGCCGCGTCCGGCATTCTTACAGGTAACATCCTGGACGAAAAACAAAAGGCAGTGGGGGATGCTACGGTAGAACTTCAATTGCTGGCGGATACGCTCACAAAAAAAACAACGATCACAGATAAGGATGGCAATTTTTCGCTCACGCAAATTGCTTTTGGCTGGTACCGGCTGAAGGTGACGTATGTGGGCCTGCAGCCCTTGGTCATTGACAGCCTGCATTTCCGGATGGAAAGGTTTGATTTTAACATGAATGACCTGGTGATGAAGCAGGGAAATAAGGATCAGCTGGAAGCAATAGTAGTCTATGCAGAGAAGCCGCTGATCCAGAGTAAGGATGGGAATATAACGTTCAATGCGGGAGAATCGGCCTTGAGTGCCGGGGCTACGGCCAGTGAGTTATTGAAAAGTGTACCGCTGGTTGCCAATGATCCGGATGGGAAAGTGGTGGTGCGGGGAAAAGAACCCAAGATACTGATTGACGACAAACCGGTAGAGCTGAATGCGCAGCAATTGCAGGACTTCCTGGAGTCGATGCCGGGCAGCATGATCGAACGGATTGAAGTGATGACGAATCCGCCGCCGCAATATGCCAATGAACAGGGTGGGGTGATCAATATCATTACACGGAAGGGTAAGGTAGGAGCAGGCGCCCGTGTAACGGTTACAGCGGGTACGAATGGAGAAAGGAATATCAGTGGTAATCTGAACTACCGCAAGAAAGGATTGGCCATTAACCTTAACCTGAATGCAGGGGATACACGGGTAAATGGCTATGGTTATTCCAAGCGGGAGAACATTTATAAGGATTCTTCGAACTACTTTAATTCAACGAATAGTTATCGTAACCGCAATACGCGGCCGGGCGCCAGGCTAAGTATTGATTATGATATTGATCCACGCAATATTGTAAATGTTTTGTTGTTGTTTAACCACAATGATTTCAGGAACCGCAGTGAGAATGAATATACCAACCTGAACCGTTTTGAAGCCATCACGAAACTCAGTAACCGGTATGTTGAAACGGAAGGACAGAATGTAAACCCTGCCATGAATCTTACGTATACCCACCGGGGTAAAAAGCCGGGTGAAACGCTGCGATTGATTGCCGGTGCCAATTATTCATATAACCAGAATGACCGTACTTTTTTCCAGCAGTTCCTCAAGCCCGACTATACACCTACAGGTGTGGATTCAACGCAACAGCAATTGAATGATAGCTGGAATCATGGGTATAGTTTACGGATCAATTACGATAAGCTGCTGGATAATAAGCGTACTTCGTTTTCGACAGGGGTGGCTACAGTAGCCGACGCCAGTCATGTGGTGTTGAATACACAATACCTGAAGAAGCCTGAAAATGAGTATGTGAACAGCCCCTTGTTAAGCAATGATTTTGGATTTAAGCAATCGGTGCACAGTGCGCGTTTTTCGATGAAGCAGGTGATCACTGAACTGATGAGTATTACGGCGGGTGTTACAGCGGAAATAACGGATATCCAGTTTGACCTGAAGGATAAATCGCAGGTAAAAAATGATTATACGACCTGGTTGCCTTTTGCCAATTTCAATAAACGTTGGGAAGAGGTGTTGAACCTAAGTGTGGCTTACCGGAAAACGATACGCCGGCCGGGGATTGGACAACTGAATCCCAGTATTGATTATGGCGACCCTAACAATATCCGTTATGGTAATCCGGAGCTGGCCCCTACCACAGCGCATAATTTTGACCTGGTATTGGGAAGGAATGGTAATAATTATTATACGAACCTTGGTTTTGGTTATAATATTGTGCAAAGCATCTTTAGCCAGATCAGGAACCTGCAGCCGGATGGTAAAACGGAAACGACCTGGCAGAATATAGATGACCGGCATGAATATGAAGTCAGTACCTGGAGCGGTTATACGGTTTCGCGGCAATTCCGGATGAACTTCAGCGCCAGTTATACGTACAATAAGTATAGTCTGTACGATAAAACTAAAAACAAGTACCGGGATGGAGGTACTTTCACCACGAGCTTCAATACCAACTATTCTCCCAGGGATGTGTGGAATTTCAATGGCAATTTTACGCTCAACCGGTTTGCCAATCCGCAGGGTACGGTACGCAGCAATGTGCGGATGAACCTGGCATTGCAACGAAAGTTATTCAACAAGCGACTGATACTAACGCTCAATGCGATTGACCCCATTTTCCAACAGAAGTATACGAGTTATACTTTTGGTCCTAATTATAACCTCGAATCTTTCAGCAATGCACGTACGCGTAGTTACCGCCTCACGGTAAGTTATGCTTTTACGAATCTGGCAGGGGGGAAGAAGAAGCCTTTGCCTGTTAAACCTGGTGTCAATAAAGCAATCCCTGGTAAACAATCAGCTCCTGGGCAACAAAAGCCTTTACCGGTGAAACAACCGATAGGGCAGAAGATGTAATCGGAGGTACGGTAAAGTATCGTTAAATAGTATTGGCTGCTTGCAGGGCTGGCCGGGGGGGAATATTTTTATGACATGAAGCATTTACTGTTATCGGCAGTGATCTCGCTGGCAGCGGTGGGCACTGGATCAGCACAGCAAACTTGTTACAAAAACCTGGTACTGGAAGGTGGTGGAGTAAGGGGCTTTGCGTATGCAGGTGCATTCCAGGTACTGGATAGTATGGGTATCCTACAGGATATAGAACGGGTGGGCGGCACTTCGGCAGGGGCCATCCAGGCGGCACTATTAGCAGTAGGCTATACACCCAAAGAAATATTGGACCTGACGGCTTATTTAAAGCCGCAGGAGTTTAATGATGGGGCCTGGTTCGTAGGTACTGGAATACGGCGACTGAACAGGGAGTTTGGTTATTACAAAGGAGAGAAAATTGGGCAGTGGATAGAAGGATTGATCGCACAAAAGACGGGGGATGGCAATATCACCTTTTCCCAATTGCACCGGCAGCGAACAGCAAAAGGATATAAAGACTTGTACATAACGGGAACGGATCTTACTTATCAAAGTTTGCGGATATTCTCCTTTGAGGGATATCCGGATATGCGGATCAAGGATGCGGTACGTATTTCTTTGTCGATACCGTTGTATTATAAGCCGGTATTGATCGACGATAAAGGGAGGGTGTATGAGAAGCCAGCGGCTGGTATACGGCTGCACATGATGGTAGATGGCGGTGCGCTTAGTAATTACCCGCTGTATATGTTCGATTCATCAAAGTATATTGCTGGGTTAGTACTGCCACGCAATGTGGTGATGGAAAACCCGGAGACGCTGGGGCTGATGATGGAAATGCCGGAGCAAATTGAATACAATAAAAAACAGCGGGGTAAATACCCTATACCGATCAGGAGTATTAAAGATTATTTCAAAGCTGTGTATGTAACGCTGATTGATAAGGCCAATCCGGAGGCGGAGGGGAATAATCAATGGCGGCGTACGATCACGATCAGTACATTGAACACTTCGGGCAGGGTACGTAAGCTGCCTAAGAAAGTAGTAGAAGCATTGCTGGAAAGTGGCCGGGAGGGGACGCGGCGTTTCTTCCACGAAACGGTGACCAATACATCAGCGACGGCTGGAATATGAGGCTACAACAAATCAATTGTGCGTGTTCTTTTTATCTTGCAAGGTCTTGATCTGTTGTTTTAGTTTTCCTACTTCCTGGTTACGCTCGACCAGTTTCTTTTCCAGTAATTCATTGTACACAACCAATGAGTCGAGTCGTATCAGGGCGAAATCAACCATACGCTCCAACTCTCTTTTAGAAGAATCCAGGGCTACATAGTTTTTTTGTAATTGCTGACAATCCTGGTCCACAGGCATGGTGGTAGTAATGGAAACAGGCTCCAATGGCGCAACGGGCATCAATTGTGTTTGCATGAGGTAGGGGGGTGGACTATCCTGACAGGAATAGCAAGCCAGGGTGATGGTTGCTATCAATAAAGTACTTTTTATCATACGAGCTATAATTGAGGGTGTCGCAAGGTATAAATATCGCCTTATTCCTTGTAAAAATAAATATTGAGGCTGGTGTAGTAGCATCCGTTGCACAGGGTTAATAAAATAACCTGGCGGGAGGCATTAAAATATACTATTATATTCTATATCTTTATAATCACCTGCGGAAATAGCTCATCTGGTAGAGCGACAGCTTCCCAAGCTGTAGGTGGCCGGTTCGAGCCCGGTTTTCCGCTCATAGCTGAAACACGTGTATAACAGCGGTTTCAGCTTTTTTTTGACCATTGGCCAGTAACATTTTTAGGAGTTTCCGCACACAAAATCTAAGGGTCAGCATGCTATGCAGATCACACTTCCCAATGGCTGCCCCCTGACGAGATAAAAATATACCCAGCTCATCGTTAATTTTAACAATTGATCGGATAGCAGTTTGTAATAAAACAACGCTGACTATTTTTGCTATGGTTTACGCAAAGCAATACAATATCCATCCATTGCTAGCTGATTAATAGGTCTTGTCTGATGGCTTTGCGTTAAACCTGTACACCACCCTCAATTAGAGAGGCTGCCTGGCAGCTTTTCATCCAATTATCTTTTTAAGCATTTACTCATTGTAATGCAGGATGAATACCTGTATGCAAAAGCATGTACTCCATTCGGGATGGCCTTGTCCGGGCCGCTGCCACTGAATGGGTAGGGCTCATGGTGTGCGCATGGATTAAACTGACATCATATTGAACAATTATACTACGATGAAGACTAAACTGAGGGTTGTTTATTGGGTTTTGCTGTTTTGCCTGACGGGAGGCATTGTACAAGGGCAGCAAAGAAAACTGCTGAGGCAGGATGCGGTGTATGCTGCTGCCAAAGCATTGGTGAAGGCCAGGGCAGCTCAACTGCCGCGCAAGATCAAACCAATGAAGGCAGGTATAACCGCTAGCCGGCTGGACCAATCGCAGTTGGCATCTAACTGTTTTATCCCGGTGGATGGCAGTTTTACAGCCATACCAAAGGACGGTGAACCAAGTACAGGGCCCATTGCCCTGCCTTTTGCTTTCAACCTGTATGGCACCTCCTATAATGAGGTATACATAAATGTGAATGGCACCTTGTCATTTATTGACCCCTTTGAATCTGGTCTTCCTTTTCCTTTCCCCTATGATCTGACTCCCCTGGTGGCTCCATTTTGGAGTGAAAATGATATCGATGAAGAGAGTAGTGGTCAAATTTATTATAAGGTAACACCTACACACCTGGTTGTGACCTGGGACAAAGTGGGGAATTATTCGGATATGGCCGGACGGGTAAATACTTTCCAGGTGGTGATTGGTGTGCCGGGTGATCCATTACTGGGTGCCAATAACGTGTTGTTTAATTATGGCGATATGCAGTGGGCTATTGAACCTGAGTGGGAGGCGTTTCCTTCGCTTGCAGGGGTCAATGGTGGTGATGAAACACATTATATGCAGTTGGGCAGGTTCAGTAAGGAAAATGAAGATTATGATGGTCCCGGTGGAGCCGATGATGGTATAGGATACCTGAAAAATAAGTGTTTTGGTTTCAATGTAACTACGCAAACTAATATTCCGACGCAGTTGGTGGATGTGACTACACCCAGGTTGATCACGGTGGGGGTAGGGCAAACGGTGACAAAGGAATTTTCTTTTACGGCTCCAGAGGTGGGGCAAACGGTTTCTACGGTGGTGGATGTAAACGACCTCTGCAATATACAGCCGACAGTTACCAATGGTACGGTTTCGCGCGTACAGCTTAATATTACGGGCGCTGCCTGTAACGTTGGGATTCACTTTGTGACCTTAACGGCAGCAGATAATGGCAATCCCCAACAAAGCACCACCATTGTACTGGGGGTGCAGGTAACTGCAGACAGACCGGTCATTAACTTTCCGCAGCCGGTAGATGAAGATGGGGATGGGCGGTATCCTTTACTGGCTACATCGAGTGGTGGAGAGCCGATCGAATACGAGGTTATCGGTGGGCTGGCGCATATTGAAGAGGACACGGTAATGGTGGCCGATGGTGTAGGTGAAGTATTGGTACGGGCTATGGTGAATGACGGCGGTGTTGGGCTTCCGGTATTTGCAGATGTAAAGGTATGTTTACCCGTAAAACAAGCGACAGCAATCAAGGGGGATGTTAAAGGCTGTTTGTCGTTCAAATCTAATTATTCGGTAGACTATGTACCGGGAGCGATCTATCATTGGTCGATCGATGGAGGAGGAACGATGGAAGGGGAGGGGCCTGCTATCGAGGTAACCTGGCATACGTTGGGCGAGCATACGGTATCGGTTAGTTATAGCAGCAACTGTGGTGCGGCCGGAGCTGCCCGTACGTTGACGGTAGAGGTAATTGTCAATCCACTAAGTGGCGCCATCTCCAAAATGATACCGGTGGATGGGAATAGGAGCCTGTATTTCCCGGTCACCTTCTCGTGGTCGCCCATTGAGCGGGCCACTTCGTATGATATTTATATCTGGCCTGAAGGGACAACAAGACCCGATCTTCCATTGATCAATGGTGTTAAGAACATCAGTTATATACTTTACTATGATCCCCGATTAGAATATGGCAAAACTTACCACTGGCAGGTGGTAGCGAATGGAGCATGTGCTATGCTGGCTGGTCCGGTACAAAAGTTCGGATTGAGGAACCTGCCCGACCTGGTGGTTAAAAATATACAAATACCGGCTGGTGGTTTTTCAGGTCAGCCCATCACGGTGAAATGGGAAGTGAAGAACCAGGGTACAGGTAGCACCTTTGAACGGCCCTGGCACGATAAAGTGATCTTATCATTGGACCAGGTTCCCGACAACCGGGATACCGTGATTGCCTTTGCGGGTAGCCCCAGTGCACTGAATGCTGGTGAAGGCTATACCAATACAGCCACCTTCACCTTGCCGAATGGCATCAATAACAAGTATTTTATTTTTATAGAGGCAGATGGTTTTGATGGCGTGGTAGAAAAGGACGAAGATAATAATACGACGATCAGTGGCAGCACGATCAATGTCCAACTTACACCACCACCCGATCTGCAGGTAACAAAGGTGGTACCACCTAACAATGCTTTTTCGGGTCAGGTAGCAGAAATAAAGTGGACGGTCATGAATGCCGGGCCGGGCCGTGTGCTGGATGTAAGCAGGATGGATATACTATACCTGTCGAAGGAAGCAGTATTTCAACGTGATAAGGCGATCCAATTGGGCAGGTATCATGTAGGGGATAACCTGGAGAAAGCGGAAAGTTATACTAAAACGATCCAGGTAAAGGTGCCTGATACGGCCAATGGCAACTACTATGTATATGTGGAAACGGATGCGGGCAACCTGGTGTACGAACATGCTACAGAAAACAATAATACCGGCAGGAGTGAAGTGGTGAATGTGATCCTGGCGCCGCCTGTTGATTTGATCGTGGAGCAGGTAAAGATACCGGCAACGGGTGTAAGTGGAGAACGGATCTCGTTGAGCTGGCGGGTAGAAAATGCAGGTGGCAGTGCTACGGATAATTCATTCTGGTGGGATAGTGTATTCCTTTCGCCCACTCCTGAATTCAATAAGGCAACAGCGATCCCGGTTGGCCGGGCGCCACGCCGGCTGGCACTGGCTACAGGAGAAGGATACCAAACTTTGATTGATATGGTATTGCCAAAGGTTACGGGTGATTATTATGTGGTGGTGAAAGCGGATGCCAGTAACGGTATTCTTGAATACAATCATGAAGATAATAATACAGGTATTGGAGCGGGAAAATTACGTATTGTATCGCCCGATTTGATAATAGGGGGCATTGATGTACCGGCCACTTGGGTATCGGGTAATACGCTTAGGATTGATTACACGCTTAAGAATAATGGCAACGGGGTATTGATCAATACAAAGATCACTGACCGATTGCTGTTATCAACCAGCGCTACTTGGAATGCGAACAATGCGATCCTGTTAAAAGAGGTTGTATACCAAACAGGTAATATAGTAGCCGGCGATGATACGGTAAAACAGGTAACTGTATTGCTGCCTGATGGTATTGCGGGCGCCTATTATGTATATGTTCAAACAGATTATAAGGATACGGTGTATGAATCGGGTGGGGATAATAATATCGGACGGAGTGGTGCGTCAGTGGCCATTACACCGGGCCCCTGGGCCGACCTGCAGGTCAGTAAGGTGCAGGCAAATGATACGGCTGCTGCTGGTGAGGCAACAACGATTTCCTATACAATAGTGAATAAAGGCAATAAAGCCACGCAGGACAGTGCCTGGAAGGATAAGGTATACCTGTCGCTGAAGGACCAATGGGATGCAGGCAGTGCTATTTTTATCCGGGACATTCTGCAGAAGCGGGATATAGGAAAAGAGGGTGCTTATAGTGTTGAGACTGCTATTAAACTGCCTGGCCATATCGGGGATACTACTTATTACGTGTATGTGCATACCAATGCAGAGAAGAAGGTGTATGAGCAGGGGGATACGACGAATAACCGGGGGCGGAGTGGTAAAATGTATGTGAAAAAGTATCCGCCGGTAGACCTGGTGGTGGGTTCGGTGGTAGCGCCTGTTGCCGGTAAATCGGGCAGTGCTATTTCGGTAAAATGGACGGTGCAAAATAAGGGAGCAGCGGTAACGCTGGAAAATCAATGGCAGGATGGTTTGTATTTATCAGCGGATACGGTATTTGATGCAAAGGATACGTTGATCAAATCTTATCTACACCGTGGACAATTGGCCGTAGGCGGAACTTATTCGGACGAACAAAGCATTGTGTTGCCCAACGGGGTAGCCGGCAAGTATTACCTGCTGGTAGTAACTGATGTGGCTGATGTAAATAATGATGCAGACAGTACAAATAACTATGGTATGGTACGTCAGACTGGCGGAAGCAGTAATGATCCCATTCCGATGGGCATTGAGTTGACGCCTCCTGCCGACCTGGTGATTGCTGCGTTCAATGCGCCTGAGGAAGGTTTTTCGGGACAGCCCATCAAAGTAAAATGGACGATAAAGAACAGCGGTATGGGTAGTACAAATGCAGGAAGCTGGACAGAAAAGATATATCTATCGAGGGACGTAAGTTGGGATAAGGATGACCTAGAAGTAGGCCATTATACACGTATGGGAGCCCTGGCGCCGGACGGACAATACAATGATAGCCTGGAAGTGGTGTTGCCCAATAATTACCTGGGTAATTATGTATTGATCTTCCGTTCGGATGTAAAGAACCAGGTGTATGAGCATGGTGCTGAGGAGAACTTGGTCAGCTCCTTGCTTACAGTATTGAAAGATGAGTTATCAGACCTGGTGGTGACAAATATACGGGTACCAGCAACAGGACTGGCAGGTGAGGAAGTGACGGTGCAATGGAGTTTGAAGAATACAGGAATAAATCCTTCACGTGGTTATTTACAAGAAGGTATTTACTTATCGACAGATACGATCAAGGATGTGAAGGATGTCCTGGCAGTCAGTATTCCCAATAAGATCAACCTGGCGCCAGGTGCCATACTGGAGCGGAGTGCAAAAATAAAACTGAAGGAAGTTTCGCTCGGTGATTATCATGTGTTGATACATGGTGATGTTTTGGACAATATTGTAGAGATCAACGACAATAACAATATCGGTGCTTCGGAGCAGGCCATGAAGGTAACAGTAGATGAGTTGCCGATACAAGTACAGCTGCAGCGGGTATTGCCTGAAAATAAAGAGATCTATTACCGGATTGAAATAGCTGATTCGCTGGTGGGGCAATCGTTGCTGGTGAGCCTGCAGGGGGATGCTGAACATGGGAACAATCAAATTTTCCTGCGTCATGGTGAAATGCCTACGAAGGCAGTGCATGATTATGCATTTGGTGAGCCTTTCAAAGCCAGTCAGGAGATTGTTGTGCCTGCATTGGAGGCAGGTACGTATTACCTGCTGGTATCGGGCAGAACGGGATCCAATATGACGCAAACAATCAGCCTGCTGGCTTCGGTGCTTCATTTTGAAGTACGGTCGGTAGAAGCGGCAGAAGGTGGTAATACAGGGGTTGTAACGGTGCAGGTAAAAGGCTCGAAGCTGGGTACGGTGAAGAAGGTAGCCTTGCGCAACAGCACAAGACGGATAGAAGCCAAGGAGGTGGATATCATCAACCCGGTAGCGCTGTTTGCACGATTTGACCTGGAAGGGGCTGCTGAGGGTGTGTATGATGTGGTAGCGGTGAATGATGCAGGAGATAGTACGGCGCTGGCAGGTGGTTTCAAAGTAGTAGCGGGTACTGCTTCGGGATTGGAAACAAATGTAGTGACGCCTCCTAATACAAGGCCCTCCAATGTACTGAGCCTGCAGGTGCAGTTTGCCAATACGGGCAATACAGATATCATCAATCCGGTGTTGAGCTTAACGAGCCTGGGTGGTGCACCCATTGCGCTGAAGCCAGCCGAACTGGAAGGGGCAGGCAAGGAATTGAAGCTGAAGTTGCAGGAAGTAGATGGGCCGGCCGGCCGGCTGCGGCCGGGCGCCAAGGGCACCATCATTGTGTATGCGAAGGCGACAACGGTGTTGGGCTTTATGCTGGAAGAAGATAATCGCTAAGGAAACAATTAACTATATCAATAAACGAACAGGGATGAAAATTATCAATAGCATCAGGGCAACACTTACGAATGCAGGCTCGGTTGCCGGGTATTTCGGACTGGTGATGGCTGGCCTGCTACCGGTGAGGCAGGCGGCAGGACAGCAGGTAGCTGCCTTTGAAGTCATCAGCCGTCAACCCCTTACTGGAAATAAAAGTGGCCGGGTTGCTCTATCAGGGGATGCCAATGGCGCCAGCATTGTAGGAGAAAACCGCCAGGGAAAATTGTTTTATCGGGTGGAAGGTAATGGGGTACAAGGCACGGTGCCAGCGTTAACGCATGTGGAGGTAGCACCCAATGGTAGCAGGATATGGGTGTATGGAGATTCGGCCAGGCGGCATGTGGTGGACAATGTTTATGCGAGTGTGTATTCCAGCACAGGCAGTTTGATCAAAACGGTGGGTAAGTTGGGCAATCAACCGTATGCGTCGGCTATTGCTAATAATGGCTCATTGGTGTTTGCGGGTAATCCGCGAAGGGATGGGGACAGATTGATCATGGAACTTGCTTTATACGATGGCAATGGCAACGGGCAATGGCGGGTGAGCCTGCCTGAAGGGCGGGTATCGCAGGTATTTGTAAGTGCTGACTGCAAATACATTGCGGCCGTGCATTTTAACAATCAAACCTATGTAAGTAGTACACTGGTGTATGATGGCGGGGGGCGGTTATTGCAAACGTTACCCCATAATGCGGATGGTGTGGATTTTCTGTCATCGGGCAAACTGATCCTTTCGGATGGGCGTGGCTGGTTTCTGTATGACCTCAGGAACAATTTTCGATTGTTGCACAGGGGCACCTTGCCGGATAATGCACTTGGCAAGTTCCCGGTTACGGCGCATCCTTCGCGTGATATATTCTACGTATTGTCGGCTGATGCTGCGGCCAAAGGGGTTCGATTGCAAGCTTATGATGGACAAACAGGCAGGTTACTGGCGCAGGGAAGCTTCCGGGGGAAAGACAGTTGGCAGCCTTACCGGCAGGTAGCGCTTGCGCGGGAAGGCAGCATCAGGCTGATGACGGGAGAAGAGGTGATCACATTAGGTATGAAATAAACTATTCAATTAAGGAGATATGAAACAAATTATACGCACAGCGTTGGTGCTAATCCTGTTGATGGGCGGAATGCTGTTGAATGATGGCGTATTACAGGCCCAGACCCCCCCACCACCTGTATTACGGGGTGCACAGCCACTGCTCGGCAAGTCGAGTATACGGCTGTTCTGGACCAATTCACCCGGTGCTACCAAGTCGGAATTCCGTGAAAGTACCAATGGAGGCCCCTGGTCGGCCTGGAAGGATGCAGGGCTTGTTGGTAATGTAGATTACTACCTCAAAGTCCCTTCTGAGGGAAACAGTTATAAGTACCAGGTGCGGGAATTAGTAAATGGTACGTGGAGCGAACCTTCGGATGAGAAGGGTAATAATTTTAAGCGGGTATGGCCGGTATTGGAAGCCGGCAATATCCTGGCAGAAAGTGTAGAGATCCTGCATGGTTTTGGGCAACCAATTGAGGCCGATGGTGACTTTTACTTTCACGAAGGGGTGGATATCCAGGGCGAAACGGGTGAAGCCAGTGAGTGGGTGGTAGCGCCCATTGGAGGTGTGGTGAAAGCCAAGGGAGGAGCAGGCAGTGATATTGGTGTAGATATTGAGGTAAACATTGGTGGCGCCACGGTGTTTATTCAATTTAACCATTTACAGGACCTGAGTAATAGTTACAAAGTTGGTGAAACGGTAGAGGCGGGACAGCTACTTGGGCGCATCTATAATAGCCCGGTATGGAAGACGCAGTGCTCGCATACGCATTGTCATTATTGGGGTGTGGAAGGACAGATGTTTGCCAGTACAAAGAACCCCTATAATATCTGGACCAATCCGCTGTACAGGGATCCTGCATCGGCCGCGCCCATGGTGATGGATGTGAATGGAGATGGTAAGGATATCTATTTCCGTAAGGCGCCCGATTCGAAGGATTATTTCCCGGACGATAAGGTGCACAATGGGGTGGACATTATTGCAGAAGCAGTGGATAAGCAATCTACAGACGCTCCTTACCAAAATCCCGGTTTTGTTGGGTACTTTATCGAAAAATGGGAGAAAGGAGGTTGGGCACAATCAGTAATGACTGCAGATAACCCTTATCGTGTATTCAATAGTACTATCTTTTATAAAACAGACGCTGATGTTCCCAACCCGCTGAAAACCGAAGCGATCATTGAATACAAGCCTGACAATAAAAGCAAGTCTCCTACCACACCAGGATTTTATTCCTGGGCCCAATGGTTTAGTTACCAGGTTACCAATACCAAGGGGCCAATAGGAGAGGAGGAAGAAATTGATGGGAATGTACGGTGGTGTACAGATGCAAGAAAGCCGGTAAAGGAAGAAAATGGTTATGAACCGTCGTATAAAAAGGCAAGGATCATTGATGAAGCGAAATTTGAGGATGCGAAATACCAGGTAGGTATTGTTTTGGGAGATCTGGAACATCAGCCAAGTACGAAGAAGTTCAAAGAGTTCAAGGTCGATAATTTTCGTCCTTATGTAAAGGCAGTAGAGATAGAAGGTGGTAAGTTCAAATACAAGGCCGAATGGACCTGGGAACCCGGGGCGGGACAATTGACGTTGGAGGAAAAGAAGAATGAGGAAAAAGCCTGTGGGGTGATCCGGATCAAGGTCACGATGAGTGAGCCCATGAAGGATGTCAATGTGGAAGTGCCTGCACTTGGGTATAAGGAGAACAAGATGACAGCAGTTGCCGGTACTGATAACAAAGTATTTGAGTTTGAGATCCCTGCTGAACTGACGAAGGATGGTCCGGAGGGGCCGCATAAGCTGGAAATAGACGGACATGATGAGAATGAGAATGCAGTACAGGGATTTGCAGATAAAGGGGCGAAGGGAGAAAATGATTTTCACAAGCGGGAGCTGGAAGGTACCTGGACGCCTGCTTCGGTACGGGTGGGTAAAGATATTATCCATGAATTCAAATTGATCGAGCTTGTCATTGATGTGGTGGCCAAGCCTGCCTCTTCCTGTGGTAAAAAGGATGGTGAAGCCACGATCAATGTATATGGAGATGAAGGGCCATTTGAATACCGTGTGGATGGATCGGCTTTCCAGGCATCGAATGTATTTAAAAAACTGGCTGGCGGCACGCACCAGGCGGTAGTACGCAAGAAGGATACGGAATGTGAGTTTCCAAAGGAATTTTTCATAAAGGATGGCCGTTTGGAAGTGGAGATATCGGGTCTGGGTTCGGTTGAGTTTTGTGAAGACCAGCGACCTACGATCACGTTGGCAGCTTCGGCCAGTGGCGGATCGGGAGATTATGATTATAGCTGGCCGGGTGGGGTATTAACAGTAAGCGGGTCGGGTTATTATACTGTGACGGTAACAGATAGACAAACGGGTTGTAAGCGCACAAGGGGCGGCAAGGTGACTTTTATTCCCATTGTATGTTCGCGCGATCCCAATGATATAGTAGGACCGGAAGGGTATGGGCCGGGCAAGATGATCGCCAAATCGAAAGTGCATCCTTATATGGTGCGGTTTGAGAATGATCCGGAGTTTGCCACGGCGCCGGCGCAGGTGGTGAAGATCAGTCACCCGCTGGACAAAAATGCCAACCTGTTATCGGTGCGACTGGGAGATTTTGGTTTTGCGAATAGGACCTTTTCGGTACCTGCCAATAAAACGTATTACTCAGCCCGGGTGGATGTGATGGATTCATTGGGTGTAGTAGTGGATGTAACAGCGGGAATTGATATCAATAAAAAAGAACTGTTCTGGATATTTGAATCGAAAGACCCGGCAACGGGGTTACCGCCTTCGAATGCCCTATTGGGTTTCCTGCCGGTAAATGATTCTACAGGCAAGGGAGAGGGGTTTGTGACCTATACGGTGAAGGCGGCCAATCATACGCAAACGGGTGATACGATCCATGCCAGGGCCAGTATTGTGTTTGATGTAAATGCTCCTATCGAAACGCCGCAAATATGGAATACGATTGATGCATTGCCCCCGGTGAGTAAAGTAAAAGCACTGCCACCGGTATCGGCTACTACAGCAGTACGGGTAAGTTGGGCAGGAATGGATGATATGGGTGGATCGGGTATACGGGATTATGCATTGTATGCTTCGGAAAACGGAGGCGCTTTCAAACTGGTGCAACCAGCTTCGGGTGACACGGTCATCCAATTCGAAGGAGCCAAGGGGTATACGTACCGTTTCTTCACCATTGCTACTGATAGTACAGGTAATGTAGAAGCCATGAAGACGGCGGGTGAAGCAATGGTCAGGATTGGTGATGACTGTAAGGAAGAGGTTTGTAATGGAGTAGATGATGATTGTGACGGGCAGGTGGATGAAGGTTGTGGTATACAGCTATATTACAATGATGTGGATAAAGATGGATTTGGGCGCAATGAAGGCGCTCGTTTATCGGCCACCCCCATACCCGGTTGGGTATTGAAGGGCGGCGACTGTGCGGACTTTGATGCCACCATCTATCCCGGCGCCCCTGAGCTGGCCAATGGCCGTGATGATAACTGTAATGGACAAATAGATGAAGGCTTGCCCATGTTACAGTATTATATGGATGTAGACGGTGATGGTTATGGACGTAATGAGAACTCCAAGCTTTCGGCCATACCGTTGGCAGGTCATGTATTGGTAAATGGTGATTGTGCGGACTTTGATGCTACGATCTATCCCGGCGCTCCTGAACTGGCCAATGGTCGTGATGACAACTGTAATGGCGTGGCAGATGAAGGCTTGCCGATGCTGCGGTATTATATGGATGTAGACAAAGATGGTTATGGACGCAATGAAGGTTCCAAACTATCTGCTATACCGCTGGCAGGTTATGTACTGGTGAATGGCGATTGTGCGGACTTTGACGCAACTATTTATCCCGGTGCCCCTGAGTTGGCCAATGGCAGGGATGACAACTGTAATGGACGGGCAGACGAAGGCTTGCCGATGCAGCGGTATTACCAGGATGTAGACAAAGACGGCTATGGACGTGATGCAGGTTCGCGTTTGTCGGCTATACCATTGGCTGGTTATGTATTGCTGGGCGGCGATTGTCATGATTTCGATGCCACCATTTATCCCGGCGCGCCGGAAGTGAAGAATGGGAAGGATGACAATTGCAATGGACAGGTGGATGAACAATTGATCACAGCTGTTACCAGAGAAGGTAATAACAATAACAACAGCAATAACGCGACAGTCAAGGAACAGCCCATTGCCAGTGGTGACTTGAAGGTGGTGGTATCGCCGGTGCCCAGTTATTATGACTTTACAGTTCATGTGCAGCAAGGTGATCCGGATGAAAAAGTGCTGCTCCGGGTATATGACCAGGCAGGCCGTTTGGTGGAAGCCAGGGAAGGGCTCCGGGTTGGTGCACGGATCACCCTGGGCAGTGGATATGGAAAAGGATTTTACGTGTTGGAAGTAATACAGGGAAGCAATAGAAAGACGATGAAGCTGGTGAAGTTGTAAATCGGCAATCGGCAGTCGGCAATCGGCAGTCGTTTGCGTCGAATTGTACGTAGAGGATATAAAAAACGAGGTGATCCTTGTGGGGTCACCTCGTTTTTTATGGCTATTGTGACGGTTAAGAGAGGGATGCTACAGTGGTTGATGGATATAGCGTGGGGTAATCGATATACCCATCCTCTCCGCCTTTGTAAAAGGTTTCCTTGTCACCGGTGGTCAGGGGAGCATTGTTGCGGAAGCGCTCCACCAGGTCGGGGTTGGCAATGAAAGGTCGTCCAAAGGCAACCAGATCGGCCAGACCGGACTGAAGGGCTACTTCGGCTGTGGTATCGGTATAGCCGCCGGCCAGGATAATTTGGTTGCGGAAATGATGGCGTAAGCCCCTGATAAAGTCATGGGGTATGGGCGGGCATCCCCCGGCAGATTGATCGGACAGGTGAATGTATAGGATGTTTAATTCTTGCAAGGCGCTGGCCAGGTAGTGGTGGGTAGCTATTTCTTCTTCCTGGGCATAAGGGGCCAGGTCATTGAGGGTAGCAAAGGGCGAAAGCCGGATGCCGGTACGGTGGGCACCAATGGCAGCAGTAACGCCTTGTATGATCTCAATGAGGAAGCGGGTGCGGTTGGGAATACTGCCGCCGTACTGATCAGTACGTTGGTTGGTATGGGGATTCAGGAACTGATCGGACAGGTAGCCATGGGCGCCATGTATTTCCACGCCATCAAAGCCAATGTTGATGGCTGTAATGGCCGCCTGGATATGGGCCTGGATGATGGCCTGTACCCCTTCGGTAGTCAATGCCTCGGGTAGTGAATTGGGCAAATATTGTTCACCGGGGGTGCGTACAGAACCGGCGGCCTGTAAGGCGGAAGGGGCCACCAGGGGGGAGCCATCTTCGTTGTTGAGGTTATGACCGATCCGGCCGGCATGTACCAGTTGGATAAAGATCTTGCCTTGTTTGCTGTGTACTTCGTCTACTACTTTTTTCCAGGCTTGCTGTTGGGCAGTTGTATAAATACCCGGTGTATCCATATAGCCAATAGCATTGGGGGCAATGGCGGTATTGTCGGTAATAAGGAGGCCGGCGCCTGCTCTTTGTCCATAATAGGTAATGGCAGCCTGACCGGGAATACCCTTAATGGCGCGGCGCCTGTTCATGGGGGCCATTACTACGCGGTTGCTGAAGGTAAGGACTGGTGTAGTAAGAGGGGTGAGGAGCTTTTTGTTGATACTCATTTTGAATGCTTTAGTCCACAAAATTAACAGGGTCTTGTGGGGCCAAAAAGGCATAAAGCAGGGTTTGTTCTGTAATTTTACGGGTTATGAAGCAGAAAGCCTTGCACCGCCCTTTTGAGCTGCATGTATCGGATGTGGAGTGTTGGAACCAAAGTCCGCTGATCTATCATTTCTTCGAGATCGTACAGGTATTGGAAGGTTCTGGCATCCGGATGGTGAACAATAACCGGTTTCCTTATGAAAAGGGAAGCATCTTTCTTTTTACGCCGCTGGATTGCCGGGGTTTCGATATCAAAACTGCTACGCGTTTTTGTTCGATCCGTTTTTCGGAGGTATTCCTGGGGCAATGCCGCAGTGCGCAGGAGCGGGAAAGGATATTGCAATGGCTCAAACAGCTGGAGCATATCTTTTATCATCATAACCGATTCAAGGAATTGTTGATTACCCGGCCGGGTGATTGTGGTACGATCGCTGCGCTGATCAAAAATATGGTGGAAGAGTATGAGGGGCAACCGGCCTATTATGAAGACAACCTGCAACACCTGGTAACGCTGGTGCTGAATATCCTGGCGCGTAATGTGGAGGATAGTTCGGATAAAACGGGTACGGTGCCGGAAGCAGAACCTTTGATCAACCGGATGTTGCTGCATATACGGCAGCAGATCAGTGATCCCGACAAGCTGCGGGTTGATTACCTGGCGGGGCACTTTAATTTATCGACCAACTATGTGGGTGAGTATTTCAGGAAGTTCACGGGAGAAAGCCTCCAACAATATATTACGCAATACAAGATCAAGCTGGTGGAACAAAGGCTGGCGAATAGTATACTATCTGTGAGCCAGATTGCGGATGAGTTGGGCTTTACGGATGAAAGTCATTTGAGCCGGCAGTTCCGTAAGTACAGTGGCGTGAGCCCGGCTGCCTACCGGAAAAATGTTGTTTCAAAGACGGCTTCGACAAGCTCAGTCCCGCAAGCGGGATAAACTCTGACATCCTTCCTATAAACATTGGTAACTTAATAAAAAAAGAACCCATCAATATTGATGGGTTCTTTTTTATCCCGGCTGCATCCGGGATGCTCTTCTGGTTGCAGCACTTACTATTATTTGATCTTTTACCAAAGCATTTTAGCCTGGTAGTAATCGAGTATCTTGGTGCGCAATACATAATCATACCGGGCAATGATGAGGTTGATATTGGCGCGGTCGAGGTTGTTTTTGGCAATGAGGTAATCTACCGAAGTGGAAGCGCCTTCATTGAAGCGTACTTCTGCTGCGCGGAAGGTTTCGGTATAGGCGCTCACCTGGTCTACAAGAACCTTGTATTTATTCAGTGAGGCGTCCATATTGAAGTGATCTCTTTCAATATTCTGTCTCAATTGTATGTGAGTAGTTTGTGCAGTATACTCAGCTTCTTTCAGGTTGATCTTATCCAAGGCCAGTTGGTTTCTGACGCGCCAATTGTTAAGAATGGGAATATTTATACCTACGCCGGCATTGAGGCGGTAGTTGTTCTTCAGCTGGCTGTAGTATTGTATCTTCTTGTCATTGGCATCCAGGGCGAGACTGGAGAAATTGGTATTGACGCCTGCACCAAAACCAATGGTAGGAGAGAGCCTACCCCGGGTTGAGGCCACGGCTTTTTCGGCACTTTTTTGCCGTAGTTCCACGCCCTTGATGATGGAGAGTTGTTCAAGCGCTATTTTGAAGATATCCTCTGTAGAGGCGGTATAATCCATGCCAAACTGGGCAGCATCCAGCTTCTGCACTTGCAGGTCTTCCCGGTAGGGTAGGTTCATCAGTTGCGCGAGGCTGAGCTTGGCTGAATTGAGGTTGTTGCGTATGTTGGTAATGGTAATCTGGTTGTCGGCATACTGACCTTTGAGGTCGTAAAGGTCGGCGGGCTTAATCGCTCCTTCCTTGTTCATGATATCAAGCCGTTCTACCTGTTTGCTGCTTACGGCCAATTGTTTCCGGGCCTGGTCCAGCAGGTCTTCATTGGTCAGTATCTGGAGGTAGGCGAGAATCACATCCAGCATCAGCTTGTCTTTCTGCTGCTGCAACTCCATACGGCTGGCCTCATAGGCAAATTGCACACTTTTCAGGTTGTTGAGCAAGCGCCACCCATTGAACAGGGTTACATCCGTACTGGCGCTGTAAGTTGCGGAAGAATAGGTCTGTTCAACATAGGCGTTGGTGTAGGGGTTAATACTACGACCTGTATTGAGGTTATGGTCTATATTTCCACTGAGGGTGGGGATTAGATTATCCCTTCCCTGTTTCGCATTCACGCGTTCACGTTGTGACTGGAAGTCTCTGGTCTTTACATCTACATTATTGGCAATAGCCGTTTCAACACACTGTTGCAGTGTCAGGGGCGTATTTTGTGCCATACTGTTCAGCGACATAGATACTACCGCATAACAGATCATCAAGGCTTTACCGGGTTTCATTCTATTCTCTTTTATTGATTTATTGGTTTAGGCGTTATCGATCCTTCCGTCGAGCAGATTGATGATGTGTGAACCATAACCTGCATTTTTTTCGGAGTGGGTAACCTGGATAATGGTGACGCCTTCTTTGTTCAGTTGTTTGAATAAGTCCATAATGTCCTCACCTTGTTTGGAGTTGAGGTTACCGGTAGGTTCATCGGCCAGGAGTAACTGTGGTTTGGCGATGAGGGCACGTGCAATACCTACGAGTTGTTGCTGACCGCCGGATAGTTGGGTAGGGAAGAGATCTTTTTTCCCTACGATCTGGAAGCGGTCTAGTATATCGGCTACCATGGCCTTGCGTTCGGAGGCTTTGATATCCTGGTAAATGAGTGGTGTTTCAATATTCTCATAAACGGTGAGCTCATCAATGAGGTGATAAGCCTGGAATACGAAGCCAATATGTCTTTTATATAATTGAGAGCGCTGTTTTTCTTTCATGCTGTGCACGGCCTCGCCATTAAAAAAGTATTCCCCTTCATTGGCATCATCCAACATACCAATAATGTGCAGGAGGGTGGATTTACCAGAGCCGGAAGGGCCCATGATGGACAGGAATTCGCCTGCATTTACGGTGAGGTTAACATCTTTTAGCAGAAAGGTTGGCTTACCGCCTACATTAACCCATTTGGAGATATGCTTTAACTCTAACATGTGATCTTTTGTTTTTTGTTTACTATTTGTTTTTGAAAACCAGCTTGCTTACTCGCTTCTTAAGCTGTTCACCGGATTGGCTGCGGCTACCCGGTAAATTTGTGTAATAATAGTCATTAATGCGATCAATAGCATACAACCGAAACTGATGAATAAAATATCTATTCCGATGGATATGCGGTTGGCAAATATGTTTAAAAAGAAGAACCCCAACAGGTACCCGATGGGCAGGGCAATGGCGCCTGCGATGAGTAATAGTTTGAGGAAACTTCTGCTTAGCAAGGTCATGATGATGGCAATACTGGCACCCATTACTTTGCGGATACCAATCTCCTTACGACGGGTCTCGGTGCTATAGATCACCATACCCAGGAGGCCCAGGGAAGCAATGGTAATGGTAATGAAGGTAAGGAAACCCAGTATACCCACGGTGCCTGTTGCCCTGTTGCGGCTCATCCAATCTTCGTTCATCCATTTGCCTTCAAAAGGCTGGTTGGGATATTGTTTTTTCCAGGTGCTTTCAACGGTCTTCAGAAAGCCGAAGGGTAAACCGTTGGCTGTATTGACCACCAGGTAATGGAATGCAGTGGGTTTATTACGAATGACCAGGGGCATAAATGGAAGGGCCATGCCTCGATGGGATACGTTTTTCATGACACCTGCTATTTGTACCTGTAAGCTATCGTCGATCCAGATGGCTTTGCCAATGGCTTCCTGGGGCGAATTGATGTGCAATCGTTGTAAGGCCAGTTCGTTCAGTACTACATGTGTTTCGGTGTGCACGCTATCGGCCTGCTGTGGAAAGGCACTGCCTGCCAGCAAGGTAAGGTTGAGGGTTTTGAATATGGCGGCATCGGCATAATAATAATCCATGCCAATGGGGGTGGCGCCGGGTTGGGGCCTTACGCTTGTATTGCCGGTGGCATCTTTGCCTGGGATGGTAGAGATGGCTGCCACCTGGGATACACCGTTGAGTTGTTCCAGCTCATGTTTGAATACAGGCTGGCTGTTGGCCGCCAGGGGAATGGTAATGATATGATCTCTTTTAAAGCCTGGATCGGCATTGGCCATATAATCGAACTGGCGGAAAAAGGTCAGGGTAAATATGATGGCTACCAGTGACAGGGTAAACTGGCCTACAATGAGGGTTTTCCTGAAATTGTTGCCGAGAAATAATTTAACAGTAGCCAGGTTCTTCAGTACTTCCACGGGTTTGAAGGAAGACAATGCCCAGGCGGGTAAAACGCCTGCCAGCAAACCGGCAAAAAGACTGAAGAGGATGAACCAGGTGGAGGTGCTGACATCGAGGGAAAGATCGATGCCGCCGGTGATCTCCTGGCTAAAGGGCTGACTGGCAATGAATCGAAGTATTACATAAGCCAGTAGGAGGGCCAAACCTGAAGTAAGTAAGGATTCAATAATGAACTGGGTAAACACCTGGCCACGAACTGCGCCGGATACTTTGCGGATCCCTACTTCTTTACCCCTTTTAAGTGAGCGGGCTACGGAGAGGTTGGTATAGTTGAAGCAGGCTGATAACAGGATGATGAAGGCAATAACCACTTCTGCAATAACCTTACCGCGTGAACCGGTATTGCCCAGGGTGGCGTTCATTTCTTCGCTCAGGATGATCTTGTTCAAAGGCTGTACTGCAAAGGCGAAGTTCTCTTTCCCTTCCAACTTGCTTTGTTTCATCAGATCGTTGGAAATGGTTTGTACGGCCTGGGTCAGTTGTTTTTCTTTTACCTGTGGTTTAAGCAGCAGGTAGGTATAGGTGCTGGTGAAGTTATTCCATTGCTGGAGGTTGGCAGGTAGTTTACCTGTTTTTTCGAGCAGGGGCATAGAGCTCATGGAGAGGAAGGCATCCTGCTCAACATGTGATTTACCGGCTGGTGTATTCATAACGCCGGTTACGCGGAAATCGCCCAGTTCGGTAAAGGACAATATCTGCCCCATGGCATTGGAGTTGCCAAAGAATTTTTCTGCTACTTCCTTGCTTAGTACAATGCTATTGGGAGCGGTTAATGCTGTGGCTGGATTACCTGCCTGCAAGGTATATCCAAAGATGTTGAAGAAGTTGGAGTCGGCAAATGCCTGGCTCATCCGTAGTTCCTTTACACCATTGGTAGCATTGGCGTTATAGGGGTAAATGCGGGTATAGGAATCGACCAGGTTGAAATCGGCCGTGAGTTTATCGGCCAGCGGCAGGGGAGTACTGGCAAAGGTATGGGCATTGCCTTCTTTGCTGGTGATATTGGTAATGATGCGATAGGTGCGGTTGGGCTGGGGGTGGAACTTGTCGTAGCTCAACTGGTCTTTGATGTGAATGATAACCAGGAGGCAAACAGCCATGCTTAATCCTAAACCGAATATATTGATGAAGGAAAATGTTTTATTCCTCATCAAATTCCGGATCGCTATTTTAAGGTAGTTACGTATCAAATTATAGTTTTTAGTTCTTAAGGCTCGTAGCTTGTATTTCTTTATTCTGTTCTAAGGGCTTTCACCGGGTTGGCCAATGCGGCCCGGACAGTTTGGATGCTCACAGTCAATAAAGCGATCAATAGCATAATGGCTCCGCCTGCTGCAAATATCCACCACGAGACGGAAGTACGGTAAGCAAAGTTTTGCAACCAGGTCTTAGCTGCCCAGCCTGCCAGGGGTGCTGTGATCACAAAAGCCAGGATAACCAGGACCACAAAATCTTTTGACAGCAAAGAAATGATATGGGTTACCGATGCGCCCAATACTTTGCGTACGCCAATCTCTTTTACCCGCTGGTGGGTGGTATAGATCACCAGACCCAATAATCCCAGGCAACTGATGATTACTGCCAAAGCGCTGGCCCAGGTGAGGAGGCCCGCCATGGATTGTTCTGTCTTATAAAAAGCGGCAATTTGTTCATCAAAAAAGGCATAGTCGAAACTGCGCTGGGGGTATAGTTCTTTCAATGCCTGATCGATCTTAGTGAGGGCCTGCTTCCAGGTATTGGCACCGGCCTGTTGTGCTGGCAATAGGATATGGAAGGTATTGGCATCTTTGGATTTTGCGTGGAATGCCAGGGGTTTGATGGCCTGGTGCAGGGACTGGGTATGAAAATCGGCAACTACCCCTACGATGGGCAGGGCTGTTTTATCGTTTCCTCTTTTAATGAATTTGCCGACGATATCAGCAGGATGGGCATACCCCATTTCGCGGGCATAGGCTTCATTAACGATGTATTCTTTAGTCACCGTGTCGCTGGGCTGAAGCATTTTACCTGCTACCAGCTTCAATTGGTACAAGTTGAAGTAATCGGCATCAGCCAGGCGAATCTCTACTTGTTTGTCGACAGTTTTTTTGCCATCATCGAAGCTGAGGTTGGTAGAGGAAAAGCCTTTTGATGCAGGGGCTATGCCACTGAGGCTTACCATTTTTATTTCGGGAATGGATCTAAACTTCTCCAACAGTACCTGCTTCTTCGAAGCGTTTAGCTCACGCCAGGGAATGGTAAAATTGATGATGGCATCTTTGCGGTAACCGAGGTCCTTATTCAGGGAAAAATGTATCTGTTTGGACACCATAAGGGTACCGATGATGAAGAACTGAGCTATGATGAACTGGGAAACGGTCAGGGTTTTGCGCAGCCAGGCGGTCCTGGTTTTACCGCTACCAGCATTGGCCTGGTTTTTCAACACCTGTACAGGCTTGAAACGGGAAAGTACGAGCGCGGGATAGAAACCGGATACCAGTCCTACCACTACTACCAGCGCGCCGATAAAGGCCAGGATACCAGGTTGTAATAGTTGGTTGAAAGCAACGCCTTCGGGCAGGTAGCCGGAAAATATTTTGAGTAAGAAGGGTACCAGGATAATTGATAATAGGGTAGCAATAATGGTGAGGGCAAAAGTTTCGCTGAGGAACTGGGACATCAGCTGCCAGCGGGTGCCACCCATGGTTTTGCGGATACCAGTTTCTTTGGCTCTTTGCGCTGCCTGGGCCGTAGTGAGGTTGATGAAGTTGATACAACCCAACAGCAGGAGGAATCCCGCTACGATCAACAAACCATTGAGGGTAGGCTTATGGGCTTTGCGCTGGCCATAGTTTTCATAAACGGTGCTGAAATGGAGGTCACTCAGCGGCTGCAATAAATTCTTAGCGCTAATGCCGGCTATTTGGGGGGAATTCTTAGCAACCAGGGCTGTGGCCAGTGTTGCTACTTGTTGTGGCGAAGCGCCTTGTTTGAGCTTTACATAAAACTGGGAGGAGGAATTGTAATTATTCCAGGTATTGTACCAAAGGGCTTCTTCCATTTTTTTGGCTGGAATGGTGGCCAGGGAAATAAACTCTTTGAAGTTGAGATCGGTGCGTTGGGTGATATCTTTTACAATACCGGCTACGGTTACTTCAATGCTGTCGTCGTACAGGATACGTTGTCCGATGGCCTGTGCAGGATCGGCCAGGGAGAAGTATTCTCTGGCGCGACTTTCGGTCAATACGCCGGCAAAGGGTTGCTTCAATACATCGGGTGAGCCGGCGATCCAGGTATGGCTAAAAAGGCTGAAATAATGCTGGTCGGTAAAAATGACGCCTTTGCGGGCTTTGAATACTTCGGGTTGTTGGGTGTTGGTTCTTATAATACTGACCTTGGGATCGTACATGGTATGAAAGGCTACGGCCGTTTCGATACCGGGCAGGGTAGTGCGGGCGGCCGCGGGCAGGGGGGCGCAAACACCGCTGTTGTCGTAAGGCGTACCATTGTAATTAAGGGCGGTCACAACGCGGTAGATACGGTTGCGGTCGGCATGGAATTGATCGAACCCGTTTTCATATTGTACCAACAGGAAAATGACCAGGGAGGCACTGATGCCAATGGCCAGTCCCAGCACATTGATGAAGGAAAAGGCTTTGTGTTTCCTGACATTCCGGAAAGCCAATATGAAATAGTTCCTGATCATAAACGGTTTTGTTTAAACTAATAGGCTCCCTTAACGGCTGGATGTTGCATTCAGGGTACTGTTTTTTCATGGCTATACTTTCCCTGGCCATTTGGGGAGCCTGCGGGTAGTATGGCAAACACATGCCAGAACGTAGTTGGGTGATTTGCAGTTTATTAGGAGGTGTTCGCGACACGATGTAGTTCGTTTCCGATACAAAAACTGTCCGGTTTTGATACAGGGAGACGGGAATACGGAATGTAGAATTCATCATACATAATGAAAACGCTGTAGTGGGTTCGTGGTTCCCTGGTAATACTTGTAGCCTACTTAGCTGGCTTGTTTGCACGCAGGGGGAAAGTCGAACTCCTTTATTTGGGCAAAAAAATGTATATTTGTAAAGCTAAAAAGTTCTTCGCTTACATATCTCATCTCTGATGGGTGTTGCCAGTATTGGCACGGGGGCGAAAGGATTTTTTAGTTTTTTGTATCCTCCGTATATAGGTCCACAATTGTCACAAACTTATCTTTCACTGCATTAAAAAAGCGGCTTTCTCCTTGTAAAACCTTTCGTTGTAGCGCCCAAATCAGGTAATCAATGATGCTAAATTCTGGCATTTCAATGGCTGGCACGATCTCAAGATGGCAGGGCATATTGCTATTGCTCTTTGTTTCATCTGTCTGCAGTGCTTTGGCGACGGCATTTTGAAAGCGGTGTAATGTATTATTGCCTCTTTGTGATAGATACAAGTTGTAATGATGAATGTTGTTGTTTAGCCGGCCATTGAGTAAATGATGCAAAACATCAAAGTAAAACTCAGTAGGGTTGTTGTTGTGTTTACGGTTGAATATGTCTATGTTCTTTTTGGCTATAATGACATGTGCCTCATATCCTTCCAGGTTACGAAGTAATTCAAAGAATTTAGCCCTTATCTCAGGATGATCTCCCCTTGCATGAACATACCAGCCTTTTTCATGAATAACGGAAGGGATAGAGTTATAAAGATTGTCGGCTTTAATTTTGTCCATAAAGTTTACTACCGACCTACGTAAAGATTTTCTGTCCCCGGTTTCAATCATTCCAATAATGAGGTAAGGCTGGAAACCGGATGTGCCAACCAACAGTTTCTTGCGGTTGCCGTAAAAAACGGGATCACCGCTCTCATCGATGAACAGGTATCGCTTAATAATTTCAGACATGGATAGAATATTGGTTACTGCCAATTCCTTGTTGCCAGGAATACCTTTGGCAATTAAGAATCCAATATTAGTTTGATCCGGGGAGACTATTGGTTGGTGTAAATAGGGTGGCAAATATAGTAAACATGATAACAGGTTTATGAGAAATAGTAGGTAATGAATGGGAATAAAACATGTCGGGTGGGAGGGGGATAGGGGGGATTTTTTCATTCAAAAGTTGATTACCTTTAAAACCCCGTTCATGACCACTTCATCCTTATTTACACACCAATAAAAACGTTTAGTATGGCAACAATGAATCCTTACTTAAATTTTGATGGAACTGCCGAGGCAGCTTTTACCTTTTACAAGTCGGTCTTTGGCGGAGAGTTCCTGACGATCGCAAAAATGACGGATGCGCCGGGTACTGAAAACCTGCCGGAGAATGAGAAGAACCGGATAATGCATATTTCGCTGCCCATTGGGAATAACCTGATGCTGCTGGCATCGGATATTGTGCCTTCGATGGGCCATAAATTGGTTGAAGGCAATAATGTGCATATTTGCCTTAGTCCGGAAAGCCGGGAAGAAGCGGAGCGTTTGTTCAATGGCTTGAGTGCAGGTGGGGTTGTTGAAATGCCGCTGGCAGATATGTTCTGGGGCGCTTATTATGGCAACTTTAAGGACAAGTTTGGTATTAATTGGATGGTGAATTATGATGCGCGGGAGAGAGGTTGATAGGTTGAGAAGTTGAAAGGTTGAAAAGGAGAGCACGATGCAAATAATATATTGAATAAGCCTCCGGGATATGATCCGGGGGCTTTTCTATTTGTATGACCTTTATTGATGGGCTTATTGGAAGATGACACTCAGGTTGTTGTTTCGGAGTCGGGTTCTTAACCAGGTCTCAATTTTTGATCTGTCGGCGGGTAGTTTTTTGCGGGTAAAATTAAGGGTGATCATTTGAGTGGCCTGGGTGCTGGAATCGCTTTTAAATGCATTACCCGAGCCAATCTGTAAGTGATTGAGGTCGGGGTATTGAATTTTTATTTCATCCAAAATTTGAGCGCCCTGTGCATTGAATTGCTGGAGGGTGTCCAATCGGGAACGCAGGGTTTGCAGTTCTGTTTCCTTGGCCTTTAGGATGGCATCCATTTTGTCGAGTTGTTCGGATTGTTCATTGCTGCCCTTGTTGGCATTGAGGTAAGCGAATCCCTGATTGATCTGGAGGTTGGTATTGGTAAGCTCAAAATTTTTGAGTTTTTGCTGCAACTTGTCAATATCTTCCTGTATTATTTCCGCACCGCCATAGGTGAGGGTGATGGTTTTTGTTTTGGGATCAATGTTTTTTTGGAGTAGGTAATCATTGGGGAATTTGGCTTCGGCATCAATAAACTGGTTGGCTTTTTTGAGGAACTTGTCCTGCTGAACGATATCGTATCCAAAATAAATGCTGGGTAGTATGGTGATGATGACGATCATCCATATAATTCGGTTGGCCCGGGCATCTGCTTTGGGATCGGGCAGGTGGGTGTAGGGAAATTTTAGAAAGCGGGTTGCCATGAAAGTGGCCAGGGCAATAAAAACGGTATTGATCAGGAAGAGATAGAAAGCACCTGTAAAAAAAGAAAACTTTAAAGTGGCCAGGCCATAGCCGGCCGTACAAAGGGGCGGCATTAAAGCGGTAGCAATGGCCACACCGGGAATTACATTGCCTTTTTGTTTGCTGGAGGTAGCCAGGATACCGGCGAGGCCGCCGAATAAAGCAATGAGCACATCGTAGATATTGGGAGAGGTTCTTGCCAATATTTCGGAATGGGCATCATTGAGGGGAGATATGAGGAAGAAAAGAGTGGAAGTGGCCAGGGCTACGCCGGTGGCTATGGAATAGTTGTAAATGGATTTGCGCAGCAGGGCGAGGTCGTTAATGCCTACGCCAAGACCTATTCCCATGATGGGGCCCATGAGGGGCGAGATAAGCATGGCGCCAATGATAACGGCGGGCGAATTTACATTCAACCCCAGGGAGGCGATAAAAATGGCAAAGATCAATACCCATAAGTTGGTGCCTTTAAAAACTACGCCTTTGTCGATGTTATCAATTACAATATGCACCTCTTCTTTCTCCTGTTGTAAACGGAATTTATCCCAAAAGGAAGCAGCCATAGATAGATGGTTTTATTATGACAACGGAAGGGAGTAGGTTGGCAGGTGGATAAAGGGGGTAACACAAATTACGGGAATTATTTGAGTTAAGTTTGGGTGGTTGGAACGATGGGATTTGTCGGGGCTCATTCCTTTCCTTGCAACACCAGAAAGTTATCGATGAGCGATAGGACTTCATCAAAATTTGTTTCTAAAACCCAGTGGCTGCCCTCAACAATATGTACCTGTGCTTTGGGTAAATCTCTTTTGTAGCAAGGAGCTTCTGCGACGCTGAAAAAAGGATCATACTTGCCCCAAATCACCAGGGCTGGCGGTTGATGGGTACGGAAATACTGCTGAAAGGCAGGGAATAGCTCCAGGTTGGTTTTTAGATCGCAATTCAGTTCATACTGCATCTCCAAATTGCCGGGACGTTTCATCCGTTCCCAATCCAGTATCCATAGTTCGGGAGGGATGGTGGGTAGCAATGCTGCCGGCAGGCCGGATTCATACTGCATTTTTACGCCTTCTTCGCTTAGGAAGGCATATACCTTTGCTTTCTTTTCGGGCGTAGGGTTTTGCCAATAATCTCTTATTTCATCCCACTGTGGACCGATACCTTCTTCATAAGCATTACCATTTTGAACAATGATTCCTTTGATCTTTTCAGGGTGGCTCATGCATATATGAAGCCCGATATAGGAACCATAATCATGCAGGTAAATGGTGAAGGAGGGTAAGTTGATGGCGTTTGTAAAATCATGGAGGCAGGTAGCTATGTTCTTAAAGGTGTATTCAAAATGAACTTTGTCAGGAAAGGCACTGAATCCGAATCCGGGGAAGTCGGGCGCCACGAGGTAAAACCTGTCCGCCAGCATAGTCATCAAATTTTTAAACATGATGGAGGATGTGGGGAATCCATGCAACAGTAGCAATGCGGGATGGGAGGGATTGCCTGCTTCGCGGTAAAAGATGTTAATACCTTTTACGTTAACTGATCTATTGAAAATTTGCCTGCTCATGGGGTGTGGTGGGTAAAATATTGTGCCAGGGGGGAGGAGTGTTGTTTACGCAGATTTAAATGCAGGTTGTGTGGGTGTACAAAAGGAAATCATTGGTTATGTTGGTTGCCGTCATAGGCTTATGCCTGGATGCTATACGGCCGAACTGCGGGAGTGCTGAGGATGTGCATAGGGAGAAAGTCGCTATAAGGTCGCTAAATACTCGCTGAAAGCTCGCTAAAAGATCGCTATTGTATCGCTGTAATAGCGTTGTAAGTACACTGTAGATGGGCGTAAAAGTGGATTAAAATGCAGTTTTTATTAAATCTAAGTGTCATGTGTTTTCGTATTTAAGTATAGCGATCCCCCCCCGATTTATCGTTCATTATTAAAAACTATGTCTTATGGCAAAGCTTAGACCTTCTGTCATTAAGTTGCAGGGTTCCATTTTGGATGTAACGGTGGTTCGCAGCAGGCGATACAAACCACATGTACGTGCCAGGCGAGGAACTTACACGCCCGTTACCTTGAATCAGCAAATGGAACAGAGTAAAGAGCGATTATTAAGCTGCAATAAACCTGCCAAGCTGATCTTTGATGCTGTGTGTAATGAGCATAAAGATGGGGGCTTATGGACTGACCTATTGAGCCTATTTAGAAAACAATTGAAGGCGGATAAAGTTTTTAGTTTTAAGGGCCTTTTGGGGTTGGAATGCAGCCGGCAGTATTCGCTGGATAAAGTATTGCGCAATCAATTTTCGGTAGAGGTGGTTGCGAAGCGCAAGAAAATGCAGGTAGGGGTTCATCTGTATGAATTGCCGAAATGGGATAAGAAGAATTTTCTGGATGGTTATCAATTGAGTGTAATTGCGCTATTCCCTGATTTTGTGAATGGGCGTTGTAAAAAGGAAATAGTGCGTGGGACCATTGTTTCTTATGATGATGTGCAGCGTGTTTTTCAATTTGAATTGGCAATGCCGGCCACGACTGCGCCGTGGGTACTATTTCTGGAGGCGGCGGGAGCGGAAAAAGGGCAAGTGGACAATGTGCCTACTACCAAGGGGATGGCGGTGGTGAAGGTGAGTGAGACTTAAGTTTTTTTTGGGTATAAACTTGAATTTAGCAGCATCGTTTTCACCTTTCTCTATAATGTCAAATACACCTGACACTAACTACTACGAGAAAAAGTAATAGAATCATATTCGCAGTTTGCAGGTTGTTGCAAATACGTTTTAATTTTTCATATTCCATAGCGACAGGTTTGGTAAGGTACCATAATGATTCTAAAGGAAACCCGCCTCCTGAACCTAATTCGTAATTGTTCTTATTGGCTATGTATACATATAAATAAGCCTTAACTATAATAGATATTGCCAGTGCAATTCTTAAAAATATTATGATGCCAAGAAACATGGGATTGCCTCCTTGAAATATTTGGTATTTAATTACGCTAAGAACAGTTTGTCAGTACTGCTCTGGCGCACCAGGTGTTTATAATTTCTTTAAATATACAGGAGTTTCATCTTCAGTAATACCCTGGATATCCCGGAGATAGTATATACCTTTTTCCGGTTGTAGAAATTCATCAGCTTTTGAAATTAGTTTCATGTTTGAAACCTTATGGTGCGCATCGTATTCAACATGCAAATCAAACATTAATAAAATATTGTTGCCATTTTTTTTCAAGATGTCCCCAAAATGCAAAACCCTGGAGTTAATGGACGCTTCTGTAGCGGGGGAGTCATAATTAATGCGTTTATTTTCGGAATGTCCTATTATCATCGACTTGTTTGATAATAAATCGATCGTAATCAAGCCTTCCAAATGGTAAGTGGTGTCCGACTTCCCGGTAATGACCCTTGGATATAAATTTGCGTAAGCTGCGATATTGCCTCTACACCTGGAACCCTTGATGATTTCGATTTGAGAAGCTAGTTCTACCATGTCATTATATACTTGTACTGTGTCAAACCCAATGCGCAGGGTATAGTTGAATAGTTGTAGAGGGTCGTTGTTAATCCTGTTATAAAAACCCAGGTCAATTACAAAGAATCTTCCTTCTCTTTTTAAAGTGAGCGCAATCGGTTCTTTTTTACCCTTAGCTTGCTTGCAGCCAGGAAGGGTGAGTAGAAGTAATGCACCTATAATAAAGTATTTCATTTTTTTCGCTTACGGCTTTATGATCCATTCTTACTTTGGAATCGCCCTCATCTCCCAACGAGCCATTTTGTTGCTGTTCGATACCCTAAAGTAAACGGTATATTCCAACCAACAAAGAACAAACCCCTGAATGTGTTGTTTTGGGCCAAAGCCGTGCAGTTTCGGGGTAAAATTGTGGAGTGAGAATGAGATTATAATTACCTTATCTCCTTGGCTCAATTAGGACATTTTGAAAACAGAGCGGCAATAATTACTTTGCATTATTAATAGAAAATCATAAGGTGATTTATGAGGAAGTTAAGTGAAAATGGTTTTGTAGTAGCAAGTTCAATCATTCAGGCTGTGATACTATTGATTATTATCACTACTATATCGGGCATCATAGAAGATGCCAAACATGGACCAATGTTGGCCATTGCCATAGGAATTGTTGGATTATTGATTGCTAAGAATGTACTGGAAGTTTTCTTTATTCATACTGTATTCTATGACCCACAATATCTGTATGTCCGTCCTGTAGTTGGCATACGGTTTGGAAAAGTTCCACTGAACCAAGTGGACCGGGTGGAGGCTAAGCCTAAAAGCGGTAGTATTTTCTTTACTAAGCTATACCCCAGCCGATATGTAATATATACTGAAGGCGATGATGGGAGGAATGAAAAATTTACCTTTTATATGAAGGGTGGTAATCGTTCGGACCAGGCGATGAACAATTTCCTTGAATGTGTTAATAGAATTACTGACAAACCTGGCGACCGGATTTCAAGGGAGTAACCTTTGTTTCAAGTATAAGCTTCCGATAGCTCAATCTTTAGCATCGTCCTAAATTGAATAGGTTTGTTTCTTGTAATAGTGAACAATGGTGAGCTGCCCGGGAAGGGCGACCCACCATTGTCGAAATAGGCTTAGGTACCAGCTAACTGCTAAAAGCTAATGCCTTATTTATCAATAATTCGGATTCTGCTTCATGATATTGTCGGAATTATCGATCTGCGTTTGGGGGATGGGGAATACTTCATGTTTGCCATCCACAAAGGCTTTGCCGTGAGCACGCATCACGGTACCAGCACGCCCCTGGCGTACCAGGTCGAAAAAGCGGTCATGCTCCATGGCCAGTTCCACCCTTCTTTCTTTCCAAATGGCCTGGCGTAGATCGGCCTGGGTAGTGGCAGTAGTATTGACCAACCCTGCACGATTGCGCACTGCATCCAGTGAGTTTTTTGCCTGTCCGGTGGTATTCTTTTCATTGGCCGCCTCAGCATTCATCAGGTAGATCTCGCCCATGCGCAAGATGCGGATATTCTTATTGGTATTGTTGTCGTTGCTGTAGGTTTCCTTTGTTTTGCTTACGTAGGCCTTCATATTGTAACGTTCATTGGAGGCGCTTACCAATTTCACGCCATCCCACAATACATCGCCAATATGGATAATGGTAGCATTCTTTCTCACATCATTTGGTTCAAAGGCTGCATCCAGGTCGGCCGAAGGAGTATTGAAGCCCCAACCGGTATAGGCATTGGTAACACCACTGAAGCTGGCGCCACGCATGGCCTGCACCTGGCTATATTGTTGCACGCCGGCCAAATTAACGGTACCCTTGCCCTGTACTTCAAATAATGACTCCATTCCGTTTTCTCCCACCTCACGCCATATTTTGGTAAAGTCAGGTTCCAAGCCATAGGTACCATACTTACCGGCAATGATATCATTGGTAAGGGCTAATACGGCATCCCATTTTTGCTGGTACATACTCACCTTGGCCAACAAAGCAGCAGCTGCACCCTTACTGGCACGACCAATATTGGCAGCACCATATTGTTGTTTGGTAGGTAATACGGCCAGGGCCACATTGAGGTCGCTTTCAATAAAAGTATATACATCGGCCTTGGGTCTTCTTATATTGGCCTTTTCAAAATCGGCGGGGTTATTGGCATCGAGCGCTGTATCTACAATGGGTAGATCACCATAAGCACGCACCAGGGTAAAATAGAAATAGGCACGCAGGAAACGGGCTTCGGCCAGTAAACGTGTTTTCAATCCTTCATCGATCTTGTACCTGGGTACATTGGCCAATGCCTCATTGGCGCGCTTGATGCCCTGGTAATTGCCGGTCCACACTTCATTGATGGAAGCCGCGGTAGGGGTATAGGTAAGGGCATCCATGAGGTTCTTGTCGGTACCATTGTCGCCGGCTGAAGAACCTTTATCAGCATCATCGGTGGCTATGCTGCTCATACCCATCCAGGAAAAGGAAGCCGAGTTCCAGGCGGTGAGCTGGTTATAGATCATATTCACAAAATTGGTAGCATTCTCCGGTTTGAGGAAGGTGGAGTCGGTAGCTACCAGGATATTCTCATTGGCGGGACTGAGCCAGTCTTTATTGCAGGCGGGCAGGATGGCCATAGCCGCCAGTCCGGGTAGTATGTAGGGAAATAGTTTTTTCATTGCATGTACTTTGAAGGGTTAAAAACTAAGGTTGACGCCCAATAAATAAGTAGAGTTAACAGGATACAGGTTCAACTCAATACCTGAATCCAAGGGCCCGCCCGGCAATTCGGGGGTATAACCGCTGAACTTTTTAAAGATGACAGGATTTTGTGCGCTGGCATAGATCCTCAAACGGGTGATACCCAGTTTGGGGCTCAAAGCAGGCAAGGTATATCCTGCTGTGATGTTGTTGATCCTGAAAAAGTTTCCTGATTCTACATAGTAATTGGATACCAATGGACCAGTGCTGGTAGCGCGGGGATTGGTACCGTTGGTATTGGTAGTGGTCCACCGGTTGCTGGCGCGGTCCATTTCAATGTTATCATATCCTACCAGTACTGCTTTCTTGGCATTGTAGATCTTATTGCCTGCATTGCCATAGCAATCAAAGGAGAAGTCGATCCTTTTCCAGGTAAAGCCGCCATTGATGCCATAATAGGTTTTGGGTTGATAAGCACCGACAAACATTTTATCCTTATCGTCTATTACGCCATCCTTGTTCCTGTCTTCAAATTTGAGGTCGCCGGGTTTGTAACCACTGTATACAGGGTAGGAGGCGGCATCAGCCGCATCTTTGATCACACCCAACACATTGTAAGTATAAAAGCTACCGATTGGTTGACCCTCTACAGTATAGGTTACATTTTGTCCATTACCCAGGCTACCACCCACGAGTTTGAGTACACCATTGACCTTCTCTACGTTGTTGTCGTTGAGGGTGAGGTTGCCACCGATATACCAGGAAAAATCTTTACCGATCTTATCGTTGTAGCGCAGGGTGAATTCATACCCTTTATTGCGTACATCGGCTGCCTGGGAAATCACGGTGCCAGTGGTGCCAAATGTTTGACCAATGGTAATGGGTACATAAGCATTGGTGAGCTTGTTGTAATAGGTGATCTCACCGGTGAGTTTGCTGTTGAGGATGCTGAATTCAACGCCTACATCAAGGCCTGAAGTGGTTTCCCAGCTGTATTTGGCATTGGGCAGGGTAGCAAAGGTGATGCCTGGTGAAGAGATATTATTGCCTTCATCGAAGGAATAAGCAGATGAATTTTGGGTAACGGGATTAAGGGCAGAGCCATCCACACTGCGGTCATTACCGATCTTACCATAACCTCCTCTCAACTTCAGCTCATTGAAGAGCTGCTGGTTGTCCATGAATGCTTCGCGGGATATCACCCAGGAGGCGCCCACAGAATAGAAGGTACCCCATTTTTGGTCTTTGGGGAAATTGCTGGAGCCATCTCTTCTCAATACGCCGCTTACAGTGTATTTATCCTTATAGCTATAATTGAGCCTTCCATAATAAGATGCTCTCTTGGTGATGCCGCCTGCATCCGTAAGGGTAATGGTGCCGGCCCGGGCCTGGGTGAGATACCAGAGATTGGTTTCATAAGGTACACCCTTGCCGGTAACGGTTAAGGAATAGTAGTTCCTGCGTTCTGCCGTATAACCTGCTGTGAGGCTGAACTCATGATCCCGTGCAATGGTCCTGCTATAGGTAGCATAATTATCAAAGATCCAGCTGAAGCCATTGCCCTGGCCAATGGATAAAGAGGTGTCGGAATTTTGTTGGGCACTCCACACGAAGTATTTGGGGACAAATGTTTTTCCATTGTTGTTGTACTTGTCGATGTTGAAGCTGCTGCGGATGGTGAGGCCCTTGATGGGGTTGAGCTCGCCATAGATATTGCCTACAAAACGTACCTGGTTGGAGGTGCTGTTGGTATACTCCAATGCGGCAACGGGATTGCCCACCGTGATGAGGTCGGTAAAGCCATAAGCGCCATTGTCGAACTTAACAGGTACGGTGGGGGCATTGCGGTAAGCGTTCTGAAACTGGTTGCCCTTGTTGTTGGCCTTGGTAATATTGGCGGTGATGTTATGGCCCAGCTTGATGAATTTGGCAAGCCGGTATTCATTGTTGAGGCGAAGGGTAGCGCGTTTAAAATCAGCTCCTTTTTGAATGCCATCATCGGTAAAGAGGCCGGCACTGAAATAATAGGAGGTATTATCGGTTCCCCCGCCAATACCCAAAACATGGTTTTGCACGAGGCCCTGGTGGGTGATCTCATCAAACCAGTTGGTATTGTATTTTAAGGTATCGAGGTTGAAGGCTGGCGCGAGGCCCTGGTATGACCTGGTTTCATTGGTATACTGGGCATAGGTTTGAGCATCGGCCATTTTGATGCGGGAAGTAGGTGTTCTGAAGCCTACATAGGAATCGAAATTGATCCTGACCTTTCCTTTTTTCCCGGTTTTGGTAGTAACCAGAATAACGCCATTGGAACCGCGGCTGCCATAGATGGCTTGTGAAGAAGCATCTTTCAATACTTCAATGGATTCGATATCGGCGGTATTGAGGTTGGTGATATCATCGGTGATCACGCCGTCGATGATATAAACGGGGTTGGCATTACCGCTTACGGTACTGGTGCCGCGTATCCTGACCTGAGGTTGTGAACCCGGGGCGCCATAACCAATTACCTGCACACCGGCAGCCTTGCCTTGCAGGGCCTGGGCAGCGGTTAACAAAGGTTGTTTGGCGAGTTCCTTACCGGATACCTTGGCAACTGAGCCGGTGATCTGGCTGCGGCGCTGGGTACCATAACCTACTACCACTGCTTCGTCCATGGTTTGGGTAGAAGGCTGAAGGGTTACATTGATCTCGGTCCGGGTACCAACGGTTTCTTCGGCAGGCTGGTAGCTGACGGAGGAAAACACCAGCACGGCATCATCGGGCACGGTGAGGGTATAATAACCATTGTGATCGGTGGTGGTGCCTACGGAACTGCCTTTGATGGTGACGGAAACACCGGGCAGGGCATCGCCGGCAGCATTGGTAACGCGACCGGTTATTTTGGCTTCCTGTACGGTGATATCGGCTGGGGAGGCAGTTTGCTTCAATACAATGAGGTTGGTATTGAGTATGCGATAAGCAATGCCGGTATTGGCAAAAATATGATTGAGCAGGTCATTGATGTCAACGGCTTCGGCTTCTACATCAATGCGGGGTTTCCCCTTTACAATGTCCTCATCAAAGAGAAACCGGTATTCGCTTCTTCGCTCAATAGCAAAGAGGACCTTTTTAATATCTGCCGTTTTCATTTTGAGGGTGATCCTTTCCTGTGAATAGGTGTTGGCAGTGACTTGCATACAGGCAAGGGTGAGCAGCAGCATCGTCAATTTCATAATCCGGTAGAGCTTTGGTGATAGCAGGTCCGGGCAAAAAAAGGACCTTGCTTCAATTTTTTTCATAATTTACAATTGAAGGGTTAATAACTGATGTTCTCCTGGCGGGAGATCTGATGAAAAAGGTTAACCTTGGCGGGGAATGTTGACGCATTTCCCGCACTTTTTATAGCCTGTTTCAGGAACTGTTGCTAATCATCATACGGCGGTACGTTATCGGTGAATAATTATTTGGTTGTTTTTTCTTTCATAGAGGAAAGGGCTGGTTATGGTTAAGGCTTCCATGGCCTGTTCGATGGTTTCGTTGGTAAAACTGCCGGTAAACCTTTTTTGCTGCAGTACGGCATCTTTGATGGTTATTTCCACGCCATATTTTCTTTCTATCCTCGCTGCTAATTCATGGAATGGTTCATCATTAAAAACAAGTTTGTTGTCGATCCACTGGATCTCGTCGATGCTGCTGTCGCGCGGGTTGGGCTGGATTTTATTGATCAGTACAAGCGGTTCCTGATGGGGACGTTGGGATAAGGTGGTATCACCGCTAGTCGTAGCCAGTGTATTGTCTACGATCAGTTTTTCATTGGGGGAGAGGTTGATCTTATCATTCGACCTGTTCTTGAGGGATACTTCAATGCGGCCACGTATGAGGCTGATCTCGGAGGTTTTGTCTTCGGGGTAGGCCCTTACATTGAAGGCAGTGCCCAATACCTTAATATCAATGCTGGTGGCATGGATAAGGAAGGGGCGGGTAGGGTCTTTTACGATGTCGAAAAAGCCTTCACCGCTGAGTAGTACTTCACGGATGCCTTTGCCAAAATCTTTGTTGTAAGTGAGTTTACTACCTGCATTCAACCACACTACGGAACCATCGGGTAACTGGATATTGGAAGTAGAACCCAGGCGGGTGGTGATGATATTGAAATTAGGCGCTTTGGTGGCTTCATTCTTTTTGGAAGGCCAATTGATGTACAGGATGAGGCATGCCAGCAGGAGGGAAGCGGCAATACCTGTCATGGTATATATTGTCCTCAGGCGTTTTTTTCGACTGAAGCGGGTATCTTTCCCGAGTGGCTGATCATCATATGCTGCATCAAAGGGAATATTGTTTTCTGTCATCTTTTGGAGGTGCAGGAGCCAGGCATCTTCTGATTCGATGCCGGGAGCAGGGCGTTGTGAACGCCAGATATCTTCCAGGTTTTGTAAAGCATATTGCCATTCGGGGTGCTGGCGGATGAGTTGCTCCAGCTCCAATAGTTCTTCGGGAGTGGCTTCTCCGGCTAGTTTTTTAGAAAATAGGATCCAAAAGTCCTCCTGGCTCATGCAGTTAGTGGGGTTTTGGAAGTAAGACATTTCCCGGATAACAAAACCCTGAAAGGGGGAGCAACTATTTTTTAGGGATCTTTTGGCCCTGGTGGGCCTCAATATCGAGGTGCATGCATTTGCCGAGGCGGCGGATGGCAATGGCCATTTGGGTTTCTACTGTTTTGACGGAGATCTGGAGGAGATCGGCTACTTCTTTGTATTTAAGTCCGTCCTCTTTTACAAGTTTGAAAATAAGCTGGCAGCGGGTGGGGAGGTCTTCAATGGCTTTCCTGATCTTTTGGATGAGTTCTTCGGTCATCAGGAGTTTTTCGGGATCGAAGTAAACGCTGTTGAGGGGCATGATCCATTGGCTGGTATCGAGGGCGCGCTGGCGTTTTTGTTTGGCGATTCGATTGAGGGCCCTGTTTTTGACGGAGGTATATAACCAGGCCAGGGGGGATTCGATATCCTGGAGACGGTCCCTTTTTTCCCAAATAAAAGCGAAAGTATCAGACACTACTTCTTCGGCATCGTCCTGGCTGCGCAGGATGCCATAGGCAAACTGGCACAGCTGTTTATACAACAGGATAAACAACTCTTTGTAAGCTGCTTTACTGTCTTCTACGGCTACCTGGTCAAGCAATCGCTTTATATGGGCATTATCCTTCATGGGCAGAACTGCGGCATAAATATAGGGAAAAAGGAATACAAGGTACAACCGTTGAGCTTCGGACTATGAGCTTTGGAAATGAAGCCGCGAGGCAGCAAAAGTATAAAGGCAATAATCAATAAATATTAATTAATAGTTATTGATCATTGCCTGGTGTTTTGTGAGGGGCTATTATGCTTAGTGGTTAATGCTCAATATTCAATTTTAACTATTCGGCCTGCTATTCGGTACGGAGGCTTTTAACCGGATTGACCGTTGCAGCGCGCAATCCATGCAGACCTACAATGAGTAAAGTGATGAATACGGCGATCGTCCCAGCCAGGAGGAAGATCCAAATGTTTATGGAAATGCGGTAAGCAAAATCCTGCAGCCAATGGTTCATAGCCCACCAGGCAATGGGGGTTGCTACGGCAATAGATACCAATACCAGGAGGAAAAACTCTTTTGACAACAGGGTAATGATGCTGCTGATACTGGCGCCCAATACCTTGCGGATACCGATCTCTTTCATGCGGCGTTCGGTAGTAAAGGCGGCCAATCCGAGCAAACCAAGGCAAGAGATAAAGATAGCGATGCCGGCAAAGAGGCTCATGAGGGCAGATATCTTTAATTCGGCCTGGTAGAGCTGATTGAATGATTCATCCATAAAGGTGTATTCAAATGGCTGGCCAGGTACTGTTTGCTTCCATAGTTTCTCTAACTGGGCCAGTACCCTGCCTATATTCGCGGGCGCTATTTTTACAAAGTAGGTATTACGCCCATTTCCCCCGGTATGGAATGCCAGCGGGATGACCGCTTCATGGAGGCTGCGGAAATGAAAGTCTTTCATAACGCCTACGATCTGGCCTGAATCGCCATTGAGTTTAAATCGCTGACCAATATATGGTTGATGGATACCCAGGTCTTTAATGGCGGTTTCGTTGAGGATAAAGTTGTTGTTATCATCAACGGGATCATGGGGGTGAAACCAGCGGCCTGCCACCAGTTGCAAACCAAAGAGGGAAGCATAGTCTTCATCGGCCGACAGGCGGGCGATGCTGGGCGTGAAGTCTTTCGGACGCCCTTCCCAATCGGCGCTTCCGGAGCTGGTGCTATTGATGTTCAATACCGAGGAATTGGCAAAGGATACTTTTTCTACACCACTGATGGATTGAAGATCCTGTTTGAGGGCATACTGGAAACTATTTATTTTCTCCGTATCAAAACCAAAGGGTTTTAATGTTTTGTAGGGCAAACTAAAAGAAAGTATTTGCGAGCGGTCATAACCGGCACTTTGTTGTTGAATATAGTTTAGTTGCCGGTATATGATGAGGGTAGCGGCAATCAATATGACGGATATGGAGAACTGTGTTACTACGAGTATTTTCCGCAGGGTTACATCTTTCAGTTTTAATATGCTATTGCCTTTGAACAAGGCAATGGGTTTAAAGGAGGACAATAGCAAAGCGGGATAGATACCGGTGAGCAGGGTAGCGGCGGCCAGGGTACCGGTGATCAATAACCAGAAGCTGCCGGAGGTAATGGGTAGTTGGAAGTTCACTTCGGTGAGGCGGTTAAAAAACGGCAGGCTTAACTGTACAAAACAGATGGTTAATAGTAATGCCAATGCACTGGTCAGTACAGACTCGGCAATGAATTGTCCAAAGAGAGAAACCCTGTCAGCACCTACGATCTTGCGAATGCTTACTTCTTTGGATCGAAGGCTTGCCCGGGCGGTAGTCAGGTTTACATAGTTGATGCAAGCCACTATCAACAGCAGGATACCCAGGATGGCGAATATGTACACAGTTTGCCGGTTGCTCACTACAAAGGAGGAGCTGTCTACTTCTTTGTCAAAATGCAGTTGTGCCAGGGGCAGTAAGGAGGTGTGAACTTTATTCTCTTTCCTGTTTTTATCGAGAATGTTGTTTAGTTTCTGTACTACCTGGGCCGTGTTGGTACCTGGCCGTAGGCGAATGAAAGAAACATAATTGAAATTGCCCCATTGTGAATCATTTTTCCGCCGATCAGGATTGGCATGCAATGCTTCGATAGGCATTAGGATATCGAACTGGAAACTGGAATTGGTAGGATTGTCCTTCACGATGGCTTGTACCTGGTAGTTGATGGTATCAATGAGGAGGAACTGACCAACAGCAGGCTGATTACCAAAGTAGCGTTTAGCAGTAGACTCGGTGAGCAGGAGACTGAAGGGTTGTTGAAACAAAGCTGCGGGTGAGCCAGCTATGAAATCATATTTGAACATTTCCAGCCATTGGCGGGAGATATAGGCTGTTCTTTTTTCTTTAAAGTATTCGCCATTCCTGTTAATGATGGGGGAATTGTATTTATTAGCGGAAAGCATCGCCAGCTTTTCTATCTCAGGTATTTCGATACTGGCTTTATCGGCCAGGGGGAAAGGTGTATTTTCCCAATCCCAGGTTTCGGTAGGGGTAATGGGTACGTGGTTGGTGATGCGGTAAATATGCTGGCCCTGTGGGTGGTAATTGTCGTAACTCATCTCATTTTGCACCCATAGCATGATGAGTATGGCAGCCGTCATACCAATGGACAAACCTGCCAGGTGAATGGCACTTTCGGTTTTGTTCTTCAGCAGTTTGCGCCAGGCGATCTTGAATTGGTTGGTGATCATACTTTCAATTTAAGGTATGGTTACTTACTAAATGCTCAATGTTCAATTATTCGCTGCGCAGGCTTTTAACCGGGTTTACCACAACGGCTTTGGCGGCCTGCAATACAATGGTAAGCAAGGCAATCAACAGGGCCAGGAAGCCTGCCACGGCAAAGATCCACCAGCTTATATGGATCCGATAGGCAAAGTCCTGCAGCCATTGGTGCATCACATACCAACCTACGGGGATGGCCAGCAGGAGGGCTATGAGTATCAGTTTCATGAAATCTTTGGACAGCAGCAATAAAATGTTTTGAGCAGAGGCACCGAGTACTTTACGGATGCCTATTTCTTTAGTGCGTTGTATCACATTGTAGGCAGATAGTCCTAATAGACCAAAACAGGCAATCAGTATGGCCAGGAAAGCGAATATGCCAAATACTTTTCCAAAGAGGATATCGGCCTTGTATTGCTCGCTAAAGGTTTCATCCAGGAATGAATAATTGAATGGATCGCCGGGGAAATATTTGTCCCAACTTTTCTTCACAGCAGCAATGGTGGTGGCCATATTTCCGGGTGCTACTTTAATAGAATAGTAGTTTCTGGTATTGGCCCGGTAATGGAAAAGCATGGGTTCAATGGCTTTTTGTAAGCCCTGGTGGTGATAATCGGCCAGTACACCCACCACGGTGGTGGTATCGCGGCCGGAGTGGATCTTTTTTCCAATGGCAGCAGCGGCATTGGGAAAACCCATGAGCCTCACTCCTTTTTCATTGAGTAACACATTTTTATCTTCGGTTCCAAAACTGGTTGAAAAACTCCTGCCGGCAACCAACTTCATTTCAAACATGGGTATAAAATCATTATCGACGCTCACATTATACAGTGTATTACCTGTCTGCGTTTCGCCGTCTGCCCGTTTTTGTGTGTTGGTCCAGTATATTTCCTGCCCCATCACGTTGGAGGAACCGGCTATTTGTTTTACACCATTGAGTTGAAGGAGATCGGTTTTAAAGGGCTGGAATATATTCTGGTAGGTGGAATCAGTGGGAGAGGCGGCTCCATCCAATACCAGGGTTTGGTCAATGTTGGCACCCAGTTTTTGGTTGCGCATAAAACTTACCTGCCGATATACAATGATGGTACCTGCGATCAATACAACGGAAGTAGTGAATTGCAATATGATCAGCCCTTTGCGTAAAAGGAGGCCGCCGGTTGAATTTTTAAAGACGCCTTTGAGAACGGTAATGGGTTGGAAGCCTGATAATACAAAGGCGGGGTACAGGCCCGATAAGAAAGTACCTGTTGCAAACAGCAGCGCAAAAAGGCGCCAGTAATAGGGGGATAAGGAAATATGGGTATCGGGCTGCCCGGTGAATTGATCGAAGGGGGCACGAAGCAGGAGGAAAATACTCAATGAAAGCACAAGGGCCAATAGATTGAGCAAAAGGCTTTCGGTGAGGAACTGTTTAATGAGGTTGGAACGCAAAGCACCCAATACTTTGCGCACACCCACTTCGCGGGCACGTTCTACTGATCGTGCGGTGGCCAGGTTGATGTAATTGATCCAGGCGATGCCTATAATGAAGAGGGCTACGAGGAACAAGAATCCTACGGCCTGCCCATTGCCATTGACCTCGGCCTCCTGGTTAAAATTGGAATACAAATGAATGTCCTTCATGGGCATCATATGTATCTCGGTTTTGAAGTTGTTCTTCCTGGCCCATTCGGTACCGTTCATATAACGGTCGCTGAAAGCAGGGAGCTTGGCAGCCAGTTTTTCCCGGTCGGCGCCGGGTTTTAATTGTATGTAAGCATAAAAGTCATACCATCCCCAGGCATTGTCTGCAGGATTGCTGCTATCACCCCAAACGGTGAGGATCACTTTTTTGAAAGCATCGTAAGAGGCCAGGTATTTAATATCGAGGTGTGAGTTGGCGGGGTAGTCTTTGAATACGCCGGTGATCTCATAATTCTGGGGATTGCCATTATACCGTACGGTTAGTTGCTTACCCAGGGCATCCTGCTGTCCAAAGTATTTAACCGCCATGCTTTTTGAAATGATCAGTTTGTCGGGGCCTACGAGGGCGGTAGCCGGATTGCCTTGTACCAGGGGGATACTGAACATATTCAGTACAGAGGGGTCGGCAAAGTAGCCCTTGTTCTCATTGAACTTTGCCCGGGTAGCTTCATTGGTAATGAGAAAATCGGCATCTATGAGACGGCAGAAATCCTGTACTTCAGGAAAGTCCTTTTTCATAGTGGGCGCAATGGCCGGGTATACGGTGGCCGATTTCCATCGCAAGTTGCCTTTGCTGTAACTATCAATACGCAGCCTGACAATGTCATTGATATCTTTCTGGAAAGTATCATAACTTTTTTCGTAGGATACGTAGTGAAAGATAAGGAGGCAGCAGGTCATGCCAATGGTAAGGCCGGCAATATTCAACAACATATGTCCCTTGCGTTTGCGCAGGTTACGGAAGGCGATCCTGATGTAGTTTGCTATCATTGTTCGTTATTTTCCTGGTTCAATGTTCAATATCCAATCCTCAATATCTTAAGCCCGTAGCTCAAGGCTCGTGGCTTGTATTCTTTACTCACTCCTCAAACTCTTTATTGGATTGGCAGTCGCCGTTTTGATGCAATGGTATCCAATGGTAAAAATGGCAATCAGAAGGGTCACCAGGGCCGATAACAGGAATACGGGCCAACCGATATTGATCTTATAAGAAAATTCCTGCAGCCATTGATGGGCTACATACCAGGCAATGGGCCAGGCGATGAGATTGCCTATTAATACCAATACTACAAAATCCTTCGAAAGGAGGCTGAGGAGGTTGGTCATACTGGCGCCAATCACTTTACGGATGCCTATTTCTTTGGTTCGCACTTCAGCGGCATGGGCTGTTAATCCAAATAGGCCCAGGCAGGAGATCAGTATGGCCAGTACGGCAAACACTTTCAATATCACACTCATATTGTTTTCCTTTTTGTACAAGCCCGATATCCTGTCGTCGAGAAAGCCATAACTGAAAAGGGTATTGGGGGCTATTTCTTTGACCTTCTTTTCGAGGAAGCTGATAATAGCGGCAGCATTGGCACCCTTGGTTTTGATAAGCATATTGCCTGTCCATTCGGGTTTGTATTCCATCACCAGGGGTTCTACCTGGTGGTGAAGGGAGGCAAAATGAAAATCTTTTACTATACCTACTACTTTTCCTTCAGTGCCCATAACGTTGTTGACAAGGGTTGTTCCTACAGGATCTTTTAAACCCAACATGGCAGCCGCTTTTTCATTGATAATAAAAGAGCCCGAGTCATTAAAAGCCCTGGAGAAATTACGACCAGCTTTCAATGGTATATTCATGACATCGAGGTAGTGCTCGTCTATACGCATTACCTGCGAGGAAGGGTATTCTTTGTCAGGATTGAGGGGTGTTATGTTTTCCACGCTCAGGCCATCACCTATTATGTTGGATGCTTTGCCTATACCCAGTACATCGGGATTTTGGCGCAAGGCCTCCTCCAATACCTCCGGATGTTTAATGGCATGATCCTGGAAATTTCCATAGAGCCTGGTTACGATCACATTGTTGCGGTCAAATCCCAGCTCTTTCTCATGGAACAATTTCATTTGCTGGTAAATGAGGACGGTAGAAATGATCAATAAGCCGGATACAACAAACTGGAAAACCACAAGGCCCTTTCGGACGAGGGAGGCGGATGAGCGGGGTAGTTGATTGGCTTTTAAAGAGCTGGCTGCCTGAAACCTTGTAATGTACAGGGCAGGGAACAGGCCGGATAGGAAACCCACAAAAAGTACCATGCCGGTAATGATGAGCAGGTTGACGGGTTTGAACAATTCCCAGGCTGTTACGGCTTTACCGGTAATGTTATTATAAAAGGGGATGGCAACCTGGTACAAACAAATGGCCAGGATGGCGCCGAGGCAGGTTAAAATAAATGCCTCTCCCATGAATTGTATGACCAGCTGGGCTTTATCTGCCCCTAAGATCTTACGGATGCCTACTTCTTTGATCCTTTTGAGGGCCTGGGTAGTGAACAGGTTGATAAAGTTTACACAAGCGATGAGGAGAATCAGCACTTCTACGCCGATAAAGATGTAGATATAGATGATGCTGCTATTGGCCCCCATTTCCTGAATGAGATTGGAATGGAGATGGATATCCGTCAAGGGCTGGAAGCGCCATCTCTGTGCTTCGGCTTTCCGCTCTTCCGCAGTGAACATGTCTTTATAATAATTCAGGTAGAAGGCCTCGAGCTTTGTTTTTACCCTTGAAATATCCTCGGCCTTGTTGAAGGCTACATAGGTCCAGCCAAACATCCAGCCACGGTTGCCTGTCCATTCGGGTGGTGCATTTTTGTAAAAGGTAGGCATGGAAGCCAGGTAGTCAAATTGGATATGGCTATTGGCGGGAAAGTCTTCTATAACGGCTTTTACCCACAACTCTTCTTTGTCGTTGAAAACCAGTTTTTGGTTCAATGGATCTTTATTGCCAAAGTATTGATGGGCCATACTGCGGGTGATCACGATGGCATTGGGCTCACTTAAAGCATCCACTGGCTTACCTGCCACTGCTTTGAGGTCGAATACATCTACAACAGAAGAATCGGCAAAATACCCTTTGCTTTCACCCTGTATCGTAGGGCCTGCGCTTACCACCGACCGGCCCCTGTCGGAAAAACGTGTAATACTTTTGATCTCAGGAAAATACTTCATCATTTCACCTGCCAGGGGAGGGGATGACTTGGACCATTCTGTATTGACAATACGGTATATACGGTCGTGTTTGGAAAAGCTTTTCTCATAGCTCAATTCTTCTTTGATATGAAGGGTGAGCAATAAACCACAGGATAAACCAATGGCCAATCCAAAAAGATTGAACAGGCTATAGGTCTTTTGGCGAAACAGGTTGCGCCATGCGGTTTTGAAGTAGTTCCTGAACATGATGCGTATTTTTATTGGTTGTTATAAGTAGTTTGGTTTCCTATTCGCTTCTCAAACTCTTTACCGGATTGGACAGGGCCGCTTTAATGGCCTGGAAGCTCACGGTAAATAAGGCAATGAACAAGGCTGCAGCTCCTGCCAGCAGGAATACCCACCATTGGAGGCCTACCTGGTAAGCAAAATCCTGTAACCACTGGTGCATGGCCCAACCGGCAATGGGGAAGGCAATCAACGCTGCTATGAGCACCAATTTCAGGAAGTCTTTGGACAACATGGATATGATGCTGCTCACGCTGGCGCCCAGTACTTTGCGGATACCAATTTCTTTGATGCGTTGTTCGGCGGCATAGGTTGCCAGGCCAAATAAGCCAAGACAGGCAATCAAAATGGTCATTAAGGCTACAGAAAGGAAAATGACCTCCCGCTTTTTATCCTCCTGGTAAAACAGGTCCCATTGCTTGTCCAGGAAGTTGTATTCAAACAAGTGGGTGGCATCAATGGAATGTAATATGCCTTCCATCTGTTTCAGGGTTTCGGCCATGTTGACGGGATTCACGCGGGCAGTGAAATAATCAATATTGTGTACCCGCAAGCGTGGACTGCCAATGACCATGGGCGCTATTTTTTCGCGGAGGGAGCGGAAATTAAAGTCATTCACAATACCTATTACACGTACACGCAGTGGGGTAGGATAAGTATTGATGCCATCACCAAACAGGGCTGCCGGTATCTCAATAAGTTGCTCTGAAGGCTGGCTGATGTTGAGTGCTTTTGCTGCAGTGGCATTGATCAGTACGTTCTGTGAATCGGCGAGGTCATTGTCTGCTAAAAAGTTTCTGCCACTGAGGAGTTTTACCTGGAAGGTATTCAGGAATTGATCATCGGCAGCTATAAAGTACATGTCCTGGGTGGAAGCGGGGTTAGCGATAGCGTTGACCTTTACCTGGGGAATGGATTTCCATTCGCCCGGAACGCGGGAGGTAACGGTCACATTTTTTACGTTGGCTAAACGGGCAAATTCACTTTTGATGGTGGTGGCAGCGCGGCGTACGCTTCCGCTGTTGATGTCTACCACTACCAATTGTTCTTTATTGAAGCCCATGTCTTTTCCATCTACGTATTTCAATTGTTGAAAAACGATGATGGTGGCTACCATCATGATGATGGAGATAGAGAACTGGAAGATAACAAGGGCCCTGCGGAAGGAGAGGTGCCCGTTGCTGAGCTTGAGTTTGTTTTTGAGTAATTGTAATGGTCTTAATCCCGATTGGAACAGGGCAGGGTAGATGCCCGCCATGAGGGCAGCCAGGGCTGTAACGGTCAATACACCCAACCAGATGCGGTAATCGGTATGGAGGTTTAAAGACAATTCTTTACCGGTGAATGCATTGAAGGCGGGCATCAGCATTTGTACGGCGGCCAGGGCTATCAACAGGGCTATGATGGTGATGAGCAATGCCTCGGCCAGGAATTGGACGATGAGGCTATTGCGCATAGCGCCGGCCACTTTGCGTACAGCGATCTCTTTGGATCTGCCGGCAAAGCGGGCGGTGGTAAGGTTCATGTAATTGATGCAGGCAATGAAAAGTACAAAAAGGGCTACAATACCAAATACATAAAGGTGCATGATACCGCTTTGTGCGCTTTCGTTTTCCTGGCCATCGGGATAAAAATGTACTTGTTTTAATGGCTGAAGACCAAAGGTGCTCTTCCTGGTATCGGGAGAGGCTGGCCTGTTCTTCATGACCAGCGCGCCCATTTTGGCGGCTGTGCCGGTGGCCGTCTTATTGTCTTTTAATTGTACATAGGTGGTAAACAGCGTCGAGGTCCAGTCGCTGGTAGCAAATTGCCTGAACCGGGCGCCCGCGAGGCTGGTAGCCTCTGAAAACAGTACATTGAATTGGATGTGTGAGTTGCCGGGTATCTTTACTACGGCGGTGATGCGGTACGGCAAACTATCATCTTCCACCCTGAGTGTCTTTCCCAAAACGTCCTGGCGGCCAAAAAGCTTCATGGCCATTTTATCCGTTACGGCTACCGTAAATGGTTCCTTCAGTGCATCCCGCGTGCCTTGCAGCAGCTGGAAATCGAACAGGCGAAAGAAGGTTTCGTTGGCGGTGGTGTAATCATTGTAGAAAACGTTGGTGTTATCTGTTGTTCCTACATTGACCCTGCCAAAGGTAGTAAGGCGGGTAGTGGCCGCTACTTCGGGCAGGTCTTTCAATACAGTAGCCGAAGTGTTATATGACACAGCGGTGGCCGTCCTTTCCTTACCAGTGGCGGTGGTATATTTTTCGACCACACGATACATGGAACCTGCCTGGGAATGAAACCCATCGAAGGTGAGTTCATCGGCCAGGTAAAGGGCAATGAACAAAAAGCAGGTAAGGCCTGCTGAGAGGCCAAAGATGTTGATGAAGGAAAAGGATTTGTGCTTTAACAGGTTGCGCCAGGCAATCTTGAAATAGTTTTTTAACACAGTTGGATGGTTTTAGTTGGGATCAAGATTGTTGTCTTTAACGTAACAATCAATAATTACTAATTGATAATTATTGATTGTTACGAGTATATCTATGTTACTTAATGGTCAGCGTTACTCTGCCGCTACTACCTCTTACAGTAACGGGTATACCGCCTCCATTGAGTTTTCCATTGATGGCATCCTTTTCGATCGAGCCGCTAAAGTTGCTGATCTTATCGGCTTTCACCTTGTCGCCACTGATCTTTAGATCGAGGCCTTTATTACCGGGTAGAGAGAGGTTGATATTGCCGCCTGAGTTGGCCAGTTTTACAAATTTGCCTACTTCCTTAATATCTACGCTAATATTACCGCCGCTGGTAGAAGCGTTAACGCTGCAGGCAAGGTCATCCAGGGTTACATTGCCACCGGAAGTAGTGGCCGACAGGTCTCCGGAAATGGTATTGCCTCGTATGGAGCCACCGCTGGTAGTTGCATCGATATTGCCCGTGAGGTCTTCGAGGGTTACATTACCGCCCGAGGTATTGAGGTCCAGTCTGCCATTACTTTTTGAAGCGGTGATATTGCCTCCACTGGTAGTGAGGGTAATATCATCTTTTGAATTGCTGAGGTGGATATTACCGCCGGAAGTAGTTCCTTTTACTTTTCCGGCCAAATCATCGAGTTGCAGGTTGCCGCCGCTGGTCCTGAAATCCTGCGTGCCTGTTAAATGAGCCATATCGATATTGCCACCACTGGTACTCAGGTTGGTGGCTACGTTGCGGGGAACGTATATCTTAAAGGAAATGGAAAGGGCTCTTTTCCAATCCCATCTGCCGGACCTGTTCTTGGGCTTGGCAATGGCGGTTAGTTTATGGTTGTCAGTAGAAATAGAAAATTCATAATCTTCTTCCAGTCTTTTCTGGATTTCCTCTTTTGACAGCGTGGTGAGCCTGCCATTACTGGGACGTACGTACATTTCGACCCTGGTTTCACCGGCTGGTATGTCACCACTGATACTGATATTGCCACCGGAGGTTTCGGCCTGAACCTGGGTGATGGCAGCACTGGACAGGGATTTGGTAAGGTACGGGGTATTGCCATCCTGCGCCTGTAGGGTATAGCCGGTAGCGCCAATTAGTAAAAGGACAAGTATTTGCTTCATGGTGTATTTTTTTATACTGTTAAAGACATTGGTTAAAATAAAAAGTTGCAGGCCGGTCATTGGTTTTATTATGACCTCCTGCGGATCTGATTATTCACTTCTTAAACTCTTTACAGGGTTACTAACGGCGGCTTTGATGGCCTGGAAACCAACAGTCAGTAAAGCGATGAGCAAAGCGGTGACGCCTGCTGCCACAAATACCCACCAACTGATCTGTACGCGATAGGCAAAATCCTGTAGCCATTTATTCAGTACCAGCCAGGCCAGGGGCCAGGCAATGAGGTTGGCAATGAGTACCAGTTTCAGGAAGTCTTTGGACAGGAGGCGAACAATGCCCTGTACGGAAGATCCGAGTACTTTGCGGATACCGATCTCCTTTACCCTTTTTTCGGCTGCATAAGAAGCCAGGCCAAATAAGCCCAGGCAGGAAATAACAATGGCCAGGGCTGCGAGGATACCTACAATTTCACTTACCTGTGAGTCGGCCTGGTACAATTGTTTGAAATGATCGTCGAGGAATTCATAATCCAGTTCCTGACCGGGGTTGACCTTATTCCAGGTGGCTTGAATATGATTGATGGCCTGTTTGGCATTGGCTCCCTTGATGCGAACGGATACTTCGCCATAACCCCAGTCTTTCTGGTTAAAGATGGTAAGGGTTTCTATTTTATGGTGAAGGGAATTGAAATTAAAATCTTTGGCAATCCCTACAATGCTGCCTACTGAATCCATGCCACCCAAGCCAAAGCGTTTGCCTATGAGGGACGATAGGGGAGCGTTGGGATGATCTTTCAACAACTCTTTGGCCATTGTTTCATTGACGATATAAGATTTGGCATTATCGGTGCCATAATCTTTGGAAAAGTTGCGGCCTGCTACGAGGGGTATTTTGTATACGGTGAGGTAATCGGGGTCTACCACTACCTGGGAGGTAGCCATATCGCGTGCGGGACCGTCGCCGGGGTGATAGGTGACGCCTGTTTGGTGGAGGTTATTGCCCAGGCGTTGCCAGGAAGCAGTGACGCCAGTGACCAACGTGTTATTCAATAATTCCTGTTTGAGGGCATCATATTTGGGGGAGGTATTGAAATTAAGTGTGATGGTCACTACCTGGTCTTTGTTGAAACCGGGATCTTTTTTCTGCATGAAATTCAGTTGGCGCAGGGCAAAGATGGTGGCGATGATGAGGAAGATGGCGCAGGAGAACTGGGTTACTACGAGGATATTGCGCAGGGTGCCTTTGTTCTTGCCTGTTTGAATGGTGCCTTTCAATACTTTGACTGCCTGGAAAGAAGAAAGATAAGCGGCTGGATAGAGGCCGGCCAATGCACCCACCAGGAGGGTGCCTGCCAGGGCACTCAGCAATAGGGTACCATTGGTGAATACAGATATGTTGATATCACGCTGGCTCAGGTTGGCTACCCAGGGCATGGCCAGTTGTACCATACCAAGGGCCAGGATCAGGGCTATGAGGCATAGTAAAACAGATTCACCAATAAACTGGAAGCCCAGTTGAAAACGTTGTGCACCTACTGATTTACGTATACCCACTTCCTTGGCCCTGCCGGCAGAGCGGGCAGTGGAGAGGTTCATAAAATTGATACAGGCAATGACCAGTACAATCAGGGCAATGATGGAGAAGAGCCTGGTATAGGTGCCATCAAATTTGTGGTAATTATTGTAATCGTGGGTAATATCGGTAGAGGCGGCATGTACGGCCGCCAGTGGTTGGAGGAAGAGTTCATAAAAGGTTGCTCGTTCGGCAGTCATGTGGTGTTTGAGGTAATCGGGGAACTTTTTTTCCAGTGCAGCGATATCCGCGCCGGGGGTCATTTCGAAATAGGTGTTGACCCAATTGCCACCCCAGTTGCCCATCATCTGGGCAGTGTTTTGGGTATTAAAGGACAATAATCCATCGAACTGGAGGTGTGAATTGCCGGGTACGTTGGCCAGGATACCGGTTACTTTATAGGTAATGGTATCCCTGCCTTTGATAGCGACTGATTTGCCCATGGGATCTTCCGTGCCAAAAAGCTTTTGGGCACTTTCCCTGGTAAGCACCATGCTATTGGGGCTTTGGAGGGCTGTTTGGCGGTTGCCTTCCTGGAGTTCGAAGCTGAAGATGTCGAGGAAGGTTGAATCGGCCCAGAATAGTTTGGACAGGGTTAGTTTTTTATCCTTGTAAAACAAGGGTGCTTTATCGTAAGCATTGATGCGGGTAAATTGTTTGATCTGGGGAAATTCCTGTTTGAGGGTAGGGCCCATGGGAAACATGGAAAGCGCTACTTTTTGAGGGGCTACCATGCCGGGAAATTTCTGCACTTCATCGAGGCGGTAAATGTTCTTTGTATGTTGTTTGTCAAAACTTCTTTCATAAAATACAAAGAGCATGATGAGAATACAGGCAGCCATACCAATGGACAAGCCCATGATATTAATGGCAGAATAGGCTTTGTTTTTCCAAAGATTGCGCCAGGCGGTTTTGAAGTAGTTCCTAAACATAAAGTATCAACTATTATTTGTTTACTGTTTTTTATTCACTTCTCAAACTCTTCACGGGATTCACCAGGGCTGCCCGGACGGCCTGAAAGCTGATGGTGATCATGGTGATGAGTAGCATGCCGATGCCACTAGCCAGGAAAAGCCACCAGGGTATAGTAATACGATTGGGGTATTCCTGTAAGAAGCGGTGCATGGTATAACCGGCAATGGGTGCTGCAATAACAAATGCGATCAGTATGAGCCAGATAAATTCAACTTGGAGTATGGAAAGGATATCCATGAAGCCGGCACCCAATACTTTTCGGATACCTATTTCTTTGGTTTTGCGAACGCAAATAAATGCTACCAGTCCATACACGCCCAGGCAACCGATGAGGACGCCGATGATGGAGAAGAGGGACAGGAAGCCGGCCAGTTTTTGTTCATCGCCATAAAAGCTTCTCAGGTCATCATCGAGGAACTGGTATTCAAAATAGTAATTGGGGAATATGTCGTTCCATGCTTTTTCTACCTGTTTAATGGCTGCTTCCTGTTGTAGTTTGTTTACGCGGATACAGGCTGTTTGGTAGCGGCGGTTGTAAATGAACACATGGGGTGTTTTGCCGGATTTAAGGCTTTGTGACTGATAGTCTTTTACGACCCCGGTAACGGTATATATTTCTTTCTGCAGGGTGATCTTTTCTCCCAGGGCTTTCTGTGCCTGGGCAAATCCCATTTCATGGGCGGCCTCCTCATTGATCATAATGATCGGATTGCTGCTATCGGACTGTGTATAGCCGCGGCCTGCCAGGATGGGTATCTTGAAAAAAGACAGGTAATTGGTATCAATGAATTGTTGACGGAATTGCTGTTCCCCATCCTTCAGGCCATGGTATTTAATATTGGCCCACCACCAGTTGCCGGTACCGGAAGGGGTGGTAAGACCAAAGGTAACATCGCTGATGGCTGGTGATTGCCGGAGGCTTTGGCGCAGTCTTTCGCGGAACAAGGGGTTCCTGCCATCGGGCATATAAACGGCCATGACGGAGGCTTTATCAAAGCCCAATTCCTTATGGTAGAAATAATTGATCTGTTTTACACCAATGAGTGTACAAATAACGAGGATAAGGGCAATGCTGAATTGTGTTACCACCAGCGCACGCCGAAGGGAAAAGCCTTTGGCGGGCAACACAAACAGACGAGACCGGAGCAGTTGAATGGGCTTAAATCCCGATAAGATAATGGCAGGGTAGATACCAGATAACAGGGTAAGCAATAAGGCAATAGTGGCCAGGAAAGCAAAGGTATCCAGGCTCCAGTTGCTGGCTTCTGCTACCTGGGTATTTAATAAACGGCCGGTATAAGGCAGCAAGAGGTAGGCCAGGAAAACGCCTGCTATTACGGCGCCGGTAACAATGAAGGCTGTTTCCAGCATGAACTGGCCAATGAGTTGCCAGCGGTTGCTGCCTAGTAATTTGCGGATGCCGGTAGCTTTATTCCTTTGTATGGCTTGCACAGTAGCCATGTTGATAAAGTTGATAGAGGCAATGAGCAGGAGAAAAAGGGCAATACCGCTCAGGGTATACAGTAGCCAGCGTGGAATGGCATAATTGAAATGATCAATATCGGGTATGGGATTAAAATGCTGGCTATTCATGCTCACCAACTGGTAACGGATGTTGTTGGCCTGATTGGCATGTTGGGCCACCAGTTGGTTCATGCTGGCTTCTACTGTAGCGGGTTGAACACCGGGTTTTAATACTACAAATCCCTGGAAGTAGGAATCGCCGCCGCCCCAATAATCTTCATCCCCATACCATTTCATGAATTTCAACAGGGACGCATACGATAAGATCATGGGCATGCGAAACTGGGTATTGGCGGGCATTTCCTTTACGATACCGGAAACGGTTAAAGTGATCTCGTTATCAAACTGGATGGTTTTGCCCATGGCCTGTTCGCCGGTTTTGAACATGCGTTTTGCCGTGGGTTCATCCAAAACTATTTGGTAGGGTTGGCCTAGGGAAGCTTCGGGCGATCCCTGTATCCATTCCACATCGGTCATGTGGAAGAATTCGGGAGGTGCAAAATAGGTTTTGTCCTGTTTAAGGTTTACGTTATTCACCTTTATAACGGAAGGGGTATACTCATATACGGTGGCAATGTTCTCAATACCGGGCACTTTGTCCTTAAATGCCTTGATAGCGCCTTGTGGTATATGGGAATTGATGCCTTCAAATTTGTCATGCCCCAGCAATTGATAAAACCGGGGGGCATTCTTTTGCCAGGTATCAAAACTGGATTCAAACTGTACGATCATGAAGATCACAATGGCCACACCAATGCTGAGGGAAAGGCCCAGCATGTTGATGAGGGTATACATCCTGTTCCTGCTCAGGTTACGTAGGGTGGTGATGAGGGCGTTTTTAAACAATGTGTATCATTTTAAAGATGATGGTCCTTTTTATAGCCAGTAGCTCGCAGCTTGTTTTCTTATTCACTTCTCAAGCTTTTCACCGGGTTGGCCAGGGCTGCCCGGATGGCCTGGAAGCTGATGGTGAGCACGGCGATCAATATGGCGGCGCCCGCCGAAAGGGCAAATACCTGCCAGCTGATCTGTATGCGAAAGGCAAACCCCAGCAACCAATTGTGCATGGTGATCCAGGCAATGGGAATAGCCAGTACAATGGCAATGGCTACCAGTTTGAGCAGATCGGCCGACAGGAGGGTAACAATCCTGGTAATGCCGGCGCCCAACACTTTGCGGATACCTATTTCGCGTACTCTTTTCTGTGCGGTATAAATGATGAGGCCCAATAAACCGAGGCAACCGATGACCACGGACAGGCCGGCGGCGATACCGAAGAAACTGCGTAGTTTCTCTTCCTTGGCATACTGGCGCTGGAAATCTTCATCCATGAACCGGTATTCGAGGGGGTATCCCTTGTATACATCATCCCATACAGCTTGTAAATTATTGACCGCCTGAGCGGGACTAACACCATCATACCGGATGGCATAAAGGGTAATGAAGGGGATGGGGCTTAATACTACGGGGTTGATCTTCCTTTGCAGGCCATGCTGGTGATAATCTTTGAGTACGCCTACCACCACGCCCTCTTTACCGGAGGTAGATAGTTTTTTACCCAGGGCATTTTGAGGACTGCCCCAGCCAAATGTTTTAACAGCTGTTTCGTTGATGATGAATGATTCCTTGGTATCGGCTTCGCTATTGGGCAGGAAATCGCGGCCAGCTGCAAAGGGCAGGCCAATGGTCTTTACATAATCATGATCGGTTGTAATGTATTCTACTATGAGGGCTTGTTCTTTGGTTTTGCCTTCAGGATAGGCAAACTGGCCTTCCCAGCCACCCCTACCTGGCACAGCGCCGGCGGCGGTTACTTGCTTGTTGCCTGCTTTGCGCATCAGCTCGGATTTGAACAGGCTGGCTTTGTCGTGGCGCAGTTTCCAGGGCACCTTTTGTACATCCACCACCAGCATCTTGTTCTGATCGAAGCCAAGGTCCTCGTGTTGCATGTATTTCATTTGTTGCCACATGATGAGGGTACACATGATGAAACCAGCTGAGATCACAAATTGGAGCACCACCAGTGATTTTCTCAACAGGGCGCCGGAAGCAGTATGAGCAAAACTGCCTTTTAATACTTTAATAGGTTTGAAGGACGACAATACCCAGGCGGGGTAGAAACCAGCCAGGGGTACCAGCACTACCACGATTCCCGACAGGAGTAGGAGGTTGCTGAGGGTGAACAGCGAACTCAAGGTAAATGACTTGCCGGCAAAGGTGTTGAAAGCTGGCAGCAAGGCTACCATAAGAACGATGCTGATCACGGCGGCAATGGTACACAATACAGCAGCTTCAGTGAGGAATTGCAGGATCAGTTTCTTGCGGTCATTGCCCAATACCTTTTGTATGCCGATCTCTTTGGCCCTTTCTACAGAACGGGCAGTGGAGAGGTTGATGAAATTAAGGCAGGCAATGAGGAGAATGAAGATGCCGATGGCCAGGAAGAGTTGAATGGTTTTGAAATTACCAACTGTTCCTTGTGCAGTAGGCATATTGGAATAAAGGTAGATATCTTTTACAGGGCGCAGGGACAGGGTGGTTTTGAAGCCTGTTTCTTTTACAGCTTCTTTGCCGGCTACCTGTACCAGGTCTTTGATCTTGGCCTCAGTCGCCATGCGGGAAGCATTTTTGCTCAAGCGTATGTAATTGAATACGTTGATGTCAAACCAGCCGCGGGCAAATTCTTCTTCGCACATGCCGGGATTAAGGCTGCACATGGAGGCAAAAGAGCCCACCATATCAAACCTGAGGTGTGAATTGACAGGCAGGCTGGCAAATACACCAGTTACTTTGAAAGGAACAGTATCATTGATGGTTAAAAGTTTGCCCAATGCAGGGCCCTTACCAAAGTATTTTTCTTTTATTGCCTGGGTGATCACCACGCTGTAAGGCTGGTTGAGGGCGGTGGCTGGGTTACCTTCCTCTAACTGATAGCCCAATACGTTGAAGAACTGGTCATCGGCATACAGGGCGGTTTCATAAAAGCGGTTTTCCTTCAGGTTCACAATGGGCTGCCAGCCGCGCAGATAGGTAAGGCTTTCTATTTCGGGGTATTGGGCCTTCAATGCCTTGCCAATGGGCCAACCCACTGATTGCATTTTACTCACCTGCCCATCGGGCCGGATGAGATCGCCTTCCAGGCGGCATACCTGCTCCTGACCAGCAAAGGCAGTATCATAGCTCATCTCATCTTTTACCCAAAGGCTGATGAGGAAAAATAAGGTTATTCCTAAAACCAGGCTTCCCAGGCTGATAGCAGTGAAGCTGCGGTTCCTGATGGCTGTGCGCCAGGCGATTTTGAGGAATGTCTTTATCATTGGTTGTTGTTTTTCTTGTGCTATTACTGTGCTCCAAGCTCGTAGCTTGTTTTCCTACTCACTTCTCAAACTCTTCACCGGGTTGACCAGGGCTGCCCGGATAGCCCTATAGGCCACGGTGATCCAGGCAATTACAATGGAACCGATAATGGCCAGCAGGAAAATGCCCGCGCCGAGGTGAATACGGAATTCAAAATCCTGCAACCACTGGCTCATAATGTACCAGGCCAGGGGCGCTGCAATGACAAATGCCAGCAAAATAAGGATGGTGAACTCGCGTGAGAACAGGTATACAATGTGGGACACGGAAGCGCCCAATACTTTACGGATGCCTACTTCTTTGATCCGTTGAGCTGCCATAAAGGATACCAGACCATACAAGCCCAGGCAGGAAATAAAGATGGCAATGCCTGCAAAAATGGTATAGAGTTTTGATAGTTGTATTTCGCGGCGATAAAAACGGTCGATCTTTTCATCGAGGAACTGGTATTCATATACAAAGTCGGGATAGGTGCTGGTCCATAGTTTTTCAATGAAAGTCATGGCCGCTTTGGTTTTATCGGGTTGGATCTTGGCACTGAACATCCTGAACTCATCCGACATGGGGGCAATGATGATGGGGTCAATTGGGTTGCGCAGCGACAGGGTATGGAAATCTTTAATGACGCCACAAATGGTGGCTACATGTACCCCATCCCAGAGGTCTATCTTTTTACCAATGGCTTCCTGTGGATTGCGGATACCAAGTTTGGTAAGGAGCATTTCGCTCACTACAAATTCACGGACGGTATCGCTGGCATAAAAAGGCCGGCCAGCTATAAATTGCAGGTCGAAGGTTTTGAAAAAATCCACATCGGCCCATTTGAGGTTGGCTTCGAAGCCGGAGCTTTTGGGGGCATTGTCGTATTTGAAATCACTGCTCCAGTTACCATTTTCGGAAGGGCTGGTAAAGCTGAAGGATACATCCGTAATGCCGGGCTGCTGTAGTAGTTGTGAACGCAGGTATTGGATCTTTGACCGGCCTGCGCTATCGGCAGGGATGGGTACAGACAGGATATGGTCTTTGGTGAATCCGAGGGAAGCATTTTTAAAGAAGTTCATTTGGCTTACCACTACCAGCATGCCAATGATGAGTACCTGGGCAATGGCAAACTGGAACACTACCAGGCCACGCCTGAGAGTAAGGCCGCCACTTGCTTTGGCTGCGATCTTGCTTTTGAGGGCAGTAATCGGGTTGTAACCGGATAATACCAGGGCAGGGTAGAAGCCTGCCATCAGGGTAACCAATAAGGTAACGGCCACCAGGAAAACAGGGATGGTGAGGTTATTAAAAAAAGACTGGGACAGCTGTATTTGCAATAAAGTATTGAGTGCAGGTACGGTGAGCCAGGCAAGGCAGGTAGCCAGTATAACAGCGGCCAGGGTAATGAGCAAGGTTTCGCTCATGAACTGGACAATGAGGTTTTTGCGATTACTACCCAATACTTTGCGAACGCCTACTTCTTTGGCACGGTTCACTGCCTGGGCGGTGGCCAGGTTGATGAAGTTGACGCAGGCGATGGTAAGCAGGAATAGCCCAATGAGGGACAAGGCAGTAATCAATTCTTTGCTGAAGGTTTGACGGGAGAAAACATTAAACCGGGTATCGAAATGCATTTGGGTGAGGGACTGCAAGGCCATCCGGTCATTGGCATTATCGGCGGGTTTGTGTTTTTTTACAAAGCCGGGCAATAAGGCACTTAGCCTGGAGGCAGGATAATTGTCTGGTAATACTACAAAGACATTGTTATCGCTATAAATACTTACCCAATCATTTACATTTTCACCCTTAAAGGTTTTAAAGGACACCAATATTTGAAAAGGCATATCGGTATTGGGAGGCATGTCTTCAAGAACGGCTGTTACCTTCAACACATCGGCATTCTCAAACTTGATAGAACGGCCCATGGCTGCCTGCCAGTTGCCAAAATACTTTTCGGCCATCTTGCGGGTCAGTACTACGGTATTGGGGCTGGATAAGGCAGTTTTTGGATCGCCTGCCAGGAAGGTAAAATTGAAGATGGAAAACAGTTCAGGTTCAGCAAAATAGAGGCCCCTGGTTTCTTTGAACTTTTGGCTGGCCTGATTTTGTTCATTCAATACAGTGATCTGATCATTGCCACTAAAGAACACGCCGGCCACTTTTCCCTCCAGCTCAGGAAAATCTTCCCGCAGTCCACGGGGGGTAGGGAAGGGCACGCCGGAAGAACGGGATACCTGGTCGCCCTGCCCCAGCGATTGTGATACTACCCGGTAGATACGGTCCTTTTTGCTATGGTATGTATCAAAACTCAAGTGGTAGCTGGTGATCAGGTAGATGAGCATGCAGGCGGCAATACCTACGGTAAGGCCGGTTATATTAATAACCGCATAGCTTTTGTTGCGTAGCAGGCTGCGGAAAGCGGTTTTGAAATAGTTTTTTATCATGATCTATATTCTTAGTTGGTCAACTCAATGTTCAATACATAATGTTCATAGTCCTGTTACTCACTCCTCAGGCTCTTCACTGGATTGACGAGGGCGGCCCTGATTGCTTTGTAGGCAACGGTAAGCCAGGCAATGAGGATAGAACTGACAATGGCCAATGCGAAAATGCCTGCGCCGAGTTTGATCCGGTATTCAAAATCCTGCAGCCACCCATTCATTAAGAACCAGGCCAAAGGAGCTGCAATACCAAATGACAGGAGGATGAGCAAGGTGAATTCGCGGGAGAACAGGTAAACAATATTATTTACCGAAGCCCCCAGTACTTTTCGGATGCCTACTTCTTTTATACGCTGTGCTGCCATGAAGGATACCAGGCCATACAATCCCAAACAGGAAATAAAGATGGCAATGGCCGCAAATATGGTATAGAGATAAGACAGTTGGTTTTCCTGGCGGTAGAAACGGTCGATCTTTTCATCGAGGAAGGTGTATTCATATACAAAATCAGGAAAAGCAGCAGTCCACAGTTTTTCCATGTAGGCCATTGTTTCTTTTGTTTGCTCAGGGCGCAACTTCAGGTTGATGGTACGATAGTGGGCTTTCCAGGGCGCTACGATCACGGGGTCGAGGGGTACCCGCAAGGCGCGTGCATGGAAGTCTTTTACTACCCCGCAAATAAGGGCCGCATGTTCTCCATCCCAGAGGTTGATTCTTTTGCCAATGGCTTCCTGGGGAGATTGGATACCTATTTTTTTCAGGAGGGTTTCATTCACTACAAATTCGCGGATGGTATCGCTTTTTACAAAGGGCCGGCCTGCCACAAATTCAATGTCGTAGGTTTTAAAGTAATTTTCATCCGCCCACTTCAGGTTGGCTTCAAAACCAGAGGGCTTGTCGGCATTGCCGTATTTAAAATCGCTTTGCCAATTGCCATTATCGGAAGGGCTGCCAAAACTAAAGGAAACGCTCTCAATGCCCTGGTGTTGCTGCAATTCTGACCGGAAATATTCGATCTTAGCCTGGCCTGCACTATCGGTTGGAATGGGTACAGTGAGCATATGGTCTTTGGTAAAGCCCAGGGAAGCATTTTTAAAGTAGTTCATTTGCCCTACTACTACCAGCATACCGATGATGAGTACCTGGGCAATGGCAAACTGAAACACCACGAGACTTCTGCGAAGGGAAAGGCCACCGGCTGTTTTAGCGGCCACCTTGCTTTTAAGGGCGGTAATAGGATTATAGCCTGATAATACAAGGGCGGGGTAGAAGCCTGCCAATAAGGTAACCAATAAGGTAACGAGTAGCAAAAAGGCAGGTATACGCAAGCTGCTAAACAGGGCACCGGAAAGGTCTACCAGCAATAAGTTGTTTAAGGACGGAATCACCAGCCAGGCCAGGGCTGTTGCCAGTAATACGGCTAAGAAGGTAATGAGGAAGGTTTCGCTCATGAATTGGACAATGAGGTTTTTGCGGTTGCTGCCCAATACTTTGCGAACACCTACTTCTTTGGCGCGGTTCACGGCTTGTGCGGTAGCCAGGTTGATAAAGTTTACGCAGGCAATGATGAGGAGGAAGAGGCCCACAAGCGATAAAGCAGTAATCAATTCGTGGCTAAAGGTTTGGCGCGACAAGGTGCCATAACGTTTTTCAAAGTGCATATTGCCGAGGGGCTGTAGAAGGATGGCGTCGTCTGCATTTTCAGCTGGTTTGTGTTTCTTAACAAAAGCAGGTAGTAAGGCGCTCAGCCTGGATGCGGGATAATTTTCGGGCAGGAGTACAAAAACGTTGTGTGAACTCCATATACTTATCCAATCGTTAAGGTCATGACCCTTAAAAGTTTTAAAGGAGGCTACGATGGTTAAAGGGAAATCGGTATTGGGGGGCAGGTTGGCCAGGATACCGGTTACTTTCAATACCTGATCATTCTCGAATTTGATAGAACGCCCGATAGCGGTATGCCAATCGCCAAAGTATTTCTCGGCTATTTGCTGGGTAAGTACAACGGTATTGGGATCCGACAGGGCTGTTTTAGGATCACCGGCCAGCCATTTGAAATCGAAGATCTCAAAGAGCTCAGGCTCGGCAAAATAAAAGCCCCTTGCTTCTTTGTATTTCTTCCCTGGCAGGTTTTGTTGATCCAGTACGGTGATCTGGTCGTTGCCGCTGCCCAATATGCTGGCTACTTTTGACAGTTCGGGAAAATCTTCACGCAATCCCCGGGTCACTGCAAAGGGGATACCTGCAGTATAAGTCGTTTCATTCTCCATTTTACTGGCAGTAACGGCACGGTAAATACGGTCTTTCTTAGTATGGAAGGTATCGAAGCTGAGGTGGTAGCTCGTGAGCAGGTAAATGAGCAGGCAGGCAGCAATGCCCACAGTAAGCCCGGTAATATTGATGACTGCATAGCTTTTGTTGCGTAGCAGGTTCCGGATAGCAGTTTTGAAATAGTTCTTTAGCATGACCAATAAAATATTAAATATTCAATGTTCAATAATCAATACTCAATGTTCAGTTATTCACTTCTCAAACTCTTCACTGGGTTGGCCATGGCTGCGCGTATGGTTTGTATACCAACGGTAACCAGGGCGATCAGGATCATTATCAGCGCGCTTACTGCAAATACCCAGGGGCTAATGGTAGTCCGGTAAGCGAAGTTTTCCAACCATTGGTGCATGGCCAACCAGGCTAATGGAGTCGCAATCAGGAAGGCCAGGATGACCAATGACAGGAAATCTTTTGATAAGAGGGTGACCACCTGTGCAACGGTAGCGCCCAGTACTTTTCGGACACCAATTTCTTTTACGCGTACAGCTGTGGTATAGATCACCAGGCCCAACAATCCAAGGCAACTGATAAAGATGGTGAGACCGGTGGCCCATGTGAGTAAGGTGGACACCTGTTGCTCGGTTTCATAATACCTGGCTATCTGTTCATCAAAGAACCGGTATTCAAAATCTTCTTCGGGGTACAGCTCTTTCCAGGCTTTTTCTATGGCTTTGGTGGCAGCAGGCCAATTGGCGCCAGTACTGTTTTTAGGATGCAACAATACATTGAAAGTTAGTGATCTGCCACTGGCATTAGCAATGAGCAAAGGCTTGATGGGCTCATGGAGCGACCGTTGGTGAAAATCGGCCACCACGCCTATAATGGGTATTTGTTGCCTGCTCCATTCTATATGGTGGCCAATGGCGTCCTGTGGCTGTTGAAAGCCCAATATATGTGCATAGGTCTCATTAATAATAACCTGGGTTGTTGTATCGCTTTGGACAATATTGGTACCGGCCAGTAATTTCAGTTGATAAAGCTTCAGGTAATTGGTATCGGCCTGCTTGATCTGTGCATCGGTCTTTATTTCTTTTTTCCCGTCCTTATAGGTGATGGTGCTGGACCATACGCTGTTGCCGGTAGGCGGATTATTAGACAGGCTGACCATGGCTACCTGGGGGATGGCCCTCAATTTATTCATCAATACCTGCTTGTTGCTACGCACTGTGTCATAAAAATTACCAGTGAAGGTGATGATGGCCTCTTTGCGAAAACCCATATCCTTATTGATCACATAATGGATCTGTTTACCTACCAGCACGGTGGCCATAATAAATACCTGGGCAATGACAAATTGGGTGACAGTAAGTGATTTGCGGAGCCAGGCACTGCGTGTTTGTTTGGTGTTGGTAAATGCCTGGTTCTTTAATACCAGTACAGGCTTATAACCCGAAAGCACCAGGGCCGGGTAGAAGCCGGCGAGGAAACTGACTACCACCACCAGCAACAGCAAAAACAAGAGGATGAAGGGTTGGCTGGTGATGCTAAAATGTAATCCTTCGGGTATGAAGTCGGCAAATACTTTCAGGAGCAGTGGCGTAATGGCTACTGATATTACAGTTGCTATCAGCGTAAGCAGGAAGGTTTCGCTGAGGAACTGGAGGATCAATTGACCTTTCTGACTTCCCAGGGTTTTGCGGATGCCTATCTCTTTGGCTCTTTGTGAGGCCTGGGCTGTAGCCAGGTTGATGAAGTTGATGGCACCCAGCAGTAGTAAAAAAACGGCGATTGCCAACAGACCATATAAGGTGGGCTTGTGGGCACTGCGTTCAAACGTTCCATAATCGGCATTGAAATGCAGGTCCGCTAATGGTTGCAATAAATGGTCCGCTTTGGTTCCGTCGTCATCGGTTGGTTTATTGTATTTCTGGAATAACTTAAAGATATTAGCTTCGATCTGAGTGGGTGTAGTTGCCGGCGACAGTTTGACAAACAATTGGGAGCTCCCATTCGTATTGCCCCATGCCGTCATATTGCCGTTCAGGGTCTCAGTCTTTTCAAAAGTGCTATAAGACAGGAAGGTGGTAAAGGTAAAATCAGTGTTCCTGGTTAAGTCTTTTACGATCCCTGTTACTGTTGTGCGCAGGGTATCGTTGAAGAATACTTCCTTACCCAGTACATCTGCCGGTTGCTGACCGGGAAAGTATAGGTTGGCCTTTGAAACGGTGAGTACCGTTTGGTTGGGTTGCTGTAAGGCCGAGTTGGGCGAACCTGCCAGCCATTCATAAGCTACCAGCTTGAAGTAATCTTTATTGGCATAGAGTATACTTTCCTGGTTTCTGAATAGGGTGGGTTTGCCCCCTTTGGCATTGGGGATGGCTATCTTACCAGTCCCATCCCACAAATTAATAGCGGCTACGTTTTCTAGGCCGGTCACTTCATTTCTAACGGCTTGGGGCAAGGGTAGGGGAACGCCGGAATTATGGTATACTTGCCCATCAGGTGCGGTAAATTTTGAAACCACCCGGTAAATGCGGTCGCCACCCTGGTGAAATTTATCAAAACTGAAGTCATATTGTACCAGCAGGAAAATGATGAGGGAGGCGCTGATACCAATGGAAAGTCCTGCTATATTAATAGCAGTGAACACCCTGTGTTTCCAGAGTGTTCTTAAGGCTACCACTAAATAATTTTTAAGCACGGTTATAGTTTTGTCTGTTATTCATTTCTTAAGCTGTCCACCGGGTTGGCCAGGGCCGCCCGTATGGCATGAATACTAATGGTGGCCAGGGTAATCACCAGGGCCAGGATACCTGCCAGTCCGAAGTACCACCACTGGATGGAGATGCGATAAGCAAAACCCTGCAACCATTGGTGCATGGCTATCCAGGCAATAGGAGTAGCTATGAGAATGGCTATGATGACCAGTTTTATGAAATCTCGACTCAGCATGCTAATAATGCTGTTGACGGAAGCACCCAACACTTTACGGATGCCAATCTCTTTCACCTTTTGCTGGGCGGTAAAGGCTGCCAGCCCAAATAAGCCCAGAGAGGCAATACATACGGCCAGAATGGTGAAGATGAGTGACAGCTTTTCCTGTTTTTGTTCGGCCTCATATTGGCGGGCAAAATTCTGATCCAGGAAATTGAACTCAATGGGATTGCTTTTATCAAACTGGCGATATACCTGCTCTATCCAGGCCAGCGCCTCTTTGGTATGGCTGGTATTGATCTTTACATATAGATTGTCTTCCATGGAAGCTACCGGCGGCATTAAAAGTACCATGGGTTCTACTTTGTGTTGCAGGGAGTAGGTATGGATATCTTTGATAACACCTATGACGGTCCTTTCTCCTATTTCGCCTTCACCGTATTTGAAGCGCAGTTTTTTATTGATGGCACTTTTCCAGCCCAGTTCCTTCATAAGGGTTTCATTGACCATGGCGGCGCCATACTTATCAGATTCAACAGCGGTGGAAAAATTCCTTCCTTCTGCGATCTTAATATCCATGGCGGGGATATAATCGGCATCCACCATTAATTCCTGCGCTAGTTTATTGCTGTTGGAAAAGGAACCATCATTCTTTTCAAATACAAATCCATGTGAACCCAGGTTGTTATTGCCAATGGGATTACCGGCAGCAGATACACCTTGTATCAGTGCATTTTTTGATAACTGGGTTTTGATAGCCGCCACCTGTTTTCTTACTGCGCGGTCATGGATATGAAAAGTAAGTACCTGGTTCTTATTAAAGCCCAGGTCTTTTTGGGAAGCAAATTGCATTTGGCGGTAAATGACAATGGAACTGGCGATCATAACTACGGTTATGGTAAACTGGAATACCACCAATGATTTGCGGAAGAGGATATTGTTGGCCAGGTTGCCCATCTGTCCTTTTAAAGCCGGGATGGCTTTGAAGCGCGACAGGAAAATGGCAGGATAGAGACCACTCATAAAACCAGTAATGAGGGCAAAACCAGCCATGATGAGCAGGGTAATGGTGGTGCCAAATCGCCAAAGTGTCAGCTCCTTATCGGCCAGGGTATTGAACAGGGGCAGTAATGCCTTGGTAAGCAAGGCGGCGCCGATGGCTGCCAGGGTAGTCAACACCAATGCTTCGGCAATGAACATACCGATGAGGTGTCGGCGGCCCGAACCAATTACTTTGCGTACACCTACTTCGCGAATGCGGGTAGAGGAACGGGCAGTAGAAAGGTTGATATAGTTGATCACGGCAATGATGAGTACCAGGGCCGCAATGGCAATGAAAATATAGATACGGGTAATGCTGCTGTTGGGGCCAATTTCTACCTGCAGGTTGGAATGTAAATGGATGGCGGTAAGGGGCTGTAATTCCAATTGGTATTCCTTTACGTTCATGATCTTGCGAATGGTTTGATCGGCGAACGCAGGCAACTTGGCTTCCAGTTGCTTGTAATCTGTTCCTGGGGTAAGCAGCAGGTAAGTATATACACTGAAATTTTGCCAGTTATCCGTATAGTTGGAAGGCAAGGAACGAATGGCGCTGAAACGCAGGTGCGTATTGGCTGGTACGTCTTTAATAACACCGGTTACCAGGTTGGGAAAGTTATTGGAAAAATAAACGGTTTGGTTAAGGGCTTTTTGCGGATCGGTAAACAGCTTGCGGGCCAGGCTTTCGGTCAGTACAATGGCCTGGGGTTGGGCCAGGGCAGTAGCCGCATTGCCACTGATGAAGGGATGGGTGAATACTTTGAAGATATTGGCGTCTGCAAAGAATATATCATCGGCCTTAATAGGCTTGTCGTTATAGCTGATAATGCCTCCTCCTTCAGTCAACACGCGGGTAGCTTCCTGAATTTCGGGAAAGGTAGATTTCAATGCACCTGCAAAGGGGGCTGAGGTGGATGCCTGGTCAATATTGCCACCGTCCCAACTGGTATGCTGAGCCACGCGAAAAACACGGCCGGCATTGCTATGAAAGCGATCATAGCTTAGTTCATCGGCCACATACAGGGCGATAAACCAAAAAGCAGTAAGGCCGATCGTCATACCGGCAATATTGATGGCGGCGTAGGTCTTATTACGCTGCAAATTGCGGAAGGCTGTTTTGAAATAGGTCCTTAGCATACAATTTAATTTTTCAGGTTCAGGTGTTCCAGGGTCTGTTTGCTGCCGGACTATCCGGGTGCATTGGAATCCCCCCTCGGGGGAGGGATTCCAATGCAAAACAGAAAACATACCGTGTTTACCCGGTCTGTAAATCAATTACTTATGCAATAGGCTCTACGAACCTGTTCGTTAGTAGTACAAATGCCGTCCGCTTTCGATACAACCAACTCCCCTTATTCACTGCGCAAGCTCCTGACAGGATTCATCAGGGCTGCTTTAATGGCTTGAAAACTGACGGTGCAGGCGGCGATCACTAATACCAATAATCCGGCAGCACCAAATACCAACCAACTGATCTGTACGCGGTAGGCAAAATCTTCCAGCCATTTGCTCATGGCCCACCAGGTAGCAGGTACGGTAATGGCAAACGACAGGAGTACGAGCCCCAGGAAACCTTTTGATACCAGCAAGAGCAATTGAGGAACAGAAGCACCCAATACCTTGCGGATACCAATCTCTTTCTGGCGTTGTTGGATGGCATGGTAGGAGAGACCAAACAAACCCATGCAGGCCAGCACAATGGCGATACCTGCAAATAGGTTCATGATCTTACCCAGCCTGATCTCGGCATTGTACATTTTATTGTAATCCTCATCGAGGAAGTGATAATCAAAAGGACGATGAGGCACCATCTTTTTCCATTTGTTCTGCAGGGAGGTAATGGTTTGTTGAACATTGTTGCCGGTTACTTTCACCAATAAATTCCTGCCCCAGGAATCGGGAAACAATACGAGGGGTTGAACAGCCGAATGGAGTGACTGGAAATGGAAATCCTGTATCACGCCTCTTACGGTTCCGGGCCGGCTTTCGTCGAGGAACATGGTTTTGCCTACCGCTTCCTGTGCTGTCCATCCCAGCGCTTTGGCTGCCGATTCGTTGAGGATAAAATGAAAGACCTTGTCTTCATACTTTTCTTTATCTATATCTACGATATCCTGTAGCGTAAGGTCCGAGCCGGCAATGATGTGCATGCCCATGGTCTTGATATAGTCATTGTCGATGATGTCGGCCGTAACGGACATGTTATCGGTTTGGGGCATGGTAGACGAACGCATATTGTAACCACTCACAATGGAGGTAGGAGGATTGCCCGAACGGCTGATACTTTTAACACCTGGTACGGTTGCGAACTCATCTTTGAGACTTTTAAGGTTCGTCAACATCTTATTATCGAGGGGTAATACCATTACCTGCTCACGGTCGTAGCCCAGCTTTTTATCCTGGATATAACGCATTTGCTGGTGGATCACAAAGGTGGCGATGACCAGGAATACCGAAATACCAAATTGGAAAACAATGAGCGTTTTACGCAACCAGGCGCCACCTGATCCGCTTTTGTTCTGGGCTCCCTTTAATACTTTGGCTGGTATGAAGGCCGATAGTACCAGGGCAGGATAACTGCCGGCGAGGAAGCTGATACATACAATGATGAGTGCGATAAATGCAATGATGGCGGGTGATAACAGGGATTTGATCACCAGTTGGGTACCTGCCAATTGATTAAATGCCGGTAATAGCAGTATCACAATACCCGCACTTAATAATACGGCCAGGAGGGAAAGGAGGAGTGATTCTCCAATGAACTGTCCGAATATTTGTTGTCTTAAAGCGCCTACGGCTTTGCGAACGCCCACTTCCTTACCCCTGTCGAGTGAACGGGCGGTACTGAGATTGATATAAGTGAAACAGGCAATGGCCAGTATGAGGAGGGCTACGCCTGTAAGGATGTAGAGGTAATTGATATTGGTATTGGGTTCAAAGCTGTCGTACTCGGAATGGAGGTGAATGCTGTTGAAGGGTTCGAGGTAAAAATTGATGGTGGCATTGGCGCCTTCCATTTCTTTTTTCATATAGGCTGGCAGCCTGTCCTGCATGGTTTTCATTCCTTCCTTATTTTTCATCAGCAGGAAGGTGGTATAGTTGGCATTCCACCAGGTATGTTCCTGGTTGGCCTGTAGGGAGGAAAAGGAGGCCAGGAAATCAAATTTCATTTGTGAGTTGGAAGGGCAATCCTGCATTACGCCGGTCACTTCAAAAGGCAAGGCATCGGCGCCTATTTTCAATATTTTGCCCATGGGATCAGCTTTACCAAAATATTTACGGGCGGTAGAAGTTGTGAGGATTATTTTATTCAACCCCGAAAGGGCTTCTTTCGGATGGCCTTGCAATAGCTTAAAGGAAAAGAGGTCGAAGAAGGTCGAATCGGCAAACATGATACGGGGTTCCTCAAACTGCTGATCACCGAGGGTTACTACGCGTTTGTATTGTGTCATCCGGACGCCGGTTTCCACTTCACTAAAAGCCCGGGAGAGGGCAGGTAATACCTTGGTGCTGTTAAAGGTTCCTTTTTTGAAATCGCCACTGGTAAAGCGGTATTCCATCAGTACACGTGCTATGCGGTCGCCCTTTTGCTGGAAACGGTCATAGCTGTATTCATGTTGAATATACAACCCGATCAACAGGCAACAGGTGATGCCCGTCATCAATCCCAACACATTGATGAAGGTCATCGTTTTATTCTTCCACAGGTTCCGCCAGGCGGTTTTAAGATAGTTTTTGATCACAGTTCTTATTTTATAAATGTTATTGTATTCTAATTAGATGCTGCTATCTAAAAATCAACAATTATTGATTACTCGCTGCGTAAGCGCTTCACCGGATTCAGCACGGCTGCTTTGATGGCCTGGAAGCCAATGGTGCATACGGTGATGACCACCGCCATAGTACCTGCCAGTACAAATATCCACCAACTGATGGTAGTACGGTAAGCAAAGTTGTCGAGCCATTGATGCATGCAATACCAGGCAATGGGCGATGCGATGAGGGTAGCAAGCAGCACCAGCTGCAGAAAATCTTTCGACAGCATGGAGGCGATATGAGCTATACTAGCCCCCAAAACTTTACGAATACTGATCTCTTTGGCGCGCTGCTGCATCAGGAAGGCGGCTAGTCCAAACAGGCCCATACAAGAAATAAAGATGGCAATGGCCATGGCTGTATTCATCAACTGCGCTGTTTTTTGTTCTTTCTCATAGAGGGCGGCAATGGTATCATCGAAAAAGCTCCAGTTGGGCTCTTTGTCAGGATACACTTGCTGCCATGCTTTTTCAATAGACGCCAGGGTATTTTTTAAATGACCCATTTCTTTTCCATTTGTTGCAAGCTTGATACTAATCGTCCTGGCTGGTTTGAGGTTGGTGGTAATGAAAAAGGGATCAATGGACTCATGGAATGATTTGGAATGGAAATCTTCCATAACACCTACAATGGGGCCTTTTTTGCCGCCAATGCCTGTTTGTACAACCCGGCCAATGGCTGCATCGGGTGTTTTGAAACCAAGGGCCCGGGCGCAACTGGCATTGATCACCAACTCGCGCAAGGTATCGGAAGGCAGGACATTGCGTCCAGCCAGCAGTTTAATACCATATAAGGGCAGGTAAGCGGCATCGGCAAATTCAAAAGAAGCATGCAATTCATTGTCGGCCATACTGCCGCCGGTATTTTTTAGGGTAGTACCCGCATGGCGTTGGGCAGCCGGTGTTTCGGCATGGATACTCACAGCTGTTATGCCAGGTACTTGCCTAAGCTTTTGGGCCAACAGTTGTTTGTTATCTGGCTTTTCTTCCCTACCCGGTTTCAGAACAAGGATGGCATCCTTATCAAACCCCAGGTCGTTATTCATCATATAACCCAACTGCTTGCCTACGATAAGGGTGCCGATGATAAATACCAGGGAAATGGTGAACTGAAATACGATGAGCGATTTGCGCAGGTAGTTCTTATGGGGCGCACCAGGTGATGCCTGTCCCTTGAGTGTAGTAACAGCTTTGTAGGCGGCCAATACCCGGGCTGGATAAAAGCCTGCCAGTATAGTGGTCACTATTGTAACGATGACCAGGAACAACCAGGTATACAGGTGGAAGGGTTGCAGGATCACCCCGGCAGGAATAAAATGATGGAAGGCGGCCAGGATGGGTTTCAGTAGGATAATAGAAAGCACTACAGCTGCCAGGGTGAGTAAAAAGGTTTCGCTAAAGAACTGGAGGCGCAGGCTATTGCGGTTACTGCCTAATACTTTACGGATGCCAATCTCTTTGGATCTTTTGATGGATTGTGCAGTGGAGAGGTTGATAAAGTTCACCACCGCGATCAGCAAAATGAATAGGGCTATGCCCATTAATCCATACAGCGTGGGCAAGTGTACTTTGCGGAAATATCCATCCTTGTAGGTATCATTGAAGTGAATATCACTCAGGGGTTGCAGTTTTAAGGTATTGCCCTCACCACGCATATTGTCTTTGATGAATCGGGGGAATTGGGCTTCTACCTGGGCCTGGGTAACGCCGGGGGCCAGTTTAATGATGGCCTGTGAATAATAATCCCATACGCCCCAGCTATCCATTTCAATGCTATTCTTCAGGAAGCTGTGTTGTACAGTGGGGAAAGAAATGAAATCTGTAAAGCCAAAATCGGTATGGTGTGTCCAGTCCTTCACAATACCTGCTACCTGCACATGCAGGGAGTCGTTGTAGATCAGTTCCCGCCCAATGAGCTGCCCTGCTGGTACTTCATCAAAATATTTCCTGGCCGCCGATTCGGTGAGTACTACTTTAAAAGGTTCCTGTAATGCCGTGGTGGCATTACCTGCCAGCCATTGGTATTGAAAAACGGCAAAATAAGGTGCTTCGGCCACAATGATGGTAGAAGGTACTTCACGTAGGGATTCAAATACCTTCGCCTCTTTGCCGGCTTGTGGTACCGTTGTTTTGGCGTAATAGTTATAGAAACCAGTTGCCTGTTCCAGACCTGTTATTCGCTCGCGTACGCGCATGGGCAGGGGAGTGGGAACATAACCCAATGGTTGCGGTGCTTCCTCTTTAAATTGCCGCGACCCTACAATGCGGTACATGCGTTCTTTACCTGGATGGAATTTATCGTAACTAAGCTCATGGTTTACAATGAGGAATATCACCAGACAGCAGCTGATGCCCAAAGCCAATCCCAAGATGTTAATGCTGGTATAGGCTTTATTCCTTACCAGTGAGCGCCAGCCGGTTTTAAAGAGATTGCTGAACATACGGAAACGTGTTTTTAATATTGATTTTGGTGCTATATTTTTTCTCACCTCACCATCGTAGCAAACGACGCTCGATTGCCGACTTCTTACTCACTTCTCAAACTCTTCACCGGGTTCATCAGGGCTGCTTTTATGGCCTGGAAACTGATGGTGAACACTGCAATAAACAGAGCAATGATGCCGGCCATGCCAAAGGTCCAGACATTGATGGACGTGCGATAAGCAAAATCCTCCAGCCATTTACTCATGGCCCACCAGGTAGTGGGAATAGCGATCACAAAAGCGATCAATACGAGGTACAGGAACTCTTTGGATACCATGAGCAATACCTGTTGAACGGAGGCGCCCAATACTTTTCGGATGCCTATTTCTTTGGTCCTTTGTTCGATGGTATAGGCTACCAGTCCAAATAAACCAAGGCAGGCGATCACAATGGAAATGATAGCAAATAGCGTAAACAACTCTCCGCTCTTTTCTTCGGCTGCATACAGCGAAGCAAAGCGTTGGTCCAGGAAGGTATAGCTAAAGGGGGCATTGGGGCCGAAGGCTTCCCAGTCTTTCTTGATATCGGCTACCAATTGAGCTACCTGGGTCGTTTTTATTTTAGTGATCACCGCTCCTTCATTGCGTCCCATCAGCATGATGAGCGGTGATATTTTTTGTTTGGCCGAAGTGAAATGAAAGTCCTTAACAACGCCTACAATGGTGAACTCCCGGCGGCCTGAGCGAACGATGGTGCGGCCCAGTGGATTGCCCTTGATACCCAATTCGCGCACGGCGGTTTCATTTATCAATACAGCACTGGAATCGGATGGGTATTCGGGTGAGAAGTTCCTGCCGGAGGCTATCTGCATACCCAGCGTACCAAGGAAGTTGTAATCAATTCGGTAGATGCCGGTTTGTATTTCATTGCGTGGATCGTTGGTATTTTCTGGCCGCACATAGATCTGCGTACCATCCATACGACCAGTAGCCGGGGCTGACCATGAAATGGCGGCATTGACAACCCGGCTGTCTTGCAATAGTTTTTGTTTAAACGCTTGTTCATTGTTGCCCAGGGCATAGGTATCGTTGATAATGAGTACCTGTTCCTTGTTGTAGCCCAGTTTTATGTTTTGCATAAAATGCAATTGCCGGTACACCACCAGGGTGGCTATGATGAGGGCGGTTGAAATAACAAACTGGAATACCACCAGGCTATTACGCAGTAAGCTGCGGCGCGAATGGGCAGTGCGTGTTCCTTTTAATACTTTAATAGGAATGAAAGCTGATAAGACAAAGGAGGGATAAATGCCTGCCAGGATACCGGTAAGCAGGCTCATACCCAGGGCAACCATTAAGCTGATCGGTTGCAGGAAAAAGCTCATCGCAATGTTTTTGCCTGCCAGTTGGTTGAAGGCGGGTAACAAAGCGTATACAATGGCCAGGGCGATCAGGGTAGCTGCCAGGCTGAGTAATATGGATTCTGTCAGGAACTGAATAATGAGCTGGGTCTTTAAGGACCCCATTACCTTCCGGATGCCCACTTCTTTGGAACGCTTGCCTGCACTGGCCGTAGAAAGATTGGTGAAATTTACACAGGCCAATAACAGGATAAACAGGGCCAGGGCGCTAAAGATGTACAGGTAGTTGATATCGCCATTGGGCTCCAGTTCATATTGCGTATTGGCATGGAGGTGAATATCGGTTAAGGGTTGCAGGGTAAACCGGAACGTGTTTACTGATTTCTGCGCTTCGGCCAGGCTTACGCCCATATCGTGCTGGATCTCGGGCACTACATATTTGGCTACCAGCTGGGGTAATTTGGCTTCCAGCTTTGTTATATCGGCACCTGGTTTTAGGACCAGGTAAGTGAAGTGTGATACATTGCTCCATGTTTCGGGCCGGTTGCGTTGCTGGGTTGAAGGACTCATGGCCATATCGAAATGGAAATGAGAGTTGTCGGGTACTTTATCAAAAACGCCCGTTACCGTATAATTCTCATTGGCAAACGCAATGGTTTTTCCCAGGGCTGGTTCTTTATCAAAATATTTAAGGGCGGCGGCTTTGGAAATGACCATCGAATTGGGTGCCACCAGCGCATTTTTTTGATCGCCTTCCAGCAAGGGAATGGAGAATGTTTCCAGGAAATTAGAATCCAGGAAAGCTACTTTCTCTTCCTTGAATTGCTTGTCCTTATAACGCGCAAAAAGGCGGCCTCCATTTTGGTAACGGGTAAAGGCCAGTACTTCCGGGAAAACCTGTTGAATGCCCCTGCCCACAGCGCCGTCTACCATGGGGTAACTGGCAGTACCTCCATTGGCATCCACATTCAATTCAACGCGGTAAATATGATCGGCCTGAGCCGCATACCGGTCATAGGATAGCTCATTGTACACAAAAGCGGCAATGAGCATAAAACAGGTAAGACCTACTGAAAGGCCAAAGACATTGATAATGGAAAAGGTTTTATTCTTTACCAGGTTGCGCCAGGCGATCTTGAAATAGTTCTTAATCATGGCATTTATGGTTTATTGTTTTTGGATCGTAATTTTTTGCACTACTCGCTCTTCAAACTCTTCACCGGATTCACCAGGGCAGCCCGGATGGCCTGGAAACTGATGGTGAACAATGCGATTACCAGCGCCATAATGCCGGCCAGGGCAAATATCCACCACGCAATGGGCGTATTATAAGCAAAGCCTTCCAGCCATTTGTGCATGAAATACCAGGCTGCCGGCGCTGCTATGAAGAATGAGATGATTACCAGTTTCAGAAAATCCTTTGATAGTAGGTTCACGATACTGGTTACCGAAGCGCCCATTACTTTGCGTACACCTATTTCTTTGGTACGTTGCATGGTGCTGTAAGCGGCCAGTCCCAACAATCCCAGGCAGGAAATAAAGATGGCTAGTACAGCGAAGTTGAAAAACAGTTTACCAAATCTTTCTTCAGCACGGTATTGCTTATCAAACAATTCATCCAAAAACTGGTAGCTGAATGGCCGGTTGGGTACCAGGGCCTTCCACTTGGTTTCAATAGTTGCCAGGGTAGCTGGTACATTGGTCATGCCCATTTTAATGGACACCAATTGAGAGCCTCCTGGCTCAATGCGCATGGTGAGGGGTTTGATATCCTGCTGGAGGGAACGGAAATGAAAATCCTTCACCACCCCAATGATATTACCTTCGCGGCCCCATTGTTTAAAGCGCCTGCCAATGGCTTGTTGTGGCGAACTGTAGCCAAACAGCCTGACGGCTGTTTCATTCAATATCATAGCCTGTGTGGTATCTGTCATGAATTCGCGCGCAAATGCCCGGCCCGCTACGATCTTCATTTCGTACTGTTTGATATAGTCGAAATCCACAAAGTACAGGTCGAGGTTGGCAATTTGCAGATCGCCTTTGCTGTTTTCGATCTCAGAATAAGCACCATTGTTGCCCGAGCCCGGTACGCTGGAAGACAGCGATACCGATTTCACGGCAGGTATGGTGGTCAGTGCTTGTTTAAAGGCTTCTTTGGCAGGGTCATTTCCTGTATCAATCACCAGCGTTTGGTCTTTATTGAAACCCAGGTCACGGCTGCGCATATAATTCATTTGCCGGTACACGATGATGGTACCAATGATGAGGGCAATGGAAATACTGAATTGCGCCACTACCAATCCCTTTCTCAGCAGGATACCTTTTACTCCGGTAGCAAAACGGCCTTTTAATACCACTACCGGCCTAAAGGACGATAATACGAGAGCAGGGTAGGAGCCTGCCAGTAAACCAATGGCAATAGCTGCCAAGGCCAGCAGGCCAATGTATTGCCAGTTGCTGAAAATACCTTCACTAACCTGTTTACCTGCCAGTTGATTAAAGAGAGGCAATAACAAGGCGGCCAGTCCCAGGGTAAGCAGTAAGGCGATACCGCAAATAATAACCGATTCGCCAATGAACTGCCTTATGAGTTGTGGTTTGCCGGCGCCAGCCATCTTTCGTATGCCCACTTCCTTTGCCCGCTCAGTAGAACGTGCAGTGGTAAGATTGATAAAATTGATGCACGCAATGAGCAATATGAAAATGGCAATAATGGAAAAGATGTATACATTGTTGATGTTGCCGGTGCTGCCGCCACGGGTGGAATAAAGATAAACCTCCTTTAAGGGCTCCAGTATTAATGTAGGGAACATCTGGGCCTGCTTCATTTCCGATCCATTGCGTTTTTCCAGGAAGTCGGGGAATTTGGCCTGCAGGGCTTTGGCCTGGGTACCGGGTTTCAACAGCAGATAAGCAGAGGAACCATAATTGGTCCATTGTTCATCCAGTTGATTATTGAATTTTTTGGTGAGGGTGCTCATGGAGATCAGCATATCAGTTCTGAACTGCGCATTTTGGGGCATGTCTTTCATGAGGCCTGTAACGGTGGCAGGTTCGCCCTTGGCTGTAAACAACAGGGTTTTACCCATAGGGTCTTCATCGCCAAAATATTTCCGGGCAGCTGTTTGTGACAATACAACCGTCATGATCTCACTCAATGCCGTTTTGGGATTCCCCTTGAGTAACTTGAAATCAAATACCTGGAAGAAAGCCGAGTCTGCAAACAATGCTTCGTCCTCCTGGAATTTCATATCCCCTTTTCTTACCAGCATATCCGCATTGGTTAGCCTGACAAAGGCTTCTACTTCAGGAAACGCGTCTTTGATATTGGGTGGTACTGCCCAGGAAGGGCCGCTTGTTTTTATGGTCTCTGAAGGTGTTTTCAGATCGGTCACAACGCGATAAATACGGTCGGCCTTGCTGTTGAAGGCATCATAGGTCAATTCAAACCGTACGTACAGGAAGATCAGGAAACAGGCCGTCATACCCACGGTAAGTCCCATGATATTAATGAAGGAAAAAGCCTTGTGTTTCCACAGGTTCCTGAAGGCGGTTTTTAGATAGTTTCTAAACACGGTTGTGTGTTAAAAGGTTATCGTTTTTTGTTACATGATCCCAGCTGCGAGCTACTAGCTTCGAGCTTCGAGCCGTCCCGCAAGGCGGGACAAGTTGTGCTTCGAAGCGTTCTGTTGCATTTAACTCGCGGCTCGCAGCTCAAAGCTCGTAGCTGGTTTTATTCACTCTTCAGGCTCTTCACCGGGTTCGTCAGCGCGGCTTTAATGGCTTGTGTGCTCACCGTGGCCAGGGCAATGAATAAGGCAATGATACCTGCCAGTACAAAGAGAACAAGGCTGATATGCGTACGGTATTCAAAGTTCTGCAACCATTTGTCCATCGCATACCAGGCAATGGGGGTGGCAATCACAATAGCGATCAATACCAGTTTCACAAAGTCTTTGGCCAGTAATCCCGTTACAGAAACAACAGAAGCACCCAATACTTTGCGGATGCCGATCTCACGGGTCTTTACCTGGGCAGTATAAGTGGCCAGACCAAATAAGCCCAGGCAGGAAATGAGGATGGCGATACTGGCAAATACATTAAATAGTGAACTGGTGCGCTGATCGGATTTGTAGAGCTGGTCATACCAGTCGTCGAGGAAGGTATATTCAAATGGGAAACCGGCATTGTATTGCTTCCATCTTTTTTCTACAGCAGCAATGGCTTTGGATGCCTCCTGGCTGGTAGTTTTTACATATAGTACTGAGTTGGCATCGCTGTAATAGAAAACAGCTGGTTCAATTTTATTTTTCAGGGAAGAGAAGTGAAAGTCTTTCGCTACGCCAATGATGCGGCACTTGGTGCCCCAAAGTGAAAACCATTTGCCAATGGGATCTTTAATTCCGGCTTCCCGTACTGCTGTTTCATTAAGAATGATATTGGCCGTGTCTGATTTACTGCCCGTAAAGCCTGTACCGGCTGCAAATTGCAGTTTCATTTGACCGATAAAGTCTTTATCAATGGCCATGGGGTTAACAATGAACATGCTGTTGGGGTCTTTCCCTTCCCAATCCGTATCGCCTGTAGTACTGCCCAGGGCTACCAGGTTGCCATCGGCCGATGTGATACCTGTAATACCTGGCTGTTTCAGCAGGTCGGCCTTCACGGCTTCATAATGTTTGTCCATAGCACGCATGTTTACGGTGAATACATGCGATTTGTCGTACCCCAGCGATTTTTCCTGGATATACTTCATTTGCCGCCCAATGACCAGGGTGCCAATGATCAGCATCACCGACAGGGAGAATTGGGTTACCACCAGCACTTGCCTGAACCGGGTATTGCCGATGCCAATGGATATTTTACCCTTTAATGCCAATATGGGCTTAAAGGAACTTAATAACAAGGCCGGGTAAATTGAAGAGGCGATCAGTGTACCGATGATGGTGATGCCAATAATGGTCCAGACATTAGGATCGGACAGGCTAAAGGAAGCATCTTTGCCGGACAGGTTATTGTAAAAAGGCATCAGCACATAGATGAGGGCGATGGCCAGCACAGTAGACAGTACAAAAAGGATAAGGGTTTCTACAATGAATTGTAGGAACAGTTGCATTTTGGCAGCGCCTATGATCTTACGCACACTGACCTCTTTCGCGCGCAACATGGAGCGGGCTGTAGAAAGATTGATGTAATTGATACAAGCGATCAATAGCAGTAGGATAGCTACCACAAAGAAGATGCGCACCGTTTGCATGGCGCTGCTGCTGCCATCGGGTGCATAGAGATGCATCTTCGTCATTGGCTGCAGTTGGTAATAAGAGGTTTTTTCAAACTTGTTATGTTCGCGCTGCAGCTGCGTAAGTTTCTTTTCAATGTTTGCTATGGATGCCTGGGGGGCCACTTGCAGGAAAGTAAGACAGAAATAATTGCCCCAGTCGGCATTCATAGAAGGCCAGTACTGGTTGTACCGGTATTCTTTCACCATCCTGTCGATGGGAAACAGGATATCGTATTGCAGGGTACTGTTCTTCGGAAAGTCGGCCATCACCGAGCGTACCGTGAAATTATCCTTATTGTCGGCCTGTATTATTTTGCCAATGGGGTTTTCATTCCCAAAGTATTTTTTAGCGATAGAAGCGGTAATAACAATGGAGTTATTATCTGGAAAGGGAAACCCTTTATTGCCTTCCAGGATGGGGAAGTTGAAGAGGGTGAAGAAAGAAGGGTCTACGTAGGCTGTTTTATTCGCCTTGAATTCCTTATCACCAGATTTGTACACGGAATACTTATAATTGGAAGCTATCCGAACGGCTGCTTTTACTTCAGGTATTTCATCCAGGCTGTATACTGCAACAGGGGCGGGGACACTCCCCCAGGATTGTTTGCCAGTGCCTGATCCTACATTGGATACTACCCGGTAAAGATGGGCGCTTTGTTCATGAAAACGGTCATAACTCAATTCATCCTTTACCCAAAGCAGGATAATAAGTCCTATAGCGAGGCCTACCGATAGGCCCAGCAAGTTGATGGTGCTGTAAAAACGGTTCTTCCACAAATTCCGCCAGGCGGTTTTGAAATAGTTTTTGATCACGTTATTATTATTTGACGTTATCGTTCGTGTTAATTATTCTCCTCAATAGCAACTAGCTTCGAGCCGCGAGCTATGAGCTTCGAGCCGTTAGCTTCGAACATCCAGGATTGTATTTCGCTCGCAGCTCGCAGCTCGCAGCTCAAGGCTCGTAGCTTGTATTCCTATTCGCTTCTCAAGCTCGTTACCGGGTTTTTCAAAGCAGCCTTTACGGATTGCAGACTGAGGGTGATGAATGCAATTACCAGGGCTATTAAGCCTGCCAAAGCAAATACCCACCAGGCAATATGGATGCGGTAGTAAAATGATTGCAGCCAGTTGTGCATCACATACCAGGCAATGGGGGTAGCTATAACGATGGCCACCAGCACCAACAGCAGGAAGTCTTTGGAAACCAGGCCCACAATTTGGGGCACACTGGCCCCCAATACTTTGCGGATGCCGATTTCCTTGGTGCGTTGAATAATGGCCAATAGCGCAATGGCAAACAGGCCCATGCAGGAGATGAGGATGGCCAGCACGGCACCACTCATAAATATCTGCGATAACCGGGTCTCTTTTTTATAGGTGCGGTCGGTATTCTCATCCAGGAAAGAGGCGAGGAAAGTGGCTTTGGGATTTACTTCCTTCCAGGCTTTTTTGATCACCTCCATCGAAGCCGGCAGGTTATCGGGCTGTACCCGGATAAAGATATACGATACGGGCCAGTTGGGCCTTACTACCATGGTCAGTGGCGCCAGCTCCCGGTGCAATGATTTAAAGTGAAAATCTTTTACTACACCCAATACCTTCAATTGGGTGCCATCGAGCGCCAGCATGGAGCCCAGGGGATCTTTTTCACCGAGCTGGCGTGCCATGGTTTCATTAATGAGTACACCGGCAGTATCCATGCCATAGCTGCGGGAGAAATCGCGTCCCGAAAGCAATTGAATATCCATTGTTTTCAGGTAGTCATAATCAATCCGCAGCCAGTGGGTAGAGATGCCTTTGTTCTTATAATCAAAACCCATCATGGAGGTGGTGGAAGAGCCATCACGCCCACGGCCAATATTCATATCTGTACCCGTAACACTCAGAATGCGGGGTTCATGGGCCAGCCGGTTGCGCAGCAGGCTCAGGGCCTGTTCACTATCCATGGTGCCACCAATGGGCAGGCTGACCACCTGCTGTTTATTATAACCCAATGGTTTGTTGCGGAGGTAATTGATCTGCTGCCACACGATCATGGTACAGATGATCAATAGGGAAGATAATACGAACTGTACCACCATGAGTGAGTTACGGACCTTATTGGAACGGCCCACGGGCAGTTTGCCTTTAACCGTTTCGATGGTATTGAATTTGGATACCATCCAGGCGGGATAACCGCCGGCAAAAAGGGTAACCAGTAAAAAGCCTGCCAACACATACATGATGATGAGCGGTGAACGCAGCATATTGACCGACATGACCTGGTAAAATACCTGCTTGTAATAAGGCAACAGGAGATAGGCAATGCCAAGTCCTACAATGAGCGCAAAGCAACTTACGATCAGTGCTTCACCCCAAAATTGAGAGATCAACTGCCAGCGCATAGCGCCCATTACTTTACGAATTCCGATCTCCTTTGACCGGGTGAAAGAACGGGCCAGGGAAAGGTTTACAAAATTTACACAGGCGATAAATAAAATAAAGCCGCTGATCACCAACAGCATATAAGAATAGAACTTACTGGCCCTGGCTCCTGTTCCACTTATCTCACTAAAATGGATGTCAGTAAAAGGAAGTGCTAACAACTGCATGATCTCACCCGACTTGTTGGGTTGGGCGCCATCTCTTTTCATACTTGTTAGCTTCTCCGTATAGAACTTATGGATAAAGGCAGGCGTTTGTTTTTCAAAAGCTGCCTGCTTTACGCCATCGCGCAGTTGAACAAAGACCTCATGGTTATCACTATCCCAGGTATTTTGCAATTCCTGGTAATCGTGAAAATGTTCAAAGCGGCTGAGTATATCGAAGGTAAAACTGGAGTTGTTGGGGAAGTCTTTGGCAACGGCTGTTACACTAAAACTGGTCCAGCTGGTGCCCCGCTTCATTTCGATGGTTTTACCTATAGGATCTTCCTGATCAAACAATACCTTGGCACAATGTTCGGTGATCACAATATCATTGAGGTTGCCAAGGGGCGTTTGCGAATTGCCGGTGCTGATGGGAAAGGTGAACATGCGTAAAAAGTCGGGATCAACCGTCCGCACATCCAGGTCCAGTTCTTTGTTCTTATAACGTACCATGCTATAAGCACTACCTCCAAAGCGGGTGATGTATTGAACATCGGGATACTCGGCCTTTAATGCCGGAGCCAGGGGGATGGGCATGGTAGAACTGGTTTCATCACCCCGGGCATGCTGCTCGTGGAAGTAAAGCTGGTAAATATTCTTTTTGTGCTCATGGAACTGATCATACGACAGTTCGTGATAAGCTGTTAGAGAAAGCAATAGGGCTGCTGCAAAGGCAATGGCCATACCAAAAATGACAATCACCGAAAACATTTTATGTTTCCACAGATTGCGCCATGCGATTTTAAAATAGTTGCTAAACATAATCTTTTGATTGGGTTTAATAAAGAACTGTTAGTGGGAGGGTGGTATGGCCTGTATAGAATAACTGGATCTTATTTTCCGGCGTTGTCCGGTATGTTGAGGGAATCCATGAGGTGCTTGGCGATGGCTTCCCGTTCTGCTTTATCTAAACCGGCTACATTGATCTCTTTTTTGAAATCCTGTACCACCCGGCCATCGATCCTTGCGTATACTTCTACTTTCATTACATCGCCCTGGTAGGATACTGATTTCTTAATATTAGTGCCCCGGTTGCAGGCTGCCAGGACAATCATTGCCAGTGAAAGGATAAAGATTGCTTTTTTCATTTTTTTGTTTTTAAGACTAAAACCAATACTCAATAATTATTAGTTATTGAGTATTGGTCTGTTATTTATTGCTCGCAGCTCGTAGCTAATAGCTCACAGCTGGCTTTCTATTCACTTCTCAAGCTCTTTACCGGGTTGGCAGTTGCCGCTTTGATGGCCTGGAAACTAATGGTGACCAGGGCAATAACCACTGCAATAATACCGGCCGAGAGGAAGATCCACCAGGGCATATTGCTTCGATACGCAAAATCCTGTAACCAATTGTTCATAGCATACCATGCAATGGGGAAGGCTATAACAGTGGCAATGGCTACCAGTTTCAGGAAATCTTTCGATAACAGGGTCACAATACTGGTTACTGATGCGCCTATTACTTTGCGGATGCCTATTTCTTTAATGCGTTGGGTAATGGCAAAGGCCGACAAGCCAAATAAACCAAGACAGGCGATAGCAATGGCTATGCAGGCAAAAATGGTGAAGATGGTGCCTTGCCGTTGCTCTGATTTGTACAGGTTGTCGAAACGCTCATCCAGGAAGGTGTATTCAAAGGGTGTTTCGGGTAAAAACTGTTTCCAGGTGCTTTCAATATGGGCAAGGGCTGCAGTCATATTGTTGCCTCCTACTTTTATTGAGATCCTGGCATAATTGCCATTGGATTTTGGTACGACCATTACCAGGGGTATGATGCGTTGGTGCAGGGATTCAAAATGGAAATCGTTGAATACGCCAATGATCTTTCCCCGTTCGCCGCCATAGCTGAAGTTTTTACCAATGGCTGCTTCGGCATTGGGAAGGCCCATGGCTTGTATAGCCGCCTGGTTGACCATATAGCTGGCTGTATCCAGGCCATAATCGCGGGAGAATGCCCGGCCGGCTACCATTTTAACACCATAGGTGCCTACAAAATCCTGGTCGGTAGCCAGGTACTTGATATCACTGGCCACAGGAGCCAGTGAGTCGCCCCTTTCCAGCGAAGCGCCCTGCGCATCCAACAGGCGGCCTGTAGGAATACGGGAGGAGCGCGCAGTATTTTTGATATTGCTATTAGACAGCAAGGCTGCACGGAAGGCATCAAAGCGGTCCGTAAGGCCATCATTGTACGAGAGAGTAACAATATGTTCCCGGTCAAATCCCAATGATTTCTCCTGCATGTATTTGAGCTGCCGGAAAACGATGGCCGTACAAATGATGAGCATGATAGAGATGGAGAATTGGGCTGTTACCAGTACCTGGCGGAAAGAGATATTGGCGCCCCCTGTTTTCAAAAAGCCCTTCAATACTTTCACGGGTTTGAAACTCGACATGAAGAGGGCAGGGTAGATACCAGCAAGGGTGCCTACCAGAAAGGGGGCTATGAATATCGGTACAATTATTTGCCACTGGAATAAAGAAGAAATGGAGAGCGTTTGTCCCGATAGTTTATTGAGGAAGGGAACCAATTGCCAGGTGAGCAGGAAGGCCAGTATCATGGCCATCCAGGTAATGAGGGTAGATTCGCCGAGGAACTGGAAAATAAGTTCTCTTCTTTCGGCGCCCACTACTTTGCGGATGCCGATCTCACGGGCACGCAATACAGAACGGGCGGTAGAGAGGTTCATGTAGTTGATGCAGGCAATCAACAGTATAAACAGGGCAATGGCCGAAAAGACGTATACCCGTTTGATATCGCCATTTTCATCCAATTCCGAATCAAGGTGAGAATGCAGGTGGATATCCGTCAACTTTTGCAGGTAAAGCTGCGTCCAGCGGGAGGCCTTGATCGACTCTCCGGCCTCTGTCATGTGCCGGTCGATGAAGGCGGGGAATTGTGCTTCCAGCTTTTGGGCATCATAGTTGGCTGGCAAAAGCATATAGGTGTAAAAGGCATTATTGCCCCAATTGGTGGCCAGGTTACGTTCGCCATAAACCGTAGAATCCCTCAGGGTATTGAAGGATACCAGTAAGTTGGGATGGAAGTGGGCATTGGAGGGAAGGGGTTTAAAAACGCCGCTTACCTTAAAGGTGAGGCGGTTGTCCAGCCGCACCATTTTATTCATGGGGTCTTCATTGCCAAAATATTTTTTGGCCAGCTCTTCCGTCAACATGACCGTGTTGGGGTCTTTCAGCGCTGTGGCTTTATTGCCACTGCTTACCTGAACGGTAAAGAGGTTGAAGAATTCCTCATCGGCAAAAACAACATTTTGTTCATTGAATACCTTGTCCTGGTAGCGAAGCGTCATAGAGCCCGCTGGTAGTATGCGGGTGATCTTTTCTATCTGCTTAAAATCATTTTGCAGTAAAGGGGCAAAAGGAGGGGCTACAGCGCCCAGGTGCAGGTTGGTGGCACCCGTTTCTGAATTGCGGAACAGGCGGGTAACCCGGTATGTACGGTCGGCTTTTTCATTGTACCTGTCATAACTCAACTCATGCAGGATATACACAAAGATGAGTAAACAGCACGTAAACCCTACGGTTAGGCCAAAGAGATTAGTGAAGAAGATAAACCTGTATTTAAGCAGGCTGCGGAAGGCAATCTTCAGGTAGTTGTAGATCATGGCTATGTTATTAGGCTATTAGCTTTTAGGATTTAGCTGTTAGCGAAAACAAGCTATTAGCCTTTAGGCGTTAGCCGCTAGGGGATACCTGGCTGCTAAGGGCTAAAAGCTAACCGCTAATAGCTAATGACAATTCCTTAAACCATTATGTTTTCCAGTACTGCTTGTCCATCCAGCATCCGGATAATACGGTGGCTGTAACGGGCATCATGTTCGGAGTGGGTAACCATTACGATGGTAGTACCTTGCTCATTAAGATCGGTAAGCAATGCCATTACCTCATTACCGTTGGAGGAGTCGAGGTTACCCGTAGGCTCATCCGCCAGTATCAGTTTGGGATTGTTTACTACTGCACGCGCTACGGCAACACGCTGTTGCTGACCACCCGATAGTTGTTGGGGGTAGTGGTTGCGACGGTGCATGATCTGCATTTTGTCCAGCGCTTCTTCCACCCGCTTTTTGCGGTCGGCTGATTTAACGCCGGTATAGATCAGTGGTAATTCCACATTCTCAAATACCGTGAGCTCATCGATCAGGTTAAAGCTTTGGAATACAAAACCAATATTGTGTTTGCGCAGGTCGGCACGTTTGCGCTCATTAAAATGGGCAATTTCCTGTCCATTAAAAACAAAGCTGCCTGCATCGGGATCATCCAGCAAACCAAGGATATTTAACAAGGTCGATTTACCGCAACCCGAAGGGCCCATCACGGCTACAAATTCGCCTTCCTTTACTTCAATGGAGAGTTTATTCAACGCCACAGTTTCCACTTCTTCTGTACGGTAGACTTTCTCGAGGTCTGTGATCTTGATCATGTTATTTGTTTTGTTTGTTTGGTCCGAAGTTGGTCTCCGGTAAAAGAATATGATTAGTTCATAAAAATAATACTATAACCAGGCAGGTAGCTGGTGACCCCTGCCGTGGATTCCTCCGGTTCTGCTTCCGATTGGCCTTTGTCCAGGGACAGCGCAGCGCTGCCTGTACAATTTTTCAGTGCTTCACAGCAAGGGCCATTGGTGTTCCTGTTGGAAGAAGCGCCCAGGGTGCAGCAAAGCAGCAGTAACAGGGCGTAGATGATCTTGACTTTCATGGCGGTCAATTTGTGTGAGTTGTCGGTGGTGAGCGGTGTGATGGCTACCTCTTACAAGGACAGCTATTTCCTGCTCATGTTTCACTTTTGACGTCTCACGGTGTATTTAAGTTACTAAGTTTGAGTTTTATTTACGATGCCCGGCTGAGTTGATCGAAGCCGCCTTCGACTTGGCTCCGGCCGACCGGCATTTACTCCTTCTTCAATACCAGTTCCTGCATATCGCCATAGTTCTCATAGCTGGAAGTCACCACTTTATCGCCGGGTTTCAAACCTTCCAGTACCTCAAAATAATCAGGACTTTGGCGGCCCAGGGTGATCTTGGTGATATAGGCGGTATTACCGGTTTCGCTTACTTTAAAGATCCAGCTGCCACCGGTTTGCTGGTAGAAACCGCCTTTGGCCAGCAGGATTGCTTCCGATTCATCGCTCAGCGCCAGGCGTATCTGCAGGGTTTGACCACGGCGGATACCCTTGGGTATTTCACCAACAAACTGCATATCAACCTGGAAACGGCCGGCAGTGATCTGTGAATAGACCTTGGTAATGCGGAGTTTGTACGTTTTACCGGCAAACTCAAAAGTGCCGTTCAGCTCCGTATAGATCCGGGAAAGATAATGTTCATCAATATCGGCCCTTACTTTGAAACCGCTCAGTACGTCGATCTGGCCAAGGCGTTCGCCTTTGTTCTTGTTTTGTCCCAGTTCGGCATCCAGCGAGGTGAGCTGGCCATCTACCGGCGATCTTACGATCAGGTCGCCTACTTTTTTGCGCGTCAGTTCCAGCGCGTTTTGAGAACCGGTATAGGTTTGTTTGGCCTGTTTAATTTGCTGGTCGGTAGACACAGAATCCTGACGCAGGATCTCGGCGGTGAGCCTTTTCTTCTGTACCTGGTAGTTATAAGTATTTTCAGACTGGCGGAATTCCTGTTCACCAATTACTTTCTGCGCAAATAACTTTTTGTTGAGCAGGTAGATACGCTCCGCTTCTTTAAGGCTGTTTTCCACATCCGTCATCTGGTTCAGCTTGGTGACGGTATTTTGCTGGGCATTGTTGCTGGCAATCTGCATTTGCGTCAGCAGGTTGTACACCGATGTTTCCTGGTTTACCAGGTTGAGGGCCAGGTCGGGGTTGGAAAGGCGCAGAATGGGCTGGCCTTTTTTCATCACCGTACCATCTTCCACAAATTTTTCTTCTACCCGGCCACCTTCCGAGGCATCCAGGTAAATGGTGGTGATGGGGAGCACTACGCCGTTAATGGGAATGGTTTCCTGGAAGGGGGCTTTCTTAACTTCCGTAATGGTAATACGTTCAGTATCTACATTCAGGCGCTTTTTGCCCGATGTAAAGTAAATGCTGGCTGCAATTAAACCTGCCAGGGCAATGATGCCCCCGATAGTCAGTAACTTTTTGCTGGTCCATTTCTTTTTGGCAATGACTCTATCCACGGTATAAACTTTTTAGAATTTAGCTTTTTTTAAAAAAGTCATCCGGCTGGCTGATGGCCGGATGACCACAATAACAATCACATGAGAAATACCTAATTGTCGTAGTATGAAAGCAACAACGTGCCAGAATGCAATACCTATGATTTACAGAAACTTAGCACGCTCATTTCTACGAATCTGTTCGTTACCGCTACAACTACTGTCCGCTTTCGATACAGTTGGCTTTGGCCGGTGCTTTTACGTAAAAAATTGTTTGCCATGCCTTTGTATTTATGGTATAATTGTAGTTGGGTTTTGTTGCATCCAACTCAATTTTTATTTTTTCCAATTATGCTACTTAAAAATGCCAGTGTTTTAATTATTGATGATGATACCGATGTTTTGACCGCCGTAAGGTTGTTGTTGAAGACGGAGGCCAAGGAAGTGGTGACAGAAAAGAACCCCGAGAACCTGCGATGGCTGTTATCCAAACAAACTTTTGATGTGATCTTACTGGATATGAACTTTACCAGCTCCATCAATACGGGCAACGAAGGCCTCTTTTGGCTGAGTAAAGTGAAGGAATTCAAATCCGAAGCCGCGGTGATCATGATCACTGCTTATGGGGATATTGACCTCGCGGTACGTTCCCTGAAGGAAGGAGCTGCCGATTTTGTGGTAAAGCCCTGGCACAACGAAAAGCTGATCACCACCATCAAAGATGCCCTGAAACGCAAGGGGAGTGGGAAGGCTACTGCCAGCCCCTCTATCAGCAATGATTCCATTATAGGTAAAGAACTGCTGGGCGAGTCGGAGATCATGCAGGATATCTTCTACAAGATTGAAAAAATAGCCCCTACAGATGCCAATATCCTCATCCTGGGCGAAAATGGAACAGGTAAGGACCTGATTGCCAAAGCCATTCACCAGCAATCCCTTAGGTCGGATAAACCCTATGTAAAAGTAGATGTGGGTGCACTGACCGAAAGCCTGTTTGAAAGTGAGTTGTTTGGCCACAAGAAGGGCGCTTTTACCGATGCCCGGGAGGACCGGGTAGGACGTTTTGAGGCAGCCAATAATGGCACCCTGTTCCTGGATGAAATTGGCAATATTTCCCTGCACCAGCAGGCCAAATTGTTGAGCGTATTACAAAACCGGCAGGTAACCCGCCTGGGTACCAACGACCCGGTGCCCATCAATATCCGGCTTATTTGCGCCACCAACGTACCCCTGGCCGAACTGGCCAATGAGAACCGTTTCCGGAAAGACCTGATCTACCGCATCAATACCGTAGAGATCATGGTGCCGCCCCTGCGCAAACGCGAAAACGATATCATTCTGCTGGCAAAGCATTTCAGCAGGCTGTACAGCAATAAATACCTGAAGCCCGTATTGGAGTTTGATACCAGGGCCATGGAAAAACTGCTGCAATACCATTATCCCGGTAATATTCGTGAACTTCAATATACCATTGAAAGGGCGGTGATCATGGCCGATGGCAATGTACTGCAGGCTACCGACCTTATCTTTTCGCCCATTGAATCATCCATTGTGGTAGATTCTGAACCAGATGAGCTAAAACTAAGTTCCGTGGAAAAAAATACCATCCTGCGTGTAATTGAAAAGCACAATGGCAATATTACCAAGGCAGCCAAGGAACTGGGTTTAACGAGAACCGCACTGTACAGAAGGCTTAGTAAATATGATATTTAGATTTTTTTATGATGGATTTCAGAAACATAGAATGGCGGATACTGAGCCGCGTATTTTTATTACTCGTTACCTTAACGGCCACTGCTTTCCTCATCGTGAACCAGCTATTCATTTACCTGGTCATCATGTTGCCGGTGATCATTTACCAGGTGATCGAGTTTTACCGTTTTCAACGCAAAGCGCATGATGAGCTGAACCAATTTGTGGAGTCTGTTCATTACCGCGACTTTTCCCGCTATTTTGATGTAAAGCATGCCCCGGTGGAGTTACAGCCCTTGCGCAAAGGTTTTAATGAGATCAATTCCACCTTTAAGGTGATCAGCAAAGAAAAAGAAACCCAATACCAATACCTGCAAAAGATATTGGAACTGATCGATACAGGGATATTGATGTTCAAAGAGGATGGGGGAGAGGTAGTATGGATGAATGAAGCATTGAAACAGATGTTGCAGTTGCCTTACCTGAAAACCATCCATTCCCTGTCCAAGCGTGATGGCGATCTGTACCGCCAGGTATTGGTCCTTAAACCGGGCGATAGCAAGATCGCTACAGCACACCCTGATAAAAATGCGGTAAAGGTATTGTTATCTGCTACAGCTTTCCAGACCGAAGGACTCAAATACAAACTCATTGCCTTTCAGAATGTGAATGAGGCATTGGATGAAACAGAATCCAAAGCCTGGCAAAAGCTGTTGAGTGTAATGACCCATGAGATCATGAATTCCATTGCTCCCATTTCTTCCCTGGCGGCTACTTTAAAACTGCGTTTGCAGGAATCAGTAAGTTCGATCGACAACCAGGGCGGCCAGCTGGAGGATCTTGAGTTGGGTATTGATACCATCAAGCGAAGAAGTGAGGGCTTGTTGAAGTTTGCGGAAACCTATCGCAACCTCAACAAGATCACCGCACCCAATGTGAAGAAGGTATATGTGCGTGACTTGTTTGAGAACCTGCACCAACTGATGGAGCCTACGCTGAGCCAGAAGAATATTGAAATGGAGATCATTCTCAAAGACCCCGACCTGATGCTGGAAGCCGATACCAGCCTGGTAGAGCAGGTGTTGATCAACCTGGTGGTCAATGCCATGGAGGCTGTGAAAGACCAGGTCGAACCAAGAATCATCTTATCTTCTTACCTGGCCTCCAACCGTAAAACCGTGATCAAGGTGGCCGATAACGGCATTGGTATGCCGGAAGAGCTCATCGATAAAATATTCATTCCTTTCTTTAGCACCAAAAAAAGCGGCAGCGGTATTGGTCTTAGTTTGTGTAAGCAGATCATGATGCTGCACCGCGGTCATATCCATGTACAGTCTGTGGAAGGAGAAGGCACTGCCTTCGTGTTGCAGTTTTAATACGTCCATCAATCATCAGTACCGGGCACAACTCCCTCAATTCCTTCATGAGTGATTGAGATTTAATCATTATTCAACCATGTAAAAAACTTTCGTACAATAGACTTCCAATACCAGGAACAGGTGAAAGAGTATTGTATTGGTATTGTACTCATAATTCAGGTTGATGAGGCCATGCCGGTTGCGTTTTTCAAAACTATCAGTGGTGAACCGATTATAGATGCTGTTGCCGTGCGCATAATATTCTATGAAGTAAGAGGGGGCATAAGGCGCTTTCCAGGGCAGGTAACGCGCAAGGCTATCATATTCCTGTATCCGGTAAATAAACGGGTTTATTTCGTTATTGGTCAGTTCTTCCTGGTTGCAGGCTAGCCATGCAAAAAGAGTATCACCAGGTACTTCTATGGGATCCCACATGGATTGATATTTTTCAGACCAGTTATACTTGGTAACGTAAGTTTTGTTATCCCGTCTATAGAATAAAAAACTGGTGTTGGGGTGTTGGTAGTCAAACAGGTCGGTTTCAGGGTTTCTGTATGGGTGGCTTTCCGGAAGGTCAAACCTAATGAAAGTGTCCACTTTGTTTTGGGTTAACTTTTTGATGTATCGGCTCACACTATCGCCCACATTGCCATCATGTAATTGGTATCCGGTGATGTCCTGCGCGAGGGTGGTTTGGATAGCCAGGGCCAGGAGGAGCAAGGTGAGGCAGGCTGCCGGTATTTTCATACAAGTTGTTGGGTTGATTGTGTCAGTGGTTAATTGATTTGATAACAGGAAATACGAATTGCCAATCCAGCGTTTTGCCATGCTGTTCTAATCTTTTAAACAGCTGGTAAAGCTTAGTATGGGTATTGTATTCATAATTCAGGTTGGGGAGCTTGTTGCGGTATTCTTGTAGCAAGTCGTCCTCCTTGATCCATTTCTCTATCTCCTTTTGGCGGGTGATCCATTGAATTCGACAATAGGACTGGTGGGAGGCGCTGAAGCGCTCGTAAATAGGTAGTTTTTTGGGGGTTATTATCCGGGTTACAAATGGTGCAATTTCTTCTGTTTGAATAAGTGAGATTTGACAGTGCAACCAAGTAAAGAAATCTTCGTCATGGAAGGGTAGCGGAGCCGACATGGCGAATTCCCATGTACGAAGGCTCCGGTGGTCAATAAACTTATACGCCCAGGCCCTGCCTCCGGAACGATGAAGAATATACTGTACCGTTGCAAATTCTATTTTGCCCAATTGGGGAAGTGAATCGTGGTAACTGTAATCAACAATGAACCTGATCACCGTATCGTCGCTGTGTTTCATCAATTTCCTGATGAAATAACTAACCGTATCCTCATACAGCCTCCTGGGTTCTTCAAAACTGGCTGTGTCCTGTGCTGGCGCGGTGAGGGAAATGGACAGTGCAACAACCAGGAATAAATTGCCGGGCAGCATTTTCATATAAAAAGGCTTCGTTTGGGTGTAAACGAAGCCTGCTGCGATATATTTTATCCAATATGTTAAGGCAAATCTAAAGCGAATGGCAAGTATGATAGTCCTTACCTCACTTTTGCTGCCTCATGGTGATCATAACTTAATATCCGTTCCATTTTCCATACCCCATCTTTCAGTAACCAGAGGTGGTTAAAGTTGGCATGCCCGTCACGGAATTCTTTTCGCCCCGTTTTTGTAATGTAGAAATAGTGCTCGCCCTGGAGGATAGCGCCATAGAGGGTATCCCTGTTGTGTAAAGGGAAGAATTTTACAGTACCCGGTACGGCCTCTCTCCGGAGGCGGTAATTGGGATCACTGCACAGGTTCTTTTTCAGGCTACGATTCATGTCTTTCCTCCCTTTGGTGATACCGCCATTGTCATGAAAAAACTCTATATCATCGGCCAGGAACTGGCCAGTCAAGGCCGTATCACAATTGTTATAACCCACCCAGAACAGGCTGTCCCTTTGCAGAATAAGGGTTTTTAATTCTTCATTAGTACGCTGGGCCTGCAGGGAACTACTTATGCAAAAAGCAGCAATCAAAAGGCAGGCGAATGGTATACAAACTGTTGTTTTCATGCACTAATAACTTTTTTACAGGGCCACATTTTGAAGGCACTGCTGAACAAATAAAATAATAAATGATTGAATGGGCTGTACACTGCGGCGCCTGTAACAGGCTGAAGAAGTTGGAGGACATAAAGATAGGCATAAAAGTGAACGGTCCACTTTTATGCCTAAAGGAGTACAATTATTTTTTTTGTGCGCTCACCACCCAATCCCAGGGGAAGGGGCCTTTCATCTTAGCAGGGGGACCATCAAATTCAGTGGCCCAGGTATATTCTACTTTTTCAATATGCAGTACTTGAAACCCCTCAGCTTGCAGGGTTATTTCCAGTTCTTCTTTCAGGTAATGTTTGGTGGGAATATTGTCTAATTCAATAACGCCCCGCTTGAGCTCATTGAAACGCCTGGTATCACCAGCCGATAGGACCGATTTTGCTTTGATGCCTTCCTGCTCATTCCATTTACCACCTCTGAACTCGCTGTACAAGGCCGATTCAAGGGAAGGTACTACCAATACCAGGTGCCCCTTTTTCTTCAGGCAATTATTGAGGTTATTGAAAAATACGGCTCGTTTTTTAGCGTCATTGATGAGAATGGCATTTACACAAAGCACTACATCACTAGGAGGCACTTTCACCGGCTGCCTGGTCATATCGGCTGTGATAAAATCGATATTCTCTTTCTTCCCAAATTTGGCCTGGGCATAGGCCGTGTATTTTTCTGAATGATCCACCGCATATACTTTCTCAAAAGAAGAAGATAAGAGGGGTAACCATTTACCTACTGCACAACCAATATCTGCTACTGTTTTCTTAGGTGATGCAAATTCCTGAATACGGGATTTAATAATTCCATGTTTGTCATTTTTCAAAACATCAAAGATCTCTTCCTCGTATTTGGGTGACATGTCGTCCCAGTACTTTTTGTCCATTGGATTTTTAAAATTGGTTATTTACTGTCCTTGCTATTGTTGCTATGCTGTCTATTATTTGATTGCCTGCCAAAATATTTTTCAGCGCACCTCAATTTTGCCACGAAAGTAAGCTGTATATATATTAAAACAAGGAAATGAAGAGGAAATTATAGACAATACAATGCCTTAAGTTAAACGTACAGTTTAATTGAAGGCTGATTTTTGCAACCAACAATGTGCTGCAAACAGTTTAGTGGCTATTGATCTTTCTTAAATGATAACTGCTTAAGCACAACAAAAGTGCAGTACTGATCAATAGCGGTAACAACAAAGCAGTCCAATTGATTGGTTGAACATTGGTATGCGTCGTTACTTGTATCTTATTCCAATCTTCCTGGTTGACGGGTGTATTGTCAAATATTTTTGGATAAAAATAAAGGCGCTTGTTTTCATGAAACCGGGCGGCGCTATCGAGAAAGGAAAGGTAATTGCCCAGGCCCGACTGCGCCAGGTTATTCATTTGCCATTGGGTATGGAGCGTGGGAATAAATAAAGACAGTTGCTCACCCGCTTTTTCCCGGCTGTACAATTTATTTTTCAAATGACGCGATGCTTGTTGCGCATCATCATCACCCATTTGTTGCATGGCATAATACCATAGCCAGCTGAATTCTGCATCGGGTAAGGTGTATTTTTTGAACTGGGGGTAATGCGCATAAAATTTATCCATGGTGATCCCTTTGTCCATATCCCATTTTTCATGGTAGCCTTTGCGTTGTTGTACGGCTGTTTCCAGTGCTTCGGGCACTGGATATTGATTGATGAGGTAATTGTTGATGGCTGCCGGCGCTACAATGGTGAGTGTTACCCAAATGGCCAGCAGGCTTACCGCATTCACGGCCGACCGTTGTTGCCAGGATACTACCCAGCAACTAATGGCCATCCAGCACAACAGGTAACAACTTCCCATACTAATAAAAGCCAGTAAAGCACTATTCAATGGTAGGTCCAATATTACAACGGCGGCAGCCAACAGCAATAGATATACTACGAATACGGTGGCACTGCGCAATGCAAATAGTTTCAACAGCAATAACCTGGGCCGGCCCGATTGAATGGCGAGCAAGGGCCAGGTGCCATTTTCCTTTTCACCTGACCAGGTATTGAAAGTACAGGCAATGATGAGCAGGGGGAAAAGGTACAAGAGTACAAACCCGAAATCGAGGTTGCCGAGTAGCAGGTTGGTGGGATTGTACAAACCCGTATCATATTGCTGGGCTTCCAGGTTACGGATGGTTAAACTTTTTATGGATGGATTGATATCGCGTTGACCAATGGTCAATCCGTTGATGGGGGCTGTTTGATTAACGATGGTAAAACGCAGGTAGTACAACAACAAGCCCATCTCTTTATTATAAGCCGTTTGCCGTTTGATATGATCCTGCTGCCAGGCATCCACCTCAGCAATATCTTGCTGTTGCTTGTCGAGGTATTGCTTACCAATATACAGGCTGATAATGCCGGTGCAAAAGAGCAGGAGGAGGCCGGTGATAACCGCCCTTGTCCTGATAAAGTTTTTAAATGCTAAGCTGATCATCGGATTAAATGACTTTTAATTGTTGAGCCGATAGGCGGGTGATCAATAACAGTACCAGGAGCCAGATGGAAAAGGCAAGGAGGGATACCTGTTCATTCCGGATAACGGCTGTAAATGGAATGGGCTGGTATTGAAATTCGGGCAGGTCGGCCCAATGGTTGCTGCTGATGGTTGCCGGATGTTCATGCGGCCCCGGTTTCCGGTTGCTGATGTATTTCATTTGGAGCTCATTCATTTTCTGCGCCAGGCCATAGCGGTATGCCTCGGCTTGGAGTTGAAAATGGATGTAGGAATTGTAATCTGTACCGGCAATGCCCATGGAACAATATTTAACTGCCATAAAAGGGTTGAGGAAGGCGGCATATCGGGCAATGCTGTTTTGCTGATCATACCTTTGTAAAAGCCGGGCCTGTTGCCGGTTGTAGATCGTGGCGCTGATCTTTTCCCCTTCGGCCATAATAAAACCACTGTAATTGAAAGGCAGTTTTTCCACCGAATCTACCTGGTAGTGTTTTAACAGGGAATCCTTAATGGTTTTGTAATGGGCATCATTGGGGTTATGACTGTCGCCTTCTTTTAAAACAGCCTGCTCAATACTTGCCTGGAAAGCCGTGGCAGAAGGAGCAGGATAAAAATAAGCCCCCAATGATTGTGTAGCCCTGGGTAATACGATGGTTAACAACAACCAGATACCGATCAATTTGATAAGGGCTGCTTTGGCCGTTTTACTCCAGGCCGATACCAGTACCGCTATCAGGCTGTAGATAACAAAATACAGGAAGTAGGCGCCCGTTATACACAATAGCCGGGTAAGTTCACCGGCGGATACCTGGAATTGCATCAACACCAACCAAAGTATGATGGACAGGGCGATCACAGGCAGGAATAATACCAATACCACACTGATAATGCCCAGGCTTTTACCCGCTATCAATTCCTGCCAGGAAATACCCTGGCTGAACAAAAGCTTCAGCGTACCCTGTTCCCGCTCTGCAGCAATACTGCCAAAGCCCAGGAACACGATGAGCAGGGGCACCAATACCTGGAGTATCATGGCAATACTGATCTCCCCAAATCGCAACAAACCCGTAGAGAAACCAGCTTCCGAAAAATTAACCGTGTTTTGTTTATGGGCTTCCAGGAACAAGGCGCTTCCCATATAGTTTTCCATGCCTGGATCAAAGAAACTAAGCGCTGGTTTGGGCCTGAAAGCAAAATGACCATAATGGGCCATACGGTGCGGATGTTTATCGGGATTGTTGAGCCAGTCCTGCCTGGCTGCCTGCTGATACCGTTGCCGTATTTCATGTTGTTGTGCTGCATTTACCCAGCCTGAATAAGCTGCATAAGCCAGTAACCCGGCAATGAGCAGCGTTAAAATAAATACCCCTTTGTTCTTGAAGGCAGTTGTCCATTGCTGGGCGGCCAGGAGCCGTAATACCTGTATACGCATGTCCTGCATGGTTTAAAATTTGTAAGTAGCTGTCAACAGTAAGTTGCGGGGCGCCCCGGGAAATAAGCGCAGGTAATTCTGTGCACCTATCCAGTACGCTTTATTGGTAATATTGTTGATGTTCAGTGCCAGCTGCATATTGCTCTTATTGGGCGTGTAATAGATCGCAGCATCCAGCAGGGTATAAGCGGGTACTTTAAAACTCCTGGTAAACCAGGGTACTTTATCGCCACTGTATTGCAGGCCCAGACCAAAGCCAAGGTCCTTCAGGATCATGCCCTGCGGCATATTGTAACGCGTCCAAAGATTGGCGCTATGGATGGGTGTATTTTGTTTCCGCGCGCCTATTAAGGCAGCGTCTTTGTCATTGCGGATGGTCGCATCAATATAACTGTAGGAGGCATTGAGCTGCCACTGTGCGTTGATGAATCCCGCCAGGTCCAACTCAAATCCCCGGCTTCTTTCCGCGCCACGCGTTACCAACAGATCGGGATTGGCCGGATCATTGGCATTCAACAACAGGTTGCGTTGATTGATCTCAAATAAAGCAGCATTGAGTTGTAGCGAGTTTTTGAACAGCGAGGTTTTAATACCCACTTCTTTCAGGTTGCTGGTAATGGGATCAAATGTGCTGCCTGCAGGCGCCGCTACTGGCAGCAGGGTTACCGTATTGGCCTGCGGCTGAAATCCTTCGAGGTAGGTGGCATATACATTCATGGCCGGTGTAAGCGCATACGTGAGGCCGATGCGAGGCACGATCCTGTATTTATTCACCTTGATGGTATTGTTGGCCTTGTAATTGGTGATATCCGAAAACCAGTCACTCCGCAGGCCCAGCAATAACAGGAACCCTTTCCATTTCAGTTGCTCCTGGATATAAACGGCATCCGATTGAATAAGGGCCGGCGATAAAGCTGTTTTGGTAAAAACATAGTCATTGATATTGCGGATGAGGTAGGCCGGATTGGCCAGGTTAAAATGGTCCACATTCGGCCGGGGCATCTGGATACCATCCACCGTGATCACCTGGTATTGCGCCTGGTTGGCCGGGTTATACGTATTGGTCGTTTTCCCGTTGGTGAGTAAGAAGCCCCTGGCAGCATTTTGTCCCCCGCCTTTGCGTTTATGCGTGTGGATAAGGTCGTAACCGATCAACAGGTTATGCTGCAAGGCGCCTGTCTTGGCCGTAATAGTAAAATAGCCGTTCACATTATCCGTACTCCAGTTTTGTTGCCGCTGCACCATTTGCATGGCCGCCAGGGTAGGGATGGGCTGGTTGTTGATGTCCACCGCAAAAGCATTGGTGGTACGATGTTCCTGCAGGTCCTCCGTCCAGTTTTGTTTCATATAGGAAACCGTAAAACTGACATGGTTGCTGAACTTGTGCGACAGGTTGCCCGTGAAAATAACTTCCTTCGATTTGAAGTAGTCATTGGGGGCACCCATATTAAAATTATTCGGTGTGCTGTTGAGGTTCGTCTTGCCTTCCGTAGCGCCAAAGATGGCCTGTCCCCGGTCCAGACGGGAGTTGATATTACTATAGATCAATTCTATATTGATGGAGGTACGGTTATTGGGTATATAGGAAAACGAAGGGGATAGTAGTAAGGCTTTCTGGTATTGCAGGTCGCGGAAACTATTGGCATCCTGGTAAGCGCCATTCAGGCGGTACAACAAGGTTTTCTCTTTGTTGAGGGGACCGGTGAAGTCCAATGTCCCCCGGATGGTACTATAGCTGCCTACACTAAGACTGATCTCTTTGCGGTCAATAGCCAATGGTTTCTTGGTAACCAGGTTAATGCTGCCGCCTGGGTCAACACTGGAGAAGGTAGCACTGGCCGGTCCCTTAATTACTTCTATCCGCTCAATATGGGGCGTGAGGGGTTGGTTGAAATAATATTGCCGTGTGCGCATACCATTGAGGATCACTCCTTCTTCATTTTGACTGATACCGCGTATGGTAAACTGGTTGTAGTAACTGGTAGCTGTAACACTACTGGCTGTTTTAAGTGCATCGGCCAGTTGAAAGGCCTGCCGGTCTGCAATCAGTTCTTTGGTCACCGTAGTAATGGCCTGGGGAATGTCTTTGATCAGCGTAGCCATTTTGGTGGCGGCAAAAGAATAGGCACTGTTATAACCGGTTGTGGTACGCCCCAGCACTTCCACCGTTTGCAGTTCTTTGGATTGCAGGAGCAGCTTAACGAGGTAATCGGTTTTTGCCAGGCTATCAGTGATGGTAATAGAGCTGGCAAAAAGCTCGTATCCAATAGCGCTTACAGTAATCGTATAGGGGCCATCGGCCAGTTGTTCAAAGGCGAAGGCGCCTCCAGTATCGCTGGTAGTGGATTTATTGATCAGTTGATTGCGTAGGTGAATGGTGGCGCCATGAACGGGATGCATAGTAGCATCCAGCACTTTACCCGAAAAATGAGTTTGAGCCCATGCTGGTATACCCAGGCATATGGACCATACGGCCATCAGAAAATACTTCATAATGCAGTGGAGTTGCTTGAATAGTAAAAATGATTTCCCGCTATTGCTGCTTTAGGTACACGCAATAGCAATGGAGCAGGAGTTACCTGCCGGGAAATGGAGATGAATAATTAAGAAAGGTCAGGAAATAAGCACAGGAGGTCCTTTGTTGGAACAGGACCTGCCGGGTAGGGTGATGACCGATGCGGCATATACTGCATGCGTGGCAGGGTATAAGGGCGTTACGGAAGGGATGTACCAGCTGGTAGTGGCAGCATGTACCGAATAGTGGTGGGAACAGAGGCTGCAATTGGTAGAATAAGTGCCACCGCCATGAGCCGTTAACTGGTGCTTGCCCACTGGTTTGTCAAGTGAAAGGAAAGTACTTCCCTTTCCACCCGGATGCTGGTGCCACCAATGTACGGGCGTAGCGATAAAGAGGTAAACCAGCAGGAGCCCTGCTGCCCAAAAATGCTTGTATTTAGCTACCCCCTTCAATCTAGTTATTTCAACAATGTTGCAAATATAGGGGCTGTCTGCCACATTGTGCTGGCTTTTGCTAAGAAATAATACGGGGAATAGCTATCAGGTGGATCGTTTTATGATGGCGTATTAAGGGCCGGCTTCCTGGTTCTTCTGGATTCAATGATCAGTACGATGGCAATGCCTGCTGTATAGGCTATCAGGTCAATCCATTCAAAGGAGCTGCCGATCACCACCCTTGCCAGGGAGGAATGTCCGAGACCAAGGCGATCAACCAGGTTGAAATATTGCAGGGTTTCTATGACGTAGGAAAAGCCTAGTACGCCAATGGCGGCTGGCAGTACCCTTATTTTCACAAAAGCTTTCAGGAAGCAATACAGCAGTATCACTACTAAAAGGTCGCCAATATAAGGCCGGATAATGGGATCATGGGCATACAGGGCGATGAGTACCTCAATAACAAAAAGCAACAGGACAAGCAGAAAATACCTTTTATTGAAAATAAGCATGGTGCGTGGTAAAATGGGTTGTAGGGATATTGCAAAATAGTAAAAGTGTTGCAGTCACTGCAACACTTTTACAAATGATACGTGAAGGATATGATGCCTTGTTATAATTTAACCAGCTGCACAGTGGCCGACCTCTCGGGCTTACCATTGAAATACAGGTAGTAATTGCCGGGGCTGACACCGTTGAGGTCAATGCGGTAATTGTTGACGCCCGAAGTGAGGTTAAGCGGTATTTTTCTGATTGGCCTGCCCATATTGTCAACCATCAACAGGTTGCCCTGTTGGACCTTGTTTACGGCAATAGAAATATCAGCATAGGATTTGGTAACAGGATTGGATAAAACAGTTAGTTGAAGGCCCGTCAGGATGGCTTTTAATTTTACGATGGAGGAATAGGTAAACCGGCCATCCAGGTCGGCCATTTTTAACCTGAAATAACCATCAGTTGCCAGCGGTGTGCTGAATTGATAGGTAGATGGCTGATTGCGTGCCTTCACTGTTCCAATGTTTTCAAATGCCACCCCATCCTTGCTGCGCTCAATGATGAATGATTCGACATTTTCTTCCCAGGTGGTTATCCATTCCAGTTCGGCCTGCCCACTGAGTTGCCGTCCTTTGAAGGAAAGCAACTTGAGTGGTAATAAAGCGGAGCAACTGACGCAAGGATTACTTACTACAGCAGCGCCAACTACTACAGGAACGGGATTGCTGGCGCCCGCCAGTTGGCATATATGTACATTGGAGGTAGCTGTGATGGGATTGTTGCCCATAAACGAATTGCTGTAGCTTACACAGGCTACGCCGCCGGGAGCGGTGACCGCATTGGTTTGATTGGAGGTAATATTAGCGGTTTGGGAAATGGAACCCGGTCCCAGGCATACCTGGGCGCCACTATTAAGAATGATATCGTTGCCCGTAGCCGTGCCATTATTGATGAACAGCCCATTATTAAACACCGTGATTGGGCTGGTAGCGTTGATCGTAGCGCCTGCTGCATTGTAAACAAACGTGTTGGTGCCTTGCACGTTAACATTGGCATTGAAAGTTACAGTGCCGGAATTGAAGAAGTTATTATTCGATCCTGTATTAAAACTCCCTCCAAAGGTTGCAGATGCACCTGCATTGACAACCAGTCGACCACTGGTAAAGTTTGTATTGGTGAGGGTTACTGAACCACACAACAATAAGGTGCCTCCATTGATGGTAATGTTAGAGAAACTCCCGCCAACACCATTAAAGAAATAGGTTTCTCCTGTATTGATCGTTACCCCATTTGCCAGAGGGGTTCCGGTACCGCAGGCAATCACGGGAATAGGAACAGGCGGTGTACATTGACTCTTTGTTTGGTAGGAAACAACCAGGCCGATAAAAATAAAAGTAGAGATAAGACGCATAACAAACCATTTTAAGTGGAGAATAGATCCCTACGGTTTGTTATGAAAGAATAAGGATTAAAATACCGAAGTATCCTGTTAAATTATACAATATCAATAATTCAAACAAATAAGAATTGCCCGTTATCCTACTACTACCCCTCTTCAACAACCAGCCCCATTGATATAACTCCGGGGGAACGGTAAATAGTTAGTGCGTGTCAGAGGTATGAGCAGGGCTTTACTTTTATTAATGCGGGAAGTTGATCTGGTAAATATGGGGCCACAACTTACCCGTAACATAAATTTTATCCGTAACCGGGTCCCAGGCAATGCCGTTCAAAGCGCCTGCATCAGGCTGCCGGGCTTTTGCTTCATTGGCCAGTGAGCTCAGGTCCAGCCTGCCCACTATTTTCCCGTTGGCGGGATCAATCTTAACGATCACGTCCTGCAGCCAGATATTGGCATAGATAAAACCCCGGATGTATTCCAGTTCATTGAGGTAGTTGCGGGGTGATCCATTTTCCGTTACCGTGAGCTGCCTGATAGGTGTAAAATTATCGGGACGTATAAAAGTTAATTTATCGGTACCATCACTCATAATGATCTCCGAGCCATTGGTGGTAAGGCCCCAACCTTCAGTATTGGTGTAGCTGAATTGGCCGATGCGTTTAAATGTAGGCACATCATATACAAAACAGGTGCGGTTCTTATAGGTCAGCTGGTACAGTTTGTTGTTCAGGATCACGATCCCTTCACCGAAGTATTCCTTTTTGTCGAGCTCTATTTTGATATCCATCTTCCCTGTGAGTGTATCAATAGGGCCTGCCAGCGATCTTGTATACGGCAGGTCATCGGGCGAACCAGTACTTTCAAACAGTTGACCATTGTGTACCAGCAGCCCTTCTGTGAAGTAGGTAACATCATGCGGAAAAGATTTAACTACCGCGTAATTGATGGCGGGAATGGGCGTTACCGCTGGTTCCGTAGGTTGCTTGGTTTTATCCGTTCCGTCATTACAACCCAACAGGAAAAGGGCAACTATAAAAGCAGGTATTGTTTTTATTAAATAATGCATGGGGGGCAGGGATGAAACTGCCTGGTTAAAATAGCGATTATTCTGTTACGGGCGGCATTTTAACATTGTTAAAAGCCTGTGTGCATTATGCTTTGATCGCAATGCGGCGGGTAAGCCAGCTATCCTTTACCGGTATCATCCACTTATTTTCCAGTTCCTCCCTGGTTTGTACCAGGTTGTTGAAGTAAAGCGTATCGGCACTGATAAAATTATTGTCGATGGCATGTTGCAGTTGCGACAAGGGGAGGAGCTGTACTTTTTCTTTTACCTGGAAGGCCAGCAACTGGCGGTCGAACAGGTGTACTTTATAGAGTTCTTCTATTTGTTTGATGAGGCGAACAGAACTATCTGTACTGCAGCCGCTTACCCCGGTAGCATTTTCATCGGCCATCAGCACAATGAATTGTCCGAAGAGCAGCGTGCCAAACCCTTTTACAGGCGTGCCATGCGATTTCCAATGGCTGGTAAATTCATTGAGCAGTTCTTCTATCTGCAAAGCTTCGCCCATCGCAAAAAGGCGGCTGCTTTGATAGATCCAAACGCGTGAGTCGGATGCAAAATCAGCGGGTAACAGCGATTGATAATTCCAGTTCATGGTGCAAAGATACGGAAATACGGGGCTACAGGGATTGGGCAATCAGCTCGGCTACATCCACTACCTGTACGTTTTGCTCCTGTTCCTTGTTTTTCACGCCATCGGTTAGCATGGTATTGCAAAAAGGACAGGCAGCTGCAATGATCTGGGCGCCGGTATCCAGGGCTTCGTTCGAACGTTCAAAGTTGATGCGTTCAGTACCTTTTTCCTCTTCTTTGAACATTTGAGCGCCCCCTGCACCACAGCAAAGGCCCTTGGTGCGGCAGCGTTTCATTTCCACCAGCTCGGCATCCAGTGCTTCCAGTACTTTACGGGGGGCTTCATAAACATCATTGGCGCGGCCCAGGTAACAGCTGTCGTGATACGTGATGCGTTTGCCTTTGAAAGGACCGCCACCTTGTAATACGATCTTACCCTCATCCAGGAGTTGCTGTAACAGGGTGGTATGGTGAATTACCTCATAACTACCGCCCAGCGCGGGATATTCATTTTTGAAAATATTGAAGCAATGGGGACAGGTAGTAACAATTTTTTTGATACCATAGCCATTTAACAGCTGAATGTTCTGGTAGGCCATCATCTGGAACATGAACTCATTACCAGCGCGGCGGGCAGGGTCGCCCGTACACATTTCTTCCTTGCCCATGATGGCATAATTATAGCCCACTTTTGAAAGGATCGTTGCAAAAGCCTTCGTGATCTTCTGGGCCCGTTGGTCAAAACTGCCCGCACATCCTACCCAAAACAATATATCCGGTGTAGTGCCGCTGGCCATCATCTCGGCCATTGTTGGTACATGCATGCCGTACTAATTTGGGTGTAAATCTACTGCAAAATACCATAACCGGAACATTGGTTACATTTGAAGTATATTACCTGCTTTTGTATGCTCTCTGACGAAAAACTTTTATTGATCCGCCGGTATGACCTCTGGCGCCATATTTCTGATGAAGAATATGAAGCGCTCAATGTGGTGCATAATTTTATTGAAGCCAGGAAGGGCGATTATATCTACTTTGAAGCCTTCCACCACAATAAACTGTACTTTTTGAAAGAAGGCCATGTACGCATTGGTTATATTGATGAGCAGGGTAATGAGGTCATTAAAGAGATCATTGAAAAAGGAGAGATCTTTGGTCAGCTTACCCTGGAGCGCAATAACCTGCAAGGCGAATTTGCGCAGGCCTATAAGCAGGATGTAAGCCTTTGTGCCTTTACCGTGGAAGCCTTTGAACAACTATTAGCCCACAAACCTCAGCTGGCTTTAAAATACAGCAAGCAGGTAGGTTCCAAACTGCGCACCATCGAAACCAGGCTGGTGAATCTGCTCAATAAAGATGTGCGCACACGCCTCATCAACTTTCTATGGCAACTGGCCCAGCAGCATACCGATGAATTGGTGACGGGTGCCGGCCATTTCCCCAATTACCTCACCCATGAAGACATTGCCCAATTGATTGGCGCCAGCAGGCAGACCATTACCACCCTGATCAATGAATTATCTGCCGAAGGACTGCTCCATTTTTCCCGACAGGAGATCCATTTTCCAGATGTGAAAAGATTGCAAAAGCTGGCAAATGTCGGTTAGGTGACAAAAGACCGATAGCCGCGGGAGTAGCTTTGGTGTAGGAAGTGCCGAACCCTGGATCAAAAGCCGGAAATACCGGCCGGATTTGGTAGGGCCTTGAACTTTCTTAACCTGATTCTCGTATTTCTATTAAATCAATTTGTCATGCAAAAATTATGGTTGCTGGTGGGTTTCCTGCTATTGGCAGGAACGGGCTTTGCCCAGGACGCTACCCAGGCCCGGAAGAAACAGTTCAATATCGAAGATGGGCTGGCCATCCAGGGATATGACCCGGTTGCCTATTTTACGCTCGGAAAGGCGGTGAAAGGCAGTAAAGACAATGCCTTGTATCACCAGGGCATCACCTATTATTTTTCTACCACGGGCAATAAGGAAGCCTTTAAGAAAGACCCCGCCAAATATGAGCCCCAGTATGGTGGCTGGTGTGCCTATGCCATGGGCGCAAAAGGAGAAAAAGTAAGTATCGATCCCAAAACCTTTAAAGTATTGGACGGTAAACTATTCCTCTTTTACAACAAGTTTTTCAACAATACCCTTACCAGTTGGAACAAAGATGAAGTAAACCTGAAACAACAGGCCGACAAACATTGGATGGAATTCAAGTGAGACCCTTTAAAACAATCATCATGAAACCAATCACCATTTTCACCTGGGTATTGCGCCTGCTGGCAGCCCTCATCATGTTACAAACTCTGTACTTTAAATTCACCGCACATCCCCAATCTGTAAAATTGTTTACCGAACTGGGCATGGAGCCATGGGGCCGGATTGGTACCGGGGCATTGGAACTGGTAGCTTCCATCCTCCTCCTGGTACCGCGTACCACCCTGTATGGAGCCGGGTTGGGACTGGGATTAATGGCCGGCGCTATTTTTTTCCACCTCACCAAACTGGGCATTGTATTCGATGGCGATGCTGTTTTATTTACCTATGCCGTCATCACTTTTGCCTGTTGCCTGCTACTTCTCATCATATACCGGGCGCAACTATTCCGGTTGCTAAAATTGAAGCAACCTTGAAAGCCATTGTTGCAGGAGTAATACTATCAGGCATAGCCATTACTTCCAGTGCCCAGATCAACACCGGGCGCATCAGTCAATTTGTTGATCTGAGTGGTACCGTGGGCAGCTCCCAGGGCTCCGTCGCTGCCAGTTATGTACACAACTGGCGCATCGGGAAGAAGCGAAGGTTTGAAATGGGCATCGGTGGCAGGTGGACAACCTATTTTGGTTCTCAAAAAGATTTTATTACCGCAGGCCCCGCAAAATATACCCGTTCCTTCACTGTGCCGTTCATTATCTTTTTTGCCGGACAACAGGAAGCCAATTTTGATACCCTTACCATCAAAAGGCCACTGACCAATTCATTGAACCTTACGGCCAATATGGGTTACCATATCAACTCAAAATGGTACCTGGGCTTCAATATCGATGTGATAGGATTTACAGTCGGGCGTAAAACCGCCGGTGCATTGACCAGCCAGGGTACTACCACCATTGATGGAAATGTAAAGCCTGCCAGCTTTAATGTTTTACTGACAGGGGATCATGACAGAGGCAGCCTTAACTCAGAATTTTTCGTAAAGTATGCTTTGACCAGCCGGATTCATTTGAAGGCCATCTACCAATACCTGTTTGTTGAGTATAAAACCGGGCAGGTAAAACAGGTAATTCCCAATGGCCCGCTGAATGACCGGTTTCGCAACAAAGCCAACAATTTCGGTTTGGGAGTTGCTTATCAGCTTTAATGATCCTGTTCACTCAATGATGTGTTGATGAAAAAAATAATACTGGCAATTTTTGTTTCCATGATCGGAGGGTTGGCAGGGGCCCAGGAGTTGATCCCGGCGGACAATGGGTCGACTATTAAGTTCAGGGTGAAAAACTTTGGATTGGGTGTTACAGGTACTTTTACCGGCTTACAGGGGAGCATTGTATTCAATACTGCCAACCTGCCTGCCAGTAGTTTCCAGGTAAGTGTGGATGCCAATTCCATCGAAACGGGCATCGACCTGCGCAATAATCACCTGCGCAAGGAAGCTTATTTCGATGTAAAGAACCATCCCCGGATCAGCTTTGTCAGTACCGGAGTTTCATCCACTGCACAATCGGGCATTTTGCATTTAGCGGGTAAGCTAACCATCCGTGGTATAACAAAAGATATTGGTTTTCCCTTTACGGCAGCGGTTATTGAGCAGGGCTACCTGTTTACAGGCAGCTTTACCATCAACCGCCATGATTTCAACGTAGGAGGCAACAATACCATTGCCGATAGTGTGCGGATCACCTTGCAGGTGGCAGCAAAGAAGAAATAAGGTTATAACAATGAATATGATGAAAGGTAGCGGGCTGCTGGCTGCTGATGAATATTTTTATTGAAACAGGGTAGGATATATGATCAGAAAGTTTGTTGCGTTGCTGGCAGGTATTATTTGGTTTAGCGTTGTTAATGCTCAATCCTATGTGCCGGTAAGCGACAGTTGCCGGATCAGTTTCACCATCAAAAACCTGGGTATTAAAGTAAAAGGCTCCTTTACAGGGTTGCAGGGCAGCATTCACTTTGACCCATCGCAGCCTGAAAACAGCGCATTTGATGTGCAGGTAGACCCTGCTACCGTCAATACCGGCAACAACAAACGGGATGACCATTTACGCCAGGCCGTATTTTTCGATTGTACGAACCATCCCCAAATAAAGTTCGTATCTACGAAAGTTACCCAGGGTAGAAAGGCTGGCACATTTTTTATGGAAGGTACCCTGACTATCAAAGGGATATCCCTGCCCCTTTCTTTCCCATTTTCCGTTACACCCACCACTGACGGATACTGGCTGGAAGGGATGTTTGGCATGCGCAGAAAACCGTTCACCGTTGGCCGTACCAGTACTGTTTCGGATAAGCTGAAAGTCGATGTAAGGGTGCTTGTCAAGAGGGGCTGATCTGTGCATGACTTGTTGATTAAAAATCAGTTAGACCGTTGTGGGGAAGCTGAATTAGTATTATTTTGCAACTAATAAAACCGACCGATGCAATTACAACAAGCTGTCAATACGGTATTCGTACAGCTAGCTGAGTCGCTTGTCCAAATCTCTCAGCAGGAGTATGTTCAACCATGTAAAACATTGTTCAATAATACCATTGGGCAGCATGTGCGTCACGTCATTGAATTGTTCCAATGCCTGGAGAAAGGATATGAGCAGGGAATTGTGAACTATGAGAAAAGGAAACGTGATCAGGACATTGAAACCAATAAGGAACTGGCCAGTCGCCTGTTGCTCGAAATACATAGCGGTCTTGGTAAGCCCAATAAAGAGCTCACATTAGAGGCTACCTATGATGATCATGCTACACAACCCATCGCCATTCAAACCAATTACTTCCGGGAAATAGCTTATAACCTGGAACATACCATTCACCATATGGCCCTTATCCGGGTAGGATTAACAGAGGTTGCTGCCATCACCTTACCTGAAAATTTTGGTGTTGCTTCCTCTACGGTCAAGTATAAAAAGCAATGTGCACAGTAACTTATATTCCGGCTGCAGACAAAGTATACCTTACTTCTAATCGTGATGAGAAACATTGGCGTTCGCCGGCACTGGCGCCCGCTGTATATGATCTCTCCCCGGGTAAAGTACTATTTCCCAAAGATGCCGATGCCGGGGGTACCTGGATAGCTGCCCACGAAAATGGCAATGCCATTGTATTTCTCAATGGAGCCTGGACAGCCCATACCCCACAACCGCCGTATCGCAAAAGCCGGGGACTGGTTTTGCTGGACCTGCTCAACAGCTCCCTGCCTTACCATTATTTTCTCACCCTGCCGTTGGACAATATAGAACCCTTCACCGCCATTATATGGGAAGAGGGGGCTTTGTATGAATGCCGTTGGGATGGCGCCCAAAAGTATGAGCAGACCCTGGATACCTCCCGGCCCTATATCTGGAGTTCTGTGACCCTGTACAACCAGGAAGTGATCGGGAAACGCCAGCAATGGTTTGAAGCCTGGCTGCAACAACAACCTACTCCCTTATTGGAAGATATCCTGCATTTTCATCAGTTCACCGGCGATGGGGATGAAAAAAATGACCTGATGATGAACCGCGATGGAAAAGTTTGTACCGTAAGCGTTACAGCTGTCGTTATTACAGCACATTCCATCGATATGCATTACCTGGATTTAAAAAATAACCAGACTTTTGCGCAGGAATTAGCAACCGAAAAAACAATGGTAGGCCGATAATGAATGTTTTCCAAAGAATCCTGCACCGACCTTTCTTCATAAGACTATTGAACTGGGAGTACTGGCCTTTTACACCTGTTTATATATGGCTTTATCCTATTTGGTTCTTCCTTTGTTTACGCGCCCGTTCCCTTTTCTTCTTTGCAGCTTCCAATCCCCGTATTAAGAATGGCGGTTTTCTCAATGAATCAAAGGAAGATGTGGTCGCCCTGATACCGGAGCAATATCATCCCCAAACAGCATTTTTTTCCATACCTGCCAATGGGGCCATTGTCCTCAATGAATTAAGGCGTAATGGACTGGCATTCCCCTTAATTGGTAAGCCCAATGTAGGCGGCAGGGGGCGTGGCGTAAAAGTATTGGCCGATGAAACCGCTGTCATCAATTATGTTGCCCAGGCTTATCTCGATTTTCATATACAGGAATATGTGCCCTGGAAAAATGAAGTCGGTATTTTTTATTACCGCTATCCCGGCCAGGCCAATGGCGAAATATCCGGCATGGTGAAGAAAGAGTTCCTGTCGGTAACCGGCGATGGCCAACATTCCATCCGCGAGCTATTGCTGCAGGATAAACGGGCACTGATGTATATGAAGGGCCTGGAATGCATGCATGGCGAAGGGCTGAAGCAGGTATTGCCGGCAGGGGAGAAGATGATCGTTTCGCCTTATGGCAACCATGCCCGGGGTTCCCTATTCCTGGATCATTCACACCTGGTGGATGAAGCATTGCGGGCTACTATCGACAACATTTGCCAACAAATACCGGAATTTTATTTCGGAAGGTTGGATATTCGCTATAATACTTTGGAAGAGTTGAAGCAAGGACGCAATTTTGCGATCATTGAGGTAAATGGCGCCGGAGCTGAACCAACCCATATTTACGATCCACGGCACTCCCTGTTCTTTGCCTGGAAGGAGATTGTGCGGCATTGGTTTATTTTGGAACGCATCAGTCGGATGAACCACCGCCTGGGGCATCCCTACCTTACCTGGAAAGAAGGAGTACAAATGTTCCGGGAGGATAAAGAGTGGTCGGCTAAGCTGGAAGCCATGCCGAAGTGATCTATTAGTAGCAACATTAACATGAAACTGTTACGCATATTTGTTACGGGACTGTTCATCAGTTTCCTGGGTACCCTGCCCCTTGGTACCCTCAATGTGGCCGCCATGCAGATATCGGTTACCGATGGCATCAGGCCGGCATTGTATTTTGCCCTGGGTGCCTTATTGGTGGAAATGGTGTACGTACGCTTATCGCTGGTAGCGATGGACTGGGTGCGGAAGCAAAAAAAGTTATTCCGCTGGCTGGAATGGTTTACCCTCCTGATCATCGTAGCCCTGGCAGTAACCACCTTTGTAGCGGCAGCCCATCCTTCGGGTAGCGGAAAAAACATCATCCTCAGCAGCACCATGCACCGCTTTTTGCTGGGCCTTAGCATGAGCGCCATCAATCCCATGCAAATACCTTTCTGGTTTGGATGGAGTACCGTATTGTTCACCAAAAAAGTATTGCTGCCCCGCAACGATCATTACAATACCTATATTTTCGGAATTGGCTTTGGTACCCTGATGGGCAATTGCGTATTTATATTTGGCGGCCATCTGATGGTAGATAAGCTCAATGCCAATCAAAATGTATTGAATTGGGTCATTGGCGGCATCTTTGCCCTTACCGCCCTTATCCAGGGCTGGAGAATGTGGCGCCATAAGGATCCGGCGGAGCAGCTGTGATCCTACTCCATATACGCCCCTTTCACGGCATCACCTTCTGTTTCTACAAAAATATGTTCCTGTAGTGTGGTGGCTACCGACAAGCCTACATAATCCGTACTGACCGGAAATGTTTTGTGCGTACGTTCTACCAGGGCCAGCGTTTGTATTTTGCGCGGGTGAAAAGCCAGTAAAGGTTTCATGGCATACAACAGCGTTTTGCCACTGTTGGCCACATCGTCAATAATGATCACAACTTTGTCTGTAAAGTCCATGGCAGGCGTTACCACTACCTCGGCAGGTTTCTTTTTATCCAGCGAAAGCGTGATCAATTCAGTAGGGAGGTTGCTGATCTGCTTCAACAGCAACTGAATATTACGGGCTATTACACTGCCACTTTCCCGGATGCCCGCCAATATGAGCTGTTTTTCGTCCAGGTTATTCTCCACAATCTCATAAGCCATTCTTTGCATCTTCCTGTGGGCCGTATCCGCATCCAGGATATAGTTTTTTGCCATGCTGAAGTTTTGCCAAAACTAATAATTTTATCCTTCTTCCCCCACACATTACCTAATTCGCACATAAGGCATATCTTAGCGGTGACCAATCTATCAATGCATGTCATACCTGCAGCAGATCCTATTTGTTATCGCCGCCGTTGTATCCGTTTGGCTGTTTTCCCGCAAGGTCATCGCCATCCGCAGGAATATCCTGCTGGGTAAGGATGAAAATTACAGTGATCAACCTTCCGATCGCTGGAAAAATGTATTCCTGCTGGCTTTTGGTCAGAAGAAAATGTTTCGCAAGCCCCTGGTGGCCCTGATGCACTTTATCATTTATGCAGGGTTTATCATCATTAATATTGAAGTAGGAGAGATATTTATTGATGGGGTAGTAGGCACCCACCGCCTTTTTGCCGGTTGGTTGGGCAGCTTTTATAATTTTCTCATCAATTCCTTTGAGGTGCTGGCCGTTGGTGTACTGGCCGTGTGTGTAGCCTTCCTGGTTCGCCGCAATATCCTCAAATTAAAACGTTTTATCAGTCATGACCTCGATGGATGGCCCCGCAGCGATGCCAATTACATCCTCATCACCGAGATCATCCTCATGACCCTCTTCCTTACCCTCAATGCTTCTGATACCTTATTGCAGGCCCGTGGATATGGACATTATGCCGAGCATGTGACAGGCAACTTTATCGTGTCCCAATATTTGCAGCCCTTGTTGAATGGTCTCAGCGATGGCGCCCTGGTGGGCGTAGAGCGTGCTTGTTGGTGGCTGCATATCCTGGGTATCTTTGCTTTTTTGAATTACCTGCCTTATTCCAAGCACCTGCATATCTTATTGGCATTTCCCAATGCTTACTATACCCGTTTATTGCCCAAGGGCGAGATGCGCAATATGCCCGAAATACAAAATGAGGTATTGTATGCCATGCAGCCCGAACTGGCTCCCACAGACGCAGCGCCTCCTGGTAAGTTTGGCGCCAAAGATGTGATGGACCTCAGCTGGCGTAATTTAATGGATGCCTACAGTTGTACCGAATGCGGTCGCTGCAGCAGCGCCTGTCCCGCCACTACTACCGGCAAACTCCTGTCGCCCCGTAAGATCATGATGGATACGCGCGACCGGCTGGAGGAAGTAGGTAAGAACATTGATGCCAATGGCGAGTTTAAAGACGATGGCAAATCCCTTTTGCACAACTATATCACTACCGAAGAATTAAGGGCCTGCACTACCTGCAATGCCTGCGTGGAAGAATGTCCCGTTAGCATCAGTCCCCTGGAGATCATCCTCGAACTGCGCCGTTCCCTGGTGATGGAAGAAAGCAATGCGCCCCAGGAGTGGAATGGCATGTTTGGCAATATCGAAAACAACTTTGCGCCCTGGAAAGTACCTCCCGACGACAGGGATAAATGGGCCCAGGAAATGGAAGCCTAAACCTTACACCATGGACATATTACCGTTCAACTTCCAAACCATCGACTGGACAGCCATTCCCAAAGAAGAGGCTCCGGGCGAAAGCGGTACCGTCATACGGCAGGTGGTCATGATGGGTACCATCCGGGTGCGCCGGGTAAACTACTCTGCCGGATATATGGCCGATCACTGGTGCACTAAGGGCCATGTGCTCCATTGTCTGGAAGGGGAGATGGATACCGAATTGGCCGATGGCCGTACATTCAAACTCGTAAAAGGGATGACCTACCTGGTGGGCGATAACAGTGAACCCCATCGTTCTGCTACACAAACAGGTTGTGAGCTGTTGATTGTGGATTGATCCTATCAGAAGTACAACAAATGCCCCCGTAGTTTCCCCTTCGAGCTCAACTCCAGTGTGGGTGCGGGTATCTTGATCATGTTCAGGACAAAAAAAGCTGAACGGAGGAACTTACTTTTCGTTTTGATTTTCGTGAGGTCGATATCTGCACTCAGGTAAAAATGCCTGGTGCGGGCGATGTCCCACCGGTTATATACCGTACCTGCTTTATCCGTCCATTTGTTTTCCATTCCCCCGTACATGCCTTCGGCCGAATAGCCGGCGGCTATATTGAGCCATTTGGGTAACCTGCAATCGGGCAAAAAGGAGCGGATATTGGCACTGAGCCAGTAGGTTTGCGAATTATAATCCTTCAACATTCTTTCCTGGATGCTTTTGCCAAAAAGCTGGTCCCGGCGGGCCTTTAGTTCCGGACTGGTATAATCATAAGGCCAGTAGCTCAATTTTACCTGCAGGCGTTGTTCCTTCCACAACAGCTCCTGCGCTACGTAGAGTGCCGAGCCGGTTACATTGGCGGCCATATCGCCCCAGCTAAACCCCCATTCACTCGAAAAGCCATCCTGGATCTCAATAATACTTTGGTAGGCAACCCCGCTGATACCGCCCAGCCAGGCGCTTTTGGCGGGATTCAGGCCGGCCCATTTCCACAAGGCGCCCGACAAACGGCTCATCTGGTAGGCGGTCCATACATGCCCTGCTTTGTCCATTTGCAGCCATTCCCCATTGTCATTGAAAAAATGGAATGATTCTTTGGGATAATCTGCATACCAGGCTTTGTTGAGTGCGATGTACGAGCCGCCCCATAGGGCTACATGCGTACCGGCTACCAGCCACAGGCGTTGCCGTTCTTTAGCCTGCTGCTTTTTTTCGATCCTGAAATATTCTTCCAGGCTAATCTTTTTTATCCTGGCCCCTCCTCCTGTAGAGAACTCAAAAGTGTCGACCTTTTTGGTTGGTGAAGCGGAGGCAGGGGTAGATAATGTGGTATCCTGCGCAGCGACTGACAGCGATACAAACACTGCCAGCCATACAGCCGGCCACTTTGAGGTAGGTATTTTACAGGAAAGCACAGCCAAATTTAATGATAACTTATTGGCGGCTAATTTACAATAAAAATGTGGCCCCGTTTTGTAATATTGTCAATTGTAACGATATTAGTCCCCCAACTATTAAAATAAGCACGAATATGGATGCAGCAATACAGGACAAAGTGAGTACATGGCTGACTGGTAATTTTGACCAGCCCACTAAAGATGAGGTCAGGAAATTACAGACCGAAAATCCCAATGAATTAACAGAAAGTTTTTACCGGAGCCTTGAATTTGGAACCGGTGGTTTGCGCGGTATCATGGGCGTAGGCACCAATCGCATGAATAAGTATACCGTGGGTATGGCCACGCAGGGGTTCGCCAATTACCTTAAAAAAACATATCCCGGTGGTGTAGTCCGGATCGCTATAGCCCACGACAGCCGCAACAACAGCCGCTTTTTTGCGGAGATCGTGGCCAATGTAATGGGTGCCAATGGCATTAAAGTATTCCTGTTTGAAGCCTTGCGTCCTACCCCCGAATTGTCTTTTGCTATCCGCCACCTGGGTTGCCAGGGTGGGGTAGTATGTACTGCTTCCCACAATCCCAAAGAATACAATGGCTATAAAGCCTATTGGAATGATGGTGGACAATTGGTGCCGCCACATGATAAAAATGTGATCCTGGAAGTAGAGAAGATCGCTTCCGTAGATGATGTGCAATGGGAAGGTGGCGAAGCCAATATTTCCTCCATCGGTAAAGAAATGGATGAGGCGTACATTAAGATGGTGAAAAGCCTGAGCGTGTATCCCGAGGTGATTGCCAAACAGCATGACCTGAAGATCGTTTATACCCCCATCCATGGTACCGGTATTACCCTGGTGCCCGAAGTGTTGAATCGTTTTGGATTTACCAATGTAAATATTGTAGAAGAGCAGGCTGTGCCCGATGGCAATTTCCCTACCGTAGTATATCCCAACCCGGAAGAAAGCGAAGCCATGAGCATTGGCTTAAAGAAAGCCCAGGCCCTGGATGCTGATATTTTACTGGGTACCGATCCTGATGCCGATCGCGTGGGTATTGCCATTAAGGACAAGCAAGGCAAATGGGTGCTCATGAATGGCAACCAAACTGCCGTACTGGCTTTCAACTACCTCATTGAAGCCCGCAAAGCAAAAGGCATTGCACAGGCCAATGATATGGTGGTAAAGACCATTGTGACCACTGATATGATCGACAATATTGCTGCCCAAAGCAGTATCAAATGTTACAATGTACTCACCGGTTTTAAATGGATCGCCGAACTGATCAAGGAAAAAGAAGCTACTGAGAACTATGTGATCGGTGGTGAAGAAAGTTATGGTCTCATGATCGGTTCTCAATTGCGTGATAAAGATGCCGTATCGGCTGTTGCCTTCCTGTGTGAAATGGCCGCGTATGAAAAAGACAAAGGTCATACCCTGTATGATAAGCTCATCGACCTGTATGTGAAGTATGGTTTCTTTAAAGAACACCTGATCTCCATTACCAAGAAGGGCATGAATGGCCAGAAGGAAATTGCTGATATGATGGAAACCTACAGAAGCAATCCGCCGCAAACCATCAATGGTTCGCCAGTGGTGCAACTGCTGGATTATGAATTGCGCAAAGGAAAGAACCTGCAAACAGGGGAGGAGTGGGAGATCAAATTGCCCAAATCAAATGTATTGCAGTTCCTGCTGGCCGATGGCAGTAAGATATCGGCGCGCCCCAGTGGTACCGAGCCCAAGATCAAATTCTATTTCAGTGTCAATACCAAATTGGACAGTGCGGTTAATTTTGATAAGGTGCATACCGAACTAAATACCCGTATTGATGGTATTATTAAGGACATGCAACTAAAATAGCATGCACCCCATCTGATATGGAATGGACGATCCGGCAGGCAGCACCAGGCGAATGGCTTTACTTGCAGCAAACCTGTATCCGTTGTTATGTAGACAATTTTGCCAGTCATTGGGACCACGATGGTTTGCAACAATATCTCGACAATGTTTTTGGTGAAGCATTACTAAAGCAGGAACTTGCCAATCCGGCCATACAATATTTTGTGGCCGAAGCTGAAGGCAAAGCAGTGGGATTTATGAAGATTATTCATAATAGCCTGCTGGAAGGAACTACTGCCACTGCAACCATCGAATTGGATAAGCTGTATGTGGCGCCTGCCTTTAAAAGTGCAGGATTGGGTCACCGGTTCATGGATGTTTTGATGGAGCAGGCAAAGGATCGCAAAACCCAAATGATCTGGTTGAAGGTGATTGATACCAACGAACCGGCGAAGGCATTTTACAGTAAGAAGGGTTTTGAATTTTATGGTACATCCCGAATAGATGTGGCGGGATTTAAAGAAGAGTTGCGGGGGATGTGGATTATGACCAGGTATTTGTAAAAATGGGCAATACAGCGCAGCGAAATAATCGTTTTAACTGACTTACATAAAAACAACTATCAAACAACTAACATGCAAAAGCGTTTTTCTTTAGTGATCATTGTATTGGTATTGGTGCTTTCCGCTGGTAAGGTAAGCGCACAAAACAACAAAATAGGGTATATCAGTCTGCAGGAACTGATCGTAGCCATGCCCGAATTCAAGAAAGCCAATGCAGACATGGCTGATTATCAAAAAGCTTTACAGGAACAAGCCAACGAATACCAGGAAGCTTATGAGCGTCAGGACAGCATCTTTATTGCTGATTCTGTTAAATGGACTTCCGCTCAAAAGCAGGTAAAACGCCGGCAATTGAATGAGGCTTATCTCAAAGCGGCCAATTTCAGTCAACAGGAAGCGCCTAAGATGCTGCAACAGAGAGAGCAGGAGTTATTGGCCCCCATTCAGCAAAAAGCGGTGCAAACTGCACAGGCTGTAGGCAAAGAAAATGGCTTTACTTACATATTGAGCAAGGAGCAGCTGATCTCATTTCCTCCCGGCGATGATATTCTGCCGCTGGTAGCTAAAAAGCTGAACATTACCCTTGGTAAGCCCGATGCAGCGACGCCTGGTACTACACCACCTGCTGCGCCTAAAACGCCTGCCAAACAATAAACATTTCTTTAGCATATTTCGCGTATCCCGGCATGCTACATGCCGGGATTTTTTTGTACCTATACCGGGCCTTATTGACTAACCTAAACACCTGCAATGCAAAAGCAGATTCTTCCATTGTTAATGGCAATAAGTCTTTTGTTGGGGGCAAACAAAGCTGATGCTCAACAGAAGCTTGCTTATGTCAACCTGCGAGAGGTGATCAAAATGATGCCGGAGTTCGCAAAAGCCAGCGAGGAAATGGCTGCTTACCAGCAAGTCTTACAGCAACAAGCCAATGGATACGATAAAACATGGGATAGCCTGCAGTGGGGTGCCGGACCGGATGCTGTTGAATTGACCGGGGTACAAAAGGAGAAAAAACGCCAGCAATTGAATGAAGCCTACCGCAAAGCGGACAATTTTGCGAAGCAGGAGGCCCCCAAATTACTACAACAGCGAGACCTGGAATTGATGACGCCTATTCAGCAAAAAGCAATTGCAACCATCCAGGCTGTGGCCCGGGAGAATGGTATTACGCATGTATTCAATAAAGAGGAACTGGTAGCCTTCCCACTTGGCGACGATCTGTTGCCCTTAATAGCCTTAAAGCTTAATCTTACTCTGAATAAACCCGATACGCTTGTGCCAGAAACTGCCGCCTTGTCTCAAACCAGCGTCCACTATAAGTTAGGTTGTATCAACTTGCAGGAGTTAATCATCCGAATGCCTGAATATAAGCAGGCGGGGGAGATGCTTGCTGAATACGAAAAGGCACTCCTGCAAAATGCCAAGGAAGCAAAGGAGGCTTATGAGCGGGCGGATAGTCTTTTTACGAGCGGAGGACACAGTACAAGCAGTCTTAAAATCGAAAATCAAGGCAAACTGCGGGAAGCTTATCTGAAGGCTGATCAATTTGGTCCGGAGGAAGCACAAAAAATGCGTCAGCAGAAGGAACAGGAATTAATGGAGCCTTTACGGCAAAAAGCGATCAAGGCTACCCAGGCAGTAGCCAGGGAAAATGGAATTGACCATGTATTGAGCAAAGAACAGTTGATTGTTTTTCCTCCTGGTGATGATCTTTCGTTGCTGGTGGCCAAAAAGCTGGGCATTACGCTTGGTAAGCCCGATGCAGCGGCGCCCGGCATTGTGCCACTTTGAGGTTTACCTGCAGCAACCTGGAGCCAGGTGGCGGCCATTTTGAATTCTGTCCCGTCCTGAAATCACTTTACAGATTTGGGTAGGAAGTATGGACATCTAATTTTACCCAACAATGAGTTTAAACAAAAAGGAAGGCGCCGCACCTATTTATGACAACAGTTTGAAAATAGCTG